>Ga0209257_1000014_pt1 | contig 946850 bp, 787 predicted proteins | sample AraplaCvi_mCL_r2_FD_184277 | JGI IMG/M metagenome (GOLD analysis project Ga0209257, IMG submission 184277) | Arabidopsis root microbial communities from North Carolina, USA - plate scrape MF_Cvi_mCL_r2 (SPAdes) (version 2) | ecosystem: Host-associated > Plants > Roots > Endosphere | place...
CGGGGCGGCAAGACCAAGGTAGGTCACGACCGTGGGTCGTGACGCACCGGGGCGGCAAGACCAAGGTAGGTCACGACCGTGGGTCGTGACGCACCGGGGCGGCAAGACCAAGGTAGGTCACGACCGTTGGTCGTGACGCACCGGGGCGGCAAGACCAAGGTAGGTCACGACCGTTGGTCGTGACGCACCGGGGCAGCAAGACCAAGGTAGGTCACGACCGTTGGTCGTGACGCTCTCCATCACGCCGCGAAGCGCTGGTCGGTACCGTAGGTGCTGAGCAGGCGGGTGTAGACCTCATGGTCGATCAGGTCGAACTCCGACCCCTGGGTCTGGCCGTTCAACGCCAGCTGGAACAAGCCTTCCAGCAGCGAGCTGTCGGCGTCGCCGGGCTGGGTGACGTCGGGTGCATGGTCCATGTGACACTCCTTGGGACACGGATGGGGCGGTCAGGAGTCGCAAAAGCCGTGCCAGCTTTCGCCGCCTGTCCGTCATCCATATCGGCTTGAGTCGGGCGGACTTTAGCCGTGGCAGGCAAGAAGTGCTGTACGGAGGCGGGTCATCAATCGGGCGCGTGGCGACGCGTTCGTCAGATCGGCCCCCAAGCGTCAGGGGGCGCGGGCGGCATGTGACCCTGCGCGTCGCCTGTTGCCCCTGTTCAGGCTTCACGCGATCATGGCGCCGCGCTGCGCACTATCGCGACAGTCGCCGCAGGAGACACCGCCCATGGCATCGGTCACCCCGCCCGGATTGGCGTATGAGGTCGAGCACGATCTGGCCCGCCACCGCTTCCAGGCCCAGGTCCAGGGGTATCTGGCCCTGCTGGACTACCAGATCAAGCGCAAGCGGATGGTCATCACCCACACCGAGGTGCCCGATGCCATCGGTGGGCGCGGCATCGCCGGGGAGTTGACCAAGGTCGCCCTGCGCTACGCACGCGACAACAAGCTCAAGGTGGTGCCGGCGTGTGCCTACGCCGAGCAGTTCTTCGAGCGTCACACCGAATACCAGGACCTGCTGGTGTCGGAGTAGTCACCGGATTTTTCACGGACGACGAATCATCATGCTGGGTTTCAACAAGGGGATAGCAATGAACATCGCAGGAAACCGCCGCGCGCTGCAGACCGGTGCGCTGGCGTTGGCCGTGGGGCTGGTGCTGCTGGGTGGCTGCAAGCGCGAGGCGGACACCGCTGCCGCACCGGCCGCCGATGCCACCGCGGCGCAGCCGGACGCCACCCCGCCGCAGGCTGCCGTGGAGGCGCCATTGGCATTGCGTGATGTGATCGAAAACACCCCGCAGGCGGTGGTGGGCATCAGCTATCCGCAGGATGTCAATCGGTACCCCGGCCTGGCCAAGGCACTGTCGGACTACGCCACGGCCGCCCGCGCAGAACTGCAGCAGGCCGTGGACGGGCTGGGCAATGACAAGCCGACCATGCCGTATGAGCTGTCACTGACGTTCGAGAAGGTACTGGACACCCCGCAGCTGGTGGTGATCAGTGCCGACGGCAGCCGCTATACCGGCGGTGCCCACGGCGAACCGCTGGTCGCCCGTTTCGTGTGGCTGCCTGAAACCCAGACCATGCTCACCGCCGACAAGCTGATGCCCGATGGCAAGGGCTGGGCGGTGGTCAGCGATTACATCGCCGACCAGCTCAAGGAGCGGGTCGCCACGCGGTTGAGCAGTGAAGACATGGAGCCGGGCCAGCTGCAGGAGGCCCTGCGCAGCGCCAGCCGCATGATCGCCGACGGCACCGGGGCCAGCGCCGACAACTTCAGCCAGTTCCAGCCAATGACCGATGCGAACGGGCTGATCACCGCCGTGCGCTTCGTGTTCCCGCCATACCAGGTGGGACCGTATTCGGACGGGACCCAGACCGTGGACGTGCCCGCCGCCGTGCTGGCACCGCACGTGGCGCCGGCCTATGCCCCGTTGTTCGCCAAGGGCTAGTGGAGGGAAACCGTGGACGTGGGGCTGCAACGGCGGGTGATCGAGTTGCTGCACGAGGCGGACGTCACCGTTGGCGGTGAGCGTCCGCACGACCTCCGCGTCCACGACCCCCACTTCTATGCCCGCGTCATCGCACAAGGATCGCTGGGCCTGGGCGAGAGTTACATGGACGGGCAGTGGGACGCCCCGTCACTGGATGGCTTCCTCCTGCACCTGATGCAGGCCCATCTGGATGAGCGTGTGCACGGCTGGCGCGAACTGGGCGATGCGCTCAAGGCGCGGCTGTTCAACCTGCAGGCCGGCGGCGGCAGCCTGGAGGTCGGCCGCCGCCACTACGACCTGGGCAACGACCTGTACCACGCCATGCTCGGCAAGCGGCTGGTGTACAGCTGCGGGTACTGGGCGCAGGCCAGCGACCTGGACAGCGCACAGGAGGCCAAGCTCGACCTGATCTGCCGCAAGCTCGGGCTGCGCCCGGGCCAGCGCGTGCTGGACATCGGCTGTGGCTGGGGCGAGGCACTGAAGTTCGCTGCCGAACGCTACGGCGTCTCCGGCGTCGGCATCACCATTTCGCAGGAGCAGGCCGACTTCGCCCGCGAGCTGTGCGCGGGGCTGCCGATCGAGATCCGCCTGCAGGACTACCACGAGGTGGACGAGCGCTTCGACGCGATCCTGTCGGTGGGCATGTTCGAGCACGTCGGCGACAAGAACTACCGCGGCTACTTCGAGATGGCGCGACGCTGCCTGGCACCGGACGGGCTGTTCCTGCTGCACAGCATCGGCAGCAATCTCTCGCGGCACCGCACCGATCCGTGGATTGCGCGCTACATTTTTCCCAACTCGATGCTGCCGTCGGCCGCGCAGATCACCGCCGCATGCGAAGGCCTGTTCGTGCTGGAGGACTGGCACAGCTTCGGCCCGGACTACGACCGCACGCTGCAGGCGTGGCGCGCCAACGTGGAAGCGGCCTGGTCGCAGCTGGACCCGCAACGTTACGATGAACGCTTCAAGCGCATGTGGCGCTTCTACCTGGCCGGCTCGATGGCCAGCTTCCGCTGCCGGCACGCACAGCTGTGGCAGCTGGTGCTGTCGCCGCACGGGGTGCCGGGCGGGTATGTCGCGCCGAGGTGATCGCACGCGAACGGTGTGGCATGTCCATGCGTGTCCGCGATGAAGCAAAAAAAACCGCCCGGCATCTGCCGGGCGGTTCTGACTTACAGGCGCGTTACTTCTTTTCCGGAACCAGCCCACGCTTTTCCAGCAGCGGTTCGATCTGCGGCTCGTGGCCGGCGAAATCGCGGAACAGCTGCATCGCGTCCACGCTGCCGCCCTTGGAGAGCAGGGTGGCGCGGAAGTGGTCGCCGTTCTTGCGGCTCAGGCCGCCGTTGTCGCGGAACCACTTCTGGGTGTTGGCGTCCAGCACTTCCGACCAGATGTAGGCGTAGTAGCCGGCCGAGTAGCCGCCCATGATGTGGCTGAAGTACGGGGTCCTGTAGCGCGGCGGCACCGGTGCGTAGTAGATGCCGTCCTTCTCCAGCGCCGCGCGCTCGAAGGCCATCACGTCCTTGGCGGCCGGCACCTGGTCCGGGCCGATCTGGTGCCAGCGCTGGTCCAGCATGGCGGCGCCCAGGTATTCGGTGGTGGCAAAGCCCTGGTTGAACTTGGCTGCGGCCAGCACCTTGTCCAGCAGCGCCTGCGGCATGGCGGTGCCGTTGCGGTAGTCCTTGGCGTAGTTCTTCAGGATCAGCGGATTGTCGGCCCACATCTCGTTGACCTGCGAGGGGAACTCGACGAAGTCGCGCGGCACCGAGGTGCCGGAGAAGTAGGGGTACTTCACGTTCGAGAACATGCCATGCAGGGCGTGGCCGAACTCGTGGAAGGTGGTGGTCACTTCATCCCAGGTCAGCAGGGTCGGCTGGCCGGCCGGCGGCTTGGGAATGTTGAGGTGATTGGCCACCACCGGCTTGAAGCCGGTCAGTGCGGACTGCTGCACGTAGGCGTTCATCCACGCACCGCCACGCTTGGACGCGCGGGCATACGGGTCGAAGATGAAGATCGCCAGCTGGCTGCCATCGGCATCGAACACGTCGTACACGGTGACGTCGTCGTGGTACACCGGCAGGTCGGTGCGCTGCTTGAAGCTCAGGCCGTATTCCTGGTTGGCGGCGAAGAACACGCCGTTTTCCAGCACGTTCTTCAGCTCGAAGTACGGCTTGAGCTGGGATTCGTCGAAGTTGTACTTGGCCTGGCGCACCTTCTCGCTGTAGAAGGCCCAATCCCACGCCTCAAGCTTGAAGGTCGGCTTGCCGGCGGCCTTCTGTTCCTTGTCGATCATCGCCTGCAGGTCGGCGGCTTCGCGCTTGGCGTTGGCCACCGCGGCCGGGGCCAGCTGGCCCAGCATCGCGTTGACCGCTTCGGGGGTCTTGGCGGTCTGGTTGGTCAGGTTGTAGGCGGCGAAGTTTTCGAAGCCCATCAGCTTGGCCTTGTCGGCGCGCAGCTGCATGATGCGCGCGACCAGCGCGGTGTTGTCGAACTCGCCACCGCGGCTGCCACGGGTGACCGAAGCATCGTAGATCTTCTTGCGCAGGTCGCGGTTGGTCAGGTTGGTCAGCGGCGGCTGGCCGGTGGTGTTGAGCAGGGCGATGACGTACTTGCCGTCCAGCTTGCGGGCCTTGGCGGCTTCGGCAGCGGCGGCGATCTGCTCGGTCGACAGGCCGTCGAGCTGCTTGACGTCATCGACGATGACGGCCGAGGCGTTGACCTCGTTCTGCACGTTCTGGCTGAACTTGGTGCCCAGGTTGGCCAGCTCGGCATTCATCGCCTTGAGCTTGGTCTTGTCGGCCTCGTTGAGCTTGGCGCCGGCGCGCACGTAGCTCTCGTAGTACTTCTCGACCAGGCGCACGCCTTCAGCATCCAGCCCGAGCTGGGTGCGGGTGTCATACAGGGCCTGGATGCGGGCGAACAGTTTGCCGTTCAGCGCGATCGCATCGCTGTGCGCGGCGAACTTCGCCGAGTAGTCGGCCTGCAGCTTCTTGCGCGCGTCGTTGGTGTCGGCGCCGACCAGGCTGAAGAACACGGTGGTGGCGCGGTCCAGGGTGTCACCGCTCTTTTCCAGGGCGATGAGGGTGTTGTCGAAGGTCGGCTTGGCCTTGTTGTTGGCGATGGCCTCCACTTCCTTCAGCTGCTGGGCCATGCCGGCGTCGAAGGCGGGGGCGAAGTCGCTGTCCTTGATCTTGTCGAACTGCGGGAAGTGCAGCGGCAGCGGGCTGTCGGCGAAGAACGGGTTGGCCTGCTGGGCAGCGTTGGCGGCCGGGGTGGCGGCCACGGCGGAGTAGGCGGGCAGGGCAAGGCCGAGGGTCACGGCGACGGCAAGGGCAAGACGGGTGGTCAAGGGGTAATCTCCGGTCAGACAAGTGCCCGAGCGTAACCCGGGCCGAGGGGCGCGGGCTTGTGTCGAAAGGCATGTGCGAGGCGGAGGGCGGCTCTACAATGACCCCCACCCCTCATCGGAGTACTTCCATGGCCACCGCCTTCGATTTCTCGTTCGTGGACCTCAACGGCCAGCCACAGGCGCTGGACCAGTACCGGGGCAAGGCGCTGCTGCTGGTGAACGTGGCCAGCAAGTGCGGCTTCACGCCGCAGTACGCAGGGCTGGAAGCGCTGTGGCGCGAGTATCGCGAGCGTGGGCTGGTGGTGATCGGATTCCCCTGCGACCAGTTCGGCCACCAGGAGCCGGGCGATGCCGGTGAGATCCGCAGCTTCTGTTCTCTGACCTACGAGGTGGACTTCCCGCTGTCGGAGAAGATCGACGTCAACGGCGGCAACGCCCATCCGCTGTGGGCGTGGCTCAAGGCCGAGAAGTCAGGGCTGCTCGGCCTGAGCGGGATCAAATGGAACTTCAGCAAGTTCCTGGTCGGGCGCGATGGCAAGGTGCTCGAACGCTACGCCCCCACGGACAAACCGCAAAGCCTGCGCGGCGATATCGAGGCTGCGTTGGGGTGAGCGCTGGACACGCATGGCGTGTCCCACGCGATGCGTCCGACATGCCGCGGCGGTTACTTCTCGACGAACGCGCGCTCGAACACGTAATGCCCCGGCGTGCCGATCCGCGGCGAGGTCTGGAAACCCCGTGCGTCCAGCACGCTGCGCAGGTCGGACAGCATCTGCGGGCTGCCGCAGATCATCGCGCGGTCGTTTTCCGGGCTCAGCGCCGGCAGGCCCAGGGTGCGCTGCATCTCGCCGCTTTCCATCAGCGAGGTCAGCCGGCCCTGGTTCGGGAACGGTTCGCGGGTCACCGCCGGGTAGTACAGCAGCTTGTCGCCGATCATCTCGCCCAGGAACTCATGCTCGCGCAGTTCCTTCTCGAACAGCTCGCGGTAGGCCAGGTCCTTTTCGTAGCGCACGCCGTGGGTCAGGATCACCTTGTCGAAGCGCTCGTAGGTTTCCGGGTCCTTGATCACCGACAGCCACGGCGCCAGGCCGGTGCCGGTGCCCAGCAGGTACAGGTGCCTGCCCGGGTGCAGGTCGCTGATCAGCAGGGTGCCGGTGGGCTTCTTGCCGACCAGCACCTTGTCGCCCGGCTTGATGTGCTGCAGGCGCGAGGTCAGCGGGCCGTCCTGCACCTTGATGCTGAAGAACTCGAGATTTTCTTCCCAGTTCGCGCTGGCGATGGAATAAGCGCGCAGCAGCGGGCGCGCCTCGGTTTCCAGGCCGATCATCACGAACTGGCCGTTCTCGAAGCGGAAACCGCTGTCGCGGGTCGTGGTGAAGCTGAAGTAGGCGTCGGTCCAGTGACGGACCTCAAGCACCGTTTCGGCGCCGAAAGCGGAAGACATGGGGGTGGGGTCTGATCTGTGTTGTCCTGCTCAGTTTATCTCAAATGAGATAAATTCTCATTGAACCCGGGTGAGGCGGGTTCTGCCCGGCTGCTTCAGCGGTAACCGGCCGCCTGCAGTTCGAACAGCTCCGCATAGCGCCCGCCCTGCGCCATCAGTTCGGCGTGGGTCCCGCTGGCCTCGATCCGGCCCCCGGCCAGTACCAGGATCCGGTCGGCCATGCGGACCGACGAGAACCGGTGGGAAATCAGCACGGCCGTGCGGTTGTCCGACAGTTCCTTGAAGCGCTGGAAGACCTCGAACTCGGCACGGGCATCCAGCGCTGCGGTCGGTTCATCCAGGATCATCACCTGCGCGTCGCGCATGTAGGCGCGGGCGATGGCGATCTTCTGCCACTGCCCGCCGGACAGGTCCACGCCCTGCTTGAACCGGCGCCCGATCAGCTGCTCGTAGCCCTGCGGCAGGCCGGCGATCACATCCTCGGCCATGCCACGGCGCGCGGCGTCGCGGATGCGTGCATCGTCGGTCATCGCCTCGACCAGGCCCACCCCGATGTTCTCGCCGGCACTGAGGTTGTAGCGCACGAAGTCCTGGAAGATCACGCCCATGTTGGCGCGCAGGTCGTCCAGGTCGTAGTCGCGCAGGTCGCGGCCATCGAGCAGGATCCGGCCCTCATCCGGGTCGTACAGCCGCGCCAGCAGCTTCACCAGCGTGGTCTTGCCCGCGCCGTTCTCCCCGACCAGGGCCAGCACTTCGCCGGCGCGCAGCTCGAAATCGAGATGGCGCACTGCCCAGCGTTCCGCGTCGGGATACTGGAAGCCGACGTTCTCGAACACGAAGCCGCGGGTGATCGGCTGCGGCACCGGGACCGCGTCGGGGCGCGAATGGATCTCCGGTTCGATCTGGAAGAACGAGAACAGGTCGTCCAGGTACAGCGCCTGGCTGGCCACCTGCGAAAAACCGATCAGCAGCCCTTCCAGCAGCTGGCGCAGGCGCAGGAAGCTGCCGGCCAGGAAGGTGAGGTCGCCGATGGAAAAGTCGCCACGCACCGTGCGCCACGCAATGTAGGCATACGCGGTGTAGTAGCCCAGCGTGCCCAGCCCGGCCAGCAGCGTGCCCCAGAACGCACGTTTGCGCGCCAGGGCGCGGTTGGCCCGGAAGAACTTGTCGGCCAGCAACCGGTAGCGGTCGATCAGGAAGCGGTGGAGGTTGAAGATCTTCACCTCCTTGGCGGTCTCCACGCTCGCGCCGATCTGGCGCAGGTAGTCCAGCTGCCGCCGCTCCGGGGTCCACTGGAAGTTGAGGCTGTAGCCGGCCGCGTTGAAGTGCGATTCGCCGATGAAGGCGGGCACCAGTGCCACCGCCAGCAGCAGGATCAGCCACGGCGCATACACCAGCAGGCCCACGGCGAGGCTGGCGACGGTGATGGCGTCCTGCACCTGGCCGAACAGCTGGCTCATCAGGTTCATCCGGCCCATGGTCTGGCGCCGGGCGCGGTCCAGCTTGTCCTGCAGGTCCGGATCCTCGAAGTCCTCCAGGTCCAGCTCTGCCGCGTGTTCCATCAGGCGCACGCTGGTGACGTTGGTGAACAGCTCCGAGAGCAGGGTGTCGGCGTAGCTGACGATGCGGCCGAGCAGGTCCGAGGCGATGGCCAGGCCGAACTCCAGCGCCAGCAGGCCCAGCAGGGGATTGAGCAGGCCGCTGTACAGCGCTTCATCGAATGGCGGGAAGCCGGCCTCGTGCCGGCTCAGCAGCAGCGCCGCATCGATGATGAGCTTGCCCACGTACAGCATCGCCACCGGCAGCAATGCACGGATGACGCGCAGCCCCAGGCTGGCGCTGGCCAGTGCCGGGCTGGTCTGCCAGACCTGGCGCAGGAACGGGGGCAGGTTGCGCATTGCCTGGAAGCGTTCGCGCAGGCTGGGATTCTTCGGGCCGGAAGCGCCGGCGGCGGGGGAGGCAGGCATGGCCAACATTGTGCCCGTGCTGGACGTGAGTGTCCGGTGGGTACCACGCGCGACGGCCGCACACGCCGGCCCAGCCTCAGCCGGCCCGGCCACCGGCAGGTGCCCGCCACAGGGCCCGGCGCCGTTGTCGGGAGTGATTCCCACCACCGTCGGGCCGGGGCGCTAAAATGGTCGGCTTACCCCCCGCCAGCCCCCGAGCAAGCGAGCATTACGTGACATCGATCAAGCAGGAAGACCTCATCCAGTCCATCGCCGACGCGCTGCAGTACATCTCGTACTACCACCCGGTCGATTACATCAAGAGCCTTGCCGCCGCCTACGAGCGCGAGGAATCGCCGGCGGCGAAGGAGGCGATGGCCCAGATCCTGATCAATTCCCGCATGTGCGCCGAAGGCCACCGGCCGATCTGCCAGGACACCGGCATCGTCACCGTGTTCCTGGAGGTGGGGATGAACGTGCGTTGGGACGACGCCACCATGAGCCTGGAAGACATGGCCAATGAGGGCGTGCGCCGCGCCTACAACCACCCGGACAACAAGCTGCGCGCCTCGGTGCTGGCCGATCCGGCCGGCAAGCGCGTCAATACGAAGGACAATACCCCGGGCGTGGTCAACATGAAGATCGTGCCGGGCGACACCGTGGACGTGATCGTGGCGGCCAAGGGCGGCGGTTCCGAAGCCAAGAGCAAGTTCGCCATGCTCAACCCGTCCGACTCCATCGTCGACTGGGTGCTCAAGACCGTGCCGACCATGGGCGCCGGCTGGTGCCCGCCGGGCATGCTCGGCATCGGCATCGGCGGCACTGCTGAAAAGGCGATGCTGCTGGCCAAGGAATCGCTGATGGAGCCGATCGACATCAACGAACTCAAGGCCCGGGGCGCCTCCAACCGCGCCGAGGAGCTGCGCCTGGAGCTGTACGACAAGGTCAATGCCCTGGGCATCGGCGCACAGGGCCTGGGCGGCCTGACCACGGTGCTGGACATCAAGGTCAAGGACTTCCCGACCCACGCCGCCAACCTGCCGGTGGCGATGATTCCCAACTGCGCCGCCACCCGCCACGCCCACTTCACCCTGGACGGCAGCGGCCCGGTAATGCTGGACCCGCCGTCGCTGGAAGACTGGCCGCAGATCACCTACGACGCCTCCAAGGGCACCCGGGTCGACCTGGACAGCATCACCCCGGAAGACGTGGCCAGCTGGAAGCCGGGCCAGACCCTGCTGCTCAACGGCAAGCTGCTCACCGGCCGCGATGCCGCGCACAAGCGCATGGTGGACATGCTCAACAAGGGCGAGCCGCTGCCGGTCGACCTCAAGGGGCGTTTCATCTATTACGTGGGCCCGGTCGATCCGGTACGCGACGAAGTCGTAGGGCCGGCCGGTCCGACCACCGCGACCCGCATGGACAAGTTCACCCGCCAGGTGCTGGAGCAGACCGGCCTGCTGGGCATGGTCGGCAAGGCTGAGCGGGGCCCGGCCGCGATCGAGGCGATCCGTGACAACAAGTCGGCTTACCTGATGGCGGTGGGCGGCTCGGCCTACCTGGTGTCCAAGGCGATCAAGGCCGCCAAGGTGGTGGGCTTCGCCGACCTGGGCATGGAAGCGATCTACGAGTTCACCGTGCAGGACATGCCGGTGACCGTGGCGGTCGATTCCACCGGTGAATCGGTACACACCACCGGCCCGCGCGAATGGCAGGCCCGCATCGGCAAGATCCCTGTGGTTGTGGCCTGACGGCCCCAACCACCAGGGGGAGCATTCCACCTTATCCCCGCGGCTGTCGCCGCGCCCCCTTGAACAACAAGGGGGCTCCTGGTCGTCGAGGCGGAAGCGGGCTGGCGGGCGCATAATCTTCGGCTTCTGGAATCGGGAGCCGGGCATGGGCGTTACTTTGTATGGGGCCAGCAGCACCGCCTCGCTGGTGGTGCACTGGCTGCTGATCGAACTGGACATCGAGCACGCGCTGGTCCTGCTCGATTTCGCGACCCGCGAACAGAAGTCGGCCGACTACCTGGCGCTGAACCCGGCCGGCCGCGTGCCCACGCTGGTGGTCGACGGCCAGGTCCTGACCGAGGCGGCGGCCATCGCGCTGCACCTGGCCGATCTGCACCCGCAGGCGGGATTGTTGCCGGCGCCGGGGACGCAGGCGCGCGCGCAGGCCTATCGCTGGATGTTCTGGTGCGCCAACACCCTGCAGCCGGCGTACCGTGCGTGGTTCTACGCCGACGAGGTGGCCGGTGCTGCGAACGTGGATGCGGTACGCGACAGTGCGCGGCAACAGCTGGAAGCGGCGTGGGCACGTTTCGCCGGGCACCTGCAGCAGGGCGGCCCGTACGCGCTGGGCGACCACGTCAGCGTGGTGGATTTCATGCTGGTGATGCTGATGCGCTGGTCACGCAACATGCCCGTGCCCAGCGACACCTGGCCGGAACTGAAGGCCTACGCCGAGCGCATGAAAGCGCGCCCGGCGTTCGCCGAGGTCTATCGCCGCGAAGGCATCACCGACTGGACCTGAGAGGGCGCTACCGGTCAGTACCACTCCAGCAGGGATACGCCTACGCCCACGTAGGTCGCCTTGTGGTTGTAGTCGATCATGCTCTCGCCGTAGCCGTCGAAGACCTGCACATGGCCGCGCAGCAGGTTGCTGATCGGGAAGCCGTAATCCAGCTGCAGCGCCCCGTGCGACCGGTCGCCGCCGCGCAGCGAATGCCGCGCCATCAGCGAGACCTCGTGGCCGTTGCGGTTCCAGGTCAGGGTCGCGTCGCCGCGGCCCATGTAGTCTTCGATGTCCGGGTTGTTGTCGTCTTCGCGGTCTTCCGGCAGCCGGTACCACGGCCGCAGCACCAGTGCCCAGTTCTCGCGGTCCAGCCCGATGGTGGCGATCACCCGGTTCCAGCTGCGCGACAGCGGGTCGGCGCGGCCGTTGGACATGTGGGTCAGGCTGAGCCCGCTCATGCGCCCGCGCCAGCCGCCGATCGAGTAGCCATTGCGGAACATCATCATGATTTCCGGCTCGTAATTGGTTTCGCGGAACGGGCGCGAATTGTCGGCGTTGTAGGCCTGCCAGCGCGAGCTCTGGGTATACCCGGCCCAGATGTCCCCGTTGTCGCCGAACACGTTCTCCCACACCTTGGTCTTGAAGCTCAGCTGGAATTTCAGCTCATTGCTGTCCAGCTGCTGCGGGGTGGTCACCGTGTTGTCCGGATTGGGCGACTGCGGCGTCTGGTTCTTGTCGCTGGTCCAGAACGCCGGCAGCAGGTAGACCGGCTTGTAGGCCCGCAGCTGGAACGCGCCCAGCTTGGAGTCCTGCGCCAGTTCCCAGCGGCTGTCCAGCAGCGAGCCTTTGCCGGCATTGGCCAGCGCCGCTTCATGGCCGTCATTCTTGAATACCTCGCCCAGGCGTTGCTTCACCCGTTCGGTGGCCGGGGCATCGGGGGTACGCGCGGCCTGGCGCTCTTCGCGCCGTTCCTGCTTGGCGGCGATCGCCGCCGCATCGGCGGCCTGGGTGGTTTCCGCGGTCGGCCGGAACAGTTTGTCGTAGCAGGCCAGGCGCGCCGCATCGGTGCCCACCTGGGCACACGCCTCGGGTGTGGCCGGGGTGGGCGACAGCTCCTGGGCGGCCAGCGGCAGGCTGGCAGTGGCCAGGGCCAGGGCGGAGAACAGGGCCGAACGGGGGCGGTGGGTCATGGGGGCGAGCCGGTGAAGGGAAGGAACCGGAACAGTGTGGCCGCTGCCCCGGATTCCCGCCAGCGCGAAACTACTGACGGGATCAGCGCGTATATGCCGGTGGCTACCGTGCGCGGAGCGTGAAAGCCGACGGGGCTCAGAAGAACCAGGCGAAACAGAAGATGCCCAGCATCGCGATCACCAGGGCCAGTTTGAGTGCGACGCCGAGCAGGATGCCCAGCCAGGTGGCCAGCCCGACCTTGGTGGACCGGCCCAGTTCGCGGGTGTGCCAGTACTCGCCCAGCAGCGCACCGGCCAGCGGTCCTGCGAACAGGCCGATGGGCATGAAGAACAGGCCGGCGATGCTGCCGATGAAGGTGCCCCACAGCGCCTTGCGGCTGGCCCCGACGCGCTTGGCCCCCACAAGGGTGGCGATCACGTCAACCGCGAACGACGCCAGCGTCAGCAGCCCAAGCACGGTCAACGGCACCCAGCCCACGTGGACGAAGTCATCGGCCCATGCGGCCACCAGCAGGCCGGCGAACACCAGCGGGATGCCAGGAAGGGCAGGCAGCACGATGCCGGCAATGCCGACCAGGACCAGTACGACCGCGATCACGTAAAAGATGAATGAAGGGTCCATGCGTTGCCGTATGTTTGCCGAATTTGGGTTGACAAATATGAAATAAGCCAGTTGCTTTTTAATTTTGCCCGGGTTAAGTTGCAGTCGCTGAGCTTGGCAAGGTCACCGTGGATCGTGGCCTGATGATGGTAGATCTTCTGGATCCGTTCCATCGATGCACCTCGCTTCCCCCTTGCTGTCAGCCGCCCGCCAGGGCGTAACCAACGACATAGCAGAGACACCAGGGAGTAAGTGTGATGGCTGAGCGTGAGACCGGTACCGTGAAGTGGTTCAATGACGCCAAGGGCTTCGGCTTCATCAGCCGTGAGAACGGCGAGGACGTGTTCGTGCATTTCCGCGCGATCCAGTCCCAGGGCTTCAAGAGCCTCAAGGAAGGCCAGAAAGTGAACTTCACCGTCGTGCAGGGCCAGAAGGGCCTGCAGGCCGACGCTGTCGAAGCGATCTGACCTTTGCAGTCGCGTTACGAAAAAAGGCCCGCGCAAGCGGGCCTTTTTTCTGTCGGCAGCGGCTTGGATCAGCGGATGACCACGCGCCCGTTGACCACGCGCACGTAGGTGTTTTCGCGGATGCCACCCAGGTCGCGCTGGTTGACCACCACGGTGCGGCCATCGTCCATGCGCACGGTGATGTCGAAGGTATCGCTGGTGACGTTCTTCTGGATCTGGTTGCCGGCCAGCGCGCCACCCACCGCGCCTGCGGCGGCGGCGATGTTCTGGTTGCCCTTGCTGCCACCGGTGTGGTCGGAGATCTCATGCCCGGCCACGGCACCGACCAGGCCGCCAAGGATCGCGCCCGTGGCGCTCGGCGCGGTGCGGCCGGAAGCCACCTGGTTGATCCGGGTCACGATGCCGCAGTCGGCGCAGCGGTTGGTGTTGTAGTTGCCACCGGTGTTGTAGCCGCTGTTGTTGTAGCCGTTGTTGTAGCCGCCGCCGCCGTAACCGGGCGAGGTGGCGCAACCGGCCAGTGCGACGGTGGCAACGGCGGCTGCGGCAATGAGTTGGATCTTCATGGTGGTTCTCCTGGCCAGAAGGGGTGGTCGTGAATGCGTCTGGGGCGCATGGCGCAGATCCTGTCGTGTCCTGCGTGAACAGGGCGCCAATCCAGTCCTCACTTCGTGGCTGGCAGATGAATCAGCGGAAATCCTGGTGGCAGGCCTTGCAGTCGGCCTGGATCTTTTCCACCAGCGTGCCCATCGCGGCGCAGTCGGTGGGCGGGGCGGCCAGCGCGCCGTTGAGGGTCGCGCGCAGGCCGCTGGCGTGCTGCTGGAACTGCGCGTTGTCGCGCAGATCCGGGAAGGCCAGGTCCAGATCATTGGACAGCGAGCGCAGCGTCTGCAGGCGCGGCACGCTGTCGGCCAGGCTGCAGCGATTCTGCGCCTGTGCATCGCCAAGCAGCGCGACCTGGCGCTGCATCACCTGCATCAGGCTGCCGGGGAACGGGTCCTGCCGCGCCTGGATCGCGCGCGACACCATCACCGTAGCAACCAGGCCCACCACCAGGCCGAGCCCGGCAACGAACAGATAGCGGTACGCCGCAGACGGGCGACGGGTCGGGGCAGGGTGGGTCATGGCGGCGGCTTCCTCATGGGTGGCTCGGTGCATCCTACCCGCGGCGCGCGGCGGTCGTACATGCCGGGCACCGGGCCGTCTAAAATGGCGGCCATGAATGACGTATTGCGCGAACGCTTTGCCGGCATCGACCGGTTGTATGGAGTGGGCACCGTCGACCGGTTGTCGCGCCGCCGGGTAGCGGTGGTCGGCATGGGCGGGGTCGGCTCGTGGGTGGTGGAAGCGCTGGCGCGCACGGCGGTGGGGCACCTGACCCTGATCGACGCCGACGACATCTGCGTGTCCAATACCAACCGCCAGCTGCCGGCACTGGCCGGGCACTACGGGCGCAACAAGGCCGAGGCGATGGCCGAGCGCTGTGTTGCCATCAATCCGGACATCCAGGTGGACGCGGTGGCGTCCTTCCTCACCGTGTCGAACATGGTCGAGCTGCTCGACCGCGACTTCGACCTGGTGATCGACGCCTGCGACAGCTTCCGGGTCAAGGTGGAAACCATCGCCTGGTGCCGCCGTCGCAAGCTGCCGATTTTGACCGTGGGCGCCGCCGGTGGTCGCACCGACCCGACCCTGGTGCGCATCCGCGACGTCTCGCGCACCGAGCATGACGCGATGCTGGCGCTGATCCGCAAGAAGCTGCGCAGCGACTTCAACTTTCCGAAGAACGCCTCGCGCTACTTCGGGGTGCCGGCGGTGTATTCGCTGGAGAACGTGAAGTACCCCCAGGCCGATGGCAGCGTCTGCGGCGTGCGCCCGCAGCTGGGCGCCGATGCCGCGTTGAAGCTGGACTGCGGCGCCGGTCTGGGCGCGGCCACGCACATCACCGGCGCATTCGCGTTCGCGGCGGTGGGCAAGGCGCTGAAGATGTTGCTGCGTAGTGACACGCCACGCGTGTCTGCGGGGTAGCCGGCATTGCGTGGGACACGCGTGGCGCATCGCTGCGCGGGGAGCGCGACATCGCACACAGGGCCGCGTGGTTATCCCAGCCCGAACAGCCTGCGTGCATTTGCCGTGGTCTGTTCTGCAATGGTCTCCGCCGGCTCGCCGCGCAAGCGGGCCACGGTGTCGGCGATTACCGTCAACCGTCCCGGCTCATTGCGCTGCCCGCGTATGCCGACGTCGGGCTGGTCCGGCGCGTCGGTTTCCAACAGCAGCTGCTCCAGCGGCAGCTGCGTCACCAGACGCCGCAGGCGCTGGGCGCGGTCGTAGGTCAGCGGGCCGCCGAGGCCGACCAGGAAACCCAGCTTGTGCAGCTGCGCGGCCTGTTCCGGGCTGCCCGGGAAGCTGTGGATCACCCCGCGCAGGCCGCCCACCTGCTTGATGGCGACGATCACCGCATCCACGGCGCGGCGCGCGTGCACGATGACCGGCAGGTCGAATTCGCGCGCGATCCGCAGCTGCCCGTCGAAGTAGAACTGCTGCTGTTCCGGATCCAGGCCTTCGACGAAGAAGTCCAGCCCGCATTCGCCCACCGCACAGGGCTGCTCCAGCGCGATCCACTCGCGCAGCTGGTCCAGGTGCTCCGGGCGATGCTGGTCCAGGAACATCGGGTGCAGCCCGTACGCCGGATACAGCCCCCCGGCCAGCCGGCAGGTCTCGCGCAGCTTGGGCCAGCTCGCGGCGGTCACGGCGGGCACCACCTGGGTGTGTACGCCGGCCGCCTGTGCGCGCGTGATCACCTGGGCGCGGTCGTGATCGAACTCGTCGGCGTCCAGGTGGCAGTGGCTGTCGATCAGGCTCACGCGTCGCGTCGGTCCAGGCGCGGTGGCAGGGTGTCGCTTCGACGCTTCCAGTTGGCCAGCAACAGCGTGCCCAGCCCGAACAGGAGTTCGTCCACGAACGGAATCGGGTCTGGAATGAACAAGGTCACCGCAAACAGGGCGGCGGTCACCTTGAACAGGGTGGGGTAACGCAGTCCGCGCGCCCACTTCAGGACGGGCAGCAGCAGGGGACCGGGCATCGCACTCTCCTCGACAGATGATGTAAACGCTATCACGAGCCTTGCAACGACAGAACCTGAATGGGCAAGTGCGGTGTATGCGTCATGTGGAGATTCTGTTCAGGGAGCGCATGCTGGAATCCGCATCAAGAACGTTGCGGATCGTCCGCAGGGAGTCGGTTATGAAAAGCACAACTACTACTGTCCTGGTCGCTGCAGGCGCCCTGCTGGTCGGTGGCATCGCCACCGCCGCCTTCATGAAAAGCGGTAGCTCCGCCGACCCGGTTACCGCCGCCCAGACCCGCCCGAACCTGGACACCACGCCGCTCGTCGACGATGGCGCCGCCACCGACGATGTGGCCGTGGACAAGGCCGGCCGCCTGGACTATGCCGACGTGGTCAAGGTCGATCCGCTGACCCAGAAGGAAAAGGCCTACGCCACCGTGATCGGCACCGAGCCAGTGCGCGAGACCTCCACCACCCAGACCCCGCATGAAGTCTGCGAGGACGTGGTGGTGCAGGAACGCCTGCCCGAACGCGACGGCAACGTCGGCGGCACGGTGGCCGGTGCGGTCATCGGTGGCCTGCTGGGCAACCAGGTGGGCGGTGGCAACGGCCGCAAGGCCGCCACCGCCGCTGGCGCCGTGGCCGGTGGCATGATCGGCAACCAGGTCGACAAGCGCCACGTGGGTGGCCGCGTGGTCAACCGCACCGAGCGCCAGTGCCATACCGAGACGGCGACCTCCGAGTCGACCAAGGTGACCGGCTACAACGTTACCTACCGCAACGAAGACGGCACCACCGGCACCATGCGCATGGCCAGCAAGCCGGGCAACCGCATCGCCATGGGCACCACCAGCAATGTCACCGGCTACAACGTGACCTACCGCTACGACGGCGTTGAAAAGACCGTCAAGATGGCCAGCAAGCCGGCCAGCGACCGCCTGCCGGTGGTCGACGGCCAGCTGGTCACCCAGACCGCGGCGCTGGACACCGCCCGCCCGTAATCGGGGCGCGCTGCAGGACGTACGAAGAGGCCGGCATCTTGCCGGCCTCTTTCGTTCTGCGAAGATGGCACCCGGCTTACCAACGGGGTACCCCATGAGCATTTTCGACCTGCGCCTGGAAACCGACCGGCTGATCCTGCGCCCGCCGCGCGCGGAGGATTTCGACGCCTTCCTGCAGTTCTGCACCGATCCGCAGGTGATGCAGCACCTGGGCGGCGTGCAGGCGCCGTCCCAAGCCTGGCGCAGTTTCAGCTGCCTGGCGGGCAGCTGGCACCTGTATGGCTTCTCGATGTTCTCGGTGATCGAGAAGAGCACTGGCGACTGGGTGGGGCGCATGGGGCCGTGGCAGCCGCTGGACTGGCCGGGGACCGAAGTGGGCTGGAGCATCCGCCACGCCAGCTGGGGCAGGGGCTATGCCCCGGAAGCAGCGGTCGCCGCCATCGACTGGGCGTTCGACGCGTTGGGGTGGAACGAGGTCATCCACACCATCGATGCAGCGAACGCGAACTCCAAGGTCGTCGCGCGCAAACTCGGCAGCAGCCTGCTGCGGATCGGCGAGCTGCCACCACCGCACGACGGCAAACCGATCGAGATCTGGGGTCAGTCGCGGCAGCAGTGGAGGACACGCGCGGGCTAGCCCCGGTTTTGTGCACCTGCGCTTGGCAAGCGGCGCCGGTTGCGGCGATGCTCGGCGCGGTCGTCCGTTCGGCTCTGCTGGAGGGTGTGCATGGTTGCCGTGGTTCCCGATCCGATCCCCGCACGCATGAGGGCCCTGAACCGGGCCGAGGTCTGCGACGTCAATTTCGTCGAGTTCGTCCGCCAGTGGCACGGCCAGCCCCGCCAGCGGCCGGCACCGGATGCGCCCATCCTTCCCGGCAGCAGCCTGGACGCGCAAAGCTTCGATGCGCTGCTCGACTCGCAGCTGGCCAGCCGCCACCTGGACCTGATGGCGCGCGTGTTGCGCGTGCAGAACAAGGTCTTCTACACCATCGGCTCGTCCGGGCATGAAGGCAATGCGCTGGTGGCACGGCTCGCGCGGCATACCGATCCGGCGTTCCTGCACTACCGCTCCGGCGCGTTCATGGCCGAGCGCTTCCGCCAGCTGCCGGGCATGGACCCGGTGATGGACGCGGCGCTGTCCTTCGCCGCCAGCCGCGACGATCCGGCCAGCGGCGGCCGGCACAAGGTGTGGGGCAGCAGGCCGCTGTGGGTGCTGCCGCAGACCTCCACCATCGCCTCGCACCTGCCCAAGGCGCTGGGCACGGCGATGGCCATCGAAACCGCGCGTCGCATCGGCCACCGCCTGCCGATTCCCGACGACAGCGTGGTGATCTGCTCGTTCGGCGATGCCTCGGCCAACCACGCCACCGCGCAGACCGCCTTCAACACCGCCGCCTGGGCCGCTTACCAGCGCCTGCCGGCACCGGTCCTGTTCGTCTGCGAAGACAATGGCATCGGCATTTCGGTGAAGACCCCGGACGGCTGGATCGCCGACAGCTTCAGCCATCGCCCCGGACTGGACTACTTCTTCGCCGACGGCCTGGACCTGGCCAGTGGCCATGCGCAGGTCCAGCGCGCGCTGGAGCATTGCCGCAACACCCGGCGCCCGACCTTCCTGCACCTGCGCACCACGCGCCTGATGGGCCACGCCGGTACCGACTTCGAGATCGAGTGGCGGCCGCTGGCCGAGCTGTGCGCGGCAGAGGCGGCCGACCCGCTGCTGCGTTCGGTGCAGATCGCGCTGGAGTCGGGGTGGATGACCGCACCCGGGCTGCTGGAGCGCTATGAGGCGATGCGCGCGCGCTGCTTCGCCGCCGCCGAGGCGGCCGACCGCCGGCCCAAACTGGACGAACTCGGCCAGATCATGGCGCCGCTGGCGCCCTATACCCCGTCGGCCGTGCATGCCGAAGCCTGCCGCGTTCCCGGCGGCGACGCGCGCGAGGCGGTGTTCGGCGGTGCCGCGCAGCTGCCCGAACGGCAACCGCCGCGGCACCTGGCGATCCAGATCAACCAGGCCCTGCACGACCTGTTGTGCAAGTACCCCGAGTCGCTGCTGTTCGGCGAGGACGTGGCGCAGAAGGGGGGCGTGTACACGGTCAGCAAGGGCCTGCTCAAGGCGTTCGGACCGCGCCGCGTGTTCAACACGCTGCTGGATGAAACCATGATCCTGGGCATGGCCCAGGGCCTGGCCAACCTGGGCATGCTGCCGATCCCGGAGATCCAGTACCTGGCCTACCTGCACAATGCCGCCGACCAGCTGCGCGGCGAAGCGTGTTCGCTGCAGTTCTTCTCCAACGACCAGTTCCGCAACCCGATGCTGGTCCGCATCGCCGGGCTCGGCTACCAGAAGGGGTTCGGCGGGCATTTCCACAACGACAATTCGATTGCCGCGCTGCGCGATATTCCCGGCCTGGTGGTGGGCTGCCCCTCGCGCGGCGACGACGCGGCGATGATGCTGCGCACGCTGGCGGCGCTGGCCCGGGTGGACGGAAGGGTGGCGGTGTTCCTCGAGCCGATCGCGCTGTACATGAGCAAGGATCTGCATGATCCCGGCGATGGCCAATGGCTGTTCGCGTACCCGCCGCCGGAGCAGGCGCTGGTGCTGGGCGAGGGGCGGGTCTACGCCGCCGAAGCCAACGACCTGGTCATCTTCACCTACGGCAATGGGGTACCGATGAGCCTGCGTGCGGCGCGCACCATCGAAGCCGAGCTGGGCTGGCAGGTGCGCGTGGTCGACCTGCGCTGGCTGGTGCCGCTCAAGGCCGGCTTCATCGCCGCACAGGCGGCGGACGCACGCCGCGTGCTGGTGGTGGACGAGGGCCGGCACAGCGCGGGGGTCGGCGAGGGCATCCTCACCGCGCTGGTCGAAGCCGGGCTGGGCCACCTGCCGCTGCGGCGGGTGAGCGGTGCCGACACCTACACGCCGCTGGCAGGGGCAGCATTGTGCGTGCTTCCAAGCGACAATGCGGTGGTAAGCGCCGCGCGGGTGTTGGCGCAGGACCCTTGACGCATGTGTGGACTGGCAGGAATGTTGCTGGCCGCCCCGGGAACGGAGCAGGCCGCGTTGGAACAGCAGGCACGCCGCATGGGCGATGCCCTGCTGCACCGTGGGCCGGATGACAGCGGCGTGTGGGCCGATGCCGCAGGCGGCATCGCGCTGGCGCACCGCCGCCTGAGCATCCTCGACCTGTCGCCGCTCGGCCACCAGCCGATGGCCTCCGACGACGGTCGCTACGTGCTGGCCTACAACGGCGAGGTCTACAACTTCGCTGCGTTGCGGCAGGAGCTGGAGGGCCTGGGCCACGCGTTCCGCGGCCATTCCGATACCGAAGTCCTGCTGGCCGCCTTCGTGGCCTGGGGCCTGGACCAGACCCTGCAGCGTGCCAACGGCATGTTCGCCATCGCCCTGTGGGATCGCGCCGAGCAGTGCCTGTGGCTGGCCCGCGACCGGGTCGGCAAGAAGCCGCTGTACTACGGCTGGGCCGGCGACACGCTGGTGTTCGGCTCGGAACTGAAGGCGCTGTGGCAGCACCCGGCGTTCGACAACGGGATCGATCGCGACGCACTGACCCTGCTGCTGCGGCTGGACTACATTCCGGCGCCGCATTGCATCCACGAGCGCTGCTTCAAGCTGATGCCCGGGCGGGTGCTGCGCCTGGACGCGGCGGCGGTGGCCGCCGGTGCCGCCGCGCACCGGCCGGACCAGCAGCAGCTGCCGTTCTGGAATGCGCGCGAGCGCATGCAGCAGGCGCTGGCCGCGCCGTTCCAGGGCAGCGACGAGGACGCCGAAACCCAGCTGGACGCCCTGCTGCGCGACGCGGTCGGGCTGCGCATGGTGGCCGACGTGCCCGTGGGCGTGTTCCTGTCCGGCGGCACCGATTCGTCGGTGGTGGCGTCGCTGATGCAGGCGCAGTCGCCGACCCCGATCCACAGTTTCAGCATCGGCTTCGAGGGCTCCGACCACGACGAGGCGCCGCTGGCCAAGGCGCTGGCCGGGCATCTGGGTACCGACCACACCGAGCTGTATGTGAGCGGTGCCGACGCGCTGGCAGTGGTGCCGGCGCTGCCGGCGATGTTCGACGAACCGTTCGCCGACGCCTCGCAGGTGCCGACCGCGCTGGTGGCGCGGCTGGCGCGCAGCGCGGTGACCGTGGCGCTCTCGGGCGATGGCGGCGACGAGCTGTTCTTCGGCTACAGCCGTTACCAGCGCGCGCTGCGCAACTGGACGATGCTGGGCCGGGTGCCGGCACCGCTGCGGCGCTGGATGGCCGCCCACGCGCACACCCAGGGTGAGGCCTCGCGGACCGGCGGGTTGGCCGCGTTGCTGGCTGAAACCGGGGCGCGTGGCATCGGCGATGTGTATCGCAACCGCATCTCGCGCTGGCGCGACCCGGTGTCGGCGGTGATCGGTGCGCGCGGCGCGGGCAGCTTCTATGACCTGGCCGACCCGCTGCATGGTGCCGGTTCGCCGGCCGACGCGATGATGCTGGCCGATTTCAGTACGTACCTGCCCGACGACCTGCTGTGCAAGGTGGATCGCACCAGCATGGCGGTCAGCCTGGAAGCGCGGGCGCCGCTGCTGGACTGGCGCGTGGCCGAGTTCGCCTGGTCGCTGCCGCTGTCGATGAAGCAGCGCGACGGGGTAAGCAAGTACCTGCTCAAGCGCGTGCTGGGCCGCTACGTGCCGCAGGACATGGTGCACCGGCCCAAGCGCGGCTTCGGCGCGCCGGTCAGCGCCTGGTTGAAGGGCGACCTGCGCGGCTGGGCCGATGACCTGCTGGATCCGGCGCGGCTGGCCGATGAAGGCGTTTTCCACGTCGATGCGGTGGCTCCGCTGTGGAGGCAGTTCCAGCAGGGTGAGCGCAAGTGGCATACCCATCTGTGGAACGTGCTGATGTTCCAGGCCTGGCAGGCCCATTGGAAGCAGGTGCGGGCGGCGGTGCCGCGCGCGTAGCCGGCACCGCGCCGGACACGCACCCCTTCACCGCGCGCAACACCTGTCACCCCTACGCTGGTCGTTCCCCTCGAACGGAGCTCCCCCATGGCAACCCCCACCATCGCCGTGCTGGTCGGCAGCCTGCGCAGCGGTTCGCACAACCAGGCCCTGGCCCATGCGCTGGAGAAGCTGGCAGCAGGCAAGGCGACCTTCGATTACGTCCAGATCGGCGACCTGCCGCTGTACAACCAGGACTTCGACAAGGACTACCCGGCTGAAGGGCTGCGCCTGAAGGACCAGATCAAAACGGCCGATGCCGTGCTGTTCGTCACGCCTGAATACAACCGCTCGGTGCCCGGCGTGCTCAAGAACGCCATCGACATCGGCTCGCGGCCCTACGGGCACAGCGCCTTCGCCGGCAAGCCCGCCGCGGTCATCGGCGCCTCCGTCGGCGCCATCGGCACCGCCCTGGCCCAGCAGCACCTGCGCAACATCCTGGCGTACCTGGACATGCCGGTGCTGGGCCAGCCCGAGGCCTTCGTCCACTTCAAGGAAGGGCTGATCGACGCGCAGGGCGCGATCAGCAACGAGGGCACCCGCGACTTCCTGCAGGGCTTCGTGGACAAGTTCCTGGCCTGGATCGCCACCCACGGCGGTCAGCACTGAGCCGGACGCTTCTGCGATAATGGCGGTGCGGCGCACGACCAACGGTCGTGCGCTACCGACAGGGTGGGCCTCCAGCTGGGTCGCGCCGCACTGCAACCGGTAGGGCACGACCGTTGGTCGTGCCGCCTTTACCCGGTACGCACGGCTATCCACCGCTTATCCACAGGGTTGTGCATGGCCGTGGCGGCCGCCGCGTGCCTACCATGTCCCACGCTCCATTCTGCAGGAAGAACTCCCCCTCATGTCCGCCCGTTCCGGCTTCCGTTCCGACCGCAAAGACCGCGGTGACCGCTTCGACCGCGACGAGATGCGCATCGACGCGCTGCGCGTACCGCCGCACTCGATCGAGGCAGAGCAGGCGGTGCTGGGCGGGTTGATGCTGGCACCGGAGAGCTACGACCGGGTCAACGATCAGCTGACCGAAACCGACTTCTACCGGCGCGACCACCAGACCATCTACCGCGCGATCCGCGAGCTGTCCGAGCGCGATCGCCCGTTCGACGCGGTGACCCTGGGCGAGTGGTTCGAATCGCAGGGCAAGATGGAACTGGTCGGCGATGGTGCCTACCTGATCGAACTGGCCAGCACCACGCCGTCGGCCGCCAACATCGCCGCCTACGCCGAGATCGTGCGCGACAAGGCGGTGCTGCGCCAGCTGATCCAGGTCGGTACCGACATCGTCAACGATGGCTTCCAGCCGGAAGGCCGCGAAAGCGGCGAACTGCTGGCGGCGGCGGAAAAGTCGGTGTTCGCCATCGCCGAGCAGGGCGCGCGCGGCCGCACCGATTTCGTGGCGATGCCCGGTGCATTGAAAGACGCCTTTGAAGAGCTGCGCAGCCGGTTCGAGAACGGCGGCAACATCACCGGCCTGCCGACCGGCTACGCCGATTTCGACGCCATGACCTCCGGCCTGCAGCCGACCGACCTGATCATCCTGGCCGCGCGTCCGGCCATGGGCAAGACCACCTTCGCGCTGAACATCGCCGAGTACGCGGCGATCAAGTCCAAGAAGGGCGTGGCGGTGTTCTCCATGGAAATGTCGGCCTCGCAGCTGGCGATGCGCCTGATTTCGTCCAACGGCCGCATCAATGCCCAGCGCCTGCGTACCGGCCAGCTGGAAGACGAGGACTGGAGCCGGGTCACCGGCGCGATCCGCATGCTGAAGGAAACCAAGATCTTCATCGACGACACGCCGGGCGTGTCGCCGGAGATCCTGCGTTCCAAGTGCCGCCGGCTCAAGCGCGAGCACGACCTGGGCCTGATCGTGATCGACTACCTGCAGCTGATGAGCGTGCCGGGCAACAGCGAGAACCGCGCGACCGAAATCTCGGAGATCTCGCGTTCGCTCAAGGGCCTGGCCAAGGAACTGAACGTGCCGGTGATCGCGCTGTCGCAGCTCAACCGCTCGCTGGAAACGCGTACCGACAAGCGCCCGGTGATGGCCGACCTTCGCGAATCCGGCGCCATCGAGCAGGACGCGGACATGATCGTGTTCATTTACCGCGACGATTACTACAACAAGGAAAATTCCCCGGACAAGGGGCTGGCCGAGATCATCATCGGCAAGCACCGAGGTGGCCCGACCGGCTCGTGCAAGCTGAAGTTCTTCGGCGAATACACCCGGTTCGACAACCTCTCGCACGACTCGGTGGGGTCGTTCGAATGATGACGGGCGCACGACCAACGGTCGTGCGCTACCCGCGTGGCGCACGTGCCCGGCCGGGGTGGTCCAACCGGCTGGGACGGATCCGGTAGGTACCGACCGTTGGTCGGTACGCGTTTCGTCGGCGCATCCGGGGTTTCGTCGCAGACCGCTTGAAGCCGGCCGGGCAGGGCGGCAACGTGGTCCCGCAGCGGCAAGGTGCCGCCCTGGAGACCGTCATGAAGACCCTGTTCGCGCTCGGCGTGTGGTGCCTGCTGTTCGTGCTGTGCTGGCCGCTGGCGATCCTGGCCCTGCTGGCCTGGCCGTTCGTGTGGCTGCTGAGCCTGCCGTTCCGGCTGGTCGGCGTCACCTTCTCGGCGCTGTTCGCGTTCCTGGGCGCACTGTTCATGCTGCCGGCGCGCCTGCTGGGTGGCGGCCGCATGGCGACAGCACGGTAGCGCCGACTGTCAGTCGGCCAAAGCACGGTAGAGCCGACTGTCAGTCGGCCATCGCACGGTAGAGCCGACTGTCAGTCGGCTATCGCGCGCAGCGCGATGTTCCGGGATCGCGCCTACGGCAGCCGACTGACAGTCGGCTCTACCTTAGGCAACGCGTCGGGTGGACGGCGTACGCCCACAAAAAACCCCGCCTAAGCGGGGCTTTTCGTTGCATCACCACGGGGCCGGTCAATTGGCCTTGTGGATGGCACGCTTGCTCACGGCCATGGCGGCGTCGTGGACGACTTCCGACAGGGACGGGTGGGCGTGGCAGATGCGGGCCAGGTCGTCGGCCGAACCGCTGAACTCCATGGTCAGCACGCCTTCGTGGACCAGTTCGGACACGTTCGCGCCAACCAGGTGCATGCCCAGGATGCGGTCGGTTTCAGCATGCGCCAACACCTTCACGAAGCCGGCCGGCTCGATCATCGCCACGGCACGGCCGTTGGCGGCGAACGGGAAGCTGCCGGCCTTGTACGGAATGCCTTCGGCCTTCAGCTGCTCTTCGGTCTTGCCGACCCAGGCCAGCTCCGGCTCGGTGTAGATGACCCACGGAATGGTGTCCATGTTGACGTGGCCCGGCAGGCCCGCGATCAGCTCGGCCACCGCGATGCCTTCCTCGAAGCCCTTGTGCGCCAGCATCGGGCCGCGCACGCAGTCGCCGACCGCCCACACGCCATCAACGCCGGTGTGGCAATGCTCGTCCACTTCGATCTGGCCACGCTCGTTGACCTTCACGCCGGTGCCTTCGGCCAGCAGGCCCTTGGTCGCGGCGCGACGGCCGACGGCCACCAGCAGCTTGTCCACCACCAGGCTCTTCTCGCCTTCGGCGTCGGTGTAGGTCAGGGCGACTTCCTTCTTCTTGCCCTTGCCGGTCACTTCGGCCTTGGACACCTTGGCCCCCAGACGGATGTCCAGGCCCTGCTTCTTGAATTCCTTGGCGGCCACCTTGCCCACTTCGGCATCGGCGGCGGCCAGGAAGGTCGGCAGCGCTTCCAGGATGGTCACTTCAGCGCCGAGACGCTTCCACACGCTGCCCAGTTCCAGGCCGATCACGCCGGCGCCGATCACGGCCAGGCGGGCCGGCACTTCGGTGAAGTCCAGGCCGCCGACGTTGTCGACGATGGTCTCGCCATCGAACTTGGCGAACGGCAGTTCGATCGAATCCGAACCGGCGGCGATGATCACGTTGGTGCCCTTCAGCTCGACTTCCGAACCGTCGTGCTGCTTGACCTTCACCACGTTGCCCGGCTGCAGTTCACCGAAGCCGTAGTAAGCGGTGACCTTGTTGGCCTTGAACAGCATGGCGATGCCGCCGGTGAACTGCTTGACGATCTTGTCCTTGCGGCCAACCATCGCCTCGACGTCCATCTTGGCGTCCTTGAAGCTGATGCCGTGGTCGCCAAAGATGTGGCCCATGTTCCAGAACTGGCGCGAGGAGTCCAGCAGCGCCTTGGACGGGATGCAGCCCACGCGCAGGCAGGTACCGCCCAGCGCCGGCTTGCCATCCTTACCCAGGGCAGCGTCGATGCAGGCGGTCTTCAGACCCAGCTGCGCGGCGCGGATGGCGGCGTGATAGCCGGCCGGACCGGCACCGATGACGACAACGTCGAATTGTTCAGCCATTGAAAATTCCTTGATGCTTTACCAGAACCCCTCCGCGCAGGCGCGGAGGGGCGGGAGGTCTTACAGGCCGAAGAGCATGCGGCCCGGGTTTTCCAGCTGGTTCTTGATGTCCACCAGGAACTGCACCGAATCCTTGCCGTCGATGATGCGGTGGTCGTAGGACAGCGCCAGGTACATCATCGGCGCGATCACGACCTGGCCGTTCTGGGCGATCGGACGGTCCTTGATGGCATGCATGCCCAGGATGGCGCTCTGCGGCGGGTTGATGATCGGGGTGGACAGCAGCGAACCGAAGGTGCCGCCATTGGTCACGGTGAAGGTGCCGCCCTGCAGTTCTTCCAGGCTCAGCTTGCCGTCACGGGCCTTCTTGGCGTAGTCGGCAATGGTCTTTTCGATGTCGGCGAAGGACATGCGCTCGACATTGCGCAGCACCGGCGTGACCAGGCCCTTCTCGGTCGACACGGCGATGGAGATGTCCGAGTAGCCGTGGTAGATGATGTCATCGCCGTCGATCGAGGCGTTGACCAGCGGGAAGCGCTGCAGCGCGTTGGCGGCGGCCTTCACGAAGAAGCTCATGAAGCCCAGCTTGATGCCGTGCGCCTTGACGAACTCGTCCTGCAGGTCCTTGCGCGCGGCCGACACCTTGGACAGGTCGACTTCGTTGAAGGTGGTCAGCATGGCGGTGGAGTTCTTGGACTCCATCAGGCGTTCGGCAATGCGCTTGCGGATGCGGGTCATCGGCACGCGTTCTTCCGGACGGGCGCCACCGGACTTGCCGGCGCCGCCGTTGCGGGCGAAGTTGACGATGTCTTCCTTGGTCACCGCGCCGCGACGGCCGGTGCCGTCGACATCGGCCGGGTTGACGCCTTCGGTGATCGCGCTGAAGCGCGCGCCCGGGGGCAGGGCATCGGCAGCGGACTTCGACGCCGGGGCCGGTGCGGCAGCAGCGGCCGGCGCAGCGGCAGCGGCCGGCGCAGCAGCGGCCGGCTTGGCTTCAGCAGCGGCCGGGGCCGGGGCAGCGGCCACGGCGCCTTCCTCGATTACTGCCACGACCTGGCTGGAGGTCACGGTGGCGCCGACCTCGAACTTGATTTCCTTCAGCACGCCATCGACCGGCGACGGCACTTCCAGGACGACCTTGTCGGTTTCCAGGTCAAGCAGGTTTTCGTCGCGCTTGACGGCGTCGCCCACCTTCTTGTGCCAGGTGGCGATGGTGCCGTCGGCGACGGATTCGGGCAGTACCGGGGCTTTGACTTCGGTGGCCATGCGGGAGCTTCCTGAGTTTGTCTTTTCTAGAATGGGGGAAAGTTATTCAGCGACCGCGTCGTTGAACGGGTTGACCAGGGCATCGGCGACCAGCTTCTGCTGCTCGATGATGTGGTCGGCCATATGACCGGCAGCCGGGGAGGCCGAACGGGCGCGACCGGCGTAGTGCAGGCTCTGGCCATCGGCCAGGCAGAACTGCAGGTGGTGGCGGATCTGGTACCACGCACCCTGGTTCTGCGGTTCTTCCTGGCACCACACCACGTCGGCGGCCTTGCCGTACTTCTTCAGTTCGGCGGCCAGCAGCGCGCGCGGGAACGGGTACAGCTGTTCCACGCGGATGATCGCCACGTCGTCCTGGCCACGCTTGGTCTGGTCTTCCAGCAGGTCGTAGTAGACCTTGCCCGAGCACAGCACCACGCGCTTGACCTTCTTCACGTCTGCATTGGCGTCGCCGATCAGGTGCTGGAACTCGCCATTGGCCAGCTCGTCCAGGCTCGACACGGCCAGCTTGTGGCGCAGCAGCGACTTGGGCGACATCACTACCAGCGGCTTGCGGGTGGTGAGGTGCAGCTGGCGACGCAGCATGTGGAAGGCCTGTGCCGGGGTGGAGGGCACCACCACCAGCATGTTCTCCAGCGCACACAGCTGCAGGAAGCGCTCCAGGCGCGCCGAACTGTGTTCCGGGCCCTGGCCTTCGTAGCCGTGCGGCAGCAGCAGGGTCAGGCCGGTGATACGGCCCCACTTGGCTTCACCGGCGGCGATGAACTGGTCGATCACCACCTGGGCGCCGTTGGCGAAATCGCCGAACTGGCCTTCCCAGATGCACAGGGTGTTGGGATCGGTGGTGGAGAAGCCGTATTCGAAGGCCATGACGGCTTCTTCGCTGAGCAGCGAATCGACGATGGTCGCCTTCTCCGGCGAATCCACCAGCTGCCGCAGCGGCAGGTAGTAGTTGTCGGTCTTCTGGTCGTGCAGGATGGCGTGGCGGTGGGTGAACGTACCGCGGCCCACGTCCTGGCCGACCAGGCGCAGCGCGTGGCCTTCGTCGAGCAGGGTGGCGTAGGCCAGGTTCTCGGCAAAGCCCCAGTCGCCCGGGATTTCGCCGGCGGCCATCTTGCGGCGGTCGTCATACACCTTGGCCACGCGCGAGTGCAGTTCCACTTCGGCGGGCACGGTGTTGATCAGCTCGGCCAGCGCCTTCAGCTTGCCCGGGTCGACCTGGGTGGAGACCGGGTCGGACAGCTTGCCTTCCAGCAGCTTGGGCCAATCCACGAACAGCGCGCTGCTCGGCGGGGTCTTTTCGACCTGGGCCAGTTCGGTGGTGACTTCACCGGCGTCCAGCTTTTCGCGGTAGGCATCGACCATCGCCTTGCCGGCACCGGCGGCGATCACGCCGGCCTGTTCCAGCTGCGCGGCGTACAGCTCGCGGGTGGTCTGGTGCTTGCGGATCACCTGGTACATCAGCGGCTGGGTGATCGCCGGTTCGTCGGCCTCGTTATGGCCCCAACGGCGGTAGCACATCAGGTCGATGACCACGTCCTTGGCGAACTTCTGGCGGAACTCGAAGGCCAGCTTCGCCGCGAACACCACGGCTTCGGGATCGTCGCCGTTCACGTGCAGCACCGGGGCTGCAATCATCTTGGCCACGTCGGTGGCGTACCGGGTGGAGCGGGTGTCCTGCGGATTGGAGGTGGTGAACCCGACCTGGTTGTTGACCACGATGTGCACGGTGCCGCCGACGGCGAAGCCGCGGGCCTGCGACATCTGGAACAGCTCCATGACCACGCCCTGGCCGGAGAAGGCCGCGTCGCCGTGGATCAGGATCGGCATCACCTGCTTGCGGGCGCTGTCCTTGCGGCGCTCCTGGCGCGAACGCACGGAACCGGCCACGACCGGGTCGGCGATTTCCAGGTGCGAGGGGTTGAACGCCAGTGCCAGGTGGACCGGGCCGCCGTCGGTGGCCACATCGGCGGAGAAGCCCATGTGGTATTTGACGTCGCCGGCCGAGGCGTGCTCGTCGTGCTCGAACTTGCCTTCGAATTCGTCGAACAGCTTGCGCGGGTTCTTGCCCAGGGTATTGACCAGCACGTTGAGGCGGCCACGGTGGGCCATGCCGATCACCACGTCCTTGACCCCGTCCTTGCCGGCGTCACGGATGATGGTGTCCATCATCGGAATCAGCGAGTCGCCGCCTTCCAGCGAGAAACGCTTCTGGCCGACGTACTTGGTGTGCAGGTAGCGCTCCAGGCCTTCGGCAGCGGTCAGGCGCTCCAGCGTACGGCGCTGGGTGTCAGCGTCCAGGCTGTAGTTGCCGCCGGCCAGCTCCAGGCGCTGGTAGATCCACTGGCGCTGTTCGACCTCGGAGATGTGCATGAATTCCGCACCGATCGAGCCGGTGTAGGTCTTCTTCAGACGCTCCAGCAGGTCGCGCAGCTTCATGCGCGGCTGGCCACCGACACCGCCGGTGCTGAACTCGGCGTTGAGGTCGCCTTCGGTCAGGCTGTGGAACGGCAGGCCCAGGTCCGGCGAATTCACGCCCGGGGCCAGGCCCAGCGGGTCGAGGCGGGCATCGAGGTGGCCACGCGACCGGTACGCGGTGATCAGACGACCGACATTGCGCTCGCGCTCGTCGCTGGCACCGGAGTTGCCGCCGCCCTTGACCGCGTTTCTGGCGGCGTCGGCGATGTGGGCAATGACGGCCGAGTGCGGAATGTCACCGGCTTCGCGGCCCTTGAAGCCGTCGAAGTAGGTCTTCCATTTGGGATCGACACTGTCCGGAGAAACGAGGTACTGCTCGTACAGATCCTCGATATAGGAGGCGTTGCCGCCGGCGAGCTGCGAAGACTGCGCAAACTGCTTCAGTAGATTGTCCACGATGGAGGGTCGGATTCGCTTGTGGGGTAGGGCTTCGATGATCCGGCAGGGAAGATGAATAGCCCTGCACGGGCGGTATCTAACGGTCCAAATTGTACCCCCATCGAGACAGGAAGGGGCACCGGAACGGCCTGTGGCGGGGCCGGGGTGTCATTCCCAGACAGGTTCAGGACCCGGAACGGGACTAGAAGCCGAGCGCGCGCAGCTCGCTGCAATCGCGCGAACGTTCCCATACGCGCTGCAAACCGTCCTGCAACGGCCGCGAACGTGCGGGCATGGCGAGCCCGGCTTCACCGTCGTAACGGAGCCCACTCAGACGAAAGTAGTAGTCGCCCGCATCGTTGAGCAGGCAGGCCGAGGCGAGGGCGCGGTCGATCGGGTCGGTCACCTGGCGCACCCGGAACACGGTGGGCAGGCGCTGGACCAGGCCCAGCAGGGGCGAGCCGGCCTGGGCGATGGCGGCCGCGTCATGGACGATCAGCCGGACCTGCTTGTCGTGGCGGGCGGTGGCGAAGCGGCGCAGGGCCTCCAGCACCGGCGGTGCATCGAGCAGGCCGGGGTCGAGCACGCGGCTGTGCAGCCACAGCTGGCGGCGGGCGCGCTCGACCACGGCGGTGGTGATGGCCACCGCCTCGTCGGCGTTGTCGATGGAGACCGCGCCGCCCGGCAGGCGGCGCAGGTGCGGGTCGGCGCTGCCGGGCCCGCTCATGTCAGGCGCCGGCGCCGCCGTCGGGGGTTCCGACGGCCTGGTCGTCGTCGCTGTCGTCGGTGTCGTCGAAATCGACGATCACTTCGACGCCATCGTCGTGGATGGTCACTTCGTGCACGTTGGCTTCGACGTCTTCATCCTCGAGCACCTCGACGGTTTCGGTGGCGTTGATGATTTCGTATTCGCCCACCGCGTCCTCTTCGTACTCGTCTTCGTCGTCGAACGCGTCGCCGTCGAGCAGCTGGTAGTAGCCACCGGCCACCAGCGCGTGCAGGGCGTCGCGGCCCTTGGCCGAGAGCTTCTGGTACAGGGCACCACCGATCTGTTCGGCGGCGGCCAGGGCCTGGGCATCCTTCACCGGCAGGGCGAATTCAAGGCCGCTGCAGTAGAGGCTGGCACCCCGCTTGGCCCGGCGCCAGGCCAGGCGGGCCCACGGGTGGCGGCCGAGCTCGATGCCTTCGGCCAGGGCGGCTTCGATGTCTTCGCGCGGAAGCGGTTCGCCGGAGGCGACCACGTCGCCGGCGGCGCGGTAGGTGGTGATGAAGCGGCCGAACCAGTCGCCGAGGCGGTCGGGGTCGTTCATGCGGATGGCGTTGAGCGCCTGGACCACGCGGCCCATGGCCACGGCGTCGATTTCGTTGGGGTCTTCGGGCACCTTCAGGTCCGGGTCCTGGTAACGGATGGCCTCGTCGGCATCCATGATCAGGGTGTCCAGGTAGTCGCTGATGAGCTCGGCGGAGGCGGGCGCGCGCATGCCGAAGGAGAAGGTCAGGCAGGGGTCTTCGGCGACGCCGTTGTGGGGAACGTTGGGCGGCAGGTACAGCATGTCGCCGGGTTCGAGCACCCAGTCGTGGGTGGGCTTGAAGCGGCGCAGCAGCTTGAGTTCGACGTCGTTGCGGAAGTCGAGCGGGGGGCGCTTGCCCTTGGTGGATTCGCTGGCGTCGATCTGCCAGCGGCGGTGGCCATGGGCCTGCAGCAGGAAGACGTCGTACTGGTCGACGTGGGCGCCGACCGAACCGCCGGTGGCGGCGAAGCTGATCATCACATCGTCCATGCGCCAGCGCGGCAGGAAGTCGAAGTGGGCGATCAGGGCGCGCACGTCCGGGTCCCACTTGTCGACGTCCTGGACCAGCAGGGTCCAGTCGTGGTCGGGCATGCCGGGAAATTCTTCTTCCTGGAACGGGCCGGTGCGCACGGACCAGCCGTCGCTGGCGCGGTCGTGGCTGATCAGGCGGGCGAGGGCGGTCTCCTCGCAGGCCAGGCCGGCCAGGTCTTCGGGCTGGAGCGGGGTTTCAAAATCGGGGAAGGCGCCGCGGATCAGCAGCGGGCGCTTCTGCCAGTAGTCGCGCAGGAACGTCGCGGCGGGCATGCCCAACGGCAGGCCGGGGCGGGCCTGGACTTCGATGACGGGGGTTCTGGTCTTGCGGACGGCCATGGGGGAATCCTTGAAGCGTGTAGACGGAATGCGATTGGCGCAGCAGACGAAGCGCGCGCTCGTCCCGCCATTGTCCGCTGGTTGCGCAGGATCTGCACCTGCGCCGCCCTGTCGCGCGTGTCCCGGTAGCGCCGACCGTTGGTCGGCCCACGCGGCGCCAAACGAAAACGGGGCACCGGATATTCCGGCGCCCCGTCCGGGGTCACTGCCTGATCACTGCAATCAGATCGCCTTGGCCAGATCGGCCGCCAGGCCGATATACCCACCCGGGGTCAGTTCGCGCAGGCCCTGCTTGGCGTCTTCCGGCAGGTCCAGCGACGCGACGAATGCCTGCATCGACTCGGCGGTGATGCCCTGGCCGCGGGTGAGGGCCTTGAGCTGTTCATAGGGGTTGGGCAGGCCATGACGGCGCATGACGGTCTGTACCGCTTCGGCCAGCACTTCCCAGGCCGCGTCCAGGTCGCCGTCCAGGCGCTCCGGGTTCACGGTCAGCTTGCCCAGGCCCTTGGCCAGCGAATCCAGGGCGACCTGGCCGTGGCCGAAGGCGGTCCCCAGGGCGCGCAGCACGGTGGAATCGGTGAGGTCGCGCTGCCAGCGGCTGATCGGCAGCTTGGCGCTGAAGTGTTCGAACAGGGCGTTGGCGATGCCGAAGTTGCCTTCGGCGTTCTCGAAGTCGATCGGGTTGACCTTGTGCGGCATGGTCGAGGAGCCGACTTCGCCTTCCTTGAGCTTCTGCTTGAAGTAGCCCAGCGAGATGTAACCCCAGATGTCGCGGGCCAGGTCGATCAGGATGATGTTGGCGCGGCGGGTGGCGTCGCCGATCTCGGCGATGTTGTCGTGCGGCTCGATCTGGGTGGTGTAGGGGTTGAACACCAGGCCGAGGCTTTCGACGAAGCGCTGGGCGAAGGCCGGCCAGTCCACGTCCGGGTAGGCGATGGCGTGGGCGTTGTAGTTGCCCACCGCACCATTGATCTTGCCGGTCAGCTCGACCGCGGCGATCTGGCGGCGCTGGCGCTCCAGGCGAGCCACCACGTTGGCCACTTCCTTGCCGAGCGTGGTCGGCGAGGCGGTCTGGCCGTGGGTGCGCGACAGCATCGGCTGTCCGGCCTGGGCATGGGCCAGGGCGCGCAGGGTGGCGGCGATGCCGTCCAGCGAGGGCAGCAGCACGGTGCGGCGGGCTTCTTCCAGCATCAGGCCGTAGCTGAGGTTGTTGATGTCTTCGCTGGTGCAGGCGAAATGCACGAACTCCAGGGCCGGGGCCAGCTCGGCGTCGTCCTTGAGCTGCTCTTTGATGAAGTACTCCACCGCCTTGACGTCGTGGTTGGTGGTGCGCTCGATCTCCTTGACCCGGGCGGCGTGCGCCGGGGCGAAATCGTCGGCCAGGGCGCGCAGGCGCGCGGTGGCGCCAGCCGAAAACGGCGCCAGCTCGGCGATGCCCGCTTCATTGGCCAGGGCCAGCAGCCATTCCACTTCCACCTTCACGCGGGCCTTGATCAGGCCATATTCGGAGAAGATCGGGCGCAGGGCGTCGACCTTGCCGGCATAGCGGCCATCGAGCGGGGACAGGGCGAGCAGGGCGAATTCGGACATGGCGGGCGCAGGCAATGACGGCGGGGGCCGTCATTCTACGCTGCGCCGGGGTCGGCGTCGGCCTGTTCGGGCGCCAGGCGTACGGTCACGGCCTGGATGCGGTGCCCGGCCATGCGCTTGACGGTGAACAGGTGGCCGTCGATGCGCACGTCCTCGCCTTCGGCGGGCAGGCGCTGGAGCTGGTGGACGATCAGCCCGCCCACCGAGTTGAGGTGCTCGGGGGCGGCCAGGTCACGGCCGAGCAGGCGCTCCAGGCGGAAGATGGAGGTGGAGCCGGCCACCAGCAGGGTGCCGTCGGCGCCGCGGGTGGGGGCATCCTTGACCACGTGCGGGTGTTCGTCTTCGATGTCGCCGACCACCACTTCCAGCAGGTCTTCCAGGGTGAAGTAGCCCAGGATGCGGCCATGTTCCTCCACGCACAGGGCCATGTGCGTGGTGCCAGTGCGGAAGCGTTCGAGCACGGCGGTGACCGGGGTTTCCAGCGCGATCAGGTTGGCCGGGCGCAGCAGGGCGCGCAGGTCGTCGGTGGGCTGGCCGCGGGCGATCTCCACCAGCAGGTCCTTCATGTGCAGGATGCCCAGCACGTCCTCGCCATCCTCATCGAACCACGGGTAGCGGCTGTAGCGGCTTTCGGCGAACTCGGCCATGACCTGCGCCAGCCCCATGCCCTGGCGGAACACGCGCATGTGTTCGCGCGGGCGCATCAGGTCGCCGGCGACCAGTTCGGGCAGCTCCAGGGCGTGGCTCATCAGGGTCAGGTCCTGGTCCGGCGCACCGGCACCGGGTTGCTGGCGCGCAACGATCAGCTTGAGCTCTTCGCGCGAGTAGCGGTGCGAGGTGTGCTCGACATCGCCCCAGCCGGCCAGCCGCAGCAGGGCGTTGGCGCTGTGGTTGAGCAGCCAGATCGCCGGGAACATCGCCCAGTAGAACAGGTACAGCGGCGCCGCGGTCCACAGCGACATGGCTTCCGGGCGGCGGATCGCCATCGACTTCGGGGCGAGTTCGCCCAGCACGATGTGCAGGAACGAGATCAGGCTGAAGGCGATGATGAAGGCGGTGAGGCGTGCGCCTTCCGGGCCCATGCCCAGCGCGTCGAACAGCGGCTGCAGCAGGTGCGCGAACGCGGGTTCACCCACCCAGCCCAGGCCGAGGGAGGACAGGGTGATGCCAAGCTGGCAGGCCGAGAGATAGGCGTCCAGGTGCGAATGCACGTTGAGCAGCAGGCGGCCGCGCCAGCCGTGGCGGGCGGCCAGGCCGACCGCCTGGGTGTGGCGCAGTTTGACCAGGGCGAACTCGGCGGCGACGAAGAAGCCGTTGAGCACGACCAGGAACAGCGCCAGCAGCAGGAGCAGCAGGTTGCCGACGATCATGGCCGGCCCCGGCGCAGCGCGCAGCAGGTGACGGCGGTGAGGATATCGGTAGGCCACGAAAGGAGCGGCGTAGCCGCGAGTAACGTCGCATAGCGACGGCCCCGAAGGGGGGCACGGCAAGGCCGGGCATACCGTTGGTCGTGGCACGCACTACAGTGGGGGTCGTCGCCCATGGGAAGCGGGGATACTGTCTGAATGAACACGAATCCCGAGTCTAGCCGAACCGGTGTGCGGTTGGGTTTCAATCCGGCTTGGGAGTATCGTGAGCGCAGCCGCCAGCCAGGGAATGAAGGCCCGTTGCCAGCCGCCGTTCCCTTTCCCCACTGAAAGAACCGCGGAGTGATGCAATGAGCAAGGGTTTCAGGACCGAACACGACAGCATGGGCGAACTGCAGGTACCTGCAGACGCGCTGTGGGGCGCGCAGACGCAGCGCGCGGTGGACAATTTCCCGGTGTCGGGCCAGCGCATGCCGCGTGGATTCATCCGCGCGCTGGGACTGGTGAAAGGTGCCGCAGCGGCGGTCAACGCCGAACTGGGCCACCTGCCGAAGAACATCGCCAAGGCGATTGAAAGCGCGGCCGGCGAGGTCGCTGAGGGCGCGCACGACGCGCATTTCCCGATCGACATCTACCAGACCGGGTCGGGCACCTCCTCGAACATGAATGCCAACGAGGTGATCGCCACGCTGGCCAATCGTGCCGGCAAGGTCGGGAAGACGACGGTGCATCCCAACGACCACGTCAACCAGGGCCAGAGCTCCAACGACGTGATCCCGACGGCGCTGCGGGTGTCGGCACTGCTGGGGGTGCAGGAACAGCTGCTGCCGGCGCTGGCGCACCTGCGCAAGACCATCGACAAGCGCGGCCGCGCGCTGCGCAGGGTGGTCAAGACCGGGCGCACGCACCTGATGGATGCGATGCCGCTGACCTTCGAGCAGGAATTCGGTGCCTGGTCGGCGCAGTTGTCTTCGGCGCAGGAGCGGCTGGAGGACAGCCTGAAGCGCCTGCGCCGGCTGCCGCTGGGCGGCACGGCGATCGGGACCGGGATCAATGCGGACCCGCGTTTCGGTGAGCGGGTGGCAAAGCGGCTGAAACAGCAGACGGGAGTGCGTTTCGACAGCGCGGAGAACAAGTTCGAAGGGCTGGCGGCACAGGACGATGCGGTGGAGCTCTCCGGCCAGCTCAATGCGTTGGCCGTGGCGCTGATCAAGATCGCCAACGACCTGCGCTGGATGAATGCCGGTCCGCTGGCGGGGTTGGGCGAGATCGAGCTGCCGGCGCTGCAGCCGGGCAGTTCGATCATGCCGGGCAAGGTCAATCCGGTGATTCCGGAAGCGACGGTGATGGTCTGCGCGCAGGTGATCGGTCACCACACGGCGATCACGGTGGCCGGGCAGACCGGCAATTTCCAGTTGAACGTGACGCTGCCGCTGATCGCGGCGAACCTGCTGGATGGCATCGGCCTGCTGTCGAACATTTCGCGCCTGCTGGCCGATACGGCCATTGCCGGGTTGAAGGTGCGCGAGGACCGGGTCCGCGAAGCGCTGGGCCGCAATCCGATCCTGGTGACGGCGTTGAATCCGATCATCGGTTACGAAAAAGCGGCGGCCATTGCCAAGCGCGCCTACAAGGAGCAGCGCCCGGTGCTGGATGTGGCCAAGGAAGACAGTGGCTTGAGCGAAGCGGAACTGCGTCGGTTGCTGGATCCGGCTGCACTTACCGCCGGGGGTATCCATGCCGGCGGTGGGGGTGGTGGCTGATACGTTGCAGCGTCTCAGGTGCTACGTGCAGGGGCGTGTGCGGTGAGGAAGAGCAGCCGGGCGAAGCCCGGCGCGACACGCATCAGCGGCGATCGGCCACGATGTTGTCGAAGGTCTCGGTGTAGTTCTTGAACTGCGGGATGCGGGTGACCAGCTCAGGCGGGATCGGCTGCATGCCCGCCGGGACGGTGATCTTCACCGCGCGCATGTCCGGGTCGTGCGGGGCGTCGACCAGCGTGTTCTGGCGCAGTACCTGCAACTGGCCGAACATCGTCTGCAGCATCGCCTGCTGGTCGTCGTCGAGCGGGATTTCGATCTCGTCGACCTTCATGTGGCCGTTGGGCAGCACGATGATGTTCGGGGCCGGCGCGCGGCGCACGGTGACCATGCCGTCGCTGACGGTGATCTTGGGTTTGCTGCGCTCGGCGCGGTGGTTGCGGTATTCCTGGTCGCAGCCGGTGGCGGCCAGGCAGAACAGGGCGAACAGCAGCAGGCAGAGCTTCTTCATGGTCGGCGAAGCGAAAAAAGGGGAGGACCAGTGTAGTCCTCCCCCTGTACCGGTGGCGCGCCTGCGACCGGATGTCGCAGGGGGCATGGGTCAGCTGTGGCAGTCGTCGATGTCGCTCTGGTCCATCGTGGCGAACGGCTTGAAGGCCGGCAGGGCCGCAGCCAGGGCCTGTTGCTTGGCCTGCATCGCCGGAAGCAGGCCGCACAACTGCTTGGCGCGAGCTTCGATCTTCGCGGCTTCAGCGTTCACTTTCGCCTCGATGCCTTCGGGGTTGCCGGAAAACACGCCGCGCAATGCCTCGCCGGCGGCCTTCGCGCCCAGGTGGGCGCCTGCCACGCCGATGTCCATGCCCGCCAGGGCGATGTCCTCGACCTGCTTGCGGTAGTCCAGCAGCAGCGCGCGCTGCTGGGCATCGACCGCGATGGCCTTGCCATTGATCAGCAGGTCGCCCTTCGGTGTGATCTCGGCCTTGTTGTTGTCGGCATCGGACAGGTCGATGTTGCCGTGTTCCATCTTCGCACGCAGCTTCGCGGCCATTTTCGACTGCGTTTTGTCCGCGGAGTGCTGGATGCCTTTCTCGATCGCGTCCGCATCCACACCGGACGTGCCCGGGGTGGACCCGGCATCGCCGGCCCCGCGGCAGGCGGCCAGCGGCAGGCACAGGGTCAACAGCAGGGCGGGAAGCAGGCGGGTAGCCATGGCGTGGTCTCCTTATTTGCCGCGCGGCAGCTGGACGCGGCCACGCACGTTGCTGTGGGTGATGTCGCCGCTGCCGCTGTTGGCCACCGTGAGGTCGCCACCGACGTCGCGCACCGTCACGTCGCCAGAACCGTGGCGGTCGACCTTGACGCTGCCACCGACCTCGCGCGCTTCAACATCGCCCGATCCGATGTTGCCCAGGCTGACGTTGCCCCTGACCTGGCGCAGGTCGACATCGCCCGAACCGACGGTCTTGATATCGACGTTCCCGGCCACCCCGTCCAGGGTCAGGTCGCCCGAGCCGATCGTGCCGACCGTGGCGTTGCCGCGCAGGTTGCGGGCCTTGAAATCGCCCGAACCCACCGACAGCAGGTTGAGCGTGCCGGCACCGTCCAGTTCCACATCGCCCGAGCCGATCGCCGCCGTCACCAGGCCCTTGATGTCGCGCAGCTTGATATCGCCGGAGCCCACGTCCGCGCTCAGCGCGTGCGCCCCGCTCACCGATGCGTCGCCCGAGCCCACCTTCATCTGTACCAGCACGTTGTCCGGGATGGTGCCGCGCAGGTCCAGGTAGGCGTAGCTGTTGCCGCCCATGTTGATCCGCAGGCCCGGGTTCTCACGCTGCAGCTTGACCACCAGCTTGTCGCCCACCTTCTGCTGGGTCACGGTCAGCTCGGGCAGCCAGTCGGCATTGGAGGCGCAGGCGCGCCCACCGAGCTGGGCGCTGCCCGGTCCGGCCTGCAGGATCAGATCGTGCTGGTTGACCTCGAACACGATCGCCTTGGCCCCGGCCACGTCGAGCTTGAGATCACGCGGGGCGTTGAACCTGCACTGCGGCTCATCGGCCAGTGCGGTCAGCGGCAGCAACAGCAGGGAAGCGATGGCGAGCTTGCGGATCATGGGGCGGTTCCTCGAGGCGGAGGGGGTCAGATTTCGCCGGCGCGGCGGCGCAGGCGGATGGCGATGAAGATGAACACGACACCGGCAGCAGCGCCGATCCACAGTTCGGGCAGGGCCAGCGCAGCCAGCTGGCTGGCCGGGGACAGCGCGGTGGCAATGTTGTCGCTGTCGCGCATGACCGCCTGCAGCTGGTCGGTGCGGTAGAACAGGTCGCTGCCCGGCAGGGTGCCCAGCAGCAGGCGACCCACGATGTGCTGCCAGAACCAGCCGCTGGTCATGTTGAACAGTTCCATGACGTGGGTGGTGCTGACGATGATGCCGGCGAACAGCGGCAGCATCACCGCCCACAGGAACGGCTTGGACTTGGCCCAGGCCGACCACATCAACAGCCAGCCCACGGTCGGCAGGGCCCACAGCAGGTACACCGGCAGCCAGGACAGGTGGCCGACCACGAACGCCAGCGGGCTGGCCGGGCCCCAGATCAGGGTCATCGGATTGCCGCCATGGGTCACCACCACCACCGACAGGATCGCCAGGAAGCCGAACATGGTCAGTACCGAGGCGATCACCGCGATCACCGGCGCCACCAGCAGCGCACTCAGCGCCTTGGACAGCACGGTCTGGGTGTCCGACAGCGGCAGCGACTTCCAGAACAGGATGCTGCGGTCGCGGCGGTCGTCGTACAGCGCGCCCAGGCAGTAGAAGAACACCACGAAGGCCAGCACCACGAACGGCCACAGCGAACTCAGCACCAGGGTCGCATCCAGGGCGTTGCCCAGGTCGGCCATGCTCTTGGCATCCATGTGCTGGGTCAGCAGCTTCAGGTCCAGGCCGTTGATGTTGATGTTGGTGTTGTCGATATGCAGGTCGCCATTGGCGGCCGCACGGCGCAGGCCCCACAGCCCGATCAGGATGCCGATCAGGCTCATCACCAGTGAGATGGCGCCGGCGATCAGGGGTGCCCACAGGAACCCGCCGCGGTTTTCCCAGTACTCGCGCTTGAGCAGCCACTTGAAGGTGCTGGCCTTGCTGATGGGGTGGTAGTGGACGGTGTTCATGCGTAGGTTCCCTTCATGATGGCCACGAACAGATCCGCCAGCCCGGGGCTGCGGATTTCGCCAAGCGGCGCGAGCTGGGCGCGCGGCACCCCGTCGAACAGCAGTACGGTCTTGCCGAACGGCAGGCTGCGCTCGTCGATCGGCTTGAACGCACGCGCCGACGCCAGCGTCTCCGCCGATACCAGCACTTCGGTGTAGCGCTCGCCGACCTCTTCCATGTCGGCGGTGAGCACGATGCGCCCGTCGCGGATGAACATCACATCGGTGAGGATGTGCTCGATCTCCTCCACCTGGTGGGTGGTGACGATGATCGTTTTCTGTTCGTCGAAGTAGTCTTCCAGCAGGCGCTGGTAAAACTCCTTGCGGTAGAGGATGTCCAGGCCCAGGGTGGGCTCGTCCAGCACCAGCACCTTGGCGTCGATGGCCATGACCAGGGCAAGGTGCAGCTGCACGATCATGCCCTTGGACAGTTCGCGCACGCGCTGCCGCGGCTGCAGTTTGGTGGCGGCCAGGAAGCGTTCGCAGCGGGCACGGTCGAAGCGCGGGTGGACCCCGGCGACGAAATCGATCGCATCGCGCACCTTCATCCAGCGCGGCAGCACGGCCACGTCGGCGATGAAGCACACATCGTTCATCAGCGCATCGCGCTGCACGGTCGGGTCCAGCCCGAGCACGCTCAGCTCCCCTTCCACCGCGGTCAGGCCCAGCAGCGCCTTGAGCAGGGTGGTCTTGCCCGCGCCGTTGGGGCCGATCAGGCCGGTAATCCGGCCCGGGGCGATGGTGAAGCTGGTGTTGTCCAGCGCAACGGTCTGCTTGTAAGCCTTGCGCAGGCCACGGGCAGAGATGACGACATCACTAGCAACGGCATTCATGCGGATTTCCCCTTGGGCAGCAATTCGTCCAGATGCAGGCCCAGGCGCTGGATGCGCTCCAGGACCAGCGGCCATTCTTCGTTGAGGAAGCGGTCGCGCTCGCTGCTGCGCAGCTGCGTGGCGGCTTCTTCGGTCATGAACATGCCCAGGCCGCGGCGCTTTTCAACCAGGCCTTCATCGGCCAGTTCCTGGTAGGCGCGCGAAACGGTGATGGGATTGAGCTGGTACTCGGCGGCCACCTGTCGAACCGAGGGCAGCGCGTCGCCGGGCTTGATGATGCTGTCGAGCATCATGGCGATCACGCGTTCCTTCAGCTGACGGTAGATCGGAGCACCATCGCTCCATTGGATATCGCTCATGGTCAGCTCCGTGGGTTCAGCGACTGTGCGAATGAGAAGTACGGCATGGACAGGGAGCTGTGCAGCCGGCGGGGAGGCGTGGGGGCGCCGTTGGCGTTCCCTGCCTGGATGACGCCTGCGTCCTGCGGGCCTTCTACTGCACCGGCGGCGGGGTCGCTGCCACGGTCACCGGCGGGGATGCTGAACCAGCCCAGCAGCAGCAGCGCGGACGCGGCTGTAAGGGCTTTGGCGGAGTGGTGGCGCATGCGGTTCATGGGCTTCCCCTGCATCAGGTGACTGGTGTTGTATGCAACTATAACACCGGCACGCCCGAGTGCAATAGCCGACACCCCCCAACTGATGGCAGGGGCATGACACTCCCGGCGTGGTTATTCCAACCGATTGATTCAACAGGGAAACATGCAGTTCAGGGCGGAGCGTTTCGCTCGGTGTGCGTTCAGCCGCGTGAGGCCTGCGTCGCGGTTCCCGCCGCACGCGACCGTGAAACCCCCGGTGATATAGTCCGGCTGCCTCGCGAAACGGGGCCGCCGCCTTCCTTCCGGAGTTGTCCGATGTCCCACGTCCCTGCCGCGCTGTATCCGATCACCCCCCTCTCCGCGCGTGCCCGACGCTGGGGCGCCGGCCTGCTGCTGCTGGGCCTGCTGGGCACCGGCACGGTGCAGGCGGCCGGCCTGCTTGACCTCAGCTACCGTCCGCTCGCCGGCAAGGGCGAGGTCAACCTGCAGAAGCAGTACGCCGGGAAGGTCCTGCTGGTGGTCAATACCGCCAGCAAATGCGGGTTCACCTATCAATATGAGGGGCTGGAAGCGCTGCAGCGGACCTACGCCGCGCGCGGTTTCTCGGTGCTCGGCTTCCCCTCCAATGACTTCAAGGGCCAGGAACCGGGCAGCGAAGCGCAGATCCAGGAGTTCTGCACGCTGACCTATGGGGTGAAGTTCCCCATGTTCCAGAAGGTGCAGGTCACCGGACCGGACGCCACCCCGCTGTACCAGCGCCTGACCGCTGCGACCGGGGTGGCCCCCGGCTGGAACTTCCATAAGTACCTGGTGGGACGCGACGGCCGGGTGGTCGCCCAGTTCCCCAGCAAGATCAAGCCGGACGACCCGGCGCTGGTCGCGGCGATCGAACGCGAGCTGTCCGTCACCCCGGCCAGGCGCTGACATCCTCGACATCTCGCACGCGCGTGCGACAATGCTTGTTTCGCGCCGACGTCGGCGTCCAGTCACTTCCAGGAAAGCAGCAAATGAAGATGGGAATGCGCGGCGCCGCGGCGTCGGTTCTGATTCTGGCGATGGGTGCCACCGGTACCGTGATGTCGCAACAACCGGCTGCAGGTGCAGCCGCAAAGGAGACTTCGACCTTGACCTCCCAGCGTGAAAAAGTCGGCTATGCCATTGGTTTGGACGTCGCAAACTCGTTCGCCCCGATCGCCGATGAAATCGACCTGGCCGCCCTGCGCCGCGCGGTGACCAATGCCTTCGAAGGCAAGCAGCCGCTGATCAGCCAGGACGAGGCCCAGAAGACCGACCAGGCGCTGCGCACCGCCATGGCGGTCAAGAGTGGCCAGCCGGTGCCGGGCGTGGCCCCGGGTACCCCGGCGCCGAAGGTGGACCGCGAAAAGGTCGGCCTGATGCTTGGCAGCTACGCGGTCGGCCCGTCGCTGGCGCCGCTGAAGGACGAAGTGGACCTGGATGCGCTGTTCGACGCGGTCCAGACCGCGTTCGCCAAGGGCACGCCGAAGATGACCGCCGACCAGGCCAAGGCCACCATGGAAGCCTTCATGGCTGCCAAGCAGGCCGACATGCAGGCCAAGGCCGCGGCCCAGGCCGGCACCAACCGCGCCGAGGGCAATGCGTTCCTCGCCAAGAACAAGGCCGTGCCGGGCGTGGTCACCACCGCGTCGGGCCTGCAGTACCAGATCATCCGTCCGGGTGCGACCGACGGCCCGCGCCCGACGCCGACCAGCAAGGTGCGCGTGCAGTACGTCGGCAAGCTGCTGGACGGCACCACCTTCGACAGCAGCTACGATCGCGGCCAGCCGGCCGAGTTCGGCCTGGACCAGGTGGTGAAGGGCTGGTCGGAAGGCGTTGCCCTGATGCCGAAGGGCGCCAAGTACCGCTTCTGGATCCCGGGCGAGCTGGCCTATGGCGAGCAGGGCACCCCGGGCGGCCCGATCGGTCCGAACGCGACGCTGACCTTCGACGTCGAACTGCTGGACGTTCTTCCGTAACCGGTACTGGAGTGACCACGGACATGCGTGTCGCAATTTTCGGTACCGGCTATGTCGGACTGGTCACGGGTACCTGCCTGGCCGATGTCGGCCACCAGGTGGTCTGCGTCGATATCGACCAGGCCAAGGTCGACGGCCTCAACCGTGGCGTCATCCCGATCTATGAGCCGGGCCTGGAGCCGATGGTCAAGGCCAACCATGCCGCCTCGCGGCTGGCCTTCACCACCGACGCCGCCTCCGCGGTCGCGCATGGCCAGGTGATCTTCATTGCCGTGGGCACGCCACCGGACGAGGACGGCAGCGCCGACCTGCAGTACGTGCTGGCCGTGGCCCGCACCATCGGTCGGCACATGCGTGTGCCGACCGTGGTGGTGAACAAGTCGACCGTGCCGGTAGGCACGGCCGACAAAGTGCGCGCCGCCATTGCCGAGGTACTGGCAGAGCGCGGCGAGGCGATCACGTTCGACGTGGTCTCCAACCCCGAATTCCTGAAAGAGGGCGACGCCGTCGCCGACTGCATGCGGCCGGACCGCATCGTGATCGGTGCGACCAACGCCGAATCGGTGGCGTTGATGCGTCGCCTGTACGCGCCGTTCAACCGCAACCACGACCGCGTGGTGGAAATGGACGTGCGCTCGGCCGAACTGACCAAGTACGCCGCCAACGCCATGCTGGCGACCAAGATTTCATTCATGAATGAAATCGCCAACATCGCCGAGAAGGTCGGCGCCGATGTCGAACAGGTCCGCCAGGGTATCGGCTCGGACCCGCGCATCGGCTGGCATTTCATTTACCCGGGCGCCGGTTACGGCGGCTCGTGTTTCCCCAAGGACGTGCAGGCGCTGGCCCGCACCGCGCAGCAGCATGGGCACGAGCCCACGCTGCTCAATGCGGTGGAAGCGGTCAACGATGCGCAGAAGGGGCACCTGTACCAGCTGATCCAGCGCCACTACGACCGTGGCGAGGATGAGGGCGTGCGCGGCCGCACCTTCGCGGTGTGGGGCCTGGCCTTCAAGCCCAACACCGACGACATGCGCGAAGCCTCCAGCCGGCGCCTGCTGGCGCAGCTGTGGGAGGGCGGCGCCACGGTGCGTGCGTACGACCCGGAAGCCACCGAAGAAGCGCGCCGCATTTTTGGCGAGCGCGACGACCTGGTGTTCTGCGACAGCGCCTGGGATGCCATCGAGGGCGCCGACGCGCTGGTGGTGGTGACCGAGTGGAAGCAGTTCCGCAGCCCGGATTTCGCCCGCCTGCGCGACAGCCTGAAAGACGCCGTGGTGTTCGACGGCCGCAACCTGTACGACCCACAGGAGCTGGAAGCGGCGGGCCTGGCCTATTACGGCATTGGCCGGGGACGTTCGCTGCATGCATGAGTCCACTCCCTCCGCGCGTGAGCAGGCGCTGGAAGCGCGCCTGGTCGAACTTGAGATGCGTGTGTCCTTCCAGGAACAGGCGTTGGCCGAGCTCAGCGAAGCCCTGGCCGACGCGCGCATCGAGGGCAGCCGCAACGCCGACCTGACCCGCCTGCTGCTGGAAGACCTGGGCAAGGTCCGCAACGCGCTGTATTCCGATTCGGGCGAAGAACCACCGCCCCCGCACTACTGATCGACCCAACGTCATGAGCGATACCCTCCGCGACCAGCTGCTGGGCCTGGGCTTCAAGTCCGCGCCAGCGCCCGAACGCAAACCCGACGCCCGCCGCGATGGCCGGCCCCCGAACAAGCCGCATGGCGCCCGCCCGCCGGGCAGGGCCGCCGACGGCGCGCGTCCGCCGCGCGATGGCCAGCGCCCGGCGCGTGACGGCGACGCCCGTCGTGGTCCGCCGGGCAAGGGCCGCCCCGCTGGCGGTACGCGTTCCGGCCAGAACCAGGGCGCCGGCCAGGGCAAGCCGCGCTCGCGCGAGGACATCGACCTGGCCAAGGCCTATGCGATCCGCGCGCAGAAAGAGAAGGACGACCGCATGGAAGCCGAGCGCCTGAAGCAGGAAGAGGCGCGCGTGCGCCGCGAGGCCAAGCTGAAGCTGGACGAGCTGCTGAAGGGCAAGGCACTGAACGACGAAGCCGCCGAGATCGCCCGGCACTTCCCTTATGGCGGCAAGATCAAGCGGATCTACGTCACCGCCGGGCAGCTGCGCCAGCTCAACGCAGGCGAGCTGGGGGTGCTGCAGAGCAATGGCCGCTACCTGCTGGTCACCGCCGCCGTGCTGGACGAGGCCGAGGCCGTTTTCGCACCGTCGGTGGCGCTGCGCGTGGACCCGAACGCGCCGGCCGAAGATGATCCGTATGCCGATCCGGCGTACCAGGTACCGGACGACCTGGTCTGGTAATGGGCGGTAACGCGCCGGTCGCGGGCGTTACCGGCGCACCTGCCCGGCGCGCAACAACGGCAGGCTGATCGCGAAGAAGCACAGCAGCGCGCCCAGCGCCGCGAACCCGGCGCCGACGAGGAACGCGGTACGGCCCTGGTCGATGTTCCAGAGCTGCCCGGCGATCAGCGCGCCGAGCACGCCGCCCACGCCTGACGAGAACCCGTACAGCAACCCCTGCCCATGCCCGTTGAGGCGGCCGGGAAAGTACGTTGCCAGCATCTGCATCGCTGCGGCGAAGAACGCCGCGAACCCCAGCGCGTGCGCGGTCTGCGCCACCAGCATGATGCCCAGGTGCTGCGGAAACAGCGCGGTGAGGGTCCAACGCACCGTCGAGCTGAGCAGTGCGATCAGCAGCATCCAGCTGGCGTCGTAGCGGCGGAAGAAGCGGCCGATGGTGAAGAACACCGCCACTTCGAACACGACACCGATGGTCCACAGCAGCCCCAGCGTGGAGGTCGCATAACCGTGGTGGTCCATGTACACCGAAAAGAACGTGTAATACGGCCCGAACGACAGCTGTTCCATGAAGGCGGCCAGGAAGAACGCCAGCACCTGCGGCTTGCGCACGATCTGCCAGAAGCCGCTGGCATCGCCGCCGGCGCGGTGGAAGTCGCGCGCGTAATCATTGGAGAGCGCGGATACCACCAGCAGCGCGAACAGCGGCAGCATCAGCCAGGGCAGCAGGTGCGCGTTGCCGGCGCCGCCGTGGCCTTCGAGCAGCCAGCCAAACCCCATCACCACGGCGATGAAACCCAGCGAACCCCAGACCCGGATCAGCCCATAGCGGTGGCTGTCGTTGCCCAGGTGGGTGAGGGTGATCGATTCGAATTGCGGCATTACCGCGTTGTAGAAGAAGCAGAAAACCACCATGGCCGGGTACATCCACGGCTGCGGCAGCGGCAGCAGGAACACGCAGAAGGTCAGCAGCGTCAGCACGCTGCCGATGCGCAGCCAGCGGATCGGGCGCGGGGACGCGGCGGCGATCGAGGTCCAGGTGGTGGGCGCGACGATGCGCGTGGCATACCAGATGCCCATCATCACGCTGATCGCGGTCACGCTCATGCCGCGCGCGGTCAGGAACAGCGACCAGTACGGGGTGAATGCGCCGAGGGCCGCGTAGTAGAACAGGTAGAAGCTGGAGAGGCGGGCGACCGGAACCGCGTTCATTCCGGATCGTAATCCAGGTTCGAGGCCAGCCAGCGTTCGGTCTGGGCGCGGTCCACGCCCTTGCGCTTGGCATAGTCGCTGACCTGCTCGCGGGTCACCCGGCCCACCACGAAATACTGGCTTTGCGGGTGGCTGAAGTAATACCCCGACACCGCGGCGGTGGGCAGCATCGCGAAGCTCTCGGTCAGCTGCATGCCGGCGTTGCGTTCGGCATCGAGCAGCCGGAACAGGGTGGCCTTCTCGCTGTGCTCGGGGCACGCCGGGTAGCCCGGCGCCGGGCGGATGCCGCTGTACCGTTCGGCGATCAGCGCCTCGTTGTCCAGCGCTTCGTCGGGCTGGTAACCCCAGTAATCGGTGCGTACGTGCTGGTGCAGGCGCTCGGCCAGCGCCTCGGCCAGGCGGTCGGCCAGCGCCTTGAGCAGGATCGCGTTGTAGTCGTCGTGGTCGGCTTCGAAGCGTGCCACGTGCGGGTCGATACCGATGCCGGCGGTGACCGCGAACGCGCCGATCCAGTCCTGCCGGCCACTGTCGGCGGGGGCGATGAAGTCGGCCAGGCAGAAATCCGGGCGTTCCACCGGCTTGTCCACCTGCTGGCGCAGGAAGTGCAGCACGGCAGGACCGTCGTCGGTGGTCAGGTGCACATCGTCGCCGACGCTGTTGGCCGGCCACAGGCCGAATACCGCCTTGGCGGTCAGCCAGCGTTCCTCGACGATGCGGGTGAGCATGGCCCGGGCGTCGCGGTACAGCTCGCTGGCCTGGGTGCCGACAATCTCGTCGGTGAGGATGGCCGGATACTTGCCGGCCAGCTCCCAGGCCTGGAAGAACGGGGTCCAGTCGATGACCTCGACCAGGTCGGCCAGCGGGTAGTCGTCCAGCACGTGCAGCCCCGGCTTGCGGGGCGCGGGCGGCAGGTAGTCGGCCCAGCCACCATCGAAGCGCTGTGTGCGCGCCTTGGCCAGGGTCACCAGCCGCTTGGCGTCGCCGCGGTTGCGGTGGCGCTGGCGGATGTCGGCGTAGTCGGCTTCGTTGGCGGCCACGAAGGCGTCGCGCAGTTCGCTGGAAATCAGCGACTGGGCCACGCCGACCGCGCGCGAGGCGTCTTTCACCCACACCGTGGGCGCCTTGTAGTGCGGGTCGATCTTCAGCGCGGTATGCGCGCGCGAGGTGGTGGCGCCGCCGATCATCAACGGCAGGGTGAAGCCCTGGCGCTCCATCTCGCGGGCCACGTGGCTCATTTCTTCCAGCGACGGGGTGATCAACCCGGACAGGCCGATGATGTCCGCGTTCTCCGCGCGGGCCGCGTCCAGGATCTTCTGCGCCGGCACCATCACGCCCAGGTCGATCACCTCGAAGTTGTTGCAGGCCAGGACCACGCCGACGATGTTCTTGCCGATGTCGTGCACGTCGCCCTTGACCGTGGCCATGATGATCTTGCCGTTGCTCTTGGCGGTGTCGCCGCTGCGCGCCTTCTCCGCTTCGATGAACGGCAGCAGGTAGGCCACCGCCTTCTTCATCACGCGCGCCGACTTCACCACCTGCGGCAGGAACATCTTGCCGGCGCCGAACAGGTCGCCGACCACGTTCATGCCGTCCATCAACGGGCCTTCGATCACGTCCAACGGGCGGCTTGAACGGATCCGCGCTTCTTCGGTATCGGCCTCGACCCACGCATCCAGGCCGTGCACCAAGGCATGCGCCAGGCGCGCGTCGATGGGCTTTTCGCGCCAGGCCAGGTCCTCGCCCTTGACCTCGCCCTTTTTGCCCTTGTAACGCTCGGCGATCTCCAGCAGGCGCTCGGTGCCGTCGGCGCGGCGGTTGAGGATCACGTCCTCCACGCGCTCGCGCAGCTCGGCATCCAGGTCGTCGTAGATCGGCATCGCGCCGGCATTGACGATGCCCATGTCCATGCCGGCCGCGATGGCGTGGTACAGGAACACCGCATGGATGGCCTGGCGTACGGTTTCGTTGCCGCGGAACGAGAACGACACGTTGGAAACGCCGCCGGAGACATGGCAGTGCGGCAGCGTGCGCTTGATGATGCGGGTGGCTTCGATGAAGTCCACCGCATAGTTGTCGTGTTCCTCGATGCCGGTGGCGACGGCGAAGATGTTCGGGTCGAAGATGATGTCCTGCGGCGGGAAGCCCACCTGGTCGACCAGGATGCGGTAGGCGCGGGTGCAGATTTCCACCTTGCGCGCGCAGGTATCGGCCTGGCCCTGCTCATCGAAGGCCATCACCACCGCCGCCGCGCCGTAGCGCAGCACCTTGCGTGCGTGTTCGATGAACAGTGCCTCGCCTTCCTTGAGCGAGATCGAATTGACCACGCTCTTGCCCTGCAGGCACTTCAGGCCGGCTTCGATCACGCTCCATTTCGACGAATCGACCATCACCGGAATGCGCGCGATGTCCGGCTCGGACATGATCAGGTTGAGGTAGCGGGTCATCGCCTTCTCGGAATCGATCAGGCCCTCGTCCATGTTCACATCGAGGATCTGCGCGCCGCTGGCCACCTGCTGCCGCGCCACTTCCACCGCTTCTTCGTAACGCTCTTCCTTGACCAGCTTGCGGAACTGCGCACTGCCGGTGACGTTGGTGCGTTCGCCGATGTTGACGAACAGCAGGTCCGGGGTGATGACCAGCGGTTCCAGGCCGGACAGCCGGGTGTGGCGCGTCGGGGCGCTCATGCGGCCTGCTCCTGCACACCGGGCCGTGCGCGCGGTGGCAGGCCGGCCACGGCCTGGGCGATGGCACGGATGTGGTCGGGGGTGGAGCCGCAGCAGCCGCCGACCAGGTTGAGCAGTCCGTCCTCGGCGAAGCCGCGCAGGGTGGCGGCCATTTCGTCCGGGGTCTCGTCGTATTCCCCGAACGCGTTGGGCAGGCCGGCGTTGGGATGGGCACTGACGTAACAGTCGGCCACCTGGCCCAGGGTTTCCACGTGCGGTCGCATCGCGTCGGCGCCCAGCGCGCAGTTCAGGCCGATCGACAGCGGGCGGGCGTGGGCCAGCGAGGCATGGAAGGCGTCGGCGGTCTGGCCGGACAGCGTGCGGCCGGAGGCGTCGGTGATGGTTCCGGAAATCATCACCGGCAGGCGCGCACCGCGCGCATCGAAGGCTTCCTCGATGGCGAACAGGGCCGCCTTGGCGTTGAGCGTGTCGAAGATGGTTTCCACCATCAGGGTGTCGGCACCGCCGTCGATCAGGCCGTCAATGGCTTCGCGGTAGGTGTCGCGCAGCGCGTCGAAGCTGGTGTTGCGGAAGCCCGGGTCGTTCACGTCCGGGCTGATCGAGGCGGTCCGGCTGGTCGGTCCGAGCACGCCGATCACGAAGCGCGGTTTGTCCGGGGTGGTCGCCTCGACCGCATCGCAGCAGGCGCGGGCCACCGCCGCACCGGCCTTGTTGAGTTCGTACACCAGGTGTTCCAGGTGGTAATCGGCCTGGCTGACCGAGGTGGCGTTGAAGGTATTGGTTTCGACCAGGTCGGCACCGGCCTGCAGGTAGGCGGTGTGGATGTCGGCGATGACCTCCGGGCGGGTCAGCAGCAGCAGGTCGTTGTTGCCCTTGAGGTCGTGGCCTTCCGGCGTGCCGTGGTCGCAGCCGGCGCCGTGCTGGTGGTCGAAGCCGCCGGCGAAGCGCTGGCCGCGATAGTCGGCTTCCTCCAGTCCATGCCGCTGGATCATGGTGCCCATGGCACCGTCGATGATCAGGATGCGCTCGGCCAGCGCCTGTTCAAGCACGCGGACACGGTCGGGGTGCAGCCAGGGCAGGGACATGGTGTGAACCTCAGGGCTTGCTGGCGATCAGCGAGATGACTTCGAAGTGCGGCGGACGCTTTTCGCGGGTGACGGTTTCCAGGCTGGACACGACCAGCCCGGCCTTTTCGGCGAACCTGCGCAGTTCCTTGTCCGAGAAGCCCAGGTTGACGTGGCCGTAGGCGTCCACGGCGGCCTTGTGTTCGTGGCGGGCCAGGCTGCACAGCAGCAGGCGGCCGCCCGAGCGCAGCACGCGCGCGCCTTCGGCGACGGCCTGGGCCGGCTTGGCGGCGTAGGTGAGGGCATGCATCAGCACCACCAGGTCGAAGCTGCGATCCTTGAAGGGCAGGGCATGCATGTCGCCTTCGCGGACCTCGACGTTGGCCAGGCGGCGCAGGCGTTCGCTGGCGGCGGCGACCACGCGGGCGCTGGTGTCGATGCAGACGTAACGCTTGGCGTGCGGCGCCACCAGTTCGGCCAGCACGCCGTCGCCGGAGGCGATGTCCAGCACGTCGCCGGTTTCCAGCAGCGGCAGCGCCGTGCGCGCCAGCGCTTCCCAGGTGCGGCCGGGCGAATAGTGGCGTTCCATGTCGCCGGCGACGCTGTCGGCCCAGTTCTGGTCGGCGGCGCGGCTGGCCAGCACGGCGGCCACGCGTTCGGCATCCTGGCGCAGCAGCGGGTCGTCGCTGCCGGTGCTCAGGGCATGCCACAATGCGCGCTGCGCCGGATCCAGCGCGGCGTCGTCGAAGCGGTAGTATGCCGACACGCCAGCGCGCCGGTCGCGCACCAGGCCGGCTTCCTTGAGCCGGGCCAGGTGGGTGGACACCCGGGGCTGGGCCAGGGTGGTGATGGCCGACAGCTCGGCCACGGTGAGTTCTTCCTGCTCCAGCAGGGTCAGCAGGCGAACGCGGGTGGCGTCGGCGAACACTTTCAGCCGGACCGACCAGTCCTCGAGATCCATAAATATCTACCTATCGCGATATAGAGATATTTTCGTCCTTTGCCGCCTGCGCGGTCAAGTCAGCCGGGATTGTCCGGCCCCCGGTACAATCGCACCATCCGGTCGCGTACTGCGCGGCTTTTGCAGCCATGTTCCTGGGAGGGTGTTGTGGATTTCAGTTTCACCGAAGAGCAGCTGATGCTGCAGGATGTCGCGCGTCGCATCGCGCAGGAAAAGATCGCACCCAGTGCGGAGCACCATGACCGCACCGGCGAGTTCCCACTGGAGAACATCCGCCTGCTGGGCGAGAACGGGCTGATGGGCATCGAGGTGCCGGCTGAGTACGGCGGTGCGGGCATGGACCCGATCGCCTATGTGCTGGCGATGGTGGAAGTGGCCGCGGGCGACGCGGCGCATTCGACGATCATGTCGGTGAACAACTCGCTGTTCTGCAACGGCATCCTCACCCACGGCAGCGAGGACCAGAAGCAGAAATACGTGCGCGCCATCGCCGAGGGCGAGGCCATCGGTGCGTTCGCGCTGACCGAGCCGCAGTCCGGTTCGGACGCCACCGCCATGCGTTGCCGCGCGGTCAGGCAGGCCGACGGCACCTACGTCATCAACGGCAAGAAGAGCTGGATCACCTCGGGCCCGGTGGCCAAATACATCGTGCTGTTCGCGATGACCGACCCGGAGCAGGGCGCCCGCGGGATCACCGCGTTCATGATCGACACCGACAAGGCCGGCTTCCATCGCGGCAAGACCGAGCCGAAGCTGGGCATCCGCGCGTCGGCGACCTGTGAGATCGAGTTCCAGGATTACGTGGCGGCGGCTGAAGACGTGGTGGGCAAGGAAGGCGAGGGCTTCAAGATCGCCATGGGCGTGCTGGACGCGGGCCGCATCGGCATCGCCTCGCAGGCCATCGGCATCGCGCGTGCGGCGTACGAGGCCACCCTCGAATACGTGAAGGACCGCAAGGCGTTCGGCGCGGCCATCGGTACGTTCCAGATGACCCAGGCCAAGATCGCCGACATGAAATGCAAGCTGGACGCGGCGCTGCTGCTGACCCTGCGCGCGGCGTGGGTGAAGGGCCAGGGCAAGCGTTTCAGCAACGAAGCGGCCATCGCCAAGCTGACCGCCTCCGAAGCGGCGATGTGGATCACCCACCAGGCGGTGCAGATCCACGGCGGCATGGGCTATTCCAAGGAAATGCCGCTGGAGCGCTACTTCCGCGACGCCAAGATCACCGAGATCTACGAAGGCACCTCGGAAATCCAGCGCCTGGTCATCGCCCGCAACGAGACCGGCCTGCGCTGAGCGTAGCCAAAGCGAAGCCAAGCATCGGGGCCCTTTTTGGGCCCCGACTGCTTTTCGGCTTTTGTGATTGCACGGTGTTCCTGTGTGCCGGGCGCTGCCCGGCAGCTTCATGCATCTGGGCGAACAGCGCTTGGCTTCTGCATGCCCCGGGCTGGGCGTGACGGTGGCCATGGGAAACGCAGGTGTGCCGTGCACGTCGGCTTTTCCCGTGGTAGCAACACACTGTCCTGCCCAACAAAAAAAGGCCCCGGATCGCTCCGGGGCCTTTCGCGTTTCAATCAAGCGGGGATCAACGATCCGGACGGTGTGCCGTGTTGGTATCGCCCTGGCGTTCCAGGAACTCCTTGGACGGTTCGTCCAGCTTGTCGCCCAGCATGCGGCGGACCACCACGAAGAACACCGGGATCATCAGCAGGCCGAGGAAGGTGGCGAACACCATGCCGCCGATCACGCCCGTGCCGATGGCGTGACGCGCGTTGGCGCCGGCACCGGTGGAGATCGCCATCGGGATCACGCCCATGATGAACGCGAACGAGGTCATCAGGATCGGGCGGAAGCGCAGGCGCGCCGCCTCGATGGTGGCATCGCGCAGGTTCCTGCCCGCCGCCCGCTGCTCCACCGCGAACTCCACGATCAGGATCGCGTTCTTGGCCGCAAGACCAATCACCGTGATCAGGCCGATCTTGAAGTACAGATCGTTGGGCAGCCCGCGAGCCAGCGAGAACGCCAGCGCACCCAGTACGCCCAGCGGCACCACCAGCAGCACCGCCACCGGGATCGACCAGCTTTCATACAGCGCCGCAAGGCACAGGAATACCACCACGATCGACAGCACCAGCAGCAGGGTTGCCGCGTTGCCGGCCAGGATTTCCTGGTAGGACATGCCCGACCAGTCGTAGCCGAAGCCCGGCGGCAGGTCATCCTGCACGATCCGCTCCATCGCCTGCATCGCTTCGCCCGAGCTCTTGCCCGGTGCCTGCGAACCGACGATGTTGATCGCCGAATAGCCGTTGTAACGGCTCAGCGACGGCGGGGCCGACACCCACTCCGACTTCACCACCGTGCTCAGCGGAATCATCGCCGGGGTTCCGTCGGCGTTCTTCTGCAGCGCGCTGGGGGTGTAGAAGCTGTTCAACGACTCGGCACCGGTCCGGAACGGACCGTCGGCCTGCATCGTGACCCGCTTGATGCGGCCCTCGTAGAAGAAGTCGTTCACGTACACCGGCGCCAGCATCAGCTGGATCGTGCTGTACACGTCCGACACCGACAGGCCCATGGTCTGCGCCTGCACGCGGTCCACGTGCAGCTGCAGCTGCGGGGCGTTTTCCAGCCCGTTCGGGCGCACGCCGGTGAGCAGTTCCTTCTCCTCGGCCGCCTTGCCCAGCAGGATGTTGCGCGCCTGCGTCAGTTGTTCGAAGCCGGCACCGCCACGGTCCTGCAGCCACATGTCGAAGCCGCCGAACTGGCCCAGGCCCTGCACCGTCGGCAGGTTGACCACGAAGATCTGCGCTTCCTTGATCCCGTAGAACGCGCCGTTCATGTTGCCGATGAACTCGGGCACCGTGATATCGCGGTCCGCCCATGGCTTGAGCCGGATGAAGCCCATGCCCACGTTTTCACCGGAACCGACGAAGCTGAAACCGGCCACCTGCAGCATGCCCTCGAAACCATCCTGCTTTTCCAGGATGCCGCGCATCTGGGCGAAGGTCGCGTTGGTCTGCGCCTTGGTCGAGCCCGGCGGCAGCTGCACGATCGCCAGCGCATAGCCCTGGTCTTCTTCCGGCAGGAAGCTGCCGGGCATGCGCGTGAACAGGAAGCCGCACAGCACGGTGAGCACCACGAACAGGATCATCCAGCGCGGCGCATGCTTCACCGCCGAGGTGATGTGGCCCACGTAGGTGCCACTGACCTTGTCGTAGTACTTGTTGAAGGTGCGGTACACCACGTTCGGCTCGCCGTGCGTGGGCTTGAGGAAGGTCGCGCACAGCGCCGGGGTGAAGCCCAGCGCAAGGAAGGCCGAGAACGCCATCGCGATGGCGATGGTCAGCGCGAACTGCTTGTAGATCTCGCCGGCCGCGCCGCCCTGCAGCGCCGAGGGGATGAACACCGCCGCCAGCACCACGGTGATGGCCACCACCGCGCCGGTGATCTGGGTCATGGCCTTCTGGGTCGCGGCCTTCGGCGGCAACTTCTCCTCGGTCATGATGCGTTCGACGTTCTCGATCACCACGATGGCGTCATCGACCACGATGCCGATCGCCAGCACCATCGCGAACAGGGTCAGCTGGTTGATGGTGAAGCCGATGATGCTCATGCCCAGGAACGTGCCGAGCAGGGCAACCGGGATGACCAGGGTCGGAATCAGCGTGGCGCGGAAGTTCTGCAGGAAGATCAGCATCACCAGGAAGACCAGCACGATCGCTTCGATCAGGGTCTTGACCACTTCTTCGATCGAGATCTTCACGAAGGTGGTGCTGTCGTACGGCGAGAACCAGCTTACCCCGGCGGGGAAGCTCGGCTGCAGCTCGTCCATCTTGGCGCGCACCGCGTCGGCCACGTTCAGCGCGTTGGCGCCGGGCAGCAGCTGGATCGCGAAGGCACCGGTCGGCTTGCCGTTGTACTGCGTGTCGAAGCCGTAGTTGTTGGCGCCGAAAGCGATACGCGCCACGTCCTTGAGCATCACCCGCGAGCCGTCGGCGTTGGCCCGCAGGATGATGTTCTCGAACTGCTCGGGCGAGCTGAAGCGGCCTTCGGCCGAGACCGTGGCGGTGAAGTAGTGCCCGGCCGGGGACGGGTCCGAACCCAGCGAACCGGCGGCGAACTGCACGTTCTGCGCCTTGATCGCGGCCAGTACCTCGCTGGCCGAGAGACCATAGCCCTGCATGCGTTCCGGGTTGAGCCAGATGTTCATGGCGTACTCGGAACCGAACTGCTGGGTGCTGCCCACGCCGGGAATACGCGAGATCTGGTCGAGCACGCGCGAACCGACGATGTCGTTGAGCGCATCGCGGGTGATCGACTCACGGTCGGACTGCAGCGCCACCACCATCAGGAAGCCGGCGTTGGCCTTGGCCACCACCACGCCCTGCTGGGTCACCTCGGTAGGCAGGCGCGGCGTGGCCAGCGACACCTTGTTCTGCACCTGCACCTGCGCGATGTCCGCGTCGGTGCCGGTTTCGAAGGTCAGGGTGATCTGTGCACGACCGTTGGAGGCCGAGGAGGAACTGAAGTACAGCAGATGATCGATACCGGTCAGCTGCTGCTCGATCACCTGGGTGACCGACTTTTCGGTGGTGTCGGCGCTGGCGCCGGGGTAGGTGGCGCTCACCGTCACCTGGGGCGGTGCGATGCTCGGGTAGGACTCCACGCCCAGACCCAGGATCGAGATCACGCCCGCAAGCGAGATCAGGATCGCGACCACCCAGGCGAATACCGGGTGTTCAATGAAAAATTTAGGCATGACGGACAGTTCCCGTTATTGCTTGGTCGGTTCGGCAGCCGGAGCGCCGTCGGACGGCTTGGCAGCCGGGTCGGCAGGCGCCGCGGCGGCATCGGCCGGTGCGGCAGCGGCCTGGCCGGCGGCCGCCGGGGCAGCCCCGGCCGGGGCCTGGCCGTTGCCATTGGCGGCGGCCGGGGTCCACGGCTTGGCCGTGGCCGGTGCGCCTTCCTTGACCTTCTGCACGCCCGCCACGATCACCTGGTCGCCGGGCTCCAGGCCGCTGCTGACCAGCCAGTTGCTGCCCTGCTGGCCTTCGGTGACGACGTTGCGGCGCAGGACCTTGCCGTCCTTGCCGACCACCATCACGAAGCCGCCGATGGTGTCGCGCTGCAGCGCCTGCAACGGCACCAGGAACGCATTCTTGCGCTCGCCCAGCGCCGCCTGGAAGCTCACGAACGAGCCCGGCAGCAGGATCTTGTCCGGGTTCGGCAGTACCGCGCGCAGGGTCACCGCGCCGGTGGACGGGTCGACCACGGCCGAGGAGTAATCCAGGGTGCCCGGGTGCTCATAGGCGGTGCCGTCGGCCAGCTTCACCTGCACGGTCGACTTGCCGTCGCCGGCCAGGGTCACCGCGCCCTTGGCCTGGGCCTGGCGCAGCTGGGTGAGCTCGTCCGAGCTCATCGAGAAGTTGACGTACAGCGGGTCCAGCTGGTCCACGGTGGTCAGCAGGGTGATGTCGCCCTGGCCGACCAGCGCGCCTTCGGTGACCTGCTGCTTGCCGGCGCGGCCGTCGATCGGCGAGGTGACCTGGGCATAGCCGAGGTTGATCTTGGCGTTCGACAGCGAGGCCTGGGCCTGCTGCACGGCGGCGGCGGCGGTGCGTTCGGTGGCTTCAGCGGCATCCAGGTCGGACTTGGAGACGAACTTCTGCGGGGCCAGCGAACGGGCGCGGGCGGCAGCGGCCTTGGCGTTGGTGTAGGTGGCCTGGGCCGAGGCCAGTTCGGCCTGCGAGGCATTCAATGCGGCCTGCAGCGGGGCCGGGTCGATCAGGAACAGCACCTGGCCCTGCTTCACGTCCTGGCCTTCCTGGTAAACGCGCTTGAGCAGCACGCCGGGCACGCGGGCGCGGACGTCGGCACTGCGGTACGGCGACAGGCGGCCGACCAGCTCACGCTGCAGCGGCAGGGTGTCGGCCTTGGCCTCGATCACGCCCACTTCCGGCGGCGGGGGCGTCTGTTGTTCCTCCTTCTTGCAGGCGGTCAACGCGACGGCGACTGCGCACGACAGCGCAAAGGTGCGGAGTGGGGCGATCATCAGGAGAAACTCCGGTGTTGGTTTGAATGCGGTAAGCGGACCGCTTCCGGCGCTGCGAAGGCACGCAGGAAGCTGTCCACGGAAAATTCGGCCCAGCGGCGCCGCTGCGAAGCGTCAGCACGATGGGGGGTGTGGAAGCGTTGTTTCTCGAAATCCAGCCCGGCGATCATGCTCAATAGCAGTTCGGCCATGAAGTGCGGGTCGTCATGGCGAAGCAGGCCCTCGTTCACGCGCTGCTGGATCCATTCAGCCAGGTGAAGGGCGAGGGCGCCTGCGCCATCCCGATAGAGGGAACGCGCTTCCTCGGGAAACTGGGCCGACTCGGCTGCGATCAACCGGCAGGCCTGGGCCACGTGCGGTTCGTTGAAATGATCCAGGTAGTCGAAGGCGAACTGCAGCAGGCAGCCGCGCAGGTCCTCGCCCTCCAGCGCACGCAGGCCGGCCGTGGCCCGGCACAGGTGGCGTTGCAGCACCCGGCGGAGCAGTTCCTGCTTGCTGCCGTAGCGGCTGTACAGGGTCTGCTTGGAACATCCTGCCTGCTGCGCCACCGACTCCATGCTCAGCTGCATGCCCTGGATGGCCATCAGGTCGCGCACGGCATCGAACACGCGGTGATCGCGCGCATCCAGCACGGCGGCGGCAGGGGTGGGGGAGTTCACGCGGTGGACTATACCGTCCAGTTCAGAATTGGTGAAGCATTCCTTTCGGCACTGTTCCCCTGCGACGTCGTCGCGTTGTCACCGCGCGCGCCGATGCTGGCGTACACGGGATGGATGCAGCGTTTTCCATACTCTGGCGCATTGGGAGCGCGCGACGTAAACGCCACCCAACCCGCAAACCCTTATTCCGTCCTGCAGCAAGGTGTTTTCGTGCGGTAGGGCTACAATTTCACCTTTCCAACTGGGCAACACGCACCGCTCTGCCATGAAACCGCAAAAAACAGCAGCCAAGACCGTGAAAAAAACGACCAAACCAGCCGATACGCAGACTGTTTCGCCAGTGGGCTTCTCGCTGGAACCGGTGTACACGGCCTTGCGCAAGCGTTACCCGGCGGCCGGGCAGGCCGAGGCAGTGGCGTTCGCCGCAGACTTCTACAAGCGCATGGAAGCGGATGAGTTCCCGCACCACACGGTTGAGGAATGGGCTGCGCTGGCCGGCGACACGCTCGAGTTCGCCCGCGTGCGCAAGGCCGGCAAGGCCAACGTGCGCGTGTTCAATCCGACCCTGAAGGCCAATGGCTGGGAGTCGGCGCATACCGTGCTGCAGATCGTCAACGACGACATGCCGTTCCTGGTCGACACCGTGACCATGACCCTCTCCGACCATGGCGTCGGTGTGCACGTGCTGGGCCACCCGGTGATCCGCTTCACGCGCGACAAGGCCGGCAAGCTGGCCAAGGTGGGTGAGGGCACGGCCGAATCGGTGATGCTGCTGGAGATCGACCGCCAGCCGGCCGAGGCCATGGCCGACGTGGAATCGGCCATCGTCAAGGCGCTGGAGGAAGTGCGTGCCATCGTCGGCGACTGGGAGGCCATGCGCAGCAAGGCGCTGGCCCTGGCCGACGACCTGGGTACCCGCCAGCTGCCGGTGGACGATGCCTCGCGCAGCGAAGCGCAGGCGTTCCTGCGCTGGGCCGCGGACAACCACTTCACCTTCTTCGGCTACCGCGAATACCGGGTCGAGAAGCAGGGCAAGGAAGATGTACTGGCGCCGTTGAACGACACCGGGCTGGGCCTGATGCGCGGCAAGGACAAGTCCGCCGCGCGCCCGGTCAAGACCCTGGCCGCGCAGGGCCTCAACGCCACCACCGGGTTGAAGGACGCGCTGATCCTGACCAAGACCAACGCGCGTTCGCGCGTGCACCGCGCCGGCTACATGGACTACATCGGCGTGCTGGAATTCGACGCCAAGGGCAGGATCATCGGCGAGCAGCGCTTCCTGGGCCTGTTTACCTCCAGCGCCTACAACCGCCGCCCGTGGGAGATCCCGCTGGTGCGCCAGCGCCACGAATACGTGATGAGCCAGTCCGGCCTGGCCCCGGCCAGCCATAGCGGCAAGGCCCTGCGCCACATCCTGGAAACCCTGCCGCGCGAAGAGCTGTTCCAGTCCAGCGAGGACGAGCTGTACCGCACCGCCATGGGCGTACTGGGCCTGCAGGAGCGCGTGCGCAGCCGCCTGTTCCTGCGCCGCGACAAGTACAGCCGTTTCATCTCCGCGCTGGTCTACCTGCCGCGCGAGCGTTTCAACACCGACGTGCGCCTGCGCATCGAAGCGATGCTCAAGGACGCGCTGCAGGGCGAGTACGTGGACAGCTCGGTGGTGCTGGGCGAATCGCCGCTGGCCCAGGTGCACCTGATCGTACGCCCGAAGGCCGGCCAGACCCTGGAAGTGGATACCAGCGCACTGGAACAGAAGCTGGCCCAGGTGCTGCGCAACTGGCAGGACGACCTGCGCGAAGCGCTGGTGGCCCGCCATGGCGAATCCGAAGGCCTGCGCATCGCATCGCGCATCGGCAAGGCCCTGCCGGCCGGGTACATCGAAGATTCCAGCACCGAGATCGCGGCCAACGACGTCAGCCAGCTCGATGCGCTGACCGGTCCGGACGACCTGCGCCTGAGCCTGCAGGCCGTGCAGCGCGAGGGTGGCGAGGGCCTGCGCCTGAAGCTGTACCGCCAGCTGGACGACATTCCGCTGTCCGACGCGCTGCCGATGATGGAAAACATGGGCCTGCGCGTCATTGCCGAGCGCCCGTACCGCCTCACCGTCGACAACGCGCCGGTGTATGTGCAGGACTTCGAAGTGGAGTCGGTGGCCGGTCCTATCGACGCAGCCAGCGCCGATGCCGCCTTCGGTGAAACCTTTGCCCGGGTCTGGCACGGCGACGCTGAAAACGATGGTTTCAACCGCCTGGTGCTGTCGGCCGGCCTGCACTGGCGCCAGGTCGCCATGCTGCGCGGCTACTGCAAGTACCTGCTGCAGACCGGCGTACCGTTCTCGCAGGCCTACGTGGAAGGCACGTTCACCCGTTATCCGCTGCTGGCGCGCCTGCTGGTGGAACTGTTCGAAGCCCGCTTCGACCCGGCCACCGGCCATGAGGACAAGGCGGCGATCGCCGAAGGCCAGGCCAACCTGCGTGCGCACCTGGAGGTGCTGTCCGGCGGCGACGAGGCCACCCTGAAGGTGCTCAAGACCGTGGTCGATGCCCGCAAGGGCGACCGCACGTCGCAGATGGATGCGGCGCGCGACGCGCTGCTGAAGCTGATGGACCGCGTCTCCAGCCTGGACGAAGACCGCATCCTGCGCAGCTTCATGGGCGTGATCGACGCCACCCTGCGCACCAGCTACTACCAGACCGATGCACAGGGCCGCCCGGGCCACGTGATCAGCTTCAAGTTCGATTCGGCGCTGGTGCCGGACCTGCCCAAGCCGCGCCCGTACCGCGAAATCTTCGTGTACGGCCCGCGCGTGGAAGGTACCCACCTGCGCTTCGGCGCGGTCGCCCGTGGCGGCCTGCGCTGGTCGGACCGCCGCGAAGACTTCCGTACCGAAGTGCTGGGCCTGGTCAAGGCGCAGATGGTCAAGAACACGGTGATCGTGCCGGTCGGCGCCAAGGGCGGCTTCTTCGCCAAGACCCCGCCGGCCAGCGGTGACCGCGATGCGGTGTTCGCCAACGGCGTGGCCTGCTACAAGCTGTTCATCCAGGGCCTGCTGGACATCACCGACAACATCGTCAACAACAAGATCGTGCCGCCGGTGGACGTGGTCCGCCACGACATGGACGACCCGTACCTGGTGGTGGCGGCCGACAAGGGCACCGCGACCTTCTCCGACATCGCCAATGGCCTGGCCATCGACCACGGCTTCTGGATGGGCGATGCATTTGCGTCCGGTGGTTCGGTCGGTTACGACCACAAGGGCATGGGCATCACCGCACGCGGTGCGTGGGAGTCGGTCAAGCGCCACTTCCGTGCGCTGGGCCGTGACAGCCAGACCCAGGACTTCACCACGGTCGGTGTCGGCGACATGTCCGGCGACGTGTTCGGCAACGGCATGCTGCTGTCGCGCCACATCCGCCTGCTGGCCGCGTTCGACCACCGCCACATCTTCCTGGACCCGAACCCGGACGCCGCCACCTCGTTCGTCGAGCGTGAGCGCATGTTCACCGTGCCGCGGTCGAGCTGGGCGGACTACGATGCCAAGCTGATCAGCAAGGGCGGCGGCATCTACCCGCGCACCCTGAAGTCGATCGAGATCACCCCGCAGGTGCGCGAAGCGCTGGGTCTGGAGGACAACGTCAAGGCGCTGTCCCCCAACGACCTGATGAGCGCCATCCTGAAGGCGCCGGTGGACCTGCTGTGGAACGGCGGTATCGGCACCTACGTCAAGGCGGCGACCGAGCAGCACAGCGACGTCGGCGACCGCGCCAACAACGCGCTGCGCGTCAACGGTGGCGAGCTGCGCTGCAAGGTGGTGGGCGAGGGCGGCAACCTGGGCATGACCCAGCTCGGCCGCATCGAAGCGGCCCAGGCCGGCGTGCTGCTCAACACCGACTTCATCGACAACTCGGCCGGTGTGGACACCTCCGACCACGAAGTCAACATCAAGATCCTGCTCAATGACGTGGTGCGGGCCAAGAAGCTGACCGTGGACGCGCGCAACAAGCTGCTGGCGTCGATGACCGACGAAGTGGCCGACCTGGTGCTCAACGACAACTACCGCCAGAACCAGGCCCTGAGCCTGATGGAGCGGATGGCGGTCAAGCGCCTGGGGTCCAAGCAGCACTTCATCCGCACCCTGGAAAAGCAGGGCCTGCTGGATCGCCAGATCGAGTTCCTGCCGTCCGACGCCGAGCTGTCGGCGCGCAAGGCGCGTGGCCAGGGCCTGACCCGTCCGGAGCTGTCGGTGCTGCTGTCGTATTCCAAGCTGGTGGCGTTCGCGCAGCTGCTGGAATCGGACATCCCGGAAGACCCGTACCTGTCCAAGGAACTGCAGCGTTACTTCCCGACGCCGCTGCAGAAGAAGTACGCCGATGCGATGGAGCGTCACCGCCTGAAGCGCGAGATCATCGCCACGGCCGTGACCAACCAGACCATCAACCGCATGGGCGCCACGTTCCTGATGCGCATGCAGGAGGACACCGGCCGCAGCATCGCCGAGGTCGCCAAGGCCTACACGATCAGCCGCGAAACGCTGGACGCCCGGGCCCTGTGGGCGCAGATCGACGCGCTCGACGGCACCCTGCCGGAGTCGGTGCAGATCGATGCGCTGGAAGTGATCTGGAAGCTGCAGCGTTCGTTCGTGCGCTGGCTGCTGTTCCGCCCCGGCGCGATGCCGGGCATCACCGAGGCCGTCAACCGCTACCAGGCGCCGTTCAACGACATCCGCGACGCGTCCGGCGTGCTGCCCGATTCGCAGCGCCCGGCGTACGAGGCGAGCGTGCAGGAGTGGAAGGACAAGGGCCTGCCGCCGGCGTTGGCACAGCAGCTGTCCGAGCTGCAGTTCCTGGAGCCGGCGTTCGACATCATCGAACTGGCCCGCACCCGCAAGCTGAAGCCGGTGGATGTGTCCAAGGTTCACTTCCGCCTGGGCGATGCCCTGCAGCTGCCGTGGCTGTTCGAGCAGATCGACGCGCTGGAGGTCAATGGCCGCTGGCACGCCGTGGCCCGTGGCGTGCTGCGCGACGAGCTGGCCGCCCATCACCGCAACCTGGCCGCCCAGGTGCTGTCGATGAAGGGAGGCAGCGCGGAGGCCAAGGTCGCGGCCTGGATCGGTCGTGACGACAGCAGCCTGCGCTTCACCCTGTCGATGCTGCAGGAGCTGGCCGAGCAGAAGACGCTCGACTACCCGACGGTCTCGGTGGCGGTGCAGCGCCTGGGCCAGCTGGCGGCCCACGGCGCGTAAACCGCGCCGATGCGTGAAACGAAGAGGCCCCGCCATTGGCGGGGCTTTTTTGTTGGATCACGACCAACGGTCGTGATCTACCGGGATGGATCGCGGTGGGGTGTCATCACGACCAACGGTCGTGATTCACCGGGATGGGGTCACGGTGAGCTGCCATCACGACCAACGGTCGTGATCTACCGGGGTGGGGTCGCTGTTGGGTGTCATCACGACCAACGGTCGTGATCCGCCGGATGGGTCGCGGTGGGGTGTCATCACGACCAACGGTCGTGATCTACCGGGGTGGGGTCGCTGTTGGGTGTCATCACGACCAACGGTCGTGATCTACCGGGGTGGGGTCGCTGTTGGGTGTCATCACGACCAACGGTCGTGATCCGCCGGATGGGTCGCGGTGGGGTGTCATCACGACCAACGGTCGTGATCTACCGGGATGGGTCGCGGTTGGGGTGTCATCACGACCAACGGTCGTGATCTACCGGGGTGGGGTCGCTGTTGGGTGTCATCACGACCAACGGTCGTGATCTACCGGTATGGATCGCGGTGGGTGTCATCACGACCAACGGTCGTGATCTACCGGTAGGTATCGACCGTTGGTCGATACGGGGGCCGGCCGCGTTCGTGCGGTTCACGCCCGCGTACGCACGAACGGGGCTCGCCCGGGTATGCTCTCGCCCATGCCCTATCGGGAATCTCCATGAGCGACACCCCCCGCATCGCCTTCCTTGCCAGCAACACCGAGGCGGCCCAGTCGGCCCGCGCGGCCGCGGTGGCACGCTATGGCGACCATGCGCCGGACGCTGCCGAGGTGCTGTGTCCGCTGGGCGGCGACGGTTTCATGCTGCAGACCCTGCACCGGCATGGACATCTCGGCCTGCCGGTGTTCGGCATGAAACTGGGCACCGTGGGCTTCCTGATGAACCAGTACAGGGCCGACGACGACATCCAGGCGCGCATCGCCCGTGCCGAACCGGCCAACCTGCGCCCGCTGGAAATGCTGGCCCTGACCGAATCGGGCACGACCACCGGCTCGCTGGCCTACAACGACGTCTCGCTGCTGCGCCAGACCCGACAGGCGGCGCACATCGGCGTGGACCTCAACGGACAGGAACGCGTGGCCGAGTTGATCGGCGACGGCGTACTGGTGGCGACCCCGGCCGGCAGCACGGCCTACAACTATTCCGCGCATGGGCCGATCCTGCCGCTGGGGTCGCACACCATCGCGCTGACCCCGCTGGCCCCCTACCGCCCGCGGCGCTGGCGCGGCGCCATCCTCAAGGCCGACACCGAGGTGCGCTTCCGTGTGCTCGACCCCTACAAGCGCCCGGTCAGCGTGACCGCCGATTCGCATGAAACCCGCGACGTGGTCGAAGTGACCATCCGCGAATCGCGCGAGCGCCGGGTGACCCTGCTGTTCGATCCGGAACACAACCTGGAAGACCGGATCCTCAGCGAACAGTTCATGTTTTGAAGGACCTTTGACCGCCATGGGCGACAACACCCCCCGTTTGCTGACCGTTGCCGTGACCTCGCGCGCGCTGTTCGACCTGGAAGAGGGCCACGCGCTGTTCGAGGCCGAAGGCGTGGATGCCTACGCCGAGTACCAGCGCAAGCACGAAGACGACGTGCTGCGTCCCGGCGTGGCCTTCCCGGTGGTGCGCAAGCTGCTGGCCCTGAACCAGGGCCAGTCGCCGGAATCGCCGCGGGTGGAAGTGATCCTGCTGTCGCGCAATTCCGCCGATACCGGGCTGCGCATCTTCAACTCCATCCAGCACTACGACCTGGGCATCATCCGTGCCACGTTCACCGCCGGCGAACCGACCTGGCCGTACGTGAAGCCGTTCGGCACCGACCTGTTCCTGTCGGCCAACCCCGAATCGGTACGGCGTGCGCTGCGCCATGGCATCGCCGCGGCCACCATCCTGCCCAAGCCGCCGGGCGAAACCCTCGCTGCGGCCGAACCGGTCGACATGAGCCAGCCGCTGGGCCAGCTGCGCATCGCCTTCGACGGCGACGCGGTGATCTTCGGCGACGAAAGCGAGCGCATCTCGCGCGAACAGGGGGTGGAAGCGTTCGGCCGGCACGAGCGCGAGAACGCACGCGAACCGCTCAGCGGCGGGCCGTTCCGCAACTTCCTGTCGGCGCTGCATACCCTGCAGGCGGTGTTCCCCTCGGGCGAAGACGCGCCCATCCGCACCGCGCTGGTCACCGCGCGCTCGGCGCCGGCGCACGAACGGGTGATCCGCACCCTGCGTGAGTGGGGCGTGCGCCTGGACGAAGCGCTGTTCCTGGGCGGCCGGCACAAGGGACCGTTCCTGGAAGCGTTCGGGGCGGACATCTTTTTCGACGATTCCCAGCACAACATCGACAGCGCCCGCCAGCACCTCAGCGTGGCGGCCGGTCACGTACCGCATGGCGTGGCCAATGATTGAGGCGGGTCACGACCAACGGTCGTGACCTACCGGGGACGGCACGGTTGTACGGGTGCACGGACGGGCCGACGGGCAAACGCACGGACGGGTAGGTCACGACCGTTGGTCGTGACGCCGTCAATCCAGCGGCAGCTCGATGTTCACCAGCTTCCACCGCAATCCCTGCCGCTGCAGCACGAACACCACCGGTGCCCCCTGCGGCGTGTGCGTGGTCGCGGTGAATCGTGACGTCGACTCGAACCGGTGGGTGGCCCCTTCCAACGGCCGTGCCGCCCGCGGCGCCGCGTAGGCGTCAGCGCTTTCCAGGTCGTTGCTGGCCCGCTTCCACAGCGTGTGGCCTTCCAGCAGTGCGCCGATCCCGGTCGGGGTGACCATCGCGTCCACCGCCGTGCCGCTCAGCTTCTGCCCCGCAGCGAGCAGCAGCGCACCTACCAGGTTGGACTGCACGTCAGGCCCGGCGCGGCGCACCACGTAATCGTCCATCTGTGCGCGCAGGTTGGCACGCAGCATCGGGAAGTCCACATAGCGGTCCAGCGTCGAGGTATCACGCTGCTCGATGGCCGCAGCCAACCCACGCAGGGTGAGATAGGGCCCGCTGACCAGCCAGCCGGCCAGCAGCAGTACGACCAGGCCCAGCAACAGAAGCAGCTTTTTCATGGCGCCAGCGTGCCGCAGCCCGCGTCAACGCAGGGTAGAGCGACCCAGGCAGCACGCCGGTAGCGCCGGCCGTTGGCCGGCCCACGCGATCCCGACCGCCGGCCGACGGCCGGCGCAACCGGGCGCATCAGAACTCCAGGTCCAGCGCTGCACACAGGTAATCCACGAACGGCCCCAGCGCCACCAGGTCCTTTGCCAGCGTCTGGCGCAGCCTGGGCCCGGTCATGGTGGCATCGTCCAGCGCGCGCCAGAACACCCAGTTGCGGTGCTTCAGGTCGTCAATGAACTCGAAATCCGGCTCGAAGCCACGCGGTGCGCGCACCAGCTTCTCGCTTTCCTCGAAATCGAACTTCTTCCGCAGGGCCGGCGCATGCGCGGCCGCCTTCCAGGCGCCCGGGTTGTCCACGATGAAGTGGCGAATCCTGCGCTGGGTATCCGGCTCCGGGTGCCACAGCCCCGCGCCGACGAAGCTTTCGCCCGGCTGCAGGTGGATATAGAACGACGGCGCCGGCACCTGCCTGCGCCGCTCATGGAACAGGCGCGCACCCTGCCAGGTCTTGTACGGCGACTTGTCATTGGAAAAGCGCGCATCGCGGTAGATGCGGAACAGCGACCCGCCCACCCCACGCGGGTCGGCACGGAAGTGTCCGCTGACCGCGGCCAGGTCCGGCTGCAGGTCGCTGATCAGGCGCAGGAACGGCTGGCGCACGTGCTCTTCGTACTTCGCCTTGTGGTCGTTGAACCAGGTCTTGTCGTTGTTGCGCGCCAGGCCACGCAGGAACGTGAAGCTGGCGGGGGTGAAATACGTGCTCACAGGCTCTGCTCCAGGTCGGTGCCCCAGTCGCGCAGATGCTGCAACAGGGCGAGTTTGGCCGGGTCGGCGGCCTGTTCGGCCGCCAACGCCTCCAGCTGCGCGCGGTAGTCGGCGAGGCTCTGCTCACCCAACGCCGCGTCGCCCAGCAGGCGCTGGCGACGGTACGCGTTCCAGCGCCCGCGCTCGCCCGCATCCAGCGTCTGCGGGTGGTTGCGGGCGCGGTAGCGGAACAGCAGCTCGGGCATGCGCGGGTCTTTGAGGCGTTCGGCGAAGCCGGCCAGCTCGGCCGGCGGGCTGGTGCGCAGGCGGGTCATCAATGCCTTGTCGCCGTCGGCAAGGAAGCCGTCATACAGCGAGGCATCCACGTCGCTTACGGTGGCCGCGCGCTCGCCGGCGTAAACCTGCCGTACCTTTTCGACCAGCGCCGGGCCGGCCTCGCGCACCCGCGCGGCATTGGCCTCCACCGCCGCCACGTCGATGCCCAGGCGGGCGTGGTCGGCCGGACGCAGGTGGTTCCAGGCGACCAGCGCCGGCACCTTGTTCAGGTGCACTTCCTTGAGCGGCACGCGCTGTTCGCCTTCGGCCAGGTCGGCGGCGCGGGTGTACAGGCGCGCCGCCAGCGTTTCCGCCGGCAGCGCCAGCAGGCCGGCGATGTCGCCCTCCAGATCGAGCGCGATCACCCGGTTGCCGATGTAGGGGTGGCGTGCGATCGGCAGTACCGGCGCGGCGCACATGCGCTGGGCCGGGTAGCGCATGGAGATGTGCAGCACCGGCTGCAGCGCGTCCACGTCGAGCAGGCTGCCGACGAAGCGCTTGTCACGCAGCTTCAGCGCGTAGTCCCACAAGCGGGGTTGCGCCTGTTTGAACAGGCGTGCCATGCCGATGGTGGCGTGCACGTCGGACAGCGCCTCGTGGGCATCGCCCTGGCGCACATCGTTGGCCAGGGCCAGGTGCTCGAGCTTGAACGAGGTCGCCCCATCTTCGCGCTGCGGCCAGGCAATGCCGTCCGGGCGGAGTGCATGCACCAGGCGCAGCATGTCCAGCAGGTCCCAGCGCGAATTGCCGTTGCGCCACTCGCGTTCGTAGGGGTCGAAGAAGTTGCGGAACAGCCCGTGGCGGACGAACTCGTCGTCGAAGCGCAGCGTGTTGTAGCCCAGGGTGCAGGTGCCGGGGCGCGCCATCAGGTCGTTGATGCGCGCGAACGCCTCGGCTTCGCTCACGCCTGCGGCCAGCGCGTGCTGCGGCGTGATGCCGGTGATCAGCGTGGCGATCGGCGAGGGCAGCAGGTCGTCGGCCGGCTTGACGTAGAAGCTGACCGGTTCGTCGATCATGTTCAGGTCGGCGTCGGTGCGGATCGCGGCGAACTGCGCGATGCGGGTGCGGCGCGGGTCCTGGCCGAAGGTTTCCAGGTCGTAGAACAGGAAGCTGTCGGCCATCAGTGGGCGCCCTCCAGGACCGGCAACTGCGCGTGCACGACCCGTTCCAGCGCCTCCCAGTCGATCCGCTCGAGCGTGTCGTGGCCGGCGGTGGCGTCCTCCAGGATCCTGCGCTGCAGCTCGGTGCGCTGCAGTGCCACCGCGTACGGCGTATGCAGGAAGGTGACCATGGTGTAGTGCGGGACGAAGCGGGTCGGCCAGCGCGCCTGCAGCTGCTGTTCCAGTTCGCGCTGCAGCAGGAACGCCGGGTCGGCGACGCGGTCGCGCATTTCCAGGTAGTTCTCCAGCGCCATCTGCTGGATCGCTTCGGCATTGGGCTTGCGCTCGGCTTCGAACGCGGCGAATGCAGCCGCCAGCGAGTCCTGCTCCTGCAGCTGCCGCGCCAGTGCCACGCAGTCTTCGAACGCGCAGTTCATGCCCTGGCCGTGGAATGGCACCATCGCGTGCGCCGCGTCGCCGAGCAGAACCGCGCGGCCGTGCAGGTGCCACTGGCGCAGGTGCAGGGTGCCGAGCAGGCCGGGGGGGTGTTCTTCCCAGTCGCGGCGCAGGTGGGGGATCAGCGCCAGCGCATCGGGGAAATCGCGCGCGAACAGGGCCTCGGCCTCGGCACCGCTGTTGGTGGTGGCGAAGCTGGGGTTGCCTTCGTTGGGCAGGAACAGGGTGACGGTGAAGGTGCCTTCGTCATTGGGCAGCGCGATGCACATGTAGTTGCCGCGCGGCCAGATATGCAGCGCATTGGCTTCTATGCGGAAGCCGCCGTCGTCGGTGGGCGGGATCTCCAGTTCCTTGTAGGAGTGGTCGAGGAACTCGGTGCGCTCATCCAGCGGGTGTTTGCGGTTCATGGCCGCGCGCAGCGCCGAGCCGGCACCGTCGGCGCCGATCAGCGTATCGAAACGGATGTCGTGCGGGTGGTCGTTGCGGTCGTCGATGAAGCGCGCATAGCCGGCGTCGAAATCCACCGTATGCAGGCGCCGGTGGAAGTGCACCTGCGCGCCGGCGTCTTCGGCCAGCTGCAGCAGGGTGGTGTTGAGGTCCTTGCGGTGGATCGACCAGATCACTTCGCTGTCGTCGCGGCCATAGCGCTGCAACTGCGGTTCGCCCTGGCGCGGATGCACCATGCGCCCGCGCATCATCACCGCCTTGGCCATCACCGCGTCTTCGACCCCGGCCTGGCGCAGCGCGTTGCGCCCGCGTTCGGCCAGGGCCAGGTTGATCGAGCGGCCAGACTCGTAATCGCTGATCCGCGGGTCGCCGCGACGTTCGTACAGGGTGATCCTCCAGCCCTGGCGGGACAGCAGGATGGCCAGCAGGGAGCCGGCCAGTCCAGCGCCGATGATGCTCAGAGAGCGGTGTGCAGATGCGATCAAGTCAGGGTCCACGAAGGGAAGGACGGGCTTACCGGCCCGCCCAGGATTCCACTTCTTCAACGAAGTGGTGCAGGTCAAGGTAACGGTTGTACAGCGGCGTGGGGGAAATCCGGATCACGTCCGGTTCGCGCCAGTCGCCCAGCACGCCCACGCTCTGCAGGTATTCGAACAGGTTGCGGCCACGTTCGCGACCGCCGGCCACGCGCAGCGACAGCTGGCAGCCACGTCGCTCCGGTTCGGGCGGGGTCAGGACCTCGAGCACCCCGGCCAGGCGGGCGCGGACCAGCGCGTCGAGCAGGCCGGTCAGCCGCAGCGACTTGGCGCGCAGGGCCTCGATGCCGCCTGCCTGGTCGACCACGTCCAGCGCGGCGCGCAGGGGCGCCAGGCCAAGGACCGGCGGGTTGCTCAGCTGCCAGCCTTCGGCGCCCACCGCCGGCACGAACTGCGGGGCCATCTTGAAGCGGGTGGCTTCTTCATGGCCCCACCAGCCGGCAAAGCGCGGCAGGGTGGAATCGCGGTGGTGGCGCTCGTGCACGAAGCAGCCGGCCACGGCACCGGGGCCGCTGTTGAGGTACTTGTAATGGCACCACACGGCGAAGTCCGGCGCGATGTCGTGCAGCTGCAGCGGCACGTTGCCGACCGAGTGGGCCAGGTCGAAGCCGACCCGGGCGCCCTGCAGGCGGGCCATGCGGGTGATCGCGTCCAGGTCGAATACCTGGCCGCTGCGGTACTGGACCCCGGGCCACAGCACCAGCGCCAGGCGCGGGCCGTGTTCGGTGATGGCGCGTTCGATGGCCTGCAGCGAGATCGTGCCGTTGGGCTCATCCGGCTGGACTTCGACCAGGTCGGTGGCCGGGTCGAAGCCGTGGAAGCGGAGCTGTGATTCCACCGCGTGGCGGTCGGTCGGGAAGGCGCCGGCTTCCATCAGGATTACCGGGCGTTCGGTGCTGGGCCGGTAGAAGCTGACCATCATCAGGTGCAGATTCACGCTGAGCGTGTTCATGGCGACCACTTCGCTGGGCAGGGCGCCCACTACCTGGGCCAGCTGCCGATTGACCAAGCGGTGGTAGCCCAGCCACTGGGTGTCACCGGTGAAGTGGCCTTCCACGGCGAGCGCGCCCCATTTGTCCATGACCTCCTGCACCGCCGCCTTGGCTCCGCGCGGCTGCAGGCCCAGCGAATTACCGACGAAGTAGGTCTGGTCGCGGTGGTTGTGCTGGGGGAAGACGAATTCAGCGCGCAGCGCACGCAGCGGGTCGGCGGCGTCCAGGGCGGTGGCATGGGTGCGGCTGAGGAGCTCGGACATTGGACGATAGATGTTGTCTGTGAAAAGACAGTTTATCTATCTGTTTGGCCTATGGGATGAATCCGACATACACCATGGGGGCTCTCGGGCAGGCGTCTGGCAGTCCTGAATCCCCCAGGGGCTTCGGTCCTCGGCCTTATGGCCAAACGAGCTAGCTGCCGATTGCCTCGGCGGACGCGAGCGGGCAGGTAAGGGTCTGCGCCAGGTCCAGAGACGAAATAGCGCGGACGCCTGCCCGGACGACCTCCGCATCCGCCTAGCCCACCACCGGCGGCCGGGATGACCTATTCAACAATCTTCATGGAATCCCACAGGCCACGACGCCTACGCTCGCCACGTTGAAGGATGTAGGCGGTACTCGCAAACGGGAGCCGGGGTAGGCGCGCACGGATGGCGGCATGTGCGGGTCAATGCCTGGGTGGCTGTAACAGACGCAACAATTGACACGGAAGGCGAATGAAAGGAACTACGCTTCGACTGGATGCTGCTCGATACAGCATGCCGAACAACGATCGCCCTGGACTACTTCAGCTTCATCTCAACGAAAACCTGCTTTCCAGCGCGTTGGAAGCGCAGAACACTCTGTTAACTGAGAGCATCACGGCGGAAAGCGCGCTTCTTCACCGATACCCAAAGAACGGCTCCGCAATGCTCCAATGTGAGATTGCGGCATATGCGGGCTGCTGCGCACAGAGCGTTGTCGTAACCAACGGTAGTTCGGAACTCCTGAGGCTTCTTCTCATCTCGTTGCTGGGTCACGGCGACCGCTTGCTGCTGCCGTCGCCCTCTTGGGGCTTCTACCGGACCCCAGCTCAGATGGTTGGGGCTGAGGTGATCGAGTACAACCTTGAGGAGGTTGGGAGCGGCTTCGTCTATAACCTCGACCTCCTGCGCAGAGCGATCGTGGAACACAAACCGCGCGCCGTGATTGTGTGCAGTCCCAATAATCCCACGGGAAACACGGTAAATGCTTCAAGGCTGATCGAGCTGGTCGATGAATTCACTCAGGTCGACTTCGTCCTTGACCAGGCATATCACGGCTTCGTCCCCGGCGAGGCCAATGATGTTTGCGCTCTGAAAGAGGCTGCTCGGCGTAGAAATCTCTTCGTGAGCCGAACGTTCTCAAAGTTCATGGCGCTGGCAAATGCTCGGATAGGTTACATGATCTGCGAGCCATCTCGCGCGACGAGATTCTCCGCGCTTGCTCCCGTATTTGGTCTCTCTTCACTCAGCCAGACAATGGCGGCAAAACGCCTAAATGACAGGCGTCTCCATGAGGCCATGCAGGAAGAGTTCGGAGAAATAAGGCTCTACGTCTTCCAGGAATTGCAGAGGATAAATGGAATTCGAGCGTACTGGCCGGATGCAAACTTCATCCTCATTCGGTGCAGTGGCGGGTGCATTGGGCTCGGACGGGAACTTCTCTCTCAGGGGTTTGTAGTAAAAAAAGAGCTGATCAATGGTTCGCCAGATTTTCTCAGAATAACTCTCGCTGATCGGACGACGATGGAGGGGCTGTTGCAGGCCATTCGTTCCTTGGAAGTGCTGCAGCGATGAACGTGGTCGTAGGTGTCGCCGAAGGTTCTGATCTTCAGGCGCTCTGGAGGTTGAACCATCAAGTCTATTGCGTTGAGCTGGGCCAGCATCCCATCCACCCTTCGGGAATGAGAGTCGACCGCATGCATCAGACCGCCGCTGTGTATGTCTCTGCAAAAGTTGACGGAGAGCTCGTTGGGATGCTGTCCGTAACGCCGCCTGGGGGTGGGAAGCTTTCCACTATCGGGCGCATTCCGGAAGGTGACAGTAGTCGTCTGGATCTCCATGACGCGGCTGAAGTGCGGCTTCTTGCTGTCAGGAGCGACTATCGAGCACTTGGTATCTATGACCATCTAATGCTGTTCCTAATGAAGTATTGTGCCGAACACCATATTGATCGGGTCGTTATCTCTGCAATAGGGCGGCAGGAGAGGCTGTATGCACTAATGGGGTTCAAGTCGATTTCTGCGCCCATCCGGGAGGGGGATTGCATGATTCAACCGATGTTGTTGCTTCGAAGTGACTTTGATGCATCCGCTTACAGGACTCGAAAGCTGGCATCCATGGAGTTGCGATGAGAGCTGAGAGTGTATTCTTTGACGTCGATGGCACGTTGCATGGTGGAGACGTCTTTGAGGCGTACGTGATCCACATGCTGAAAAGGAGTCTTTTAAGGCTGTTGATTCTCTTTCCGCTGTCGCTCCTCGCCCTTTTGATGCACCTCTTCTTCCCGGATAGGCGCGCTGGTTTGAGTCTTCTGATGTGGGTGATGACCTTCATGGTCTCTGAGGAGAGTCTGCTGAGGTCGGAGCACGGTTTTGCTGTTGAGTTCGCCGGGACGGTTGCCTCGCACAAGCAGGTGCTCCGCGTGCTCCAGGGTCATATCGAAGAAGGGAATTACGTGTACTTGGTTTCAGGGAGCCCTGAAATGATGGTTAAGTCGATGTACCCGGCTGTGTCGGCCATGCCCAACGTAATCGTGATTGGGTCGCGTTTTGAAAGGTTTTTGGGTGGCCGCGTGATCGCTGTACGCTGCGTGATGTCCGAAAAGGTGCGTCAAATTGAGCGGCGTGTTGGGCATCCCGTCGCATTCAAGGCAGGATACTCCGACAGCTGGAAGGACAGGGCCGTGCTCTCTTGCTGCGAGGAGGCATACAAGGTCGACGCTGCCGGACAGATTGGAAGGTGGCTCGATGAACGTTTCTGAGCAGCTGGCGCTGGTTGCCGTTTGGCGTGTCGCTCCCGTTGTCCTGATCGGGACGTTCGTTGTCGGGAATGTGGCCTGGGTATTCAGAAGGCGAGGCTTGCGGGATGGGTTTTCCAGAAAGATCAACCATTTCGGTCTATCTGCCCTGTCCGCGCTCTTTCTTTTTGGATTGCCAGATGAGCGTTTTGTCCCTACCGCAATTGCGACTTCGTTATGCGTGGTGGCGGTCTACGCCTGGTCGTCGGTGTCATCGCTTCCTCTTGTCAGCAACATCCTCGCCAGCAATGTGAGGGATCGGGATGGGGTGAGAGGTAACCTGTTCGTATTCCTGCCGCTACTCACGGGTCAGTTTGCGACCTATGCAGCGCTGGCGCTGGTGAGCCCTCTTTATGCGAAGGTGGCGTTCTGCGCCATGGGGCTGGGAGATGGTTTGGCTGAACCTGTGGGCATGCGTTTCGGTAAACGTAAATACGCCGTCTACGATCCCATTTGGCGTGTTCGCAATACCAAATCATTTGAAGGGAGCTCCGCTGTCCTTCTGGTTTCCTTCGTGTGTTGCGTTGTAGCCTTGGTTTCAACAGGGCTGTATCAACCTGCTGTGTGGCTTCTTGTGTCGCTACTGTTCGCGCTTTCCATGACAGTCGTTGAGGCGGTTGCGCCGAGGGGGATGGACAATATGTTGATCGTGGGTAGTGGCGCGGCGCTGCTCCAGTTTATGCTTGGTTGATGCCCTTGGCTGCGTGGGGGGAGTGGCGGGTGCACGTCTGTGCTCCGGACGCGATTGCCACCACTTCCGCGGACTCAAGTTGCCGGCAGCGGGTCCACGTGCCCGCACGCGTCGCAGGTGCGCAGTTTGATCGAGGCCTCGTACTGCCTGAACACCTTCGGCAGGTCGGTCTCGATGTTCTCGAGGGTGAAAAACACCTCGTACAGCTTGTGGTTGCAGCGCTCGCAGAACCACATCACGCCGTCGCGCTCGTGCGCCAGCCGCTTGCGCTCCACCACCAGGCCGACGCCGCCGGGCGGGCGGCGTGGCGAATGCGGGACCTTGCCCGGCAGCAGGAAGATCTCGCCGGCGCGGATCGGAATATCCCGCACCGCGCCGTCTTCCTGCACCTTCAGCAGCATCTCGCCTTCCAGCTGGTAGAACCACTCCGGGCCTTCGTCGTAATGGAAGTCGGTGCGGCTGTTCGGCCCGCCCACCACCATGATGATGAAGTCGCCGTTCTCGATCATCTTGTTGCCCACCGGCGGCTTGAGCAGGTGGCGGTTCTCTTCGATCCAGCCCAGCAGGTTGATCGGGGGCGCAAGCATGGCGGTGGGTTCCTGCAGGAAGGGTCAGTCGCGCCGGCCGTGGCGCGGAACGTAGGAGAGGGCCTTTTCGTAGGCCGGCTGCAGTTCCTCGGGACTGCCCACGTCGATGCCCATCTCGCGCACCCGGCCGTCCTTCAGGCTGTAGACCCAGCCGTGCACCATCAGCTTCTGGCCGCGTGCCCAGGCATCCTGCACGATGGTCGAGCGGCAGGCGTTGACGACCTGCTCGATCACGTTGAGTTCGCACAGCCGGGCGTGCTTCAGTTCCGGCTCTTCGATCGCATCCATGATGGCAGCATGCTTCTGCGCGACATCGCCCACATGGCGCAGCCAGTTGTCGGCCAGGCCCACGCGGGTGTTGTTGAGGCTCGCATGCACGCCGCCGCAGCCGTAATGGCCCACGATCAGGATGTGCTTCACCTTCAGCTGGTCCACCGCGTACTGGATCACGCTCAGGCAGTTCAGGTCGGTGTGCACCACCACGTTGGCCACGTTGCGGTGCACGAACACCTCGCCCGGGGCCATGCCGATGATCTGGTTGGCCGGCACGCGCGAATCGGAACAGCCGATCCACAGGTATTCCGGGTGCTGCTGCTTGGCCAGCTGGTGGAAGAACTCGGGGTCTTCCTTCTCGATCCGGTCGGCCCAGTCGCGGTTGTTCTGCAGCAGCTTGTGGATGTCTTTCATCAGTGCGGTACCTCAAGTTTCCAGCGCATCCACTGCGCCAGCTCATGCGAAGGAGGGGAATCGAGGGCCGACAGCGCGTCGATCACGCCGTGCTGGTTGGCCTGGGGATGGTTCTGGCTCAGTTTGAGCTTGATCTGCACCTGCTGGGCGCGGAAGCGGAAGCCGATGATGCCGGCCAGCATGCGCCGCTGGCGCGGCTCGATCGGCAGCAGGTCCCAGTCGCCGCCGACCTGCGCCTCGTACTTGGCGCTGAGCCGGTCCAGCATGTCGATCAGGGCGTCCGGATCGGTCACCGGTTCCAGCGTGCCGCGCAGTTCGGCGGCCGCGTAGTTCCAGGTCGGTACGCGGGCCATTGCTTCCTTGTCCGGATACCAGCCCGGCGACACGTAGCCATGCGGGCCGTGCACCAGTACCAGCGCGGGTCCGGCGTGGCCGGCCTGCGGGTTGGGCCGGGCCCAGTGGCCTTCGATCAGGATGTCATCGCCGTCGCGCCGGTACACCACCGGCAGCAGGGTTACCTGCGGCAGGCCGTCGCTGCCGGTGGTGACCACGGTAACGAACGCATCGCGTTCCAGCAGGCGGTCCAGCCAGGCCAGGTCGGTCTCAACGAAGTCGGCCGGGATGAACATGGTCGGCTCAGGCGCGCGCGCCGAGGCTGACCACCATGTGGCCACGCAGCGCGTCGTCGCTGTCGGCCTGGGGCGGGCTGACTTCGTGCAGGCTGAAGCCGCGGATCAGCGCGTCTTCCTCGTCCAGGCCATCAAACGCCACGAACTCGGCGTCGAACAGCTGCGAACGGGCAGTGTCCTCGCTGTCGTAGCTGAGGGTATTGCCGTCGCTGTCGAGCACTTCGGCGGTGCCGCCCGGGCGGACCCGCAGGCGCGCCCAGATCAGGGTGTTGCCCAGGCTGGCGAGGAACCACTGGTCGTGGTGGGCGGTGATGTCAGTCATGTCAGTACCATCGAAAGCAGCCAGAGCAGGGCGGCCATGCCCAGTCCGGCCAGCAGGGTGAGCAGCGACAGCCAGGCCGGCGTGGCCAGCCCCGACAGCGAGCGGTCGGGGGTGCCGCGGTAGTCCCGGCCCAGCAGCCAGCGCAGCGCGTCCGGGCGCAGGAAGGCGCCCGGGCCGAAACGGTCGGCCAGGGCAGGGTGGCGGTCGCGGATATGCACCAGCGTCAGCGGCCAGAAGATCACGAAGGCACTGAACCCGGCGATCGCCACGCCGACAAAGCACAGCGCGAAGAACAGGGTCATGTACGTGCCTCCGTGGGTAGGATCAGAACTCGGCGCTGCCCGGTGCGCGCGGGTAGGGGATGGCGTCGCGGATGTTGCCCAGCCCGCACACGTACACCACCAGGCGCTCGAAGCCCAGGCCGAAACCGGCATGCGGCACCGAGCCGTAGCGACGGAAATCGCGGTACCAGCCGTAATGCTCCCGGTCCAGGCCGAACTGCGCCATGCGCGCGTCCAGCACGTCCAGGCGCTCTTCGCGCTGGCTGCCGCCGATGATCTCGCCGATGCCCGGGGCCAGCACGTCCATCGCGGCAACGGTCTTGCCGTCGTCGTTCAGGCGCATGTAGAACGCCTTGATGTGCTCGGGGTAGTTGGTCACCACCACCGGGCGGCCGATGTGTTCTTCGGTCAGCCAGCGCTCGTGCTCGGTCTGCAGGTCCAGGCCCCATTCGACCGGGAAGTCGAACTTCTTTCCAGCGTTCTGCAGCAGCTTCACCGCCTCGGTGTAGTCGATCTGCTCGAACGGCGAGTTGATGAACGCTTCCAGCTTGGCGATCGCGTTCTTGTCCACGCGCTCGGCCAGGAAGGCCAGGTCGTCGCCGCGCTCGTCGAGCACCGCGCGGAACAGGTACTTGAGGAACTGCTCGGCCAGGCGCGCGTCTTCGGCCAGGTCGGCGAAGGCGATCTCCGGCTCGATCATCCAGAATTCGGCCAGGTGGCGGGTGGTGTTGGAGTTTTCGGCGCGGAAAGTCGGGCCGAAGGTGTACACCTTGCTCAACGCGAGGCAGTAGGCTTCGACGTTCAGCTGGCCGGACACGGTCAGGAAGGTTTCCTTGCCGAAGAAGTCGCGGCTGAAATCGACGTTGCCCTGGGCATCGCGCGGCAGGTTCACCATGTCCAGCGTGGAGACGCGGAACATCTGGCCGGCGCCTTCGGCGTCGGAGGTGGTGATGATCGGCGTGCTGATCCAGTTGAAGCCATTCTGGTGGAAGAACCGGTGCACGGCCTGGGCCAGGCAGTTGCGGATGCGGGTAACCGCACCGAACAGGTTGGTGCGCGGGCGCAGGTGGGCCACTTCGCGCAGGAACTCGGCGCTCATCGGCTTGGGCTGGATCGGGTAGGTCAGCGGGTCTTCGACCAGGCCGACGATGTCGATGTCGCTGGCCTGGATCTCGAACGACTGGCCTTTGCCCTGGGATCTGACCAGGGTGCCGCGGGCGATCACCGAGCAGCCGGGGGTGAGTGCCTTTACGTCGTCGAAGTTGACCAGGGTGTCATTGGCCACCACCTGGATGGGGGCGAAGCAGGAGCCATCGGTGACGTTGACGAAGGCAAGCGCCGCAGACCCGCGCACCGTGCGCACCCAGCCCCGTACTGTTGCCTCGCCGCCTTCCGGGATCTTCCCGGCAAGCGCATGTTCAACGCTGACCACCGTCATGACTTGAATCCTCTGTTGATCGACTCGATCTCTGAACGAGGAGTTTAACGGTTGCAGCGTTCTGCTTGCGAGGCATTTCTGACTGCGCCGTGGACCTATAATGTGCCGATCCGCTGGAGTTGCCCGTCATGGCTGTCACCCTTACCCCTGTTGCTTTTGAACGCGTGAAGAAGTTCGTCGTCCAGTCCCCGGGCGCGCTCGGGCTGCGTTTCGGCGTGACCCGGACCGGCTGCTCGGGCTGGGGGCATGTGACCGACCTGGCCCGCGACCAGCGCGAGGGCGACACCGTGTTCGAGCAGGAGGGGGTGCGCATCTACGTGGACGCCGACAGCCTGGCGCTGGTGGACGGGACCGAGATCGACTTCGGCAAGCAGGGCCTGAGCGAGACCTTCACGTTCAGGAACCCGAACGCCACCGCCGAATGCGGCTGCGGCGAGAGCTTCACCACCGAGGCCGACAAGGCCTGAGTGCGGCGCCGCAGGCCGGCCGGGCTTGCCTCGCAGGCCCTGTGCTGCAATAATGCGCGGCTTCCTGCCCGTTTTGCGGCAGGACCCTTGCTCCACCGCGTTCACCTGCGGGGGGCTGTCCGGCCCGGAAGGGCCACATCCGAAAGGTATACACACATGAGTCGTCATTACGAAGTCGTGTTCATGGTCCACCCGGACCAGAGCGAGCAGGTCCCGGCCATGATCGAGCGCTACAAGTCGCTGGTCGAAACCGGTAACGGCACCATCCACCGTCTGGAAGACTGGGGCCGCCGCCAGCTGGCCTACCCGATCCAGAACCTGGTCAAGGCACATTACGTGCTGATGAACATTGAAGTGGATCAGGCCGTTCTGTCCGAACTGACCGAAAGCTTCAAGTTCAACGATGCCGTGCTGCGCAACCTGGTGCTGGTCCGCAAGGAAGCCGACACCGAGCAGTCGCTGATCATGAAGAGCAAGGACGAGAAGGGCGACAAGCCCGAGCGTGGCGAGCGTCGTCGTCGTGACGACGAAGAAGGCGAAGCCGCCAACACCGCTGACAACGAAGCCGGCGACGACGCCGCTTCTGCCGCCTAAGGAGCACGCACATGTCCAAGTTCTTCCGTCGCCGCAAGTTCTGCAAGTTCACGGCCGAAGGTGTGAAGGAGATCGACTACAAGGATCTCAACACCCTGCGCCAGTACCTCACCGAGAACGGCAAGATCGTGCCGAGCCGCGTGACCGGTACCAAGTCGAAGTACCAGCGCCAGCTGGCAACGGCCGTCAAGCGCGCCCGTTTCCTGGCCCTGATTCCGTACACCGACAACCACGACGTCTGATGAAGGCGGGCGACCCCGGTCGCCGCTTTCGTAGTCCACATCGCCCGCGCCGCATGGCAGCGGGCGGTGCCCGGTCTACCGTTCGGATATTCGGACAGCCATCCGCTGCGGGGTCCGCCTCGCTAACGAATACACATATTGGAGCACCACCATGAAGCTGATTCTTCTGCAGAAGGTCACCAACCTCGGCGGTCTGGGCGACCAGGTCGACGTGAAGCCGGGCTACGGCCGCAACTTCCTCGTGCCGCAGGGCAAGGCCGTTCCGGCCACTGCCTCGAACGTTGCCGAATTCGAAGCCAAGCGCGCCGAATACGAAGCCAAGGCCCAGTCGATCCACGCTGATGCCGAAGCCCGCAAGGCCGCGCTGGAAGGCAAGAGCGTCACCATCGCCGCCAACGCGTCGACCGAAGGCAAGCTGTACGGTTCGGTTGGCCCGCGTGACATCGCCGACGCCTTCACCAAGGCCGGCCTGCCGCTGGAAAAGAGCGAAGTCATCCTGGGCGAAGGCGCCTTCCGCAACGTGGGCGAGTTCGAGGTGGTCATCCACCTGCACGCCGACGTCGAAACCACCGTCAAGGTGGTGGTGGAAGCCGAAGCCTGATCCCAGCCGCAAGGCCGTGATCGCTGAAACGGGTGCCCGCAAGGGCGCCCGTTTTTGTTTCCGGCTTTCGATGCCTTGGACCCCGTCTTCACCGTCTCCCCTGCATCACCGGTAGCGCCGACCGTTGGTCGGCCTTGGGAAGGCGTCATCGGTCGTTGAAATCCAACGTCAACAGCAACAGCAACAGCAAACAGCCGGCGTCTCATTGCTGCGTGCAGGGGCGGCCGGCGGGCAGCCCCCTCCGGGACACGCCGTGAATCCCCCTTCGGGGCCCGGCCCAGCCGCCAGCGGCTGTGCGTTCAGTCGCACGCGAGGCAGTGCCTCGCAAGCAGTGCGCCTTCACCCATGTAGGCTTGTCAAAAACATCCATGTTTTTGACAGTCCCTACGGGGGCTACCCGCCGTCCGCCCCCATACAGGGTCGTGTGCGGTTGGGAACGGCAGAAACGCATGGCGTGTCCCTGCGCCGGCTGCAGCCGGCACCGGCTTTTCCCGTGGCAACGACACACTGTCGAAGGGTTGGCGGGGGTGGGTATGCGGGGGTGTGAGCGGCATGGGTCGGGCGCATGCGCCCGACGGGTTGGGCAGGAGCCCAACCCCGGTCTTGCCGTGTGCGCAGGACAGCGCACACGTGCAAGCCGCGACCAAGCCCCCATGGATGGGTTTACGGCGGCCCCCGCATACCCGCCCCCGCCAGCCCAAGCCAAGGAAACCCTGCAGCCAGCGCCTGTTCGTACAGAACCAACAGCAGCCGGGCAGAGCCCGGCTCTACGACCTTGAACCCTTGGTCGCACAAAGGCTCCGGCTGGCAACAGACGCCCGTGGAACATCGGCACCGTTATACTCGGCCCATCGCGACTGTCCGGAAGCCCACCACGCCATGCGTCTGTCCACGATCAAGCTGTCCGGCTTCAAGTCGTTTGTTGATCCCACCACCCTGCATCTGCCCACCAACATGACCGGCGTGGTCGGGCCCAATGGCTGTGGCAAGTCCAACATCATCGACGCCGTGCGCTGGGTCATGGGCGAAAGCTCGGCCAGCCGCCTGCGTGGCGACTCGCTCACCGACGTCATCTTCTCCGGCTCGTCGGCGCGCAAGCCGGTGTCCCAGGCGACCGTTGAACTGATCTTCGACAACAGCGACCACACGATCACCGGCGAGTACGCCTCGTTCAACGAAATCTCGGTCAAGCGCACGGTCAGCCGCGACGGCAGCAGCAACTACTACCTCAACGGCACCAAGTGCCGCCGCCGCGACATCACCGACCTGTTCCTGGGCACCGGCCTTGGCCCGCGCAGCTACTCCATCATCGAACAGGGCATGATCAGCCAGATCATCGAAGCCCGCCCCGAAGACCTGCGCGTGTATCTGGAAGAGGCCGCCGGCATTTCCAAGTACAAGGAACGCCGCAAGGAAACCGAAACCCGCATCCGCCACACCCGCGAAAACCTCGACCGCCTCAACGACCTGCGCGAGGAGATCGGCAAGCAGCTCGAACACCTCAAGCGCCAGGCCCGCCAGGCCGAGCAGTACCAGGGCCTGCAGGAAGAGCGCCGGGTCAAGGACGCCGAATGGAAGGCGCTGGAGTTCCGCAACCTGGACAGCCGCCTCGGCGGCCTGCGCGACGCCCTGTCGCAGGAAGAAACCCGCCTGCAGCAGCTGATCGCCGAACAGCGCGACGCCGAAGCCCGCATCGAAACCAGCCGCGTGCGCCGCGAAGAAGCCGCCGACGCGCTCAGCACCGCCCAGGCCGAGGTCTATCAGGTCGGCAGCACCCTGGCCCGGCTTGAACAGCAGATCCAGCACCAGCGCGAAATGTCCCAGCGCCTGCACAAGGCCCGCGACGAAACCAGCCAGGCCCTGGCCGAGCTGGGCCAGCACATCAGCGGCGACGAAGCCAAGCTGATGGTCCTGCGCGAAGCCGTGGACCTGGCCGAACCGCAGCTGGAACAGCTGCAGGAAGAGAACGAAATCAAGCAGGAAGCCCTGCGCGACGCCGAGGCCAGGCTGGCCGACTGGCAGGCGCGCTGGGAAGCGCATACCCGCACCACCTCCGAAGCTTCGCGTGCCGGCGAAGTCGAGCGCACCCGCGTCGACTACCTCGACCGCCAGGTGCTGGAAGCCGATCGCCGCCGTGAAGCGCTCAGCGCCGAACGCGCGGGCCTGGACCTGGACGCACTGGCCGACGCCTTCGAAGAACTGCAACTGCAGCATGAAACCCAGAAGGCCGCCCTCGACGGGCTGACCGAACAGGTCGAGGCCCGCAAGGAGGCCGTCGCCGGCCTGCAGGAGCGCCAGCGCACCGGCCAGACCGAGCTGGCCGACATCCGCAAGCAGGCCCAGGCCGCGCGCGGCCGCCTGTCCTCGCTGGAAACCCTGCAGCAGGCCGCACTGGGGCAGGAGCAGGGCGCCGCCGTGGCGTGGCTCAAGCAGCATGGCCTGGATTCCGGTGCCCGCGTCGGCGAACGCCTGAGCGTGGAAAGCGGGTGGGAAAACGCCGTCGAAAGCGCGCTCGGCCAGCTGATTGAAGGCGTGCTGGTCGACGCCCCGGAAGACCTTGTCGGCGCCCTTGCCGAACTGGGCGACGGGCGCATCGCCCTGGTCTCGGCCGATACCCGCCCCCTGCAGGTCGCCCCGACCTCGCTGGCGGCCAAGGTGCAGGGCCCGACCGCCATCCGCCGCCTGCTGGCCCGCCTGCATGCTGCCGACGACCTCGAACAGGCCCGCGCCCTGCAGGCCACCCTGGCCGACGGCGACTCGGTGATCACCCGCGGCGGCGAACGCCTCGGTGAAGGTTGGGTGCGCGTCTCGCGCTCCGGCGCGGCCAAACAGGGCGCACTGCTGCGCGAGCGCGAAATCGTCAGCCTGCGCGAACAGATCGACAGCCTGCAGGAACGCGAAGCAGAGCTGGAGAACCGCCTGGCCGGCTTCCGCGACCAGTTGCTGGCCGGCGAACAGCAGCGCGAAGACGCCCAGCGCCAGTTGTACCTGGCCCACCGCAGCGTCTCCGAACTCGGTGGCCAGCTGCAGAGCCAGCAGGGCAAGGTCGATGCCGCACGCAACCGCATCGACCGCATCGAAGGCGAGCTCTCGCAGCTGCTGGAAACCCTCGACGCCAGCCGTGAACAGGTCCGCGAAGCGCGCGGCCGCCTGGACGACGCGGTCAACAGCATGGGCGACCTCGAGTCGGTCAAGCAGGCACTGGAAAACGAGCGCCGCCAGCTGGGCGACGCCCGCGACCGTGCCCGTGAGGCCGCGCGCAACGTGCGCGACAGCGCCCATGCGCTGGCCCTCACCCTCGAATCGCAGCGCACCCAGGTGGCCTCGCTGAGCCAGGCACTGGAGCGCATGAGCACCCAGCGCGGCCAGCTCGACTCGCGCCTGGGCGAACTGCATGCCCAGCTCGACGAAGGCGATTCACCCGTCCACGCGCTCGAAGCCGAGCACCAGAACGCACTCGGCGAACGGGTTCGCGCCGACCGCGTGCTCGGCGAAGCGCGCACCCTGCTGGAAAGCATCGACGCTGAACTGCGCACCTTCGAACAGACCCGCCACCAGCGCGACGAGCAGGCCCTGGCCCAGCGCGAGCGCATCTCGCAGCGCAAGCTGGACCAGCAGGCGCTGGTACTCAGCGCCGACCAGCTCACCGCCGCGGTGGAGAAGGCCGGTTTCGTGCTGCAGGACGTGATCAACACACTGCCCGAAGACGCCCGCATCAGCGACTGGGAACAGTCCGTGCACCAGATCGACGGCCGCATGCGCCGGCTCGAGCCGGTCAACCTGGCCGCCATCCAGGAGTACGGCGAGGCCTCGCAGCGCTCGGAGTACCTGGACGCGCAGAACACCGACCTGACCACCGCGCTGGAAACGCTGGAAGATGCCATCCGCAAGATCGACCGCGAAACCCGGGGCCGCTTCAAGGACACCTTCGACCGCGTCAATGCGGGTGTGCAGCAGCTCTATCCGCGCCTGTTCGGCGGTGGCCATGCCTACCTCGAACTGACCGGTGAAGACCTTCTCGACACGGGTGTGACCATCATGGCGCGCCCGCCTGGCAAGCGGGTGTCCAGCATCTCGCTGCTCTCCGGTGGCGAGAAGGCGATGACCGCGGTGGCGCTGGTGTTTGCGATCTTCCAGCTCAACCCGGCACCGTTCTGCCTGCTGGACGAAGTGGACGCGCCATTGGATGAAGCCAACGTCGGCCGCCTGGCCAACATGGTCAAGGAAATGAGCGAGAAGGTGCAGTTCCTGTTCGTCAGCCACAACAAGGCCACGATGGAAGCGGCGCACCAGCTCTCGGGCGTGACCATGCGCGAGCCGGGCGTCAGCCGCCTGGTCAGCGTGGACCTGGAAGAGGCGGCACGATTGGCGGGCGCGGCCTGACGTGCCATGCTTACCTGAACGTATTTAGCAGGAGACCCCTAGAATGTCCGACATGGCACTGCTCCGCATCGGCATCCTGGCCGCTGGCCTGCTGCTGATTGCTGCGATCTTCCTGTTCGGTAGACCGCGCAAGAAGTCGCAGGGCCGCCGCGTGGAAGGTGGTGATGCCACCGGCCAGCGCCGTGAGCCCCTGTTGGGCGAGACCGACCCCGGCAGCGACGCCGCCGCCAGCGACGACGGCGTGACCCAGGCCGAACTCGGCCTGCCCGAGGTGGATGCCCCGGCCAGCGACCTTGGCAAGCGCCCGGTCCAGGATTTCGACAAGATCGTCTCGCTGTTCGTGGCCGCCCGCGCCGGTGAAGTACTGCGCGGCGAAGACATCGTGGTGGCGGCCGAGAAGACCGGGCTGGTGTTTGGCCACATGAACGTCTTCCACCGCCTGGTGGAAGGCCACCCCGAGCGTGGCCCGATCTTCTCCATGGCCAGCATCATGAAGCCCGGCAGTTTCGACATGGCCACCATCCGCGAGATGGAAACCCCGGCGATCGCCTTCTTCCTGACCCTTCCCGCGCCGCTGACCGCGCTGGATGCCTGGGAAAAGATGCTGCCCACGGTGGAGCGCATGGGCGAACTGCTTGGCGGCCTGGTGCTGGACGACAACCGCGCCACCCTGGGCCGCCAGCGTGTCGCCCACATCCGTGACGAGCTGCGCGCCTACGACCGCCAGCACCAGGCGCCGCCGCTTACCAAAGCGCCCCGTTGGTGAAGCCAGCGAGGCGCGTTGCCGCTAGGCCATGATGGCCGCGAATGCCGTGCGGAATGCCGCCATCTCCGCGTCGGTGCCAACGCTCACCCGCACCACCTGCGGCCAGATCGGCCAGCTGCGGCCGATCACCACGCCGCGTTCGGCCATCGCCTTGGTGAACGCGCTGCCGTCGCGCTGCACGTCGACCATGAAGCAGTTCGCTTCGCTCGGCAGGCAGCGGAAACCGCGCGCTTCCAGCCACGCGACCGTAGCCTGGCGCACCCGCGTGTTCTGTTCGCGCCGCTGTGCCACCAGGCCCGGTGCGCGCAGGCTGGCCAGGCCGGCCGCCAGCGCGGTGACCGGCAGCGGGTTGTCGCCCAGGCTGGCCAGCTCGCGCAGCCGGTCCGGGTGCGCCGCCGCCACGCCCAGCCGCAGCCCGGCCATGCCGTACAGCTTGGAGAAGGTGCGCAGCACGATCACGTCATCGCGCTGCATCACCTGCGCGATCAGCGACGGTTGCGCACTGAACTGCAGGTAGGCCTCGTCCACCAGCAGCCGGGTCTGCTTCGGCTTGTGCGCCAGCAGCCAGGCGATGTCCGCCGCCGGGGTGATCGAGCCGGTCGGATTATTCGGATTGCACAGATACACCAGGCCGGCATCGACCCGCCGCGCCGCCTCGACCATGGCGTGGACGTCGTGCGCGCCATCGTCCCGCAGCGGTACCTTCACCACGTTCGCGCCGCGCGCGGCGGCCAGGTCGCCCAGGCTCTCGAAGGTCGGGTCGGCCACCACCAACCCGGCGGTGGCCGAGGTCCAGACCACCGCCGCGCGGTTCAGCGGTTCGCTGGAGCCGGGGAACAGGCGCACGCGGTCGGCGCTCACCCCTTCCTGTTGCGCGAAGGTGTCGCGCAGTTGCCCGGCCAGGGCGAACAGATAGCGCCCGCTGTCGGCCACGATCGCGCGCGCTGCCGCTTGCGCCTCCGGCGCCGGGCCATACGGGCTCTCATTGAAATTGAGCAGCACCGAACCGGCGGGCGCCGCCCGGGTCGGCAGGACCACGCTGGAGGCAGGCGAGGCCGGCGCCAGGCCGATGCCGGACAAGGCCAGCCCGCTACCGGCCAGCTGCAGGAAGGTACGGCGCGAGGCAACGGGCGATGACATGGCGGGAACACCGAAGGCGGGACAATGGGGGCAAGCTAGCGCCGCTCTGGCCAGTCGGCAAGCCCCGGAACTTTCGAGTCTGTTGAAGTGATGGGGTGAGAGCGATCTGACCCGTGCGGCTGCAGCTTCGTAAGGTGGTGGCTGCTAGACATTGGGGTAAAATTCCAAGGTATAGAGGGTGTCCGCCGCATGTGGTTGGACATCTACAGCACTTGCACCAAAACTGACTGTTCACGACACGGGCTTGTCGTGCCGAGGATGACAACCTATGAGCTCCAAAACCTCAATCCTCGAACGTGTTCTTGAACTAAGGAATCAGCTTCAAGAGGCAAACTATCGCTATCACGTGCTGGACGATGCTTCGATCACGGACTTCGAGTACGACAAGATGCTTCGCGAGCTCGATGAGCTAGAAGCGGTTAATCCATCGCTCATCACAAAAGATTCGCCCACTCAGCGGGTAGGTGCGCCTGTTGACAGCATAAATGGAGTTTTCCACCGAGTTCCGATGTTGTCGCTCAATAACGCCTTCTTGGATGGCGAGGTTGTTGCATTTGATGAGCGCGTCAAGTCCTTGCTATCGATTAGCAGCGATGAAGAGGTTCAGTACTCCGCTGAGCTCAAGTTTGATGGACTTGCGATTAGCCTGACTTATGAGGATGGCGTTCTGGCTCAGGCAGTGACGCGAGGCGACGGTGTCGAGGGCGAGGATGTTACCCACACAGTGAGAGGTGTGGGAGGAGTTCCACCACGGCTCCGCGGGCAGGGCTTGTTTCCCGAGATTGTTGAGGTGCGAGGCGAGGTGTACATGCCGCGTAGCAGCTTCGAAAGCTACAACGAAAGGGCATTGGCAGAAGGAAGGAAGACGCTTGCTAATCCGCGTAACGGCGCCGCAGGTGCGGTTCGTCAGCTCAATCCGAAAGAAGCTAAGAAGAGGAGGCTGAAGTTCTTTGCGTACGGAGGTGTGGAGCTCGAGGATCTAACGCTTACAAGAACTCAGTCTGACGTTCTTCAGGTGTTGCGTGAGTTTGGATTCCCCGTGGCCCCAGAGACCTCTGTCGTCCTGGGGGCTGATGGTTGCCTAAAATTCTACGAGAGAATCCAGCATCTTCGAGATTCTCTCCCGTATGACATTGATGGCGTTGTCTATAAGGTTGATCGTTTCGATTGGCGCGAGAGGCTCGGGTTTCTGTCTCGGGCCCCTCGCTGGGCGATTGCACATAAGTTCCCAGCACAGGAACAGACCACTGTCGTTGAGGCTATCGAAATTCAGATCGGTCGTACGGGCGCAGCTACGCCCGTGGCACGCTTAAAGCCTGTTTCCGTGGCGGGTGTCATAGTATCCAATGCAACGCTGCACAATGCCGATCAGATCGATCGCCTCGACGTCCGCGTGGGTGACACCGTGATCGTCCGTCGGGCAGGGGATGTGATTCCAGAAGTTGTAAGAGTGCTGATCGAGGCCCGCCCGGATGATGCCGTTTCGTGGAGGATGCCCGAGCGATGCCCTATTTGTGGTGCTGAGCTTGTCCAGGAAGAGGGAAAAATTGCTTGGCGATGCTCAGGTGAGCTGAGTTGTCCTGCACAGAGAAAGGAGGCCATTTCTCACTTCGCCTCTCGGAAAGCTATGAATATCGAGGGGCTGGGGGGGAGCTATATCGATACACTCGTTGACTCGAACATCGTGCGAGGTGTTTCTGACTTGTACCGATTGACGCGAGACGAGCTGCTCCACCTTAAGCTGGTACTTGAAGCGGAATCGCCCAATGCGTTAGCTGTGGATGTTCGCTTTCATCTGGCGCCAGAGTGCGCTGGTGAGCACATGCGCCAACTGCTTCAATTGGACGCCGACGCCGACGCCGACGCCGACGCCGACGCCGAGCGCTGGCGCGCACGCGCGCTGGCGCTGCCGGCCGCGTTCGCATGGAACACGAAGAAGATCGCCACCAAGTGGGCCGACAACCTGATCGCCGCGATCGATGCCAGCCGCACCACCACCCTGGAGCGCCTGCTGTTCGCGCTGGGGATCGAGCACGTCGGCGAGAGTACCGCCAAGGCCCTGGCCAGCTGGTTCGGCGACCTGGAGCTGATCCGGCACCTGCCGTGGCCGCTGTTCAAGCGCGTGCCTGACATCGGCGGGGAAGTGGCACGTTCGCTCGGGCATTTCTTCGAACAGCCCGGCAACCAGGAGGCCATCGACGCGCTGCTGCAGGTCGGCCAGGTGCGGATCAGCGACACCCATCCGCCCAGCGCGAAGCTGCGCGATGGCCTGGACTTCGCGCAGCTGCTGGTGGAAGCAGAGATTCCCGGCATCACCCGCCTGCGCGCCGAGAAGCTGACGACCCTGCTGCCGGATGCGGCCAGCGTGCTGGACGCCGAGCCGGTGCAGCTGGTGGCCGCCGGCCTGCCCAGCGAGGTGGCGCTGGGCGTGGCCGAGTGGCTGGACCGTGACGGCCACGGACCGATGCTGCTCAAGGCCGACGACTACCGGCGCACCCTGCTGGAGCGGGCCCCGGAACAGGCCGCACAGCAGGCCGGGCCGCTTGACGGCCAGACCGTGGTATTGACCGGCACGCTGGCACAGATGACCCGCGACGAGGCAAAGGAGCGCCTGGAAGCGCTCGGTGCCAAGGTCGCCGGCAGCGTGTCGAAGAAAACCTCGTTCGTAGTGGCGGGGACCGACGCGGGCTCCAAGCTCACCAAGGCCACTGAACTCGGCATCGAGGTCTGGGACGAAGACCGCCTGGTCGCGTATCTCGCGGAACACTGACCTGCCGCCACCCCGCGACCTCGTTCACGACACGGATCGATTCACCATGCAGACCGCTCCCCTCGATTTCCGCCTCGCCACCGTCGCCGACACCGAACTGGTGATCGGCCTGATGCGCGCGTTCTACGCCGAAGACCAGTTGGACTTCGAGGAAGCGCGCGTGCGCCGTGCACTGGCCGCGCTGCTGGAAGACCCGCGCAACGGCGAAGTGCTGCTGTGGCTGTCCGACACCGGTGAGGTGGTCGGGCATGCGGCATTGGCCATGGGCTTCAGCCTGGAACAGGGCGGCCACTACGCGCTGCTGGATGAGCTGTACCTCAGCCATGCCGCGCGCGGACGCGGACGCGGCAAGCAGGCCCTGGCCATCCTCGAGCAGCGCGCCAATGCGCGCGGGGTTGAGCGCATGCGCCTGGAAGTGAACCACCATAACGAGCTGGCCCGCCGTCTGTACCTGGCCACCGGCTATGTGGATGACACCCGCAGCCTGTTGACCCTGCAGCTGGCCAAGCGCCTGCGGGACGCGCGCGGGTGATCGCGGCACTGCGCCAACGCGCCGCATTGAACGCGCTGGTCCGTGCGTTCTTCGCCGAACGCGACGTGCTGGAAGTGGAGACGCCGATCCTGTCGGCGGCCGGCAACACCGAGCCCAACATCGACAGCTTCCATACCCGTTTCAGCGGACATGTCGATGCCGGCAGCGCGCAGCGCTGGCTGCGCACCTCGCCGGAGTACCCGTTGAAGCGGCTGCTGGCGGCCGGGGTGGGCGACTGTTACGAGCTGGGTCGGGTATTCCGCAATGGCGAGGCCGGCGGCCGCCACAATCCGGAATTCACCATGCTCGAGTGGTACCGGGTGGGCTGGGACCACCACCGCCTGATCGAGGAAACCGCCGCGCTGGTGCGTGCGGCGCTGGCGCTGGTGCAGCGCGAGGCGCGGCTGGAGGTGGTGGACTACCGCAGCCTGTACCGGGAACGGGTGGGGGTGGACCCGTTCGACGCGCGGCTGGAGGACCTGCAGGCGCCGTTGGCCGGCGTGCGGATCGCGGCCGACGGCCTGACCCGCGACGATTGGCTGGACCTGCTGATGACCCACTGCATCCAGCCGCAGTTTGCGGACGACTGCATGACCGTGGTGCACGACTGGCCGGCCAGCCAGGCGGCGCTGGCGCGCGTTCGTCCGGGCACGCCGCCGTTGGCCGAACGCTTCGAGTTGTACCTGGGCGCCGTGGAGCTGGCCAACGGCTACCACGAACTGAACGATGCGACCGAACAGCGCAGCCGCTTCGACCGCGACCATGCCGTGCGGCGTGCCCGTGGCGACGTGCTGCCGCCGCTGGATGAACACCTGTTGCAGGCATTGCCGTCACTGCCGGACTGCGCCGGTGTCGCCGTCGGCGTCGACCGGCTGCTGATGGCGATGAACCGCACCGGCCGTATCGCCGACGTGCTCGCGTTCGAGTTCGCCCAGGCCTGAACGCGTTGCCTGCCACCTGCGTGTATTGCGCACACCCCACGATGATGCTCTGATCACACCCGATGTCGGATGGTGTCGACGTAATCGTTCAGTAGCGGCAGGAAGGGTGGTGATGACGCGGGTGCAAGCTGCTGGGCCAATGCCATGGGCAATGACGTGGCGCCTTCCCGCACGGGACGCGCAACGCTGGATGCTGCCCGTGGCCGGACTGCTGCTGTGCGCCGGCCTGCTGCCGGGCGTCGCCTGGGCCGAAAACGGCTACGCAGGACAGGTGGTCCGTTGCCAGTCGCGTGACATGGAATGGGTGCACTGCGACATGCCGGTGGCAGGCGGCGTCGACCTCGTCCGCCAGCTCTCCGACAACAGCTGCGTGCGCGGCTCGGAGTGGGGCACCGATCGCACGGGGGTCTGGGTCACCCTGGGCTGCCGGGCGGAGTTCCGCAGTCGCGGCATTGCCCAGGCCACCCCAGGCACCCAACGCAACGTGCGCCGCGTGGTGCGCTGCGAATCCAACGGGCGGCCCACCAGCTGCCCGGTGATGCTGCAGGGTGCGCCGGTGCGGCTGCTGCGCCAGCTGGGTGCCTTGCCGTGTCGTGAAGGACACAGCTGGGGAGTGAAGCGCAATGAGATCTGGGTCACCCGCGGCTGCCAGGGGGATTTCGAGGTCGGCGCTGCCGATGGCAGCGGATTCCTGGATGTCCCGCGCACCCTGGTGTGCGAATCCAAATCCCGCCAGCGCCGGTTCTGTGGCGCCGGGATCAGCAAGGACGCGCGGCTGGTCAAGCAGCTGTCCGGCAGCCCCTGCGAGCAGGGGCGCAGCTGGGGCTGGGATGCGCGCGGGGTGTGGGTCGACGAGGGCTGCCGCGCCGAGTTCCAGGTGAATTGACCCGTTACAATGGGGCGCATGAACGCATCCCCCGACATCGATTACGCCCGCTACGACCACATCCGTCCGATCCTGTGGACCGGTGATTCCCTGCAGCTGCTGGACCAGCGCAAGCTGCCCTTCGTGGTCGAACACGTGGAATGCCGTGACAGCGACGCGGTGGCCGAGGCCATCCATGCCTTGACCGTGCGCGGCGCCCCGGCCATCGGCATCGCTGCCGCATGGGGCGTGGTGCTGGCGGCGCAGCAGGTGCAGGCCGACGACGGTGCCCAGGCGCTGGCGAAGCTGGAGCCGGCGCTGCAGCGCCTGAACGCCTCGCGCCCGACCGCGGTGAACCTGGCCTGGGCGCTGGCCCGGATGCGCCGTGCGCTGGCCCCGGCCGGTGCCGACTGGGCGCAGGTGCTGACCGACGAGGCGCAGGCCATCGCCGACGAAGACCTGGCCGCCAACCGCCACATGGGCGCGCTTGGCGCCGGACTGATCGACGCGGGCAGCGGCGTGCTCACCCACTGCAACACCGGCTCGCTGGCGACTGCCGGCTTCGGCACCGCGCTGGGGGTGATCCGCGCGGGCATGGCCCAGCATCGCATTGCCAAGGTGTTTGCGGGCGAAACCCGGCCGTGGCTGCAGGGCGCCCGGCTGACCGTATGGGAACTGCAGCAGGACGGCATCGACGCCACCCTCATCGCCGATTCGGCGGCCTCGCACCTGATGAAGACCGGTGCGGTGCAGTGGGTGATCGTGGGCGCCGACCGCATCTGCGCCAATGGCGATACCGCCAACAAGATCGGCACCTACCAGCTGGCGATCGCCGCCCGCCACCACGGCGTCAGGTTCATGGTGGTGGCCCCGTCGTCCACGGTGGACATGGACACCGCCGACGGCGCGCAGATCGAGATCGAGCAGCGCGATCCGGGCGAACTGTACGGCGTGGGGGGCACCCGCACCGTGGCCGAGGGCATCGCGGCGTGGAACCCGGTGTTCGACGTGACCCCCGGCGAGCTGATCGACGCCATCGTGACCGAAAAGGGCGTGATCCTGAAGCCCACCGTGGCCAACATGCAGGCCGCGTTCGGTTGACCGTCGGCCGGCCAACGGCCGGCGCTACCGGCGTGATGACGGTGGGGTGCTGCGTGGGCCGGCCAACGGCCGGCGCTACCGGCGTGATGCGGTGGGGTGCGGCGTGGGCCGGCCAACGGCCGGCGCTACCGGCGTGATGCGGTGGGGTGCTGCGTGGGCCGGCCAACGGCCGGCGCTACCGGGATGACGTGGCTGTGGCGTTGCGGTAGCGCCGACCGTTGGTCGGCCCAGGCGGTGCCGATCGGCCCTCACATCGGCGGTCCTGCGCAATTGTCCCGAAGCCGCACCTAAGTCCCTGATTCCTGCAGGTAAAAACGCCGTAAACGGCGGCGGAAAGGGCCCCGTTGTGGTAGACTCCGTCAGTTAATCGAGATTCCGGCGCCGCCGCCCCGCAAGGGCCGGCGCGACGGACTGGACCGCTACCAGACAACGGAACCCGAATGGCAGAAAACGCCAAGGAAATCATCCAGGTCAACCTGGAAGACGAGATGCGCAAGAGCTACCTCGATTACGCCATGAGCGTGATCGTGGGGCGCGCCCTCCCGGATGCACGCGATGGCCTCAAGCCGGTGCATCGCCGCGTGCTGTACGCGATGAACGAACTCAACGCGCACAGCAACAAGCCGTATTACAAGTCGGCGCGTATCGTCGGTGACGTCATCGGCAAGTACCACCCGCATGGCGACCAGTCGGTGTACGACACCCTGGTGCGCATGGCGCAGCCGTTCTCGCTGCGCTACATGCTGGTCGATGGCCAGGGTAACTTCGGGTCGGTCGACGGCGACTCCGCCGCGGCCATGCGTTACACCGAAGCGCGCATGTCGCGGCTCACCCATGAGTTGATGGCCGACATCGACAAGGAAACCGTCGATTTCCAGCCCAACTACGACGAAAAGGAACTGGAGCCGACGGTCATGCCGACCCGGTTCCCGAACCTGCTGGTCAACGGTTCGGCCGGTATCGCGGTGGGCATGGCGACCAACATCCCGCCGCACAACCTGACCGAATCGATCAACGCGTGCATCGCGCTGATCGAGAACCCTGACATCGACGTCGACGGCCTGATGGAGTACATCCCGGGTCCGGACTTCCCGACCTCCGGCATCATCAACGGTACCGCCGGCATCGTTGCCGGCTACCGTACCGGTCGTGGCCGGGTACGCATCCGTGCCAAGGCCGATATCGAAGTGGCCGACAACGGCCGCGAATCGATCATCGTCACCGAGATTCCCTACCAGGTGAACAAGGCCCGGTTGATCGAGAAGATCGCCGAGCTGGTCAAGGAAAAGAAGCTCGAAGGCATCAGCGAGCTGCGCGATGAGTCCGACAAGGACGGCATGCGCATCTACATCGAAATCAAGCGCGGCGAGTCGGCGGAAGTTGTGTTGAACAACCTCTACCAGCAGACCCAGATGGAGTCGGTGTTCGGCATCAACATGGTGGCGCTGGTCGACGGCCGTCCGCAGCTGATGAACCTCAAGCAGATGCTCGAGGCCTTCGTGCGCCACCGCCGCGAAGTGGTCACCCGCCGCACCGTGTTCGAGCTGCGCAAGGCGCGCGCCCGTGCCCACGTGCTGGAAGGCCTGACCGTCGCGCTCGCCAACATCGACGAGATGATCGAGCTGATCAAGACCTCGCCGAACCCCAACGAAGCCCGCGAGCGCATGCTGGCGCGGCTGTGGGAACCGGGCCTGGTCGGGTCGATGCTCGGCGCGGCCGGGGCGGAAACCTCGCGTCCGGAAGACCTGCCCAAGGGCGTGGGCCTGATCGAAGGCGGCTACCAGCTGACCGAGATCCAGGCCACCCAGATCCTGGAAATGCGCCTGCACCGCCTGACCGGGTTGGAGCAGGACCGCCTGACCGAAGAGTACAAGCAGCTGCTGGAAACCATCGCCGGGCTGATCCACATCCTGGAAGATCCGGACCGCCTGCTGCAGGTCATCCGCGAAGAGCTGGTCAACGTGCGCACCGAGTTCGGCGACGAACGCCGCACCGAGATCCGCCACAGCGAAGAAGACCTGGACATCCTGGACCTGATCGCGCCGGAAGACGTGGTGGTCACCGTGTCGCACGCCGGCTACGTCAAGCGCCAGCCGGTCAGCGCCTACCGGGCCCAGCGTCGCGGCGGCCGTGGTCGCAGCGCAGCGTCGACCAAGGAAGAGGATTTCATCGAACAGCTGTGGCTGGTCAACACCCACGACACCCTGCTGACCTTCACCAGTTCGGGCAAGGTGTTCTGGCTGCCGGTGCACCAGCTGCCCGAAGCCGGGTCCAACGCGCGCGGGCGCCCGATCATCAACTGGATTCCGCTGGAATCCGGTGAACGGGTGCAGGCCGTGCTGCCGGTACGCGAGTACGCCGAAGGCCAGTTCGTGTTCTTCGCCACCCGCAACGGTACCGTCAAGAAGACCCCGCTCAGCGAGTTCGCGTTCCGCCTGGCGCGCGGCAAGATCGCCATCAACCTCGACGAGGGCGATGCGCTGGTCGGCGTCGGCCTGACCGATGGCGACCGCGACATCCTGCTGTTCGCCTCCAACGGCAAGACCGTGCGCTTCGGTGAAGACCGGGTCCGCTCGATGGGCCGTACCGCCACCGGCGTGCGCGGCATCAAGATGGCCAAGGGCGAGGAAGTGGTCAGCCTGATCGTGGCCGAGCGTGCCGGCGGCAGCGATGACGAGAACGAAGACGACGTGCAGGTCGAGGAAGCCGTGGTCGATAGCGGCGATGCCGTGATCGAAGGCGGCGACGACGACAGCATGCTGTACATCCTGACCGCCACCGAGAACGGCTACGGCAAGCGCACCCCGCTGCCGGATTACCCGCGCAAGGGCCGCGGCACCCAGGGCGTGATCGGCATCCAGACCACCGAGCGCAACGGCAAGCTGGTCAGCGCGGTGCTGATGGGCTCGCGCGACGAGGTCCTGCTGATCTCCGATGGCGGCACCCTGGTCCGCACCCGCGGCTCGGAAATCTCCCGCGTGGGCCGCAACACCCAGGGCGTGACCCTGATCCGCCTGTCCAAGGACGAGAAGCTGCAGGCGGTGGAGCGGATGGATGCCTCCATCGACGATGTCGAGGACGACGTGGAGGCTGCGGCAACGCCGGTCGACGCCGCTCCGGCACCGGTCGCAGGCGACGAGAACCCGCAGGGTTGATCCACCCGCAACGCACTACGGAGAACGCCGGCCAACGCCGGCGTTCTTCGTTTCCGGCACCTGGAGCCCTCCGGCGCGCTCAATGTCCGGTAGCGCCGGCCGTTGGCTGGCCCAGGCCGCCCATCCGAAAGCCCGAAGAAAATCCCACCCCATTCACACCCGAACAGGCATAAGCTTCAAAAAAACCGGCCAGCAGGGGAGGCCGGCAGCATCCAGGGTTCCGCCGTACCGGGGAGAACACCGATGTCCGCTGTGCCGACCTCAGAACCGATCGTGGGGGTGCCGCCGCGCCACCCCCTGACCACCGTGCTCGCGCTCGTCCTGCTGCTCCTCGGGCTGGTCCTGGGCGGCCTGGGCGCCTGGCTCGCGCAACTGGGTGGTTCCTGGTACTACGTGCTCGCCGGGGCAGGGCTGATCGTTACCGGCGTGCTGCTGTGGGGCAACCGCCGCGCTGGCGCCTGGGTGTACCTGCTGGTGTTCGTCGGCACCCTGCTGTGGACCGGCTGGGAGTCGGGCGGCGACTACTGGCGTTGGGTTCCGCGGCTCGGCCTGGTCACCGCGCTGGGTTTCCTGCTCGCGTTGCTGCTGCCGACCCTGCGCACGCCGGTCCCGCGCCGGGTGTCGCGGACCGTCGCTGGCGTACTCGGTCTGGTATTCGGGGTCGCCTTCGTGCTCGCGTTCGTGCCGCATGGCGCGGTAGCCGGCACCCAGGCGTTCCCGCTGGACGTCACTGGCACCGGCCTGGCGCCGACCCGCGAAGCCAGCACGCAACCGGCGGACGAACCGGCTGCGGAGGACTGGACCGCCTGGGGCCGCAGCAACGCGGCCACCCGCTATTCCCCCCTCCAGCAGATCACCCCGGCCAACGTGGGGTCGCTGGAGCTGGCCTGGCAGTTCCGTACCGGCGACCTGCCGAAGAAGCGCTGGGGCGCCGAAACCACCCCGCTCAAGGTGGGCGACAGCCTGTACCTGTGTACGGGGCGCAACCAGCTCATCGCGCTGGACGCGGCCACCGGCAAGGAGCGCTGGCGCTTCAATCCCAAGGTGAAAGACGCTTCCATTCCCTACACGGCCGCATGTCGCGGGGTGGCCTACTACGAAGTGCCCGGCGTGCCGCAGGTGGACCCGGTGCTGGCCGATGTCGCCGCCGACCTGGCGCTGCCCGAACCACCGCCCAGCCTGGGCAACCGGCCGCTCGCTGCGGGCAACCGCGCGCTGTGCGCGGCGCGCATCATCGAAGGCACGCTGGATGGGCGCCTGATCGCCGTCGACGCCGCCACCGGCCGGCCGTGCCCGGGCTTCGGCAACAATGGCCAGGTCGACATCACCCTGGGCATGGGCGAGGTGCCACCGGGCTATGTCTCGATCACCTCGCCGCCGGCGATCGTGCGCGACGTGATCGTCACCGGCCACCAGGTGCTGGACGGACAACGCCGCGATGCCCCGTCCGGGGTCATCCAGGCCTACGACGCACAGACCGGCAAGCTGCGCTGGGCGTGGGACATGGATGCACCCGACCGCAGCGGGCTGCCACCGCAGGGCCAGACGTATACGCGCGGCACCCCCAACATGTGGACCACCGCGACCGGCGACGAGCAGCTGGGGCTGGTGTACCTGCCGATGGGCAATTCGGCGGGCGACTACTGGAGCGGTTCGCGCACTGAAAACCAGAACCGCTATGCGACCTCGCTGGTGGCGCTGGACGTGGCCACCGGCAAACCGGTCTGGAACTTCCAGGCGGTGCGCAAGGACGTCTGGGATTACGACCTCGGCTCGCAGGCCACCCTGATCGACTTCCCGACCGCCGCCGGCAAGGTGCCGGCGATCCTGCTGCCGACCAAGCAGGGCGACCTGTACGTGCTGGATCGCCGCACCGGTGAACTGCTGACGCCGGCGGAAGAGCGCGCGGTGCCCGGCGGCGGCGTTGAGCCCGAACAACGCGCGCCGACCCAGCGGTTTTCGCTGTATCACACGCTGCGCAAGCCTGACCTGACCGAGCGCGACATGTGGGGCATCACCCCGATCGACCAGCTGGTGTGCCGCATCCAGTTCCGCAGGGCCAGTTACCAGGGCTTCTATACGCCGCCGACGGCCGACCGTCATTCCATCGAGTATCCCGGGTACAACGGCGGCTCGGACTGGGGCAGCGTCGCGGTGGACACGCGGCATGGCGTGATCGTGGCCAACTACAACGACATGCCCAACTACAACCGGCTGGTGCCGCGCGCCGAGGCAGACCGCAAGGGCTGGGTCCCGCGCGAAATGGTGCGCGCCGACCGCGGCGGTGCCGAAGGGGCGGGGGACCCGCAGACCGGCACCCCGTATGCCATCGACGTCAACGCCGGCTGGCGGCTGCCGTTCACCAAGCTGCTGTGCAAGCAGCCGCCCTACGGTGGCATCCGTGCCATCGACCTGCGCACCGGCCAGCTGCTCTGGGATCGTCCGTTCGGCAGCGCGCGCGGCAACGGCCCCTTCGGTATCCGCTCCGGCCTGCCGATCGAGATAGGCACCCCCAACAACGGCGGCTCGGCGGTCACCGCCAGCGGCCTGATCTTCATCGCCGCCGCAACCGACGACCTGCTGCGCGCGATCGACCTGAAGACCGGCAAGGAACTGTGGCACGCCAAGCTCCCCGCCGGCGGCCAGGCCAACCCGATGGTCTACGAATACGAGGGCCGCCAATACGTGGTCATCATGGCCGGCGGCCACCATTTCATGGAAACCCCGGCGGGGGATTACGTGATGGCATACGCGTTGCCGAAGGGAAGCAAAAACGGTCAGAGCCAACGGTAGAGCCGACTGTTAGTCGGCCGCCCCACCGGGGCTAGGGTAGAGCCGACTGTCAGTCGGCTGCTCCACCGTGAAAAACCGGGAACAACCCCGATGCCACTGCCAACAAGCGCAAGGCATTCTGAGCGCATGAGCAGCCCAAAACTCCACTATGGCCGGTGGTCCCACGTCGGCAACGTCTACGCGCTCACCATGGTCTGCCAGCATCGGCAACGCAGCTTCGACGACGAGCGCTGCGTCCAGATCGTGAGCCGAACCCTTCGCGCAATGGACGAAGAAGGCTTCACCGCCTCACTGGCCTGGGTCATCATGCCTGACCACATCCACTGGCTGGCGCAATTGCGGACCCACACCCTGGGCTACTGCGTGCAGCGTTTCAAGGCGCGCAGCAGCTACCTCATCAATCGATGTCGGCAGCATGCCGGCGCCGTCTGGCAGCCGGGCTACTACGACCATGCGATCCGGAGCGACGAATCACTGCGCGAACAGGCGATGTACATTCTTGCCAATCCCGTTCGTGCAAAGCTTACGGAACGGATAGGCGACTACCCACACGCATGGTGCAGATGGGAGCTATAGAGGGAAGGAACAATGCCGACGGCAGAGCCGACGGTAGAGCCGACTGTTAGTCGGCTGCTCTTCGCAAAACAAAAAAGCACCCGACCAGCACATCAACCTCCAAAAGCAAAAGCAGCCGACTAACAGTCGGCTCTACCGCAGGGGCAAAAGCAGCCGACTAACAGTCGGCTCTACCGCAGGGGCAAAAGCAGGGGCAAAAGCAGGAGCAAAAGCAGGGGCAAAAGCAGAAGCAAAAGCAGAAGCAGAAGCAGAAGCAAAAGCAGAAGCAGAAGCAGAAGCAAAAGCAGAAGCAAAAGCAGAAGCAAAAGCAAAACCAGCCGACCAACGGTCGGCCCCCAACCCCCTGATGGAACCCGCGGCGCACCCGACCATCACACCACCCGCACCATTCTGCGCATCAGATGCTCCACCACCCCTTGCGGATCCGCTGTCCGCCCCACGTGCGTGCTCGACATCTGCACCACTGAACTGCGCTTGGCGGTGAGGAAATGGAACCGCGCGCGCGCCGGCAGCTGCGCGATGGGGCCCGCAGTAGCGTCGCCCCGGCAGATCGCCACGATCGCATCCAGCCAGGGCTGCAGCGCCTCCAGGTCCAGCGACGGCGCGAACGCCTGCATCCGCACCGGGTCAATCTCGATCGCCGCCTGAAGATGCTTCGCCCCCGGGCAGGACACGATCACCCCGACGTTGATGAACTCTTCGCGTTCCACCCGCGGTACCACGCGGATCACCGCATAGTCATACGTGTGCAGCGTGGGCACGGACGGCCTCCTCTACAAAAGCGGCACGTGCCTGCAGCCGGCACTTCAGATAATCGACGTACGCCTGGCGGTAGGCCGCCGGGCTGTCGAACGCGGGTTCGTCCACCAACCAGCTGTCCGGGACCAGCGCGACGATGCGTTCAATCTCCGCGTCCGGCAGCCGCGCCACCAGCTCACCATCCACGTCGGCGATGGTCGTGGCGAACGACAGCAGCACATGGTCGCGGATCAGCAGGAACGGCTTCACGCAGGCGTCGCCCGCTGTGGCCCAATCGTGGTGGAAGTACATGGCAGCACCGTGGTCGATCAGGTACAGCTTGCGGTGCCACACCATCAGGTTCGGATTGCGCGCGGTGCGGTCGACGTTGCTGGTGAACGCATCGAACCAGACGATGCGCGAGGCCAGGTCGGCGTCCACCGGCATCGCGGCCGGGTCGTAGTTGATCGCGCCGGGCAGGTAATCGCTGCCCAGGTTCAACCCTTCGCTGGCGCGGATCAGGTCCTGGATCTCCGGGTCCGGCTCGGTGCGCGCGAACTCGCGGTCCAGTTCCACGAACACGATCTCTGGAATGGGCAGGCCCAACGTACGCGCGATCTCACCGGCGATCAGCTCGGCGATCAGCGCCTTGGGCCCCTGTCCGGCACCCCGGAACTTCAGCACGACCATGCCGTCGTCGTCGGTTTCGACCACGGCCGGCAGGGAGCCGCCCTCGCGGAGCGGCGTGATGTAACGAAGCGCGTGGACGGTACGCAAGGGGTATCCATTGACGGAATGAGCAACGCCATCTTACCGTGGCGCGGCGTCGGCCCGGATGAGACGGACCGGCATCACACTCGAAAGGACAGCATATGGGCAAGGGATGGGCATATCTGGCGCTGGCCGTCGTCGGCGCCCTGATGCTGTGGGGCACCGGGCAGATCGGTGAGGTATCCGGCGGGAGCAACCTGAATCAACGCGAGGCGTTCTGGCAGGAACGGCTGGCGCAGGAGCTCCCGTCCGGCACCGCGCGTAGCGAAGTGGACGCATTCGCTGCGCGCAACGGGCTGATCCTGACCTGTCAGGAAACCGCACGCCAGCCGGTGACCAGCGAATGCCACGCCGACGACCCAAAGGCCAAGGGCGGTACCGCCACCCACCCCATGACCCAGGAGGTGGTGTTCGCGTTCCAGGGCAACCTGCTGAAGAACGCCTCCACGAGCGCGCGCTCGCTGGAATTCGGGCCGCAGTGACAGAGCCAGTCATGCAGAGGTATACCTACGTTCTGAGCCTCCGGATCACTCACCCCTCCATCGATCCTGAGCAGATCAGCCGGATACTTGGCAAACCTGCACACAGGTCCTGGAAGGCGGGGGAGCTGCGCCGCACGCCGAAGGGGAGGTTGCTGCAGGGCACGCGGCCGGAATCGTACTGGACCTGCAACCCCTTCTACGAGGGGTGGCGGGAGTCCACCGACGAGGGCGTCGAGGATGCACTGGAGGAACAGCTGGGCTGGCTTGAGCCACACGCTGCGTTCCTGTTGGAGATGGCAGAACAGGGCACGATCCGCATCTGGTTCAGTTCGCACAGCAACCGGAACTTCGCCATCGAGCTGCCGCCCCGGTTGCTCGGCCGAATGGCAGCGTTGGGGATTTCGTTTGTACACGACGTCTACCAGGGCGCCTGATTGACGGCATCCGGAGTGCAAGGACGGCAAAGGCCGCGGTCGACAAGGCAGTGGACCTGGGCGTGGTGGACCGTAACCGGATCGGCGTCATCGGGCACAGCCATGGTGGGCTGATGACTGCCAACCTGATCGCGCACACCAACCTGTTCAAAGCCGGCGTGGCCACCAGCGGGTCGTACAACAAGACCTTCACCCCGTTCGGTTTCCAGAACGAACGGCGTTCGGTGTGGCAGGCGCAGGATGTGTACCTGAAGGCCTCGCCGTTCTTCTATGCCGACAAGATCAAGCTGCCGCTGCTGCTGGTCCACGGCGAGGACGACGCCAACCCGGGTACCGAACCGTTCCAGTCGCGCAAGCTGTACCAGGCGATCCGCGGCAACGGCGGCATCACCCGGCTGGTGATGCTTCCCAATGAACCGCACTGGTACACGGCGCTGGAATCCAACGAGCAGCTGGTCTCGGAAATGCTCAACTGGTTCGACACCTACGTCAAAAACGCCAAGTAGCGCGACGCCCTGCGTGGCTGCACGTCGATCTGGACGAGCGCGGGTGGCACAGGCACAGTGCGGGCATCGGCCAGAATACGACGCCAGGAGTTGCCATGCAGGATGACCCCCATCCGTCGCACAGGAAGGTGCGCCTGCTCCGTCGGTGGGCATTGCTTGCTGCGCTTCTGCTGCCGCTTGCAGCCGGGGCGCAGCAGGCAGCGACGGATACGCACGCCGGCACGTACCCCGACCGCCCGCGCACCTGCCTGGTGCTCGGCGGTGGCGGCGCGCGTGGCGCGGCGCATATCGGCGTGCTCAAGGTGCTGGAGCGCGAGCGGGTGCCGGTGGACTGCATCGTCGGCACCTCGATGGGCGCGGTGGTGGGCGGGCTGTATGCCTCCGGCTATTCGGCCGATGAAATCGAAACCGTGCTCGACCGCATCGACTGGGCCGACGTACTGCGCGACAAACCACCGCGCAACGAACGCAGCATGCGCCGCAAGGAAGACGACCTGCGCCTGCTCGGCGGGGTCGAAGTCGGCCTGAGCAACGGCAAGATCGCGTTTCCGCGCGGCCTGATCCAGGGCCAGAAACTGGAAATGCTGTTGCGCCGGCTGCTGCTGCCGACCTGGCAGGTGCGTGATTTCGACCAGCTGCCCATCCCGTTCCGGGCGGTGGCCACCGATATCGTCACCGGCGACAAGGTGGTGTTCGGCCAGGGCGACATGGCGCTGGCCATCCGCGCCAGCATGTCGGTCCCCGGCGTGTTCGCACCGGTGCGTTACCAGGACCACCTGCTGGTGGATGGCGGCGTGGTCGACAACCTGCCGATCGACGAAGCGCGCCGGCTCGGCGCGCAGCGCCTGATCGTGGTGCGGGTGGGCACGCCGTTGATGACCGAAGAACGCCTGGATTCGCCGTTGGCGATCAGCCACCAGATGGCCGGCGTGCTGATGAAGCGGGTGGTCGATGCGCAGCTGGCCACGCTGAGCGCGCAGGACCTGCTGATCACGCCGCCGCTGGGCGACATGGGCAGCCAGGACTTCAACCACTCGCCGGCGGCGGTAGCCGTGGGCGAGCAGGCCGCGCAAGCCGACGTGGCGGGCATCCAGCGCTACCAGGTCGATCAGGCGCAGTACGCGATCTTCCAGCAGCAGCACCGGCCGCCTGCCTATGAAACGCCGATCGTCGCGTTCATCGACGTGCTGCGCGAGGACACCCAGACCCCACGCTTCATCGAACAGCGCCTGCAGCCGCAGCTGGGCCAGCCGCTGCAACCGGAACGGATCGAACGCCAGGTTGCACTGACCTACGGCGAAGGCCGCTACGAGCAGGTGCAATGGCGGCTGGACCAGCGCGATGATCAGTTCGGCGTGGTCATCGCCCCGCAGGACAAACGCTGGGGGCCGGATTTCCTCCACTTCGCGCTGCGCCTGTCGGATGATTTCGACGGCAGCAGCAACTACCAGCTGATCAGCGAATTCACCCGGACCGGGCTGAGCGAGCAGGGCGCTGAACTGAAGCTGCGACTCGGCCTGGGCGAGGTCGAGGAGGCCTTCGCCGAGTATTACCAGCCGTTCGGCAGCAGTGGGCGACACGCGCTGTCGACCTACGCCCGCTATCGCGCCACGGACCTGGACCTGGCGCTGCGCGCCGGGGGTGCGCTCGCCCAGTACCGCTACAGCCAGTGGTTCGGCGGGCTGCGGTGGGCCTGGTCGCCACACCCGGACTGGGAGATTGCCACGTTCCTGGAGCGTGGGCAGGAGCGCACCCGGCTCGACGTGGGCAATCCCACCGAACTGGGCAACTATCGCGCCGACATGGGCAGCGTGGGCTGGCAGCTGCGCCACGATTCGATCGACAGCTCGGCGTTCCCCAGTCGCGGGCAGCGCCTGTCGCTGACCCGCCAGCATTACCTGGACGCACTGGGCACGGACGATCCTGCAGCCGTCACCCGACTGCAATGGGACGGCGCATGGGCCGTCGGCGAGAACCGCTGGCTGGGTGGGCTGCGCGCCTCGTCTGCCCATGGGGGTGACGACCTGCTGGCCACCTACGGCTTCCTGGGGGGGCTGGGCAATCTGTCCGGCTATCCGGAAGAAGCGATTTTCGCGGCGCAGACCGCACTCGCGCGGATCGTCTACTACCGACGCGTGGCGCATGCCGATTCACTGCTGACCATCCCGTTGTACGTGGGTGGCAGCGTGGAGTGGGGGGGCTTCTGGCAACGGCGGGACGAGGTCGACATCGACGGCATGCAGAGCGCGGGCAGTGTATTTGTCGGGGCCGATACGTTCCTGGGGCCGGTGTTCCTGGGCTATGGCCGCGCCCAAGGGGGCCACGATGCCTTCTACCTCACCTTCGGCTCGCTGCTGCGGACCCTCGATGGATTCTGAGCCCGCGTGAAGGAGGGGTGCCATCAGTCGCATTGCAGCGCGGGTTTGGATCGATACAATCGATCTGGCCACGCAGGGCGTGGCGCTACGTTGAGGGTCCGTCCTTTCCGCTCTGGGAGTTCGTCGTGTACCGTTCGATGCTGGTTGCCGTTTCGCTTGTCCTGACCGCCGCGCCCTGCGCCCTGCAGGCCGCCGACCTCGCCGCCGAGGTCAATCCCTTCATCGGCACCACCAACGCCGGCAATGTGTATCCGGGTCCGTCGGTGCCGTTCGGCATGGTGGCCTTCAGTCCGGAGATGACCCCGCTGCCGGGCAAGCGCTTCGCCATTGCGGCGCCCGGTGGCTATGAGTGGCGCGGCAACGGCGTGCGCGGCTTCAGCCTGACCCATGTGTCCGGTACCGGCTGCACCGGGGCGAGCGGCGATATCCCGATCATGCCGGTCACCACGAAGGTGGAACTGTCGCCGTCGTCGGCCGAGGCCGGGCTGCGCTACGCCAGCGTGCTGGACCACACGCGCGAGTCGGCCAGTCCCGGCGCGTACCGGCTTACGCTCGACAACGGCGTGGTGGTGGACCTGGGCGCCACTGCGCGTACGGCGGTGGGGCAGTTCCAGTTCCCGGCCGACAAGCCGGCCAACCTGCTGTTCCGCACCTCCGACAGCGAAGTGGGCAGCACCGATTCGAGCATCGTGATCGATCCTGCCACGCGCACCGTGCGCGGCACTGTCACCGCCGGCAACTTCTGCGGTTACCTGGCCGAGGATCGTCGCGAAAGTTATTACACCCTGCATTTCGTGGCCGAGTTCGACCAGCCCTTCGAGGTCGGCGGCACCTGGCGCGACGAGACCGTGCAGGCCGGCGCACGTGAAGGCGGTGGCGGCACCAGCTACGGCACCCAGGGCCACCCGCCGGTAGGCAAGGGTGCAGGCGGCTGGATCCAGTTCGATCCCAAGCGCAGCCCGAAGGTGACCGCACGCATCGGCATTTCCTACGTGGACGAGGCCGGTGCACGCGCCAACCTGCGCCGTGAAAGCCCGGTGGGCACCACCGTCGAAGCGACCCAGGCCGCGACCCGCGCCGAATGGAACAAGACGCTGGGCCAGGTGCGCGTGGCCGGCGGCACCCCCGACGAACGCACCGTGTTCTACACCGCCCTGTACCACACGCTGCTGGCGCCCAACCTGTTCAGTGACGGCGATGGCCGCTACCGCGGCATGGACGGCAAGGTGCACGCGCTGTCGAAAGGCCAGCGTGCGCAGTACGCCAACTATTCCGGCTGGGACGTGTACCGCTCGCAGCTGCAGCTGGTCACGCTGCTGCAGCCGCAGGTCGGTTCGGACATCGCGCAGTCCCTGCTCAACCAGGCCGACCAGAACGGCGGCGTGTGGGACCGCTGGACGCACCTGACCGGTGCCACCGGGGTGATGAACGGCGATCCGTCGCCGCCGTCGGTGGCTGCGATCCACGCGTTCGGTGGACGCAACTTCGATCTGAAACGCGCCTACGCCTCGCTCAAGCAGGCGGCCACGGTGCCGACCGAACGCGACCTCAGCCGGCGCGGCTGCCCGGTACTGTGCGTCGGCCAGCGCCCGGGCCTGGACCAGTGGATGGCGCTGAAATACATGCCGGTCGGCGCACCGGGCTGGGGCACCGCCTCGGACACGCTGGAAATGGCGGCCGCTGATTTCGGCCTTGCCGAACTTGCCAACGCCGCAGGCGACAAACAGGGCGCGGCGCTGTTCCGCCAGCGCTCCGGCTGGTGGCGCAACCTGTACAACCCGAAGGCCACGGCGCAGGCCGGCTACATCCAGCCGCGCAATGCCGATGGCAGCTGGCCGGTGTTCGATCCGGCCTCCGATGAGGAGTTCGTCGAAGGCAGCGGTGCGCAGTACCTGTGGATGGTGCCGTTCGACCCGGCCGGGCTGATCGCCACGCTTGGCGGCCGCGACGCGGCCATCCAGCGCCTGGATGCGTTCTTCCGCAAGGAAGATGGCGCATGGGCGGTAACCAAGTCCGGCCCGTTGCATGCCGAGCTGGACAACGAACCCTCGGTGGCGGCACCGTGGCTGTACAACTTCGTCGGCCAGCCGTGGAAAACACAGGAAACCGTGCGCCAGGCCATGCGCCAGATCTGGACCAATGCGCCTGAAGGCATGCCTGGCAACGATGACCTGGGCCAGATGTCGTCGTGGTACGTGTGGTCGGCGCTGGGCCTGTACCCGCTGTACCCGGGCCGTGCCGACCTGGTGATCGGCAGCCCGTTGTTCCGCGAAGCGGTCATCCAGCGCCCCGGCGCCACGTTGACCATCACCGCCAACGGCGCGGCGATGGACGCACCGTACGTGCAGTCGCTGCGCGTGGACGGCAAGCCCAGCGAGGCCAGCTGGCTGCCGGCCAGCGTGGTGCAGAAGGGCGGTACGCTGGAGTTTGAGCTGGGCAGGACGAAGAACACGCAGTGGGGCACCGCCACGCTGCCACCGTCGTATGGGCCGAACTGACATGCTGCACCACATATCGCTTGGCGTTCGCGACCTGGTGGTTGCAGGCAGGTTCTACGACGCGGCGTTGAATGCGCTGGGTTACCGCCGTGTATTCGAGGACGACACGGCGATCGGTTACGGAGTGATGGATGACCAGGATCTTCTCTGCTTGAAGCTTCGCGACGATGCCAGCGCCCCGGGGGCCGGCTTCCACCTGGCCTTCGCGGCACTGTCGCGTGAGGCGGTCGATGCCTTCCATTGCGCTGCCCTCCAGGCCGGCGGTCGAGATAATGGTGCGGCGGGGTTGCGGCCGGAGTACGGCGACGGCTACTACGCAGCATTCGTCATTGACCCGGATGGTCACCGGATCGAGGCGGTGGTCAATGCCGTGGAAGGGGCCAGCCAGGGGTGAACCTCGCCCATCCGCTCCTGCAGCGCAGTGCCGGCATCCTGCCGTGGGTGGGGTTGGCCGCCAGCGTCGCCATGGCCTTCGTGGTGACCCTGTTCGGGGCACTGCTGCTGCCGCAGTTCGTGGAGATGTTCGGCAGCGCCGGCCAGGCACTGCCGTGGATCAGCCGCGTCTACAGCCAGGGTTATCTGCTGGCCTGGCTGGCGCCGGCGCTGGTGGGGGCGTGCTGGTACTTCGGCCCGCCCATCGCCGGCCGCATCCTGGCCGGGCTGCTGGGCCTTGGCGCAGGCCTGCTGGGCTCGGCGGGCGTGCTGTTTGCGATGTACCTGCCGTACTTCATGCTGGGTTCGCTGGTCTGAGTTCAACGGCGGCATCGACGCCGGCGAAGAACGTGGTGAGCACGTCGACGAAACGACGCGGCGATTCCACGTTCATCAGGTGCCCGCCAGGCACCACGCTGAGCGTTGCATGGGGCAGGCCGGCCACCAGCGTGTGCGCGCCATCCAACGGGGCAAGCCGGTCTTCGTCGCCGCTGATCACCAGCGTGGGCGTGGCAATGCGCGGCAGGTCGGCGCGGCCATCGAAGGCCAGCATGGCCCGCAGCAGGCGCAGCCAGTCGGCGCAGGTCTGCTGGTCGTTCGGATCCTCCTGGTAGTGCAGGTAGGGCGCTGCTGCGGGGCTGGACAGGAAGCCATCCGAGAACAGCCACGGCAGTACCAGCGCGTAGACCTGCGCGGGACTGCCGCCGCCGCCATAGACCGCACCGACCGCCTGCAGGAACAAGCGCGCCTGCGTGCTGGTGGATGCGAAGGTGGCGGCCAGCACCAGGCTGCGCAGGCGCTCCGGCGCGGCCACCGCGATCGCCTGCGCGACCGTGCCGCCCATCGAGAACCCGACCACGTGCGCGCGATCGATGGCGGCCTGGTCAAGGATGGCCAGCACGTCCAGCGCCAGGTCTTCCGTGCTGAAAGGTGCCGGCCCGCCCGGGGTCCTGCCGGAGCCACGCAGGTCCACCGCCAGCACGTGATAGTGCGCGGCAAGCGCTGGCAGTTCGGCGGCCCAGAACCCGGCGTCGCCGCCAAGGCCGTGGATCAACACCACGGCGGGCGCGCCAGGTACGGCGCTGGTTTCAAGCCAATGCGCGGGACCGCGCGAGGTTGTCATCAAGGGCATGGGGAGGTGCTCACAGGTCATGCAGGGAAATACCGTTGGCGGCCGCACGCATCTGCGCATCCGGTACCGGGCCTTGGCGGGTCATGTCCACCAGCGCCTGGTTGAGGTCGACGAAGGGACGCATGCGCGCTTCGTAGCGGGCGAAGGCAGCCTGCGGCGAAGCCGGCTGGTTGGCCAGTTCGCGCGCCAGCACGAAGGCACCGACCAGTGCCAGGCTCGTGCCCTGGCCCGAGAACGGCGATGCGCAGTGCGCGGCGTCGCCGACCAGCGCGACCCGGCCGGTGGACCAGCGTGCAAGCCTCACCTGCACCAGCTCGCCGAAGTAGAACGCATCGGTCGTGTCGAGCGCGTCCACCAGTGGTTGCCAGCGCCCACCCAGGTCGCGCAGCTTGGCGCGGGTCAGCGCCTTCTGTGCCGCCGCATCGTGGCGCAGGCGGGCATCGACCTCGGCGCCGAACCCCGCACCCACGCGCAACTCGCGGCCACTGCCGTCGGGATACACCACCACGCCCAGTCCGGCGTCGCGGTACATGCCTTCGCGGCCATCCAGCGACAGGCTGTCGGGCGCGCTGTAGAACGCCAGCGCGCCGCCCAGCGGCACCAGGCAATCGTCACCGGCATGCACGGCCTGGCGGCGTACCGCCGAGTACACCCCGTCTGCGCCGATCACCACGTCATACGTGCGCGAAAGCTGGCGCGCGAAGCTGACGGTCATGCCGGTGGGGGTCGGGCTGAGCGCGGTGATGTGCTCGTCGTAGCAGATGTCCTGCCGCGCGCCTGCGGCGTCGGCCAGCAGGCGGCACAGCGTATCGCGGAAGACTTCGATGTCGGGGCTGTCGAGACGACCGCCACTGAACGTGCGGCTGTCATCAACGCTGACCGGCTCACCCTGGCGATCCAGCATGCACAGGCCCCGCAGCCGCGTGCGCTGCGCCTGCAGCGCATCGTGCAGCCCCATCACCTTGACCACGTCCAGCGCCACGCCGCGGATGTCCACGGCATGGCCGCCGTCGCGCAGCAGCGGGGCCTTCTCAACCACGGTCACGGGGAAGCCGAAGTGGCGCAGCCACCACGCAGTGGCGAGGCCGGCGACTCCGGCGCCGGAGACAAGGACGGTGGGAAGCGAAGGCATGGGGCGCAGTCCAGTGGAGAAGTGGGCACAGCCTACGCAGCGCTGCGGCGGGCCACTTGACCTGGGTCAAGCCACGCCGATCAATGCGCCGCCGGCAGCCCCAGCAGTTCAGAAAGTCCCAGCCAGCCGATCTGCACGCCGATGCACAGGATCACGAACGCCAGCAGCCTCAGCATCACCTGCATGCCGGTGCGGCCGAGCAGCGCCTGCAACCGGCCGGCATAGCGCATGCACAGGTAGATCAGCGCGCACAGCGCCACCAGGGCGCTCGCGGCAGCGACCACATGTACCACCTCCGGGCCCTGCTCGGGCGAGGTAGTACCCACGGCGGTGGCTACCGCGATCGCGCCCGGACCGACCGTGAGCGGCAGGGTGAACGGATAGAACGTCTGCGATTCGACAGTGGCGTCCAGGTCCAGATCCTGGCGCGCCTCGGCCTGGGCCGCACCGGTCAGCGAGACACGCTCGGGTTGGGCGGGGGCATTGAGCAGCCGCCACCCCGTGGCGGCAATCACCAGGCCACCGGCCAGGCGCAGCACCGGGATCGAGATGCCGAAGAAGGACAGCACCCAGGCACCGATGCTGATCGACACCGCCAGCATCACCAGGCTGTTGAACGCCACCGCCCGCGCAACGCGGTTGCGTTGCGCGGGCGTGGCGTCGGGGAGCAGGCCCAGCACCATCAGTGCCGCGCCCGGTGGATTGATCACCGGCAGCAGGCTGGTGAAGATCACCAGGAACGCATGGCTGAATTCATTCCACATGGGCCCACCTTATCAGTAGCCCCACCACGGCTGGCAGTGCAGGTGGCCGTAAGGACCCCGCCAGCAGCGGCCGCCGGGGTACGGACGCGGGCCGCCGCCCCAGCCCCACGGGCGCGGGCCGTACATGGCCGGGCCGTACCACCAGTCGATGAACACGCTGGCGTGTTCGCCGGCGTCGGGCAGGGTGCCGCCCAGCGTGCGGATGTCGTAGGTGAGGTTGCCGCCGCTCAGGCGCGGGTTGCGCAGTTCGACCACGGCCAGGTCGGTCTTGCCGTTCACCACGGTGGATACGGTGGCGTTGGGCGGATCCTTCTCGAAATCGTCCTTGCCGCTGCCCCAGTAGCTGACGAACTTCGCGGTGGACACGTCGCCGGTCATGCGTTCGGGGCGGTCGGTGAACATCAGGGTCTGTTCGCCCACCCCCTTGAGGGTGAGGGTCCTGCCGTCGGATTGGAAGCCGTTGCCGGTCTGCACGAACAGCCAGTTGGCGGCGGGCATCGGTTCAACGTTGCTCGCCGGGGCGGGGGCGGGGGCGCTCTTCGGGGCCGCCTGTGCATTCAACGCACACAGGGGAAGAAGGAGCAGCATCGCCACTCCGAGGGAAAGCCGCTTCATGTGAATCTCCAGAAAGGGTAGGGGCGAACGCGCGGGAGACGGGGAGAGGGTTCGTCCCCCGCTGCCATCGCGGAGAGGACGTTACGGGGCACGCCCCCACCTGCGCTTGATGCAGGTCAAGCGCGGCGCATGTCGCGCCGATGCCGCCACACCACGCGCCAGGCTGCGGCGGACAGCGCCAGCAGGGCCGTGCCGAACAGCAGCAGCGGCGCATGGCCGTGTTCGTTGAATGCCATCAGCCCCAGCGTCAGCAGGCCGGTGGCCGTCAGCGAGATCGCCACGGTGCGTGCCGGTGCATGGTCGCTGGACTCGGCCGCGGACATCGGTGTGGGCGCGTAGGCCGCCATGCGTGCCTGCACGCGCTGCCATTGCGGCGCCGGGCCGCGTGCGAGCAGGTGCGACGCGGTGAGAATGAGCGTGGGCAGCACCGCGCCCACCAGTACATCGGTCAGCCGCGGATTGGCCTGTATCCACTGCGCGGTGACGGTGTGGGCTACCGCATCGGCATTCGCGCCGAAGCGCACCAGCACCCCGGCGATGAAGCTCGCTGCGGCGGTGAAGAACACCGTTGCGGTGCCGATCCGGCCACTCAGCAGGCCCCAGATCGTGGGTGCCATCAGCGGGCCGAACAGCATGCCGGTCAGGGTGAGCACGATTTTTTCGGCACCGCCCATCCGTGGCACGCACAGCGCAACGGCGATCAACGCCGCACCGATCAACAGGGCGAACAGGCGCCCTGCGCCGACCAGCCGGGGTTCGCTCGCCGCCGGGCGCAGACGTCGGTAGAACTGTTCGGTGAGCACGCCGGCAAACACATTGATCTGCGCGCTGATGGCACTGGCCGTGGCCGAGAACATCGCGGCCATCATCAGGCCCAGCATGCCGGCCGGCAGCACGTGCTGGCTGGCCAGGATGTAGGCCTGCTCCGGATCGGCGCCCGGTTGCAGCAGGCGATACAGGATCGGCGGGGTCAGCCACAGCGTCGGGCTGACCAGGTACAGCGCACCGAACAGCCACGCGCTGCGGCGCGCGTCGGTGTCGGTGGGCACGCAGATGTAGCGCTGGGCGAACGCCCATTCGGCCCCGACCAGGAAGAAGTGCACCGCCACCCAGCCGGCCATGAACCACAGCGTGTACTGGCTGGAGAACGGTTGGAAGAAGGTCGCCGGCACCGGCGCCAGCGCCATCCCGCTGCGCACCTGCAGCCACAGCAGCGGAATCACGAACAGCACCGCCAGCTGCAGCACGATGAACTGCAGCACGTCGGTAATCAGCACCGCCCACAGCCCGCCGGTGACCGTGTACGCCACGACCACCATGCCGAACACGGCGATGGTGAGCGCCAGCGACAGATGCCCGGTGGCGTCATCGCGCAGCAGGTGGCCCGGCTCCAGCGGCACCAGTGCCACCAGCATCACCGACAGCGCATACAGCGCCACCCCGGTGGATACGATGCGCATGGCCATCATCGCCCAGGTGTACAGCTGCACGGCCTGCGGGCCGAAGCGCAGCTGCACGAATTCGGCCGGCGTGGTCACCCCGGTGCGGCGCCAGCGGCCCGCGACGAGGCTGCCGACCAGCAACCCGGCAATGCCGATGCAGGTGTTGATGGCAATGGCCACCACCCCTTCGCGGTAAGCCAGCCCGCCCCAGACCACGAACGTGCCGGCCGACTTGAGCGTCATGAACCCACTCAGCCCCGACACCCACCACGGCGAGCGCCCCCCGGCGGCGAACATGTCGCGTGAGCGGCGGTTGCGGCTGGCGTAACGCAGGCCGATCGCAAGCGTTCCCAGCAGGTACGCGGCCAGCACCACGAAGTCGATAGGCGCCATGCGCTCAGAAGTCCATGCGCAGGCTGACCCCGGCCTGGCGGCGGAAATCGGCGGGAAGCTGCTGCGCATACGCATTGGCACCGCCGGCCGTGCTCACCGCCATGATGTTGGCCGCGTAGCGGCGGTTGGCCAGGTTGTGTACGAACAGGCCCAGCTCGATGCGGCCATCGGCGAAGATCAGCCCGGCCGACGCATCGGCAATGCCGTAGGCGCGCTGGGTCATGACCGGGTTCTGGCTGATGTCGAACAGCACCGTGTCCTGCCAGCGGTAATCGAGCTGCAGGTACAGATCGGTGCGCGCGGTCAGCGGCGCGTCGTAGCGCGCGCCCAGCGTAGTGCGCCAGCGCGGAGCATTCATGAACGGCTTGCCGTCCAGGTCCTGCACGAAGGCGCCGCCGCTGCCGACCGGCATGCAGCCTTGGGCGAGGGTCTGGCCGGGATGGCACGGGCCGTTGCCAACGCCATCGAAGCGCGCATCCAGCCAGGTCACGCCGCCGGCGATGCTGAAGTACGGGTGCGGCCGCGCGGTGAACTCCAGCTCTAGGCCGTCGATGGCCACGCCGCCTGCGCTGGTCAGCACGAACAGGCCCGATGCCGCGCTGTAGGTCTGCGCCTGGTAGTCGTCGATGCGGGTACGGAACCCGGTGAGGTTGAGCATCAGCGCATTGTCGAACAACGTGGTCTTCAGTCCGGCCTCGATCATGTCCGAGGTCTCGGCCGGGGCCGGCAGCTGCGCGAACTGGGCGGCGGTGAGGCCGAGCGTGGCGGCCAGGCCTTCGCTCTTGTAGCCGGTGCCCCACGCCACGTACCCGGTGATCACCGGGGTGAACGCATAGCTGGCACTGAGCCGGCCGATCGCGGCACTGTCGCGGTAGTGACCGGTCACCGGGCCGAATGCCGGGTTGGTGGCGGGCTGGTCGGCCCCATTGAAGCGGCCGTCCAGCGGGCGCACGAACCGGAGGCGCTGGCGCTCGCGCAGCAGCCGCAGGCCGGCGGTGAGGGTCAACGGCTCGCGCGGGCGCCAGTTGGCCTGGCCGAACAGCGCGGCGTTGCGGCTGTCGACATCCGAATGGCCGGCCAGCACGGCCTGGTCGCCGGGAACGCGCGGGACCACGCTGCCACCCGGGTCGATGCGGGACGTGGCACCGATGTTGAGTCCGCGCCGGTCCAATGCGTTGTGAACCGAACCGTCGAAGTAGTACGCGCCCAGCAGGTAGTCGAAGACCCCGCCGGCAGGCGAGGCCAGCCGCAGTTCCTGGGTGAAGGTGCGGCTGGATTCAATGTTGAAATTGCGCGTGATCAGCTGCGCCTGGGTGTCGTCCAGATCGACGTCGCTGTCATTGTCGAAGCGGCGCCAGCCGGTAATGCTGGTGAGCGTGTGCGTGCCCAGCGCCAGGCGTGCGGTCAGCGCCGCGCCGCTGTTGTCCTGGCGAACGAACGGCGCCACATCATTGTTGACCTGTGCGTTGTCGCGGCCCACCGGCGTGCCGGTGGGCAGGGCCCGTGTATGGGTACTGGTCTGGATCAAGGGCAGCGCACAGCAGTCGGCCTCCAGGCGGCTGGCATCGGCGCGGAGGGTGACGTCAGAGCGCTGGTCCCGGGAACGCCATTGCAGGGTTCCGCGCATGCCGTACGCGCGCTGGCCGTTGAGCACGCGCCCGTCGTGCAGGTTGTCCACGTCGCCGTCGCGGCGGCGACCGAACGCAGCGACGCGGTAGGCGAGACGGTCGGTGAGCGGGCCGGAGAGGGCCCCCTCGACCCGGTAGGCGTCGGGCTGCCCGGCCTGCACCGAAAGCGAACCGCTGCGGCGCTCGGTATCCGGCGCGCGGGTGATCAGCTGGATCACGCCCGCAGAGGCATTCTTGCCGAACAACGTGCCCTGCGGTCCGCGCAGCACTTCCACACGTTCCACATCGAGCAGGTCGCTGAAGGCTGCTCCCGGGCGCTGCAGCACCACCCCATCCACCACCGTGGCGATGCTCGGTTCCACCCCGGTGGAGAACACGTCGGTACCCACGCCGCGGATGCGGATCGCGTTGTTGCGCAGTTCGTTGCCTGCCGAAAAAGTCACGCTCGGCACCAGCGCCTGCAGGCGGCTGATGTCGATCGCCTGGCGCCGCTGCAGGACCTGGCCGTCGACCACCGACACGGCCAGCGCGATGCGTTGGACGTTCTCTTCGCGGTGCTGCGCCGTCACCGTCAAGCGATCCAGATCGGTGACCGAGCTGGCGGCAGGCGGGGCAGGCTCTTCCCGCGCGGATGCCGCCGCTGCGGGCTGCATCAGCACGGTGAACATGGCCATCTCCAGCGACCGCCATGACATGCGCCACGTCCGTCAGCGAAGGGTTAGATTCATTCTGTAACGTGACGTGCGTCGCTGCCCAGACCTGTTCAGCAACGCAGCCACCAGTAAAACTACTGTCTATTCAGCAAGGTTCACCGTGCCGCAAGGGTTTGCGCCGCGTCGCTCCAACTTGCGGAACGATGTTCTGGATCATAGGATCGGCCAGGTCGGCCCCAGCCCCGGACAGCGAATCATGGCGCGAACCAGGCACTCCGCATCCCGCGACGACCTCGCCGAGGCCGTGGACGATGGCGACCCGCGCTTCGCCATCCCGGGCGCCCAGGCGCTGTCCAAGGGACTCAGCCTGCTGACCCTGATCGCCGATGCACCGCACCCGCTGCCGTTTGGCGAACTGGGCCGCTATTCCGGGCTTCCGAAAAGCACGCTGCACCGCATCCTGCAGACGCTGATCGAATACCGGCTGGTGCGGGTGGACGAGGCCAGCCAGACCTACCGCCTGGGCACGCGGCTGTTCGAAATGGCGCACCGGGTCTGGAGCGATTTCGACCTGCGCAGTGCCGCCGAGCCCGAGCTGCTGCGCTTGCGCGAACTGGCCCAGGAAACCACCCGGCTCGGCGTGCTGGAAGGTCGCGACATCCTGATCATCGACCAGCGCGACCATGTGCAGGCGATGCGCCTGGCCAATGGCGTGGGCAGCCGCCTGCCGGCGCTGGCCACCTCGATCGGCAAGGCGGTGATGTCGCATCGCCCGCCCGAGGAACTGCAGCGCTATCTCAGCGGCGCCCCGCTCAGTGCGCTGACCCCGCATTCGATCCTGGACCTGGGTGAGCTGCAGCGCGAGATGGACCTGATCAAGGCGCGCGGGTACGCGGTGTCGGTGGAAGAGTCGGCGCTGGGCGTGAGCGGCGTGGCGGCGCCCATCCTCGATCACCGCGGCGAAGCCATCGGCGCGGTCAGCATCAGCGGCCCGTCATTCCGGTTGCCGCTGGAACGCCTGCATGCGCTTGGCCGTGATGTGATCGAAGCGGCGCGGCGGATTGCCGGCAACGTGGGGGAAACCTTCATGTCGATCAGCAGTTCGGTCACCCCCAGCCATGCCGTCGACCACGACGTACGTTGCGTGATCCCGCACAGCGCCTTCCTGGCCGAGAGCCCGCACTGGCTCGGTGACGGGCGGTCGCTGCTGTGGGTGGATATCCTGGCACCGTCGGTGAATGTCTCCAACCTGGCCACCGGCGATACCCGGACCACGCCGCTGGGCGAACTGGTCGGGGTGGTGGTGCCGCGCACCTCGGGCGGTTTCATCGCCGCCACCCAGAGCGGATTCCGGGTGCTGGACCTGCCGAGCGGCGAGATGCAGCCCATCGCGGCGCCGCTGCACATGAACGGACGCCGCTTCAACGACGGCAAGTGCGATGCGCTGGGCCGGCTGTGGGCCGGCACGCTGGCCATTGATGCCGCCCCCGAACGCGGGGCCCTGTACCGGCTCGATACCCATGGGGTGCTCGACGAGATCGAGAGCGGGTTCCATATCTGCAACGGCCTGGGCTGGAGTCCGGACAACACCCGCTTCTACCTGGCCGACTCCGGGCGCCGCACCGTGTACGTGTACGACTACGCGCTGGACACCGGCACGGTGTCGAACAAGCGGGTGTTCGCCACCTTCGCCGATTCCGATGGCATGCCCGATGGTCTCGCGGTCGACGCGCAGGGCCACGTGTGGTGTGCGATGTGGGACGGCTGGTCGATCAAGCGCCTGGCGCCGGACGGCACCGTGGTGCGCAGCATCGACCTGCCGGTGCCGCGCCCGACCAACCTGGCCTTTGGCGGCGCCCAGCGCAGCACGCTGTACATCACCACGGCGCGGATCCGCCTGTCGGCCACCCAGCTGGCGGCGGCGCCGTTGTCGGGCAGCCTGCTGGCGCTGGAGGTGGAGGTGGCCGGCGCGCCGGTCGGCGGCTACGGCGGCTGACATGGCCCGTTACCCATCCCTTGCCGGCAAGGTGGTGGTGGTCAGCGGGGGCGCCTCGGGCATCGGCGCGGCCATCGTGGAGGCGTTCGCGCTGCAGGGCAGCGCGGTGTGCTTCGTGGACATCGACGGCGAGGCGGCACGACGCACGGTGGCCACAGTGGCCGCACGCGGCGCGCCGCCACCGGCCCACGCGCTCTGCGACCTGCGCGACGTCGCCGCGTCGGTGGCAGCGGTGCAGGCTCTGCTCGCCGGGCGCACCCCGCATGCCCTGATCAACAATGCCGGCAACGACCAGGCCCAGCCGCTGGGCGAGGTCACTCCCGCGGACTGGGACGACCGCGTCGCGGTCAACCTGCGCCACCAGTTTTTCCTGGCCCAGTCGCTGTCCGCGCCGATGCGCGCGGCCGGGCAGGGCGCCATCGTCAACCTGGGCTCGGTGGCGTGGCGGATCGGAGTGTCCGGGGTGCCGGTGTACTGCACGTTGAAATCGGCCGTGGAAGGGCTGACCCGCAGCCTCGCGCGCGAGCTTGGCGGCGACGGTATCCGGGTGAACGCGATCGCCCCGGGCTGGGTGCTGACCGAACGCCAGCTGGCCAAGGCGGCCGCAGACCCGGGCAAGGCCGCGCGGTATCTGGAGCGGCAGTGCCTGAAGACGCATCTGCGCCCGGTGGACGTGGCCGAGATGGCGGTGTGGCTGTGCGCTGACGAGAGCGCGATGTGCACCGGGCAGACCTTCACCGTGGACGGTGGCGTGGCCTGAGCAGCCCCCGGCGCGGCCGCTGCGGCGCCGAATACGCGTTGACTTGATCTGGGTCATGTGGGCCGCCTGCGGCCCTGGCTACCGTGCGCATGCCCCCGCCCCGTCAACGAGACCGGCATGCCGACACCGCGCCAACCCCCGATGCATACGCCCGGCCTCGACGAGGACATGTGCGTGCATATCTTCACCACCTCGGCGGCGATGATCGGGGTGTGCATGACCGTGGTCGGGGTGCTGCACGTGGTCAGCGTACTGCGCAACGTCGACACCTTCGGCGACGACCTGCTGTGCATCAACTCGCTGATCTACCTGGCCTCCTGCCTGACCGCCTACTGGGCGCTGCGTACCCGTCGCCGCAAGCGCAACCGGCTCCTGGAGTGGGCCGCGGACTGGCTGTTCCTGGTCGGGCTGGTGCTGAGCACCATTGCCACCGCATTCATCACCTGGGCCGTTGCCGGCACCTGATGCCGCACCGCCTATCCGTCTCCCCTACAGGTACCGTCATGGACGCCCCGATCGCCGCCGCACCCTCGACCCGCCCACGTCGCCTGCATGACCTCTACGCCGTGGCCCTGGTGGCCACCCTGTTGTGGACCGGCGCCACGGTGGCGCAGGCGCCACCCGAACGCAGTGCGGCAGGAAGCCCGCTGCAGCCGCCGGTGGAAATCCGCTACGGCGCCGACGGGGTCAGCCAGGGCACGCTGCGCGCGGCGATGTCGCCGGTCTCGGTGGGTGGGCAGCCCTATCGGGCGCTGGTGTTCAACGGCAACTACGATGCGCCGCTGATCCGCACCAGGCCGGGCGGCACCATCGCGGTGACCCTCGACAACCAGATGGATGAAAAGACCAACCTGCATTTCCACGGCATGACGGTCACGCCACTGGATTCGGGCGACAGCATCTTCCGCGAGGTCGGCCCGCACCAGCAGGGCCTCTACCGCTTCAAGCTACCGCCGGATCACAGCCCGGGCGCCTACTGGTACCACAGCCATTTCCACGGCGGCGCGCAACGCCAGGTCGAATCGGGCATTGCCGGTCCGATCCTGGTCGACGGCATCCTGGATCCGTTCCCGGAACTGAAAGGCATCAAGGAGCGCGTGCTGGTCCTGCGCAATTTCCAGAAGACCAGCACCGGCAAGCTGGCCAGTGCGATCGTGACCAGCGCGCCCTCGATCCGCACGGTCAACGGCCAGGCCGATCCAGTGATCGACATCCAGCCCGGCGAAACCCAGCTCTGGCACCTGCTCAACATCTCCGCCAACCAGTACTTCCGCGTGCGCATCCACGGCCAGGACGTGCAGATCCTCTCGCGCGACGGCAATACCGTGACCAAGCGCGTGATGACCGATGAGCTGCTGATCGGGCCGTCGGCGCGTTTCAGCGTGCTGGTGGTGGGCCCGGCCGCTGGCGACCATCCGGTCGAACTGGCCTTCGGCAACACCGGCGCGGCCGGCGACCAGTACAAAGGCGCCCGCATTGCCACGCTGCGCTCGGCCGGCGCGCCGGTGCCGACCCGCGCGATCACCAGCGCCTATCCAGCGGCACAGGACCTGCGCAACGCAGCGGTCGCCAATGTCCGTCAGTTCGCGTTCCAGGACTCACCTACCGACGGTGACGCCTTCATGATCAACGGCGAGCGCTTCGACCCGCGCCGGGTCAACACCACGGTCAAACTGGGCGATGTGGAGGAGTGGCGGCTGTACAACCCCTCGCAGGAGCTGCACCAGTTCCACATCCACCAGACCGATTTCCAGGTGGTGGCGATCAACGACAAGCCGGTGCCGTTCAGCGGTTACCGCGACACCGTGTTCATTCCCACGCGTGGCTCGATCACCCTGCGCATTCCGTTCCGCGACCCGGTCATGCTCGGCAAGTTCGTCTACCACTGCCACATCCTCGAACACGAGGACGGCGGCATGATGCAGGTGGTGCAGGTGGTGCGGCCGGAGGACTACGAACAGGCGGTGAAGCTGGCACCGCTGGGCGGCATCTACGGCGACAACCAGACCTGCAGCTACCTGCAGAACACCGGTCGCGAATTCGTGCTGCCTCCCAATGTGCAGCTGCCTGCGGAGGTGCGCTGATGAACGCGGTCAGCCGAACCGCCCTCGTGCTGGGCGTGGCCGCCGGACTGGGCCTGGTGTCCAGCGAAGCCCGCGCCGACAAGGGGTATTACCCGAACCTGGGCATGGACTACAGCGCGGTGCTGCAGTACGACTACAGCCATGCTGACGACACGCCCGCGCCACGCAACAGCACCGACCTCTACCCGGACATCCAGAGCAGCTTCTACGTGCGCTTCAGTCCGAACGACCAGCTGCGGCTGTCGACCGAGCTCAATCCGATCAATCCGCCAGCCACCGGAGAGAAGCGGACCTTCGGCGACATCGGGCTGGTGATCAACGAACTGAACTACTACAAGCTCACCCAGCACACACAGCTGCAGGTAGGCAAACTGCAGGTGCCATTCGGGCGCGCGATGGATGCCGCGCCAGGGCTGTACACCAACGATTTCGTCTCGACCTACGACCTGGGCGGCATGCTCGGCGCCACCTACGCGTACCGCTGGTTCGGACAGAAGGCCGGCATGGTGCAGGGTGGGTTGAACCTCTACACCGCCGACACCACCGAACTGAGCCGGCCGTTCCTGCGCAGCGGCGGGCGCGCGCAGCGCTCGGACGGCGGACCGGCCAACACCGGCAAGCTGGACTCATACGCGCTGACCGTGAACTGGAATTCGATCCCCGCACTGCCGTTCCTGGAACTGGAAGCGGGCTACATGCGCAACCGCGCCGGCGTGGCCCAGCCCGATACCGGCCCCGCCGATGACGAAGTGATCCGCATCGTATCGGCACGCTACATCTGGGCCCCGGCCTCCAGCGCCGACCTCGACAGCACGTTGCGCGGGCGCTACCTGGACGTGGTGCCGCTGGTGGAATACGCCGACGTGCAGAATGAAGATGCGGTGGCCGGCAACGATACCCGCTACCTGACCACCTCGGTAACGCTGGACTACGGGCGCTGGGTGTTCGGCGCCACCCGCACCGACAAGCGGCGCCCGTGGGCCCCGGGCGCGGGCCGGCACGATTACCTCAACGAACTGAGCATGGGCTACCGGGTCACCGGGCAGCTGACCATGGCGTTCTCGGTGGGCAGCCAGGCGCAGGCCGGGCAGGATTCCAACCTGGTCGGTTTCGCGCTGACCTATGAAGGAGCGCACTGACATGCTGCGGAGCCTGTGGCCGGCGTTCGTACCGGCCGTATCGTTGTCCTTGCTGCTGCTGTCGATGCAGCCGCTGGCGGCGCAGAACCAGACGCTGATCGGCGGGCCGTTCAAGCTCACCGACCAGAACGGCCAGGCGGTGACCGACCGCAGCTTCCACGGCAAGCCGGTGCTGCTGTATTTCGGTTTCACCAGCTGTCCGGATGTATGCCCCACCGACCTGGCCCGCGTGCAGCGCATTGCGCGGCGCGTGCAGAAGGCGGGCGGGCCGTCGCTGACGCCGGTGTTCGTCAGCATCGATCCGGAACGCGATATGCCAGCCAGGATGAAGAGCTACGTGTCGCTGTTCGGGCCCGACATGGTGGGGCTGACCGGCACGCCGGTACAGATCACCGCGATCACCGACCGTTACCACGTGTATTACAAGAAGGTGCCCTACGGGAAGCCGGGCCAGTACATGATGGATCATTCCACGTTCGTGTTCCTGCTCGACCGCAACGGTCGGTATGTGGACCACTTCGGGCGTACCGCGGATGAGGCGCAGGTGGCTGCGCAGATCATGGGCGAGCTTGCGCGCACGTCGCCGCGTGCGCGGGTGGCGGCGGTGCCGCGTCGCTGACACGCTGACACGCATGGCGTGTCACTACGCGGCATCCAACAAAAAACGCGGCCTTGGGGCCGCGTTGTCGTTTTGGCGCTTCGCACCGGTCGCCGATCAAGGGCGGCCGTTGTTGTTGGCCGACGTCGCCGCCTGACGCAGCTCCTGGTCGGCCTGGATCAGCAGTTGGCGCGCGCGCCCTGCATGGCCTCCGAGACGGGCGTCGTTGTCCTGCTGCGCCTGGCCGACCAGCTGGTAGGCGGCCACGATGTGTTCCTGCGCGGTACGCAGGTTGCCGTGTTCATTGCCGATGTTGACCACCGGCTCCTCGGCCTGGGCGATACCGGCCAGGGCGAGGGCGCCGACCAGGGCGAGGGGGGCGAAACGGGTGATGCGGTTCATGCGGGTTGCTCCTGAGGGGTTGGGTGCCGTGATCCGCATTACTGCGGCCGGTGTTCACACAGTAGAGCCCATGGCGGAGCGCCTCTTGATGTGGATCAAGCACACGCACATTGCCGTCTGAATGCGGAAAACCAGTAGAAATACTGAGACTTTTCATATTGCGGAACACAGTTCCAATAAATATTATGGAACTGTAGTCCACATGTTGGATTACGCGCGCCACCGCCCCCCTGCGGTGCCGCACCCCCGGCATCCCGTGCCGGTCCGGCCGAACGGCAACACGCCTTCACGACGGCCCCGTCCTATCGCTTTTTGTTCTGCGCATCAGACAGGGGGAAGGCGGCAGGCATGTCCAGTCCTGCCAGTGCCCGGTCAGCGGGCGACGCTGTAGTGCTGGAGTCACACGTCATGGGTACGAGCCTTGGTGCGCCGTCGGCGCGCTGCCGCGAATGTCAGTCCTGCCCGTTGGTATCGGACTGTTTTCCCGGTTCAATCGAGTCAGGCAACCTGCACGAACTCGATGGCCTCATCGAACACACCGCGCCGGTCCACGCGGGCAGTTTCCTGTTCCGCCAGGGCGACCCGTTCCAGTACATCGCCGTGATCCGCCTGGGCACGGTCAAGACCTACTCGATCGACCGCGAGGGGCGCGAACAGACCCTGGGCTTCCACATGCCCGGCGATATCCTCGGTCTCAGTGCTATCGACGAGGAGCGTCATCCGTGCAACGCCATCGCGCTGGACACGGTCACGACCTGTCGGCTGCCGTTCCGCGTGGCCGCCTCGCTGTCTTCGCGCATGCCGCAGCTGCAGGCCAAGCTGTTCCGGCTGTTGAGCCGCGACATCGCGCGTGCCACCCGGTTGTCGTGCAACAACAGCGCCGATGAGCGGCTGGCCGCGTTCCTGATCGGCATGGCCGACCGCATGGCCGCACGCGGCTACTCGGCCAGCCGCTGGCAGCTGACCATGTCGCGCATGGATATCGCCAGCTACCTGCGGCTGGCGCCGGAAACGCTCAGCCGGCTGCTGCGGCGGTTCCAGGCCGAAGGGCTGGTCGCCGTCGACGGGCGCGACGTGGAAGTGCGCGGCCGCGAACGCCTGCAGGCGATGGCGGCCGCCGAGGCGCAACCGGATCAGGTGCGCAGGGAAGCCGCATAGCGGGTGGTGAAACGGCTGGCGGCAAGCAGGGCGGTGATGATCACCGCCACGCCCACCATCAGCGCGTTGGGCCACGCCAGCACAAGCGCGTCGGCGGCCACGATCGCCGTCACCGCGGCCGTCCACACGCCGGACACCACGTAGTGTCCGCGGATGAAGCGCGGTGTCAGCCACGCGGCCGGGTCGCCGTCCGGCCGGGCATAGCCCAACGTGAAGGGGCGACCGATCAGCAGCGATGCCAGCATCACCAGCAGCAGCACCGTATCAACCGCCAGCCGCACGCCTATCACCGGCCATGCCGGCCTTGTCAGACCGGCGTACACGGCAAGACCACCGAACACGATCAGCGAGACCAGCTCGAGCAGCCCGCAATGCCGTCGTGGGCCGGTCCAGTCGCGCGCGCACAGCGCCAGTGCGGTCAGGGCGGCGGCGCACAGCGCGCCGGACGTGCCCAGCACGCGCGCGGCTGCGGCAAATACCAGAAAGGGCAACAGGCCCAGAAGAATGTTCATGGGGGAACTCCGCGGGAGGGAATTCCAGACTAGACAGGACGCTGGCGTCGGGGTTGATCCAGGTCAAGCGCACGCCACCCCGGGGCCGGGACAGCGGCTCAGGGCCGCCAGAACCCGGACTGGAATTCAGCGAAGGTCAGGTTGTTGTCGTGGTCCACGTCCAACGACTGGAAGCGCATGTCGGCCACCCGCGACACCTCTTCTTCGGTCAGCTCGCCATCGCCGTTCAGATCAGCCACGCGGATCCGTTCGGCCGCGGTGAGCTGGCCATCGCGGTCTGGCCCCACCACTTCCTGGATATCCTCGACGGTGACCTTGTAGTTGCGGTCGCCATCGAGCAGCCGGAACAGCGCCGCGCCGTCGTATTCGTCATCGCTGACCCGGCCGTCGCCATTCTTGTCGAACGCGGTGAAACGCTGCGCGGCGGTATCGCCGACCTTCTGCGCCTGGGCGCTGGCAGCAACGCCCAGGCAGAGCAGCAGGGAGCAGGCGAGGGTGGAGGCGAGCTGGTTCACAGGAAGCTCCGCAGGGCGGCCAGGGAAGCCCCAGTCTCCACCAGCGCATCGCGCCTCACACCCGTATTTCTACTGGCAACCACCGCGTAGTGACACGCCACGCGTGTCAGAACCGCCAGCGAACCCCGCCATACACCCCCCGCCCATCCCCCGGCGTGGACCGCGCCACATCCTTCCCGGCATCGTCGTACCCCGGCGTCACCGTCGCCGCGTAATGCCAGTCGCCGATGTTGCGCAGCTCCGCCCAGGCCTGCCAGCGACCGCCGGGCGCATCGAAGCCCACGCGCGTGCCGAAGATCAGATGGCTGTCGGCGCGGAAACTGTTGGCATAGTCGACGAACATCGACGACGCGTACTCGGTGTTGAGCGCCGCGTAGAACCCGCCCGGATGATCGAAGCGCAGCTCGCCCTGGTAGTAGTGGCGCGGCAGGCCGGGCAACCGGTTGTCGCCGAAGCGTGCATCGTGGCGGTAACGGAAGTCATTGAAGGTATACGCCTGGCGCAATGACAGGCGACCGTCGCCGCCCTCCCACACCGTACTGTCCAGCCCGGCCTCGATGCCACGGTGCACGGTCGGGCTGGCGTTGTTCTCGGCCACGAACAGGTTCGGTACCGGCGCCACTTCCACGCTGAGCAGTTCGTGCCGCACCTGCGCGTAGTAGCCGGTCAGTTCCCAGGTGCCCAGCGCACTGTCGCCGCGCGCGCCAAGCTCGAGCGTGGTGGCGGTCTGGTTACGCAGGTCCACCGGCGCGCGCTGGCGGCCGCTGCTGGCGCCGTTGCCGGGCGCGAAGTAGCGGTTCGAGCCCCAGATCATCGACCACGGATGCGCCGGTTCCACCGAGCGGCTCAGGTTGCCGAACCACTGCGTGGCTGCGGTCTGCTGCCAGGTGAAACCCAGCCGCGGTGCGTAATCCCACTCACTGCCCGACAGCCGCTCCGGCGTGGACGGCCAGGTCACCTGGACGTCCTTGCGCGTGTTGATCAGCGCCAGCCCGGTCTGCAGGCGCAGCGTGTCGCTCAGCGCCAGGTCATTGCCCACATGCAGCGTGCTGTGGGTACCGTGATGGGAGAAGTCGCGGGTGTGGGTGCCGGCCGGGTAACCGTTGCCGGGGTAGCGCAGGGTTTCACGTACGTCGGCATCCAGGTCGTGGGTGACGCGCAGGCCAAGCGTGGTCACGCTGTCGCGCCCGAACAGGGGGTGTCGGCGGCGGTAGTCGAGCGTTGCGTTGAGGTTGGTGTAGTCGAGCTGCTGGCGGTACAGGCTCTCGTTCAAGTCCATCGGATAGTGGTGGTACACCAGCCCGGCCTGCAGCGACGACGCATCGTCGATCTGCAGCGTGGTCATGTTGCCCAGCCAGGTGCTGCCCGGCTGCGGCCGGCGCGCGTCGATGGCCAGGTTGGCCGGATTGGCCGCGCGGGGATCGTTGCGGATCTGCGCGCGGGTCAGCCGGCCGGGGGTTTCATGGTTGGTTTCGCGATAGCGCAGGAAGAAGCGGGTGTCCAGCTGCGGGTTGATCTGCCAGCCGATGTTGGCCATCGCGCCCTTGCCGTCGCCGGCGGCATGCTGCTGGTAGCCGTCGTACTCGGTATCGGTGTAGTTGACGTAGTAGTCGACCGCGCCGGACACGCCACCATAGCCCACGCTGCGCTTCTGGTAGCCGCGGCTGCCGGCCTCGACCTGCAGTTCCAGCCCGGCGGCATCGCGCCCGCTGCGGCTGACGTAGTTGATCGCCCCCCCCAACGCCAGCGCGCCGGTTTCAAACCCGTTGGCCCCGCGCAGGACCTCGGCGCGGGCCAGCCACAGCGGCTCCAGCAGCTCGTAAGGCGTACCGCCCGGGCCGGTGAGCGGCAGGCCGTCGAGCGAAACCGAAATGCCCGACGCATGCGCGCCCGGGCCGCGGTTGATGCCCGAACCGCGGATGGACACCTTGGTGCCTTCATTGCCCGGCGACTGCGCGCTGATGCCCGGCTGGTAGGCCAGCACATCGGCGGTGCCGGCCAGGCGACCGTCGGCACGCGACAGGTCGATCACGTTACCGGCGCCGGGTACGCGCCTGAGTGCGGCGCGGGCCTGCTCGGTGGCGGTAGCGGCGGTGACATTGACCGCGTCGAGGGTGGTGGGTGGGTCGGCCAGGGCGGCGTGGGCGTGTGCGACGAGGACGGCAGAAAGCGCCAGGGTCAGCGCGGACAGGGCAGGGCGGTGCAGCGACAGGAGAAGGGGCATGCGTCTGGGATCGGTACGGGACTAGGCTGCGGCAGGCCCGAGAGCCTGTAAACCACAAAGAGGGCGCGAAAGTTAACAGGTTGCGCCCGTGTCGTCACCCGGCATGGCCGTACGGTACCCGCGTGGACCCCGTCCGTGCGGACCAACGGTCCGCACCTACCGATGCATTCCATGGCAGGTGCCGACCGTTGGTCGGCACACCCTCACAGGATCCCGGGCAGATCCAAGCCCTTTTCCTTCGCGCACTCGATCGCGATCTCGTACCCCGCATCCGCATGCCGCATCACGCCGGTGGCCGGGTCGTTCCACAGCACGCGCGCGATGCGCTTGGCGGCCGCCTCGGTGCCGTCGCAGACGATCACCATGCCGGCATGCTGCGAGAAGCCCATGCCCACGCCGCCGCCATGGTGCAGTGACACCCAGGTCGCGCCGCTGGCGGTGTTGAGCAGGGCGTTGAGCAGCGGCCAGTCCGAGACCGCATCGGAGCCGTCGGCCATTGCTTCGGTCTCGCGGTTCGGCGACGCCACGCTGCCGCTGTCCAGATGGTCGCGGCCGATCACCACCGGCGCCTTGAGTTCGCCGTTGGCGACCATCTCATTGAACGCCAGGCCCAGCCGGTCGCGGTCGCCCAGGCCCACCCAGCAGATGCGCGCCGGGAGGCCCTGGAACTTGATCTTCTCCGCCGCCATGTCCAGCCATCGGTGCAGGTGCGGATTGTCCGGAATCAGTTCCTTCACCTTCGCATCGGTCTTGGCGATGTCCTCCGGATCACCGCTCAGCGCGGCCCAGCGGAACGGGCCGATGCCGCGGCAGAACAGCGGGCGGATGTAGGCCGGCACGAACCCGGGGAAGTCGAACGCGTCCTCCACCCCTTCTTCCAGCGCCATCTGGCGCAGGTTGTTGCCGTAATCCACCGTTGGCACCCCCAGCGCGTGGAAGGCCAGCATCGCGCGGATGTGGTTGGCCATCGATTCGCGCGCGGCCTTCTCCACCACCTTCGGCGCGGCGACCCGCTGTTCGTCCCACTGCTCCACGGTCCACCCCTGCGGCAGATACCCGTTGACCGGGTCATGCGCGGAGGTCTGGTCGGTCAGCAGGTCCGGCTTGACCCCGCGCAGCAGCAGTTCGTCCAGCACGTCGGCGACGTTGCCGAGCAGGCCCACCGACAGCGGCTTCTTCGCCGTGCACGACTCCTCGATCAGGCGCAGCGCTTCGTCCAGGTTGTCGGTCCAGGTATCCAGGTAGCCGGTGCGCAGGCGCATCTCGATGCTGCTTCTGCGGCACTCCACCGCCAGGCACGAGGCACCGGCCATCACCGCGGCCAGCGGCTGCGCGCCGCCCATGCCGCCCAGGCCGCCGGTGAACAGCCACTTGCCAGCCAGGCTGCCGTCGTAGTGCTGGCGGCCCATTTCCACGAAGGTTTCGTAGGTGCCCTGCACGATGCCCTGCGCACCGATATAGATCCAGCTGCCGGCGGTCATCTGGCCGTACATGGCCAGGCCCTTCTTATCCAGTTCGTTGAAGTGGTCCCAGTTGGCCCAGCGCGGCACCAGGTTGGAATTGGCGATCAACACGCGCGGTGCATCGGCATGGGTGCGGAACACGCCCACCGGCTTGCCCGACTGCACCAGCAGGGTCTGGTCGTCTTCCAGGCGGGTGAGGGTCTCGATGATGGCGTCGTAGCTTTCCCAGTCGCGCGCGGCGCGGCCGATGCCGCCGTACACCACCAGCTCCTGGGGGCGCTCGGCCACGTCCGGGTGCAGGTTGTTCATCAGCATGCGCAGCGGCGCTTCGGTGAGCCAGCTCCTGGCGGTGAGCGTGCTGCCGGTGGGGGCGATGATGGTGCGGGTGGAATCGTGACGGCTCATGCAGCACTCCGGGAGTTCGCGAATTCAAGGCAGGCGGTGAGCACCTGCTGCAGCGTGTGGCGCAGCGGTGCCGCGTGGTCGGGGTCGAGCGGGGTGGGCCAGCTGTGCACGTCGACAAGCTCGGGCTCGTGCATGTAGCCGCGGCAGGCCAGTTCCATCTGCAGGCTGTGCACGCCCCCGGGAATGTCGCTGTAGTGACGCGTGATCCAGCCGCCTTTGAAGCGGCCGTTGCGCACGTGCGACAGGCCGCTGATCCGGCACAGGTTTTCGACTACGTCGCTGAGCGTGTTGTCGCAGGAGGTGTCCGGCGCGCCGGAGGGACCGGCAGTGCCGAGGTTGAACTGCGGCAGCTCGTCGTCGAACAGGTGGGGGATGTGCGAGCGGATCGAATGCGCGTCGTACACCACCACCGTGCCGTGGTGCTGGCGCAGGCGCGCGATCTGCGCGGCCAGCGCCGCGTGGTAGGGCGCGAAGTAGGTCTCACGGCGCTGCGCGATGTCGGCGTCATCCGGCTCCCGGCCAGGGCGGTACAGCGGCTGGTTGTCGAACGTGGTCAGCGGGCACAGGCCGGTGGTGTTCTGGCCGGGATACAGCGAGACGCCGCTGGGGTCGCGGTTGAGGTCGATCACCGAACGCGAGATCGCCGAACGCACCGTGGTGGCGCCCATGCGCTGCGCGAAGTCATACAGCTCATGCACCCACCAGTCGGCATCGCGGCGGGCCAGCCACGGCGAAACGAAATCGCCCGCCAGCGCATCGGGCAGTTCGGTGCCGGTGTGCGGGAAGCTGACGATCAGCGGCGCATCACCTTCATGCACCTGCAGCCACTCCGGATGCGCGGTCATGCCAGCGGCTCCACCTGCGGCAGGATGTCGGCCAGCCCTTCGGCCAGCGCGCCGCTGCGCACCAGCGCGGTGGCGGCCAGCATGTCCGGGTGGAAGTAGCGGTCGTCCTGCAGGGTCGGCACCTGCGCACGCAGGCGCTGGCGCACCGCTTCCAGCGCATCGCTGGAGCGAAGCCCGGCATGGAAGTCGCACCCCTGTGCGGCGGCCAGCAGTTCGATGCCCACCACGTTGGCCGCGTTCTCGGCCATCTGCAGCAGGCGGCGTGCGCCATGCGCGGCCATCGAGACATGGTCTTCCTGGTTGGCCGAGGTGGGAATCGAATCCACGCTGGCCGGGTAGGCGCGCTGCTTGTTTTCCGACACCAGCGCGGCGGCGGTCACCTGCGGAATCATGAAACCGGAATTCAGGCCCGGCTTCGGGGTAAGGAACGCGGGCAGGCCCGACAGCGCCGGGTCGACCAGCATCGCAGTGCGGCGTTCACTGATCGAACCGATCTCGCACACCGCCATCGCCAGCATGTCGGCGGCGAACGCCACCGGTTCGGCGTGGAAGTTGCCGCCGGACAGCGCCTCGTTGGTATCGGTGAACACCAGCGGGTTGTCGGACACGCCATTGGCCTCGATCGACAGCGTGGTGGCGGCCTGGCGCATCACATCAAACGCCGCGCCCATCACCTGCGGCTGGCAGCGCAGGCAGTACGGGTCCTGCACGCGCACGTCGTTGTCGCGATGCGATTCACGGATCGCCGAGCCCTGCATCAACCTGCGCAGTGCCGCAGCGGTGGCGATCTGGCCACGCTGGCCGCGGATCTGGTGGATGCGCGGATCGAACGGGGTGTCCGAGCCCTTGGCCGCTTCCACCGACAGCGCACCGGTGACCAGCGCGGCCTGGAACACGGTGGTGATCTCGAACAGCCCCGCCAGCGCATAGGCGGTGGAGTACTGGGTGCCGTTAAGCAGGGCCAGGCCTTCCTTGGCGCCCAGGACCAGCGGCGCCAGGCCGAAGCGCGCCAACGCATCGGCGGCCGGCAGGCGCTCGCCGCCGACGAAGGCCTCGCCTACGCCGATCATCACGCTGGCCAGGTGCGACAACGGCGCCAGGTCGCCCGAGGCCCCCACCGAGCCCTGGCATGGAATCACCGGCACCAGGTCGTGCTGCAGGAAGGCTTCCAGCAAGGCGAGCGTTTCCGGGCGGATGCCCGAGGCGCCCTGGGCCAGGCTGGTCAGCTTCAGCGCCATCATCAGGCGCACCACCGGCGCAGGCATCGGCTCACCGACGCCGGCGGCGTGCGACAGCACGATATTGCGCTGCAGGGTCTCCAGGTCGTCGCGCTCGATGCGTACGCTGGCCAGCTTGCCGAAGCCGGTGTTGATGCCGTACACCGGTTCGCCCTTGGCCACGATGTCGGCCACGGTCTGCGCGCTGCGCTGCACCGCCTCGGCCGAGGCCGGGTCCAGGCGCACCCGTGCGCCGTCATGGATCGCGCGCCATTGCGCCAGGGTTACCGCGCCGGGCTGCAGGATCAGGGTGTTGCTCATGGAATCTCCAGACATCTTGAGTGTCAGACGGAAGCGCCGCGCATCACGCGCGCGTGCAGGGGGTTGAAGCCCATGCGGTACACCAGGTCGGCAGGCGCCTCGATGTCCCACACGGCCAGGTTGCAGTCCAGCCCAATCGCCAGGCGGCCAATCCGCGCCTGCCGGCCCAGCGCACGCGCCGCTTCACGGGTGAAGCCGGCAATGCACTCGTCCACGGTCATGCGGAACAGTGTCGCGGCCATGTTCATGGCCAGCAGCGGGCTGGTCAGCGGCGAGGTGCCGGGGTTGCAGTCGGTGGCCAGTGCCAGCGGTACGCCGGCCGCGCGCAGCGCGTCGATCGGGGGCAGGGTGGTGTCGCGGGTGAAATAGAACGCGCCCGGCAGCAGCACCGCCACGGTGCCGGCGGCACGCATCGCGGCAATGCCGTCTGCATCGAGGTGTTCGATGTGGTCGGCCGACAGCGCGCCATGCCGCGCGGCCAACGCAGCGCCGTGCTGGTTGCTGAGCTGCTCGGCGTGGATCTTCACCGCCAGTCCGTGCGCCTGCGCGGCCACGAACACCTGCTCGGCCTGCGCGGTGCTGAAGGCGATGTCCTCGCAGAACACATCGACCGCTTCGGCCAGGTCCTGCGCGGCCACCGCCGGAATCATCACGTTGCACACCTCCTCGATGTACTCCTGCGCCTGCCGCCCCGGCGGCACCGCGTGTGCACCGAGGAAGGTGGGCACCACCTCGACCGCGCGCTGCCGCGACAGCTCGCGGGCCACGCGCAGCTGCTTGGTTTCATCGTCAAGCGAAAGGCCGTAGCCGGATTTGATTTCCACCGTGGTGAGGCCTTCGGCCAGCATCGCATCCAGCCGCGGCAGGCTGGCCGCCAGCAGCTCCGCTTCGCTGGCGGCACGGGTGGCGCGCACGGTGGAAACGATGCCGCCGCCGGCACGGGCGATGTCGGCATAACTCACCCCCTGCAGGCGCTGCTCGAATTCATTGGCGCGGTTGCCGGCGTACACCAGGTGGGTGTGGCAGTCGACCAGCCCCGGGCTGATCCAGCGTCCGCCGCAGTCCACGCGGCGGTTCGGCTGCAGGTGCGCTTCGGAACCGGCCGGGCCGACGTGCACGATGCGGCCGTCGTGGGCGGCGATCACCCCGTCGCGGATCACGCCAAGGCCAGGGCCGTCGACGGTGATCAGGTGGGCATGGGTCCAGAGGGTGTCACAGTGCATGGCAGCAACCACGGCGGCTTATATGTCTATACAATATAGGCGCCACTTCCGGGATGTCCAGTGATGCCAGCCAACCCCGCTTCCGTCCTCGCTTTCCACGCCGACCATGCCCTGCTGCCGCAGGGGTGGGCGCGCGATGTGCGCATCGTCTGCGCTGGCGGCACCCTGCAGTCGGTCACCCCGGGCGCGCCCGCGCAGCCTGGCGACACGGCGCTGGCGATCGCGCTGCCCGGGCTGGGCAACCTGCACAGCCACGCCTTCCAGCGCGGCATGGCCGGGTTGACTGAAATCGGCGGGCGCAGCGGCGACAGCTTCTGGAGCTGGCGCGAACTGATGTACCGGTTCCTGGCCCACCTGCAGCCTGATGCAGTGCAGGCCATCGCCGAACAGGCCTACGTGGAGATGCTCGAATCCGGCTTCACCCGCGTGGGCGAGTTCCACTACCTGCACCATGCCCCGGACGGCACGCCGTATGCCGACCGCGCCGAGATGGCCGCGCGCATCGCCGCGGCGGCGCAGGGCAGCGGCATCGGCCTGACCCTGTTGCCGGTGTTCTACGCGCATGCCGACTTCGGCGGCGCGCCCCCCAACCCGGCGCAACGTCGCCTGCTGCACGACGTGGACGGGTTTGCCGCGCTGCTTGATGGCTGCCGCCATGCCCTGCGTGGGCAGGACGATGCGGTGCTGGGCATCGCCCCGCACAGCCTGCGTGCGGTCACCGGCGACGAGCTGGCCGCCCTGCTGCCGCTCACCGCCGGGCCGGTGCACATCCATATCGCCGAACAGACCCGCGAAGTCGACGCGTGCGTGGCCTGGAGCGGGCTGCGCCCGGTGCGCTGGCTGTACGAACACGCCGCGGTGGACGCGCGCTGGTGCCTGGTCCACGCCACCCACGTGGACGACGACGAAGTGCAGCGCATGCTGGCCAGCCACGCCGTGGTCGGCCTGTGCCCGATCACCGAAGCCAATCTGGGCGACGGCCTGTTTCCGATGCAGGCCTTCGCGCGCGGCGGCGGCCGCTTCGGCGTGGGCTCGGATTCCAACGTGCTGATCGACGCCGCCGAGGAGCTGCGCCTGCTCGAATACGGCCAGCGCCTGCAGCTGCGCGGGCGCAACGTGCTGTCGCCGCAGGAAGGGGTATCCAGCGGACGCTGGCTGTTCGAACGGTCGCTGCACGGTGCGGCGCAGGCGCTGGGGGTGGGGTGTGGCCTGCAACCCGGCGCGCCCGCCGATGTAGTCGAACTGGATCCGCAGCACCCGGCGTTGATCGCCCGTGACGGCGACGCCTGGCTTGACAGCTGGGTGTTCGCCGCCCGTAATGGCGCCGTTCGATCGGTCTGGCGCGGCGGACGCGAGCTGGTCCGGCACGGTCGCCACCTGCAGCGCGACGCCGTGGCAGCACGTTTTGCCGAAGCCCTGCGTGGCGTGTTGAGGAGTTCCGAGTGACGGGCAAGAAAGCCGAAACCCTCAACCAGCGCATCCGTGCCGATCTGGAAAACCGCATCCTCAGTGGAGAATGGGCACCGGGTTTCCGCATTCCGTACGAACACGAGCTGATGGAGCGCTACGGCTGCTCGCGGATGACGGTCAACAAGGTGCTTACCGCGCTGGCCGAGAGCGGCATGATCGAGCGACGCCGGCGCGCCGGTTCGTTCGTGGCCCGTCAGCCCCCGCACCTGGAGCAGGTGGCGCTGGAAATCCCGGATATCGCGATGGCGGTGGGCGCGCGCGGCCACGTCTACGGTTACCAGCTGCTGGAGCGGGCCTATCGGGCGCCGAACCCGGCCGCTGCCGAGGAAGTGGCGTTGGCCGGCGAGCAGAAGCTGCTGGCGATCCGCTGCCTGCACCGTGCCGATGGTCGACCCTTTGCGTTGGAACACCGGCTGATCAGCCCGGTAGGTGTGCCCGAGGTGCTGGACGTGGATTTCACTACCACCGCACCGGGCAGCTGGCTGCTGCAGAACGTGTCGTGGACCCGTGCCCAGCACCGCATCAGTGCCTGGGGCGCCGATGCGGCCGCTGCCGCCCTGCTGGAGGTGAAGCCCGGCACCGCCTGCCTGGTCATCGACCGGCTTACCTGGCGCGGCGAACAGCCCATCACCTGCGTGCGCCAGATGTTCCTGGGTGATGCCTGGGACCTGGTGGCGAAGTTCGCGCCCGGCGCCCGGTAGGGCCAGGCGCTGCCCGGCAGCGCGTTTACGACGTGGCGCACTGCCGCCAGCGCACCGGCTCGTCGGTGCCCAGGCGCGGGTTGAGCTGGATGCGCACCGTGCGCAGCGCGGGGTAGCGTTTGACCTGATGACAGATCTGCGGCCAGATCGCATCGATGTCGGCCGACCGGTTCACTGCCAGGGTCTGCCGGGTCTGCCAGAAGGCATTGAGCACGCCGCTCTGCTGGCCGAGCAGGGCCGCCAGTTCGCGCTGGTAGCGTGCCAGGGTTTCCGCGTCCGGGTCCGCGACGGGGCCCAGGATGTTGTCCGGGTCGTTGCGGTGCGGCGCGGGTGCGGGCGTTACGGCCGGGGCCGCCGCGTGGGCCGTCGGGGCCTGCGCTGCCGGTGCGGGTGACGCCACCGGCGAGGGGGCCGGTGACGGGGCCGCCACCGGCGGCGCAGCGGTCGGGGCCGCACCGCTGGGCGACTGCTCCAGGCGCGTGGTCAGGTAGCCCATGCCCACGATCAGGCCCAGCGTCAGCGAGCCGAGCGCCGCAATCGAGATGCGACGCAGCGCTTCGCGCCGGGCTTCGTGCTTGACCCGGCTTTCCACGTCGCCCGGCAGGTAGGGCTGCAGCATCGGCCACAGGACCGTGCCGTCCAGCACGTCCACGCTCTGCTTCTCGGCCGCGGCGCGACCATCGCGCTCGACCCGGCCTTCGGTGATGAGAATGCCGCCGCGGGCGCCGGCCAGGCGCGCCGCTGCGCCCAGCTCGTTCACCGCCGCAGTGCCGATCCGGTAGGCCCGACCATGCTTGCACGAGACCAGGTAGCGCTGGTGCCGCGCGTCCTGCATCAGGAAGTCGCTGCTCGGCTCGCGGCTGTCATCGGCCTCGCCGGTGATGTCCTGCAGGTCGCGCTGCTCGTGCAGGGCGCGCCGGACGATGCCGGAGAAGTCGCGCCAGTGCATGCCGGCCAAGGCATTCAGCCCCAGCCGCGTCTCCTTGCGCCGGCGTTTCACCAGCCAGAAGTACGCAGCAGCAAGGGACCAGACGACAAGCGCCAGCAGGAGAGCCAGAATCCAGGAGAACATGGGACCTAGAAATGAACACGGGGGTACAGACGACAGTCTATATGCGCCCGTGGCTGTCTGTGCGATGTCGTTTCCGACAAAAAGTGGCGCCCGTCGCGAACCCTTCGGACGAACGTCTCACTTTCGAGCGGCGGGGCGCGGACACGAAAAACCCGCCAATCCGTAGCCGTGAGGGGAGGGAACAAACGGCAATGACGGGATTGGCGGGTCGGCTTCGATTGTCAACAAAGACGTGCTGCTTTGCAACAATCGAGGGTCAGGCGTCCGAGCTGGGCGACTGATGGGTACCGGGCAGGGGGTCGGCGTTGGGCGAGGCGTTGCGCGCTTCGGCACGGTTGAGCCGGGTGGTCAGCGCTTCGATCCGGGCATTGAGCGCGGCTACGTCGTCAGCGGTAGGAATGTTGAGGCGCTTGAGCACGCCCTGGACGCGATCATCGAAGGCCTTCTCCACCTTGTCCCAGGTGCCGGCGGCTTTTTCGCGGGCCTCACCCAGGTGCTCTTCCACGTTGTCGCGCCAGCGCGGGGTGTCGCCGGCCTGCTCGCGGTTGCGCGCGTCCACCGACTCGCCCTCTTTGACCAGGTCGTCGAACACGCGGCTGCCTTCGGCCTGGGCGCGTGCGAACACGCCAAGGCCGGCCAGCCATATGTGCTGCGCCGAGTCGGTCAGCTTGCGCGAAAAGCGCTCGGCCTGGTCCTGCAGCGAGGGCTTCTCGCCGGTGCGGTCATCGTAGTCGTCGTGTACGTTCATGGGGCGATCCTGTGAGTGGCCACCCCCCGATCCTACCCAGCCGCCCGATGGCACGGCGTGATGGCCCGGCCGCACCGCACCGTGGGTTCAGCCAAGCTTCTCGCGCAGCACGCGCTGGATTTCGCCCTCGACCATGCTCTGCATCAAGGAGGCGGGGAAGGACAGGTTGGCCGTGACGTGCACCTGGCCCGGGAGCAGCGCAATCAGTCCCTTCACCCCGGACCCGCTGAAAATGAGGGCGTCATCCACCCATTCGGTCTTCAGCGGGAACTTCCTGTCGAGCTTGACCACCATGTCCTCGATCACGCTGCGGGCCACGTCGGCGCTGTGGGTGTGGTCGTGGCGGATATCGATGCTGGACATGCGGGCTCCTGGCGGGCGGCAGTGGAAGAGGGCGTGCATTGTGCGCATCCGCAGACAGATCTCCAAGCAGTGCGTCACACTTCTATCTTCCAAGACTGCCAACCTGATAGGCTGCGCCGCGTGCAGAACCTGCTTGTTCACTTCACTCACCGCCAACACCCCGACCAGCCCTTGAAGCCGGGGGTGCAGCGCATCGTGCGCCATGCCTCGGGCGGCGTGCGGCTCGGCGGCGAGGCGGTCGGTACCCTGCTGCTGGCGCAGTTCTGCCTGGACGACCGCGGCCTGTGGCTGCAGGTGGCTGCCGGCATGCGCGGCATCCACGTCAACGGCCGCCCCGTGCGCCGCATGGCCCTGCTGCGCCCCGGCGACGCGGTCTACGCGGATGGCGTGGAAATGGTGGTGCAGGGCGGATGCGACGCGCTCAGCCACGCCCCGGCGCGCAGTGACGACAGCGGTGAAGACCAGCGCCTGCTGCGCGGCGTGGGCGGCCAGCACCATGGGCGGAGTTTCACCCTGGACCGTCCCCGGGTGATCGGGCGCGGGGCCGAATCGGACATCGTGATCGACGATCCTGCCTTCGCCGAGCAGCATGCGCGGATCGAGCGGCATGGCGAGCGCCTGCTGCTGCGCGACCTGGGCGCGGGCGAGTCCACGCGGGTCAACGGCGTCAGCGTGCGGCACTGCTGGCTGCAGCCGGGCGACCAGCTGGTGTTCGATGCCCAGCACCGGTTCGTGCTGGAGGTGCCTCAGGACGGGCGCAAGCGCGTGGCCAGCGACGAAGAGGACGAGCTGCTGGCCCTGCCCAGCGCGGTGGACGTGCCGGCCAAGCCTGCGCGGGTCAGCCGCTGGCCGTGGCTGCTGGGCAGCGCCCTGTTGCTGGCCGGTCTGCTCAGCCTGCTGCTCTGGTTCGGCGCGCGCTGATCGCGTCGCCCCACCAACGGTCGGGCGCTACCGGGGTTCGGCGCGCGCCCGATCATCGGGTCCTGCGCGGCAGCCGGTAGCACACGACCGTTGGTCGTGTGGCAGCGCCGATAGATTCAAACGCAACCAAATTCGCCTTGCGCTGCAAGGCCTAAAGGCTGGTGCGCTGCGGCATACTAGGGGTCTTGCCCCATAGGTGTGACATGACGCGCGCGTTCAATTTCAGTGCCGGCCCTGCAACCCTGCCGGAATCGGTCCTGCGCCAGGCGCAGGAAGAGATGTTGGAATGGAACGGCGCGGGCGCCTCCATTGTCGAAATGAGCCACCGCGGACCGGAGTTCATGGCCGTCGCCGCCGAAGCCGAGGCCGACCTCCGCCGCCTGATCGGCATTCCCGACGATTACGCGGTGATGTTCCTGGCCGGCGGCGCGACCACCCAGCAGGCCCTGCTCGCGCTGAACTTCGCCAGCCCCGGCCAGACGGTGGATTACGTCCTCACCGGCCACTGGGGCAAGACCGCGATCAAGCAGGTCAGCCCCTATGTCCGGGTCAATGTCGCCGCCAGCAGCGAAGCCACCGGGTTCCACGACATCCCGCCACGCGACCAGTGGCAGCTGTCGGCCGATGCGGCCTACGTCCACATCACCGCCAACGAAACCATCCACGGCGTCGAGTTCCGTGATACGCCGGACGTCGGCAGCGTACCGCTGTTTGCCGATTTCAGCTCCTCCATCGCCAGCGAACCGCTGGACGTCTCGCGCTATGGCCTGATCTACGCAGGCGCGCAGAAAAACCTCGGCCCGGTCGGCGTTTCGGTGGTGATCGTGCGCCGCGACCTGCTCGAACGCAGCGGCCAGCCGCGCGCGGACATCTTTGACTACCGCTCGCACGTCGCCCGCGATTCCATGCTCAACACCCCGCCGACCTGGAACTGGTACCTGGCCGGCCTGGTGTTCAAGTGGATGCTGGCCGAAGGCGGCGTGCAGGAGTTCGCGCGCCGCAATGCCGCCAAGTCGGCGCTGGTCTACGGCGCCATCGATGCCTCCGGCGGTTTTTACCGCAACGACGTCGTGCCGGCGGCCCGCTCGCGCATGAACATCCCGTTCTTCCTGCCCGACGAGACGCTTACCGCGCGTTTCGTCAGTGAATCCAAGGCGGCCGGCCTGCTGGCGCTGAAGGGTCACAAGGCCGTCGGCGGCATCCGTGCCTCGCTGTACAACGCGCTGCCGGTGGAGGGCGCGCAGGCGCTCACCGCCTTCATGCGCGATTTCCAGCAGCGCAACGGCTGACGCTCCCGACTTTACCGGGGCGCCCGGCGCCCCACTGCAACTGGAACTCCTGATGGCCACCAAACCCGCCAAGCCCAAGGCATCCACCGCCAAGCCCGCCGCGGCCAAGACCGTACCGGCCGCCGCCAAGCCGTCCAAGGCGGCTGCCGTGCCTGCCGTTGCCGCACCGGTGCTGTCTGACGTGCGCGCCAAGATCGACCATATCGACCGCAGCATCCAGGCGCTGATCGCCGAGCGCGCGCAGTTCGCCCACCAGGTCGGCAAGGCCAAGGGCAAGCTCGCCGCTGCGGTGGATTACTACCGCCCCGAACGCGAAGCGCAGGTCCTGCGCATGGTGGTGGACCGCAACGAGGGCCCGCTCAGCGATGAAGTGCTGGTCCACGTGTTCCGCGAAATCATGTCGGCCTGCCTGGCCCAGCAGGAGCCGCTGAAGATCGGCTACCTTGGTCCGGAAGGCACCTTCAGCCAGCAGGCCGTGCTCAAGCACTTCGGCCGCTCGGCGCTGGGCCTGCCGCTGGCCAGCATCGAGGAAGTGTTCCAGGAAGTGGAAGCGGGCAACGCCGACTTCGGCGTGGTGCCGGTGGAAAACTCGGGGCAGGGCACCATCCAGATCACCCTGGACATGTTCCTCACCTCCAACCTGAAGATCTGTGGCGAAGTCGAACTGCGCGTGCAGCAGTACCTGATGTCGCGCAGCGGACGGCTGGAAGATGTGGAGCGCGTGTACGGCCACCCGCAGTCCTTCATGCAGACCTCCTCCTGGCTGCGCGCCAACCTGCCCAAGGCCGAGAAGGTGCCGGTGTCCAGCAACGCTGAAGGTGCGCGCCGTGCGCGCAATGCCGACGATGCCGCGGCCATTGGCGGTGAGAGCGCTGGCCATGTGTATGGCCTGAAGAAGGTGGTGACCAAGCCGATCCAGAACGACGCCGACAACACCACGCGCTTCCTCGTGGTAGGCCGCCAGTTCTTCCCGAGCTCCGGGCACGACCGCACCTCGGTGCTGGTGTTCATCCACGACAAGCCCGGCGCGCTGTTCGACGTGCTCAGTCCGTTCGCGCGGCACGGCATCAGCATGAACCGGATCGAATCGCGCCCCTCGCACAACGCGAAGTGGGAGTACGGGTTCTTCATCGACCTGGCCGGCCACATCGACGACGAGGCGATGCAGGCCGCGCTGGCCGAACTGAAGGCGCACTCGGCGCAGATCAAGGTGCTGGGTTCCTACCCGGTCGCCGTGCCCTGACCCCTCGGCGCCGCCGCGCCGACTACCGCCTTTCCGCACCATTGCCGCACGCTTGCGGCCCCCAAGGATCCACCGAATGACCGCTTCCGCTTCCTGGACCGCCCGCAAGGGCCAGCCGCTGCAGGGCAGCCTGACCATTCCCGGCGACAAATCCGTCTCGCACCGCGCGGTGATGTTCGCAGCGCTCGCAGACGGCGTGTCGCGCATCGACGGCTTCCTGGAAGGCGAAGACACCCGCGCCACCGCCGCGATCTTCTCGCAGATGGGCGTCCGCATTGAAACGCCGTCACCGTCGCAGCGCATCGTGCATGGCGTCGGCGTGGATGGCCTGCAGGCGCCGGCCGCGCCGCTGGACTGCGGCAATGCCGGCACCGGCATGCGCCTGCTCGCGGGCCTGCTCGCCGCGCAGCCGTTCGATTCGGTGATGGTGGGCGATGAATCGCTGTCGCGCCGCCCGATGCGGCGCGTAACGGGCCCGCTGGCGCAGATGGGCGCGAAGATCGACACCGAGGCCGACGGCACCCCGCCGCTGCGCGTGCAGGGCGGCCAGTCGCTGCACGGGATCGATTTCACCTCGCCCGTGGCCAGCGCCCAGGTCAAATCGGCGGTGCTGCTGGCCGGCCTGTACGCCCAGGGCGAAACGACTGTCACCGAACCGCACCCGACCCGCGACTACAGCGAGCGCATGCTGCGCGCCTTCGGCGTGGACATCGACTTCTCGCCCGGCAAGGCCCGCCTGCGCGGCGGCCAGCGCCTGCGCGCCACCGACATCGCCGTGCCGGCCGACTTCTCCTCGGCGGCCTTCTTCCTCGTCGCCGCCAGTGTCATTCCCGGCTCGGCGCTCACCCTGCGCCAGGTCGGCCTCAACCCGCGTCGCACCGGCCTGCTGGCCGCGCTGCGCCTGATGGGCGCGGATATCCGCGAAGAGAACCATGCAGAGCAGGGCGGGGAAGCGGTTGCCGACCTCGTGGTGCGCCATGCACCGTTGCGCGGCGTGGAGATTCCCGAAGCGCTGGTGCCGGACATGATCGACGAGTTTCCCGCCCTGTTCGTTGCCGCTGCCGCTGCACAGGGCAACACGGTGGTGCGCGGTGCCGCCGAGTTGCGGGTCAAGGAATCCGATCGTCTCGCCGCCATGGCCACCGGCCTGCGCAGCCTGGGTGTGCAGGTCGATGAAACCGAGGACGGCGCGACCATCCACGGCGGCACCGAACTGGGCAGCGGTACCATCGAAAGCCACGGCGACCACCGCATCGCCATGGCCTTCGCCATCGCCGGCCAGCTCAGCAGCGGCGAGGTCCGGATCAACGACATCGCCAACGTCGCCACCTCGTTCCCCAACTTCGACGGCCTGGCCACGGGCGCAGGCTTCAGCCTGTCCTGACCAGAACGGGAGGCCCGACCACGCGCCTTCGACACCCACAAAAAAGGAGCCGACCTTTCGGTCGGCTCCCCGGCTCCCCCGCCGTTTTCGCTTTTACCGCTCGGTACGGAAATCCACCGGCACCCGCACCACGCTGGCCACCGCGCGGCCATTGTGCATCGCCGGTTCGAACTTCCAGTCGCGCACGGTGCTCAGCACCGCACGATCAAGATCACGGTCCCGCCCACCACTGCGCTGCACGATGTCGGCATTGGTGACCTGGCCACGCGTGTCGACATTGAGGCTGGCCACCACGCTGCCTTCCACGCCACTGCGCAGGGCCGAGCGCGGATACACCGGCTTGGCATTGCTGCTCAGCGGGCGTGCCTCACGATCACGGACCGCCGGCGCTGCACGGCGCTGCGCGGTCGCAGGCGCAGCCGGGCGCGTGGCCGGCGCGGGACGGGTTGCGACCGGGGTTTCCGTCGCGGGCAGCATGCGCTCGCCGACCGGCGCACTCGCCGTCTCATCCGGGTTGGCGTAGCGCAGCCACACCAGCGCGGCGGCGAACATGGCCACGATGAGGGCGATCCACAGCAGCGGCGACGCGCGCCGACGGCCGCGGTCGTCGATCACATCACGCTGCTGCTGCGGCGAAGCCGGAATTTCATGGGTATGGGTAACACTCATGGCGGACTCCTGGTGTCGAGTTGACATCCGCAGTGTTGCCCGCCCCGCGTTGCAGGTGTGTCACCGGTGCGTCAACGGCGCGCCTGCATGGCCACAGTGGTTCAGCATGATGAGTCGTCCCTTTACGCGAGGCTGACGCTACGCTGACCTCTGCAGCCGGTACCACCAACGGTGGGTACCTACCTGGCCTTGAAGTCGAACGGTACTTCGATGCTGCCGACCACGGCCTGGCCGTTGCTCTGCGCCGGCAGGAAACGCCAGCGGCGCACCGCATCGGTGGCGGCGCGGTCAAGGTCGCGCGAACCGCTGCGCTGCACGATCGTCACGTTGAACGGCACGCCGGTGGCATCCACCTCCACGCGCACCACCACGCTGCCCTCCACCCCATTGCGCAGGGCGGCAGGCGGGTAGGACGGCGGCGGCGACTGATCGGCAATCGGCTGCGGTCGGTCGCTGGAGGACATCGCCGCGGGCGCCGCTTCCGCCACCGGTGCCGCAGCGGCGGCGGGCGGCGGGGGTGGGGCGGTTTCCACCAGCTGCGGCTGCTCGTCCACCGGCAGCGGCCGGGCATCGGGCATGTCACTGGAGCCGGCGGCGGCGGGCAGGGGTTCCGGCAGCGGCTCCACCTCGGCCACCTGCTGCGGGGTCTGGGCCGGCCCGGCCTTGTAGAAGTCGTTGTTGCGCGTGCTCAACCACACCACCAGGAACAGGAGCACGCCCACGCCGAAGGCGATTCCGGCGATCAGGAGGCTGCGCCGGGGCAGCTGGAGGGTGATGTTCTTGCCAGACGAGGAACGGGAAGCGGACATGAGCCATACCATGGTGAACCCCCCGGATTCTGCCACGCCGGGAATGAACCGCGCGGCAGAAAAGCCGATTACAGGCGATAATCCCCCTCCAGACCCACAAACAGCCCCTGACGCCATGCTTGATCCAGCCCTGCTTCGCCAACAGCCCGCCGAACTTGCCGAACGCCTGCGCACCACGCGCGGTTTCGAGCTGGACGTCTCCGGGCTGGAGTCGCTGGAAGCCGACCGCAAGCGCATCCAGATCCGCACCCAGGAGCTGCAGAGCCTGCGCAACAGCCGCTCCAAGGCCATCGGCCAGGCCAAGGCCAAGGGCGAAGACGTGTCGGCGATCATGGCCGAAGTGGCGGCGTTCGCCGATGAGCTGAAGGCTTCGGAAGTGGCGCTGGACGCGCTGCGCGAGAAGATCGACGCCATCGCCATGGGCATCCCCAACGTTCCGGCCGCCGATGTGCCGTTCGGCAAGGACGAAACCGAGAACGTCGAACAGAAGCGCTGGGGCACCCCGCGCAGCTTCGATTTCCCGGTGCTTGACCATGTCGAACTGGGCGCCCGCAACCAGGGCCTGGACGGTGAAGCCGGCGCCAAGCTGTCCGGTTCGCGCTTCACCGTACTGCGCGGCCCGGTGGCGCGCCTGCACCGCGCCCTGGCCCAGTTCATGCTGGACCTTCACACCGGCGAGCATGGTTACGAAGAAACCAACGTCCCGGTGTTGGTCAACCCCGAATCGCTGCGTGGCACCAGCCAGCTTCCCAAGTTCGAGGACGACCTGTTCAAGACCGCGGTCGGCGAGTCCACCCGCTACCTGATTCCGACCTCGGAAGTGTCGCTGACCAACATCGTGCGCGACGAGATCGTCGATGCCGAGCGCCTGCCGCTGAGCATGACCGCCCATTCGCTGTGCTTCCGCGCCGAAGCGGGCAGCGGTGGCCGCGACGTGCGCGGCATGATCCGCCAGCACCAGTTTGAAAAGGTCGAGCTGGTCACCGTGTGCGCCCCGGCCGAGAGCGAAGCCGAGCACCAGCGCATGACCCGCTGCGCCGAAGTGGTGCTGGAAAAGCTGGGCCTGCCGTATCGCAAGGTGCTGCTGTGCACCGGCGACATGGGCTTCTCGGCGATCAAGACCTACGACCTGGAAGTGTGGCTGCCCTCGCAGGACACCTACCGCGAGATCTCGTCCTGCTCCAACTGCGGCGACTTCCAGGCGCGCCGCATGCAGGCGCGCTGGCGCAACCCGGAAACCGGCAAGCCGGAACTGGTGCACACCCTCAACGGCTCGGGCGTGGCCGTGGGCCGCGCGATGATCGCGGTCATGGAGAACTACCAGAACGCCGACGGCAGCATCACCGTACCAGATGCGCTCAAGCCCTACATGGGCGGCCTGGATAAAATCGCGTAACCAAAGAACCCGCCGAAAGGCGGGTTCTTTGTATGTGCTGACGGACAGGTTTCAGCCACGCCCTGTGTGGATGGCTGAAAAGGCGAACAACTCGGCAGGAACGGCTCCTGAAAATCGGTCGGAGCATGTTCGCCCGCTTGCCGCCGACAATTCGCACGGCTCGGCGCTCATGACCCAAGAACTGGAAGTAGGGCTTTCCTCGCAGGACACCTACCGCAGAATTTCGTCATGTTCGGCAGCATCACCGCGGCGGACGAACTCACGCTAAAGAAAACTCGCCCCAACGCGGCTTTTTTTGCGCGACTCACAGGATATTTCACGGCCGCCTAACCCGGAGGCGCGTAATCAATTCGACGTCGGGGAAGACATCGCGCCACCCAGTGTTGTCATCGGCAGCGTTGCAGGCTGGCCTGCACGCCAATGTGCAACGTGTACGGAGTGCACCCATGATGTCGGATACCCACAAGCGCACTTTCGAATTCTCAGTGGCAAGTCCTCAACATCCTGCCAGAGTGCCGCTCGACCAGATACAGCTGTCGGCTACGGTAATTCCCACGATCGGTCCAGAAACGGTGCAGAGTGTGCACCCATGGGGCTTCATTGTGCCGGGGGAAGTGGTTGCCTATGACGCCACGATCCTGGCCACCATACAGGCACACTTGGTTCCAGCAGGCACGACCTTCATCGTTCGACTGGTGCCGGAAGACGGTTCCACACCCTACGAAACACGCGTGCTTCACGTGGGCCCGAATCCAGTCGAGTACATCAAGTTGCCGAACGCGTGGCTGGCGCCTTTTATTGGACGAACCGTGTACTTGGGGTACGAGGCCGAATGGGCGGATGGAACACGCACCGAGGGACCTGGCCTTGAGTTCCAGATCACGCCGCTGCTTGAAATACCGCCCATCCGTTTTGAAGGCCTCCAGGCCGATGAACCCTTGGACCCGGAAAAATTTCCAGACGGACTGGTCGCAACGCTGGATCCCGTTCCGCAAGTTCGGGAATATCATCGTGCAGCATTGTTCTTCACGGTTCTTGGGACGCGGAATGGCTTCATCTCCAATCTAATGGTGCGCGGTTACACACTTGAAGGTCTGAAAGAGCATGCCGTCAGCGTGACCATTGATCCAGCCGCGTATTCTGGCCACTACGAAGAGGGCTATACCGATGTGTATGCGGTGGCCACTCTCCGCTTGATCATGATTCCGCGCCCGAATCCCCATGGTATCCAAGCGTATGCGGTTGGACGTCTGGACGTGCTGCCCCCGGCCACCTGAAGGGAAGGGTGCGTATTGCCAGTCAGATAAAAGACACGGCCCCGCATAAGCGGGGCCGCAGGGTGGGCCGGATGGGGGAGGGGAATCCGGCCCGGGCAGGGCGTCCGACGAGGACTCAACGCCTGCCCTGGAACACTCAGGCTTCGGCCAGTTCTTCGAACTCGGCGGCGGGCAGGCTGGCCAGCGCAGCGGCAATGGCCTCTTCCCGGTGCGTCGGCGAGTACGCGATACCTTCGGCGCGGACGAACTCCACGTTGTAGATGCCCATGAAAGCGAACACCTGGCGCAGGAACGGTTCCTGGAAATCGGCCGGCGAATCGGTGTAGATGCCGCCACGCGAACTGGCGATGATCACGCGCTTGCCACCGGCCAGGCCCACCGGGCCGTTTTCGGTGTACTTGAAGGTGCGCCCAGCCACCGCCACGCGGTCGATCCATGCCTTCAGCGTCGAGGGGATGCTGAAGTTGTACATCGGCGCGCCGATCACGATCACGTCCGCCGCCAGGAACTGCTGCATCACTGCTTCGGCATCGGTCGCTTCAGCAGCGTCGACCTGGGCCAGCGAACCACTACTCAAATGGGGAATGGGATTACGATCAAGATCGCGGTAGGTTACATCGAGGTTCTCAAGGGTCTCATTGAAGCGTGCGACCACCGCCGCGGACAGCTGGCGGGATACCGAGTTGTCGCCCAGCACGCTGGAATCAATGTGAAGAAGCTTCATGGCAATCACCTGTATCCGGGAAAGGGCGGTCAAGGCGCCGCCGACGGAGAGCAGGTTAGGTTGTTGCGTCGCTGGGATAAAGGTGGTTGAATACCACGTATTGTTCTATATCTGGAACTTCGGTATGCACGACCTCAACGACCTTTACTACTTCGCCATGGTGGTGGATCACGGCGGCTTTGCTGCGGCCGAGCGCGCCCTGGGCATCCCCAAATCCCGCCTGAGCCGGCGCATCAGCCAGCTGGAAACCGACCTGGGCGTGCGCCTGCTGCAGCGCTCCACGCGCCGCTTCGCGGTGACCGACGTCGGCACCAGCGTGCATCGCCACGCGCAGACCATGCTGGCCGAGGCGCAGGCCGCGCGCGAAGTGGTGGACCGGCTCAGCGCCGAGCCACGCGGCCTGGTCCGGGCCAGCGTGCCGGTGTCGTTGGCGCAGATGCAGCTGCCCAAGCTGCTGCCGAAATTCCTCGCCCAGTACCCGAAAGTGCGCCTGCAGCTGAACATCAGCAACCGCCGGGTCGACATCATCAATGAAGGCTACGACGTGGCCCTGCGCGTGCGCTCGCGGCTGGACGACGACGGCAGCCTGGTGATGCGCAGCTTCGGCCAGGTGCAGGAACTGCTGGTGGCCAGCCCGAAATACCTGGACCGCGCGGGGCGCCCGAAGGATCCGGACGAACTGGCCAACCACGTCACCCTGAGCATCAGCGAAGACGAAGCCCGCCAGCGCTGGGAGCTGCACGGCCCGGAAGGTGCGGTGCGCCGTGTCGACCTGCAGCCGCGCGTGGCCGGTTTCGATTTCCCGCTGCTGCAGAGCATGGTCAAGGACGGCTTTGGCATCACCATGCTGCCCGAGACCGTCTGCGCCGATGCCGTGCGCAGCGGCGAACTGGAAGTGGTGCTGCCGGAATGGTCGCTGCCGCAGGGCATCTGCCACGCCGTCTTCGCCTCCCGCCGCGGCCTGCTTCCGGCGGTGCGGGTGTTCATCGACTTCCTGGCCGAGAACCTGCCGCCGCAGCTGGAAGCGTCGCGCCTGGACTGCGGTGGGGCGTGCGAGCGGGCCAAGGAAAAGATCCGGGCCAGCGCCCTGGGTGCGCTGGCGGTAGACGCTGGCTGAAACGTTGGCGGAGACGGCGTGGACGGCCGTGGGTAAGCCGGTCCGGACCGTCCGAGAGTACTCGCCCGGCTCCGGCCGGCGCAGGACATCCGGAGAGATGGCCGAGCGGTCCGGTCCTGCTCGCCGCATCCTGCGGCGTGCTGCTGGTGCTGCTGGCCGCGGCGTTTGGTGAAGGCGCCTTCGGCACCGGCTATGACTAGGCGCGCATCCTGATGCAGGATCTCGCCACCGCCGGGCATGCCCGTCCAGCCCGCAGAAGCCGCTGGCTGGACGGACAGCGATGTTCGACTAATTGCAAGTTGACCTGCTCATAGCTTTACTCGACTCGCCGTTGTCCCGCACGACTCTCTCGAATGGAAAACGTACCGGTGGCTTGTCCGCACTGGCGAGGAATGCATGCCTCGATTCGGGTGGAGATGAACTGGGGCTGGTGAACTATGCAGTTCACGGAGATTTCCCTGAAGGTCGAAAATTCGCCTCCGTAGTTCCAGACTTGAGAGAATCTGCAGCGCTCGTTGTATCCGGACACACTTGATGAGAGTGGTCCAGCCTGGCTGCTCTTAGCCTGGATGGTTCCGTAGAGTTGGAAGTTCGCTCCGGCGGCTGCGGAGCCTGAAGGTGCTCTAGCGATGACGTAGTCTGACGACCGGTCTCCGCGAAAATGGTCCGGCACCATCAGGTCGGAGCGCTCGCCTAGCTGATCTTTGGATAGGTGACAGCTCCATCCAGATATCGCGTCCGGTCCAGAGAGAATGGATTCCCCATCGATGGACGGCAACAGACCACGCTGGGCGCAAAACTCTTCATGGAACTTCTTTGTTGCTTCGGTCTGCGCGTTGTGATCGTAGACGTAAGTCGTTTCATCAATTTGATCCAAGCGCTGCTCCACGTACGCAACGTCACCGCTCGGACTCACCATTGAACTCGTCCTGACCACGAGCCGGTTGCCAAGAGAGTCCAATTCAGTCCGATCCCGGTAGGAGGTGACCTCACTCGCACTCACTGCAAAGGAAGAGGTCAGTAATAGATAGGGGAGAAGCTTCATATCGTGCACCTCGTTGGATTGGAGAGCCGACTTTTCCCGCACCCCGGATTCAAATCCGTGCCCTACGTCAAGCAATCGATCCATCATCGGTTGGTGCTCTCTATCGTCGATTCACTCCATCTGGAATCACTTGCAATCAAAGGCATTTGAGCGACGTAGCCGCGCGAACTTAAAGGCAATCCACGGATCCAATTGCCCTGAATTCTTTCCTTGCAGTGTCGCTAACGGCTGCCATGTGCGCGCCGCGAATCCATGCGAAGCCGCTCCGGGTTCATCCTGGTGACCCGATGAGCCCTGCACCGTTAACTGTGCCCGACGTTAGCGTCCCAAGTGCTGCAGCTTAAAACCACCCTGAGATGCCGTGCGCAGCGGCGAACTGGAAGTCGTGCCGCCGGAATGTTCGCTGCCGCAGGGCATCTGCCACGTCGTGTTTCTCCCCGCCGCGGCCTGCTGTCGGCAGTCCGGGTTCTCAACGACTTCCCGGCCGAGCACCTGCCGCCGCAGCTGGAGGCCTGGCGGCTGGACTGCGGTTGGGCGTGCGAGCGGGCCAAGGAGAAGATCCAGGTCAGCGGGCTGGGCGCGTTGGCGGTTGAAGCCTGAAACGCCGCCGGGATGGCGGGGACGGCCTTTGGCAAACCCATCCGACCATGCGAGAATACGCGCCCGGCCCCGTCCGGCGCGGGACATCCGGAGAGATGGCCGAGCGGTTTAAGGCACCGGTCTTGAAAACCGGCGAAGGGTCATTCCTTCCGTGGGTTCGAATCCCACTCTCTCCGCCACTAGATCCTGAAAAAGTGATCTGGATTGAAATAGTAATTTGAGTCGATTGGAAGGCAGGAAGCATGCAGAGGAACCACTCGCATGCGCATCGCTCGTCGTCTGAGCCGGCCCGCCACCGGTCGCTGGTCCTTCGTCGAGCGAGTCCCCGTCGATCTTCACGTCGTGCTCGACTGCCGACTTATCGAGCGTAGCTTCGGGACCAAAGATCTGGCCCAGGCCCACGTGCGTGCGGTCGTCCTTTCATCGGCTGTGCTCGACTCTTCGCACAGTTGAAGGCTCCCCAGACGCCACGGTCAACGAGCAGTGGCAGATCGAGAGCCCTGCCGCTGTGGAATTCATCCACGCTCAAAAAGTGCTCGCAGTCTCGCCATATTTCCAATCAAGGCAGTCTGACAGTGGCCTGTTGGGATATGCCTCAATTGCGAATAATTCGTGATAGCATTTGTGGGCCGCAAGCTTCCGTCGCGGTCATGGACGACTCCCAGCCCAAGCAAGACGGAAAAAGATGAATAGACGTACTTACATTGAACTTGTTCTTGAGCTGTTTGCGTTTATCGCCTTGTGTCTTGCAATGATGGCAAGCGGCAAAGCAGTGGTGATCTTCTCGCTGATCACTATCGCTTTGCTCCCCATTGCTGCTATAGGAAGGAGTGTCGTTCACTTCCTGCCAAACCCTTCGCTTTAGAGCTGAACTACATGAATGTGCTTGGATATTTCGCGGCGGCGGCCTTGGCGATCTGTGCCTCAAGCCTCATGCAGCCGGCGACGCAGTGCCCCCACTGCCGCCGCGATAGCCATCGCAGGCACCGCCAGCACCGTTGCGTATGCCAGTCCGGCCAGCAACATCGGGCCAAAGCCCGACGCCATGGCCGCCACTGGCACCTGCAGCGCCATGAACAGCAGGCCCCACAGCCACGCATGCCGGGGAAAGCACGCGCCTAGAGCCGCGGCGATCCCCAGTGCGATGGGATAGACGACGGTCCAGAACGAGGGCGCGTCCCAAGGCTCGCCCCCCGGAGTTCGCCAGGCCACCAGCACCCAGAACACGACGCCTACCTTCAGCGTGACAGCACTTGTTGCAAGAAAACTGCCCGATATCCGCATAGTTATTCTCCCGCACGAACATTCAGCATGCCCCTGTCGCGTTGACGGTGTATGACCAGCACCGGCATCCGGACACGGAGGTGTGGGGCGCATGGATGCACCCCAAAAAATCGGGCCGCCGATCAACCATTAGAGCGAGGCGCCCGACAGGGAGTCTTGCGTATCTGGCGAGAGAGCCGGATGTCGAAGCAGAAAACCGCAAAAAGAAAACGCCCCAGGAAGGGGCGTCTTTCATGGGGGTGACGCAATGCCACGCCATGCGTGGCAGCGCCATCAATGACGCGCGTCGTCGCGAGCCTTGCCCACGTCGCTCTGCACCTTGCCGACTTCCTTCTGGACCTTGCCTTCCAGCTCCTGCGACTTGTCGCCGGTCACCTTGCCAGCAACTTCCTTCACGGTGCCCTTGACCTGGTTCTTCGCGCCTTCAGTACGATTCTTGTCCATGTTCAATTACCTCGTGGTTGAACCCGTTGTGGGTGGAACCATCCTGCTTGGCGGGGAGTGGCGAGGTGGTGAACTTCCGCATCACGCAGCGCGAACGCTTTCCCTTCGTTCATTTATCCGCTGCAGCGCCAACGCTGACCCTGGGCTCGATCTGCTTCAACAGCTGATTGGCCATTCCCCGGTAGATAGGCACCCGGCACACCAGTCCCGACACACCGCGCGCCAGCAGCACCGTGGCCAGGATGGGCAGCAGCATGTCGCTGCTGTCGGTCAGCTCCAGTGAAATCACCGCCGAGGTCAGCGGCGCCTGGGTCACGCCGGTGAGATACGCGCACATGCCCAGCAGTACGAATACGCGCGCGTCGACCGACGGCATCAGTGCGGCCAGGTTGTGGCCAATGCCGGCGCCTACCGCCAATGCGGGCGAGAACAGCCCGCCGGGAATGCCGGCGATGTAGGACACCAGGTTGGCGAGAATTTTCATGACGCCGAACTCATGCCCCACCGTGGCGTGGCCCTGCACCAGGCTGCGCGCCTGGTCATAGCCGGTGCCGAACGCGCCTTCGCCGAACGCCGCGGCCAGCAGTACCAGCAGCACGCCGCAGGAGGCGGCGAGCAGGACCGGATGGCGTTGGCGCATCGCGCCCAGCCAGGCCGGCTTTCCCTCCATGGTGAGCAGCACGCCCTTGGCGAACAGGCCGCCGAGCAGCCCGGCCACGGAACCGCACAGCAGGATGGCCAGCCACGCTTGCCCGAGCGGCATGAACGCGGTGACCTTGCCGAAATAGGTGTAGCTGCCCAGCAGGCCCAGCGACACCACGCCACCGACGATGACGGCAGTGAGCAGCGTGCCGGAGAACCGGTGCTCGAAGCGCCCGCTGAGTTCCTCGATCGCAAATACGATGCCGGCCAGCGGAGTATTGAACGCGGCCGCGATGCCGGCCGCGCCGCCGGCCAGCAGGAAGTGCGAAAGCTCCTTCGGGTCGCGGAAGCCGGCCCAGCGCCCGAACACATACATCAGGCTGGCGCCGACGTGCACGGTGGGGCCTTCGCGCCCGACCGATGCACCCCCCAGCAGCGACAGCGTCGTCAGTGCAAGCTTGCCTGCCGATACCTTCAGCGACAGGTTGTCGCTGCGGAACGACTCGGTTGGCGTATCCAGCGCGGCGATCACCTGGGGAATGCCACTGCCGCGCGTGGGCTTGAGCGCGCCGCTGGTCAGCCACGCAAGCACCGCGAAGATCGTCGGCGTCAGCAGCAGCGCCCACCAGACGGAGTGGGCAATGATCGACCGGAACAGCCCGAAGGCGGCGTCGCTGGCCTTGGCGAACAGGATGGCGACCAGGGCAACGGCAACCGCACCCCCCCAGAGGGCCGCGCGTCGGCGCCACGCGGTTCGCGACAGCAGCGGCGCGTCGCCGTGCGTATTCGAGGGGTCCGGGCTCATGCCGGATAGTGTCGCATGGTCCCCTGTGATGACAGTTTGCCGCGCCTGCCTTCAGCCTGTGCGCGGCACGGGGCCATGCCATGTGATCGGCGTTTCACGGACGGCTCGTATGCTCGGTGGCACCCCCTCCGCATCTCCAGGCCGCACATGGGCTCGCCCTCCCGTCCGCATTTCGACGTCATCATCATCGGCGGCAGCTATGCCGGCATGTCCGCCGCGCTGCAGCTGGTCCGCGCCCGGCGCCGGGTGCTGGTCATCGACAGCGGCCTGCCACGCAATCGGAATTCCCTGGAAGCGCACGGCTTCATTGGACGGGAAGGCATGCATCCTGCGGAAATTGCCGCGCAGGCGCGCACCGAGCTGCTCGCCTATCCGACCCTGACCTGGATGGAGGGCCGGGCGGTGCGGGCTCGCGTGGTGGAGGAGGGTGTCTCTTTTGAAGTGGACTGCGACGACGAACGCACGATCGCTGCCGATCGGCTGGTGTTGGCCTATGGCGTGACCGATACATTGCCGCCCATCGACGGCCTGTCCGAACGCTGGGGGCGCAGCGTCTACCACTGCCCCTACTGTCACGGCTACGAGTTGTATGAAGGCAGCATCGGCGTGCTCGGCTGTGCCAAGGACGGTGGCGTAGGGCAGGCGCTGCTGCTGTGCGACTGGGGAAAGATCACGCTGTTCTGTCCGGATCCGGCCAGCATCGAGCCGGAAAAGCGCGAGCGGCTGGATGCGTGCGGCGTGGTGATCGAATCGACCCCCGTGAAGCGCGTTGAAGACACGGCGACCGTGGTGCTGGCCGACAATCGACGCGTACCGCTCGATGCGCTGTTCCTGCTGCCCACCTCCACGCTGTCCTGCGACCTGGCCGAGCAGCTGGGCTGCGAGCTGATGGATGCCGGCTGCATCACCGCCGATTCGGCCAAGCAGACCACGGTAGCCGGGGTATTCACCTGCGGCGATGCGGGGCGCATGGCTGGCAGCATCGCGCTGGCGGTAGGTGAGGGGGCGCTGGTGGGCGTGGCGGTGCACCGGTCGTTGCTGGGACTGCTGGACTGATGGGTCCTTCCGCCACGCCGGGCGTGGCTCTACCTGGCTAGCGCCGCCGTCTGGCGCGGCTTGTATTGACAGCGCGGATAGCTGGAGCACGACGCGAACTCGCCGTAGGGACCGGTGCGCTGCACGAGCACGCCGCCGTCGCAGACCGGGCACGGCTGCTCTCGGATCGGCTCGCCGGCGGTGGAGGTGATCTCCACGGCGCCGTCGTGCACCAGTTCGTCCAGGAACGGCGAGCGCTTGCCCTGCACGGTGAACATCGCCACCGTGCGCCGCGCGCGGGTCAGCGCCACGTAGAACAGGCGGCGTTCCTCGCTGAGCGGGAAGCTGTCGGCCTGCGGCATGGCCAGCCCCAGCACCGGGTCGTCGGCGCGGACGCTGGGGAACCGGCGCTCCAGCATCGCCGGAAGGATCACGATATCGGCCTCGGCCCCCTTGGCGCGGTGCGCGGTAAGGAACTCCAGTTCGAGCTGCGCGCCGAACCGCTGCGCCCAGTGCGCGGGCAGGTAGCTGCGGTCGGCGTTGTAGCGCCCCAGGATGAAGACCGAGAGCCGACCGTTGCGCCCAGGGGCGATGGCGCCGCTCTGCAACTGCTGCTGCAGGCGCTGCAGGTAGTGGTAGATCGCATCCTGCAGGTGGTCGCGCGCGGCCACCTGGAAGGCCTGCAACACCGGACCCTGCGCCGGGGTGGACGAGCGCACGGGCTTGGCGATCTGTGCGGGATTCCGGGAAATGAAGCGACTGGACGCGTCGCACAGCGCCTGCGGGCAGCGGAACGTCTGTGCCAGCTGCAGTACGGTCGAGGGTCCGAACAGTGCGCTGAATCCGGTCATGACACTGACGTCGGCGCCGGCAAACCGGTTGATCGACTGCCAGTCATCGCCCACGGCAAACAGGTGCCGTCCAGGTGCCTGCACCAACGCCTGGCACAGTCGTGCGCGTGCCCGCGACGCATCCTGGAACTCGTCGGCCATGACCATCAGGTACGGCGCCTGGTAGCGCCCCTGTTCCAGGTACGCGGCTGCCTGGTTGAGCATGTCCTCGAAATCGATGCCGCCCGCTGCTGCCAGCGCATCGTCCCAGGCATGCAGGATCGGCGTGGCCAGTTCCAGGAACAGCCGGTAGCGGTGTTTGAAGCGGTCCTCGGGAAGCTGGCGCAGGCGCTCGGCCAGGTCCGGCCCGCCCATGCCATTGCTTTTGGCGTGGCTGATGAAAGTACGCATCAGGCCGATCAGGTCGCTGTCGGGCATCGGCCGTGCGCCCTCGGTGGGCAGCTCGCGGTCGGGGTTCGGGTCCAGTGACAGCCCGTGTCCTGTCAGCGCTCCGGTCAGCCGCTGGAACAACGCCCCGCTACGCAGCTGCGCGCTCGTGGTCTGCACGCGTACCGCGTCGTCGGCGCGCTGATCGGCACGGTCGTGCATGTCGTGCACGTGGTACAGGGAGGTGCCGGGATAGAAGAAATCCGCCGTGCCGGGCTGCCAGGTATCGGTCGCGGTGTCCAGCAGCGGATGCGCTTCATAGGTGTAGTCCACGCCGTTGTAGAACAGCCAGTCGGCGATCACGCATTCTTCGATGTTGCCGACGCGTTCGCCGCGCAGGGTGCGCACGTATCGGCGGCCGTCGCTGTCCCAGCCATCGGCGGGCGCGGTCTGGCCCTGTGCTGGCAGATCGCGCGCGAACACCAGCCGGTACATGTCCCACTGCGTCCGGAAGTGCAGCGAACGGTCCTTCAGGCGGTCGATGATGTCGGCCAGCTGGTCGAAGCCCTGCCGTGCATCCACCGCCCAGGTGGGCACCTCGGGCATGCGGCCGGTGACGCTGCCGATGATCTGCCGGCCCAGCGCATGGAAGGTGCAGGCGGTCACCTCACCGACCGCCAGCCCCAGGCGCTGGAAGGCGGCATCGGTACGTTGCTGCAGTTCGCTGGCGGCCTCCTTGTTGAATGCCAGCATCACGATCTGGTCGGGCGCCATCAGCCCGCGTTGTACTGCGTAGGCGGCCTTGGCCACCATGGTCGATGTCTTGCCGGAACCGGCCGCCGCCACCACCAGCATCCGGCTGTCGAAACACAGCACCGCGCGGGCCTGTTCCGCGCTCAGCGGCTGGCGCTCGACCTGCGCCAGCAGGCGGGCGGCCGCGCGCTGCGCATCGGCCAGATGGGCCTCGTTGCGTGACGCCCAGTGTGCGGTCCAGTCCCCGGCCCAGCGCAGCAGATCGTCCTCGATCGCGGCCGGCGTGCCCTGCAGGTACGGGCGCAGTGCAGGGTCGTCGAACAACGCCCATAACCCATCCTCGCCCAGCGCCGGTAGCGGCCGGCGCGCCAGCAGCGCATGCTGCTGCTCGAGGGTGAGCCAGCGTTGCTGCGCATCGGCGCGTTCAAGCACCGCATCGACCTCCTCCAGCCACTGGCGGATGTCGGCGAGCGCGGCATTCGCATCGCCCAGATGCTGGTCCTGCCGCCGCGCATCGACGCCGGCCTGCCACACCTGCTGCAGCTCCCGCGCCTGTGCCGGGGGCAGCCCGCCCAGCTGCAGGTCGCCGTCTTCGGTGGCAATGCACAGCGTGGCCCATACCGGCCCCTGCTTTACGCGCCACGCCGTAGTCGCGGCGACATCCAGCGAGTAGACCTGCGCGTCAGCCATCAGTTCGAAGCGGTCGCCGACCCGGCGTAACCGCCAGTCCGGCGAGCGTGAAAGGCGGCGGCCCCAAGGCGAGGGGGACCAGTGCTGCGTCATCAGTACATCCAGGAAAAGCGGTGCGGTGGTCGGGGCGCATCCCGACCCGCGACGCGGGGAGCGCCATGATAGGAAAAACCGCGAAAAAAAACCCCGCCGCGTCGGGGTTCGTTCATTACAGCAGGGACGCGTCCGCTCAGCGTTCGCAGGCTACCGCGGCGGCGCTGCGGGACTGCCGCTCCACCAGCACGGCCACGCCCCACAGCAACAGGCCGCCCACGGCCGTGGCTGCGCCGACGTAGCCAGTCACCGCCGGGCTGAAACCTGCGCCGATGGCCATGCCGCCGAACCACGGGCCCAGTGCATTGGCGGTGTTGAATGCAGCGTGGTTGGAGGCCGCCGCCAGCGTCTGCGCTTCCCCGGCCACGTCCATCAGGCGGGTCTGCAGTACCGCGGCCAGTGCGCCCATCGTGCCCACGGCGATGATCATCGGGAACACGGTCCACACCGAATGCGCTGCCAGCGGGTAGGCCAGTAGCACGAGGATCGACCACACCAGCACCACGGCAGCAGCGCGGAACTGGAACCGATCCACCAGCCAGCCGCCGGCGACATTGCCGATGATCGCGCCGATACCGAAGATGCCCACCGCCACCGGCATCCACGATTCGGCCAGTCCGGTCACCTGCACCAGGGTCGGGGCCAGATAGGTGAACACACAGAACATGCCGGCAAAGCCCACCGAACCGATCGCCAGCGCCAACCAGACCTGCGGCTTGTTGAATGCGCGCAGCTCGCGCATTGGCGAGGTGCTTACCTCGTCCGGATCCGGCAGCAGGAAGCGCGCGATCATCGCCACGGTGGCGATGGCGAGCACGCTGACGAGGGCGAAGGCCGTGCGCCAGCTCAGCTGCTGACCCAGCCAGGTGGTGAGCGGGTTGCCGACCAGGATGGCGATCGACAGGCCCAGCAGCACCTTGGATACCGCTGCGCCGCGCTGGGCCGGCGGACTGATGGCTGCCGCCACCAGCATGGCCACTCCGAAGTAGGCGCCATGCGGCAGCCCCGCCACGAAGCGGGCGACCAGCATGGTCGCGTAATCCGGCGCCAGCGCGCTGGCCAGGTTGCCAACGGCATAGAAGCCCATCAGCGCCAGCAGCAGGGTGCGACGTGCGTAACCGGCGCCGGCAAAGGCGAGCACGGGGGCGCCAACCACCACCCCGACCGCATAGGCACTGATCAGGTGGCCGACCTGGGTTTCGCTGATCGAGAGCCCGCGGCTGATCTCAAGCATCAGGCCCATGCTGGCGAATTCACTTGTGCCGATGGCAAAGCCGCCCAGCGAAAGGGCAAGAATGATCAGCGTGCGCTGGCGGGCGGTCAGCCGCGCGGCCAGGGGAAGGTGGGTGGGGCTCATGGGGCAGGGGGCAGGAACGTGGTGCGCCATTGTACTGCTGCAGCGCAGCATACGTCTGTCCCCAGCCTGGCGGGCCACTGGAATGCTGTGGATCGATGGCGTCCGGGTCGGCGTGGTTGACACCGTGATCTCACATCATCTTCACGCAAGCGCGCGCGAGAGACCTGCGCGCGCAAACGCCGCAACGTGCAATCGTTGTGAAATTCATCTGCACATTCCTTAACCTAAGTGATGAAGCGCACACTTCCGATCATTGGCATCGATTCGCGCGTGCGCGCCCCAAAACGTCATCAACCCGCGCACCGAGAAGAATGCGTCGACGTGTTGCGTGTGTAAGCACAGGTGATGGACACGATCTTGTTCCATTGTCCCGCTGTGCGCACCATTGACGCGAATACACCCGTATTTACAGGCGTATTATCAGTAATTTCTGATTGGCAGCGCTGCAAACGTGCATTAGGATGCGCGTCAACGATGCGTACCCGAATGTTTGTGCAGGAACATCGGTCTGTCGTGATGGCAACACGGACAGCACGTAAGGTGCCGGTCAGGTGCAGTCGACGCTTGCAGCGCTATGGAAGCGCGTCATGGAGGATCACGTTTGTCCACGCAGAAATTTGTCGTCATTGCTGTTGCAGTGCTCGTGACCGCGCTTGTTGGCTACTGCCTGTCCGGCGTCCTCACGCTGCTGCTGCTGGGTCTGGACACGGATCTGTTCAAGTGGAATACCTACCTTCAGTACATCCAGGCAATGGATCAGCCTGCGGTCGCGCCGTACCTCACCAGGATCAAGGCCGCCGGCGTGCTCGGCTTCGGCCTGCCGGTGGTGGCACTGCTGGTCGCGATGTTCCTCCTGCTGAAGCCGAAGAAGACATCGCTGCACGGCGATGCGCGCTTCGCTGCGGCGGCGGACCTGGCCAAGCATGGTCTGTTCAAGAAGACCGACAACGGCATCGTGGTCGGCAGCTTCGGTGGCAAGCTGGTGCGCCTGGGCGGGCAGCAGTTCGTGATCCTGGCGGCGCCCACGCGCTCGGGCAAGGGTGTGGGCGTGGTGATCCCGAACCTGCTCGAGTACGGCGAGTCGGTGGTGGTGCTGGACATCAAGCAGGAAAACTTCGACCTCACCAGCGGTTGGCGTGCCAGCCAGGGGCACGAGGTATTCCTGTTCAACCCGTTTGCCGAAGACCGCCGCACCCATCGCTGGAATCCGCTGAGCTATGTCTCCAACGACCCGGCGTTCCGCGTATCGGAACTGATGAGCATCGCCGCGATGCTGTACCCGGATGGCTCGGACGACCAGAAATTCTGGATCAGCCAGGCGCGCAATGCGTTCATGGCCTTCACGCTGTACCTGTTCGAAAATCGCGACGACGAGCGCCGCCAGGGCTTCCCGGGTACGCACGACGCGCCCACGCTGGGGGCGGTGTTCCGCCTTGCCACCGGTGACGGCAGCGACCTGCGCAACTACCTGAAGGCGCTGTCCGGGCAGACGTTCCTCAGCAGCAATGCCCGCGCTGCCTTCGCCAACCTGCTCTCGCAGGCCGATGAAACCTTTGCCTCGATCATGGGCACCTTCAAGGAACCCTTGAACGCCTGGATCAATCCGGTACTGGACAAGGCCACCAGCGCCAACGACTTCCTGCTCACCGACCTGCGCAGGAAGAAGATGACCATCTATATCGGCATCCAGCCCAACAAGCTGGCCGAGAGCCGACTGATCATCAACCTGTTCTTCAGCCAGATCATCAACCTCAATACCAAGGAACTGCCCAAGTCCAACCCGGACCTGAAGTACCAGTGCCTGCTGTTGATGGACGAGTTCACGGCGATCGGCAAGGTCGACATCATCGCCTCGGCGGTGTCCTACATGGCCGGTTACAACGTACGCCTGCTGCCGATCATCCAGAGCATGGCGCAGCTGGATGCCACCTATGGCAAGGATGTGTCGCGCACCATCATCACCAACCACGCGCTGCAGATCCTGTACGCGCCGCGCGAGCAGCAGGACGCCAACGACTACTCGGACATGCTCGGCTATACGACCGTGCGCAGGAAGAATGTCACGCACGCACGCGAGAAGACCCACACCTTCACCGAAGAGCGTCGCGCGTTGATGCTGCCGCAGGAACTGAAGGCGATGGGCACCGATCAGGAGGTGTTCCTGTACGAAGGGATCCCCCACCCGGTGAAGTGCGACAAGATCAAGTATTACAAGGATCGCTATTTCACTTCGCGTCTATTGCCGAAGACCGATGTGCCGATGCTGGCGCTGTGAGCGCTGCACGTGAAGCTATGTGATCCATGTCAAATAATCGCGGCGTGAAGGTTAAATTACCGTTGAATTTGACGTTGAATTGACGCGAAGTTGTGGCAAGGTAGGTGTGATGGACGTGTAGTGCGTCATGCAATTGCCGGTTCGGCTGTCGAGGACCGGGATGCAGTGATGCAGCAGGAGAAACATGGATGGCTTTTCTCGGGTTGGGTGTGCAGGCGCAGGGGCCGGACAGGCGTTCGGGGCGCAGGCATGCACCAGGCGGGCGGGGTCCCGTTGTCACCCGAAAAAGTGTTTCATCTCACATCCAACGTTGCACCGTCGTGGCCCTGTGCGGCTACGACGCGACCCCGTATTGCCGTTTTTCAGGCTGAAGCCGCTATTCCGTACGCCATAGGGAAGTTCGTATGAAACAAGCGTTACTGTCCAAGGGTTCCATCCGCGTTGCGATGACAGCGGTCGCGCTGCTGCTCGTGGGCTGTGCCACCAAGCCCGCACCGGACTTCGGGGGGCGCTGGAAGCCGGTGAATCGATTCGCCAGCACCACGATGGAAATTCCGCTGTACACCAGTTACGTGTACCAGGCCACGCCGATGGACGGCACCCTGAAGACCATGCTCGAGCGCTGGGCGAAGGATTCCGGAATGACGCTGGATTACCGTCTCAGCTCGGATTACACCCTGTACGGTGCCGTTTCCACCATTGGCACGACCAACGCGCAGCAGGCCGTGATCGACGTGAGTGCGGCGTATGCGGGTCAGGGCGTGCTGGTGTCGATCGTCGGCAACCAGATCGTCGTGCAGCCGGCATCTGCGGGCACTGCAGCCGCCGCGAGCGCTGACGCAGCCGGCGGAAGTTGACTGCGGAGCATCCGCAATGCACGCCCGCAAGGGTGATGTCCCCCCGATGTTCAAGCAGTACGGATGAATTCCATGTTCCGAAAGAAGGACGCAGGCAACAGCCCCCAGGTCGACCAGGCCATCGCAAAAGCGGTCAGCTATGAGCTGACCGTTGCCGACCTGGCGCGTCGCAGCGAGCGCCGCGCGTGGTGGGTGGCCGGCTCGTCGCTGGTGATGTCGCTTGCCCTGGCCGGTGGGTACTACTACATGCTGCCGCTCAAGGAGAAGGTCCCGTTCCTGGTCATGGCCGATGCCTACACCGGTACCGCGACGGTCGCGCGATTGACCGGAAGTTTCGAGGGGCAGGCGATCACCGCCAGTGACGCCATCAACCGCAGCAACGTGGCCCAATATGTCATGGCGCGCGAGTCGTACGACTTTGCGGTGATGGGGCTGCGCGACTGGCAGCTGGTGCATGTGATGTCCAGTCGCCCGGTCAGCGATGCGATCCGCGCGCGCTATGCGAACAACAACCCGCAGAGTCCGATCACCCTGTATGGCAAGGATCGCGCTATCAGGATCAAGATCCTGAGCATCACGCCACTGGAAGCGCAGCCCAACGGTGGCTTCCGCGGGGCGTCGGTGCGTATCCAGCGCAGCATCTACGACAAGGTGAAGGCCAGCACGCACTACCTGGACAACCAGCTGGTGACGCTGCGATTCCGCTACGACAACAACCTGGCGCTGAACGAGCAGGAGCGCATCCTCAACCCGCTCGGCATGGAAGTGTTCGAGTATCGGGTGGACAACGATTACGCGCGTGGCGTGCCCGGCCCGGACGACGCCGCGCTGCAGCAGCAGGCCGAGCAGGCGCAGCAGCAGGCCGCTTATGAGGCCAGCCAGGCGGCTGCCGCCCCCGCGATCGACCCGGTCAGTGGTGAGCCGGTAGCGGGTGCGCCTCAAGGCTACGCGCCGGGTTATCCGCAGGCGCAGCCCGGCCAGCAGCCGGGCCAGACAGCGGGCTACCCGGCGCAGGCGCCAGGCCAGGCCTACCCGGCCCAGCAGTCGGCGCCGGGACAGCAGCAGATGCAGGGGCAGCCGATGCCCGGGCAGCCGGCGCCGATGCCGGCACAGGGAATTTCCACCGGACGTGCTGATGGAGCGAGCAACCGATGAGTAGTCGCAAGGTAAGGGGGGGCGCATTGGCCTTCGTGTCGATGCTGTCCATGGTGGTTTCCGCCAGCGTTTCGGCGCAGGCCGTGGACCACTACGCGTACGAGCAGGATCGCATCTACCCGGTGCGTACCGGCCTGGGTCTGACCACCCAGATCGAACTGAGTCCGAATGAGAAGATCCTCGACTACAGCACGGGGTTCAGCAGCGGCTGGGAACTGACGCGTCGTGAGAACGTGTTCTATCTCAAGCCGAAGAACGTCGACGTGGACACCAACATGATGGTGCGCACCGAAACCCACTCCTACATCTTCGAACTGAAGGTTGTGGCAACCGACTGGCGCCAGCTGGAACAGGCCCGCCGCGCCGGCGTGCAGTACAAGATCGCCTTCACCTATCCCAGCGACACCGAGTTCGGCATCGCCCAGGAAGCCGTCGAGGAAGAAGCCAAGCCGCTGCTCAGCACCGAGCTGGCCAAAGACCGCCAGTACAACTTCGACTATTCGTATTCGACCCGTCGCGCCAAGAAGATGGGCTGGCTGATTCCGGTGAACGTGTACGACGACAGCCGCTTCACCTACGTCAAACTGCCCAATTCGCCCGAGTACAAGACCGGCATCTTCCCGGCAGTGTTCGGTCGCGACGAGGAGTACGGGGAAGAGTACGTGGTCAACACGACCGTGGAAGGCAACACCCTCATCGTCCATGGGACTTACCCGTATCTGGTTGTCCGCCACGGTGACAACGTTGTGGGCCTGCGAAGGAACGCCAAGAAATGACCCAGCACACCACTCCCGGCAACGACCCGAACGATACCCGTGACGACGGCCAGGGCCCGTACACTGGCGGGCAGGGCACAGAGTCTTCCAACCCGTATTTCGGCAATGCCCGTGCATCCGCAACCCCGGACCTCGACGCCAGCGCTCCGCAGCTGCGCTCGGCCGAAGAACAGCGCCTGAACCGCAAGGCGCTCGCGTTCCTGGGCGGCATCGTGGTCCTGCTGCTCGCGATGGGCTTCCTGCTGTTCCGCAAGAGCAGCACCGACGAGCCGGCCAAGCGTGCGCCGGAAACCACCCGCGCGGCCGCACCCGAACTGCCGCGGCTGGCGCCCACCGCGCCGGTGCCGCCGGCCGAAGCCGCCGAGCCGATTCCGATGCTGCCGCCCTTGCCGGAGGAAGAGCCGGCCCGCGCCAGCCGGCGTGGCTTCGCCGACACCCTGCCGGAGCGCGACATCGACCGTGGCCCGTCGCTGCTGGATCGGCGCATCGGTGCCGGCAACGGCACGGTCGGTGAAGCCGAGCGCGCGCAGTCTTCCAGCGATGACTACACCAAGGCGATGCTGGCGGCGATCCAGGCCCAGAACGGTGGCCAGCCGGCCGCGCCGCAGCGCGTACGCCGTGGCCCGGATGTCGATGACGTCTCCAGCGCATCCTATATCCGCTCTCCGGATGCGCTGCTGGTGCGCGGCACCTACCTGCGCTGCATCCTGGAAACGCGCATCATCACCGACTTCGCCGGCTACACTTCGTGCCTGGTGACCGAGCCGGTGTACTCGATCAACGGCCGCACGCTGCTGCTGCCGAAGGGCTCGAAGATCTACGGTTCCTACGGCGGTGGCCCGGTCGGCGAACGCGTGGAGGTCATCTGGGACCGCATCACCACGCCGAACGGCATCGACGTCGCCATGTCCAGCCCCGGTATCGATGGCCTGGGCGGCGCCGGCATGCCCGGACAGTACAGCGCGCACTGGGGCAGCCGGATCGCGTCGGCACTGATGATCAGCCTGATCGCGGACGCCTTCAAGTACGCGGCTGCCGAGAACGGGCCGGAAACCACTACCGTTACCGGCAGCGGCCTGGCCGTGCAGTCGCCTTACGAGAGCGCGACGGCGCGCACGATGGAGCGGCTGGCCGGTGAAGCGCTGAGCCAGCGCCGCCCGCCGACGGTAACCATCAACCAGGGCACGCGTATCAATGTCTATGTCGCCAAGGATGTCGACTTCACCGATGTGCTTGGACGCCGTTGACGGACTGACCTGATCATGGATGCTGAAGTGGCCCCTCTTGCCTTGGTCTCAAGCGATTTCCTGCGCTATCAGTACGAAGTGCTGGGCATCGCCGAGTACATGAGCTCGCCCGAAGTGACGGAAATCTGCATCAACCGTCCAGGCGAGCTGTACCTGGAGACCCGGGCAGGGTGGCAGCGGGTGGACGTGCCGGGGCTCACCTTCGAGCGTGCCCGCCAGTTCTGCACCGCCGTAGTGAACGAAAGCAACACCGGCCAGCGCATCACCGATGCTGACCCCGTGGTGTCGCTGACGTTCCCCACCGGGCAGCGCGCCCAGTTCGTGATTCCCCCGGCCTGCGATGCGGGCAAGGTGTCGATCACCATCCGCCTGCCATCCAAGCACACCAAGACGCTCGGGCAGTACCAGGAAGACGGCTTTTTCAACCAGATCCTGGAGCAGGACGGCAGCCTGAGCGAGCAGGACCGCGAGCTGCTGGAACTGCGCAGTTCGCGCGACTACGCCGAATTCTTCCGGCGCGCGGTGAAGTACCGCAAGAACATCGTGGTGTCCGGCGCCACCGGCAGCGGCAAGACCACCTTCATGAAGGCGCTGGTCAACCATATTCCGGATGACGAGCGGCTGGTCACCATCGAAGACGCGCGCGAACTGTTCATCACCCAGCCCAACGTCGTGCACCTGCTGTACTCCAAGGGCGGGCAGAGCACCAGCAACGTCACCGCCAAGACCTGCATGGAAGCCTGCCTGCGCATGAAGCCGGAGCGGATCATCCTGGCCGAGCTGCGCGGCGATGAGGCGTTCTACTTCATCCGCAACTGCGCCTCCGGTCACCCCGGTTCGATCACCAGCTGCCACGCCGGCAGCCCCGAGCAGACCTGGGACCAGCTGGCGCTGATGGTGAAGGCGTCTGCGGAAGGGTCGGGGCTGGAATTTGCGGTCATCAAACGGCTGCTGATGATGACCATCGACATCGTGGTGCACATCAAGGCACACGCCGGTGCGCGCTACATCACCGGGATCGACTTCAATCCCGGCCGTACCCAGGGACAGGAGGGCTGACATGCTGCCAGGACTGGAAATGCTTGCGTGCCCGGAAATGGCCGTGCCCATGGACGTCATGCAGCACGTGATCAACGTGGAATCATCGCGCAACCCCTATGCCATCGGCGTGGTCGGCGGGGCGTTGGCGCGCCAGCCCAAGCAGCTGGACGAGGCACTGGCCACGGTGCGCATGCTGGAAGAGAAGGGCTACAACTTCTCGGTCGGCCTGGCCCAGGTCAACCGGTACAACCTGCCCAAGTACGGCCTGGATTCGTACGAAAAGGCCTTCCGCCAGTGCGACAACCTGGTGGCCGGCTCGCGCATCCTGGCTGAGTGCTACAAGCGTTCGGGCGGTGACTGGGGCAAGTCGTTCAGCTGCTACTACTCCGGCAACTTCACCACGGGTTTCCGGCATGGTTACGTGCAGAAGATCTACGATTCGATCCAGAAAGGCCAGCGCATGGCCGCCAACGGCGGCGTGGCCCCCATCAACGTCATCGACCGCGGTACCCGGCGCGCGGTGAAGGTGGAGCACCACCCGCAGACGACCGTGGGAATGCAGGGCCGCATCGTGGCCCAGAACGCGCCCACGTACGTGGCCCCGGCCGTTCCCGAAGACCCGGCGCGTGCCTACGTGGTGTATCCCTCGACCGCAGCCATGGCGCGCGGCAGCCTGGTCAATCTGGCCGACCAGGCACTTTCGCGCGTGGTGCTGGGCGCGGTCGACAACGCCATGCAGGCGCCGCAGCCGCAACCGGCACCGCCGGTTGCGGTCGCGCCCGCCGCGGCGGAAGGCCCGGTCAGGCTCAGGCCCTGGAGCGAACGCAACGCGCCGGCAGCGCTGCCGGTGGAACCGGCAACCTATTCCGCACCGGTGGCGCCGCCGCCGGTGCACCCGATTCCCGCAGGGGATGCGGCCTTCGTGTTCTGACGAAGGCATGGCGCGGCCAGGCCCCCGATTGGCCAATTCAACAATGCAAGCCCATCAACAAGGATACCCACCCATGAAGCGATTCACCCCCGATCTGGTCACCGCACAGCGCACGCTGAAGACCATCCTGATGGCCGTTGCCTTTGCTGGCGCATTGGCTGCCCCGCAGGCGTTCGCGCAGGAGTTCGGCGGCACCGACGTCAAGGTCTGCGGCTTCTTCGACAGCATCAACGGCCTGCTCAGCATCGCCTCGATCGCCGTGGTGACCATCGCGGTCATCTTCGCCGGCTACCAGATCGCCTTTGCCCACAAGCGCATTGGTGATGTCGCCCCGATCCTGATCGGTGGCCTGCTGATCGGCGCGGCCGGCCAGATCGCCAGCATGCTGCTCGGTGACAGCGCAGGCAATTCGGCCTGCGCCAAGCCGACCGCCTTCCTGCTGGAACAGGCCGCGATCTACTACGGTGCATAAGAACGTCGTCTTCCGCGGCTGCACGCGCCCGGCGATGTTCCTGGGCGTTCCCTACGTGCCGTTTTTCTTCGTCGTCGGTGGGCTGTTCCTGCTCAGCGTCTACACGAATTTCTGGTACCTGGCGAGCATCCCGGTGGCCATCTTCGTGATGCGGCAGATGGCCAAGCGCGACGAGATGATCTTCCGTCTCATGGGCCTGCGCCTCCAGTTCAAGCTGAAGGCGCGCAATGTCCAGGCCAACGATGGCATGTGGGTGTTCACCCCCAACCATTACCGCAGCAAACCGGCACCCAGGGACTGAGTGCCACCGGGTCCGCGCAGCCAGCTGCGCGGACCTTCCAGAATCCGTGTAATTCCCATCAAGGCGCAGCATGTTCAGCCCAGACACGTCCATTGCCGAGTTCATCCCGCTGTCGTCGCACGTGGCCGCCAACGTCGTGAAGACCACCGGTGGCGACTACCTGCTGACCTGGCACCTGGAAGGGTTGCCCTTCGTTGGCCGTGAAGACTGGGAGCTGGAGCACAAGCACAACACCTTCAACCGCCTGCTGCAGACCCTGCGAGCGCCGGACTTCGTCAACGTGGCGTTCTGGGCCCACGACATCCGCCGCCGCCGCACGCTCAAGGGGCGGACTTCGTTCCGCCAGAAGTTCAACCAGGACGTCTCCGACCAGTACATGGGCATGCTGTCGTCGCAGCGGATCATGCAGAACGAGCTGTACCTGACCATGATCTACCGCCCCGTGGTGGCCGGAAAGCGCTTCGTGGAGCGGTCGGCCAACGTGACCAAGCTGCAGGCCGAGCAGAACCAGGCAGTCGAAAAGCTGCTGGAACTGGCCGGCAACGTGGAAGCGGTCATCCGCGACTACGCACCGTACCGACTGGGCATGTACGAGGCGAAGAACGGTATCGTGTTCTCCGAGACGCTGGAGTTCTTCGGTTACCTGATCAACCGCATCGACGAGCCGGTGCCGGTGCTGCCCGCTCCGGTCAAGGACTACCTGCCGGTCAGCAAGCACCTGTTCTCGGCCAAGACCGGCGATTTCGTGATCGCCACGCCCAACGGGGTGAACCACTTCGGCGCAATCCTGAATATCAAGGAGTACGCAGAAGGGACCTACCCGGGCATCCTCAACGGCCTCAAGTACCTGGATTTCGAGTATGTGGTGACCCACTCCTTCAGTCCGATGGGCCGACAGGACGCGCTTAAGGTGCTGGACCGGACCAAAGGCATGATGATCTCGTCCGGCGACAAGGCGGTCAGCCAGATCATCGAGCTGGACCAGGCCATGGACCAGCTGTCATCGGGCAACTTCGTGCTGGGCGAATACCATTACACGCTGGCGGTCTACGCCGACAGCCAGGCCAAGCTGTCGCAGAACGTGGCCACCACGCGCGCCGAGCTTTCCAATGCCGGCTTTGTCTCGGTGAAGGAAGACCTCGCCGTGACTTCGTCGTTCTACGCCCAGCTGCCGGGCAACTGGCGCTACCGCACCCGCCTGGCCAACCTGAGTTCGCTCAATTTCCTGGGCCTGTCGCCGCTGCACAACTTTGCTACCGGCAAGCAGCACAACAACCCGTGGGGCGATTGCGTGACCACGCTGCAGACCACCAATGGCCAGCCGTATTACTTCAATTTCCACGCCACCCATCCGTCGGAAAACTCGCTGGGCGAGAAGGCGATCGCCAACACGATGGTCATCGGCAAGTCCGGTACCGGCAAGACCGCGCTGATCAACTTCCTGCTCAGCCAGGTGCAGAAGTACGACCCGTCGCCGACCATCTTCTTCTTCGACAAGGACAGGGGCGCGGAGATCTTCGTCCGTGCCTGTGGGGGCAACTACCTGGCGCTGGAGAACGGCGCGGCCACCGGCTTCAACCCGTTCCAGTGCGAGAACAACGAGGCCAACGTGCAGTTCCTGGCCGACCTGATCAAGGTGCTGGCCGGCAAGAAGGAATACAGCGCACGCGAGGAAGAGGACATCTACCGCGCGGTGGAGAGCATGCTCGACACCCCGATGCACCTGCGCAACATGACCAACTTCCAGAAGAGCCTGCCCAACATGGGCGACGACGGCCTGTACGCGCGCCTGCGCCGCTGGACGTCGGGCAATTCGCTTGGCTGGGTGTTCGACAACCCGATTGATACGGTGGACCTGAGCAAGGCCAACATCATCGGCTTCGACTACACCGACATCATCGACAACCCTGAAGTGCGCGTGCCGGTGATCAACTACCTGCTGCACCGCCTGGAGTCGCTGATCGACGGCCGCCCGCTGATCTACGTGATGGACGAATTCTGGAAGATCCTGGACGGCGAGGGTGGCCTGAAGGAATTCGCCAAGAACAAGCAGAAGACCATCCGAAAGCAGAATGGCCTGGGCATCTTCGCCACCCAGAGTCCGGAGGATGCGCTGAAGAGCGACATTTCCGCGGCGCTGATCGAGCAGACCGCCACGCTGATCCTGCTGCCCAATCCGAACGCCAGCAAGAGCGACTACATGGACGGCCTGAAGCTGACCGAGGCGGAATTCCGGGTGGTTACCGCCCTGGACGAGCGCTCGCGCTGCTTCCTGGTCAAGCAGGGCCACGCCTCCAGCGTGTGCCAGCTCAACCTGCGCGGCATGGACAACATCCTGTCGGTGATCTCCGCGTCCACCGACAACATCGACGTCATGCACAAGGTGCTGCAGACCACGGCGATCCGGGCGCGGGTGCCGGTAAGCGAGCTCACCCCGGAGCAGTGGCTGGAAGAGTTCTACAAGCAACGCAAGGGATCGGGCAAGCCGGCGGCGGCCAGCCCGGATGCGGCGTGACCAGAGGCGACCGCCCATGACCTACACGACAGTGGAGACTGCAATGAAGACCCATCAGAAGGCTGGCCGCGTGGCAAAACGACCGCTGCATCGACGCATGGCGGCGACGGTACTGGCAGGTGCGCTGCTGGTGGGTGCCCCGAGCGCCCAGGCCGGTGGCTACCCGGTGATCGACGTCACCTCCATCTTCCAGGACATCAAGAGCTGGATCGACGACACCATCGAGTATGGCAAGGAAGCCCTGCGTTGGAATGAGATCAAGCAGCAGATCGATGACGTCCGCGCGATCATGGACGCGATGAACTTCGTCATCGACCTGCCGATGGGCGAGCCGCTCAAGAAGGTGGATCCGAAGTACCTGGTGGCCGAGACCTGCGGCCAGGAAGCCATGGGCTTCAACCTGCGCACGGCGATGAGCCTGGCCGGCATCGAGTCGGGCGACATCAAGTCGCAGCAGCAACAGATCTGCGTGAACATCCGCATGATGCAGAACCGCAAGTTCAACGACTCGGTGGACTTCCTGGACAAGACCATCAAGCAGGCCCAGGAAGCGATGCTGGAGAATTTCCTTGCGCGTGCCGGGACCAGCAAAGTGGGCGGCGTGCAGTCGGCAGACAGCGACAGCGCCCGCCTGAGCAACCAGCTCAACACGATGGCCCAGCAGTGGGCGACGCGGATGCAGTCGTATGACGCGTACATCGCAACCATGGAAGCGAACCAGAACGCACTGGCCAGGACGGCGCTGAAAGGCAACCCGAAGAACAAGTTCATCGGCGACATCGTGCAGACCGTTGCGCTGAAGGGTGCGCTGAGCGTCGATTGACGTTGGCGAGTCCCGCAAGACGCTGTGCCACGGGCGTGGCACGTTGGAATACCAAAGGACCATGGAAATGAAGCTCGCATCGATCGCACACTTTGACCTCCCCGGAGGCCTGCAGGACCTGCTTGGGTACGCATCGCGTATCTCGGTCGGCGACTTCGTTTTCTTCCGCCTGATCCTGGATTACCTGTCCGACCGGATCAACAAGTTCGGCCTGGACCTGTTGAACCACATGATGACCTGGGTCGGTGGCATTGCACTGGTCCTGATGACGCTGTGGGTGTTGATCCAGGGGTATCGCATCATCACCGGACAGAGCCGCGATTCCATGATGGCGTTGGTGACCAACATGGCCCGGGCGGCACTCATCGTCAGCGTGGCGACGAGCATGGCCATGTTCGGCACGAAGATCCAGGACTTCCTGGTGGACGATGTAAAGGGCGCGATCTCGGCTGTGGTCACCGGCAAGAACAAAGCGCCGGAGGAGCAGATCGACGAAGCCTTGGCATGGATGCAGGTGGCCCTGTCCAGCGTGGACGCGATCAAGGTGATCGACGATCCCAGCATCAGCAGCGAGAAGACCCAGGCACAGCTGTTCATCGGCATGGGCACCGGCGGTCCCGCCGTGGTTGCCGGTTCGATGCTGCTGCTCTACCAGATTGCGCTGGCACTGTTCGTCGGCTTCGGGCCACTGTTCATCCTCTGCCTGCTGTTCGACCAGACCAAGGCGCTGTTCCAGAAATGGCTGCTATATGGCTTGGGCACGATGTTCTCGATGGCGGTCCTCGCAGCGATGGTCTCGATCGCGCTGGACATGATCATCCGCGTGTCCGTTGCGTTCTGGGCCCGCGCCGCGTTCGACAGGTTCCTGCTAGACGGCGCCTCCAGTGAAGGCCTCACCAGCCAGGCCATGCAGCAGGGCGGCATGGGCCTGATCCTCACCACCCTGATTCTGACTGCGCCCCCAATGGCCGCGTTCTTCTTCCAGGGCACCCTCGGCAGCTTCATGGCATATTCCCAGATAGGCGGCAGCCCTGCAGCGCAACCGGGCCCGCAGGGCCAGCCGCCAGGTTCTTATGTGCCGCAGCAGACGGTGGACAACAGTAATCCAGTGGCTAATCAGCAGATGCAGAGCACTGTTCCGCGCAATGTGTCGCAGGCGGCCGGTCACCAAGATGCGGCTGCAGTTGGAGCTGGAAAGTTCGGAAATGCTGATCGATAACATTGCATCTGTTCGAAGCTTTCTGGATCTGGGAGATTTTCAATGAACAAACGGTTGATCACAGCGCTGGCTCTTCTTGTCCCCTTTTCGGTAATGGCAGAGGGAAACTGTCCTCCGGGCATGTACCCAATCGGGGGGCAGGGCGCTCAAGGCTGCGCGCCGATACCAGGGCAAGGGGCTTCGGGAGCGCCGGTTGCTCCGAAGCCATCTGGAAAATGGGAGACGAGGTGGGGTGCATTGGTCGAAGACCAGGCTCCCCGGCCAAACGTTCCTGTGGCGACTGGTGCGTCGGTTTCCCAGAAATCCAAGCGTGCCGCTGTGCAGTTGGCGACCGAGCAATGTAGAAAGGAAGGTGGAATTCGGTGCGAATTGCGAATGGCGTATCACAATCAATGTGTCGCACTTGCCGACCCAGTTCCGGTCGGGGGCAGAATTCCTGCCGGACTCACGTCATCGATAGCGGGCGGGGCTACGATCGATAAGGCAAAGGAGGTGGCGTTGTCGGAGTGTCGTGCGGGTGGACGGGGCAATGACTGCACGGTGACGTACACGGCTTGCAGCATGTCTGAGTTCAAATCGTTCTGAAGGAAGCTCACTAAGCCCGAATCGGGATTTTTCTCCAGGGCACCCTCGGCAGCTGCATGGCATAGTCCCAGATCGGCGGTAGCCCTGCGGCGCAACCGGGCCCGCAGGGACAACCGCCGGGCTCTTATGTGCCGCAGCAGACCGTTAGCAAGAGTAACTCAATTGACCAAACCTCAGTCCAGGGTACGCGCACTATGCCTGTCTCAACTGGTTCACCTTCGCCTGATCCGAATATGACGGGAAGATTCGGCAATGCCGAGACACGGTGACCCCGATCCCTGTCCTGCAAGGAGCTCTGCAGAGAACCTACTATGAAGATTCGACTTTTCCTGGTGTTAACGATGTTTCCGGTGATCGCTTGGGGCGAAGGTGGGTGCCCACCGGGGCAGTACCCGATTGGCGGCCAGGGTGTACAGGGCTGTGCTCCCATTTCTGGGCAAGGCAATTCCAATGGCAGTTCCTCCGCACCGCGTCCTGCAGGAAAATGGGAGGACCGCTGGGGTGGAATTGCTGTAGAAAGTTCGGTTCTTGCTCCGGGAGTTCAAGTTCCCACGGGTATCTCTGAGTCGAAGCGGTCCAAGAGGGAGGCTGTGTCATCAGCAATGGACCAATGTCAGCGGCTGGGGGGGGGGTAAATGCAGAATCTTGGTCACTTACCACAACCAATGTGTCGCTCTCGCCGACCCCACATTGGCTGGAAGTGCGCCCGCAGGGAGGTCGGCGGCAGGCACGGCTGAGACAAAGAAACAAGCGGAGGCTCTCGCGGTTGCGCAGTGCTCTAAGGCGAGCGTAGGCAGATCATGTTCTGTCGTCTATTCGGGCTGTAGCATGTCTGAGTTCAGATTCTTCTGAACGCGACGGGTCCCGCAATTGATGACGCGGTCATGGGATGCCTTCTCGATTCGTCGACATTGCTCTGCGCGATGCGAGCATCGAGTGGTGATGTCCACGCAGGGACATAGCGTTTTGAATTGCAACACCAAGGGAAAGCCGCTGATGATGCGGCAGCCCGCAGGGACAACCGCCGGGTTCTTATGTGCCGCAGCAGGCGCAGAATTCAGGGAGTCATGAGCAGGCGTCTTCAAGCAATCCGCAGCAGGAAATGGCTTGAAGCGTAGGGTATGCACAGAGCAAGGCGACACCTGACACTGGCAGGATGGGCGACGCGAATCGTGGAGAGTGAGTATATTTTTCTATAACGGTTGGTTGAGTGAGGCCCTTATGCGCGCTGCATTACTTTCAGCGTTCCTTCTGGTTCCAACCATTGCGTTGGCGGAGGGAGCTTGCCCCCCAGGTCAGTATCCTGTCGGCGGACAGGGGGTCGTGGGATGTGCGCCTATTCCGCAAGGCGGCACGGGCGGCTCCGTCGCAGCCCCGCGTCCTACAGGTAAATGGGAAACCCGTTGGGGCGCGGTCGTTGAGGACAACACGTCTTCAAATCTGGCTACGGGCACAGCCGTGTCTCGCAAATCGAAGAGAGAAGCGATTGCCGCGGCGACTATGGTGTGCGAAGAGATGGGTGGCAAAAGATGCAAGCCACGGATTACGTACTACAACCAGTGCGTTGCCCTTGCGGATCCAACCGAGGAATCGCGGCGCGGAGGTGCTACTCAGACGATCGCGTCCGCCGAAAAAACCGTTGAGCTGGCCCGGTCACGCGCCCTCAGTCGCTGCGAGTCCGAGGCAGCGGGCCGACAATGCAGTATTGTGTACTCAGAGTGTAGTCCTTCTGAGTTCAAGGCATTTTGACGGACTCAAAACATGGGAAAAGAGAGGTTTACCTGGTGTATCGCTGGCAGTTTCTGATCGTAGCGTCCTTTCTTTTGCCGGCGATTGCCTGCGCAGAAGGCGCTTGCCCTCCAGGGCAGTATCCTGTTGGCGGACAAGGCGTACAGGGCTGTGCACCAATACAGATGGGTTCGAGCGGCGCGGCTTCAGCTGCGCCTCGACCTGCTGGGAAGTGGGAAACTCGGTGGGGGGCAATTGCGGAAGACCCTAAGACTCTCAGCACTGGTGCGTCGGTTTCGATGAAATCCAAGCGGCAGGCCGTAGCGTCCGCAATTTCCGAGTGTGAGCGCATGGGGGGTGTTTCCTGCAAGCTACGGCTGGCATATCACAACCAGTGCGTCGCAATCGCCGATCCAGACGCACGGCAGATCGCACGTGGCGGCGGTCGCTCGATGGTGATTTCTGCTCAAACCATCGAACAGGCGAAGTCGCTTGCTTTGGAGGAGTGCCGCGCGCTTGATGGGGGGCAAAGTTGCCAGCTGTCCTACTCCGCGTGCAGCATGTCTGAGTACAAAAGCTACTGATCTGCAGAAGTTTGGTTTGCAGGCTCTGCGTCGTACTTGATTTCGTCAGTAGCTACGACGCACCTTGCAATGAAGTGGACCACCGTACGATTGGCCCTGCGGAATACGTGATCGGCGTCGCCCCTGTAAAGTATTGCGCTGCAGGAAGGGCACCCTCGGCAGCTTCATGGCATATTCCCAGATAGGCGGCAGCCCTGCAGCGCAACCGGGTCCGCAAGGGCAACCACCGGGATCATATGTCCCATCCCAAAACGTAGATAGGGCATCGAAGAGGTTGGGCAAGCTGTGCAGCCGGTGATGAGAACTACCGCCGAGGCCGGTGGATCTGATGGTGGAACTGTTGGTCCCGGAAGACTTGGCAATGCTGGAACCCGCTAATTGGCCTAGGAGCTCTGGTTGAGGTCAGGAGTCTGGAGAAGTCTAATGCGTAGACCATTTCTTGTTTCACTGATGCTGCTTACTTCCGGGTACGCGCACTCGGAAGGCGGTTGCCCTCCGGGGCAGTACCCTGTCGGTGGACAGGGGGTACAAGGATGTGCCCCCATTCCCGGGTCAGGAAGTGGCTCAGCGGCCCCGGCAGCACCGCGTCCAGCAGGGAAGTGGGAGACACGCTGGGGCGCGATCGCTGAAGATAAGGCCCCCACGCCAGGTGCCGCCTTGGCAACGGGCGCGGCGGTCTCTCAGAGGTCCAAGCGTGAAGCGTCATCGCTTGCTGTTGAGCAGTGCAGACTGCAAGGCGGTAACAAGTGCGTCGTTCGACTTGCCTACCACAATCAGTGCGCTGCCATTGCAGATCCTGGTACTACAGCAGGAAACATTACCGGCGGAGTTTCCATCGCCGCGAGAGCCGAGACGCTTCAGCTGGCCAAGGAAAACGGTCTTCGCGACTGCAGGGCCGCGAACAACGGGACGAGTTGCGTGATTTCCTACTCGGCTTGCAGCATGTCCGAAATCAAGGCCTTCTGAGGGCGGGTTACTGACCGTCCGCAGTGACCCCGTCCAGGTGCGGGCGATACGCGTCACGCCTAGGCTCGCCACTCCATCATCACTCCGGCGTAGGAACGGTTGGAGTTCGAAGGCATGTCGGTGTTCACTGCCTTCATCGCGGTGGAGGTGCCGCGCCGGGCGGGCGGTTTGGCCAGGTATTCCTGTGCGCCGGCGAAGGGGATCAGCTTGGCCGCGGCCACGTCTCCGCGCCCTGCAGCGCAACCTGGCCCGCAGGGCCAGCCGCCAGGTTCTTATGTGCCGTAGCAGACAAGCAATGCAGAGGCAAGCAGATCTACGGGAGACTCTCAGCAACACACGGTAAATAGAGCAGTGTCCCAAGTTGGCTCTGGCCCGGCTCGCGATACTGGCACTGGCCGCATGGGAAATGCGGATCCGCGATAGGTGATAGTTTGAGGTTTTGGCCTTGATAATCAGGGTTTGACGTGTCGAATCGCTGGCAATTATTTATCTTAGTCTTGTTCTTCTTTCCGGCTGTTGCTAGTGCGGAAGGCGCTTGTCCACCGGGCCAGTATCCAATTGGCGGACAAGGCGTACAGGGCTGTGCACCAATACAGACGGGTTCGAGCGGCGCGGCTTCATCTGCGCCTCGACCTTCTGGGAAGTGGGAAACTCGGTGGGGAGCAGTGGCTGAAGGTCGCGGTTCTTCGGGGCCAGATGCGCCTACCGCGACCGGGGTCTCCGTATCACAGCCTTCAAAGAAACTCGCCACTAGCGTTGCCTTGGACGAATGCAAGCGCGGCGGTGGCCTGGAATGCAAGATTCGAATTGCCTACCACAATCAATGCGTGGCCATCGCGGATCCAATCGCAAGCGAACGGGCGCGCGGAGCTACGATGTCCAGTGTGGTTGGTGCTGAGACTCTATCAAAAGCATCCAAGATGGCGCAGGACCGCTGCGGCTCTCGCGGCGCGTCCTGCGAAATTTTTTACTCAGCTTGCAGCATGTCCGAATTCAAGGCCTTCTGACGGCGGGCTACTGACCGCCCGCAGTGATGCTTACCGCGTCACTGCATGCATTCGCTGAAGACGATCGGGCAGACCTTGGCGCCGGCGCCGATGCAGTCGGTCAGTGCTGCTTCTTCGGCCACGTCCTTGGTCTTGCCGCGACCGCCGAAGCTGATGCTTCGGCCGTCCGCGCCGCGCAGGCGGATGGCCGCTGCGCACTCGCCGTGTGGAACGGCCACCAGTACCTTGCAATCGCCGCCGCCGCATTTGCTCAGCGCGGTATCGCTGGCGTCCTGCTGGTTCAGTCCCCAATGCACCGCATAGGCGTTCGCGCCGGTGCCGGTGGCAATAGCGGTCCAAGGGCGGGCCATACGCGTCATGCCCTCGGCGCGCCGCTCCACCATCACTCCGGCGTAGGAACGGTTGGGGTCCGCGGGCATGTCGGTATTCACTGCCTTCATTGCTGTGGAGGTGCCGCGCTTGGCGGGCGGTTTGGCCAAATATTCCTGCGCGCCGGGGAAGGGGATCAGCTTGGCCGTGGCCACGTCTCCGCGTGCGGTCAGGTCCGCGCGGTGCAGGAAGCGGTCGACCGCGCGGTAGGCGTACTTCCAGCCGGAGCAGAACGCTTCCTGCGACGGGCTCTGGCACTGCGCACCGCCGGCCGCGCTGCAGGCGCTCGTTGCCACGGCACCGGCGGTTTCGCGGCTCTCACCCTGGCCCCAGTACATACCGCCCTGCTGGCTGTAGGCCGGCGCCATGCACGCATTGGCGAACGTGAGCACCGGCGAACAGGTTCCTTTGCACTGGCGCATGGCATCCAGCATGGCCTCGCCCTTGTCCTGCTCGTTGAGTACGACGTTCCAGGAACCGTCGTCGGTGCTGACCACCACCACGCCCCACCAGTCGCGGATGGCATCCTTGCGGATCCTGGCCTTCTCGGCGGCGCGGATATTGGCGGCGATCTGCGCGGCTGCGGCAGCCTCCGCCTGGTTCACGTAGGCCCCCGCCGCCTGGTTGCGCATCCAGCCTTCGTAGTTGTGCACGGCCTGCGCATGCCGCTGCTGCTCGGCCTGGGCACTGTTCTGCGCCATGGCCGGTGCCGCCAGCAGCAGGGCGGCTGCCAGCAGCATGGTGACGAGGTTAGAAGCAGTAGTCATTCTGCGACTCGCACTTTGCGCCACCGCCAGCCTTGCATTGTTCCAGCGACTTCGCCGCGAGTTCGCCGGGCTTGGTCTTGGTACTCTCCGCCACGTTGACGAACAGGGCGCGGACATTCGGCTTGGCCTTCTTGTCCACGGCGATGCCCATGCAGTGGTTGCGCAGCGGGAAGGTCACCAGCTCGACGCAGCCCTTGTGCTTGCCGTTGCATTCCTGAAGCGAACGGATGCGTGCCTCCGCCGCGCTCATGCCCATGTTCTGGCTGACCTGCTGGTGGGCGTCGCTTACCGCCATGCTGAAGAACATCTCGACACCTTCCGGCATCTGCGCGCTCATGGTACCCGGCGGCGGCAATCCGGCGGGGGCATCCTGTGCGCCTGCCGTGCCAACCATGATGAGGGCGAGAGCCAGCATCCCGCGGGCACGCAAGGGGTCAAGCAGCATACGTTTCATGTGTTTTCCCGGACAGTGGTGCCACGCAGGCGCGGGCATGAGAATCGTCCTCCCACAATAGCGGCGCAGGCCAGGCCAGCGTATAGGTATTTTCCTACATTTGAGGCCGTGACGTAGTGCCACGCCCTGCGTGGCAAAGCATCCGAAGCCGCGTTAGGCCCCATCAACCAAAAGCAGGAATTCGAGTCAAACAATCAAATTCCCATCGCATCGCACACAGCGCATGGTGGCGTCCCACATCACGATCGATCTGGAGCGGGCAGTGCGGGCATTGAAGGGGAAAAGAGAAAAGGGTCGGCTCTCCGCCCTGGGACGGCACATCGCCGCGCGCCTGCTGATCGCGGCGCTGCTGGCTGCTCCAGCCGCCAATGCAGGTGCGCCGGTCATTGACATCACCTCGATCATCGGCGATCTCCGCGCCTGGCTGGACGACACCGTCCAATACGCCAAGGAAGCAAAACGCTGGAAGGAAGTGCAGGCACAGATCAACAGTGTGCGCGCGATCTTCGACCCGCTGCGCTTTTCGATCGGCCTGCCACCGGGGGCCACGCTGGAGAAGGTGGCGCCGGACTATCTGGTCGTGGAAGCCTGTGGAAAGGGCGCCGCAGATCTTCGGATGCAGAGCGCAGTGACGCCCCTGCGCTTCGCCCGAAGGGAAGAAAGGAAGGAGAGGGAGGCCCAGCAGCGGCAGATCTGCGTGAACATTCAGATGATGCAGAACCGCAAGTTCAACGAAACCGTGACCTTCCTGGAGCGCACGATCAATGACGCTGAAACCGCAATGCACGACATCTTCCAGGCCCGGGTGGACAGCAACAACACCACTGGCGGCGTGCAGGCGACCCAAAGCGATACGGCGAGGCTGACCAACCACCTCAACCTGACGGCCCAGCAGTGGTCCACGCGCATGCAGGCGTACGATGCCTACATCGCGGTCATGCAATCGCGACAGAACGTCATTGCGCGGGCTGCACTGCAGGGTGACCCGACCGCGGACGCCGTCTCCGACATCATGCAGACGGTGCTTCTGGAGCAGGCGTTGAAAATCAAATGAGCGGCGTGGACGATCAGTCAGCGCTGACCCGTTCAAAACGGCGGCGCAGGACCCCGTCAGCTTCTACCTGCGCACAGAACATTTCGTAGGGTCGTACCCACAGTCCCAGATCCTCATCCAGGGGCCGGTAGAGGACCATTGGCTCCAGCGTCTCGCTGTGCCGGACCACGTCCAGCACTTGGTAGTTGCCGCCCTTGAAATGACGGTATAGGCCAGGTGGCAGGGCGGGCAGGGGAGTCAGATCGGACATGCGAAACCGTCGTCGGGTGGGTGTCGGGCCATTTTAGGCCACGGCGGCCTGACGGGCCGGTGCGAAACGATGATCTCTTGTGTATTGACCCGTTGATACACCGTTCCCTGATAGCCGGTTCGACGATCATCAACGTGCTCGAGCACCTTGTACTGCTGGCCGTTGAGGTAAACCTTCTCCTCTTGGCCGGGCTCCCTCCGCCCTACCGCTCGATCCTTATGGGCGTCGTCAGCCAGCGCTGCATAGTCTTGACTGCTTATGGTCACGACTTGATCTCAACCGCCGTCATGTTTATTGAGAAAAGGGCATCTTGAAGCTCCGGAACGAACTCGTTCAGATCCTCTCGGCCTCGGGAGGGGTAGTCATCTCGCCAAGGCAACTCCGGACGCCCCTTGACGGGTCCTGCGCGGGGATAATCGTGCTGAGGGTAATACCGCGTATACGTCTTCCCGGCCACCAGCTCCGGCGCATCCATGAACGTCAGGAAGCGCGTCTCTTCGTGCGCGCCGGTGGCCTTGAGCAGGGCGCCGGCCCCAGTGAATTCCCAGCGGCAAAGGCCGCGCCCGTAGTAGTCCTGATCCTGCATCCGGTCCAGGTAGAGGGTGCTCTGGTATTCCTCGTCGGAGATCCCGGTCAGCTCCAGCGGCTCCTGGCTGGTGATGCGCGAGGGCGTTCCGGTGGCCGGTTCGATATGCCCGCACTGTTCTTCATTGATGACGTCGTACTGGGCACTGCCGCGGACGTGCTGGAAAGTGCCGGGGGCACCGTGGATGCGCAGGGTGACCTGGTACGCCTTGACCGGTGCAGGATTGAGGGTGGCCAACCCACGGCCGCCGGCGGCGACATCGGCTTCGGCGGTGGACAGGTCGCGGCTCATGGCAGGCTCCGAACGGTTGCAGGCCGTCATCAGGACGGCGGACAGGCAGAACAGGGTCAATCGATTCAAGACGGCACTCCAGCCGGGTGGTCGAGCGAGTGGCTGCGCGGTGAAGACAAAGGGCGGCAGTACGGTGCGCGGTCAGGTCATGCCAGCAGCGCGTCAGAGGGAGGTGGCGTGTGCGTGGTCACGATCACGCCGACATGCCCTAGAAGAGCCCGCACTTCGCCAAAACGCGGCGAGGCCGCGCTGACTGCATCGGCGGCCATCACGCGATTGACCACGCTGCGCCCGCCTTCCGGAATGCGGTGCCCGGAGAGGCTCACTGCGCCAGCGGTGATCTGGGCGAGTGAACCGCCCAGCGAATGGCCGGCGACCGTCACTGGGATATCGTGGCCAACGTTGTCGCTCAGGCGCTTCCCCTCATCCATGACACGCCCGGTCAGGGCGATCGCCTGCGCCGCCTGGGGATTGCTGCGAGCCAGCACCATCGCTGCGTCGGTGAGCATGCCATCCTTGATGATCTCGGCCGTACCGCGATGGGCGACGATGAGTTCCTTGGAGTCAACGCGTTGATATAGAGTGCCTTGATAGCCTGTTCGCGGATCGCTTACATGTTCACGGATCTTGTATTGATGCCCATTGAGATGGACGTTTTCTTCCTGACCAGGAATCCGTCGGCCGACGACTCTATCTTTGTAGGCATCATCGGCTAGCGCTGCGTAGTCCTGGCTGGTCATTGTCACGGGGATTTCTCAACCGCCGTGATCGATATTGAGAAGAGCGCGTCCCGCAAGCCAGGCCTGTATTCCGTCGGGTCGTCTTCGCCGCTGGAGGCGTAATCATCGATGGCGGGGATATCCGCGCCATCGACGGGACCTGCACGCGGATAATCTCGCAGCGGGTAATACCGCGTATACGTCTTCCCGGCCACCAGCTCCGGCGCATCCATGAACGTCAGGAAGCGCGTCTCTTCGTGCGCGCCGGTGGCCTTGAGCAGGGCGCCGGCCCCAGTGAATTCCCAGCGGCAAAGGCCGCGCCCGTAGTAGTCCTGATCCTGCATCCGGTCCAGGTAGAGGGTGCCCTGGTATTCCTCGTCGGAGATCCGGGTCAGCTCCAGCGGCTCCTGGCTGGTGATGCGCGAGGGCGTTCCGGTGGCCGGTTCGATATGCCCGCACTGTTCTTCATTGATCACGTCGTACTGGGCACTGCCACGGACGTGCTGGAAAGTGCCCGGGGCACCGTGGATGCGCAGGGTGACCTGGTACGCCTTGACCGGTGCGGGGTTGAGGGTGGCCAGCCCACGGCCGCCGGCGGCGATATCGGCTTCGGCGGTGGACAGGTCGCGGCTCGTGGCAGGCTCCGAACGGTTGCAGGCCGTCATCAGTACGGCGGACAGGCAGAACAGGGTCAATCGATTCAAGACGGCACTCCAGCCGGGTGGTCGCGCGAGTGGCTGCGCGGTGAAGACAAAGGGCGGCAGTACGGTGCGCGGTCAAGTCATGCTAGCAGCGCGTCAGAGGGAGGTTGCGTGTGCGTCGTCACGATCACGCCCACATGCCCCGGAGACAGTCTGGGTTTCCGCAAGTTGCAGCTCGCTTCGACCGTCGTGCGAACGACGAGCGCGATGCCTTGGCCAGCTTGTGGATTGCTCCGTGCGGGTATCATTACGGAGTCAGTTGCGACCCCCTCCCTGATGAGCTGCTCCGTGCCCCTATGGGTTATGACAACTTCGGTGGTATTGGCGCGTTGATACACGGTTCCCTGATAACCAGTGCGTTGGTCGCCGACATGCTCCAGAATTTTGTACTGGTGGCGATTCAATTAGATACATTCTTCCTGGCCGGGCTGCCTTCGGCCTACTCTACGATCAACGTATGCATCGTTTGCCAGCGCTGCATGGTCCTGACTTATAATTTTCATGGCTTTATTTCGACGGCAGATATCTGGATCGAGAAGAGCTGGTCCTGCAGGTTCGGGGCATACTCAGATCGCTGCTCGCGCCCTCGGGCCGCATAGTCCGCGATCGCAGGAAGCGAGGGATCATTATCGATCTGGCCCGCACGCGGATAATCGCGAAGCGGGTAATACCGCGTACATGTCTTCCCGGCCACCATTTCCGGCGCATCCATGAACGTCAGGAAGCGCGTCTCTTCGTGCGCTCCGGTGGCCTTGAGCAGGGCGCCGGCCCCGGTGAATTCCCAGCGGCAGAGGCCGCGCCCGTAGTAGTCCTGATCCTGCATCCGGTCCAGGTAGAGGGTGCCCTGGTACTCCTCGTCGGAGATCCGGGTCAGCTCCAGCGGCTCCTGGCTGGTGATGCGCGAGGACGTTCCGGTGGCCGGTTCGATATGCCCGCACTGTTCTTCATTGATGACGTCGTACTGGGCACTGCCACGGACGTGCTGGAAAGTGCCGGGGGCATCGTGGATGCGCAGGGTGACCTGATACGCCTTGACCGGTGCGGGATTGAGGGTGGCCAGCCCACGGCCGCCGGCGGCGACATCGGCTTCGGCGGTGGACAGGTCGCGGCTCATGGCAGGCTCCGAACGGTTGCAGGCCGTCATCAGGACGGCGGATAGGCAGAACAGGGTCAATCGATTCAAGGCGGCACTCCAGCCGGGTGGTCGCGCGAGTGGCTGCGCGGTGAAGACAAAGGGCAGCACTACGGTGCGCGGTCACGTCATGCCAGCAGCGCGTCAGAGGGAGGTTGCGTGTGCGTGGTCACGATCACGCCGACATGCCCCGGGAGGCAGCCTGGGTTTCCGCAAGTTGCAGGCTCCGCTGTTCTGCCTGCTGGCTGGCCGCAGCCTGCAACGCACGACTGCTCTCTTCCAGTGGCGTGTTCATCGCAGGAACGGTATCGACCGCGACACGCAGGTGGGCAGGGTCATCAACCCGGCCCTGCACTGCGAACGTGCGCTCCGCGTCGTTGCTCATCAGGACGGCATCAATGCGACTTCCGCCGGCGGCATGCATCCGGGTGGCCAGGCTGCCGGCCAACTGGTCGCTGGCATGGTCCGGGGTTCGGCCCACCCGGGCGTCCTGCGCGTGCACGCCGCGCTGGGCGTCCTTGAACAGCGAGTAGCCGGGGTGGCCCGGTTCGTCCATGCGCGCGCCGTCGCGATCAGGGTTGTCCGGGCCGGTTTGGCGGCGCGCCGGCTCGCCCGGCTCAAGCGGCCCCCGCAGTTTGTCGTAGGCATCGATCACGCCGCCGGGAACGCCACGCGAGATGACGGTAGCGCCCGTGCGCAAGCCGTCGATATCGCTGCGGTACTCATGGATCATCCGCGCATTGGCGGCGGCCAGCTGCCGGGCGCTGCCCATCAGCAGGACGGATTCATCGCCGATGAACTGGCCCATCTTGTGGGAGTCCAGAGACGCGGCTGCGGCGGTGATGGGGTAATCCGGAATCAGGACGTTGAGCGCGCTGTTGCTGTAGTGCGCCTGAGACAATGTGTCGATCTCGTGCTGCCTGGCATACACCCGCACTTCGCCAAAATGCGGCGAGGCCGCGCTGACTGCGTCGGCGGCCATCACGTGATTGACCACGCTGTGCCCGCCTTCCGGAATGCGGTGCCCGGAGAGGCTCACTGCGCCATAGGCATTGAAGGTTTCGCCCTTCAGCCCGTAATGGTGGGCGGTGATCTGGGCGAGTGTGCCGCCCAGGGAATGGCCGGTTACGGTCACATTGTGTGCTTCGCCGCGCCGGATGGCGCTGATTTCAGCTTCGGCGAGAATCCGGTTTGTGAAGGCAAGCGCTGCATCCGCTTGTAGATTTCTACGGGAGGTGACCATCATCCCATCCGTGAAGATGCCATCTTTCACGACTTCCTGGGTACCTCGATGGGACACCACTACTTCCTTCGTGTCCAAGCGCTCGTAGGCAGTTCCCTGATAGCCGGATCGTCGGTCATCGACATGCTCGATGATCTTGTACTGATGCCCGTGCAGGTAGACCTTTTCTTCTTCCCCGGGCGCTCTGCGGCCAACAGCGCGGTCCTTGTAGGCATCGTTCGCCAGAGCGGCATAGTCCTGGCTTGTGATTGTCACGGCTCAATTCTTGCCGCGCTGATCGAGACTGAGAAGAGCCTACCCTGCAGCTTGGGCGCGAATTCCTGTGGATCAACCTCACCGCTCGACGGGTAGTTGTCGGGAATTTCAAGGTCTGGATGGTCCTCGATGGGCTTTACGCGCGGGTAGTCATCCTGAGGGTAATACCGCGTATACGTCTTCCCGGCCACCAGCTCCGGCGCATCCATGAACGTCAGGAAGCGCGTCTCTTCGTGCGCGCCGGTGGCCTTGAGCAGGGCGCCGGCCCCAGTGAATTCCCAGCGGCAGAGGCCGCGCCCGTAGTAGTCCTGATCCTGCATCCGGTCCAGGTAGAGGGTGCCCTGGTATTCCTCGTCGGAGATCCGGGTCAGCTCCAGCGGCTCCTGGCTGGTGATGCGCGAGGGCGTTCCGGTGACCGGTTCGATATGCCCGCACTGGTCCTCATTGACGACATCGTACTGGGCACTGCCGCGGACGTGCTGGAAAGCGCCGGGGGCACCGTGGATGCGCAGGGTGACCTGATACGCCTTGACCGGTGCGGGATTGAGGGTTGCCAGCCCACGGCCGCCGGCGGCGACATCGGCTTCGGCGGTGGACAGGTCGCGGCTCATGGCAGGCTCCGAACGGTTGCAGGCCGTCATCAGGACGGCGGACAGGCAGAACAGGGTCAATCGATTCAAGACGGCACTCCAGCCGGGTGGTGGCGAGTGGCTGCGCGGTGAAGACAAAGGGCGGCAGCACGGTACGCGGTCAGGCCATGCTAGCAGCGCACCACAACCGGACGTCGGGTGACCGGTCACGGATCACGCACAGCGCTCAGTCCGCGTCGAATTCTTCAGGCGGACCGGCGCGGCAGGCCAGTACCAGCTGCGTGACGGCTTCAGCACTCATCGGCCGCGCCAGGTAGTACCCCTGTGCCTCGTTGCAGTTCCACAAGCGCAGCAGCGAAAGCTCGGCTTCGTGTTCGACGCCTTCGGCAACGGTGCGATAGCCCAGCTGGTGGGCGAGCTTGATGATGGCTTCCACCTTCAGGCGCGCGGTGCGGGATTTGGCCAGGCCGGTGACCAGGCTCTGGTCGACCTTGATGTGGCTGATCGGCACTTCGCTAAGGTACCCGAAGTTGCTGTAGCCGCTGCCGAAATCGTCGATGGCGATGCGCACCCCGGCAGCGGCCATCGCGCGCAGCTGGGGCAGGGCGGCGGGGTGGCTGTGCAGCCACTGCCCTTCGGTGATTTCCACTTCGATCTGTGACGCGGCGAGGCCGTGCAGCTGCAGGCGGTTGCCCATGCCGGCCCACAACTGCTCGTTGTCGAAATCGCGCGGCGACAGGTTGAGCGACAGCGCGAAGCCCGGCAGCAGTCGCTGCCAACGGGCGGCCTGCTCGAAGGCGTGTTCGATGACCCATTGGCTGAGGGTGGGCATGAGCGCTGTGCATTCCAGCACCGGAATGAACTCGCCGGGGCTGATCGGACCCAGCATCGGGTGGGTCCAGCGCAACAGCGCCTCGGCCGAGACCGGCTCGCCGGTGTCGAGGTCGTAGCGTGGCTGGTAGACCAGGCTGAACTGGTCCTGCGCCAGCCCACGCGCCGCGTCCGACGCCAGCCGGTAGCGGCGGCGCAGGTGTGCATCGCGGTCGGCCGAGTACCAGCACAGGCAGGCATCGGTGTGCAGGGCATGGTTCAGCGCCACCATGCATTTGCGCAACAGGTCGTTGGCTTCGTCCGGATCGGCGTGGAAATCGCACAGCCCGGCATGGAACTGCGGCGACATCGGAATGCTGCCCACCATCAGCGGGCGTCGCATGCGTTCGCGCAGCCGACCCATCAGTGCCTCGGCCTGGTCATGCGCGTGGTCGCGCAGCACGAACGCAAAGCGGGTAGAGGCCACGTGATACACCTGCACGCTGTCCTGCACCACTTCCTGCACGCGAAGTGCGGCCTGGCGCAGCAGCGATTCCACCGGCTTCAGGCCCAGTGCCTGGCCGGCGTCGTTGGCACTTTGCAGGTCGAACACATCCAGCAGCACGCCAGTGTAGCGGCTGGCGCCATCCCGGCGGCTGAGCACGCTCAGGTCGGCCTGGAACTGCTGGCGGTTCGGCAGGCCGCTGATCGGCTCGCGGCGGCCCACCGACATGGTCAGCTCCATCTGGTTCACCACGATCCGCGCCAGGGTCTGCAACTGGCGCTGCTCGTCGGCGGACAACTGCCTGGGTGCGCGGTCCATCAGGCACAGCGTGCCCAGCGCGATGCCGTTGCGGGTCACCAGCGGTGCCCCCGCATAGAAACGCATGCGCTCGGAACCCGAAACGAGCGGATTGTCGTGGAAGCGGGGGTCTTCGCGCAGGTCGCTGATCTGCAGGATCCCGGTGGACTGCAGCGCGCACGAGCAGATGGAATGGTGCCGATCGGTGCGCTCCAGGCTCAACCCGACCCGCGAAATGAAGCGCTGCGAGTCCGCATCGACAATCGAGATCAGCGCGATCGGCGTGCCGAAGGTGAAGGCCGCCAGTTCGGTGATCGGGTCAAGCGAACGGCCCAGGGCTGGATCCATCACATTCAGCGCTTCGATCAGCGCGATACGTTCAAGATCCTGGCTGCGGTCGAGCATCCGGTGCGTCCTGTCATTCGGAATACACAGGTACTATCCCGCCGCAGTTGCAGAGCTGGTGTGAAGTATTCCGTTCAGGGATGAAGCGTTCACGCCGATGCGGGTCACCCCGCCGGGACGGTACCGCGAAGAAGATCCACGAGCTGGCGCAGACGGTAGGGCTTTGGAATGAAGGTGACGTGGTCCGGCAGCGCTGGCAGCTGCGAGCGCGCGAACCCGGAGGCCAGGATCATCCGCGCATTGGGCAGACGTTCGGCCACGTGCTCGCTCAATTCCAGCCCGGTCATGTTGTTGGGCATGTTGATGTCACTGAACACGACATGGAAATCGCCGGTTTCATCAATGACGCGCAACGCATCGGGGCCGTCGTTGGCGGTGTGAACGTCGATCCCGAAGTCCCTCAACGCCATGCCGATGAGTTCGCGCAGCTGCTCCTGGTCTTCGACCATCAATACGCGGAGGGGCTCAGACATGTGCGGGTTCCTCAAGGGCAGGTAACAACAAACGGACCGTGGTGCCGCGTCCCGGGGCGGTCTGGACGTCGACGAAGCCATCGCACTGGGACACGAACCCGAACACCTGGCTCAGGCCGAGTCCGCTGCCCTTGCCCACCTCCTTGGTGGTGAAGAACGGCTCGCTCGCACGCTCGGCGACCTCCGGCGGCATGCCACTGCCTGCGTCGGTAACCGTAATGGCAACGTAACGGCGCTGGGTAGGCGTCGCCAGGTCCGGGGCGAGGCGTTCTTCGACCTGGGCGCTGAGCGTGATGGTCCCGCCCGACGGCATCGCCTCGCAGCTGTTCAGCAGCAGGTTCAGCACCGCAGTGTGCAACTGTACGCCATCGGTGCTGATTCGAGGTAGGTCGAAAGGCACTTCCGTACGCAGAAGAATGTTGGCCGGGCAGGCGCGCTGCAGCGAGTGCAGTTCGTCCTGCAGCAGGCGGGCAACCTGCAGGGGCTCGCGAATGAGGGTCTGGTCGGCCGAGAACGCAAGCAACTGGCGGGTCAGCAGCGAGCCCCGGTCGGCCGCTGCTTGGGCCAGCTCCGCCAGCTCGCGGGTACGGGCGTCGGCGACCGGCGCCATCGCGATCAGGTCCAGCGCGGTGCCGATTGTGGTCAGCAGGTTGTTGAACTCATGCGCCAGCCCGCGGGTCAGGCGACCCACGCCTTCGAACTGCTGAAGCTGTTCACGTGCGCGCTGGGCATCCTGCAGCAGCCGCTGGGCCTGGTAGCGCTCGGTAATGTCTTGGGTGACCTTGACGAAGCCGAGCAGGGCGCCGTCCTGGCGGACCGCTTCGATGACCTCGCTGGCGCGGAACCGCTCGCCGCTGCGGCGCACCCGCCAGCCTTCGCCCACGAAACGGCCTTGGCTCTCGGCCTGCGCCAGGGTCTGCTGCGGCACGCCGTTGGCGCGGTCATCACTGCCGTAGAACAGCCCGACATGCTGGCCCAGTGCTTCTTCGGCTGTATAGCCCTTGACGCGTTCGCAGCCGCGGTTCCAGCTGCGGATGCAGCCGTGTGCGTCGAGCACGTAGATCGCGTGGTCGGAGACGTGATCGATCAACAACTGCAACTGCAGGCGATCATCAGCAAACGGCGCGATGTCGGTGATTGCCTGGACCACGGCGATGACGATACTCCCCCGGTAAGGGGCTGAACCCTAGAAGCGATGGTGTGAAGATAGTGTCAAGAACGTGGTTGGATACGTCGCCAACTGGCGGATATCGCACGCATTCACTGTTCGGTTACCATCGAACCCCTTTTTGCGTTGGAACCGTCTGGATGAATGCTGCGCCGACTGCCCGCGACCGCTGGATATGGCTGGCCTCGGCTGGGCTGATGGGCCTGACCATCGGCCTGGAGCTGGTGGTGCCGTTGGGCTACGCGGTGTGGCTGACCTATTTCATGGCGGTGGGGATCACCCTGTTCCAGCGGCGCCTGGAAGCGCCGATCCTGGTGGCGCTGGGTTCGTGCGTGCTGCTGGTGGTGGGCTACAACCTTGCACCGGCCAGCACCAATTCTGCATTTTCGTTCGTCAACCGCAGCATCGGCGGGGTCGCGTTCGTGCTGATGGCGCTGACCGTGGTCAAGGCGATCCAGGCGCGGCGTACCGCTGCCGACGCGCTGTGGCTGCAGGAGGGCGAGAACGACGTCACCGTGAGCCTGCGCGGCGACCCCGAGCCCGGCACGTTGGCCGATGCGGCCATGCGCTCGTTGTGCGCGCGCCTGAATGCGGATGTCGGCGCGCTGTACCGGCTGCAGGGCGAGCGCCTGGTCCTGGTGGGCGGCGCGGCGTTGCCGCCCGGACTCGCCGACAGCCTGCCGGCGCAGGCCGGGCAGTGGGGCGAGGTGCTGCGCGGCGGCGAGCCGCGCCGGCTGGAAGAAAGCGGGAGCGCGCTGGAAATCGAGACCGCGTTGGGCCGCACGCCCGTTCACCAGCGTCTGCTGGGTCCGATCACGGCCGATGGCGTGGTGGTCGGTCTGATCGAACTTGGCCGTGCGGGCGTGTCGCCGGCCCGTTCGCTGGAACTGGACCTGCTGCTGCAGTGCGCCGAGCCGGTCGGCATGGCCCTGCGCACCGCGCTGCTGCGCGCGCAGCTGGTGGAGCTGCTGGAAGAAACCCAGCGCCAGAGCGAAGAACTGCAGACCCAGCAGGAAGAGCTGCGGGTGGCCAATGAGGAACTGGAAGAGCAGAGCCGCAGCCTGCTGCACTCGCAGGCCAACCTGGAACAGCAGCAGGCCGAGCTGGAACAGACCAATGTGCAGCTGGAAGAGCGCACCCACGAGCTGGAAGCGCGCCAGCAGGCGCTGCTGGTGGCACAGGGCCAGCTGGTGCAGAACAGCCGCGAGCTGGAGGCGAGCTCGCGCTACAAATCCGAGTTCCTGGCCAACATGTCGCACGAGCTGCGCACGCCGCTCAACAGCGCGCTGATCCTGGCCAAGCTGCTGGCCGACAACAAGGACGGCACGCTGACCGCCGAACAGGTCAAATATGCGCAGGCCATCCACTCCTCCAACAACGACCTGCTGGCGCTGATCAACGACATCCTTGACCTGTCGCGGATCGAAGCCGGGCATGTCGAGCTGGCCGAGGAGAACCTGGCGGTGTCCAGCGTGCTGCAGCGTCTGAAGGAAACCTTCGAGCCGCTGGCCGCCCAGAAGGGCCTGCTGCTGGAGATCCGGGCCGAGGACGATGCGCCCACCCAGCTGGTCGCCGACGGCCAGCGCCTGCAGCAGATCCTGAAGAACCTGCTGGCCAATGCGGTCAAGTTCACCGAGCATGGCAGCGTGTCGCTGGTCGTGCGCGGCGACCGGGCAGGGCGCATCCAGTTCGACGTGACCGATACCGGGATTGGCATCGCCCAGGCGCAGACCGAGGTGATCTTCGAAGCCTTCCGCCAGGCCGATGGCAGCACCCGTCGCCGCTATGGCGGTACCGGGCTGGGCTTGTCGATCTCGCGTGACCTGGCCGCGCGCATGGGCGGCGATATCGCCGTGTCCAGTGAGCCCGGTCGTGGCAGCTGCTTTACCCTGACCCTGCCGCTGGCGGCCGGCGCCAGCGCCGCGCCGCTGGCCAGCGCGCCCGATGTGCGCCCGGCGCCAACGGCCAAACCGGCCGCGCCGACACCCCTGTTCGGCACCGGTCACGACGCGCCGACCGTGACGCAGGGCCCGCGCGTGGCCGACGACCGCGGCCGCCGCAGCCGCGCGGGGCGCATGATCCTGGTCGTCGAGGACGACGTCGCATTCGCCGAGGCCCTGGTCGGCATGGCGCATGAGCTGGACTTCGACTGCGTGGTCGCGCAGAGCGCGGAGGAAGCGCTGGCGCTGGCCTCCGAGCTGCGACCGAACGGCATCCTGCTGGACATCGGCCTGCCCGATGTGTCCGGCCTGAGCGTGCTGGAGCGCCTGAAGCGCGACCCGGCCACGCGCCACATCCCGGTGCATGTGGTCTCCGGGCTGGAGCGTTCGCAGCTGGCGATGGAGCTGGGTGCGATCGGCTATGTCATCAAGCCGGCCACGCGCGAACGCCTGGTCGAGGCGATCCAGCAGCTGGAGGCGACCAGCGAGCGTGATGTACGCCGCCTGCTGATCGTCGAGGACGACAGCGCGCTGCGGTCCAACCTGCAGCTTCTGCTGGGACGCGACCAGCTGGAGATCACCGCGGTCGGCACCATCGCCGAGGCGATGGCCGAGCTGGCCAATTCCACCTTCGACTGCATGGTGACCGACCTGGCACTGCCCGACGGCACCGGCTACGACCTGCTGGAGCACATGGCCGGCAACGAGGCCCTGGGCTTCCCGCCGGTGATCGTCTACACCGGGCGTGCACTCACCCGCGACGAAGAGCAGCGCCTGCGCCGTTATTCCAAGAGCATCATCATCAAGGGCGCACGCTCCCCCGAGCGCCTGCTCGACGAGGTGACCCTGTTCCTGCACAGCGTGGAAGCCTCGCTGCCAAGCGACCAGCAGCGCCTGCTGCGCGAAGCGCGCCGCCGCGATGCAGTGCTGGACGGGCGCACCGTGCTGCTGGCCGAGGACGATGTGCGCAACATCTTCGCGTTGTCCAGCGTGCTTGAGCCGCTGGGGGTCAAGCTGGAGATTGCCCGCAACGGCCGCGAGGCGCTGGATCGGCTGGGCCCGGAGATCGACCTGGTGCTGATGGACATCATGATGCCGGAGATGGACGGGCTGACCGCGATGCGCGAGATCCGCAGCGACAACCGCTGGCGCGACCTGCCGATCATCGCGCTGACCGCCAAGGCCATGCCCGACGACCGCGAGCACTGCCTGCAGGCCGGCGCCAACGACTACATCGCCAAGCCGATCGACGTGGACAAGCTGGTATCGCTATGCCGTGTGTGGTGCTCGCGCCGATGAACGACAGCGAGCTGTTCGACCTGGAGCTGCGCCTGCTGCTGGAGGCGGTGTACCAGCGCTACCACTACGACTTCCGCAACTATGCGCTGGCGTCGCTGCGGCGGCGCATGCGCCATGCGATGGCGCGGTTCGAGTGCCCCAGCATGGGCGCCCTGCAGCACCGCCTGCTGCACGAGCCGGAGACGTTCGCGCAGGCGATGCAGTACTTCACCGTGCAGGTGTCTGAGATGTTCCGCGACCCCGCGTATTTCCGCATGCTGCGCGAGCACGCCATTCCCGTGCTGCGCACCTATCCGTCGATCAAATTGTGGATCGCCGGTTGCAGCACCGGGGAAGAAGTGTGGTCGCTGGCGATCCTGCTGCACGAAGAGGGGTTGCTGGACCGCGCGATCATCTACGCCACCGACATCAACCCGGAGGCGCTGGCGGCAGCCGAGGCCGGTGCGTTCCCGATCGACCGGATCGCCCAGTTCAGCCGCAACTACCTGGAGGCCGGTGGCAGCACGTCGCTGTCGGACTACTACAGCACCGGCTATGGCAACGTGGTGTTCGACCGCCGGCTCAAGCGCAATATCGTGTTCGCCGACCACAGCCTGGCCACCGACACCGTGTTCTCCGAGGTGCACCTGGTGTCATGCCGTAACGTGCTGATCTACTTCCAGCGCGCCCTGCAGGACCGCGCCATCGGCCTGTTCCTCGAGGCCCTGGTGCACCGCGGTTTCCTTGGCCTGGGCAGCAAGGAGTCGCTGCAGTTTGGCGAGCACGCGAATGCGTTCGAGGCCTGCGCCCGCGAACAGCGCCTGTACCGGAAGCTGGCCTGATGCACGCCGAGTCCTCGCAGCCCGCCATCGAACTGATCGTGGTCGGCGCCTCGGCCGGCGGCGTCAGCGCGCTGCAGCAGCTGCTGGCGGCGTTGCCGGCCGAATTGCCGATGCCGGTGCTGGTGGTGCTGCACCTGCCGCGTGATCGCCCCAGCGGCATTGCCGGCCTGCTCGACGTCGGCTGCGCGCTGCCGGTGCGCGAGGCCGAGGACAAGCAGGCCCTGCTGCCCGGCACGGTGACGTTCGCGCCGCCGGATTACCATCTGCTGGTGGAAGATCGTGACAGCGTGGCGCTGTCGGTGGATCCGCTGGTGCTGTTCTCGCGGCCGGCGATCGACCCGCTGTTCGAAAGCGCGGCCGATGTGTTCGGCAGCGGCGTGCTGGCGATCCTGCTGACCGGGGCCAGCAACGATGGCAGCGTCGGCGTTGCCCGGGTACGCCACGCCGGTGGCCAGGCCTGGATCCAGAGTCCCGACGATGCCTATTCCCCGATCATGCCGGCCGCAGCGCTGGCGCATGCCGGCGCCGATGCCGTGCTGCCCCTTGTATCCCTATGTTCGCGTATGAAAGGCCTTGCACGATGAACCTGATTGCGCCCACCCCCACGGCCGCCACCGAACGCGTCAACCTGCTGATCGTCGACGACGTGCCGCAGAACCTGGTGGCGATGGAGGCACTGCTGCGCCGCGACGGGCTGGACATCCTGTGTGCCGCCTCCGGCGCCGAAGCGCTGGAACTGCTGCTGGAGCATGAAGTGGCGCTGGCGCTGCTGGACGTGCACATGCCCGAGATCGACGGGTTCTCGCTGGCCGAGCTGATGCGCGGTTCGCAGCGCAGCCGCGACGTGCCGATCATCTTCCTGACCGCCTCGCCGAACGACCCGGTGCGCGCGTTCAAGGGCTATGAAAGCGGCGCGGTGGATTTCCTGCACAAGCCGATCGAGCCGCAGGTGATCATGAGCAAGGTCAATGTGTTCATCGAGCTCTACCAGCAGAAGCAGCTGCTGAAGGCGCGCAACCAGGCGCTGGAGCATGCGCTGACCTTGAACGAAACGATGATGGCGGTGCTCACCCACGACCTGCGCACGCCGCTGTCGGCCATCCTGCTGTGCGCGGACAAGCTGGCGCTGGACGTGCCGGGCGATCCGTCGGTGCAGCAGACCCTGGTACACCTGGAAAACAGCGCCGTGCGCATGGCGCGCATGGTGGACCAGCTGCTGGACTTCTCGCGCATCCGCAGCGGTGGCCTGCGCCTGCAGCAGGTCGAGTGCGACCTGGCCGAAGTGGCGGCAGCCGTGGTCAGCGAAATGGGCCGCGCCCATCCGCAGGCGCAGATCGAGTTGCAGGTGGAAGGCGACACGCGCCTGCACGGCGATCCGGACCGCCTGGCGCAGCTGCTCTCCAACCTGGTGGGCAATGCGGTGCTGCACGGCGGCAGCGCGCCGGTGCTGGTCGCGGTGCGCGGCCTGCAGGGCGACGCGCTGCGACTGCAGGTACGCAACGCCGGGCAGATTCCCGAGGCATTGCTGCCGCGGTTGTTCGAACCGTTCAAGGCCAGCTTCCACGACAGCCGTGGGCTGGGCCTGGGGTTGTTCATTGCCCATGAGTTTGCCCGGGCGCATGGCGGCATCCTGGCCGCACGCAACCTGGACGGCGAGGTGCTGTTCGAGACCGGGCTGCAGCGGCGCGCCGGGTGACAGGGCGACCCTGTTGCCGCGGTTGACGGGCATGGCCCGTCACTACGGTAAACTGGGGGCATGTCGCCCTCTCTCCGCAAGTCGTCTACGCCGCTGATCGATGCCCAGGTGCATGTCGAAGGGTTCGTGCAGGTGCGCGAGGCGCGGCGCTCGGAGCTGGTGGAAGATTACGTGGAATTGATCGCCGACCTCATCGCCGACGGCCGTGAGGCCCGGCAGGTGGATATCGCCACCCGGCTGGGCGTGGCGCAGCCAACCGTCGCCAAGGCGCTCAAGCGGCTGGTCAAGGAGGGCTGGGCGGTGCAGCGGCCGTACCGGGGGGTGTTCCTGACGCCGGCGGGTGAGCAGCTGGCGGTGGAAATGCGGGCCCGGCACCAGACCGTGGAGCGCTTCCTGCTGGCGTTGGGGGTGGACGCCGATTCGGCGCGGCGCGATGCCGAGGGCATCGAACACCACGTCAGCGAAGCCACCCTGGCCGCGTTCGAGGCCTTTCTGCGCAAGGCCGACGCCGGTGGTTGAGCGCCTGCCCGCGCCGCCGCCGTTGGGCGTGCCGGTGCACGACCAGGACGAATACTGGATGCACCAGGCGCTGCGCCTTGCCGAACGTGCGGAACGTGAGTTCAACGAGATCCCGGTGGGCGCGGTGCTGGTCGCGGCCGACGGCAGCGTGCTGGGCGAGGGCTGGAACCTCAACATCGCCGACCACGACCCCAGTGCGCATGCCGAGATCGTGGCGATGCGCCAGGCGGGCAGGGCGCTGGCCAACCATCGGCTGCTGGGCAGTACGCTGTATGTCACCCTGGAGCCGTGCGCGATGTGCGCCATGGCCGTGGTGCATGCGCGGGTGGCGCGGCTGGTCTACGCCGCCAGCGATCCCAAGACCGGCGCCTGCGGCAGTGTGTTCGACCTGCTCGGCGACCCGCGCCACAACCATCGCGTGGACGTGCACGGCGGGGTGCTGGCCAAGGACGCGGGGACCCGCCTGACCAATTATTTCCGCGCCAAGCGCGGCAAGCCGCCGCTGCTGCTGCCATGACACCGGCCGGCGGCTGGCGCTACGCGATATCATGGTCCTCTCGTAGACAAGGTTTGAACACATGGCCGACAACGGCGCCGAAGGCGAACGACTGATCTGGATCGACCTGGAAATGACCGGTCTGGATACCGACAACGACGCGATCATCGAGATCGCCACCGTGGTCACCGACGCGCAGTTGAACGTGCTGGCCGAAGGCCCGGAACTGGCCATCCACCAGCCGGTGGAGCGGCTGGAGGCCATGGACGAGTGGAACCGCAACCAGCACCGCCGCTCCGGGCTGTGGCAGCGGGTGGTGGACAGCCAGGTCACCCTGGCCCAGGCCGAGGCGCAGACGGTGAACTTCCTGGCGCAGTGGATCAAGGCGGGCGCATCGCCGATGTGCGGCAACTCGATCTGCCAGGACCGTCGTTTCCTGCACCGTGAAATGCCGCGGCTGGAGAAGTACTTCCATTACCGCAACCTGGACGTATCCACGGTCAAGGAACTGGCGCGGCGCTGGGCCCCTGCGGTGGCTGCTGGCGTGGGCAAGACCTCCAGCCACACCGCGCTGAGCGACGTGCACGACTCGATTGCCGAACTGCGCCACTATCGCCAGTTCATGGGGGCGCTGTCGGGGCTGTCGGCGGCCTGAGGGTCGTCGCATGGCTGGGACGTTCATGAGGGCCGGCCAACGGCCGGCGCTACCGGTGCCGCCGGTTCCGTCGGGCGGGGGTATGATCGGGCGATGAGCCATATCGTCCGGATCCTCCCGCCGCCGCTGGAAGCGAAGATCGCGCCTGCGTCCAAGGACTGGGCTGACCTCGAGCGGGCCGTTGCGCTGCTCGAGTCGCCTACGCTGACCGCCAAGATGGCGAACCTGGTCGGCTCGCCGCTGGAGTTCGCGGTGCGGAAGCTGCCGGACGTGGTGTCGCGCCGCATCCACGGCGCGGTCGAGGCGGCACTGTTCAAATCGGCCCAGGCCGCGCTGTGGAGCATGGACAACACGCCCGGCAAGGCGGCCTCGACGCGCTGGCACAAGGCGGCCGCAGCCGCCACCGGCGCGCTTGGCGGCGCCTTCGGTTTCACCGCGCTGTTCCTGGAACTGCCGGTGTCCACCACCATCATGATGCGCTCGGTCGCCGACGTGGCGCGCAGCGAAGGCTTCGACCTGAGCGAGATGGGCACGCGCCACGCCTGCCTGGAAGTGTTCGCGCTGGGCGGCAACTCCGGACAGGACGATGCCAGCGAGACCGGCTACTACATCACCCGGGGCTTCACCGCCGAGGTGATGCGCCACCTGTCGGCCGAACTGGCCGGTGCGGCGGTGGGCGGCGGGGGCGTGATGATCGGGCTGACCCCGAAGGAAGCCGGCAAGTGGCTGGCCAAGATCGTGGAGAAGGTCGCGGCCCGTTTTGGCGTGGTGGTGACCGAAAAGTTCGCCGCGCAGGCCGTGCCGGTGATCGGCGCGGTCGCCGGCGCCACCCTCAATACCATGTTTACCGACTACTACCAGGACATGGCGCGCGGCCATTTCATCGTGCGCCGGCTGGAAAAGCAGTACGGCTACGAAACCGTGCGCGCCGCGTACAACCAGCTCGCAGGCCAGACCCCGTAGCGACAGGCCCTGCGTGTCCCGGGCGGTCCTGGCGTCGGATCATTGCACCCACGGCACAACTGTTTTGCCGCCATGGCGCTTTTTGCCGCGTCGGGTCGTCCCCATCCTTGGCACAGTCGTTTACCAAGGACCTCCCCCCATGCTGTTCACCCCCTACCGCCTCGGTCCGTTGACGCTGCCCAACCGCATCGTGATGCCGCCGATGACCCGCTCCCGCGCGGCCAGCGGGAACGTCGCCACCCCGATGATGGCCAGGTACTACGCCCAGCGCGCCTCGGCCGGCCTGATCGTCAGCGAAGGCACCCAGATCAGCCCGCAGGGGCAGGGGTACGCCTGGACCCCGGGCATCCACGATGACGCCCAGGTTGCCGGCTGGCGCGGCGTCACCGACGCGGTGCACGCGGCAGGCGGGCGCATCTTCGCCCAGCTGTGGCACGTGGGCCGGGTCTCGCACGTCGCCCTGCAGCCCGATGGCGCCGCACCGGTGTCGGCCTCGGCGCTGCAGGCCGACGGGGTCAAGGTATTCGTCGACGTGGCCGGCAGCGGGCCGCAGGGTGGGGTGGGGGAAATGGTCCAGCACTCCATGCCCCGCGCCCTCGATAGTGCCGAGATCCCGCAGATCGTGCGCGATTACGCGCTGGCAGCGCGCCGTGCGATGGATGCGGGCTTCGATGGGGTGGAACTGCACGGCGCCAATGGCTACCTGATCAATCAGTTCATCGACTCCGGTTCCAACCAGCGCACCGACGGCTACGGTGGTTCGCTGCAGAACCGCCTGCGCTTCCTGCGCGAAGTGGCCGCAGCCGTGGCCGCCGAAGTGGGCGCCGACCGTGTCGGCGTGCGCCTGGCCCCGCTGACCACCCTGCAGGGCGCCGTGGACGATACCCCGCAGCCCACCTACCTGGCGGCCGCGCACCTGCTCGACAGCATCGGCGTGGCCTACCTGCATATCGCCGAAGCCGACTGGGAAGACGCCCCGGTGATGCCCGTGGCATTCAAGGAAGCGCTGCGCATGATCTACCGCGGCACCCTGATCTACGCCGGCAAGTACACCGTGGAACGCGCCGAGGAAGCGCTGGCCAACGGCTGGGCCGACCTGATCGGTTTCGGTCGGCCCTTCATCGCCAACCCCGACCTGCCGCTGCGCCTGCAGCACGGCCTGGCGTTGAACGCCCCTGACAAGGCGACGTTCTTTGGCGGCGCCGAACCCGGGTTCACCGATTACCCCAGCGCCGAGACGATCGAAGCGTAGTGACACGCCACGCGTGTCAACGCGGAGCCTGAACACAAAAAACCCCGCCGAAGCGGGGTTTTTCGTTATCAGCCCTTGGCCTTCAACTTGGCCAACCGCAGCCAGGTATCCACCACGGTGTCGGGATTCAACGACACCGACTCGATGCCTTCCTGCATCAGCCATTCGGCCAGGTCCGGATGGTCGGACGGGCCCTGCCCGCAGATGCCGACGTACTTGCCCTTGGCGCGTGCCGCCTTGATCGCCATCGACAGCAGCTTCTTCACCGCCGGGTTCCGTTCGTCGAACAGGTGCGCCACGATCGACGAGTCGCGGTCCAGGCCCAGGGTCAGCTGGGTCAGGTCGTTCGAACCGATCGAGAAGCCATCGAAGATGTCCAGGAACTCATCGGCGAGCAGCGCGTTGGACGGCACCTCGCACATCATGATGATCTTCAGGCCGTTCTCGCCCTGCTTGAGGCCATTCTGTTCCAGTACCTCGACGACCTTGCGGCCTTCTTCCAGGGTACGCACGAACGGAATCATCACCCACAGGTTGTCCAGGCCCATCTCGTTGCGCACGCGCAGCACGGCCTTGCATTCCAGCGCGAAGGCGGCCGAGAAGCTCGGGTCGACGTAGCGGCTGGCGCCGCGGAAGCCGATCATCGGGTTCTCTTCGTGCGGCTCGTAGTTGCTGCCGCCGATCAGGTTGGCGTACTCGTTGGACTTGAAGTCCGACAGGCGCACGATCACCGGGTTCGGCGCCACCGACGCGGTCAGCGTGGCGATGCCTTCGGCCAGGCGGTTGACGTAGAAGCTGACCGGATCGGCATAGCCGGCGATCTTCTCGTCGATCTTCTTCTTCGTGGCCGCATCCTGGCGGTCGTATTCCAGCAGCGCGTTGGGATGGATGCCGATGTGGCTGGCAATGATCATCTCCAGGCGGGCCAGGCCGATGCCGGCGTTCGGCAGCTGGCCGAAGTCGAAGGCACGTTCCGGGTTGGCCACGTTCATCATGATCTTCAGCGGCGCCGGCGGCATGTTGCCCAGGTCCGTGGTGGTGCGCTCGAAGTCCAGCTTGCCTTCATAGATGAAGCCGGTGTCGCCCTCGGCGCAGCTGACCGTCACTTCCTGGCCGTCCTGCAGCACCTGGGTGGCGTTGCCCGAGCCGACCACGGCCGGCACGCCCAGCTCACGCGCGATGATCGCCGCGTGGCAGGTACGGCCACCGCGGTTGGTGACGATGGCCGAAGCGCGCTTCATCACCGGCTCCCAATCGGGGTCGGTCATGTCGGCGATCAGCACGTCGCCCGGCTGCACGCGCGCCATGTCGTCCAGCGACTTGACCACGCGGGCCACGCCGGCACCGATCTTGGCACCCACCGCGCGGCCCTCGGCCAGCACCTTGCCGTCCTTCTGGTTCAGCGCGAAGCGCTCGATCTGCGTGGCATGGCCCCGCGACTTCACCGTTTCCGGACGCGCCTGCACGATGAACAGCTTGCCGCTCACGCCGTCCTTGGCCCACTCGATATCCATCGGGCGGCCGTAATGCTTTTCGATGATCAGCGCCTGCTTCGACAGCTCCTGCACATCCTCGTCGCTGATCGAGAAGGTGTTGCGGATCTCCACCGGGGTGTCTTCGATGCGCACGCGCTCACCGGGCACGTCCGAATACACCATGCGGATCGCCTTGCTGCCCAGCGAGCGACGCAGGATGGCCGGCTTGCCCGCATTGAGCGTGGGCTTGTACACGTAGAACTCGTCGGGGTTGACCGCACCCTGCACGACCATTTCGCCCAGGCCGAAGCTGGAGGTCACGAAGACCACGTCGCGGAAGCCCGATTCGGTGTCCAGGGTGAACAGCACGCCTGACGACCCCACGCCCGAGCGCACCATCAGCTGCACGCCGGAGGACAGGAACACGTCTTCGTGCTTGAAGCCGTGGTGCACGCGGTAGGCGATGGCACGGTCGTTGTACAGCGAGGCGAACACTTCCTTGACCTTGTGCACGACATCGTCGGCACCGGTCACGTTGAGGAAGGTTTCCTGCTGGCCGGCGAAGGAGGCATCGGGCAGGTCTTCGGCGGTGGCCGAGGAGCGCACGGCCACGGCCACGTCGCCGCCGCCGTTCTCGTCGCACAGCTGCCGGTAGGCGCTGCGGATGTCATGGTCCAGCTGCGGCTGCAGCGGCGCGTCGATCACCCAGCCGCGGATTTCCTTGCCGGCGGCGGTGAGCGCGGCCACGTCTTCCACGTCCAGCGTGGCCAGCTTGTCGAAAATGCGCTTGGAAAGGTCGTTATGCGCGATGAAGTCCTTGAAGGCTTCAGCGGTGGTCGCATAACCGCCGGGGACGGACACCCCCAGCCCGGCAAGATTGCCGATCATTTCGCCCAGCGACGAATTCTTGCCGCCTACGCGGGCCAGGTCGGCCAAGCGCAGTTCGTGCAACCACAGGATATTCTCGTTCAAGCGCGATGCTCCGTTTGGCCATCGCCCGAGGCGGGCTTAATGGCCACGTCCGTAGGAAGAAGCCGATATGATGCCGGGCAGACCGCCGTCGGCACAAGCTTGTATCGTCGGCCTTTTTAAGCTTCAGAGGGGTTAAAAGCCGTATGTCGACGATCCGTCCGGTCTTCTACGTATCCGATGGAACCGGTATCACCGCTGAAACCATTGGGCATAGCCTGCTCACCCAGTTCTCCGGGTTCAGCTTCATTACCGACCGCATGTCGTTCATCGACGACCCGGAAAAGGCGCGCGAAGCCTGTGAACGGATCCGCGCGGCGGGTGAGCGCTACCAGGTCCGGCCGATCGTGGTCAGTTCCTGCGTGGACAGCGGGCTGAGCATGATCCTGGCCGAAAGCGGCGGGTTGATGCTGGACGTGTTCGCCCCCTTCATCGAGCCGCTGGAGCGCGAACTGGCCGTCAACCGGCATTCCCGGGTGGGCCAGGCGCATGGCATGGTGGACTTCGAGACCTACCACCGGCGCATCAACGCGATGAACTTCGCGCTGACCCATGACGACGGGATCGCCATCAACTACGACGACGCCGACGTGATCCTGGTAGCGGTATCGCGGGCCGGCAAGACCCCGACCTGCATCTACCTGGCCCTGCATTACGGGGTCCGCGCGGCCAACTATCCACTGACCGACGAGGACCTGGAGCACGATCGCCTGCCGCCCCGCCTGCGCCCTTACCGCAACAAGCTGTTCGGCCTGACCATCGACCCGGACCGGCTGCAGCAGATCCGCCAGGAGCGTCGCCCCAATTCGCGCTATGCCAACCTGGAGACCTGCCGCCGCGAGGTGGCGGCGGCCGAGACCATGTTCCGCATGGAGCGCATTGCGACCCTGAGCACCACCCATACCTCGATCGAGGAGATCTCGAGCAAGGTGTTGACCACGCTGGGATTGCGGCGCGAGTTGTATTAACGGAAGGCGTCACGACCAACGGTCGTGACCTACCGGTCCGCCTGCGGCGTCCCCACCTGTGTCCTACCAACGTGTAGGATCGGATTCATGGCCCAGGCATCGCCCCGCATCGAACGTATCCCCCGGCTCAGTCGGCTCAGCTGGCTGATGGGTCTGTACGCGGAGAACTATCGCCATCTGGTGCGGTTGTTCGAACCGGCCGACCTGGCCGCCGGCAGCTATGTGTCGTCGGTGGGCGATGGCCTGGACGTGCGCCTGGATGTGATCGAATGCCATCGCTACACGGTCGAGCTGCGCCTGACCTACGATTTCGCCGACCCGGTCACCGGGCAGCCCGACCCCTCGGCGTATGTGCGCCTGTACCGTGACGCCCGGCAGGCCGAGACCACCCATTGCTATGTCGGCCGGCGCTGGCAGGACGTGGTGGGGATGTACCCGCCGCCGGCCGAGCTGATCAGCCACCGCATGCGCATGAACACCTTCCTGGGCAAATGGCTGGAATACCTGGCCGAGCGCGGCCACGGCGTGGCCACCCTGCGCCGCGATGGCGACGCCGCGCCCGCACCCTCCGATGCCCGCCGCACCCAACTTGCCAGCTGACCCATGCCCTATACCCCGATCGTAGCCACGCTGGGCTACGTGCTGTCGCCCGATGGCCGCCAGGCCCTGATGATCCACCGCAACGCCCGGCTCGGCGACCAGCACCTGGGCAAATACAACGGCCTGGGCGGCAAGGTCGAGCGCGATGAAGACGTGGCCGCCGGCATGCGCCGCGAGATCCTGGAAGAGGCCGGCATCGAGTGCGGGCGCATGCGCATGCGCGGCACGATCAGCTGGCCGGGGTTCGGCAGGGCTGGCGAAGACTGGTTCGGGTTCGTGTTCGTCATCGACGATTTCACCGGCACGCCGCTGACCTCCAACCCGGAAGGCACCCTGGAATGGGTGGACGTGGACAAGCTGGAAGCCCTGCCACTGTGGGAGGGCGACCGCCAGTTCCTGCCGCTGGTGTTCGATGCCGACCCGCGTCCGTTCCACGGGGTCATGCCCTACCGCGATGGCGCCATGCAGGGGTGGTCGTATACCCGTCTGTAGGGATGTGCCGCGTTATCCACAGGGGGTGTGGATGACCGGTGCGTAAGTTTGTGGATAAGCCCCGGCATCGACCAGCACCCCTTGCTGTCAAGATGGGTGGCGAAAAATTCACCGCAGGTCGACGCGGCGTGAGGGCTGCGCGAACGCCGACCGGAGCGTGAAGGCTGTCGCGGTTTGGCCCTCTCGCGGTACTCTTCCTGCATTGCCGTCATCCGAGCCTCCATGAAACGTCACTTCACGATGCTGCGCGAATTCCAGCTGGCCGACTGGTTCACCCTGGCCAATGCGTTCTGCGGCACCGGCGCGGTCTTCGCGGCCATGCGCTTCCTGCAGGATGGCGAGCGCAGCTACCTGCTGTTCGGCATGGCGTTGATCCCGCTGGCCTTCATCTTCGACGCCCTGGACGGGCGCATCGCGCGCTGGCGCAAGTCCAGTTCGACCCTGGGCCGCGAGCTGGATTCGCTGTCGGACGTGATCTCCTTCGGCGTGGCCCCGGCCGCGCTGGCGTATGCCTGCGGCATGCAGGGGGGATGGGACTGGCTGGTGCTCAGCTATTTCGTGTGCTGCGGGGTCAGCCGCCTGGCCCGTTACAACGTGACCGCCGAGGCGCTGGCTGGCGAGGGCGACAAGGTGCCGTACTTTGAAGGCACCCCGATTCCGACCAGCCTGGCGCTGGTGGTGGTACTGGCGGTCGCCGCCAGCATGGGCGCGATCGGCCATGAGCTGTGGCTGGGACGCTGGCAGCTGGGCCCGTGGCAGCTGCACCCGCTGGTGCTGCTGTTCGCCCTGTCCGGGTCGCTGATGATCAGCAAGACCCTGCGCATTCCCAAGCCGTGAGCCGGAGCCCGACCATGCTGCCGTCGCTGTCCCGTCGCCCTGGAGCCGTCCTGTGAGCACCGCCGGCAGCGGCCATGACGCCGGCGACTTCGAGGCGCTGGCGCGGCAGTACTTCAGCGCCTGGGGCGATGCGCTGCGCCATGCGGCGGTTCCGGGGGCCGGCGACGGCGCCGCGCCGGGCAGCTGGCAGCAGACCATCGAAGGCTGGGCGCAGCTGATGTCCGCCCCCGGCAATCGCCAGTCGGAAGACGCGGTGCACCGCTTCCGCGAACAGGCCGGCGGCTGGTACGGCACCATGCAGCAGGTGGCGGCGCGTTTTGCGGGCCAGGATGCCAGCAGTGCCGACATCGCCCAGGCCTGGCGCGAAGCCGTTGAAGGGCAGGGCGACGGTCTTCTCAAATGGATGCTGCAGGGCGCGCGCGGCCACACCCAGCCCGGTGGGCCGGACCTGCTCGGGCTGCTGGAGCGCCTGCAGCAGGACCTCGGCCCGTGGCTGCAGAGCCCGGCGTTCGGTCCTGGTCGTGAGCACCAGGCGCGCTGGCAGGCGCTGCTGCGCGCCCAGCAGGAATTCCAGGGCCACGCCGGCGACTACGTGGACCAGATCAAGCAGGCGCTGGACGACGCCTTCGCGCTGTTCGAGCAGCGCCTGGCCGAACACGAACAACCGGGTAACCAGCTGACCAGTGCGCGCGCGCTGTTCGACCTGTGGATCGAGGCGGCTGAGGACGCCTACGCCAAGGTCGCCCTGTCCGAGCCGTTCCAGCAGGTGTATGCATCGCTGGGCAATGCGCAGATGCGCGTCCGCGCGGGTGCCCAGCAGGAGGTCGAGCGGCTGTGCGAGGCGGTCGGCCTGCCGACCCGGACCGAAATGGATGCCGCGCACCGGCGCATCACCGAGCTGGAGCGGCTGGTGCGGCGCTTGGCCGCTGCGGCCGGGCCGGCACCGGCGCCGGCAGCGGCCAGGCCGGCGAAGAAGGCCGCGAAGAAGGCCGCGAAGAAAGCGGCAAAGACACCGGCAGCGAAGCCAGCCGCCAGGCCGCGCGCGCGCAAGGCGGCGCCGTGAAGGGGCCACTGGGCTTCAATGCCGAAGACCTGCTGCAGGAAACCCTGTCGATGCAGCGCAAGCTGATGGACGGGTTGAAGCTGCTGCCCTCGGTGGAGGACGTGGATTACGGCGCGACCCAGCGCGAGGAAGTCTGGCGCGACGGCAAGGTCACCCTGTACCGCTTCGTCGGCGAACAGGCGCCGGTCCAGCGCACCCCGCTGCTGATCGTCTACGCCCTGGTGAACCGGCCCTACATGGTCGACCTGCAGGCCGACCGTTCGCTGGTGCAGCGACTGCTGGCGCTGGGCCAGGACGTCTACGTGCTGGATTGGGGCTACCCCGACCGTTCCGAGCGTTACCAGACCCTGGAGGACTACCTGCTGCGGTTCGTCGACGGCGCGGTGGACCACCTGCTGGCCGCCAACGACGGCGCGCCGGTCAACATGCTCGGGATCTGCCAGGGCGGTGTGTTCGCACTGTGCTATGCGGCCCTGCGCCAGCACAAGCTGGCCAACCTGATCACCATGGTCACCCCGGTCGATTTCCATACCCCGGACAACATGCTGTCGCACTGGGCGCGGCAGGTGGACGTGGACCTGCTGGTGGACACGCTCGGCAACATCCCGGCCGACCTGATGAATGCCAGTTACCTGATGCTCAAGCCGTTCCGGCTCAACATCCAGAAGTATGTCGGCCTGCTCGACATCCTCGACGACAAGGCCGCGCTGCAGGATTTCCTGCGCATGGAGAAGTGGATCTTCGATTCGCCCGACCTGGCCGGTGAAGCCTTCCGCGACTTCATCAAGCAGTTCTACCAGGGCAACGGGCTGATGCACGACGGGGTGCGGATCGGCGAGGAGCAGGTGGACCTGCGCCAGGTCACGCTGCCGGTGCTGAACATCTATGCCGAACAGGATCATCTGGTGCCGCCGGACGCGTCGCGCGCGATGCGTGGGCGGATCGGCAGCGGCGATTACACCGAAAGCAGCTTCCGCGGCGGCCATATCGGCATCTACGTGTCCGGGCGCGCCCAGCGCGAGGTGCCCGGCACCATTGCGGCATGGCTGGCTGAGCGGCGCTGAAGGCCGGGTTCAACGCATGGGCTGCACACCGGCTGCGTTACCGTCATCCCGATCACCGTTGGAGGACCTCGCCATGAACACTACCGCCCCCCGCACGCTGTCGCGTTCGCTCAACGACCGCATGATCGCCGGGGTGATGGGCGGAATCGCCCACCGTTTCGGCTGGAGCCCGACCCTGCTGCGGGTCCTGTTCGTGCTGGTGTCGCTGGCCTCGGCGGCCTTCCCCGGCATCCTGGTGTACCTGGTGCTGTGGCTGCTGATCCCCAACGAGGCCGATTGAGCCTGCCGCGACCGGCCCTGCGCGCGCTGCAGGGACTGGGCGCGCTCTGGACCGCGCCCAACACCCTGGTCGGCCTGCTTGGCGGACTGGCCGGGATGCTGGCGGGTGCGCGGCCCTACTGGCGCCGGGGCGACTGTGCGCTGGTGTTCCGCGAGTATCCGTGGGGCCCGGGTGGGGCGATCACCCTGGGCAATGTGATCCTGCACACCGGCCCGCAGCTGGAGGTGCCGTGCCGCACCTACGCGCACCAGGCCGGGCAATGCAGCGAGCCGGTGATTTCGCTGCACGACCACGAACGCGCCCACGTCTTCCAGTACCTGGTGCTGGGGCCGTTCTACCTGCCGGTGTACCTGCTGTGCGGCGGGGTCAGCGCTGCCAATCCGTTCGAGCGCGCGGCCGACCTGTATGCGCTGCACGGCCGCGGCTGGTGGCCAACCGGACGTCATCTGCATGAAAGCAACGGTCATTAGCCTCTGACGCGGCAGTCAGGTGCGGGGCGCTAAGCTGCAACCGGTGGGAAATGCGTGACGCTTCTGGAGGAATACATCACATGGCGATCGTTCTGTATGTCGGTGGTAGCAAGGATGGCGACAAGGGCCTGGTGCCGCACGGATTCAGCAAGCTGCAGGCTGAAACCGACCTGGGTCCGGAGATCTACACCGAGCGGTTCATGGAACTGCAGGGCCTGGGCAGGGTCCGGGTGATGGCGCTGGAGTCGTTGCAGGACGAGGCGGTCAGGGCGCGCGCGGCACGGCATTACCGGTAGTTCGTACCGACCAGCGGTCGGTACCTGCCTGGGAGAGCACGGGTAGAGGCCGACCGTTGGTCGGCATGCGCGGTTTTCGGGAATGTCAACGGCTTTCCCCCGCCGCGATGCGTTGCCACAATCGGTGTTTTCCGCATAGTGGCTTCGGCCGGACGCAATGCCAGACCTCAAGCTCGCCCAGCAGATCGCACAGACCATCGCCGCTGAGATCGGTGCCCAGCCCGCGCAGGCGCACGCGGCCATCGCGCTGCTCGATGAAGGCGCCAGCGTGCCGTTCATCGCGCGCTACCGCAAGGAAGTCACCGGCGGGCTGGACGACACCCAGCTGCGCAACCTGGAAACCCGCCTGACCTATCTGCGCGAACTGGAAGAACGCCGCGCCGCCGTGCTGGCCAGCATCGACGAGCAAGGCAAGCTCAGCGACGAGCTGCGCAACGACATCCTCGGCGCCGACACCAAGTCGCGCCTGGAAGACCTCTACCTGCCGTACAAGCCCAAGCGCCGCACCCGTGCCCAGATCGCCCGTGAAGCAGGCCTGGAACCGCTGGCCGATGGCCTGCTGGCCGACCCGGGGCTGGACCCGCAGACCTTCGCGGCCGGTTTCGTGGACGCCGACAAGGGCGTGGCCGACACGAAAGCGGCCCTGGAAGGGGCGCGTGCGATCCTGATGGAGCGCTGGGGCGAGGACGCGGCGCTGGTCGGCGAACTGCGTGCCTGGCTGGGCGAGCACGGCGTGATCCGTGCGCGCGTGGCCGAGGGCAAGGAAGAGCAGGGCGCCAAGTACCGCGACTATTTCGAACACGCCGAGTCGCTGGCGAAGATCCCCTCGCACCGTCTGCTGGCGCTGTTCCGCGCGCGGCGCGAGGACATCCTGTTCCTCGAACTGGACCCGGGTGCCGATGCCGAAGCCGGCCACGTGTACGCCGAGGGCCGGGTGGCGTTCAAGGCCGGCATCCGCGACGCCGGGCGCCCCGGCGACCGCTGGCTGCTCGACGCCTGCCGCCTGACCTGGCGCGCCAAGCTGCACATGCACCTGCTGCTGGACCTGTTCAACCAGGCCCGTGAAAAGGCCGAGGCCGAGGCGATCACCGTGTTCGGCGACAACCTGAAGGACCTGATGCTGGCCGCGCCGGCCGGGCCCAAGACCGTGCTCGGCCTCGACCCGGGCATCCGCACCGGCTGCAAGATCGCCGTGGTCGACACCACCGGCAAGCTGGTGGCTACCGAAACCATCTACCCGCATGAGCCGCGTCGCCAGTGGGAGCAGTCGCTGCAGACCCTCAAACACCTGTGCATGAAGCACAACGTGGAGTTGATCGCGATCGGCAACGGTACCGCCAGCCGCGAAACCGACAAGCTGGCCGGCGAGGTGATCAAGGCGCTGGGCGAAACGACGCTGCAGAAGATCGTGGTGAGCGAAGCCGGCGCGTCGGTGTATTCGGCGTCCGAATTCGCGGCGAAGGAATTCCCGGACCTGGACGTGTCGATCCGCGGCGCGGTGTCGATCGCACGGCGCCTGCAGGACCCGCTGGCCGAACTGGTCAAGATCGAACCCAAGGCCATCGGCGTGGGCCAGTACCAGCATGACGTGGACCAGTACCGCCTGGCGCGCGCGCTGGACGCACGGGTGGAAGACTGCGTCAACGCGGTCGGCGTGCACGTCAACACCGCTTCGGCGGCACTGCTGTCGCGGGTATCGGGCCTGTCCTCGACCGTGGCCGAGAACATCGTCCGCCATCGCGATGAAAACGGTCCGTTCAAGCGTCGCAAGGACCTGCTCAAGGTGCCGCGGCTGGGCGAGAAAACCTTTGAACAGTGTGCAGGCTTCCTGCGCATCGCCGACGGCGACCAGCCGCTGGATGCCTCGTCGGTGCACCCGGAAGCCTATCCGGTGGTGGAGCGGATCGTGGCCGCCACCGAACGCCCGATCAAGGCGCTGATCGGCGACGGCAGCTTCCTGCGCGGGCTCAAGCCCGAACAGTTCACCGACGCCACCTTCGGCGTGCCGACCGTGCGCGACATCCTGAAGGAGCTGGAGAAGCCCGGTCGCGATCCGCGCCCGGAGTTCAAGGCGGCGCGGTTCGCCGACGGCGTGGAGGAGATCAAGGACCTGGTGCCCGGCATGATCCTGGAAGGGGTGGTCAGCAACGTGGCCGCCTTTGGCGCGTTCGTCGACATCGGCGTGCACCAGGACGGGCTGATCCACATCTCGGCGCTCTCGGACACCTACGTCAAGGATCCGCGTGACGTGGTCAAGGCGGGCGACATCGTCAAGGTGAAAGTGCTGGAGGTGGACGTGGCGCGCAAGCGCATCGCGCTGACCCGGCGCCTGGACGAGACCCCGGTACCGGCCAAGGCACCCGGCGAGCGCGACCCGCGCCCGGCCGGTGCAGGTCGGCGCGACGGGGGCGCCGGCCGTTCCGGCGGTCGCGGCGCAGGAACCGGGCCGCGACCGGGCAGCAGCGCGCCGCCTGCCAACAATGCGCTGGCCGACGCGTTCGCGCGGGCCAAGCGCGGCGGCTGAGGCCGCGCTCCGACCCGGGTTGACGATGGCTTGACCCCGTTTCCCGTTGAATGCCGGTACGCTGTACCGGCGGCGGGAGGCTGGATGACAGAACATCAGGCAGGGGAACGCGGTCCGGGCCAGGACGACGGTGCCAGTGATGGCAGCGTCGCGCTTGCGCGTGCCCTGCGCGAGATGACCGAGCAGCACCGCCGCCTGGAAATGATCATCGACGGCACCGCGATGGGCACCTGGGAGTGGAACTGCCAGACCGGCCAGATGCGGGTCAACGAGCGCTGGGCGCAGATCGTGGGCTATACCCGCGAGGAACTGGCGCCGATCACCTCGGACACCTTCCTGCGGCTGGTCCATCCCGACGACCTGGCCCGCTCCAACGCGCTGCTGCGCGAGCATCTGGAGGGGCGTTCGCCGCACTACGACAGCCTGTGCCGGATGCGGCACAAGCAGGGGCGCTGGATCTGGGTGCAGGACCGCGGGCGCGTCTACGAATGGGACGCGCAGGGCCAGGCGCTGCGCATGGCCGGCGCGCACGCCGACGTCAGCGACCTGCAGAACGCCCGCGAGGATGCGGCGGACATGCGCCAGCGCCTGCAGGCGGTGGTCGATGCGTCGGATGAGGTGGCGGTCATCGCCACCGACCCCCACGGCGTGGTCAATCTGTTCAATACCGGCGCCCAGAAGCTGCTGGGCTACCGCCCCGAAGAGGTGATCGGCCAGGTCAACCCGGCGCTGTTCCATGACGTGCTGGAGATGCAGGATTTCCTGCGCCCGCTGGCCGATGCCGACGGCCGCGCGCCCACCGTGTTCGAGGCGCTGACCGCGCAGGCCGCGCATGGTACCTGGTCGCACCAGTGGACCTTCGTGCGCAAGGACGGCGAGCACCGCCAGGTGCGGCTGTCGATCAGTCCTTTGGATTCCGGCACGGGCCAGCGCATGGGCTACGTCGGCATGGCGGTGGACATCACCCCGTTGCTGGAAGTGCGCGAGCAGGCCTTCGTGGCGGCGGAAAAGTTCGCCGGCGCCTTCAACTCCGCGGCGCTCGGCATGGCCCTGGTATCGCTGGAGGGGCGCTGGCTGGACGTCAACGACGCGCTCTGCGGCATCCTCGGCTACACCCGTGCCGAACTGCTGGACATCGACTTCCAGACCCTGACCCATGCCGATGACCTGCATGCCGACCTGGCCCTGGTCGGCGACCTGCTGGCCGGCCGCCGCGACCATTACCACATGGACAAGCGTTACCTGGGCAAGGGAGGGCGGGTGGTGTGGGGACGCTTGTCGGTGTCGCTGGTACGCGCGCCGCACGGCGAGCCGCTGCATTTCGTGTCGCAGATCCAGGACGTCACCGCGCAGCGGCTCAGCGGGCAACAGCTGCGCGACTCCGAGCAGCGTACCCGGGTCACCCTGGATGCGGTGGCCGACATGGTGCTCACGCTCGACCTGGACGGCCGGGTGCAGTACGCCAACGCGGCGGCCACCCGCGCGCTGGCCGGGGAGGGCGCGACCCCGTTGACCGGCAGCCAGGTCCAGGAAGTGATGGAGCTCACCACCGAATACGCGCCGCGTTCGCCGCTGGACCTGGCGGTGCTGATGGACCCGGACAGCAACGCGGTGGACCTGCATTCGGACCTGCTGCTGTCGGTGGGCGCCCGCCTGTTGCCGGTCGACGTGACCCGGGCCTGGCTGCAGGACGTCGATGGCCAGGTCAATGGGGCGGTCTGGGTGATCCGCGATGTCACCCAGCAGCGGGCACGCCAGCGTGAAGCGCGGCACCTGGCCGAGATGGATCCGCTGACCGAGTTGAGCAACCGGCGCGGATTCGAGGCGCATCTGCAGGCGGCCATCACCCGGGTGGCACGCACCGGGCAATCGGCGTCGCTGATGTTCATCGACCTGGACAACTTCAAGCCGATCAATGACAACCATGGCCACCTCGCCGGCGACGCCATGCTGTGGGCGGTGGCCAACGTGCTGCGCAACGGCGTGCGCGATTCGGACGTGGTGGCGCGCCTGGGGGGCGACGAATTCGCGGTGATCCTGGCCGGCTGTTCGCTGCGGCGCGCGCGCCGGATCGCCAGCGACCTGCTGGAATCGGTGCGCGCGCTGAGCGTGCCGTGGAGCGTGGACCGGCTGGCCGTGCAGGCCAGCATCGGCATTGCCGCCCTGCATGGTGGCATGAGCGTGGACGCTGCGGTGGCGGCGGCTGACGCACAGTGCTATCGGGCCAAGGCCCAGGGCAGGAACAACGTGCAGGTGGAAGCACCGGTGCACGGCGGGCCCGATCCCCTGGACCTGGGCGACACGGACGTCGACAGCGAGACCAGCGAGGGCGGCCCGGGCTGAACCGGTCAGCATGGCATCGCCGGCGGCATCTCAAGCGTGAGGCTCCCGGGTCGATACCTTCCCGCAGCCAATGCGGTGGCGCGCTCCAGTAAATGACCGAACCCGGGTGGGACTGGGTACGTAAATACTGTCGATAATGCGCCGGCGAGATTCGAGACAGTAATGGTTCGTGGAAACTATCTCGCGATCCACAATAGCGTCGGCATGCAGATCCTGCGACAGGATGCCGGGCAGTCCCCACCGCCCGGCACCCCGTCGCGAGGCGGCCAATTCTTACGTCTTGAGTTTCCAGATCGCTACGTAAAGTTGGCCAGATTCAGCAGAATCCGCCATGACCTTCAGCTGTGCACCGCTGTCTTCACGTGCCGTAGAGTAAGCCCGCCCGCACCGCGAGGCTCAGGACGATCGCTGCCCGCGATGGTTTCCTGATTATCTCAACGACCCCCCGGAACGCATGCCTGCCTTGATTTTCCCCGACTTCGAAACATATTCAAATTCTGTCAAGGGAATCGACGGCGAGATGCGGGTCACCGGTCACGGCGATGGCGCCTGGATGTTGAATGCACTGGAGCTGGGTGACGTCACCCTGCTGCACGGCGTCGACGGCGCACCGGTGTTGTACCGCGGCGCGCCCCACCCGGCACATTTCGGCGTGTACCTGTCGCTGCCGGGGAGCCATACCGAGCTGGACGGGCAGCGGCTGGGCGAGGACTGCTTCACCTGGTTGGCGCCACGGGTGGAGCTGCAGGGCTTTACCCGGGTGCCGGCCCGCTTCCTGGCGATCGACCTGGCCGAGCGGCTGCTGCTGCAGCAGGCGGCGCAGGTCGACGGGCTGGACGTCACCGGCTTGTACCGCACCGGCACCATCACCACCACGCCGGCAATGGTGGGGCATGTCGGGGCGCTGGTGCAGCGCGCGTTCGACGTGCACGAGGCCCGGCCCGGTGCGTTCGCTGCAGAAGGTCCCCGCCAGGCCTTCGTCGCCCAGCTGGCCACCGCCGTGCTGCAATGCCACGTGCGCGCGGCGGCTGCCACCCCCGGTGCCACCCGGCGCGGCCGGCCACCGCTGCCGCGCCGTGAGATCGTGCGCCGCGGGGTGGACCACATCCAGCGCAGCCTGCGCGGCGAGGCGGCGTTTGCCGACATCGCGTCCGCGGCGGGGGTTTCGCAGCGCTCGCTCAATCGCGCGTTCGATGACCTGTTCGGGATGGCGCCGCATCACTTCTATCTGATCGAGCGCCTGCATGCCATCCGCAGCGCCCTGCGGTCGGCCCGTCCCGGCGATACCGTGACCGGCATCTGCTCGCGGTTCGGGGTCTGGGACCTGGGCCGGATGGCGGCACACTACGCGCGCATGTTCCACCTGCAACCTGCGCAGGAGCTGGCGCGGGCGCTGGGCGACCGGCCCGCCGGGAATCCGGACGCGGCCCGGCGTCGACGTTGACGCGCAGGCGCTAAAGTTTTTTCTTCACCCGCCGCTGACAAAGGGCAATCAGTGTCACCGCTTCACCCCACGGAAGGAACGTCACCCCCCAGGACGGTCTTCGTGAGTCCCCAAGCGTACTGCGCACTACATCGGGCATTGGGCCCGGCGTAGCCCATTGAGCTTGTAGGAACCGAGGAAACATCGATGTCCACCGCAGCCATACAGCCAACGGCGGCCGCTCGCAGCAGCGATTCCGCAACCACCTCCCTCCTGCGTTCGCTGGGTGCGCTGGCCTTCGCGCCGCGCGCCTCCCGCCAGGCCAGCATGGCGCTGGCCGAGCGCAATGCGGAGCTGGAAGCCCAGGTCGCCGCGCTGCACCGGGTCCAGGCAGTGATCGAGTTCGACCTGGACGGCACCATTCTCCAGGCCAATGCGAACTTCCTGCAGACGCTGGGCTACACGCTTGAGGAGATCCGCGGTCGTCACCACTCGATGTTCGTCGATCCCGAACACGCGCGCACGGCCGCGTACCGCGAGTTCTGGGCGCGCCTGGGGCGCGGCGAGTTCGACGCCGGGCAGTATCGTCGGGTGGGAAAGGGCGGGCGCGAGATCTGGATACAGGCCTCGTACAATCCCGTGTTCGACAGCACCGGCCGCCCGGTCAAAGTGGTGAAATTCGCCACCGACATCACCGCGCAGCAGATGCAGGCCGCCGATTTCGCCGGCCAGCTGGCCGCGATCAATACCTCGCAGGCGGTGATCGAGTTCAGCCTGGACGGTCGCATCCTGTCGGCCAACGCGAATTTCCTGGCCGCGATGGGCTACGACCTGGACGAGGTACGTGGGCAGCACCATTCGCTGTTCGCCGAGCCGGACTACGCACGCAGTGAGGCGTATCGGGCGTTCTGGCAGAAGCTGGGGCGCGGCGAGTTCGACGCCGGCCAGTATCGGCGGTTGGGCAAAGGCGGCCGGGAAGTCTGGATCCAGGCGTCCTACAACCCGATCTTCGACATGAACGGCAAGCCGTTCAAGGTGGTCAAGTACGCCACCGACATCACCGCCCAGGTACGCGATGCGCAGGCCCTGGCCACCGCGGTCGCGCAGACCCGCGCCGTGGTGAGTGCGGCGCAGGCCGGCGACCTCAGCGGGCGCATCGACACCGCCGACAAGAGCGGGCAGATTGCCGCGCTGTGCGAAGGCATCAACGCCATGGTCGAGACCATGGGCAGCATGATCGGCCAGATCCGCGTCGCCGCCGACGCGGTTGCCTTGGGCGCCAGTGAGATCGCGGTGGGCAACAGCGACCTGTCCGCGCGCACCGAGCAGCAGGCCGCGTCGCTGGAGGAAACCGCCGTGTCGCTGCAGGGCCTCACCAGCACGGTGCTGCAGAGCGCCGACAACGCGCGCCAGGCCAGCCAGCTGGCCGGTGGTGCGGTGGACGTGGCGGCGCAGGGGGGCAGGGTGGTCAATGACGTGGTCGCCACCATGGCATTGATCAACGCGTCGTCGCGCCGCATCGTCGATATCATCGGCGTGATCGACGGCATCGCCTTCCAGACCAATATCCTGGCCTTGAACGCAGCGGTGGAGGCGGCGCGTGCCGGCGAGCACGGGCGCGGCTTCGCCGTGGTGGCTGCGGAAATCCGCTCGCTGTCGCAGCGGTCGGCGGGTGCGGCCAAGGAAATCAAGCAACTGATCGACGACTCGGTCGACCGCGTGGGCACCGGCACCGCCCAGGTCGAAAGTGCGGGGCGCACCATGGAAGAGATCGTGGCCAGCGTACGGCGCGTGGATGAACTGATCGCGCGGATCAGCATCGGCGCGCAGCAGCAGAGCGACGGCATCGTGCAGATCAACCAGGCGGTGGAGCACATCGACCAGAGCACCCAGCAGAACGCTGCCCTGGTGGAAGAAGCCTCTGCGGCCGCGCGCAGCATGGAAGACCAGGCTACGCAGTTGCTGCAGACCGTGGCCGCCTTCCGGGTTGATGGCGCCGTGACCCAGGCGCTGCGACAGGCGGCGCAGTCCGGCGGGCCGGGTGGGGCGCCAGTGCTGCGGCTGGTGTAGCCGGACGGCAGAAACAAAAAGGCCAGATCGCAGGATCTGGCCTTTTGCATTCCATGGTGCCGAAGGTGGGACTCGAACCCACACGCTTTTAAGGGCGGCGGATTTTGAGTCCGCTGCGTCTACCGATTCCGCCACTTCGGCTGGCTGGCCGCGTAGTGTATACAAACCCGGGCGGATTGGGGAGGCCTGAACCGTTCACCCGTGCCCGGGCCTTCATCGGGACGCGACGCTATACTGACAGCGCTGAACCATACAGGGAAACGGGATGAACGCGCTGCAGGGCCTGCGGATACTCGTGGTCGAAAACGACGAGATGAGCGCAACGCTGCTGGAAATGCAGTTGACGCAATCGGGCGCGGTCGTGGTCGGTACCGCGGCGACGGTGGCCGACGCGCTGCACCTGGTGGACACGGCCTCGCCGCAGATCGTCCTGCTGGATTACCGCCTGGCCCACCACGAAACCAGTGACCCGGTCGCCGAACGGCTGGCCGCGCAGGGGCTGCCGTTCGTGGTGGCCACCGGCATGGCACCGCACGAGTTGCCCGAGGCGTTCCACGCCGGCGTGGTGCTGGTGAAGCCTTACCTGACCCGGGAACTGGAAGCGGCACTGGCCCACGCGCTGCAGGACCATCCGGTCGCGACCTGATCGCACCCTTACGCGGCTTCCTGGTAATCCAGCTGCACCGGCTCGCGATCGTCGAGTATGCGATACAGCGTGGCCAGGTCGGCCGGATCCGGATTCAACCACGCATCCAGGTTCTCGCGCCGGATCGGCACGATGCAGCGGTCGTGGCCCGCCGCTGCCACGTCCTGCGGCGGCTCGTCGGTAATCGCGGCGAAAGACAGCAGCCGACCTTCCGGCCCTTCCCATTCCGACCACAGGCAGGCGATCAGCAGGTCGCGCGGCGGCTGCGGGCGGAATTCCAGCACCACGTTCTGCGCGCCTTCGCTGGGTGCCAGCGTGCGCTGTTCCAGTGCATGGCGTGGGACGTGTTCGTAGAACGACTGCACCACCACCACGCCATGGTGGTGGCCGAAGGCGTTCTTCCAGTACGCCTCCAGGCTGTCGCGGCGCGCGTTGTAGGTGCCGGGGTAGAGCGTATCGTTGCGCGCCGGCTTGTCCGGCAACCGGCACTGGTAGCGCATGGGTTTGATCACGCGCCGGCCGTGCTCGGCGACGATCACCGGGGCATACACGCCCGGGAAGATGCGGCTGTCGCGGGGCAGCAGACCGGTGCGGTGCAGGTCGGCCAGGCGCGCCTGGGCGCGGTCGATGCGGTTGCCGGCAATGCGGATCTCGTTGCGCGCCTTCTGGGTGGGGCGGTGGGCCAGGCTTTCCTGGGCGTGCTTCAGGCGCGCGCCCTGTACGCGCAGCTCTTCGTCCAGCGCGTGCATTTCATCGGTGTGCCACTGCTGGATCTTCGCCATGATGTCCTGGCCCAGCGGCGTACGCGCGCCGGCGAAACCATCGTCCATCGCCTTGGGCGTTTTCGGGCGCTGCTTGCCGGCGTCGTGCGCGTAGAGCTGGGCGAACTCGTCCAGCGACAGGGTGGCACCGAATTCACGGACCAGCCTGGTGTAGTCGGCGCGGATCTGGGCGGAATAGCACATGGGCCTAGGCTACCAAAACAAAAAGCCCCGACCGGAGTCAGGGCTTTCTGCTTCTGTAATTGGCGTCCCCACGGGGATTCGAACCCCGGTCGCCACCGTGAAAGGGTGATGTCCTAGGCCTCTAGACGATGGGGACGCACGAAAACTTGAATTTTTATGCTGCATCCATCCGGTCGGCCTAATGACCGGATGTTGGTGGAGCCAGGCGGGATCGAACCGCCGACCTCCTGCATGCCATGCAGGCGCTCTCCCAGCTGAGCTATGGCCCCACGTTGATGCTGCGAGCCGCCCATCATATCGGGTTTGTCTGGGAATGCAAGGGGATTTTTGGGGCGCACAAAAAACCCCGGCATTGCCGGGGTTCTCTGCGTTATTGGCGTCCCCACGGGGATTCGAACCCCGGTCGCCACCGTGAAAGGGTGATGTCCTAGGCCTCTAGACGATGGGGACGCACGAAACCTTGAATTTTTGCTTCTGTCGGACGGCCTGTGTCCGGAGAAGTGGTGGAGCCAGGCGGGATCGAACCGCCGACCTCCTGCATGCCATGCAGGCGCTCTCCCAGCTGAGCTATGGCCCCACGTTGTTACCGCGAGCCGACCATCATAGCGTTCAACTGCCTGAATGGGAACCCCGCCGACAGGTAACGACCGTTGGTCGTTCACCGCATACGTCGATGATGAGTGGCGTCCCCACGGGGATTCGAACCCCGGTCGCCACCGTGAAAGGGTGATGTCCTAGGCCTCTAGACGATGGGGACGCATGAAACTCATCAATGTTTCCAGCACCTCCCGACGGCCTAAGGTCTGGAGTGGTGGAGCCAGGCGGGATCGAACCGCCGACCTCCTGCATGCCATGCAGGCGCTCTCCCAGCTGAGCTATGGCCCCACGATGCTGGAGCGCGAATTCTACGCGTGTGAAGAGCATTCGCCAAGGGGGCGCGTGCGAATTCTGCATTGCCATTGCACACAAACAAAAAGCCCCGAGCGGAGTCGGGGCTTTCTGCGTTGCAACTGGCGTCCCCACGGGGATTCGAACCCCGGTCGCCACCGTGAAAGGGTGATGTCCTAGGCCTCTAGACGATGGGGACGCACGAAAAACCTGAATTGTAGTCACTACCTTCCAATCGGCCTAAGGATTGGAGTGGTGGAGCCAGGCGGGATCGAACCGCCGACCTCCTGCATGCCATGCAGGCGCTCTCCCAGCTGAGCTATGGCCCCACGTCGTGAGGAGCGAAATCATAGCGACGCTTTTTTCGATTGGCAAGAAAAAAGTGTCATGCATTGGACACACGTTGATGACGAAGGCGCAATGCGTTGCTGATCACCGATACCGAACTCAGGCTCATCGCTACCGCCGCCAGCATCGGCGACATCGTGATGCCAAACGGATACAGCACGCCGGCGGCGATCGGAATGCCCAGCGCGTTGTACGCGAACGCAAACCCCAGGTTCTGGCGCATGTTGCGCACGCTGGCGGCGGAAAGCTGGCGTGCACGCAGGATGCCGCGCAGATCGCCCTTGACCAGCGTGACCTGCGCACTGGACATGGCCACGTCGGTGCCGTTGCCCATCGCGATGCCGACATCGGCGCTGGCCAATGCAGGCGCATCGTTGATGCCATCGCCGGCCATCGCCACCGTGCGGCCCTGTGCCTGCAGCGTGCGGATCAGTTCGGCCTTGTCCGCCGGGCGCATTTCACCGTGCACCTCGTCCAGGCCCAGCTCGCGCGCTACGGCTTCCGCCGTGGCGGTGCCGTCGCCGGTCGCCATCACGATGCGCAGGCCATCGCGGCGCAGCTGTGCGATGGCGTCGGCGGTGGACGCCTTGATGGGATCGGCCACTGCGATCAGACCGGCCAGGGTGCCATCGACGGCCAGGAACATCACGCTGGCCGCCGCCTCGCGCAATCGCCCGGCATCGGCGTGCAGGCGTTGCAGGGCGATGCCATGGTCGGCCATCAGCGCGGCGTTGCCGAGCAGCAGTACCCTGCCTTCAACCGTGCCACGCACGCCAAGGCCGGTGAGCGAGTCGAAGTCCTCCACCGATGCGAGGGGGCGGCCCGGGCGGCGCGCTTCGGCGACGATCGCCGCGGCCAGCGGGTGTTCGCTGCCCTGGTCCAGGCTGGCCGCCCAGTGCAGCACGTCGTCGGCCGCGAATCCGGGCACCGGCTTTACATCGCGGAAGGCGGGCCGGCCTTCGGTGAGCGTGCCGGTCTTGTCCACCACCAGCGTATCCACGCTGCGCAGCGCTTCGATGACCTCGGCGTCGCGGAACAGCACACCCTGCTGCGCGGCGCGTCCGGTGGCGACCATGATGGTCATCGGCGTGGCCAGGCCAAGGGCGCAGGGGCAGGCAATGATCAGCACCGCCACCGCGCTGAGCACCGCATGCGTCCACGACGGCTCCGGTCCGAACAGGCCCCAGCCGAAGAAGGTCAGCACCGCCGCGCCCAGTACCGCCAGCACGAACCCGTAAGCGACCTTGTCGGCCATCCGCTGCATCGGCGCGCGCGAACGCTGCGCCTGCGCCACCAGCTGCACGATCTGCGCCAGCATGCTGTCGTCGCCCAGCCGCTCGGCACGGATCACCAGGCTGCCGGTGCCGTTGAGGGTGGCACCGATGACCGTATCGCCCACGGTCTTGGCCACCGGCACCGGTTCGCCGGTCAGCATCGATTCGTCCACCGTGGAACGACCCTCCAGCACGCTGCCATCCACCGGTACTTTCTCGCCTGGCCGCACCCGCAGGCAGTCGCCGGGCTGCAGTGCCGCGATGTCCACATCTTCCTCGTGGCCGTCCTCGCGCAGGACACGGGCGGTTTTCGGTGCCAGCCCCAGCAATGCCTTGATCGCCGCCGAGGTCTGCGCGCGGGCGCGCAGCTCCATCAGCTGGCCGAGCAGGCTGAGCGAGATGATGACCGCCGCCGCTTCGAAGTACACGCCGACGTGGCCGTGCTGCTGGAACGACGGCGGGAATAGTCCGGGCGCAATCGTTGCCACCAGGCTGTAGCCATACGCGGCCAGCACACCGGTGCCGATCAGGGTCCACATGTTCGGGCTGCGGTTGCGGATCGACTGCGCCCAGCGCTGCACGAACGGCCAGCCCGCCCACAGCACCACCGGCGTGGCCAGCGCCAGCTCGATCCACACCCGCACGCCCGGCGGCACGCCGTGCAGCAGCGGGGTCATGGCCAGCATGGCCAGCGCCAGGGTGGCGATGCTCAGCGGCAGGCTCCACCAGAAGCGCCGGCGGAAGTCGGTGAGCTCCGGGTTTTCGCCCTCGTCCAGGCTGGGCATCATCGGTTCCAGCGCCATGCCGCAGATGGGGCAGGTGCCGGGCCCTTCCTGCACGATCTCAGGATCCATCGGGCAGGTGTAGAGCGTGCCTGCCGGTACCGGTTCGGCAATGTGCGAGGCAGGGTCGAGATAGCGCTGCGGCGCGGCGATGAATTTGCGCCGGCAGCCGTCGCTGCAGAAGTGGTAGTCGCTGCCGGCATGCCGGGCATGGTGCGCGGTGATGTCCGGGTTCACCTCCATGCCGCAGACCAGGTCCTTGACCGTGTTGCCCGCCGGGACGCCACCGCCGTGCGCGGCGCAGCACCTGCCTTTGGACGCGGTCATGGGCGGGGCTCCGTCAGTGCGCCCAGGATCGGGCACTGCTCCAGGCCGCCATGGCCGGGGCAGGCATCGACCAGTTGCTCCAGCGCGGCATGCATGCGCTGCAGTTCGGCAACGCGCTGTTCGATGTCCTGCAGCTTCAGCACTGCCGCCTCGCGAACCTGGGCCATGTCCTGGCCGCGCTGGTCGCTCAGGGCCAGCAGCTCGCCGATTTCGTCCAGGGTAAAGCCCAGCGCCTTGGCGCGGCGGATGAAGCGCAGGCGGGTCAGGTCGGTGTCGTTGAAGACCCGGTAGCCACCGGCACTGCGCTGGGCCGTGGGCAGCAGATGCTGGCGCTCGTAATAGCGCACGGTATCGATGGGCACGCCAGCCTGGCGTGCGAGTTGACCAATGTTCACGGCAACCTCTCTGGGGAGCAGGTGCACAGTGTGGACCCTGGACTCTGGTCAAGAGTCAAGGGTTGCCCGACACGCGCCGCCTGTCGTTACCGGGCCTGTTTACAACTAGTTTCATAGCTGCGGCGGAAGTGCCTACGTACGCTCCTCTGGAATCGTCGGGAAGCCTTGATCCAGCAGGGTTTCGCCGGTCTCAGCAGCCGTTCCAGGAGCGCCGCCATGGATGCATCTTTCCCCTCTTCTTCGCCGATCACGAAGCCGGCCTCGCCGACCCTGATGGAGGTCGCCGTGCTTGAATACCCCGGCAGCCTGCGCGCTGCCGCGCCCGTGTTGTCGGAGCTGGCGCAACGCTGCAACCGCACGGCTGCGGCCGGCAAGCGCACCGGCGCGCGGATGCTGGTCACCCGCTGGACGCTGTCCACGCGCGGCCACGGCATGCAGCGCGTGGCCGGCGCCGAGCTGTTCGGCGACGCGCCGCCGGCGGTGATCGTGGTGCCGGGCAACGAACCCAGCTGGCCGCTGATGCAGGCCGACGACCGTATGCTGACCTGGCTGCGCGACTGCCATGATGCCGGCAGCCTGCTGGCCGGCTGCGAGGAAGGTGGGCTGCTGCTGGCCTCGGCCGGGATTCTCACCGGCCGTTCGGTGAGCCTGCCCGACCTCTGCCGCTGCCCGTCGCTGGCTGCGGTGGTGCCAAGCTGGCAGCCCAGCGAACGCGCCCTGGTGGACGACGGCGACCTGCTCACCGCGTCCGGTCCGGACGCCTGGAAGTACCTGAGCCTGCGCCTGCTGGCCCGCATCTACGGCCAGAGCGTGATGAGCGCGGCGATCCAGCAGCTGCAGCTAGTCATCCCGCGCGGTGTGCAGGAAGATCTGGAGCGCTTCAGCCCGAACTTCGCCCACGGCGACCGCGGCATCCTCAAGGCGCAGCGCTGGCTGCACAGCATCGCCGCGCGCGGGGTAACCCTGCAGGACATCTGCGACGCCGCCGGGTTGGAGCCGCGCACCCTGCAGCGCCGTTTCCTCAAGGCCACCGGGCTGCGGCCGATCGCCTACTGCCAGCGCCTGCGCATCGCCAAGGCGCAGTTGCTGCTGCAGGCCGGCGGTGCGGTCGATGAGGTGTCCTGGGCCGTAGGCTATTCGGACCAGAGCGCGTTCCGTCGCCTGTTCCTGCGCATCGTCGGGGTAACCCCGGCGCGCTACCGGCGGCAGATCTTCGCCCAGCGTCGTGAGCGCACGCGCAATGCACTGCCGCACCTGCAGGGTGAGCCCCTGCGTCCTGCTGCCTGAGCGGCGACGCTGCGTTCCCCGACGCCGGCTGCGCGCGCCGCCGGATACGACTACCCTGTGGGTCGTTCGTGACGTGTTCCCCAGGAGTTTCCATGTTGTTGAAGACCTCGCCCGTGTCGGGCTCCGCGCTGGCCCTCGCATTGCTGCTGGCGGTGGTGGGCTGCAGCCAGGCCCAGCAGCCGTCCCCGCCTGCCGCCGGCGCCGCATCCAAGGGCGCGGCGAATCGACCGGCCATCCTGCAGGGCATCGAGAAACAGGGCTTCGAGGTGATGGGCGAGTTCGACGCGCCCGGCGGCCTGCGCGGCTTTGCCGGGCTGGTGGGTGGCCAGCAGCCGGCCGCGGCGTATGTCACTGCGGACGGCAAGGCTGTGATGGTGGGCACACTTTTCAATGAGCAGGGCGACGATGTCGGCGCCGGCCCGATCGACCGCCTTGTGGCCAAGCCGATGTCGGACCGGATCTGGAAGAAGCTTGATGCCAGTGCCTGGGTTCGCGACGGCCGTGCCGATGCACCGCGCGTGGTGTACACCTTCAGCGACGCCAACTGCCCGTACTGCCATCGGTTCTGGGAAGCGGCGCGTCCGTGGGTGGACAGCGGCAAGGTGCAGCTGCGCCACGTGATGGTCGGCGTCATCCGTGAGGACAGCCCGGCCAAGGCCGCGGCCATTCTCGGTGCACCCAATCCCAGTGCGGTGTTCCTGCAGAACGAACATGATTTCAGCAAGGGCGGCATCAAGCCGGCGGCCAGCATCACCCCGGCGCTGGCCAACAAACTCGATGCCAACCAGGTGTTGATGGTCGAGCTGGGTTTCCAGGGCACGCCGGGCATTCTGTTCCGCGATGCCGAGGGCGTAGTACAACGCGTGTCCGGCATGCCGCAGGGCGAGGACATGGACAAGGTGATGGGCGCTCGCTGATGCGGGCGTGACATGAATGCGGCGCGCCGGACGCGCCGCATTGATCTGCATCAACGCAGGCGCCAGCGTGCGCCGCCATGCTGCGAAGCATGAGGTTCCGCTGCATACCCACGACGTCACGCGACACAGGGTGCACCGAGATAGGCGCACGTCACTGGCGTGACACGCTCGCTTCACGATGCGGTCACCGCGCGATTGGTACTCAAGGCGCAGGCACGCGCAGCGAGTGCGCGAAACCCGGGATCAGGAGGGAGTCCCGCATTACCGGGTTGTCTGCCAGGGAGCGCACGCGCTGCGTCGTGCTCCGGGCGGGCAGTGTTGTCTGCGGTCCAGGGAGGACGTGATGCGTTGCTCTGTGCTGGTCATCTGTAGTGCCGCGCTGTTCGCGGCCCCCGTTCATGCGCAGGATTCGGCCGAGGCATTGCGCCAGGATATCCGCGCCGTGCGCCAGACCCTGCAGGCGATGGAACAGCGTCTGGACGCGCTGGAGCGTGCAGAAGGGCGGTCCCCTGCGTCGCCCCCCGAGGTGGTCTCGGTCGCGCCCACTGCGATCGCACCCGCCGCAACGCTGCGCCAGGCCGCCAGCGCGAGCGTCCCCGGGACCGGACAGGCCATCCTGCCGCCGCGCGATTCGGTCGCCGATCCTTCCTCCGCCGCGTCGCGACCGGACAGTGCGGCCGGGCCGACCGACCCGGAGCTCAAGGGCTTCTTCGCCATTCCCGGTACCGAGACGGTGATCCGCATCGGCGGCTATGCCAAGCTCGATGCCATCGCCGATGCGCGCGCGGCCGGCGACGAGGACCAGTTCATCACCTCGTCGATTCCGGTGGGCAGCGCCCACCGCGACACCTCCAACTTCAACCTGCATGCCAAGCAGACCCGCTTCAGTTTCGAGGCGCGGCGGCCGACCTCGCGCGGCAACCTGCGCTTCTATCTGGAAAACGACTTCTTCGGCAGCAGCGACGGCTACCAGTTCCGCTTGCGCCACGCCTATGGCCAGCTGGGCAATACCTATGCCGGTTACGGCTACTCCAGTTTCATGGATGCCGACAGCCTGCCCGACACGCTGGATTTTGCCGGGCCGGGCGGGGCGGGCTACCTGCTGGTGGCCGGCATCCATCACAGTTTCAATTGGGGCAAGGGCAACACCCTGACCGTGGCCGCCGAGGATCCGGACAGCCAGCTGGCGGGGACCACCGACGACACCATCGCCGTGAACCGGCTGCCCGACGTCACCCTCACCGCACGCATGGAGCGCAACTGGGGGCATCTGCAACTCGGCGCCGTGGCCCGCAGCCTGGGCTACGACGGCGACCAGCGCGATGACCGCCGCTTCGGCGGCGGCGCGCAGCTCAGCGGCTCGGCCTCGGTCGGGGAACGCGACCTGCTGCTGTTCGGCGTGCTGGGTGGCAAGGGCCTGAGCCGTTACACCGCCGACCTGACCGGCTCCGGACTGGACGCGGTGATCGGTGCGGACGGTCGACTGCATGCGTTGTCGCTGCAGGGCGGGTTCGTCGGCTACACCCATTACTGGACGCCGATGTGGCGCTCCAACCTGATCTACGGCCAGCTCACGATGGCGCGCAACGCCGCGCTCGCGGCCGACGCGTTCCGGCAGAGCCGCTACGGCGTGTTCAACCTGATCTGGAGTCCGGCGCCGTCCTGGACGATGGGCATGGAGCTGCTGTACGGGCAGCTGGAGCAACAGGATGGGCAGCGCGGCGACACGATGCGGCTGCAGGGCAGCCTGCAATACAACTTCATCAAGTAGCGGAGAGACCGTCATGGCGCAAGCGAAGAAAATCGGGGTGGTCGGTGCCACGTTCCTGGTGGCGGGCAACATGATGGGCTCGGGGGTGTTCCTGCTGCCGTCGAGCCTGGCCAAGATCGGCACGGCATCGATCTGGGGCTGGCTGATCACCACTGCCGGCGCGCTGCTGCTGGCGTTCGTGTTCGCCAAGCTGGGCAAGCTGGCGCCGAAGGCCGGCGGTCCGTATGCCTACGCCCGCGACTGGTTCGGGCCCTACATGGGCTTCCAGACCAACACCATCTACTGGTTCGCCAACTGGATCGGCAACGTGGCCATCCCGATCGCGGCGGTGGGCTACTTCAGCTATTTCTTCCCGATCCTGTCGCAGCCGTTGCCGCGCTGCGCGGCGGTGCTGGCCCTGGTGTGGGCATTGAGTTTCGCCAACGTGATCGGTCCGGCGTTCGTGAGCAAGGTGCAGACGGTGACCACCAGCTTCGCGCTGGTCCCGATCCTGGGGATTGCGATCTTCGGCTGGTTCTTCTTCGACCCGGCCATCTTCAAGGGCGCCTACAACGTGTCCGGCGAATCCAACTTCGGTGCGATCTCCAGCGCGGCCGCGCTCACGCTGTGGGCCTTCATCGGCGTGGAGTCGGCCTCGGTGACCGCCGGCGTCGTGGAAAATCCGGAGAAGAACGTCGCCCGCGCCACGTTGGCCGGCGTGTTCCTGGCCGCCGTGGCGTACATCGCCAGTTCGTCGGTGATCATGGGCATGGTGCCCAATGGCCAGCTGCAGGTGTCCGATGCGCCGTTCGCACTGGCGGCTGCAAACGCCGTGGGCGGCTGGGGCGGCGCTGCGGTGAGCCTGTGCGCCTTCATCGGTGCCGCCGGTTCGCTGGGCGGCTGGATCCTGCTGACCGCGCAGAGCGCCAAGGCCGCGTCCGACGACGGGCTGTTCCCCAGCATCTTCAGCAGGACCAACAAGCACGACGTCCCGGTCAAGGGCGTACTGATCGTGGCGGTGCTGATGACCGTGGCGGTGCTGGTCACCTCGACCTCGGAGACCGCCTCGGCGCAGTTCGACGTGATCACCTCGGCCGCGGTGGTGCTGACCCTGCTGCCGTACATCTATTCCTGCGTGGCGTGCTACTTCGTGGTGGAACGTTCGCACACCCTGGCCCACACCGGCGCGTTCTGGTTCCTGACCAGCACCACGGTGGTGTACTGCCTGTGGGCGATCTTCGGGTCCTCCGGCAGCATCGTGCAGTACGCGTTCCTGTTCGTCCTGTTCATCACCGTGTTCTACCCGTTCTTCAGCGAAGAGCGTCGCCGCCAGCGCGGCCAGCTGCCCGCGCTGGACACCACTGGCAGCCGCACGCTTTCGTGACCTTTCCCCAGGAGAATTGCCGTGTACTTCAAGTCACTGGATTACCCGATCATCGTCATCGACGCCGACTACGAGTCTCCCCGCATCGGCGGCATCCTGATCCGTGCGCTGGTCGAAGAACTGCGCCGGTACGACCAGCGCGTGCTGTGCGGGCTGACCCTGGCCGACGCGCAGGCCGGCGCCCGGACCTACGTGGCCGCGTCGGCGGTGCTGATCTCCATCGATGGCACCGAGGACGAGCCCACCGAGTTCCAGCGACTGCTCGGCTTCCTGCGCGAGCAGAGTGCCCGTCGCGGCAGCCTGCCGGTGTTCCTGTACGGTGAGCGCCGCACCATCGAGAAGGTGCCGAGCAAGCTGCTCAAGTACGTGCACGGCTACATCTTCCTGTTCGAGGACACCAAGAATTTCATCGCCCGCCAGGTCATGCGGGCTGCGGACGATTACATGCAGCAGCTGCTGCCGCCGTTCTTCAAGGCGCTGATCCACCATTCCGCGGAATCCAACTACTCCTGGCATACCCCCGGCCATGCCGGCGGCGTGGCGTTCACCAAGTCGCCGGTGGGACGCGCGTTCCATCAGTTCTATGGCGAGAACACGCTGCGCAGCGACCTGTCCATTTCGGTGCCCGAGCTCGGCTCGCTGCTGGACCACAGCGGGCCGATCAAGGCCGCCGAGAACGAAGCGGCCGCCAACTTCGGCGCCGACCATACCTTCTTCGTCACCAATGGCACCTCCACCGCCAACAAGATCGTCTGGCATGGCACGGTGGGGCGGGGCGATGTGGTGTTCGTGGATCGCAACTGCCATAAATCACTGCTGCACGCGCTGATCATGACCGGTGGGGTACCGGTGTACTTCACCCCCAGCCGCAACGCGCACGGCATCATCGGGCCGATCAGCCTGGACCAGTTCACGCCGGAGGCGCTGCAGCAGGCCATTGCCGCCAACCCGCTGGCCAGCAAGGCGTACCAGGCCGGCTCCAAGCCGCGCATCGCGGTGGTGACCAATTCCACCTACGACGGCCTGTGCTACAACGCCGAGAAGATCGCCGAGGAGATCGGCAGCGCGGTCGACTTCCTGCATTTCGACGAAGCCTGGTACGCCTACGCCGCCTTCCATCCGTTCTACGAGAACCACTACGGGATGGCCAAGGGCAAGCCGCGCGGGCAGGACGCGATCATCTTCACCACCCATTCCACCCACAAGCTGCTGGCCGCATTCTCGCAGGCCTCGATGATCCACGTGCGCAATGCCGCCACCCGCGAGCTGGACGCCGAGCGCTTCAACGAAGCCTTCATGATGCACACCTCCACCAGTCCGCATTACGGGGTGATTGCCGCCTGCGACGTGGCGTCGAAAATGATGGAAGGCGCGGCCGGCGAGTCGCTGGTGCAGGAAATGCATGACGAGGCGATTGCGTTCCGTCGGGCCATGCTGCACGTGCGCGAGGACCTGGGCCGCGACGACTGGTGGTTCAGCGTGTGGCAGCCGGACAAGCTGGAACGCACCCTGGCCAAGGGCGATGCGCCGGCGCCGCTGGTGGCCAAGCGCGCGGAATGGTACCTGCAGCCGGACGCGCACTGGCACGGCTTCGATGGGCTGGTGGAGGATTACGTGCTGATCGACCCGATCAAGGTCACGCTGTTGACCCCGGGGTTGTCGATCAACGGCGAGATGGGGCAGCTGGGCATCCCGGCGGCGGTGCTGAGCAAGTTCCTGTGGACGCGCGGGATCACGGTGGAGAAGACCAACCTGTACTCGGTGCTGTTCCTGTTCTCGATGGGCATCACCAAGGGCAAGTGGAGCACCCTGGTGACCGAGCTGATGGCATTCAAGGAGCTGTACGACAGCAATGCGCCACTGACCCGTGCGTTGCCCCAGCTGGCCGCGGACTACCCGGTTGCCTATGCCGGCTGGGGCCTGCGCGACCTGTGCGAGGCGCTGCACGGGTTCAACCGGGACGTCGGGGTGGCGCAGGTGATGCGGGCGATGTACGTGGATCTGCCCGAGCCGGTGATGACGCCGGCCGAGGCGTACGACCACCTGGTGCGCGGGCAGATCGAACGGGTCGACATCGAGGCGGTCAGCGGGCGCATCGCCGGCACCATGCTGGTGCCGTACCCGCCGGGCATTCCCACGATCATGCCTGGCGAGCGGTTTGGTGCCAGCGATGAGCCCATCATCCAATCGCTGCGCATCGCGCGTGAGCAGAACGCGCGCTTCCCGGGCTTCGAGTCGGACGTGCACGGCCTTATCATCGACCTCGACGGCGATGTGCCGAGCTACAAGGTGGAGGTGCTGAAGACCTGAGCCGCGGCCAGGATCTTCGGCAGGCGATGGATACAGCACGCGAGCAGCGGATCCTCAAGTTTTCGATCGGGGTCACGGTGGCGGTCAGCGCCACCGGCTTCATCGGTGGCCTGCTGGTGGGGTCGCAGGCGATCCTGTTCGACGGGGTATACAGCCTGGTCGATGTGGCGCTGACACTGGTGGCCCTGGCCGTGCTTCGATTGCTGGGCCGCGAGGGCAGCCCCCGCTTCCAGTACGGCTACTGGCACCTTGAACCGATGGTGGAGGCGCTGGGCGGCGCGATCCTGGCGCTGGCGTGCATCTATGCGCTGGCCAATTCGATCATCGGCCTCACCACCGGCGGGAACGTGGTGCGTGCAGGGCCGGCCCTGGCGTGGGCGACCCTGTTGTGCGTCAGCAACCTCGGGATGGCCGCCTTCGTGCGGGTGCACGCGGCGCGGCTGCGCTCGCCGCTGCTGTGGCTGGACGTGCGGGCCTGGCTGCTCAGCGGCATGATGAGCCTGGCGGTGGTGCTGGCCTTCGCCCTGGCGCTGCTGCTGGAAGACGGCGACCACGCGCACTGGATTCCGTTCCTGGATCCGCTGGTGCTGGCGATCATCAGCCTGGCGGTGCTGCCGGTGCCGTTGCGCGGGGCGTGGAAGGCCATGCGCGAAGTGCTGCAGGTGGCGCCTGATACGTTGGATGCGCGCGTGCAGACGGTGATGACGCAGTTCATCGCCGAGCACGGCTACCTGGGTTTCACCAGCCATGTCGCCAAGATGGGGCGCATGCGCTTCGTGGAGATCCACATCCTCACCCACCCCGACACGGTGATCGGCACCATCGGCAGCGTCGATGCGCTGCGCGATGACATCGCCGAACGGCTGGATGCCCGCGGCAGAGAGTTCTGGCTGACCATCGATTTCACCGCGGATCCTGCCTGGACCTGAAATATACGTATCGTATATGATGCGTATATTCCGTACCGAGGCATCCCATGGGCATCGTCAACATCGACGACGAACTGCACGACAACCTGCGCCGCGCCAGCGGCGTGTCCGGCCGCTCGATCAACGCCCAGGCCGGCTTCTGGATCAAGGTCGGCATGCTCTGCGAAATGAATCCGGGCATGAGCTACCAGGAGATCGTCAACCGTGAACTGCGCGCGGCCGGGGTCGATCCCGGTGCCCTGCGGGTGGCGGTCGCGTGATCAAGACGGTTGAAGAACAGGCGCTGATGCGGGCGTCGGGGCGGTTGTTGGCCTCGGTGTTCGAGGCACTGGACCGCTTGCCGCTGGAAGGCATGAGCACCCTGCAGGTGAACGACTGGGTGGAGCGCTTCATCGTCGATGAACTGCATGCGCGGCCGGCCAGCAAGGGCCAGTACGGTTTTGCCTATGTGCTCAACAGTTCGGTGGACAACGTGGTCTGCCATGGCGTGCCCTCGGCAGACCAGATCCTGCGCGGCGGCAGCATCGTCAACCTGGACATCACGCTGGAGAAGGAGGGTTTCATCGCCGATTCCAGCAAGACCTACCTGATCGGCGAGGTCGATTTCCCGGCGAAGCGGCTGGTGCGGGTGACCCGCGAGGCCATGTGGAAAGGCATCTCGGTGGTGCGCCCGGGGGCGACGCTGGGCGATATCGGCTTCGCCATCCAGCAGCACGCCAAGGCGCACGGCTACAGCGTGGTGCGCGAGTTCTGCGGGCACGGCATCGGCCGCGAGATGCACGAAGACCCGCAGGTGCTGCATTACGGCAAGCGCGGTACCGGCGTGGCGCTGGAGCCGGGCATGACGTTCACCATCGAGCCGATGATCAACCAAGGCCGTGCGGCGATCGATATGAGCGAGGATGGCTGGACCGTGACCACCCGTGACGGGAAGTTGTCCGCGCAGGCCGAGCATACGGTGCTGGTGACGGAAACCGGGGTGGAAGTGCTGACCCTGCGCGAAGGCGAGCGCATCCCGACGGCGTAGCGCAACGCTCTGCGTGGCTGCTTCACCTGAAGGACCGCGCGCAGCCAGGCAGGGCCTGGCTCTACAGGGTGTCCCGGGTGGAGACGAGTTTGAGGAACGCCTCGTTCTGGTAGCGGCTCATGCGCAACTGCTGGCCGGTGTCCAGGGTGACCACGTGGTGGCCGTTGAACCACGGGTGGATCGCTTTGACCCTCCGGATGTTGACGATGGCCGAGCGGTGTACCCGGGCGAAGTGGCGCGGGTCCAGCCGGGCGGCGAGGGCGGCCATGGTGCCGCGGTGTTCATGCATGCGGCCGGCCAGGTGGATCTCGGCGATGTTGCGTGCGGCCTTGATCCATACGATCTCGTCCACGTCGAGCAGCACCACGTGTTCGTCGACCCGTACCGGTATGCGCTGCAGGTAGGCCTCACGCTGGCGCAGTGCATCCAGTGCCTGCAGGATCTGCGTGGCCGTCTGCGCGCTGGTGCCGGCGGCGGTTGAAAGGCGTTGCCGGGCGCGCTGCAGGGTAGCGGCAAAGCGTTCGCGGCTGAACGGCTTGACCAGGTAATCCACCGCATTGGCCTCGAAGGCCTTCACCGCGTACTGCTCGTAGGCGGTGACGAAGACGGTGGCCGGCATGCGCTCGGCGCCGAGGGTGGCCACCACGTCCAGGCCGGTGATCACCGGCATCTGGATGTCCAGGAACACCAGGTCGGGCGAGTGCTCGCGGATGGCGTTCACGGCGGAGACGCCGTCGCCGCATTCGCCCAGCAGTTCGATCTCCGGGTCATCGGCCAGCAGGCGCACGATCGCGCGGCGCGCGAGCGGCTCGTCGTCCACCACCAGCACCGACAGGGTCATGCCGGCGCCACTCCCGCCGTGAACTCCGGCGCTTCGTCTTCCACCTCCAGGGTACGGAAGGGCAGGCGTACACGGCAGGCCACGCCCTCGGGCCAGATGATGTCCAGCCGCACGTCGGCGGCATCGCCGTAAAGCTCCTTCAGGCGCAGCCGGGTGTTGGACATGCCGATGCCATGGCCTGCGGGCGCGCCAGGCGTGGCGTCAAGCGTGCTGTTGCGGTTGCGCACTTCAATGCACAGCACCTCGCCGTCGCGGCGCGTTTCGATCTCGATCACGTCACTGCCTACGCGCTGCCCGATGCCGTGGCGCACCGCATTCTCCACCAACGGCTGCAGCAACAGGCTGGGCACGGCGCAGTCGAGGGTATCCGGGGCGATATAGGTGCGGGTGGTCAGCCGGTCCTTGAAGCGCACGCGCTGGATGCCCAGGTACAGCTCGATCAGGTCCAGTTCCTGGCGCAGGGGAATCTCCTGGCCGTCGTAGTCTTCCAGGAAGGCGCGCAGCAGTTCGCTCAGGCGCAGCAGCATGTCTTCGGCCGAGACCGTGTCTTCGTCCAGCAGGGTGATGATGGCGTGCAGCGTGTTGAACAGGAAATGTGGCTGCAGCTGGGATTTGAGCGCGAGCAGCCTGGATTGCGCCAGTTCGGTGGCCAGCCGGCTGGCTTCCACCTCACGCCGCGCCTTTTCGGCCTGGAAGTGCAATGCCTGCTGCAGCGCGAACAGCGCCCAGTAGGTGAGCAGCCCGATGGCGAAATGCTGCGCCAGGAAGTACCCGAGCTGTTCGAAGAAGCCGCTGGGTTCGAACAGCGCGGAGGCCGCTGCGCCGATGAGCATCGCGCCGACGGTCACCGCCAGGCTGGCCACGACCTGCCTGCCCAGGCCAAGCAGGCGGCGCTGGGGGTCCAGCGGATAGCGCTCGGCCAGGCGGAACACCAGCGGTGCCAGTGCCGCCCAGGTGTACCACTGGATCATGGCCCAGCGCAGGTGCACCAGGAACGGCCAGCTGTTGCCGTGCAGTCCATCGCTGAGCGAATGCTGCACGGCAAACACCAGTACCACGACCGTCCAGAGGAGCAGGTAGCGGGAAAGGCTGATCGACGTACTGCCAAGGCGAACCATCATGGCCGGTATCCAGGACGCCCGGCGCAGCGGGGCAGGGCCATCTTAGGCGTGCGGGCGGGCCCGGAGAAGCGCCATGAGGGCCTATTACGATTGGTCCTGCCGGGACGACGATTCGTCCCGGATCGGTGGCGTGGGCGGGGCGGCCAGCGGCCTGATGGCGGCGAACCCAACCGCCGGAGCTGCCGCGATGTTCCCGATCCGTCTTGCCGTCCTGACCAGCCTGCTTTTCGCCACGGCCACGCATGCCGCCGCCCCGCGTTACCTGACACTGCTCAACCGCGCCCACGACAGCATCACCACGCTGGAGGTGGCCACCGTCGGCAGCGATGCGTTCGAACAACGGCCGATCGACACCATCGACGGTGGCGGGGGCGGCACCACGGTGCGCCTGGGCGATGCCGGCTGCCGCTTCGACCTGCGCCTGCAGTTTCGTAACGGACGCACGGCGATCTACCGCGACGTCAACGTGTGCAAGGGCGATACGCTGGTGATCGCACCGCTGCGGTGATGCATGCGTCCCGTTGGCCGATCCTACTTGCCCCGCTGCGGTGGCATCACCGGTACGTGGTCGGCCATCAGGGCCGCGACCCAGTCGACGAACACGCGCAGCTTGGCGCTGACGTGGCGGTTGGGACGGAAGGCGATGTGCAGCGGCATCGGGTCGACCTGCCAGTCGGTGAGCACGCGTAGCAGTTCGCCGCGTTCGGCGTGCGCGGCGGCAACGTAATCGGGCAGCCAGAGCACGCCGAGCCCGGCCACGCCGGCCGCGAGATAGGCGTTGCCGTCGTCGACCGCCAGCTGATGCCGGCCGTGCACGGTCAGCGTTTCTCCGCCACGCCGCAGCGCGTAGGGCATGGCGCCTGAACGCCGCGAGCCCCGGTAACCGATGATGCGATGCGGTTCGGCTTCCAATGCCTTGGGGTGGTCGGGCATGCCAACCGTGGCCACGTACTGCGGCGCGGCGTACAACCCTGCCTGCAGGTCGCCGATGTGCCGCGCGACCAGCGAGGGGTCGGTGAGCACGCCGCCGCGGATCACGCAGTCCACGTTCTCATCGATCAGGTCGACATTGCGGTCGCTGACGCCAAGGTCCAGCTGGATGTCCGGGTACCGCGCGTGGAAACCGGGCAGGGCAGGGACGAGGAGGAACCGCGCCAGCGGCGCAGGCACATCCACCCGCAGCCGGCCGCGCGGGCTGGCGGCGAAGCTGGAGAGGCTGGTTTCCGCGTCGTCCAGGTTGGCGAGGAGCCGCGAGACGTGCTCGTAGTACGCCGCCCCATCGTCGGTGACATTGACCTGGCGGGTGGTGCGGTTGAGCAGGCGCACGCGCAACCGCGCTTCCAGCTGCTGCACCAGCTGGGTCACCGTGGTGCGGCTCATGTGCAGGGTCTGCGCGGCACGGGTGAAGCTGCCGGTCTCCACGACCCGCGCGAAGGCCTGCATGGCATCGAAACGGTCCATCGGCACTCCTGGGGTCAATTGTTTGGATTCTACAAACAGTGATGGACAAGGTGGGTCGTTTATCGACCGGGCCGGGGCGTCTACCGTGGACATATCCCATCACACGGGGCAAAACCCCTCTGGAGTCTGCAATGGCAAGCCGTGACGTCGTGTTCCCCTCCGGCCGGCAGGACCTGTATGCCCGCTACCGCTATTCGCCGGCGGTGCGGTCCAACGGCTTCCTGTTTGTCTCCGGACAGGTCGGCAGCCGCGAGGACGGTTCCCCAGAACCGGGCCTGGAAGCGCAGGTGCACAAGCTGTTCGAAAACCTCAACGCGGTGCTGACGGCCGCCGGCTGCACGTTCGACGATGTGGTCGACGTGACCGTTTTCATGATCGACCCGGACCGGATCCTGGAGCGGGTCTGGGCGATCGTGCCCGAGTACTGGGGCCAGGCGCCGCACCCGACCCTGACCGCGGTCGGGGTCACCTGGCTCAGCGGGTTCGACGTGGAGTTCAAGGTGGTGGCCAAGCTGCCCGAAGCCAGCGCCTGAGCGCTGTTGCATGTGTCACGGAACAACGGCAGGCCGGTGCAACGGCCTGTCGTTTTCCTTTGCGCGGGCAAGGGCATAGGATCAGCACGAACCCAGGGAGACTGCGATGGCAAAGGTGACCGGAATCGGTGGGGTGTTCTTCAAGTGCCGGGGGGATCGCGCGGCGCTGGCCGAGTGGTACCGGCAGCACCTGGGCATGACGCTGGAGGACTTCGGGGGCGCGGTGCTGCGCTGGCCCGACGACAAGGCCAACGACGGCGGCCTGACGGTGTGGGCCCTGGCCGAGCCGGACAGCACGTGGTTCAGTCCCAGTGACGCGCCTTTCATGGTCAACTACCGGGTCGATGACCTGGAGGGGCTGTTGGCCAACCTGCGCGCGGCGGGCATTGCCATCGTCAGCGGACCGGAAACCCACGAAAACGGATCGTTCGCCTGGATCCTCGACCCGGACGGCAACAAGCTGGAGTTGTGGCAGCCGATGGCGTGGGACCCGGAGCGGCGCGCCGGTTGAGGGTCGGTGGCGGTGGGCCTTCACGCGGCTCCGTCGCCCGGTTGTCGATAGTGGAGCCGTCACTCCGCTTTGTCGCAGACCTCCATGCCCCTGATTCCCGAGCGCGTCCAGCGCTGGCCCCGGCCATGGCGCGTGGCGTTGTTCTCGCTGCTGGCGCTGTATGCGCTGTACCTGGTCGCCGGCAACGTGTTCCTCAACACGCCGCTGTTCAATGCGGTGACCAACCGCAAGCCTGAAAAATTCACCCTGCAGACCGGGCCGGCGCTGACGCTGATGCCGGGCCATGCGTTTGTCTGGAACATCCGCATCCGCGGCCAGGCCAACCACACGGTGTACGTGTTCCGTGCCGACCACGCCAGCGCATGGATTTCGCTGGTGCACCTTTTCAAGCGCGAGGTGCGCATTCCGGGGATCGATGCGACCGGCGTGGAAGCGGACATCCAGCGGGTGGAGAAGGCGATCCCGCCACCGCCGCGCGGCGATCGCGGCTGGAACATCCGGCTGGATGCGATCCACAGCGACAGCATCCGCAGCGGGCGCTTCGGCAAGCTGCTGATCGCTGGCCAGGGCAAGGGCACGGTGGGCTTCCAGAAGCAGGTCAAGGGGGGGCCGTCGGAACTGTTCGATTCCACCGCCGGCTTCGAACAGGCCACCGTCAGTTATGACGGGGTGACGCTGCTTGACCAGGCGCACCTGGCCGCCCGGTTCCATTACCCACGGCATTACCGTGACGAGGCACCGGGGCTGCGCAAGTTCGGCATCACCTTTGCGCAGCTGGAGGTGGATGGGCGCAGCCAGGCGATCAACATCGATACGGCTGGCCCGCACGTCAAGGTGGGCAGCGTGCCCGCCGAAGCGCGGCTCACTGCGGACGTGGTGATGGATCGCGGCCTCCTGCAGCCGGGCAGCCGGGTGGTGTGGCGGCTTCCGGTGCACGCGGGCGTGCACGCACCGGACCGTGGCCTGCTGTCGCTGCAGCTGGACGTGGCCCAGGACATGCGCGTGCAGGCACGGCTGCCGCGCGACCCGGAGACCGGCAGTGAGCTGCATGCCGATCTGCGGGTAAGCGGGCGACGCATCCCGTTCGAGGCGCCGGCCGAGTTGCTGCCGCGCCTGTCCGGGCAGGTGCAGGGGGCGTGGCGGTTCGATTCGTTGAACTGGATCGCCGACCTGTTCGTGCGCGAGCCGTGGTTCCGGCTGGATGGCGGCGGCCTGCTGGAGGGCGACCTGAAGATCGTCGACGGCGCATTGGCGCCGGGCAGCCGCGTGGACGTGCCCAAGGTGGTGGCGGTGTCCGAGGTGGCCGGGGTGCGCATGCAGGGCGAGGCCAGCGCGGTGGGTCGCATCGTCGAGGACGCGCCGCCGCAGGCCGAACTGAAGGTCGCCATTCCCCGGTTCCGTGCCGCGCCGCTGGATGCGCCGAAGACCGTGCTGTTCGATGGCAAGGCCATGGCCCTGACCCTGCGCGGCGACGCGCGGCTGAAGCAGCTGCGCGACGGAATGCGCGCGCAGCTGCGCTTCACTGATGCGCGCGTGCCGGACCTCACGGCCTACAACCGTTACGTGGGCGGCGACAACGTGCGCCTGCTGGGCGGTACCGGCCTGCTCAGCGGCGATGTCGAACTGGACACCTCGGGCCGGGTCGGTCAGGGCCGGGCGGACCTGCGCGGCCGGGGCGCACGGATGCAGGTGGCCGGCATGGCGCTGAGCGGCGATGCGCAGGTGCAGGCGCGTCTGCGGCGGGCCGACCTGGACAACCGACAGTTCGATCTCGGGGGCAGCACCGTGACCCTGCGCAACATCCAGGTCGACGGCACCGGCGATGCGAACTGGTGGGGCGAAGTGGCGCTGCGCAGTGGGCATATCGATGCCGCCGCGCCCTACCAGGTCAGCGCCCAGGCCGACCTGCGCCTGCGCGATGCCGGTCCGGTGCTGGGCGTGTTCGCCCAGCGCAGCGACTATCCGCGTTGGGTGCTGGGCCTGCTGGATTCGGGCGAGGTACAGGCCACCGGGCAACTGCGCTGGCGAAAGGACCATCTCGCGCTCGACGACCTGCACGCCGAGAACGACCGCTTGTCGCTGCGCGCCCGCCTGGACATGGCCAAGGCCGGCAAACGCGGCGACCTGTACGTGCGCTGGGGCGTGTTCGGTGCCGGTATCGAGCTGGACAACGACAAGCGCAGCTGGCACCTCAAGGGCGCCCGCGAGTGGTACGACAGCCGCCCGCGGATACTGCCGGCGTCACCGGCCAACCCCTGACCCCGCGCCACGCGCGGCGGGGCAGGCGGATGCGGTAACGCCCGGGTCTGCTTCGATGGCTGCCGGCCAGGTTCCCGTTCCGGGCTCCCGCGCTGGTTCCTCCGCGTCTATCAGCTGCCGGGCCAGCGCTGCATCGGCGATATGCCCGTGCAGGAACAACAAGCCGCTGTAGATGTTCATGTCCGTGCTCCACTTGAGTGGAGCTCACGATAGGAGCAGGATGGATGGCGTAAAAGCGATGCTTTCGCAAGTCTTTCTTGAACTGGATTCAAGTCGCCATGTCCCGCATCCCGCTCCAGCCGCTGCAGAATTTCGTCACCGCTGCGCGCCTGGGCAACCTGACCCGCGCGGCCGATGCGTTGAACCTGACGGTCAGCGCGCTCAGCCACCAGATGCGCCAGCTGGAAGAACGCCTGGGCTATGCGCTGCTGCAGCGCCAGCCGCGTGGGGTACGGGCGACGCCGGAAGGGCAGCGGTTGCTGGAACAGGTGGGCCCGCACCTGGATGCGATCGCGCAGGCACTGCAGCCCTTCGCCGCGCGGCACGACCGTGTGCTGTCGGTCAGTGCCCTGCCGTCGATGGCGTCGAACTGGCTGGTGCCCCGGCTGGGCTCGTTCGTGGCCTGCCACCCGGAGATCGAGTTCAACCTGGAATCCAGCGAGCGGCTCACCGATTTCGACCGGCAACTGCAGTGCGATGCCGCGTTGCGGGTGGGGGCAGGGCAGTGGACGGGCCTGCATGTCGAACCGCTGTTCGACGAGTGGCTGATGCCGATGGCCAGCCCGTCACTGGTGGAACGCATGGGCGGGGTGGGTGTGCTGCCGCTGTCGCAGTGGCCGCTGCTGGGGGATCCGGACGGCGAATGGCAACGCTGGTTCACGTCGGTGGGGCAGGTGGCGCCGTCGCGCTATGTGGCCATGCTCAACGACTCCGAGTCGCATCACCGGGCGGCGCTGGATGGCTTCGGGGTGGCATTGGGGCGGGTGACGCGGGCGCGGCTGTTGCTGGATTCCGGGCAGTTGATTGCCTTGTCACCGCACCGGTTGAAGACGCGCTGGTCGCATTGGCTGGTGTATCCGCCGCGGTCGTCCACGCACCAGGGGTTCCTGGCATTTCGTGAGTGGCTGCACGCGCAGGCGGCGGAGCATGCGCGGCATATGCAGACGTTGGTGGGGTAGCCGCGCGCCTGCGTGGCTGCGGTCCCGATCAACGCCCAGGCGTGGGCCAATAGTGGCTGTCGGGGGTGCTGCGTGCGCCGAAGATCGCCTGGCCCACGCGCACTACGGTGGCGCCTTCTTCGATGGCGATCTCGAAGTCGCCGGACATGCCCATCGACAGTTGGTCCAGGCTGACGCCGGCCGGCAGCGTGGGGCGCAGGCGGTCGCGCAGCTCGCGCAGGCGCACGAAACACGGGCGGACCTGTTCGGCATCGGGCGAGAACAGGGCCAGCGTCATCAGCCCGCGTACACGCAACTGGGGGAAGGCGGGCAGCTGCTGCACGAAATCGGCCACTTCGATCGGGCCCAGGCCGTACTTGCTGGCTTCGCCGGAGGTGTTGACCTGCACGAACACATCCAGGGTGCGGCCTTCCTGCGCCAGCCGCTGGTCCAGCGCCTGGGCCACGCGCAGGCTGTCCAGCGCCTGGAACTCGCTGGCGAAGCGGGCCACGTCGCGGGCCTTGTTGGTCTGCAGGTGGCCGATCACCGACCAGCGGATGCCGAGGTCGGCCAGCGCTTCGGCCTTGCCCTTGGCTTCCTGCACCTTGTTTTCGCCCAGCGTGTCGCAGCCGGCGGCGACCGCCAGGCGCAGCCGCGCCTCGTCCACGGTCTTGCTGACCGGCAGCAGCCGCACGCTGGCCGGATCGCGTCCGGCGCGGGCGCAGGCAGCGGCGATGCGGGCATGGACCGTGGCGAGGTTGTGGCGGAAATCATCAACGGTGGCAGCCTGCGGCCAGGCGGGGGCGACGATGGGCATGGGCGGAAACCAGCAACGGGCGTGCGTCCATTTTCGCATGGCGGCCAACTGCCCGGCGCGTTGCGCCGCCGCCCGACCCACGGTCGGGCGCTACCGGTGAGTTGATTGTTCACGGTGCGGGGACCGCCGGCGGATTCGTTCCAGCGTCGGTAGCGCCCGACCGTGGGTCGGGCGGCGGTATCAGGGTGCAGCAGCGGTCCCCGGGCGGATGTAATGCGACTGGCCGTTGTCGTTGAGGAAGATCAGCTCGGGTTTGCCCTGCCATGAGGTGAGCATGGCGCCGGTGCTGTTCTGGTGCTTGATCACCAGGGTGGCGCCGCGGTCGGGGTTTGCGGTGATCTTGAATACTTCGGTGGTGCCCTTGGCATCGTCCAGGGTCAGCGAGGCTTCGTCGCCGACATCGGCCGTGCCGTAGCTGCCGCGTTCGGAGCCGTCCGCGCCCAGCAGCACCAGACCGGACAACGGCGAGGCACGCGGGCCCTGCGGCACGCCCCTGCTGAGCGGGTCGGGCAGCGGCGCTCCCAGGATCACCCGGGCCTGGCCGCTGCCGTCCTGGATGACCAGGCCGCGCGCGGTGATGACGCGCTGGTCGGACTGGCTCTGGTGCAGCCGCACGGCGGTGTAGCCCGAGACCAGCAGGGCGAGGCTGGACACGGCCAGGGTGGTGAGGGTGAGTGCACGCGACATGGCCGGCTCCGGATCCTTGGATGGATGCGACGATAGCCGAAGGGGTGTTTGCGACACCAGTCGGAAAAGTCTGGACCTGTCATCTACGTGAAATCCGTCACAGCAGGATTGCAACGAGCTCCCCTCTGCTGCCAATGACAGTTGACAAATTGCCAGCGCCCTTCACATGATCCGCCGAACGCCCCTGTGGGCCGTATGCATTACAAGGACGTCATGCATCACTTTCCACGGTCCTCGGCCTGTCGGCGGCATCTGATCCGCGCGATTGTCCTTTTCGGTGCGCTGGTTGGCCAGGCATGCGGTGGCATTCCGGGAACGTCGATAGACATAAAGGCGCTGGGCAGCGCACCTCTCGGGCAGAAGCTCAGGCCGATCTGGATGAATTCCCCGCCGTTTGTGGAAGCCGCGCTGAAGTCATGGCTGGAAGCGCGTCCTGACAGCGCCGGCTGCCTGGCCTCGGCCGAGTGCCTGCGCCAACTTGGGTTCCACCAATGCGGTCCGGCCGACGGCGGACTGCAGTGCAGCTACCACACTGTCATGACTGGAACGCTCTTCAAGCCCGACGCTGTCCGCGTGCCGTTGCGCTACGAATTCTGGATAACGCTCGGTACCCGGGATGGCACGGTTTCCACGCTTAGCTTCAAGCGCGACCTTCGCTAGTTCCCGTCCAACGCGCCAGGCTCGCTGTCCTTGCCGTCAATGACCGCGTTGCGGCACTACGGCCCGGTCAATGGAAATCGCGGCTGTGGGTGCGCACGCCGTCGATCAGCGTGTCCAGGTTGTGCATGCGCTGCACGATCAGGTGCTGCACGCCGTCGACGCGTTCCAGCCGGCCATCGATCTGCATCAGCCGGGCTTCCACCAGCACGCGGTGCTGGCGGTCGGCGGTCCTGCGCCAGACCACCGCGTTGACCATGCCGCACTCGTCTTCCAGGGTGAGGAAGGTGACCCCGCTGGCGGTCTGCGGGCGCTGGCGCATGCGCACCAGCCCGGCGAAACGCACGCTGCGCCCATGCGGCAGCTGCGCCAGTTGGTCGGAGCGCTGGCAACGGCGCGCCTGTAGTTCGGTACGAATGAACGACACCATGTGCTGGCCGAGGGTAGTGCCGGTGCTGTTGTAGTCGGCCTGCATGTCCTCGAAGGCGCTGGGGGCGGGCAATGCCACGTCGGCTTCTGCCGTGGCGCGCACGCTCTCGAACAGCGGCAGCGGCTTTTCCACCCCGGACACGTCCCAGCGCGCGCGGTGGCGGTGCCCGCTCAGGCCCTTGAGCGCACCGGCGTCGGCCAGCAGGCCCTGGTGTCGACGGTCCAGGCGTGCGCGCTGGCTGAGGTCGGCCACGCTGTCGAAGGCATGCCGGGTGCGGGCCTGGACCAGCACGTCGGCCACCTCTTCGCTGAAGCCATCGACCATGCGCAGGCCCAGCCGAATGCCGGGCAGGGCGCCGGGCTGCGTGGCCGGCACCAAGGTGCAGTTCCACGCACTGTGGCGCACGTCCACCGGCAGCACCGGCACCCCGTGGCGGCGCGCGTCCTGCAGGATCTGGTCGGGGGTATAGAAGCCCAGCGGCTGGCTGTTGACCAGGCTGGCGGCGAACGCGGAGGGGTGGTGGCACTTGAGCCAGCAGCTCACATAGGTGATCAGCGCGAAGCTGGCGGCGTGGCTTTCCGGGAAGCCATAGCTGCCGAAGCCCTTGATCTGCTCGAACAGGCGCTCGCCGTAGTCGCGGCTGTAGCCACGCGCGGCCATGCCGGCCAGCAGTTTGTCGCGGTGCGGTTCGAGGCCACCGTGGCGCTTCCAGGCGGCCATCGAGCGCCGCAGGGCGTCGGCTTCGCCGGGACTGAAGCCGGCCGCGGCCACCGCCAGCTGCATCACCTGCTCCTGGAACAGCGGCACGCCCAGGGTGCGTTTGAACACCTTCTCCAGTTCCGGCGGGTAGTCGATCTCTTCGATGCCTTCTTCCTTGAGGCGTTTGCGGCGGTTGAGGTAGGGGTGGACCATGTCGCCCTGGATCGGCCCGGGGCGTACGATCGCCACTTCGATCACCAGGTCGTAGAAGCAGCGCGGCTGCATGCGCGGCAGCATGGCCATCTGCGCGCGCGATTCGATCTGGAACACGCCGAGCGTGTCGGCGCGGCAGATCATGTCGTAGGTGGGAACATCGCCGGCCGGGAGGCGGGCCATGCTCAACGGCTGTCCGTGCGCGTCGCGCACGCCCTGATCGTGCAGCATCGCCAGGCACTTGCGCACGGCGGTCAGCATGCCCAGGGCCAGGCAGTCCACCTTCATCAGCCCGGTGGCATCCAGGTCGTCCTTGTCCCACTGGATCACGGTGCGCTCGGCCATGGCCGCGTTCTCCACCGGCACCAGGGTCGACAGCGGATGTTCGGAAATCACGAAGCCGCCGGGGTGCTGCGACAGGTGCCGCGGGAAGTCCACCAGTTCGGCGGTCAGCGCCACCACCCGCTGCATGAGCGGGGTGTCCGGGTCGAAACCGCGTTCGCGCAGCGCCTCGGGCAGCGGTTCATGGCTGCTCCAGCGGTCCAGGCAGGCGGCCAGTTCGTTGACCTGGTCCGGCGGCAGGCCCAGCACGCGGGCGACGTCGCGCACCGCGCTGCGGCCACGGTAGCTGATCGCCACGGCGGTGAGCGCGGCGCGTTCGCGGCCGTAGCGGTTGAACACGTACTGCAGCACTTCCTCGCGCCGTTCGTGTTCGAAATCGATGTCGATGTCCGGCGGTTCGTCGCGCTCTTCGGAGATGAAGCGTTCGAACAGCAGTTCCATGTGGCTGGGGTCGATTTCGGTCACGCCCAGCACGAAGCACACCGACGAATTGGCCGCCGAGCCCCGGCCCTGGCACAGGATCTGCTGGCTGCGGGCGAAGCGCACGATGTCGTGCACGGTCAGGAAGTACGACTCGTACTGCTTGAGGTGGATCAGGCGCAGTTCGTGCTCGATCTGCCGGCGCTGCCCATCCGTGGCGCCACCGGGCCAGCGCCAGCGCATGCCTTCCTCCACCAGCGTGCGCAGCCAGCTGGCCGGGTCGTGCTCGGCCGGCACCAGCTCGCGCGGGTAGGTGTACTGCAGCTGGGCCAGGTCGAAGCGGCAGCGCTCGGCCACGCGCAGGGTTTCCTCCAGCAGCTCCGGCGGGTACAGCGCGGCCAGCGCCTGGCGGGTGCGCAGGTGGCGTTCGCCATTGGGGAACAGATGCCAGCCGGCGTCGGCGATGGTGCAGTGCTGGCGGATCGCGGTGAGCGTGTCCTGCAACGCACGGCGGCGACGCACGTGCATGTGCACGTCGCCGCTGGCGACCACCGGCACATCGTGCGCGTAACCGAATTCCAGCGCCGCCTCCAGGCGCTGCACGTCGTCGGCGTCGCGGTGCAGCTCCAGCGCCAGCCACAGGCGGTGCGGAAAGCGTGCCTGCAGCCAGGCCGCATCGGCAGCCTGCGGCACGCGGTCGGCCCACAGGCACAGCAGTCCGTCGGGCAGGGCATCGAAGTCCCCGCGCAGGCAGCGGTACTGGCCCTTGGCGGCGCGCCGGCGGCAGGTGGTGATCAGCTGGCACAGCCCGGCATAGCCGGCCAGGTCGGTGCACAGCAGCACGACCTTGGGGCCGTCCTCGATCTGGAATTCGGCGCCGGTGATCAGTGCCAGCTGGTGCTTCTTCGCCGCCTGCCAGGCGCGCACGATGCCGGCCAGTGAACACTCATCGGTGATCGCCAGGGCGTGGTAGCCCTGTTCCTTCGCGCGCGCGAACAGTTCGTCGGCGATCGAGGCACCACGCTGGAAACTGAAGGCCGACAGGCAATGCAGTTCGGCGTAGTCGGGCAGGGCGCTGCTCATGCGAACCAGCCGTGCAGCATGAACGGTCCATGCCGCGCGCCGGCGGCGGTATAGGCCCAGCCGCGCTGGCCCAGCGCGGTTTCCACCACGTAATAGTCGCGGCGCACATCGTCTTCGTCCCACCACCCCGATTCGATCCGTTCCGGGCCTGACAGGATGCGCAGGTCCGGGTCGTACAGCGGCTGCGGCGTGGCCAGCAGCCAGCCGGGGCGCAGCGGCACTACCGGCGGCGGCCCCTTGGCCGCCGGGGCGGTGGGGCCGGTGGCGCGTTCGGGGCGGTGTTCGGCGCGCAGGGCCACGCCCTGCACGGCGTCGTCGCCGAGCCGCGCGCGCAGGCGTTCGCGCAGCTGTTCCCAGGGCATGGCCTGCTGCGGGCGCGGGTCGAACAGGTCGCGCGCGGCGGGGACGAACGGGGGCAGGTGGTCGGCCTGCAGGCGCAGGCCGCGGCTGCCGGCGGGCAGGCGCAGGTGGTCGACGCGGTTGCGTGCCAGTTCGAACAGCATCGCCGCGTCGCGTTCGGGCGCGAGCAGGCCGATGCTCAGCCGCGTATCCGGGTGCCGTTCGTGTTCGAACCACAGGTCGAACTGCTGGGCGCCGCCATCCCGCGAACACAGGAAGGCGGCGAGGTCGGCGGTAAGGCGGCGCAGCGGGAACAGCAGGGCCTGGGTGGAGTCGATCTCGTAGTCGAACTCGATCCGCGCATCGAACCGGTCCGGCGGCCGGAAGTACTGCAGCGGCGCCAGCGCGCCGATGCCGCGCAGCGCATCCAGGTGGGCCAGCACCTGCGCCGGGAACCGCCGCGCCAGGCTGTCGCGGGGCAGGGCGAAGGCGGCGCCCAGGCTGCGCAGGCCGGAGCGCGCCAATACCGTGACCGCGTCGGCGGGCAGGCCGCTGCGGTCGATCGGAAGCTGCGCCAGTGCCGGTTCCAGCGTGCTGGCGTCCACTCCCAGCCGGGCGTGCACGCTGGTCAGTACCCAGGCGGCATGCGGGTTCGGCGCGGCCACCAGGCGGTGGCGGAAACCCAGCTCCTCCAGGCCCTCGCGCAGGCGCTGTTCAATCGCCGGCCAGTCGCCGAACAAGGCGCGGCTGGCGCCGATCTCCAGTGCCAGCGCATGCGGGAAGGCCAGGCTCACCTGCGAGCTGATGCCGTACAGCCAGCTGGCCAGCAGCTGGCGGGTGTCCTGCTCGGCGCGCGGGTCGTATTCCACGGTGAGCATGTCGCGGGTGAGCACCTGCGCGGCCGACAGCAGCATGCCGCGGCGCAGGCCGAGCTGGCGCGCGGCGGGACTGACCGCATGCAGCACCCGGCGCTGCGCCGGGCCGGTCACCAGCACCAGCGGCGCGCGTGGATCGGGCTGCTGGCGCAGGGCGGCGTCCAGCGCCAGTTGAGGCAGCAACAGGCAGGCCCACTGCATGGCGGCGCCTCAATGGGCCACGGCCAGCGGCAACGGCTGCGCCGGTGCCTGGCCGCCACGGCACTTGAGGACCCGCACCTGGCCGGCCTCCAGCTGCAGCCGCAACGGGGCCGGGGAGGGGTTGCGCGCCAACCGGCTGTCGCGGAAGGCAAACCCCAGGCATTGCCCGGTTTCGGCCGCGACCTGCAACCGGCGCAGGGTGCGGTCGTCGGCGTGGCCGGGCCAGCACAGTACCGCCGCACAGGCGGCCGAGCGCAGGCATTGTTCGGCCGCCCACAAGGCCTCGCGCGGACTGGCATGGACCACCTGCAGCTGGCCCAGGGCCAGCCCGGCACCGGCCCAGCCGGGCGCGTGCGGCAGGTGCGGCGGCGCCACCAGCACCACGGTCTGCTGTTGCTGGCTGAGCCGGGCCAGGGTCGGCCAGACCAGTGCCAGCTCGCCCTGGCCGGGCGCCGACAGCAGCACTTCGGACAGCGCCGACGGCGGCCAGCCGCCGCCGGGCAGGCGGGCGTCCAGCGCCGGGTGCCCGGTGGGGTGCGCCGGGGTCTCTGCAACCGCACCGCGCGGCTGCCCGCGCCAGACCTGGCGGCTTTCCAGCAGCTGTTCCAGTGCCCGCACCGCGCCCATCAGGGCACCTCCCGGGAGGGCTGGAACAAAGCGAAATGGGCGGGAAACCTGAACATGGAGGCAAGTATCGAAAGCGCGGGTGTCAAGGGTTGAGACCGACATGCTACCGCCAATTAGCAAAATTGCTAATGAAATTCACCGTGCCAACGTCCCCACGCACCCAACGCCGGAAGAGAGACCCAACCCCCCAATCAACACACCGCCCGTGACCGCTGGTCGCTGCTGATCGGACGCCCATTGGCGCCCCTGCTGCCGAGCGACTCGGAAGGCCGACCCGTGGCGGCGACCGATACTGTGGTGATCGAGCCGGTGCACGATGTCTGACAGCGTTTTCGGTCAGCTTTGAACGCTGTGGCTGCCACGACGGAACTAGGAACCGTTGTGGACCTTGGCTTGCGGAAGCATCATCCCCGCAGTTGCCGCTTCCCGAATTTCTTCCAGCAGGTCGGGGTGGCGATCAAGCAGATGGAACAGGTTGAATACCGCTGCCACCGGCTGGGCCTTACCGGTCTCGTATCGCGAAAAGGCATTGGGACCGCCGCCGGTGATGGCTGCCGCCTCATGCTGGCTCAGGCGAAGTTTTCGCCGCACGCGGCGCAGTTCCGCGCCAGCCTCCCGGCGGACCTGGTCAACCAGCGCATCTGCGGCAGCCACATAACGTGCCTGGCTGGGGTCATCCAGAAACGCTTCTCCGCACTGCTCGCAACGCTGGCCGGTGAGGTGGGTGACCTCGATCGTCCGATGTCCACTGGCAAGCGGCAAACCGCCGGCGAAGGCAACCAGCGAATCCAGAGCGCCGCATGACGGGCACTGGCAGGAGGCAAGCGTGGGGTACTCATGTCCGGACGTCATGCTCAGAGTCTCTTGAAGGAGATGACCAGCTTGGGGGCAGGGGGCGCTGCTGTACTCGACGCAGCAGGGGGAAACCACAGCATGAACTTGATATAGGCCAGGCCATTTTCAGTAGGTCCGTGATAGACGTCCTGCCAAAGCGTGTGCGTGGTATCGGCCGCGGCGGTCATGGATTTGAAGAAATGGTCTGTGCGTAGCCTGAGAATCGTGTTCACTGCCTGATGCATGTTCAATTGCATGGCAGCAACACCAGCGACCGCCTTGAAACCAAAGACGCCTGCGCCGGACTGGCGCACTACCTGCTTGACCTGATCAAGTGAATACGAAGGGGTCTGCTTTTCCCATACGCCGTCAGATCGGACCGTAATCCCAAAAGGCGTTGGAGCCGGGCGAGTACTGGGCGGCGACGGAGGCATGCGTCCTTCGGTGGTCGGATTGAATATACACCTTAGAGGTTGATTTGCAATCAAGGCAGGCAAACATTTCGATCAATTCAAGCGGGTCAATAGGCTTTGACTTGACGGGCCTGATCTGTTCCCGCGGTGAGTAAAACTGAACACCTGTTGACACGGATGAACGCGGTGAACGACCCTTGACCGGATGGGTGCCGGACACGGCACCCCGGCGGATGCGGTGGCTGTAGCGACAGGCGGAGGGGCCTGATCGTGGCCGGCGTACCCGTGTAGTTCCCGAGACCGGGCCGTGGGCCCGGTGTCTGCCACTACGGCGCTGCACCCTTCTGCGGCAAGACTCCCTGGATTTCCTGCGTCAGCAAAAGGTGTTTCGCCCGCTTATGAAAACGATTACAAAGCCGCTGGCCCTGACGGCCGCCATTGCCGTGTCGCTTGCCGCAGCCGCCTCGGCGGCGCCGACCGCCGCCGCTGATGCCTTCACCGTGCTGCGCCTGGAACAGGCGCCGTCGCACCTGGATGCGTCTGCGGTGGCCGCGCAGCTGCAGGCGCTGGACGTGGATGCACTGACCATCGGCAACGTGGTCCGTGCGGCCGACACGATGGACACCGCGCTGGCACCGGACCCGCTGGCGGCGCTGGCCGACCAGCTGGGCTACACCTACCGTTTCGTCAGCGCCGATCCTGCCGCTGCCGAACAACGCGGCAGCGTGGTGCTGTCGCGGCTGCCGGTGGAAGCCGAATCGGGCGTGGAAGCGCCGGGCCTGAACTACCTGCGGCTCAACGACGGCCGCCACGTGGTGGCGCTGTATACGCGTGCTGCCGACAGCGATGCCGAGGGCACCCCGCTCAAGGCGCTGGTGGACGGCTCGCGCCTGGGCGCGCCTGCGGTACTGCTCGGCGCCGACGCGGAAACCGCGACCACCGCAGGATTCGCTGCGGTCACCCGCGATGCGGTCTACAGCGCCGGCTTCAATGCCGCCACCGCCAAGCAGGTCAAGCTGCGCCTGGATGCCGATTCGAGCATCGGTGGCGAGCTGGTGACGCTGGGCTACAGCGCGCCGCTCGGCGGCGATACGCCGTGGATGGACACCGGGCTGGGCGCGGACGCACGCGCGAAGCTGCTGGTCGCGCGCATGACCGTGGATGAAAAATTCCAGATGCTGCACAGCTACTTCGGGCTGGGCAAGGACGGCGGGCCGTTGCCGGAAGGCGCGGTGGGCTCGGCCGGTTTCGTGCCGGGCGTGCCGCGGCTGGGCATTCCGGCGCAGCAGTCGGCCGACGCCGGCGTGGGCGTGACCAACCCGGGTGGGATCCGCAAGGGCGATATCGCCACCGCGATGCCGTCGGGGCCGTCCACGGCGTCGACCTGGAACCCGCAGATCGCGTTCACCGGGGGCGCCACGATGGGCCGCGAGGCCTGGCAGCAGCGCTTCAACATCCTGCTGGCGGGCAGCGTCAACCTGCAGCGCGATCCGCGCAACGGCCGCAATTTCGAGTATGCGGGTGAAGATCCGCTGCTGGCCGGTCGCCTGGTCGGTGAGTCGATCCGCGGCGTGCAGAGCCAGCATGTGATTTCGACGATGAAGCATTTCGCGCTCAACGACATGGAAACCTCGCGCAATTTCCACAGCGCCGAGATCGGCGAGCAGGCGATGCGCGAGTCGGACCTGCTGGCGTTCGAAATCGCGATGGCCGAGGGCAAGCCGGGGTCGGTGATGTGTTCGTACAACAGGATCAACGGCACCTATGGCTGCGAACACGATTACCTGATGAACCAGGTGCTCAAGCAGGAATGGAAGTTCCCGGGTTTCGTGATGTCGGACTGGGGCGGGGTGCACAGCGGTTCGAAGGCGGCGCTGGCCGGCCTGGACCAGCAGTCGGCTGGTGAGGTATTCGACAAGGCGGTGTACTTCGACCAGCCGCTGCGCCTGGCCGTGGCCGGCGGGGTGGTGCCGCAGGCGCGCCTGGACGACATGGTGACGCGGATCCTGCGCACGATGTTCGCGCATGGCAACTTCGACCTGCCGCCCCAGCACGTGCCGATCGACGTCGAGGCCGGTTTCGCGGCCGCGCAGCGCACGGTGGAAGAAGGCAGCGTGCTGCTGCGCAACGAAAACAGCCTGCTGCCGCTGGGCAGGGACGTGCAGCGCATCGTGGTCATCGGCGGGCACGCGGACAAGGGCGTGATCGGTGGCGGCGGTTCGTCGCACGTGGGGTTCACCGCGCGGGGTACCAATGCGGTGCCGGGCGTGCTGCCGACCACGTGGCCGGGTCCGGTGATCTTCCACCCGTCGTCGCCGTTGCAGGCGCTGCGGGCGGAGCGTCCGGAGGCGAGCATCGAGTATGTGGACGGCCGCGACGTGGCGGCGGCGGCGCGCGCTGCGGCGGCGGCGGACGTGGCGATCGTGTTCGCGACGCAGTGGTCGGCCGAGTCGGTCGATCTGCCGCACATGCGGCTGCCGGACAACCAGGATGCGTTGATCGCGGGGGTGGCCAAGGCCAATCCGAAGACGGTGGTGGTGCTGGAAACCAACGGGCCGGTGGAGCTGCCGTGGCTGCAGCAGGTGCCGGCGGTGATGCAGGCGTGGTACCCGGGCATCCGCGGCGGTGAGGCGATTGCGGCGCTGCTGACCGGCAAGGTCAATCCGTCCGGGCGCCTGCCGGTGACCTGGCCGGTGGACGCGTCGCAGTTGCCGCGCCCGCACGTGAACGGGCTGGGCTTCACCCCGAAGCACAAGCCGGACGACACCATCGATTACACCATCGAAGGCGCGAACGTGGGTTACAAGTGGTTCGCGGCCAAGGGGCTGACCCCGCAGTTCGCGTTCGGCCACGGGCTGTCGTACACCCGCTTCCAGTACGACAACCTGACCTACACGGCGATGGGCCAGCGACTGGTGGCGACGGTGGACGTGCGCAACACCGGCAAGGTGGCCGGCGCGGACGTGGCCCAGCTGTACCTCAAACTGCCGGAAGGCAGCACCACGCCGATCCGCCTGATCGGCTTCCAGAAGGTGATGCTGCAGCCGGGCGAGTCGCGCCGGATCCGTATCGAGGCCGAACCGAAGGCGATGGCAAGTTTCGACACCGCCGACAAGCAGTGGAAGATCGCCGAAGGCCGTTACGAACTGCAGCTGTCGCGCTCGGCCAACGAGCCGCTGCAGACCTCGCCGATGGTGTTGAGTGGTGGCGTGGTGAAGTAAAGCCAGAGCCAGAGCCAGAGCACTCGTCCACGGGTGTCTCTGGTCTGGGCCGGCGCGGGCGGGGCGGGACACGCCGACCCGAGCCAGGGACATCCGCAGACCAAGGCTTCCGCTCTGAAGGCTTTGCTGTAGAAGGCCGTTGGCGGCCAACCAAAGGCACATATCGGGTGGCGGGAAACAGCGCTAGGCTGCGGGAGTTGCCTCCATCACCTTCCCGGAGAGAGCCATGCGTGTTCGTGTCGTGCCTGTGCTGTTGCTGAGCCTGATGATCGCTGCCAGCGTGTCGGCGCAGACCGCGCCGATGACGCCGGATATTCCGGCCAAGGGCTTCGTCACCCCCACTGCGGGGTATGACTACGAGAAGCGCGAAGTGATGGTTCCCATGCGCGATGGGACGAAGCTGTATACGGTGATCGTGGTGCCCAAGGGCGCGCGGAACGCGCCCATGCTGCTGACCCGCACGCCCTACGATGCCGCCAACCGTGCGAAGCGCATGGACTCGCCGCACATGCGCGACATCCTGCCGCAGGGCGATGAAGTGTTCGTCGATGCCGGCTATATCCGCGTGTTCCAGGATATCCGCGGCAAATACGGTTCCGAAGGCGATTACGTGATGACCCGCCCATTGCGCGGGCCGCTCAATGCCACCAAGGTCGACCATGCCACCGACGCGTGGGACACCATCGACTGGCTGGTCAAGCATGTGCCCGAAAGCAACGGCAAGGTCGGCATGCTGGGCTCGTCGTACGAGGGCTTCACCGTGGTGATGGCCTTGACCAACCCACATCCGGCGTTGAAAGTGGCCGCCCCGCAGAGCCCGATGATCGATGGCTGGATGGGCGATGACTGGCTCAACTACGGCGCCTTCCGCCAGGTCAACTTCGGCTACTTCACCGGGCAGCTGGCCAAGCGCGGCAAGGGGCCGGCCATTCCCAGCCAGGGCTACGACGATTACACCACCTTCCTGCGCGCCGGTTCGGCCGGCGACTATGCCAAGGCCAATGGCCTTGAACAGCTGCCATGGTGGCACAAGCTGGTCGAGCACCCGGCCTACGACGCCTTCTGGCAGGAACAGGCGCTGGACAAGCGCATGGCCAGCACCCCCCTCAAGGTTCCCACCCTGTGGCTGCAGGGCCTGTGGGACCAGGAAGACATGTGGGGCGCGGTGCACAGCTACGCGGCGATGGAACCGCGCGACACCAGTAACACGCTCAACTACCTGGTCATGGGCCCATGGCGGCACAGCCAGGTGAACTACGACGGCAGCAGCCTGGGCGCCCTGAAGTTCGATGGCGATACCGCGCTGCAGTTCCGCCGCGACGTGCTCAAGCCGTTCTTCGACCAGTATCTCGTCGATGGCGCGGCCAAGGCCGATACGCCGCCGGTGCTTATCTACAACACCGGCGAAAACCGCTGGGACAAGCTGCAGCAGTGGCCGCGCGCGGCCGCGCAGACCCGACCGCTGTACCTGCGTGCCGGTGGCAGGCTGTCGTTCGAGGCGCCGCAGGCGGGCGAGGCCACGCATGAAGACTATGTGTCCGATCCGGCCAAGCCGGTGCCGTTCGTCCCCCGCCCGGTGCGCTTCGCCGACCGCGACATGTGGACCACCTGGCTGGTCAAGGACCAGCGTTTCGTGGACGGCCGACCCGACGTACTGACCTTCGTCAGCGAACCGCTCACCGAACCGCTGCGCATCGGGGGGGCGCCGCAGGTCAACCTGCAGGCGTCCACCAGCGGCAGCGACAGCGACTGGGTGGTGAAGCTGATCGACGTGTATCCCGACCAGGTGCCGTCCACGCCGGAGATGGGCGGCTACGAACTGGCGGTGTCGATGGCGATCTTCCGTGGACGCTACCGCGAGAGCTTCAGCGAACCGAAGGCGATCGCCGCCAACCAGGTGCTCGACTACCGGTTTGGCCTCCCCACCGCCAACCACGTCTTCCAGCCCGGCCACCGCGTGATGGTGCAGGTGCAGTCGACCCTGTTCCCGCTGTACGACCGCAACCCGCAGACCTTCGTGCCCAACATCTACCTGGCCAAGCCGGGCGATTACCAGAAGGCGACCCAGCAGGTGTGGCATGCGCCGGGCCAGGCCAGCTTCATATCGTTGCCGGTGTATTGAGGCAAGCCCGATCGACAACGACCGATCTCAATGATCGGCATTACCGGCCGGTAATGCCGACCTGCAATGCCGGCCGGTAATGCCGACCTGCAATACCGACCTGCAATACCGACCTGTAATACCGACCTGTAACACCGACCTGTAACACCGACCGGTAGTGCCGACCGGTAGTGCCGACCGGTAGTGCCGACTGTTAGTCGGCAACCGCGCGCCAGCGCGGCAAGGCCGAGGTCATGATGTCGGAACGGAGAGCAGCCGACTGACAGTCGGCTCTACCCCCGTAGCCGCACCCCCGTAGCCGTACCCGTACCCGCACCCGCACCCCCGTACCCCGCATCAGCCCGACACGCTGGGGTAATCGATATAGCCTTCGGCGCCGCCGCCGTACAGGGTGTCCGGGTTGAACTCGGACAAGGCCACGCCCAGGCGCAGCCGTTCGACCAGGTCGGGATTGGCGATGTAGGCGCGGCCGAACGCGACCATGTCGGCGTAGCCCGACGCAACCGCCTGTTCTGCGCTGTCCTTGTCGTAGCCGTTGTTGGCGATCCACGGACCGCGGAATTTCGCACGCAGCGCGGCATAGTCGAACGGGATGTTGTCGCGCGGCCCACCGGTGGCGCCTTCGATCACGTGCACGAAAGCCAGCCCGCCGATCGCATCGAGGCGCTCGACCGCGCGTTCGAACAGCGGCTGCGGGTCGGAATCGTGCGCGTCGCCGGCCGGCGTCACCGGCGACAGACGCACGCCGGTGCGATCGGCACCGATTTCCGCGGCAATCGCACGCACCACTTCGTCGAGCAGGCGGGTGCGGTTTTCGATGCTGCCACCGTAGTCGTCGGTGCGCAGGTTGCTGCCATCACGCAGGAACTGGTCGATCAGGTAGCCATTGGCTGCATGCACTTCCACGCCATCGAAGCCGGCCGTGATCGCGTTGCGCGCAGCCTGCCGGTAGTCCTGGACCAGTGCCGGAATCTCGTCCAGGCGCAGCGCCCGCGGCTCGGAAACATCTTCGAAACCGTTGGCGGTGAAGGTCTTGCTGTTGGCGCGCAGCGCGCTGGGGGCCACCGGCACTTCACCCTCCGGCAGCAGGCTGGTGTGCGAAATGCGGCCCACGTGCCAGAGCTGCAGCACGATGCGGCCACCGCGGGCGTGCACGGCATCGGTCACCTTGCGCCAGGCATCGATCTGGTCCTGGCTGTAGATGCCGGGCGTATCCAGGTAACCCTGGCCGAGCGGGCTGATCTGGGTCGCTTCGGCGATGATCAGGCCGGCGCTGGCGCGCTGCTCGTAATACTGGATGGCGAGGGGATTGGGCACGCGTCCGTCGATGGCACGGTTGCGGGTGAGCGGTGCCATCGCAATGCGGTTGCCGACGTCGATGGCGCCAAGCCGGGTGGAGGTGAACAGCGTGCCGTCAGGAGACTGGGTCATGGGCGATGCCTTGGGGAAGGGGAGGTCGTGCAGGGATACGACACCCAGCATAGGCCGGGGTGCGTTGCAGCGATGGGAAGGATTGTTGCGGGGCGCCGTGTGCACGTTGCGTAACGCAGACGAGGCGTAGCGTAGGCGCGAACTCAAGCAGAGGCAGTGCAATGATCGATTACCAACTCAAGGGCAAGGTCGCCATCGTCACCGGTGGCGTGTCGGGCATCGGCCTGGCCGTGGCCGAACTGCTGGCCGATTCCGGTGCGGCCGTGGCGGTCTGGGACCTCAAGGACGATGCGGTCCAGAAGACGGCCGAGGCGATCCGCGGCAAAGGCGTCAAGGCCATCGGCATCGCGTTGGACGTCACCGACGAGGCGGCGGTGGACGCAGCCGTACAGCGCACCGTGCAGGAGCTGGGCGGCCTGGACATCGCGGTCAACAATGCCGGCATCGGCGGCCCCTCCGCCAGCAGTGGCGATTATCCGGTCGATGGCTGGAAGCGCGTCATCGACGTCAACCTCAACAGCGTGTTCCTGTGCCAGCGGGCGCAGATCCAGGCGCTGCGCAAGGCCGGCAACGGGGGCAGCATCATCAACATGGCGTCGATCCTGGGCCAGGTCGGTTTCGCCAGTTCGGCCGCCTACGTGGCCGCCAAGCACGGCGTGGTCGGCCTCACCCAGACGGCGGCCTGGGAGCATGCCGGCGACAACATCCGGGTGAATGCGGTCGGCCCGGGCTTCATCGCCACGCCGCTGCTGGACAAGATGGACCCGACAGTACGCAAGGCGCTGGAAGCCAGGCATGCACTGCAGCGACTGGGCAAGGCAGAGGAAGTCGCCGCGCTGGTGGCCTGGCTGGCCAGCAGCGATGCATCGTTTGCCACCGGCACTTATTACGCCATCGATGGCGGCTACCTCGCGCAATGAGGTCGGCGCGGCGGGCACCGTGGCGGCCGAGCGCGCCACCCGTGCACGCCGCGCTCACAGGCAATTTCACGGTGCTCCCACGCGGCCCACGCAACGCTCTGTTCATTGTTGAGGAGTGTGTGATGGGACTGGAACAAGATCTGTCGATCCTGCTGCGCATCGCGGCCGCGATGCTGTTCGGGGGTGTGCTGGGGATCGAGCGCGAGCTGGGCAAGCATGCGGCCGGGTTGCGCACGCACATGCTGATCGCCGGCGCCGCCGCGCTGATCGTGGGCCTGGGCGACAGCATCGCCGAACACTTCCAGCAGGAACGCTACCGCGACCTGCTGCAGGTGGACCCGGTGCGCCTGATCGAAGCGGTGGTGGCGTGCGTGGGTTTCGTCGCCGCCGGCACCATCCTGCGCGGCAACCGCGATGACGAAGTCAGCGGCCTGACCACCGCCAGTTCGCTGATCATGGCGGCGGCGATCGGCATCGCCGTGGGTATCGGGGAATACGTGATCGCCATCGGGGTGAGCGTGCTGTGCGTGATCGTACTGACGGTGTTCCGTCGGCTGGCCAAGAAACTGGAGTCCACATGAGCAGCGAACGTCCCTTCGAGCTGCAGCGGATCGACCACCTGGTGCTGCGCGTGCAGGACCTGGACCGGTCGGTTGCGTTCTATCGCGATGTCCTGGGCTGCACGGTGGCCCGGGAACGCCCCTCGCTGGGCATGGTGCACCTGCATGCCGGTGCATCGATGATCGACCTGATCGCGGTGGACGGGTCGCTGGGCCGTCGCGGCGGCGCTGCCGCCGGCGCGCAGGGCCGCAACCTGGAACACCTGTGCCTGCGCATCGAGCCGTTCGACGAGTCCACCCTGCGCGCACACCTGCAGATGCACGGCATCGCCGTGGACGGTGAGGTGTCCAGCAACCTGGGCGCGGAAGGCGACGGGCGATCGCTGTACCTGCGCGACCCGGATGGCAACGGGGTCGAGCTCAAGGGCCCCTCCACGCCCTGCGGCTGCTAGGGCCCCCCTTCAATCTTTGGTCTAATGGGCGGACGGCGCATGTCTCCGCCATGGTTGGACCATGATCATTTCCGCTTCCACCGACTACCGCGCGGCCGCGCAACGCCGGCTGCCCCCGTTCCTGTTCCACTACATCGACGGTGGCGCTTACGCCGAACATACGCTGCGGCGCAATGTCAGCGACCTGGCCGACATCGCGCTGCGCCAGCGCGTGCTGCGCGACATGTCCGAGCTGCGCCTGGAGGCGGAACTGCTGGGCGAGCGCATGGCGATGCCGGTGGCACTGGGCCCGGTGGGGCTGACCGGCATGTACGCGCGGCGTGGCGAAGTCCAGGCGGCCCGCGCGGCCGCCAGCCGCGGCATTCCCTTCACCTTGTCGACCGTGTCGGTGTGCCCGATCGAAGAAGTGGCACCGGCCATCGACCGCCCGATGTGGTTCCAGCTGTACGTGCTGAAGGACCGCGGATTCATGCGCAATGCACTGGAGCGGGCCAGGGCCGCCGGGGTTACCACGCTGGTGTTCACGGTGGACATGCCCGTGCCCGGCGCGCGTTACCGCGACGCGCATTCGGGAATGAGCGGACCCAACGCCGGGCTGCGACGCATGCTGCAGGCGATGGCGCACCCGCGCTGGGCATGGGACGTGGGCCTGCGGGGTCGCCCGCATGACCTGGGCAACATTTCGGCGTATCGGGGCAGCCCGACCGGCCTGGCCGACTACATCGGCTGGCTGGGGAACAATTTCGATCCGTCGATCGGGTGGAAAGACCTGGAGTGGATCCGCGAATTCTGGAGCGGGCCGATGGTGATCAAGGGCATCCTGGACGCCGACGATGCGCGCGATGCGGTGCGTTTCGGCGCCGATGGCATCGTGGTCTCCAACCACGGCGGACGTCAGCTGGACGGGGTACTGTCGACGGCGCGGGCGTTGCCGGCGATCGCCGCGGCGGTCAAGGGCGAGGTGGAGATCCTGGCCGATTCCGGCATTCGTACCGGGTTGGACGTGGTCCGCATGCTCGCGCTGGGCGCCGACGGCGTGCTGCTGGGGCGCGCATTCGTCTATGCGCTGGCGGCCCAGGGCGAAGCCGGGGTGGCCAACCTGCTGGATCTGCTGGCCAGGGAAATGCGCGTGGCGATGACCTTGATCGGGGCGCGACGGCTGGCCGACATCACTACCGATGCGCTGGCGCTGTGATGCCGTGCAGCCGGGCAGGGCCCGGTGCTACCCGCACTGGACCGAGGTGATGATGTTGGCCTTGTCGATGAACACGCGCAGCCGGTCGGGACGGTAATCGCGGCTGGTGATGGTTTCCGGGCCGATCGGGTTGATCAGGCCGGCGCCGCTCTGCTTGAGCAGGGCGCGCATGTTGGCTTCGTCGGCAGGTTTGCCGACGGCCCAGGCCAGCGGCTCGGCGTGGCATTGGCCGCTGCCGGTGATGTGCGGGCCCGGCGCGGTGGCGCAGGCCGACAGGCTCAGCGCGGCCAAGGCCGCCAGCGGCGCCAGGGTGCGTGGGCGGGTGCGCGAACGAAGTGTCATGGGTCGCTCCTGCGGGGGGCCAGGCCTGACCTTACCACCGCGGCACGGCGTGTGCTCAGTGCGCCTGGCGGGCATGGGTGATCGAGCGGGCACCCTGTGCGGACCACAGCGCGTCCAGGTGCTGCACGAATGCCGGCGGCGCGGCCGCCAGGCTCGGGCTCCGGTACCGTTCGCCATCGAAACGGACCTCGCCGGCGCGGTCCCTGCGGATCTCACCCTCGATGCCATAGCTGGTGCTGCCATCTATCAGGCTCACATGCAGCTGGTGCGGGTCGCTGTCGCCCCCGCAGAAGGTATGGCTGGCCAGGGTGATCTCGGCCTGGCCGTCGCCGTCCAGGTCGGTGGCGCCGACGTGCTGCAGCAGCCAGCCCGCCTCCAGCGCCGGCCCTGCGCAGCGCTGCCGGATCTGCCGCTGCCACTGCTTTTTCCAGGCCGCGCCCGGCGCTGGCCGGATGTACAGCCGCGCGGTAAGGACGGCCAGGTCGAGCATGCCGCCACGGTCCGGGTCGTCCACCCGGGCCTGGCTGCGCTCCAGCACCAGCACGCCCTCGCCATGCAGGTCGCGGTAATGCACCCGGCGCAGCGCATCGTCGCTGCCGGGCAGGGCGTGGGTGTCCATTTCCTGCGCCGCGACCAGGGTCAGGCCGGGCAGCTGCGCGGCGGGCGCGGTCTTGTCGCAGGCAGCCAGTGCCGCGCAGGCCGTGCCCAGCAGGGCCGGGCGGAGCAGCAGGCCGAACAGGCCGGGAGCAGGAGGGCGGGTGTGCATGAGGCGGTATCTACGGCAAAGCGCCGGCGATCATCTCCCGTCCGCCACGGCATGACCATGCAGGACGTCGCGATCAACCTGATTTTGCTGCGATGCGGAAAAGGCAGCGCGGCCCCGCGCGCTCCCCGCGACAGCAGGCAATCGTCAAACAGCCACGCTATAGTGGCCGATCAATGCGGTGCCCGCTTTCGCGCCCGGGCTGTCTGGCGCGTCGTACCTGATCAATTCCATGACTGCTGAAACGACTACTCCGCCGGACGCGCCGGCCCAGGCTTCCGGCCCGCTGTTCTACCGCGAGCCGCTGCCGCTGCAATCGGACAAGCACGCCAACTGGCGCCTGCGCCCGGGTTCGCTGGACTTCGCCGCCGAGACCAATGCCATTCCGGCGGTCATCGGTGAATTCGGCATGGCCGCCCAGCATTTCCCGATCCTGTTCACCGGCAAGGACGCGGCGCCGATCGTGGCGGTGGGCCTGGCCCGCAACAATCTCTTCGTGACCGAAGGCAAGTGGGCCGACAACACCTACGCGCCGGCCTACCTGCGCCGCTATCCGTTCGTGTTCATGCAGTCCGATGAGGACGGCAACTTCCTGCTGGCGCTGGATGCCGGTTCCGAACAGGTCAACCAGGGCGTGAGCGACGAAGGCGAGCCGCTGTTCGTCGACGGCAAGGCCACCGAGGTGGTCGACAATGCAATGAAGTTCTGCGCCGACTTCACCCGCGAGCACGAGCACACCCGTCAGTTCAGCGCCGCGCTGCAGGCGCAGGCGCTGCTGGTGGAGCGCAGCATCGACGTGACCCTGAGCAATGGCGAGAAGATGTCGATCAACGGCTTCCATGTGGTCGACGTGGAGAAGCTGGCGCAGCTGCCCGACGACGTCGTCGTTGCCTGGCACCGCAACGGCTGGTTGGCGTCCATCCACCACCACCTGACCTCGCTGGCGCGGTTCAATGCCCTGGTGCAGCGCCAGAGCGAGCAGGTCCAGGCCAAGGCGGCCTGATCGGCCCGGTGGCAGACGCGCCAACGGCGACCTCCGGGTCGCCGTTCGCGTTTCTCAGCCCTCATCCTGCGTCGCGCGGTGAAGCCGTGACCGGAACGGCTCGAGCTTGTGCGAGCGCGGTTGCGCCTCGGACCAGATCCAGCCGTCGCGTTCGCTGCCGTCGATGTCGTACTGCACATCGTGGCGGACGATCTCCTGGGTGCTGATCGTGGCGTCGTCGACCCCGATGATTTCCGTGATCGACGCCAGCACCCGGCGGCCGTTGTCCAGGCGCGCGATATGCACGATGAAATCGAGGGCGCCGGCAATCTGTCGGCGCAGGGTGTCGTCGCTGCCCGTCGAGCGGGCGAGGGCGGCGAGGCGTTCGATCCGACACAACGCGTCAGCCGGAGAGCGGGCACGCAGGGTGGCCATCGTACCGTCCTGCCCATCGTACGTCGCCTGCAGCAGCTCCCTCACCTCGGCGCCGCGGAGTTCGCCGACCACGATGCGGTCCGGGGCCATGCGCAGGCTGTTGTGCAGCAGGTCGCGCATGTTCACCGCGCCTTGTCCGTCGGCATCGCCGCTCCGGCTTGCCAGGCGTACCACGCACGGGTGCTCCAGCGAGAGCTCGACGGTGTCTTCGAGGGTGACCACGCGTTCGCTGACCGGCACGCAGGCGACCAGTGCATTGAGCAGCGAGGTCCGGCCCGAACACGCGGCGCCGGTCACCAGGACGTTGCAGCGGCCCAGCACCATGGCGTGCAGCAACGCCTGCACGGCCCCGTCCAGGCTGCCCATGCGCTGCAACTCGCCAAGCGTGAATGCGTGCCTGCGGAACCTGCGGATCGACACCACCGGGCCATCCACCGCCACGGGCGGGATGATGGCGTTGAGTCGGCCGCCTCCGGGCAGGCGGATGTCCACCATCGGATTGGATTCGTCCAGGCGGCAGCCGAGCGGCGCTACCATGCGACGCAGGATCCGAAGCAGGTGCAGCTCGTCGCTGAAGCGCTCGCGCACGCGCACGCGCCGGCCGCCCTGGGAGACCTGGATGTCCTGGTAGCCGTTGACCAGGATGTCGTCGACCGTGGGGTCGTGCAGCAGGTCGTCGAGCGGGCCGAAGCCAATGAGCTCCTTGACCAGGGCCTCGGCCAGGATCTCCAGCTGCGGCTCGTCGAGCGCGATGGCCCATGCCTGCATGAACAGCCGCGCCTGGCTGCGCACATAACGGGCCACCGTCTCCGGGGCCCAGGCTTCGATGTCGATGCGGTCGTCTTCGATGGCGTCGAGCAGGTGCTGACAGGCGGCGACCAGGACGTTCTGGTAGGCGTCGCTGTGCGCGAACGACGGCTCAGCGGTTGCCGGGGCAGCCACGTGCACCTCGCGCGGGGCGGGAGGGGCAAGCGGGTTCATGGCAGCTGCCGTCGGAAAACATGCCGGTATACGACGGTGCGGCCGCGGCGGCACCGGACGGATTTCAACGTAGTCATCGCATAGCCCCCTGTCGTCCCGCCCTGCGCCACCCGTACGCGGGCGTAGTGTGAGGGATTATCTTCAGGCCGGGTCCGCGCCGCCGATGCACAAAATCGGCACGCCGGCGGCAAAGATTCACCCCCGCATGTTTTACATGCAGGAAAACCCGCGCGTTTCCCCGTAAAACATGCATCCGCCAGAATAGTTTACAGCGACGCGTGAATAATCGCGGACACGTTGCATTGACGCGGCCTACACATCCCCATGACGAAACTTGGATAATGCGCCCCATACTGGTTCGACTTAATCAGGGCGTGGCTCAACCCGGCACGACCGAGTTTGCGTCGAATTGGATCTGATAATCGCGGTATCGGTCGATCGAGAAGGAACGGTGCCCGGGCCGACGTCGGTCGGCAGCGGGTACGATTCAACCTGGGGTCCACTGTCATGGCCGATGGTGTAGCGGAAACAACGGAGGCGGCTGCGTTGCAGCCATTCGATCTGGCGACGCTGGGTGGAATGTTGCGCGTATGCGAGCTGGAGATGGTGCTGCTGGACGGCAATGGACCCCGGGCCTCGATACAGTCACAGGTACACGACGAATCGCTGTTCTGCACCGCGACCTGTGGCTTTCAGTTCCGCGGCCGCTTCCTGCTGCCGCAGGACTGGTGCCTGCTCGGCTACATCCATCAGACCGATGCAGCGCGGAGCTGGTGCCACGGCATGCCGCTGGCCGCCGGCACGGCGCTGACGGTATTGCCCGAAGGCGTCAGCGAATTCGCCTTCAGCGCGGGGACCCGCATCAGCCTGCTGCTTACGCCGCTGCGGCGCCTGGAGCGCAAGCTTGCCGAACTCAGCCTGCGCACCAGCCTGCCGTCGGGCCAGGCCCTGTCGCTGTTCGGCGCTGACGCCGCCGAGGGTATATCGGCGCTGGCGCAACGATACGCACCGTGGCCGGCCTGGTTGCACGCGGGCACGGCCGGATTCCCCGCCGATGCGGTCGATGCGATGCTGCATGCGCATGTGCAGGCGTTGCTGGCCGCAGGCAGCGCGCAGCGGGCCGCCGGTTCGCGCGCGCGTCGCGCGCATTACCTCATCGCCCAGCGTGCGGAAGCGTTCATGCGGCAGAATCTCAGGCGCTATATCTACATGCATGAAATCTGCGATGCGGCTGGGGTCAGCGAGCGTGCGCTGCGCTATGCGTTCGAAGATCTGTATGGCACCTCGCCCAACCGCTACCTGTCGATGCTGCGGCTGTGCGCGGCGTGCCGCGGACTGTCCATGGCCGACGCGACCCGCAAGTCGGTCAAAGCCGTTGCCTTGAGTTGCGGATTGTGGGACCTGTCCCGCTTTGCGGACAACTATCGCCGCGTATTCGGCGAACTGCCCCGCGACACCTTGATGCGTGCGCCCGCCTCGCTGGGCAGCTCCGCCTGAATGCACGTATCCGGCAGCGTGCCGGATTTGCCCATGCGGTTGCCGGTTAACCGCAACGCCTTGCCGGAACGCACGCCCGCGCTGCCGGAATGAGGCGTCCGTGCGGCGCCGCCCACGCTGTAATGACCCTCAATCGCCGACCAGACGGAAGATCCGCTTCCGGCTGGATCGGCAGCACGGGGGCAGGTACTGATGAACCACATGGGCGCACGGGTGCAGCTGAAGGACAAGGGGACGCGAACACGACCTGCAGCGCCGGGCGTCCGCGCCAGGGCCGGGAGTGCCAGATCGCTGGCATCCCCGGCGCGGGCGGCGCTGCCGTCGGGCCCGGCCGGTGGGCTGGCCGGGACCGGGCTCGACGGGGCTGCGGTGCGCCGCGCGGCTGCATTCCTTCCATATTCCGAGACCGCTGCACGGGCGCGGGATCGGCACCGTTTTGACCTGGCTCGCTGTCAACCGCGGGATGTCTCCCCCGTCATCGCTCAGGGGGCAGCGAGCCAGGCCATCCTGTTTCACTGCGTCGTGCGCCGGCACGACGCGATCCCGGGCTGACCGGGATCACGGCTTGACCCGGCTCGTCGCCACGCGCGGTGTCTCCCCCGTCATCGGGTAGGACGACGAGTCGGGCCATTTCATCCACCCGGTTGGCTTCATTCCACACCGGGTATCTTCACCTCCAGCGCCGTCGCCTCTGCCTCGCAGTCCTGTGCGTCCACGCCATTGGCGCGCAGCGCGCTGATTTCGTTGCGCGCTGCGGCCATGTCGGCGATGAACTGTGCGTTGGCATGCAGTACCGCCACCGCGCCGGCGCCCACCGCGCGCCCCTGCAGCACATCGCTCTGCCAGTGTGCGTTGCAGATCAGCCGGTTCTCGCCGAACGCGCGGCCGCGGGCCAGCACCGCGTCGGCCTGTTCCGGACTGAGTTCGCTCAGCAGCAGGGCCCAGGCCCAGCCGACGGCGGTATGCCCGGAGGGGTAGGAACCGTCCTTGCGCAGCGCGGCTTCGTCGGCGGCAAAGCAGGTCTTCTCCTTGTAGAACACGAACGGCCGTACCCGGTTGTAGTGATCCTTGGCGGCATAGGTGGCCAGGCCCGCATCAACCATGCTCCGCTGCAGCAGCAGGTACAGGCGTGGCGTGTGCTGTGGGCTGATCGGAACGCCGAGGGCGCAGGCGAATGTGCCGGCCGCGTGCGGGAATCCCAGGTCCGCGTCGCTGCTGGCCAGCGCGTACCGTGGGCCGCCTTTCAGCGTCTGCGCGGCTCGGCTGACGGCCTGGTCACGTGCCCATGCCGGCGATCCCCTGGGGGGCGGCGCGGGTAACAGGGCCAGGCTGTCGGGCAGGGACCTGCCCAGATAGCCGGCGGGCACGCCTGGGCGAAGCTCCGGCACCGGCGGCGGCGCCGGTGGCTGCGCACTGGGCAGCACGGCGGGGGCCGGACCGGTGAGCGGGCCGCTGGCGCAGCCGCCGAGCTGGGCGGCCAGGGCCAGGACGAAGACCGTACGGATCGCACGCATGGACTGCTCCTTGCTGGGGGTGGGGGGCATCGCGCCGCTCAACGTTCGCGCGGTGCGCCCTCGCGCAGGGGAAAACGCACTTCGATCCGCGCGCCGCCAAGCGGGCTGGTGTCCAGGTGCAGTGCACCGCCGAGCAGTCGCGCGCGTTCTTCCATGCTGATCAGGCCCAGCCCCGGCGCCCGCCGCAGGTGACCTGCGGGAATGCCGATGCCGTCATCATCCACGCGCAGCACCAGCTCGGCGCCGCGCACGCAGACCAGGACGTCGGCCACCCGGGCGCGCGCATGCTTGTCGACGTTGTTGACGGCTTCCTGCACGATCCGGAACAGGCTCAGTTCCTGTTCGTCGTCCAGCCGCGGCGCGTCTTCGATGCTGCAGCGCAGGCGCAGCCGGCCGCGCGCGTTGCGCTTGATGCAGAACGCGTCCAGCGCGCTGGCCAGGCCGGTGAAGCGCAGGATGCTGGGGTGCAGTTCGTGCGAGATGGCCCGGATGTCGTTGGACACCGCCAGCAGCTGGTCTTGCAGCTCCACCACGCTGGAACGCTCGTCCAGCGGGATGTGGGTACGCAGCGTGCTGAGCCGGATGGAAATCGCCGCCAGCGACTGGTTCACGTCATCGTGCAGGTCGCGCGCGATCCGGGTACGTTCTTCTTCCTGCACCACCAGCATGCGCCCGGTCACTTCACCCAGGCGCGCATAGGCCCGTTGCAGCTTGAGCCGGCTGGACAGCTTCTGCTCCGACAGCGCGCCCAGGAACAGCAGTGCGAAGCCGGTGCACAGCGTCCAGGCCTGCCCGGTAAGCAGGTTGCGGTCGAGGGTCCAGAAGCCGAACGGCCCCATGCCTTCCACGCCCAGCTGCAGGCCCAGTACGGCCACCGCCAACAGGGTGAGCGACGCGCCGGCGATGCCGAACACGATCAATGCCCACACCAGCAGGGGGATCGGCGCCAGGGTCAGCAGCGGGATGATCACCCCGTCCTGCCAGTCCACCGTCCACAGCACCACCAGCAGGCCCAGCAGCAGCAGCGCCACGGCCACCGAGTCCCAGCGCCAGCCGTGGCGGCGTTCGGGTGCATCGATGATGCGCGCCACGTTGACCAGCGCCGGCACCAGGACCAGATAGCTCACCGCGCTGGTCAGTGCCAGTTCGCGCATCGCCGCCGATCCGGCAGCGCCGTCGCGACTGCTCTGCGCCAGGGCATACCACCACGCGCTGCAGAGCGGCAGCAGCACGCAGGCCAGCAGCAGGAACAAGGTGAGATCACGATAGTCTTCCAGCGCCGCACGCTCGGCGCGCCAGCGCAGCAGCAGCCAGGCCACGCCTGCGACCATGGCGAACTCGCCCAGGGTGGCCAACAGGCGCGGCAGCGATGACATCGGCACCAGCGGCAGCGACAGCACGGTGCCGATGCAGGCGGCAAGCACGCAGGTGCGCCATTGGGTGCGGGGGGTGACCAGCAGGAAGCCCAGCAGCAGCGGGCCCGGGATCCACAGCACATGCAGGTGCAGCTGTGACGGCAGCACGGTGGGAAGCCATTGGCCAAGCAGGCACCCGACAACAAGGGGCAGGACCAATGTTAAAAAAGCGCGCACATCCAGTGCAGAAGATGTGAAGCCATCGGGGCGGACGGAGGGGAAGGGCGTGCCCTGTACGTGCGGCGTCTCGGCGCCGTCGCGATTGACCTGGCTGCTGGCCTGCACTCTGCACCTCGGGGGAGACAGCTCTGTGCCACAGGTGGAACGACGTCCGGCGGGAACCCTTGCCGACATGTCGCTTCAGCCCCACAATCGGCCCGATCAGAACAGGTTGATGCAACGCACGCTATCCACATTCCGACGTGACGGGGGAGCTGGCGATGGACGAACCGATGTCACCCTACAGCCGATTCGTGGTCGACGGCTTCGATGCCGACGCGCTGCTGGGGGTTGTGCGCGATACCCGCTTCGAACAGCGCCTGCTGGCGTCCGGGCACTTCCGCGCCTGCGTGCAGCGCCTGGTGTTCCAGGAATTCAGTCTCGACAGTGGCGCCTACACGCTGCCGATCTTCGCCAGTGGCAGCTTCAGCCAAGGGATGATCGCGCTGGCCCTGGCGGTGACCTGCGAACAGCCGATGTGGGCCAATGGCCGCTGGATCGCAGCGGGCCAGGTCATGGTGTTCGCCGAGGACAGCGAGCTCAATGTCCGGCCCAGTCCGGGCGGGTGGCAGTGGGCGGTGATGCTGATTCCGCGCGAGGTCCTGCAACGCGAATCGGTGCACCGGCTGGGCCGGGAACTGCGGCTTCCACGCACCGGCTGGTACAGCCGGACAGCGGCACCGCGCGATGCGCGCAACCTGCGCGAGGGCGTGTTCGGTGTCCTGCAGGAGGCGGCTGCGTGGCAGGGGGTGGTGGGTCCGGAACAGGTAACGGCGCAGGCCAACACGCTGTTGAACGTCTTCATCGACGCCGTCGGCGCGGCCGACGGTGGCCCGGAACGGCGTGGGCTGGGCAGTGGTACCGAGCGTCGGCGCGAGGCGATCGTGCGCCAGGCGGAGGCGTACCTGAAGTCGCAGCTGGAAAGCCCCTATGACAGCCGCGCGCTCTCGCGCTACCTGGGCGTGGGCGAGCGACAACTGGAACGATTGTTCCGCGACGCCTATGGCCATGGTCCGTGCCATTGGCACCAGCTGGCGCGGCTCAACCTGGCGCGCAGCGCGCTGCGCCGTGCCAACGGTCGTGGCGGCGTGACCGAAGTGGCCACCCGGTATGGCTTTGCCCATCTGGGCCGTTTTTCGGTGATGTACCGCGATGTATTCGGTGAAAGCCCGCGCGATACGCTGCGGGCCTGAACACGTTTGTGTCTACGTCACATATTGAAACACCGTCACGGCAGCATCACGGATCGACTGTAAGTTTCAGGACATTGCACGACAGTGGCCGCAGCGCCGCAACGGCCAGCAGTTCAATCAGGGGACGATTGACAGCCAAGGGAGACGAGCACATGCAGGTTTCGTATTCGACGGCGGAGTGCCGCTATCGCCGCGTGGTTCTGGCAGACGATCACCGCGTGGTGGCCCAGGGAATAGAGCACCTGCTGGAAGACCGGTTCGATTCCATAGAACTGGTGTCATCGGGCGAGGAACTGGTGGAGGCAGTGCGCCGCGATCCTCCCGATGTGGTGGTGGCCGACATCAGCATGCCCGGCCTGACCGGCATCCAGGCACTGCGCCGGATGCGCGAGGAAGGCTTCGAAATGCCGGTGGTGTTCCTGACCATGCACGATGAATCCAGCGTGGCCGCCGAGGCGATCCGCGCCGGCGCACGCGGCTACGTGCTGAAGAGTGCGGCCGGCGAAGAGCTGGTGCGGGCATTGGCCGGGGTGATGGGGGGACACACCTACGTGACCCCGACCCTGGCGATGGATGCCATCACCAGCGCCGGGCGCCAGCAGTACGTGCTGACCGACAAGCAGCTGCGGATCCTGGAATACGTGGCGCGCGGTCTGCGCTCCAAGCAGATCGCCTATGAGCTGGGCGTCTCGGTCCGCACCATCGAATCGCACAAGTACGCGATCATGCAGGAGCTGGGCGTGCACGGCACCCTGGAGCTGGTGCGCAAGGCCGAGCACGAAGGGTTGATCCGGCACTGAGCGCAACGCCCTGCATGGGCCCGGGCAAGTAGATTTACTTGCCCGGGCTCCGTTGTTTTTCCCTTGTTTCCGCGTCGGTCGCAGCCCACCATCAGGGCGTGCCTCGACCTGGCGGAAACCATGAATGCTGTGCGCGTGCTGCTGGCCGAAGACGGTTCCGCCATGGGGCGCCAGCTGCGTGGGCTGCTGGCCGAGCAGTTCGAGGTGATCGGACTGGTGCAGGACGGTGCGTCGCTGGTCAAAGCCGCGCAGAGCATGCTGCCCGACGTGGTGGTGACCGACATTGCCATGCCGGAGATCAACGGCCTGGAGGCCGCGCGGCGGCTGCGTCGGGAGCGACCCGTGCTGGGGGTGGTGTTCATCACCGTCCACGCCGAGCCGCAGATGGTGGCCCAGGCCATGGCGCTGGGGGCCTGCAGCTACGTGCTCAAGTCCGACGCCGGCGATGACCTCGCCACGGCGGTGAGCGCCGCCTCGCGTGGCGAAGCGTTCGTGTCGCGCTCGATGTCGGCGGCCTGGCCATCCTCCCGACCGGGGTAGCCATGGACCTCAGAGCAGGATGCCGGCCAGCTTGCCGACCAGCTCGTCGACCGACATCGCCAGCAGCACCAGCGGGCACAACGGCAGTACCGCATGCAGGCCGATCCACAGCAGGTTCCAGCGGTTGATCGGCACGATCGCCATCCCTGCCACGCCCTGGTACACGGCATTGAAGTCCGCCAGCGCCGACGGGTCGCCATGGTCCAGCAACGAATCCGCGGGTGCCGCCGTGCGCAGCGGATGCCAGCGCGCATCGAAGGTCGCGGCCATGCGCGCGCCCAGGGCGTCGAAGCGGAACAGGGCATGGCGCCTGGCGCGCAGCATCGGCGGTGCCAGCAGCAGCAGGGGCGCCACCAGCACCAGCGTCGCGCCGACCACATACCCGCCCAGCAGGTGGCGCAGGCTGTACAGGCTCGCGCCCAGGTAGGTCATCTGGTTGAGGCACGCACCGGCCACCAGCAGGCCGCCCACCAGCGACAGCACCGCGAAACGTTCCTGCGCCAGGCCAAGGAATCCCAGCCCGCCGGCGCCATCGGGATGCTGCGGCCGCAGGGTCAGGCCAACCCGCGGCAGGCGCCACAGCAGGCCGATCCAGAGCACGAACCGCCACCACCACAACAGCAGTACCAGGCGGTACAGCGGCAGCGACACCCATTCGTGCCAGTGGCCGGCCGCATTCAAGGCGTGGCCGTCCATGCGCCAGTCGGCAATGCCCGGCAGCAGGGTCACCGGCGCGTCGCCCAGCAGCGGTGGCAGCCAGGCGATCACCAGGCAGCACGCCTCCGGCAGCCAGCCATCGCGACCGCGTTGGACACGGGACAGCACGGCCGCAAGGCGCGGCTGGCGCCTGGGCGGCACCAGGGTCGGCTGCGAAAGCTGCCGGAACGCGTTGTGCAGCAGTGCATCGGCGCGCGGTGCGGCCACCACCAGCAGGGGCAGCGCCAAGAGCAGACGTGCCAGGGTGGTGTAGTCGCCAAGCAGGGCCATCCCCGACGGGCGCGCCCACAGCCACCCGCTGCGCGCGCACAACAGCATCAGCGGCAGCAGCCCTACCGCCAGCAGCGTTGCCGCGATCCACCGCGACAGGTGCCGGCTGCGTCGGGTGACGCCGGTCGCCTGCAGCAGGCGGTGCACCAGGCCACCGCGCATCAACGAATAGCCATGCCTGACCATGCAGGTGCACCGGTTCGCATCCACGCCGAGCATAGCGCTGCGCAGGGGCGCCGATCGCGCAGTAAAAATACTGGTGGCGATGCAGTACTTATCTGGGTTGTGCCGCCGTGGTCGCGCGTCCAAGCTGGATCCCTGTCGCACGGAATCCGGCAATGCTGCTCCTGGTGATCGATTTCCTGACCCGGTTCTGGACCGACATGATCCATCGCGCGGAAGGCCCGATGACGTTCCGGTTCTTCCTGCAGCCCACCATGGCGCTGATCACCGCGACGATCGATGGCATCCGCGACGCCAGGTCGGGACGGACGCCGTATGCATGGCTCATCGCGCACAGTGAACCGGTCGCCCGCAAGGCGGCGTGGCGCGAGGGGGTGACCGCCACGGCGCGGATCCTCCTGCTCGGGGTGGCGATGGATGTGATCTACCAGTTCCGCACGTTGGGCGGTTTCAGGTATCCGGCCGAGGCCTTCGTGATCGCCGTGCTGCTGGGGTTCGTACCGTACCTGCTGCTGCGCGGGCCGATCGCCCGCATGGCCAGCCACTGGCTCAAGCGCCATCCCTCCACGCCAGAAGGCAAGTGAACCCATGAATGATTCCGCGACCGACGACGACCTGCTGCGCACCCGCGCGCGCGGTATTGCCCACGCCAGGGAGCTGCTCGGCGGCACCGACGAAGCATCGCTGGAGCTGTCCTCGCGGCGCACCGGGATGTCGTTCCAGCGCACGCGCATGAGCGCGGACCGTACATTGATGTCGATCATCCGCACTGCACTGTCGCTGATCGGTTTCGGCTTCACCATCTACCAGTTCTTCGGCCACATGCTGGAGGCCGCAGCGGCCGGCCTGCGACCGCACGCGCCGCGCAATTTCGGCGTGGCGCTGGTGGCACTGGGGCTGGTGCTGCTGACCCTGGGCATCCTCTACCACCTGCGCTACATGAAAGAGCTGCGCGCCGAGCGCGCGCTGATGATCGAGCAGGGGTTGATCCACGGTCAGAGCCACTACCCGGTCTCGCTGACCCTGATCACCGCCGGCCTGCTGTGGGCGCTGGGCCTGATGGCCATCGTCAGCATGACCTTCAACGTCGCACCGTTTGGCTGATCGTCGCGCCTGCCTGTTTTCCCTTTCCCCGATGGAGTGTTGCCATGGCCACCGCCCGCACCGCCAAGAAGCCTGCCGCCCGCCCTGCCGCCCGCCCTGCCGCGACTGCAAAGCCGACCGGCGCCAAAACAGCGCCGGTGCGCACATCGCCAGGCGGCAAATCCGGTGGCAAACGCCCGAACATCCTGGTGATCTGGGGCGATGACATCGGCATCAGCAACCTGAGCTGCTACAGCCACGGGGTGATGGGCTACCAGACGCCCAACATCGACCGGATCGCACAGGAGGGCATGCTCTTTACCGATTCCTACGGCGAACAGTCGTGTACGGCCGGGCGCTCGTCGTTCATCACCGGGCAGAGCGTCTACCGCACCGGCCTGTCCAAGGTGGGCATCCCCGGCGCCCCGATCGGCATGAGCGACAAGCTGGTGACCATTGCCGCCCTGCTCAAGAACCAGGGCTACGCCACCGGCCAGTTCGGCAAGAACCACCTGGGCGACCTCAACCACATGCTGCCCACCAACCATGGCTTCGATGAGTTCTTCGGCAACCTGTATCACCTCAACGCCGAGGAAGAGCCGGAGATGTACGACTATTTTCCGGAGAAGGACTTCCCCACGCTGCGCAGCCAGGTGCTGCCGCGCGGGGTTATCCACAGCTGGGCCACGAGCAGGGACGATGCCACCGTGCAGCCGCGCTGGGGCAAGGTCGGCAGGCAGAAGATCACCGACACCGGGCCGTTGACCACCGAGCGCATGGAAACCTGCGATGACGAGTTCGTGGCGGCGGCCAAGGATTTCATCCAGCGGCAGCACGACGACGACCAGCCCTTCTTCGTCTGGCTCAATGCCACCCACATGCACCTGTTCACCCATACCAAGAAGGAAAGCCTGGGCCAGGCCGGGCGCTGGCAGTCGCCATACCACGACACCATGATCGACCACGACCGCAACGTGGGCGAGATGCTGGATTTCCTGGACGAGCTGGGCATTACCGAAGACACCTTCGTGATGTATTCCACCGACAATGGCCCGCACCGCAATTCCTGGCCCGATGGCGGTACCACGCCGTTCCGCAGTGAAAAAAACACCAACTGGGAAGGCGCGTTCCGGGTGCCCATGCTGATCCGTTGGCCCGGCCGGGTGCCCGCAGGCACCGTCGCCAATGGCATCGTGCAGCACCACGACTGGCTGCCGACCTTCCTGTCCATGGCCGGCGATCCCACGGTGTCGGACAAGCTCAAGAAGGGACTGAAGGCGGCCGGGCGCACCTACCGCAACCACATCGATGGCATGGACCTGACCGATTACATCACCGGGAAGAGCGCTGAAAGTCCGCGCAAGCTGTTCCTCTACTTCAGCGACGACGGCGACGTGCTCGGACTGCGTTACGACAACTGGAAGGTGCTGTTCATGGAACAGCGGTGCCGGGGCACCATGCAGGTCTGGGCCGAGCCGTTCACCCGCCTGCGCCTGCCAAAGGTGTTCAACCTGCGCACCGATCCCTTCGAGTACGCCGACATCACCTCCAACGAGTACTACGCGTGGTTCCTCAAACACGCTTACATCCTGTATGGCGCGTTCGCCATTGCCGACCAGTTCGCCGCCACCTTCAAGGACTTCCCGCCGGTGCAGTCACCCAACAGTTTCACCATCGACGACGCGCTCAAGGCACTGCACGACGCCTCGGCGGGTGGTTGAGGAGCGGGGCATGAGCGTGATCGCCGACACCATGATCGACATCGAGGGCGGGCTGTTCCTGATGGGGTCCAACGACCACTACCCGGAGGAGCGCCCGGCCCACAAGGTGCGGGTGGGGCCGTTCCGGATCGACCGCTACCCGGTGACCAACCGTGAGTTTTCGCGGTTCGTGCGCGACACCGGCCATGTGACCGCCGCCGAGCGCTCCGCCGATCCGCGCGACTACCCCGGTGCCGACCCGGCGCTGCTGGTGCCCTCGTCGGTGGTGTTCGTGCAGCCCCCGCACCCGGTCGACCTGTCCAACACCCACAACTGGTGGCAGTACGTGGCAGGGGCCGACTGGCGTCACCCGCGCGGGCCGTTCACCCACCTGCAGGGGATGGACGACCATCCAGTGGTGCACGTGACCTTCGCCGATGCGCTGGCGTACGCGCAGTGGTTGGGCAAGGACCTGCCGACCGAAGCGGAGTGGGAGTTTGCGGCCCGGGGCGGTGGGCAGGACAGCGAGTTCGCCTGGGGCGACAGCCTGACCCTCCGCGGGCGGCACCAGGCCAACACCTGGCAGGGCGAATTCCCCTGGCACAGCCTGGACGAGGACGGATTCCGCTGGACCTCGCCGGTGGGCAGTTTCCCGCCCAACGGCTACGGGCTGTACGACATGATCGGCAACGTCTGGGAATGGACCCGCGACTGGTACCAGCAGCACGACCAGCTGCCCAGCAAGCCCTGCTGTGCGATCGACAACCCGCGCGGCGGGGCGCGCGAGCGCAGCCATGACCCGCATGACCGCGTCGCGGTACCGCGCCGGGTGATGAAGGGCGGCTCGCACCTGTGCGCGCCCAACTACTGCAGGCGCTACCGGCCGGCGGCGCGGATGGCGCAACCCATCGACACCTCCACCTGCCACGTCGGATTCCGCTGCGTGGAACGTTGACGTCTTCCTTGAAGCTGCACATGAGGTGATTGCCATGCCAGGTACAACGCCCGCCCACTATCGCCGCAGCTGCGTGGCCTGTGCGGTGCTGCTCGGGACGCTGGCGCTGGTGGCCGCGTTGCCGGCCCGCGCGGTGGAGGGCGGCCTGGGCCGCTCCATCACCGGGATGCAGATCACCGCCTACGTGGGGGTGATTCCGCCGGATCCCGGCATGCAGTGGTCGCTCAGCTATGTGCACTACGACGGCACGATCCGCGGCAGTCGTGCGGCGCCCGTCGCCGGGCAGGTCGCGCTGGGGCTGGACGCCGATGTCAGCCTGACCGCTGCCACCGGGGTCTACGTGTGGCCGACCGGGCCGGGCAAGTGGAACTTCGCTTCGATGCTGACCGTGCCGTATATCGACGCAGATGTCACCGCTGGCCTGCAGGGCCCGTTCGGCAACCAGGTGCGGACCCAGGACAGCGCATCGAACCTGTTCGACGTGTACGTCGCGCCGGTCATCGCCGGCTATCACATCGATGAGGTGCAGCATCTGTCCTTCGGCCTGTACGTGTACGCGCCGACGGCCAAGTACACCCCGGGGAAGCTGGCCAATCCCGGGCTCAACGTCTGGACGGTGTCGCCGGCGGTGGGCTACACCCACCTGTTCCAGAAGGGCACGCTGGAGTTCAGCGTGCTGGGCGGCATGGACTGGTACAGCCGCAATGACGATACCGATTACAGGAACGGCCTGGTGCTGCGTGCCGACGCACTGCTGATCAAACGCACCGCCAGCGGCTGGGGCTTCGGCCTGGCAGGCGGGTGGTTGCAGCAGGTGCAGGACGACGATGGCGATCTCGCCGACCGCCTTGACGGCTTCAAGGGCCGTTCGTTCGGACTGGGCCCGACCCTCACCTATGGCAGGAAATGGTCGGGCGGAGAGCACCTCGACGTCTCGTTCCGTTACCTCAGTGAGTTCAACGTGCGCAACCGCTTCGAGGGCGACCCCTGGAGCATCACCCTCAGCGCCGGCTTCTGAGCCGGGCGCTGGCCCTTCGCGTTACTGGAGACAGGTCCATGGCTACCCATGCAACACCCCTTGGCTACGCCGCGTGCCTGTTGCTGGCCGGCGCCGGCGCCACCGCCTTTCCATTGGCAGCGGGGCCGGCTGCGCAGGTCGCTGCAGCGGAAACCTCCGCCGCCACGCAGGAACGCGACCCGCAGGCACTGGCCGCGCTGGACCGCATGGGCGCGGCGCTGCGCGCGCTCAACCAGTTTTCGCTGACCTCCGAGGCCAGCACCGAGGTGGTGCTGGAAGACGGGCAGAAGATCGAGCTGGACGGCACGGTGACCTACAAGGTGCAGCGTCCCGACCGCCTGTTCCTGGAGCTGCGCAGCGACCGCCAGCTGCGGCAGCTGATCTACGACGGCAACCGCCTGACCCTGTACTCGCCGCGCTTGAAGTACTACGCGCAGGTGGAGGACGTCGGCGCCACCCTGGGCGAACTGGTGGAGGCGGCCGCCAACCGCTACGGCATCGAGATGCCGCTGGCCGACATGTTCCTGTGGGGCACCGACAAGGCGCCCAAGAGCGCCATCCGCGGCGCGCTGCACGTAGGCGGCGGCACCCTGGACGGCGAGCCGATCGAACAGTACGCCTTCAAGCAGGACGGGGTGGACTGGCAGGTCTGGATCTCCACGACCTCCTCCCTGCCGAAGAAGCTGATCATCAATTCGCTGGACGACCCGGCGCAACCGCAATACCGCGCCCGGCTGCGCTGGGACACCCGGACCCCGGTCCAGGCCTCGGCCTTCCAGTTCAGCCCGGCGGCGGACGTCGCGCGGATCAAGCTGGTGCCGGTGGAGGTTGCGGTAGTGGAATCCGATGCGGAGCCGGAGAACTGACATGCACACATCTGCAGCCCTTCGACCCCTCGTGCGCGCCTGCGCCGGCACCCTGCTGGTGGTATTGGCGCTGGGCAACACGCTCGCCCATGCCCAGCACGGGCATCGCGGCGGTGCGGCACGCGCCGGTGCCCACGCCAACATCAACCACCCGGTGCAGCGGCCGCACGGCGGCACGGTCAACCGCGGCGGCAACGCTCCCCGTGCGGGCAACGTCGACCGCAACGTCAACCGCAACGTGAACCGCAACGTGAACCGCAACGTGGATGTGGAGGTGAACCACCACGACCACTACGACGACCACTGGAACAGCTGGGACGACCATCCGTTCGCCACGGCGGCGGCGGTCACGGCGGGCGTGGCGGTGACCTCGGCGGTGATCGGCTCGATCGTCAACAGCATCCCGCCCAGCTGCGTGACCACCGTGATCAACGGCATGGCCTACCAGCAGTGCGGCAGCACCTGGTACGAGCCGCGCTACAGCGGCACCACGGTGCAGTACGTGGTGATCAACCCGCCGCGGTGAGCGCTGCCGGACCGGTAGTTTTGCCTGCCCGCGCTGCGTAGTTATGCGGATTCCCCGCCGCCGCGCGCGCAGTAGGCTGTGTGCAACGTGACGTCCCTCAACGGAACTGGAGCCTGTGCCATGAAAGCCTTCGCGATTGCGGTCCTCGCCACCTCGCTGGTGGCCTGTGCCTCCACGCCCACCGTGCATACCGATTTCGACCCCGGCGCGAACTTCGCCTCGTTCAGGACCTACACGTGGGCGATGAAACCGCAGGGCGGCTCGCCGCTGGTGCAGCAGCGCATCGTGGACGGCATCGACGCCCGGCTGGCCGCGCGCGGCTGGACCCAGGCGGCCAACGGCGACGTGGCGATCGCGGCGCATATCGTGACTACCCAGCGCCAGACCCTGGACACCTTCTACACCGGCAGCAACATGGGCGGTTGGGGCTGGCGCGGTGGCGGCTGGGGCGGCGGCATGGGCATGGGCTCGGCCACCACCACGGTGCGTACCTATGACGTTGGCACCCTGGTGGTGGACATGTTCGACGCCAAGAGCAAACAGGCGGTCTGGCGCGGCACCGCCGGCGGCACGGTGCCGACCTCGCCGGACCGCGTCAACGCGGCGGTGGAGGCCGGGCTGGACAAGCTGTTCGCCAACTTCCCACCGGGCTCCGCGCCGGCGCGTTGAGCCAGCGCACTCTTCGTTTCACCGCGTGATGCCGTGCCAGGGCCCATCCCTCCCACTGGCACGGCGTCGCGCACTTTTTCCGTCCCCCGACCCGTCCCGCCGAGGTGACCTGTGACGAGCCGCGCAGCACCCGCCGCGTTGACGCTGCTGCTGGCCATGGCGGCGCGGGCCGCGCCGGCCTCGAGCCAGGACGCGCCGGCCCCGGCGTCGCGCCCGGTGCCGCAGGCTTCGCTGTTCCGTGACGCCGAAGACGGGCACTTCGACATGTCGCGCTGGCTGCTGGACCACCGCGGCTTCCTGCCGGTACCGGTGGTGATCACCGACCCGGCGCTGGGCAATGGCGGCGGTCTGGCCCTGGCCTTTTTCCACCGGCCGCATGGCGCCGGCGACGACGCTGCCGACACCGCGGCGGCACCGAAGATGGTCACCCCGGATATCTACGGGGGCATGGCGATCCGCACCGAAAACGGCAGCAACGCCTACGGTGTGGGTGCGTCGCTGCATTTCGACGACGATCGCTGGCGCTACAAGGGCGGGGTGGCCAAGGCTTCGCTGAACCTCGGATTCCACACGCCCGGCACGCGCGCGCCACCGCTGGACATCGACTACAACGTGGACGGCGTGGTCTCGTTCCAGCAGGGCTTCCGCCGGCTGGGCGAGCAGAACCTGTACCTGGGCCTGGCGTGGATCTACATGGACGTGGACATCGGCTTCGACCTCGCCGCCGACCGGGACTTCTTTACTCCGCGCGAACTGGCCTCGCGCAGCTCCGGCCTGGGCCTGTCGCTGCAATACGACACCCGCGACAACACCTTCACCCCGTCCAGCGGTTGGCTGGGCATGATCGAAGCAAACGCCTACCTGCCCGGCATCGGCAGCGACGCCGCCTTCCAGAGCTATCGTGGGCACGCTTACGGCTACTGGCCCCTGGGAGGGCATGTCGTGCTGGGGGGGCGCGCCGATGCGCGTTGGGCCAACGGCGACATTCCGTTCTACCGGTTGCCCTACATCGACCTGCGCGGCATCGGGTCGGCGCGCTACCAGGACACCCGCGCGGCGGTGCTGGAAACCGAACTGCGCTGGAACGTCACCTCGCGCTGGTCGCTGATCGGCTTTGTCGGCGCCGGGCGAACCTGGGGCCGCCACAACAGCTTCGACGACGCCGACAGCCAGGTTTCCCGCGGCACCGGGGTCCGCTACCTGATCGCGCGGCAGCTGGGCATGCAGGTGGGGCTGGACTACGCCTGGGGCCCGGAGGACGACACCTTCTACATCCAGGTGGGAAGCGCATGGCGCTGAAACCGCTGGCCACAGTGCTGTGCGTGCTGGCCCTGGCCTGGGCGGGCAGTACGCGGGCCGCACCCGCGGTGAACATGCCCACCGGCGGCAGCTGCGGCCACCGGGAGCCGGGCGACACCCGTCCGCGGATCGGGCTGGCGCTGGGCGGCGGCGGCGCGCGCGGCATCGCCCATGTGCGCATCCTGCGCAAACTGGAAGCGCTGCACATTCCGGTGGATTGCATTGCCGGCACCAGCGCCGGCGCGCTGGTCGGCGCACTGTACGCCGCCGGCAAGCGTCCCGCGCAGATCGAACAGGTGGTGCTGGACACGCAATGGATGGCGATGTTCAGCGATACCCTGCCGCGTCGCGAGCGCTCGCTGCAGCGCAAGGCCGATGACTACGAACAGCTGGCCCCGATCGGGGTCGGGCTGGGCGGGCAGGGCAAGCGCATCCAGCTGTCCGGCGGCGTGTCGCAGGGCGAGCGGCTGATCGCGTTGTTCGAAACCGCCACGGGGGGCAGCCGGGTCAGCGGCGATTTCGATGATCTGTCCATTCCCTTCCGTGCGGTCGCCACCGACCTCAACAGCGGCGAAGCGGTGGTGCTGGACCACGGCAGCCTGCCGATGGCGATGCGCGCCAGCATGTCGCTGCCGGGCATCTTCCGCCCGGTGGCGATCGATGGCCGCGTGCTGCTGGATGGCGGCGTCTCCAACCAGGTGCCGATCGACGTGGTGCGCGCGATGGGCGCCGAGCGGGTGATCGCGGTGGACGTGGGCACGCCGCTGAGCGAACTCGATCGTGACGCCAGCCTGGTCGACGTGATCAGCCAGCTCAGCGGTTTCCTGACCACCCGCAACGCGCAGCGCCAGCTGGACACGCTGGGCGCGCAGGACCTGCTGATCGCGCCGGCGCTGACCGGCAAGGTGGCCACCGGCGACTTCGACAAGGCGCCCGAAGCCCTGGAGATCGGCCAGCAGGCCGCCGACCTTGCCGCGCCTGCCCTGCGTGCGTTCTCGCAGCCGGAACCGGCCTGGCAGCGCTGGTACGCAGGCCGCGAGCAGCGCGCCGCGCGGACGGCGCCGGCGCCGGTCGCGTTCGTGGAAGTGCGCAACCACACCCGCTATGCCGATGCGCTGCTGCTGTCCTACCTGCCGGTGGAGATCGGCCAGCCGCTGGACAGCAAGGCGATGCAGGACGGCGTGCTGCGCGCCTACGGGATGGATACCCTGGCCAGCATCAGTTACGAGGAGACGCGTCGCGGCGACCAGGTCGGCGTGGTGATCACCGCCTACGAGAAACCGAACGGGCCGGCCTACCTCGAGGCGGGTTTCCGGCTCAGCAACGACCTGGACGGCAACCATGAAAGCAACCTGCGCGCCGGCCTGCTGTTTGCGCCGCTGTCGCCGTATGGCGCCGAGGCGCGGGTGACGCTGCAGATAGGCAGCGAGCCGGCCCTGCAGGGCAGTTACTACCATCCCTTCGATGTCGGCAACCGGTATGCCTTCGCCGCCGCGGGCGGCTACGAGACACGCAGCTTCAATGTGTTCGACACGGAAGGAAACAAGACCTCGCGCTACCGGGTGCAGCGCACCGGCGCCAGCGTGGAACTGGTGCGCAACGTGTCCAACGTGCTGTCGCTGCGCGCCGGCGTGGAGCGGTTCGCCGGCAGGGCCAGCATGGACATCGGCTCGCCACGGGTACCGCGCACCGACTTCGACGAGGGCGCCCTGACCGCCAGTGCCGCCTACGACAACATCGACAGTGTGTACTTTCCGCGCGATGGCTTCCTGGTCAAGCTGGGCACCTACCAGTCGCGCGAAAGCCTGGGGGCCGATACCCGCTTCGGCCAGATCGACCTGGACGCGGTGGGCGCCTTCCCGTTCGGCAGCAGCGCGGTGCAGCTGGGGCTGCGCTACCACGTCACCGCGTCCGGCACCGCGCCGCTGCAGAGCCTGTACCGCCTGGGCGGACGCTGGCGGCTGGCTGGTTTCCAGCACAACCAGCTGACCGGGCAGGATTACGCCTTGGGTTTTGCCGGCTACACCTATGAGCTGGGCAAGGTGCTGGGCCGGTCGGCGCAGGTGGGCGGCACCGTGGAGTATGGCAATGCCTGGCAGCGTCGTTCGGACATGTCGCTCAGCGACGGCATCTGGAACGGCAGCCTGTTCCTGGGCTTCGACTCGTGGATCGGGCCGCTGATCTTCGGCCTGGGCATGCGCGAAGGCGGTCACCGCGTGGTCTTCATCGAGCTCGGCCAGGCCCTGTGAGGTCACACCACCTGCGCCAGGATCACCGCCAGCGCCCCGACCCAGCAGACGATGACGAACCAGGCCAGCACCGCATTGGCGCTGATGCCGCGCTTGCGCACGAACAGGCTGACCACCAGGGCCGCCAGCAGCGGCACCAGGAACAGGCACAGGATCCAGAACCAGGGGTGGGTGATCATGGAACGCGCGCGCCGCTCATCGCGGCGCGTCCACGACGATGTACTGGACGGTGGTGCCGACATAGCGCGGCTGGTACCAGCCATCGCTGCACTGCCGGTAGCCGATGCCGTCGATCACCACGGTGCTGCAGTCCACCGGCAGGGTGTACACCACCGAGCCGATCGCCGCAGCGGTGATCGCGGCTCCGGCGGTGAACGCGGCCGCGTCCCAGAACGGGTGGTCCCAGTAGGGCGGCGGTGGCGGCGGGGGATACGGATGAGGTCCCGGACCCGGCCCCGGACCCGGATGTGGACCGGGGCCCGGTCCAGGGCCAGGATGCGGCCCAGGACCAGGCCCAGGGCCCGGTCCAGGATGCGGACCCGGACCAGGACCAGGACCAGGACCTGGATGGGGGCCCGGATGTGGACCCGGGCCGGGACCCGGACCGGGATGCGGGGTGAACCCGCCGCCGCCGTGGAAGCCACCGCCCCCACCGAAACCGCCGTGACCGGCAATCGACGGATGCGCGAAGCCGCGCAGGCCGGGCCGGGCATCGGCCGCGGCCGGCAGCAGCATCGCGGTAGCGCCGGCACACAGCAGGGTGGTCAGCAGCGTGGTCCGCATCGCACTGGGCAGGGTCATGTCAGCGGCCTCCGGTAGCAGCGTCATCGGCGGCCACGGCCACCGGGACGAACACGATGCGGGTGGCGCCGTCGGGGCGGAACACCAGGTCGTTGGCGGCCACTGCGCTGCGCGTGTTCCAGTTCAACGTGGCCAGGTAGCTGGGCAGCGCCGGGTCGGCGTGACTGGTGATCATCAGCTGCAGCGGCAGCCGGGTGGTATCGGAAATCCACACCTGCCAGTCCACGCCGGGCTGGCGGAACGCGTAATGGCGGGTGGGCTGGTTGTCGATGCGGTCGGTCCCCACGAACAGCGCCGAATCGATGCGCTCGGTCGGGAATCCGGGGGTACCCCACAGGAACAGGTCGGCCAGCGGGAACTCGATGCCCAGCCGGGTCGCCGAATCGCTGAGCAGGGCCTGGCTGCTGCGGTCCAGGTTCTCCACCCGCGCGTAGTACTTCTGCTCCGGCGAGGCGATGGTCAGCGTGTGCCCGTCATAGAACAGCTGGCGGTGCTGATGCTCGCTGCGGATCTCGACGAAGAAGCGGTCCGGCCCGATCACCTTGTAGTCCACGGTACCGGACAGCGACACCTTCTGCCCGTCCTCAAGCACATAGTCGGTGCGGGTGGCGGCCGACAGGGCGAACTGCGGCAGTGCGCGCAGTGCCTTGCCCATGCGCTCGAGCGCGGCGATCGCATCCGGGTCGCGGGTGGCCGCGCCGACGGTGTCGCTGGCCGTGGGCGGCGCGGCCAACGCGGTGGGCATGGCCCACGGCGATGCCAGCAGCATCCCCAGCAGCAGGCAGGAACGGGAACGGCGCATGGTGCTCTCCGGCGGGTGAGGACCTGCGGCGCAGGCCATGCATCACTGTGCGCACCCGCTGGCGGGCCCACAACCGGAGTTACACCGAGCGGGCCTAGGTATTTCTACCGGTCAGGGGGCGCGCCGCGGCTCACCGCCGCCGCTGGCAATCCAGGCGTCCACCGCCTGTTCGACCACGGTCATCGGCATGGCGCCGTTGCCCAGGATCAGATCGTGGAAGGCGCGGATGTCGAAGCGTCCGCCCAGCTGCGTGCGGGCCTTGTCGCGCAGTGCCAGCAGGCGCAGCTGGCCCATCTTGTACGACGACGCCTGGCCGGGCTGCACCAGGTAGCGGTTGACCTCGATACGCACGTCCGATCCGGTCATGCCGGTCTTTTCCTGCATGTAGGCGATGGCCTGTTCCGGCGTCCAGCGCTTGCGGTGCAGGCCGGTGTCCAGCACCAGCCGCACCGAGCGGAACATTTCCGCCTGCAGCCGGCCGATGTCGCCGGCCGGATCGTCCTTGTAGACGCCCGCTTCGGCCATCAGCTGCTCGGCATACAGCGCCCAGCCCTCGGAGAACGCACTGGGGTTGAGGCTGCGGCGCAGCAGCGGCAGGTCGGTCAGGGTCTGCCCGATCGAAATCTGGAAGTGGTGGCCGGGAGAACCCTCGTGGTAGGTGAGGGTGGGGATGCTCCAGCGGGTGTTGGACGCCATGTCGCCCAGGTTGATGAAGAACGTGCCGGGGCGCGAACCGTCCAGCGCCGGCGGATAGTAGTAACCGCCCGGGGAGGTCGCCTGCATGTGCGCCGGCACCGGCTGCACCACCAGCTTCTGCGGCGGCAGGTGGCCGAAGTACGTTGGCAGCAGCGGGTCGAGATCGCGCAGGCGCTGCTCGATGTCGCCGATCAGCTGCCGGCGGCCGGCCTCGCTGTCGGGGTAGCGGTAGCGCGGGTCTTCGCGCAGGGTCCGGATGCGTGCGGCCACCGTGCCGTCGCGCAGGCCCAGTTCGCGCAGTCGTGCATCCATGCGTTTCTCCAGGCGCGCCACTTCGTCCAGGCCGATCTGGTGGATGGCGTCGGCGCCCAGGTCGGTACTGGTATACCAGCGCAGTGCGGCATCGTAGTAGGCATCGCCGTGCGGCAGTGCCCACATGCCCGTGTTGCCGGGATGCATCGCCTGCAGGGCCAGCACCCGGTCCAGCAGCCGCTGGTAACCGGGATTGACCGCCTCGCGGACGGCCGTGGTGGCCTGTTCAAGCAACGCGCTGCGTTCGGTGGCGGGCATGTCGGGCATCTTGTCCAGCCGGCGCCGCAGCGCAGCCACCCACAGGCTGTCGCCGGGCGCGGGTGCCAGCAGCGTACGGAACTGGGTTGCCGCGCCGGCCAGCGCCACCTCCGGTGGTACCACGCCCTGCGCCACCTGCATGTCCAGGTTGGCGCGGACCTGGTCGAGCTTGGTGTCCATGGCCTGCAGGCGCGCGATATAGCGGCGCGCACTGGCCGCGTCGGTCACCGGAACCTGGTTGTCGAAGAACTGCGGCAGGTTCACCGGCAGGCTGAACAGCTGGTCCACCGCATAGGTGCTGCCGCCCACCGGCAACCACGCGGCCGACCACGGCACCGCCATCAGATCGATCTGGGCCTGGTAGAACCAGCGCGCCAGGCCGTCGCTGAGCTGTTGCTGCGCGTCCAGCGGTGCCCCGTGCCAGTCCTTGATCGCGGCCAGGTTGTCGGCCAGCAGGCGGCGGTTGACCTCGCGCTGGGCCAGCGACACATCGGTGAGGCGGCTGGCGCTGTCGTCGGCGCCGGGACCGCCGATGCCGAGCAGGGTGCGCAGTTCCGGGTCGGCGTGGATGGCGGCCAGGGTCTGCGCGTCGAGCAGCGCGTTGAAGGGCTGCGCGGCCGGCGTGGATGCGGCGTCGGCCTGGACGGGCGGGGCAGCAGCCGACGCGGGTTGCAGGGCCGAGGTGAGGGCCAGGCAGAGCAGGGCAGTGGCAGCGACGGCAGGCGTGGACGACGGCACAGGGCGGACTCCGAAGGCAGGCGGCTGGTACGGAGGCTACAGCAAGCGCTTATCCGGCGCGTATCGACCAGCAGGCGGCAGTGAAGACCACGTGGTTGCCGCGGACGAACGGTGCGAAGGCGTCCACGGCCGCCTGCAGGATGCGCGTGCGCGCCGCAGGCGCCAGGTCGCTGGCGCGCAGGGCCTGGCCAACCGGGCCCAGCAGCGAAACGTAGTTCGGCAGCTGGTCCACGGCCATGCGACATTCCACGTCCAGCGCGGTGATCTCGATGCCGTTCCAGCCACTGTCGTCGAGGACGCGCCGCACGTACCCGGGATCAGCGAATGCGAACTGGCCGGGGCCGCCTTCGGCACGCGCCGGCAGCCGCAGCAGGGGTGCGGCGGCGCGCTCGGCGGTGGTCATGAACGGGTTCTCGTCCGGGCCGCGCCAGGCGATCGCGTGCAGGCTGCCGCCGCTGCGCAGCGCACGGCGCAGGTTGGCGAACGCGCGCACCGGGTGGTTGAAGAACATCACCCCGAAGCGCGACACGATGCGGTCTACGCTGCCTGGTTCGAAGGCATGCTGCTCCGCGTCGGCCACGGTGAACCCGATCGGTGTAGCGGCCGCGCGCGCCCGTTCGCGGGCCACGGCAATCATCGGCGCGGAAATATCCACGCCGCTGCTGCGCCCGGCGGGCCCCAGCCGGGCGGCGATGGCCAGGCACAGGGCGCCGGTGCCGCAGCCCACGTCCAGCACATGGGCGCCGGGCAGGTCGGCGATGGGGTCGGCGAGGAGCGGAACGAAGCCGGCGAACAGGCCATCGAGCAGCGCTTGGGCCTGCACCCAGGCATCGCCGGCCGGGCCGTTCCAGAGTGCGTGCTGGGTGGGGGGCACTGTGGTATCGATCATGGTGTTGGGCCGGTCGTGTGAACGTGCCGACACTGTGCCACCTCAACCGCGATTGAGGTCAAGGCCCTGCGTCATGCGGGCCGCATCCCGAGCAGCAGGGTGAGGTTCAACACCACGATCAGCCCGGCAATCAGCCAGGCCAGGGTCAGCAGCCAGCGCGGCGCCACCAGCGCGCCCATGCGGGCCTTGTTGCCGACGAACATCACCAGCGGGATCACCGCGAACGGCAGCTGCATCGACAGCACCACCTGGCTCAGCACCAGCAGTCGTGCGGTGCCGTGTTCGCCGTAGATCGCGGTGACGATCACCACCGGCACGATCGCGATGCCCCGGGTCAGCAGGCGCCGCGCCCACGGGGCGATGCGCAGGCGCAGGAAGCCTTCCATCACGATCTGGCCGGCCAGGGTGGCGGTTACCGTGGAATTGATTCCCGATGCCAGCAACGCCACCGCGAACAGGGTGGAGGCCACGCCCATGCCCAGCATCGGTGCCAGCAGTTCGTAGGCTTGTTCGATCTCGCTCACCCCGGTGCGGCCGTTGGCATGGAACACCGCCGCGGCCAGGATCAGGATCGCGGCGTTGATGAACAGTGCCAGCATCAGCGCGATGGTGCTGTCGGTCACCGCCCAGCGCAGCGCGCTGCGTCGACCGGGGTCGGTGCGTGGGTAGGCCCGGGTCTGCACGATGGACGAATGCAGGTACAGGTTGTGCGGCATCACCGTCGCGCCGATGATGCCGATCGCCAGGTACAGTGCGTGCGGGTTGGTGACCACTTCAGCACGCGGGATGAAGCCGGCCAGCACCGCCTGCAGGGGCGGCGCGGCGAGCACGATCTGGAATGCAAAGCAGGCGAAGATCACCAGCAGCAGCGCGATCACGAACGCCTCCAGCGCGCGGAAGCCGCGATGCATCAGCCACAGCACCAGCACCACGTCGATCGCCGTGACGACGGCCCCCATCAACAGCGGCAGGCCGAACAGCAGCTTCAGCGCGATCGCGGTGCCGATCACCTCGGCCAGGTCGCAGGCGATGATCGCCCCTTCGCACAGCAGCCACAGGCACAGGTTCACCGGTCGGGAGAAATGGTCGCGGCAGGTCTGCGCCAGGTCGCGCCCGGTGGCGATGCCCAGCCGCGCCGACAACCCCTGCAGCACGATCGCCATCAGGTTGGAGAGCAGGATCACCGACAGCAGCAGGTAGCCGAACCGCGCGCCGCCGGCAATGTCGGTGGCCCAGTTGCCCGGGTCCATGTAGCCGACCGACACCATGTAGCCCGGGCCCAGGAAGGCCAGCAGCCGGAAGCCCCAATGGCCGCCGGCCGGCACCGCCACGCTGGCGTGCATCTCGCCCAGGCTGGGCCGCTGGCCCGGGGCGTCGGCCCAGGCCGTGGCGGAGGGAGGAGAGGGGTCAGCGCGCATGCGCCGAATATAGCAAAGGCTATGTAAGAAAGTCGGTGCAAACTTGAGGGGTGCGGCCGGGGTCAGTCCAGCGATCGCATCCCATGCGTCTGCGGCAGGCTGGCTTTCATCGTGTCGATGAAGGCGCGCAGCCGCGAAGGAATCTGGCGCGTGGAGGGAAACACCAGGTGGACCGGCAGCGGGGGCGCTTCCCAGCGGGGCACCAGTTGCAGCAGGCGCCCTTCGCGCAGGTCGTCGGCGACCAGCCATGACGACACCACCGCCGCGCCGAGGCCGGAGAGCGCGGCACGGCGCACCACGAACAGGTTGTCGGTGAGCAGGCGCGGCTGGATGTCGATCCGCAGCGCCGGACCGCCGCCCGCAGGCAGCAGGCTGAACCGTTCGCGGTAGAACGTGGTCAGCGCGATCCACGGCAGCTGCGGCAGCAGGGACGGGTCATGCGGATCGGCCGCGCCGACCAGCGCAGGGGCGGCGATGACGATGCGCGGCACCTCCGCCAGCGGCACCGCGACCAGCTGTGGCTGGTCCACGCCGCCGACCCGGATCGCGCAGTCGATGCCGTCGGCGATGAAGTCCACCGGGCTGTCTTCCAGCATCCATTCCAGGGTTACCTGCGGGTAGCGCGCCAGGAACTGCAGCATCGGGTCCAGCAGCTGGGCCTGGCCGAAGGCGTGCGGCACCACCACGCGCAGTCGCCCGCGCGGCACCTCGCGTTCACCGCGCAGGTCGGCCTGGATGGCCTCCCACTCGTCGACCAGCGTCCGCGCGTGCGCATAGCAGCGCTCGCCGTCCGCAGTGAGCGTCATGCGGTGGGTCGAGCGCTGGATCAGGTGCAGGCCGAACAGCCGTTCCAGCGCCTGCAGGCGGCGGCTGACCGTGGGCTGGGTGGTGCCCAGCTGCGCGGCAGCCGCCGACAGGCTGCCGCTTTCCACGATGCGGACGAAGGTATGCAGCAGGTCGATCCGGTCCGCGCCGACGACCGGGGAGGGGGTGGCCATGCAACCTTCGTATGACGGATATGTACTCAAGCCTACTACACGCCTGTTGCTCCAGGCGCGATCCTTGCGCCACTTACTGTTTCGTGGAGTGGATCATGTCCAGCGTGCATATGGGGGCCGTGGCGGCCGAACGGACCGGCGTCCCGGCGCGGTTGATCGTGGCGCTGGCGGCCGGCGCCGGCTTTTCGGTCGCGTCGATCTATTACAGCCAGCCGATGCTGGGGGTGATCGCCACTGGCCTGGGCAGCGATGCGCAGGCCACCGGCATGGTGCCCACCTTGACCCAGCTGGGCTACGCGCTGGGCATCCTGCTGCTGGCGCCGCTGGGTGACCGGGTCGACCGGCGCCGGCTGATCCTGCTCAAATCCCTGCTGCTGGCCGCAGCGTTGGTGGGCGCTGCCGTGTCCGGCGGCCTGCCGTCGCTGCTGCTGGCCAGCCTGCTGGTCGGGTTGATGGCCACGGTGGCGCAGGACGTGGTGCCGACCGCAGCGATGCTCGCACCCGAACACCAGCGTGGCGCCGTGGTCGGCAAGGTCATGACCGGCCTGTTGCTGGGCATCCTGCTCTCGCGGGTGGCCAGTGGGCTGGTGGCGCAGGCGCTGGGCTGGCGGGCGATGTTCGGCATCGCGGCGGCGTCCGTCGTGGCGATGGCGCTGGCCCTGGCGCGCGAACTGCCGCACCTGGCCCCCACCACCTCGCTGGGCTACCCGGCGCTGCTGCGGTCACTGGTGCACCTGTGGCGCGGGCAACCGCAGCTGCGCCGCGCGATGCTGGCGCAGGGACTGCTGGCGGTGGGCTTCAGTGCGTTCTGGTCGACCCTGGCGGTGATGCTGCACACCCGCTACCAGCTGGGCAGTGCGGTGGCCGGCGCGTTCGGCATCGCCGGCGCCGCCGGTGCGCTGGCCGCCCCGCTGGCCGGGCGCTGGGCCGACCGGCTGGGTAGCCATGCGGTAGCGCGCATCGCCATCCTGATCGCACTGGCGGGCTTCGCGCTGCTGCTGCTGGACCGGTGGCTGCCGCGGGCGGCCGTGCTGCCGCTGCTGGCCATCAGCGCGGTGGTGTTCGATTTCGGTTTCCAGGCCGCGCTGGTCTCGCACCAGACCCTGGTCTACGGCCTGGCGCCGGAAGCGCGCAGTCGGCTCAACGCGCTGCTGTTCACCGGCGTGTTCCTGGGCATGTCCGCCGGTGGCGCCCTCGGCGCGGTAGCGCTGGCGCGCTTCGGCTGGAGCGGCGTTGCCGGCCTGGCGGTGGCCACCGCGGCGATGAGCCTGGTGGTGCGCCGGCGGTGACGTCAGCCGGCGGCGTCGGCGCCGCCGGCATCGTCGAGACTGATGATGCCGCGCTTGAGCGCCAGGGTCACCGCATGGGTCCGGTCGCGGGCGCCCAGCTTTTCCATGATGTTCTTCATGTGTGCCTTGACGGTCTGTTCGGAGATCTGCATGCGCTCGCCGATGCCCTTGTTGGAGCGGCCGCAGGCGACGTGCCCGAGCACCTCGGTTTCGCGCGGGGACAGGCTGTCTTCGACCACGTGCGCGGCAATGCTGGCCGCCAGCGGCGCCGGAATGCCGGCGCGCCTGCCGCTGTGCACGGTGCGGATGGTGTCCACCAGTTCGTGCCGCAGCATGTCCTTGAGCAGGTAGCCGCTGGCGCCGGCCTGCAATGCACGCACCGCGCGGACGTCGCCGCGGTAGGTGGTCAGGACGATGATCCGGGCGCGTGGATCGTGCTGCCGGATCCGGGTGATGGCTTCCACGCCGTCCACGCCGGGCAGCTGCAGGTCCATCAGCACCACGTCCGGGTGCAGCGCCAGGTACTGGGCCACCGCCGCCTCGCCGTCGGCCGCCTCGCCGAGCAGGCGCATGTCCGGCTGCAGGCCCAGCAGCGCCGCCAGTCCATCGCGCAGCAGGGGGTGGTCGTCGACCACCAGGATGCCGATCGGTGGGGGTGCAGCCGTCATGCGGAGTCTCCAGTAATGCGCCGCCAGCCCCGGCGTGTGGGGGCGTGGTGATCCGGCATTGTCGCAGGACGCGGCAAGCGCATGACTCCCCATTCGGGGGTGGCGGCCGGCGCGCCTCCCCCAAAAGAGTAGCGCTGGCCACCACCCAAGGGGGGTAGGGCATCGGCGGGCCGACGGTCACCATGGCCGTACTCATTCCGCAAGGATTTCCGATGACCACCGCCACCGCCGTTCCCGGCACCTCGCTGCTGTCGCCCGCCAACCACGCGCTCGTCCTGATCGACTTCCAGTCGCAGATGGCGTTCGCCACCCGCACCATCGACATCGCCGCGCTGCGCAACAACGTGGCGCTGCTGTCCAAGGGCGCCGCTGGATTCGAGGTGCCGGTCGTGCTCACCACCGTGGCCGAAAAATCGTTCTCCGGCCCGCTGTTCCCCGAACTGCCGGCGATCTTCCCGGGCCAGAAGGTATTCGACCGCACCACCATGAACAGCTGGGAAGACCAGCCGGTGATCGATGAGATCAACCGCATCGGCAGGCAGCGCCTGGTCCTGGCCGGCCTGTGGACGAGCGTGTGCATCGTCGGCCCGGCGCTGTCGGCGATCGAGCAGGGCTTCGAGGTGTACGTGATCACCGATGCCTGCGGCGATGTCAGCGACGAAGCGCACGAGCGCGCGGTGACCCGCATGGTCCAGGCCGGCGCGGTGCCGATCACCGCGGTGCAGTACCTGCTGGAACTGCAGCGCGACTGGGGCCGGTCGGCCACCTACGACCTCACCACCGGCATCGCCCGCGAACACGCCGGCGGCTACGGCCTGGGCATCCAGTACGCCAAAGCGATGTTCGGCGCGCAGGAAGGCGGCCACTGAGCATGGCCGCCGGTACCACCGGCCTGGACCTGGGGCTGCTGGTGCTGCGGCTGGGCGCCGGCGGCTTCCTGCTGCCCCACGCGCTGGGCAAGCTGTTCGGCTGGTTCGACGGCCCCGGCCTGGCCGGCTTCGCCGACGAGCTGCGCGGGTTCGGCCTGCCCGCACCGGCACCGGCACCGCTGCTGCTGGCGGTGCTGCAGGTGCTGTGCGGCGTGGCGGTGCTGCTGGGGTGGCAGACCCGCATGGCGGCCTCGGTCGCCGCGCTGTTCCTGGCCACCACCGCCGTGCTGGCCCTGCCCAAGGGCTGGTTCTGGATGCGCGGCGGCGTTGAGTACCCCGTGTTCTGGACGCTGGCGCTGTGCGCCATCGCCCTGGCCGGGCCTGGCGCCCTGGCGCTGCAGTCCCCCTGAGCGGAGCGCCGGCCATGTCCCCTGATCCGCAATCGCCTGCCCGCCGCGAGCTGCTGCTGGGTGCCGGCGCCGCGATGGCCCTGGGCCTGGCCGGCCGCGCGCTGGCTACCTCACCGGAGAACCCCATGACCCCGCTGCTGATCCGCAATGCCCGCATCACTACGCTGGACCCGCGCCTGCCGCAGGCCGATGCACTGGCCGTGATCGACGGACGCATCGCCGCGATCGGCGCCGAGGCCGAGGTACGCGCCGGACTCACCGGCGCCACGGTGATCGACGCGGGCGGTCGCCGGCTGGTGCCCGGTCTCAACGACAGCCATACCCACCTCATCCGCGGCGGGCTGAATTACAACCTGGAGCTGCGCTGGGACGGGCTGCGCTCGCTGTCCGACGCCATGGCGATGCTCAAGGCGCAGGTCGACATTACCCCCGCGCCGCAATGGGTGCGCGTGGTCGGCGGCTTCACCGCCGAACAGTTCGCTGAAAAGCGCCTGCCCACCCTGGCAGAGCTCAACGCCATCGCCCCCGATACGCCGGTGTTCCTGCTGCACCTGTACGACCGCGCGCTGCTCAACCGTGCCGCGTTGCGTGCCTGCGGCTACGACCGCAACACGCCGGATCCGCCCGGCGGGCAGATCGCGCGCGACAGCCTGGGCAACCCCACCGGCCTGCTGCTGGCCAAACCCAACGCACTGATCCTGTACGCCACCCTGGCCAAGGGGCCGCGCCTGCCGATCGAGTACCAGGCCAATTCAACCCGGCATTTCATGCGCGAACTGAACCGGCTGGGCATCACCTCGGTGATCGACGCCGGCGGTGGCTTCCAGAATTACCCGGAGGACTACCAGGTCATCGAACAGCTGCATCGTGATGGCGAGCTCACCGTGCGCATCGCCTACAACCTGTTCACCCAGAACAAGGGCAGCGAGGTGCGTGATTTCCAGCAGTGGAGTGAAATGCTTTCACCGCGCCAGGGCGATGACCTGCTGCGCCACAACGGCGCGGGTGAAATGCTGGTGTTCTCCGCGGCCGACTTCGAACTGTTCAACGAGCCGCGCCCCGAGCTGCCTGCGGGCATGGAGCCGGAACTGGCCGAGGTGGTGAAGCTGCTGGTGGAAAAGCGCTGGCCGTTCCGCATCCACGCCACCTACGACGAGAGCATCACCCGCATCCTGGACGTGTATGAGCAGGTCAACCGCGAGATTCCATTCGACGGCCTGCACTGGTTCATCGACCACGCCGAAACCATCACCCCGCGCAACATCGACCGCATCCGCGCGCTCGGCGGCGGCCTGGCGATCCAGCACCGCATGGCCTACCAGGGCGAAGCCTTCGTGCAGCGCTATGGCGCGGAGGCCGCGCGGCACACGCCACCGGTGCGGCGCATGCTGCAGGCCGGGTTGCCGGTCGGCGCCGGTACCGATGCTACCCGGGTGGCCAGCTACAACCCGTGGGTAGCGCTGTCCTGGCTGGTCACCGGCCGCACCGTGGGCGGGCTGGCGCTGTACGGCGAGGAAAACCTGCTGGAGCGCGAGGAAGCACTGCGCCTGTGGACCCGGGGCAGCGCCTGGTTCTCCGGCGACGACGACCGCAAAGGCAGCCTGGCGGTGGGTCAGCTGGCCGACTTCTGCGTGCTCTCGTCGGACTTCTTCGCGGTGGATGACGCCGCCATTGCCGATATCACCAGCGTGCTGACCGTGGTCGGCGGACGGGCGGTGCATGGCGACGGTGACTTCGGCCCGCTCGCGCCGACACTGCCGCCGGCGATGCCGGACTGGTCGCCGGTCAACCGCTTTGGCGGTTACCACGTCGGCGGCGCGGCGACCGGGCTGGCGGCACACGCACACGGTCACGGTCACGGTCACGGTCACAGTCACGGCGCAGGTGCCTGCCGCACCCATGGCCACGGCCACGCGGCAGCGCATGCGGTGCCGACCGACGCGCCTAACGCGTTCTGGGGCGCGCTGGGATGTTCGTGCTTCGCATTCTGAGCCTGGCGCTGGCGCTGTCCTTACCGACGCTGGCGCGCGCGTGCACGCCGGATGGGGCGGGGCGCTGCATCGCGGTGGCGGGCGGTGGCGAGGTTCAGCTGGATGCGTCCCTGCGCCTGCGCGGCATGTATTACGACCCGACCCGCTTCGGGATCCAGGGGCGCGAAGATGGCTATGGCCTGCTGCGGGCGCTGACGTCGGTGACCGTCACACGGGAACGTTGGGAAGGGAGGGTGCAGCTGGGCGTGCACGCCGAGCAGGGCCGCGATGGCGGGCCCGGTGGCACCGACCGCGGTGCGCTGGACCTGCAGCAGGGTTACCTGCGCTGGCACGGTGAGCGCCTGTCCTGGCAGCTCGGGCGGCAGGAGGCGGCCTATGGCAGTTCGCGCCTGTTGTCGGTGCGCGATGGCCCGAACATCCGGCTGGCCTTCGACGGCGTGCGCGGCCGCTGGCAGCAGGGTGCGCTGATGCTGGACGTGATGGCGCTGCGCCCGGTCGATAACCGCATGGGCGCCTTCGATGACCGCAGCGACCACGGTCAATTCCTGGTCGGCAGTTACGCCACGTGGCAGGGCGCACGGCCCGGCAACGGGCTGGACCTGTACCTGCTGGGGTATGGCCGCAGTGGCGCGCGCTTTGCCAGTGCCCTGGGCGATGAGCGCCGCACCTCGCTGGGCGCGCGCTGGTTCGTGCTGCATCCGCGCTGGGACACCAATCTCGAGCTGGTGGCGCAGCGGGGCACGCTGTCGCGCGCGCAGGGCGATCTGGCGATCCGCGCCTGGACCCTGGCCAGCGACAGCGGGTTGCGCTGGTCCGGGCATCGCTGGCGGCCGCGCCTGGGCATCAAGCTGGACATCGCCAGTGGCGACCGTGACGCGCACGATGGTCGTCTGGACACCTTCAACGCGATGTACCCCAAGTCGGCGTACTTCAGCGAAGCCAGTCTGCTGGCACCGGCCAACCTGATGGACCTGCAGCCGACACTGACCTTGACCCCGCGCCCGGGCCTGAGCACGGAGATCGGCTGGCAGCTGGCCTGGAAGCACCGTCGCAGCGACGCGGTGTACACCACCCCGGCGCCGTTGGCCGCCGTGCCCGGTACGGCCGGCACGCCGCGCCGGATCGGCCAGCAGTACAAGTGGGAAACCACGTGGCAGGCGAGCGACCACTGGACCTGGAAAGGCCAGCTGGCCTGGTTCGACGCGGGCCCGGGCCTGCGCGACGCCGGCGGCCGCGACACCCTGTTTGCATCGGTAGCAGGAGCATGGCAATGGTAGAAACACACGAAAGCAGCGCTCCCGGTGCCTGGTCGCCGCTGAAGATCAGGCTGTTCCGCGCCATGTGGCTGGCGATCCTGGGCAGCAATGTCGGCACCTGGGTCAACGACGTCGCGGCGGCATGGGTGATGGCAGAGCGCACCGGCTCGCCGTTGATGGTGGCACTGGTGCAGTCGGCGACCACGGTGCCGGTGGTGCTGCTGGCGCTGGTGGCCGGCACCCTGGCCGATATCGTCGACCGCCGACGCTACCTGCTGTTCACCCAGGGCTGGATGCTGCTGGTGGCGGCGTCGCTGGCCACCTTGACCGGCCTGCAGCTGCTGACCCCGTCCTTGCTGGTGGCGCTGACCTTCGCGATGGGCTGCGGCGCGGCGATGGCGATGCCCGCGCAGGCCGCCATCGTGTCCGAACTGGTACCGCGGCCGATGCTGGCTTCGGCGGTGGCGCTGAACTCGATCGGCATCAACATCGCGCGTTCACTGGGTCCGGCCATTGGCGGGCTGATCGTGGCGCAGCTGGGCGCGGGCTGGGCGTTCGGCCTCAATGCGGTCAGTTTTGCGGCCATGGCGTGGGTGCTGTTCAACTGGACACCTGACCCGCAGGCCTCCCACCTGCCGTCGGAAGGCTTTGGTGCCGGGCTTCGCGCCGGCCTGCGCTATGCGCTGCGCGCCGGTCGCCTGCAGGCGGTGCTGGTGAAATCGGCGGGATTCTTCTTCTTCGCCAGCGCGGTGACCGCGCTGCTGCCGTTGGTGGTGCGCGGTGAGATGCACGGCGGTGCCGGAACCTATGGGCTGCTGCTGGGCTGCATCGGCATCGGCGCGGTCAGCGGCGCGTTGCTGCTGCCGAAGCTGCGCGCGCGCCTGGACCGCGACCTGCTGGTGCTGCTGGCCACGCTGGCCTGCGCGCTGAGCCTGCTTGGACTGGCCTGGCTGCGGCACATGGCGCTGCTGCCGCTGGCGATGCTGGTCAACGGCTTCGCCTGGATCACGGTGCTGTCCTCGTTGCAGATTGCCGCGCAGACCGCGGTGCCGGCGTGGGTGCGCGCCCGCGCGCTGTCGCTGTACATCATGGTGTTCTCGCTGGGCATGGCCGCCGGTGGCCTGAGCTGGGGCAGCATTGCCCAGCGTACGTCGATTTCCTGGGCACTGACCCTGGCGGCGATCGGCGCGGTGGTGGGCGGCCTGCTGGTGTGGCGCGTACGCATTGCCGGCAGTGAGGAACTCGACCTGCGCCCGACCGGGCACTGGCCGGCGCCCGAGCTGGCGGTACCGGTGACGCATGATCGCGGCCCGGTGCTGGTGACGGTGGAATACCACGTTGACGATGCCGACCGCGTCGTGTTCCACCACCTGCTCGGCGCATTGGGCCGTACCCGTCGTCGCGACGGCGCGGTGATCTGGGGCGTGGCCGAAGACGTGGCCAGCCCGGGCGTGCACCTGGAATATTTCGTGACCGCGTCTTGGCTGGAACACCTGCGCCAGCATGAGCGGGTGACCGCCGAGGACCGCGCCCTGCAGGACCAGGTGCGCGCGCTGCACCGCAACGAGCATGCGCCGATCGTGCGCCATTTCGTGGGCGGCACCGGCGCCTTGGCGACGCTGCACGCAGGCCACGCGCCGCACGCGCTGGGCTGACCGTGCCACCGTTTTAACCGCAGACCGCGTATGGTCGGCGCTCTTTGAGAGGAGCAGATGCATGCGCTGGATCGTCGTGTTGGCCGCCTTGGCCATGCCGCTGGTGGCATGGCTGTCCCAGACCGGGATGTTCGGTCCAACCAACGGTGCGATATCGGACCGCTATCCCACGCTGCTGGTGGCGGCCGGGTGCGCGTTTTCGATCTGGGGCCTGATTTTCCTGTGGGACCTGGCGTTCGGACTGTGGCAGCTGCGTCGGCGGCGGCCGGATGACAACGCCGCCGTACGCGGATGGGCGGCGCTGGGTTTCGCGCTCACCGCGGCGTGGATGCCGGTGTTTTCCCAGCAGCTGTTCCTGCCGGCGCTGGCGATCATCTGGGGCGCGCTGGCGTGCCTGCTGGTGGCGGCCGTGCGCGCCGCTCCCCTCACCGCCAGTGCCGGGCAGCGCGCCTTCGCCGCCTATCCGCTGGCCCTGCACGCCGGCTGGCTGACCATGGCCGCCTTCCTTAATACCGCGCAGGTCATCGTGGCCTACCAGTGGCTGCCGACCGGCAACATGCTGTCGTGGAGCGTGGTGCTGCTGGCCATCGCCACGCTGCTGGCCTGGGTGATGAACCACCGCCTGCGCGGGCACTTCGCGTATCCGGCGGCGGTCCTGTGGGCGCTGGTCGGGGTCTACGTGAAGCAATCCAGTTGGCGCCTACCCGGTGCCGACACGGTGGCCGTGCTGGCCCTGGCCGTGGCCGCGCTGCTGGTCCTGCAGACCCTGCTGCTGCGGACGCGGGCCTGGCGCGCGCCGCGCGCGGGCGTGGTTGCCGCACACCGCCACCGTCGCTGAAGAGGAGAACACACCATGCGCGCAGCACTGCACGAACAGTTTGGCGATCCCACCGAGGTCCTGCACGGTGGCGAGGCGCCGACCCCACAGCCCGGGGCGGGCGAGGTGCGGGTGCGTACCGTGCTGGCACCCATCCACAACCATGATCTCTGGACCGTGCGCGGGCAGTACGGCTACAAGCCCACGCTGCCGGCGATCGGTGGCAGCGAAGCCACCGGCGTGATCGAGGCGCTGGGCGAGGGCGTGACCGGCCTGGAGGTGGGCCAGCGGGTCAGCGCGGCCTCGGTGCACGGGACCTGGGCCGAGTATTTCATGGCCCCGGCACGCATGGTCATCCCGATGCCGGACAGCATCGACGACAACATGGCCGCGCAGCTGATCGCGATGCCGCTGAGCGCGTTGATGCTGCTTGAGTTCCTGCAGGTGGAAAAGGGCCAGTGGATCGTGCAGAACGCGGCCAACGGCGCGGTCGGCAAGGCGTTGGCGATGCTGGCCAAGGCGCGCGGCGTGCATTGCCTGAACCTGGTGCGGCGCGATGACGGCGTGGCGGAAATGCAGGCGTTGGGCATCGACCACACGGTCTCCACCGCGCAGCCGGACTGGCTGGCGCAGGTGCGCGCCCAGCTGGGCGAGGGCGGCGCGGCGGCGGCGGTGGATTCGGTCGGCGGCAAGGCCAGCGGTGAACTGGTCAGCCTGCTGGGCGAGAACGGCACGCTGGTGTCGTTCGGCTCGATGACCGGCGAGCCGATGCAGATTGGTTCGGGCGAGGTGATCTTCAAGCAGGCCACGGTCAAGGGCTTCTGGGGCAGCAAGGTCAGCCAGGCGATGGCGGCGGAAGACAAGCGCCGCCTGGTCGGTGAACTGTTGACGCTGGCGGCGGCGGGCGGGTTGAGCCTGCCGGTGGACGCGGTGTTCGGCCTGGACCAGGTTGCGGAGGCCGCCAAGGCCAGTCTGCAGCCCGGCCGCAACGGCAAGGTCCTGTTGAAGCCGTAACGGCAAGGTCCCGTGCTGCCACGCCGTGCGTGGCAGCCCGCAGCACCTGAAGGCGCTAGAATTCCCGCTCTCCCGCAGCCGTGAGCCCGCCATGACCGACCCCCGTTTCCATCCCATCGGCACCCCCGGCCAGCCCTGGGGCGCCGCAGAGAAGGCGGAATGGCGGACGCGGCAGGTGCCCGTGCGCCGCTATGCCGACGACGTGCTGCCGGTCATCGACGCATTGCGCGACCGCTTCGACGTGGTCCAGTACGGCACGCTCGATTACGCGCCGCACGTGTACCCGCTGTACGCCGTGCGCAGCCGCGACTGGAACCCGGCGCTGCCGTCGGTGCTGGTCACCGGCGGCGTTCATGGCTACGAAACCAGTGGCGTGGAAGGCGCGCTGCAGTTCCTGGCCACGCGCGCGGCGGGCTATGCCGGTCGCGCCAACGTGCTGGTGGCCCCGTGCGTGAGTCCGTGGGGTTATGAGCGCATCCAGCGCTGGAATGCCGATGCGATCGACCCCAACCGTTCGTTCGTGGCCGACAGCCCGGCGCAGGAATCGGCGGCGCTGATGGCGCTGGTGGCCCCCCTGCGTGACAGCATGGTGCTGCACATCGACCTGCACGAAACCACCGACAGCGACGAAAGCGAGTTCCGCCCGGCGCTGGCCGCGCGCGATGGCAAGCCGTTCGAACCGGGCCTGATCCCCGACGGCTTCTACCTGGTTGACGACACCGAAAACCCGCAGCCGGCGTTCCAGCAGGCGGTCAACGCGGCGGTGGAGCAGGTGACCCACATCGCCCCGGCCGATGACAGGAACGAAATCATCGGTTCGCCGGTGGTGGCACCGGGCGTGATCGAGTATCCGCTGAAGAAGCTGGGGCTGTGCGCCAGCATCACCGGCGCGCGCTTCACCACCACCACCGAGGTGTACCCGGACAGCCCGCGTGCGACTCCGCAGCAGTGCAACGATGCCCAGGTGGCGGCGGTGTGCGCGGCAATCGATTACGCGCTGGCACACTGATCGCAGCGGCGCGGCCGGTCAGCGGAACAGCTGGTTCAACGCTGCACCGCTGGCCGCATCGGCGAAGGCGTCGAAGCGGCCCTCGTCGTGGATCTGTCGGGCGGCGCGCATCAGCCCGCCCCACGCGGTGCGGGCCATCGCACCGCCCACGCTGACCCGGCGGACGCCCATGGCGGCGATGTCCTGCAGGGTGAACGAAAGTGCGCTGCCGACCAGCAGGTTCACCGGTTTGGGGGCGACCGCGGCCACCACCGCCTCGATCTGCTCGCGGGTGGTGATGCCGGGGGCGTACAGGCAATCGGCGCCCGCGCTGGCGTAAGCGCGCAGGCGGGTAAGGGTGTCGTCGAGGTCCGGACGGCCGACGAAGAAGTTCTCGGCGCGACCGATCAGCATCACGTCCGCCCCCGAGCGGTCGATGGCGGTGCGCGCGGCGCGCAGGCGCGTTACGGCGTCGTCGATGGATCGCAGCGGTTGGTCCGGATCGGCGCTGGCATCTTCGATGGAGATGCCGGCCACGCCGGTGCCGATCGCGCGGGTAACGGCAGCGTCGATGCTGGCGGCGTCGGTGCCGAAGCCATCGCCGAAATCGGCGTTGACCGGCAGTGGCGTGGCCGCGGCCAGGTCGTGCAGGTGGGCGAGGGTTTCGTCGAGGGAGAGCTGGCCGTCAGCGCGGCCAAGGCTCCAGGCGACGCCGGAGCTGGTGCTGGCCAGCGCCTTGAAGCCGAGGGTGTGCAGGTAGCGGGCGCTGCCGATGTCCCAGGGGTTGGGCAGGACGAAGCAGCCTTCGGCGTGCAGGGTGCGGAAGGTCGCGCGGCGGGACTCCGGATTGAAGGAGGGATCCGACATGGGCAGCCGTGTGGGTGGACGTGGTGGGATGGTAGGGCTTTCCAGGAAGCCCTGTGCTGCGTGGAGGACCCCAGCCACGCAGGGCGTGGCTCTACGCCTGGATCCAGCGTGCGGTCACGCCTTTACCCACCTTGCGCTCAGGCCTACAAGGAGCAGGGCGACAGCCACGGCGCAGAAGGCGATGACCAGGCTGCTGGCCTGGGCGACGAAGCCGATCAGGGCCGGGCCGGCCAGCACGCCGGCGTAGCCCAGCGTGGTGATGGCGGGGATGGCCAGGCTTTCGGGCATGGTCTTCTGGTTGCCGGCCATGGAGAACAGCGCCGGCACGATATTGGCGCAGCCCAGGCCGATCAGGGCGTAGCCGAGCAGGGCCGGCAGCAGGGCGCTGGCAAAGGTGGCGATGCCGAAACCGGCCGCGGCCACGATGCTGCCCAGCAGGATCGCGCGCAGGCGGCCGAGTTTCGCCACGATGCCGTCGCCGATCAGGCGGGTGACGGTCATGGCGATGGCGAAGGCCATGAAGCCCAGGCCGGCGCGGTCCGGCGGCACCTGCTGCACTTCATGCAGGAACACCGCGCTCCAGTCGAGCATGGCGCCTTCGGCAAGGAAGGCGACGAAACAGAGCACGCCGATCGCCAGCACCACGCCATGCGGGATTGCAAACACCGGCGCGTTGCCCGGGGCGCGGTCACGCCGCCAGTACGGCACTGAAACCGCCAGCAGCACCCCCATCGCCATCGAGGCCAGCACGCACACCCACAGCGGTGGCAGCCGCAGCGCGAGCAGCGCGGTCATCGCAGCGGCCCCCACCGCACCGCCGATGCTGTAGAAGGCGTGGAAGCCGGACATCATCGGCCGCCCGCTGTCGCGCTCCACCATCACCGCCTGGATGTTCATGGTGCAATCGCAGGCGCCCACACCGGCGCCGAACACGAACAGGGCCAGGCCCAGCGTCCACGGCGAGGGCGCAATGGCCAGCAGTGGCAGGCTGGCCATCACCATCAGCAGGGTGGCAATCATCACCGCGCGGCAGCCATGGCGTGCGGCCAGGATGCCGGCCAACGGCATCGCCAGCAGCGAACCGGCGCCCAGGCACAGCAGGACCAGCCCCAGCGAGCCTTCATCCAGCCCGGTACGGGTTTTGGCGAACGGCACCAGCGGTGCCCATGCCGCAGTAGCGAAACCCGGCAGGAAAAACGCGGCGCGGGTGGCGTGCTGTTCGGCGCGCGTGCCGCGCGCGGAAAGAGCGGAATCGATCATCACGGCACCCTCAGTACGGCGCAGCGCGCTGGATATCGACGCCACGACGCGCGAATGCCGCCACCTGCGCGTCAGGCGCGTCGTGCTCGATCACCAGCAGGTCGATCTGCTCGACCACGCCGACGCGGTAGGCGGCCTGCGTGCCGAGCTTGTCGTTGGTGGCTACTGCAATGCAGCGGCTGCTCGCCGCCAGCACTGCCCGCTTGAGCGGGGCTTCTTCGCCATCGATGGCCCACAGGCCCGCTTCGGCATCGACCGCGCAGGTGCCGATGAAACAGACATCCGCGCGCAGCGCGCCCACCGTCTCCAGCGCCTGCGCACCGATGCAGGCGCCGGCGCGGGGATCCAGCCGCCCGCCGATCAGGGTCACCTCGATCCCGCCGCGCGCCAGCAGCGCCAAGGCGATGTCGGGGGCATTGGTGATTACCTGCAGGCCCTGCTGTTGCGGCAGGCACGCGGCGATGGCGCTGTTGGTGGAACCGGCATCGAGCAGGATGCGCTCACCCGGGCGGACACACGCGGCGGCGGCCACGGCCAGCGCGTGCTTCTGCGCCGGCTGCTGCGCGTGGCGTGCGGGAAGGGGAGGGAAGTCCACCGCCGCCGGCAGCGCACCGCCGTGGACTTTCCGGCACAGCCCCTGGCTGGCCAGCTCGCGGAGGTCGCGTCGGATCGAGTCCTCCGACACCTCCATCTGCAGCGCGAGCTGGGCCGAAAACACGCGCCCGTGGTCGCGCAGCAGGCGCAGGATGGTCTGTTGGCGTTCGCCGGGAAGGGAGTCGGGAGTCGTCATGGGCGAACTGTACACGATTCGCTGCGTGAATGTGCATGAGTGTGCGCGATAGTGCGTGTATATGCGGGTTCTTGTTCAGTCCAATCGCTGCAGCTCCGGCGTGAGCAGCGCCGCCATCCAGTCCATGAACGCCGCCACCCGGCGTGGCAGATGCCGTCGCTGCGCGTACAGCAGGGTCACCGGCATGGGCTCGGCCACGCACGCCGGCAGCACTTCCACCAGCGTCCCGGCGGCCAGCGCCACGCGCGCACCCAGCCGTGGCACCTGGATGATGCCCAGCCCCGCCAGCGCCGCCGCACTGTAGGCCTCGCCACTGTTGACCGTGATCGCGCCGCGCATCGGCACGCTGCGGTAGGCCTGGCCGTCGTGGTATTCGAAGCCCGGCGAGCGCTGGCCCAGCGTGCCCACGTAATGCACCAGCGCATGGTGGGAGAGGTCCTCCAGCGCGTACGGCACCCCCCGTGCCGCCAGGTACGCCGGGCTGGCGCAGTTGACGATGTGCATCAGCCCCAGCGGGCGCGCCACCAGCGTGTTGTCGTCCAATGGGCCGACCCGGACCACGCAGTCGAAGCCCTCGCGGACCAGGTCGACGCGGCGGTCGGTGCCGCTCAGCTCGATCTCCAGTCCCGGGTGCCGGGCCAGGAAGTCCGGCAGGTGGGGAATCACCAGCTGCCGGGCCAGCCCGCTGGACATGTCCACCCGCAGCCGGCCCTTGAGCTGGGTGTCGCGGCGGAACATGCCCTGCAGATCCTCCATGTCGTCCAGCAGGTCGCGGGCGCGCTGCTGGAACTGCGCGCCGTCGGCCGTCAGTCGCACCCGGCGGGTGGTCCGGTGCAGCAGCTGCACGCCCACTTCCGCTTCCAGCCGCTGCACGGCCAGCGACACGCTGGCCTTGGGCAGGCCCAGCTGCTCGGCAGCGGCGGTGAACGAGCCCAGTTCGGCAACACGCAGGAAGCTGCGCAGGTGGTCGAGGCGGTCCATGGATTGTTCGCTCTGGCTGGACAGTCAAATCAGGATCGCGCGGTTTATGTGATGGCGCAATGCCAATAGTCTGGCGTCACACCTCACCCAGGAGCACCCCATGTCCCACTCCCCCTCACGCGTTGTCCTGATCACCGGCGGCAGCCGCGGCCTCGGCCGCAATGCTGCGCTGGCACTGGCCGCCGACGGCGCCGACATCCTGCTGACCTACCGCAGCCAGGCGGATGCGGCCAACGCCGTGGTCGCCCAGATCGAGGCGCTGGGCCGGCGTGCCGCCGCGCTGCCGCTGGACATGGCCGACAGCGGCGGCTTTGCCGGCTTCGCCAACGCCGTGCAGGCACAACTGCAGGCCTGGGGCGCGACCGGCCTGCAGGGGCTGTTCAACAACGCCGGCGAAGGTCTGTATGCCGGTTTTGCCGACACCACCCCGGCCCAGTTCGACGAACTGGTCGCCGTGCACCTGAAGGGGCCGTACTTCCTGACCCAGGCGCTGCTGCCGCTGATCGCCGATGGCGGCCGCATTCTCAACGTGTCCAGTGGCCTGGCCCGTTTCTCGCTGCCGGGCAGTTCGGCCTACGCGATGATGAAGGGCGGCATCGAAGTCTTCAGCCGCTACCTGGCGAAGGAACTGGGCGCGCGCGGCATCAGTGCCAACACGCTGGCGCCGGGCGCGATCGAAACCGACTTCGGCGGCGGGCACGTGCGTGACAACGCCGACATCAATGCGATGGTGGCCGGCAACACCGCGCTGGGTCGTGCAGGGAAGCCGGACGATATCGGGCCGGTGGTTGCCACGCTGCTGTCGCCGCGTACGGCGTGGATCAACGCGCAGCGCGTGGAAGCATCGGGCGGCATGTTCGTCTGAGTGCGAAAGCGTCGCATTCGCGCCAAGCCGGTATGATGGGCGGCCTTGTCGCCCCCGCAGAGACTGTCTTGCGCCCTTCCGTACCGTTGCACCCGATGGGTCGTGTGTTTGCCGTTGTCGCCTTGTTCGAGGCGTTTACCTGGGCCGGGCTGCTGGTCGGCATGTACCTGAAGTACCACGCCGCGGAACCGACCACCGCCGGCGTGGCGCTGTTCGGGCCGGTGCATGGCGTGGCCTTCATGGTCTACGTGGTGGTCACCGTGCTGGCGGCGGTGAAGCTGCGCTGGCCGTGGTGGGCCGCCGGCCTGGCGCTGCTGGCAGCAGTGCCGCCGCTGGTGACGCTGCCGCTGGAAGCGTGGTTCAAACGACGCGGCCTGTTGTCCCCGCCGCTCACCACCGATAGCTGAGCCCCAGCTGCGCGCTGCGCTGGAAATAGCCCTGGCCCTGCTGCAGCGACAGCCCGCCCCACGCGCCAAACCCGTTGGCGAACACCAGTGACGCGCCGGCGCTGAACTCGCCGCGGTGGCGCGGGATGCGGGCGTCCACCCGCTCATCGTCCATGCGCACGCGCGCGTCGGCGCCGGTGCGGATCCAGTGCGCGGCGATGAAGGGCTGCACGCTGGCCGCCTGGCCGCCCCAGCGGGTCACGCCGGAGAGGCGGACACCCACGCGGCCGAAGGTACCGTTGGCGTCCTCGGTGGTGACCAGGGTGCCGTTCTGTTCAAGATGGCGCACATCGTTCCAGCGCGTGTAGCCCACCTGCAGCTGCGGCTCGATGAACACGCCGCCGTGTTCGCCGCGGCCGAGGCGGAACGCATGGCCCGCCTCCAGCGCGCCCTGCCAGGCACGGGTGTCATAACGTTCGGTGGCCAGCGCGGCGCCTTCCACCCGGTTGGAGAAGCGCGCGTGCTGCACCGAGCCGTCCAGGTAGAAACCGGTGTAGGGGTCGCCATCGCCGGCGGCCCGCCACGTTGCATACACCCCCAGCGCAGCGCCACGCACCTTGCCGCGTGCGTAATAGCCGGTGAAAGCGCTGGTGGAGGTGCTGGACGCATTGCCGCTGGACAGCATCACCCCGAACGCGCTGCCCTGCGGGGTGCGGAGCAGATCGGTGCCGACGCTGAGGGCCTGGCTGCTGCCGTGCACGTCGAGCTGGCGGCTGTCGGCGTCGAAGCGCGAGCGCGCGCCATCCACGCGCACCCAGGCGCGCCCGCTGTTCTGGCCCGCATGGCGCTCGTGGTAGCCGAGCCGGAACATGCCTTCAGCCGCCTGCAGGTTGGCCAGGTACGCGCCCGGTTCCGGCCGCAGCACCGGCACCGGCTCGGGGTCGACGCATTCGGGCAGGGTGGGATCGATCGCGCACGGATCCGGTTCGGGATCCACGCAGCCCGGCGCCGTCGGATCGATCAGGCAGGGATCGGGTTCCGGATCGACACAGCCGGGCTGGGTCGGGTCGGCGTCGCACGGGTCGGGCAGTTCCGAGCGCAGGTACCAGTTGCCGTCGGCAGCGCCCTTGAACAGGAAGTACTCGTACTGGCCGCCCACCGCGCGCCCGGCAAGGTCGAAGGTGCCGTTGGACGCCCCGCCGATCTCGATCAGGCTGATGCCCTGGCTGGTCTGCGCCCCGGCGCCGCCCACGTTGTTGACCCGTACGTGGGTCTGGCCGCTGGTATCCCCTTCGATCAGCAGCCGGTCGGACGACGCGTCGTCGCCGGCCAGCACCGTGTTGAACAGCAGCGTGCCGCCGTCGCCGACGTAATTGCCGGCCACCTGCAGGGTGTTGAAGGTGGTGCCGTCACCCAGCGCCAGCAGCGAAGCCCCGCTCAACGACAGGTCCTGCACCGTGCTGTCGCCGGTCAGTCGCCATTGCGCGTCGGTCAGTGCCACCGTGTTGCCGTTGACGATGGCGCCGGTCAGCGATGCGCCTTCGCCCAGTGCGATGTTGACCTCGGCGCTGCTGGTCCCGCGGGTCTGCCCGATGATGTCGCCGACCAGCGCGGAGGCGACCACCTCCAGGTTGGCCGTAGCGCCTGATCCCACCTGCAGGATCACGCCGTTGCCGGCCTCGACGGTGGAGCCGTTGGCGATGCGGAGGTCGGCATTGCCGGACTGCGGCATGACAATCGCCGGGCCGTTGGTCGAGACAAGGCGCGACTGGTCCACCACCACGGTGCTGGTGCCGGCCGCGCTGCCGGTGATCGACAGGGCACTGGTGCTGCCCTCCAGGGTGCTGCCCTGCGAGACGACCAGCGTGGCATTGTTGAGCGCCACGCCCACGCCGTTGTTGGCGCCGCTGCCGCTGCCCGCCGTGCCACGCACCTGGCTGCCCGCCAGGGTGAGGCTGGCACCGCGCGTGACGGTGGCGCCGGTCGTGCCGGCCACCTCGGAGCCCGACAGCGTTGCGGCAGGCCCGGCCGTGCCGGTGCCGACCATCGACAGCGCGGTGCCGCTGGACGTGATCGTCGAGGCGTCCATGACCAGCTCGCCGCCGGTCATGGCCACCCCGGCCAGCGAGCCCGACAGCGTGCTGTTGCTGACGCGGGCGGTGCCGCCGGCCATGTCGAGCCCGTAGCCGAGGGCGCCGCTGGCGCTGCCATCCGAGCTGGCCTGTACGTTGTCCAGCACCAGCAGTGCACCATCGTCCACCTGCAGCGCTTCGCCGCCGGCGGCAATGGTCGTGTTGGTCAACGTGAGTTCGCTGCCGTCGCCGGTGGCGCTGAAGCCGCGCCCGGCGGAAGTGACGGTGACCGCGTTGATGCCCATGGTGCTGCCGGACGAGACCCCGCCAGCGTCGGCGAAGGGAGAGGTGAAGGTCATCGTGCCGCCGTTGATGTCGGCGCTGCCGCCGTTGGCAACGCGGATCCCGAACAGCCCGCTGATGTCCACGTCGGTGCCGATCACGCTCGCGTTGTCGACCTGGGTAGGGCCTGCCAGGCCACCGGCGGCGATGGTGAGTTCGGCGCCGTCGGACACGGTCCAGTCCTCACGCAGGTCGCCGGGCTGGATGGTGTGCGTGCTGCCGGGGCCGGTGAGCGTGGCTGCTGCTGCAGCAAGGGGCAGGGTCGCGAGCGTCACGGCGATGGCCGTAACGAGCATGCGGCGCGGGCCGCATGGGGTAATGGCTGTCATGACTGGACTCCGAAACGGAACTGGGTGGACCGCACGACCCCCGTAGCACCACAGCGTCGTACCAGGATCAGCGAGGGACCGAATCCTCCGGTCCAATGGCCGCTGTATCCATGCAACATCTTGTATGCGTCATCTATCACTACCGCCTGTTCAGCATGAGCACGTCTATGTGGGGCTCGCGTGAAGGCGGAGGTGCTATTTCCAGGGCAGCCCGCGCAGCTGCAGGGCGCGCTGGTGCATCAGCTCGGCGTGCAGGCGCACGTAGTCCTCGTCGGTGAAGGCCTGTGCCATCGGTGAGCGTGCGGCCTCTGCGGCCACCCGCGCGCGTGCTTCATCGAGATCATCGCTGCGCAGGGCGAGGTCGGCCATCACGATCACCTTGCCGGGTTGCACTTCCACGTAGCCACCGGACACGTACACGTGCAGCGGCGGTTCGGCCGTGAGCGGATACACCGACACCATGCCTTCGCGCAGCGTGCCCAGCAGCGGTGCGTGCCGGGCCATCACCCCGAAGCGGCCATTGCTCCCCGGCATGCTCACCTCGCGCACCTCGCCGTTCCACAGTTCACCGGCCAGGCTGAGGATCTGCAGCGAGAAGCCCTGTGCGTTGGCAAGCGGCGCGGGCAGGGGAGGTGACGCCATGGGGGAATGTCCGTGGAACGTTGCCAGCAGCTTAGTCGGGCCGGCGGAAGACGGCGTTGATCCGCATCATGAACACCGGAATCATTGATCGCGCAAACCTAAATGCGAGCTGTTATCATTTGAAACGATAGCCACGCCGGTCCTTGAATCGACGAAGCCGACTCCATCGAACGCCCGCCTTCGCGCGGTGCGTGTCCATTCCTGATCGGTCGTGGTGATGCATGCGTTCAATTCCCGTGGTTTCCGGCTTGCCGGCTCTGGTCTTCGCCGCGTGGGTCGGCACCATGGCGATGATGGCGTTCGTCGCGGTGATCGGCCCGGTGGTGCGCCTGCTGGGGCTGTCCGAATGGCACGCGGGGTTGTCGGTCACCGCGGCCGGCGTGCTGTGGATGCTGTCGGCCCGACGATGGGGCGCACTGAGCGACCGCATCGGGCGCCGCCGTGTACTGCTGATCGCACTGGCCGCGTATGCGGTGATCTATATCGTGATGGCGGTGTTCGTGGACACCGCGTTGCAGGCACCGCCGGCGGTGTGGCTGTCGGTGCTGGTGCTGGTGGGCACGCGCGCCCTGGTCGGCCTGTTCTATGCGGCCGTGCCGCCCACTGCCGCGGCGCTGGTGGCCGACGAAGCCGCTCCCGGGCAGCGTGCCGGCGCGATGGCCAAACTGGGCAGCGCCAATGCATTGGGCATGGTGATCGGGCCCGCCGCAGCGGGCTGGGTCGCGTTCCACGATCTTGCGCTCACGTTGTACGTAGCCGCCCTGCTGCCGGTGCTCGCGCTGCTGGTGATCGCCTGGCGGTTGCCGTCGGCGCCACCACCGGCGGCGCCCGCCAGCGGCCCGCGTGCGGCACTGGCGTGGCATGACCGGCGCCTGCGCCTGCCGGTGATGGCGGTGTTCGCGGCGATGATCTCGGTGACCATTGCCCAGGTCACGGTGGGGTTCTTCGCCATCGACCGCCTGCAGCTGGCGCCGGCGGCCGGCGCGCGCATGGCCGGCCTGGCGCTGACGGCGGTCGGGGCTGGGCTGATCGTCGCCCAGGTACTCGTGATGACCTTCAAGACCATGCCGCCACGCCGTTGGATCGCGCTGGGTGCAGTGATCTCCGGTATCGGGTTTTCGTCGGTGGCGCTGGTGCAGGCGCCCTGGCAGCTGCTGGCCACCTATGCGGTGGCGGCGTTCGGCATGGGGTTTGTGTTTCCCTCGTTCCAGGCTTTGGCCGCCGATTCGGTGCAGGCGCACGAGCAGGGCGCGGCTGCCGGTGCGGTGGCTTCGGTGCAGGGACTGGGCATGGTGATCGGGCCGATGGTGGGCACGCTGCTGTATCGCGCGGCCCCCAGTGCGCCGTACCTGCTGGTGGGTCTGGTGCTGTTGGGGCTGGCGGCTGCGTCTACCCTGGATGGGAGGCGCACGGCATGAACGACGCAGTGCGCGCGGACAGCGATACCATCGCGCAGGCGAGCGATCCCGGTGCCGGCGACGCAGCGGAGCACTTCCTGCTGCGCCTGCCTGGGCGCACGCTGGATGCACGTGGCTGCCACGCCACGCTTCCGTCCGGCGGCACCGCGACGCTGGATGCCCGCGCGCGGGCCTTCTTCGCGCGCGAAGGGCGCACACCGGCACTGCTGGTCGGCGTGGTGCCGTTCGATCCGACGGGTGACGATGCGCTGTACCAGCCCGCGTCACTGGCGCAGGGTGCGTTGGAAGCAGTGGCGCCGGCGCTTCCATTCAGCGGCGACATCCACGCCGAGCCGAGTGCCGCGCAGTACGCGGACGCGGTGCGGCACGTACTGGCAGGGTTGCACGACCGCGAGGGCGAACTGAAGAAAGTGGTGCTGGCCCGCACGCTGCGTGTGCACAGCCGCGCGGTCATCGACCCGCGCGCGTTGGTGGCACGGCTCGGCCAGGACCCGGACGCGGTCACCTACCTGTGCCCGCTGCCGGTGGCCGCCGGCGAGGCGCCAGCATGGCTGGTCGGTGCCAGCCCGGAGCTGCTGGTGTCGCGCCGTGGACCGCAGGTGTTTTCGCATCCGTTGGCCGGCTCAGCCCGGCGTCGCCCGGATCCGGATGAGGACGCCCAGGCGGCCCGCGCGCTGTTGGGCTCGGCGAAGGACCATGACGAACACCGCTATGTGGTCGACGCCATCGTGGCGGCGCTGCGTCCGTATTGCGAGTGGATCGACGCTGCAGCGCGGCCGACCCTGCACGCCACCACCACCCTGTGGCACCTGGGCACGCGCATCGAAGCACGCCTGCGCGATCCGTCCACCTCGGTGGCCACGCTGCTGGCTGCACTGCATCCCACGCCGGCGGTGTGCGGCACGCCTGCCGCACTGGCGTTGGATACCATTCGCCGCCTTGAGCCGGTGCAGCGCGGCTTCTATGCAGGCGCGGTGGGTTGGATGGACGCGCACGGCGACGGTGACTGGTACGTGGCGATCCGCTGCGCACGCGTGCAGGGCCACCAGGCCCGCATCCATGCCGGCGCCGGCATCGTCGCCGGTTCGGAACCGGCCGCGGAGGTTGCCGAGACCGGGGTGAAGTTCGGGGCCCTGTTGGCCGCGCTGGGCGCGGACGCCGCCCCACGGATTGAAGGATGGACACTCTGATGAATGCAGTCGTTTCTCCGGCGCGTGTGCCACTGCGCCAGGCCTGGCCGCCGGCGCTGGTCGCCCGCTACCGCGCCGCCGGCTATTGGCGTGGCGAAACGTTCCCCGGTTTCCTGCGCGAGCGCGCCGCACAGTTCGCCGACGAGGTGGCCGTGGTCGGCGGCGAGACCCGCCTGACGTACGCACAGCTGTGGCAGGAGGCAGGGCGCATCGGTGCTGGTCTGCTGGCCGCTGGCTTGGCACCGGGTGACCGGGTGGTGGTGCAGCTGGGCAACACGGTCGAATTCGTCAGCGTGGTCTGCGGGCTGTTCCGCGCCGGGTTGATCCCGGTATATGCACTGCCGGCGCATCGCCTGACCGAGATAGCGCACGTGGTGCGCACGGCCGAAGCCAGCGCCTACATTGCTGCGTCGGCATACGAGGGTTTCGACTACCGCACGCTCGCGCGCGAACTGCAGGCGTCCATCTCCAGTGTGCGCCACGTGCTGATTGTCGGCGATGCAGCGGAATTCCTTTCCGTCGCCGGGCTCGCCGGACCCGAGGACGCGCTGCCGCCGGATCCCGACCCGCAGTCGGTGGCGTTCCTGCAGCTCTCTGGTGGCAGCACCGGCCTGCCCAAGCTGATTCCGCGCACCCACGACGACTACCTGTATTCGTTCCGCGCCAGCAACGCGATCTGCGCCATCGGCCGCGACAGCGTGTACCTGGTGGCGCTGCCGGCGGCGCACAATTTCCCGATGAGTTCGCCGGGCTTCTTCGGCGCACTGTATGCCGGGGCACGGGTGGTGCTCAGCCCCGGCGCAGGCCCGGACACCGCGTTCCCGCTGATCGCGCGCGAGCGGGTGACCTGCGTGGGCCTGGTGCCGCCGTTGGCGCTGCTGTGGGCACAGGCCGCAGCCAGTACCCCGCATGACCTGTCCAGCCTGCAGGTGCTGCAGGTCGGCGGGGCCAAGCTGGTGCCGGAAGCCGCGCGCCGGGTCATCGACGGGCTGGACTGCCAGCTGCAGCAGGTGTTCGGCATGGCCGAAGGCCTGGTCAACTACACCCGCCTGCACGACGCGCCGGAGTGCGTGCTGAACACCCAGGGCCGCCCGATCTCGCCCGACGATGAAGTGCTGGTGGTGGACGACCACGGCCGCCCGGTCGCGCCGGGCGAGGTGGGCCACCTGCTGACGCGGGGCCCTTACACGATCCGCGGTTACCACAACGACCCCGGCGCGAACGCGCGGTCGTTCACCGAAGATGGCTTCTATCGCACCGGCGACAGGGTCCAGCAGCTGCCGGGCGGCTACCTGGTGGTGCAGGGTCGGGCCGGCGACCACATCAACCGTGCGGGCGAAAAGATCTCGGCCGAGGAGATCGAAGACCACCTGCTCGCGCACGCCAGCGTCTTCGACGCGGCGGTGGTGTCCATGCCAGATCCGTACCTGGGCGAGCGCAGCTGTGCCTTCGTCATCACGCGCGGCGAGCGCCCGACCGCGGCCAGCCTGAAGGCGTGGGTGCGCAGCCGCGGTCTTGCCGCCTTCAAGGTGCCGGACCAGGTGGTGTTCGTGGACGCCTTCGGGACCACGGCGGTGGGCAAGGTCAGCCGCCGCGAACTGCGTGCGCAGCTGCGCGCGCGCCATATCGAACAGACAGGAGAACCGCGCTGATGGCGCTGCCCACCATTCCATCCTACGCGCTGCCCACGGCGGCCGAACTGCCCACTCCGCGTGGACCGTGGCAACCTGACCCGGCGCGCATCGCGCTGCTGGTGCATGACATGCAGCGCTACTTCCTGGCCGCGTTCGGCGCCGATGCCGCGCCGCTCGCCCCGGCAACCGCCAACATCGTCCGGCTGGTCGCGCACTGCCGGGCGCAGGGCATACCGATGTTCTACACCGCCCAGCGTGGCAACCAGGACCGGCGTGATCGCGGCCTGCAGGCCGACCTGTGGGGGCCGGGCATGCAGGCAACCCGCGAACACGAGGCGATCATCGCTGCGCTGGCACCCGCCGAAGGCGACCACGTGCTGGTCAAGCACCGCTACAGCGCCTTCCAGCGCAGCAACCTGGAGACGATGATGCGCGCGCGCGGCCGCGACCAGCTGCTGGTGACCGGGGTGTACGCACACATCGGCTGCACCGCCACCGTGGCCGACGCATTCCAGCGCGATATCGAAGCGTTCATCGCGGCCGACGCGGTGGCCGATTTCTCGCGTGCCGACCATGACCTGGCGCTGCACTGGATCGCCCGCACCTGCGGCGTGCCGATGACCACCGATCAGCTGCTGGAGCGCCTGGCATGACTGACACCCTCACCGTACCCCTGACCCTGGAACGGATGCGCGCCGATGTGGCCGGCATGCTCGGCGAATCCCCCGACGCCGTCGGCGATGACGACCACCTGATGGACCTGGGCCTGGATTCGATGCGGGTGCTCGGGCTGGTACTGGCCTGGAGCAACACCGGCATCGCCCTGGAGTTCGGCCACTTGGCCGAGCACACCACGCTGGCCGGCTGGTGGCAGGTGGTGCAGCAGCTGCAGGCCCGGGCCATCGCCGGGGCATGAGCGCGCAGATGGCCGGCGCTGAGGCCCAAGGGCAGAAACGGTATCCGCTGAGCGAGGCGCAGACCGGGCTGTGGTACGCGCAGCGCCTGTCACCGGCGCCCGCAACATTCAATACCGCACACGTCGTGTGGTTCGAGGGCGTGCTGGATGTCGACCGTTTCCGTGCGGTCGCCGATGCAGCCGCCGCTGAAGCCGAGGCACTGTGCCTGCGGGTGGCCGAAAACGAAGCGGGTGTGCCGCAGCAGTGGCTGGACCCGAGCCACGTTCCGCGTGTGCAGGTGGTGGATCTGTCTGCCCATGCCGATCCGCTGCACGCCGCGCGCGAGGTGATGCAGGCCGACCGCCTGCAGCCGGTCGATCCCGGCCGCGACCGCTTGGCCCAGCAGCGCCTGTTCGTGCTCGGTCCGCAGCGGTTCGCGTGGTATCTGCGGGTGCATCACCTGGCCACCGATGGCTATGGCATGGCGCTGTTCAGTGCCCGGGTGTGTGCGCTGTACGCCGGCGAGAGCACCGATGCCCTGCAGCCGCTTCGGCCGGTGCTGGACGAAGACGCGCAGTACCGCATCAGCGAGCGCCGCGCGGCCGATGCGGGCTACTGGCGGGCAACCCTGCAGGGCGCGGCACCCGCAGAAGGACCGGGGGGTGGCATGGCAGCGGCAAGGGCCGATGCGTTGCGCCTGACCGAAACCATCGACGTGCCGCTGCGCGAACAGCTGTTGGCCGTCGCGCAGGCGATGGGCCAGCCCTGGCCGGACCTGCTCACCGCGTTGACTGCCGAGTACTGCCGACGGATGACGGCCAGCGACGAGGTGACCGTCGGTGTGCCTTACATGGGGCGGCTGGGCAGCGCCTCGGCACGGGTGCCGGCGATGGTGATGAACGTGCTGCCGCTGCGCGTGTCCGCAATGGCAGATGAGAGCGTCGACGACAGGGTGCGCGATACCGCGCGGGCACTGGTGCGGGGCCGCCGGCATGGCCGCTACCGGGGCGAGCAGATCCGCCGCGACCTGGGCTGGGGCGGCCAGCAGCATCGGCTGCACGGCGCACTGGTGAACGTGCAGCCGTTCTACCGGCCGCTGTCGTGGGCGGGGGTCACGGCGCAGCTGGAAGTGCTGTGCACCGGACCGGTGGACGACATCACCGTCGGTTTCCGCGGGGATGCACTGACGTGGCTGGCGTTGGAGATCGAGGCCAACCCGCAGCAGTACACGCGGTCGGGGATCACCGCGCATGCCCGACGGCTGCTGCATTTCGTGTCGTCCGCGCTCGAGGTGCAGGCAGGCGGTGGCCTGCTGGCAGACGTTGCGCTGTGCACGCCTGACGAAGCGCAGCACTGGCTGCACACCGTCAATGCCACGCAGCATGCGGTTGCCGATGTGTCACTTGCAGCGCTGCTGAACCAGCGGCTGGTCGCCGCGCCGGACACAACCGCACTGCGATTTGAAGGCGAGGCACTGACTTACGCTGCGCTGGAGCAGCGTAGCCGTGCGTTGGCGCTGCAGCTCCGGGCAATGGGCGTTACCCGCGAGTCGCGCGTGGTGGTGGCCCTGCCGCGTTCGTTGTCGCTGGTGATCGCGCTGGTGGCCGTGGTGCGCGCAGGGGGCGCGTACCTGCCCGTGGACCTGGACCATCCGGATGCGCGGCTACGGAAGATCCTGGCGTCGGCGCAGCCGCAGTGCGTGCTGGCCGAGGCAGGCGATGCACATCGCTTCGTGGGCGCGCCGGTCCTGTCGCCATCGCAATGGGCAACCCACAGCGATGTGGCTCTCCCCGATACCGTGCAGCCGGGTGACGCGGCCTACGTGATCTACACCTCCGGCTCCACCGGCGAGCCGAAGGGCGTCGTGGTGGAACACCGCGCCATCGTCAACCGTCTGGAATGGATGCGCAGCCACTACTGCATCGGGCCGGAGGCACGCATCCTGCAGAAGACGCCGGCCACCTTCGATGTCTCGGTGTGGGAGTTCTTCCTGCCGCTGGTCAGTGGTGCCACGCTGGTGATCGCATCGCCCGGCCTGCACCGCGACCCGCAGGCGCTGACCCGGTTGATCGTGGCCGAGCGCATCACCACGCTGCATTTCGTGCCGTCCATGCTGGAGGCCTGGCTGGCCGTGCCGGATCTGCGCGGCCTGCCGCTGCAGCAGGTCTTCACCAGTGGCGAGGCGCTGGACGCGGGGTTGCGCGACCGCTTCCACGCGCGTGTCGACGCGGAGCTGCACAATCTCTACGGTCCCACCGAAGCAGCGGTGGATGTCAGTTACTGGCCGGCGTCCCGCGAGGACCGTTCGGACCCGGTGCCGATCGGCTACCCGGTCTGGAACACCCGGCTGTACGTGCTGGACGCACACCTCAGCGCGCTGCCTGCAGGCGTGGCCGGCGACCTGTATCTCGGCGGGGTGCAGCTCGCGCGGGGTTACCTCGGGCGCGAGGACCTGACTGCCGAGCGCTTCCTCGACGACCCGCATGTCGCCGGGGGGCGCCTGTACCGCACCGGGGACCGGGCACGCTGGCGTGATGGCGGGGCGCTGGAGTACCTGGGCCGCAGTGACCACCAGGTCAAGCTGCGCGGCCTGCGCATCGAGCTGGGGGAGATCGAATCCGCGTTGCGCGGCCTGCCCGGCGTGGCGCGTGCTGAAGTGCTGCTGCGCGACCAGGACCCGGGCATGCCGGCACGCCTGGTGGCGTACGTATCCGGTGACGCACTAAACGCAGGCAGGCTGCGCGGCGTGCTCGGCACCCAACTGCCGGAGTACATGGTGCCGGCGGCCATCGTGGTGGTGCAGGCGTGGCCGGTGACGGCCAACGGCAAGCTCGACCGCGCCGCGCTGCCGCTGCCGGACACCCACGCGGCCGGCCGCAGCGCGCAGACGCCCACGGAACAGGCACTGGCCGCGCTGTTCCAGCAGGTGCTCGGGCTGGCGGCGCCGGCTGCAGCGGACGCGGACTTCTTTTCGCTGGGCGGCGATTCGCTGTCGGCCGTACACCTGCTGCTGGCGATCCAGCAGCGTTGGCAGCAGGATCCGGGATTGGGTGCGGTATTCGCCACGCCGACGGTGGCGGGGTTGGCTGCACGCCTGGAGGCGCCGCTGCAGGACACCGACCACGGCCTTGCGCCAGTGATCACCCTCGCGCGCGGTGAGCCGGGCAGGGTGCCGCTGTTCGTGATCCATCCCGCAGGCGGCATTGCCTGGAACTACCGCGAGCTGGGCCGTGCGCTGCACCCGGCGCGCGACGTGCACGGCCTGCAATCGCCGGTGCTCGACCCCGCGCAGCCGCTGCCGGCGGGGATCGATGCGCTGGCCGCCGACTACGCCGCACGCATCCTCGCGTTGCATCCGCAGGGCCCGGTGCACCTGCTGGGCTGGTCGGTGGGCGGCATCATCGCCCAGGCCATCGCGGTACACCTGCAGGCGATGCAGCGTGAGGTGGGCGCGCTGGTCCTGCTGGATGCCTACCCCAGCGAATGCTGGCGCGCGGAACCCGAGCCGGATCCGGTGGCGGCGCTGCGTGCGCTGTTGGCCATTGCCGGCTACGACCCGGAGCGTCACCCCGAGCTGGACAGCCGCGAGCGCATCGTCGCGTTCCTGCGCCGTGGCGAGAGCGCGCTGGGCAACCTGCCCGGGCACGTGCTGGACGGCGTGGTGCGCGCGGTGACCGGCACCAATCGGTTGATCCGCGAGCATCACCATGGCCACTTCGCCGGCACCCTGGTGCATGTGCGCGCCGGCAATGACCACGCGCAGCAGCCGCACCTGCAGTCTGCGCTGTGGCAGGCGCACGCCTCGCGGGTGGAAGCATTGCCGCTGCCGTTCCTGCATGCCGAGTTGACCGGCCGTGACGCCGTGGCGCAGCTGGCGCCGTGGCTGTCGGCGCGGCTGCAGCACTGGGACGGCCTTGAACGACAGGACAGGACATGAAGCTGACAGGATTCGAGAACACGATTGCACTGGTTACCGGCGCCAGCGGCGGCATTGGCGCTGCGCTGGTCCAGCAGCTGCTGGACAGCGGCTGCAGGGTGGTCGCCACCGACCTGGCCGCACCGGCGCTGCCGCCCCACCCGCGACTGCATCCGCGGTCACTGGACGTGACCGATTCAACGGCGGTTGACGCACTGGTTGGAGCGGTTGAAGCCACCCTTGGCCCGATCAGCTTCGGCGTCAGCGTTGCCGGCGTGCTGCAGGTCGGCGAGGTCACCGGCATCGATGACGCGCAATGGCACCATGTGTTCGCGGTCAATGCCGGTGGGGTCTTCCATCTAAGCCGTGCACTGGCGCGGGTGATGGTGCCGCGCGGGCAGGGCGCCATCGTGACGGTGAGCTCGAACGCCGCCGGCGTGCCGCGCCATGGCATGGCCGCCTATGCGGCGTCGAAGGCGGCGGCGACCATGTTCACCCGCTGCCTGGGCCTGGAACTGGCGCCGCACGGCATCCGCTGCAACATCGTGGCGCCGGGGTCGACGCTGACCCCGATGCAGACCGGCATGTGGGCAGATGACCACGGCGCGCAGCGGGTCATCGATGGCAGTCCGGCGACCTACAAGGCTGGCATTCCGCTACGCAAGCTGGCCACCCCGGATGACATCGCGCAGGCGGTGATGTTCCTGCTGTCCGACCAGGCCGGCCACATCGCCATGAGCGACCTGTACGTGGACGGCGGCGCGACCCTGCGCGGCTAGCGCGCGGTGCGGCTGCGGCGTGGCTTTGCCGGGGCGCGGCCGGGCACGCTGTCGCGGCTGGGCAGGGTGCCGCGCTGCTGCATCTGCTCCAGCCAGGCCAGGTTGTCGATGTAGCCCAGGAAGTGCTGCAGGTACGCGGGCGACACCTCGCCCATCCAGCCGATGGCACGGTGCACCAGCACGCTGGAGTTCAACGGGCCGCCATCGCTCGGGGTCTGCGCCAATGTCTGCCGCACCTGGCCGGCGGTGCGCAGCGCGGCCCACGCACTGCGGAATTCGGCCAGGGCCGGCAGTGCAGGGTAGTCCGGATTGTGCGTGGCGCGCGGTTGCCCCAGCGCGGCCAGCGTATCCGCCGTCTCGGCGCGCTTCGCGGGCGCGGTTGCAACGGGCGCGGCAGTCACGCGTTCTGCGTAGGCAGCCAGCAGCGTCTCCAGGCGGGCGTCCAGCACGCCGCGCAGCGAACCGCTGGTCAGCTGCGCGCGGCGTTGCAGCGCTTCCAGGAAGGCGAACTGCACCGGATCGTGGCGATCCAGCTGCTGCCCGCGCCAGTGCGCGAGCCGGTCGCTGACGGCGGTACGGTTACCGTCCATCGCCCGCCACGGTCGGCTTCGGGCGTGGAATCGGCGCCATCTCGACACGGCGATTGCGTGCGCGGCCTGCTTCGTCGGCGTTGGAACCCACCGGCCGTTCGGCACCGAACGCGGCGGCGAACACCGAACCGGCCGGCACGCCTTCGGCGATCAGGGTGCGGGTCACGGTCAATGCGCGCTCGGCCGACAGTTCCCAGTTGTCGGCGAACTGGCGGTTGCTGTCGCGTACCGGACGGTCATCGGTGAACCCGCTGACCATCAGGATCTCTTCGCGCGATGAAAGATACCCGGCCAGCGGCGCAGCCAGGCTGCGCAGCAGCTCGCGGCCTTCCGGCTGCAGCTGGTCGGAATTGAGCGCGAACAGCACGCTGCCGCGGATGCCGATGCGGCCATCCACCAGCGTTACCCGCCCGGCGGCCAGCGGGCCGGCCAGGGCCTGTTCCAGGGTCTGGCGCCGCTTGGCTTCGGCCTGGCGCTGCGCCACTTCCTCATCGAGGCGATGCGACAGCTCCAGCTGCAGCGCCACCACGCCGACCAGGATCAGCACGAACGCGCCCAGCAGCACCGACATCAGGTCGCCGAAGGCGGCCCAGATCGGCGCGCCGGTTTCGCCTTCCAGCTCGATCTCGTCGCTCATGCGGTGGCGGCCCCGGCGCTGCGGCGGCGGCCGGCCAGCTGCTGCAGTTCCTCGATGATCTGCTGCTGGGAGAGCACGCTCAGGTCAATCACTTCACGCGCCTGGGTCACGTAATAGGCCAGCTGCTCATCGCTGCGGGTCATCGAGGCATCCAGCGCGCCGGCCACCTGCTGCAGCTGCTCACCCAGCCCGGTGCTGGCCGTGCCGAAGCTCTGCATCGCAGTGCCGAACGCCTCGGCCAGGCTGGCCACTTCCACCGCGCTGCCGCTCAGTTGCGCGGCCACGCCATCCAGCTTGCCGGTCTCGGCAGCGATATGGTCGGTGAACTGCGTGCCCACGCGTTCCAGCAGGTCGGCCGAGGTGCTGACCAGCGCGTCCACGGCGGTGCGCTGTTCGGTGGACGCGTGGTTGACCGCATCCAGCAGCGTTTCCAGCGTGGCCAGCAGGCGAGTGCGTTCGTCGAGCATGGCGGTGTCGCGGACCATGCTGTCGGACAGCTTCTGGCGCAGTTCGGCGACCACGTCGGCGGCCGCCTTCGGGGCTTCCGAGGCGAGCGTGACCAGCCGCGAGATCTCGCTGATGGTCTCGGCCGCATGCGCCTGCGCCTGCGTGCCGATCTCGTGTGCGGTACGCGACAGGGTTTCGCAGACCGCCTGCTGGCTGGCCGCAACCTGCGCGCCGTTGTCGGCCCATTGCTGGCCGAGCTGATCCGACAGCTGGGTGAAGGCATCGATCCAGGTGGCCAGGCGCTGCGCGTCGCGGGCCTCCAGACGATCCTGCAGGCCGCTGTGCGAGGCCTGCAGGCCATCCACCAGCGACCGCGCATGGCCATTGAAGCTGGCGGTGGCCGCGACCAGTGCCTGCTGGTTGCGTTCGGCCAGTTCGGCGTTCACCGACTGCTGGCCCTGCAGCGCATCGCGCCACGCCTGCGCGTGGGTGCTGGCGCTGCTGTCCATGCGCTCGGCGAGGGTGTCGACCCAAGCAGTCAAACGCGTACCCACCGAATCGAGCAGGCGGGCGCCGTGCTCGCCCTGCAGCTGGCTGAAATCCTCAAGCGTGCTGCGCAGGTCGCGGGTAAGGGCGGCATGGCGCTGCGCCTGTTCGGTCTGCGCCCCGGTCCACGCATCCACGCTGGCGTCGAGACGGGCGGCCAGGGTGTCCAGCAGCTGCACGGCACGCTGGTCGTGCTGTTCGCTGAGCGTGGCCAGGGTAGAACGCAGTTCTGCGGACAGGGTGTCGTGCGCCTGCTTCTGACTGCTGAGCGCAGCGTTCCAGGTCTCGCGGGTGGCGGCGCGGCTGGCCTCGAAGCCACTGGCCAGGCCGTCAAGCTGCGCGCGCACGGCATCGCCCACCGTGGCCTGCAGGGCAGTGGTCTGCTGGCTGATGCCGGCCATGGTCTCGGCCATGATCGGCTGCAGGGCCTCGCCGACCGCGCGCGCACTCTGCGCGACGCTGGCCTGCAATGCCTCCTGCATCGAACCGGCGAGGCGCTCATGGGCGGCCTCGGCGCGGGCATGGAAGGCGTCCTGGTTGGCCGACAGGCGTTCACCCGCCGCGCCGCTCTGCGCTTCGATCGCGGCACTCATCGCTTCCAGGCGGTCCACCAGCGCCGGCATCAGGCCGGCCTGCGCCTGCAGCAGGCGGAACGCTTCGGCGCGCTGCCACGCCTGCGAGTGCAGGTGCAGGGTGGTGGCAATGCGGGTATCCAGCTGCTGCACGCCCAGCAGGCGTTCGCGCCGGCACAGCGCCGACAGCAGGCCCAGCATGGCCGAGGTGGCCACGCCGGCGATCGAGGTGCCGAACGCCACGGCCAGGCCTTCCACCGGCGCGCCCAGCGAGCCGCGGATGGACTGCAGGTCGGTGGCGCTGCCCAGCGCCAGCCCGGTGCCACGCAGGGTGGCCATCATGCCCAGCAGGGTGCCGAGCATGCCCAGCAGCACCAGCAGGCCGACCAGATACGGGGTCAGCACCGGCGCCGGCAGCGCCACGCGCTCGCCCTCCACGCGCAGGCGCACCGCATTGCGCAGGCCTGCCGGTACCTTCTCCAGCCACTCGCCCAGGGTGGCCGGCGCCGTCGCCGCCTCCGCCACCGCGAGGCTGAGCCCTGCGGTAGCCGCCCGGTAGCGGTGCAGTTCCACCGCACCGGCCACATAGCAGGCGGCAATCACCAGCGCCACGGCGAGGCCGACCGGGTTGCTGCCCACGTAACCGGCACCGATCCAGCACACCGCCAGCAGGCCGGCAAGGAAAACAACGAGGTAGAGAGGAGTTCTGAACATGACAGCCCGGTTAGTGGGGGCGAAGCGCTGCAAGCAGGCCTTCGATGGGGTGAAAACGGACATCCAGCTCGGCGAGCAGCACGGCCTGCATGTCGTTCCGGAACACGTGCAGCCAGCCGCTGTCGGGATCGACCTCAGGGCTGCCGGCGTCGTCGCGCAGGCGCTCGAAGTGGGCGCCGAGCAGGACCGGCACGCTGGCCAGCAGCTGCTGTTCGCGCGGGCTCAGCGCCTGCTCCATGGCGGCGTCCACCTCGGCCAACCGGGGCAGCTCGCCGGGCCCGGCACTCAGCCGGTCCCGCAGCAGGCCGCGCAGGCGACCGGTAGCGGTGAGCATGGCGCGCTGCACGGTGAGACAGCGCTGGCGGTAGGCGGTGGCGTCCGTTGCGACCGTTTTGCCCGCCGCCGGCGGGGCGGTGATGCTTTCGACCAGGGTGGCGCGTACCCGCGCGCACTCCTCGTCAAGCGCCTCGGCCGAACCCGGTGCGGCGTCGGCCGCGGCCGGCAGCCGCCCGTCGAGCGCGCGCGACAGGGCCACGGCCCGGGTCCAGTCGATCCACTGGCTGAGCCGGTCGGACAGGTCAGGCCCGGTACGCGGGGCATTGCGGTCGGCCAGCGCCGCCAGCAACCGGATGAAGGGCGGGCCGGGGACAGGCGTGCGGTGCTGCTTCTTCGCCATGGTTCCGGTCAAAAACCGCGAATTTTACACTGTAATGACCGACCGACTCCCTGAATGCCCTTGCATACATGGTGAACACGCGCCTATGCACCGCGCTTACATCCGTTTCCCTACGGTGGGGGCGGGCCAACACATCGCCCGTTTTTCCATCCAAGGAGTTCAACCATGTCCACCCTGCAGATCCCCAAAGGTACCCTCGTCATCGTCGCTGATGGCGGCTCGGCCCGCGTGTTCACCAATGTGGGCGACGGCCGCACGCTGCAGCTGAAGCAGGAGGAGGAACTGGAGGTCAAGGACATCAGCGCCGAGGGCGTCTCCGGCCAGGGGCCATCCGGCGCAGTGCCCAAGGACATGAGCATTTCCCAGCTCAATGAAGCCACCTTCGCCAAACAGCTGGCGCAGCAGTTGAACGATCACGCGCTCAAGCACCGCTATGAGCACCTGATCCTGATCGCCGACCCGACCACGCTGGGCCACATCCGGCCGCAGCTGCACAAGGAAGTACAGAGCCGGATGCTGAAGGAGATCGCCAAGGACTACACCAATTCCACGCTGGACGACATCCAGCGCGCCCTGGCGGCCTGAGCCATGGGCTACGCACGCAGCTTCACCGATCTGCTGGAGCCTGCCCGCGACGAGGTAGAGGCGGGCACGGGCTGGCAGCTGCTGGAATTCGGCACGGACTGGTGCGGGCATTGCGCGGCAGCGCAGCCGGTGGTCAGGGACTTTGTTGAAAAACACGGTCTTGACCACCGCAAGGTCGAAGATGGCAAGGGGCGCCCCTTGGGGCGCGCCTTCACGGTCAAGCTCTGGCCCACGCTGGTCCTGCTCCGCGACGGGCAGGAGGTGGCACGGGTGGTCCGCCCGACCGCCGACGGAAACCTGGATGCCCTCGAACGCGCCCTTGGGTAGATGAATATCCCTTTATTCCCAATTTACCCAAAAGGGGTATAGTGGCCACATCCCTCCGCTGGATGTCCGCCATGAGCCTGCCCCTCGATGTTCCCGGCCTTGAAAAGGCGACCGCGTCATCGGTGAAGACCCGGGGCTGGCCGAGCCTGATGCGCACGGTGCGCGAAAAGCAGGCCTTGGTGATCACCAACCACAACCACCCTGAAGCGGTGATCGTGGACATCAAGGCCTACCAGGCGCTGCTGGCCCGCGCGGCCGGCAATCCGGATGACGCGCGCCAGGGTGAGCTGGAACGCCTGCGTGCGGAGTTCGATACCACCCTGGCCAGCCTCGATACCGACGGTGGGCTGGGCAAGGTGATGGGCCAGCCGATCCGTCGCGGGCGCAGGACCGCCCTTGGCCCGTCGCTCTGATCGGTGGCGCGGATCCTGGTGCTGGCCGGCGTCAATGGCGCCGGTAAAAGTTCGCTGCTGGGCACGTGGCTGCGTGACGCCGGGCTGACCTGGTTCAACCCGGACAGCTTCACCCGGCGACTGGTGGAGCAGGGCTGGCCGCTGGACGAGGCCAACGCCGCAGCATGGAGCGAGGGCGCCCGCCGGCTGCGCCAGGCGATGGTCGATGGCACCGACTTTGCGTTTGAAACCACGCTCGGCGGCAACACCATTCCGCGCCTGCTGCGCGATGCCTGCCAGACCCACGACGTGGCGGTCTGGTTCTGCGGCCTGCACAGCGTGGCGCTGCACATCGAACGCGTGGCTGATCGGGTCAGCCAGGGCGGACACGATATTCCGCACGACAAGATCCGGGCACGTTTCGATTCCGCGCGCGAGAACCTGATCGACCTGCTGCCGCATCTTGCCGAGCTGCATGTGTACGACAACAGCGTGCCCGCCGATGCAAAGGGCAGGGCGGCACCGCTGCCGCTGCTGCAGCTGGATCGCGAGGGATTGCATTTCCCGGTCACGGTGATCGATCTGCTGCAGACGCCCGATTGGGCCAAGCCGATCGTGATGCGCGCGATGGAACTGCACGCAAGCGCGTAACACGTCAGCAAAAAAACGCCTTGAAACAAGGCGTTTGGACGGCATGTGAAGAATCGACAAAAGCCACATGCACACACTGTGCTAACATGTGCGCTTGATCATTGCCTCGGGCCATTGCCCGTCTCTCGGTCATCCTTCCTGCAGCGCCGTGGTGTACCACGCGGCCGTCCGGGATCGCCTGTTGTTACCCCTCTTCGCGCCTCGTGCCGCGTTCTTCCAGAGGCGGTGTCTACCTGTGCCTTGCGCGGGACCTCGGGTGCGTTGATGACCCTGCTTCCAGGAGAAAGCAGATGCAGGAACTGCATGCCGCACATGCCCATTTCGGGTGGTTCAAGCGCCGCCGCCAGATGAAGGTCGACGAAGTCACCGTGGTCGATCGCCCCATGCTCAAGAAAGCCGTGGGTGCCGCCGCGCTCGGCAATGCGATGGAATGGTTCGATTTCGGTGTGTATGGCTATCTTGCGGTCACGCTCGGCCAGGTGTTCTTCCCCGCCAGCAGCCCGACCGCGCAGCTGATCGCCACCTTCGCCACATTCACCGTGGCGTTCCTGGTCCGCCCGCTGGGCGGGCTGGTGTTCGGGCCGCTGGGTGACCGATACGGCCGCCAGAAAGTGCTGGCGTTCACCATGATCCTGATGGCGCTGGGCACCTTCAGCATTGGCCTGATTCCGTCCTACGACAGCATCGGCATGTGGGCCCCGGCCCTGCTGCTGCTTGCGCGCCTGGTGCAGGGGTTCTCCACCGGCGGCGAATACGGCGGCGCGGCCACGTTCATCGCCGAATACTCCACCGACCGCAACCGCGGCCTGATGGGCAGCTGGCTCGAGTTCGGCACGCTGGGTGGCTACATCGCCGGTGCGGCTACGGTGACCGTGCTGCACATGGCCTTGAGCAGCACGCAGATGCTGGACTGGGGCTGGCGCCTGCCGTTCCTGATCGCCGGCCCGCTGGGCCTGCTCGGCCTGTACATGCGCATGAAGCTGGAAGAGACCCCGGCGTTCCGCGCCTATGCCGAAGAGGCCGACAAACGCGACCTCGAACGCCCGGGGCTGGGCGCGCTGCTGCGCGTGCATTGGCCGCAGCTGCTCAAGTGCGTGGGCCTGGTGCTGGTATTCAACGTCACCGACTACATGCTGCTCACCTACATGCCCAGCTACCTGAGCGTGACCATGGGCTATGCAGAGAGCAAGGGCCTGCTGCTGATCATCATCGTGATGCTGGTGATGATGCCGCTCAACGTGGTGGGCGGGTTGTTCAGTGACCGCCTGGGCCGCCGGCCGATGATCATCGGCGCGTGCATCGCGCTGTTCGCGCTGGCCATTCCGTGCCTGCTGCTGGTCGGCAGCGGCCACGACGGGCTGATCTTCCTCGGCCTGATGCTGCTCGGGTTGGCGCTGGTGTGTTTCACCAGTTCCATGCCGTCCACGCTGCCGGCGCTGTTCTACACCCCGGTGCGCTACAGCGCGCTGTCGATCGCGTTCAACGTCTCGGTGTCGCTGTTCGGTGGCACCACGCCGCTGATCACCGCCTGGCTGGTGGAGCGCACCGGCGACCCGCTGGTGCCGGCGTACTACCTGATGGGCGCGGCGGTCATCGGCCTGGTCACCATGCTGTTCGTCAACGAAACCGCCAACCTGCCACTGCGCGGCTCGCCGCCGGCGGTAGCCAGCGAAGCCGAAGCCCACGCCCTGCTGCGCAGCGACGAGCCGGTTACCGTAGACGCCACGCATCCCACCCTTCCGGAAGCGAACCGTAGCGACACGCCACGCGTGTCTGGCGCCATCTAAAACCACCGACGCCGCCCGAAGCCTTGCCCAGCCAACCCACCCCAAGCGCCCCCCCCCCGCGCCGCAACATGCGGCGCGGGGACAACCAATGCTAGGATCGAATCACCTTGAATCGATCTAAATCCATATGAGCAGAGCGGGGAAGTCGGGGTTGGTGGCATTGGCCATGGGCGCCATGCTGGTGGCAGGCACCGCAGCAGCGGCGCCGCAGAGCGCAGGCGAACGCGCCTACGCGGCCGTGGATCCATTCATTGGTACCGGGGGCGAAGGGCATACCTATCCCGGCGCGACGGTGCCCTTCGGCATGGTCCAGCTCAGCCCGGACACCCGCATCCAGCCGCGCGAAAAGGCCTACGACTGGGCCGCCGGGTACCGCCATGACGACAGCAGCATCGTCGGCTTCTCGCACACCCATTTCTCCGGCAGCGGCCATTCCGACCTGGGCGATGTGCTGGTGATGCCGTTCACCGGCGACCCCGGCCTGGAGCGCGGCGATCCGGAGAAGCCGCGCAGCGGCTACGCCTCGCGCTTCGACCACAAGGATGAAAAAGCGGAGCCCGGCTACTACGCCGTGACGCTGCAGGACTACAAGGTCCGCGCCGAGCTCACCGCCAGTGCCCGCACCGGCGTGCATCGCTACACCTACCCGAAGGGCGAGGACGCCAGGGTGCTGCTCGACCTGCGCACCAGCCTGTACGACTACCCCGGCAAGATCCTGTGGTCGCGCCTGCGCCTGCGCGAGGACGGCACCGTGACCGGCTTCCGCGAAACCCGCGGTTGGGCCCCGGGCCGGCAGCTGTACTTCGCCATGCGCTTCTCGCGCCCGCTCACCGGGCACGCGCTGCACAACACCGAAACCGACATCGCCTACAAGGGCTTCCCGCCGCCGGGCCAGAACCACCCGGAGCAGCGCCCGCAGATCGAAGGCCGCCAGCTGGTCGGCACGTTCGACTTCGGCAAGCTCGATGCCCCGCTGGTGGTCAGCGTGGCGATCTCCTCGGTAAGCGAAGCCGGCGCCATCGCCAACCTCGACGCCGAAGCCAAAGACCAGAACTTCGACCGCATCCGCGCCGACGCCCGCACGCAATGGCAGCAGGCGCTGTCGGTGCTGGACATCGAGGCCCCCGCGCATGACAAACGCAGCGCCTACACCGCGCTGTACCACAGCCTGCTCGGCCCGACCCTGTTCATGGACGTCGACGGTCAGTACCGTGGCTCGGACAATGCCGTGCACCGCGCCGAGGGCTACACCAACTATTCGACCTTCTCGCTGTGGGATACCTACCGCGCCCTGCACCCGCTGCTGACCCTGGTGCAGCCGGAACAGCGCACCAGCGACATGATCAATTCGCTGCTGGCCCACCAGCACAACAGTGCCTACGGCATGCTGCCGGTGTGGGCGTTCCACGGCCAGGAGACCTGGTGCATGATCGGCTACCACGCAGTGCCGGTGATCGCCGATGCCTACGTCAAGGGCATCCGTGGCTTCGATGCCGACAAGGCGCTGCAGGCAATGGTGGCCACCGCCAACTACGGGCCCTACGATGGCATCGCGCAGTACCGCGAGCTGGGCTGGGTGCCGATCGACGAAGAGGGCGAGGCGGCCAGCAAGACGCTGGAGTACGCCTTCGACGACTGGACCATCGCGCGCATGGCCACGGCCATGGGCAAGACGGATGTGGCGGCCGAGTTCGACAAGCGCGCCGGCAACTGGCGCCACGCCTTCGACGCCGACACCGGCTTCATGCGCGCACGCAAGCGTGACGGCAGCTTCCGCACGCCGTTCGACCCCAGTGCCAGTGGTTACGGCACCGACTACACCGAGGGCAACGCCTGGCAGTATTCGTGGTACGTGCCGCAGGACGTAGCCGGGCTGTCCGCCGCGCACGGTGGCGCCGACAAACTGCTGGCGCGCCTGGACGCGGTGTTCGATGCCAAGGTCGACCCCTCCATCTTCGAGCACATGGAAGACATCACCGGCCTGATCGGCTGGTACGCGCACGGCAACGAACCCAGCCACCACGTGGCCTACCTGTATTCGTACGCGGGCCAGCCGTGGCGCGCGCAGGCGCGCTTGAAGCAGATCATGGACACCCAGTACGCCGACCGCCCCGATGGCCTGGCCGGCAACGACGACCTGGGCCAGATGTCGGCCTGGTATGTGTTCACCGCGCTGGGCTTCTACCCGGTGGCACCGGGCAGCGCCGAGTACATCATCGGCCGCCCGTTCCTGCCCAAGGCGGTGCTCAACCTGCCCAACGGCAGGACCTTCCGCATCACCACCGACGGCATGGGCAAGGGCCACGAGTACCTGGGTTCGGTGACGCTCAACGGCAAGCCGCTGAACCGCACGTTCCTGCGCCATGCGGAAATCCTGGCCGGCGGCGAACTGCACTTCACCCTGCAGGCAACGCCGAACAAGGCATGGCCGGGGCAGGGCGCGGAACAGCCGTACTCGATGTCGCGCTGACGCCGCTCAGCTGTCCTCGTCCCAGCCATCGCCGTCCCCGTCCACCGGGGGCGGCGATGTCGTTTCCAGGTCCGGGTCGACCGGTTCCAGCAGCGTGTAGTCGTCGCGCTTGAGGTCGCGGAAGGCGCGGCCGACCGGATACGCCTCCAGCGCCGGCGAGCGTACCCGCAGCGACGCAGCGGTGTTGGCGGCACCGGAAAGCCAGGCCAGTGCCAGCTCGGCGGGCAGGAACACCGGCCCATCCGGGGTCAGTGGCTCCGGAATGGCGCGGTTGGGAGCGGTGAGCACGCTGAAGGAATCCATCGCGTGGCCGTCGCCGTCCTCCCAATGCTCCCAGAGGCCGGCGGCCAGCAGGGCCAGCCCATCGCGCCGCTGTACGAACAGCGGCCACGGCGGCCGACGTTGGCGGTCCAGCTTGTAGTACCCGGTCATCGGAATCACGCACGGGCGTTCGGCCCAGGCCTTGGCGAAGATGCGGCTGCCCGGCGCCCGGTCCAGGCGGGCGGTGACCGTGGTGTAGGGCGTATCCGGCGTCTTCGACCAGCGCGGCACCAGGCCCCAGACCATGTCGGTCGCGATCAGCTCGCCATCGGCGTTGCGGGCCAGCACCGATGCCGTGGACCCCTTGCCGATGTTGTAGCGGTCCGGCGCTGCGGCGATGGCAGTGGCGAGCTCGCGCGGCAGTCCGTCGGGGACCGATTCCGGCTCGGCAATGGCTTGGGCGAAACGACGCATGGGTGCAGGGTAGGGCGCGCGCCGTGAGTGTGTGGTTGAGTGGCGGCGCGGGCGGGGCTAGAGTTGCGCGGTGGTTGTTTCGCGGTATCTGCGCATGCCTCATCGGAAAAAAGACATCCCGCCGGTCGACGCCGCGGGCCAGCGCCTGCCGCTGGGCCCCGAGTCCGCCGTGCTGTGCCGGGCGCGCGATTACGCCGCCGGCACGGTGATTCCGCTGCACCACCATCCGGACCGCCACCAGCTGGTCTACGCCGCCTCCGGCGTGCTGGTGGTGCAGGCCGGCGCCGGCCGCTGGGTGGTGCCCAGCACGCGCGCGATCTGGATGCCGGCCGGGATCGGCCACAAGGTGAGCTGCATCGGCGCGGTGCGCATGCGCAGCCTATATATCCTGCCGCAGGCCATCGCCGATGCGCCGCCCAGCGCAGCGACCGTGTCGATCACACCCTTGCTGGCCGAACTGATCGGTGCGGCCGCCATCGTGGAGCAGCCCTACGTTCCGGACTCCCGCGACGGCCATCTCATGCAGCTGATCCTGGATGAACTGCAGGCGCTGCCGGTGCTGCCACTGCATGTTCCGGAACCGCTCGACCCGCGCCTGCAGCGGATCGCGCAGCACTGGGACGCCGCGCCCGACGACGCCTCCACGCTGCAGGACTGGGCCGTCCGCCTCGGCGTGGACGCCAAGACGATCCAGCGCCTGTGCGCGCGCGAACTGCACATGACGTTCGGTCAATGGCGCCAGCAGATCCGGCTCGTCCGCGCCCTCGAACGCCTCGCCCATGGCGAAAAGGTCATCGACGTAGCGCTGTCGCAAGGCTACGCAAGCCCCAGCGCGTTCACCGCCATGTTCAAGAAGCGCTTCGGCCAGCTGCCCAGCCAGTTCTTCCAATAACGCGAAACGCCTGACGCGAGACGGTACTACCCACGGTGGTGCCGACGGACTGCCGACGATTCTGCCGACGACTCTGCCGACGATTCTGCCGACGGTACTGCCAACGACTCTGCCGACGATTCTGCCGACGATTCTGCCGACGGTACTGCCAACGACTCTGCCGACGACTCTGCCGACGGTACTGCCAACGACTCTGCCGACGACTCTGCCAACGATTCTGCCGACGATTTTGCCGACGGTAGTGCCGACTGTTAGTCGGCAACTCTGTCACCGCCCGTTGGTCTTCGGCAGAAACGCAGTAACCAACCCCAACAACGGCAGGAACGAAGTGAGGTGATAGACCCACACGATGCCATGGATGTCAGCCAGCTTGCCCAGCCCGGCCGCGCCGATCCCACCGATACCGAACATCAGCCCGAACATCAGGCCCGACACCATCCCCACACGCCCCGGCACCGCTTCCTGCGCGTACACCACCAGCGCCGCAAACGCCGACGACATCACCAACCCCACGGCAACGGCCAGCACCGCGGTGCCCATCAGGTTGGCATAGGGCAGGGCAAGCGCGAACGGCGCCACGCCCAGGAACGAAATCCAGATGACGGCCTTGCGCCCGATCCGGTCGCCCACCGGCCCGCCCATGAAGGTGCCCAGCGCGATCGAGGCCAGGAAGATGAAGAGGTACATCTGGCTCTGCTGCACGCTCAGGTGGAAACGTTCGATCAGGTAGAAGGTGAAGTAGTTGGTGATGGAGGCGATGTAGACGAACTTGGCGAACAACAGTACCGCGACCACGGCGATGGCCTGCACCACCTTGCCGCGGCTCAGGCCGATGCCATGCGAGCGCGCCAGGCTGTTCATCTTGGCCTGGCCGTGGCGCACGGTCCAACCGGTCAGCCGGAACAGCACGAATATGGCCACGGCGGCGATCAGCAGGAACCAGCCGATGGCGCGCTGGCCGTGCGGAATCACCACGGCAGCAGCCAGAAGCGGGCCGATGGCCGAGCCGGTATTGCCGCCGACCTGGAAGGTGGACTGGGCGGTTCCGAAACGCCCGCCCGACGCCATGCGGGCCACGCGCGAGGCCTCCGGATGGAACGTGGCCGAGCCCACGCCCACCACGGCAGCGGCCAGCAGCAGCATTTCGTAACTGCTGGCCATGGCCATCATGCCGATGCCGACGAAGGTGGCGATCATGCCGGACGGCAGCAGGTAGGGCAGCGGGCGCTTGTCCGTATACATGCCCACCCACGGCTGCAGCAGCGAGGCGGTGAACTGGTAGACCAGGGCGATGGTGCCGATCTGGCCGAAGCTCAGCGCGAACTGGCTCTTGAACATCGGGTACACCGCCGGCAGAACCGCCTGGATCATGTCGTTGAGCAGGTGCGCGAAGGCGGCAGCGCCGACGATGCGGATGGCAAAGCCCTGCTGGGCGGCGTCTGCCGCAACGGGCAGTGGCGCGGCAGCAGGGGCGGCAGGCAAAACGGATGACGGGGATTCAGTGCTCATTGGACCAGGTCGACAGCAGCAGCGTTCAAGCGAGGGCGGAAGCGTACGGCGGGCGGGGGCGGCCGTCTCGCGCGATACGGGCGGCCATCGTCGCATTCCGGACAGCCGCATCCTGTGCCGGTTCTGGCGCCGTACATCAAAGCGCCCCTCACGCGCGGGCTGGCACGATGGCCTGCGTTCCCCCACGATCCAAAGGAGACCACCGTGTCCTCAACGCCCGTCGTGACCCGCCATTGGGTCATCCATCCGTTCCATGCTGCCGTGCTCGGCGGTGTGCTGCCGCTGTTCCTGGGCGCACTGCTGGCCGATTACGCTTACTGGAACACCTATGAGATCCAGTGGAGCAACTTCGCCTCCTGGCTGCTGGTCGGGGCGATGGTGATGACCACGCTGGCCCTGCTGTGTGGCCTGGTCGGGCTGGTGCGCGGCAGCCGCACCGGTTTCTACGTCGCGGTGCTCGCGGTTACCTGGATCGTCGGCTTCGTCAATTCGCTGCACCACGCGCGCGATGCCTGGGCGATCATGCCGGGCGCACTGCTGTGGTCGGTCGTTGCCACCGTGCTGGCCCTGCTGGCGACCTGGCTGGGTTTCGCCAGCGTCCGTGTCCGCGTCGGAGGTGTCCTGTGAATCGTGCATTCCCCAAGGTACTGTCGCTGTCCGTGCTCGCCGTGGCCGTGGCCGCCTGCAGCAGCAAGGCGCCGGACATGAACCAGCTGGGCGCCAGCCCGGAGCTGCCCAAGCCGCACCGCGGCGTCATGCCGGACATGACCATCGCCAAACCCACCGCATGGGGTGACCAGGTGCCGACCGTACCGGCCGGCTTCAAGGTGTCGGCCATCGCCACCGACCTGGCCATCCCGCGCCAGACCCTGGTGCTGCCCAACGGCGACATCCTGGTCGCCGAAGGCCGTGGCGGCAGCGCGCCGAACCTGAAGCCCAAGGATGTCATCGCCGGCAAGATCAAGGCCAAGGGCAATACCCAGGTGAAGAGCGGTAACCGCCTCACCCTGCTGCGCGACGCCGACGGTGACGGTGTGTACGAGCTCAAGACCGTCTTCGCCGACAAGCTCAACGCGCCCTATGGGCTGGCGATGATCGGCAACGCGCTGTATGTGGCCAACCAGGATGCCCTGGTCCGCTTCGACTATGTGGAAGGCCAGACCAGGGCCAGCGGCGCGCCGGTCAAGGTCACCGACCTGCCGTCGGCCATCAACCACCACTGGACCAAGTCGCTGGCCGCCAGCGAAGACGGCCGGCATCTGTATGTGGGCATCGGCTCCAACAGCAACATCACCGAACGCGGGATGGCGGTGGAAATCGATCGCGCCCAGGTATGGGAAATCGATGCCGGGACGGGTGCGCACCGCCCTTACGCCACCGGCATCCGCAATCCGACCGCGCTGGCGGTGCAGCCGGGCACCGGTACGCTGTTTGCGGTGGTCAATGAGCGCGACGAGATCGGGCCCAACCTGGTGCCGGATTACCTCACCTCGGTGCGCGACGGCGGCTTCTACGGCTGGCCGTACAGCTACTGGGGCAACCACGTCGACCGCCGGGTAATGCCGCAGAATCCGGAAAAGGTGGCCTCGGCCATCGCGCCGGACTATGCGCTGGGCTCGCACGTGGCCGCGCTGGGCGTGGCGTTCTCCAATCCAGCGGTGGGCGGTACCTTCACCGATGGCGTCTTCGTCGGCCAGCACGGCAGCTGGAACCGCAATCCCCCGGTGGGCTACAAAGTGGTGTTCGTGCCGTTCCGTGACGGCAAGCCGGCCGGCGCTGCGATCGACTTCGCGACCGGGTTCCGCGGGGAAGATGGCAAGACCCGCGGTCGTCCGGTCGGGGTGACGGTCGATCCGCGTGGTGCGGTGATCGTGGCCGATGACCTGGCCAACACGATCTGGCGGATTACCCCGGCTGCAGGCGCGACGGTACCCGCGGCAGCGACGTCGGCGGCGGCGCCGGCAGCGCCCGCGCAGTAACCAAGCGCCCTTTGCGCGCCTGTGGCCGGAGGTCGCAGGCGCGCCTGGCGGCGCCGCAGGGCGTGGCGCCATGCAGTGCCGCGGTCATCGCACCCAATGCACGGCGTCGAGCGCACTGGCCAGCGCCTGCTTGGCCTCGCGCTGGCTGAAAGGCGGCTCGCGCGGCGGGTCGTACAGCTCCGGTCGGGTTCCGGCCACGACCAGGTCCACGGCGTAGCAGCGGCCATGCTGCACGGCCCGGTAACTCTCTGCCGATACGTAATGGCTCATTGCCGCGTCGCCGGCGCTGAAATGGGTGAACGGCACGCCGTCGATCTGCACCGTGTCAGCCGCACTGCCTGCTTCAGCCGGCACGTCCAGGCATTGCCGTACGGCAACGCCATCGTCGCTGCGCCCCAGCCGAAGCTCCGCGGCCGTCACCGCGTTGGAGCCGTCCAGTGCCAGCGCTGCCAGCGGGATGCCGACGCTGCCCGAAGGGGCGAACAGTTTCCAGCTGTCCAGTGGCAGATAGCTGCGGCTGAAATCCCGGCGCAGCTGCATGCCGGGAACCGCATCCAGCGCGATGCCGGGGGCGGTCTCGGCAAATGCCTCGACCGCGGAGGCCGGTGCCTGTCCGTTCACCGCAACCGCCTTCGCCGCCCCCGGATCGGCGCCGCTGGGCGGCGCGAGCGTGGAGGTCGCTGGCTCACGGCTGCAGCCAGCGGCCGCCCCGGTTGCAATGGCGATGGCGATCAGCAGCGATGTGCGCGGCGTGCAGGGCATGGGTGACACCAGGACGTGGAGTCACGCCAGCATGCGCCAGACCGGGTTGCATGAAGTGAAAGACGGCAGCACCCAGGTGCCGCCGTCTGCGCGGAACGCGGAAGGACGTCGCCGTTCCGGCGTCAAGCCGCCTCGGCCGCCTGCGCATTGCCGCCGGATTTTGCGATCAGGGTGAGCTTTTCGTCGGTGGCCTTCTCTTCTTCCAGTGTTTCCAGCAGCAGCGGCAGGGCGTCCTTGTAGCCGAGCTGCTTGGCCAGCGCGGCGATGGTGCCGTACGACGCGATCTCGTAGTGCTCCACCTTCTGCGCACCGCCGATCAGGGCGGCATCGCGGACCGGACCCTTTTCCACTTCCTCGATCACTTCCTTGCCTTCCTCGACCAGGCCTTCCATCGCCGCACACTTGATGCGCTTCAGTTTGATCCCCAGTACATCGACGACCTGGTCGATGCGCTCTATCTGGCCCTGGGTTTCTTCAAGGTGGGTTTCAAACGCGGTGACCAGTTCGGGATTGGTCGCGGCGCGGGCAAGGCGGGGCAGGGCCTTGGTCAACTGCTTCTCGGCGCTGTAGATATCGGACAGTTCATGGATGAACAGGTCTTCCAGGGTCTTGACGGCCATCAGGCGGATCTCGTGGTGGGGATGGAGGCGCCAGCGTGGACCGCGCGCCGTAAACAGCGCGACGCATCGGCGTGAAGGGTTCCGCGAGCGGGATGTGATGCCGCTCTTGACGCAGCAGGGAACCGACGCGCCGATACTGTGCGTCCACCGCAGGAGCACCGCCATGGCCCGGCGCAGACGGCTGAAAATCGCCACCTTCAACGTCAATGGCATCAATGCCAGGCTGCCGCACCTGCTGGCATGGCTGCAGCGCGAGCAGCCGCATATCGTCGCCCTGCAGGAGCTCAAGGCCAGCCAGGAGCAGTTTCCGGAAGCGGAGATCCGTGACGCCGGATATGGCTGCATCTGGCACGGCCAGCGCTCTTGGAACGGCGTGGCCCTGCTGGCGCGGGGCCAGGACCCCATCGAGAGCCGGCGCGGCCTGCCCGGCGACCGCAGCGATGACCAGAGCCGTTATCTGGAGGCAGCCGCACACGGGGTCCTGGTGGGCGGCCTGTACCTGCCCAACGGCAATCCCCAGCCCGGACCGAAGTTCGACTACAAGCTCGAGTGGATGCAGCGGCTGCACCGGCACGCGCGCAGCCTGGTAGCCCTTCCGCACCCGGTGGCGCTGATCGGCGATTTCAACGTGGTGCCGACCGACCATGACATCTACGACCCCACCTCATGGCGCCGCGATGCGTTGTTGCAGCCCGAGGTCCGCCAGGCCTACGCAGACCTGCTTGCCCAGGGGTGGGTCGACAGCGTGCGCCAGGTGCACGGACAGGCACAGGTGTTCACCTTCTGGGACTACTTCCGCCAGCACTTCGCGCGCGATCGTGGCCTGCGCATCGACCACCTGCTGTTGAATCCGGTGCTGGCCCCTGGCCTGACGTCGGCCGGCGTGGATCGATGGGTGCGCGGCCTGGAAAAGGCCAGCGATCACGCGCCCACCTGGATCGAAGTGCTCGCGTAGGGACACCCCACGGGTGTCCATCACAGCGTATCCAGGATAAAAAAAGATGACAGTTCGACGCGAACCGTGAAGCCTTCAGCTTTGCGCGTCCCGTTCGACAACGCACCGCCCCATCAGCAGTTGCGCGCATGTGCATATGCCATCGTGGCATCAGCCTGCACGCGCCGTCGCCGCAGGAAGGGCGCACAGTGGGGTCGCACGACGGCCAGGTCACGGCACTGTCGCAACGAATTCACACGTTGTTTATTCGGCACACAGGTAGATTCCATTCAGGGCTTACCCCCACCAGCTTGCGGCGCAATGCCGGCAAGCGGCCCCCACCGCGTCACACCTCTGAGATTGCCCCCATGTCGCCTCCGCGTCTGTCTGCTGTTCCTGCGATTCCGCTCGCACCTGCTGCCGAACGCAGCGACCGTGGTATCCGTGTCACCCGGCCGCCGAAGCTGCGCGCGGTGGAAGGCGGCGGGGCCTCTTCGCAGATCCGCATCGACCGTGCCCGCCGGGTACTGTTCGTGACCTCGGAGATGGCCGACTACATCAAGGCCGGTGGCCTGGGCGATGTGGCGGCGTCGCTGCCGCGCGCGTTGCGCGGGCGCTCGGACGTGCGCGTGCTGATTCCCGGCTACGACGATGTCATTGCCCGCACCCCGGACCTGCGCCTGGTTGGGCGCGTTCCGGCCCGTGCCGGCATTCCGGCCTGCGACATCGGTGAAGCGACCCTGGCCGACGGCCTGCCGGTGCTTGTGCTGGTCTGCCCGGCGCTGTTCCAGCGCGGCGGCAGCCCGTACGTGGACGGCAGCGGCCAGGACTGGAGCGATAACGCGATCCGGTTTGCCGCGCTGTCGCGCGCGGCCGCGGTGATCGCCTGCGGCAGCGCCGGCCTGGACTGGCAACCCGAGCTGCTGCACCTGAACGACTGGCCGTGCGCGTTGGCCGCGGCGTACCTGCGCTGGTACGGGTCGGAGGTGCCGGCACTGCTGACCATCCACAACCTGGCCTACCAGGGCCTGTTCCCGGTCGAACTGGCCGACGCGCTCGGCATTTCCCAGCCGCAGGCGGAGAGCATGCTCTTCCATGGTCGGCTGTCGTTCCTGCAGGCCGGCATCGTGCACGCCGACCAGGTGAACACGGTCAGCGTCAGCTACGCACGCCAGATCACCGGGCCGGAACAGGGCTGCGGACTGGACACGCTGCTCTCTGGCCATGCCGCCAGCGGTCGGCTCAGTGGCATCGTCAATGGCATCGACAACAGCTGGGACCCGCGTACCGACCTGCACCTGAGCGACCACTTCGACCTGCACCGCTGGGAGGGTCGGGTGGCGAACAAGCGTCGCGTGCAGCGTGCGCTGGGCCTGCCCCACGGCGACGGTCCGATGTTCGCGGTGGTCTCCCGGCTGGTCCACCAGAAGGGCCTGGACCTGAGCTGCGCGGTGGCCCATCAGATCGCGGCGGCCGGCGGCCAGCTGGCCATCATCGGCGGCGGTGACCCGCGCATCGAGGCCGAGGTGGCCGCGCTGTCGCGGCGGTTCCCCTCCGCGGTCGGTGTCTACCCGGGCTTCGATGAAAGCCTGGCGCGGAAGATGTTTGCCGGTGCGGATTTCCTGTTGATGCCGTCGCGCTTCGAGCCCTGCGGGCTGAGCCAGATGTACGCGCAGCGCTTCGGCTGCCTGCCGATCGCCCACGCCACCGGCGGCCTGATCGACACCATCGAGGACGGCGTGACCGGCCTGCTGTTCGATTCGGCCGACGCCGATTCGCTGCGCCGCTGCGTGCAGCGCGCGTTCCGCACCTACCGGCTTCCCGGCCTGCTCTCGGCCATGCGGCGCGCGGCGATGCTGCGTCCCAGCAGCTGGGAACAGGCGGGCTCGCATTATCTGAATCTCTATGACCGTGCGCTGGAGAAGCGCGCATGAGCGAAGACATCCTCAACGAGGTGGACGCACCCCTGCCCGACACCACCGACCTGCTGCCGGGCACGCCGGCGCCGCTGGACCCGGCGCTGTCGGCGCTGGTGGCCGGACACCCGTGCGACGCCTTCGCGCTGCTGGGGCTGCATCGTGAAGGAGCGCGCTGGCGGCATACCGTGTTCCTGCCGGGTGCGACCCGGGTGGACGCAGCGCTTGCCCAGGGCGGCTGGCGGGCCATGCAGCCAACCGCGCTGGAGGGGCTGTTCCAGCTGGACACGGACCGCCGTGGCACGGGCCTGCTGCGGATCCACTGGCCCGACGGCGTGCAGGAGATCGAAGACGCCTACGCCTTCGGTACCCAACTGGCCGACACCGAACTGCAGGCGCTGCGCCAGGGCGACCCCGACGCCGCGCGGCGTTCGCTGGGTGCGGTCACCGCGGAAAGTGACGGCATCCCCGGGGTCCGCTTCACGGTGTGGGCGCCCACGGCCAGCCGGGTAGCGGTGGTCGGCGACTTCAACGGGTGGGATACCCGCCGGCATCCGATGCGCCTGCGCCATGATGCCGGGGTGTGGGAGCTGTTCCTGCCGCGGGTCAAGGCCGGCGCACGCTACAAATTCGCGCTGACCGCCGCCGATGGGCGCTCCCTGGTGTTGAAGGCCGACCCGATGGCGCGCGCCTGCGAACTGCCGCCGGATACCGCCTCGCGCGTGTCAGCGCCGTGTGCCCACCGTTGGGAAGATGCGGCGTGGATGCGGGCACGCGCGCGTGCGGGCGACCAGGCGATCTCGGTCTATGAGGTGCATGCCGGCTCGTGGCGACACGACGCGCAGGGCCGGGCACTGGACTGGAAGGCACTGGGCGATCAGCTCATTCCGTATGTCAGCGCGCTGGGGTTCACCCATATCGAGCTGCTGCCGGTGAGCGAACATCCGTTTGGCGGTTCCTGGGGCTACCAGCCGCTGGGGCTGTACGCGCCGACGGCGCGCTATGGGCGACCGCAGGATTTCGCCGCGTTCGTGGACCGCTGCCATCGCGCCGGGCTGGGCGTGATCGTGGACTGGGTGGGGGCGCACTTCCCGACCGACGCGCACGGCATGAACCGGTTCGACGGGACCGCGCTGTACGAGCACGACGATCCGCGCCTGGGCCTGCATCCGGACTGGAACACGCTCATCTACAACTACGGCCGCGCCGAAGTGGCCGCGTTCCTGATCGGCAGCGCGCTGGAATGGATCGAGCGTTTCCACGTCGATGGCCTGCGCGTGGATGCGGTGGCGTCGATGCTGTACCGCGACTACAGCCGCGCCGAAGGCGAATGGCTGCCCAACATCAATGGCGGCCGCGAGAACCTGGAGGCCGTGGCCTTCCTGCGCCAGTTGAACGACGCCATCCGTGCGCGGTTCCCCGACGTGCTGGTGATGGCCGAAGAGTCGACCGCATGGCCGGGCGTGACCGCGCCCACCGCCGCCCATGGGCTGGGTTTCAGCCACAAGTGGAACATGGGCTGGATGCACGACACCCTGGCCTATCTGGGACGCGACCCGATCCACCGCGGCCACCACCATGGCGAGATGACCTTCAGCGCCCTGTACGCCTTCAGCGAGCGCTTCATCCTGCCGCTGTCGCACGACGAAGTGGTACACGGCAAAGGCTCGCTGCTGACCAAGATGCCGGGCGACCGCGCGCAGCAGCTGGCCAACCTGCGCGCCTGCTACGGCTTCATGTGGGCGCACCCCGGCAGCAAACTGCTGTTCATGGGCGGTGAGTTCGCGCAGCCGGCCGAATGGAACCACGATGCATCGCTGGACTGGGACACCGCCGCGCAGCCCGCGCACGCGGGCGTGGCGCGCCTGGTGGGTGACCTCAACCGGTTGCTGCAGCAGGAGCCCAGCCTGCGCCTGGCCAACGACAACGAGGCCGGTTTCGAGTGGAGCGTCAGCGACGACCACCGCAACAGTGTGCTGGCGTTCGTGCGACATGCGCCGGACGGTGCCGGACGCTCGACCCTGGTGGTGTGCAACTTCACCCCGGTCGCCCGCCACGATTACCTGCTGGGCGTGCCGTCGGCCGGTGACTGGGTGGAAATCCTCAATACCGACAGCGCCCACTACGGCGGCGGCAACCTGGGCAACGCCGGCCGCGTCGCCACGCGTGCCCGTGCCATGCACGGACATGCGCAGTGCCTGCCGCTGACGTTGCCACCGCTCTCGGTGATTTACCTGCAGGCGGCGGAATGAGCGTGGAGGTAGCGCGTTGGGGTGCCCATGAGGGCGAGCGGGGACACTGGCAGTTTGCAACATGGGCGCCGGCGGCACGGTCACTGGAGCTGCTGCTGGAAGCGCACGCACTGCCGATGCAGCCGACCGGCGACGGCTGGTTCCAGCTGTCCACCGCCGCCGCGCCCGGCATGCGCTACCGGTTTCGCATCGATGGTGACGTCGCGCTGGCCGATCCCGCCGCGCGCGCCCAGCCCGAGGGCCTGTTCGGGCCGAGTGCACTGCTGCGCGACGACTTCGTCTGGCAGCATCACGCGTGGCGCGGGCGTCCGTGGCGCGAGGCGGTGATCTACGAGGTGCACGTGGGGGCGGCCGGTGGCTCCTACGACGCGCTGCGCGCGCAACTGCCGCACCTGGCGGCGCTGGGCTTCACCGCGATCGAGCTGATGCCGCTGGCCACCTTTCCCGGCACGCGCAACTGGGGCTACGACGGGGTACTGCCGTTCGCACCGTCGGCGGCCTACGGCACGCCCGACGCGTTGAAGGCCTTGGTGGATGCCGCGCATGGCCTGGGCCTCATGGTGCTGCTGGACGTGGTGTACAACCACTTCGGTCCGGATGGCAACGTGCTGTCGACGCTGGCGCCGACGTTCTTCCGCGAAGCGGTGCACACCCCCTGGGGCGCGGCGGTGGATTTCCGCCGGCCCGAGGTGCAGGCCTACTTCATCGACAACGCACTGATGTGGCTGCAGGAATACCGGTTCGACGGGCTGCGCCTTGATGCGGTGCATGCCATCCATCCACCGGCCTTCCTGGACACCCTGCGCCAGCGGGTGCGCGACGCGCTTCCGGATCGCGAGGTGGCGCTCATCCTTGAAAACGAGCGCAACGAAGCCTCCCTGCTGGCCCGGGGCTTCACCGCGCAGTGGAACGACGATTTCCACAATGCGCTGCATGCGCTGTTGACCGGCGAACACGAAGGCTACTACCGCGACTTCGCCGACGCGCCGCTGCAGCGCCTGGTCCGGGTGCTGGCCGAAGGGTTTGCCTGGCAGGGTGAGGTCAACCACAGCGGGCAGGCACGGGGCGAGCCCAGCGCCGGGCTTTCGCCACGCCAGTTCGTGGTGTTCGCGCAGAACCATGACCAGATCGGCAATCGGGCCCAGGGAGAACGACTGGTGCAACTGGCCGGGCCTCGGCGGGCCGCGCTGGCCACGGCGCTGACCGCGCTGACACCGATGATTCCCCTGTTCTTCCTCGGTGAGCCCTGGGGCGCGCGGACGCCCTTCCTGTTCTTCACCGATCATCGCGCGCCGCTGGACGCGCAGGTGCGCGAAGGTCGGCGTGCTGAGTTCGCGCACTTCAGCAGCTTCCGCGATGAGGATCGTCGCCAGCGCATCCCCGATCCGAACGCGCCCGCCACGTTCGCGCAATCGCGCAGCGCCTGGCCGTCGCACGAGGACGCCGACGCCATGGCCGGGCTGCGCTGGTTCGCCCAGCTGCTGTCCGTACGTGCCGACTACCTCACGGCGGACGGTGAGGTGCGCTCGCTCGGGGCCGAGCAGGTCGCCCCCGCCGCGTTGCGTGCGGGCTGGCAGCTGCCGGGCGCGCAGTGGTGGATCGGGTTCAACAGCGGCGACGCGCCCGCGGCGGTCTCGCTGCCACCGGGAAAGGAAGTGTTCCGGCTGGGCGAACCCCTGCTGGACGGCCGGCTGGCACCGGACAGCCTGTGCGCCGTCCTCGTGGAGACGCCATGAACAGCACGCCTTCGCTTGCCGACGTGGCCGACGCGGCGGGCGTGCTGGTCCGCTGGACCGACGTGGCAGGCCAGCCGCAACGCGTCGCCGATGGCGCGCTGGCGGCCATCCTCGCGCGCCTGGGGCTGTCCGTCACCACGCCCGCCCAACGACGCGAGTCACTGCATTGGCTGGCGTCGCAGCAGCACCCCGGCCCGCTGCGCACCGCCGTTGAACGCGAGCGCGTCATCGTGGGCCCGGCCGACGCGGCCTGCGTCTGGGTGCATGAGGATGGCAGCAGCGAGTCGACCCGCACCGATGCGGCCGGGGGCGTGGACGCGCCGGCGCGGCCGGGATACTGGTCGGTCGCATGCGCGGGCCAGGTGCAGCAGGTCGCGGTGGCGCCGGCACGCTGCTTTGGCGTGGACGACGCGCTCGGCGCGGAGGCGCATGCCTGGGGGCTGGTGCTGCAGCCGTACGCAGCCCGCCACCCGCACGATGCAGGCATCGGCGATACCGCTGCCTGCGCGGCGTGGGCCGACCACGCCGCGGCGGCCGGCGCCGACGCCCTGGCGCTGGGCCCGGTGCATGCCGCAAACGCGATCGACCCCTTGTACAGCCCGTATTCGCCGGGCGACCGGCGCTACCTCGAGGCCCTCTACGCGGCACCGGTGGCGGTATTCGGTGAGCGCGCCCTGCAGGTCCTGGACACGCATCCAACCCTGCGCGCGGAGCTCGACCGGTTGCGCAATGCCGACCTGATCGACTGGCCGGCGGTGGCGTCGGCCAAATGGTCGTGGCTCGCCGAGGTACAGCGCGCGTCTGCCGACGATGCGGCCACCCGCGCCGCGCTGCAGCGCTTCGTCGACCAGGGCGGCAGCGATCTTGCAGCGCACGTTGCCTTCATGCACGCACGCCTGGCGCTGCCGGCGCCGCTGTATCTGTTTGGGCAGTGGCTGGTCAGCTGCGGTTGGCAGCAGGCGCAGCAGAAGGCGTTGGCCAGCGGCATGCGGCTGGGGCTGATCGCCGACCTTGCCGTGGGTTTCGACCCGTACGGCGCCGAGGCCGCCGCAGGCGCCAGCGCGTGCCTGCGCGGGCTGGTGCTGGGCGCGCCGCCGGATGCGTTCTGCTCGGCGGGGCAGGTCTGGGGGGTCAGCAGCTACGCACCGCTGGGCCTGCAGGCGCAGGGCTTTGCGCCGTTCATCGCGCTGCTGCGGGCGGTGATGCGCGACCGCGGCGGCATCCGCGTCGACCATATCCTCGGCTGGCAGCGCCTCTGGGTGGTGCCGGAGGGGGCCGATGCAGGGCAGGGTGCCTATCTGCGGTATCCGTTGCGCGACCTGCTCAACCTGGTGGCGATCGAATCGTGGCGGCATCGCTGCATCGTCATCGGCGAAGACCTGGGCGTGGTGCCACCGGGCATCCGCCAGACCCTGGCCGCGCGAGGCGTGCTGGGAATGGATGTACTGGCGTTCTCGCGCGGTGTCGACGGCCGCTTCCTGGCGCCGGCGCAGTGGCGTGCCGAGGCGGTGGCGATGACCGGGACCCACGACCTGCCCACGCTGGTGGGCTGGCGCCGCGGCCTCGACCTGGGCTGGCGGCATCGCCTGGGCGAGCTCGACACGGCGGGACTCAAGCGCGAAACCACGGCAAGGCGTGCGGACGTGGTGCTGCTGGATACCGCGCTGGGCGAGGGCGTGCTGGAGGAGGACGACGCGCGTCGCGCCGCGCTGGCCTTCGTCGCCTCCGGTCCCAGCGCACTGGCGCTGCTGCCGGTGGAAGACGCGCTGGGCCTGGCAGAGCAGGTCAACCTGCCGGGAACGGTCGGCAGCCATCCGAACTGGCGCCAGCGGCTGCCACGCGAAGGCTGCGGGCAGACCCTGCACACCTCAATGGCGGCCTTCGCGGGCGCACGTGCGCGGGTGCCGGCATGAGCCGCGTGCGCGCCACCGCCCGGCTGCAGCTGCATGCCGGATTTACCCTGGACGACGCCACCGGCCAGGTGGATTACTACGCCGCGCTCGGGATCAGCCATCTGTACCTGTCGCCGATCTGGCGCGCCGTTCCCGGCTCCACCCATGGTTACGATGTGGTCGACCCCGGGGTCGTCAATCCGGAACTGGGCGGCGAGGCCGCGCTGCGGGCGCTGTCGGCGGCGGCGCGCGCGCACGGTATGGGGCTGGTGCTGGACATCGTGCCCAACCACATGGCCGCGCACGCCGACAACCGATGGTGGTGGGACGTGCTGTCGCACGGCCGGGGCAGCGATTACGCGCACTGGTTCGACATCCAGTGGCACGCGCCCCTGGCACACGGCCGGCTGCTGCTGCCGGTGCTCGACCGGCCGCTGCAGGCCGCGCTGGAGCAGGGCGCGCTGCAGATTGACCGGGGGGACGGCGCACCGACGCTCCTGCACCACGACACCCGGCTGCCGCTGGCACCCGGCAGCGACCCATCGGGCGCGGACCTGCACGCCGTGCTGGACGGGCAGGCCTACCAGCCGATCTGGTGGCGGCTTGGCGATGACCGCATCAATTACCGGCGCTTCTTCACCATCACCTCGCTGGTCGGGCTGCAGGTGCAGCACCCGGACGTGTTCGAGGCCGTGCACCGCCTGCCACTGGCGTTGCTGGCCGAGGGCGTGATCGACGGCCTGCGCGTGGACCATGTCGATGGCCTGGCCGATCCGCAGGCCTACCTGCTGCGGCTGCGCGAGGCGATGGACGCTGCCGGAAGCGGACGGGAACGGCCGGCCCTGTTGTGGGTGGAGAAGATCCTGGCACCGGACGAAGCGCTGCCGCCGGAATGGCCCTGCGACGGCACCACCGGCTACGATTTCATGGACCAGGTCGGGGCCTGGCTGCATCACCCGGCCGGCGAGACGGTGCTGGCGCAGCAGTGGCACGAGCGCAGCGGGCGCCCGGCGCGTTTTTCCAGCGAAGAGCGGCTGGCGCGGCAGGACGTGCTGGAAGGCGGCCTGCGCAGCGAAAGCGACGCGCTGCTGCGCCTGTTGCTGGGCATCGAACGGCGCAGCGTGGCCGCGCCCGCACGCTACGGTCGCGCGGTCATGGCGCGCGCCCTGGCCGCGCTGCTGGTGCGGTTTCCGGTGTACCGCAGCTACGCCACCGACCATGCCACCCGCGTGGCCGATCGCGCGCACTGGGACACCGCACTGGACGGCCTGGCGCGCGAGGAGCGGGCCGATACGGTGCTGGCCGCGCAGTGGATTGCCACGCGTTTCTGGGCAGAGGAAACCGATGGCCGGGCACGCGTCGGACAGGCCAGGCTGCGGCGGCGCTTCCAGCAGCTCAGCGCGCCCCTCAACGCCAAGGCGGTCGAGGACCGTGCCTTCTACCGGTACGGGGTCCTGCTGTCGCGCAACGAAGTGGGCAGCCGGCCGGACCACTTCGCCTTGTCCAGCCGCGCCCTGCACACACGTGCGCTGATGCGCGCGCGCACGCACCCGCAGGCGATGCTGGCCACCGCCACCCATGACCACAAGCGCGGTGAAGACAGCCGGGCGCGGTTGGCGGTGCTGTCCGAGCAACCGCGCTGGTGGCTGCGGCAGACCCGTGCGCTGGAGCGCAGTGCCCAGCGGATCGGCCTGGCCCTGCCGCCGCCGGCGGTGCTGGCGATGCTGTGGCAGACCCTGCTGGGTGCCTGGCCGACGCAGGGGCTGGACGACGCAGGGGCCTTCGCCGGTCGCATCGTAGCGTGGCAGCGCAAGGCACTGCGCGAGGGCGACCTGTGGTCGTCGTGGACCGACCCCGACCACGCGTTCGAAGCACGCCAGGAGGCATTCATCCGTGGCCTGCTCACCCATCCCGCCGCGGCGCCGGTGCGCCGCACGCTGGACCAGGCCGTGCAGCACGTAGCTGCCGCCGGTGCCCGCAACGCGCTGGCCCAACTGACGCTGCGCCTGACCCTGCCGGGCGTGCCGGACCTGTACCAGGGCACCGAGGGGTGGGACCTGTCGCTGGTCGACCCCGACAACCGGCGCCCGGTGGACTACGCACGTCGCCGCGCCTGGCTGCACGATCCGCGCCCCTGGCCGCAGCTGCTGGCGCAGTGGCAGGACGGCGTGGTCAAGGCGCGCTTGCTGCAGCTGCTGCTGGCGGTGCGCCGCACCGACCCGGCGCTGTTTGCCGAGGGCGACTACCACCCGCTGCATGCAGACCGCGAGGTGCAGATGCTGGCGTTCCTGCGCAGCACCCCGACCGCGCGGCTGCTGGTGGCGGTGGCCCACCACAGCGGTGCACAACCTGCGCGACAGGGTGCGGCGCTGTCCGACGCGCACTGGCGGGGCGCCACGCTCGCGGTGCCACGCGGACGCTATCGCAATCTCCTGACCGGCGCGGTACTCACAAGCGACGGTTCCCCCACGCGACTGCGGCAGCTGTTCGACGGCAGCCCGGTGGCGATCTACACGACCTGGTAAGAGCACGACAATGGACGACGAACAGAAGACGGCGCGCACGCGCGAACTGGCCCGGCAGATCTGGGAAGCCGAGGGTCGCCCGGATGGCCATTCAGCGCGCCATTGGCAGATGGCCGAACGGTTGGTGGCAGCGGAACTGGAAGCGGCGCAGTACGACCAGCAGGTGCAGCGATGAGCCGCGCCGGCGGCGGCGTGCAGTCGCGGGTGAAGGCCGGTCGCCCGTATCCATTGGGCGCCACCTGGGACGGATTGGGGGTGAACTTCTCGCTGTACAGCCGGCATGCCACCCAGGTGGAACTGTGCCTGTTCAACGAACGCGGGCGGGAGATCGAACGGATCCGCCTGCCCGAATACACCGACGAAATCTGGCATGGCTACCTGCCCGACGCGCGCCCGGGCCAGCGCTACGGCTACCGGGTGCATGGCCCGTATGCGCCCGAGGCCGGGCATCGCTTCAACCCGAACAAGCTGGTCCTGGACCCGTACGCCAAGCAGCTGGTCGGGCAGATCAAATGGGCACCGCACCTGTTCGGCTACACCATCGGCCACAAGGACAAGGACCTCAGCTTCGACCGCCGCGACAGTGCCGCGCACATGCCGCGCTGCGTGGTGGTCGATCCGGCCTTCACCTGGGGCGCGGACCGCAGCCCGGCGGTGCCGTGGGACCGCACGGTGATCTACGAAGCGCACCTGCGCGGTCTGTCGATGCAGCACCCGGCGGTACCGGAAGCATCACGGGGCACCTTCTCCGCGCTGCGCTCGGACGCGATCACCGACCACCTGCGGCACCTGGGCGTCACCGCGCTGGAGCTGCTGCCGGTGCACGCGCACGTGGATGACCAGTACCTGGTGGAGCGGGGCCTTAAGAACTACTGGGGCTACAACACCCTGGGCTTCTTCGCACCCGACCCGGCGTTCCTGTCCACCAGCACCATCGCCGAGTTCAAGCAGATGGTGGCCAGCCTGCACGACGCGGGCCTGGAACTCATCCTGGACGTGGTCTACAACCACACCGCCGAAGGCAACGAGCTGGGGCCGACCCTGTCATTCAAGGGCATCGACAATGCCAGCTACTACCGGTTGGCCGATGACCGCCGCTATTACATCAACGACACCGGCACCGGCAACACCTTCGACCTGACCAACGCCGGCGCGCTGCGCATGGTGATGGACTCGCTGCGCTACTGGGTGCAGGACATGCACGTGGATGGCTTCCGCTTCGACCTGGCCACCATTCTCGGCCGCGAGCGCGCCGGCTTCGACCCCTCCGGCAGTTTCCTCGACGCGGTGCGCCAGGACCCGGTGCTGAACCAGGTGAAGCTGATCGCCGAGCCATGGGACATCGGTCCGGGAGGCTACCAGCTGGGCAATTTCGCGCCGGGCTGGGCCGAGTGGAACGACCGGTTCCGTGACAACCTGCGCGCGTTCTGGAAGGGCGACGAAGGCCAGCTGTCGGAGTTCGCCACGCGGCTGATGGGCTCGGCCGACCTGTTCGACCACAATGGCCGCCGCCCGGCCGCGTCGGTCAATTTCGTGACCGCGCACGACGGGTTCACCCTGCACGACCTGGTGAGTTACAACGACAAGCACAACATCGACAACGGCGAGGACGGCCGCGACGGCAGCGACCACAACATCTCCTGGAACCACGGCGCCGAAGGCCCCACTGACGACCCCGGCATCCTGTCGCTGCGCCGCCGCCAGATGCGCAACCTGCTGGCCAGCCTGCTGCTGGCGCAGGGCACGCCGATGCTGCTGGCCGGCGACGAATTCGGCCGCACCCAGAACGGCAACAACAACGCGTACTGCCAGGACAACTCGATCAACTGGATCGATTGGGAACGGGCAGCGAGCGAGGAAGGCCAGCAGCAGTCGCAGTTCGTGCGTCGCCTGCTGGCACTGCGTCGGCGCTATCCCCAGCTGCGCCGCAGCCGTTTCCTCGATGCCCGTGACGCGCACGGCACCGACGCCGCGCACTGGATCCGCCCGGATGGACAGCCGATGGAGGAAGGCGACTGGCACGCACCGCAGCAGCGTGCGCTGATGCTGCAGCTGCCGGCCGTGCCCGGCGACGGCGAGGGCAACGGCGTGGAGGGCATCCAGCTGATGCTGCTGGTCAATGCCGCCGCGGAGTCGCAGTCGTTCGCCCCCCCGCTGTTGGACAACACGCCGTGGCGGTTGCTGATCACCTCGGTCGACGACGCCCCGGTGCAGGCGGACGAGCAGGGGCATTGGCACCTTCCGGACCGCGCCATCGCGTTGCTGGCCAGCCGCGGTGGCAGCACGCACTGACCTCGCGCTGTTCCCGGCTCAAGGTTCGTCGGCGGGCGACATGCCGGGCGGGCGCGACAGCCACACCGGGCCTTCGCGGGCCCGGTCGTAGCCGACCTGGTAGAGCGCGGTCATGCGCGCGGGATCGAAACTGGCGGCGTCGGCCAGCGCAAGCCGGGAATCGATGGTGACCCAGGCAAAGCGCGCGCGGTCGCGGCGGGCGTAGGCGTACTCGCGGAACAGGTCGCCGATCATCCCGGCGCGACCGGCGACGTCGATGGAACGGAAGGCGATGCCCCGCAGCGAACGCTCGGCGGGGTCCGAGGCCGCGGCCAGCTGTCCGTTGTGGATCAGGAAGGTGCCGTAGGTGGCGGGTGCGCGAGACAGCCGGTTGTAGAGGCGCTGCGGATCGATGATGCCGGCGTGCAGGAAGATGTTGGCGGCAACGAACCCGTCCACATGCATTTCGTCGTAGCGCTTGCCCAGCACGTCGACCTCGATCAGCACCGGCGGAAAGGCGATCGGGATCGAGGCCGACGCCAGCATCACCCGTCGGAACAGCGCCAGCGCCTCGGGCGATCCGCGCGTGGCGATCAGGCCCATGTTCCAGACCACGAACTGGCGCGAATCCAGGTCGGCCGTTCCCATGTAGAGACGACGCCCGGCGCGGTGCTCGGCGGCGATCCTGGCCAGCAGCGGCGCATCGATGGCGCGTGCGATCAGTGCCTCCAGGGGGGCGGTATTCGCCAGTGCATCGCGGCGCAGCAGCGCCATCAGCGGATTACCGGCAGCGAACACATCGGCGTTGGAGGTGGTGGTGTAGAAGCGCCGCAGCGCGTCGTCATGGTCTGCGCCCAGGAACGCGTAGGGCGCCATCAGGGCGCCGGTCGACACCCCGGTGACGATCTTGAACGTCGGGCGGCTGCCGGTAGCGGTCCAGCCGTTGAGAAAGCCCGCACCGAAGGCACCGTTGGCGCCGCCGCCGGACAGCGCCAGGTGCGGGTAGTGGATGCGGCCGTCGGCGGCGACAGGAAACTGGTCCGGGCGCTCGTCGCGGATGGACTGCTCGAAATCCTCCTCCATGTCGCGGTTCGGCCGTCCGGCCCACGCGCGCACGTCCGGCATGCCCGGCACCACGGCCCAGGCGATCTGGTCGGCAGGCACCGGGGTGCGGGGCAGGGTGGCGCAGCCGCACAGCAGCAGGCACACCGCCAGGACAGCGGCGTACACAGGAGCGCAGCGGCAGGCGGAGCTCGTATCCACGCCTCAAGCGTGGCAGCAACGGGTGCGCCGAACCACAGTATTTCCCGCAGCGTAGGGACACGCCATGCGTGTCAGCGTGGACCTGCATCGCGCGATCCGGCACGGCGTGGACACGCATGGCGTGTCCCTACAGGTCCCAGGTGGGTGGGGTGCCGAATCCCTCCAGCAGGAACGCCGTCACCTCGCGCACCTTGCGCGACCGCAGCTTGTTCTCCGGTGACAGCAGCTGGATGTAGGAGGTCTCGGTCGCGACCGAGCCTTCCCACGCCCCGAGCAGCGGCACCAGGTGCTGCTCCGCAAAGCTTTCGCGGTGGTACAGCCAGCTGGGAAACAGCACCACGCCGTGCCCGTCGAGCGCGGCGGCGAGCAGCACTTCGGCGTTGTTGCTGCACAACGGCCCGCTGACGTTGATGCCTTCGAATGCCTGCGACGCTTCCTCGCGGAAGTACCAGCGCTGGGTGCCGAACTGGCCCTTGTAGAGCAGGCAACGGTGGTCCAGCAGGTCGGCGGGCACCTGCGGCGTGCCGTGCGCGGCCAGGTAGGCCGGGCTGGCGGCCACGATCTGCTGCTGGGCAGCGACGGTCCTGCCGATCAATCCCGAATCCACCTGTGGCCCGATCCTTACCGTGATATCCACGCCTTCCTGCACCGGGTCGATGTACGCATCGGTGAGCTGGAGTTCAACATCCAGCGCCGGGTGCCCGGCCTGCAGTGCGTTGATCCGTCGGGCCACGTGCAGCCGCCCGAAGGCTTCCGGCGCGTTGATGCGCAGCCGGCCACTCAACCCACCGTCATCGCGCCCCAGGTCGTCCACGGCCGCATCCAGCAGCTCGATCGCCTCCCGCACCTGCTGGTGGAAGCGTTCGCCATCCTCGGTCAGCCGCACCGCGCGGGTGCTGCGGTAGAACAGCTGGCGGCCCAGGTCTTTTTCCAGCGCGGCGATGAAGCGCGACACCGAGGAGGCCGGCACCCGGAAATGCCGGGCGGTGGCCAGGAAGCTGCTGGTGCTGGCCACCATCAGGAAGTAGCGCAGGGCCTTGAGCTGCATGGGGAGTGCTCCATAAATGCCATTTGAGCAATTGTGATTTGCCCGTTGGCCGGATTGTAGCTTTATCGGCATCTGCCTAGCATGCACACCTGCCCGCACTGGCGGGCCCCTCCCCAGGAACACCGCAATGACGTCCTTGTTCACCCCGTTCGATCTCGCCGGCACGCCGCTCCGCAACCGCGTGGTGATGGCGCCGCTGACCCGCGCCCGCGCGCCCAACGACATTGCCGACGAGCGCATCGCGCTCTATTACGCCCAGCGCGCCACGGCCGGCCTGATCGTCAGCGAGGGCACGCCGATCTCGCAGGAAGGACAGGGGTATCTGTTCAACCCCGGCATTTTCCGCCCCGAACAGATCGAAGGCTGGCGCCTGGTGACCAACTCGGTGCATGCCGTCGGTGGCCGCATCGTCGCGCAGTTGTGGCACGTGGGCCGGGTTTCGCACCCGACCATCCAGGCCGACGGCAGGCTGCCGGTGAGCGCCAGCTCGAAGCAGGCGGTGGGCGCGCAGGCGTTCGGCCTGGACGACGCCGGCAACCCCGCGCTGGTCGCGCCGCCGGCACCACGCCAGCTGGCTACCGATGAGATCGCCCGCATCGTCGGCGAGTTTGCCCAGGCCGCCGCCAATGCCATCGACGCCGGCTTCGATGGCGTGGAGATCCACGGTGCGAACGGGTACCTGCACGAGCAGTTCCTCAATCCGCGGGTCAATGACCGAACCGACGCATACTCGGCCGACAGCATGGCCAATCGCCTGCGCTTCACCCTGGAGGTGATCGACGCGGTGGTGGCCCGGATCGGCGCCGCACGCACCGGCATCCGGCTGTCCCCGTACGGTCAGCTGTTCGACATGCCGCTGCACGACGAGATCGACAGCACCTATGCCGCGCTGAGCAGCGAGATCGGCAAGCGCGGTCTGGCGTTCGTGCACCTGATGGACCAGTCCGGCTTCAAGGTCGGCGAGGTGGTCGTCGACGGTGGCGCCGGGAGCGGGTTCCAGGGGCTGCTGCGCACCATGCGCGGCAACCTGCCGAACACGGCGCTGATCCTGGCCGGCGGCCTGGACCGCGCACGCGCCCAACAGCTGATCGACACCGGCCTGATCGATCTGGCGGCCTTCGGCACGCCGTTCATCGCCAATCCGGACCTGGTCGCCCGTCTGCAGAACGGCTGGCCGTTGAACACGCCGGACCGCGCCACGTTCTACGGCGGCGGCGCGAAGGGGTATATCGATTACCCGAGCTACCAGGCCGCCTGATCGGCGAACGCATCGGTGGCGCGCACCAGCGCGTCCACCGTGGCCGGTTCGGTCGCGCTGTGGCCGGACAGCACCATCTCCAGTCGGGCCTCTGGCCAGGCCTGTGACAGGTCCCACGCACTGCGCGGCGGACAGATGATGTCGTAACGCCCCTGCACGATCACCCCGGGCAGGTGGCGGATGCGGTCGATGTCGCGCAGCAGCTGTGCCGGTGCCAGGAAGGCGTGGTGGCGGAAGTAATGCGCTTCGATCCGCGCCTTGGCCAAGGTCTCCAGCGGATCGGCGAGAGACACGCCGTCGACCTCATGTACCAGCGTGGCGGCGAAATCTTCCCACCCCAGCCAGGCCTGTGCGGCCGCTATGCGGGTCGCCAGGTCCGCATTGTCCAGCCTTCTCCAATAGGCCTCGATCAGGTTGTCGTGCTCGGCCTCCGGCACGTGCGCGGCATAGCGCGCCCAGCGTTCCGGGAACACCCAGCGGGCGCCGCCGTCGGCTTCATTGAACCACCGGTTCTCTTCAGCGCGGCCCAGGTAGACCCCGCGCAGGATCAATCCCATGGCACGATCCGGGTGCGCCTGCGCATAGGCCAGGGCGAGCGTGGAGCCCCACGAGCCGCCGAATACCAGCCAGCGTTCGATTCCGAGCCGGCTACGCACGATCTCGATGTCCGACACCAGATGCGCGGTGGTGTTGTCGCGCAGCTCGCCAAACGGCGTGGAGCGCCCACTGCCACGCTGGTCGATCAGGACGATGCGGTAGCGGTGGGGGTCGAAAAAGCGTCGGTGGGTGGGGGAGGTTCCCGCGCCGGGGCCACCGTGCAGGAAAACGACCGGAATGCCGTCCGGCACCCCGCACTCTTCCACGTGCAGGGTGTGCAGGTCATCGACGTCGATCTTGTGTTCGCGCAGCGGCGCGAGGGGCGGGTAGAGCGCGCGCATGGGCGACCTTGGGTGGGAGCGGATGCAGTGTAGCTGCCACCCGCGCATCGGGCGTGCAGGGCATCTCGCGACCCGGGCGCTGCCGTCATTCCTGGGCTACGGCAACCTCTACCTCGCGCGCGGTGTCGCGCAGCAGTTCCACGGTGAAATCCGGGGATCCCTTCCGTGCCTCGATGACCACGGCATCGCCGGTGTCCACCGCCACCCGGTAGCGGTCGCCAAGGCGCGTGGCGATGGCCGTGCGCGCGGCACTGGCAATGGAGGCTTCGGAGTCGCCCTGGTTGATCGGCACGTCGATGTGCATCGGCATTTCGTCCTTGAGCCACACCCGGAAGCTGATGACGCCGTTGGATTCGGCCGCGTCATGGATGGCCAGGCGCCAACTGTTGGCCGGCGTCGGCAGCGGCGTGTCGGTGGCGCGCGGGCTGAACATCGGCGCGAACTGTGCCATGGCGGTGGGGCTGCCCGCGACCAGCAGGCACGCACTGAGGGCGAGCGTGGTCTTGAGGAGGGAGGATCGGGTAGGGCGGTTCATGGGCGTGGCCAGTGGGTAAACAGCGGATTCGTAGCGCTGTTTCTACGCGCCTGCGGGTAATCTGGACGTCAATGAGCCCGTCGCCTTTCCATCACGCCCTTGTTCCGTTTGAACCTGCGACCCGTGCCTGGTTCGCTTCCGCCTTCCCTGCCCCTACACCGGTGCAGGCGGCGGCGTGGGCCGCCATCGGTCAGCGCCAGCACACGCTGGTGATCGCGCCCACCGGTTCGGGCAAGACCCTGGCCGCGTTCCTGCACGCCATCGACCAGCTGTTCCGGCAGCGCCTGAACGACACGTCGCCACGCCGCACACGCGTCCTTTACATTTCCCCGATCAAGGCATTGGGCGCCGATGTGCAGCGCAACCTGCAGCTCCCGCTGCAGGGCGTGAATGCGGAGCGCGAGCGGCGCGGCGATCCACCGGTCACGCTGGGCGTGGCGGTGCGCACCGGCGACACGCCGACCGCCGAGCGCGCGCGCATGCTCCGGCGCCCGCCCGACATCCTGATCACCACGCCGGAATCGCTGTTCCTGATGCTGACCTCGAAGGCGCGCGACACGCTGCGCGAGGTGGATACCGTGATCGTGGATGAGATCCACGCAGTGGCGGGCAGCAAGCGCGGCACGCACCTTGCGCTGAGCCTGGAACGATTGGACGCGCTGCTGGCAGTGCCGGCGCAGCGCATCGGCCTGTCCGCGACCGTGCGCCCGGTGGAGCGGGTGGCGGCGTTCCTGGGCGGCGACCGGCCGGTGACCGTGGTCGACCCGGACAGTCCGCGCCAGCTGGAGGTGCGCATCGTGGTGCCGGTGGAGGACATGGCCGACCTGCCGGCGCACGCGGGGCCGGCGGGTGCGCGGGACGTGGGCGGGCGGGCCGGTTCGATCTGGCCGCATGTGGAAGCCAGCATCCTCGACCAGGTCCTGCAGCGCCGGTCCACCATCGTCTTCGCCAACGCGCGCGGCGTCGCCGAAAAACTCACCGCTCGGCTCAACGAGCTGTACGCCGAACGCGTGGCCCGCGAGGCGGGGCAGGTGCTGCCGACGCCGGTGCCCGAGCAGTACGGTTCGTTCACCGGCAGCACCGTATCGCGCGTGCTGGACAGCCCGGCGCTCATCGCCCGCTCGCATCATGGATCGGTGTCGAAGGAACAGCGGCGCGACATCGAACAGTCGCTCAAGGACGGCAGCCTGCGCTGCGTGGTGGCCACCTCCAGCCTGGAGCTGGGCATCGACATGGGACTGGTGGACCTGGTGATCCAGGTGGCCGCGCCGCCGTCTGTGGCCAGCGCGCTGCAGCGCATCGGACGCGCCAGCCACCAGGTCGGCGGCACGTCGACCGGGCTGGTGTATCCGCGCACCCGGCGCGACCTGATCGACGCCACCGTGGCCATCCAGCGCATGCTGGCGGGGCAGATCGAAGCGGTCGATCCGCCGCGCAACCCGCTGGACGTGCTGGCCCAGCAGACCGTGGCCGCCGCCTCGATGGAAACGCTGCAGGTCGACCAGTGGTACGCGACGGTGCGCCGCGCCGCGCCGTACGCCACCCTGCCACGCAGCGCCTTCGATGCGACCCTGGACATGCTGGCCGGGCGCTATCCGTCCGACGATTTCGCCGGCTTCCGGCCCCGCCTGGTCTGGAACCGGCAGCGCGGCGAGCTGAGTGCGCGCCCCGGGGCCAGGCAGTTGGCCGTGACCAGCGCCGGCACCATTCCCGACCGCGGCATGTACAGCGTGATCCTGCCCGAGGGCGAGGAACGCGCGGGCTCGCGCCGGGTCGGCGAACTCGACGAGGAAATGGTGCACGAATCGCGGGTCAATGACGTGATCACGCTGGGGGCCACCTCCTGGCGCATCGAGCAGATCACCCACGACCAGGTGGTGGTGACCCCGGCGCCGGGACGGTCGGCGCGGCTGCCGTTCTGGCGCGGCGAAGGCGTAGGCCGCCCGGCGGAACTGGGACAGGCGGTCGGCGCATTCCTGGCCGCGATGGATGAAGATGCGGCCCGTGGCGCCATCGCGCCGGCGCATCTTCGGGAACTGCAACGCTGCGGCCTGCAACCCAATGCCATCGCCAACATCGTGGGACTGCTGGATGAGCAGCGCCAGGCGACCGGCGTGCTGCCCACCGACCGGCGGCTGGTGGTGGAGCGCTGCCGCGACGAGTCCGGCGACTGGCGGGTGATGCTGCATTCGCCGTACGGACGACGCGTGCACGATCCGTGGGCGCTGGCCCTGGCCGCGCGCATCCAGGACCGCTGGGGCGTGGATCCGGCGGTGGTGGCCAGCGACGACGGCATCATCCTGCGGCTGCCCGATTCGACCGGGCGGTTGCCCGGCGCGGAGCTGTTCCTGTTCGATCCGGAGCGGCTGCGCCGCGAGGTGAACCAGTCGGTGGGGGGCTCGGCGCTGTTCGCGGCGCGCTTCCGCGAGTGCGCCGCGCGTGCGCTGCTGCTGCCGCGGCGCAGCCCGGGGCGGCGCTCGCCGCTGTGGCAGCAGCGGTTGCGCTCGGCCGAGCTGCTGGCCATCGCACAGCGCTATCCCGACTTCCCGATCCTGATCGAGACCGCGCGCGAATGCCTGCAGGACGTCTACGACCTGGAGGCACTGGATGCGCTGATGCGGCGCCTGGCCGAGGGCAGCATCGAGATCGCCGAAGTCACCACCGAGGTGCCGTCGCCGTTCGCCGCCAACCTGTTGTTCGGCTATGTCGCCGAGTTCATGTACGGCACCGATGTGCCGCTGGCCGAGCGCCGTGCGTCGGTGTTGTCGCTGGACACCGGCCTGCTCGGTGAGCTGCTCGGCCAGGTGGACCTGGGCGAACTGCTGGACGCCAGCGTGGTGGAACAGGTCGAGCGTGAGCTTCAGCGATTGGCGCCGGAGCGCCAGGCGAGTGGCAAGGAAGGGCTGGCCGACCTGCTGCGTGAACTGGGGCCGTTGAGCGAGGCCGATGCCGCGCTGCGACTGACCGATGCCACGCAGGCGGGGACCCACCTGGCCGCACTGCAGCACGAGCAACGCGCCTTCCCGCTGCTGCTTGCTGGCCGCCCGGCCTGGGCCGCGGTGGAAGACGCGGCGCGGCTGCGCGATGCGCTGGGCGTGGTGCTGCCGGACGGGCTTCCCGCCATCTTCCTGCAGCCGGGCGACGATCCGCTGGGGGAAGTGCTGGGGCGCTACGCTCGCACCCATGCACCGTTCACCACCGCAGATGTCGCGCAGCACTGGGGCCTGGGCGTGGCGGTGGCCGATGCGGGACTGGAGGCGTTGTCGGCGCAGGGCAAGGTGTTGAGCGGCCACTTCGGCGTTGCGCAGCGCGATGCCGCAGTGGCAGGTGCGACCGGACCGGTGCCGCTGGCGCGGCGCGAATGGGTGGGCGACGGCGTGCTGCAGCGGTTGCGGGTGCGCTCGCTGCAGGCGGCGCGTGAAGCGACCCGCCCAGCACCGCGCGACGCCTATGTCGGCCTGCTGATGCAGCGCCAGGAGCTGGTGGCCGATGCCGCCGTCGCCCACCGCACCGGCGCCGTGCCTGCAGGTGGACCGCTGCAGGGCGCCGATGGCGTGCTGCGCGTGGTGGAACTGCTGGCCGGGGTTCCGTTGCCGGCCTCCGCATGGGAGAACCAGATCCTGCCGGCGCGCGTGGCCGACTACACGCCCGCGGTGCTGGACGGGTTGCTCGCAACAGGCAGCGTGGTGTGGGCGGGACACGGCAAGCTGGGCGACGACGACGGCATGGTGTCGCTGCACCTGCAGGCGCTCGCAGGTGAATCCCTGCCGCCGCCGCCGGCATTCGAGCCGTCGTCGTTGCAGGCGGCCATCCTGCAGGTGCTGGCCGACGGCGGCGCGTTCTTCGCGCGCCAGCTGTGGGCGGCGGTGCTGGCGCGCACGGAGGGCGCCGGCATCGACAGGCCGGATCCGGAGGCGCTGCACGATGCGCTGTGGGAGCTGGCCTGGGCCGGATGGGTCAGCACCGATCTGTGGACGCCGCTGCGGCATCTGTCGGGCGCGCGTCCGCCGCGTCCGCGCGTGATCCGCCCGGCGCGGCAGGGCCGGTATGCGCGGGGCAGGGCGATGATGCACCCGCCCGGGCTCGACGACAGCCACGCGCTGCACGAGGTGACGTCCGCGGCCTCGCTGGCCGGTCGCTGGTCGCTGCTGCAGCGCCCGGCCACCAGCGACACCGTGCGCGCGGTGGCGCTCGCCGAAGGGCTGCTGGACCGCTACGGCATCGTCACCCGCGGTGCCGCCGTCGCCGAAGGCATCGCCGGCGGTTTCCCCGCGCTGGTGCAGGTGTACCGCAGCATGGAAGATGCCGGTCGGGTGCTGCGTGGGCGTTTCGTGGAGGGCATGGGCGGTGCGCAGTTCGCCGAGCGTGGCCTGGTCGATGCGCTGCGCGAGGTGGCGGACGCACAGCCGCAGGGCGGCATCGGCGCCACCCTGGGGCTGTCGGCGGTGGATCCGGCCAATCCGTTCGGCCCGGTACTGCCCTGGCCGGCGCACCGCGCGGTACTGCGCCCGGTACGTCGGCCGGGGGCGCTGGTGGTGATCGGTGGCGGCCAGCCCAGGATGTACCTGGCCCAGGGCGGGCGGCAGTTGCTGACCTGGTTCGATGGCGCCGGAGCCGATGCGGCGCTGGCGGCTGCCGCGCAGGCGTTGGTGATCGCGCTGCGCCGTGGGCGGCGGCTGTCGTTCACGCTGGAACTGATCGATGACCAGCCGGTGCGGCGCGATGCAGTGAGCGACGCGCTGCGGGCGGCGGGCTTCAGCAGCGCGCCGAAGGGGTTGGCGTGGGACGGGTAAAGGCGGTCAGGCAGGGTCGATGAGGCCGAGGTCGCGAGCGGTGCGCAGGTGCTCGGGGGTGTCGATGTCCAGGGCCAGTCCGGGCGCCTCGAGCAGGAACAGGGAGGACGCGGGCAGCGCGCGCAGGCGGGCGCGGAAGCCGCTGTCGGGGGTGCCGGGGGTGAGGTGGGTGAACCAGGGGCCGGGGATTACGGCCGGGACGCCGGGGGTGTTCGAGGCGTTTGGTGGGTCGGTTGACACGCAGGGCGTGTCACGACGCGATGTGGGGGTTGAGCGGGTTGCAGCGCAGCCGGAGGAGGCGTTGGAGGCGCCCCTCAACAACGCGTGGAGGTGCGCGGCTTCCAGCGCGGGTTGATCGCAGGTGATGACCAGCACCTGCGCGAATTCCGCCACATACGGCGCGGCGGTGTCCAGGCTGCTGCGCATGCCGCGGCCGGGATCGGGATTGATTGCCAGGGTGCACGGCTGGCCGGCCAGCGCTTCGCGCAGGAGATCGGCGTCGGGGGGCAGCACGGCCACCACGGCGCCCGGCGTGGTGCTGCGCGCCAGCCGCACCATGCGGTGCAGCAGCGTTTCACCGTTGATGCGCAGGAGCTGCTTGGGCTGGCCCAGCCGCGAGCTGGCGCCGGCCGCCAGGACCACTACGGCGTGGCCGCGTGGCGCGCCCGCGGTCATGTCAGTCCCGGTGCCGCGTGACGCCACGCCTGCAGCTGGGCGGCGATGCTCAGCGCGATCGCATCCGGACCGCGTCCGCCCAGCGCCAGCCCGACCGGTGAGCGCAGGCGGGGCGAGAGCGCGGCGCAGGCGGCCGCCGGCAGCACCTTGAACAGGTCATCGCGGCGTCGGGCGGGCCCCAGCAGGCCGATGAAGGGGATGTCCGTGGCCGCCAGCTGCTCCAGTGCGTCCCGATCCAACTCGAAGTTGTGATGCATCACCAGCACCGCGTCGGGCGACGCGCCGGACCACACACCCTCACCGGGGCGCTGCGTGGGCGGCGGCGGCAGGGCATCGGGCAGCCGCGCCCGCCAGCGTTCGCGCGGCTCCACCACCTGCACCCGCCACCCCAGCCCCTGCAGCAGTGGAAGCAGCGGCGTGGCCTCCGGGCCAGCGCCGAGCAGCAGCGCGCGGGGCGCGGGGCGCCACTGCAACCGCCACTGCATGGCACCGCTGTTCCATTCCACCGGCAGGCTGGGCAGGGTGGTCGACACTTCGGCGGCGCCGCAGCGCCAGCTCAGCCGGCCACCGGCGTGCAGCTGCAATGCCAGGGTGTTGTCGCCCTGCAACCAGGTCTCCAGCACGGCCTCGATGCCCGGTACTGCCGCCATCGGAATCAGCGCGACCCGCTGCCGACCACGACAGCCCACGGCATTGCCACCAAACATGGCCTCGTCGTCGCGGGTATCGATCTCCATCCAGTCCAGCGCGCCACGGTCGGCGGCGTCGAGCGCGCGCCGTTCGATCTCCGGCTCCAGGCAGCCGCCGCTGAGCCAGCCCACATGGACGGCGTCGCTGAAGTGCACCAGGGTGCCGGCGCGCGTGTACGTGGAGCCTTCGGTCTCCAGCACTATCGCCAAGGCAGCGCGCCGGTTGGCGCGCACCGCATCGAGCGCAGCCTGCAGCACACGGCCCGGGTTGCCGTCTTCGGCATCCAGCGCAGTGGTGACGCGTCCGGCGCTCATCCGATCGCGGGCAGCCCGGCCAGCAGCTTGTCCAGCGTGATCGGGTACTCCCGCACCCGGGTGCCGGTGGCGTTGTAGATGGCGTTGGCCACCGCCGCGCTGACCCCGCACAGGCCGAGCTCGCCCACACCCTTGGCCTTCATCGGCGACGACACCGGGTCCGTTTCGTCCAGGAATACCACTTCCTGGTGGGGAATGTCGGCGTGCACCGGTACCTCATAGCCGGCCAGGTCGTGGTTGACGAAGAAGCCCAGCCGCGTATCCACCGCCAGTTCCTCCGACAAGGCCGCGCCCACGCCCATGGTCATCGCGCCGATCACCTGGCTGCGTGCGGTTTTCGGGTTCAGGATGCGGCCGGCCGCGCACACCGCCAGCATGCGCCGGATCCGGCTTTCGCCGGTGGCCACGTCCACGCCCACTTCAACGAAATGCGCGGCGAAGGTGGACTGCTGGAACTTCTCCTCCAGCTCGGCGAACTCGATGCTGTCTTCCACCACCAGCTCGCCGTCGGCGGCGGCCTTGCCCAGGGCGACACGCTTGCCGCCGGCGCTGACCTGCCCGTCGGCAAACGCCGCCGTGGCCGGGTCCAGTCCCAGTTTCGTCGCTACCGCCTCGCGCAGCTTGGTGCACGCCGCGAACACGCCTGCGGTGGAACTGTTGGCGCCCCATTGGCCGCCGGAACCCGCCGAGGCCGGGAAGCTGGAATCGCCCAGCTTCACCGTCACCTTCTCGATGGGCACGCCCAGCATCTCTGCGGCGGTCTGGCCCAGGATGGTGTAGCTGCCGGTGCCGATGTCGGTCATGTCGGTTTCCACCGTGACCTGGCCCGTGGCATCCAGGCGCGCGCGCGCACCCGACTTCATCACCAGGTTGTTGCGGAAGCCGGCGGCCACGCCCATGCCCACCAGCCAGCGGCCATCGCGCTGCTGGCCGGGGCGCGCATTGCGCTTGTTCCATCCAAAGCGCTTCGCACCGTCGCGCAGGCACTGCACCAGCTGGCGCTTGGAGAAGGGTCGTTCCGGATTGGCCGGGTCCACTTGGGTGTCATTGCGGATGCGGAACTCGACCGGATCCAGGCCGAGCTTTTCGGCCATTTCATCCATCGCGATTTCCAGCGCCATCAGCCCCGGCGTTTCGCCCGGCGCGCGCATGGCGTTGCCTTCCGGGAGGTCCAGGTGCGCCAGGCGCAACCCGGCCAGCCGGTTGGCGCCTGCATACATCAGCTTGGTCTGCTGGATCGCTTCTTCGGGGGAGCCGCCGGGCAGGTTGCCCGACCACGATTCGTGACCGATCGCGGTGAGCGTCCCCTGCGCGGTGGCACCCAGCCGGATGCGCTGCAGCGTGGCGGGACGATGGGTGGTGTTATTGGCGATCTGCGGGCGCGACAGCGCGACCTTGACCGGGCGCTTCGCTGCGCGCGCACCCAATGCCGCCAGCAGCACGTCCGAACGGACGAACAGTTTGCCGCCAAAGCCGCCGCCGATGTACGGCGACACCAGGCGCACGTTCTCCTTCGGCAGTCCCAGGGTCTTGGCCAGGTCGGTCTTGCCCCAGTCGATCATCTGGTTGGAGGTCCACACCGTGAGCTTGTCGCCTTCCCACGCGGCGAGGGTGGCGTGCGGCTCCATCATCGCGTGCGACTGGTCGGGGGTGTGGTACAGCGCATCCAAGGTCACCGGTGCCTCGCCGAAGGCCTTCTCGAAATCGCCCACGCGGGCGTCCGGATCGGTCTTCTGGAAGTTGGTGCCGGCCTTCTTCGCCGCGGCCAGGTCGTAAGCGCCTTTCTGCGTGGTGTAGCGAACCTTGACCAGGCCGGCCGCGGCGCGCGCCTGTTCAAAGGTCTCGGCCACCACCAGCGCCAGCGCCTGGTGGTAATGCGAGATCTCCGGCCCGCCCAGCAGCGCGGCGGTATTGCGTTGCGACTTCTGCAATGGCCCGGCGTTGTCGGCGGTGACGATGGTCAGCACCCCCGGGGAGCGGCGTGCGGCATCCAGGTCCATGCTGCTGACCCGGCCCTTGGCGATGCCGGCCGTGACCACGTAGCCGTATGCCGGCGCGGCCACCGCGTCGTGGCGTTCGTAGGCATAGGGGGCATGGCCGGTGGTCTTGAGCGGACCGTCGATACGGTTCAACGGCTGGCCGACCACCTTGAGCTGGTCGATCGGATTCTTTCCTGCAGGCGTGTCGAATTTCATGGCTTATCCCTTCGCCTCCAGCAGCACGGCGGCGAGCGTGCGTTCGGCCAGCTGCACCTTGAAGGCGTTCTGTGACGAGGGCGTCGCGCCTTTCAGCAGCGAGGCCATGACGGCAGCCGCACCCTGCGGCAACAGCGCGTCGGCTTCCGGCGTGCGCCAGGGCTTGTACGCCACGCCGCCCAGGGCGACCCGACCACTGCCGTCGCGCTGGACCACCGCGGCCACCGACACCAGCGCGAAGGCGTATGAGGCGCGGTCGCGCACCTTGCGGTAGATGTGGGTCCCGCCAAGCGGCGCAGGCAGCACCGCGGCGGCGATCAGTTCGCCCTTGTCGAGCACGGTTTCCACCTGCGGGGTGGTGCCGGGCGCGCGGTACAGGTCATTGAGCGGGATGCGCCGGCTGGAACCGTCCGGGCGGATGGTTTCCACCACCGCGTCCAGCGCCATCATCGCCACCGCCATGTCGCTGGGATGGGTGGCAATGCAGGCCGGGCTGGCACCCACCACCGCCAGCTGTCGGCTGATCCCGCCGATGGCCCCGCAGCCACTGCCCGGCAGGCGCTTGTTGCACGGTTGGGCAGTGTCGTAGAAATACGGGCAGCGGGTACGTTGCAGCAGGTTGCCCGCCGTGGTCGCCTTGTTGCGCAGCTGGCCGGAAGCGCCGGCAACCAGCGCGCGGGTCAGCAGCGCGTAATCGCGGCGCACGCGCGCGTCTGCCGCCAGGTCGGTGTTGCGCACCAGCGCGCCGATGCGCAGGCCGCCGTCCTCGGTGGCCTCGATGGTGTCCAGCGCCAACCCGTTCACGTCGATCAGGTGCGCCGGGGTTTCGATCTCCAGCTTCATCAGGTCCAGCAGGTTGGTGCCGCCGGCGATGAAGCGGGCGCCCTGGGTACGGGCGGCCGCGGCGGCCGCTTCGGCCGGGGAGGTGGCGCGTTCGTAACTGAAGGCCCTCATGCGCGCTTGCCTCCTACGTCTTCGATCGCCTCGACGATGTTGGAGTACGCGCCGCAACGGCACAGGTTGCCGCTCATGCGCTCCCGGATCTCATCGGTGGACAGTGGGGTACGTGCCTGCAGATCGCCGGTGACGTGGCTGGGGATGTTGTCGCGCACCTCCTGCAGCACCGCCACCGCCGAGCAGATCTGGCCAGGCGTGCAGTAACCGCACTGGTAGCCGTCGTGCTTGACGAACGCGGCCTGCATCGGGTGCAGGTTGTCCGGGCTGCCGAGTCCCTCGATGGTGGTGATTTTCGCGCCCTGGTGCATCACGGCCAGGGTGAGGCAGGCGTTGATCCGGCGGCCGTCGACCAGCACCGTGCACGCGCCGCACTGGCCATGGTCGCAGCCCTTCTTGGTGCCGGTCAGGTGCAGGTGCTCGCGCAGCGCGTCGAGCAGGGTCACCCGGGTGTCCAACTGCAGGGTGCGTGGACGACCATTGACCTCGAAGGCGACCTCGGCGCTGACCGGCGCGCGGGCGCCGGCCGGGTTTCCCTGGGCCTCGGCAACGGCGGCGGGCAGGACCATGGTGGTGGCCGATCCGGCGCCGAGTTTCAGCACGTCGCGTCGCGACAGGGAAAGGTGCGGAGGGGTAGACATCGGTTGGCTCCTCGTTGGCTGCTGCCGCCTGGCTCACGGGATGGGCACGGGCACGCCCCAAGCGTGCCGACCGGGCCATCTTGGGGGAGCCGCAGTCGGCATACGGTGAAACGGGTGGAGGCAGGCGGGCCGATCAACGCATGACCTTGTCCGGGGTGATCGGCGTGCTGCGGATCCGCTTGCCGGTGGCGTGGTAGATCGCGTTGCTGATCGCGGCGGACACCCCGACCAGGCCGATCTCGCCCACGCCCTTGGCCCCCAGGCTGCTCACCACCCGGTCGTCCTCGTCGGCGAACAACACCTCGATGTCGTGGATATCGGCGTTCACGGACACGTGGTACTGGGCCAGGTCGTGGTTCATGAACCGGCCGAAGCGGTGATCCGACTCCGTCTGCTCATGCAGCGCCTCGCCGATACCCCAGATCACACCGCCGATGATCTGGCTGCGTGCGGTGGTGGGATTGAGGATGCGCCCGGCGGCGATCGCGCTGACCACCCGCATCACCCGCACCGTGCCCAGTTCTTCGTCCACCCGGACCTCCACGAACACCGCGCTGTGGGTGGCGCGGACGAACCTGCGCTGCTCCAGGATGTTGGGCAGCAGCAGGTATTTCGCGTCGATGCTGGACAGCCCTGCGCGGTCGAGCAGGTCGGTCAGCGGGATGGCTGTCCCAGGGTCGGCGCCCAGCGCCATGCGTCCCTCGGCGAAGACCACGTCCTCCAGCCGCGCGCGTGCGAATTCGGCGCGGCCCTGTTTGCGGGCCAGCGCAAGCAGCTGCTTCTTCAACTTCCCGCAGGCCCCCTCGACCGCCGAGCCGACGGTGGCGACGTGGGACGAGCCGCCTTCGATGGGCGCGACGGGCAGGGTGGAATCCCCCATCTGGAAGCTCACCTGCTCGAGCGGCAGACCCAGCGCCTCGGCGGCGATCATGCTCATCACCGTATAGGTGCCGGTGCCGATATCGCTGGCGGCGCTGCTCACCACCAGCCGTCCATCGGCGTGCAGTTCGGCGTGGGCGCGCGCGAACATCTGCATCGCATCCCACTGGCCGGTGGCCATGCCCCAGCCGACCCATTCGTCGCCCTCGCGACGTGCGCGCGGCAACGGGGCGCGCTGGCTCCAGCCGAAGCGTTCGGCGCCCAGCTGGTAGCACTCGCGCAGTGCCTTGGTGGAAAACGGCTTGCCGTCGGCCGGGTTGGTCTCGGCGTAGTTCTTCAGGCGCAGCGCCAACGGGTCCATGCCGATCTTCGCGGCCAGCTCGTCCATCGCCACTTCCAGCGCGTGCATGCCGTGGGCGGCACCGGGCGCGCGCATGTCCATCGGGCTGTACTGGTCCAGGTCGACCAGCTTGTAACCCAGGTGTACGTTGTCGCAGGTGTACAGCTGGCCGCTCCAGTTGACCACGACTTCGACGTAATCCTCGATACGGGAGGTCTCGGCGATGGCGTCGTGCGAAATCGAGCGGAGGGTACCGTCGGCCTCGGCCGCCAGCTTCACCCGCTGCACGGTTTCCGGCCGGTGGCCGAAGGTGAACATCTGCTGGCGGGTCAGCACCACTCTGACCGAACGTTCCAGCGCGAGCGACCCCATGACCGCCAGCGCCAGCTGGTATTGCGGCCGCAGGCCCGACCCGAACGCGCCGCCCACATAGGGGTTGCGCACGGTGACCTTCTTCTTGGGCAGGCCGAACACCTGCGACACGTACCAGCGACTGTTCTGCGAGCCCTGGGTCTTGTCGTAGATGGTGAGGTGGCCATCGTCGCCGCGGATGACGGTACTGGCGAACAGCTCCATCGGGTTGTGGTGTTCCACCGCATGGTGGAAGTCCGACACCACCTGGTGGGGCGCGGCGGCGAAGGCTTCCTGCGGGTCACCCTTGTCCTTGGGCGGTGCCGAGAAGCCCGCTTTCATCTTGCGCGGCTCGTACGCGCGTCCGATCGCGGCGAGGAGGTTGGTGTCGTGCTCCTCGACCGCATAGAAGACTTCCACCCGCTCGGAAGCTTCGCGGGCCGCCTCGAAGGTCTCCGCCAGCACCAGCGCCACGGGCTGGCCGCTGTACAGCACTTCATCGTCATGCAGCGGGCGGAACGGCTTGCCAGCGGGTGCGGTCATGTCCTTGTAGAACAGGCCATTGCCGCGCATGTGCGGTCGGTTGAGATGGGTGATGATCCTCAGCACGCCGGGTACCGCTTCAGCGGACTGCAGGTTGAAGCCAACGATGCGGCCCTTGGCGATGGTGCTGCTCACCGCCACGCCGTAAACCAGTTCACCCTCCGGGAACCATTCGGCCGCATAGCGCGCCTGGCCGGTGACCTTGGCGCGCCCGTCGATGCGGGGCGTGCCGGTGCCGGTCGGCACGTGGCCGGTGCCGGGGACGGCAACCGGCGGCTGCAGGGGCAGGTTCATGCGGCATCTCCGGCAGGCAGCAGGGGCTCGCCCTGGTTGGTCACCGTCCCGTTCGCGGCGGTGGTGAGCGCGCGGACGATGGCGCGGTGGGCGAGCGGGATCTTGAAGGCGTTCTGGCCCTGCGGGACGGCGCCGTCCAGCAGCCTGTCGGCCGCCGCCGCGAACGCCTCGGTGCCGGGGCGCTGGCCAACCAGAAGGGCTTCTGCCGCCGGATCACGCCACGGCTTGTGGGCAACGCCGCCCAGCGCGAGGCGCGCGCCGCGAATGCTGCCGTCATCCGCGATATCCAGTGCCGCCGCCACGGAGACCAGCGCGAAGGCGTAGGACAACCGTTCGCGCAACTTCAGGTAGGTGCTGTGCGCGGCGTATTCCGGCGCCGGTGGCAGTTCGATGCGCAGGATCAGTTCGTCCGGCTGCAGCGTGCTGTCGATATGCGGGGCATCCGCCGGCAGGCGGTGGAACCCGGCGAACGGGATGGTCCGTTCGCCCCGCACGCTGGCCACGTGCACCGTGGCCTCCAGCGCTGCAAGCGCCACGCACATGTCTGAAGGGTGGGTGGCAATGCAGTGTTCGCTGGCCCCGAGAATTGCGTGATGGCGGGTCAGCCCACCCAGTGCCGAGCAGCCGGTGCCGGGTTCGCGCTTGTTGCAGGGCGTGGCCCGGTCATAGAAATACGTGCAGCGCGTACGCTGCAGCAGGTTGCCACCATTGCTCGCCATGTTGCGCAGCTGCGGCGAGGCAGCGGCTAGCATCGCGGCCGACAACAGGGGATAGTTGCGTTCCACCAGCGGATGCCAGGCGGTATCGGCGTTGCGCGCGGTGGCGCCCAGGCGCAGCCCGCCGTCTTCGCGCGGTTCGATGGCATCCAGCGGCAGCCGGTTCACGTCCACCAGGGCAGCCGGAGTCATCAACTGCAGCTTCATCAGGTCGAGCAGGTTGGTGCCGCCGGCGATGAAGCGGGTGGTGTTGGCGCCTTCGGAATCGGCGAGGGCCTGCAGCGCCTGCTGCACCGATTCGGCGCGCTGGTAGGTCGGGGGAATCATGCCGGCACCGTCCCGGGCACCCAGTCTTTCGGGGTCGGTCTGGCGCGCTCGTCGTCGCCGTCCAGCACCGACATCACCGCATCGGTGATCTGCGGATAGGCGCCGCAGCGGCAGATGTTGCCACTCATCAGCTCGCGCACCTGGTCGCGGCTGCAGGCCTTGCCTTCGTTGACCAGGCCCTGGGCCGAGCAGATCTGCCCGGGGGTGCAATACCCGCACTGCAGGGCATCGCAGGCCACGAACGCCGCCTGCAGCGGGTGCAGCACGTCGCCCTCGGCAAAGCCTTCGATGGTCTGCACCTCGGCCCCGTCCTGCATCACCGCCAGGGTGAGGCAGCTGTTGATGCGCCGGCCATCCACCAGCACCGTGCAGGCGCCGCACTGGCCGTGGTCGCAGCCCTTCTTGGTACCGGTCAGCTGAAGCCGTTCACGCAGGAGGTCTAGCAGGCTGACCGTGGATTCGAGCTGCAGGGTGTGCAGCTCACCGTTGACGGTGAGCGTTACGGGATAAAGCTCGCGCGGACGCGGGGCGGGGCGGTCGTACTCGCTCATGGCAGTTCCGGCTGGGGCGATCTACCCCACGGTGTGCCATGTCTTGTCTAGTCAGAGTGCATGGTGGATGCACGTAGCGCGAAGAAGGGGGTAGATGGACCGCGTTCATCCTCCCCCGCGCACCACCCGCTTCCGATACTCGCGCACGTTGTCGCCGCGTATCCGCGTCTCCTGGGTGCCGTTGTTGGTGCCCACCTGCTGGTCCGAGCCGGTCACCGGCTTGGCCTCCACCGTGGTCTCGCGCTCGAACGCGTGCGATTTGTCGGTGTTGCGGTAGTACCGGTACAGGCCCCAGTACAGGGCTGTTGCGCTGGCAGGGCCAGCCAACAGCAACCAGAGTCCACTATCGTCGCTCATGAGGCAGCTACCAGGAACCAGAGGGTGATGGCTTCAACGACCGTGCCGGTGGTGAGCGCGGCCAGCAGCAGCTTCCACTGCTGCACCGGCACGCTGCCCATGGTTTCACCGGTGCGCCCGTTGACCGCGATGTAGTGCAGCATGCCGCCGTTCCTGCCGGGCTGGTGGTACGAATACAGCCACACCGGCAGGTACATCGACACCCAGCGTGAACCGTGCACGTCCACCTGCTCGGTTTCCCAGCGCACGCCGCGGTCGTAGCGGCGCACCGAGCCCTCGACCTCGGAACGGGCGATGGACAGCAGCTGGTCTTCCAGCCGAGGTTTCATCTTCTCCACGTCCAGGTTGCGCTTTTCCGAGGTAAAGCCCAGCAGATACGATGCATTCCACTTCAACGCGTTCTTGGTGTCGAACGGAAGGATCGCGTTGATGATGTTGTTGGTGTTGACCTTGGTATCCAGGTTGCCGCGCTCGGCCGAGGATTCCAGCGGCAGGTCGTCCACGGTGAAATCCACCTGGCGGTCCACCTGGTAGACGTCCGCGTCGTAATACGTTTTCTTCTTGTCGCCTTCGCCGCGCGTGTACTGCCGGGTCTTGATCTCACCCTCGCCGGTCACGCGGGCGCTGACATTGCTGTCCACGATCATGTACGGCATGTACACGCCGACCACGTTTTCCGGAGTGAACTGCTCCTTGAACGCCTTCAGTGCGAACAGCCGGCGCTTGTCCACGAACTGGCGGATGCGCGCGACCGCGTCGTCTTTCGTGATCCGGAACGGCAGCACCGCATCGGGCACCGCGCCGTTGGCGACCTGTTCGTTGACCCCGAACACATGGCGGCACCAATGGCAGCGTGCGGTCATGGTGGTTTCGGTGTTGATGGTCACTTCGGCGCCGCAGCCGGTGCACTTGAAGCTCATCAGGCTGGCGGTCCCGGCCTGGATGTCGCGGGCACCGGAGGCGATGACCGTGCCGCGCAGCTGGTCGAGCCCTTCGCCCAGCCCGAATTCCTGCTCCACCAGCGCGCCGTGCCATTCGTGGCGACAGAACTGGCACACCAGCACGTCGGTGCCCAGCTTGAGGCGGACGTCGGTCGAGCCACACTTCGGGCAACGGTTGAGACCGTCCTTCAGCTCCTCGGCCCGGGTATCGAGCGCGACCGGATCGGGCGCCTCGATCTCGGCGCGGATCGGGTCGGGCAGGGTGGCCGGGTCCAGTGGGAAGCTGCCGGACAGCGGCGGCACGTCGCGTGGCGAACCGGGTCCGGTGACGGCCTCGGGCAACGGCGGCGGGCCCCCGGGCAGCGGGGGCGGTGTTCTTGGATCGGACATGGTGATTGTGCGCCCGCCTTACAGACCCAGTGCCTTGGCCTTGAGCGCGTCGTAGTCGTCCTGGGTGATCAGGCCGAGGTCCAGCATCTCCTTGGCCTTCTTCAGCTTGGCCACCGGGTCATCGGCCGCCGGCGCCGCCGGGGCGACCGGCTGCTGCATCGCGCCGGCCCCGAACATGCCGGTCGCCATGCCGACGCCGACCAGCCCGGCCGCTCCGCCGTTCTCACCGGCCGACTGGATGCCCTGGGCCACGCTGGCCTGCAGGTTGGAATTGCCACGGCCGCCGGTCAGGGCGTCGGCGCGCTGCACGGTCTTGAGCAGTTCGCGGGTGTTGGCGTCGTATTCAATGGAGACGATGGCGGTCTTGACGATGGCCAGGCCACGGTCGGACTTCCACTGGTAACCCTGTTCCACCGCGGCCGACAGGCTCTGGGCGAAGCCCAGCGAATCCTGCTGCAGCTTGGTGATGCGGTTGCCCTTGCCCGGATCGTTGGTATACAGGCTGAAGGCCGGGGCCAGCGAGCTCACCACTTCATTGAACAGCTGGTTGGCCGCCGCGTTGTCCATATCGGTGAAGTCGAACACCTTGCCCGGCTGCAGGTAGGCGGCCGGGACGAAATTCTTCACGAACAGGATGGGGTCGACGATCTTCAGCGTGTACGAGCCGCGCGTGACCGCGCCAACCTGCGTATTGAGGAAGCCGTCGTCCCAGTAGATCTCGGACTGGGTGCCGAAGCGGTTGTCTGGCAGTTCCTTGAGCGAGACGAAGAACGCCGCCTGCTGGCCGCCCGGCTGGCCGCCGAACTTGAAGCGCTCCCAGCTCTGCTTGATCAAGGGAGTGACGATGCCGTCGCCGGCAAAGATCGACTGCGAATTCAGGTCGTCCGAGCGCCACTCATAGCCGCCCGGTTCCGCCACGAACCCGGTGATCGCGCCGTCCTGGAACAGCAGCAGGCCGTAGCCTTCGGGCACCACGATCTTCGAGCCGTTGGTGATGATGTTGGATGAGCCGCTGGTGTTGGAGCCGCGCCCCGCATTGGTGCCCTGGGGCACCGCCGCGAACAGCGCCGCCGTCGCCGGCAAGCCTGCCGGAACCGTATGGAAGTCCTTCCACTGGTCGGCCAGCACGCCGCCAACTGCACCCTTCACCGCCTGAATGAGACCCATGGCCCGCTCCCTGAGATCCAAGGACGGGCGGGGTGCCCGTCGCGATGCAGCGACTATAGCAGCGAGGTCGCGCGCCGGGATGGGCGTTTCCGGCAGCCGGGCATTACGGCAGGTCGCACTGCATTTTGCCGTCCACGTAATAGGGCTTGGGCACGTTCGGATTGTCGCTGGTCTTCTCGAACACCACTTCGAACGAGTCGACCTTCGGCGTGCCGTTGCGGCCGGTGCAGGCGTCCTGCAGCTTCTTCTTGACTGCGGCGATGCCCGCGTCACGATTGGCACCGTCGGCGCTGTTGGTCAGGTTGGCGACCTCGGCGAAGGCGAGGGAACTGATGCCCAGCAGGCATCCGGCGAGCATGGCGGCGTGCAGTTTCTTCATTGCGGCTCCTGTGTAGTGTTCAGTGGGGTCCTTGACGTCCGGCGGCATGCCGTCGGCGTCAGGCCAGCATAGGCAAGCCGGGTTAAGGCACCGTCTTGACGTCGTCTTGGCATCGTCCGAGGATACTTCCAGGCGTGTCCAGCTGGAGACCGGTCATGAGCGGCGCATCCCAGAAAACCTCCTCGTCCCCGCAGGTGCTGCGGATTGAAACGCTGTCGTTGGATCCCGGCGAACTGGCCATCGTCATTGAACTGGAACAGGCGCCTTCCCGTAGCTGGGTGACGGCCCTGAAACGCGAGCTCGGCCAGAGCGACGGACTTGAAGAGGCCACGGCGAACTGCGACGGGCGTTTCGTGTACATCGTGGGGCTGGAGCCCAGCCTGCGCGGCGCGCTGCAGCGGGTAAGCCGGGTCCTGCAGGCGGTGCAGGGGGGTGGGGCGCCGCCGGCGACCCGTCCGGTTGGCGGCTACGCGTTGCACGCCTGAGCCCACCCGGTGTCGCTAGCCGCTGCCCGGGCGCTCCCGGCGGCGGCGCTCGTACAGTTTCATGTCGGCGCGGTTGATGGTGTCGGCCACGGTCTCGCCACAGCGGTTGATCGCGCAGCCACCGGAGAACCGCACCGGTGCCAGGTGTGCCCGCTGCTGATACGCGGTTTCCAACGCCTGCAGCCTGCCCAGCGTGGCGCCCGGGATGAACACCAGGAACTCATCGCCGCCCAGGCGAACCACCACCTCGTCCTGCTCCAGCGGCGCGGACAGGAAGGCGACGAACTCGACCAGCACCGCGTCGCCATGCGCGTGGCCCTGGGTGTCGTTGATCTCCTTGAAATGGTCCAGGTCGAAGACCAGACAGCCCCACGCGTCGAGCTGCTTTCCAGCAAGTTCGGCCAGGTAACGGCGATTGAACGACCGGGTGAGCGGGTCGCGGATGGCCATTTCCAGCAGCTGCCGCTCCTGCAGGTGCTGGGTGGTGATGTCCTGGGCGTGGCCGAGGACGTAGGGCGGGTCGGCCTCCGTATCCAGCACGTTGTGATAGGCCCAGTAACGGCGTGAGCCGTCTTCGGCGACCAGCTCCATCAGGCCCGAATCGCTCTGGTTCTCGACGATGCGCTCCAGGTAGTACTGCAGGTGCTCCAGCCGCTCCAGCGGCATGATCTCGCCCAGGGTGCGGCCGACCAGCTCGGCCTCGGGACGCCCCAGCGACAGCGATGCGGCGGGGTTGACCGAGGTGATGGTGCCGTCGAGGGTGTGCGTGCAGATCAGCCCCAGGCTGTGCTGGAACAGGCGACGGTAACGGGCTTCGCTGTGGGCCAGCGCGTCGGTGGCGGTGCGCTGTTCGGTGACGTCCTGGATCGCGCCCACCAGCCGGGTGCCGTTGGCGTCCTCCACGCGCTGGCCGACGATGTGCACCCAGCTGCGCTCGCCACTGGCCCTGACCGCGCGCACGGTCAGGTCGATCGGGGTGCCGTCGGCGGCGCATGCGGCAATCGCGTGCTGGAGCTGCTCGCGGCTGTCGTCTGGATAGAAGGCGAAGGCTGCGGCAAGGCTGGGGTCGAAGTCTTCGGCCACGCCGTGGATGAGGCGCGTTTCGCGGGTCCAGTCCAGGGTGTTGCTGTCCAGTGCCAGCTCCCAGCCGCCCACCTTGGCCAAGGTGTTGGTGCGCTCCAGGAAGGCCTGGCTGCGCTGCAGCTGGCGGTGCAGGCGGTTGCTCTCGGCGATGCGGTTGAGCAGGCTGGCGCGTTGTTCCATCCCGATCGCCGCTACCCGCGCCAGCCACGCCAGCGCCTCGCGCTGGGCGGCGGTGGCCTGGCCGGGTTCGGGGTTGAGCAGGCACAGCGTGCCGATGCGGCTGCCGCCTTCCAGCCGGATCGGCGCGCCCAGGTAGTGGCGGACGTAAGGCGGGCCCTGCACGATGGGGTTGTCGGCAAAACGCGGATCTTCGCGCGCGTCCTCTACCTCCAGCACCATGTCGGACTGGATCGCCCAGGTACAGAACGAAATGTCGCGGGCGGTCTCCGACGCCGCCTCCAGCCCGATGTGCGCCTTGAACCACTGGCGCTCGCCATCGATCAGCGAAATCATCGCCACGGGCATGCCGGTCATGGCGTAAGCAGCGTGGGTCAGGGCATCGAAGAACGGCTCGGGATCCGAATCCAGGATCCGCAGGGAATCCAGTGCTGCCTGGCGTGCGCTCTCGGTCATCCGGTGCCTCCACAGCGTGTTGCGACACGACCCTCCGTCGTGCCTGCGGCCATCCTAGGCAGCGGGGAGGCAGCAGTTGGTGAAAGCAGGTGATACGCGACATTAACGTAATGTTATAGTGTCACATTACTGGCCATTTCCCAGACATGAAGACCCACGCCCTCGTTGCCGCCGTCGCCGCCGTCCTGCTGGCCCCCGAGTCCCGCGCCCAGTCCTCCGATTCCGCCATCACCCTGGGCAAGGTCGATGTACACCAGCATACGGAGGGTCAGCTCACCGCTCACCAGGTGCTGACCTCGGTGGACGTGCTTGGCGCCGACCAGATCGAGGACAAGAACGTGTCGCACAGCTGGGAGCTGCTCGGGCAGATGCCCGGCATCCAGCTGACCGAGACCCGGCAGGGCGCGGAGTCCGGCAAGGTCAGCTTCCGGGCGTTCAATGGCGAGGGGTATCTCAATGCCATCAAGACCCTGATCGATGGCATTCCGAGCAACGTCAACAGCGGCAACCAGCGCTTCATCGACATGCTGTTCCCGCTGGAAATCAGCTACATCGAAGTGGTGCGCGGCACCAACGACCCGCGCTACGGCCTGCACAACATCGGCGGCAACGTGAACTTCGGCACCCGCCAGGGCGGCAACTACACCGATGCGCGGCTGGGCCATGGCAGCCACACCACCCGGGACGCGCAGCTGGCCATCGGCCGCGAACGCAACGGCGTTGCCCACAACTATTTCGTCGGCACGCAGGCCTCGGACGGCTACCGCGACCATGACACCTCGCGGAAATACGCGCTGGGTGGCAAATGGTTCTACGGCAGCCTGGATGACGGCATGCGCATCGGCCTCACCGCGCGCGCCTACCACCACGAGGCCGACGAACCGGGCTTCATGACCGCTGACGAACTGCGTAGCGACCGCCGTGGCTCGCAGCTGCGCAACGCCAACGACGGCGACGACCGCGACATGCGCCAGATCGGCGTGCACATGGACCTGAAGCTGGCCGACAGCCTCTATCTGGGCAGCAAGCTCTACTACAACCGCTACGAAGACGACCGCCGGGTTACCTTCAGCGACCTGCCCATCGGCAATGCCCCGCGCCAGCGCCGGGTGTGGGATGAGAAACAGACCGGCATGCTGGCCACGCTGACCTGGCAGCCGGCCAGCACGCTGACGCTGGAAGGTGGCGTCAACATGGAACGGCAGGACAACGGTTACCGGCGCGAGCGGTTCGCCTATGCCGAGCCGACCGATTTCTCGGCGCCGCCGGCGCGCGTGCAGAACGACGACCGCCACACCTTCGACAACTGGGGTGCCTATGTGCAGGCGATCTACCAACCTGTCGAGGCACTGAAGATCGTGCCGGCGTATCGGGTGGACCGCTTCGACGGCCACACCCGCCTGCCCGGTGGCGTCACCGGTGAGCTTCAACGCTACGGCACCATTGGGCAGCCCAAGCTCAGCGTCGTGTACGCCTTCACCGAAAGCACCAATCTGTATGCCAACTGGGGCCGCACGTTCCAGGTACTGACCGGCTCGACCGCGCCGGCGTACCTTACGCCGGGGCAGGGGCCGATGCGCCCGTCCACCAACACCGGGATGGAGCTGGGCATGAAATTCAGTCCATTCTCCGGCGGGCAGGCGCGCATCGCGGTGTGGCAGCAGGACGCGGCCAACGAGATCTCCAACATGCCGGCGACGGGAACCACTGTCACCCTGGGCAGGACGCGGCGGCGCGGCGTGGATGCGCAGGTCAGCGCGCAGTTGGGGGACAAGTGGACGGTGTGGGCCTCGCACGCCTATCAGGAGGCGAAGATCGAGCGTGACTTCCGTGACCCCAGCCTGTCGCTGGAAGGACGCGAGGTGGCTGCTACGCCGCGTTACATCAGCAACATCGGGCTGGACTACCAGGCCACCGAAGCGCTGCAGCTGGGGCTGCAGGGCAGGGCGCAGGGCGACTACTACCTCGAAGAGCGCAACGAGGCTGGCAAGTTCGGGGGCTTCGCGGTGCTGGACCTCAGCGCCCGCTACCAGTTCACCCCGCGCTGGAGCGTGGACGTACAGGTGAAGAACGTTACCGACCGCCAGTACGAATACGCGTGGTACGACAGTTTCTTCTGGGAACAACCGCAGCCGATGTTTTCACCGGCTGCGGGGCGTGGGTTCTACCTCGGTCTGAACATGAAGCTTTGATTGCGTGAAGTAGTCTGGGTCGCGCGCCCCCGCCATCATCAGAACCGCGCGGTGGCCCCCACGAAGAACGTGCGCGCACCACCGTCGTAATTGTTGCCTTCATCGATGGTCGACACGTCGCCGGCGTTCAACACGCCGGCGCGCAGGGTCAGGTTCTCGTTGACGTCGAACCCGGTCACCAGGTCCCACGTCGTGTAGGCCTTGGCGAAGGTCGCGCTGGTGCTGGAGACCAGCTGCTGGCCGATGTGCTGCGCGCTCAGGTTGAGCGACCAGGCCTCGGTCACCTGCCAGTCCAGCGAGGTGTTGGCGGTGATCTTCGGCACCACCAGCAGGTTCGCCCCGGTGGTGCGGTTCTTCGATTCCAGCATGCGCGTGGCGTTGGTGGTCCAGCGCAGGCGCGCGTGCAGGGGCACGGTGACGCTGGCCTCCACGCCGCGGGTGCGCGCCTCCTGGATGTTCTGCGCCACCGTCCACCAGAAACCGTTGACGAAGCTGCTGTCGTAGCCGGGCAGGTCGCGCAGCGGCACCTGTTCGATCTTGTCGTCGAAATCGGTCAGGAAGTACGTGGCCGAGGCCGACCAGCCGCCGCGGTCGAAGCCGACGCCCAGCTCGTAGTTGGTGCTGGTTTCCGGTTCCAGGTTCGGGTTGCCGGCCATGTAGCAGCCGGTGGTGCCATCGGCACTGACCGAGCGGTTGGTCCAGCCTTCCACGGTGAGGCTGCGGCAGCCGTTGCCGCCCGACTGCGTGGCCGCGCCGGCGCTGCCTTGTTTCAGGTTCGGCGCCCGGAAGCCCTGCGACACGCCGCCACGCACGGTCCAGTCGTCCGACGGGTGCCACACGCCGTAGATGCGCGGGCTAAGGTTGTCGTCGTAGTTCTCGGTGTTGTCCCAGCGCAGCCCCAAGGTGAGGGTGAAGCGCTCATGCAGGGTGATGTGGTCTTCGGCGAACAGGGCCCACGAGTCGGCCTCGTTGGTCGGGCTGATACGACCGCTGCCGCTCCAGGTCACCGGCACGGTACCGATGGTGTCGGTGTTCTGCAGCTCCTCGCGCTTCCACTGGCCACCCACGTTCAAGCGGTGCTCGAAGCCGAGGTGGAAGCCGGTGGCGAAGGCGGTATCGAACACGGTCTCCTTGGCGTGGTTGCCGACCTGGCTGCCCTTGTCCTCGTAATCGTTCTGGGTGACGGTGGACTTGGAGGTGCTGGCATCGCCGTAGCGGCCGTCGTGGGTGACCACGTAGCCGGTGTGCACCAGCTTTGACAGGCCCCATGCGCCGACATCGCCGCCACCGCGGTTGCGCTGCGTGCCATGGGTGGCCTCGAAGCCCAACGTGTGGTCGCCGTTGATGGCCCAGTTGAGCAGCGCGTTGGCATTCTCGGCCTTGGTACCCGGGGTCTGGCCGCGGCCACGGTCGGATTCGCGATCGGTGACGTTGGCACCGACGCGCAGGCCCAGGCTGTCGGTGAGCGGGCCGCTGAACAGCCCGCCCATCTGGGTGGTGTTGCCGCGCGTGGACGAGTCCGGCTTGCTGTAGTTGTAGGTCACCGAGCCGCCCCATTCGGGCGCGATCTTGCGGGTGATGATGTTGATCACGCCGCCCATGGCGTCGGAGCCATACAGGGACGACATCGGCCCGCGCACCACTTCGATGCGTTCGATCATGTCCGGCGACAGCCAGTTCAGATCCTGCGGTCCGAGGTCGTCGCGGTAGTTCACGCCGGACGAATTGCCCTGGCGGCGACCGTCGATGAGGATCAGCGTGTACTGCTCCGGCAGCCCGCGCAGGCGGATCTTCGACTGCGCGCCGGAGAGGGCGTAGCCACCGGTCACGCCGGGCACGGTGCTGAGCAGCTGGCCGATGCTGGAGACCGGCTTGCGCTCGATGTCCTGTCGGGTGATCACGCTGATGCTGGCCGGCGCGTCCTTGATCCACTGCTGGGCGCCGGTGGCGGTGACTACTACGGTGTCGAAGTCCTTGGCGTCGGCCGCGGCGTCGCCGTTGGCGCGGGCCTGTGCGGACAGGGCCAAGGCGATGGCCGCAGTCAGCGCGGCCAGGGAATGGGCAAGCGTGGGGGGTGCAACGCGCATCGAGCAAACTCCTGGAAAAGAGGGTCCGCTGGCGATGGCTGGGACGTCCGTGTGGTGATTCTGAAATCGTTCACAATGCTATCACGAATCATTCGCATATGACACATTCGGACACGTACGCGGTAGCGCCGGCCGTTGGCCGGCCTGCAGGGGATGTCTATCGGGCGATGATGGTCCGCGAGGGCCGGCCAACGGCCGGCGCTACCGCGTTCGCGGACGTTCCGTGCTCACCGCGGAAACGGCCTCACCAGTCGGTGGGGGCGTAATCCTTGAGGAACTGGCCCCACACGTGGTTGCCGGTGTTCGCGCCGTGGATGATCGGGTCGACGATGCGCGCGGCGCCGTCGACGATGTCCAGCGGCGGGTGGAAGCGCTCTTCGGCGACCTTGCGCGCGGCGATCTCCGCCGGATCCTCGTCGGTCACCCAGCCGGTATCCACGGAATTCATGTGAATGCCGTCGTTCTGGTAGTCGGCCGCCGAGGTGCGCGTCATCATGTTCAACGCGGCCTTGGCCATGTTGGTGTGCGGGTGGCGGGTGGTCTTGAAGTTGCGGTAGAACTGGCCTTCCATCGCCGACACATTGACGATGTGCTTGTCGCGCTCCGGCGTGCGCAGCATCAGCGGCTTCAGCCGCGCATTGATGATGAAGGGGGCGATGGCGTTGACCAGCTGCGTCTCCAGCAGCTCCACCGACGGCACTTCGGCCATCAGCAGGCGCCAGGAGTTGCGCCCACGCAGGTCCACCTGCTGCAGATCCTGGTCCAGCCGGCCTTCCGGGAACAGGTGCTGCTGGCCCAGCAGCTCATCGGCCAGCAGCGGCACCTGCGACAGCTCGGCGGCACGGGTCAGGCCGTCGGCGCCGACCAGGCCGTCCTGCAGCGCCGGTACTGCCGCGTCCGAACCCAGCGCCAGCATCTCCGGGCTGCGCAGGCCTTCGTACTGGCCCACCAGCCTGCGGATCGTCTCCGGCACCTCGTGCAGCGCGGCGGTTTCGCCGGCCATCATGTGCGCGTAGAACTGCGGCGGACGGCGTACGGTCTGGCAGGCATTGTTGATGATGAAGTCCAGCCGCGTGCGCGTGGCCAGCAGCTCGTTGCAGAACGCTTCCACGCTCGGCGTGTGACGCAGGTCCAGCCCGTACACCTGCAGGCGATGGCCCCATTCGGCGAAGTCCGGCTCCTCGGCATAGCGCGCCGCCGAATCGCGCGGGAAGCGCGTGGTCACGATCAGCTCGGCGCCGGCGCGCAGCAGTTTCAGGCCAGCCTGGTAACCAATCTTGACCCGACCGCCGGTCAGCAGCGCCACCCGGCCACGAAGATCGGCGGTCTCGGTGCGCTTGAAGAAGTTCAGATCCGCACACGTCGTGCACATCTGGTCGTAGAAATGATGCAGCAGGGTGAACTTCTGCTTGCACACATAACAGTGCCGCACTTCTTCCGAATGCACCGGTTCGGGCGTGGCGGCCTCGCCCTCGCCGTTGCGCGCATCGTGCAGGCCGGGCGCATGCGGCGGGAAGTAGTTCGGGGTGGTGAACACCGGCTTGCGGCGCAGGGTACGGATGCCGGTCTGGTCCAGCAGCGCTTCGGCCTTGCGCACCTTCTCCTGCTGCAGGCGAACCTTTGCCTGCTGCTTCAGCTTCTGCCGACGTTCCTTCGGTTCGGGGTGGTAGACCCTGGCCACGACCTGGTGGAAACGCACGCGCTCGGCTTCCGGAAGCGTATCCAGCACGGCGCGGTCGGCCTCGATCGCCTCCAGCAGGTCCAGCGCGGCGCGCAGGCGGTCGGTCAGGGGCAGCTCGTCCTGGGGCAGGGCGTCGGCGGGAGAAGAAGCGATGGCGTTCACGTTGGATCCGGAGGTAGCGGCGGGAGGGCGGCCGGCAAGGCCGTCAACCGCGAGGGAGCCGCCCCTGCCGTTGCAGGGCAGGGGCGCTCGGAGGGCCGCTATTCTCCCCGATCCGGGGGTTTCGTGCAGGCGGGGCCTGAACCGCTGGCCTATTCGGCGTCCTCGCCACCCTTGGCGGCGGTCGGATCGTGCGCGTCCTTGGCCGCCTTGGCCTCGTCCTGCAGGTGCTGGCGGACCTTCTTCGCTTGGTCGGCGCTGACCGCCCCGGCCTGGTTGCCGAAGTCCTGCCGGATGAAGGTGGCCAGCTGCGCGATCTCCTGGTCCGACAGGCGTTCGGCAAACCCGGGCATGCCCAGGTTGGAGGGGCGCTGCGCGGTGGAGGGCAGTTCACTGCCCGCCAGCAGCAGGCGGATTACCGAAGTGGGATCGTCGGCCAGCACCGTGGGGTTGCCCGCGATGGCCGGGAACACGTCCGTGTAGCCCTTGGCATCGGTGCGATGGCAGGCCGCGCAGTTGTCGACGAACAGTTCGGCGCCGCGGCTGTCGTTGATGCCGGTCTGCAGTTTGCGCGCGGTGGCGTCGCTGGCGGTGTACGTGGACGGATCATGCGGGCTGGCCGGCAGCTGCTTGAGGTACACCGCGATGGCCTTCAGGTCCTCGTCGGTGAGCTTCTGGGTGCTGTGGGTGACCACGTCGGCCATCGGCGTGCCCACCACCGCGCTGTGCGCGTTGCGGGCGGTGCGCAGGGTGTCCACGATGTCCTGCTCCGACCAGCGGCCCAGCCCGTCGGCCGCGTTGCCGCGCAGGTTCACCGCATTCCAGCCGTCGATCACCTGGCCGCCGGACAGATACGCCGGGCTGGATTCGTCCAGCGCCTTTTCCTGCAGCGCGAAGCCGCGCGGGGTATGGCAACTGCCGCAGTGACCGAGCCCCTGGACGAGATAAGCGCCGCGTGCCAGCTGCGGGTTGCTGTACCTGCCGGGATCGAACGCCACCGCGTCGGCTTCCGGCGCGAAGGTCTTGCGCCAGATCGCCAGCGGCCAGCGCATCGACAGCGGCCAGGTGATGTCCACGGCCCGGTTGTCCTGCCGCACCGGGGCGATGTCGCCGTGCAGGAAGTACGCGTGCAGCGCGCGCACGTCGTCGTCGCTGATCCGCGCGTAGGACGGATAGGGCATGGCCGGGTACAGCGTGCGGCCGTCCGGCGCGATGCCGTGCCGGACCGCGCGGTCGAAGTCGTCCAGCGAGTACGCGCCGATCCCGGTGTCCTTGTCCGGGGTGATGTTGGTGCTGTAGATGTTGCCCAGCGGCGAGGCCACCGGCAGCCCACCGGCGAACGGCTTGCCGCCTGGCTTGGTATGGCAGGCGGTGCAGTCGCCGGCTGCCGCCAGGTAACGGCCGCGCTCGATCAGGGCCGCATCGGGTGCGGGTCCGTCGGCCAGTACGCGGGTTTTAGTGGGAATGAACGCATAGGCCAGGGCCGCAAGCAGGACCACCAGGCCGATGACCACGATCCAGAGAAGAAGCTTTTTCATGCGCGCCTCCTCAAGCCTGGACCAGTGGGCCCGGATCGGGCAGGTACTTCTCGCGGATGGCCTTGGCCGCCCAGTACGCCAGCCCGCCGACCAGCCCGGTCGGGTTGTAGCCGTTGTTCTGCGGGAAGGCGTTGGCGCCGATCACGAACACGTTCGACACGTCCCAGCTCTGCAGGTAACGGTTCAGGGCCGAGGTCTTCGGGTCCGCGCCCATGATCGCGCCGCCGCAGGTGTGCGTGCTCTGGTACTTGGTGATGTTGTAGTGCTCACCGTCCTTCTTGGCATCGCCGCTCATCGACAGCGGATTGAGCGTGCGGCTCATCTGCATGGCCTGGTCGACGAAGAACTGCGAGGCCTTGATCTCGTTCGGGTGCCAGTCGAAGGTCATGCGCAACAGCGGGCGGCCGAAGGAGTCCTTGTAGTTGGGATCCAGGCTCAGGTAGTGCTGGCGATACGACATGCACGCCCCCTGTACCTCGTAATAGAAGTTGTGGCGGAAGTTGTCGGCCGCCGCCTTCTTCCACGCCGCGCCCCAGCTCGGGGTGCCGGAGGGTACGTTGATGCCGCGCACCGGGCCGGCGCCGGGCTGACGCGCCCACACCAGGCCGCCGCCGACGAAGCCGGCCTTGGCGTTGTCCAGCTGGTTGCCGTTGAGGTCGTCCATGGTGGTGCCGGCGCCACCGATGCCGATGAAGCCGTTGGCCTGCACGTCCTTGTCGAAGAACAGCACCACCCGGTTGAGGTTCTGGTACGAGTAATTGCGGCCCACGGTGCCGGTGTTGGTCTGCGGGTCGTAGGCTTCGCCGATGCCGGAGACCAGCATCAGGTGCACGTTGTACAGCTGGAACGCGCACAGCAGCACCATGTCGGCAGGCTGCTCCACTTCACGGCCCTGCGCGTCCAGGTAGGTGACCCCGGTGGCCTTGCTGCTGCTGCTGTCCAGGTTCACCTTGAGCACCTGCGAATGGGTGCGCAATTCGAATGTGGGACGCTGGCGCAGCACCGGCAGGATGCAGGCGTTCGGGCTGGCCTTGGAGTAGTTGAGGCAGCCGTAGTCGCTGCAGAAGCCACAGGCATTGCACGGCCCCAGCTGGCAGCCGTACGGGTTCACATACGGGCCCGAGGCGTTGGACGCCGGGATCGGGTAGGGATGCCAGCCCATTTCCTTGGCGGCCTTGTAGAACAGCTCGCCGCCGAGGTAATTCGGATTGGGCCCCAACGGGTACTCGCGCGAACGCGAGCCCTCGAACGGGTTGCCCCCTTCCTGCACCACGCCATTGATCACGCCGGCCTTGCCGGACGTGCCGCACACCAGCTCGAACATGTTCAGGTGCGGCTCCAGCTCGGCATAGGTCAGCGGGAAATCCTGGATGGTCATGTCCGCGGGAATGAACGCCTTGCCATAGCGCTGTTCGACATTGGTGCGCAGCTGCAGGTCTTCCGGCAACGGCCGGAAATGCGCGCCGGACCAGTGGCTGCCTGCGCCGCCCACGCCGGTGCCGGGCTTGAACGAGCCCATCTGGCGGTAGGGCACGGCGGTGTCGGCGATTGAATGCCGGATCGTTACCGTTTCCTGGTTGAGGCTCTGCAGGTATTTGCGGTGCACCGAGCCTTCCAGCTCATCCACCACCTTCGGGTAGGCGAAGTCGGGCTGCGTATCGCGGTCGCCGCCGCGCTCCAGCGCGACAACGTGCAGGCCGGCGTCGGTGAGTTCCTTGGCCAGGATCGCCCCGGTCCAGCCCATGCCGACGATGACCGCGTCGACTTTCGGTTTCGTGATGGCCATCGCTCAGCCCCTCCGTCCGGCCAGGTCCACCGGCGGCAGCGGGTAGCCCTTGTCGCGCACGCCGATCCAATCGATGTAGTCCGCGCGCATGCCCGGGTAGCCGATCATTTTCCAGGCGCCCATGTCCTTGTTGGCGCCGTGCTTCGGATCGGCGAAGTAACCGTTCTTCACCTCGCCCAGCAGGTTGGAGAAGAACAGCTTGCTGGAGATCGTCTCCAGTTCCAGCTTTCCGCCCTCGGCCGCCTTGAGCAGGGTTTCCTGCTGTTCGTGGCTGAGCTGGGCGAAGGTCTTGCCGTCGAACTGGCTGCGGCAATGCGCGTCGAACGCATCGATGCCGACCTTCAGGATGTCACGAAGGGCCAGCTTGCCCTGGTAGCCGAACTCGCTGGGCGCTTCCAGGAAGGGCCCCTGCATGTACCAGATGGCGCCGGCGGCATACGGGGTCTGCATGTGGCGGTCGAGGAACTCGGGCACGCCCGATTCCACCGCGCCCGGCCCGGTCGCATCCGACGGAATCAGGCGGTCGCAGGCGGCGGTGATGAACGCCCATTCGGCCGCGTTGAAGAATTCGGGGGTGTAGTCCTTGCCCGGTGCCGCAGCGGTGGCACTGCTGTCGGGGGTGGCGCTGGGCGCGCAGCCGGGAAGCGCGGCGGCAACCGGAATCAGGGTCAGGCCCTGGAAGAAACGGCGACGGGTCAACGTCGGCCGGCTCTGGTCCTCGTCTTTCATGGGGGTGGCTACCTGTGGGGGGGGGGGCTGGATGAACCGCCTCATTGTGTGAAAGCCTGACCCATTCGGGAATGGCACACTGGGAAAGGCGCTGTTGCCTGAAAGGAAAGAATCGAAGTGATCGATGACCTGGGCGAGCTGCGTACCTTCGACCGCATCGTCTTCGGCGGCAGCCTTTCGGCCGCGGCACGTGAGCTCGGCGTTTCCCTGGCCGTGGTGAGCAAGCGGCTGACCGCGCTGGAAGCACGGCTGCAGGTGAGGCTTCTCAACCGCAGCACGCGGCGCGCGTCGTTGACCGACGAAGGCGTGCTGTTCCACGAACATTGCCGTCATGTACTGGAGGCGGTGGAGGCCGCGGAGTCGGCGCTGGAACAGCGCCAGTTGGTGGTCACCGGCACGTTGAAGCTGACCGCGCCGAACGGTTTCGGGCGTCGCCACGTGGTTCCCGCGGTGCGCAGCTTCCAGCTCGACCATCCCGGCGTGCGGGTGCATCTCTCGCTGCGCGACGAGATCGTCGATCTGGTGGGCGAGGGCGTGGAGCTGGCGATCCGCTATGGTGCGCTGGACGATTCCAGGCTGGTGGCGCGCGAGCTGGCGCCGAACCGGCGCATCCTGTGCGCGTCGCCGGAATACCTGGGACGGCGCGGGGTGCCCGCGTGCATCGATGACCTGCGCCATCACGACTGCATCGCCTCGGGCAATCCGCCGGTCACCCAATGGCTGTTCGCCACCACCGGCGGCACGCTGGCGGTGCCGGTCGAGGCCACCACGATCTGTGACGACGGCGAAGCGGCGCAGTTGATGGCGCTGCAGGGCGCTGGCATTGCGCGCAAATCGATCTGGGACGTGGCCGAAGATCTGGACGCAGGCAGGCTGGTGGAAGTGCTGCCACGTTTCGCGCTGGCCATGTCACCGTTGAGCGCACTGCATGGGCCGGGAAAACAGCTGGCACCCCGGGTACGGGTGTTCCTGGACCATCTGGTCCGGCACCTGCAGTCATCCGCTGCGTGGCGCCTTACCAATCCGTCGTGGGTGGACACCGACGTGCAGCAGGCGCTTCACGCTCGCCTTGCTAGAGTCGACGCATGTTGACGAGAAGCCTGCCATGACCCTGACCGACCACCAGCGCGATGTCCTGCGCGCGATCCATGCCACCGATCCGGTGTCCGCCGAAGACGCAACGTGGGCGGTTACCGCGGGACTGGCCGTGCAGGCCGAGGACGGTGATATCGATCTCACCCCGGCGGGCCGGCAGGCGCTTGACCAGGATCAACCGACCCCGCCCGCCAGCCCGGGCCGCGCGCTCTGAATCAGAGGTTGGCCAAGCTGGCCAGCGCCAGCAGTGCCGTCGCCACCGTGACCACGCTGAAGTACAGCCAGCCCAGCACCGTGAACTTGAGCGCGGTGACCAGCCAGGATTCCCCGTACACCCGCCGCTGCATCATCAGCAGGTAGATCGGCATCCACACCAGCACGCCGGCGATGGCCAGTCCGATCAGGATGCCGGCACCGGGAATGCCGGCCAGTGGGGTGCCCAGCATCGACAGCAGCAGGATCGCCAGCAGGCCCACGCACAGGAAGGCATGGCTGTACAGCGCCACCACCAGGTGCTCCAGGTACAGGCGGCCGCTACCCAGGTAGAAGACCTTCAACAGCAGCGCGAACAACGGCACCAGCACGAACAGCACCGACGGAACCGAGGAGAAGAACGCGTTCACGGCCAGCTGCGGATTTTCGCTCACCCGCGGCAGGTTCCTGCGGATGGCCGCGGCCTTGCCGTCCAGCCAGTGGTTCACGACGTCCGGCATGCCGTCTATCTGCACGGGCCTGGAATGCCCACCGGTGGACGAAGGCGCCTTGGGCTTGACCGTCACCGGTCTGGTTGCGCCAGCACCTGCCGGCTGCGTGGCCAGTTCGTGGTTGCGGCGTGCCGCCTGCTTCTCGACCTTCGCGATGGCCGTGTCCAACGGCGCGCGCAGGCGCTCCGGCATGGCCTGCCGCGACTGCACCAATGGGGCCACCAGCGCACGCCGCACCTGTTCCACCTCCGCGCTGCTGGTCGCATCGCGGAACGCGCCCGGTACTTCCGGCGGCGTGGCGGTCTGCTGGATGAAACTGCCGCCGTCCACATGGACGGCAAGCTTGGCAACGAAAAAGGTCAGCACGCTCAGGATCACGAACAGTCGCATCGGCGGCACATACCGCGCGCGGTGACCGGCCAGGTAACTACCTGCCAGGCGGCCGGGCAGCAGCAATTGCCGCAGGGTGCGGAAGATGCGCCCGTCCAGGTGCCAGAACGACTCGAACACTTCTTCCACGGCATGCCCGAAGCTGCGCACCGGGCTGTGCGCCGACTGTCCACACTGATGGCAGAAGTCGCCGTGCAGAGCGGCGGCGCAGTTCTCGCAGGCGGCAAGGTGGGACGCGGACGCACTCATCTGAGCCGGGGCCAGGGCTGGAAAGGCGCATACCATAGCCGTGCGCCCGCGCGGCTGCCAGTGCCCGTCCGACGGCCGGGGCAGGGGACTCAGCTCTGGTCGTCGATCGGTGCGTCCGGCCCGTTCCCCATCACCGAGCGGATGCCGATCTCGCGGGCGCTGGGTGAGGTGTAGGTCTCGCTGGTACCAATGATCTCCCCGTTGGCGGAGAGCAGGTTGAACATCGGCTGGCCGTTGGCGGCGGTGCTGCGCTGATATCGATCGTCGTAGGGCGAGTTGGCGCGGACCGAGGCAATGCCGGACAGCGCGCTGTGCCGGGCGCTGTAGCGCTCGCCCTGCAGGATCACTTCGTTGTTGCCTGCCTTCAGCACGAAGTGGTACTGGGAGCCGGATTGGCTGAGGACATATCGAGCGGCCACGGAACCTCCGTCAGGCGATGGGAACGTTGTGACTGGACTGTCTGTCTCGCGGCGGCACCTGTCTATCCCCAATCCGACCGGCAACGGCCTGCGCATCCGCCCAAGGCCGTGCATTCTTCACTGGCCCCGGGCAAGTAGAAGTACTGACGCGCCGGCCGCCGCCCATCCGCGATGCTGGCCTTGAACTTCCCGTACACGGGGTGGGCCCGATGTCCCTGATCCTGGCTGCCGTCCTGGCCCCTTCGCCGGCGCCGCCGCACGTGTTGGCCCTGGCGGAAGTGTTCCTGCTGTTTTTCATCATGATCGGCCCGATCAAAGCCATTGGCGCCTACGCCACTGCCGCGCACGGGATGGAGCCCGGGCAGTGGCGGGCCGTGGCCTGGAAGGTGTTCGCCATCGCGGTGATCACCACGCTGGTGGCGGGAGGCGTGGGGGGCGCCATGCTGCGCAAATGGCACATCTCGCCGGCCGTGCTGCAGCTTGCCGGGGGGCTGGTGTTCCTGCTGGTCGCCCTGCAGATGATCCTCTCCCAGTATGCCGCGCCCGCGCCCGCACCGACCCCCGGGATCGCCCCGCCCACCTCGCGGCTGGCCTTTCCGGTCACCCTGCCGGCCTACGGCATTGCGGCGTTGATCGTCCTGATCGCCTTGAGTGGCTCCACCGAACGCTACCTGTGGATCATGGCGCTGGCGTTGGCGGTCCTGGTGCTGGACCTGGTCACCATGCTGTTCATCGGCCAGATCATGAAAACCATCGGTGCGCTGCCACTGCAGATCGTGGGCGCCGTACTGGGCATGCTGCAGGTCGCGCTCGCGCTGCAGCTGATCACCGGTGCCATGCGCACCATCATCACGTCCTGAGGTGACCGCATGGAACTACAGGGAAGCTATCCCTACCTGCCCCTGTGGCTGATTACCCTGCTGCTGTTCGGCATGCTGCTGCTGGCCAGGGAGATCGGCATCCTGCTGCGCCGGCGCGGCCGGTCGGAACCGCGGCAGGGCGGGGCGGATGCGGACCCGGACGCGCACGACAGCGTTGCGTTCGCCACCACGACGGTGCTGGGGCTGCTGGCCCTGCTGATCGGTTTCACCTTCTCGCTGGCGCTGGGCCGCTACGACGACCGTCGCGAGCTGGTGTTGAAGGAAGCCAATGCGCTGGGGACCACCTGGCTGCGCGCCGATCTGCTGGAGCCGACCGACACGCAGCGCGTGCGGGACGTACTGCGCCGGTACGTGGATTCCCGGGTGGCGTTCGCCGGGGCCCATGACGCCGAGGCCGAAGTACAGGCCAATGCGCGCAGCGTGGCGCTGCAGGATGAGCTGTGGTCGGCGGTGGTGGCCGGCACCGCGGCGTTCCGCGACACCCCCCGCGCGTCGCTGATGATCACCACCACCAACGAATCGATCGATCTGGCGAGCGAGCGCTTTGCCGCGCGCCAGGATCATATTCCGCACCGCATCCTGCGCCTGCTGTTCATTTTTTCGCTGCTGGCGGCGGGACTGCTTGGCTTCGAGCGGGCGCACAAGCGCAGCACCACCACCTTGCTGCTGTTGCTGTTCTCGCTGGCGGTGGGCCTGGTGCTCGACCTTGACCTGCCCAGTACCGGTGCGGTCAACGTGCCGCAGGGACCGATGCTGGATTTACAGCACGCGGTCAACCTTTCCAAGGCCTCTACCGGAGTCGAGCCGTGATCCATGCCGCCGCCACCCGTCCTTTGGATCCGCTGCCGCTGGAAACCTGGCTGGTCACCCTCACCGAACCGGTGGTCACCATCATCGCGCTGCTGGCCCTGATCCTGATCACGGTGGCGACGCTGATCGCGTTCGCGAAAATGATGCTGCTGCTGGTTCGCGGGGGCACCAACGCGCAGCGGCGGGCACTGTGGCTGGAGTATGGGCGCTGGCTGGTGGCCGGCCTGACCCTGCAGCTGGCCGGGGATATCGTGGAATCGGCCATCTACACCACATGGGATTCCATCGGGCAGCTCGCCGCGATCGCCGTGGTCCGGACCTTCCTGAATTATTTCCTGGAGCGCGACATCCAGGAGATCCGCGAGCGCCAGCATGCGGCCGCGCCCCTGCCTGGCGGCGCCGATCCGCGCGAGTGATTCCCTCAACTGATGAACAGCCAGAGCGCGGTCAAGCCGCCCAGCAGCAGCAGGCCCAGGGTGAACCCGGTGGTGGCGCGGTGGCGGGCGTCGATCGCCCCGCGCTCGATGTCGCGCGTCACCAGGTTGTAACGGATCAGCGACCACACCAGCAGCGCCAATCCCAGTACGACCATCCCGATGCCGGCTTGGCTGGCGTCATCCAGCAGCAGTCGCCCCTTGGTGGGCGCGTCATCGTTCTGGATCAGGTAGGTGCTGAACCGGTTGATGGTGATGCCGAAGCCGATGAGCGAGACCGTCGTGCGCAGGTAGGCGAGATGGGTCCGCTCGTTTGCCAGATGGGTGCGGCCGCGGGCCAGGTCGTTGGCCAGGCTGGACGGCGGTGCGCTGTGGTCGGAACGGTCTGGGGGGCTCATGGATCATCCCGGCGGGGAGAGTGCCCAATGAACCATACCGGCGCCGCGGCCACCTCCGTACAGCTACTGGGTGCGCATGCGTAGTTCTGCTTAGGCGATGCTGGATCTTCGCATCACGCAGGCAATCGCCTGCACGCGGAGTCCACGTGGCACTGCCTAGAGTCGATCCGACCCCGCTCCGGTGCCCCCCGTGAACCTGCAGACCCGCGCTCCCCAGCCCTTGCCCCGCCGCCCGGCGCCCGACACCTGTCAGTTCGAACTGCTCGACGTCGACGCCCTGCAGGACCCGTGCAGCGGGCGCATCGTACATCTGTACGCCATGGTGGCGCGCTGCCTGTCGTGCGAGTCGGTGTTCAAGGCGCAGGAAGGGCAGGGCTTTGTCAGCACCTCGGTTGCCCGGGTTCTGCGCTGCCCCACGGGCTGCGGTGAACAGGCCCTCCGGGGCTCGGCGCTGCGCCGGTGGAGCCCCGCGCCGGCCGCGGCGGTGTCGACGCCGCTGCCTGTTGCGTGCCCGGCGTAACCGCCGCGTAGACGATCTGCTGCGCCGTCACGACGCGGCGGGCGCCAGGTCTACCAGCAAGGTGGGAATCAACTCGGACACCGTCGGGTGGATCGGCACGGCCCAGCGCAGATCATCCAGTGGCCGGTCCGCACTCATCGTGTCAAGGATGCCGTGTATGGCCTCGTCGCCGCCGGTGCCCAGGATCGCCGCGCCCAGGATGCGGCGCGTGCCGGCATCGGCTACGACCTTCATGAAACCCTGGGTCTCGCCTTTCTCCACGGCGCGACCCACCTGGGTCATCGGTCGCTTGGATACCAGCAGCGGACGACCGCTCCGCGCCGCCTCGGTTTCCGACAGTCCGGCCCGGCCCAGCGGTGGGTCGATGTACAGCGCGTAGCCGGGCACACGCTGGCTGACCCGACGGTGTTCACCATCGAGCAGATTGGCGGCGACGATCTCGAAGTCGTTGTACGCGGTGTGGGTGAAGGCGCCGCGGCCATTGCAGTCGCCCAAGGCCCAGACCCCGGGCACGGAGGTCTGCAGCTGGTCATCCACGGTGATGTAGCCGCGTTCGTCCGTCTTGATGCCGGCCTTGTCCAGGCCCAGGTCGTCGGTGTTCGGGCGCCGGCCGATGGCGATCAGCAGGTGGCTGCCGATCACCTGGGTTGCACCCGCGGCAACGGCAATGCCGTCAGCGTGGCGTTCGAACCGCATGTCGGTGACCCCGGTATGCACCGCGATGCCTTCGGCCTCCAGGATCGCGCGCACCGCCTCCGATACATCCGGATCCTCGCGGGATATGAGGCGATCGGAGCGCTCGAGGATGCTGACCTGTGCCCCGAAGCGTCGATACATCTGCGCGAACTCCAGCCCGATGTAACTGCCGCCGACCACCACCAGGTGGCGGGGCAGGGTCTCCAGCGCGACCATGCTGCTGTTGGTGAGGTACGGCACCTCCGCCAGCCCGGGCAGGTCCGGTACCGATGCACGCCCGCCCACGTTGACGAAGATGCGCGGTGCGGTCAGTCGCGCGCCGTCCACCACCACGGCATCAGGGCCATCGAAGCGCGCATGGCCGCGGATCAGTTCCACGCCGGCCATGCCGCCGAGCCAGCGCTCGTTGCTGCCGCGCGAGTCCAGGATGACCTTGCGCGCGCGCGCGGCCACCACGCCCATGTCCACCGTGACCGGCCCGCTGGCGAAGCCATAGTCCCCGCCGCGCCGCGCGGTGTGCGCGGCGTACGCGCTGGCCACCAGTGTCTTGGTGGGCTTGCAGCCGGTATTCACGCAGGTGCCGCCGACCAGATGACGTTCGATGATCGCCACCCGCATGCCCGCCGCGTGCAGGCGGCCGGCCAGGGCAGGGCCGGCCTGGCCGGTGCCGATGATGATGGCATCGTAGTGACCGTCGGCAATGAAGGTGGAGGACGATGCATCAGGGCTGGACATGGAAGGATCCTTTCACGGGTCTTGTATGATCCCGATGGCCGCCACGGGAGGCGGTATCGGAATCACCAGGGAGATGAAGCGTTGAACTATCTGGCAGTGGGTGTTGTGGTTCTGTCGATGCTGGCCGGGTGCGCCCAGCCCCCGCAATCCGCCGCCGCTGCGGCAACGCTTCCGGCGCCGCTCGCACCGAACGTTGGCAAGGCCACCGCGCTGGGCGGGCAGCGTGCCGGCGGTGCGCCGTATGAAGTGGTCGGCAGCGAAGTCTGGGACGTGAAGGATCCGGTGTCGGGCCGCACCTACCAGGTGTTCGTCGCGCTTCCCGCGTCATACGCCGAGTCGCCGGGGCGCAGGTACCCGGTGCTGTACGTCACCGATGCCGACTACGCATTCCCGTTGGCGCGGCAGATTGGCCGCCGCCTCAACGTGGAGGGACCGAAGCTGCAGGAGTTCATTCTGGTCGGCTTGTCCTATGCGGTGGGCGATGATGGCGTGACCAGCCGCCGCCGCGATTACACGCCGACCCGCAAGGGGCCCAGCAGTGCGCCCGCAGACGCGGTGCACGGCGAAGCGGCGCCCTACATCACCTACCTTCGCGAGCAGGTGCTGCCGTTCGTGGCCAGCCGCTACCGCACCGACGAAACCCGCCGCCTGCTGCTCGGGCACTCGTACGGCGCGCTGCTGGGTACCCAGATCCTGTTCACCGACCCGGGCCTGTTTTCCGGTTACATCCTTGGCAGCCCCTCGTACTGGTACGACAAGCATGTGATGGAGCAGGTCGAGAAAGACCATGCCGGCGCCCATGACGACCTGCCCGCGTCGGTGTACCTGTATGTTGGCGAGCGGGAAACCCCGGCCTTCGGCAACGACGCCGACATGGTGGCCGACGCGCGGCGGATGGACGCTGCCCTGCGCGCGCACCACTATCCGTCGCTGCGCCTTCAGCTTGACGTACTCAATGATGAAGACCATCTCAGCGTCGCGCCTCGCGGCCTGACCAAGGGCTTGAAGTATCTGCTGGGCGCTGAAGAGGGGCCGCGGTAAGCAGGGAGCGCCTGCACACGAGTGAACAGTTCAGTTTTCAACAGGGTACGCTACGGCGGGCGGCCACTCACGCAGCAATCACGCGGTGATAATGGACCCATCACTGTTCACCCCGATGGATTGATGGATCGATACCGCCAGATCGTGGAACTGTCCGAGGACTGCATCAAGGAGCTGGATCTCGACGGCGTGGTTGTCGCCATCAATGAGAATGGCCTGAAGCTGTTCCGGGCCTCGCAGCCGGGCGACATGCTCGGCCGTAACTGGAAGGCGATGTGGCCGCCGCTCGCGCAACCGCTGGTCGAACAGGCGCTGGCCAGCGCGCTGCGAGGGGACCAGGTGGAATTCGAAGCCTCCGCGCTGGATGGCCGGGGCATGCTGCGCGACTGGCGCGTACGGGTGGGCGCGCTGCGCGACGGCGGCAGCATCGTGGGCGTGCTGGCGGTCAGTTCCGATGTCACCGCGCGCAATGCCGCGCTGGGCGCGGCCGACGTACTGGGCGCTGCGTTCGATGCCAAGGCCGACGAGGCCGGCGCATTGCTCGCCAGTGCAGCCAGCCGCGAGGCCAACCTGATCGAAACGCTGCGCAGGAGCCAGTCCAGCCTGTTGGCCACCAACCTGGCCTATCAGGCGCTGGAAGTCCGGCACTTCCAGGTCGCCCAGGGCCGTGACTTCGCGGTAGCCGCCCAGCGCGCTGCGGAAATGATCGCCGACCATGCCCAGAAGGGCGAGGCGGTGGGCCAGCTGCTGGCCGGCGTGGTCCACGATCTCAACAACTTCCTGCAGTCGGCCACGGCGGCCATCGACGTGGTCATGGCCAGTGGCGAGCTGAGTCCGAAGAACGTCCGGTTGTTGGACGTGGCCGAAGCCGCGCTGGAACAGGGCGCGGAGATGTCTCAGCGGCTCATCGGGTTTGCCCGGCAACACCCGTACCGCCCGGAGCCGGTCGAGCTGGCCGCGCTGGTGACGAAGATGCAGCCCCTGCTGGAGCAGGCGGTGGGCGCGGGCATCGCGTTGAACGTAGACCCGGGCGACCCGGCCTGCTGCGCCATGGTGGACCGCAACACCCTGGAGCGCGCCCTGTTGAACCTGGTGGTCAACGCGCGCGACGCCTGCGTGCCCGGTGACAGCATCCGGGTCACCACCGGTCGGCTCACCGTTGCGGAGGGCGACGGCACGGGTGCGCGCGTGGCCGGCGAGTACGTCACCCTCACCGTCTCCGATACCGGCTGCGGCATGAGCAACGACGTACTGTCGCGCGTATTCGAGGTGTACTTCACCACCAAGCCGCCGGGCGAAGGCTCGGGCCTTGGCTTGCCGCAGGTGCACAGCGCGGTGCGCCAGGCCGGTGGTTTCGTGACGGTCAGCTCCAGCCCCGGCGAGGGTGCCAGTTTCGAGCTTGCGTTGCCCCGCGTGCACGGCGACGACTGAGCGCAGGGTCGTGTCTGCACACGGTGCAGATATTCGAGTCTCACCGCGTTCACCTCGCTTCGCGCAGCCTCGCGTTCACAGCTGCACCCGCAGCATGAGAACGGAGACGCACGACCCGATGAACACCCGAATCGACTACCCGGAACGCGGCGCGGCAGGCCCCGACGTTGCGGTCATCAATGAAACCACGGTCATTCCCTCCACGCCGGAAAGCGCCGTGTCGTGGAGCGCGATCCTGGTCGGCGCGGTGGCGGCGGCGGCGCTGTCGCTGATCCTGCTGATCCTGGGCGTCGGCCTTGGCCTGTCCTCGGTGTCGCCCTGGTCGTTCGAGGGCGTCACCAAGGAAACCTTCGGCTGGGCCAGCATTGCCTGGCTGACCTTCACCGCACTGGCCGCGTCGGGTCTGGGCGGCTATCTGGCCGGTCGCCTGCGCACCAAGTGGACCCGCGTGCATGGCGATGAAACCTATTTCCGCGACACCGCGCATGGCTTCGCTTCGTGGGCGGTGGCGACCCTGCTCACCGCCGGCCTGCTGACCTCGGCCATTGGTGGCGTGCTGGGCGCAGGTGCCAAGGTGGCCGGTGCCACCGCAGGCGCCGCCGCATCCACGGCTGGCGTAGCGGCCGCCGGCGCGGGTTCGGCCGCGGCGATGCAGTCCGAGCAGGGCGATCTGGGCTACTGGGTGGACTCGCTGTTCCGCCGTGCCCCCGGTGCCGAGCTGGCACCGGGCACGCCGGCGGTCGCCCCGGCCGGCCCCGACGCAGCGCCGGCACCGGCGATGGCCGGTCCCGCCGGCCCGCGCATGGCGCCGCCGCCGCGTCCGATGCCGGGCGGTCCGGGCATCGGAGACCGTCGTGAGGTGCGTGCGGAAGTGAACCGCATCATTGTCACCAGCCTGCAGGGCCAAGGCCTGAATCCCGCCGACCAGCAGTATCTGGCCCAGTTGATTGCCCGGGAAACCGGCATGTCCCAGGCCGAAGCGGAAGCCCGCGTCACCGACATCCAGACCCGCATGCGTGCGGCGCTGGAAGAAGCGAAGAACACCGCCAAGCAGGCGGCCGATGACGCCCGCAAGGCTACTGCCTACGCCGCGCTGTGGCTGTTCATCACGCTGCTGATCGGCGCCTTCATGGCCAGCCTCACGGCTACCTGGGGCGGCCGTCGCCGCGACCTGTAATTCCACCGAACGAGGAGAACCAACATGAAAATGCTGCTGCTGTGGGCACTGGGCGTGCCGATCCCGCTGCTGATCCTCTGGGCCATCTTTACCTGAGCCTGATCCGCAGGGAGTAACACAGAAGGCCGCCTCCGGGCGGCCTTCTGCATGCTGCACGGCAGCGGGATATCGACCGGCATGCCCGCTATCGTCGCGCACCAGACCCGCGTGAGAATGGAAGCAGCATGAAGCGAACCGCCGGACCGTTACTGGCACTCCTTGGCCTGTCGACCCTTGCAGGCACTACCGTTGCCGCAGACGCCCCGAAGCGTCCCAGCGTCGAACAGCTGCAGACGCGCATTGTCGACCGATCCCCGCAGACCACCGTGGACACCCCCGACCACGACCGCATCACCGCGCGCCGCATCGATATCGTCGACGAGAAGGGCACGATCCGCATGACCCTGTCCGGGCAGACCCCGGCCCCGATCATCGACGGCATCCAGTACAAGCGCGCCTTCAACGTCGCCGGCATGGTCCTGTACGACGACAAGGGCAGCGAACGCGGTGGCTTCGGCACTGCCGACCTCAATGGCGGCATGGCGGTGCTGGCGCTGGACCACCCGGCCATGGACGCGATCGGCTGGCGCGTGTCCCCGGACGGCGAAGTGCGGTTCTCGATCAACCAGGCGCCGCCCCTGATCCGCGAGCCCGGGCTCGACAACCGGCTGATCCCCGGCGTGGCAACGCCCACCCGCATCCAGCTGGTGGTGGGCGCCGACGGCACCCCGGCCATCGCCCTCAACGACAAGGCCGACCGTGCGCGCCTGCGCCTCACTGTCACCCCGGAAGGGTACGGCGCCATCGAGTTCCTGGACGCGCAGGGCAAGGTCATCCACACCCTGGCCCCGGAAGCGAACCTTCCCTGAGCCCGGACCTGACTTGGCAGAACCGCTTGACCGCCAGGCAGCCGGCACCCGAAGATCGGCGCTGACCAACGGGATCAGGGATCGACCATGGCCGGCATCATCGGGGAACTGCTGGAGGGCATCGCGGATTTCGTGACTGACGTATGGCTGCTGCGCCGGCAGCGCAGCGCCAGGGGCCGTCCCGGAAACAGATGGGGCACCGATTCCGCCGATGTCGCGGTATTTAATGCGTGGGCGATCGGCCTGTCGATCGCAGCGGTGGCGCTCGCAGCAATCCTGTTATTCGTGCTGAAGCTTCCGCCCTGGATCGGCCTGGCCCCGGTGGTGGCAGCTGGCATCTACCTCGGCTATCGATGGCTGACACTGGCACGCGCTTGAGAGTGAGGCTGTGGCTTCCGGACCCTTGAAGCGCCCTAGTCGCTCCATTTCCTTGCGGACGGCGGTTCCGCCTCTTGCCCGTTGAGCCGCAACTGCAGATAGGCCCGTACGTCCGCCCAAGCGATGCTTTTGCCGGATTTCAGAAAAACCTCGTAGCGTTGCTGGGCCAATGCATGCAAGCCAGATTGCGCCTCCGCACGTTCGGTTTTTTCTTTGACCGCTTGGACGATGAAGTCATGGGGCAGACTTCCAGTCTCAGCGGCAGCACGGGCAACCCGGGACCTCAACGCTTCCGGCAAGCGCAGTGTGATAATCATCATTCCGGTTCGTGGCGAAGGGCGCGCAAAGACGATAGCGCAAGCATACTATTGAACCACCTCAACGGTCAGGACGCTCCATGTACGGATTGATCGGCAAGATGCTTGTCGCACCTGGCCAACGCGATGCGGTGATCGATATCCTTCTGCGGGGAACGGGGTCCATGCCCGGGTGCCAGAACTACATCGTGGCCCGCGACCCCGCCGACCAGGACGCGATCTGGATCACAGAGGTGTGGGACAGCGCGGAGCAGCACCGCGCCTCGCTGGCATTGCCCGCCGTGCAGGAGGCCATCGCCCAGGCGCGTCCGCACATCACCGGCTTTGGCGAGCGCTTCGAGACCGAGCCGGTGGGCGGGATCGGGTTGCCGACCGCATAGCGGACGGTCGCCATGCTCCTGGCGAACCTGGCTGGCCGGTATCTTTTCTGAGCACGGCACAGTAGTTGTACGGGGGCGCCGGGGCAGGGCAGCTGATGCAATGCCGGGGCATCGGCCGTCCGGCCGCCGTCCTGGAGCTTTCCATGCGCATTCGTTCGCTTTCTCCCTCCGCCGTGCTCGTTGCGGCCCTTGTAGCCGCCGGTGCGGGCAGTGCCGCACCGCCCGCCGCCGCACCCGCCGCCCGTAGCATGCCCGGGCCCGTCAACGCCGCATCTGCAGGGGTGACCCTGCAGGGCACGATCACCGCACTGGATACCCGCACCCGGGCGGTCACCGTGACCGGGGCCGATGGCAGTGCGGTGGACTTCGTTGCCGGCGCCGACGTGCGCAACTTCAACCAGGTGAAGGTAGGCGACAAGGTCACGCTCGATTACACCGCTGCGGTGGCCCTGGACCTGCAGCCGGCCGGCAGCGCGCCGGTAGGCCTGACGAAGTCCCAAGCGCAGACCGTGCCCACCCGGGGCGCAAAGCCCGGCGGCGCACGCTCGAGCACGATAGAGCTGGTCACCGAGGTGGCTGCGGTAAATCCCACCGCCAACACGATTGCCCTGCGAGGCCCGAGCGGCAATACACAGCTCATCGCCGTGGAACGGCCGGACCTGCGTGCCAAACTCCCCAGCGTAAAGCGGGGCGATCTGGTCAAAATTTCCTATACCGAAGCGGTGGCGCTGTCGATTCGCCGCGACAGCAAGTGACCGGGTGAACCGAAGGGGCCCGGCCACGGAGTGTGGCTGGGCCTGGTGGCATTTCCTTTCCTCTACTGCAGCTCGCGCCGCAGGCGACGGGCGGTTACAGCGCGCCTTCGCTGCCGGAATACGTGACGCTCCACGGCTTTCCCTTCGCGTCGGTCATGCACGACCAGGGGGCATCGGCGCCGGGCACGCGCACCTTCACCAGGATGCCGGCTTCGGCGCCCAACGCCTCGTTGACCGTGAGTTTGGCAGCGGGGACGCGCGTCTTGGCAGCCACGGCGGCCAGGCAGGCCTTCTCTGCGGCAGGGTGCGATTCGCGCGGTGCCGCGGCGGTCGGCGGCGCGCCCGGCGCAGCCGATGCGGCCGGCACTACCCTGCACACGCCATTGGCGCGGTTCTTCCCGGTGTAGCTCACGTCGGTGGAACCGTCCGGGTTCCGACTGATCGAGACAGTGACGCCAAGTTTCGCGTCCCTGGCTTCGTAGTAGTTTTCGTTGGATGCCTTCAAGACGGCTTCCCGCCCATTGATGAAGGCCGGCCCGCCCTGGTCCACGTGCAGCTCAATGTTGCCCGGGCAGGTCGCGTTGAGCTGTGGAAGCTGCGCCTGCGCCGCGAAGGACGCCAGCGAAGCAAGCAGGGACACGGATACCAGCAGTGTTTTCATCGGCGTACTCCGTTGGCGGGATGGCGCCAGCTTATCGACTGCAGCCGCATACGCAGCGTGTTGATCCAGCCAGGCGGCGGCGCACGCCAATGCGAGTGCAACGCCCTACCACGTGCCCGTTCAGTCTTCTTCACAGTTCATCTACGTAACCCAACGCAAGCTACATGCGGGGTCATGGCTCCGGTAAAAATCCGCTCCAAGCCTGCAATATTTCCGACGTCCCAGACGAAAGGAGAAGTGGAATGAACATCTCGAAGAAGCATGTGGCAACAGCGCGTACCCTCGTCGTCGCACTCGTCGCAGGCCTGAGCCTTGCCGGTTGCGCCAGCTACAAGAACGAGTTTGCAACGATCAACTCGCGACTGGATTCACTGGATACCAAGGTGAACAGCGCGGCCCAGAGTGCAGACCAGGCCAACCAGTCCGCACAGCAGGCCAACCAGCGTCTGGACCAGATCGAAGGTCGCCTCCAGCGCCTCGAATCGCAGCCGACCACCAAGCGTCAGCCGCGCGGCTGATTGCCGTTGGGCAACACGTAATACATTGTTGAAAACCGGGACCCGGTGGCCGTTCGTGGCCACCGGCTTCTTTTGCTTGACCCGCAGTAGATTCAAGGAATCCCCCATCATCATGTCCCTGCATTCCTCCTTCCGGCCTGTTTTTGGCGCTTTGGCGCTGGCCCTGTCATTGGCCTGTTCTGGCGCGGCTGTCGCCCAGGAAGCGCGGTCGATCGAAGCTGATCACTCGACCGAGGCCGTGGACATGCTGCCCACCGGGCAGGAAGTCTCGCAGACGGTCATCGATCTGGCGGGATGGATCAAGGCAAGCAACAACACCGTCGGCTATCCCTTTGCCGTCATCGACAAGGGAAATGCACAGATACTGGTCTTCGACGGCAAGGGCAAGCTGCGTGGAGCGGCGCCCGCACTGTTCGGTTCGGACAAGGGCGACTACTCCGACCCCAGCGTCACCAAGTACGCATTGAAGGATATCCCGCAGGGCCAGCGCACCACGCCGGCCGGGCGATTCATCGGTGGGTACGGCCCGTCGCTGGACACCGGGCGGGTCCTGTGGATGGACTTCGATACCGCGGTGTCCATCCATCCCACGGCGACCGGGGTCAAGTCCGAACGTCGACCCGAGCGACTGGCATCGCCGGCTCCGGACGACAACCGCATCACCAACGGCTGCATCAACGTCGACCCCGGGTTCTACGCCAAGGTGATCAAGCCCACCTTCGAGAAGGGCGGGCTGTTCTTCGTGCTGCCGGAGGTCATGGCAATGGCCGACGTCTTCCCGGAGTTCGTCGAGAGCCAGTCCACCGCGCAGCACAAGGAGGGCAAGCGCCCCCGGCGTGAGCGGGCGGACGTGCAGGACGGCGTCTCGCCGTAACGTTTCGCGTGCCAGTCAGCCGGCCGGTGTCGGCTGGCGCACCATCTCCAGAAACGCATCGACGGCGGGCGCCTGCCAGGCACCCTCGCGGCGGATGATGCTGAGCGGCCGCTGCAGGGCAAGCGCCCGCGCTGGCAGCCTGACCAGTCGACCTTCCTGCAATTCGCCGTCAACGCTGATGCTGGGCAGCCACGCGATGCCGCCCCCGTGGATCGCAGCCTGCTTCAGCGCTTCGGTGTTACCGAACTCGACGATGCTGCCGGTCTGCACGCCGAGCTGCTGCAGCAGCGTGGAAACGAGCTCGCGCGTGCCCGATCCCGGCTCACGCATCAACAGCGGTTCGCCGTCGATGTCCGACGGCGCCAGCCGCCTGCGTCGCGCAAGCGCATGCCCAGCGCCCACTACCGGGACCAGCTCGTCGCGGCTGAACGCCTCCGTGGCAAGCCCCTCGGCCCGGATCGGGCCTTCCACGAAGCCCAGGGTGAAGCGCAGATCGGCCACGCCCTGCGCGACTTGTCCGGTATTGCCCACGAACAGGGAAATGCCAATACCGGGGAAGGCACGCCGGAACTGCGCGATGTAGCGGGGCAGTACGTAGGTGCCGATGGTGTTGCTGGCGCCGATCGACAACTGCCCCGTACGCGCGTCGGCAAATGCGCGCATGGCCGCCTGCGCGCTGTCGGCCACCGCGAACAGCCGCGCCGAATAGCCGTGCAACACGCTGCCCGGTTCGGTCAGGCGCATGCCGCGCGCTTGCCGTTCGAACAGCGCCACTCCCAACCGCGACTCGAACGCCTTCAGTTCCCGTGACAGCGCCGGCTGGGAGATGTGCACGCGCACGGCCGCCGCCGAAATGCTGCCGGTTTCGGCGATGGCATGGAAGATGGCCAGGTGATGGAGGTTCATGCGCGGAAAAATGGTCAGAGCTGCCCGCTAAAGTACTGCACAAGGAGGCTGCTGACTGCCACGGCCACCCAGACGCCCAGGCCCAGCATGATGGGGCGGAGGCCTGCGGCCGCCATGCGACGCAGGTTGGCCGACAGGCCGATCGCAGACAGGGCGAACACGATCAGCACCTCGGCGACGGCCTGCAGCACGGGCAGCGCGGCGGCGGGAACCCAGCCCGCGGTGCGGATGCCCGAGGCGGCCAGGAACCATAGGATGAACCATGGGAAGATCGCCCCCAGGGTGAACCCGGCGGCGCGCGCCTGGGTGGCGCTGCGGCGCCTGGCCAACGCGGCCATGGCAACGGTCAGTACCAGGCAGATCGGAATGATCAGGGTCGAGCGGGTCAGCTTGACGATGGTGGCGTAGCCGCCGGCAAGGTCGCTGTAGGCGTAGCCGGCGGCGACGACCGAGGAGGTATCATTGATCGCGGTGCCGGCCCACAGGCCAAAGCCCAGGTCGCTCATCTGCAGCAGGTGGCCGAGCAGCGGGAACAGCAGCACCGCGATCACGTTGAACAGGAAGATGGTGGAAATGGCGAGCGCGGTATCGTGGTCATCCGGTTTGAGGATGGGCGTTACGGCGGCGATGGCCGACCCACCGCAGATGGCGGTGCCAACCCCGATCAACACGGTCAGCTTGCCGTGCACGCGCAGCCAGCGGCCCAGCGCCCACGCACTGGCGAAGGCCACGGCAACCGTCACCAGCGTCACCGACAGCGATTCCCGTCCGGTCCTGAGCACGTCGGCCAGGCTGAGGCCGAAACCCAAGGCAATGATCGACCCCTGCAGCACCTGCCGGCCGCCGAAGCGGATGCCCGGGTCGAAGCGCGGCGGCGGCGACAGCAGCTGCCTGGCCGCCATGCCCAGCACGATGCCGAACACCGGGCCGCCTACCCAGGGCAGCAGGTGCCCCAGCAGCAGCGCCAGCGCCGCGACAGCGGCGGTCAACAGCAGGCCGTGGGCGTGGTGGCGGATCCAGCGGGAGGGAAGGGCGGGGGCGGTGTTCATGGCGCAGGTGGACGGGAGGAAGGGGCCCAGTCTGGGCCGCCACGCGCCATGCATCCAATACAAATAATCTGGCTGAGCCATGCCTTCAAAGCATGGCTACACAGGCCCTGCGGCGCCGGGGGCCGCCACCGACGCCCGGGTGATCAGCTGGTGCGCCAGCACGTGGTTGACCGTGACCGGTCCGGCGCCATTGCTGCGTCGAATCTCCCGCAGCAGGATGTCGATGGCGGTGTCGGCCATCTCCGCCACCGGTTGATGGACGGTGGTCAGCTCCGGCCAGACCATGGTCGAGGCGGACGTGTCATCGAATCCCACCACCGACAGATGGCCCGGCACCTGCAGGCCACGACGATGCGCTACCGACACCACTGCCGCGGCCATGTCGTCGTTGCTGGCGAAGATCGCGCTGGGTGGCTGCCGCAGGCTCAGCAACGTTTCCGCCGCTTCCAGCCCGGAGCGGTAGGTGAAGTAGCCGGGCTGCACCAGCGCCTCGTCGTATGCGATAGCGGCCGAGGCCAGCGCATCGCGGTAGCCCTGCCACCGGTGCGCGCTGGCGGTCTGGTTCGGGTCGCCGGTGATGTAGCCGATGCGGCTGTGTCCGTGGGCGATGAGGTGCGACACCATCTCCTGGCTGGCGCGGCGGTCGTCGATGCTTACGCAGGAGATGCGGTCGCTGAAGTGGCTGGAAGCGATGGCCACCACCGGCACCCCCGCCTTGACGAATTCGTCCACGATGCGTGTTGACTCGCACAGCGGCGGCGGCAGGATCACGCCCGCCACGCGGGTGGACAGCTGGCGCGCGGCGTCACGGCGTGCCTGTGCGCCCAGGCCATCCCACGCCGCGATCACCAGCTGCGCTGCGGACTGGGTGGAGCCCTGCAGCGCACCCACCAGCAATTCGCGCAGGTAACTGGCGCTGGGGTTGGTGTAGATCAGGGCGATGCAGGTGTGCTGCGCTGCCGCCAGTGCGCTGGCCGCCAGGTTCGGGCGGTAGTCCAGGGCGAGCACGCTGCGCATCACCCGTTCGCGGTTTCTTTCGCGCACGCCGGCATGGCCGTTGATCACCCGCGACACGGTCATCGGGGACACGCCGGCATGCGCGGCGACCTCGTCGATGGTGACCGCACTCGCTTTGCGACGCACTGCCTTCGGGGGGGTGCTCAAGGGCCGGGCTCCTTTGCTGCGCTGCATGATGACAAGCGTATTACCGGGTGATTAGTCTGCGCCCTGACGCGATGGTAGCGCTACCACTGAGCCGGCATGAGGCGAAGCGGGACCCCCCCATTTACCGCGCGGCTGTTCTGGCAATTCTGAAAGCGAGCCTGAGTCGCACTGCGCCAAAAACGCGTGTTGCGATATTCGGTGTGGAAGACGGGCCTCGCCCGTGCGTGCCCCCAGGAGGGGCGGTACATCCATTCGATCGTATGTCAGAGGGGAGAGTCATGAGCGCTTGTGCTTTCCGTCGTACCCCAGCCCTGGGGGCTCATCCATGAGCCGCACGCTGGCGAAACTTACTTCCCGGGCCATGTTCACCTTCGTCGGTGGCGTCCTGGTCATCAACCCCGCTTTCGCACAGGACGCCGCGGCGCCGGCCACCGCCACGCAGCAGCCGTCCCAGCCCAGCCCGACCCAGCTGGACACCGTGCAGGTCACCGGTATCCGTAACAGCCTGAGCCAGGCGATGGATATCAAACGCGATTCGGCCGGCGTGGTGGATGCGATCAGCGCCGAGGACATCGGCAAGTTCCCCGACACCAACCTGGCCGAATCGCTGCAGCGCATCACCGGTATCTCGATCGAACGCCGTGATGGCGAAGGTGCGCAGGTGACCGCACGCGGCTTTGGTCCGCAGTTCAACCTGGTCACCCTCAATGGCCGCCAGATTCCGGGTGCCGACGCGTTCGGTGCGGCCGGGCAGGTGGCCATCGGCGGCGTCGACGGCGGCACCCGCGCGTTCAACTTCGCCCAGCTCGCCGCTGAAGCCATCAACGGCATCGAAGTGTTCAAGACCAGCCAGGCCAACGTGCCCAGCGGCGGCATCGGCGCCACCATCAACATCCTCACCGCGCGCCCGTTCGACCATGAAGGCGTGGTTGCCAGTGCCGGCGCCAAGGCGGTCTCCGACGAGAGCCAGCCGTTCGGCAACGACATCACCCCGGAGCTGTCGGGCATCTTCAGCTACAGCAACCCGGACAAGACCTTCGGCGTCGGTGTCAGTGCCAGCTACCAGAAGCGCAAGGGTGGCTCGGTGCAGGCCACCAACAACTACTGGAACATCCAGCCGTGGACCGGCACCATGCCGGGCAACCCGACCGTGGTCAACGCACCGGCGGTGGGCGCGCTGTACGGCCGTCCGAACGACCTGCGCTACGCCTTCGCCGAGTTCGAGCGCGAGCGCACCAACGCGCAGGCGGTCCTGCAGTTCGCACCCACCGACGCGGTGACGCTGACCCTGGACTACACCTACTCGACCAACGAGATCGAAGAGAATCGTGGCGAACAGGGGATGTGGCTGCAGAACAGCAACTACACCGACGTGGAGTTCGACACCAGCGGCGCGGTGGCCACGCCGATCTACATTCGTGAGATCGCCGGCACCAAGGACTTCGGGCTTGAACAGCAGCGCAGCATGCAGAAGTACAAGCTGGGCTCGCTGGGCTTCAACGCGCTGTGGAATGTCACCGACCGCTTCAAGCTGACCTTCGACGCGCACAACTCCAAGAACGAAAGCCGCCCCAACGATCCGCTGACCGGCGGCGGTTCCATCTTCGCCAGTATCGCCGGTACCAACAACTGCACCGTGGGGCCGCATTGCGGTGGCACCTATGTGCAGGAAATGAACTTCAACAACGGCCTGCCGGTCGGCACCAAGACCTGGTACCCGACCTCGGCCGACGCCATCGCCGGAACCAATGGCGTGGTCAATCCCGCCTTCGAGACCGGCGAGATCGGTTCGCAGGTGCTGCGCATCAATTCGCAGACCCAGGTCAGCGAGGTCAAGGCCGGTCGCGTCGACGGTGAGTGGAGCTTCGACCAGGGCCGCTTCCAGTTTGGCGTGGACTCGAGCAAGCAGACCACCCACCGCATCCAGGCGGCGGAGAACTACAACACCCTGGGCGACTGGGGCGTGGCCAACGTCGACGGGGACGTGGCCAATGGACTGATGGACCTGCTGCAGCCGGTGAACATCGTGGGGCTGTTCAACGACTTCAATGCCAACAGCTTCACCGCCTGGCGCGGGGATGCCGGCCGGCTCGCGCAGTGGTCGGCAGACAACTACGGTGCCGACCTGGGCGTAAGCCCGCAGCGCGCCGCCGACAACTTCGTGGAAGAGAAGACCAAGTCCGCCTACTTCCAGGTGGAACTGGATGGCGAACTGGGCGGGCTGCGCACCAATACCCGCCTGGGCGTGCGCTATGAAACCACCGACGTGGTGTCCACGTCGATCATCGCCATTCCCGAAGCCATCGAATGGCAGTCCAACAACGACTTCCGCGTGATGTTGTCCGACGAGCAGCAGCCGTTCACCGAAAAGAACAGTTACAGCTACATCCTGCCCAACCTGGACTTCAGCATCGACCTCATGGACGACCTGAAGGGCCGCGTCTCGTTCGGCAAGAGCATCGCGCGCGCGCCGATCGGCAACCTGTATGCGGGGCCGACCGCCCAGCAACCGTTCGGCTCGGTGCTGATCGACCCCTCCACCCGGGCCAGCGGAACGGCACAGAACCCGCAGCTGAAGCCGCTGGAGTCGGACAACCTGGACCTGGCGCTGGAGTGGTACTTCGCTGACGCCAGCTATGTGTCAGTGACGTACTGGAACAAGCAGGTCGACAACTTCATCGGCAATACCATCGTCCAGGAGAACCTGTACGGCCTGCGCGACCCCACCTCCGGCCCGGATGCGCAGACCGCGCTGTCGTTCCTCACCAGCGGTGCCTGCGTTACCCAGGTCGGCCCGGCCAATGCGGCGGCCTGCAACGCCAACGACACCGCGTTGTTCACCGCGCTGGCGTTGCTGCGCAACAATCCCGCCGGGCTGGGTGCCTACAACGGCACCGACGCACAGGTCCTGGCCACCGAAGCGGCGTACGACCTGTACGGCACCGCGGCCGACCCGCTGTACCAGTTCAACGTCAACCGCCCCATCAACCAGAACCAGTCCAAGCTGCATGGCTGGGAACTGGGGGGGCAGTACTTCTTCGGCGATACCGGGTTCGGCGTGCTGGCCAACTACACCATCGTCAACGGTGACGTGGGGTACAACGACGCCGGCGACCCGAACATCGACCAGTTCTCGCTCACCGGCCTCAGCGACACCGCCAATGCCATGCTGATGTACGAAAAGTACGGCTGGTCGGTGCGCCTGGCCTGGAACTGGCGCGACGAGTACCTGATCCTGGCCAACCAGGGCGCCAGCCGCAATCCGTACTACGTGGAGGAGTACGACCAGTGGGATCTCAGCGTGAACTACACCCTGGATGATCACTGGTCGTTCGGCCTGGAAGCGATCAACCTCACCGGCGAGGACGTCCGCTGGCGTTCGCGCACCTCGCAGATGATCGTGAAACTGGCCGACCAGAGCCCGCGCTACATGCTTGGCGTGCGGTACCGGTTCTGACGGGCCACTGGTACCGCTGCTCCGGCAGCGGTACCTTGGCGGCGCGGCTTCTGATTGCTCTGGACATCCCCATGGCTCGATACGAAACGCTCAACAACATCGCCCACCAGGACCTGCGGGTGGTCACCGGCTTTGGCCCGGAATACGGCGATGCCGTCGGCATGGTGCCGGCCTATCCGAGCGAGTTCGCCGAACTGCAGCGCGAGTACCCGATCTTCCTGCGCCGCGACACGGCGAGCGGGGAATGGCAGTCGGTGGTACTGCTGGGGTTCGAACAACACGAAAACCTGTACCTGCAGGACGACCGATGGAATGCCTCCTACGTACCCGGGGCGGTAGCCAAAGGGCCGTTCCTGATCGGTTTCCAGGACCACCAGGTCGACGGCATGCCGGCTCGCGAGGCGGTGATGCATGTGGACCTGGAACATCCGCGGGTCAGCGCGGGCACGGGCGAACCGCTGTTCCTGCCGCAGGGCGGCAACACGCCCTATCTGGACCATATCGCGGGCGTGCTGCGCGGCATCCATGACGGCAGCCTGTTCGGCGCGGCCATGTTCGCCGCGTTCGACGCCCATGGCCTGATCCAACCGCTGCAACTGGACGTGCAGATCGAGGCCCGGCACCGGGTGGCGGTGAACGGCCTGCATGGCATCGACAAGGACCGCCTGGCCCAGCTGGACGGCGAGGCGCTGGTCGCCCTGAACCGCGCCGGCTACCTGGAAGGGGCCTACCTGCTGGTGGCGTCGCTGCACAACATGCGACGGTTGATCGCCGAAAAGCAGCGGCGCCTGCGCGCGCAGGATGCCGCCAGCGCGACCGGTAGAAACTGAGCGATGCTGGACCGCGTTGCCATGCGCACCCTCGAAGAAAGCGACGCCACGGCGGTTTTGCTGGAGGCCCTGGCCGACGCCGCCGAACCGGTGGTGCTGCGTGGCATTGCGCGCAACTGGGCGCTGGTACAGGCCGGATTGCGCTCCGCCGGGGAGGCAATGGACTACCTGCTTGGTTTCGACGCAGGCGTGCCCATCACGTATTCCTGGGGTGGGCCCGAGATCGAGGGCCGCCCGTTCTACAGTTCTGACTTCACCCGGTTGAACATTGAAATCCGGCGCGGCCAGCTCGCGCAGGTGCTGGACGAGATCGCCGACACCTTCGGGATCGCGCAGCCGCCCACGCTGTATGTGGCGTCGCTGTTGATCGAGCGGGCGCTGCCCGGGTTTGCCCGCGACAACGATGCCGGCCTGGCCGGGCAGGGCATCGACGCCGCGGCCAGCATCTGGATCGGCAACCGGGTAACGGCGTCCTGCCACTACGACACCCCGGACAACCTGGCCTGCTGCGCGGTGGGCCGGCGCCGCTTCACCCTGTTCCCGCCGGACCAGATCGACAATCTGTATCCGGGTCCGCTGGAGCCGACACCCGGCGGCCAGGTGGTCAGCGTGGTGGATGTCGAGCGCCCGGACCTGGAGCGCTACCCGCGTTTCAGCGAGGCGTTGGCGCATGCGCGCACGGCGGTGCTGGAACCGGGCGATGCGATCTTCATCCCCAGCATGTGGTGGCACCACGTGCGCAGCCTGGAACCGTTCAACGTGCTGGTGAACTACTGGTGGCGTCGTTCACCGGCGTTCCTGTCCTCGCCGCTGTCGGCGCTGCAGCACGCGATGTGGGCGCTGCGCGACCTGCCCGAGCCGCAGAAGCAGGCCTGGGCGAAGATCTTCGACTATTACGTATTCGGTCCCGGCGGGCGCGCAGGCGAGCACCTGCCCGACGCTGCCCGGGGCGAACTGGCACCTTTCGACGAAACGCAGGCACGACGCACGCGCGCGATGCTGCTGGGTCGTCTCAATCGCTGACGGGAGCACGGCTGTGAATGCTGCAGGGCAGGTAGACGGGCGGGTCCGGAAAGTGATCATCGCCGGCGGTGGTACCGCAGGCTGGCTGGCCGGTTGCGCGCTGGCGCAGCAGTTCCGTGACCAGCTGGAGATCACGCTGGTCGAATCCGAACAGATCGGTACCGTGGGGGTTGGCGAATCCACCGTGCCCACCATCCGCACCTTCCATCGGTTCCTGCAGATCGATGAGCAGGAGTTCCTGCGCGCGGTGGCCGGGACCTTCAAGCTGTCCATTTCCTTCGAGAACTGGCGTCGACCCGGCGAGCGTTTCATCCATCCATTCGGCACCATCGGCCAGGGGACCTGGGCGACACCGTTCCATCATTTCTGGCTGGACAGCCTGCGCCGTGGCATGCCCTCGGAGCTGGGTGATTTCTGCCTGGAAAGCGTGGCCTCGCGCGGCGACCGGTTCTCGCTGCAGACCCAGCCCCAGGTCAACTATGCGTATCACTTCGACGCCGGGCTGTACGCCAGGTTCCTGCGGGGCAAGGCCGAAGCGCATGGCCTGCGACGGGTGGAAGGCAAGATCCGCGAAGTACGTCAGCACGCGCATGACGGGTCGGTGCAGGCGCTGGTGCTGGAAGACGGGCAGGTGCTGGAAGGCGACCTGTTCATCGACTGCACCGGGTTCCGCGGCCTGTTGACCGAACAGACCCTGCAGACCGGCTATGAAGACTGGAAAGAGTGGCTGCCCAGCGACCGTGCGGTCGCGGTGCAGACCGCGTCGGTCGCGCCGCCGGTGCCGTATACCCGGGCCATCGCGCACGAAGCGGGCTGGCGCTGGCACATCGCCCTGCAGCACCGGGTAGGCTGCGGGCTGGTGTATTCCAGCCGGCACATGTCCGATGACGAGGCGCAGGCCAAGCTGCTGCGGGAGGTCGACGGCGAACCGCTGCGCGACCCGTGGCGGGTGCCGTTCCGCAGCGGACGGCGCCTGAAGGCGTGGAACCGCAACGTGGTGGCGCTGGGGCTGGCCAGCGGTTTCATCGAGCCGCTGGAGTCGACCAGCATCCACCTGACCATCAGCGCGGTGGTGCGGCTGATCCAGCTGTTCCCGTCCGATGGCATCCGCCCGGCCATGGTCGATCTGTACAACGACATCAGCCGCCAGGAAATGGAGCACGTCCGCGACTTCATCATCCTGCACTACCACGCCACCCAGCGCGACGAGCCGATGTGGAAAGCCTGCCGCGAGATGGCGCTGCCCGAGTCGCTGGCGCTCCGGCTGCGTGCATGGCGCGAACGGGCGCATGCCTGGCAGGACCCCGGCGAACTGTTCCGGGTGGATTCCTGGACCAGCGTGCTGATGGGGCAGGGCATCCAGCCCGGGTCGCCGCACCCGCTCGCGCGCGCGATCGGCGACGAGGACCTGCGCACCCTGCTGCAGCGGATCCGCCAGCCGGTGCAGCAGGCGGTCGCCTCGATGCCGTCACAGGGCGCGTTCATCGAACGCTACTGCAAGGCGTCGCCGGAGGTATGGCCATGGGGAATGGCGGTCGCGTAGCCAGGCTGCGCGTTGTTGCCTGGAATTGGTAGCGCTACCTTTCGAGCGCTGCGGTGCGGATCAACACGGGGTACACGGGATGGATCTGGTTGCAGGAATCGATGCAGGAACACAGAGTCTGAAGGTGCTGGTCTACGACCCTGCCGCGCGCAAGGTCGTGGCCAGCACCAGCGCCGCACTGGCGCTGGACAGCGGCGCCGATGGCAGCCGCGAACAACAGCCGGCCGACTGGGTGGCCGCGTTGCACACGTGCTTTGCCGCCATTCCAACGTCGGTGCGGTCGCGGATCACCGCGCTGGCGGTGTCCGGCCAGCAGCATGGGTTCGTCCCGGTTGACGCGGCGGGGGAGGTGCTGGCGCCGGCCAAGCTGTGGTGCGACACCAGCACCGCCGCCGAGTGCGTGCAGATCATGGACGCCGCCGGCGGCTGCGCCGCCACCATCGCGCTGGGCGGCAACCCCATCCTTACCGGCTACACCGCCTCCAAACTGCCCTGGACCCGGACCCACCGGCCGGACGCGTATGCGCGCCTGGCCACCATCCTGCTGCCGCACGACTACCTGAATTTCGTGCTCACCGGCCAGCGCTTCTGCGAATACGGCGATGCCTCGGGGACCGGCTGGCTGGATGTGCGCACCCGCACCTGGTCGCCCGAACTGCTGCGCGCCACCGACCCGGACCGCGACCTCGCCGGTTGCCTGCCGCCGATCGCGGCACCGGAGGCGCTGTTCGACATCGCCCCGGCTGCCGCGAAAGCGCTGGGTGTCCCGACCGGCGTAAAGGTGGCGGTGGGCGGCGGCGACAACATGATGGCCGCCATCGGTACGGGCTGCGTGGTGCCCGGTCGCCTGGCGATGAGCCTGGGCACTTCGGGCACGCTGTTCGCGTATTCGGACACCCCCGTGGTCGACCCCGACGGGGCCTGGGCGGCGTTCTGCTCCTCCACCGGGGGCTGGCTGCCGTTGATCTGCACCATGAACTGCACCGTGGTCACCGAACAGGTGGCCGATGCGTTCGGGTTCAGTACCCGCTTCGGCGACGGTCACCTGCGGGCGACCGCGCCCGGGGCCGACGGCCTGGTGATGCTGCCCTTCCTCAATGGCGAACGCACCCCGGACCTGCCGCACGGCAAGGGCGTGCTGGCGGGGCTGGACACCACCAACATGACCCCGGCGCACTTCTACCGGGCGGCCATGGAGGGCGCTACCTACAGCCTGAAGTACGGCTACGACGCCTTCGTGCGCGCCGGCATGCAGTTCGAGCGCATCGTGCTTACCGGCGGCGGCAGCAACAGCGCGCAATGGCGGCAGCTGGTGGCCGATGTGTTCGGCCTGCCGGTGGACGTGCCCACCCAGCCGGAAGGCGCCGCCTTCGGCGCTGCGCTGCAGGCGCTGTGGGCACTGGGCCGGGCGCGCGGGGAGGGCGCAACCATTGCCGACATCACCGATCGGCACGTTGCGCTCGACCCGACGTTGTCCGCACGCCCGGATGGCTCGCGGGGCGCTGCCTACGCCGCCGCCTACGACCGCTTCCTGCGCCACCTCGACGCCATCACGCCGCTGCAGCGCGGCTGATCCCGCTTTTTTCGCGACACCTCGCACAACGAAAGGAACCGCAGCATGAGCACCCAGCCCTTCATCGGCGCTACCGAATACTTCCCCGGCATCGGCCGCATTCCCTTCGAAGGCCGCGGGTCGGACAACCCGCTGGCGTTCAAGGTGTACGACGCCAACAAGGTCATCGGTGGCAAGACCATGCAGGAGCACCTGCGCTTCGCGGTCTGCTACTGGCATACCTTCTGCAACGCCGGGCATGACCCGTTTGGCCCGGGTACGCGCCGCTTCCCGTGGGAGGCGGGCACGCCGATGGCAAGTGCCGAAGCCAAGGTCGACGCCGCCTTCGAGTTCTTCACCAAGCTGGGCGTGCCGTACTGGTGCTTCCACGATATCGACCTGGCACCGGACGCCGACGATGTCGGTGAGTACGAGAAGAACCTCAAGCACATGGTCCGCCTGGCCAGGGAGCGCCAGGACGCCACCGGCATGAAGCTGCTGTGGGGCACCGCCAACCTGTTCTCGCACCCACGCTACATGAACGGCGCCTCGACCAATCCGGACTTCGCCGTGGTGGCGCGCGCCGCGGTGCAGGTGAAGGCGGCACTGGAAGCCACCGTCGAACTGGGCGGCGAACACTATGTGTTCTGGGGTGGCCGCGAAGGCTATGCCTCGCTGGTGAACACGCAGATGAAGCGCGAGGTCGACCACTTCGCGCGCTTCCTCACCATGGCGCGCGACTACGGCCGCAGCATCGGCCTGAAGGGCAACTTCCTGATCGAGCCCAAGCCGATGGAGCCGATGAAGCACCAGTACGATTTCGACAGCGCCACTGTCGCCGGCTTCCTGAAGGAACACGGGCTGCACAAGGACTTCAAGCTCAACATCGAAGCCAACCACGCCACGCTGTCCGGCCACACCTTCGAACACGACCTGCAGGTGGCGTCCGACCACGGCCTGCTGGGCAGCATCGACGCCAACCGCGGCAACGCGCAGAACGGCTGGGATACCGACCAGTTCCCGACCGACCTGTACGACACCGTCGGCGCCATGCTGGTGGTGCTGCGCCAGGGCGGTCTGGAAGGCGGCCTGAACTTCGACGCCAAGGTGCGTCGCGAGTCGACCGACCTGGAGGATCTGTTCGTGGCGCACATCGGCGGCATGGACGCCTTTGCCCGCGGGCTGGAAGTGGCCCATGGGCTGCTCAACGACTCGCCGTGGGAGCAGTGGCGTGCCGAGCGCTACGCCAGCTTCGACAGCGGCGCCGGCAAGGACTTCGAACATGGCAAGCTCAGCCTGGCAGACCTGGCCGCACTGGGCGCGAAGGGCGGTGAGCCCAAGCAGATCAGCGGCAAGCAGGAACGCTACGAAAACCTGATCAACACCTACCTGCTGCGCTGAGTGCGGCCACAAGGAAGAGCACCATGACCCACCACACCCTCCCGCGTCGTGCCCCCGTCCTGATGGTCGCGATCGTCCTGGCGCTGGTTGCCTGCAAGGGCGACGACAAGGTCGCCGCCACGGCGGCGCCCGCAGCCACTGCCGAGGCTACCCCGTGGCCGTCGGTGAGCTGGCCGCTGGCCGAAGACCCTGCCCTGGAAAAACGCATCACCGAGCTGATGGCGGGCATGACGGTGGAGGAGAAGGTGGGCCAGCTGATCCAGGGCGACATCGCCAGCACCACGCCCGAGGATGTCCGGAAGTACCGGCTGGGGTCGATCCTGGCCGGCGGCAACTCCGATCCCGGCGGCCGCTACGATGCCTCGCCCGCGGCATGGCTGGCGCTGGCCGACGATTTCTACGCAGCCTCGATGGATACCGCACAGGGCGGCAAGGCGATTCCGGTGTTGTTCGGCATCGATGCGGTGCACGGGCAGAGCAACATCGTCGGCGCCACCCTGTTCCCGCACAACATCGGGCTGGGCGCGGCGCGCAATCCCGAGCTGGTGCGCCGCATCGGCGAGATCACCGCGCTGGAAACCCGGGCCACCGGCATGGAATGGGCGTTCGCGCCCACCGTGGCGGTGCCGCAGGACGACCGCTGGGGTCGGACGTATGAGGGCTACTCCGAATCGCCCGAGGTGGTGGCCAGCTACGCCGGCAAGGTGGTCGAAGGATTGCAGGGCAAGGTCGGTTCACCGGAATTCCTCGACGGTCGCCATGTCATCGCCTCGGTAAAGCACTTCCTCGGCGACGGCGGCACCACCGACGGCAAGGACCAGGGCGACACGAAAATCAGCGAAGCCGAACTGGTCCGCATCCATGCCGCCGGTTACCCCCCGGCGATCGCGGCCGGCGCGCAGACCGTGATGGCGTCGTTCAACAGCGTCAATGGCGAGAAGATGCACGGCAACAAGCCGTACCTGACCGACGCGCTGAAGGGCCGGATGAACTTCGGCGGCTTCGTGGTCGGCGACTGGAACGGGCACGGCCAGGTCAAGGGCTGTACCACCACCGACTGCCCGGCCACGATCAACGCCGGGCTGGACATGCCGATGGCCTCGGACAGCTGGAAGGGCATGTACGACACCACGCTGGCGGCGGTGAAAGCCGGCACGATTCCGCAGGAGCGCCTGGACGACGCGGTGCGCCGGATCCTCAGGGTGAAAATGCGGCTGCGCCTGTTCGAGGCCGGCAAGCCGTCCGCGCGGGCGGTGGGGGGCCAGTTCGCCCTGATCGGCGCGCCGGAACATCGCGCCGTTGCCCGCCAGGCGGTGCGCGAATCGCTGGTGCTGTTGAAGAACCAGGGCGGGATCCTGCCGCTGGCGCCGAAGCAGCGCATCCTGGTTGCCGGTGACGGCGCCAACGACGTCGGCAAGCAGGCCGGGGGCTGGACCCTGAACTGGCAGGGCACGGGCACCACCCGCAAGGACTTCCCGAACGCGGACACGATCTTCGAGGGCATCGCCCAGCAGGTGAAGGCGGCAGGCGGCCACGCCGAGCTCGCGGTGGATGGCGCCTGGAAGGCGAAACCCGATGTCGCCGTGGTGGTGTTCGGCGAGAACCCCTATGCCGAATTCCAGGGCGACCTGGCCACGCTGGCGTACAAGCCGGGCGACGAGACCGACCTTGCGCTGATCAGGAAACTCAAGGCAGCAGGCATTCCGGTCGTTGCGGTGTTCCTGAGCGGTCGCCCGCTGTGGGTCAACCGCGAGATCAACGCGGCCGATGCCTTCGTCGCCGCATGGCTGCCGGGCTCGGAAGGCGCTGGCGTGGCCGACGTGCTGCTGCGCAGGCCGGACGGTGCCGTGCAGAACGACTTCAAGGGCAAACTGAGCTTCAGCTGGCCGCGCACGGCGGTGCAGTACGCCAACAACGTGGGGCAGCAGGACTACGACCCGCAGTTCGCATTCGGCCATGGCCTGACCTACGCCGACAAGGGCGATCTGGCCGCGCTGCCTGAAGTCTCGGGGGTGACCGGTAACGAGGGCGCGGCCGGCGTGTTCTTCGCACGCGGAGACGCCGGCGCCGGCATGGCGCTGCGGCTGGAAACCGCCACCGGGCAGGGCGTGACGGTCACCAAGGTGCCGGAAGGCCTGGACGGCGACCTGCTCAAGGTCACCGGGGTGGATCACCTGGCGCAGGAAGACGGACGGCGTTTTGCCTGGTCGGGCACTGGCGAGGCAACTGCCGCGCTGCAATCGCACACGGCGCTGGGCCTGCAGCGCGAGAGCAACGGCGACCTGATGCTGGTCACCACGCTGCGGGTGGACGCCGCGCCCAAGGGCGATGCCTGGCTGGCAGTAGGCTGTGGCACCGGCTGCACGGCGCGGGTAGCGATCGGCCCGACCCTGGCGAAACTGCCGGTGGGGCAGTGGACGCGGGTGGGCGTGCCATTGAAGTGCCTGGCCGGTGCCGGCGCGCAGGTGGGCACGCTGGACCGCCCCTGGTCGCTGGTGACCGCCTCGGCCATGACCGTCTCGATGTCGCGCGTCGCGCTGGGCGCATTGAACGAAGCGGACGTCACCGTCGCATGCACGGGCACCGGCGCATGACGGTGCGGCGCGCCCTACCGGCCCTTGGGCGGGCGCGCCACCGAGTCGCGCATGACCAGCCGGTGCGGCAGCACATGGTCGGTCAACGGGCGCGCCGTGTCGTTGCGGTGGCGGATGGTGCGCAGCAGGATGTCGATGGCCGCATCGGCCATCGCCGCAATCGGCTGGTGGATGGTGCTCAACTCCGGCCACACGGTGGTGGCGGCCGAGGTGTCATCGAAGCCGACCACCGACAGGTCGCGTGGCACATCCAGCCCGCGCCGGTGCGCGACCGAAATGGCGGCAGCGCCCATGTCATCGTTGCTGGCGAAGATGGCGGTGGGCGGCCGCGCATGCGCAAGCAGCAGCTCCGCCGCGCCCAGTCCGGAGCGGTAGGTGTAATTGCCACGCTGCACCAGCTCGGGGTCGACCTGCAAGCCCGCCTCCTGCAGCGCCACGACGAACCCGTCGTAACGGCGTGCGCTGGCGCTGAGGTCATCGCGACCGCAGATGAAGCCGATGCGGGTATGCCCGTGCTGGATCAGGTGCTCGGCCATCTCTTTTCCGGCATGGAAGTCGTCGATGCGCACGCAGGAAATACCATTCCCCTGGCGACCGGAAGCGATCGCCACCACCGGAATGCGCGCCTTCACCAGCTCGCCCACGGCCGCCGCGGATTCGCACAGGGGCGGCGGCAGGATCACGCCATCGACCCGGCTGGCCAGGCTGCGCGCGGCCTTGCGCTCGGCCTCGGCATCCATGTTTTCCCAGTAGTCGATGGTCAGTTGGACCGGCGCGTTGGACGCCACCCGCAGCAGGCCCACCAGCAGCTCACTCAGGTACGCACCGCTGGGGTTGGCATAGATCAGCGCGATGCGGGTGTGCTGCGCGGCCGCCAGCGCACTGGCCGCCACGTTGGGCGTGTAGCCCAGTTTGCGCACCGCGCGCATCACGCGATCGCGGGTCTCTTCGCGCACGTTGCCCTGGTTGACGGCCCGCGACACGGTCATCGGCGACACGCCTGCCAGTGCCGCCACCTCATCGATCGTCACGCCACTGGTTTTACGGCGAACCGACTTCTTCGGCTTGTCCAATATGCGTTTCCTTTCGTTTTCGCAACGCTGCCGTGCGGCGGGCAGGGGAGATGATGCAGCGACCCAGGCACGTCTCCAGCTTACCCGGTTTACTGCCGAAAACGCCGCGCCGTGCCGCTGTCGCACGGTGTCATTGGATGTCGAGCGCTGTCATCGCGGTGCTGCTTTTTGTGGGCAACGCACGCGCCGAAGACGGTCATTCGCTGTGGATGCGCTATGTACCGATCGAGCCCGTGCGCGCCGCCGCCTACCGCGCGCAGCTGAGCGGGATCGTCGCACCTGATGCCACGCCGACGCAGCGCGCTGCGCGCGCGGAACTGGAGCGCGGACTCGCCGGTTTATTGGGCAAGGCGCCGCGGTTGCATGCCGACGCAGGCCGGTATTCCGTGATCCTGGGAACGCCACGGTCGTCCAACGTGATCGCAGCGCTCCACGGCGAGATCGAAGCGCTGGGGCAGGAGGGCTATCTGCTGAAGCACGTGCAGCACGATGGACGCAGCGTGCTGGTGGTGGCAGGGCAGGGCGACATCGGCGTTCTCTACGGCGTGTTCCACCTGCTGCGCCTGCTCCAGACCGGGGCTGCGCTGGACAGGCTGGACGTGCACGAATCGCCGCGCGTGCCGCTGCGGGTGCTCGACCATTGGGACAACCTGGACGGCCATGTCGAGCGCGGCTATGCGGGCCGTTCGCTGTGGGACTGGCAGAGCCTGCCGGAATGGAAGAACCCCCGTTACACCGATTACGCGCGCGCCAATGCGTCGCTGGGCATCAATGGCACCGTGCTCAACAACGTCAATGCCAGCGCCTGGAGCCTGGCGCCCGCGTACATCGAGAAAGCGGCGGCGTTGGCGGAGGTGTTTCGTCCCTATGGCGTCCGCGTTTACCTGAGCGCGCGCTTCAGCGCCCCCATCGAACTGGGCGGGCTGAAGAGCGCGGATCCGCTGGATCCGGCGGTGCAGCGCTGGTGGCGCGACAAGGTTGCCGAGATCTACACACGCATTCCGGACTTCGGCGGCTTCCTGGTCAAGGCCAACTCCGAAGGCCAGCCGGGCCCGCAGGATTACGGGCGCTCGCATGCCGACGGCGCCAACCTGCTGGCCGACGCGCTGGCGCCGCACGGCGGCGTGGTGATGTGGCGGGCCTTCGTCTATGCCCACGACGTACCTGCCGACCGCGCGACCCAGGCCTACACCGAGTTCGCCGGGCTGGACGGTGCGTTCCGCCCCAACGTGATCGTGCAGGTCAAGAACGGGCCGATCGATTTCCAGCCGCGCGAACCGTTCCACCCGCTGTTCGGCGCGATGCCGCGCACCCCGCTGATGCTGGAGTTCCAGCTCACCAAAGAGTACCTCGGCTTCGCCACCCACCTGGTGTACCTGGGGCCGTTGTTCGAGGAAGTGCTGCGCGCGGACACCCGCCGTCGCGGTGCGGGACCGACGGTCGCCGAGACCCTGACCGGCATAGCCGGAGTGGCCAACATCGGCAACGACCGCACCTGGACCGGCTCGCACTTCGACCAGGCCAACTGGTACGCGTTCGGTCGCCTGGCCTGGAATCCGCAGGCGTCGGCGCGCGGGATCGCAACGGACTGGGCGGCGATGACCTTCTCGCCGGACCCGGCCGTGGTGCAGCCCATCGTCGGCATGATGATGGCCTCGCGCGAGGCGGCGGTGAACTACATGACCCCGCTCGGCCTGCACCACCTGATGGCGCGCGGCCACCACTACGGACCCGGCCCCTGGGTGGACGGTGGCCCGCGTGCGGACTGGACCTCGGTGTATTACCACCGCGCCGACCGCAACGGCATCGGCTTCGACCGCACCGCACGCGGCAGCAACGCCGTCGCCCAGTACGCCCCGGACGTGGCCGCCACCTACGCCGACCTCACGAAGGTTCCAGAACCCCTGCTGCTGTGGTTCCACCACGTCCCCTGGGACCACCGCATGGCGTCCGGGCGCACCCTGTGGGACGAGCTGGTCAGCCGCTATTCCCTGGGCGTCCGCCAGGTCCAGGCCATGCAGGCCACCTGGGCCACCCTCGCACCGCCGCCCGGCAACGCAGACGTAGCGGTAACGGAGCGCACACCCGAAGCGTGGGGCTCTGCCCCGCTTGCCGGCGGCATCGACTACCCACGACATGCCCAGGTCGCCGCCTATCTCAAGATCCAACTGCGCGAAGCGCAATGGTGGCGCGACGCCAGCGTCGCCTACTTCCAGTCGATCAGCGGCCGGCCCTTGCCCCCGGGCGAAGCGGCGCCGCCGCACCCGCTGTCGTATTACCAGGCACTGCAGTTTCCTTCCGCACCAGGAGAGGGGCGATGAACAGGTCCGGATGGGCAATGGCCGCCGTGGTGACGTGCATGGCCACGCCATTGATGGCGCAGCAACCGGCGACGACACTGCTCCACCCGCTGTTCCAGGACCATGCCGTACTGCAGCGCGACCAGCCGATCCCGGTGTGGGGCACTGCCGATCCCGGCGCGGCGGTCGCCGTCACCTTCGCAGGCCACGCCGTCACCGCACGCGCAGAGGCGGATGGGCACTGGCGTGCCACGCTTCCGGCCACCGCAGCGGGTGGGCCTTACCCGCTCAGCGTGCGTGCCGGGCAGGCCACCCAGGTGGCACGCGACCTGCTGGTCGGCGATGTGTGGCTGTGCGCCGGCCAATCGAACATGGAGCTTCCGGTGCGGCGCGCGCTCGACGCCGACAGCGAGATCGCTTCGGCCACCCACCCGGACATCCGCGTGTTCACCGTGCCCAGGTCTGCGGCCGTCAGGCCCCAGGATGGGTTTGCCGGCCCCGTTGCATGGCAACCGGCAACGCCGGACAGCGTGCGCGACTTCTCCGCCGCCTGCTTCTACTTCGCGCGCGAGCTGAAAAAGACCGTCAACGTGCCGATGGGCCTGATCCAGTCGGCGTGGGGCGGCTCGCGGATAGAGGCGTGGACCAGCGCCGACGCCCTGCGTGCGCAGGGCGGCATGGACCCGGCGCTGGATGTCCTTGCGCTGCATGCCGACGATCCCGCCGGGGCCAACGCACGATGGGGTCAGGTGTGGCAGCAGTGGTGGGCGCAGCGCGAGGGCGCCACGCCCGGCGATGCCCCCTGGCAGCCCGACGCCAGCCGCACCGGGTGGCAGGCGGCACCGGCCACGCTCGGCGCATGGGAGCGCTGGGGCGAACCGGCGCTGTCCAGTTACAACGGCATGGTCTGGTACCGCACCCAGGTCACGCTGACCGCCCCGCAGGCAGCGCAACCGGCCACGCTGGAACTCGGGCCGGTGGATGAAACCGACGTGACCTGGGTGAACGGCGTGGCGGTGGGCAGCCAGTACGGCCCCGGTGAGGCACGCCAGTACCGGCTCCCCGCCGGGGTATTGAAGGCTGGCACCAACCACGTGGTGATCAACGTGCTCGACACGTATGGCGACGGCGGACTGGCGGGTCCGGCCAGCGCCCACGCCGTGCGCCTCGACGATGGCACCCGCGTGCCCCTGGACGCCCCCTGGCAGTACCGGATGGCGCCCGGCGCACAGGCACCGCCGCCCGCGCCGTGGCAGGCGGCCACCGGCCTGTCGACGCTGTACAACGGCATGATCGCGCCCCTCGGCACGGTCGGCCTGCGCGGCATGCTGTGGTACCAGGGCGAGTCCAATACCGGCGACGGTGCGGCCTACGCCGGCCGGCTGCGCAGCCTGCGCGCGGACTGGCGCACACGCTTCGGCGCCGATCTGCCCCTGCTGATCGTGCAGCTGGCCGGCTATGGGCGACCGCCCGCCTCGCCGACCGGGAGCGGCTGGGCACAGGTGCGCGAGGCGCAACGGCAGGTGGCGGCAGACGATCGGCACAGCGGCCTGGCCGTGGCCATCGACATCGGCGATGCCTACGACATCCATCCGCCGAACAAGCAGGAACTCGGCCGACGCCTGGCCACGCTGGCGCGCCATGTGGTGTACGCAGAGCGCGCAGGTGCCTCGTCCGGGCCGGTGGCACGACGCGTAACGCGCACGCCGGACGGGCTGCGGATCCGCTTCGATGACGTCACCGGGCGCCTGACCACGACCGGTGCGACGGGACCGATCGGCTTCGAGGTGTGTGATGCCGAGGCGCAGCAGTGCCGGTATGCCGACGCCGCGCTGGATGGCAAGGACGTTGTGCTGCGACCGGACCGCGTGGCGCCTGAAAGCAGCAGCGGACAGCACCGCAGCGCACGCGTGCGCTACTGCTGGGCCGATGGCCCGGTCTGTACGTTGTTCGACCGCAGCGGCCTGCCGGCGGGGCCGTTCGAACTGAGTGTTGACGAAGCCGGGGGCCCCTGATGCGCGTGCTGCTTGCCATGCTGCTGTTGCTGTCCGTCGCGACCCAGGCCAGGGCGGCCGACGCGGCGGCGCCGGTCTACTTCGACTGGTTCGAATACACCGGTCGCGACCGGGCGTTTGAAGCGCCATTGCCTGCGGGCCACTACCGCAATCCAATCCTGGCCGGGTTCCACGCCGACCCCAGCATCGTGCGCGCGAACGGCCGCTACTATCTGGTCAATTCCAGCTTCACCTACTTCCCGGGCATTCCGGTGTTCGAAAGCGCGGACCTGGTGCACTGGAAACAGATCGGCAACGTCATCGACCGGCCCTCGCAGCTGGATTTCGACGGCCTGGGCGTGTCGCGCGGCATCTTCGCGCCCGCCATTTCGTTCCACGACGGGCTGTTCTACGTGGTCACCACGGCGGTGGACAGCGGCGGCAACTTCATCGCCACCGCACGCGACCCGGCCGGTCCATGGTCCGACCCGCACTGGCTGCCCGGCATCGAGGGCATCGACCCGTCGCTGTTTTTCGATGACGACGGCAGCGTCTACCTGCTCAACAACGATGTACCGCCCGGCACCCCCCGCTATGAGGGTCACCGTGCGATCTGGATGCAGCAGATCGACCTGGACCGGTTCGCTCCCGTCGGTCCGCGCAGGGTGCTGATCGACGGCGGGGTGGAACCTGCGAAGCAGCCGATCTGGATCGAAGGCCCGCACCTCTACCAGCGCGATGGCTGGTATTACCTGTCCGACGCGGAGGGCGGCACCGGTCCACAGCATTCGCAGGTGGTGCTGCGCAGCCGCGAGGTCTGGGGGCCCTACGTGCCGTATCCAGGCAATCCGATCCTGACCCAGCGCGACCTGCCCGACGACCGGCCGCTGCCGGTCACCAATGCCGGGCATGCCGACCTGGTGGAAGGCCCGGACGGTTCCTGGTGGGCGGTGTTCCTGGCCAGCCGCAACTACGCCACGCGCCACTACAACACCGGGCGCGAGACCTTCCTGCTGCCGGTCCAGTGGCGTGATGGCTGGCCGGTGATCCTGCCGGCGGGCCAGGTCATCCCGTATGCGGTCAAGGCACCGTCATGGATGCAGGGCGAGGCGTCGCAGGCACCGTTGACCGGCAACGTCGTGGACCGCGACGACTTCACTTCGCCGACGCTGGGCGCCGGGTGGCTGCGCGTGCGCGTTCCGAAACAGCCGTGGGCAGACCTGCACGAGCGGCCCGGCAGCCTGGCCGTTCACCCACTGGCGGAGGACCTGGACACGCTCAGGAACCCCGCGTTCCTCGGCCGACGCCAGCAGCACCTGCGCTTCGACGCCAGTACCGCGATGACCCGCCCGCAGGCCGGCGTGGCCGCAGGGCTGGCGGCATTCCAGAGCGAGGCGTACTGGTATTTCCTGGGCGTCCGCAGTCTCGACGGCGACCGCATGGCGGTCTTCCTTGAAGGGCGCGACGGCAAGGGCGTAACCCGCACGCTGGCAACCCGGGAGCTGGAGGCAGCGGCGTCGCTGCAGCTGAGGATACGCGGTGACGAAGGCCGCTATGCGTTCGCCTTCGATACCGGCGACGGGCGGGGCTGGCAGACGCTGGCCGATGACGTGGACGGAACGGTGTTGAGTACGGATCGTGCAGGCGGCTTCGTCGGCGCCCTGCTGGGACCATTCGCGCGCGATGAGCGTGCACTGAGGAGCAACTGATGACGCGCAGGCCCTTCTTCCACACGCTGGCGCTGTGCGCCGCCATCGCACTGTCGCCGGCAATCCGCGCTGCCGCGCCAGCGCCCTGGCTGGACACGTCGGCAAGCTTTGAAACCCGCGCCGCCGCACTGGTCGCGCAGATGACGCTGGAAGAAAAGGCGGCGCAGATGCAGAACGCCGCCCCGGCCATCGAGCGACTGGGCGTGCCGGCCTACGACTGGTGGAACGAAGGCCTGCACGGCGTGGCGCGGGCAGGGCAGGCCACCGTGTTTCCGCAGGCGATCGGCCTGGCCGCCACTTTCGACGTACCGCTGATGGGGCAGGTGGCAACCACCATCAGCGACGAGGCACGCGCCAAGCATCACCAGTTCGTGCGCGAAGGCGCGCATGGCCGCTACCAGGGGCTGACCTTCTGGTCGCCGAACATCAACATCTTCCGCGATCCGCGCTGGGGCAGGGGCCAGGAAACCTACGGTGAAGACCCCTACCTGACCGCGCGCATGGGCGTTGCCTTCGTCCACGGCCTGCAGGGCGACGATCCGACGTACCGCAAGCTGGACGCCACCGCCAAGCACCTGGCCGTGCACAGCGGGCCCGAGGCCGACCGCCACCACTTCGACGCCCGGCCCAGCAGGCGCGATCTGTACGACACCTACCTGCCGGCCTTCGAGGCACTGGTGAAGGAAGGGCAGGTGGATGCGGTGATGGGGGCCTACAACCGCGTCTATGGCGAATCGGCCAGCGCCAGCCAGTTCCTGCTGCGCGACGTGCTGCGCCGCGACTGGGGCTTCAAGGGCTACGTGGTCTCCGACTGCTGGGCCATCGTCGACATCTGGAAGCATCACAGGATCGTGCCCACACGCGAGGCCGCCGCCGCCCTCGCGGTCAAGAACGGCACCGAACTGGAATGCGGCCAGGAATATGCGACGCTGCCGGCGGCGGTGAAGCAGGGGCTGATCAGCGAGGCGGAGATCGACGATGCGGTGACCCGCCTGTTCACCGCACGGATGCGTTTGGGCATGTTCGATCCGCCCGGGCAGGTGCGCTGGGCACGCATTCCGCCGGAGGTGAACCAGGCCCCGGCGCACGATGCGCTGGCCCTGCAGGCAGCACGGGAATCGCTGGTGCTGCTGAAGAACGACGGCGTGCTGCCGCTGCCGCGCACGCTCAAGCGGATCGCCGTGGTCGGCCCGACCGCCGACGACACCATGGCGTTGCTCGGCAACTACTTCGGCACGCCGGCGGCGCCGGTGACGATCCTGCAGGGGATCCGCGACGCCGCCAAGGGCGTGGAGGTGCGCTATGCGCGCGGCGTGGACCTGGTCGAAGGCCGCGACGATCCGGACGCCACCCCGCTGATCGAAGCGGCGTACCTGCGCCCCACGCCCGACTCGCCCGAGCGCGGCCTGCGCGGGGAATACTTCCGCAGCGCCAACCTTTCCGGGACACCGGCGCTGGTGCGTACCGATGCGCAGATCGGCTTCCGCTGGGATCGCGGCTCGCCGACCGACAACCTGATGGCGCGGGGTGAAGCCGGGCCGGGGCAGGCGGTTCCCAACGATCACTTCAGCATCCGCTGGACCGGCCAGCTGCTGCCGCCGGTGTCGGGCCGCTATCGCATCGAAGCGGCCGCCGACGACGGCTTCCGGCTGTACGTGGACGGCATGCGCGTGCTGGAGCACTGGGCCGACAGCGACCGCATGCAGAGCGGCGGCGTGGAACTGGACCTGCAGGCCGGCCAGGCCTATGACCTGCGCCTGGAGTACTACGACGCCGAGCGCGACGCCGGCGTGCGCCTGGGCTGGCGCATGCCCGGGGCCAAGCCGCCGTTCGAGGAGGCGCTGGAGGCGGCGCGCAGTGCCGACGTGGTGGTGTTCGTCGGCGGCCTGACCGGCGACGTCGAAGGCGAGGAGATGAAGGTCAACTACCCCGGGTTCGCCGGCGGCGACCGTACCGACCTGCGCCTGCCGGCCACGCAGCGGGCGCTGCTGGAAGCGCTGCACGCCACCGGCAAGCCGGTGGTGATGGTGCTTACCGGTGGTTCGGCCATGGCCGTGGAATGGGCCCAGGCCAACCTGTCGGCGATCCTGATGGGCTGGTATCCCGGGCAGCGCGGCGGTACCGCCGTGGGCGAAGCGCTGTTCGGCGACATCAATCCGGGCGGACGCCTGCCGGTGACGTTCTACACCGCCGACCAGGCGATGCCGGCCTTCGACGACTACACCATGGAGGGGCGCACCTACCGCTACTTCCGCGGCACCCCCCTGTACCCGTTCGGGCACGGTCTGTCCTACACCCGCTTTGATTACGGCAAGGTCCGCCTGGACGCCTCGCGCATCGCCGACGATGGCCGTTTGAACGTGTCGGTCAAGGTGGCCAACGCCGGCAGGCGCGACGGCGATGAAGTAGTGCAGCTGTACGTACGGCGGGTGGCGGCCGGGCCGGGCGATGCGCTGCAGGCCCTGCGCGGTTTCCAGCGCGTGCACCTGGCCGCCGGCGAGCAGCGCACCGTGGACTTCGACCTGGACGCGGCACAGGCACTGCGCCAGTACGACGAGACGCGCGGTGGGTATGTCGTGCCACCCGGCGAGTACGAAGTACGGCTGGGCGGCTCCAGTGCCGACGCCCGTGTGCTCAAGCGCTTCACCGTGGAGGCCAGACGTGACTGATCACACCCTGTCAGTGCGGGAAAAGCTTGGCTACAGCCTGGGCGACCTTGCGGCGAACCTGATCTTCCAGACCCTGGTCACCTACCTGGCGTTCTTCTACACCGATGTGTACCGGCTGCCGCCGGCCACCGCGGCAACGCTCATTTTCGTGATCGGGCTGCTCGGCGCGTTCGTGTTCACCCCGCTGATCGGCATCCTGGCCGACCGCACCGCCACCCGCTGGGGCCGGTTCCGTCCCTGGATCCTGTGGACGTCGGTCCCGTTCGGCGTGCTCTCGCTGCTGGCCTTCAGCACGCCGGACTTCGGCGAGCGCGGCAAGGTGGTCTATGCCGTGGCCACCTATGGCCTGCTGATGCTGGTGTATGCGGCCAACAACCTGCCGTACTCCGCGCTGAGCGGCGTGCTCACCGGCAGCATGGCCCAGCGCAACAGCCTGTCCGCCTACCGCTTCGTGGCGGTGATGATCGCGCAGTTCATCATCCAGGTGCTGCTGCTGCCGCTGGTGCTGATCCTGGGCGACGGCGACCGCGTGCTGGGCTTCGAACGGGTGATGACCGTGTTCGCCGTGGTGGGCACGGTGTTCTTCCTGATCACCTTCGCCACCACCCGCGAGCGCGTGGTGCCGGCCCGGGAACAGACCGGCGGCGTCCTGCAGGACCTCAAGGACCTGCTGCACAACCGACCGTGGCAGGTGATGCTGGCGCTGACCGTGCTGGTGTTCGTCAACCTGGCGCTGAAGGGCGGCACGTACATCTATTACTTCCAGTACTACATGAGCGAACCGGCGTTGGCCGGCTTCCTCGACAGCTCCGGGTTCAACCGCTTCATCGGCGGCCTCAACGCACTACTCAGCAGCTGGGGGCTGGCCGGCTTCACCTGGCCCGAGGACCCGGCCACGTCGGCCTTCAGCCTGTTCAATGCCTGCGGCATCCTGTGCATGATCCTGGGCATCGGTGTTTCCCGCCGGTTGGCCGACCGCTTCGGCAAGCGCGATGTGTTCGGCGCCGCGCTGCTGCTGTGCACCGTGTTCCTGCTGGTGTTCTACCTGTTCCCGCCGACCGCCGTGGCGGTGGCCTTCGCCTCGTTCATGCTGCACGGCTTCTTCTACGGCATCACCATTCCGCTGCTGTGGGCGATGATCGCCGACGTGGCCGACTATTCGGAATGGAAGAACCACCGCCGCGCTACCGCGATCATCTTTTCGGCCATGCTGTGCGGCCTGAAGATCGGGCTCAGCGTCGGCGGCGCACTGGTCGCCGCCATCCTGGCGCACTACGGCTACCAGACCGGCGCCGCCGAGCAACCCGATGCCGTGGTCGACGGCATCCGCCTCACCGTCAGCGTGTACTGCTCCATCCCGTTCCTGGTCGCGGTCGCGCTGCTGTTCCTCTATCGGATAGACAAACGCATGGAAACCCGCATCGAGCACGACCTGCTGCAGCGTCGCAACGGCACCGACCTGCAGCAGCTGGCCGCACGCGCCATATCGCAGCCGCTGGTGACGCACATCTACACCGCCGATCCGTCCGCGCATGTCTTCGAAGGTCGCCTCTACATCTACCCCTCGCACGACATCGACGCCGGTACGCCGTTCGACGATGAAGGTGGTCACTTCGGCATGGAGGACTACCACGTGCTGCGGATGGATTCGCCGCAAGGCGAGGCCACCGACTGCGGCGTGGCGCTGCATGTGCGTGACGTGCCGTGGGCGGAGAAGCAGATGTGGGCGCCGGATGCGGCCTGCCGTGACGGACGTTACTACCTGTATTTCCCTGCCAAGGACGCCGAAGGCATCTTCCGCATCGGCGTGGCCGTGGCCGACCGTCCGGAAGGACCGTTCACCGCCGAGCCCAAGGCGATGCCCGGAACCTACTCGATCGACCCGGCCGTGTTCGAGGACCACGACGGCACCCATTACCTGTACCTCGGCGGGATCTGGGGCGGCCAGCTGCAGAAATACCGCGACAACCACTACGACGCGGCGCACCAGGAACCGAGCGGTGATGCCCCCGCACTGGGCCCACGCGTGGGTCGGCTGCAGGCAGGCATGACCCAGCTCGCAGAGCCCCTGCGCGAAGTGCGGATCCTGGACGAGCATGGGCAGCCGCTGCGCGCCGATGACCACGCGCGCCGCTTCTTCGAGGGAGCGTGGCTGCACACGTACCAGGGCCGCTACTACCTCTCGTACTCCACCGGCAACACGCACCTGCTGTGCTATGCCATCGCCGACAACCCGTATGGGCCGTTCACCTATGCCGGCGTGATCCTCAAGCCGGTGGTGGGCTGGACCACCCATCACTCCATCTGCGAGGTCGAGGGGCAGTGGTACCTGTTCTACCACGACGCCCTGTTGTCCGGCGGCGTCACCCACCTGCGCTCGGTGAAGTGCACACCGCTGCAGATGGACGCGGACGGCAGGATCCAGACGATCGATCCTTATGGCGCCTGAAACCCCCTTGCCGAACGACGACGCGCTCGCCCCGCTGCCTGCGGGTCGCCTGTATTGGCTGCGGGCCGGCGCGCTCGAGGTCGCCCTGGCGCCGGAGGCGGGTGGGCGCATCGCGCAGATCCGCTACGACGGCGTTGACTGGCTAGTCGGCGTGGACGACGGCGATTCCGCGGCGATTGCCTGGGGGTGTTACCCGATGGTGCCGTGGGCCGGACGCATCCGGCACGGGCGATTCGCATTCGACGGCACGCCGTACGCACTTCCGACCAACTTTGGTGGGCATGCGATTCACGGGGTGGGCTTTACCCGGCCGTGGGAAATCTCGTCGCTCGACGCGGCATCCGCTACATTGTCGCTGGCGCTTCCCGAAGACGACCACTGGCCGTTCGGGGGAAGCGCAACGCAGCGCATCCAGTTGACGCCCAGCGGGCTGCAGCTTCACCTCGCCCTGCAGGCCGACAAGCACGCAATGCCAGCCGTACTGGGATGGCACCCCTGGTTCCACAAGCCGGAACGGCTGTTGTTCACCCCGCACGCGCTGTACCCACGGGACGGGGAGGGCATCGCCACGCTACCGATGGTGCATCCCACGCCGGGTCCCTGGGACGACTGCTTCCTGGTTGGCGGTGACGTGGCCCTCGAATTGGCGGGGCAACGCCTGCGGATGCGGGCGGGTACCGCACACTGGGTCGTCTACGACGCCGCCGCGCATGCCACCTGTGTTGAGCCTCAAACCGGCCCACCTGATGGGTTCACCCTGGCGCCGTATCGGCTGCAGCCAGATCAGCGCCTGGAGCTCGCTTTCGAGTTGAGCTGGGAGACAGCCCTGCCTGGCTGAGCCGCCCAGGCAAGGCAAGCAGCCCCGGCCCTGGCGGCGGTGGCGGTGCGTGCGGCGTACGCCGCGATGCGCCATGGACTGGACGCGGCAATCCAACTGCGGGACGCTGTCTACCTCAGCAGCTCGGAGGCGGCGCGCACGATGGACGACGGATTGCAGGATCTTGAGAATCGCATCGACGTCTGGCTCACGTTCCAGGACGAGATCGATGATCCGTCGCTCTTGACGGCGTTTGCCTCCCTGCTGGACGCCGAAGAGACCCGGCGCAACGCCGCCTATCATTTTGCCCGGGACAGGAAGTGCCATCTGATTACCCGTGCCCTGGTCCGGACCGTGCTGTCTCGTTACGCACCCGTGCTGCCCAAGGACTGGGCGTTCACCACCAACGCTTATGGCAAGCCGGCGATCGTCAATGCCGTGCCGGCGGCAAAGGGTCTCGCCTTCAACGTATCGCATACGCAGGGACTGATTGCGCTTGCCGTCGCCCGCAAGGGGAGGCTTGGCATCGATGTCGAAAATGCGGACGCACACGACGGGCTGGCAGCCCTCGCGGTCGATGTCCTTTCCGCCGATGAGTTGTCCGCATTCCGAAGCCTGCCCTCGACCAGGCGGGAGCACGCCTTCTTGCGGCACTGGACGCTGAAGGAGGCCTATGTCAAAGCCAGGGGGGCGGGGCTTTCGATTCCCCTGACCCGATTCAGCATCGGCCACGTGTCGCCGTGCGTCCAGCAGATGCATGGCGACCCTGCCGTTGCTGACGGCGAAGCACACTGGGTATTCGCGCAATATCAGATCGCCCAGCGGTTCGTGCTGGCGTTATGTTCATCGCATTCAGAAAACAATCCTTCAGCCCTACGGTTCCGCAAGGTCGTGCCGCTGTTGACGGAGGAAGCCCTGCTGCCGCAGCCCTTGGGGTGCCTGTTCCCGCATGCGCATCCCAGTGAGGCGTGCAGCGCGATGGTAAGTGAGCAGCCGCTCACAACTTGATCCGGAGCTATTGACATCGCGCATCGCGCTGACGTTTACTCGAAGCTTGGGTAGATGGGGACGAGCGCGGTAGGGGTCGATACGCGCAGACGATACGCTGGACGTGCCGTGCAAGGCCGCTTGGAAGGGCGTTGTGCCGCATGGGGCAGCCGTGGAACAGGATCGCAAGGAGCGAGGTATGTTTCAGAGTGAGCGCAAGCCGTGTTGCATCTGTCAAACCGGTTGTCTCCGATGACCGCCGACCATCAGTCGTCACTGTGGTTCACCGTGCCGCGTCCGAGGCAACAGCCTGCAATGAGGTTGTTCTGCTTCCCTTACGCAGGCGGTAGCAGTACGGATCCGGTATTCCGCCAGTGGGCCCACGCGATGCCTGACGACGTCGAGGTTGCCGTGCTGGAAATGCCTGGAAGGTCCCGGCGTATGGCGGAGCCGTTCGAAAACTCACTGCCGCGCTTGGTGGAACGGCTGGTACCCGTGCTGGCAAACTACGCCGATCTTCCATTCGTGTTCTTTGGCCATAGCCTCGGCGCCATCATCGCCTACGAGCTGGCGCGGGCGCTTGCAGCGGCAGGCCTGCCGGTACCCACGCTACTGGTGGTGTCCGCAAAGCAGGCGCCGCATTTGCCGTATCGCCATCGCCTGTATGACCTTCCGCGCGATGAGTTCATCGGCGCGCTTCGCCGGTTGAACGGTACCCGCGACGAGATCCTGCAGAACGAAGAGCTTCTGGACATTGTTATCGCCGTGCTGCGAAATGACCTGGAGATGGCCTTCAACTACCGGTTCGAAGGCGCGCCACTGCGCACGGTGCCGATCGTTGCGTGCGCGGGCCAGGAAGATCCCCATGTCGAGATCGATTCGATTCTTGCATGGAAGCAGCACGCCGATCAGTTCGACGCTTCGGTGTATCCAGGCGGGCACTTCTACATCCAGCACGAATCCTGCGATGCGATCCGCCAACGCATGATCGAGCTGATGGTGGCACTCCGACACAGCCCGCGCACGTTGTCCGCACTGTTCAACGCGGCCTGAGGGTCTTGACGACCCGGTCAGACGCCTCACGACAGCTTTGCAATTTCGGCCTGACGAACATGGAGGTTTGTTTTGCGCACGTTTCCAACGCTCGAATCCGTGGTGGCGCAAACACTGGATGGCCGCATCGTGGCAATCGCCGACGGCCAGCAGATATCGCACGCCCGGTTTCGTGATGATGTCGCAGCGTGGCATGACGCATTCGCCGCCCAGACCGGCAGCCGCTGGGCGCTGTACTTCGAAGACGCTTTGACCTTTGCCGCAGCCCTGTTGGGCGCATGGCAGGCCGGCAAGGTCATCTATCTGTGCGGCGACAACCTTCCTGCGACACTGCACCGCATGAACGACCATGTCGATGGCTACGCCGGCGATATGGAAGAGCGCTTCCTGCCATTGCAACCGGTTGCCGGCGCCGTCGCACCCGCTGCCTGGCCGTCGTTGGACAGGGAGCAAGCACGCCTTTATCTGCAGACATCGGGTTCCACAGGCATGCCCGCGCTGGTCTGCAAGCGCCTACGACAGCTCGATGAGGAGGTTGGTGCGCTTGAACGCCAGTTCGCGCCGCTGTTCTGCGCATCAGATGCCACGTCTACCGTTGTCCATGGCACCGTCTCACACCAGCACATCTACGGCTTGCTGTTCCGCGTGCTCTGGCCGCTGGCGTGCGGACGCCCGTTCGCTTCGCGGTTGTTTGGCCACGCCGAACTGGCAGACGTACTGGGCGGTGGCGATGGCGTGCTGGTTACGAGCCCCGCGCATCTCAAGCGCCTGCCGGTGGACCTGGACTGGTCCGGGGCTCGCCATTTCCTTCGTGCCGTATTCTCTTCGGGCGGTCCTCTGGACGATCATGGTTCGGCGCACGCGTGGGCCGTACTGGGCGTCGCGCCGGTGGAGATACTGGGCAGCAGCGAGACCGGCGGCATCGCTTTCCGCAGGCGTACGCCGGCCGACCACAGCGCGCATGCCTGGCAAGCGCTGCCCGGCGTGGAGTGGCGGATCGAGGGCGACCAGCTGGAAGTGAAATCGGCCTTCCTGCCGGATTCGGACTGGCTGCGCACCGAGGACCGCGTGGTGCGCGATAGCGAACATGCATTCCGTCTGATCGGTCGCGCCGACCGCGTCGTCAAGATCGAGGAGCGGAGAGTGTCACTGACCGCGCTGGAGACTGCCATTGGCGACCATCCGATGGTTCAGCAGGTGCGTGTGTTGGCGCTTGAAGGCGACAGCCTCGAACTGGGCGCGGTGGTGATGCCGACCGATGAAGGCTGGCGACAGTTGGAGCTGCTTGGGCGCTGGCGCTTTGCCCAGACCATCAAGGCCGCGCTGGCGTCCGTGGCCGACGCCACGTTACATCCGCAACGCTGGCGCTATGTCACTACGTTTCCGATCAATGCCCAGGGCAAGGTTACGCAGCAGCTGTTGCAGACGCTGTTCCGCGGGGTGCCTGAACCGCTTGGAAACCCGGTGGACCCCTGTCCGTCACTCCTGAAGGAACCGCAATGAATCTCCCTCTTCCTGCCGATATCGGTAATTCGCTTCCTGTTGTATTTGGCGACAACACGTTGCGTATCGAGGACGTATGCGATCTGTCGGCACGCCGGCGGCCTGCCGAGATCAATCGAAGCGCTACGTTCTCCGACAAGATCGCCCGCGGGGCCGATCTGCTTGATCGCATCCTTGCCGAAAACGGCGTGATCTACGGCGTTACGACCGGGTATGGCGACTCCTGTACGGTCGCCGTCCCGGCCGAGCTGGTGGCTGAGCTGCCCCACCACCTGTTCACCTACCATGGCTGTGGCCTGGGTCGCTACCTTGAAGCGGACGAGACCCGCGCCGTCCTCGCTGTCCGGCTCGCATCGCTCGCCTACGGAGTTTCGGGGGTCAGTCCGCAGCTGATCGAGGGGCTGGTTACCCTGCTGCACCATGATGTGCTTCCGCTGATTCCAGCAGAGGGGTCGGTAGGGGCCAGTGGCGATCTCACGCCCCTGTCTTATGTAGCCGCCGCGTTGTGCGGTGAGCGGGAGGTCATGTTCCGGGGCGAACGCGTACCCGCTGCCGCCGCCCTGGCAGACATCGGGATGCAGCCGCTGCGGCTGCGCCCGAAAGAAGGTCTTGCCATCATGAACGGCACTGCGGTGATGACGGGGCTGGCCTGCCTTGCCTGGAAGCGCGCTGATTACGTGTGCCGCCTTGCGACGCGGCTGACCGCCTACAACGTGGTTGCCACGGGCGGTAACGCACATCACTTCGACGAGGTACTGTTCCAGGCAAAGCCGCACCCCGGGCAGATGTCGGTGGCCGCGCGGCTGCGACAGGACCTGCGCAGTGCGGCTGAACTGCGCAACGACAGTCGCTTGCAGGATCGCTATTCGCTGCGCTGCGCGCCGCACGTGATCGGCGTGCTCGAGGATGCCCTGCCGTTCCTGCGCCAGCTGATCGAAACCGAGCTCAACAGCGCCAATGACAATCCGCTGATTGACATCGTCGGCGGTCGAACGCTGCATGGTGGACATTTCTACGGCGGCCATATTGCCTTTGCCATGGATTCACTGAAGAACCTCGTCGCCAACGTGGCGGACCTGTTGGACCGGCAACTGGCTCTGCTGGTGGATGCACGCTACAACCATGGCCTGCCGGCCAACCTGTCGGGTTGCATTGGGCCGCGCGCTTCGATCAATCATGGATTAAAGGCGCTGCAGATCAGCGTGTCGGCCTGGACGGCCGAGGCATTGAAGCAGACGATGCCGGCGTCGGTATTTTCCCGCTCCACCGAATGCCACAACCAGGACAAGGTGAGCATGGGAACCATTGCCGCCCGGGATTGCCTGCGGGTGCTGGAGCTCACGGAGCAGGTGATCGCGGGCATGCTGCTGGCCGCCCGACAGGGTGTCGCGCTGCGGCAGCGGATGGCGCCGGAAACGGCGCTGGAAGGGGACGCGGCGGTGATGCTGGAAGACCTGACCGCGCGCATTCCGCTGGTGGAGGAAGACAGGGCGCTAGACACTGAACTGCGGCGCTTGCTCGACGAAGTGCGCCAGCAGCGTTGGCCTCTATATGCGTGACGCGCATTGGGGATGGAGGTCGGTACCGAAAAGTCGAGGGAGCGCAGATGCAATTCCATGACCTGAAGTGGCTGGAGCAGGAGATCAGGCTTCTCATCGTAGAGACGTTGAAGCTCGAGGATCTCGAGGCCGACGACATCGATCCGGACATGCCCCTGTTCGGCGGCGGGTTGGGGCTGAGTTCGGTCAATGCGCTGGCGCTGGACGCGGCGCTGGTGCGTCACTTCGCCGGGCTGCGTGGCGGTGACAGCGCGCCGCGCGCCGGCTCTGTCGATCTGTTCAGGTATTCGACCGTGAGGCTGCTGGCCGAACACCTTGGTGACAGCGGTTCCCCGGAGCAGGCAATGCCGGTGGCGCGAGACGTGGGCGCGCGTCGCCGCGCTGCGCTCCTCGAAAAAAACAACGGCCGAAAGGCGTAAGCGACATCCCAGGGAGGCTCCATGAAGGCTAGCGAATGCAGGCAGATCCACGGCGCGGTTGCCATTGTTGGCATGGCGTGCCGGTTCCCGGGAGCCAGCTCGCCGGACGCGTTCTGGGAGAACCTGTGCAACGGTATTGAATCGCTGCGCACGGTTTCCGAGGAGGAGCTGGACAGCGCCGGGATCAGCCGGAAGTCTCGACGCAACCCGGCGTATGTGCCGGTGTTCGGCGGCCCCGAAGGGGTAGACTGCTTCGATTCGGCCTTCTTTGGCATCACACCGGGCGAAGCCGAATGCATCGACCCCCAGCATCGGGTTCTTCTTGAATGCGCGCATGAAGCGCTGGAACGTTCAGGCTTCGGGTTTTCGCGCTATAGCGGAAGAACCGGAGTGTTCGGGGGCACGGGTTCGCTGAACTACATCGTGCGCAATGCGCGGCCCTTCGCTCCCGATCCCATGGAGCCGGTAAGCGGAAACCTGTCGCGTGAGATGCACATCATGCTGGGCAACATGAAGTCCTACGTGTGCACGCGCATTTCGCACCGGCTGGACCTGCGCGGACCCAGCGTCTACGTCGAGGCTGCCTGTGCCACGTCGCTGGTGGCGGTGCACCTCGCGTGTCGCTCGCTGCTGGACTTCGAATGCGACACTGCCGTCGCTGGTGCATCGCGGGTAGAGCTGGACCGGCCCGCCGGCTATCTTTACCACGAGGGCGGCATGACCTCACCGGTGGGAAGGTGCTGCGCGTTCGACAAAGATGCGCAGGGAACGGTGTTCGCCAACGGCGCGGGTGCCCTGGTCCTGAAGCGGATCGAAGATGCGGTTGCGGACGGCAATACGATCTATGCGGTCATCCGCGGGAGTGCATTGAACAACTCCGGAGATGACAAGGCCGGCTTCAGTGCGCCGAGTTTCGAGGGCCAGCGTGACGTGATCCTGGAGGCGCTGTCGTTTGCCGACATCCGCGCCGATACGGTTTCGTACGTGGAGAGCCATGGCACCGGCACCATCATGGGCGACCCGATCGAGCATTCGGCCTTGACCGCGGCCTATCGGCAGCACACCAGCCGACGCGGTTATTGCGCGCTGGGTACCCTGAAGCCCAACATCGGCCACATGGACGCCGCGTCCGGAATAGGCGGGGTGATGAAAATGGCCTTGGCGATGCATCACAAGCGTATCCCACCCTCGATCAATTTCCATACACCCAACCCACGCATCGATTTTGCCGACAGCCCATTCTTCCTCAATACCGGACTGCGCGAGTGGACGGTGGATGGCGTGCCACGTCGCGGCGGCGTAAGCGCATTTGGCGTAGGCGGCACCAACGCCCATCTGGTCATGGAGGAATTCATCGACGATGCGCCCGTGCAGGAGGCGGCGGGCTACCAGGTGCTTCCGTTATCGGCCATGAGCGAAGCCGCACTGCATGAGATGGAGGCGCGCCTGGCTGACGGAATTGCCGGAGATCCTGCGCTGAAACTCGCCGATGCGGCATTCACCCTGCAAGAGGGGAGGGAGGCGTACGCATGGCGCTCGGCGCGGGTGGTACGCAACACCGAGGATGCCGTGCAGGCGTTGCGTGCGCCCGACAGGCCGGCCGCGTTGAAGATCGACATCTCGGCTCGCCGTTCAATTTCATTCCTGTTTCCGGGGCAGGGAGCACAGGCGTTGCGCATGGCAGCCAGTCTGTACCGCCTCGAACCCGTCTTCAGTGATGCCCTGGAGGAATGTTCCCGGCTGCTGCGACCGCACCTGGAGCTGGATCTGTGCGCGCTTCTCTATCCGGACGCCGCCGACGAAGACCGCTGTGCGGCGTTGCTGGATCAGACCTGGGTGACCCAGCCGGCACTGTTCAGTGTGTGCTGGTCGTTGGCGGCATTGTGGAAGGCCTGGGGGGTCGAGCCTGCTGCCATGATGGGCCACAGCGTGGGTGAGTACGTCGCGGCGTGCCTGGCCGGGGTAATCGCGCTGCCGGATGCACTTGGCGTGGTCGCTGCGCGTGGCCGCCTGATGCAGTCGATGCCAGCGGGGGAGATGATGTCGGTCCCCCTGGGTGAGGCGGAACTGCAAGCCTGCCTGGCGCTGGGCGTCGATCTGGCCGCGGTGAACGGACCCCGTTCCTGCGTGCTGGCGGGGCCTGCCTCAGCGATGGCTACGGTAGAGACGATGCTCCGGGCGCAGGACATCGAGATACGCCGCCTGCGTACGTCACACGCTTTCCATTCGCGAATGATGGACCCAATGCTCGAAGCGTTCGCGCTCGAGCTTGCGCAGGTGCCCCTGTCCGCGCCGTCGATCCCGTACATTTCCAACGTTACCGGTACGTGGATCACCGAAGCGCAGGCGACCTCACCGTCTTACTGGGTAGAGCATCTGCGCGGCACCGTGCGCTTCGCCGACGGTGCCCGGGTGCTGGCCGACAATCCCGAGCTGGTGCATCTGGAGGTGGGACCGGGAAGCACGCTTTGCCAGTTCCTGCGTCAGCTTCCCGGCGCCCGCAAACCCGAGACGGTATCTTCGCTGGGTCCCGCGCGTGAAGCGCTGGATGCGTCCCGTGCCATGCGCGAAGCCTTTGCTGCCCTTTGGACCCATGGGCTGCAGTTGGACTGGTCGCGCCTGGAACCCCGAACGCAGGCGCGGCGCGTGGAACTGCCGACCTATCCGATGAACCGCAAGCGCTACTGGATCGACTATCGCCCGGAGGATGCCGGCACCCGCGCGGCCGGGCAAGGTCCGCTTCCCCCGGAGGAGTGGTATAGCGCCCCGGTGTGGACCCGATCTGCGCCGCTCGCACCGGCCCGCTTCCCCAACCAGGTGCAATGGCTGGCGTTCACCGACCAGGCGGGCCAGGTGGAACGCGTATGCGCTGCGCTGGAGGCCGCGGGCCAAGCGGTGGTGCGCGTGCGCCGCGGTGCCGCATACGCTTGGCTGCCAGATCTCCGCGAGGCCGTCGTTCGCGCCGCAAGTGTCGACGATTACGCCCTGCTTCTGGCCGAACTCGACGCCGCGGGCCAGCGGCCGACGCGCGTGGTGCACGGTTTCTGCCTGGACGACGCATGCGGTGATCCCGCGTTGGGCTGCGACCTTGGCTTCTACAGCGTGCTGCATCTTGTGCAGGCACTTGCGCAGATGCCTGATGCGACCGACATCCGCCTGGATGTGCTGTCGACCGGGTTGGCGGATGTAAGTGGCGAAGAGCCCATCGATGCGCTGAAGGGCGCGGTGCTGGGGCCGGTCCGCGTGGTGGGCTTCGAACAACCGTCGATCGTTGCCCGCCATCTTGATCTCCCCGCGCGACCGGATGCGCGCACCCACCGCCAGCTCCTGGCCGAGCTGGCGGTGGTGGGTAAACCGGGATGCAGCGTCGCGTTTCGTGGTTCGCACCGTTTCGAGCTGGGCCAGCACCCGTGGGACCCGGAGGCCGCGCGCGGTCCGCAGGCGGCTTCCCTGTTTGCCGAACGCGGCGTCTACCTGATCACCGGTGGGCTGGGCGGCCTGGGCCTGGTGTTTGCAGAGCAGTTGGCCCGTGACTACCGGGCGCGCCTGGTCTTGACCGGGCGCACTGGACTTCCGGCCTCGTCGGAGTGGAGCCATTGGCTTGCCGAGCATCCCGCTGCCGATGTCACCAGCGAGCGGATCCGTGCAGTCCAGCGCCTCGAGGCGATGGGGGCCGAAGTGATGGTAGTGGGCGTGGATGTGACCGACAGCGCGGCGATGATGGTGCTGCGTGCGCAGATCGCCACACGCTTCGGCGGTCTCAACGGCATCATGCACGCCGCCGGCGTGGCGGGCGGTGGCATCATGCAGCTGAAAACGCGTGAAGCAGCAGCGCCGGTGCTGCAGCCAAAGATCCATGGCGTGCAGGTGCTGCGGCAGGTGTTTGGTGCGGATCCGCTGGACGTGGTGGTGTTGCATGCTTCCCTGTTCGGTGTCATCGGCGGCTCCGGGCAGTCGGATTACTGTGGTGCCAACGCATCCATGGATCTGGCCGCTGCCGACTGGTCGCGAAGCGGCCAGACGGTGGTATCCATCGATTGGGATGGCTGGACCGACGTCGGCATGGCCGCGCGCGCCGGCCTGTTCGGGGCAACCGCGAAACCGCTGGATGCCGGACAGACGGTCGACCACCCGCTGCTCGACCGGGCGTGGGCCTATGCCGATGGCGGATTCGAGTTCTCCAGCCACCTGCATCCCGGGAAGCACTGGATCGTCGACGAGCACCGGATTGAAGGTCGCAGCGTGGTCCCGGGCACGGCCGCCATCGAAATGATCCTGGCCGCCTGGCGCCACGTGCGTCCGTCGCAGCAATCGGTACTGCGGGACCTGCTGTTCCTCTCGCCCATGATCGTGGATGCGGTCACCGGCACCGGCTTGCGCATCCGCTTCGAGCCCGGTGACGACGGCTTCAAGGTCCGCATGCAGCGACAGTCAACGCCAGGGAACTGGGAAGACCACGTGGTGGCCGAACTTGCTGCTGCCGACGGCGCAGATGCCGGGTTGCGCCCACTGGCGGGCGTTCCCGCGCACCTTGGCGATGGCACGGCTTCGCGCCAATGGGACTTCTGCGGACGGGCCCGCGACGCGTTGCCGCCGGGAGACTGGCTGGCCCTGAGCGGGCGCTGGGAATCCATCCTCCAGGTCGACGCCAACAGCACCGAAGCGCTGGTCAGTCTGCAGCTGCCGTCGGCGTATGCCCCCGATCTGCGGCATTACCACTTCCATCCCGCGCTGGCCGACCTGGCAACTGGCGTGGCCAACGCGCTCTGGCTGCACGGCGAGGAGGGCGATGGTGGGAAGCGCTTCCTGCCGCTCGGGTACCAGCAGCTCATCGTCTGGGACGCACTACCGGCGCAACTGCGCGCATATGTGCGGCTGAATGGCGCGCGCAGCCAGGATGAGGACGTCATTTCATTGGACATTTCCCTGCTGGGGGAAGCGAACCGGGTGCTGGGCGAGGTGAAGGGCTTCTCGGTACGTCGCATGGACGCCAATGGAGCTGGCCCGGCTTCGGAGCGCGCGGTGGCACCCCTGCGTGTGCCCGCTGCGGACCTGTCCGAAGGCATCGCGCCGCAGCAGGGGGTGCAGGCACTGGAGGCCATTCTTGCGGCCAACGCGCCTGCACAGGTCATGGTCAGCAAACGCGACTTCCGCCGCGCGATGGAGCATTACGCCAGCGATATCGGCAGGGATGCTTTGGTCGGGCGCAACGATCGCCCCGACATCGACAGCACCTACGTTCCGCCCGGCAACGAGCTGGAGGAGGTGCTGGTGGAGATATGGCAGGAACTGCTGGGCATGAATCAGGTGGGTATCCACGACAACTTCTTCTCGCTGGGCGGAGACTCGCTGCTGGCGACCCGCATTCCGGCCAAACTGAGGGCCGCATTAGGGGTGGGGGTCGAACTAGGTACGGTGTTCAAGGCTCCTACTGTGGCGCTGCTGAGCGAACAGCTGCAATTGCGCCAGTGGTCCGGACACGTGCAGCCGGACCCGGGCAGTGAGCGTGAGAATCGCGAGGTAGGTGCGCTGTAGGGCTGTCCCATCCGTACACGACGAACAAGGATCCGCAGGTGGATTGCATGCAGCTGGAGGCGCCCGACATCAAGCGCAGCGAAGCGCCGACCAGGCTCGGCAGCGGGCGGTTCATGCGTACGCATGGCACCCGGCTCGCCTGCTACGCCGGCTCGATGTACAAAGGCATCAGTTCGGTGGAGATGGTGGTGGCGCTGGCACGGGCTGGTTTGCTCGGCTTTCTGGGGACCGGCGGCGTTTCGCTGGCAAGCGTGGAGCGCTCGCTTGTGGAGCTCCGCTCAAGGCTTTCCGGTGCCACCAACTGGGGGGCCAACCTGCTGTGTACGCATTCCGATCCGGACCGCGAGGAGGCCCTGGTCGATTTGTACCTGACGCACGGCGTACGCAGGATCGAGGCGTCCGCCTACCTGCGCGTGAGCCCCGCGCTGGTTCGTTACCGTTTCGCCGGTGCGCGGCGGCTGCCCGATGGCAGCGTGTTTGCACCCAATGCGGTGATTGCCAAGCTGTCGCACCCTGGCGTCGCCGAGCAGTTCATGCGTCCCGCGCCTGCCGGACTGGTCGAAGCGCTTCGGATGAGCGGCAGACTCACCGACGCCGAAGCGGCGGCTGCACTGCACGCCCCGGTGGCGGAGGATATCTGCGTGGAAGCCGATTCGGCAGGCCATACCGATCGGGGCGTGGCGCTTGTGCTGGCACCGGTCGTGCAGGACCTTCGTGACCAGATCGTCGCCAGCTATGCTGTGACGCCGGACATCCGGGTCGGCATGGCGGGGGGACTGGGAACGCCGCGTGCAATCGCTGCCGTGTTCGCGCTTGGTGCCGACTTCATCGCCACCGGGTCGGTCAACCAATGCAGTGTGGAAGCGGACATCAGCGAGGCTGTCAAAGACCTGCTGCAGGCAGCTGGGGTGATGGATACCACGTTCGCGCCGGCCGGGGACATGTTCGAACTGGGCTCCAGAGTGCAGGTGCTGGCGGCGGGGCTGCAGTTTCCAGCCAGAGCCAACAAGCTTTATGAACTCTACGGTCGCCATGAGGGAATCGAGGCGCTGGATGCGCGGACGCGCTCGTTGCTGGAGGAGAAGTACTTCGGAACCTCGATCGACGACGTATGGGCTCAGACACGTGAGTACTGCCAACGAGAATGTCCTGGCGAACTCGAGAAGGCGCAGCGGCTTCCCCGGCACAAAATGGCGCTCGTGTTCCGCTGGTACTTCGCGAGAACCAGTCGATTGGCCCGCGAAGGCGAGCTCCAGCATCAGCCGAACTTCCAGATTCACTGTGGACCGGCAATGGGCGCGTTCAATCTCTGGGCGCGCGGCACGCGCCTGGAGCATTGGAAGAACCGCCATGTCGCGGACGTACTTGAAACCTTGATGGCCGGTGCCGCCACTCACCTGTCGCAACAACGTCATTGCCTGGAGGATGTTCAATGAGCACCGTTGCAACCGACCTCGCGCCCGACGCGGGGAATGAGACACTGCGAGGCCTGGACGCGCCTCCAGCACCGCTCGCGGCACAGATTGCCCCGCGTGAGGTGAATGCATCGGTTGCAGTGGCGCCGGTGCTTCAGGTAGCAACGCTGCGCAAGGCATTCGGCGACAACGTGGTCGTCCATGACGTCTCCTTCAGCGTGGCGGCGGGCGAGGTGTTCGCGCTGCTGGGGCAGAACGGCGCAGGGAAGACCACTACCATCAAGATGTGCTCCGGCCTGCTCAGCCCGGACGAAGGCAGCGTCCGCATCAACGGCTGCGATCCGCAGAAAGGCAGAACTGCAGCCACTCAGCTGGGGGCACTGCTGGAGGGCAACCGGAATCTCTACTGGCGCATGACGCCCATGGAGAATCTGCGATACTTCGGCGTGCTCAAAGGCATGTCGGTGGCCCAGGCGGTTGCGCAGGGCAGGGTGCTGCTGGACCGGTTCGGCCTGGCGGACAAGGCCGACCGGCAGGTACAGACGCTCTCGCGCGGCATGATGCAGCGCCTTGCCATCGCGGTGTCGATGCTGAACGACCCCAAGGTGCTGTTCCTGGACGAGCCCACGCTGGGCCTGGATGTGGGGTCGGTGGCCCACATGATCGCCATGATCCGCTCCTTGTCGGAGGCCGGCGTTGCCATCATCCTGACTACCCATCAGCTGGATATCGCCGAAGCGCTGTCACACCGCGTCGCGATCATGCACCGTGGCCAGGTGATACGCATCGCGCAGACCGAAGACCTGAAGCGCGAGTTCTCCAGTGCCGGGTACGAGATCCGGATGCAGCAGCCGGTAGTCGATGCGGTGCGGCGGCGCATCGAAAATGAACTGGGCGGCGTGGTGGATGGCTGCAACATCCGCGTGCGCGAGGACGGCGACGCGCTCTACTCGGTATTGGAAGCGATCAGGGCCGATCCGGTGGAGCATGTGCGTCGTTGCAAGGCCGACCTGACTACGATTTTCCTGCGTCTTACGGGAGAGCAGACCCATGTATAGGCTGTTCCGGGTAGAGCTGGCACGCGTGCTGGCACTCAACCTGCGTTATCCGACCAACTTCGTCAGCAGTCTGATGATCAACACACTGATGTTCTACGGTCTGTTCAAGGGTGCGCAGTATCTGTCCGGGCAGCAGGTGTTCGGGGAACGTCTGGACACGATGATCGTCGGCTACGCGGCCTGGGTGCTTGTCACCAAGGCGATCAACCGCACTCCCATTGCCATCCAGGAGGACGCGGATACGGGTGTTCTGGAGAGCCTGTTCCTTTCCGTATACAGGAAGGATGTCCTGTTCCTGACGCGGGGACTTGCGGGTGCGGTGATCGATGTCGTGACAGTGGTAGCGATAGTGTTTCTTCTGGTGTTTTTCACGGGAAGCGGCATCGCCTTCTCCGCGTGGGTACTGCTGCCTGTAGTGACCCTGGTGCTTTCTGCGATTGGCCTGGGCCTGATGCTCGGCGCGTTCGCGCTGCTGGTCAAACGGGTGAGTGCGATTCTGCCCTCGGTACAGCTGTTGGCGCTTGGCCTGATGTTCACGCCATTCGAAGAGCTGAGCCGCGGCTGGCCCGAGATGGTCAGCCAGCTCCATCTGGCTCTGCCGATGGTGCCGAGCGTGGTGCTGCTGCGGGAGCTGATGGTGCAGCAGGTGGTGAATCCGCTGAGCATTTCGATGGCGATTGCCAATGCAATCAGCTATGTTCTGCTGGGCATGTTGTTCTTCAGTGTGATGACACGCCGTGCGAGGAGCAAAGGGCTCCTCGGGGGGCACTGACCAGGGAGAGGGATGGTGGCTAGAGAAATGGGCAACTACTGCAAAGCGTACCTTCTGGCGGATCTGCGGCGCTTTCCGCGCTGGCAGGAGCAGGCCCACAACGCACGCGTCGAATCGGAAGCGGAAGGGGGCGCTGGCGCCGCCCGACAGCTCAACGACGATGATGTGGTGTTCGTGCAGGAATCGTTCGTGGTGACCGATGGCATCTTCCGCGACGAGAACGTTATTTTCGACGCAGTAGATGCGGAGTGGATGACCTTCTGCCAGGACACGCTCGGCTTCTGCATTCCCGAGGACGTGGTTCAGGCCATCCGGGAACAGGCGGAGCCGACCGCTGCCTGAGCGCTTGAAGGAACCGAAGGCTCAACGCAGGGCGCGCGTTGAACGTCACATTGACCAGCAGGAGCATCAACGGATGGACGAGACACCTGATACCCGTACGTTTGTAGTGGTCATCAATCACGAGGAGCAGTACTCGATCTGGCCGCTGGGCGCCGATGTGCCGGTCGGATGGCGCGCGCTTGACTGCACCGGTCCCAAGGACCACTGCCTGGCGCATATCAAGGAAGTCTGGACGGACATGCGTCCGCTCAGCCTGCGCCAACGCATGCAGGGCGCGCGCAACTGAACGCATGATGCTGTTTCAACGCGCCGTCGCGCGACTCAACTGGATGAGGCTATGTCGACGCACCTGGGAGAGATCTTCCGTAGTCTGGCAGCGAAGGACATCCGGCTTTGGCTGGAGGGCGATGCGCTGCGCTTCGACGCACCCGCCGGTGCGCTCGACGCGGCCCTTCGCGCGACGCTGGTGGCGCGCAAGCAGGACATCATCGAGGCGCTGCGCGCCATGGCCGAGCCCGGCAACAGCGCATTGCCACGTCGCGCGCCCGGCAGTCGCGTGCCGCTCACGGCGGGACAGGAGCGTATCTGGTTCCTGCACAAACTGATGGGTCCCAACGCCGTCTACAACGTGGTGTGCGCGGCGGAACTGGAATACCCCATCGGCCATGATGCATTTGCATCGATCGTCGCGGTGGTCCTGGCACGCCACGCGGCCCTGCGCACGCGGATTGAGGAAGATGCGGACGGACGACCGCAGGCCGGGGTGTCGTCCAGCGAAGCGCCGCATGTGCCGCTGGTGGACCTGTCCGGAATCTCCAGTCCGGCCCTGCGCGATGCGGAGGTCCGGCGCCTGGTGGCCCAGGAAGAATCCCGGCTGTTCGATCTGGCGCGAGGGCCGCTACTTGCGGCATCGCTGATTCGCTTGACGAACGGGCGGAGCGTCGCGCTGCTCAACTGCCATCACATCGTCGTGGACGCCTGGTCGATGGGCATCATTGCCGGCGAGCTGCTTCAGCTCGGCAGGCAGGTCGTGAAGGGCCAGGCCCCGGACATGAGCCTGCCGCCCGTGGACTACCAGTACGCGGACTTCGCCTGCTGGCAGGCGCAGCAGGAGGCCGCGAATGCCTTCGATGGGCAGATCGACTATTGGCGCCAGCAGCTGGCGGAGCTTCCACCGTTGCTTGAACTGCCCACCGATTTCCCGAGGCCGGACCGCCAGCGCTTCCAGGGGCGAACCAGAAAGCTGCTGCTGCCCGCCGCGCTTGCGGGGACACTGCAGGTGCTGTGCGGGGAGCGCGACACGACGCTGTTCGTCGGTCTGCTTGCGGTGTTCAACTTGCTGCTGTCGCGCTACACCGGTCGTCAGGACATCGTGGTCGGCTCGCCGATGAGTGGTCGCAGCCATCCAGAGATCCATGCAACGGTGGGGTTGTTCACCAACATGGTGGCGCTGCGCTGCCGAGTCGATGAACACCAGGACTTTCTCTCTCTGCTCGACCAGGTGCGCGGTGTTGCCGAGCAGGCGCAGCGACATCAGGACGTGCCCTTCAGGCAGGTGGTGGAAAAGCTGGCGGGCGCGCGAAGCTTGAGCCACACGCCGCTGTACCAGGTGTCGTTTGCCCTGAACAGCGCGGCGGAGCAGGCGGTGAACGCCGTGTTGGCGCAAGGCGGGGGCAGCTACTGCGACAACGATGGGGTGCTGGCGGGCACGGTCAAGGATGACCTGGCGCTGCAGGTCCGGCGCGTCCCTGGCCATCTGGAGTTGAAACTCAGCTATGACAGCGCGCTGTTCACCGCAGCCACGGCGGACCTGCTGCTGGCGCACTACGCGGCGCTTCTCGACGCCGTGGCGAACGCGCCGTCGCTGCCGATGTACCGGATCGACATGCTGGGTGCGCAGGCCAAGAACGCGTCGCAGGTTCGTGGCCGGCCAGGTGTCGCGCTCACCGGTAACGTGGTGGAGGCAATTGCACGGCATTCGGCTGACCGTCCCGATGCAATCGCGGTTCGCTTCGGAACGCGTCAGCTGACCTATGCCGCGCTGGCGGCGGCCGCTGCACGACTGGCCAACCGGTTGCAGCAGCGAGGCCTGGCTGCCGAAGAACCTGTGGCCATTTGCATGGACCGCACCGAGCTGCTGCCGGTGGCGATGCTTGCCGTGCTCGCGGCCGGAGGCTGTTACGTGCCGATCGACCCACGTGCGCCCGCACTGCGGCGCGCGGCGATCCTTGCCGACTGCGGCGCACGCTGGCTGCTGGTCGAACCGGGGATGCAGGCACACGCAAACGACAGCGTGGATGTGATCGAGGTCGATCTCGAACCGGGCATCGGCTCGCCCCGTCCATGCCCGCTTGTGGCGCCTGGCGGCATGGACGACCGCCTGGCGTACGTGATCTATACGTCCGGGACCACCGGCGTACCTAAGGGAGTGGCCGTGTCCCACGGCAGCCTGGCCCATCTCTGCGACTGGCATCGGCGCGCGTTCGCGGTCGGTGCCGGGGCGCGCGCCACCCAGGTCGCAGGCGTCGGCTTCGACGCCATGGCGTGGGAGGTCTGGCCTTACCTTGCCGCAGGCGCGAGTGTCACCCTGATCGACCGCATATCCGCAATGGACGGTGACGCGCTTGCGCGCGCATTGCGTGATGCGCGTGCCAGCCATGCCTTCGTGCCGACACCGATGGCCGGCCCGCTGCTGTCCGCGCTGGCGTCGCTACCCTCGGTCAGCACGCTGCTGGTCGGTGGCGACGCGCTTGGCCCGGTCGAACACGTTCCTGCGGGAGTGCGCCTGGTCAACAACTACGGCCCGACCGAAGCGACCGTCGTGGCGACGTCCGGTGATGTCGTGCCCGGCCGGCAGGTGCCGACGATCGGAGAGCCGATCGACGACACCGACGCGTATATCCTGGATGCGTGGCTTCGTCCGGTGCCGCCAGGCGTCGCCGGTCAGCTCTACCTTTCCGGACCCGGCCTTGCACGTGGGTACCTGGGGCGTCCGGACCAGACCGCCGAGCGCTTCCTGCCCGATCCGTTCAGTGCCCGCCCCGGCGCCCGTATGTACAGCACCGGGGATGCGGTGCGATGGCGTGCGGAGGGCGGCCTGGCGTTCATTGGCCGCAGCGACGGCCAGGTCAAGCTGCGCGGCTACCGCATCGAGCTGGCTGAAATCGAACATGTGCTGATCCGTCACCCGGCCGTGGATCAGGCCGTGGTGCAGCGTCTCGGCGAGGAACCGCATGCGCGGCTGGTGGCATACCTCACACCGATGGATGCCCCTGTTGAGGCGGTCCGGCAGCACGCGGCGACGTTGTTGCCGGAGTACATGGTTCCGGCGCAATGGGTGTCGCTGGAGGCGGTGCCCTTGACCCACAACGGCAAGCTCGACCGCAGTGTGTTGCCGCTTCCTGCAGCGGACAGTGACAGCGCCAGCGGTGTTGTGCCGGTGGACGAGCGCGAGCGCGCCCTGGCGGCAATCTGGTCGGAGCTGCTGGGCGTGCCGCAGGTCTGGCGAGATGACAGCTTCTTCGGACTGGGGGGGCATTCGCTGCTGGCTGCGCGGATGATCGATCAGGTAAAGGCCCATTTCGGCCATGCCCCAGGCCTGGAAGTGCTGTGGCAGGCCCCGACCCTGAAGGCATTCTGCGCGCGATTTGACGACAGTGCCGACGCTGCGCCTTCAGCACCGGTGCTCATTGAGCACGACGCTGCTGGCCGCTACCGGGACTTCCCGCTGACCGGCATCCAGCAGGCCTACTGGTTGGGCCGCTCGGACGCTTTCGAGATGGGAAACATCGCCGCGCACGCCTACGCGGAGCTGGATCTCCACGGCCAGTTCGACCCTGCAGCGTTCGAACACGCGTTCAATGTGCTGATCCAGCGCCATGACATGCTGCGCGTAGTGGTGGCGGAAGGCCGGCAGCGCGTACTAGCCGATATTGGCCGGTTCGTGTTGCCGGTGGATGATCTTTCCATGCTGGACGGCGCAGAACGCGACAGCCAACTGCGGTCGGTGCGCGATGCCATGTCACATCATGTCTTCGCTCCTGATCGGTGGCCGCTGTTCGACGTCCGTGTCACCCGCCTCGGTCCGGCGCTGCATCGCCTGTACTGGAGCTTTGACGGCCTGGTGATGGATGGCTACAGCCTGCGGCTGCTGGTAGACGAGCTGGATGCGCTGATGCGCGATCCCCATGCAACGCTGCCGGCCATTGAAGTCACCTTCCGCGATTACGTGCTGGGGCTGGAAACGTTTCAGCAGGGGCCACTGTACCGCGAGGCACGCGACTACTGGCAATCGCGCCTGGATACGTTGCCGGTCGGCCCCGAGCTGCCGCTGGCACAAGACCCGTCGCAGATCATCAAGCCCGGCTTCGAGCGGCGCCAGTGGACACTCGATGCGGCGCGCTGGCAGCAGTTGAAGCAGCAGGCGGTAGGCGCAGGGATGACGCCCTCGGCGCTGTTGCTGGCCGCGTACGCCGAGGTCCTGGCCGAGTGGAGCCGCACCCAGCGCTTCAGCGTCAACCTGACCACGTTCAATCGGCTGGATCTGCACGCAGACGTCCCCCGCATCCTCGGCGACTTCACCTCGCTCACGCTGTTGGAGGTTGACCGGGCATCGTCCGGCACTTTCCTTGGGCGCGCACGCGCCATCCAACAGCAGCTGTGGACCGATCTGAAGCATCGACACTTCTGCGGGGTGGAAGTGATCCGTGAAATGCGCCGACGGCGCCAGGGCGGCGTGGCCATGCCGGTGGTGTTCACCAGCATGCTCGGCTTCGACAGCAGCGGCAGCGATCGTGATCTGGCCTACCAGGCTGAACTGGTGCATGCCGTTTCGCAGACCTCCCAGGTGTGGATCGACCACCAGGTGAGCGAACGCGGGGACGCACTGCATACGGTGTGGGACACGGTGCAGGAGCTGTTCCCGGCCGGCGTGGTAGATGCCATGTTCGACGCCTACTGCCGTCTGGTCGAGCGACTGGCCGACGATGCATCCGCTTGGCAGATCGCCGAAATGGTACCGCTGGCGCCTGCACAGCAGCAGGTCCGCGACCGGGTCAATGCCACCGTGGTGCGGCGCGAGGCCGACCTGCTGCATGCGGGGTTCCGGCGCTGGTGCCTGCGTACGCCCGACGGCCTTGCCGTCGTCCAGGGTGATCGACACTTCAGCTATGCCGAGCTGGCGCGACACGTGCGTTACCACGCCGTGCGGTTGCGTGCGGCGGGGGTGGTTCCCAACCAGCTCGTCGCCGTGGTAATGCGCAAGAGCTGGCGGCAGGTGGTGGCGGTGCTGTCCATCCTCGAGGCCGGTGGTGCGTACCTGCCCATTGACGCCGATCTGCCGGGCGCCCGCATCGCACAGCTGCTGCGCGCTGGCGAAGTCGGCATCGCGCTGATCGAACCTGGCTTCGCGCCACCGCCCGAGTGGCCGGTCCAGGTTTCGCCGTGGGTGGTGGATGCGGCAGACATCGAGTGGGCGCTCCCGCCCGCGCTGCCCGACGCGCAGTGCGAAGACGACCTTGCCTACGTGATATTCACCTCGGGGTCCACCGGCGTGCCCAAGGGCGTGGCCATCGACCACCGCGGTGCGTGCAATACCCTGGAGGACATCAACCGTCGCTTCGACATCCAGCCGACAGACCGCGTGCTCGGCCTGTCCTCGCTGAGCTTCGATCTGTCGGTCTACGATATCTTCGGCCTGCTGGCGGCCGGTGGCGCCCTCGTGCTACCCGCACAGGGTAGCGAGCGCGACCCGGCGCACTGGCGCCAGGCCATGTCCCGGCACGCGGTCAGCGTCTGGAACACCGTGCCGGCGCTGATGCAACTGCTGGTGGATGAGCATGAACTGCAGCACCAGCCGCTTGCGTCCAGCCTGCACACCGTCATGCTCAGCGGCGACTGGATTCCGGTGACCCTGCCGGCACGCATCGCCGCGCTCTCCGGGCGGGCAAGGGTCACCAGCCTGGGCGGGGCAACCGAGGCGTCGGTCTGGTCGATCCAATACCCTGTCGAGCATGTCGCGCCAGCGTGGCGCAGCATCCCCTACGGGACGCCGCTGGCCAATCAGAGCTACCACGTGCTGCACGCGGACCTGCGGTCGTGTCCGGACTGGGTCACCGGTGATCTCTACATCGGCGGTGTCGGACTGGCGGTGGGGTACTGGAAGGATCCGGATCGTACTGCCGCCAGCTTCATCGTACATCCCCGGTCCGGCGAACGTCTGTATCGCACCGGCGACATGGGCCGGTACTGGCCAGACGGGACCATCGAGTTCCTGGGACGCGAGGACAGCCAGGTGAAGATCCAGGGCTACCGCATCGAGCTGGGCGAGATCGAAGCGGTCCTGGCCCGCCAGCCCCACGTTCGTGAGTGTGCGGTGGTCGTGGCGGGCGATGCGCAGCGCCGCCGCCTGGTCGCCTACTACGCCACCACGCCCGATGGAACGGCGCCGCAGGCAGTGGTGTCGCAGCAGCTTGCCGCCGCGCTTGCCGCCGCATTGCCGGTTTACATGGTTCCGACCAGCTTCGTGGCGCTCGACGCGTTGCCGCTGACCGGCAATGGCAAGATCGACCGCCGTGCGCTGCCGACTCCGCCCGCCATTTCAGCTACGGCGTGCGCGTCGGCCGCTGAACACGCCGATCCGCGCCTGCGGGTACTGGAGGCACGGTTGATGGACATCTGGCGCGAGGTATTGGCGCTGGACGTACTCTCGTGCACCGATCAGTTCTTCGACATCGGCGGCGATTCGCTGAAGGTCGTGCAGGTCCAGATCCGTATCCGCAGCCATCTCCAGGTAGACGTCGGGCTGGGTGAATTGTACCGCCATGCGTCGGTACGCCAGCTGGTCACGCTGCTTGCCCAGCGGTGGATCGACGTACAGGACGCCGCCCGGATGCCGCTTGCCGGGCCCGGGCAGGTCGCGCAGCTCTCGCGCCGTCAGCAGGGCCGGCTGCGGGTGGCACTGCTGACGCCGGCAGCGCTGGCGCAACTGCTCGCCCACGCGGAGCCCGCTGCCGTCACGCGCGCAGGGAAAGCACACATGGAGGCCCTCGATGCAGTCTGATCCGCTGGAATTGCTGGACAAGGACATGGATACGGACATCGATATGGATGTAGACCAGGCACGGTCCCGCGTCCTGGCCTTGCTGGACGCGGGCACCATCGACCTGGAGGCGTTGCCGGCGCCCTTGGGGCACCCGCTGTCCGATGCGCAGTATCGGATGTGGCTGGCCGACGCGGCAGGCGGACCGAGTACGGTGTTCAACTTCCCGTCGGTCATGGCGCTGCGCGGCATGTTGGGAGTGGATGCGCTGCGTCGCGACTTCCAGACCGTGCTGCGCCGGCATCATGTTCTGACCGCTTCGTTCGTCGATCTTGACGGCGAGCCCCGGCAGGTATTCAGTCCGCACATCACACTGCGTTTGCCGCTTGTAGACCTTTCCGGACTGCCCGCCGCAGCACGCGATGTCCAGCTGCGCCGGCTGATCGACGCCGATGGCCGGTACATCTTCGATCTGGCCCACGGGCCGCTGTTGCGCCTGACCCTGGTACGTACCGCGTCGGCGCAGGCGCATCTTCTGATGAACGTGCACCACATCATCTCCGACGGTTGGTCCAGCACGATCATGACCCGCGAACTGATCGAGTTGATGCAGGCGGGTATCGAGCAGCGAAGCGCCATATTGCCCGAGGTACCGGTGCAGTACAGCGATTATGTCTACTGGCAGCAGGCGACGCTGGCCGAGGGTGGTGCCGACACGCTGCTGGCCTACTGGCGAAGCAGGCTGGCAGGCTGCACCACGTTGCGGCTGCCGTTGGACCGAGCGCGGACCCCGCGCCGCCGTGTACAGGGCGAGACGGTGATCCGTCCCTTGTGCGCGTCTACCCTTCAGCGCTTGCACGAGGTCCGACAGGAGCGCCGCCATACGATGTTCTCGCTGCTGCTGGCAGCGTTCAAGGTGCTGTTGTCGCACTACCACGGTGGCGAGGACATCTGCGTGGGAACCTCGGTTGCACATCGGCCGTTGCCGGAGTTGGAGTCGCTGATCGGGTTGTTCGTGAACCAGGTGGTGCTGCGCAGCAAGGTGTCTCCACACCTGAGCTTCGACGCACTGGTTCGCCAGGTCGCGGAAACCACGGTGGAGGCGCTGGCACACCGGGACATTCCGTTCGAGCGCGTGGTAGCGGAGTTTCCGCAGCTGCGCGATGCCGGTTCTTCGCCGCTGTTCCAGGTACTGTTCCTGCACAACAACCAGCCGCGCCAGGCCATGCAGGGCGCCGGCCCGCTCAGCGTCACGTCGATTGCGCTGGACAACAAGGTGGCGCGCTTCGATCTGACCCTGATGATGTCCGAATCCGAGGATGGCATCCGTGCGGAGTGGACCTTCCGCAACGACATCTTCGACCGCGCCACGATCGAGATCATGGCAGCGCGCTACGAACACATGCTGAGCCGGCTGCTGGATGATTGCGAGCGCGCGGTCGGCGAGATCGGTCTTCATACCGATGAAGAGAACACTACGCGGAGAGTTGAAATGGACGAACGTGTCGAGTCGCGGGCAAGGAAGTTCGTGGCGGGGCGGCGCCGTGGCGTCAGCCTTGGCGACATCGCCATGGTAGACGAGCGCCCCATGCAGCCAGAGGCCGGCTACCCGCTGCTGATGACCCCCGCGCGTGAAGGGGTGGATCTGGCCGAGTGGGCTGGAAGCGATCCGGGTGGCATCGAGGCGCGCCTTCATCGGCACGGATCGATCCTGTTCCGTGGATTCGAGGTCACCTCGGCCGAACGTTTCGAGCGTTTCGCCAGCACGATCTGCCCGACCCTCAATGGCGAGTATGGCGACCTGCCCAAGGAGGCGCAGGGCGAGCGCATCTACAAGTCCACGCCGTATCCGGAAGACAAGACCATCCTGTTCCACAACGAAGGTTCGCATACGCACTGCTGGCCGATGAAGCAGTTCTTCAGCTGCCAGATCGTCGCACCGGTCGGTGGCGAGACCCCCATCGTGGATTGCCGCGGCATGTTCCAGCGCCTGCCGAAGCCGCTTGCCAGACGCTTCGCCGAACGCGGTCTGCTGTACGTGCGCAATTTCGTCGAGGGCCTGGACGTCAGCTGGCAGGATTTCTTCCGTACCGATGACCGGAAGGCGCTGGGACGCAGCCTGGATGCGCTTGGCATCCAGTACGAGTGGACCGGCACGAACAACCTTCGCACGCGCCAGGCCGGCCCCGCGGTGGCCTGTCATCCGCGCACCGGCGACTGGGTCTTCTTCAACCAGCTCCAGCTTCACCATGTCGGCTATCTCGCAACGGAGGAGCGCGCTGCTCTGCTGGAGCTGTTCGACGAACAGGATCTTCCCCGCAATGTCTACTACGGTGACGGCCAGCCCATCGAAGAGGATGTGATCGCCGAAATCGGTGCGCTCTACGCATCGATGTCGATCAGTTTTCCCTGGCAGAGCGGGGACGTCCTCATGGTGGACAACATGTTGGTGGCGCATGGGCGACATCCCTTCAGCGGACCGCGCAAGGTGATCGTCGCCATGGGTGAGATGCTGGCGGCCAGCGATCTGCCCAGGGCACCGTACCCGTTCGATTGACTGCACACGTTGCTGGAAACTGAATTCCGTATCGAGGTAGTCACGTTTGGATATGTCTACGAATCCCGCCAGTAATACTGCATTCCCCTTGTCGCTCGCGCAGGCGCGCAGCTGGCGCTGGGATGCAGCGCGTGGCTGCGTCAGCCAGTGCGCGCTGCTGGTCACCGGATCGGCGACGGAAGCGCGCGAGCGTGCACGGGATGCGCTGTCGCGGTTGACCGATGCGCATGAAATCCTGCGCACCCGTTTCGTGCGTCCAACCGGGCTGCGCGAGCCGTTGCAGGTCGTGGGCGACGCCACTCGCCCTGGATGGATCGATGCGGACTGGCGCGCCCATGCCGACTGGGCCATGCGGCTGGAAGCGCTGTATGCGCAGCAGCGCGATGCCGGGCAGGGCGGTGACGGCGCGCGGGTCCAGGTCATGTGGCTGCAGCTGGCCGAGGATCAGGCCGTGCTGGTGGTGAGCGCATCGGCGTTGTATCTGGACGGTCACGGCGTGGCGGCCTTGGCGCAGGCGCTGCTGGCTGGTGCGTCGGGAGCGGACCGCGACGTCCTTCAGTACATCGATGTGGCAGAGGAGCTGAGCGCCACCCTGGCAACGGCTACCGGCGCGGAGGGACTGGCGCATTGGTCGCGCCAGCGTGCAATGCAGTGGGCGCAGGGGCGGGTGACTGCGGCGCGGTCGACTGCGTCGCAGGGCTGGGGCGAGGTGCGGCAGGCGGTGGTGTTGTCGGCGGCCGAGCTGTCGGTGCTGTCGGCTTGTCCGGGCGGCGCACGCAGTTGGCTGCTGGCCTGCTGGCAGCTGCTGCTGCAGCGCTGGCTGGGCGAGCAGGACCTGGTGGTGGCCACCGCCTTCGATGGGCGCAATGACGAGCAGCTTGCTGACGTGCTTGGACCGTTGACGCGCTATCTGCCCATACGCACGCCGGCCGACGCCGCCGGTGACCTGGCGGGCCGCGCGGCGGCCCTGGCGCAGGAGCTGCTGGCGGCTGAGGAGTGGCAGGAATACTTCACCTGGCCCAGTGCCGATGCCGAGACGATCTGGGCGCCACGGCTGGGCTTCAGCCTGCAGGCCGTGGCCGACGTCGATGCGGCGCGGTGGCTGGCCCACAGTGCCTGCGAAGACCGCTTCGGCGTGAAACTGGGCGTGCTGATGACGCCGCAGGGCCTGCACTGCACGCTCGGCTTCGATGCGGGCGTTTACCTGGCCGACGACATGGCGTGGCTGCTGGCGCAGTGGCACACGCTGCTGCGGACCAGCATGGCGCAACCGCGCCAGCCGGTGGGGGCGCTGTCGCACGTGGATGCGCATACGCAGGCCTGGTTGCGGCGCGGGCAGACGACCGACACTGTCGCAGCGCAGACCGTGCACGCGCTGTTTTCGGCCTGCGCGCAGGCACGGCCGGCGGCCACCGCGCTGCATGCCGGCGCGGGCGAGCGCTGGAGTGCACTGCAGCTGGAGCAGGCCGCCAACCGGCTGGCGCGTCATCTTCGTGATGCAGGCGTGGGCGCGGAAGATCGCGTTGCGGTGTGCCTGGACCGGGATCCGGCGTGGATCGTGGCGCTGCTGGCGGTACTCAAGGCCGGGGCAGTGTATGTTCCGCTTGATCCGGACGTTCATCCGCAGCGCCTCGCCCAGATCCTGGCCGATGCGGACTGCGCGCTGGCACTGACCGACACGCCGCATGCGGCGGCGCTGGGCAGCTTCGCGGGCCCCCGGCTGCTGCTGGACCAGCCCGAGGTCCATGCGGCCGTGGCTGGGCATCCCGCCACCGCGATCGCCGACACCGTCGATGTCGATCAGCTGGCTTACCTGATCTACACCTCCGGGTCGACCGGTACGCCGAAAGGGGTGGCGGTAAGCCACCGCGCGGTCCACAACTACGTGCGCGGCGTGGCTGCCCGCCTGGATCTGCCGGCCGACGCGGAGCTGCTGTCGCTGGCCACCATCGGTGCGGACCTGGGACATACCGCATTGCTGGTGGCGCTGTGCACCGGCCGCACCCTGCGGTTGCTGCCGTCGGCACTGGCGTTGGATGCCGAGGCCCTGGCCAGCGAGCTGGAACGTGCGCCGGTGGATTGCCTGAAGATCGTGCCCACGCACCTGCAGGCGCTGTTGTCGGTGGAGCGCCCGGAGCGGGTGCTGCCGCGTCACTGCCTGGTACTGGGCGGATCGGCGCTGGAGCCGGAGCGGGTGGCGCAGATCCGGGCTTTGCGTCCCCAGTGTCGGATCATCAACCATTACGGTCCAACCGAAACCACCGTGGGTATCTGCACCCATGCCGTGCTGCCGCAGGAAGCACCGGGTGTGCTGCCGATCGGGCAGCCGCTGGTGAACAGCCAGGCCTATGTGCTGGACGCGCAGGGGGGGCTGTCCGGGGTGGCGATGCCGGGCGAGCTGCACCTGGGCGGGGCGAGCCTGGCCCGTGGTTACTGGCGGCAGCCGGCGCTGACCGCCGCGAGTTTCCTGCCCGATCCGTTCGGTGCGCCGGGCAGCCGGCTGTACCGCAGCGGCGACCGCTGCGTGCAGCGCGCCGATGGCGAGGTGGTGTACCAGGGCCGGCTGGACCATCAGGTCAAGATCCGCGGTTACCGGGTCGAACTGGGCGAAGTGGAAACCGTGCTGTGCACGCATCCTGCGGTGGCTGATGCGGTCGTCGTCCTGGACGCTGATCGGCTGTGCGCGCATGTCGTGGCCCGCCCCGGTGCCGTGGTGGAGATGGAGGCGCTGCGCGGCTGGCTGTCGACGATGCTGCCCGACTACATGCTGCCCAGCGCCTGGCAGATACTGAAGGCGCTGCCGCTGAACCGCAACGGCAAGGTCGACCGCGGCGCTTTGCCGACCATCGCCGCGCAGGTCGCACCTGGCCTTGCCTACCGGGCTCCATCGAACGCGCTGGAAACGCAGCTGGTGGAGGTCTGGCAGCAGGTGCTGGGGGTGCCGCAGGTCGGCGTTGACGATGACTTCTTCGCCTTGGGCGGCAACTCGCTTCTGGTCACCCGCGTATTGACCGGTGCGCGCCGCGCGACCGGCGCAACCGTGGCCCTGAGCGCCTTCTTCGAGGCTCCGACGGTGGCTGGCATGGCGGCACACCTGCGCCTTACCGGCACGGATCCGACAGTACTGCCCGTGCCGGGGCAGGCACCAGCGGGGGCGGAATGGCGGCTGGCCTCACCGGGCCAGGAGCGCCTGTGGATCACCCAGGCACTGGAAGGCGCGACCCACACCTACAACTCACCCCATGTGTGGGACCTGCGTGGCCCTCTGGATGTCGCAGCACTTGCTTCCGCCTTCGCCACAACCATCGCCCGGCACGACGTGCTGCGTACCGTCTATCAGCAGCGCGATGGCACGGTCTGGCAGCGGGTGCTGCCGGCCGCATCGGCGCCGCCGGTTGCGGTCGAAGACCTGCAGGCGCTGGATGCGGCGGAGCTGGGACTCGATGCCTGCCCGGCCCTGCTGTCGCGGATCCGCGCCGAGAGCGAGCTCGTGTTCGACCTTGCAGGTGCCCCGCCGTTTGCGGTGTCGTTGCTGAAGCTGGGGTCCGAGCGGCACGTTCTGCTTTTCACGGTCCACCATGTCGCCAGCGATGGCTGGTCGCTGGGGGTACTGCAGCGCGAGGTGTCGGCGCACTACGCCGCGCGGGTCGCCGCCCGGCCGGTGGCTGTGGACGTACCCACGTTGCAGTATGCCGACTACGCCGAATGGCAACGTCGCCTGCTCGGCGAAGGGCACCTTGCGTCGCAGCTTGCGTACTGGCGCAACCGCCTGGCCGGGCTGGTGCCTGCCCGCTTGGACTTCCCGGCACCGGCAGACGGGGCACAGCCCGGGCAATCGGGTGCGTACTCCTCCCAGGTCGCCGCGCCGGTTCTCCAGGCACTGCAGACGCTTGCACGCGAGCGCGGAATGACCCTGTTCATGCTGCTGGTCGCATCGTTGCAGGTGCTCATTGCACGGCACAGTGGCAGCAAGGACGTGTCCGTGGGCACGTCGGTTGCCGGGCGCAGTCGTGAAGCCTTCGAATCCATGATCGGATTCTTCGTCAACCAGCTGGTGCTGCGTGGCGACCTGTCGGGCGACCCCAGCGTGGACGGGTTCCTGGCCGCCACGCGGACAAGCGTCATTGATGCGCTGGACCACCAGGACGTGCCGTACTCCACGCTGGTTGGCGAACTGGCCAGCGCACGGGATGCATCCCGCTCGCCGTTCTTCCAGATACTGCTGGTGCTGCAGGACTTCCCCGACCAGCCGCTGTGCCTGAGTGGAACATCGGTGTCGACCTGGATCGACAAGGATAACGTGCCCAGCAAGTTCGACCTGACGCTCTACGCCCGCCAAGTGGACGGGAGGCTTGAGACCACGTGGATCCATGACCGCAGCGTCGTGTCGCCCGAGGCGGTGCGTACCTTGTCCATGCAGTTCAATCACCTGCTCGGCCAGTGGTCACTGCATCTGGCTGGTCGGGTGAGTCAGCTGGAGCTGCACGATGCGCAGATGCGGGCGGCAAATGAGGCAGAGCGCCTGTCGCGCAGGAACAACAAGTTCGGCAAACTCAGGGCCTTGTCGCACACCGCCGATGCAGGCAGCGACGCATGAGACTGACGCGCGCCTGGCTGCAGGCATACGGAGCAGGACAGCATGGATAACGGAACGTCGTCGAGTGGTTTCACGCTATCGCCCCAGCAGGCGCGCAGCTGGCGCTGGGATGCAGCACGTGGCTGCGTCAGCCAGTGCGCGCTGCTGGTCACCGGATCGGCGACGGAAGCGCGCGTCCGTGCACGGGATGCGCTGTCGCGGTTGACCGATGCGCATGAAATCCTGCGCACCCGTTTCGTGCGTCCGACCGGGCTGCGCGAGCCGTTGCAGGTCGTGGGCGACGCCGCTCGCCCTGCATGGATCGATGCGGACTGGCGCGCCCATGCCGACTGGGCCATGCGGCTGGAAGCGCTGTATGCGCAGCAGCGCGACGCCGGGCAGGGCGGTGACGGCGCGCGGGTCCAGGTCATGTGGCTGCAACTGGCCGAGGATCAGGCGGTGCTGGTGGTGAGCGCATCGGCGCTGTGTCTGGATGGCCATGGGGTGGCGGCGCTGGCGCAGGCCCTGCTGGCCGATGCCCGCGCCGATGAGCCCCTGCAATATGTGGACGTCGCGCGTTGGTTGGAGGGCCTGCTGGAGCCCGGCGAGGGCGACGAAGGACTGGCGCACTGGTCGCGCCAGCGTGCATTGCAGTGGGCGCAGGGGCGGGTGGCTGCGGCGCGGTCGACTGCGTCGCAGGGCTGGGGCGAGGTGCGGCAGGCGGTGGTGTTGTCGGCGGCCGAGCTGTCGGTGCTGTCGGCTTGTCCGGGCGGCGCACGCAGTTGGCTGCTGGCCTGCTGGCAGCTGCTGCTGCAGCGCTGGCTGGGCGAGCAGGACCTGGTGGTGGCCACCGCCTTCGATGGGCGCAATGACGAGCAGCTTGCTGACGTGCTTGGACCGTTGACGCGCTATCTGCCCATACGCACGCCGGCCGACGCCGCCGGTGACCTGGCGGGCCGCGCGGCGGCCCTGGCGCAGGAGCTGCTGGCGGCTGAGGAGTGGCAGGAATACTTCACCTGGCCCAGTGCCGATGCCGAGACGATCTGGGCGCCACGGCTGGGCTTCAGCCTGCAGGCCGTGGCCGACGTCGATGCGGCGCGGTGGCTGGCCCACAGTGCCTGCGAAGACCGCTTCGGCGTGAAACTGGGCGTGCTGATGACGCCGCAGGGCCTGCACTGCACGCTCGGCTTCGATGCGGGCGTTTACCTGGCCGACGACATGGCGTGGCTGCTGGCGCAGTGGCACACGCTGCTGCGGACCAGCATGGCGCAACCGCGCCAGCCGGTGGGGGCGCTGTCGCACGTGGATGCGCATACGCAGGCCTGGTTGCGGCGCGGGCAGACGACCGACACTGTCGCAGCGCAGACCGTGCACGCGCTGTTTTCGGCCTGCGCGCAGGCACGGCCGGCGGCCACCGCGCTGCATGCCGGCGCGGGCGAGCGCTGGAGTGCACTGCAGCTGGAGCAGGCCGCCAACCGGCTGGCGCGTCATCTTCGTGATGCAGGCGTGGGCGCGGAAGATCGCGTTGCGGTGTGCCTGGACCGGGATCCGGCGTGGATCGTGGCGCTGCTGGCGGTACTCAAGGCCGGGGCAGTGTATGTTCCGCTTGATCCGGACGTTCATCCGCAGCGCCTCGCCCAGATCCTGGCCGATGCGGACTGCGCGCTGGCACTGACCGACACGCCGCATGCGGCGGCGCTGGGCAGCTTCGCGGGCCCCCGGCTGCTGCTGGACCAGCCCGAGGTCCATGCGGCCGTGGCTGGGCATCCCGCCACCGCGATCGCCGACACCGTCGATGTCGATCAGCTGGCTTACCTGATCTACACCTCCGGGTCGACCGGTACGCCGAAAGGGGTGGCGGTAAGCCACCGCGCGGTCCACAACTACGTGCGCGGCGTGGCTGCCCGCCTGGATCTGCCGGCCGACGCGGAGCTGCTGTCGCTGGCCACCATCGGTGCGGACCTGGGACATACCGCATTGCTGGTGGCGCTGTGCACCGGCCGCACCCTGCGGTTGCTGCCGTCGGCACTGGCGTTGGATGCCGAGGCCCTGGCCAGCGAGCTGGAACGTGCGCCGGTGGATTGCCTGAAGATCGTGCCCACGCACCTGCAGGCGCTGTTGTCGGTGGAGCGCCCGGAGCGGGTGCTGCCGCGTCACTGCCTGGTACTGGGCGGATCGGCGCTGGAGCCGGAGCGGGTGGCGCAGATCCGGGCTTTGCGTCCCCAGTGTCGGATCATCAACCATTACGGTCCAACCGAAACCACCGTGGGTATCTGCACCCATGCCGTGCTGCCGCAGGAAGCACCGGGTGTGCTGCCGATCGGGCAGCCGCTGGTGAACAGCCAGGCCTATGTGCTGGACGCGCAGGGGGGGCTGTCCGGGGTGGCGATGCCGGGCGAGCTGCACCTGGGCGGGGCGAGCCTGGCCCGTGGTTACTGGCGGCAGCCGGCGCTGACCGCCGCGAGTTTCCTGCCCGATCCGTTCGGTGCGCCGGGCAGCCGGCTGTACCGCAGCGGCGACCGCTGCGTGCAGCGCGCCGATGGCGAGGTGGTGTACCAGGGCCGGCTGGACCATCAGGTCAAGATCCGCGGTTACCGGGTCGAACTGGGCGAAGTGGAAACCGTGCTGTGCACGCATCCTGCGGTGGCTGATGCGGTCGTCGTCCTGGACGCTGATCGGCTGTGCGCGCATGTCGTGGCCCGCCCCGGTGCCGTGGTGGAGATGGAGGCGCTGCGCGGCTGGCTGTCGACGATGCTGCCCGACTACATGCTGCCCAGCGCCTGGCAGATACTGAAGGCGCTGCCGCTGAACCGCAACGGCAAGGTCGACCGCGGCGCTTTGCCGACCATCGCCGCGCAGGTCGCACCTGGCCTTGCCTACCGGGCTCCATCGAACGCGCTGGAAACGCAGCTGGTGGAGGTCTGGCAGCAGGTGCTGGGGGTGCCGCAGGTCGGCGTTGACGATGACTTCTTCGCCTTGGGCGGTGACTCGATCATGGCGATTCAACTGGCCGCGCGGGTCCATCGGCTCGGCTATGCCCTGCAGCCCAAGCGGTTGTTCGAAGCCCGCAGCATCGCAGCAGTCGCGGCCGATCTCGCTGCGCGTGTCGCGCCGGCCGCGCACTGCGACGCCGTGGGGCCAATGCCCCTGCTGCCCAGCCAGGCACGCTTCTTCACGATGCATCCCGAGGGGCTGCACCAGTACAACCAGGCGATGTACCTGGACAGTCGGCAACGCGTGAACTGGTCTGGCTTGAAGGCCGCGCTGCACGCCGTGCACGCACGCCACGACGCGCTCAATGCAACGTTCGCCCGCGACAGCGTGCAGGGCTGGACCCAGCATATCCGCGCGCAGCCGCATCCGCCGGTGGTGTGCGTGGTAGACCTGTCCGGTCTGCCCGCGGGGTGTCGCGACGCAGTAAAACAGGAGCTCGCGGCCCAGGCCCAGGCCTCCCTGCAGATCGAGCAGGGCACGCTCAGCCGGTTGCTGGCCTTCTGCGATCAGGGTCCGGACGGCCCGGCACGGCTGTTGTGGCTGTTCCATCACCTGGTGGTGGATGGGGTGTCGTGGCGGATCCTGCTGGAAGACATCACGGTGGCCTACGCGCAGGCAGCCAGCGGCAAGCCGGTGGTGTTGCCGGCCAAGGGCGCGCCGCTACGCGCCTGGGCTGCCGCACTGGCACGCCACGCGACAGACAGGGTGCCCGATGTATCCTGGTGGGAAGCCGCGCTTGGGGTGAGAAGCGAAGACGTGGTCGGTACCGCGCCGCCTGACGCCGGCGTCACCACCATCACGGTGCACCTGGATGCGACCAGCACCGATCTGCTGTTGCGGCGGCTGCCGGCCGCATACAACACCGGCATCAACGATGCACTGCTGACCGCGCTTGCGATGGCATTCGTGCGATGGAATGGCATCCCGCGGCTGCTGGTCGAGCTGGAAGGCCATGGCCGCGACGATCTGGCCGAAGCCCTGGATCTCAGTGCCACCGTGGGCTGGCTGACGTCCCGTCATCCCGTGCGCCTGCCAGATGCCTCCGGGCAACCTCCGGGCGCGCTGTTGGCAACTGTGAAAGATGCACTGCGTTCCGTGCCGGGCCCTGGCATCAGCTATGCGGCGCTGCGCTACTGCAGTTCCGACAGCGCCGTCCGCGGGCGCATGGCGGCGCTTGCCCAGCCGCAGGTCAGTTTCAACTATATGGGACAGGTAGCACGCGCGGCACCGGGTGCAATGTCGGCCTTCGACTTCGAACCGACCACTGCGGGTGGGCTGCACGGTGCGGGCGTGGTGCGGGCGCAGCCGCTCGCCATTGGCGCCGCGGTCAACGACGGGGTACTGGATCTGCACCTGACCTTCTGCAACGCGACCCATTCGCTCGATTCGGTGGGCGTCCTGGCTGACCACCTGCTGAGTGCCCTTACCGAGCTGGCGGAAGTTTCGCACGCGCAGAATGCGCAGCGCTGCACTCCGTCGGATTTCCCCGGCTGTGGCCTGGACGTTGACACGCTACGGGCGGTGCTAGCGCGGCATGGCGGTCGCGACCGCATCCAGGCCATTCACCCGGTGTCGGCGGTGCAGCATGCGCTGCTTTTCGAAACGCTGCTGCGGCCGGGCGCTGGCATCAACATGATGCAGATGGAGCTGGTGCTGGAGGGCGAGCTGGACGCGGTGCTGCTGCGTGACGCATGGGCGCATGTGGTCATGCGTCATCCGGTGCTGCGGACCGTGTTTCACGGCCTGGATGCGCAGCACCCGTTGCAGGTCGTGCTGTCGTCGGCGGAGATCGATTGGCGCAGTAACGACTGGTCCGGGATCGATGTCCCCGACGACCTGCTGCATGATCAGTTGGCCAAAGACCGCGTAGCCACCCTCGATCTGGCGGGCACGCCGGCGATGTGCGTGCGCCTGATCCGCCTGGGTGAGCACCTGCATCGCCTGATCTGGACGCGGCATCATGCCCTGACCGATGGCTGGTCGAGTGCGATCGTCCTGCGCGAAGTCCTGGAGTGCTATGCAATGCAGCGCGCCGGGCTGACGCCGCAGAACGCTCCTGTGCGACCGTTCTCCGACTACGTCGCCTTGAGCAACGCGCGTCCGCTGGCCATGGCCGAAGCGTACTGGCGCTCGTATCTGGCGGACGTAACCCGGCCCACCCTGATCGGCCTGCCATCTGATTGGCACCGCTCCACGGATGATGCCCTGGTGCGCCGCCACCCGGTGGAGCTGGCGCCGGCGCTGCTGGCATCACTGCGTGGCATCGCGCAGCGCGAACAGGTCACGCTGGGCAGCGTTTATCATGCTGCGTGGGGACTGCTGCTGGCGGCACGCGATGGTCAAGCGGGCTCGCTGTTCGGGGCGGTGATGTCGGGCCGGCCGGCGGAGCTGGAGGGGGTCGACGGCATGGTCGGCCCGATGATCCGTACGTTGCCGATCCGGGTATCGGCCCCAGCAGACGCGACAGCCGGCACGCTGCTGCGCGCGGTGCAGCGCGACCTGCTCGAACACGACGTACACGGGCACCTCTCGCTGCCTGCCATCCAGGCGTTCACCGGCTTGCCGCCCAGGCAGCCGATGTTGACCTCCATCCTGGTGGTGCAGAACTACGTGACCTCGACCCAGCGCGGGGAACTGATCGGGGCGCGGCGCCGGCTGGATATCGAGGTGATCCATGTACCGGCCTCCCCAATGCTCAGCAGCCCGCTGCTGGTGACGATCGCCGAGGACGAGGGAGGGGGCGTCTGCGCCGATTTCACCTTCGATGCGCATCGGTTCAAGCTACAGGCGATCGCAGCGCTCTCGGAGGGGTTCGTGGAGGTGCTTGAGCACCTGTCGCGAGGCGATCTGCCGCGTGCCGCAGCACCGGCGCAGGCCGCAGTGGCGTCGTTCCAGCATAGCCCCCGGCATGAGCATGTCGAGGCGTGCCTGTTGCGATGCGAGGGGGTAAGCGCAGCGGCCGTCATGGAACACCCACCGGTGCCCGGGCGCGAGGGAACGGTCGCGTACATCGTGCTGGGGCGGGCACTGGCACTTGATGCGGACCAGACCTCGCGGTTCATTGCACGCCTGCGTGCGCAGCTGGCCGCTGCGCTGCCCGCTGCGCAGGTTCCGGGTGCGTTCGTGGTGCTGGACAGCCTGCCGCAGGCCGCGGATGGCTCGATCGCGCGCGAGCGGTTGCTGCCGCCCGCGGACAATGCCTTCGCACCACCCGCGTACCTGCAACCGGAAGGCGACATCGAGCAGGCGCTGGCAGCGTGCTGGAAAGAGCTGCTTTCAGTGCCCCAAGTAGGGCGACTCGATGATTTCTTCGCGCTGGGCGGGCATTCGCTGTCGGCAATCCGGCTGGCGGGCTTCTGCCAGCGGCAGTTCGGCGTACAACTGCCGCTGGCGTCGTTCTTCAACGCGCCGACGTTGCGTGCATTGGCCGATACCGTGCGCTTGCTGGTCGAAATCCAGCATCCGCTGCTCGATTCCCCGGTTGCGCCCGGCGTCGTCCTTGAGGAGGGTGAACTATGATGGATGCATTGCTGCTGCTTGCCGAAGCGCGACAGCTGGGGGTTCGGTTGTGGGCAGACCGCGGTCGCCTTCGTTTCCAGGCAGCCAGTGGGGTAATGACCCCCGGGTTGCAGGCGCGGCTGACGGAACACAAGCAGGCGCTGCTGGACTGCCTGGCCCCCCCTCGTCCGGCATTGTGCAGGCGCGATGAGGATGCGCTGCTGCCGCTCTCGCATGCCCAGCAGCGGCTATGGTTCCTGTGGCGGCTGGAAGGTCCTGGCGCTGCCTACAACATGCCGATGAGCTTGCGCCTGCAGGGCGCTCTGTCGGTGCCATCGGTGCTGCGCAGTCTTCGCGCGGTCGTGCGCCGACACGAGGCACTGCGCACCCAGTTCATCGAGACTGCCGACGGCCCGCTGCAGGTGGTGGCCGACGTGGAGCTGCAGGTGCCGGTGCTGGACCTCTCGGGGCTGCCGCATGAACAGCGCCAGGCGCAGCTGCGGGCGCTGGTGAAGGACAACGCGCAGACCCCGTTCGATCTGCAGCAGGCGCCGCTGATGCGCGCCTGTGTGGTGCGCGAAGGTCCACACCACCATGTGCTGCTGCTTTGCCTGCACCACATCGTATCGGACGGCTGGTCGATGGGGGTGCTGATGCGCGAATTCGGTGCGTTGTACGGTGCGTTCGTGGACGACGCCAACGCGCCGCCGCTGGCCGCGCTGCCGGTGCAGTATCCCGACTTCGCACAGTGGCAGCGCAGCTGGTTGCAGGGTGAGGTGCTGGAATCGCAGACCAGCTACTGGGTGGAACAGCTGACGGGGCTGCCCACGCTGCTGGAGCTGCCGACCGACCGACCGCGGCCACCGCACAAGGGGTATCGCGGTGGCGTCGTACGGTGTGCACTGCCGACGACGCTGGTGGCAGCGATGGACACGTTGGCTCAGCGCCACGGCGCCACGCTGTTCATGGGCCTTTTGGCCACCTTCCAGATATTGCTGTCGCGGCTGAGCGGGCAGACCGATCTCGCCGTCGGCACGCCCACCGCGCACCGTACCCATCCTGACCTGGAAGGGCTGATCGGCTTCTTCGCCAACACCTTGGTGATCCGTGGCGAGTTGGATCTGGCGGCAGGCTTCGACACCCACCTTGCCCAGGTCCGCCAGCGCACATTGGGGGCCTACGAGCATCAGGATCTGCCGTTCGAGCACCTGGTGGACCGCATCAATCCCGAACGCAATCTCGGCTACACCCCTCTGTTCCAGGCAAGCTTCAGCCTCAACAACGCCACCGGAACGCTGCCGGCCTGGCCGGGCATGCATCTGGAGCCGCTGGATAGCCTGGCGGATCAGGCCCATGCCAAGTTCGATCTCAGCCTGGGCCTGCAACCGGATGGTGAAGGCGGCCTGGCGGCGACCTGGACCTACGACGAGGGCCTGTTCGAGGCCAGTACCGTGCAGCGTTGGGCAGATGCCTATGCCACGCTGCTGCAGTCAGTGCTGCACACGCCGCAGGCCCCGGTGGGGGCGCTGGCCTGGATGAATACTGCGCACCGCCAGCAGCTGCTGGGCTTCAGCGCGCCGGTTGCCTCTGCGCTGCCGGTGGACCTGGTGCACGCCGGTTTCGAGGCACAGGCAGCGCGGCGGCCTCACGCCATCGCCGTTTCCTTCGAAGACCAGCAGCTGAGCTACGGTGCGCTCAACGCGCGCGCCAACGCGCTGGCCCATCGCCTGATCGCGCTGGGTGTGAGGCCGGATGACCGGGTCGCGATCTGCGTGGAGCGTGGGCTGGACATGCTGGTCGGCGTGCTGGCGATCCTCAAGGCCGGTGCCGGCTATGTTCCGCTGGACCCGGTCTATCCCGAAGAGCGTTTGGCCTACATGCTGCAGGACAGCGCGCCGATGGCGGTACTGACCCAGGCCGCCCTGCAGGCGTCGCTGCCGCTGCTGAGGGACCTGCAACGCCCGGTGCTGTTGCTGGATGCGTCGAGCCACGCGCGGGCAGGGGAGGAGACCGGCAACCCCATCGTGCCCGGGTTGGGTACGCAGCACCTGGCGTATGTGATCTACACCTCCGGCTCCACTGGCCAGCCCAAGGGCGTGATGGTCGAACACGGCCATGTCAGCCGCCTGTTCACCGCCACCCAGGCGCAGTTCGGTTTCGACGAACGGGACGTATGGACGCTGTTCCACTCCTTCGCCTTCGATTTCTCGGTCTGGGAAATCTGGGGCGCGCTGCTGCATGGCGGGCGGCTGGTGGTAGTGCCGGCGCTGTGCACGCGCATGCCGCTGGAGTTCTACGACCTGCTGGTACGCGAACAGGTCACGGTGCTCAACCAGACCCCCAGTGCGTTCCGGGGGTTGATCGCAGCCCAGCAGCAGCGCAGCGACGCGCACCACCTGCGGGTGGTGGTGTTCGGCGGCGAAGCGCTGGAGCTGCCGATGCTGGTGCCGTGGTTCGAGCGCAATGACGGCGAGCGCACCCGGCTGGTCAACATGTACGGCATCACCGAGATCACCGTGCATGCCACCTACCGGCGTATCACCGAATCGGATGTGCGCGCCCCGCGCGGCAGCCCGATCGGGCAGGCCATTGCCGACCTGCAGCTTTACGTCCTGGATACGGCTGGCGAGCCGTCCCCGATCGGGGTGACCGGTGAGCTGTACGTGGGCGGAGCGGGGGTGGTTCGCGGCTATCTCCATCGTCCGGAGCTGACCGCGGCGCGGTTTTTGCAGGACCCGTTCCACGCCGGCGCCCGCCTGTATCGCACCGGCGATCTGGGCCGTTGGCTGCCCGACGGCAGCCTGGAGTACCTGGGGCGCAACGACTTCCAGGTGAAGATCCGTGGGTTCCGCATCGAACTGGGCGAAATCGAGGCGCGGCTGGCCGCCTGCGCGGGTGTGCGCGAGGCGGTGGTGATCGCACGGGAAGACAACCCAGGCGACAAGCGGCTGGTGGCGTATCTGGTCGCAACGCCGGAGCAGGTGCCGGACGCTGCCGCGCTGCGGCTGCAGCTGCAACAGGACCTGCCGGAATACATGCTGCCCAGCGCGTTTGTCCGGCTGGCCGCGCTGCCGCTCACCGCCAATGGCAAGCTGGACCGGCAGGCACTGCCGGCTCCGGACCACACAGCGGTGGCCGCAGGGGCCTATGGCGTCCCGGAGGGCGAGGTGGAACAGGCCATCGCCACGATCTGGCAGGACCTGCTGGGCCTGGAGCAGGTCGGGCGGCACGATACGTTCTTCGCGCTGGGTGGCAATTCGCTGCTGGTGACGCGCATGATCGCGCAGTTGCGCAACCAGCACGGCTGGCAGATTCCCATCCGACAGGTATTTGAAACACCTACGGTGGTTGCACTGGCCCGATGCTGCGTCACCGGCTCGGCGCAGGGTGCGCCCCCGCTGCGACGGCGGGAAGCCGCGGGGTCGCCGGTACCGCTTTCGCATGCGCAGCAACGCTTGTGGTTCCTATGGCAGCTGGAAGGTCCCGGCGCCGCCTATAACATGCCGATTGGCCTGCGGCTGCAGGGGGCGCTGTCGGTGCCGGCCGTGGTGCACAGCCTGCGTACGATCGTGAGCCGTCACGAAGCGCTGCGCACGCAGTTCATCGAGACCGTCGATGGACCGGTGCAGGTGGTGGCCGACGTCCAGCTGCAGGTGCCGCTGCTGGATCTTTCCGCACTCTCGGAGGGAGAACGGCAGGCACGCATGCAGGCGCTGGTACAGGCCAACGCGCAGACCCCCTTCGACCTGGAGCGGGCGCCACTGATGCGCGCCTGCGTGGTCCGCGAGGACAGCCAGTGCCACGTGCTGCTGCTGTGCCTGCACCACATCGTGTCCGACGGCTGGTCAATGGGCGTGCTGATGCGCGAGTTCGGCGCGTTGTATGCCGCGTTCGTAAGCGAATCCGGCGCAGCAGCACTGGCCGAGCTGCCGGTGCAGTATCCCGATTTCGCGCAATGGCAGCGCAACTGGCTGCAGGGCGAGATGCTGGACGCGCAGGCCAGCTACTGGGTGGAACAGCTGGCGGGATTGCCCGCACTATTACGACTGCCCACCGACCGACCGCGACCGGCGCATAAACGTTACGCAGGCGGCGCGGTGCGATTAGTATTGCCCGCCGCGCAGGTCGCCGCCATGGAGGTTCTGGCACAGCGCCACGGCGCAACGTTGTTCATGGGACTTCTGGCTATCTTCCAGGTGCTGCTGGCACGCCTGAGCGGGCAGACCGACCTGGCCGTGGGTACGCCGACTGCACAGCGCACCCATGCCGAACTGGAAGGGCTGATCGGCTTCTTCGTCAACACGCTGGTGATCCGTGGCGAGCTCGATCTGGCGTTGGGCTTCGACACCCACCTCGCCCAGGTCCGTCAGCGCACGCTGGGAGCGTACGAACATCAGGATCTGCCGTTCGAATACCTGGTGGACCGAATCAATCCCGAACGCAATCTGGGCTACACGCCATTGTTCCAGGCCAGCTTCAGTCTCAACAACGCCACCGGTACCCTGCCGGCCTGGCCCGGCATGCAGCTGGAGCCGCTGGACAGCCTGGCAGGGCAGGCTCAGGCCAAGTTCGACCTGAGCCTGAGCCTGCAGCCGGAAGAGGACGGCGCGCTGGCGGCCACCTGGACCTACGACGAAGCCTTGTTCGAGGCTGCCACCGTGCAGCGCTGGGCCGATGCTTATTCCGCGCTGTTGCAATCGGTACTGCAGATGCCGCAGGCACCGATCGGCAGCCTGGCCTGCAGGATCGACGCCCCGCGCCAGGAGAACGCGGTCCGCGCCGATCCACCGGTCGTGCCGGATCTCGAAGCGTCCATACAGGCCTTCCCCGGCATCGGCGCAGTGACCCTGGTCGAGCGCTCGCAGGTACCGGGGCGCAGCGTGCGCGTCGCGTACGTCACGCTCGGTTCGGCACTGTCATTGAGTGCGGAAAAGGCGGCACGCTTCGTCGCCCGTCTGCGTACGCATCTGGGCGGATTGATGTCGCCCTCGGAGATGCCGGCGGCCATCATGGTGCTGGACAGCATGCCCCTGGCGGCGGATGGATCGATTGCGCTGGAGGCCCTTCCGCTGCCGGGGCCCGATATTCTGCAGCCCCCGCGTTGCCCGGAAGGCGACGTGGAGCAGGCCATCGCCGCGGTGTGGCAGGACCTGCTTGAGCGCGAGCGGGTTGGACGGGACGACAGTTTTTTTGCCTTGGGCGGCAACTCGCTGCTGGTGACCCGCATGATCGCGCGGTTGCGCAACCAGCATGGCTGGCAGATCCCGATTCGGCAGGTGTTCGAAACCCCCAGCCTGGTCGCGCTCGCCCGATACTGCGTGCCGGGCGCGGTGCCGGCAGTGCCGCCATTGCGGCGCCGGGACGCCACGGATTCGCCGGCACCGCTCTCGCATGCGCAACAGCGGTTGTGGTTCCTGTGGCAGCTGGAAGGTCCTGGTGCGGCCTATAACATGCCAACCGGCTTGCGACTGCAGGGAGCGCTGTCGGTGGCGGCCGTGGTTCACAGCCTGCGCATGATCGTGCGCAGGCACGAGGCGCTTCGCACGCAGTTCATCGAAACCGCCGACGGTCCACGGCAGGTGGTGGCCGACGTACAGTTGCAGGTGCCGCTGCTGGACCTTTCGGCATTGCCGGGGCTGCAGCGGCAAGCGCACCTGCAGGCGCTGGTGCAGGCACATGCGCAGGCCCCGTTCGATCTGGAGCAGGCACCGTTGATGCGAGCCTGCGTAGTGCGCGAAGGTCCGCAGCAGCACGTGCTGCTGTTGTGCCTGCACCACATCGTGTCCGACGGCTGGTCAATGGGCGTGCTGATGCGCGAGTTCGGCGCATTGTATGCTGCGTTCGTTGACGGGACGTCGGCGCCAGCGCTGCCCGAGCTGCAGGTACAGTACCCCGATTTCGCCCAGTGGCAGCACGGCTGGCTACGTGGCGAGGTGCTGGAGTCGCAGGCCAGTTACTGGATGGACCAGCTGGCCGGGCTGCCCGCGCTGCTGGAACTGCCGACCGACCGGCCGCGACCTGCGCATAAGCGTTACGTGGGGGGCTCGGTACGGTTCAGCTTGCCGGCCGCGCAGGTCGCCGCGATGGACGCGTTCGCGCAACGCCACGGGGCTACCCTGTTCATGGCATTGCTGGCCACCTTCCAGGTGCAATTGGCGCACTTGAGCGGGCAGACCGACCTGGCGGTCGGCATACCCACCGCGCATCGTACCCACGCGGAGCTGGAAGGAATGATCGGCTTCTTCGTCAACACGCTGGTGATACGCGGGGAACTGGATCTGGCCCGTGGCTTCGACACCCATCTGGCGCAGGTACGCCGACGCACGCTGGGCGCCTATGAGCATCAGGACCTGCCGTTCGAGCACGTGGTGGATCGCCTCAATCCCGAGCGGAACCTGGCCCACACGCCGCTGTTCCAGGCCAGTTTCAGCCTCAACAACGCCACCGGCGCGCTGCCGACCTGGCCGGGCATGCAGCTGGCACCGCTGGGCAGCCTGGCCGGCCAGGCCCAGGCCAAGTTTGACCTCAGTCTGAGCCTGCAACCCGACACTGAAGCCGGCCTGACCGCGGAGCTGGTCTACGACCAGTCGCTATTCGAGCACGGCACTGCGGTACGCATGGCCGAGCAGTACCGGATGCTGCTCGACGCACTCCTGGCCGCGCCAGACGCACCCCTGGGAGCGTCCCTGAGCGTCCGGCAGCGGCGCGTCGATACACCTGTGTCCAGCGCGATCGCCGTCCGGTGCGAAGGCATGCAGGCCCTGCAGCCCGGAGCAACGCCGGAAGGAGACGTGGAGCAGGCCATTGCCACGATCTGGCGGGACCTGCTGGGGCTGGAGCAGGTAGGTCGTCACGATACGTTCTTCGCGCTGGGCGGCAACTCATTGCTGGTGACGCGCATGATCGCGCAGTTGCGCAACCAGCACGGCTGGCAGATACCCATCCGGCAGGTGTTCGAAACGCCCACCGTCCACGCGCTGGCCAGGTGCTGCATGCCGGGTGGCAGTGAGGTTGCGCCGCCCCTGCGCCGACGCGACACCCTTGCATTGCCGGTACCGCTCTCACATGCGCAGCAGCGCCTGTGGTTCCTGTGGCAGCTGGAGGGTCCCAGCGCGGCCTACAACATGCCGTTGGGCCTGCGGCTGCAGGGACCGTTGTCGCTGCAGGCCATGCTGCACAGCCTGCGCGCGGTCGTGCGTCGGCACGAGGCGTTGCGCACGCAGTTCATCGAAACCGCCGACGGCCCGCTGCAGGTGGTGGCCGACGTGGAGTTGCAGGTTCCGGTGCTGGACCTTTCGGCGCTGCCGGATGCGCAGCGGCGGGTGCGGACGCAGGCGCTGATGCAGGCCAACGCACAGGCCCCGTTCGATCTGCAGCGGGCCCCGCTGATGCGTGCCTGCGTGGTGCGCGAAGGACCACAGCACCATGTGCTGCTGCTTTGCCTGCACCACATTGTGTCCGACGGCTGGTCGATGGGGGTGCTGATGCGCGAATTCGGTGCGCTGTACGCCGCGTTCGTGGACGACGCCGACGCGCCGACGCTGGCCGCGCTGCCGGTGCAGTACCCCGACTTCGCGAAGTGGCAACGCGGCTGGTTGCGTGGCGACGTGCTGGAGTCACAGGCCAGCTGGTGGGAGGAGCAGCTCGCCGGGCTGCCGCCGTTGCTGGAGCTGCCGACCGACCGGCCGCGGCCGCTGCACAAGCGCTATGGTGGCGGCTCGGTGCGTTTTGCGTTGCCCGCCGCCCAGGTTGCTGCAATGGGTGCGCTGGCGCAGCGTCACGGAGCGACGCTGTTCATGGGCCTGCTGGCGACCTTCCAGGTACTGCTGGCACGTCTGAGCGGGCAGCGCGACCTGGCCGTCGGTACGCCCACCGCGCACCGCACCCATGCCGAACTGGAAGGCTTGATCGGCTTCTTCGTCAACACGCTGGTGATCCGTGGCAAGCTGGATCTGGCCGCGGGCTTCGACACCCACCTGGCCCAGGTCCGTCAGCGTACGCTGGGGGCCTACGAACACCAGGACCTGCCGTTCGAATACCTCGTGGACCGCATCAATCCCGAACGCAACCTTGGCTACACGCCGCTGTTCCAGGCCAGCTTCAGCCTCAACAACGCCACCGGTGCGTTGCCGTCCTGGCCGGGCATGCAGCTGGAACCCTTGGACAGCCTATCCGGCCAGGCCCAGGCCAAGTTCGATGTCAGCCTGAGCCTTCAGCCCAACGATGATGGCGGGCTGGCAGGCGAGCTGGTCTATGACCGGGCGCTGTTCGATCACCGCAGCGCCGTGCGCATGGTCGGGCAGTACCAGATGCTGCTTGGTTCGCTGCTGCTTGCGCCAGACACACCACTGTGCAGGCTGCCGATGGTGGATGAAACCGACCGAGCGTGGCTGCTGGCACAGGGCACGCGTTGGCGTCCCGGTCCGGGGTCAGCGCGGGGCATACACGAGCGGTTCGCCGACCAGGTCGAGCGGGCGCCGGAGGCGATCGCCGTCCAGCACGATGAACTGCTCATCAGCTATGCCACGCTGGATGCCTGGTCCGACGCGCTGGCGCGGGCGCTGCGCGAAGCGGGAGTGGGGGTGGGCAGCCGCGTGGGTCTGTGCATGAGCGCAGCGCCCGAGCTCGCCGCGGGCATGCTGGCCATCCTCAAGACCGGGGCGGCGTATGTGCCGCTGGACCATCGGCAGCCGTCGACGGTTCTGGACCAGATCATCGCCGAGACACGGCTGGCCCTGGTCGTTACCGACAGCGACGCACTGCCTTGGACCTTTCCGGTCCGGTACCACCGGGTACGCCGGGACGGCGCGGCGTCGACCCTCGCTGTGCGCTCCGTCAGCGAGGGGTGGCCCATCGATACCGCGCTGCTGCCGGCCTGCCTGATGTACACGTCCGCCTCCACCGGTCGCCCGAAGGCGGTGGAGGTTGACCACCGCAGCGTCGTCCGACTGGTGGTGGACACCGATTACCTTACCCTGGGTCCCACGGACGTCATCCCGCAGCTTTCCAATCCGGCGTTCGACGCGTCCACCTTCGAGGTGTGGGGCGCACTGCTCAACGGCGGCCGCCTGGTGCATGTTCCGCGTGACACGGTGCTGCATCCGGAACGACTGGGTGTCGCACTTCGCGATATCCGCCCCTCCGCCGTGTTCCTTGGTTCGGCGCAGTTCAGCCAACTGGCGCATCTGCAACCAGACGCCCTGGGCGGCGTACGCGACGTACTGGTGAGTGGAGACGTGGTCAGCACTCAAGCGTTGCGGCGGGTGCACGCGCACGGCGGGCCGCAGCGTCTGCTTAATGGCTATGGACTGACCGAAAACACGACCCTCAGTACAGTCTTCGATGTCGGGGATCCGGAACCGTTGCACCGCTGCATCATCGGCACGCCGATCGCCAATTCCACTGCCCATGTGCTGGACGCCGACATGAACCTGTTGCCGGTGGGCGTGGAAGGGGACCTGTACGTGGGTGGCGACGGAGTGGCCATTGGTTATCCGGGCCAGCCCGGCCTGACCGCCGAACGTTTCGTGCCGGACCCGTTCGCGCGGGACCCAGGCGCACGCCTGCACCGCACCGGCGACCGCGCCCGCTGGAACCCGGATGGGCAGCTTGAGTTCGTTGGGCGCGAGGACAGCCTGGCAAGGAACCGCGGTTTCAGGATCAACACGGAACAGATCGCGGCCCGTCTGGCGGCACGACCGGGTGTCGGACAGGCGGTCGTCGCGATGCGCGAGGACCCGGCCGGTGGCAATGCGCTGGTGGCCTATATCGTAGCCGCGTCCGACGCCACACCCACGATGTCCACGCTGCGCGAGCAATTGCTGCGCGAACTGCCCGCGTACATGGTGCCAGCGGCGTTCGTGGTGCTGCCGGCATTGCCCTTGACCTCCAACGGCAAGGTGGACCACCGCGCACTACCGGTGCCCGCGCTCGCCGCCGCGACGGTGGCCTACCTGCCGCCGGAAACGGAGGTGGAACGCACCGTGGCCGAGGTCTGGCAGACCCTTCTGGGTGTGGAGCGGGTTGGCCGCTACGACAACTTCTTCGCCTTGGGCGGGCATTCCCTGGTCGCCGCCCGTGCGGTGATCCGCTTGAAGGAACGCCTGCAGGTCGAGGTGGAGGTGCGCGACCTGTTCATGGCGCCGCAGCTGTCGGCACTTGCCGAGATACTGCTCGAACGCCAGTTGGGCCAGTTCGACGCCAACGAACTGCTGGCCCTGTTGGAGAGTATGGAAACGCCCATCGCGGAGTAGATCCGCTGTGGAAAGTCGTTGCACTGCACATCGAACGGATCGAGAGAAACGCACTCCATGCACACTGTCGCGCTGAACCATCTCTCCAACGCCGAGCGGGAACGCCTTCTGATGCTGGCGCGCAGCAGGTTGACCCGCCAGGTCGCGACGGCGTCCAGCATCCAGCCGGCCGACCGTAGCCAACCGCTGCCGCTGTCGTGGGCGCAGCAGCGGCTGTGGTTCCTGGACCAGCTCGATCCCACTGCAGGTTCGGCCTATCACATGCCCTTGGCGCTACGGCTCAGTGGCCAGCTGGACAGGGCCGCTCTGCAGGCGACCTTGAACCGCGTGGTGGATCGGCATGAGAGCCTTCGCACCCGCTTTGTCAGCGTGGCAGGAACGCCGCGGCAGGTCATCGCCCCGGTCGGTACCGATGTGGCCATGCGCGAAGAAGATCTGTCCGCCCTGGACGCGGCCCAACAGGCGTTGGTGGTGGCGGAACGCAGCGCCAGCGAAGCGGGCGACCGCTTCGATCTGTCCACCGGGCCGCTCATCCGCGGTCGGCTGCTGCGGCTGGCGGAAGACGAGCACGTCCTGATGGTGACCCAGCACCACATCGTCTCGGACGGCTGGTCGATCGGAGTGATGGTGAAGGAGTTCGCCGCACTGTACGCTGCGTTCGCACAGGGCCAGCCGGACCCGTTGCCCGCGTTGACGATCCAGTATCCGGATTACGCTGCTTGGCAACGCCAGTGGCTGCAGGGTGAAGTGCGCCAAGCCCAGCTGGATTACTGGAGGCACACTCTGTCGGGGGCACCCGCGTTGCTGGACATGCCCACCGACCGCCCGCGCCCGGCGGTACAGCGCTATACAGGCGATGTTGTCGAACGTCGGTTGGCGCTGCCCCTGGTGGAGGGCATACGTGCGTTGTCATCGCGGCATGGAACCACGTTGTTCATGACCGCATTGGCGACCTGGGCGGCAGTGCTGTCACGCCTCAGCGGCCAGAAAGACCTGGTGGTGGGCAGTCCGGTCGCCAACCGTCAGCGCACGGAAGTGGAGCCGCTGGTGGGGTTTTTCGTGAACACCCTGGCATTGCGCGTCCGGATGGAAGACGACCCGGACGTGGCCACGCTGCTGGCGCGGGTCAAGGCCACCACACTGGCTGCTTACGCACATCAGGACCTGCCGTTCGAACAGGTGGTGGAGGTCCTGCAGCCCGAACGCAGCCTTGCCCACAGCCCCGTGTTCCAGGTCATGCTGTCAATGAACAACACGCCGGGCGGCGGCCCGATGCGGTTGCCGGGATTGGCCCTGTCGAACGTGGAGACCGGAACGCCGGCCGCCAAGTTCGATCTGGCCCTGTCCCTTTCTGAAAGCCCCGACTCGCTGGTAGCCAGTCTCGTCTATGCGACCGATCTGTTCGACCGTCCGACCATTGAACGCATGCTTGATGGCTGGGAGATGCTGGTGGCCGGAATGGTCGCCGATGACACCCAACGTGTCAGCCGTGTGCCGTTGCTGTCGCCTTTGGCCCGCAAACGGGTACTGGGCTTCAGCGCGCCGGTTGCCTCTGCACTGCCGGTGGACCTGGTGCACGCCGGTTTCGAGGCACAGGCAGCGCGGCGGCCTCACGCCATCGCCGTTTCCTTCGAAGACCAGCAGCTGAGCTACGGTGCGCTCAACGCGCGTGCGAACGCGCTGGCCCATCGCCTGATCGCGCTGGGTGTGAGGCCGGATGACCGGGTCGCGATCTGCGTGGAGCGTGGGCTGGACATGCTGGTCGGCGTGCTGGCGATCCTCAAGGCCGGTGCCGGCTATGTTCCGCTGGACCCGGTCTATCCCGAAGAGCGTTTGGCCTACATGCTGCAGGACAGCGCGCCGATGGCGGTACTGACCCAGGCCGCCCTGCAGGCGTCGCTGCCGCTGCTGAGGGACCTGCAACGCCCGGTGCTGTTGCTGGATGCGTCGAGCCACGCGCGGGCAGGGGAGGAGACCGGCAACCCCATCGTGCCCGGGTTGGGTACGCAGCACCTGGCGTATGTGATCTACACCTCCGGCTCCACTGGCCAGCCCAAGGGCGTGATGGTCGAACACGGCCATGTCAGCCGCCTGTTCACCGCCACCCAGGCGCAGTTCGGTTTCGACGAACGGGACGTATGGACGCTGTTCCACTCCTTCGCCTTCGATTTCTCGGTCTGGGAAATCTGGGGCGCGCTGCTGCATGGCGGGCGGCTGGTGGTAGTGCCGGCGCTGTGCACGCGCATGCCGCTGGAGTTCTACGACCTGCTGGTACGCGAACAGGTCACGGTGCTCAACCAGACCCCCAGTGCGTTCCGGGGGTTGATCGCAGCCCAGCAGCAGCGCAGCGACGCGCACCACCTGCGGGTGGTGGTGTTCGGCGGCGAAGCGCTGGAGCTGCCGATGCTGGTGCCGTGGTTCGAGCGCAATGACGGCGAGCGCACCCGGCTGGTCAACATGTACGGCATCACCGAGATCACCGTGCATGCCACCTACCGGCGTATCACCGAATCGGATGTGCGCGCCCCGCGCGGCAGCCCGATCGGGCAGGCCATTGCCGACCTGCAGCTTTACGTCCTGGATACGGCTGGCGAGCCGTCCCCGATCGGGGTGACCGGTGAGCTGTACGTGGGCGGAGCGGGGGTGGTTCGCGGCTATCTCCATCGTCCGGAGCTGACCGCGGCGCGGTTTTTGCAGGACCCGTTCCACGCCGGCGCCCGCCTGTATCGCACCGGCGATCTGGGCCGTTGGCTGCCCGACGGCAGCCTGGAGTACCTGGGGCGCAACGACTTCCAGGTGAAGATCCGTGGGTTCCGCATCGAACTGGGCGAAATCGAGGCGCGGCTGGCCGCCTGCGCGGGTGTGCGCGAGGCGGTGGTGATCGCACGGGAAGACAACCCAGGCGACAAGCGGCTGGTGGCGTATCTGGTCGCAACGCCGGAGCAGGTGCCGGACGCTGCCGCGCTGCGGCTGCAGCTGCAACAGGACCTGCCGGAATACATGCTGCCCAGCGCGTTTGTCCGGCTGGCCGCGCTGCCGCTCACCGCCAATGGCAAGCTGGACCGGCAGGCACTGCCGGCTCCGGACCACACAGCGGTGGCCACCCAGGCGTATCAGGCACCGGAGGGGGTAGTGGAGCAGGTCATCGCCACGATCTGGCAGGACCTGCTGGGCCTGGAGCAGGTCGGGCGGCACGACCATTTCTTCGCCTTGGGCGGTCACTCGCTGATGATCGTCAGCCTCGTCGAACGGCTGCACCGGCACGGTTTCCGCGTCGATGTGCGTACGGTGTTCCTGGCACCGGTGCTCAGTGCGCTGGCGGCGAAACTGGCCGAGCTGGGTACCGCGCCCGTACCCATCGCCATCGCCCCGAATCTGATACCCGACGATGGCACGCCGCTGCGGCCCGAACATCTGACGCTGGTGGACCTGGACCAGGCCGGGATCGACAGCATCATCGCCCGCGTGGCGGGCGGGCAGGCCAACATCCAGGACATCTATCCCCTGGCGGCCCTGCAGGCGGGCATCCTCTTCCATCACCTGCTCGATACCGAGGGCGACGCCTACCTGATCCGCATGGTCGCCACCTTCGACAGTCGCGATCGCCTCGACCGCTTCCTGCAGGCGCTGCAGCGCGTCATCGATCGTCACGACATCCTGCGCACGGCCGTGCACTGGCAGCGCCTGGACAGGCCGGTACAGGTGGTGCATCGCCGCGTTCGCCTGCCGATCCACGAGCTCGAGCTCCGGCAGGACGCGCCCGCGCTGCCGCAGCTTCTGGAGCGGACCGATCCACGACGGCTGCGCATGGACCTGCAGCGGGCACCGCTGCTGGCCGCGCACGTAGCGCGCGACCCGGCGTCTGGCGAATGGATGCTGGCGCTGCTCAAGCACCACATCATCGATGACAACCAGTCGCTGCAACTGCTGCTGCGCGAGATCCGGCTCCTGCTGGAGGACAAGGGCGATCTGCTTCCGGCGCCGGTGCCCTACCGCAACTTCATCGCCCAGCTCCTGGCGGTTCCCGATGAGGTGCACGAGGCGTACTTCCGGCGTGAGCTCGGCGACATCACCGCGCCTACCGCGCCATTCGGTGTGATCGACGTGCAGCGCAGCGGTAGCGAAGTGACCGACGCAGGGCTGCCGCTCGATCCCACGCTGTGCACGCGCCTGCGCGACAGCGCAAGACAGCACGGGGTCACCCCGGCCGCGCTGTTCCACGTGGCCTGGGCACGCGTGCTGTCAGCCTGCAGCAATACGCAGGACGTGGTGTTCGGCACAGTCCTGTCCGGGCGGCAACAGGCGGCCGAGGATGTAGAACAGGTCGTGGGCATTTTCATCAACACCTTGCCCATCCGCATCCCACTCGATGCAGGCAGCGCCGCCGACACTGTGCAGGCAACCCATCAGCGGCTGAGCGAGTTGCTTGCGCACGAACAGGCCGCACTCAGCCTGGTACAGCGATGCAGCGGGGTGCAGCTGCCACTGCCCCTGTTCACCACCCTGCTCAATTACCGGCACACGCGTCCGCTCGCTGCAGGCAGCGCCGGGGAGGGCTGGCCCGGTATGCGCATGCTTGCCGGCGAAGGTCGCACCAACTATCCGGTGACGGTGTCTGTCGATGACCTTGGGCAGGGCTTCAGCATATCCGTGGAGTGCGTTTCCGGGATCGACCCGCGCACCATGGTCACCTGCCTGCACACGGCCCTGCATGCGCTGGTGGACGCGCTCGCGTCCGCAACGCAGCAACCGGTGTCCGCACTGCAGGTGCTGTCCCTGGCAGATCGCCACGCACTCATTGCTGGAATGAATCCAGTGGCGGCCGCGGGGTCCTCCAGCCGCTTTGTGCATGCGTTGTTCGAGGTGCAGGCGGCACGACGCCCCGATGCCACCGCGCTGCGCCATGCGACGGGGACAGTCCGATATGGAGAGCTCAATGCGCAGGCCAACCGCCTGGCGCACCACCTTCGTGGGCTTGGCGTCGGCGTCGGCCACCGGGTTGCAGTGAGCCTGGAGCGCGGGCCCGACTTTGTGTTGGCCGTGTTGGCCGTCCTGAAGGCAGGCGCCGCGTATGTGCCACTGGACCCGTCCTATCCTCCCGAGCGCCTGGCCCAGATGCTGCGGAGCAGCGAGCCCAAGGCGCTGCTGGTGGCGACCGAACGCCCGCCGTGGCTGGATGCGGCTGGGCCGCTTCCGGCTCTGGTCGACCTGCATGCGGATGCGTGGCATGCCTGCAGTGCGCTCGACATCGACCCATCGCGCATTGGGCTGATGCCCAACGACCTGGCCTATGTGATCCACACCTCTGGCTCGACCGGCCAGCCCAAGGGTGTGATGGTGGAGCACGCGGGTGTGGTCAACCAGATCACCGCCTTCGCAGACTATGTAGAACTGGCAGCAACAGATCGTGTACTGCAATTCGCTGCGCTGTCGTTTGATACCGCCGTGGAGGAAATCTTTGCAACCCTTGCGCACGGCGCGACGCTGGTGCTGCGTGACGATGCGTGGTTGGCAGGGGCGAACGTGTTCTGGTCCCGCTGCGCGGACGAGCAGATCAACATCGTTGACCTGCCCGCGCAGTTCTTCAGCCAGATTGCGTTGGAAGGCATACCCGTACCCGCCTGCGTCCGCAGCGTGGTCATCGGCGGAGAGGCCATCAGTGAAGCGGCGCTGCGTGCCTGGTTCGGGGGCGATGGGCACCGGCCGGTGCTGCTCAATACCTACGGGCCTACCGAGGCCACGGTAAGCGTGACGGCCCACGTGATGAGCGCCGCCAGTGGCAACAGCCGAGTGCTGGGACGCCCGATCGCCAACACCCGCCTGTATGTTATGGACGCCCGGCAGCAGTTGGTACCGGCCGGGGCGGTGGGTGAACTGTACATCGGCGGTTGCCAGGTCGCGCGCGGCTATCAGGACCGGCCCGACCAGACCGCAGCGCGCTTCCTCCCCGATCCATTCCAGGCAGGGGGACGACTGTATGCCACGGGCGACCTGGTCCGCTGGAATGCCGACGGCACGCTGGAGTACCTTGGGCGCAACGATTTCCAGGTGAAGATCCGCGGGTTCCGGATCGAACCGGCCGAGGTCGAAACACGCATCGCCGAACTGGTCGGCGTGCAGGAAGCGCTGGTGGTCGCACAGCCGGCCGCCGACGGCGCGCTGCGGCTGGTGGGTTACTACACCGGAACGGCGGCGGTCAGCGACGTACGTGCGGCGCTGCAGCAAGCTCTCCCGTCGCACATGGTGCCTGCCGCGATGCTGCACGTGCCCGCCTGGCCGACCATGCCCAACGGCAAGATCGACCGCAGGGCGTTGCCACCAGTGGCCGACGAGAGTTTTGCGCGGGAACGTTTCGAAGCCCCGCAGGGAAGCACAGAGCACGCCGTGGCGCAGCTCTGGAGCGAAATGCTGCGGGTCAGCGGCGTAGGGCGGCATGACAGTTTCTTTGAACTGGGCGGTCACTCGCTGCTCGCGATCCGCATGATGTCCCAGCTGGGCAGCCGGCATGGCTGGGAGCTGTCCATCCGACAGGTTTTTGAAACCCCTACCGTGGCCGGATTGGCCGCTGCATTGACTGCGCAGTCGAACCCGCAGCACTCACCGCTGGTAGAGCTGAAAAAGGGCGCGGCAGGCGCAGGGTCAATCTACTGCATCCCGGGTGCCGGTGGACGTACGTCTGGCTTCGGCGAATTCGCCAGCGGCCTGTCAACCCCCTACGCGCTGTATGGCCTGCAACCGCGCGGTATGGACGATGACCAGGCAGCCGCCAATTGCGTGCAGGACATGGCCACCGACTACCTGCAGGCGATGGACGCGCATGCGGGAGGTGCCTGCGTGGCTTTGGTCGGGCATTCGCTGGGGGGCATGGTGGCCTTTGAGATCGCCCGGCGCATCGCCGCACGCGGCGGCGCCCGGCCTCACGTGCTGCTTCTGGATGCGCCGCCTCCCATCGGCACGGCCGCAGGCACGCCGCCTGACGACGTGGATGCGCTGCTGGCCTACGCCCAGGCCTTGTCGCCGATACCGTTGACGACAGATCCCAACGCGCTGCGCGCACTCCCACCACGACAGCGCGTGCGCCAATTGCTCCAGCGTCTGCATCGCGAGCCCGCCGACGTCGGCGACGCCGAACTGACGGTGACCCTGCGCATTGTCGGGGTGTACCTGGCGCACCTGCAGGCTGCCTACGCCTATCTGCCGGACGGTGGCTACGACGGCCCGGTCGTGTACATCGCTCCGCTGGGGTCATTGCATGAAGGCAGTAGTTGGGCGCACACCCGCTGGCAGGCGCTGCATACGGAGGCGCTGCCTCTGTATCTGGTGCAGGGCGATCACCAGTCGATGTTGAAGGCTCCTTTCGCCGCCCAGCTTGCGGCTGCGACCGTGCTGGGTCTACGTGATGCGCCGTCCGCACGCGCCCTGCAGTGCGTGGTGGAAGGTGGCCTGAACGGTCCCGTACAGGCCACGGTGTCGGCAATACGCGCGCATGCTGCGCGCGACCGCGGCTTCCGACGCTACCGCCAGCGCGATGGAATGGCCACATGGCTCGCCGCGCAACTGCAACGGCAGGAGGCAGCGTGCGTGATTGATATTGGAAGCGGCGAGGGGGCCGGCGCAAACGGGATATTGCCCGCCAGCGCAGATTGGGTGCGTTGGAATCTGCTGGACGCTTCCATCGGAGAAGACAGCCCCGGACCACCTCCGGTGATCGCGGCCGATATGGTGACCGCGCTGGGGCAGGGAATGGCATACCTGACCCCCGCAGCGCTCGAGGCGGCGCTGTTCCAAGTGCTGAACGTGCTGCGTCCGGGGGGCATGCTGGTGTGCGACCTGATCAACGCGGACGCGCTCAGTGCCGGCGTGCAGGCGGGGATCCGCGTAGCGCCTGCCGAGGCCGTTCAGGGTGGCGTTGCCGTATTCAGCGAGCGTGTGTCGAACGAACACCGGCAGTTGCGTCGCCTGCGCATGACCCTGGCCGGCGAGGTGGAGTCAAACCGTGAACTGGTGGCGCTGCAGGCTTACGACGCACGCGAAGCCTTCGAGCTGTTCCGACGGGTCGGGTTTGTCCGGGTCCGGGTCATGGATCTCGGCGGCAACGCATTCGATCCAGCGGCGCCTGCCTATGTTCTGATCGCCGAGCGCACGTCATGACGAAAAGCGTTGACGAACCGACATACTGTGCTATACACAGTATGCAGGCTGCGATATGAGGGTGGCATATCTCCACCACCGCGGGGATGCGGATGACCGATTCAGTGACCGAGCGCAAGGAAAAGCTGGTGCTGGAGCTGCGTCGGGGGGTGCTGGTGTTGAGCGTGCTGCTGGCACTGCGCGAGGAGCGCTATGCCTATGGTCTGCGAAGGGAACTGGCAGAGACCGGGATCGATATCGAAGAGGGCACGCTTTACCCGCTGTTGCGTCGCATCGAGGAGCAGGGGTTGCTCGACAGCGATTGGCGTGATGCGGACGGTCGTCGTCGCAGGTACTACCGACTTTCAATGGAAGGAAAGAACGTGCTAGAAGTGATGAAGGGCGAGTGGGATCAACTGGCCGCGGCCGTAAACGCGTTGAAGGGGGCCTGAGATGGGGTTGCTGGACAACTACGTGGCGGCGGTAAAGCGCCATCTTCCGCTGCGCATGCGCGAAGACGTGGGCGATGAACTGCATTCCACTCTGGTGGACTCGATCGACGCGCTGGAGGAAGCAACCGGGCGACCGCTGGACCAGAACGAGGTTGCCGAACTGATCAAACGGCGCGGGCATCCGCTGTTGGTCGCCAGCGCCTACCGGGGCGACCGCGGGTTGGTCGGTGCGCAATTGTTCCCCATTTACCTCCGGGTTCTCAAGGTCGGTTTGGTCATTGCTGCCATTGGCGTATTGGCCGACTACGTGGTGGGCGATGGCGTCGTGCAGGCACGCGACCTGGCGCGGCTGGTCCACCGGTATTATCTGCCGGCGCTGAACGTGTTCGCATGGGTGACCATCGCCTTTTATCTGATGGACGCCTGGATGGCGCGCACCCAGTTCCTGCAACGGTGGAATCCGTTGAGCCTGCCGGGCGCGCTCGATGTGCAACGCTGGCAGGCGCCGCGAACCTTTGCCGCGCTGGTGCATATCGGTGCGCTGGTACTGGTCGTCAAGTTTGTGATCCACGGCGCGTTTCTGCAGGGCAGATTGATTGGCGCGCCGGTGCCGGTGATGGTCGAGTTGGCGCCAGATTTCAGACAGGTCTTTCCCTGGCTGGTGACCGCGCTGACCAGCGGCATCATCGTACTCACCGTCTGGGCGGTCGCCCGTGGGTACTGGGATCGGCTGACGCTATGCTTGTCGGCAGTTACCCGCATTGCCTTGGGAAGCGTGCTGTTCTGGATCGCCGGGCGCGGCGAGGCGTTCACAACCCAGCTGTTCACTGATAGCGTGCCGGTGGATGTGGACGCCATCGTTGTCGGCCTGCGGATCTTCCTGACCGTGGTCGCCACCGTGAGCATGCATGCCGGCGTCCGTCACCTGATGTGGTTGGTACAACCCGAACCAAAGGCGCCCTGAGTCGCCACTCCAGCGTTACCGCAATCATATGAGAAGGATTTCATGGATAAGTCGGATCTGATCGCGCAGCTACGTTTTGAACGAAATCCAGCGGGGTCTGCCCCTGTTCATGGCGTCAGGACATCCACCCATTGGCTTCGCGTCGCCGGTGTCGGTGCGGTTGTGCTCGCGGGTGGGGTGATTGCGTTCCACCTGAAAGGTGAAACCACTGCCCATGCGGAGCCGCAGCCTGGTCCACGAACGACCCAGCCGACGCGGGAGGTCCAGCCCATTGCGGCCACCAGGGCATCGGGCGACGTGCTTCTGCAGGCGACAGGCTACGTGGCGGCGCGGCGCGAAGCCACCGTGTCAGCGCAGATCACCGGCATGCTCATCGACGTGCTGGTGGAGGAGGGGGATCGGGTTGAACGCGGGCAGACCATCGCGCTGCTCGACAGCAAGGGGCATTCCGCGTCACTGAGAGCTGCCGAGGCGTCCGCCCTGGCGGCGAGCGCGGAAGCAGAGCAGGTCCGTGCGGAAGTGGAACAGGGAAGCAGGAAGGCGGCCCGCCAGGCGGAACTGCTTGAGAGCCAGTTGGTCTCGCGCGAAATGGCCGAACAGGCCCAGACAGAGCTGGTCACGGCGCAGGCACGACTGCGCGCCGCCGAGCGACGTGCGGAATCGGCACGCGCCGACCTGCAATCTGCCGATGTTGCCATCGGACACACCGAAATCAAGGCGCCGTTTGGGGGTGTTGTGATCCACAAGGCTGCCCAGGCAGGAGAGATCGTCTCACCACAATCCAACGGGGGTTTTACCCGCAGTGGCATCTGCACCATCGTCGACATGGAGTCCCTGGAAGTAGACGTGGATGTCAACGAAGCCTACATCGGTCTTGTTGCTCCCGACATGCCGGCAGAGGTTGTGCTCGATGCCTATCCAGACTGGCGCATTCCAGCCCATGTGGTGGCCATCGTACCCACCGCGGACCGCGGCAAGGCCACCGTGCGCGTGCGCGTGGGCTTTGCATTGAAGGACCCGCGCATTGTGCCGGACATGGGTGCCCGGGTGTCGTTCAAGAGTCGGCCCCAGGCCGACCAGGCAGCTCCCGCCGCAGCAATCGACAAAGCCCGATCTGTTTCAGCCGCAGGATGGGACTGACACCGCCGAGTCATTCCAGCAGTGGCGGGCTGCGGATCCCGCTCGCATCATCACAGAAGGACGTGCTCAGATGACAACACAACCGCTCGTGCAGTTGCAGGGAATCTCCAAAGCCTATACACGTGGGAAGCAGAAAGTGCAGGTGCTTGCGGGCATCGACCTGAGCATTGATCGCGGCGAGTTCCTCGCCCTGATGGGCCCCTCCGGCTCGGGCAAGACCACACTGCTGAATATGATCGGCGGATTGGACAGCCCGACATCGGGCAGCCTGCTGGTGGATGGCGTTGCCATTGACTCACTCAGCGCCAGCCAGCTCTCGCGGTGGCGCGCGGCTCATGTAGGCTTCGTGTTCCAGTTCTACAACCTGATGCCGATGTTGTCGGCACAGCGCAATGTCGAGTTGCCGTTGATGTTGACTCGATTGCCTCGCGCCCAGCAGCGTAAGAACGCAGCGGTGGCGCTGCAGGTGGTGGGGCTGGCCGACCGCGCCTCGCATAAGCCCACCGAGCTTTCCGGAGGCCAACAGCAGCGTGTGGCCATCGCACGTGCGATCGTGTCCGACCCGGATATTCTCATCTGCGACGAACCCACGGGCGATCTCGACCGTCAGTCCGCCGAGGATGTGCTTGGGCTGCTGCGCCAGCTCAATCGCGATCATGGCAAGACCATCATCATGGTCACCCACGACCCGCGCGCCGCAGAGTATGCCTCGCGAACGTTGCACCTGGACAAGGGTGCACTCGCGGTCGACGCGCCGGAGTACGGCGGCGCACCGGAGCCGCAGCGCATCGCTGACGCGGCATTGGCTTGAGGGGGCGCCATGACCTATCTGGACCTGATCTGGACGTCACTGTTCCGGCGCAAGGTGAGAACCATCTTCACCATCGTTTCGATTGCTGCCGCCTTCCTGCTGTTTGGTCTGCTCGATACGGTGCGGGTGGCGTTCTCCACGGGTGACAACGCCGACGGCGCGGGGCGGCTGATCACCACCTCGGCGATGTCCATGCAGCATCCATTGCCCATCACACTCAAACAGCGCATCGCCTCCCTTCCGGGTGTCCGCGATGTGGCTGCCGCCAACTGGTTCGGCGGCGTCTACCAGGACCCCAGAAACCAGGTCGTTACCGTCGCCGTGAGCCCGGAATACCTCGATGTCTATCCCGAAATCGTACTCGCACCCGAGCAGCGTGCCGATTTCGAGAAGACCCGCATCGGTGCGATCGTCGGAGTCGACCTTGCTCGCGAGCACGGCTGGAAGATCGGCGATCGTATTCCGATGCAGTCCACGTTGTTTGCCCCTCGCTCCGGCGAACGCGCCTGGCCGTTCGTCATTTCCGGCATCCATCACTCCAGGAACCCGGGGCAGGATTCGCTCAACAACATGTTCCTGTTCCATTGGGAATACTTCGACGAAATGAATGCAATCGGGCCGGATACCGCACACTGGTATGCGGTAAGGGTCGCAGACCCGACGCGCGCAGATGCCGTCGCGCGAGCCATTGATGACATGACCGCCAACTCGGACCACGAAACCAAGACCCAGACAGAACAGGCATTCCAAGCCGCATTCGTCAAGAAGATGATCAACATCGGATTGATCGTCACCTCGATCATGGGCGCAGTCTTCTTTACCTTGGTACTGCTTACCGGGAATGCCATGATGCAGGCCATCCGTCAGCGCACGTCGGAGCTGGCAGTGATGAAGACGCTGGGCTTCACCAATGCAAAGCTGCTGGGCATGGTGCTCGGCGAGTCGGTACTGCTGCTGCTGATCGGCGGGAGCCTGGGCATGACCCTGGTGACACTCATCGCGCCGCGCATGGCCGCCGCCAGTCGCGGGCTGATGAGCCCGGAAGGCGTGGGCGCCCAGGCATGGATGAACGCGTTGCCGTTGATGCTGCTCATCGGTCTGCTCGTGGGCTTGCTGCCTGGCCTGCGCGCCATGCGCCTGAACATCATCGATGCGCTGGCACGGCGCTGAGGACTGCACAATGAAAATCATCATCATCAACGTGCTTCTGTTTCTGGTCGCTGCGGCGGGCGTGTATGCGCTCACCATGCTGCCGTTGGCCGTGATTGCCGCAGTGATCGTCTGTTTCGCCGCATGGATGGCGTTGACCGCCAGCGGCAGGACCGTCGCGTCGGTCACCCTGGTCGGCCTGAGTACACTGCGTGACCGGCTGGGCACGTCCTCGGTCATCATCCTCGGCATGGCGGGCGTGGTAGGCGTGTTCATTGCACTGCTGGCCATGGGCGAAGGCTTCCGCGCTACGCTGCAGGGCAGCGGCAGCGATGAAACCGCCATCGTGACCCGAAGCGGCGCCCTTGCCGAAACCTCATCGGTGCTGGTGCGCAGTGACGTGGACATCATCTCGCACATGCCGGGTGTCGCCCGCGACGCCAAGGGCGATGCGCTGGTGTCGGCCGAACTGACCGTGCCGGTAACCGCGCACTCGAAAGGTGAAGGAGAGCTCACCAACCTCGCGCTGCGGGGCGTCGATCCCGATGCCTGGCAGATGCGACCAAGAATGAAAATCGTCGAAGGACGCACGTTCACCCCGGGTCTGTACGAGCTGGTGGTTGGGCGAAGTGCTCGTGCACGGTTCGCCGGCCTGGAGCCGGGCCAGCAGGTACGGCTGGGCACGAACCTGTGGACCGTCGTCGGTGCTTTCGAGTCGGGCGACGCCTACGACTCCGAGCTCTGGGGCGACCGTCAGGCGGTCGCCGCCATATACCGGCGCGGCAGCAGCGTCTCGTCCGTGCAGGTCAAGTTGGACGGTCCGCAGGCGCTGAAGATGCTGCAGGATGCCTTGGCCAACGATCCGCGCGTGACGGTGGACGCGGTAACCACCCGCGAGTTCTTTGCCCGGCAGTCCAACAGCCTGTTCCAGCTCACCAAGATGATCGGCCTTGTGGTCGGTACCATCATGGGTATCGGAGCGCTGTTCGGCGCACTGAACTGCATGTTCGCCGCCGTCGAGCAGCGCGCACGCGAGATCGGAACATTGCGTGCCATTGGCTTCCAGGCAGGATCGGTTGTCATATCGGTGATGCTGGAAGCGATGTGGCTCGCGCTGATCGGTGGGGCAATCGGGGCAGGGCTGGCCTGGCTGATATTCAACGGCAAGACCATATCCACGCTCAGCGGATTCAGCGAGCTGGCATTCCAGTTCAAGGTGACCCCGGACTTGATGCTGTCCGGCCTGAGGTGGGCGTTGGCGATCGGCTTCATTGGCGGCCTGTTCCCCGCCGCCCGTGCTGCCACCATGCCGCTGGTCGCCGCGCTTCGCGAGGACTGAGCCGTTACCCGGCCCCACTTTCCATCGAATTGAAGGGTAAACCCACATGCACAGCCATCAGTTGCTCTGTCTTCCATTTGCAGGTGCAGGTGCTTCGGTCTTCGCCGACTGGAAGCCGTTGTCCCAGCGTCTCGACGTTCTGCCCGTGCAGTTGCCCGGAAGGGAAAAGCGCTTTACCGAGACGTGTTACACCGATGTACACCAGGCCGTGGCCGGACTGGTGCCCGAGGTTGCCCCGCTGCTGGACCCCGAGCAGGACATCATTGTGTTCGGCCACAGCCTGGGTGCCGTGCTCGCCTATGAGTTTGCCCACGCTCTTGCCGCACAGCCCGGGCTGCGCGTCTCCGGTCTGGTAGTCAGCGGCTCGCCCGATCCCTGGTCGTCGCGCAGGGAACGCGCCACCGGCCTTGACGATGGCGACTTCCTTACCCGGGTAGCGGAGTTCGCTGGCTATTCCCATCCGGCCCTGACCGACCCGATGATGGCCGAGCTGCTGTTGCCGATGCTTCGCGCCGACGTGCAGATGCACGAGGACTACCAGCCACGCAGCGAGGAACCGCTGGATGTCCCTATCGTGATGGTGCGAGGCGACGCCGACAGCCTGATCAGTGACAGTCAAGTAGCGGGCTGGAGCAGGGCAACGCGCTCGCGCTCACAGGCGGCCACGCTGCCCGGCGGGCACATGTACCTGACCGAGCGCCCCGGCGAACTCCTTGCACTGATTGAACGCCAGCTGCTCTGATCGATACACCACGTTGCAGGGAGGTAACGAATGGGCAGCAATGAACAGAGACTTCGAGGAAAGGTGGCGGCAATAACCGGCGCCGCACGTGGCCTGGGGCGCGCCATGGCGCAGCACTTCGCTGCACAAGGCGCGGACCTGGTCCTGCTGGACGTAGCTGCGGATGTTCCAGGCGTGCCGTACCCCCTGGGTACACAGAGCCAGCTCGACCATACCGCCGAGCTGTGCAGAGAGGCCAATGTTTCCGTCCTCTCGGCGAGTGTGGACGTGCGCGATCGGGCGCAGATCGACAACGCCATTGGTCAGGCGACCCGACGCTTCGGCTGCATTGATATCCTGGTCAACAACGCCGGAATTGCCGCCCCCTCGGGCAAGATCGCCCACGAGATCACCGAGGACGAGTGGACGTTGATGATCGATGTCGATCTCAATGGCGCCTGGCGCCTGATTCAGGCGGTGGGCCCGCTGATGGTGGAGCGACGTACCGGCAGCATCATCAACATCGCCTCGACCGCGGGCTGCGTGGGCTACCGGAACTTCGCCGGCTATGTGGCCGCCAAGCACGGCATCATCGGTTTGACCAAGGCTGTCGCGCTCGATTACGCCCCCTACAAGGTGCGCGTCAACGCCATCTGTCCCGGCTCCGTACACGATGCACCGCGCGTGGAGGGCAGGATGCTGTCCGAAATTGCCCGCTCGCTCGACGTGCCCATTGCGGAGCATGAGGCGGTGTTCGTCCAGGCGCAACCGATGAACGCCCTGGTTGAACCCGAGGATGTCGCATGGGCCGCTGTCTGGCTGGCTTCCGACGAGTCTGTCCGGGTCACTGGAAGCAGTGTCATCGTAGACGGTGGATTCTCGATCCGCTGATCCTGTTCACGCCCTTACATGGATACGTACATGAAAGACCCGCGCCCTGTTTCCCCCTTCGCCCGACTGGGCCACGCAGGTCCTGCTTCGCGCACGCACGCCGTAGTAATCCGTCTGTCCACGCAGGCGGCGCTGCACGATATCGAGCTCCGTCTCAATGCGCAGCATGGGGAACATGAGAGTGGCCATGCTGCCCTTGTCGTCGAACGGGTCCAATGGGCTGCGGACAGTGACCAGGCGCGGGAGCGTCGCACACGTGAATGCTCCCGACCGCTGGCCGGCGGCCCAGGGCAGGAACTACGGGCAACGCTGCTGCATTTCGATGATGGTGAGCGCGACCTGGTGGTGGTAGCGGACCGTACCCGGCTGGACCAGCAGGCATTGCAGCGGGTAGCGCTGTCGTTGCTCGGGCAGGGCTGCGCGCCAGCCACCCGTGGAGCGGATCGCGGGGCCAGTCCTGAAGCAGCTCAGCTGGACCTTTTGATGCGCGCGCAGCTGTCGGCGTTACCCGCGCTGCCCGACAGCGCCGTCATCCCGGAGGTGCGTTGCCTCGAGGTGGCAGTGGACGCGGAACTGACACCGGAACAGTGGCTGGCCGCCCTGGCGTTGGTTCTGCAGCGGTGCCACGGGGCAACTGCGCCTGCAGTGGCGGTTGCGCGGGCAGCGCCGAGCGTCGGGAACGATGCGGTGGCGCCTCTGCAGCCGGAATCCTACCAGCTGGTCGATCTGGCAATGCCCCCGGAAAAGGGCACGCACGGCGTGGTTCAGGTACTGCAGGGGCGGCTGGCGCACGCGCCGTGGATCACCGATGCATTGCTGACAGCGCTGAGCGCACGCTCGCAAACGCCTGTGGAAGTCGCCATTGGCATTTTGTTCGCGGCGCCGGCACCATCTCCGTGTGCGGGCGCCGTGCGCTGCGATTATGTAAGTGGCCATGCGCCGGTGTTCCCGCTGACTCTCTACCTGGCCGATCCAACCCAGCCGGGCCTGGTCTGCCGTTACGACGGAAGCCGCTACAGTGCCAGCACGGTGGACTGGCTGCTGCGCTGCGTGCGGCATGTCGCGCTTCAGATCGGCGCTGCCGACCAGGACGTGGATGCAGTGCAACTGCTGGCGGATGCGGACCTGCGGCGGATAGCCGCCCTGGGCCACGGTGGACGCCCGCCGTCCGCCGTGCCCCGGCGCATCGAAGAGGTATTCGCAGAGCAGGTAATGCAGCGTCCGGATGCAACCGCGCTGACCGAGGGCGCGCGCTCCCTGACGTATGCCGAAGTGGATGCGCAGTCCCGGCACCTGGCGGCACACCTGACTGCACGTGGTGTGGTCGCGGGCAGTTTCGTCGGGCTTTGTCTTCCCCGATCCCTGGACGTTGTAGTGGCCATGCTCGCCGTCCTGCGCTGCGGGGCCACCTACGTTCCCATGGATCCCGATTATCCCGCCGAACGCTTGCGCTACACCGCCCAGGACGCCTCGCTGACGCTGGTCATCACGCTTGCTGGCGCGCACGTCGACTTCGACGTACCGACCGTCGATATCACGGCACTGACGGGGAGCAGCGCAGCGTCGGCAAACGCGTCTGCAGGCGTGCATTGGCCCGACAGCCAGGCCGCATACATCATCTACACCTCCGGATCGACCGGCCGACCGAAAGGCGTGGTGGTGCCGCACTCCAATGTACTGGACCTGTTACGGGCAACGCAGCAGGAATTCGCGCTTGCGCCATCGGACACCTGGACACTGTTCCATTCCAGCGCCTTCGACTTCTCGGTCTGGGAGATATGGGGCTGCCTGCTCACCGGCGCGCATCTTGTCATCGTGCCGCACGGCGTTTCCCGCGACCCTGTGCAGTTCATAGGGCTGATCAACCAGCACGGCGTGACCGTTCTGAACCAGACACCGTCAGCTTTCTATCAGCTCATCGACGCCGATCAGCGCGACCGCATTGCCAATTCACTGCGCCTGGTCATTTTCGGTGGAGAAGCGCTGGACATGCAGCTTCTGCTGCCATGGTTTGATCGCCATCCCCCTGCGCAGTGCCGCCTGGTCAACATGTTCGGGATTACCGAAACCACGGTCCACGTCACCTGGCATGACGTCAAGCGCGGCGATGCGCTGCGGGGCTCCCGTTCGGTCGGTCGCGCACTTCCGGGCTGGCATCTGTATGTCATGAACGGCCGTCAACAACTACTGCCACCGGGTAGCGTCGGTGAGATCCACGTCGGCGGCGTCGGGGTTGCGTCGTGCTACCACAATCGCCCCGACCTCACCGCAAGCCGTTTCCTGCCCGACCCCTACACAGGGGGCGTCATGTACCGCAGTGGCGACTGCGGTCGCCTGGGCGCGGATGGCTCGCTTGAACACCTTGGCCGCTTGGACAGCCAAGTGAAAGTGCGCGGTTTCCGGATCGAGCTTGACGAGATTCGCCGCGTGATGCTCGAGTATCCCGGCGTAAAGGCCGCAGCGGTCCTGCTCAATCAGCCGGATCCACGCGACGCCGCTACGGCGCGGATCGATGCGTATGTGGTAATCGATGACGCGGACATTGCAGGGCTTCGTGATCGCGCCGCGCATCTGCTACCCGCTCACATGATGCCTGCTGCAATCGTGAAGATCGAACGCATGCCCATGACCGTCAATGGCAAGTTGGATACGGAACAGCTCCGGACCCTGCAGGCCAGCGTTCCGCAGCGGACTGCGCCTGCTGACCCGGGTGCCCAACCTGATACCTGGGGGGGCAGTCGCATGCTGGACATCTGGCAGGACGTCATGGGCAGACAGATTGATATCGACGACAACTTCTTCGACCTTGGCGGCAACTCCCTGATCGGCATCCGTATCGCCTCGGCGATGCGCAAGCAGGGGCTTCCGCCGTTACCGCTGGCGGAGCTGTATACGCACCAGACCGTTCGAAAGCTGGCCGCAGCGCTGGGTATGGAGTGAGCTCAGCGGGCTCCGGCGCGCACCGCGGATCTGCACCTTGCCCGAGGTCTCCACCCGGGCGGCGGCGGTCCTTCCCACGCGGCCGGCGCGAAACGTTCCTGGACTGACCCGGCACATCGATGACCATCTTCCCGTTCTGCTAGACATGCAGAACGAAGGGCTCTCCCACCAGGAACGGCTGCAGTGCTGCCATGAACTGCTCGTGGTCCGCACTGCGCTCGAATACCCCGACATGCGCATCCAGGTCACGCCACTGGACCTCCAGCAGATACGCGTCTTCGGGGTGCAGCGATCGCAGCAGCCGATGCCCGAGGTGGCCGGGCGCAGCATCGAGCAGGCCGGCAACGCCTGCGAAGGCCTGCTCGAACGCTGCATTGGAAGAGGACGTGATGGCCAGGAACGCCAGTTCGGTCACCATCACGCGGGCACCGCCACGGTCTGACCCACGACGTCGATCACCACCTTCCCACGCAGCCCTCGTGCGCTGCCTCCCTCCAGGAGCGCATGCGCCTCGCCCATCCGGGCCAGCGGAAGCACGGCACCGATGACCGGCTTGACCAGCCCGCGCTCCACCAACCTCGTGAGCGCATCGAGCTTGCCGCGGTTCTGCCGGGTGAACACGAAATGGTAGGCCGCGTTCTTTCCCCAGGCGTCCACCAGGTTCTGCGGGGTGGAGATGTCGACCAGGCTGACCACACGCCCGAAATCGGCGAGTACCCGCGGGCTGCGGGTCAGCGTGTCACCGCCGACGGTATCGAAGACCACATCGACGCCGCTGCCGTCGGTGAGCGCCACCACGGCGTCCACGTAGTCGGTAGTGGTGTAGTCGATCACTTCGTCGGCGCCGAGCGAGCGCAGGAACGCCGCGTCGTCGTTGCGGGCGGTGGTGATCACCCGTGCGCCCATCGCCTTGGCGACCTGGATGGCCAGCGTGCCAACACCGCCAGCGCCGCCATGGATGAGGATGGTTTCGCCGATCCCCAGCTGGGCACGGGTCACGAAGGCCTCCCAGACCGTGCCGCCGGCCAGGGTCAGGCTGGCCGCCTCCAGGTGGCTCAGATTGCGGGGCTTGCGGCCGATCAGCTCGACATCGGCTACGTGCTGTTCGGCATACGAGCCCATGGCCCCAAAGATGCGCGGCGTGTAGTAGACCTCGTCGCCCACCTCGAACCCGGTGACCTCCGGTCCCAGCGCCTCGATGACGCCGGAAATGTCGTGGCCGATGACCGCGGGCAAGGGTACATGCGCGGCATAGTCGCCGCGGCGGATCTGGTAATCAAGCGGGTTGAGGGCGGTGGCATGCACGCGCACCCGCACCTGGCGGGCGCCGACCGGCGGCACGGCCACGCGGCGCATTTCGAAGGCGTCGTAACCGCCAAAGCGGGTCAGTACCACGGCGTTCATTGTTGCAATCATCAGCAGTCTTCCTTCAGGCGATCGACGCGGACTGCGTCGGCTGGGCATATGCTGGCGTTGCGCCTGTGCACCCGGTAGCCGCCGCTACGCTGAATCTGTTTCAAGCATGGATTGAAGATGGCGTCACCGTCGGCGGTGACGCGGGCGCGCCGTTGCGGGATCATGGCTGCCTGATACTGTTCATCTGGCCGAACGTCGCAATGGATTTCAACGACCTGAACCTGTTTGTGCGGATCGCCCGGCTGGGCAGCATCAGCGCGGCCGCACGCGACCTGGCGTTGTCTCCCGCTGCGGCGAGTGCACGGCTGGCCGCATTCGAGAGGAGTCTGGGCGCACGCCTGGTGCACCGCACGACGCGGCAGGCGACGTTGACCGAAGACGGTCTGGCGCTGCTGCCGCACGCCGAGCACGTGCTTGACGCGGCGGCCGCGGCCAGGGCATCGCTGCACCGTGAGCAGGCCGCGCCGAGCGGGGTGCTGCGGATCGCGGCACCGGCGTCGTTCGCGCGCATGCACATCGTGCCCGGGCTGCCCGATTTCATGGCGCGTTACCCGGGCGTGCGCCCGGACCTGCGCATCTCCGACAGCCTGGTCGATCTGGTCGAAGGCGGGTTCGATGTCGCGGTGCGCTACACCGAGCTTGCCGATTCCTCCTTCGTGGCCCGACGGATCGCGCCCGACCGGCGCGTGCTGGTGGCTTCGCCCGACTACCTTGCGCGGCACGGCTCTCCCGCGACGCCGGATGCGTTGGACCAGCACGCCTGCCTGGTGGTCGGCACGCTGGATCTTTGGACGTTCAGCACGCCGGACGGCGCCAGCGTCAGCAAGCGCGTTGCCGCCGCAGTGCGGATCAACGACGGCGGCGCGGTGCGTGACGCCGCATGCGCCGGCCTGGGCATTGCACTGATGGCCACCTGGTGCGCAGCGGATGAACTGCGAAGCGGCGCGCTGGTGCCGGTGCTTGCCGACCACCCGCTGACCTCCACGCAGGCACTGTGGGCGGTATATCCGAGCGCCCGCGAACTGGCGCCGAAAGTGCGGGCCTTCCTGGATTGGCTGGTGCAACGGATCGGGGAGGCGCCTTACTGGGACAGGGATCTGCCGGGAGTCTGATCCAGCGCCGCTGCCGGCACGCTTCAGAACCCGCTCTCGCGCATCAGCACCGCTGCCATCCAGCGCACCGCCGTACCCAGCAGGCTCCGGCGCGCACCGCGGATCTGCACCTTGCCCGAGGTCTCCACCCCGGGCGGCGGCGGTCCTTCCAGATCGATCACTACATGGAAGACCGGCAGCCGCGGCACAAGCGCGTCGTCGCGGGCCAGGGTGGGAATGGCGCCGCCAAAGCGATCGGACAACGCCGGCCAGTCCAGCTGCCGGGCGCGCGTGCCTGAGATCGCGCTGACCGTTCCGGCCACGCGGCCGGCGCTGCCGGGGGTGAGGAAATAGGCGGCGTCGCCGACCCGGATGCGGGTGACATCGTCCTGCTTGACATAGGCATCGAGGCGCCAGCGCGTCGGGTTGTGCAGCATGCCGAGCATCTCGCGGTTGCCCACCCACTGGCCCTTGCCGCGATACGGGTCGACATCGCTCCAGATGCCGGCAAACGGCGCCACCAGCCGCAGCCGGGCGCTTTCGGCCTGGGCCGCGCTGGCTTCGCCCTGCTGCACGGCGGTGCGCTGGCGCATTGCCGCCTGCTGCTGCAGGCCGGAGGGGTCGGCCATCAGCGCCGACAGTTGGCCCTCCAACGCCTGCAGGCTGGCTTCGGTACCGCCCAGGCGCGCGGCGATGTCGGGTTGGTCGAGTTCGGCCAGCACCGCGCCTTTGTCCACCCGTCCCGGCGGATGCAGGTGCTGTACGCGGGCGGCGAAGGGCGCGAACACCCGCAGCTGCTCGGTGGCGCGCGCCATGCCGTAGCCCTGCACCTGGGTGCGCCATGGCACCAGCAGCAGGAGCGCCAGGCCGCCGGCCGCCAGCAGGTGCCACCGCCGCCAGCGCCGTGGCACCTGCGCCCGGTGCTGCCACCAGTAGCGCAGCTCGCGCAGCACCGGGGTCACGATGAACCAGCCGATCTCCACCACGAACAGGGCGATGCCCAACGCCTTGAAGAAGAAGTGGTACACCGCCAGCGCGATGCCGAAGAACAGCACCAGCCGGTACAGCCAGGTAGCGAACGCGAACGCTACCAGCGCACGCCGCCGCCGCTGGGGCAGGGGTTCCGGCCAAGGCTCGGGCAGGCCGAGCAGGTGGCGGCGCATCCAGGTGCGTGCCAGCGCGAACGAGCGCTCGTGCAGGTTGGGGAAGTCCAGCAGGTCGGACAGGATGAAATAGCCGTCGAAGCGGGTGAACGGGCTGGCATTGAGCGCCAGGGTCAACACCCAGCCGGTGGTGGCCAGGTACAGCAGCGCGTCGCGCACCGGCCCCGGTTCGGCCAATGCCCAGCCCAGCGTGGCGATGCCCGCCAGGGCCAGTTCGGCCAGGATGCCGGCGCTGGCCACGGCCAGGCGCTGGCGTGCGTGCGGCAGCCGCCAGGCTTCGCCGGTGTCGGTGTACAACATCGGCCACATCACCACAAAGGCGATGCCCATGTGCGCCACGCGCAACCCCAGTCGCGTGGCGACCAGCGCATGGCCCAGTTCGTGCAGCAGTTTGGCGAAGGCCAGTGCCAGGGCGAAGCTGACCAGACCTTCCGCGGAAAAGGAGTCCTTTACCGCCGCAGAGAACTCGTCCCAGCGTTGCCCCACCAGCACCAGGCCCAACGCGCTCAGGGCAAGGATGACCCCCACGGTCCAGCGCGTGAACAGCCAGTCCAGATGGGTGGCGGCGGTCCGCAGCCAGCGCTGCGGATGGGTCAGCGGGATGCGGAAGAACAGGTAGTGGTGCAGCAGCCAGCGTGCGTCCAGCCGGCGCCGGGACTCGCCCTGCTGGCGCAGCGTGTCCAGCGCCTGGATCGACAACCGGACCAACTGGTTCTGCTCCAGGAAGCGCACGAAGGCCAGCACCTGCTCGGCGCTGGGACGCAGCGCGGTGTGCGCGGCGAGCCGGGTGGCGATGTCGCGCGCGGTACCGCCCCAGCGGCTGAGGATCTCGAATTCCAGCCAGCCGATACGGAAGAAGCGGTTGACCACGGTGTCATGGATCATCCACACCGGTTCACCGGCGCGGTCGGACGGCAGGCGCTGCAGGCGCAGGTCTTCCCGGAGGGCTGGCAAGGGCAGGTCGGCCGGGGCAATGGCGTCGCTCACAGGCCGCTCCAGCCACGGAACGCGGCAATCGGCCGGCGCAGCAGGTAGTAGCCCAGCAGCACCCGGTCGCCGTAGATCTTGGCGGTGCCGTGCAGCCCAAGCCGCGCCTTCACCGGCGCATCGTCGATGCTGGCGATGAGCCGGTACGAAACCACGTTGTCGTCGCTGGGCCGGGCCTGGTAACTGGTTTCCAGCACCCGCCCGTGCAGCGGCCGCAGCGGATAGGCGGACAGGTACAGGGTGACCTTCGCCCCGGTTTCAAGGGCGATGGCGTCCGCCGCCGGCAGCTCGATCTGCATCGCCGGGCGCTGCGGGTCGGCCAGCAGCAGGATGCGCTCGCCGGTATTGACCGGTCGCCCGATCCATTCGTTCGGGTCGGCGAACACCGCCACCCCGTCGCGCGGCGCACGCACTTCGGTGCGCTGCAGCTGCGCCTCCACTGCCGCCAGCTCGGCGCGCTGCTGCTGGGAGCGGCCCGTGAGCAGCAGCAGCTCGGAGCGGCTCTGCGGGTTGTCGAATGCGCTCTGGCTGGCGGCCATCAGCTCGGCATCGGCTACCGCTACCTGCTGGCGCAGCACCTCGGCGCGGTTGCGCAGGGTGGTTTCGTCCAGGCGCAACAGCGGCTGGTCGCGGCGCACCCGCTGGTTCGGGCGCACCTGCAGTTCGGCGATCACCCCATCCAACGGTGCACTCACCACCTGGCCATTGCGCGAGACGATCTCGGCAGGGGCCAGGGCGGTCTGCCGCACCGGCAACAGCATCACCGCGACAACGGCTGCGCCTGCGATCCAGCGCTGGCGCCGCGAGGGCAGCCAGCGGCGGCGGCGCGGCGGCGGCGCCAGTGCCTGCCAGCAGTACGCCCAGGTCTGCACCACCGGTTGCAGCTGGGCCAACAGCGCGGTTTCGGGCGGCTGCTCGAACAGGAACACGGCCAACCCGAGACGTTGCCCCTCGCGCCCGTGCAGCGGCACGCACCACACCGCATCGGGCCACCATTCGCTCCAGCCTTCCTGCAGGTCGTCCGGTACCGGCAGCGCGCCGCGTTCGAGCAGGCGCGGTTCCGGTGTGTCCATCACCCCCTGCAACCAGCGCGAGGCGCCCTCCAGCCAGACCAGGTATGGAGAGGCTTCCTCCGGCATCGCCAGGCCCGACACCGCCAGCAGCCTGGGCCGCACCCCGGGCGCGGCGAACACCAGCGCCTGGTAGTAGCGCAGCAGCGGATGCGGGTCGTTGGCGATGGAGAACGCCAGCGTGTTGATGCTGTCCGCCGCCAGGGCGCGGTCGCGCATCGCCGACAGCGCCAGCAGCCACGGCACCGCAGTGGGGGCGGATGCCGGCGCGTTCACCTGGCGCTGCCGAATCGCGCGATCCCGCTCATGCCGGCGATCAACTCCGGGAACTCGCCATCGACGCGCCCTTCCAGTTCGACCGTCTGGGCGACCGCATCCACCCGTGCATTCACCGCGGTCACCTTGGCCGGGTAGGTCTTGCCGGTTTCCAGCACCTGCAGCTGGAACGGCATGCCGTCCTTCAGGGTACGCATCTGGCTGGACGGCGCGTTCAAGCGCAGCCGCAGGGGTCCGTCGCCGACCAGGTCGAACACCGGGGTGCCGGCAGCCACGGTCTGGTAGGGACGCACGTATACCTTGGCCACGCGCCCGGCGAACGGTGCCCGCACCCGGCAATAGCCGGACTGGGTGTTGGCCAGGGTGCGCGCGCCCGTGGCCTTCTGCACTTCGGTGCGGGCGCTGGCCACTTCAATGTCGCCCACCGCGTCCAGCTTGCGCATGCTCTGCTTGGCCGCCAGGTTCTGCCGCGCCATGGCCAGTTCGGCCTCGGCCACCTGGGCACGGGCGGTGGCTTCGCTGCAGTCGAGCGCCACCAGCGTGTCGCCCTTGGCGACCTTCTGCCCCAGCCGTGCCTTGAGCGCGCCCAGCGTGCCATTGGTCTTCACCGACAACGTGGTTTCATTCTCCGCGCTGAGCAATACGCGGATGGCATTGGGGTCGCTGTAGGCACTCTGCGGCTTGCGCACTGGCGCGGGCGACTGGGCGGTCGCCAGCGGTGCGATCAGCAGCGCGCACAGCAGGCAGGGGAGCGATATCGACGGCTTCATTCCAGGCCGCCGGTGATGTCGGCCGGGGCCAGCCCGGCGGTTTCGTTGCTGCGCATCGTGCGTTCGATCTCCGCGGCCAGGGTCTTGACGTCGTGCGACTGCAGCTGCGCCGGATACACGTCCAGGCCCACCGAGTTGTACAGCCGGCCCCAGGCCGCCTGCGCACTGGAATAGGCCGCTTCGCGCTGGTAGCGCGACAGCAGGTAGCGGCTCTCGGCGCGGATCACTTCCAGTTCCGAGCCAAGCGCGGTGCCGCGTGCAGCAGTGGCGTAGTCGAGCAGGCTCTTGTCCACGCGCAGGCTCTCGTCGGCGAAGCGCACCTCCTGCCGGGCCAGGTCGTAGCGCAGCACCCCCACCCGCACCTGGGTCAGCACCGCCATCGACAGCGCGATGCGGCGGTAATCGTCCGCGGCCGATTGTGATTCCTGCGCCCGGTTCAGTGCCGGCAGCTGCAGCAGCCGCAGCAGGTTGATCGACACCTGCAGGCCGGTGTCGCTCCAGTGATTGTTGTACAGGTACTTGTTCGAATCGTACTGGTAGCCCGCACTGACGCTGATGTTCGGCCACAACTGGCTCTTGGCGATGCGGAGGTCGTTCATGTCGACCCGCTTGCGGTACCACTCTTCCATGATCTCCGGGCGCTGGTGCAGCGCGATCTGCTCCAGCCGGTCGACGGCGGCCACCTCGGCAGGCAGGGCGGGCTCGGGCAGGTCGGCCAGCTGCATCCGCGAGCGCGGTGGCAGCGACATCAACGCCGCCAGCTCGGCCTGGGCGAATTTCAGGTCCTGGCGGCGCACGGTGAGCATGTACACCGAATCGATCAGGGCGCGCTGGTAGGCCAGGATTTCCTGGCGTCCGGCCACCCCATCGCGTTCGGCCTGGCGCGCCGACTCCAGTGCCCGGTTGGTGCGGGCGAGCAGGCCGTCCACCTCGGGCATCAGCCGTTGTGCCGCAAGCGCGCGCCAATAGGCATTGCGCACATCCTGCAGCACGTTCTGCGCCACCTTGCGGCGACGCTCTTCGGCCATCATCACCTGGTCCACTTTCTGCTGGTTGCGGTAGTAGGCCACGCCGAAATCGAGCAGGCTCCAGCTCAGCCCCAGGCTGTTGAGGTCGCGGTAGCGTTCCTCGGAGGTGGACGGGCGCAGGCTCTGCTGGCGGTCCTCGATACCGATCGAGGTGCCACCGGAATCGTTGTTGCGGCCGACGATGCCGGCCGACGCCACCAGCCGCGGCAGCATTTCGTGACTGGAGACATCGCGCAGGTCCGCGGCCAGCGCGCTTTCCATGAGCTTCAGCCGATAATCCAGGTTGTACTTGAGCGCCCGCGCCGCCGCGTCGTAAAACGTGATCGGCGCGGTGACCGGTTCCTGGTCGGCGTACATGCGCTGCTGGTCCTGCACCACGCGCTCGCGCAGCTGGTCCTCGGTGTAGGGCCGTGCCTTCTGCGTGGAGCAGGCGCCCAGCAACAAGGTAGCCGCGCAGGACCAGAGCACGGCGTGGGGACGGATCGCGAAGCGGCGGCTGGTCATAAGCAACTCGTCAATTCACGGGAAGGCGCTGTGCGTCGGCGGCCTGGCGCAGCTGGCGCGAGAAGCCTTCCGCGGAGCGGGTGGGGGTCGGGCGCGGTTCGGCGAACTGGCCGCGCAGCAGCCCGGCCGGCGTGGTCGCCTCCAGGCCCGGGGCAGGCAGCAGGCCGTCGGCGCTGAGATCGACACGCTGCGGACGCTGTTCGAAGCGGGCCAGCTCCAGCGCACTGGTATCCCGGCTCTGGGCCACCGCCCGTGCAACGAACTGACCGCTGACCTCGCCGAGTCCGGCACCGATGCTGGTCACGGTGCGGTAGCGGTCGCCGAGCGGCGCAGGGCCGAAACCGGACGACGCCACTGCGCGCTCGGTGGCGAGCCGCTCCACGGTGGGGCCGACAAACACCGCCGGTTGCACGTCGGGCAGGCGGGTCACGCTGTGCTGTGCCTCGACGTAACGTTCGAAGTACTGCGGGTTGCCGCCGACCGGAATGTAGGGGGCGCCGATCTCCAGGGTGAGGGTCAGCTGCGCCTGCGCGGTAGCGCCTTCCCGGTCGGCGATGGTGTAGGTGAACACATCGCGGAGGATCGGCCCGAAACCGGCGGCGGCCAGCACCTCCGGATTCTGCAGATCGATGTCGTAGCGATAGCTGCCGTCGGGCAGCAGGACCAGCCAGCCGTAGCGGCCGGCCACGCGATCGCCCGCGGCGCTGTCGCTGCCGCCGGCGGCAAGTGGCCCCGGGCGCACGGCGACCACGCTGCGGGCGTCGTCGGCATCGATGTCGCCGTCGTTGGGCAGTACGTTGCCCGTGACCTGTGGCGCTGGCGTCTGGTCGCTGGCCACGCCGCTGTCGTCGCGGGCCACCGGGTTGTCGTTGGCGCCCTGCACGGTCACGGTGAGGGTCGCACTGCGCACTGCGCCGCTGGCGTCCCGCACCTGGTAGGTAAAGCGCTCGCTGAGCTGATCGCCACGCACGCGCAGCGCTTCGACGACCGGATTGCCGTTGTCGACCACGTAGCGGTAGCTGCCGTCGGCGTTGATCAGCAGCTGCCCGTATTGCCCGGCCAGCAGGGCACCGGCGCCGACGCTGCCGCCGCGCCCTGGTAGGACACCACCTGCAGCGCTTCGCCGTAGCCGCTGCCGTCGACATCGCTGTCGTTGTCCAGCACGTTGCCGGTGGGATCCAGCCCGGGCGTGGTGTTGGCCACGCCACCGGCCTCCACCGCCACGGTGGTGTCGTCCACTGCGACCGGTGCGTCGTTGCTGCCATGGATCAGCACGGTGATCGTGGCCAGGTCCACGGCGCCATCGCGGTCGGCGTGGGTATAGGTGAACACGTCGGTAAGGGTGTCGCCGGCCGCGCGCAGCGCCTGCACCTCGGCCATGGCATTGTCCAGGCGATAGTGTGCATTGCCGGCGGCGTCGATCGTCAACCAGCCGTAGCGGCCGCGCAGCTCGCTGCCGACCGTGCCCGCGGTACCGGTTTCGGCTTCGGCACCCGTACGGATCGCGGTGACCGTGGCAGTTTCGCCATAGGCGCTGCCGTCCACCTCGATATCGTTGGCGAACACGTTGCCGGAGGGGTCCACCCCCGGCAGCTGGTTGCCGTCGCCGCCAGCCTCGACCGCGTCCAGCGCGTCGTCCACGGCCACCGGCGCATCGTTCTGGCCCACCACCGTCACCACCAGCGTGGCCGAGCGCAGCACGCCGGCTGTGTCGCGGATCTGGTAGACGAACTGTTCGCTGAGCTGGTCGCCGGCCCCACGCAGGGCTTCCACCAGCGGATTGCGGTTGTCCACCTCGTAGCGGAAGCTGCCGTCGGCATTGATCACCAGCTGGCCGTAGCGGCCGGCCAGCACATTGCCGGCCAGGCTGACGGTCGCGCCGCTGCGGTAGGACACCACGCGCAACTGCTCGCCATAGGCCGGGCCGTCCACGTCGGTATCGTTGTCGAGCACGTTGCCGGTCGGGTCGACCCCGGGCGTGGTGTTGCCAACGCCGCCGGCTTCCACCGCCTGGGCGGCATCGTCGCGCGCGACCGGCGCATCGTTGGCGCCATGGATGACCACGGTGATGCTGGCCTGGTCAGTGGCACCATCGGTATCGGCGAGGGTGTAGGTGAACACGTCCTCCAGCGTGTCGCCAGCACCCCGCAGCGCCTGGACCTCGGCCATCGCGTTGTCCAGGCGGTAGCGGGCGCTGCCGTCGGCGTCGAGGGTGAGCCAGCCGTAGCGCCCACGCAGTTCCACGCCGAGCGCGCCTGCGCTGCCGCTGCCGGCCTCGGCGCCGGTACGCACCGCCACCACCCGTGCGGTTTCGCCGTAGCCTGCGCCGTCCACGTCGCTGTCGTTGAGCAGCACGTTGCCGGTGGGATTCACGCCGGGCGTGCGGTTGTCGTCGCCCCCGGCCTCGAAGGCGTCGGCGATGTCGTCGCGGGCGACCGGGGTGTCGTTCTGGCCGTGCAGGGCGATCAGCAGCACCGCCGATGCGCTGGCCCCGTGCGGGTCGGTCACGGTGTAGGTGAAGCCGTCGAACAGGCGGTCGCCGCTGCCGCGCAGGGCCTGCACCGCCGGGTTGTCGTTGTCGACGAAATACTGGAACGTGCCATCGGCGTTGAGCAGCAGCTCCCCGTATTGACCCTGCAGGCGTTGGCCGATGGTGCCGTCGGCGATGCCGTTGCTGACCGCGGTGAACTGCAGCGCCGCCGCGCCGTCATCGACATCGGCCACGTTGTCCAGCAGCGCCCCGCTGGGGTCCAGGCCGGGGACCGCGTTGGCCACGCCACCGGCTTCGACGGCGACCTCGATGCGGTTGCCAGCCACCGGGACATCGTCGGCGCCGACCACCAGGATGGAGAGTTGGGCCAGGTCCACCGCCCCGGCCGCGTCGCGGGCCTGGTAGGTGAAGATGTCGGTGACGATCTCGCCCGGCAGCAGGGCCTGCACGTTCGCATCATCATCGCGCAGTACGTACCGGTAGCTGCCGTCCGGGTTCAGGGTGAGGTCGCCGTAGGTGCCGCGCACCACGGTCGCACCGGCCACCGCGGTCAGCGCGCCGCCGGCGGCTTCGCTGCCGGTACGGATACCCGCCACCGCCAGGCTGTCGTTGGCATCCACGTCGCGGTCGTTGCCCAGCAGGTTGCCGCTGGCCGACACGCCCGGGTCGGCGTTGCCGACACCCCCTTTCTCGACGGCCACGTCGATGTCGTTGGTCGCCACCGGGGCATCATTGGCACCGCGCACGGTGATGGTGAGCGTGGTGGCCTGGGTCGCCCCGGTGAGATCCGCGGCGAGGTAGGTGAACACCTCCACCAGCGCGTCGGCGCTGGTGCGCAACGCCTGCACCGCCGCGTTGGCGTTGTCGACCACGTAGCTGTAGCTGCCATCGGCGTTGAGGGTCAGGCTCCCGTAGCGGCCGGCCAGGGCCTGTCCGCTGAGCGCGGTGCTGGCGCCGAACTGGTAGCTGCGCACGACCAGGCTGTCGCCGGCATCCACGTCGGCATCGTTGCCCAGCACGTTGCCGCCCGGGTCCACACCGGGCGTGCCATTGGCCACGCCGCCGGCCTCGAGCGCATCGGCGCTGTCGGCGACCAGTACCGGGGCGTCATTCTGACCGTGGAGGGTGATGGTGAGGGTGGCGGTGGAGCGACCGCCGGTGCGGTCGGTGACCTCGTAGGTGTAGACCTCGGTCAGGGTATCGGCATAGGTGCGCAGCGCCTGCACGGCTGCCAGGCTGTTGTCCACCCGGTACACGTACTGGCCGTCGGCGCCCAGCAGCAGGCTGCCGTACAGGCCCTGCAGCGGCGTGCCCACGGTGCCGCCGACGCCGCTGCTGTTGGTGACGGTGTCGACCAGGTGCAGGTCGTTGGCGTCCACGTCGGTGTCGTTGGCCAGCACATTGCCGGCCGGGTCCAGGCCGGCGGTTGCATTGGCGACACCACCGGCTTCCACGGCATCGGCGACATCGGCCAGGGCGACGGGGTCGTCGTTCTGGCCGAGGATGATGATCCGGATCTGCGCCGAGTCGAAGCGGCTGGTGCCGTCGCCGAGGGTGAAGGTGAACACGTCCTGCAGGTTCTGCGCCGGCGTGCGCAGGGCTTCCACCCGCGCGTCGTCATTGTCCACTTCGTACAGGTAGTCGCCATTGGCCTGCAGGGTCAGCCAGCCATACTCACCGCGAAGCCGCACGCCGATCGCGCCCACCGTGCCCCCGGCGGGATCGGTGCCGGTGCGGATCTCGACCACCTCGATCGGGTCGCCGTCCGGGTCGAAGCTGTTGCGCAGCGCATCGCCGGTGGGATTCTCGCCGGGCGTGGCGTTGCCTGCGCCGCCGGCCTCCCGCGCGACATCGACGACGTTCTGTGCCACCGGCGGATCTTCAGCGCCGTACACGGTCACTGTCAGGTTCGCACGCGCGGTCAGCCCGGTGCTGTCGACGATCTCGTAGGTGAACACATCGGCCAGGGTCTGTCCGGCGGACAATGCCACCACTGCCGCATTGCTGCTGTCCACGTTGTACAGATAGCTGCCGTCGGCGCGCACCAGCAAGGTGCCGTACAGGCCCACCAGCGTGGTGTCGAGCGCGCCGAGCGCACCGGTCTGGTCGGCGCCCGCAGCGGCCCCGGTGACCCGCAGCACGGTGTTGGGCTGGTCGGCGCGGTCCACGTCGTAATCGTGGCCGTCGTCGAGCGGATCGCCGGGACGGCTGATATCCACGATCAGGTTGCCACTGGGATTGCTTTCCAGGGTGTCGTCGTCGGTCGAGCCGGCCTGGGCGTCGGCCACGTCGTCGCTGGCCACCGGGTTGTCGTTGGCGCCGGCAACGTGGATTTCCAGGCGGGCAAGATCGAACAGGCCGGCGGCATCGCCGACGCCATAGGTGAACGAATCGATCAGTTCATCCCCGGCCATCAATGCCTGTACCGTGATGTTGCTGTCGTCCACCACATACCGGTAGCTGCCGTCGGCCCCGAGCGTCAGCGTGCCGTACAGGCCGATGATCACCGTGCCGTTGCTGGACGTGGTGCCTGCGGGCACGGTCTGGAACGCGCCGCTGGCCGTCTCCACCCCGGGCCGGGCATAGCCCACGCGGCGGGTTTCGCCGTTGGCCACCGCATCCACGTCGGTGTCGTTGGCGAGCACGTCGCCGCTGGCGTCCGCACCGCCGCTGGCATTGGCGACGCCGCTGCGCTCGATGGCATCGCCGCGATCGTTGACGCCCACCGGCGCGTCGTTGGCGCCATGGATCACGATCGACAGGATCGCCGAGGTGGCCGCGCCACCGGTGTCCACCGCATCGTAGGTGAACGTGTCGAACAGCTGCTGGGTGTTCAGGCGCAGCGCTTCCACGTCGGGATTGCGGTTGTCAAGAGTGTATTCGAAGGCACCATCGGCATGGAAGTACAACGTGCCGTAGCGCCCCACCAGCGCGGTGCGCTGGTTCTGCGGCAGCGGCGTGGCGACATTGCCGCTGTCCAGTGCACGCAGTTGGGTGACGGTGAGAACGTCGCCGTTGGTGGCAATGTCCACGTCGATGTCATTGGCCAGCATGTCACCGGCCGGGTTGGTGCCAGGCTGGTTGTTGTTGTCGCCGCCGGCCTCCACCGCGATGGCCACGTCGTCCACCCCGATCGGCGCGTCGTTGACCGGATCCAGCACGATGGCCACCGTGTCGATGGCCGTGAGCGCATCGCTGGGCTGGCCCGGCGTGCCGTTGCCGTCGGCGTCGCCGAAATTGCCCTGGTCGCTGGTGGTCACGGTGAGCGTGTCGGCGCCGTTGTAATCCTGGTTGCCCAGGTACTGCAGCAGCGCCAGCGCCGCGTTGAGGTCGGCGATGCTGCCGCTCAGGCGCAGGCTGCCGGTGCCGCTGCCGGTCACCGTGACATTGGCCGGCGTGCCGCTCAGCGACAGGGTGCCGTGGCTGACGGTCAGCAACACGTCCAGCGCGCGCGTACCGGCGTCGATGTCGCTTACCGCGATGCCGCCGATCGCCAGCGGCACGTCTTCGAGCCCGGCCTGGGTGCCGGGGACCTGATTGATGGGTGCCACGTTCTGGTGCACGTAGCCGGCGTTGGCCTGGCCGGTGCTGCCTTCGCCCAGGCTGATCCCGACCGGTCCCAGCACGCCACCGTCGCTGTCGATGCGGATGCGCAGTTCGCCCAGCGGCTGCGGGTAGGTGAGCGGGCCCGCGGGCGCATCGATACGGAACACGCCGGAGGGCAGGGTGCCGAACCGGTACTGGCCGTTGGCATCGGTGACCACGGTGAAGATGCGGTTGTCGGCGGTGGTGGCCAGGTCGTTGTCCAGCCCGGCCCAGGTCAGGGTGACGGTCTGCCCGGCCAATCCGGTCCCGTCCGGGGTGGGGCTGGCGGTGGCCGACAGGGTGTCGTCCCACAGTGTCCCGCTGATCACGCCCAGCCCGGCGCCTTCCTGCAGGATGTACACGTTCGGCGAACCGCCCGTGCCGGTGCGCTCGCCGCTGGAGGTCCCGGCCGCGCCCACGCTGGACCCACCCCAACCGGTGAAGTCGTCCGGCAGGCTGGTCCAGGTCAGGGTGGCGTTGCTGTTGGCGATGGCGGCCTGGTTCGGCACGGTCACGTCGTAGCGCACCGACACGCGCACGCCGGGATCGAGCTGGTCGAACTGCACGCGGATACCGTTGCTGGTGTCCACGCTGACCCCGGGGGGCAGGTTGCCGGCGGTGTAAGTCGTCCCGCCGATGGTCAGGGTGGTGAAGGTGTAGGCGCTGCCACCGGGGAAGGCATCGGTGAGCACCACGTTGAACGCCGGCTGCCCGCCGCTCTGCAGGAAGCCGATATCCACCGAGGCACGACCGGTGGTCGCGCTGTAGACCGGATTGAAGTCATAGACGCGCTTGTCGAGCGTGCTGAAGGCGGGTTCGACGATCTGCTCGTAGACGGTCTGGCTGCTGGTGAGATACGTACCGGTGGAATATTCGTCGGCACTGACCCCCAGCCGCGTACCGGCCATATTGGAGGCCTGGTTGAGCACGCGCGCACTGAACTCCACCGCGTACAGTTCGAAGTCCGCGTCCGCGTCGTTGTTGGTGATGGTACCCAGGCGGAACACCAGTACCGTGTTGCCGTTGGCATCGGTGAGGACCTGCAGGTGCTGCAGGTCGAACACGCCGGTGAGCGGCGCGCCGGACAGGTCCACCGCCAGCGGCTGCGCCTGGTCGCTGTTCTCATCGCCACTGATGTACAGCGCGCCGCCGGTGACGAGGTTGAGGCTGCTGGTGAGGCCGCCGTCGGAGATCAGCCCGATCCGCACGGTGCCATCGTTGATGAAGCCCAGCCCGTTGGGGAGGGTGACGCGCAGCTCGAACTCGCCGGTCACGCCCTGCGCGAACGCGCCCACCGTGCGGTAACGCACCACCTCGCCAATGGCCACGCTTTCGGTGTCGTCGTTGGTCGGGTTGGCCGGGGCAGTGTCGGGCAGGCCGCCCACGCGGGATACGTAGACACCGCGCAGCACCGGCACGTAGAGCGTGCTGGCCGCGCTGTAGTCATTGAGCACGCCACTGTCGAGCAGGCCATCCACCCCGGTGCGTTCGCCGGCATTGGTGCCGTCGAGACTGGTCCAGCTCACGACCGCGGTGTTGGGGAAGTTCGGCAGCCCGGCGGCGGTGTCATTGACCGTGCCGTTGACCCGGATGACGATGCTGGCGCCGGCGGGTACGTCGATCTTGACCCCGTCGGCCACGCGCAGCACGCCGTTCTCGATGATGAACGGCGTCGCGCTGCTGGCGCTGGCGCCGCCGGTGAACGTCACCCCCAGCAGCGTGTAGCCGTCCATCTGGGACGGCAGCTGGTCGACGAAGCGGATGTCGAATGCGTTGTAATCGCTGCTGCTGCCGGTATTGCGCAGGGTGATCTGGAAGGTGACCGGTACCGCTTCATCCACGCCGAGCGGCGGCAGCGCATCGGTGACCTGGGTGATCACCAGGGTCGGTTCACGGATCACCACGCTGGGCGTACCGCCCGTGCGGTTTACCGTGCGCTCCAGCGCCACCGCACCGTTCGGCGTGTCGCCGTCGGGATCGCTGTAGGTCAGCTGCGCGGAATTGGCCAGGGTGCGGCCGTCCTGGTTGCCGCTGTTGTTGTCGGCCACCAGTCGCACCCGGATCACGAAACTGTTGTTGCCCACCACGTTGTCGGCGCCTGCATCGGCACGGCTGAACACCATCTGCCCGTCCACGCCGTTCTGGCCGACAATACCGCCCACGCCGGCCACCGAGGCGATCAGCACGGTGCCGTTGAAGTCGGCCGACAATGCCCCGCTGCCACCGACCAGGGTGATCAGCTCATAGCCGGTGCCGCCGCCGAACGACAGGTCCAGGCGCAGGCCATCCGGCACCAGGTCCTGGATGCGCAGCAGCTGCGTGCTGCCCTCGGGCAGGGTGACCACGATGTCGTAGAGCATGCCTTCGCCGATGGCCAGCGCATTGCCCTGGGTATGGGCGGCGGTGGAATCGCCGTTGTCCAGCGAACCACCGGCGTACACCACGCTCACCGCAGGCGCCGCCACCTGCTGCAGGGCACGTTCGGTGTCGCCCTGGGTGAAGTTGCTGCCGCCTTCCACGCTGGCGTAGCGGGTGAGCGTGGCCGCGCTCTGCATCGTGGCCGACGCGGCAATGGCGTCCACCACGGTCACCTCGTAGGTGATGACCACCACGTTCGCGCCGCTCAGGTCGTTCGCCGAGCCCGCGCGCCCGGCCAGCAGCGCGCCGCTGGCGGTGCTGTCGATGAACTCGATGCGGTTGCCCACCACGGTGAAATCCACGCCCTGGAGCAGCTGCGTGCCATCACCGCGGTAGACCAGCAGGTTGGCGCTGGCGAGGCTGCCGCCGACGAACTGCACGCCGGCCGGCAGCGCGATGTCGGTGGTCACGTCATACGCGCTGCCACCGCCCAGGTTTTCCAGCGCGGTGGCCAGGCGCAGGCGGTCGCCGCCGTCGATGCCGCTGATGTTGCCATTCACCGCCAGCGCGTCGGTGAGGCTGCCACTGAACGGTGCACCGCCGGTGCCGGGCGCATTCCAGCTGCCCAGCGTGCCGGTGACGGTCCCATGGGTGCTGGACACCACGCCGTGGTACATCAGCAGCGACGGCTCGGCGATGGACTGGATGGTGGCCGCGGCCGCCGACTGCAGGTGGGCCTGGTCGATGGTGGTGGTCTGGTCGCTGGTTCCCAGGATGGTCAGCTGGCGCAGGTCGGCGAACGGCTGATCGCCCACCGTCAGCGTGAACACCACCTCGATGCGGCTGCCTCCCGCGGTCTGGTTCACCTGCCAGTTGCCGAAATCGAAGATCACCGCATTGCCCGGCCCGCTGCGCACGCTCACGCTGGGGTCGGTATTGGTGTTGCCGCCACCGAAGTCCCATTGGCCGCTGGCACCGCCCTGGCTCCAGGCGATGCCGGACACGTTGAACAGGGGCAGTGGCAGGTAGCCGGTCAGCACCATGTTCTCGTAGTCGCCGGTGACCAGGTCGTAGCCCAACCGGAAGGTGACCGTGTCGCCCGGGCGCAGCTCGCCGTTGGGCGGCACCGCGCCGCCGTTGACCCCGATCACCGCCATGTCCACCCGGCTGACCGGCACCGTGCCGGTGATGCTGTCGCCGTCGGTGACCACGAAACCGGTGGTATTGATGCGGTCGGCCAGCACACTGGCTTCCACGCTGGCGTCGTTGCCAACCGGATCGCCCTCGTTGATTTCGCTTTGCGGGTAAGGCGTGGTGTAGGCCTGGGCGATGATGGTGGTGTAGCTGATCAGCACCACCGTGGCGCCCTGCAGCACCCCGTCGTCGGCGATGTCGCCGGCCAGCTGCCCGGGATTGCCGAACAGGTTGCGCAGCGACAGGCCGACGTCGAACACCACCGAGGTGGAGCCGTCGGGGTTGTGGGTGGTCAGCGTCACCAGTGCGATGGTGTAGTCCACCCCGTTCAGCGACACCCGCATGGTCGGGCTGCCGACCAGGGCCTGACCGTCGCCCACCGCGTCGTAGATGACGAAGTTGCCCTGGCCCAGCTGGCTGATGCCGAACAGGTAGTAGTCCGACAGGTTCAGCGTCAGGGTGTAGGTGAAGGCATCGCCCGGGGTCGGGCCGGGAAATCCGACGTCCGAGCTGTACTGCGCCTGCTTGTACAGGGCGATCGATTCGGCCAGGAAGCTGACCGGCTGGCCGGTGCCGGTCAGGTCGATCGCCCCGGCCGGGCCGGCATCGCGCGGATCCAGCGGCACCCACTCGGCACCGGCGGTGGGCGCGGCGATATCGATCTGCACCGGTGCACCGCTGTTGGGGTCGAGGATCGGCGCGCCCGTGGCGTCCGGCTGCGGCACATGGAAGTCCACCACCACGCTGGCCGGGCCGGCGAGGGTGGGCACTTCCACGGTGTAGTGGGCCACGTAGGCGCCGGCGGCGAGCAGGATGCGGATCTCGGACGCGCCGGTCACCACCCTGCCATCGGCCAGAACCAGTCCGGTGACTTCACCGCCCGCCGGCGGCGTGATCGCGGTGACCTTGATGTCCGCTGGCAGGTCCTGTTCCAGCACGACGCCGGTAAGCGTCTGGCCCGGCGCCGGCGTGGCGGTGACGGTGAGCTGGCGGCTGTAGTTCTCGCCGGTCGCGGTCTTGCCTTCGGGCGCATTCACATTCTGGCTCAGCGTGATCACGGTGGGATGCACCTGGATCGCGCTGGTGCCGGCCTGCACCAGGGTGGGGTCGGCCAGTGGATTGTTGAGCGAGTCGTTGCCGTACTGGAAGCCTCCGCGCGCCACGATGCCGAGGTCGGGCGAGCCGTTGCTGGCGGCCGTGTCGGCCAGGTTGCTCATGCGCGCGGTGATCTGCAGCGCGATCGCCGGTTGGTCCGCGCCTACCGATGCATACGGCAGCTCCAGCACCACCAGCTGGTCGCCAGCGCGCAGGCCGAACGCCGCGGCGTTGATCGTGACTGGCTGGCCGTTGGCATCGCGCTGCAGGGGGTGCACGGCACTGCCCGCGGCATCGAAGGTCAGCACGAACGAGGTGACGGCCTGGCCCAGATACGTGGCCGACACGAAACTGGCGCCATCGTCCCCGTCCTTGCCCGTGGCGGGCATGAACAGGTCGATGTACGGCGCGTAGCCCTCCTGGCTGGAGGGATTGGTGAACGTGGCGGTGAATGTGAACGTGTCGCCGATCAGCACATCGCCACCGCCGCCCAGCTGCACCGTAGGCGTCGCGTCGGCAAGCAGGGCACTGTAGCCGGCCAGGATGCCGGCATCGAGGGCGAGGCCGTGCTCGATGCTGCCCACGTGGGTTTCCAGCATCCAGTCGCCGCCGGCGGCGGCAGCCCCGGTATCATCATCGGACGCCGCCACGTCCGCATCGGTCCAGGCGGCCAGGTTCTGCACCAGCCGTTGGCCCTCGACGCCTTCGCCGATCCGGCAGCCGTAGAGCAGGATGTCGGCATCGGCGCTCAGCGCGCCTTTCCACTGCCCCACGCTGGCGGCTACCGACGCATCGTCCGCGCTGACCGTGCGGCTGCCCAGCTGGAAGCTGCCCGGCGCACCGTGGGTGAGGATCTGGATGCTGTCCACGCCACCGGCGTGCTGCAGGGCCTGGGTGATGGCCTGCAGGCCGTCCTCACCGGGACGGATCATCAGCACCTGCACACCGGGGTTGGCGTTGGCGGCCAGCAGCTCGGCACCGGCCAGGCGGCTGTCGATCACCAGCAGATCGCGGGGCGGGGCGGACGCCGGGGCAGGGGCTGTCGCAGCGGGTTCAGCGGCCGCGCGCATGACCGCCTCGGCGCGGGTGGCCTGGGTGGCTTCCCGGTGCGGTGCGTCGGCGGCGGGGTGGTGCGGGTCGGTTGAGGCCGCCGCCGCGCCATCGAACATCAGCCGGGGTTCCAGCGCCATCGCATGCGTGCGTGGGAGCAATGCGCTCGCCGTGTTCGCGCCAGCCATGGGGTCTCCCGTATTGCATGAACAGTGGAGACATCACACCTGCGCACGTGTCCAAACGCATCGGTAAAACTACTGCTTCCGGGCGATCGGGAAGATTCGCAGCGGTGTGCGGTAGCGCGGAAAGTACTTGTACCGGGTGCGTACAACTACTGGGGTAGCGGGCCCGCCAATGCCGGAGACTCAGCGCTCCCCCTCACGGGCAACCGGAGAAGTGCAGTGACCAAGGCAACCAAGACCGCATCGGCCAAGGGCAAAGACGCGGGCGGAAACGCAGGTGAACGGCCCAATATCCTGGTGATCTGGGGCGACGATATCGGCATGTGGAATGTGGGTGCCTACACCCACGGCCTGATGGGGCACACGCCGAACATCGACAGCATCGCCTACGACGGCATGCTGTTCACCGACCACTACGGCCAGCCCAGCTGCACTGCCGGCCGCGCCGCTTTCATCATGGGCCAGATGCCGATCCGTACCGGCATGACCACCATCGGCATTCCCGGCTCCACCCGCGGCATCCAGGCCAGCGACCCGACCCTGGCGGAGGTGCTGAAGTCGGTGGGCTATGCCACCGCACAGTTCGGCAAGAACCATCTCGGCGACCGCAACGAATTCCTGCCGACCGTGCACGGTTTCGACGAATGGTTCGGCAACCTTTACCACCTCAATGCGGAAGAAGAACCGGAAGAGCTGGACTACCCGGGCCAGAAGAATCCGGAATACAGGAAGACGTATGGTCCGCGCGGCGTCCTGCATGCATGGGCGTCGGACAAGGATGACGCCACCACCGATGGCAAATTCGGCCGTGTCGGCAAGCAGAAGATCGAAGACACCGGCCCGCTGACCCGCAAGCGGATGGAAACCTTCGATGCGGAAGTGGTCGACAAGACCCTGGACTGGCTGGACCGGGTGGCCAAGGGCGATAAGCCGTTCTTCTGCTGGTTCAACACCACCGCCATCCACATTCATTCGCACTCGCCGCAGAAGTGGATCCAGAAGGCCGTCGATGAGGGCCGGGCCGAGGAAGACGTGGTGCGTGCCAAGATGCTCGAGCACGACGAGCAGGTTGGCCAGCTGCTGGACAAGCTGCGCGAACTGGGCATCGAAGACAACACCATCGTCATCTACAGCACCGACAACGGCAACGAGATGATGCTGTGGCCCGACGGCGGCTACGCGCCCTTCCGCGGCGAAAAGGGCACCACCTGGGAGGGCGGCGTGCGCGTTCCGCACCTGGTGAAGTGGCCGGCCCGCATTCCTGCAGGCAGTGTGTCCAACGAAATCCAGAACCACGAGGATGTGTACGCGACACTCGCCGCCGCGGCCGGGCTTCCCGATCTGAAGGAAAACCTGCTCAAGGGACACAGCCTCAATGGAACCAGGTACAAGGTCCACCTGGATGGCTACAACAACCTGGACCACTGGACCGGCGAGTCCAAGACCTCCGCCCGAAAGGAGATCTTCTACTACGACGAGACCGATCTGATGGCGGTGCGGGTCAGGAACTGGAAGATGCACATCGGAGTGAAGCGCGAAGGCAGCTGGTGGGACGAGAAGTACTACCCCTCGGTCCCCTATGTGTTCAACCTGCGCATGGACCCGATGGAGAAGATGGATCCGCAGTCGCACGAATGGGGCTACATCGGCCGCAAGTTCTTTGCTGCGAAGATGTGGGCGCCGGCCGCCGGCGGTCCGATCATCGCCGCGCACCTGAAGTCGCTGATGGAGTTCCCGCCCTCGCAGGGCGCCGACACCCTGAGCCTGAAGAAGGCGCTGGAAAAGGCGCAGGAGAAGATGGAGAACCCCACTGCCGCCGGCAACTGAGCCCGTGGAGGAGCGGCAGGGCGCAGGCACGCCCGGCCGCACCAGACGTCCGCGTTCCTGGGGCCGCGATCTCCTCGCCGGCCTCGTGGACGCGGTCGTTGCGCTGCCCGACGGACTGGCCACCGCCGCCTTGGTCGGGGTCAATCCGGTGTCGGGCCTGTACGCCAATGCCATCGGTCCGGTGGTCGGCGGGGCGCTGAGCAGCAGCCAGCGCATGGTCATTGCCACGACCAGCGCCTCGGCCGTCACGGCGGCAGAAGCGCTGTCGAACTACCCGCCGCCGGACCGACCCGGTGCGCTGATGCTGCTGGTCGTGATGACCGGCGCGTTTCTCGTGCTGTTCGGCGTGCTGAAGGCCGGGCGCCTGGTGCGCTTTGTCTCGCATGCGGTGATGACCGGCTTCCTGCTTGGCGTTGCCGTAACCCTGGTGCTGTCCCAGCTGCCCGCGCTGGTGGGCTACACCGCACAGCCGGCCAACACCGGCGCGGCGTGGATCGCGCCACATACCGCCGCCGTCGGCCTTTCTGCGCTGGCGCTCCTGCTGCTGCTCAAACCCACCCGGCTCAGCCTGTGGTCGCCCATCCTGGCGCTGGCACTCCCCACGCTGGCGGCGTTGGCACTGGGCTGGGACGACGTGTCCACCGCTGGCCAGCAGAGCCCCATCCCCCAGGGTTTTCCGCTCCCGCGTGGATTGACGCTCGAGTACCTGGGATTCGAGCTGGTCGGATCGGCCTTCGCCATCGCCGCCGTCGTGACGATACAGGCGGCGGGGGTCAGCCAGAGCCTGGCGGCGGCGCAGGAAGGACCGTCCAATGTGTCCCGCGACATGCTCGCTCAGGGCATCGCGAACGGGGCGAGCGGGCTGCTGTCGGGGATCGCGGTGGGTGGCTCGGTCGGGCAGACGGCATTGAATGTCAACCTGGGCGCGGTCAGCCGGTGGGCCGGCATCAGCGCCGGCCTCTGGCTGCTGGCCTTCCTGTTCCTGGCGCCCGGCATCGTCGGTTTCGCGCCCACCAGCAGCCTGGCCGCATTGATGATCGACGCCGGCATCGGTGCGATCAACTGGCGCGAGGCGCTTTCGATCTGGCGGGTGGGCGGCAGCGCCCGCATCGCCATCTGCGTGACGTTCGCGGCGTGCCTGTTCCTGTCCAGCCCCGCCGCGGTAGGCATGGGCGTGGCGGTCACCCTGATCTCCTTCATCCTGGCGGCAGCCACCGATGTGTCGGTCAGGATGCTGGTGCGACGCCCTGACGGACAGGTGGAAGAACACCCGGCGCCCCGACAGCTGGCCAGCCATCAGGTGGTGGTCCTGGACGTGTGGGGCAGCCTGTTCTTCGCCGGCGCACGCACCCTGCAGGAGGCGCTGCCCGATCCCGCCGGGGCCTCCGCCGCCGCCGTGGTGCTGCGCCTGCGCGGGCACAGCGCAGCCGACGCGACCCTGATCAAGATCCTGGATGATTATGCCCAGCGGCTGGCCGCGAACGCGGGTGCGCTGTACCTGAGCGGCGTGGGTGAGCGGCTTGCCGCGCAGCTCCGGCGCTCAGGCAAGCTGAGGCGGTCCACCCACGTGGCCTTCCTGCGCGCGGATCCTGTCATCGGTGCCTCGACCCAGGCGGCGCTTGACCAGGCCGAACGCTGGGTCATCGACCATCGGGGGGTGGACCCGGATGCCACGGCGGAAGCGCCACGGCATGGCCTTTGAGCATGTCCTCGATGGACGCGCGCGCCTGTTCCCGCTCGGTCGGCGAACACTGATCCAGGATCTCCGCAGCCAGGCGCTCGAACTGCGGCCAGAACTGCGCTGGATGGCGCACATGCGCCAGCCAGTGCGCCATCATGGCGTCCAGCGCGTCCAACCGGTCCTGGATGTCGGGGCGTACGCTCACCCGGGCGGCGCCTCCAGGTCCAGTGCCACCTGGTAGTGGTGGCCGTCGTCGCGGAGTGCCACGCTGAGCCCCGGCTGCAGCACGCCATCCACATGCAGCGTCGCCCGATCCCGTGCATGTCGTGTCACCACGAAGTCGTAGCGGCTGCGACCGAAACGATAACTCAGCTCGAACGACGGCCAGTCATCCGGAAGGCACGGTGCAAGCGACAGCTGATCGCCTTGGCGGCGGATACCCAGCAGGGATTCGACCAGCAGCCGGTACATCCAACCGGCCGACCCGGTATACCAAGTCCAACCGCCGCGGCCCACGTGCGGGGATACCGCATACACATCGGCGGCCAGCACATAGGGTTCCACGCGGTAGGTCTGCACCGCCTCCGGGTCCAGTGCGTGGTTGAGCGGGTTGATCATCGCAGCCAGCTCCCAGGCGCGTTCCGCGTCGCCCTGGTGGGCGAATGCCATGGCCGCCCATACGGCCGCATGGGTGTACTGCCCGCCGTTCTCGCGCACGCCCGGCACGTAGCCGCGAATGTAGCCCGGATCTTCGGTGGTCTTGTCGAAGGGCGGATCGAGCAGCTGGATCAGCTTGGCGTCCTTGCGAACCAGGTGGGTGTAGAGCGAATCCAGCGCCTGTCCGGCGCGCTCGGGCGCGGCAACGCCGGACAGCACCGACCAGCTCTGCGAAATCGAATCGATGCGGCATTCCTCGCTTTCGGTCGAGCCCAGCGGCGTGCCGTTGTCGAACCAGGCGCGGCGATACCACGCCCCATCCCAGGCATGCAGCTCCAGGTTGTGGCGCAGGCGGTCGGCCTGCTCCTGGCACCAGTGCGCGCGGTGTTCATCGCCACGCGCATTGGCCAGCACGATGAAGCGGCGCAGCGTGTCGTGCAGGAAGAAGCCGAGCCACACGCTTTCACCGCGCTGCTGGTCGCCGACGCGGTTCATGCCGTCGTTCCAGTCGCCGCTGCCCATCAACGGCAGCCCGCGTTCGCCCAGCAACTGGCAGCCACGCTCAAGCGCGAGCACACAGTGGGCATACAGCGTGCCGCGCAGGGCAGAGGGGGTGGGCATGTCGTAATACCCTTCCTCTTCCGGCGTGACCGCGCGTCCCTCGATGAAGCCGACCACTTCGTCCAGCACGCCGGCGTCGCCGGTCACTTCCAGGTAGCGGCACGCGCCCTGGGGCAGCCAGAGATAGTCGTCCGAGCAGCGGGTCCGCACGCCACGACCCTGCGGCGGGTGCCACCAGTGCATCACGTCGCCTTCGGCGAACTGATGCGCCGCGCACAGCAGCAGGTGTTCGCGGGCCAAGTCCGGCCGTGCGTGCACCAGCGCCAGCACGTCCTGCAGCTGGTCGCGGAAGCCGAACGCGCCGCCGGACTGGTAATAGCCACTGCGCGCCAGGTAGCGGCTGCCCAGGGTCTGGTAGACCAGCCAGCCGTTGGCGAGCGCATCCAGCGCCGGGTCCGGCGTGCGCACCTGCACGCTGGCCAGCACATGGCGCCAGTAGATGCGCACCGCGTCCAGCGCATCGTTGGCCTCGTGCGCGCCCTGGCGTCCCCGGGCCAACGTCAACGTTTCCTCGCGGTCGCGGCCCGCGCCCAGCCGGAACGTGGTTTCACTGCGCTCCCCCGGCGCCAGCTCCAGCGGCACCTGCAGGGCGGCGCAGGGATCCAGCCCGGCGCCGGCGCGTCCGCCCAGGCGCTCGCGGCGCAGGGCCGCCGGCGCATGCAGGCCGCCATTGCGCCCGAGGAACTCCAGGCGGTCGCAGGTCCAGCCACAGCCTTCGGCATCGGTGTCGAAGAAGGCCATGCGGCCACCGAAATCGGTGTTGTAGGTGTTGCGTGCCAGCAGCGCGCCGGTCTGCGGGTCGCGCTCGGTGACCACGTGCATGCGCGATTTCGGGCGCAGGTCGCCCATCACCCACTCCACGTAGCCAATGGCCGACAGCCGACGGGGCCTGCCCGACAGGTTGTGCAGGCGCAGGACCGAATACTTCAGCGGCGCGTTGACGTCCACGAAGACCCACAGCTCGCTGACGATGCCGTCCTCGTTGTGCTCGTACACCGTGTAGCCGAAGCCGTGGCGCGTGCGGTACGCGCCGGTGCCGCGGCGCGGCAGTGGCATCGGCGACCACACCCGACCGGTGTCTTCGTCACGTACGTAGAACGCCTCGCCACCGGTGTCGGACACCGGGTCGTTGAGCCAGGGCGTCAGCCGGAACTCGTGTGCGTTTTCGAACCAGGTGTAGCCCGGCGCACTCTCGCTGAGCACCGTGCCCAGGCGGGCGTTGGCGATCACATTCGCCCACGGCGCCGGCGTCGGGGCACCTTCGCGCAGTACCACCACGTATTCGCGGCCGTCCTCGCTGAAGCTGCCGGTGCCGTTGTCGAACTGGCCGGCACCGCGATACGGCAGGAACGGCCACGGGTCGTCCACGTCCTCGTCGTGCGCGGGGCCGGGCGGCAGCCCGGGTTCGGGCCCCGGGTCGGCGAGGACCGGCTCGCCGGCGCTCTCCTCCAGCGACAGCGCCAGTTCCTGCACCGCACGCGGCACCAGCGCCGGCACCCGGCGCGCGGGAGGCGTCTGGCGCCCCACCTGCGCCACCAGCGTGCCGTCTTCGTCGCTGATCACCGCCCGTGCCACCGCCTGCAGCAGGATGCGGTCTTCGTGGGTCATGTTCTGCACCGGCCGCACGAAGATGCCGCCGGGGCGGTCGAGCAGGCCGGTTTCCGAACTGGCCGCAACCATGCCCAGGATCTGGTCCTGCAGTTCCTGCCGGTAGCCGGCCTTGCTGTCGTTCCAGATCACCAGATCGGTGTTGAGTCCTTTCTGGCGCCAGTAGGCGTGGGCCTGCACCAGCTGCCGGACCAGTTCCACGTTCTCGGCATCGGTGACCTTGAGCAGCACGATCGGCAGGTCGCCGGAGATCGCGTGGCCCCACAGCCCGGACTGCCCGCGCTGGTTCTGCTGGAGCACCCCGGCGCTGGCGCGCAGCAGCGGGTTGGCATACAGCACGTGGCTGGCCAGGCGCTCGTACAGCTGTGCCTCGGCCTGGGTCGCATTGATCTGCCGGCGCACCACCTGGCTGTGCGTCCAGGCCAGGTCGAACACGCGGTCGGCCAGGCGGCGGTCACGATACTTGTCCAGCAGGACCTCGCAGCCGGCGCGGTCGGCGCCGATGCCATAGACCATGTCCAGCTGCACGGTCTGCTCCGGCTCCAGCACCACCCGCACCCGGATCGCCACGATCGGGTCGAGCACCGAGCCGGCCGTGCCGGAAAGCGCGCTGTCTGCGGTCAACGCCTGCGGCGTCCGCGGCGTATTGCCCCGGCCGAGGAAGCGCGCGCGGTCGGTTTCATAGGAAATCGCCGCCACGTCGGCGTCATGTACGGCGACCAGGTGGAACATCCACGGCGGCACTTCGTCGTGCGACCGCGGCCGCCGCGTGCACAGCACGGCCTGCTTGGCGGCCAGGATCTCGCTCTGCACGAACAGGTTGCTGAAGGCCGGATGCGCGTCGTCGGCAGCGGCCGGTGCCAGCACCACTTCGGCGTAGGTGGTGATCTCCACGGTACGCGGGCGACGGCTGCGATTGGTCAGGCGCAGGCGCCGCAGTTCGATGTCGTCCTCGGCCGAAATGGCCACCTGCAGGTGGCTCTCGCAGCCCAGGTGCGCGCTGCGGAATTCGGCCTTGGCGTCGGAGAAGATCGCCTCGTAGCTGTCCGTCGCCACGCAGGTCGGCTGGTACGCGGCCGACCAGAACTCGCCGCTGTCCACGTCGCGCAGGTAACAGAAGGTGCCCCACGCATCCGTGGTGCCGTCCTCGCGCCAGCGCGTGAGCGACAGGTCGCCGTGGCGGCTGTAGCCGCCGCCGGCATGGGTCAGCATCCCATGGTAGCGGCCATTGGACAGCAGCTGCACTTCCGGGCGCGGACCCCCCGGCTTGCGCAGCACGCGCAGCGCCGTTTCATCCTGGCCCATGGCGGCGTGCTCGCCCAGCGCTTCCACCTCATGCGGGTGGAATACACCGATGCGCGGGATGCGCTCCTGCAGCAGCAGCAAGGTGGCCTGGAATTCGACATCGGCCACGAAGCGGCGCTGCATCGGCTGGTCGCGCAACAGGTAATCCAGCGACAGCAGTCCCATGCCCTGGTGGTGGGCCATGAACGATCGCAACAGCACGTGATCCTGGCCCGGCGGCACCCGCGCCGGGGTGTAGTCGATCGCCTCGTACATGCCAAAACGCCCGGCGAACCCCAGGGCTTCCAGCGCCTGCAGGTTCTGGCAGGCCGCTTCCGGGGCCACCATCAGCGCCATCATGCTGGCGTAGGGCGCGATGACCCGATCCTGGCCCAGGCCGCGCTTCAACCCCAGTCCCGGCACGCCGAACGCGCGGTACTGGTAATTCAGACGTGCATCGACGGCGTTGTAACCGGACTCGGACACCCCCCATGGCAGGTTCAGGGTGCGGCCGTACACGATCTGCGCTTCCACCGCATGTCGCGCGGTCTGGTCGAGCAGGGTGTCGGGGAAGCTGGGCATCACTAGCTGCGGCATGAGGTACTCGAACATCGAGCCACTCCAGGACAGCAGCGTCGGCGTGCCGTTGACCTCGGTGAGCAGCCGGCCCAGCGCAAACCAGCTCTCCTGCGCCAGCTCGCCCTGGGCGATGGCCACGAACGCGCACAGCCGCGCTTCGGACGCCAGCAGGTCGTAGAAACTGTTGTCGAGGCGGTGGTCGTCCACGTTGTAGCCGATCGAGAGCAGGTTGCGCGAGCGGTAGAACAGGAACCCGTACTCCATCAGCGAGAACTGCCCGGCACGGTGCGCCAGCGCCTGCAGCTGCTCGATGCGAGCGCGTGCCTCGTCGCCGGCAGGCCCGGACAGGGCGGCCAGCTGGCGCAGGCTGGGTATCGGCGCATTTGCATCGGCGCGGGCCTCGGCCGGAATCGCGTCGAGTGCGGCCGTGGCGGCATGACATTCCGCGCCGAAGAGGGCCGGCCAGTGCAGCTCGCCTTCCCCAGGCGATGCCGGCGCCGGCCATTGCGCCAGCAGGGCGTCGGCCCGTGCGGCCAGTTCCTGCAGCCGCACAAGCGTCGGCGCGATCCCGACCGGAAGGTCTTCGCGTATCGATGCCAGCTGCTGGCGGAGCTGGTTGAGCGCCTCGGCGAGCTGGGTGTCGGCGGCTTGAAGGCGTTGACGTTCCTCCTCCACCACGCCCAGGGTATCGGCCAGGCCATCGAAGGTGTGCGGCGACAGCACCGGCGCATCCACCAGCGCCAGCAGGCCCTGGCGCAACGTCAGCAGATGGCCGGCGAGGTTGCCGCTGTCCACCGTGGAGACGTAGCGCGGCGGCAGCGGCGCGAGGGTTTCGGTGTCGTACCAGTTAAGGAAGTGGCCGCGATGGCGTGGCAGCTGGTCCAGCGTGCCGAACGCCAGCGCGGTGCGTTCGGCCACCTCGCCCTGCTGGAGATAGCCGAAGTCCCATGCCGACAGGTTGGCCAACAGGGACAGGCCGATGTTGGTCGGCGAGGTGCGCCGTGCCACCACCAGGGCCGGATGCTCCTGGATGTTGTCCGGTGGCAGCCAATGATCCTGTTCGCGCACCCAGGCCTGGAAGAACGACCAGGTGCGTCGCGCCAACCGGCCCAGGAACGCCCGCTGCGTGTCCGACAGTTCGGCCACGATCGCGGCCGGCGGCCGGCCCAGCCACGCCATCAAGGCGGGCGCGAAGGTCCACGCCAGCAGGAAGGGCAGGGCGATGGGCAGCGCCTGCGGACGCAGGCTGGCCACCACGGCCACCAGCGCAAGCGCCAGCAGCGACCCCGGTGCCATGACCCGCCACTCCGCGCCGCGATCACCCCCGAGGCGGCGCTCCACTTCACTGGAGGGATTCCATTGCAGCAGGTGGCGGCGGGTGACGGCCATGCGCCAGAGCGTGCGCAGCACCGCGCCCGCGGCCAGCAGCGCTTCATAGGGCAGGCAGGCGATCTGCGTGGCGGCGCGCAGCAACGACTGCAGCGTTCCGCGCCCCACCTTGATGTAGTGCGCTTCCAGCGGCGTGTCGTCCGGAACGCTCAGTGCGTCGCGCAGCATGCCGATCAACGGCGGCGCGAACCACAGCGCCAGCACCCAGCCGGTCCAGGCCACCGGCGTGTCGGCCCACAGCCAGCCCGCTGCCAGCAAGGCAAGCGCGGCCACCGGCACCAGGCTGCGGCGCAGGTTGTCCAGCAACTTGCCGCGGGACAACAGGCTGAGGCGGTTGCGCTCCCACCCCGACCCCGCGCGCGGCGTCCACGGCAGCAACCACGGCAACAGCTGCCAGTCGCCGCGGATCCAGCGCGCACGGCGCTTGGCGTCGGCGACGTAGCGCTCGGGATAGTCTTCATACAGGCGCACGTCGCTGACCAGCCCGGCGCGCGCATAACAGCCTTCCAGCAGGTCGTGGCTGAGGATGCGGTTTTCGGGCAGGCGACCTTCCAGGGCATGCTCGAAGGCCTCCACGTCATAGATGCCCTTGCCCACGAACGAGCCTTCGTCGAACAGGTCCTGGTAGACGTCCGACACCATCCGCGTGTACGGGTCGATGCCGGGCTCGCTGCCAAACATGCGTGCAAACCGCGAGGTACGGCGCCGGCCCAGGCTGGTGCCCACGCTGGGCTGCAGGATGCCGTAGCCCTCCACCACGCGTTGCAGCGCAGGATCGAAGCGCGGGCGGTTGAGCGGGTGGGCCAGCGTCGCCACGAACGCACGGGCTGCGTCCCGTGGCAACTGCGTGTCCGAATCCAGGGTGATGACGAAGCGGACGCCGACCAGCGTCGCCGCATCGCCGACAACCCGCATGAACGCGGCGGCATCACCATGCCGGAGCAGGGCATTGAGCGCTGCCAGCTTGCCGCGCTTGCGCTCATGGCCCATCCAGACCCCTTCGCCGGGATTCCACTGGCGGGGCCGGTGCAGCAGGTAGAAGCGATCGCCGTGCCCGGACGCGTAGCGCTGGTTCAGGCCTTCGATCTGCTGCACCGCGTGCGCGAGCAGGGCGTCGTCATTCGGCGCCTGCGCGTCGGCCGCGTCCAGGAAGTCGGTCAGCAGCACGAAGCGCAGCTGCGGGTCGCGGTTCGCCAGGAAACGGACCTCAAGCGCTTCGACCAGAACGTCGATGCCGTCGGTGCTGGACAGCATCGACGGCACCGCCACCACCGTAGCGCAGGCGGGGGGAATGCCTTCGCTGAAATCGAGTTTGGGCAAGGGGCGCGGCGCGACCAGGATCGTCGCCGTCCAGTTCACGAGCACGATGCCCAGCTCACTGAACACCAGCAGTGCCAGCAGCGCGGCCAGCCAGACCGGCACCGCGCCGGTGCCGGTGGCCAGCAGGCCGGCAGTGGCCAGTGCCGCCAGCACGGTGATCGGCAGCAGGTACAGCGGCAACGGCACGCGATGCGCCAGGCGCGTCGCCTTGCGGTGGCGTGGCGCTGCGTCGGCCACCGCCTCCACGGTGGCGAGCAGGCCTTCGCCGACCAGCCAGTAGCCTACATGTGCGCGCGGACCGTCGGCGGGGAGGGCAGCACGCGCCAGCTCCAGCGCGATGGTGGCCACCCGCTCCTCGGCGATGCGGCTGCCACGCGCGATTTTCTCCACCACATGGCGGTAGGCGTCACGGGTGCCGAAATCCATCTGTGCATAGACGGCCAGCGGATCTTCGCGCAGGCGCTGCTCGACCACGCTCATGTCTTCGACGAAGGTGCGCCAGTCCATGGTGGACAGGAAACGCAGGCTGCCGATGCTGTTGCTGATGGAGACCTGATCGGCCGCCTGTTGCTGCCCCTCGGCGGCCACCAGGTCTTCGATCCGCTGCCCGGCCGCCGCGGCCCACTGCTCCAGCCAGGCCACGGGCATTGCCCATGCACCGCCGCGCCCCTGCAGCGAGCGGGTCAGCTCGGCAATGAACGCGCCGGTCAGGGGCGGCTCGGAGCGCGCCATGTCGGCCACCACCAGGACCACATCGGTCGGCGTGTCCGACGCCGCACGATTGAGCTGCTCCGCCCACTCCGAGGCCAGGCGACGATCGGTTCCATCGCGCATGACCCGTGCGGCCATGCGCCGCAGATTCTCCAGCAGGGCCAGGCGCAGCATGATCGGCACCGCCCACAATTCACCCAGGCTCAACGGCGCCAGCGACTGGTACGCGGCGATGAACCGGCCCAGCGTATCGCCGTCGATGCGGCCATCGCCGTGCGCGATCGCCTGCATGGACAGCTCATACACGCGCGGCAGCCCGGCCGAGGGGCCCGACGCCAGCGACGGCAGCTGGCGGCTGTAGCCGCGGGGCAGGTGGCGTCGCGCGGTCTGGATCTGTTCTTCGATGAGGTAGTAGTTGTCCAGCAGCCATTCGCCGGCCGGCGTCACCGGGCGCTGTTCGCGCACCACGCTGCTGAGCAGGGTATTGGCGTCCTCCAACACCCGTTCGTTGGCCTGCAGGCGTTCGAGCAGGCGCTCCGGGCTGGGCCGCATCCGCACGCGGTGCTGCCGCGCCAACGCCCTGCCATACACCTCCATCTGCTCAACGCTGTACAGCGCGGCACGCAGTGGCCCTTCCGTGGCCTCGACCGCCGGAGGCGATGCCTGGCGTTCGCGCCAACGCCAACGCACGAGACGACGCAGACGCAACCAGCGGCCAAAGAGACGACGAAGGTGGGGCATAAGGTACCGGGGGGAAGGGGCAGGGTCGCCTCCGGCATCGTTGCATTTGGGGGGCAGTGGGTTCTGTGAAGGCCGGGTCAACCGGCGCGGTACCGGACTTCACCATGTGGGAACCGGCGGGGGGCGAAGCTCCTTCATCCGCGTGTTTCCCCACGAAAAAGGTTCTCAATGTCCAGCAAGCAACTCACCACGATCAACCCACTGACCGAAGAGGTGATCGCCACCTATGCGTACATGTCAGACGACGAAGCCGCCGCCGTCGTCGCCGCCAGCCATGAGGCCTTCCTGGTATGGCGCCTGCGTTCCCTGGACGAGCGCGCGAAAGTCGTTGGCGACATCGCCAAGGCACTGCGCGAGCGCAAGGAGGAATTCGCCCAGCTGATGACCCGCGAGGTCGGCAAGCTCATCGAAGACAGCCGCACCGAAGTGGAGCTGTGTGCCGCCATCTGCGACTACACCGCCAAGCAAGGGCCTGCCGCATTGGCCGACGAGGAGCGCGATGTTGAGGGCGCCACCGGCATCGTCACCCATTCGCCAATCGGCGTGGTGTACGGCATCCAGCCCTGGAACTTCCCGGCCTACCAGGCCATCCGCTACTCCATCGCCAGCCTGATGGCTGGCAACGGCGTGCTGCTCAAGCATGCGGAGAGCTGCACCGGCAGCGGTCTGCTGCTTCGTGACATCTACGAAAGTGCCGGCCTGCCCAAGGGCTTGTTCGGCGTCCTGTTGATCACCCATGACCAGTCCAACGCCATCGTGGAAAACGACCTGGTCCGGGCGGTCACGCTGACCGGCAGCGAGGCGGCCGGTCGCACCGTGGCTGCGAAGGCCGGCGCAGCGCTCAAGAAGACGGTGCTGGAGCTGGGCTCCAACGACGCTTACCTGGTGCTGGACGATGCCGACCTCGACCTTGCGGTGGAGACCTGCGTCAAGGGCCGCCTGTTCAACAACGGGCAGACCTGCGTCAATGCCAAACGCTTTATCGTGACGCAGAAGAACTACGACGCCTTCGTAGCAGCCTACGCCAGCAAGTTCGAAGCCATCAAGATGGGCGACCCGAACAACGCCGATACCCAGCTGGGCCCACTGGTCTCAGAGGCGCAGCGTGACAAGCTGCACGAGCAGGTAACAAAGAGTGTCTCGCAGGGTGCCAGCCTGCTGGTGGGCGGTGAGGTCCCCGACCGTACCGGCTGGTTCTATCCCGCGACCGTGCTGGCCGATGTGTCACCGGGGCAGGTGGCTTATGAGGACGAGTTGTTTGGCCCTGCGGCCGCCATCATCCGCGCCAAGGACGATGACGATGCGCTGCGCATCGCCAACGACAGCCGCTACGGCCTGGGTGGCGGCATCTTCAGCCGCGACGTGAAGCGCGCCCGCGAGCTGGCCACCAGGTACTTTGATACCGGGATGGTCTTCATCAACACCTTCGACGTTGCCTCTCCGTCGCTGCCCTTCGGCGGGGTGAAGGCGTCGGGCTACGGCCGCGAGCACGGCCCGGAAGGCCTCAAGGAATTCGTGAACGTGAAGTCCATCAAGATTCCCGCGGCGACCTGACGCGCGGCATTGGCTCCAACTGGGTGGGGGGCGCGTCGCACCCCGCCCACGCCAACCCCAAGGGCGATCCGCTCAGCGTTGATTGGCGCCTTGGCCGTACGCACCAAAGCGTATCTGGACACTGCCATCAACGACATTGACTACGCCGATCTCGTTGGGCCCGAACTCAACGATGGCCGGCCAGGAGTGGCGGAAGCCGAGCGGCCAGGCAGGCGGCGTGACCGTCGTCCACGTGGTTCCACCGTCCTCGCTCGCGCTGACCTGGTTGAAGCAGGAGGTCACGAACATCGTGCCGCCGGTGGTGGTCATCACGTGGGGACCGCAGCGCTGGTCCGCCATCGGCGTCCCAAGTCCCGCAGGCCAGGTGCGGCCATCCGGCGAGGTCTTGTAGGAGACGGGACACTGCGGATCGTCGCCGCAGGTTTCCAGCACCACCAGGAAGCCGCCATCCGGGCGACGCGCCATCACCGGCATGCCCGGGCGCAGCTTTCCGCCGCCGGGTTGGCTGGCGATCGTTACTGCCGGACTCCAGGTCCGGCCTCCGTCGCTGGACAGCTGCTGCGATACCACCTGGTTGAAGGAAGGGGTCTCGTCGGCCCGGGTTTCATCGGCGTACACCACCGACAATGTGCCATCATCCAGACGGGTGAACACCGGCTCCCATACGCCGCGGTCCTTGCGTCCGGCCGGATTTTCGTTACGCGTGATGGTGCTCAGGAAACGCCAGTGCTTGCCCTGGTCGTCACTGGCATACACGTTCAGCCGGTAGGACACCCCATCGATCAGCGACCGCATCGCCAGCAGCACGCGGCCATCGGGCAGGACGAACAGCTCGCCGTTGTCGAGTTTGCGCTTGGACTCTGCCACGCGCGACAGCGGCGTCCAGGTCCGGGCGTTGTCGCTGCTCACCGACAGCTGCAGCGTGGTGGTGTCGCCGCCGGGATACCGCGTGGTCACCGCCAGCCAGCGGCCGTCTGGCAGGCGTGCCAGCCGGCCCCAGCCGGCCTTGGCCGCATCCACGGTGGCGGTGCCCGTCCAGGTGACGTCGGTGGCCATGGCGGGAGCCGCAGCGGCGAGCAGGAGCGCGAGCATGGCCGCACGGAGGAAAAGGGTCGGCTGCATGGTCATCACCAGTAGGTTGCGTACAGAGCGACCAGGATCGCCAACACGGCCAGCGAAGCCGCATTGAACGAGGGTGCGGTGGCGTACACCACATCATCGGTGCGGATGCGGTCACGGTCTCCGGTGGCACGGGTGGCCAGCGAAATGCCCACGGCCAGTGCCAACGTCACCAGGAAGACCACGCCCATCCGGTCCATGAACGGCAACGACGGCCACAGCAGCTTGAACGCCAGCGAGAGCACGAACGAGCCCACCGCGGCGGCCAGTGCACCGGCTTCATTGGAGCGCTTCCAGAACAGGCCCAGCAGGAAGATCACCACGATGCCCGGGGTGAAGAAGCCGGTGAACTCCTGGATGTACTGGAAGCCCTGGTCGAACCCACCCAGCAGCGGGCGGGCGGTCAGCACCGCCACGATGATGGCCACCGATGCCGCGATCCGGCCCACGCGCACCAGCCGGGCCTGCGATGCATCGGGCGCGCGCTTGGCATAGAAATCCAGGGTGAAGATGGTCGCCACCGAATTGATCTTCGAGGCCAGCGACGCCACGATTGCCGCCACCAGCGCCGCGAACACCAGCCCCAGGATGCCGCTGGGCAGCAGCGCCAGCATGGTCGGGTAGGCCGCGTCCGGCCGCTCCAGGCCCGGGGCCAGCATCACCGCGGCAATGCCGGGCAGCACCACGATGGCCGGGATCAGCAGCTTCAGGAACGCGGCAAACACCACGCCCTTCTGCGCCTCGCGCAGGTTCTTCGCGGCCAGCGCCCGCTGGATGATGTACTGGTTGAAGCCCCAGTAGCTGAGGTTGGCGATCCACATGCCGCCCAGCAGCACCGACAAGCCCGGCAGGTCCTTGTAGAACGGGTTGTCCTTGCTGAGGATCATCTCGAACCGCTCCGGATGCTGCTGCCAGAGCTGCATGAAGCCATCGCTGACGCTGCCGTCGCCGATTCTGCTCAGGGTGATCACGGTGACCAGCAGGCCCCCCAGCACCAGCAGGCACACCTGCACGATATCGGTCAGCGCCACCGCCTTCAGGCCGCCGTACAGCTGGTAGGCCAGCGCGAAGGCGCCCAGCAGCACCAGCGCCACATCCTGGTTCAGCCCGGCCACGCCGGCAATGGCGATCGAACCCAGCCACAGGATCGAGGTGAGGTTGACGAACACGTACAGGCCCAGCCAGAACACCGCCATGACCGTGCGGATCCGGTTGCCATACCGCTCCTGCAGGAACTGCGGCATGGTGGTGATGCCGTTGCGCAGGAAGATGGGCAGGAACCACTTGCCCACGATCAGCAGCGTGATCGCCGCCATCCACTCATACGACGCGATGGCCAGGCCGATGGCATAGCCCGAGCCGGACATGCCGATGATCTGTTCGGCCGAAATGTTGGCGGCGATCAGCGAGGCGCCAATGGCCCACCACGGCAGGCTGCGGCTGGCCAGGAAGTAATCCTGCGCCGATTTCTGCTGGCCGGCCTTCTCGCGCGACACCCACTGCGCAAGGATGAAGATGCCCGCCAGGTAGGCCAGCACGATGCTGATATCAAGGGTGGAAAGGCTCATGGAATCTCCGCGGAAGTCCCACGCGGTGCGCGGGGCGGCAAGCTGTTGGGGTCGCCGGCGAACCGGGCTTCGGGTAGGCCGGCGAACCCGGCGTCATCGAGGGAAAGCAGGTGGCCTGCAAGCGGGTCCTGTGCACGGGCCGCGGCATCCATGCCGTCATGCGCGCTGGTGATGAACAGCGTGCGGTGGGCAGGGCCGCCGAAGGCAGGGCGGGTGGGCTGGCTGACCGGCGTGGCAATGGCGCGGTCCTCGGTGCCGTCCGGCAGGTAACGCACCACCCGGGCATCGCCCCAGCGGGCATTCCAGAGACCGCCGTCCGCGTCGACCGCGCTGCCGTCGGGCTCGCCGGGTTCGGCCTGCAGGTCCACCAACAAGTGGGCCGGCCCGAGGGTGTCGCCGTAATCGCAGCGCAGGATCTGCTTCTGCAGCGAGTCACAGAAGTACATCGTGTCGCCAGATGGGCTGAAGGCGATGCTGTTGGAAATGGCGACGGTGGGTAGCGGCAGAATCTCCAGCGTCAGGTCTGCGTTGAGGCGCAGGAAGGGCGCTACTGCCTGCTTCGGGCCTTCAGCAGGTTCATGCAGCAGGCCAAATACAAATCGCCCTTGACGGTCGCATGCCCCATCGTTCGCTCGCAATTCCGGTAGCGCCGGCCGTTGGCCGGCTCCGCAGGGTGCCAGAGACCCCGACGGCCGGCCAACGGCCGGCGCTACCGTGTCTGCGAGGTCGCGGAATTCGTTGCGCTCGGGATGGAAGAACGCCAGCCGGGAAGCCAGCGCCAACAACAGCCAGCCATCGGCCTCGCACAGCGCCATCGCGGCCAGCCGCTCCGGCATCGGCCAGCGCGCAATCGCCCCATCCTGCGGGCGGTAGCGCCACAGCTGCGACTGCTGGATGTCGGTCCAGTACACCACCTGCTCGCGGTCGCACCACAGCACGCCTTCGCCCAGTGTGTTGCCCGCCGGCACCGCCACGCGCACCGGGCCGGTCACACCCAGCCCCCGTCCACGATGAAGTCCTGGCCGGTGCACATGCGGCTGTCATCGGCGGCCAGGAATAGGGCCGCACGGGCCAGGTCATCCGCACGCAGGTAGCCCGGCAGGCACTGCGACCGCCGCAGCTGCGCCTCGCCCTCGGCATCCAGCCACAGCCGCTGCTGCTTCTCGGTGATCACCCAGCCGGGCACCAGTGCGTTGATGCGGATCCGGTCGTGGCCCAGTTCGCGGGCCAGCCCGTTGACCAGCCCGTGCACCGCCGATTTGGCCATGGCATACAACGGGTAGCCGCTGTTCTTTATCATCCAGCCGGTGGAGCCCAGGCAGATGATCGAGCCTCCGCCCAACGCGCGCATGTCCGGCGCCACGGCCTGGATCGCGAAGTACTGGTGGCGAAGGTTCACCGCCACGCTGCGTTCGAAATCCGCCACGCCGGTATCGGCCAACGCATGGCGCGCATCGTTGGCTGCGTTGTTGACCAGCACCGAGAACGGTCCGACCCGTTCACGCGCTTCAACGATGGTCGCCTGGAAGGCGGCGATGTCGGTGATGTCGCAGCGCAGATAGCGCGGCAATGGTTCAACGTCGTGCAGGCTGTCCAGCAAGGCCTGCGCACCACCGTCGTCGATGTCCAGGAACACCACCTTTGCACCTTGCCGGGCGAAGTGTTCGACGAAGGCAGCGCCGATACCGGTAGCGCCTCCGGTGATCAGCACCGCGCGACCATCCAGACTGGGGTAACGGGTCATCGGCATCACCACTCGGCCACGCTGCCATCGGCATGGCGCCAGATGGGGTTCCGCCAGCGGTGGCCTTCGGCGGCGCGTTCGTCCACGTAGGCCTGGTTGATCTCGATGCCCAGCCCGGGGCCATCCGGAATCCTGACGAAGCCTTCCTTGTAGTCGAACGGCGAGCGGTCCACCAGGTAATCCAGCAGGTCGTTGCTGGCGTTGTAGTGGATGCCCAGGCTCTGTTCCTGGATGAAGGCGTTGTAGCAGACCGCATCCAGCTGCAGGTTGGCGGCCAAGGCAATCGGGCCCAGCGGGCAGTGCAGGGCGATGGCTACGTCGTAGGCCTCGGCCATGGCCGCGATCTTGCGGGTTTCGGTGATGCCACCGGAATGCGAAGGATCGGGCTGCAGGATGTCCACACCGCCTGTCTGCAGGACCCGCTTGAAATCGAACCGGGAATACAGGCGTTCACCCAGGGCGATCGGGGCGGGGGAGAGGGCCGCCAGTTCCGGAATCGCTTCAAGGTGTTCGGACAACACCGGTTCTTCGATGAACATCAACCCGAACGGGGTCAATTCACGCATCAACACCTTCGCCATCGGCTTGTGCACGCGGCCGTGGAAGTCCACGGCCAGGCCGATGTCGGGGCCCACCGCGTCGCGCACCGCCTGCACGTTTTCCAGCACCCGCGTGACCTTGTCGTGGGTGTCCACGATCTGCATTTCTTCGGTGCCATTCATCTTCACCGCGGTAAACCCGCGGGCTACTGCTTCGCTGGCCGCACGTGCGGTATCGGCCGGGCGATCACCGCCGATCCACGAATACACGCGGATGCGGTCGCGCACCGGCCCGCCCAGCAGCGCATGCACCGGCACGCCCAGCGCCTTGCCGTGGATGTCCCACAGCGCCTGGTCGATGCCGGCCAGTGCGCTCATCAGGATCGGGCCGCCACGGTAGAAACCGCCACGATAAAGCACGTTCCAGTGGTCTTCGATGTGCCGGGGATCCTTGCCGATCAGGTAATCGGAAAGCTCTTCCACCGCGGCGGCCACGGTATGCGCGCGGCCCTCCACGATGGGCTCGCCCCAGCCGACGATGCCGGCGTCGGTCTCGATGCGGACAAACAGCCAGCGCGGGGGCACCAGATAGGAGGTGATGGCAGTGATCTTCATGCGTGGGGGTCCGTATTGGTGCTGTTCCAGGCGTCGATGAACGCGCGCGCACGGCGCGCCACTTCTGCGGGTGGGGTCTTGGGGGCGTACAGGGCCGAGCCGATGCCGAACCCGGCCGCGCCGGCGCTGCGGTAGGCCGCCATGCGTTCGGGGGTGATGCCGCCCACGGGCAGCAGCGCGGTGCCGGCCGGCAGCACGCTGGACCAGGCTTTCAACACTGGTGGCGGCAGCTGCTCGGCGGGGAACAGCTTCAATGCATCGGCACCGGCACGCAGCGCGGCGAATGCCTCGGTGGGCGTCGCCACGCCGGGGGTGCAGCGCAGGCCCTTGGCGTGGGCGGCGGCGATGACCTCCACATCCGCATGCGGCATCACGATGATGCGGCCGCCGGCGTTGGCCACCTCCTCCACCTGGGCGGTGGTGAGCACGGTGCCCGCGCCGATCAGGCAGCGGTCGCCGAGTTGTCTGGCCAGCAGCGCGATGCTCTCCAGCGGCTGTGGCGAGTTCAGCGGTACTTCCAGGATATGGAATCCGGCATCGGCCAGTGCGGCACCGATGGCTGGGGCCTCCTGCGGGGTGAGCCCGCGCAGGATGGCAACCAAGGGGAGGGGTTGCATCCAGGCGGTACTCATGCGGAATCCTTCAGCGAGGGGGTTTGCGAGGGGTGCGGATTCCCTTCAGGTTGGCCCGGGAATCGGCAATCATGTCCAGCATGGCCGCGCGCGCCGCGTCCGGCTGCTTCAGCCGGATTGCGTCGTACACGTCGAAGTGGCGCGGCAGCGAATACTTGAAGTCCTTGGCGGTCTGCGCCGAGAGCAGGAAGAACGTGCCCAGCGCGGCGTCGATCACCGAGAACAGCGAGCCCAGCAGCTCGTTGTTGGTGGCCTCCAGCACACTTTCGTGGAAGCTCAGATCCGCCTTGGCCCACGCGTCCTGGTCGGTCGCGTCGGCCATCGCCTGGTACGCGGCCTTGATCTTCGCCAGCTGCGCGGGCGAACGCCGCTGCGCGGCCGAGGCGGCCGCCGCAGGTTCGATCACTTCGCGCATTTCCACCAGCTTGTCCACGAAGTCCTGGGTGGGCATCAGCGCGCAGCGCCAGGCCAGGATGTCGCTGTCCAGCTGCTTCCAGAACCGTGGTTCGCGCACCCGCGACCCGGTTTTCTGCCTGGTTTCGATCAGCCCCTTGGAGCCGAGCACCTTCAGCCCCTCGCGAAGCGCCGAGCGGCTTACCGACAAGGTCTGCGCCAACAGCTCTTCCTTGGGCAGGTAGTCGCCCGGCTTGATCGTGCCGCTGATGATGCGCTGGCCGATCTCCTGGGTGACTTGGTCGTGGAGGTTGCGTACCTCGATCCGTTTCACAGGCGCCCCTTTGGCTTGGTGCTCCGCAGACTGCGGCCACTCCTATTATCCGACAAAAGGATGGCATAAAGGGGACGTGCATCGACATGGGGGAGGTCATCATCAGAGCTTGAACCGGAAGCCCATGCCCACGGTCTTGTCCTGGTAGCGGATGTCGCGCGGGCGGGTATCGCCGCTGCCCCAGAACTGGTGCAGGTTGTTGCCCAGCAGGTTGGTGGCCGAGAACACCACGGTGGCACGCGGGGTCACGTCATAGCTGATCGAGAAGTCCAGCGAGCTGGCCGGCTCCACCTGGTCTTCGGTACCGGCCACGGTGGGCTGGGTGAAGAAGTCGATGTAGCGGCTGCGGTAGCCATAGGCCAGGCGCGCGGACAGCCCGAAGTTCTCGTAGAACAGCACGGCGTTGTAGTTGTTCTTGGACACGTTCTGCAGCGGGCGGGAAATGACCGGGCCGCCGATGAACTCCGGGGATTTCGTGTCGCCGTCGATGTAGGTGTAGTTCAACTGCGCGCCCAGACCCGCCCAGGCCCCGGGCAGGAAATCGAAGGTCTGCTGGTAGGCCAGCTCCACGCCCTGCAGATGGCCGCTGCCGGCGCTCTGCGGCGAGGACAGCTCGTAGTCTTCGCCGGCGATGACCACGTTGGTGATGTAGTTCTGGATGTAGCCGTCGATATCGCGGTAGAACACCCCGGCGCTGGCGTAGCCCACCGGCGAGAAGTACCACTCCAGCGACAGATCGTAGTTGGTCGACTCGATCGGGCTCAGGTCCGGGTTGCCACTACTGGCCGCGCCGGCACGATTCACCGTGCCCGGGTTGAGCGAGATAGACGGGTTCAGCGCGCCGAAGTCCGGGTAGCTCAACGTCTTGGCGGCCAGCAGGCGCAGCTGCCAGTCGTCGTTGAAGTGCAGGTTCATGCTCGCATTGGGCAGGGTGTTGGTGTCCTGCGTGTTGCGGGTGATGGCGCTGTACACGCCGGTGCTGGCATCGAAGGAGAAGGCATTGAGCTCACGCTTGATCTTCTCCGCACGCACGCCCACCAAGCCGTCCACACGCAGGCCGAACACATCGAAATCGTACTTGGCCTGCAGGTAGCCGGCCGACTTGCGTTCTTCGATGTCGAAGAAGCGGCCGGGGTTTTCCGCCGCCAACCCATCGGGCAGGCCGTAGAAGTTGCGCAGCGCGTCGGCGTTGCCGATCAGGTAGTCGTAGCACGGGGTCAGGAAGGACTGGCTGAGCGCCGAATTGCCACGCTTGCTGCAGAAGAAGCTGCTGGCCGGGAACAGCCCCACCACCTGGTTGTCCGGGTTCGGGTTGGCGGTGATGTTGCCGGTGCCCGCGCCGCCCGGCGGCGGGGTGCTGATTTCCACGCTGCCCTTGGCGCTGGCGGTACGGTCGGCGTAGCGCAGCCCGAACTGCAGGAAGGCGATGGGGCCGTCGAGGAAATCGAACTTGCCATCGCCGCGCCAGCTGTTTTCTTCACCGCGCGATTCGCCCCAGGTCTGGAACAGTCCATTGAGATAGAAGCGCGACGGATCCATGGCCGGGTTGCCGGCCAGGTACCAGTTCTGGTGCTTGCCCGCCGTGCCATCCCACACGGTGGTGATCGGCCCGTTCATGAAGGTATCGATGATGAAGTTCTCATCCCGATAGTAGCCGGAGGTGCGGGTCACTTCGGTGGAGAGGTGCAGCTGGTCGCCGTTCCACTTGAAGCCCAGCGCGTTCTGGATGTCCTGGCCGCGCTGCTTGTGCGCCTGGGTGCTGCTGGCGGCATAGGTGTCGCCGGTCCAGGAGCCGCTGGTGGCATCGCAGATGGTCTGCCCGGCCAGCGGGCCCTCCAGCTGGTTGGCGTAGCAGTTGTTGCCCACCTGCAGCCCCGTGGGCGGGACCACTCCGACCGGGAAGCTGAAGAGGAAGGCCTGGTCGTAGTCGTCGCGCACGTAGTCGTACAGCCCTTCGACATAGACCTCGGTGTTCTCGGTGGGCTTCCACTGCAGCGCATAGTTGAACGAACTACGCTTGCGGTCGCCGTGGTTGTAATTGGTGCCCCAGCCGTTCGGCGCGGCGATCAGGTTGCCGTCGTCGGTGCGCATGGGCGTGCCGTCCGGGTTCTCGAGCACCTTCGGGAAATCGCCCCACACGGCATCGTAGGCGTAGCGCTTGCCGATGTAGCCGAAGTTGACCATCGCACCGATCTCACCGGCATCGGTATCCCAGCGGTTGCTCAACAGCAGGCTGGCGTTGGGGTCGATGTCGCCGGTGTATTTGCTGTGCGTGCCGGTCACGGTGCCGGCAATCTCGGCGCCGTCGAAGTCCAGCGGGCGGCGCAGCTGGATGTCCACCAGGCCGGCGATGCCGCCCAGCGGCAGGCTGGCCTCGCTGCTCTTGTATACGTTCAGGCTCTTGATCGCGGTGGCCGGCAGGTTCTGGAAGGCATAGCCGCGGCCGGAGCTGCTGAAGATCTCGCGGCCGTTGAGCGTGCTGATCACGTTGGGCAGGCCGCGGATCACCACACCGGTGGTTTCACCCTGGTTGCCCTGCGCGATCTGCACACCGGTCACGCGCTGCAGCGCATCGGCCACGCTGTTGTCGGGCAGCTTGCCGATGTCTTCGGCCACCACCGAATCCACCACCATCGCCGCTTCCTGCTTGATCGTCTGCGCGGTCTGCAGGCTCTGGCGCAGGGCGGTCACGGTGACCGTATCGAGATCGACGGCGGTCGGTTGCGCCGCCGGGTCGGGGGTGGCCGCACCGGCATCCTGCGCCTGCGCCAGGGCGGGCAGGGCAAGGGCGGACAGGATGGCCAGGGAAAGCAGGGTGCGGGAAGAACGACGGTTCATGGCGGTATCTCCGGATTCCGGAAAGCGAGCGCGGTGGGTGGCCCGCCATCAGGCGATGGCGGGCGGATGGGTGTCAGAACGCGGGAACAGCGGTGCGCGGGGTCTTGGCAAGGCGGCGGAACAGCTCGGCCTCGCGCGGCCGGTACGGGGTGCCATCGGCCTTGACCAGGTCGTGGAACCACACGGTCGGCGGTTCCATCGTGTAGGGGCGCTGCCAGCTGTCCCACGGGAAGCGGGTCTGGATGGCCCCGTCAACGAAGCCCCAGTTGATCATGCCGATGTTCTCGCGGCGGGCGATGGGCAGGATGGTGTCCACGTTGGAGCCTGCGCCGCGCGCCAGCCACTCGGTGCAGATCAGCGGGCGGCCATACTTCTTCAGCTGTGCCACCCGCGAAACGAACGCCTCGGGCTGCTCGTAGTTGTGGAAGGTGATCACGTCCGAGCGCTCCAGCTGGGTGCGCTGGATCGCGGTGAGCGAGGCGGCGCCGGGCGACCAGTCGTCGCCGATCCACACACCGCTGGTGAGCGGCTGGGTCGGCTTCTTCGAGCGCGCCCAATCAAAGATCTGCGGCAGCAGCTCGGCGATGCGTTCCTGCTCGCCCTTCAGCTGCTTGTCCATGTAGTTGCCGCCACCGGGGTTGTCCGGCTCGTTCCACAGGTCCCAGGCCAGCACGCGCTTGTCGTTGGCGAAAGCGCCCACCACGCCTTCCACGTAGTCACGGAAGTGCTTGTCGTTGGCCGGGTCCACCAGCATGTGGCGGCTCGGGCTCTGCACCCAGCCGGAGTTGTGCACGCCCGGAATTGGGCGGTGCTGCGAGCCCAGCTTCGGATCCGGGTCCCAGCAGCTGTCGAACAGCACCAGCATCGGGCGGATGCCGTTCTTTTCCGCAATGCTCAGGAAGGTGTCCACGCGCTTCAGGAAGCCCTGCGGGTCCTGCTGCCACAGCAGGTCGTGCAGGTACACGCGCATGGTGTTCATGCCGAACTGTTCGTGCGCCCAGCGCAGCTCACGGTCGATCGCCTCCGGGTCGAAGGTCTCGGCCTGGAACATCTCCAGCTGGTTGATCGCGTTGGAGGTGGTGTAGTTCGCGCCCACCAGCCACTGCTGCTTTGCATACCAGGCATCGGCCTGGGCCTGCGTCCAGCGCGCAGCATCATCGGCATGCGCCATCGGCGCCACGGCGAGCAGGGTCGCCAGCAAGGGGGAAAGCCACTTTCGCATGGGATGCAACTCCTTCAGTCATGAGCTGCCCGTCCTGGCGTGAACCGGGAGGCGGGCGGTACGTGGTGGTAGCGGTGCCGGTGCGGAGACCGGCGGCTGCGCGGGGCGCGGGATCAGCGGCGGGGTGGGGCTCCGCGGTCCGTGGAGAAGTCGTAGACGATCCGGTTCAAATAGGTCTCACCCGGGGCCAGCCGCGCCGAACCGAACGCCGGCTGGTTGGGCGTGTCCGGGAACAGCTGCGGCTCCAGCGCGATGGCATCGCCCTGGCGGTACACGCGGCCACTCTTGCCCACCGTGCTGCCATCCAGGAAGTTGCCCGAATAGAACTGCAGGCCCGGCTGGGTGGACAGCAGCGTCATCACCCGGCCCGAGCGCGGGTCGTGCACGCGTGCCACTTCGCGCAGCTCGCGCACCGGCGCCTTGCTGATCACCCAGTTGTGGTCGTAGCCCTGGCCGTGCAGCAGCTGCGGTTCATCGCCACGGCGCAGGTCGCGGCCGATCGGCTTGGCCTTGCGGAAATCGAACACCGTGCCTTCCACCGGCTGCAGTACACCGGTGGGAATCAGGGTCGCGTCCACCGGCGTATACGCGCTGGCCGGAATGGTCAGCTCATGCTCCATCGCCGAACCGGAGCCTTCACCGGACAGGTTCCAGTACGCGTGGTTGCTCAGGTTGACGATGGTCGGGGCGTCGGTGGTGGCGCGGTAGTCGATCTCGAGCCGGCCATTGCCTTTCAGCGCAAAGGTGGCGGTAACGGTCAGCGTGCCCGGGAACCCCATGTCGCCATCGGGGCTCACATGTTCCAGCGTGGCGTGGTCCGCAGTGGCCTCCACGATCTTCCAGACCACCTTGTCGAAGCCGCGGGTGCCACCGTGCAGGCTGTTGGCGCCGTTGTTCACCGGCACCTGGTAGGTCTTGCCGTCCAGCGTGAAACGGCCCTTGGCGATACGGTTGGCGAAGCGCCCCACGATGGTGCCGAAGTACTGCGGCTTGTCCAGCGTGGCCTGCAGGTCCTTGTCGCCCAGCAGCACATCGGCGAACGTGCCGTCGCGGTCGGGCACTTCCAGCGAGTGCAGTGCGGCGCCGAGTGTCAGCACCCGCGCCTGCATGCCGCTGCCGTCGCGCAGCAGGATCGATTCCACCTGCGTGCCATCGGCGGTCCTGCCCACCACGGTGCGCTCTTGGGCGCCTGCGGCCCCCACCACGGACAGCGCCAATGCGCCGATCAATCCCGCCGTCTTCCCCTTGCCAGCACGCATTGCTCAAGACCCCTCTCGATGTCGTGGAGCGTACAAAAACATATAATCAGACAATAGGCACGTTGCGACGCAGCAAGCCCGTCGGGAGAGGGGCTCAGCGCGACGGACCGGCGAGGGCGTGGATGGCGGAAAAGCCTTGAATTACCGCGTCTGCAGACGCCACCGTGTGTGCATCCAAGCCCCGCTCGGACAACGCAGCCTGGTAGAGGCGGGTGACCGGACCGGAGCCCACCAGGGGCACCGACGCATCCCCAAGGGCAGGAAACAGCGCCACGGCATCGGCAATCTCGGCACCCGCGAGCAGGCCGCGCAGGTAGGAACTGGTCTGGTCGCGGGGCAGTGCGCCACGGATCATGCGCGCACGTACGCCGAACAGCAGGGCCCCCAGCCCAAGCGTTCCCTCCGCTGCGGCACGGACACCCTCGGAGAACGCAGGGCCCGGCTCGCCCGGCCCCTCCAGCACCGAAGCGAGCAGGCCGCCGCTGGCCAGGCGGTCGAACAGTTCGCCCGACATGGAGGTCATGAAACTTTCAACGCGTCCCTGGCGTAGCTGGATCCACTTGGTGTGGGTGCCGGGCAGGGCGACGATGGCATCGGGCTCCACGTTGCCGGCCGCCAGCAGGCCCAGCAGTTCGGTTTCCTCGCCGCGCATCACATCCGGCGCGCCGTCGACCGCGCGCACGCAGGCCATGCCCGGCACGATGTGCAGCGCAAGCTCGCCAATGCGCGTAGGCACCAGATGCTGCGCCACCGTTTCCGCCCCTGCAGGGCAGTCCACATAGCCGGCATCCACCCACCCCACGTTGGAACCGATCATGCCGGCCGCATACGCGTGGCCAGCCTCGGGCCAGCGCGCCCGGATCTCATTTGCCGCCGCCACCATGCCCTCGCGCTGCAGCGTCGCCACGCCCGCAGGTGCTTCGTGCGAATCGAGCATCCGCCCATCCGCGCCTATCAGGTACGCGCGCAGATTCGAACTGCCCCAGTTGATGCCAATGATGCTGTCGGTGTCGTGCGGGTGCATGGCGGTTCCTTGGGCGGAAGAGGTGGCGGTTGCCTATTGTCCGATTATATGTTTTGGTTGCGCGGCACTGGCAAGCCCGCCAGCGCGGCATTCCACGGGAGGGGAACATGGTGAACGGCACACTGCGTGCGCTGGTGGTGGCGGCGCTCCTGCAGGCATCGGCAGGCGCGTCCGCGCTTGATCCGGCCCACGACAATCCGCTGCTGGACTCCGGCCCCGATCCTTGGATCACCAAGGAAGGGCAGGTGTTCTACTACATGGGCACGCACGGCGATCGCCTCGCGATCCGCGCCACCCGCGATCTGTCGAAACTGGCCGAGGCAAAGGAAGTCACCGTGTGGCGTCCGCCGGCAACGGGGCCGAATGCCAGATCGATCTGGGCACCGGAACTGCACCGCATCGACGGCAAGTGGTACATCTACTACACCGCTGCGGCCAGCGACGCCGCCGAAGGGCAGGAGGACGCACATCGCGGCGTGTTCGTGCTGGAAAACAGCAGCGCCGATCCCACCCAGGGCACATGGCACGACCGTGGACGACTGGCCACCGCGCATCCCGGCATCGATGGCACCACCTTCGCCAGCCAGGGCAAGCGCTATTTCGTGTACTCGCCGTATGTCGGCCCGGACAGCGTGCTGGCCATCGTGGAAATGTCCAACCCTTGGACACTGGTCGGCAACGAGACGATAATCGCGCGCCCTGACCAGGCCTGGGAACGGCAGGGTGGCCGCCAGATCCTGGAAGGCCCGGAATTTCTGCAAGGCCCCAAGGGCGACCTGTTCCTGACCTACTCCGGCAGCGCCTGCTGGTCAGACGGTTACGCCATTGGCCTGCTGCGCGCCCCGGCAGGCGCTAACCCGCTGGATGCCAACGCCTGGTCAAAAGCCAAGCAGCCCATCCTGGCCAAGAACCCGCCAGGCAACGTATACGCCCCCGGCCACAACGGCTTCTTCCACATGGCCGATGGCACACCGTGGATCATCTACCACGCCAACCCGGGCCCCGACATGGGCTGCACGGCAAAACGCTCGCCGCGGGTGCAGCCCGTCCACTGGGACGCCCAGGGCAGGCCGGTGCTGGATCCACCAATAGGACGTGGCGCAGGCGTCACCCCGTAGAGCCACGCCATGCGTGGCTGCCCGGCCACCAGGCACCGGCCGTCAAGCCGACGGCCGGCCCAATAAAAAGGGCTGGAGGCCAACCGTAACGCCTCCGCCCGCGCCCAGTCACTTGGGCATCAACACACCATCAATCACATGTACCACCCCGTTGGACTGCCCGACATCAGCGGTAGTCACAGCCGCCTTGCCGCCCTTGGCATCCACGACCCACACCTTGCCGTCGGCAAGCTTCACCGTAAGCTTCTCGCCTTCGACAGTAGTCAGCATGCTGGACTCACCGCCTTTCTTGGCCGCCGCCGTGAGCTGCGCCGCGGTATGGGTGCCGGGAACCACGTGATACGTCAGGATCTGGGTCAACTTTGCCTTGTTTTCCGGCTTCAGCAGCGTATCAACCGTGCCTTTGGGCAGCTTTGCGAAGGCGTCGTTGGTAGGGGCGAACACGGTGAACGGGCCGGTTCCGGACAGGGTATCGACCAGCCCAGCCGCCTTGACGGCGGCAACCAGCGTGGTGAGATTCTTTGCAGCCGACGCATTCTCGACAATGGTCTTGGTGGGGTACATGGCCGCGCCACCCACCATCGGGTTGTTGGCAGCCGACACGCTGGCGGTAGCCAAAACTGCGGCGATGCACGAAGCGATAGCGAGACGCCGAATGGAGTTGTACATGGGTAGGTCCTCTGATCTTGGCGCACAACGTTGTGCCTCTATACCTACGCAGCGAGGCGGCGTTCGGATGCAGTCCTTGGCCTTTGCAGAACGCCTCGAAAGCAAACACGTTCAGCCAGGCGCTCACGGCGCTTTCACCACGTTCTAGAATAGGCGCACGCCTCCACCTCAGCGAGTTCCGGAATGCCGTGGATTGACCTGCGCAGCGACACCGTCACCCAACCCACCCCCGCGATGCGCCAGGCCATGGCCACCGCCGAGGTAGGGGATGACGTCTATCAGGACGACCCGACCGTCATCCAGCTCGAGCGCCTCGCTGCCGACATGTTGGGCAAGGAAGACGCGCTGTTCGTGCCAACGGGGGTGTTCGGCAACCAGCTGGCCGTATTCACCCATTGCCGCCGCGGCGATGAAGTGATCGCCGGCGATGACTCGCACCTGGTCTGGCACGAAAACGGCGCCGCGGCGGTGATCAGTGGCGTGCAGCTACGCACGATTGCCAGCAGGCAGGGATTGCTGGAGCCCAGCGAGATCGCGTCACGTATCCGGGTGGGGGAGGACATCCACATTCCCCGCACCGGGCTGATCTGCCTGGAGAACGCGCACGGCAACGGCCGCGTGATCCCGCTGGCCACGATGGAAGCCACTTCCGCCATCGCCCGGAAGCACGGCGTTCCCATCCACCTGGACGGCGCACGCGTCTTCAATGCCGCCACCTACCTGGGGTGCGATGTGAAAGCCATCACCCAGCATGTGGACACGGTGATGTGCTGCCTCTCCAAGGGCCTGGCCGCACCCGTCGGCTCGATCCTCGCGGGGCCGGCGGCCTTCATCAAGCGCGCCCGTTACAACCGCAAGCTGCTGGGAGGAGGGTGGCGGCAAGCGGGGGTGATTGCCGCGCCGGGCATTCTCGCGCTCACCGAGATGACGCAGCGGCTGGATGTGGATCACGACAATGCAACGTACCTCGCGCAGCAGTTGGCTGAAGTGCCGGGCATCGAGGTTGATATGGAAGACGTCCACATCAACATGGTGTGGTTCGCGCTGCCGGATGGGGTGGATATCCCTCGCCTGATGCAAGCCTTTGAAGCAGCAGGCATCCGAGCCAACGGTGCCTACGGCGGCAAGATGCGACTGGTGACCCATTGGCAGATCGATCGGGAAGCCATTGATAGAACGGTGTCAGTGATCCGGAGCGTGGCAGCTGGGTGATCCAGCGGCTCACAGGTACGGACTGGCACGGACCCGGTAGGGTCGGTCGCAAGACGACCGCCCTGAAACCTGCAACACCCGGTAACGCATGACCTGGAAACGAAGACGTACAAAGAAGCTCACGAACCTCCACCACCACGCTTCATCGGATGCTAACGTCCGCTATCGACTCAGATCGTACCCGAGGTCACGCGAGGCACGGATGCTCAATAGGCTTGCCAGAGCCAAACGCGCAAAGACGCTGCTCCGGTGGGCCACCTGCGCGGTCTTGACGATGCTCTGCATGAGCGGCTGCCACTGGGTTGGTGGAGCCGTTGTTATTGTGAAGAACGTGGGCGCCAGTCCGCTCCATCAAGTCAACCACAGCAGCTTCTGCACCTTGTTCGACGCCGGGGTTCACGTCTCGATGTCTTCATGTGTGTTGTAGCGCGCCAACGCAGTGAGGTGGAGAATGCATGATTGGACATTGATGGGTATTCGAGTGGACTGGGCGAGTGCATCCGTCCAGATAAGTGCGTTGGATGAGACTTCGACAGAGCGTCGCCTTGTTTTTGAAAGGGTGACCGACGTTTTGGTCGATCGGAGTCAGCCTTGGGGTGTAAGTAGTTCGATTAACGAAGTTACATGGAAGAATGAGGGGCAGACGCTCTCTGTTGCCATCGAAATGCAATCGGGAGGCAGAGTTACGATTGCCGCCGGCTCGTGCTCTCTGGACGGTACTGAAGTGAAAGTGTGAATCGCTGGTGCCGTCGAGTACTCGTGATCGCATACGACTATGATCAGTTGGAAGCCGCCAAACAAAGCCGAGGCTATGGCCAGCGTGCCTTGGGTGGCTACTACGGCCGACGCGCCACCCAACCCCGGAAGCTGAGGGCAGCGTAAAACAGCTCCCCATCAGTAAAACCGGCTGCTTCCAGCAGCGCAACCTCTTCCTCTTCTGAGATGGTCGGGAGCTTGTCCACCATGACCGCAACCGACGCTTCATGGAGTGATTCGCGCTACCCGATGGGGTAGATGTGCCTCGCCTGATGCAAGCCCTTGAAGCAGCAGGCATACGAGCCAACGGCGCCTACGGCGGCGAGATGCGATTGGGGAAACATTGGCAGATCGATCGAGAAGCGATTGACAGGAAAGTCGCAGTGATCCGCAGCGTAGTGGACGGGTCATCCGGGGAGACGACGGCCATTGGCTCGGCACGCCGTTCGTTGACTGCGGAATATTGAGGTTCTCTGCTCCCTAGCGTCGCGTACTTCCGTCCGGCACGACCTGTGGGGCCGCGATGACGCGTTCGGCCTCACGCAGCACAGCATTGCGCATGAACACAGACACAGGTACGCCTTGCAACTTCGCGGCGAGGGTAACAAGCGCCTTGTCCGAAGCGCTCAGGCGCAGGGCGAGACGAATGGCAGCAGTGGGCATGGCGATTCTCCTGTACCGAGTAATCGCCGCACATTGGCAGCGCGTCAACCTTGGACCCTGTCTGCCTCGCCCGGGCCGATGCAGAAGAATGGTTAGGAACAGGTTGGATCGTCCGCTGGCGGCTGGCAGCGCTGCAGAGTGGAATAGGGCGAGTCGCGGGGTGACGCGCTAGCCAAAGGGCCAAAACGGGCATTAATGATTCCCTTGAGAGGCCTTGTTGAGGTTTGATAAGGCACCGATTAGAAGGGTGACCTCCCATGAAACATCTCAGCGAGTTCATCGACGAGAGATGGCGCGAAACCCCGACCATGGACACTTTTCCGATGGAAGTGGGTCGCCGGATTCGCCTCCAGCGTATTGCCTTCCGTTGGCGGCAGTCGGATTTGGCCCTGCGTGCCGGACTCCCGGTGCAAGCGGTCAAGGCGCTCGAGAAAGGAGAGGCCATCTCATCCTTGGACCTGCTGCGCATCTTCCTTGCCGTGAAGCAGGGCTCTGACTTCTTGAGAATGCTGGAAGCGCCTAACTTCCCCAATCTGAAAGCCCACGAACGCTACCTTCGACTTACCAGCGGGAGGGACCCGAGGGCTCTGGGTCGTGGCGTGCGCATAGATCCTCGATGAGGATTCTGAACCAGCAAGGCGCCCGATGCGAATGGGAACGCCCCTGATGCCGTTGCCCATCGCGGAAGGGTGCCTGGCTGGCTATAGTTCATCTCTGAAGGATCAGGAGTTAGGGCATGGATCGCAAAGGCAAAGAGCTTTCAATTGCAGACGTGGCTGGCTGGGGCTCGGCACTCGCTACGTTCGGCCTCATCCAAGGCGCCCTGTACCTGCAGGCGTACTGGGGTCGGTTCGGTCTGGACCCATTTCAGTTCGTAGCGGTGAGCGAACTCGCCTTGGCCGGCCTGGCTGGAATCGGCTTCGTGCTCGGACTCATGCTGTTTGCCTCACTGCTGGGAGGCTGGTTGGAAGGCACGCTGTCCAGCATCAAACCAGAACGCGAGGTGCTGCGCTTTGTTGCGCCCTTGACGCTACTGATCGCTGTGGGTGCATTGCTGTGGTGGGCGAACGCGTGGGTACTCCTCGGAGGCGCATTGCTCACCCTTGTCTGCGTTGTTGCGGTCACGCTGTCGCCCGTTGTGCCCCCTTCCGTGAAAGACTCCCCTTGGCTGGTCTACGTTGTGCTGATGCTGGTATACGTTTCCATTGCATCCAACCATATGGGTGCGCAGCGAGCGAAGAAGATCATGCGGGGCGAAGCAAGATACGTCTCAATCGTACGCATCGATTCCGAGACACTCAGTGGCCTCAACCTGGTTGGCCGGCTGGGCGACACCTACGCTCTGTGGGACCCAAGCCGCAAAGCAACCATTCTTTTGCCAGCGGAGGATGTCAAGAAGATTGAGATACTGCAGAAGATATCTGCCGTGGCGACGAAATCTGCCGCTAGCTCCACGGCCGGCGCGCCACCCAGCCCCGGAAACTGAGCGCAGCGTAGAACAGCTCCACCTCCGTGAACCCGGCCGCCTCCAGCAGCGCCACCTCATCCTCTTCGGAGATGGCCGGGAGCTTGTCCGCCATGACCGCAACCGACGCCTCGTCGCGCTCGTCCAGAACACCGTTCACCGACGCGAACGCGGCTGAGCGACGCAACCAGCGCATGCGGGCTTCGGGTGCGTAGCTGTGGTGGGCAACTACGAGCACAGCGCCAGGCCGAAGGCGCTGGAATAACCCTCGCAGGGTCTGCAGCCGCGTATCAGGGTCAAGAAAGTGAAGCGTCAGGAGGCAAGCGGCTCCATCGAACTCCCGCACCGGCGCATCCTCGATGAGGCCCTCCACCAGCACAACACGCGAGGCGTTCGCGCCCAGGGTCTCCCGCGCAAGCTCGAGCATCGGAAGTGAGGGGTCTACACCGACAAATCGCCAGCCTGGCTGCGCGTGGGCAAAGGCATCGAGCTCCAACCCGCCGCCGGCACCCAGCACCAGCACCTCGCCCTCGGGCGGAACGGATTCGGCCAGCAGGATGTGGGTCATGCGGTGGAGTGCCGCCATGCCAGGCACCTTGGCCTGGGCGGTCTGCTGATAGCTGCTGACTGCGGAGGGGTCCTTGAACGTCGACATGGATACTCAGCCCGGGTGGTCGCTTGATATGTAATCGCAATTGTTACATATAACGAACACGCAGCGCGGCCTGGCATTTCTGCGCCTACCGAAGCGCGGAATCGAACAGCTCCTTGGCCTGCCGGATAGCCGCCTGATGCGTAGAGCCCTTGTCAGCTCCCACCTCGCACAGCTTGTCTATCCGCTCACGGCCCAGGGCCGTGCACTCCGCCAGGAAGTCGTAGTGGCCCACCAAAGGCAACACCTGCGGACGCACCTTCCCATTCGCTTCCGCAATGACCTCGCTGTTGGTGTCGGGCGAGGCAATCGCATCGGCCTCACCCACAACCACTGACACCGGCACCTCCAACCGCCCCAGCTCACCCGGTTCGAATGCCTGGACAATCGCCGGTGCCATCAGGAATACCGCGCGAACGTTGGGAATGCGGCGATCCTCCGCAGACTTGGCGACCCAAGGTGCCAGTTCCGGCGTAGTAACCGCTGCCATCCGCCGCTCAAAGGTCATCTCGGGATTCTCGGCCTGCGGCACGCAGACCCCATCCTTCGGCGACGCCTTGCAGAAGGCGACCAGCCTGCCCATGTCCGGACGCGCACCGGCAGCCACCAGCGCCGTGAACCCACCTGCCGAATACCCAACCAACCCCAACCGGGCCGCATCCACATGCGGAGACAGCACGGGATCGGCCAGCACCGCCGCCAGCGCGGCGGCGAGGTCGTCGGCCCGGTTCCACATCAGAATGCTGGCCGCGTCCGTCATCGGGTCCACGCCGTTGTTGCCAGGATGGTCCACCGCCACCACCACATACCCCGCGCGCGCCAGGGCAGTACCGAACCAGCCCATCATGCGGGCGCTGCCGCCGTTGCCATGCGACACCAGCAGCAGTGGCCAGCGGCCCGGCGCAGCCGCGGCATCCACGGCAGAAGCTCCCTCCTCGAACAGCGGCGCGCCCGGCGGCCCTATCGTGAGTGGCTGCTCCTTCGTACCTGGCTGGGCCGGGTACCACACCGTATAGCGCACGCGGTCGCTGTGCCCGGCATCGCGCACCGCTGCGCTGGCTGTGTGCGCCACGCCATGGGTTTCCCCAACAGCAGGGGAGGGCTGAGCCGACCATGCCACTGGCGCGAACAGACAAGACAACAGGACGAAGGCGTGTGGCAGTACTCGCACGGAAGAATCTCCTTGGGTCAACTCGGGTTGGACAGCGGCAGCCAGATCTCAACGCCACCGTGTCCGGTGCGGTCGTCGAAGCGGGCGTCATAGCGTTCGAAATCAGGTGCGTCTGCCAACGTCAGGCCGGAGCGGGGCAGGTGGTCGTTCAACAGCCAGAACCAGGTGGAGCGGATCGTGGAGATGTGCCCCGCATGCCACGCCACCAGGTAGTCCCCGGCCGGGATGGAAACGGCATGCCAGGCCGACGGCACGGCGGCGCTCGCACCGATCTCCATGCCGGCGATGTAGTCGAAGGCACCCTCGCCATCGCGGTTGCAACAGACCCCGAAGGCGATGTCCTTGCCCAGCTCCCGGGTCAGCGCCAGCTGCTGCCATTGCGAGGGAATGGACGCCACGGTGGCTGCAGTATGACGGGCGCGGATGCCGGCCACGCGCAGCGGGCCCAGCCGCCGGCGTTCCGGCTCCACCTCGCAGGGCAGGGGTGGGGCGTCGAGCTTGATGGCCTCTACCAGCGCCAGTCCGTGAAGCCCTTCCCGGCGCACCTGCTCCGGTGCCTGCTTGAACTGCTCCGTAAAAGCATGGGTAAAGGCCGCATGCGAGGCATAGCCGGCCGCCAGGGCGACATCCAGGATGGGTACGTTGCCTGCGGCCAGGGTGCGAGCCGCCTCGGTCAGGCGACGCGCACGAAGGTATCGCGCCATCGAGGTGCCGGTACTGACCTGGAACAGGCGCGAGAGGTGGAACGGCGAGAGCTCGACCGCCTCGGCGATCTGGGCCAGCGACGGGTTTTCGGCAAAGTGGCTCTCGATGTACCACAAGGCCTTGCGTGCCGCTCCCATGACGCCTGCTCCGTGCCAGTGACTGGGTGGCAGCGTAGCGCAGGGCGGGGGAGGGCGTTTGCGGGATCTTGCTGTGGGTGCGCGGTCTGGGTTGGGAGCGACAGTGCTGCGGGTCGTTAAGCAAACTTCTTTCAACCGAGAGAGGGCACTGGAAGTGCGATGCAGTGCCGCTCCAAATGCGCGCCAGCACTCGGATTGTCACAGAATCATTTGCTCGCCATATGCCCGGTCGCGTTCCCATTGACGCGGTGAACATGCGCTGGGCCAGGACGAGTTCCAGTACTCTCGCGTCTGTCGCATGGTCTGCCTTGGGTGTCAGAACCCGAAGTGAGGTTGGCATGCTTCAAGACTTGTGTCGGGTGGGTGACGAAATACAACACCCTCGCGGAAATACGTCGCACCGTTTTGCCTCACTTCACGGTTCTGAACCTCCCGACTCCCTCGCCATCCCGGCGAGGGAGAACACAGAGGAGAACCATCATGCACGACGACTGGTCCACCATGACCCCCGAGCAGCGCACCCTTCTCAGAGGCTTCTGGCGCGCGCCTAAGAGCGTAATGATCAATGCGCTTCATCACGACGGACTTGAAACCTATCCCGGCTGCCCAAGCATTCCTTGCCTGAAGGCACGGGGGCTGTGGATGCGAGCGCTCGGCATCGAGCCCGGAACGCGGATGTACCTGGGTGTCGGGCGCGAGCTGTTCGTCCTCGCGAAAGACCCGTCGCCTGAAGCGCTGTCCAAGGCGATGGTGCGGTTTGAGAAGACGGGTGGCAGCTGGAAGCTGCGGCCGGTTGGATAGGTGAGCGTCGAGGCGGGGCGGCGGCAGCGTCGCCCCGGACCCGCAAGGGCGCAAGCAAGCGGGATGTCGCTTTGCAGATAATGGAACCGGGCACGGGGCTGCAGTGGCCCGAACCAAGCCCATAGGGGACGCTGCATGAATCAACTATAGAAACTCGCTGCTGGCGTTCAAGGTCATGCCCCAAAGGGATGATCACCAGCCCGGCGGTTGATCGGGATACAACCCCATCGCTGGCCGACCCCGGCACAGATGGCTATAGTCGACCGCGGGAATCGCCCAATCGACGCATGGAAGCCCGATGAACCTGTTATCCCGTCCGCCGAATCGCCCTTATCGCAACCTGTTCGTCGCAGCATTGGTTGGTGTCCCCGCCGGATATCTCATGGGGTCACTTCCAATCGTCCTGATCAACCTGTTCGAGTACGCCTCACTTTCGCGGACATTGGCGCTCATCGCCAGTGCTGTGCAATTCTCATTACTCGGTTACATAGTCATGGTGCCGCTGCTTCTGGTGTATGGACTTCCTGCACTCTGGCTGGCCCTGAAAGTCCGCCTCGCCGGGCCGGCGACAGCGTTCGCAATCTCCATGCTACCTGGGCTGTACATATGGTTCAGCGACTGGCCCGGCTCGAGCATCTACATGATACCGTTGGCCGTATCTGCAGCCACGGGCCTGGCATTTGTAGCATTGGCCTATCGGGGCGCTGAAGACGTAAAGATGCCTGACCGGGCGCCAGGCGTTCGCGACCACGGCGAATCCAAGGCAACCAAGAGCAATCCTGAGCGTCCCCGTTAGCAGGATGAGCGCCATGAAGGAGTATCTGATCGTCGCGGCAGTGTGTCTGTTGGCCGGCTGCACCACGATGCCGCCGCTCACCGACGGCGTCACGCTTTCGCTTCGCTCCTACGATAACGCTATAGGTGACTACGTCTTGGAGCTGCGCACGCGGTACGGCGCAATCGATCTTCCGAAAGGCGCTGCTGCTCGCGTACCAGGGTCGGTGCGCAATCTGTGGACTGACTTTCGAGGATACCCTTCCGGCGGCCCACCTGATCGAATGGAACTCCTGCAGCGCCGCGCAGAGGATGGCTACTCACAACGGTCTGTTGCTTTGCGCAACCCACCATCGCCTGTTCGATTGCGGTTACATTACCGTCGCGCCAGATTACACCGTGTATTACGTCGATCCGAAGGGTAGGGATGGGGCGTACTCCAGCGCGGACAGCCAGGCCTCCACGGCGCTCCATGGCAAAAGCGCCTTCATGCCCAAGGACCGTCGCCACTGGCCTTCGCAAGAGTGCCTCCGCTGGCACTACACGACACACGAGTGGAAATTCAACGCCATGTAGCTGCATTGCCAGGCAACTTGGATGCCAGTTGCGTGCATTGAGCCCGCAGGTTGCCGGCTATTCTGCCGGTCGACTCATGTTTTCCACATCAGAGCTCGGTAGGCCGCCATCGACGGCACCGCCTGTGAGGCGACGTGGACATCTGCGTGGCCCGGGACTTCTCCACGGACCAGCGCAAGCGAATCGGGCCGGACCGGGGAGGCGTCCAAGGAAATGCTTTGCCGCCTGGGCTCCGTGCCTTAGTGCGGGAGTTGAATGTCCTGGAAGACTATTTGGGTAGGTGCCGCGAGCAACCGGGGGGGCGACAGTGGTTCCGTTTGGCGCGCCTTCCAGCGCGCTCTCGATGACGGCAGGCAGGCGCCGGGCAGACCCGGCGCCACCAACTGATCCGTTACAACTGCTTGTCCAGGCTGATCTGCACGCCGTGGTCCCGGTCCTCGCCGCTGCCTACCAGACCACGGTAGTCAACCCGCAGGCCCCAGTTGCGCCGGAAGTCGAACATCAAGCCGGCGCCGAACATCCAGCGGTTGCGGTCGAAGCCGTCCAGCGAGGTGCGGTAGAACGGCACGCCCACCAGATCGGCGTACTGCATGGTGGCCACGCCGCTGCCCTTGAAGTCGTGCTGGTACTCCACCCGCAGCTGCGGCGTCCACGCACCCCACACCGCCGTGTTACGGAATTCCATGCGGAAGCCTGCGTTGCCGGTGCTGGTATCCACATCCTGGTCACCGTAGCGCAGCGCGAAGAGCTCGCTTCCACTCTCCGCATACGGGTCCAGGGTGCCCTGCGATGCATCCAGTCGTGCGTACGGCGTCAGCATCCAGTTGCCGCGTACCACGTCGGCACCCAGCGACAGCGATCCGAACCACTGGCTGCCGTCGCGCAGGGCATGCACGAAACTGCCGTCGCTGGTGACATAGCGCCGCAGGTCGTAGTCCAGCAGCTGGTGGCCCACCAAGGCATCCACGAACAGATGCTCACCGGGGGTGTAGCTGGCGTACAGCGCCAAGGTGTAGGCCTGGCCATCGCTGCGGCTGCCGTTCTCGCCCACGTCGGTGCGGTCGCGGCCGTAGCCCAATGCCACGCCCAATGCGAGGTCGCGCCCGACCTGCAGGTCGCTGCCCAGCGTCACGCCGTCCGTGTTGAAGTCACCGCCCGTGCTGCCACGCCCATTGCTGCGTCCGCTGCGCACGCTGCCGCCCACCCACAGCCCGAGCGGGGCCTGGGACTCGTTTGCAGTGGTGGCCGGCGCATCCAGGCCGGGCTCGCGGTCGAACGGCTGGCGCCGCTGTGCATCGCACCCGGCGCCGGGCAGGGTGCCCACCACCGGCTCGCACCGCTGCGCGCCGTAGCCCAGGCTCACGTTGTTGCTGAAGCCGTTGTTGCCGCCGGCACCGTGCAGGCGCTGCATGCGTTGCTGGATGTTCTCGATCTGCGAGGTGGCAAACCGGCGCGCGGTATCGGCCTGGGCCGACAGCAGTCCACGCACTTCCGGGTCACGGGTCGGATCAGGACGCTGGGTGACCTGCAACGTGTAATCCCGCGTGCCGGTGAAGCCCAGTGCGTCCGTGGACGTGATGGTGAAGGCAAACCCACCCGAAGCGGTCGGCGTGCCCGTAAGCGCACCGGAACTGGCCAGCGACAGACCGCCCGGCAGGGCGCCGCCCGTGACAGCATAACGGTACGGTGCGGTGCCACCCGTGGTGGACAGCTGCTGCTGGTAGCCATTGGCGAACAGGCCCGCCGGCAGCGTTTCCGGCGTAAGCGTGAGGACCGGTGCGGCCACGGTCAGCGTGTAGGCCTGGGTGAGGGTGCCCGCGGTGCCCGTGGTGCTGTCCGTAGCGGTGACGCTGAAGCTGTAGGTGCCGGCCGCGGTCGGCGTGCCCGCCAGCCGGCCGCTCGCCGCATCCAGTACCAGGCCCGCAGGCAGGCTGCCGGCGCTGCTGGCAAATGTGTACGGCGCAACGCCGTTTCCAGCGCTGAAGTCCACCTGGTACGCACTGCCTGCCGTGGTAGCGGGCAAGGCACCGGCAACCGGGGTCAGGCTCAGGGCCGGGCGTGCAACCTCCAGCGTGTAGTTCTGCACCACGCTGCCCGCGGTGCCACCGGTACTGTCGGTGGCGGTGATCGTCAGCGCAAAGCTGCCGGCCTGGGTCGGCGTGCCGGACAGCACGCCGGTGCCGCCATCGAAGACCACGCCGCTGGGCAGTGCACCGCTCAACGCATAGCTGTACGGGGCTACGCCGCCGGCGGTGGTGACCACCTGCTGGTAGGCCGTGCCCGCAGTGGCGGATGCCAGGGTCGGCGGGGTTACCACCAGCGTGGGACTGGCCACGGCGAGGGTGAACGTCTGGCCGCTGGTGAAGGGTCCGGCGCCGGTGCTGCTGTCGGTGGCCGTCACCTCCAGCGTGAAGCTGCCGGCCTGGGTCGGCGAACCGCTGATGGTGACACTGTCCGCCGTGCTGCTGACGATGGCGACGCCGGCGGGCAGGTGGGTCACCTGGTAGCCGGTGTACGGGGCCGTGCCACCGGCCCAGCTGAAGGTCTGGCTGTAGGTCGAGCCGGCAACCGCCGAGAGCGTGCCTGCAGTGCTCACGGTGATGCTGGGCATGCCCACGGTGACGCTGACCGTCGCCGGTGCGGAGGCGCCGCTGCCGTTTCGGGCGAGGTAGGTGAAGCTGTCGCTGCCTGCAAAGCCAGCGGTCGGCTGATAGCTGATCGTCGTCGCACCGGTCACCGTTGCGGTGCCGTGCGAAGGCGCGCTACCCACCTCGACGGAGGTGGCGGCGCCGCCGGACAGCGCAAGCGTTACCGGAGCAGCGGGCGCCCCGTAAGCGAACGTGGCGCTGACATTGCCCGCCACCGGCAGGCTGTCGGCCACGGTGATCGAACGGGGCGAGCTGATGCTGTAGGGGCCGGAACCGCCCGAGCTGTCGGTGGCAGTGACAGTGAAGGTGAACGTTCCCAACGCGACCGGGGTGCCAGTGATGGCGCCGGCACCGTCCATGCTCAATCCCTGGGGCAGGGTACCGGCGGTGACCGCATAGGTATACGGCGCGGTGCCGCCACTGGCCGGGTCGACCGTGGCGGTGTACGCCTCCGATCGCGTTGCACTCGGCAGCGGTCCGCCCGGCAGTTGAAGGGTAGGCACCCCCAACGTCATCGTGTAGGCCTGGCTGCCCGTGTATGGGCCAGGTGCCGCACTGGTATCGGTGGCGGTGATGGTAAAGGTGTACGAACCGCCGGCCGTGGGGGTACCACTGAGCGCGCCCGTGGGACTCAGGAAAAGGCCAGGCGGCAGCGCACCGGCTGTCACTGCAAAGGTGTAGCTGCCACTGCCCCCCGTGGCAGTGACGGCCCGGCTGTATGCCACGCCGACGGCAGGGGACGGCAGCGACACGGGTGCTACGGTTACCGGCTGGTCATCGTTGACGATGGTGACCGTGCCGGAGGCCTTGCCGATCACGGCGTTGCTGGCACCGGACAAGGTGACGGCGAAGGTCTCGTTCGGTTCCGGGGTGGTGTCTGCGTTGACCTGGACCACGATGTCGCGGGAGAGGACGCCCGGCGCGAACGACAGGGTACCGCTGCTGCTCACATAGTCCGTGGGCGAAACCGCAGTGGTGTCCGAGGTCGCGTAATTGACGGTGACTGCTTGGCCGCTGGCCGCGGACAGCACCACCGTGAGCGTGGCGGATGTGGTGCCGGAATTGCCCTCGGTCAAGGAGATATCGTTGATCGACAACGTCGGCACGGCATCGTCATTGACAATGGTGCCCAGCGCCTGGCCGTCGGAGACGGTGGCACCGCTGACGTTGCTCACGTTGACGAAGAGGGTTTCATTGGGCTCGTTCAACGTATCGCCGAGCACCAGCACAGTGAAGGTGGCGCTGCTGCTGCCTGCCGGAATGACCTGCCCACTCAGCGAGGCGGCAGTGTAGTCACTGCCGGCGGTGGCGGTGCCATCGGCGGTGGCAATGTCGAACGCGACTCCACCCGGGCCTGCCGGCCCGCTGAGCGAAACCGTGAAGGTCATGGCGGTGGTGCCGCTGTTGCCCTCGTTGACGCTGACGTCGTTGATGGACAGCGCGGGTGCGTCGTCATCGATGATCGTACCCGTCGCCGAGGTCGGCGCGGCGAGGGTGTAGCCGGAACCGGCGCTCAGGGTGAGCTGGACCGTTTCATTGGTTTCAGGGGTGGCGTCCGCCACAGGCGTGATGGTGATGGTGCCGGTGGTGGCGCCGGCGGCGATCGTCAGCGGCGCAGTTGGCGCCGCATAGTCGGTTCCCGGGGTGGCGGCGCCTGACAGACCGAAGCTGATCGAGAGCGGCGTCAACGCAGGCTGATCCAGCGTGACGGTATAGACCAGCGGGGTGCCGCTGTCCTCGTTCACCGTGGCAGGCGCTACCGAAATGGACGCCGCAGGCACGTCGTCATTGAGGATCGTGCCGGTGGCGCTGGCGGGCGCGCCCACGGTGTAGCCGCTGCCGCCGGCCACCGTGAGGATGACGGTCTCGTTCGCCTCAACCACGTTGTCTGCAGTGGGATTGATGACCACGGTGGCGGTGGTCGCACCGGCGGGAATGGTCACCGTTGCGACCGCACCGGTGTAATCGGTGGCGCTGTCCGCCGTGCCACTGGTGGTGAGGTTGACGACGGTGGCCGAAGACAGATTCAGGCTGCGGGTTACCGTGTAGACCAGATTCGTCCCGCCATCTTCAGAGACGCTGGCCGGCGCCACCGCAATGGACACGCTGGGCGGAGGACTGACAGTGAGGGTGAAATTCTCGACCTCGAAATACGTACCCGGACCGGTGCTGCTGTCGGTAACGCGGATGGTGACCGGGTAGTTGCCCGGGGCCGAAGACGCGTTGCCACTGATCACCCCGTTGCCGGCCAGCACCAGGCCGGTCGGCAGGGCGCCCGTTTCCAGCTGGTAGGTAAGCGGTGCAACGCCGCCCGTAGCAGAAAGCGCCTGGTTGAAGGGCACGCCCTGGATCGCGGTGGCCAAGGCCGGCGCCAGGGTAATGCTGGGATTCTGTACCGTGCCGCTGTAGCTCTTGTCGACCGTTGCAGACGTGCCATCGGTGGCGCGCACGCTGAAGGAATACGCGCCGCGCTGCGTGGGCGTGCCGCTGAGGGTGTCGCCGGCAAGCGAGACGCCGAGGGGCAGGGTGCCGCCCACAAGGCTGTAGGTGTAGGGATCCGTGCCGCCGCTGGCGCTCAGGGTCTGGGTAAATGCCGTACCGGCGCGCAGCGTGGGAAGCGTAGCCGGCGCGACCACGATGGCGGAATTGGCAGGGGTGACGGTGATGTTGACCCGCACTGCGCCGCCATTACCTTGCGCTTCGCCGTCGGTGAACTCGAAGGCGTCGGAGGTGGTGTTGCTGCCGTCATGGCCGTAGTCGACGAACCAGCGGCTGCCGTCGACGCGAAGGTTCGCCGTGCCGTTCTGGGGGAACGCAGGGCCATCGACCTGGCCGTAACCGAAGTTCTCCGCCCCCTGCGAGCAGTCCGTGATCTCTATCGTGACGGTGCCGCCATTGGCTACGGTGGCAAACTTTTCCGCGCAGACCGGTGACGTGTGCGCCGCCCGCGCGGCGCCGGGCCAGCACAGTGCGGCGAAGGAAAGAAACATCGAGACTGCGAACAAGCGCGCGAAGCGCGCGCGGTCATTAAGGTACGCCATGACCTTTCCCCCTTGGAAAGATTTCACCTGGATGCAGAACAACATCGAGGTGCGCGTCCTTTGCTGGCTGCCCCGCGAGCGTTTCGCTCCCGTCGTTCCTTGACGTTGCCAGCGGCAGGCATCCACGCCTCCCCCCTGCGCGCAATTGGAACAGAGTTGAGGGACCGAAGGAAGTGCCCGCCGGAAGGGGCTTGTGAACAGCCTGAATGGCGTTCAGAGTAAGTGCGCGTCACTCCGGCGCCGCCGCTCGGCATCCAAGGGGGATCAGATGAGCGAATTTTTCGTCGGTCAGATCATGATGACCGGTTTCAATTTCGCGCCCAGGTATTGGGCGCAATGCAATGGGCAGATCCTGCCGGTCCAGCAGAACCAGGCGCTTTTTGCGTTGCTCGGCACCCGTTACGGCGGTAATGGCATCCAGACCTTCGGCCTGCCGGACCTGCGCGGGCGCACGCCGGTTGGCTATGGGCCCTCCGCAGACCCGAACTGGCAGCCGCAACCGATGCAGATGGCGCAGATTGCCGGTAGCGAAACGGTGACGCTGCTCGGCAACCAGCTGCCGCCGCATGGCCACCAGGTCAGCGGCGTGGCCACCGCGGGCGACAATCGCAATCCGAGCAGCCGGACCTTTGCCGGGACCAATGGCGGGGTGAAGTTCTATGCATCACAGGGCGGTGCGGAAGTTGTGCAGGCACCGACTTCGGTGGCTCCTGCAGGCGCCAATTCGCCGCATCCAAACATGCAGCCGTACACCGCGCTGAACTTCTGCGTTGCCCTCAGCGGCATCTATCCCCCCCGCAGCTGAGCCCCGGTCCCACATCAAGGAGTACAACCACATGAGTGATCCCTACGTCGGCGAGATTCGCATGTTCGGGTTTGCGCGGGTGCCCACGGGGTGGTTTGCCTGCGACGGCTCGCTGCTTTCCATTGCCGAAAACGATGTCCTGTACACCCTGCTGGGCACCACTTACGGCGGCGACGGGGTGACCACCTTCGGCATTCCGGACCTGCGCGGCGCCGTCCCCCTACACCAGGGCCAGGGCCCCGGTCTGACGTTGCGCCCGCTTGGTCAGCGCAGCGGCAGCGAGACGGTCACACTGACCCTCCCGCAGATGCCCAGCCACACGCACGGGCTGGTCGCCAGCAGCGTCGCCGCCTCCCTGGACACCCCCGGTGCAACGGCACTGCCGGGCGTAGTGAGCGGTGAAACCTTCTACGTCAGCGACGTGGCTAACGCGACCGCCGTGCAGATGGAACCCACTGCCGTGTCGAACGCCGGCGGCAACCAGCCGCATGAAAACTGCATGCCCACGCTGACCGTGCAGTACTGCATTGCGTCCGCCGGCATCTTTCCTACGCAGTCCTGACCCACGCCCCCGCACAGAGAGACGACCATGACCACACCCTTTGTCGGTGAGATCCAGATGTTCGGCTTCGATTACAACCCCTATGGCTGGGCGTTCTGCAATGGCGCCACGCTGCCCGTGACACAGAACAGTGTGCTGTACTCGTTGCTGGGCATCACTTACGGCGGCAATGGGAGCAGCACGTTCCAGCTTCCCAACCTGGTGACGCGTGCGGCCTGTGCCCAAGGCACCGGGCCGGGCCTGACCCCGCGCAGGGCCGGCGATACCTTCGGGGTCACCGCGGTGACCCTGACCGAACAGCAGATGCCTTCGCATCAACACGGGCTCACCGCCTTCCAGCAGAGTGACCCTGCCAAGCGCAGCAGCGCGCCGGTGGCAGGTGGCGGTCTCTCGCAGCCGGGGTCCAATGCGGTGAAGCCCTTCAGTACCAGCCCGCCGACCACGCCGATGTCGCCAACCATGCTCAAGCCCACATCAGGCGCTGCCCAGCCGCATGCCAACCAGCAGCCCTACCTGGCGGTGAACTTCTGCATCGCACTGACCGGCGACTATCCCGTCTTCCCGTGATGGGCTTGCCGCCCTTGGCATCGTTTCCGCCGGCGCGATCGACCTCGCTGGCGGCCACGTCGGACATGCGCTGGCGCTGTCGTCCGCTGGGTGACCACGACCTGGCGTGGTTGCCGGCGCTGTACGCCAGCACGCGTGAGAAGGAACTGCAGGCGGTGCCATGGCCCGCCGATGCCAAACAGCAGTTTCTCGCGCAGCAGTTCATCGCGCAGCACCAGCACTACCTGGCACACTACCCTCAGGCGCATTACCTGGCCGTCGAGTGCGAAGGGGAAACGGTGGGGCGCTTTTACCTGGATGAGACCGGCGCGGACGACCGCCTGGTCGACATCAGCCTGTTCCCAGCGTGGCGGGGGCAGGGCATCGGTGCCGCGCTGATCGAGCGCCAGCAGCAGTCATCGGCCGCACGCGGACGCGGGCTCGCGCTGCATGTGATGGCGCACAACATCGGAGCGCAACGCCTGTATGCGCGGCTCGGCTTCGTAGCAAACGGCGCCTCGGAAGATGGGGTTTACCTGCCGCTGCGCTGGCAGCCTAGTTGAAGACGGCCTGGTAGAGGAAACCGGCGCGCTCCTGCGCGATGGGGACCAGGAAGACGCCGACTTCACCCACGCGGACGTGGCGCAGGGGGTAGATCTTCTGCGGGAATACAATCGGTGCGGTATTGCGGAACAGCAGCGAGAACGGTGCACGCGTTGCACCCGGATGGGAGGCGGGTAGGGGACGGGCCTCTACCAGCACGAATTCCATCGCCATGCCATCGTACTCGGCAGCGAATGTCTCATTCACGCACCCGGCGAAGTGTTCCAGCGTCAACAGTTCCATGTCCGTCCCCCGTCGGGCAGGCCGCAGAAAGGCGGCTGCGGGTATCGTCGCCGCAATGGGTTGCTTGCGCAAGGTGCGCTGTGCCAGATGCTTATGTATCCAGGCTGATATCGCCAGGCTTCTCGACCAGTATTCGGTTACACCAAGGATGGATCGGTACCGCATGAACGTGATGAACGGGCAACTTTCGATCCATCGCATGGTTGTGACGGCCGCTCTCTTTCTCTCGGCATCCAGCGCTGTTGCCAAGCCGGCCGCAGAAGTCGCGTTTGATGAGTGGCTGGCAGCGTTCAACAGCAACGACCGCGCCCAGATTCGTGCGTTCAACGAGCGTCGTTTTGGCGATGCTGACCATAATCTGGACTACCTGCTCGACAGTCGCGAAGAGACCGGCGGGCTGGACGTCATCAAGCTCGAGCGCACTGAACCCATGGTTCTGGTGGCGATGACGCGCGAACGGAACTTCGCTGCCTACAGGCGGGTCACGGTCACTCTCGATCAGGCCGGCGGGACGAAGCTGAAAGACGTCCGGCAGGATCCGCAGCGTATGTCCCAGGATGACGCGCTGAGGGCGCTGGACGCTTTCGCAACACATCTTGCGGACACGGACCGATTTTCCGGGGTGCTGGTCATCGAGAAGAACGGGAATCGACTGTACGCAAAGGCCTTCGGCCTTGCCGATCGCGAGAATGACATTCCGGTTCGGTTGGACACTCCGTTCCTGTTCGCATCCCAAGGCAAGATGTTTACGGCGGTCGCCGTGCTGCAGCTGGTCCACGCCGGAAAGCTTGGTTTGGACGATCCTCTTGGAAAGTACCTCACCGGCTACCCAAACAAAGAGATGGCGAAGGTCACCATTCGCCAGCTGCTGTCGCACCAGGGCGGAACGGGCGACATAGGCGTACTCCAGCCGGAGGAGGGCGGTAACCGCGCTTGGGTACGGACCATCGACGATGTGATAAAGCTCAACGGCAATAGGGCTCCGTCGTTCCCGCCGGGTTCGGCGTTTGAATATTCGAACTATGGCTTCGTGCTGCTGGGTGCAGTGTTGGAGAAGATCAGCGGACAAAGCTACTACGCGTATCTGGACGAGCATGTCTTCGGCCCGGCAGGGATGACCGCCACGCGCTACCCCGACCTGGAGCACATGTCCGGCATCGCTCGCGGCTACACCCGACAGCCCGACGACAAGCTCATCCCGAGCGCGGACCAGCTGCCTTGGCGGGGAACGCCTGCTGGCGGTGGGGTCACCACGGTCGACGATGAAGTGCGTTTTGTTGAGGCGCTTAAGGCCGGCAAGCTGATTCCATTGCAGCTGTTGAGCGAGGCGATCAAGCAGCAGACCGACTGGTACGGCTATGGATTCATTTCATCCGGACCGGAAGCGTTCCCGCACTGGGGCCACGGCGGGGGAGCGGCCGGGAACAGTGCGGCCTTGTCGGTCTACCCGACCAATAACATGACCATGGCCTGCCTGAGCAACCGGGATCCGCCAGTGTGCGACCGGTTGCTGATCAATCTGCATTGGCACCTGTCTCCGTCGCCAGCGCCGGGGGGGCTGAGCGGTACAGGCGGATCTCAGCGACATGAAAACCAGCTGCCAGCAACGCGCCGGTCCTATCGTCGCCGTTTACTTCACGGGGCTCCGGGCGGGCATGATGGGTCGGGTGCCTGGCCGCCGGCAGGGGGCCTCTTCTACAGTTACCTGTTCACTGACAAGCCGGACGTAAAGAGTGGCTATACTCCCTTCACTGATGATCCAGGATGGATTAGCCCTATGCGTTTTACTGCAGCAGCCAGTTCGCTTGTCGTTCTACTGTCCATGGCGCCTGTCGCCCCGGTCTCTGCGGCGCAGCCAGATATTTTTGGCATCACACTAGGGGCACCATTGGCGCTCCCCCTTTGCCAGATATCCGTGCCTGCTCCAGCTGCCCCCAGAAGCAACAAAGGGATAGGGGCCAGGGCGTTCAACAAGCTGATGACCCCGCCGCCGGAACCGCCGAAGGCCACTCCACCGGCAACAGGGTTGTGCGTCGCGCCCGGCGCGACAAACATGGCCGTAGGCAATACTGAGTTCGCCGCAGGCGAGTACGGTTACCTGGTCTTCGCCACGGATGAGTTCCCGGCGTGGGTTGCGCCCATCGGCATGGCGATCGGCGCGGGCGCGGATGACGCATTTTCTCTGGAAGGTGCGGGCGGCCTGGTTCTACTACGCAACGGGCGAGTGATCGCCCTGCGCTTCAACACCACCGGGTTCGAGGCGCAGCCGCGTGTGATGGAGTTGCTCAAGCGCAAGTTCGGTTCACCCAGTGCAGAAAAAGCGGTGACCTGGAACAACGCTCTGGGCGGCAACCGCGAATCGATTTCCGCGCAATGGCGCAAGCCTGATTTCTTTGTGGATTATTCTTCGGTAGTGCAATCGCAGCCCATGCGAGCACAAGGGCTGTCGGGCGGAATCGGGTTCCTGAGCATCGGCAACGATCTGGGGCAGCAAGTGCTGCAGCCTGCTGCCAGCAAGGAAGCGGAGTTCTAGGCCGCGCAACCCCAAGTCCTGACCGTGATTCCTGCGGCCCGTAATGGCCAGATGGCGGATCTTTGACGAAGAAGGGAGACTTCAACATGAAGATTGCAGGGGCGACCACCGCTTTGGTCCATGCGTTGCGCCTGATCCTGCTGTGCACGCTGGTGCTGACGATGGGCGGCTGCAGCCGCATGAGTGAGTCGTGGAAAGAGGAAGTGCGACTGTCCGACGGCCGGCTGATCGTAGTGAAGCGCACTGCGAAGGGCACCATCACGCGGGATATCGCGATGCGTGCAACCGGCTGGAAACCAAAGGAGACCACACTGCGGATCGCGCAGGTGGATGGCGCTGCCAAGCCTCCTGTGTGGCGATCGTTCCTGATCCCGGTCGTCATGGACTACGACCCGGCTTCATCGACGTGGTCGGTCGTAGCCACTTACATGTGGTGCAGCACTTGGTACGACATGGGCCGCCCAACCTCGCCATACGTGCAGTACATCTCGGTTGGCGGGGAAGCGTGGCGAGTCGTGCCCCTGCAACCGAGCTGGGTCGGCAGACGCGCGAATCTGCTGACCCACATTCCACCGACAGGCGAATCGGGCCTGATCCGGGAGCAGTACAAAGAAATGCTCTGGCGCACGAGTTCCGACCAGTACAAGTCGATCTCTACGTCCTGGGAGACCAGCTGCTAGTGCAACATCTCGAGAGTTTGACCAGCGCGGTGGTAGTGGCGTCGCCGGTGCACTAACGGGACCCGGTCCAAATCGCAGGGAATTCTAATTTATGTTCTCTACTCTGAGCGCAAGGCTGTGCGTGCTCGCTGCATTGCTCATTTGCGCTGCAGTGTGTAAGGCAAATCAGCTAAAGGAGAAAGAGCTAGCTCAGAGGGTTGCCGATTCCGATCTTGTTGTGATTGGCACTGTAGATGAATTGCTGGAATGTGGAGCTCGCCAGGTCGGCGAGTGCTCACCCCATTCGGCAACCGCAGTTGTCATGGTTTCCGACGTTCTGAAGGGGGTTCCACCCCCAGCGCTTCTGTTTCGCTGCAATGAACCAATTGTGGAGTCAAGTCCTGGCGCCTGTCATCCAGGAAGGAAGTATCTTCTGTTCCTAAGGGAAGATGCGAACGGTGTATTCCATTCCGTCAACGGTCCGCATGGCGCAATTGACGTTGGCCAATCCCATTCAAAGTAGTAGCTGGAGAGCGGTGAATCAGTGGCAGAACGGACCGGCCCGCACATCGCCTGAAAGGGAAAGCCGGGGGCGATGACAGGGCAGTCCGGTTTGTGCCGTCATCGTCGAGCACGAAGGCCGCGCCAGGATGCCCGCAGAGGCACAGCTCCGCCTCGAACGCTTTCGACCTGTTCATTCTTTCTGTTCTGCAGCTCTGCTATGGCTGGGATGCCTGCTGCACTAAGACGCCATTGACCTCCGCGCCAGCTCACCGAGGCGGTCAGGATGTCCCTGACATGCTGCCGAATGCTCAAAGGGCTATCATCGCCCCCCCCAAGGCTTAGAAGGCACAGGGGAGACAACTAGCCAAGATTGGATAAATCACTGAAGTTTTATATAAGGACGCCTTGTGCCGCGGATCGATTTTAGAGAAATTCCTGCGCCAACGGAGGACTCATCGGATACTGATGCTTTCGAGAAGTTCTGTCGCGAGTTCTTCGTCCATGTTCTTCAGTGGACTGTCTGCACGCAGCCCGCGCGCGGAGTGGATGCCGGATTGGATCTGCAGCTTGAGGATGTTGCTGGTAATCGCTGCCTGGTCAGCTGCAAGCATTTCGTCAGGAGCAAACGTTCGGTCGGAAGGAATGACGAACAAGACATACTTGATCGCCTCCATGAACATGGCTGCTCCAAGTTCATTGGCTTTTATTCGACAGTGGCGTCTACGGGCCTGAGAGACAAGCTGATCAGACTCCGCGAACGCAGAGGAGTTCAGTTCGAGATATATGACAGCGAAATGATCGAGCGATTGCTCTTGGAAGGAACGCGCGGGTTTGATGTTGCCAAGCGCTTCTTTCCAGAGTCGGTCCAAAACGTGGCGCCGACGATAATAACGCTCCTACCAACCTATGCCCCCTTGGATGCAGTCCCTCATTCAGGTCGCTGGAAAATCGTTGACCCCGCTGGGCAGCTCATTGCCACTGGAGACAACCGGGAGTATCTTGCACAGATTGCGAACGAGAGGGCCATGTTCGACTTCCATGCGCCTCCCTATTTGCGTGCTTGGAAGGATGCTGTAACGCTCTACCCCAATTTCTTCGTGGTACCTGCGGAAGGCATCGAGAAGGCGCGTGCAGTAAGTAGTTTGCGGCCGGCGTGGGATAGAGCCATTGGCATCAATGATCTTAGCCCCATGGAGCGCTCCTTCATTGGCGCAGTTTGGGGCCTTTATGATTCGGGAAAGGCCGCCGAGGCAATCAGAATCGCCGAGGTCGATACCGTAGGAAAAACAGTGAGCGCTCCCACCTTCGATCACCTTGCGTGTTCGGCCACTGTGCGACGGGATGTCCTCGCCCGATTGCTTGCCTTCTACAGTCCCGTGGCATGAACGCCAGCGCAGCGCACGCAACTGGAACGCCAAACCAGTCGACGTGATAGCAATAGATGGGACGACCAAAATGTCGTGCGCCCTGTCTTCTACCGCAAATCCAAGATTTGACGCGGCGCCGTTACGGCACGCGACGCTGCAGTGGTCCCGTTGCCCTGCGCCGTCACAGTACACTCGGGGAGTTTATGCCCCACCGCTATATTTATGGATCCCGCACCAGTGGCCACTATCACCGCCCCAATTTGGAAGCCCAGCGCCGAATACCGAGTGAAGGCAATGTTCACCTCGCGTTTCCGCGCAAGCCTTGACTCCTTGACGAAGAACCGTCCTGGCGAGTCAAGCCGCATATTTACCCTCGTGGTTCTGTGCCCTGACAACAACAACCACGCGGATCCCAATGCGGTCGCTGTGATGACGCAGCAAGCTCCCCCGCGACAATTGGGATATCTGCCAAGCGCCATAGCGGCGCAATACCGTCAGCGCATGGATGACGCCGGGTTCTCTCACCTGATATCGGCTTGTGAGGCGACAGTCAGTGGGGGACTAGTAACGACCGAAAAAAATTACGAATACGTAGTCGAGTTGGACTTGGACCTATCTATAGATCCGCATCCGGATCACCTCGTCATGCACCCGGAGCTTGTTCGCCACCCGGCTGATCCGAAGTTTGCGCGTGACGCGAGTGGCATCTACCGCTTCACCTGCTGGCTTCCGCGAGACGCGCTGGAGAACCATCATCCCAAGTTGAAAACTAAGGGATGGACAACTAGTTCGTGGAGCACCGTCAACTATTACCTGTGCAACGATAAAAGCATTGGCTTAGGCTTTAAGCTGCTTTCAGTCCCGAAGTCTGAGCACCTAAAGGTGTTTGGGGCAGAGCCTGTAGTTGCTGTCGTAGAGAAGGTTGAGCGTCGGTGGGTCACTCTCCGCTTGGAGTCGGAGGAGTAGCGATGTTCCCAGCCGATGCCCCCGCGAGTTCTATGAAATGCGGCGTGTGATGAGCGGGCAGGCCATCTAGGAGGTTCCTCGTAAATGGGAGCTGGTTTGGTAGCCGTTTGTCGGCTGGCCTCGGTACATGGCTCCATACCCGGGCGCAGGGCATACGCTACAAGGGCTTCGAAGCATCCGGTTACGGCGGGTGGCAATTGCTCTTTATGGTGATGGATTGTCTGGGCAGATTGCCGAGCGTCTCACACTATATGGTTTTGGATAGGGTCAGTGGCATGCGCTAGTCGTTGGAAGCCCCCATGGAAGGTCGGGGCTACGGAGATATCATGCAGGATTTTGGCACTGAGCCGGGAAGGTATCCTGACTGCGGTACCGGGCCGGAGGTGACGGCACTCGCCGCAGACACGTCGCTGGAGGCGCTTTCCAAGGCAATGGCCCGACTTGAGAAAGCTAGGGCCAGCGTGAAGCCAGGGCTGACTGCCTAGTGCGACAGACGGGGCGACAGACGGGGCGACGGCGGCGCCGCTCCAGGCGGGTTGGCTCTTGTCGGGAAACACCCTATGGAAGCGCCGGCTGAATCCATGCAAAATTGGTAAGGGAGAAAAGAGGAGGCAACATGGATGTTCGTTTGCTAATGCTCATGGCTGGGCTATTGCTGTCGTCAGGTGCGGCTGCACAGATCCACTCGGCCACGGGTCCCGCACCGCGGCCGCAGCCCGATGCCAAGAGGCCCGCGCACAACTCGATGGCCAAGACGACCACTCCGTTCAACTGCCAGCAGTATCGTTGGCCGAACCATCCGCACCCGGGCATGAAGCCATACTGTGACCGACTCGAAGCACGAACGCTGCAAGATGAAGCGCGGCGTGCAGGTCGCCCGGGACCATCCGGCGACGTAATCTCACTTCCCGCGCCTGGCACTAACGAGGCAGCGCGATCAGATCGCGCCTGCGTGGCAGGGCAGGCTATGCGGAGACTTTCTAACGGATGGGAGCAGGTTTCGTCGCCCTCTGGCGGCTGGCAGCGCTGCAAGGCGCATTAGACAGGCGCGGAGGCTGACGGGTCCAGATCTTAAGTCATATCAGAAGCGACAGGCTGTGTCGATCATGGGTCATTGGCGGGTTTGGGGCGGCATACCCAAGCCCAAATCGGGGATTCATCGGCGCCTCTACGCAGCCCTCAGGGTGGGGCCATCCATCGGCTCGTTAGCCGGATCCAGTCGCCCTAAGATCCGAGCAGTATTAGGGAATAGACCCCTCACGGGGCTGTTGGCTAAGTCTTACGAACTGCCCTAGGCATCTTGATTGATAGGCAACCAAGTGCCGCGCGAAAACTCATGGAGATCTAGATAGATCAAGGAACTAGTATGAAAGCCAAGCCACTACTTGAAGCACTAGCGAAGAAGTTAAAAACGACCTCACAAGCAAGCTTGGCATCTGCATTAGGCGTCAGCGTGATGACGCTGCATAACTGGAAAAGCAAAAACAAGTCACTAACCGCAGGGCAGATTGCAAACGCAATCTCCAAGTCCAAAGTTGCCGCAGTTAAGAGCTCGCAGTTTCAGACAATACAACCAATTGTCGAGTTCTATTCAATTGATGCATGCAAGACTAAGAATGGTGGTTCTTGGCAAATACTTGAAACTGGAAGCGCCGTAAACACATACCGCAATGGACTTCGATCTGCTCTAGAGCAAGCAAATGGGGTGTACATCTTCTATGACTCGAGAGGAAAGGCACTGTATGCCGGCAAGGCCAAGGATCAATCTCTTTGGAAAGAGATGAATCTCGCCTTCAATAGAGATCGTGAGCTCCAGAAAATCAACCTCACTCATCACCCCGACAGAAACCAAGAGTTCCGGCCGGGCCACGAGAAACTCAGGCAGCCCAAGAGAACCCAGCTAGAGCTTAGTGATCTAGCTGGGTATTTTAGCGCTTACAAGATTGAATACGGCATGATTGATGATCTTGAAGCGCTGCTCGTCCGGGGGTTTGCCAATGACCTCCTCAACGCCAAGATGGAAACTTTCGCCCATCAGCGAACCGGCGCCTAACACTTCACTCAAGCCGATGTCGCTCGCGGAACGACCTGACTCACGCATTGAACCTCATCGACAGCGGCTGGACATTCTAAGGTGATGATGCGATTCGGATAACGTTTGTAGGTTCTTGCAGATCAACAATGCGATGGGGGCAATTCCCTGGCAAGGACCTAGTGGCCTGAAGCCAGCTCACAACGCCACCATTGGTCAAGTGACCGCCAAAGTCTGGAGATTCCAAACTACAGCGGCGCCAAAATAGCAGTCCTCGGAGTGCGCGCCATCAGACCTGATTGAACTGACGGAACGAGCTGATAAGCTCTGCTGGGAGTCGCTACTGAGTGAACAGGGGGTAAAAGATGGCGTGGTACGACGTGGGAGACCTTCTAGAGAAGGTTCCGCTAGAGGATCTGGTAAATCGTTTGGGTCTGAAGACGGAACGGCGCGGCCATCAGGTGACGGCTGCATGTCCCTTCCATCAGGATACGCGTCCGTCGCTCAAAATTTACGCAGCGGCGAAGGGAATGCCCCCCCATTTCCATTGCTTCGCGTGCGGCGCACATGGCAACGCGATTGACCTGGTAAAAAAGGCAAACGGGAGCGACTTCAAGACCAGCGTCGAGTGGCTTGCGCGACAGTACAGCATCCAGCCAACGCGCGGTGAGCCAGATGGTGCACAGACGCGAGGGCGGCGACTATCGGCGCTTGATTTTGCGCTTCGTGAGTTCGACCGCAATCACGACGCAGGGCAGTTTGAAAGCTGGTGCCTCAAGCGTGGGTTTGACAAGCAATTCTTGTACGACAAGGGATTACGCTGCATTACCGGTCCGGTCTTGGTGGCTGCCACGAGAGCGCGGGCGCTTGGTGACCGGCTGGAACTGTTGGATGGCTTGCTAGACTTGGGACTGGTGCGGCGCCTGCGCACAATTGATGAAACCCCTCAGCTCAAGCTAGATTACAGCGACCAGTTCAATGACTATTTCGCTGACGGCCGCATTGTTATTCCCGTCTATGCCGCTGACAAAGCACCCTACAAAATTGTCGGCTTTGCGGGGCGGCTGCTAGCTGATGCTGCGGCCGCCGATGTACCTAAGTACCGATTGACGCCTGGATTCCAAAAGTCCCAACACCTCTTCAACGCGCAGGCCGCGTTTGCGGGTGTGACCGCTGAACTCAAGGCAGACGAGCCGTCTAGGTTGTATCTGGTGGAAGGATTCCTAGATGCGTTGCGCCTCGAATGCCTCGGGCAGCATGCCGTTGCCCTGATGGGCACAGACCTGAGCAAAGAGCAGCACAAGCTGTTGTCCAAGTTTGTGGAGACCCAGCCAAACAATGCGCAGCCGCTGAGCCTGTGTGTGTTTATGGATAACGATGCTGCCGGGTTCAGCGGCGCAGACCGAATTGTGAGGGACCTGCTTGGATTAAGCGGGGTGGACCTGCAATGGATCGGGATCCCTTGGCGCACACGACCTGGTATCGGAAAAGACCCGGACGCCAGTCTGCGCGCGGCATCCACGGCGGATTTTGCCCAGGAGTGGTTGGCGCAGTACAGCATGCCCGCAGAAGCAGTGCTGTTGGTCGCATCACTGGGCGGCAAGGACAGTTCGGTACTGGATGAGAACTGGCACAACCTGCCTGCCTCCGTGCGGGAAAGAGCGCTTTTCCGCGCGGCGCTTGCAGTAAACCGGTCGCGCGGGAAGCGGCAACACAGTGCTTTTCTTGCACGCCTTAGCCACGTTGGATCGGAGTGGGCCAAAGACCTGGCCGAGCTTCTGACAGGTGACGCCGCAGCGTCGTCGCGGATTTCAAGGTCAGTGTACCTGCATGGCCAGTATGAGCGCACCGCACTGGCACGCACACTGGCGTATTTTGGTTCGCGGCGCGGGGAACTGCCGTGCGATGAGGAAGCTTGGCTGACATTGAGCGCAAACGCCCGCCTGTTTGACACTGTTGCGCTGGATAGATTGAAGAGCGTGACCGCCCAAGACGGCGCTTGGCGTCAGGCTGCTCCCTACGAGGCCGTCAACCTGCCCCGGAAACTGAGCCGCGACGAGAAGGTACTGAAAGACCCGCGACTTAAAGTCATGCCTCACCCGGCTGACCTGCATGTTCAACAGATTTTTCTCAACGAACTATTGACGGAGCGGCATGACCGCCTCAGAGCGGATGGAAAAACCTTCTCTGCCAGCATCCCTGCGGTCCGCTGGTATTCATCACGGGGTGAGGTGGTTGTCAGCGGACCATATTCTGCGCTCAACGATCCGGACCTGCACGCCGGCGAGCCAGCGACGTTGAGTTTTGGCTACCAGATCGATATGGAGGTGCTGGAAGGGCACAAGACGCCTTCAGACCAGGGGATGTTCCGGCCGTTCAGCCAATGCTGGCGCGATTTCATGGCCTGCCTCGGCCAGCAGTGCCACGCCATCGGCCCACAGGTGCACGTACTTCGCCTGGACGTGCAGCGCTACTACGACACGGTGCAGCAGTTTGTCGTCCGCGACGGCCTGCTCAAACCATTGATCGCGGAGGTCGAAGCATCGGGGCTGCCGACTGGGTTTGCGGACATACTGTCCCTTAGAAGCGAGCAGGACGGCGGCGGTTGGGCCGAATCGTTAGAGCGGCTGTTGAAGGGCTTTCTGTTCGGGTATGCCTACCGCAACCCCGAGCAGCGGGGGCGGGATGCTGTCTTGAGCGCGGAGACCATGGGCATCCCGCAGGGGCCGGTGATATCCGCATACATTGGGACCATTGCGCTGTTTCCGGTGGACAACTGCGCCCGGCAGTTCATCCGTCAAAGCTCCAAGGTCTCAGAAAGCGGGAGTACCACTCCTAGGGCAGGGTACGCCCGGTACGTGGATGACATTGTGATTTTCGCGGACAGTGCACAACTGCTTGGCCAGCTGCGGGAAGCGCTGCAGGCTGAAGCACAGCGGTTGTCGTTGGCTTTGATCCACAAGGGTGAGCGTGTGCGAGCAGGGGCGCCAGAGCAAGTGATGCGCCAGCTTAACGAAGGCCGCGGGCTTGCTGCGTCGGTCCCAGGTTGGGAGGCCCCACTGGTGGGAGATGGTGAGGCCGGTTGGAGTTTGGCGCAGGACATACCCAGCGTCGACCGTCAGTGTGCGCTACAAATGCTGCGCCACCCTGATCTGCTAACTCGGCCGCGGAGCATCCTTCCGCAGGTACAGGCGGCAATGGCAGCCAAGGAGTTGCGACCGAACGACATTGGCCTCTGTACCCGCTGGCTGTGGTGGTTGGTTGCCTTGGAAGAAAATGACCCGGTGGCGAGGTCCAGTGAGGAAATCTGGGCGCAGTACTGGGATTTGTGGGAAAAGGCCTGCGAACAGCTAACGGAGCGGTGGGACGATTCCTTTGAGCAGTGTGGCTACCACTGGCTGTATGCCATTGAGGGCTTGGACCGGCTCCTTGATCCCAACCCTTGGGTCGAGAATGGTCAGACAATGAGCGAGGTACCAGCGAACCGGGCCCATCGTCAGAAGCTGGCGCAAAGAGTGTGCCAAGGGGATTTCTTCATTTTCCTCAGAGGCACGGTGGCAATCAGAGAAAACCTGTTACACCTGCGGCGGCGCGCGCGGTTGACGGTGGTGAAGGCACACCGGCTGGCCGGCCAAGGCACCTCAGTCCTCATGGAAGACATACATCGAGCGGAGGCGGTGACCTCGGTGGAGTGGCTGTGCTTGGCTGCTGAGGCGCTCAATGCTGTGCCCGACGCTGCAACTGACCGGTGGACGCCGCTGAACCCGCTGACAAGGCGCGAAACGACGCTCTCGCTCGGAAATGATGGCTTGGGCTTGGCCAACGCCGTGAGAAACATACTGAGGGGCGAAGCCGACGCGCAGGGTGATGAGGCTGACGTAAACAAGGCGCGCGGCATGGCGATAGATTTCGTGTTGAACAGCGCGCCCAAAGGAAAAGGTCTCGAAGTTCTGACCAAGTTCAAGCAGCTGTTCAAAGATGAAAAGGGTGCGGCACTAGATCTGATTGCAAACCTGCCTGTTGCCCGCGAACAGACCTCGCTCTTTGCATTGGCGGATGGGGAAGGGTGCTCGGGAAAACGCGTGTATGTCTACACCGTGCCGCCCAGACCGCCACAATTACGGCATTTCATTCGAGTTGCATTGGGTGACGGGCCGCCGGTCACTAGCTTTTCAACGCTTCAATTCGGTGCCGAGCAAGACGATGCCACCTGTTTGGGGATAGAAAAGAGCACTGAGGTGCCATGGAAGCGCATTGATCCAAAAGAAATGGCATTGCTGGGGCCACCGACATACCTCGCCGCCGCTCTGTTTGACGGGCTGTATGCGATGCACCGCGATGACCATGAGGACTCGGTGGCCTATGTGCCCTTCAAAACACAGCTGGTACAGAACGTACATAACGGTGAAGTAGTCATCCACCTAGTGGGCGAGCCGGTGCAGCGCGACTTACTGGGTGTCAATGCGTGGTACCACGATGACGATGGTCGGGTGCGCGCCACAAGCGTTCCCCAGCTCCATGCTGACATTTGGCGGGTAGGTTGGACAGTTGCCGACGTGCTGGGCATTGCGGCGACTATATCGGGGGAGACGGGCAGCCGCGAGGAGACATTGGCTGAAAATGTCCTTCAAGCCGATCCATCCATTGAACGGGACCAAATGCACGCTGAGCAGCTTGAGGGCTATGTGCTCAGGCAGCAGCTACGCAAGCTACAGGGCGCTTACCTGTCGGAGGCGCAGTCCGATCTCCCGATGCCAAGGTTGGGCGCCTTGCCTGGAACGGTAAGCCGGGCGCTGGAGCTGCTGCGGAAGTACCCGTCGAAGGCGGACCTGCGCACAAGGACGCAGCATGTGCTGGCCATGGAGGCGCAGACTAAGGCCATGGCGCTTCGTTTGCGCGGTGGTGCTGCTGGTGCTGACCTACGCAACGCCCTGCATCTCGTATTTCCTCGGGTAATCGAGCAACTTCCGCTGTGGGTGCTGCAGGGCATAGACCTAGAACCCGCGAGACTAACGGGGATGCGGCCTGAGCTTGGGCTGATGCATGCGCTGTATGGGGCCATGAACGATGCGCCGGGAGTGCGCGACGAGCAGGCGGCCGACAGGGCGACCGCGCTAAGGGTCGCATTGGCACTGGCCGTTGCCACCGCCGGGCTGCGGGGCAGCGTTGCCGCTCTATGGGGGCTGATGTGGGGCAATACCAACCGGCTGAGCGAACTGCCCCACCTGCCCGAGACATGGATGCTACCAGAGGCGCTAAGTGCCGACCCACAAAATGATTACCGCGCTATCTGCAAATGGCTCATTGATTCCGATGGCGATGCCCTTGGACGGGCTACCCCATGGCACTGGATGCTAGCGATGGTGGGACTGTTGGATGCCAGCTTTCCGCAGGCCTTGGAGATTCCAGCGCTGGCCGCCGTGTTTTCAACGCTCGGTGAGTGGCACTACGCAGACGCTGCTTCTGACAGGGGCACCGAACCCGGCGACGCCGTCGAAAGCGAAACGCAGTGCGATGGATCGGCGTGGCCTTTTGAGGATCTCCCCACGCTCAGCGTAGTAGACTGTGATGCGTTAGTGGACGCGATCACTTCAGCCGTAGTAGCTGTTGATGCAGTGTTGGGCGTGCAGGTCATTCGAGAGAAAGCACCGCGCTTTGGGAGAGACCCGCAGACCGGTGAATTCACCGATGCCAGCGGCAAGGGTTGGCAGATGTCCATGCCCCAGTATTCATTTCTGGGGCGAGAAAGTCCTGAGCGCGTTGAAACTGGCCGGGGCAGGCAGTCTGCATGGACAGAATCGCGGAGAACAGCAGATGGCGAACTGTTAGCCGTCCATTGGCTAAACGGAAAGCTGGGGCGTTGGTTTGGCATGCACCGAGAGCATGCGGGAGTTAGCCCGGTTGAACCTTTCACCCCTATACAAACAAAGGTTGTTAGGACGGCTAAGCGTGCGCCGTTGCCGGCGGACGAAGGCAAAACGCTTTCCACGCGAAGTGAATGGGTTGCACCGCCATCACCGGACGCACCGCCAGTCTCTCGAGTGCCTAAAAGGGGGATAGATGGTACAGGCGAAGATGGTTCTGCGCCTGGCGATAAGGGCGGTGCAGGGTCGGAGGTTGATGTGCTGGCCGAGCTGCGCAAGCTGCAGAGCGCTTCCTTCGAAATCCGCAAAAGAAAGACTCATGGCGATGTCTCCGGTGCTGAATCAAGCCACTTCCGCGTGGCTTTGCTCCAGCTCAGTGCTCACGATAGCTACTGCCACCCGCTGGCGGAAGTGGGTATTGATGGGCTGCCGCTGAGCAAGGGGGCACGCGAGGTGTTGGCGTCGAAGTTGGACAACAAGGACTTCAAAGCAGCAAGGAAGGCCGCCAAGCCAGGGAGTGAGCACCACTGGAAGGACACAGTGCGGATTGTCTCCTGGCCGGAGCACCGGCGACGCGCCGTGCTGGAGGCTGCGCTCGAATCATGCCACAGGCTGGGTGTTGAGTTACTGGTGTTGCCAGAGGTTTCTCTTCGAAAGGAGACCATTGATTGGATGAAGCGCAAGCTCTCCAATCATTACCCTGGGCTGGCGGTCCTGGCCGGCACCTACCGGAATTTCAATGCACAGAATCACCCAGACCATTTGAAGGAAATGCTCACATTGCTGTGGCGGCCTGAGAAGTCGCTGTTGGAAGAATTCAGGCTTGAAGGAAAGACAACCTTTGAGCTCACTAGGGGCAAGAAGTACAGGTCGGTTGCTTCACATGAGCTGTTCAGGCCGGACCTAAATGAGCTAGCGCCACTGTACTCCGACAGGCGCGTAATGGACGCAGTTATGCAGTTGCGTGAAGAAAGCAAACAAGAAGATACCTGGACGTCAGGCCAGGTCAAAGGCTTGATGGTGAACCTTGCCGAGGGGTCTCCCAAGCTGCGACATTGCATGGAGCTGATCTGCTCAGAACTTTTCCTGCTGACCAGCCCGGCAAATCGCAAGCCGTTGGTACAAGAGCTGGAGAAGATACTAGCTATTTTTGAGGCGCCGGCGGGAGTAGTCGCGGACGCGAACAATATGGTCAATCGTGATCTAGAGGCAGTGGGTGATCTTCTCACCATTGCACAGACCCAGCGAGAGCGGCGGTCGGTACTGCTAGTGCCAGCACATACCAACCGCACCAACGACTACTGGCACGCCGGCCAAGCGAGCGTACTGGCATCCGGAACCGCTACAGTCTTCTGCAATGCAGTGCTTGGTGGCGCCAGTGGAGAGAGCTGCTTCATCGGCATTGACTCAGTCACCCGTTCGCATTCAGCTGCGGGCGCAGTAAAGCTGCTGACGCCGTACCACGGGTGGCACACTGGCATCCTCCAGCCCGATTGCAGGGGAGCGCTGTCAAACAAGGATCAGGCGCTTGTGGTCGTTGATATTGACCCGGTACATGTAGTCAGTGGGAAGCCGCGGCCACAGTTGCTGCCCGAGCCCATGGCCTTGGTTGCGTACCTGCCGGTAGTCGAGGTGGTCGACAAAGACCAGAACGACATAATGCTGGCGGAGGCGTTGGTACATGCCAACAAGCCACATTTGAACACCTCTGAAGAAGAGAGCGCTTGGCTGGACAAGACGGCGCCCGAGGTTGCAGAAATGGAAGCATTGCTGAAACGTTGGCTATTCAAATCGAAGGATTCGCCACACGCGAAGGATGAATTTGAGCGGGCATACCAACCACTGGAAAAGATCCGCTCAGGGGAAGTTGACGAAGTGGAGTATGTTGCGCTGATGGAGCAGTTCTCCGAGTTTTTCGGCGATCCGAGAGCGGTCTGCGAGCGCTTCGACGCGTGGTATAGGAACCGACATCAGCAGCCGGGAATCAAGAAGGGAGCGAGCAATGGGTACGAGCCAGCATGGGTGGACTTCCTGATTGCGGACTTGACTTGTAGCGGGGAGCTTCCGACGTTGGAGGTACCGGCTTGGTGTGATCTTGGCTCATTCAATGAACACTGAGAAGACGAAGATATTGCAAAGGAGAGGCTCGGCGTTCCTCGCCTGAAACAGTAACTGAGCGTTGCGATGGAAGACACGGCGGTGCTGGAGGGAGACCAACCCCCTGACAGGCTTGGTCATCCCTTAAAAAACGCAAGTCGAAGGGCAGGCCATTCAAGCTGTTTTGGCAAGTGCCAAGACACTGGCAGATAGCGGCTGGGCACGCTGCACCCAATCTAGCAGTTCGCCATCTTGGTACAAAGAAGGCCCATTGCGCCCCCAAGCCTCTGAAATAAGGCCAAAAAATGGGTCATCCATTCGCATACGCGTTGCATCAACAATGACTAGCCAAGTGTTGCGCCGAGCTCAATCCGGCACGCAACGCACTTACCGAGCCGCGCTACAGGATCGAAAGCCTGTTGCGCAAGTGCAGGCCTGCCGCCGTGGCCTACCCCGGCTACAACGTCACCGGCAGCGGGCCTGGCCGGTTGATACCGGACCGCATGCCGCCAGTACGAAACACAGCATTACTCTTTGGTGAGCAGTCCGCGCGCCTTCATCCACCCCATGAACTGATCGAACCACTGATCGCTGGTCGCGCCCTCGGCATTGAGATCAAATCCGTGCCCGCAACGCTCATAAACATGTAGCTCGGCCGACGGTTCCCCGGCAAAGGCGGGCATTTCCAAGTGAGAGCCGCTGCTGGCGCGCGACATCACGAGCTCCATCTCTTTCATGTGCACCTTGGTAATGCGTTCTGGCCCGTCCCCACTGCGTAGGGTGCGATGCTTCAGAACCCGCGTTCCCGCCGAGCGGGCCAGGCCGTACGCGGCAGGCTTCAGTCAAGCCAGCGGAACACCCGGAACCGTGGTCGAATCCATCGATCAAAGGCCAGCACAACCAGAAGCGACAGGAAAACAAGCGGGAGCAGGACGGCGGTAGCGATGGCCAGCGGAATCAGCCAGCGCAACGGCGTGCGGCTCCCCGATCCAGGCGAACCGACGCGTCCCGCAGGCTTGCGACGCCACCACATCACCAGTCCAGTGACGCAAAGCACGACGATGCCCACGCAGGTGGCCAGCATCACAAGCTGGTTGGCGCGCCCGAAGTAGTTCCCCATGTGCAGCTGGACGCCCATCTCAATGGCCTGGGCCACAGCACCATAGTCGTCGAAGCCTGCGCGAACGAGCAGTTCGCCCCGCTCATCGAAGTGGTAGGTCACTTGGCCCTGTGGCTTGTCCGGGTAGGTGTAGGCCATCAGCGCGCCACGCTGCGTGCTGGGCAGGAACACGCGCAGCGGATCGGTCGTACCCGCGGCGCGGACATGGGCGATCGCGCGCTCAAGGCCCACCGCATTCCAGTAGCGGGTAGCGCCCGGCGTGGGGGCAGGGTGGTTGCCGTGATGGGAATGGGCGGAGGCGTTGTCGGCAGTGGCGTCAGCTGGAGGCATAGGCGCGTGCTGCAGCGTCCAGGGCACGTCGTTGAACGCCGTGCCCACGGTGGGTGCGGCGGGTGCGACGTAGCGCCGGTAGGCAGGCGGGTAGCCGGCGCCAATCGCCTCGGCACCGCCACGCACCCACCCGCCCCAGAACGCAGCCCAGGGCAGCCCGGTGAAGATCAGGAACAGGACCAGCAGCGAGACCCACAGCCCGGTCGCCGCGTGCAGCGACTTCCAGAACGCGCGCCCCTTTGCCCGCACGTCAGGCACTACGCCGTGCCACCAGGCATGCCCCTCGCCGCGCGGCCAGCCCAGGTACAGGCCGGTGAGGATGAGCAGCACCGCCCAGCAGGCCGCCAGTTCGATCAGATACTGCCCCGGGGTGCCCAGCATCAGAGAACCGTGCAGCCGGTCGGCAAGCCCCACCAATGTCCGGGCCGGCACCAGTGTGCCCAGTACCTGGCCGCCCTCCGGGTTGACGAAGGCCACCCGGCTCTCCGCATCCGGGATATCCAGGTACACCTGCGCAGGGCGTTGCGGATCGGTCGGAACGTCGATCCGCGTAGCGGTGCTCCCGGGAACATACGCCTCGGCGGAGTCGATCAGGCTGGCCAGCGAATCCCGCTCTTTCCACGGCGCAGGCGTGAAGCGCAGCTCGGGATGGATCGCATCGTTCAACTCGTCGTTGAACAGGTAGATCGCCCCGGTGATGGCGAGCATGAGCAGGAACGGTGCAACGAAAAGGCCAGCATAGAGATGCCACCGCCAGAACAGGCGGTGCCGGTCTCTGCCGGCGGTGTCGTTGCGCTGCTTGCGTTCGACAGCGTTTGGTTTCGTCCGGGCCATGTCAGAACCGTGTGCGCAGGGTCAGCTCGACGCTGCGGGGCGCGCCGAGGTAGATGTGGGTGGACGGATAACCGGAATAGGTGCCGTAGACCTCATCGGTGAGGTTGCGAACCCGCAGAACCGCCGACAGCCGCTGCCAGTCATAGCCGACCCACGCATCGAAGGTGGTATGGCCGCGCACATGGAGGGTGTTCGCGTTGTCGGTGTAGAACCCGCCCACGTTCCGCCCAGAGGCACCAACCGAAAGGGGGACACCCAGGAAACGATAGGTCGCTGACACCGACGCGGTGCCGTTGGGCACATTGGTCGGCCGGTTGCCGCTGCGGTCGGCACCACCGGCTTCCAGCAGGCGGTCGTAACGGGCGGTACCGTAGGCGGCCGCCAGATCCACGCGCAAGCCCCGCGTCACCTGCGCTTCCGCAGAGAACTCCACGCCTTGGGAAGACTGCTCGCCGCCCTGCACGCTGATGCTGGGATTGGCCGGGTCACGGGTGAGAATGTTGTCCCGCTCGATCCGGTAGGCGGCGGCCGTGAGTTCGACGCGATTGTCCCACACGCTGGCCTTGATGCCTGCCTCAAGCGATTTTCCTTCACTCAGGTCGAACACGCCGGCCGAAGGCCGCATCGTCAGCAGGGTGGAAACCGGGCTGACGGCAGTGGAGTACTGCCCGTAAAGCTGTACGTCCGGGGTGAGGTCGAACACCGTGCCTACCCGCCAGGAGAACGGGCTGTACTCGGGGCGGAACGATTCGGTGCCGCCGGTGTTCAGGTCGCGGATATCGCGCGACAGCCTGATTTTCTCGGCGCGCGCGCCTGCCAGCAGGATCCATCGGTCGGTCACGTTGAGTGCGTTCTCGGCGAACACCGCTGCGGTGCGAAGGCGCGACTCGAAGATGACGTTGTTGCCGGCACCCGGGAAGTTGACTGCCGATCCATCAGGGAACACGCCAACCGCCGGAGCGAACGGCGACACGGGCGTGGTAACCCCGGTCTGCCGTGGGTTATGGAAATCGGTGTCGTTGTACTCAAGCCCGGCAGTGAACCGGTTGCGACGCCCACCCACCGGCCCGTCAAACGAGAGCGCCAGGCGCTCGTTCCAGAAGGTCTGGTCATGCTGGACCCGCTCGGCGGTGCGCGCGAACGTGTCCGTTGCGCCGTTGTAGATCCAGTTGTCCGAATAGAAGAAGTCCCGATCAGCCTGGTACCAGCTCAGGTCGTTCTGCAGCGTCCACTGGCTGCCGAGCGGAAGGTCCACCCTCCAGCGCAGCAGATCGCTGTTGGCCCCGGTGGTGGCGCCGCGCGGATTGTAGTTCACATGGCGCGTGGCTTCGTCGACGACATACCCGTTCGAACTGCGGACGACGTCGCTCGGGGACCGCGCGACGTCGTAGGGCACCATCGGCGAGCCCTGGTAGGTGCCGGTGCTCTCATCCTCCGCGTGCTCATAGGAAAACAGCATCGACACGCCGGTGCCGGGGCGCCAGAGCAGGCTGCCCCCTACTGTCAACAGGTCCGTCCTGTTGTTGTCGATGTCATCCAGGCTGTCTGAGCGCAACCGGCTGACATAGCCGCGAACCGCCACCGTTTCCGACAGCGGCTTGTTGACATCGAACCCGGCGCGCCAGGTGTTGAAACTGCCTGCGCCGAGCATGGCCTCCATCGAGGGCGCAGCGAGCTGTGGCTTGCGGCTTACCAGGTTGATGGCACCACCGATCGCGCCTTCGCCATACAGCACCGACGCCGGTCCTCGCAGCACTTCCACCCGCTCCAGTCCGAAGGTGTCCAGGTTGCGCGTGACGATGGTCGACGTGCCCAGCCGCACGCCGTCGTGCAGGACCGACACCGTATTGCCGCTGAAGCCGCGCAACGTGACCACTGCGGGATTACCCGGGACATTGCCCACCATGGCACCGGCGACCATGTCGAATACCTCGCTGGTGGTGCGCGCACCCTGGGTGGCGATGTCGCTCTGGTCGATGATCTGAAGCGACGCCGGTGTCTCGCGCTGCGTGAGCCCCAAACGGCTGCCGACCGCCTCGGGTGAATCCAGCAGGCGCTGCCGCTGGCCCTGCACGTTGAGCGTGTCCAGCGTGGTGGCATCTGCGGGTGGCTGCTGGTCAAGGGAGTCCGCGAACGCAACAGGAGCGCACAACGCGCTGATGGCCAACCAGAGCGCGCAATTTCGGGGACGTGTGGCCGATGGAAGCCTGGAGATCGTCATTGATGAACCTTGGATTCTGATGCGGCCCCGGCGCCTGGCAGGCAGCTCAGGAACGGCATCGCGCTGCCTCGACCCGCGGGGTCGAGACATGCAGAAGACCCGGCATGTCAGCCGGATGTAGGAGGGGAGGGCAGTATCCAGTCCCACGCAAATCGATACGCGGACGCGAAGCGCGTCACATCGGAAGCTGGATCAGCAGGGGAATCCGGATGGCGGGCCGCGGGCCCCCAGGGTTCCCGGCGCAGGAACACGCCGGGTATCCACCAGACCGGCCAACGCACGGAAGACCCGCGGCCAGAGGGCCATGAAGAGAAGCAGCGCCACCAGCAGGCTGATCATGCGCGCGGCGAGGAGACAGTATTCGCAGTCCACGCCCATGTCATGCCCGGCATGGGGATCGGCCGCCGTGGTAGGTGCTGCGTCCTCCATTGCAGCCGGCTCATCCATGACCATGTCGTGATGGGTACCGTGGTGCATGTCGTGGGCCATGGCGTGGCCCATTGGCTGCTCCATCATGTGATGCATGGCATGCGGCGTCGCTGCGGGCACCGGCGGATGCGCAAGTGCCCGGCTGATCAGCGGGGCAACCACGACCAGCAGCATGGCCAGGAAGGCCAGGGGCAGGAGCCAGCGGTGGAGGGCAGTGGTGCGCACAGTCGGGATTCTAAAGGATGGAGAACGACGCTCAGGTGGAAGGAAGCACCGGCACGGCCACATGCGACGGTTTGTCGCAGATGGGCGGCATCCGCCGTGCATGCCTGCGGCGACGGCGCTTTACCGCTCCTGTACCCCGTTGCCAGCTTAAACGCGGCGACCTGATCCAGGTCAAGAGCATCCGTTCTACCTGCCTCTAGCCTTTGCCCATCCCGCTCCACCACCCCTTGGCGAGGCTATCAATGAATACCCCGGTTTCCCGACGCGCTGCGTTGTTGACGTCCACTTCCCTGCGCCGGCACACGTTGTCGTTGGCCCTCGTGCAGGCGATCGCCATGGCCGGCACTCCCGGCTTGGCCCTGGCTGCCGAGGCGATCCCGGTGTCGACCCCGGTCACCGGCGGCATCCTCGCTGTCCAGGACAGCGGCGCCGCCTGCAACATGGTCGGCGCCGCCTGCGACCTGTCCACGCCGGTGGCCAATGGCAACGATGGCCCCGGCGCCAAGTACCACGACAACGGACATCCCGGCACCGCCGGCAATCCAGGCGGCGGTATCACCGCAGACCTGGAAGATGCGCGAACGCTGGGCAGCAGCGGATCGACCTCGCCGATCAATGCCGTGACCATCGGCGGCAAAGGTGGCAACGGCAGCAACTCCGATCCGGCCGGCGACATCATCATCAACCTTGGCGGTGGTTGGGGTGCGGCGGGGCAGGACGGCGGCAACATTGACCTGACGGTTGGCCCAGCGTTGTCGGGTGCCGCCACCTATGTGGACAACGGGCCGCTGACGAGCGGCATGACGCTGATTTCCCTGGGCGGCGCCGGCGGCGACGGTGGCATCGCCAGCTTCAACGCCGGCCAGGACTACAACGGTCGCGCGGGGCGAGGCGGCGACGGCGGTACGGTGACGGCCACCATCGCCGGCACCTGGACCTCCGAAGCAGGCACCGGCCTGTTCGTGACGTCCAATGGCGGTAATGGCGGCGGCGGCAGTTCCAGCAGTGACGCCAAGGGCTCGGACAAGTCGCCGCAGGGCGTGGACGCCTGCGGTGGCAACCCCAACGACCTGTCCTGCACGGCCGGCAACGGCAACACCGTCAACGTCACCGTCAACGGCACGGTCTCGGGGGCGAACTATGGCGCCTTCATCGCCTCGATCGGCGGCGACGGCGGCACCGGCGGCGCCTCGGACGACTGCTGCGACCGTACCGGCGGCGCCGGCGGCAATGCTGGCAAGGGCGGCAACGTAACGGCCACGCTCGGCAGCACCGGCGTCGCGGTCGCCTCCGACAACGGTGCGGCGTTCTACGCCGCCTCGTTGGGCGGCATGGGGGGCGTGGGCGGCACGAGCAACAGTTCGGGGGCGGGTGGCACCGGCGGCGACGCGGGCACGGTCAACGTCGAGGTCGACGGGCACGCCAACACCTCCGGCGTCGCCAATACCTATGGCGTGCTGGCGCAGTCGCTCGGTGGCGTCGGCGGAAACGGCGGCCATTCCGGGGCATGGTTCAACCCGATCAGCGGATCGGGCAATACCGGTGGCGCAGCCAATACGGTGACCATCACCGGCACGGGCGCAACCATCACCACGCAGAATGTGGACAACGCCGGCGACAACTCCTCGGGCGTGGTCGCGCAGTCCATCGGGGGCGGTGGCGGCGTGGCCCCGGATTCCAACGGCTGGTTCGCCGTAGGCGGCGACGGCGGCAATGCGTCCAACGGCTCCACTGTCAGCATCAGCCTGACGGACACCCACGTGGCGACCTTCGGCTTCAACTCCGGGGCGGTGATCGCCCAGTCCATCGGTGGCGGCGGCGGCAAGGGCGGCGATGCCTGCAACGCCAAGAACGATGCGTGCAACGGCGCGCTGGTCAACATGACCGTCGGTGGCAGCGGCGGTGCCGGTGGTGGCGCCTCGGACGCCAATGCGGCGATGCTCGGCAACAGCTACGTGGCCACCATCAACAAGCACTCACCCGGCCTGGAAATCCAGAGCATCGGCGGCGGCGGCGGCGACGGTGGCAGTGCCTACGGCAAGGTCAGTTCGCTGTTCTACGGCGCTGCGATCAGCGTCGGCGGCAGCGGCGGCGTGGGTGGCGACGGCGGCACGGTCAACGCCGCCCGTACCGAGAACAACGGACCGGCCAGCCAGATCCTGACCTTCGACAGCGACAGCTACGGGATTCTCGGGCAGTCCATCGGCGGCGGTGGCGGCAACGGCGGTGCGGCCACGTCCAAGGCGGTAGTCAAGGGCGGCGGCGACTATCCCAGCCAATCGCTGGCGATGGCGACGGGCGGTTCGGGCGGCGTGGCCGGCTCGGGCAACGCTGTGTACCTGCAGAATTCCGGCTTGGTCGGCACCATCGGCGGCGGCTCGGCGGGCATCGTGTCGCAGTCGATCGGCGGCGGCGGCGGCAACGCGGGCGACGCCTCGGCGACCTCCAGCGCAAGTTCCAGCAACATGAGCCTGGCAGTGTCGCTGGCCTTCGGCGGTACCGGCGGCGCGGCGGGCAATGGCGGCAACGCCGAAGCGATGAACCAGGGCCTGGTCGTGACCACCGGCGAATCGGCGGCCGGCATGCTGGTGCAGTCGATCGGCGGCGGCGGCGGCAACGGCGGTGCGGGCGATGCGAAGTCCGAGAGCAGCGCGAGCGTGAACCAGGGTGACGATTCGGCCGAGAACACCCCCGAGGGGAAGAGCGTCGCGTTCTCCCTCGGCAGTGCAGGTTCCGGCGGCGCCGGCAGCTCGGGTGCCAATGCCACGGCCACCAACACCGGTGCGATCATCACCCTGGGCGATGCGGCGCACGGGATCATGGCCCAGACCATCGGCGGCGGCGGCGGCAATGCCGGCGGCGCGGCGGCCTCGACCAAGGGCGATATCGCCATCGCCCCGAAGATCGGCGGTTCCGGCGGCGCAGGCGGCGATACCTGGTACACCGGTACGGTGAACGTGACCAACCAGGGCACGATCGCCACCTTCGGCGCCGACGCCAACGCGATCATCGCGCAGTCGATCGGCGGCGGCGGCGGCAGCGGCGGCAAGGCCGCCACCACGCTCGCCGATGCGAAATCGAACAAGGACGGCTCCAACGGTCCGGCGTCCTCGGTGCAGTCTACCCTCACCGCGATCCAACAGAACTACGCGAGCAAGGGCGGCAACGCAATCGGCGATTACAACTCCATGGGCGGTGCGATCTCGACCATCAACAGCCTGCTCGGCAACACGCCCTCGCTAAGCGCGCTCGCCGACGGCGACACGACCGGCGACGACCTGGACGACGTCGCGGAGAGTGGAGGGCAGAGCAGCGACGACAACCAGGCCAAGTCGATCAGCCTGAATGTCGCCATCGGCGGAAAGGGTGGCAACGGCGGCTCCGGCGGCTACATCAACGTCAACAACACAGGCGATCTGGCTACAGTCGGCAAGATGTCAGATGCGATCATCGCCCAGTCAGTGGGTGGCGGCGGCGGCAAGGGCGGTGCCGCATCCACCGCGACCAGCGCCAACTATTCCGGCTCGCTGGCGATCGGCGGCAGCGCCGGTGGCGGCGGGAACGGCGGCGAGCCGACGGTGACCAATTCCGGCGCGGTCTATACGATGGGACCGCTCTCGGCCGGCATCGTCGCGCAGTCCATCGGCGGCGGCGGGGGCATCGGTGGCGCGTCGGTCACCACGGCCAACACGGCCAGCGGCGTGAGCGATGAACCCGGCGGCGGCGGTAACAGCGTTTCCTTGGCGGTTTCGCTTGGTGGCAACGGCGGCAGTGGTGGGATCTCCGAAGCGGCGGTGGTCAACAACGCCGGGCAGATCGAAACCCGTGGACATGACGCCATCGGCATAATCGCGCAGTCCATTGCGGGCGGCGGTGGCATCGTCAAGACGCTGGCGACAGATCTGGACGACGCAGGCGGTTCGGCCAAGGCGAGCAGCAGCAAGGATTATTCGCTGCCGTTCAAGTTCGGCGGTTCCAACGGTGCGGCCGGCAACAGCGGGGCGGCGCATGTCACTACCAGTGCCGCCATCACGACGAGTGGCGACAACAGCTACGGCGTGCTGGCCCAGTCGATTGCCGGGGGCGGCGGCCTCGCGCTCGGTGGCAAGCCCGATGGCGGCACCGCCGCCGACTTCTTCGGCAGCGGCAGCAAGACCGGTTCGGTGACCGGCAGCGGCAATCCCAACGACGACGGCGTGGTCAACGTCAACGTGAGCAATGCGATCACCACCAGCGGCCAGGGCGCGATGGGCGTGGTCGCGCAGTCGATCGGCGGCGGCGGCGGCCTGGCGGGCGACACCGGCTGGAGCCAGCAGTTCATCGGGATGTCCGGCGCCTCGCAGCTGCACGGCAATGGCGGGGCGGTGGACGTGACCGTGGCCGACGGCGGCGCGATCCAAACCCAGGGCAACAACACGCCAGCCATCTGGGCGCAGTCGGTGGGCGGCGGCGGTGGCCGCATCACCAACAAGAACGGCGCCTTCATCGGTACGGCAGGCGGCTCGGGGCAGGGCGGTGCGGTCAACGTCCAGGTCGATGGCAGCGTGCTGGCGACCGGAAATTCCTCGATCGGCATCTTCGCCCAGAGCAACGGCGACGGTTCTTCCAACGCGCCGATCTCGGTCACGGTCAACAGCGGCGGCAAGGTGCAGGTAGGCACGCCGTCGGCGCCGGTCGACAACGGCGCGGGGGCTTCGGCCTCGTCGGTCATCTATATTGACCACGGTGGCACCGGCGCGAGCGGCGTAGTCAATACGGTGACCAACAACGGCTGGGTGTACGGCTATACGGGGCCCGCCAACGCCATTGCGGTCTACAGCACGGGCGGCGTCACCCATGTGTTCAACAACGCCGGCGCCACCATGGGCGGCGACATCCTGCTGACAAACAATGGCGGCAGCGGTTGCTTCAGCAACAGCGGCACCTTCAATTCGGGCAACGCAGTGACCGTCGGCCCCTGCGGCGTCAGCAACGCCGGCACGATCGACATCCAAGGAGCGAAGACCGGCACCACCACGGTAAGCAGCAACTACAGCGGCGACGGCAAGATCGTCTTCGACGCCGACTACGCACACGCCAGCAGCGACAGGCTGCTCGTCAACGGTACGGCGAACGTGGCCGGCACCGTCGAGGTGCGCGCGTCCACGCTCCGCAAGCAGACCCTGCCGCTGATGACGGCCACAGGCGGGCTCACTGTCGACCCGCTGCTGGCCGCCACCCACGACAAACTGCTGTTTGCCACGCGACTGGACCACGATGCGACGACGCTCTACGCAACGCCGGAAGCGCACTTCAGTGAGCAGGCGTCCCACCTGGGTACCAACAGCCGCGCGGTCGCCGATCACCTGCAGGCCCGGTTTGATCGCGGTGACGCGATGGACGACGCCTACAATGCGCTGGCGAACGTGCAGTCTGCCAGCGGCTACGAGACCGCGCTGAAAAGCCTCAGCGGTCGTGCGCTTGGCAGCATCGGTGCATTCCGCTTCCAGGGCAGCCGCGATTTCGTCAGCAACCTGGAACAGGGCTGCGACGCCGACGCCAACCAGGCTGACTGCACCTGGGGCCGCGTGCAGGCCAGCAGCGCACGCCAGAGTGAAACCGCCGACGCGGCGGGGTACAAGGCCGAAACGCAGACCATCGAAGCCGGCATGCAGCACGAACTGCACGACGGCCTCACGCTCGGCGGCGCCATTGGTTATGAGCATAACCAGTTCCGCGACACCGATGGCATGGGCAGCGTGCGCGGCGACGGCATCATAGGCGGAATCGGCCTGCGCTACGATCGCGGTCCGCTCACCCTGAGCGGGGTGATCGAAGGCGGTTACGGCAGCTACGACAGCACGCGCACCGTCGCCGTCGGCGACAGGGCAGACCAGGCCAGGGCCAAGCCCGACGTGTTGAGCGGCGGCGTCCACCTGCAGGCCAGCTACACGCAGAATTTCGGCGACAGCTACCTCAAGCCGTTCGCTGAGCTGCGGGGCATCCAGGTCCGTGGGGATGCGTACACCGAACACGGGTCCTCGCCGTTCAATCTGGCCGTGCAGTCGCAGAGCCAGTTCTCGGCGGGCGGTGGCCTCGGCGTTGAATGGGGCACCACCCACGCGCTGGCCAACGGCACGAGCCTGGGCGTTTACATCAACGGAGCGGTGGAAGCCGGCGATGGCAACGACTGGACCACGCGCGCGCATTTTGTCGACGAGACAGCCGACAACAGCTTCGCGCTGCACACCAACGTCCCGGACACCTACGGTCGGTTCGGACTGGGCATGACCTTGCTGACCCGCAAGAACGTCAATCTCAGCGTCAACTACTCGACCGAAGTCGGCAGCGGGTTCCACGCCAATGCAGGCATTGCCCGCTTGGCATGGCACTTCTAGGCATTGCGGGAAGTTTTGGAGGGCGAGGGCGCCAGGAGGTCAGCTCCTGGCGTCCGTTTGCCGGGTAGGCGAGCAGGGCCATCAAGTCGCGCACCTCTTGGCTCTTCAATGCAGCCTTCCGTCTTCCTGTGCCATCGTGTGGTGCCCAACGACCTGGGAATAGTTTGGAACGTCAGGGTTAGCGATGACGGGAATGGCCATCAGCGGCCTCCATGATCGCGGACTGCAAGCTGGCGGTATCGATGCTGCTGTAGCGAATGCCCGGCGGTTGCGTTGATATCTTCCACACGTATGTTGTGAGATCCAACGGGGCACCAAGCGGCGCCGCCATTCGCATGGGGCGGTCCATGTCAGGCAGGACCAGGACAAACCGCACGCTGCCGCGCAGTCCTACGAGGTCGACCCGGCCGGGCGATCCAAGCAACATGGTGCCAACCGGCACGAAACGCACGCTGCTGGCACCCAGATTTATGGTCAGGCTGCGTGCCTGGTAGTTGCCAATTTCTTCCTCATGGATATCGCTTACGGACAGGGCAAAATCCATGCTGCCATTGGCCTGATACGGCTGCAGCAACGCGCGGACCAACCTGTAGAGTGCGTCGACCTTGCCGATCCACTGAGCCTTGCGTTCGGACAGGTCACCGAATCTCGCTTTGTCTGCCTTCTGGTCGGCAAGGAACCTGTCAAAGTCGGAAATCCGAGGCATGGGCTGGGCGCAGTTTGGAGAACGAACCAATTGTCCCACGACGCAGGGGACTTGAATCCATCAGAACTTGTCGCCGCCGAAGGTCCGGGACCCACGACGACGACGATAGGGATGCAGGAACGCAGGGAGCGCCTTGCTGAAAGCTCGGATACGTCATTTCGCATAATGTATATTATGTAAAACGCGATCCAGCCAAGGTCACCCAACCTGGCCCTCGACCCCGGCGGCGTCCAGTTCCCGCATGATCAACCCCATCACCCCAGTTTTCCCCTCACTGGCCGGCATCTGCCGCACCAGGTTCCGAAGCAACCTCACATCCTGGTTCCATCCCAATCTGTCACTGATCCTGTGCAGCTGCTTGCCTTTCCGGGAAGCAGCGCTTTGCACCTCGGCATCTCCCTTGAGCGCCCCAAGCTGCTGTGCGGCATCCAACTGCATCCGCAGCCGTCGCACCCGTCGACGCCAGCGGTGCGTGGCTTCGGGATCATCGCCAGCTGCAGCCCGGTTGGCAGCCTTGCTGACTCGACGTTCGCCAACCTGCAATGCGGCCCGGATCGAGCGTCGCCGCAGCGAGTGCCAGGGTTGAGGCTCCAGGCGTTCAACCAGCCGTTCAATGACTCGCCGCCTGCGAAGAAATCCAGGGTCTACGGCCAGCGAACGCTGCAGAATTCGCGTACGTCGATACTCCAGCGCCGTGATCACCGGCTCCCAGGCCAGTTCCGGACGCGACGCCCGCAGCCGCGTTGCTGTCTCCACCACCACATGCGCGTCCCGCATGTCCGACAGGCCCTTGCCCAGTCGACGCAACGCACGGTCGTCAGGGTCCAGGTCGAAGTCCTCATCGGCCAGCAGCGCCATCAAGGCCCGCATTCGTCGTATGGCCTTGCGAGCCACGTGGATCGCCTCGTTCTGATCGGTCGGGGCCGGCAGCGCGTCCAGAATTGCCCGCGCGTCTTTCAGCAGAAGCGCTTTGGCAGCCATCCCGGGTGCGCGTGCTGACATGGAGCGGCCTGTGGCAGGACGATGCCGGGAGTGTAACCACTGGTACGCTCGTCGGCGTGACGCGTCACGATAAATACGGCCCGCGGACGCGTACTGGTCCGTGGTCTGTACCAGTTCGGCACCGGCGATGACCATCGGCAGCCACGGATTGCTAGGTAAAAGTACGCACGACAGTGCGTTCCTGCCTCCCGATACTTTGAGTCGGCTGTACACCCAACTACCAGGAGCAACGCCCATGACCGGACCGCGCATGCACCCCGGCTGTTCCCACGGCATGGCACTGCTGCTGGTGGTGGCGGCCTGCGCGCTGCCGGCAAGCGCCGCCGCACAACAGCAGGACGCCGACGCGCTGGCCAAGCAGCTCTCCAACCCGGTGGCGGCGCTCATCAGCGTGCCCTTCCAGTACAACTACGACCAGACCTGGGGCGAGGACGGCCATCGCCACCAGTTGAACATCCAGCCGGTGGCACCGTTCTCCATATCCGAACACTGGAACGTCATTTCGCGCACCATCCTGCCGGTGACCTACCAGAAGGACATCATCCCCGGCACCGACCAGGCCGGCATCGGCGACATCACCCAGAGCTTCTTCTTTTCCCCGAAGAAGCCCACCGAAGGCGGATTGGTCTGGGGTGTTGGCCCTGCACTGCTGCTGCCGACCGGTACCGATGATCTGGGTGCGGATACCTGGGGCATGGGCCCCACGTTCGTACTGCTCAAACAGGATGGCGCGTGGAGTTACGGCGCGCTGGTCAACCATATCGTCGACGTCGGCGGTGGCAGGCGCAGGGTGGACATCAGTTCCACCTTCATCCAACCGTTCATGGCGCGCGGCATCGGCCAAGGGCGCACGGTGGGCGCCAACCTGGAATCGACCTACGACTGGGAAGCCAAAGAGTGGACGGTGCCGCTCAATCTCTTCTACAGCAAAGTGTCCAAGCTGGGTTCGCAGATGCTCAGCTACCAAGGCGGGATACGTGCCTATCTGGATACGCCACGCGGCGGGCCGGACTGGGGCGTGCGCTGCACCATCACCCTGCTCTTCCCGGAATGACGCCCCTGCCCCGCCGTGCGCAGGCGTGCTGGCGACGCTAGAGCAGCGGCGCCACGTCCAGTGAACGCTCCCCGGCCAGTGCGCTGGCCTGTTGCCGGGCCTGCCGTGCCGGGCCAGCGTCACCGCGTTTGCCATACAACGCGGCCGCCATCCAGGCCACGCGGTAGTCGGTTGCGGTGTAGGCATCCAGTTCGCCCAGCACCGCCGTGGCCTGTTCGAACTGGCGGGCCTCCATCAGGATGCGGGCACGCAGCAGGTTCGCGCGTACGCGGTCGTCCGGGCTGCCGTCACGATTGGCCACGGCCAGCGCCGCCTGCGCGTCCGCCAGTGCCGTCGTGGGATCGCCAAACCGATGCTGCACGACGGCGCGGGCGAAGGCATCGGCCGGGTCGGGTGCTGCCTTGTGCGCGGTGGCCTTGTCAGGCCGCAGCCAGTGAACGGCATCGGCCTGGTTTGCCGCCGCCTGCACGGCGGTGGTGGCCAGCGCGCCGTCGCGTCGTTCCGCCATCGGGGCGGCATCCCGCACCCACTGCCCTGCCCCACGCAGATCGCCGCGGGCCAGCGCCAGGGCCATGCGCAGGCGTGCCACCGCCGGGTCTTCCGCAGCACTGCGGGCCAACGCATCCATGGCGTCGTCGGCCTGGCCCAGGTCGCCGGTGGCCAGGGCAACGTTGGCGCGCGCGTTCTGGATCACGGCGATCAGCTGCGGGTCTTCCAGCGTGCCGCGCAGCGCGTCGGTGCGCGCCAGCGTGGCGCGTGCCTGCGCCGGCTGCACCAGCTGCAGCTGCGCCTGCGCCTTGGCCGCCAGGGTCGCGGCCAGGTAGTCGGTTACCTGGAAACGTTCGAACACGTCGATGGCGCTGTCGAACTCCTGAAGCGCCTGCGGCCAATGATTGCGCATGCCTTCCATGCGCCCGAGGTTGGCCCCCACCATGGCGGCCGACACCACGTCGCCGGTGCGGCGCATGGCGATCCGCGCCTGGCCCAGGTCGGCCACGGCTGCGTCGAGGTTGCCCTGCTGCACCTGAGAGACACCACGGCCGTTGTAGGCATTTCCCAACAGGCTGGTATCGCGCGTGCTGGCGTCGGTGGCCAGCACGGCCAGCGCCTGGCTGTAATGCGCCTGCGCCTGGCCCGGCTGGCCTTCGCGCAGCGCCACCGCACCCAGCCCCATCAGGCCCTTGGCGCGCACGCCGGGCGCTGCCGCGGGCTGTTGCGAAAGTGCGCGTTCAAACAAGCGGGCCGCCTCTGCCATGCGACCGGCGCGGTATTCGAGCTGGCCTTCGCGAACCTGCAGCGCCGGACTGTCGCGCAGCGCAGCGGGGGTGGCGTGGAGTTGCGCACGCGCCGCGTCCAGTTGGCCGGCGTCGAGTTCGGCATCGATGCGGCGCAGGCGCTCCTGCAGTTCAGTGGGCCCAGCGTGGTCGGCAGGCGCACGCCGGATGCGCCGCAGCCAGGTATCGGTGGCCACGGCCATGGCCTGCAACGGCGTGTCACCCACCGCATCGACCGATACGTCGCTGGCGCTGTCGAGCACGCGCAGCTGCACCCGCCACTGCGCGCCACTGCGCTGCGCGGTGGGTACGATCAGCCAGCGCGAGTCGCTGCGCAGCAACAGCTGCTTGAGCGCGGCGGCGTCGAGTGCGCCACTTCCCGGAAGGCCGGCGGCCAGGTGCAGGGTCTGCTCGGTCGGGGTGACCTGCAGCGCCGCGCCGCGCAGGCGATCAGCGGCATATTCCATGGCGCCCAGGCGTACCCAGCTTGCGTCGGCTTCGTCCTCGGCCACCCGCACTGGCAGCACGGTGGCGCGCACCTGCGTTGCAACCGCTGCAGTGCCTGCACCCGGTGCCGGGCTGCGCAGGATCCACGCGGTGCCGACGCCCACCAGCACGATCAGTGCCGCCACTGCCAGCAGCAACGGGCGGCGCGTGAGGCGATGCCGTCGGGTAGGCGTGGTCGTCTGCACGTTCGGTGCGGCGGGCGTCGGCGCGGCGCCAGCCTGCTCATCGGTGCTGGCGACTTCAGTCATCGCCGCGGGCGACGGCAGGGCCGGTGCAGCCGGATCCAGCTCTTCCACCTCGGCCACCCAACGGTAGCCGAATCCAGGCACGGTGCGGATCATGGTCTGGCGGTCGCCGGCATCGTCCAGGGCCTTGCGCGCGCGGCGCATGGTCTGGGTAATCACGGTATCGCTCACGTCGGCCCGGCCCCATACCGCCGACACCAGTTCGTCGCGGCCCACCGCACGTTGCCGGTTGGCCACCAGATAGACCAGGCATTCCAGTGATTTGAGCGGCAATGGCAGCCGATGCCCGGCGCGGCTGAGTTCGCGTACGGCGGGGTCCAGCACGAACTCGCCGAATCGGTACCGGATAAGGCGCATCAGCCTGGCCTGCCTCGTCTACAGTGGGGGATCCCCATCCTACGACAGCCGCTGCGTTCGATGCTCAGTCGACGCTTACGTGGAATGCGAAGATGCGGGCAGCGGTGCTGGCCAGCTCCTGCCCACACTCGAACAGCAGTTCACCCTGCCCTGCGGCCTGGGCGCGGAAGCGCCAGGTATGGGCGCCGGCCACGCGGGCCGGCTCCTGTTCCAGGTCGAGCAGTGCGAACGGGGTGGACCGCAACCAGCAGCGGTAGCCGCTGGCTGAATACGCCGGAAGTCGCACCTCTACCCGTTGCCCGGGTGCGAGGTGCACCACCCCGCCATCATCGCCGGGTTCCAGCGCGAGCACCGGCAACGCATGGGTTGCCGGTGCCACTGAACCGGTGTCGTGATCCTGCACGCCTCCACTGCATCCCAGCAGCGCCCCGGTCAGCAGCGCGGGAAGCGCACACCGCTTCAATCAGTTCACCTTGACCAGCAGCCGTGCGCCGCTGGTGGCCTGGGTCGCACTCACCGCCAGGTAATAGCGGCCCTGCGCCGGGTTGAGCACGGTGACGGCCTGGTTGACCCCAGGCCGTGCCGACGCACCGGCGTTCTGGTTGGGCAACGGGTCCATTTCGTAGCCGGCCAGCAATTGCAGTTCGCCGCGGCCGCCGTAGGTGGTGATCTCCAACCGGGTCTTGCCGGGGGCGACATCGATCACATACAGATCGCGCTGCCCGGCCTCCATGGCCGGCAGCAGCATGGCGGTGCCGGGGCTGGTGGGAATGCCGTCGATCGGCTGGCCGAAGGTGCGCGCCCGCGCAACCGCCGCGGCGGCGTCGAGCAGCCCGGCGCCGTTGGGCTGGGTCTGCTTGACCGGGAATGCGCGCGAGGTCGCCTTGAGCAACCCCTCCACCTGCGACGGCGTCAGCGGCTGCGCGGCCACGCTCTGCATCAACGCCACCACACCCACCACGTGCGGCGTGGCCATCGAGGTGCCGGTGTAGCCCGCGTAGATGTCGCTGCCGGGCACGGTGGTGCCGTTGTTGAGGGTGGACCAGATGTAGCCGTTCGGGCTGCCTTCCGTGCCGGCGCCACCCGGCGCGGCCAGGTCGACGCCGGCACCATAGTTGGAATAGCTGGCGCGCTGGCCGGAATAGCCGGTGGCACCGACGGTGATCACGTTGGCGCAGCTGGCCGGTGCGTGGTCGGCCACCGGCGCATTGTCATTGCCTGCGGCCACCACCACCACGGTGCCAAGGCTCACCGCCGCGTTGATCGCGGCCTGCGTGTCGGCCTCGCATGCGTGCGCTCCGCCCAGGCTCATGTTGATCACCTCAGCCGGCGTGGTGTTGTCCGGTACGCCGTCGATGTGACCACCGGCAGCCCAGACGATGGCGTCGTTGATGTCGGAGGTGTAGCCGCCGCAGCGGCCCAGCACGCGTACCGGCAGTACCTTGGCGTTGTAGGCAATGCCCGCGCCGCCCACGTTGTTGTTGGTGACCTCGGCGATCGTGCCCGCCACGTGGGTGCCGTGCCAGCTGCTGTTGCTGGCCGGTACGCCGTCGCCGCACTCGTTGATGGCGCTGTAGTCGCCGATATCCCAGCCACCCGGCACGCGGCTGTCGTCGTCGCGGTGCGAGACGAACGCGTCGGAAATGAAGTCGTAGCCAGGCAGCAGGTTGGCTTCCAGATCGGCATGGTGGGTGGCGCCGGTGTCGATCACCGCCACCACCACACCGGCGCCAGTGGCGCCGGATTCCCATGCGGTGGTGACCCGTGCGCCACCGGCGCCGGTGCCGTAATGCCACATCTGGTGGCTGCTGAGCACCGGGTCGTTGGGCACGGCCGCGGCGTGCATGAGGCGATCAACCCGCACCGACGCCACGTTGGGGTCGGCGGCAATGGCGCGCATCAGGGTTTCGGCCTGGCCGCGGTCCAGCCGCTGCGAGGCACGGACCACGTGCTGGCCGCTGAAGGTGGCGCGCAGGGTTTTCACCTGCAGCACGGCGCCGCCCTGCTGGGTGGCAAGCCGAGCGCCCAGCTGCGGGCGGGCACGGCTGGCTGCGGCGTCCAGCGAACGCTGGCGGGCTGCCGGCTGGGTGCGCTCGGCGGTGCCGGGTTTGTAGGTCACGATAAAACGAGGCGACAGCGTGGCGTCGTCGATGGACGCGAGGTCGACGGTGCCGGCGAGGGCGGGCGCGCAGGCAGCGGCAACCAGCAGGCTGAGAACGGAGCGACGGAAATGCATGGAGGGATTCCTGGTAGGCGGAGTCTGGAAGGGGGAATTACAGGTCGACGCCGAAGCCGAGGCCGGCCGAACGGTCGTCGCTGCTGAAGGCACCGCCGATGCTCATCGAAACGCGCTCGCTGAGGGCCTTGGAGTAGCCGACCGAGAGCGCGCTTTCGCCGTTCTGCCAGCCCACGCCGGCCGCCACGCGTCCGCGCGGGCTGCGCGAGTTGGCGGCATTGATGGCCATGTTCATCATCGCGCTGCCCATCGCGCCCTGGCGGTCCAGGCGCTTGTCCTGGGCGTTCAGGCGTGCGTTGACGTCATTGCGCAGCAGGTCGAAGCTGTCGTTGAGGCCCTGCAGTCGCGAATCGGCATAGGCGTTGGCGCGGGTCAGGGTCTGCGTGGCGGTCGTATCGGTGTAGCTGTTGGCCGAGGCCAGCGTGGCCGCGTCGGCGTCCTGCACCTGCGCCACGTTGGCCGCGTCGGTGCCTGCGGTGCCGGCGGCCACCTGGGTGATGCGGCGCTGCTGGCTGGCATTGCCGACCGACACGGTGTTTTCCTGATCGGCCACGGCGCCCTGCCCCAATGCGACCGCGCCGCTGGCGCTGGCGTGGCTGTCGGCCCCCACCGCAACGGCATTGTCGGCGCCGGCGTCGACCTTGGCATTGCTGCCGACCGCCACACTGTTGGCCGCACCGACGCGGGCACCGCTGCCCACCGCGGTGTCGTTCGGGTCCGCGGCGGTGGAGCCGGCGCCTACGGCCAGGCCATCGCCGCTGCCCATCGGCACCTCCGAGGCGGTCGGCACCGGCACCGCGGCAGCTGCGGTTTCCAGCACGGCCACGCGCCCCTGCAACCCGCTGAACGCGGCATCGATGGCATTGAAGGTGGCGCCGGCGTTGGTATACGCCGCGCCCTGGAAGCCGAAGCTGGGCGCACTGATGCCGCTGGCGTTCACCCCCGCCCCGCCGCCCAGGGCGGTGGCCACGGTATCCAGCTGCGACCCGATCGTGCCGCCCACGTCGGCGACCACCGCATCCAGCTGCCGCTTGTTCACCGCGTCGGTCGCGTCCACGGCGTTGTCGACGTTGACCACGCGGCGTTCGGCGCCGCTGCTGCCGACCGAAACCACGTTGTCCTGATCGGCAGACGCATTCATGCCGATAGCCACGCTGTTCAGGCCGTATACGGTGGCGCCGCTGCCGATGGCGACGCTGCCCGCGGTTTCCACCACCGCGTAGCTGCCGATCGCCACCGCATCATCGCCGCCGGCATAGCTGTTGTACCCGGTAGCCACGGCGTAGTTGCCCGTGGCAAACGCATTGGTACCGGCGGCCAGCGCCGATTCGCCCGCGGCATAGGCGTAGGTACCCAGGGCCGTGGCGGCATTGCCCGTGGCCTGGCTGCCGTCACCCAACGCAGCGCTCGACGCGCCCAGTGCCTGCGCGTTGCTGCCCAACGCGGTGCTGCCCAGGCCGGCGGCCTGCGCCGCGGTGCCCACCGCCAGGGCCGAGGTTTCAACGGCCTGCGCGCCGGTACCGAAGGCGATGGCATTGCTGGACTCACCGCTCGCACCGGGGGCGGTCTTGGCATCCTGGCCGAAGGCGATGTTGCCGGTACCGGTGTAGCCGTCGGCGTAGGCGTTTTCGCCGATGGCGATGTTGCGATGCCAGGTGGCGATGGCCTGGTCGCCCAGGGCGATGCTGGCCACGCCGTAGGCAACAGTCTGGGTGCCGATGGCAATGGCGTCGGCATCGGCGGCAGCTGCTTCGCGGCCCACTGCAATGCTCGAGCGCCCTGCGGCCTGGGCGAAGAAGCCGCCGGCGAACGAACCGGACACCACCTTTGCATCGGTGCTGTCGTAGTTGCGGATCACGCTGGTCGGCCCCGGGTTTTCGGTGTCGCGGTCGCCGGTGCTCGCCGCCGGCCCCAGCGCGGTGCCGTAGTTGCCGAAGGCGTAGGTACCACTGCCGAATGCAGCGCTGCCCAGGCTGGTGGCGAAGGCCTTGCCGTAGGCATTGCTGATGTTGCCCGGGCCACGCGGGGTACCGCCGAACGCCTGGGCCCAATCCAGCCAGCCGCCCACCGCGACCGAGCCGGTCCCCAGCGCATAGGACATGTAACCGATGGCGCTGGAATACGGGTTGTAGGCGATGGAGGTGTAACCGATGGCGGTACCGTTGGTGCGGATCGCCTGCGCGCCGGCACCGATCACGGTGGAGTTCTGGTCGGGCAGCCAGTTCGGGCTGAAGGGGGTGTACAGCACATCGCCCTGGGTGCCGGCGCCGGCGCCGATCACCACGTTGTTGTTGCCCTGCGAGTTGGCACCGGTGCCGATGGCAATGGAATTGGCCGCCGCCTCAGGGGCGGTGGACTGCGCGAAGCTGCCTGCCCAGTCGCTGACGAATGCGGTCTGGTTGCCCTTGATGCCGGTGACGGTCGCGCCATTGCCGAGCGCGATGGAGCCATTGCCGTTGACGGTGGCGCCGTTGCCCAGCGCGATCGAGTTCTGCGCCGGGGTCACCGACTGCGCCTCGACCTTGGTGATCACCCCGTTCGCGTCGGCGCTGACCGTGACGCTGCCGTTGATCGCGCGGACCTGGCTGCCGGTGCCCATGGCGATGTTGTTGCTGCCGTTGGCGGTGGCGCCGCTGCCCACCGCGATGGAATTGACGCTGCTGCCGGCCGGCGTGGTGGTTACGCTGGCCGTGTTGCGCTGGGTCGGGCTGCCCTGCGTGTAGACGGAGGTCGTGGTGGTGTCGGTGCCGGCATGCACGGCGCCGGCCTGGTTGCCGATCGCCACGCTGCCGTCGCTGGCGGTGACCGCGCGCACGCCGATGGCCGTGCTGTTGGCGCCCAGCGCCTGGGCGGCAGCGCCCACGGCGGTGGCGTTCACGCCCTTGCCCCAGGTCACTTCGTTGGCGTCGACCAGGCCATCGCCGTCCAGGTCGACCCAGCTGCCTACGGCGGTGCTGCCGGCGCCGCTGGCATTGGCATCGGTGCCACAGGCCAACGCCTGGTCGCCGGTGGCGGTGCTGTCCAGGGCCAGCGGCACGCCACTGGCATCCACCAGCTGGCAGTTCACACCGGCGTAGGCCGGCAGGGTGAGGACGGACAGGAGCGCAGCGGTCAGCGCTTTGCGATGCAGGGTGCGTGAGGTCGGAAGCATGGGCGGGCTCTGGGTGGGAAGACCCTAGAACGCCGCATCCGCTCCGCAGATGCATGACGTGGGTGTGACATTGGCGCCAAAATCGATGTCATTGAGGTGACATCGGTGACATTGTGGTGAAATCCGCACCAATCGACAGGGGTGCTAGCGGTCTTCGGCGTCCAGCAGGCGCTCGACGAAGGTTGCCGCGTTGCGCATGACCTCGTCGAAATCCCGGCCTTCGGGCACGCTGGGCTGCAGCAGACGACGCTCGCCGATCGCGATCAGGAACACGAAAGCCGGTTTGCCCTGCGGCTGCCACGCCGTGACGCGGTAGTCCGCGTGCCCGTACGCCGCGTCCATCGTGGCGCTGGCGACCGGCGAATGCGCGGCCTCCGCTTCGGCCGCACCGACGCCCGGTTGACCGGCGGTATCCGGCGTCGGGTCCTCCATCCCGGCACCGAAGCGTACGGCCCGGGCGGACGGATAGCGGCTATGGCGCCGCCATTCCCCGTCCGTCGCATTGGCCGGCTCTGTCAGATCGCGTCCCATGGACGGACTCAGAGGCGGCTCCATCAATCGATTGCACGCTGTCCTGAACATGTGCATTCACCCATTGACGATGACCAGGCTGGAGTCTGGGCTGAGCCACGTGCGCTGCGCATCAGTAAAGCTACCTAGCCTGCCGTTGCGGCACGCCAGGCTCCGCAGCGACAACGTGCGCTGCGCCGGTGTAACACCACGTGTCGGCGGGCGACACCAGTAAATTTACTGGCTGGCCCTTCCACGCGCTTTTCATGCGGCCGGTACAACCCTGTGCGCAGTCCGGTTCACGCCGCGAGGAATGCCCCATGCTGCCCGCCCTGCTCCGACGGATCGCCGTACAGCTGTTCGACAATGGTGTGCTGAGGCTGATCTTCGAGAACACGCGCAACATGGCGGTGTCCTCGCTGATCACCGCTGCGGGGCTGGAAGTCGTCCGCGCCGGGCCAGGCGACCTGGACCTGGTCAATCCCACGTTGGCCGGCTACGTGGTGGTCGTCATCGGGGTCAGCCTGTTGCTGCTGAACCTGGGCGACGGGCTGTGGCGGCTGAGCCGCATGAAGTCGCACCTTGTGCTGCAGATCCTGCTGTGCGGCGCCTACGCCTTCATCTTCTGGCGCGTGGTGTACCTGGTGCTGTACTTCAAGGCGGGCGGTGGGATGAGCATGAACACCGGTGGCTGATCCGCTCAGCGCGCATCCTTGTAGATCCTGCCGTCCTTCATGATCACGTCGAAGTTGGCATCCGGGTTGGCAATGACGTTGATGTCGGCCAGTGGATCGCCATCGACCAGCAGCAGGTCCGCCAGCGCCCCCTCCTCCACCACGCCAACGCGCCCGGCATAGGGGCTGCGCTTGCCCGACAGCGCCAGCAGCTGGGCGTTGGTGCCGGTGGCCATCACCAGTGCCTCCGCCGGGGTGTACCAGCGGGTCAGGCTGGCCAGGATGCGATTCTGCTGCAAGGCCAACGCACTGGAGAACAGCACGTCGGTGCCGAACGCGGTCTTGAGCTTGTACTTGATGGCGAAGCGATAGGTCTGGTCGGTGCCGGCGAACACCTCCTGCGCCTTCTCCCACTGCGCCGAGCCCGTCGGGAAGGCGTTGGCCAGCTCCGGCGGGAACGGCTGCGTGCTGAGCCAGGTGCCGGTATCGCGGATGCGGCGGGCGGTGGCATCGTCCATCAGGCTGCCGTGCTCGATGCACTTCACCCCGGCACGGATGGCGCGCTGGATCGCTTCCGGGGTATAGGCGTGCACTGTCACGTAGGTGCCCCAGTCGGTGGCTGCGTCCACCGCCGCGCGCACTTCCGGTTCGGTGAACGTCACCACGTCCAGCGGGCTGTGCGGCGACGAGACGCCCCCACCGGCGGTCAACTTGATCTGGCTGGCGCCCCGCATCAGCTGCTCACGCACGCGCACCCGCAGTTCATCAGGGGTATCGGCAATGGCGCTGTCACCGAGCACGTCATGGCGCGAGCCGGGCTGGCCCAGCGTGCGCGGCAGGTCCGAGGCCTCGCGGAAATCGCCATGCCCGCTGGTCACGGTGATCATCGCGCCAGAAGGCCAGATGCGCGGCCCCTCGGCGTGACCGGCGTCGATCGCCGCCTTCAGGCCCCACACCGCCCCGCCCACGTCACGCACGGTCGTGAAGCCGCGCAGCAGCGTCTTGCGGGATTCTGTCCCGGCCACGATGTTGATGTAGCCCGTATCGGCCGTCATCAAGGTCTGGATCGGGATGCCGGCGAACATGCTGTGCCAGTGCATGTCGATCAGCCCGGGCATGAGGGTGCGGCCACGCCCGTCGATGCGGCGCGCGCCGGGCGCGTCGATCGCACCGGCCGAGATGCGCGCGATGGTGTTGCCCTGCACCAGCACGTTGCTGGGTGCGGAAAGGCGGCCGTGGGTGCCATCGAAGATGCGCACGTTGGTGAACAGCGTGGCGGCAGGTGCCACGCCCGTCGCCGGCGGCGCGGAAGCATCGCCCTCCGGTGCCTGCTGCAATGCCGAATGCGCGCCTGCCGACGCGGCCAGGCCGATCGAAACCAAGGCACCCAGAATCCGGACAGTCAGTCGTTGCGACATGGCACTGCGCCCCCGTGGCGGTTGTTGCGCTGGTATAGGAGCGGACACGTTAGGGCCATGTGTTTGCGGGAAATACTGGTGCGGGTTTCACTGGTGCATAACCCTGCCAAGCGGGTAATTGGACGATCTCCCAGGAGTGGCCTGTCATGACCGTGTTCTCCCGACTTGGCAAGGACCCCGGCTCCATCGGCGTGGCAATGAAGTCCAGCTGGCAGCGCCTGTTGATCGTGGGCGTGCTGCTGCTGGTGCTGGGCGCGTTCGGCATTTACGCCTCCTCCTTCATGGTCCGCACCATGACGGTGCTGGTGGCCGGCCTGCTGGTGATCGCTGGTGCATTGCAACTGACCGAAGCGTTCCTGTTGCATGGCCTGCCCAGTTTTGCGATGACCATCCTGCTGGGTGCGGCGCAGATCATCGGCGGCATTGCCATCTACACGCACCCCGAGTGGGCCGCGTACGCCGTGGCGACCACGGTGGCCGCTGTACTGGTGGTTCAGGCCATCGCGCAGATCAGCCTGGCATTCCGGTTTGCCCCGGGCGGCAAGCGCTGGATCTCCCTGGTGTCGGGGCTGGTAGCGCTGGTGGCCGCGGTGGTCTGCGTGAGCGGCGTGGCCTGGGCCGGGCGCGCATCGGCGTCGTGGGGCGTCGGTCTGGCGCTGTTGGCGATGGGGGCGGCCTACACCGCCATTGCCCTGCTGTTCCGCCAGGATCGTGATCAGAACGCGCCCTCCAGATAGGTGTAGATGTAGTTGGAGCCGCCATCGACCGTGCCCAGCATCTGCGCAGAACCGAAGATGCCGGAACGGTGCGATACACCGAAGCCGAAATACAGCTCGTGCCAGCGCTCGCTGCCGAAGATGTCGCCGAGGCTCACATCGATGCTGGGATCCAGGTAGTTGAGCACCTTGGACGTGTTGCGCTCGCGGCGCGCCTGCGACTGCACTTCCGCATACGGCACGCGTTCGGCGTAGGACACGCCGAAGCCGAAGCCCAGCCGGGTCTTGACCCGGTGCGACCACGGGAAGCCGTAATAGAAGCCCTTCATGTAGGCATCGATCTGCCAGGAATCCGGCTGGCGCCCCTTCTCGTCGTGGCGCAGCACACCCACATAGCCGACCAGGTCGAGCGGCCAGCCGTTGAGGCCTGACACGAACGGGCGGCCCACGTGTACGCCCCAGATGTCGGTGGGATCGTCATCATTGAGGCTGACGCAGCTGAAGGTCATGATCTTGACCAGGTGGCAGCCGTCGTCCGAATCGCGCCCGTAGAACACCTTCACGTAGGTGGGGGTGCCCTCCTTGTCCCAACGTACCTGCCCGTTGCCGAAATCGTAGGCGGCGCCGAGCATGGCGCCCCACTGCATGTCGCTGTCCACCAGCGGGCTGTTGCGGATGGTGCTGGAATAGCGCTTGGCGAACACGCCGCCGACCAGGCTCCAGTTCTGCAGGATGCGGTAGCGCCCGTACAGTCCAGCCGTGATGTCCAACCCGCTTCCTGCCGAATATTCGGTGCGCTCCGGCGTTACTTCATCGGACTCCACGCCGAAGTAGTAGTCGTTGAGCTTGGCACTTCGCCAGCCCAGGGTAAGCACCGGCTGCAGCGCCCAACGGTCGCCGTGCAGGGTATACCCGTACCCGGCGCGCACTTCAGTGCCGTTGGAGTTATTGGAGATGTCCTGGCGGACCGTGACATCCAGCGCGTGGTTGTCGTGCTTGAAGTAATAGCGCGCGCCGATGTCGGCCTCGCTGTTGCGGGTTTCCATGCCCTCGAGGATGTCGGGGGTTTCGTCTTCCGGGTAGCCTTCCAGTCGCCGTTCGACGAACAGCTCCAGGCCCTGGTTCTCGCGCGGGGTGAAGCGCACACCGGCCGCGTTGGAGCGCAGGAAGAAGCGTTCGCCTTCATACAGGTACAGCGGCATCAGGTCGACGCGATCGTCCGCGCCCTTGTACGGCGAGCTTTCGATCCGGCCCAGGAAACCCAGCCCGGCACTGCCGGGCTCTTCCAGGAGGGTGCCCAGCATGGCGTCCTGCGCGGCCACCGGTGCCGACGCGGCCAGGGCGGCGGCCAGCACGGCGAGGCGATATCGGGGTTGGGCGCGCATGTGGCCTCCTACTTCACGAAGTCGTACTTGAGCGCGGTCTGCAGGCGAAACACATCGCCGCTGTCGCCGCTCTGCTCCTGCAGCTTGCCGTACAGCAGCTCGGCGCCCCAGCTCCAGCTGGACGAAGGTTGCCAGACGATGTTGGCTGCGGCGTAGTCGCTGCGCCGGAACGCGGTCGGGTCGAGCAGGTCGTCGCGCTCCAGGTACAGCCGGCTGTAAGTAAGGGTGGAGCGCCAGCGCTGCGTCCAGTGATGGGTGTAGCCGACCCAGCCGCCATACTGCTGCAGCACCTGCAGGTCGCCCTGCGGGTCGACCACGCCATCGAGGTTCAGCCCGCCCAGGTCGCCGAGGAAGGCGGCAATGCCCTGCCCGCCCAGCGCGCCGAATACGAAATAATCGCCGTTGTCGCCGCCGCCCCAGGTGCCGCTCAGCGCAAGCCCGCCGGCCATGGCACTGTCGCTGCCTTCATTGCTGTCCTGCGCCGAATCATAGGCGAGGTAGCGCAGCAGGCCCGATGCCTGCAGGCTGCCCCACCCCGCTTCGTGCCGTGCCGCCAGCACCAGGTTGGGCGCGGCGGTGCGCGAGCGCTGGGTAGCGCCATCGAACTGCAGTTCCGGTGCGCGATGTTCCGCGGCCAGGATGATCTGGTTGCCGCCGCCCAGCGGGAAGTACTGGCGGATGCTGGCCAGCCGCGCTGACGGCGAGGCCGGCGGACCGGCGAAGTCCAGCGTGTCGGGACCGGAATCCAGGTCCATGAAGGCCGACCAGCCAAAGCCCACATAGGTGTTGCCGAGCTGGCCCCAGGCGTGGCGCAGCCGATAGCCGTAGCTGCCACCGGAGCCGAAGAAGTCGTTCTGTACCAGGAAGCGCAGCTGGCCGGCGCCGGTGTCGCGGCGCCCTTCCAGGGTGAGCCGGGTCTGGCGCGCGTGCATGTTGAAGCGGGTGCTGTCGCGCCCGCCGTCAACCGGGATCTCGGAGGTGATGAACTGGTCGCTGTCGCCGGCGTCGCCGCTGTCGAACATCGCATCCAGCTTGGCGTAGCCGCCCAGCCGCAGCCAGGTGCCGGTGCCGGGGATCTGGAAGAAGCCCTCCAGGTCGTCGCCGGGCGGCCCTTCGTTGTCGGCGCGTGCGGTGGCCTGCTCGTCTTCATCGAACGTTTCGTGCGCCGGCAGTGGCGAGCGCGGCACGTTCAAGGTCGCGGGCGTGGCGGCGACCAGCGGCGTGGCGGGTACCGACACCGTGCCCGGCGCCGCCGCCACGCCGGTGCTGGGCGGTGCGGGCGTGGCGGGTGCCGCTGGGGTGGTGCCGGCCTGGCCGGACTCGAGCGCCTGGATGCGCGCGGTGAGCATGTCCACGGTCTGGCGCAGGCGCTGGATTTCAGCGTCCTGGCTGGCGTCGCGGGTCTGGGCGGCAACGGCGCCGGGCAGCAGCACCGAGGCAAGGCAGAGGGTTCGGACCGGAATGCGCATGGAAAGCGTACCTCACGGAAGAATGGGGGAATTTCAGTCGGCAGGGCGCTCCCGCAGCGCCTGGCCGCCGCCCAGTGCGGCGTACAGGTTCACCGCGTCCTGCAGCGCAGCGGCGCGCAGCTGCAGCAGGTTCTGTTCGGCAGCGAAGTGGTTGCGTTCGGCATCCAGCACTTCCAGGTACGGGGTCAGGCCCACGTCGTAACGGTCGTGCGCGGTCACCACCAGGGCCTGCTGCACGTCCACGGCGCGGACCTGCGCCTGGATCTGCAGGTCATTCTGTTCGGCCGCGACCAGGCCGCTGGCCACTTCGCGGAAGGCGTTCTGCACGGTGGACTGGTAGGCCGTTTCGCGTTCGTCGCGGGCCGCGGACGCACCGTCCACGCGCGCACGGCGAGCGCCCCAGTCCAGCAGCGGCAGTACCGCGCCACCGCCGAACGACCACACCCGGTTGCTGTCCGACACCAGTCCGGACAGTTCGCTCGAGGCGTAGCCGCCCGCTGCGGTCAGGGCGATGATCGGAAAGTACAGCGCCCGCGCCACGCCGATGTTGGCGTTGGCCGCGCGCAACTGGTGCTCGGCCAGGCGGATGTCCGGGCGCGCTTCCAGCAGCGCCGACGGCAGGCCCGGATCGAGCCGGCTCAGCTGCGCGTCGGGATCGAGCGGCAATCCGGCGGGCAGCACCGGCGGCAGCGGCGTGCCGACCAGGAACTGCAGCAGTTGCAGCGACTGGCCCCGGTTACGGCGCAGCTGCGCCAGCTGCAGTTCGGTCTGGGTCACCAGCGCATACGACTGGTTGAAATCGATGGACGACGTCAGGCCCGCATCCATGCGCAGCTGCGCCAGCTCCAGGGTTTCATTGCGGCTGGCCAGGGAACGCTCCGCCAGCACGATGCCTTCGTCGCTGGCGCGCACCGCGTAGTAGCTGGCGGCCACGTTGGCCACCAGCGACAGTTCGGCGGTGTTGCGTGCTTCTTCGGTTGCCAGGTACTGGCGCCGCGCCGCCTCGTTGAGGTTCGCCACCCGCCCCCAGAAATCCAGCTCGAACGACGGGATGCCCACCTGCACGGCATAGCTGTCCACAGTGACCCGGGGCGCGCCGTCGGCCGCACTCAGCGGGGTGCGCAGGCGCTGCGCGGAGGCATTCGCGTCCAGTCCGGGCAGCCGCTGGCTGCGCTGGATGCGGAACTGGGCACGGGCCTGCTCGATCCGCGCTGCCGCCCCGGCCAGGTCGCGGTTGTACACCAGTGCCTGGCCGATCAATCCACGCAGCACCGGGTCGTGGAAGAAGGTCTGCCAGGCAATGGCCGGTGCGGCACCGCCGTCGGCCGCACTGGACGGGTACGCCGCCGGCACCGCTGCCTGGGGCCGCACGTAGTCCGGTGCCAGATTGCAGGCGCACAGCTGGCAGGCCGCCAGCACCACACCCCAGCGCAGCAACGTGCGCTCAGCCATGGCCGCCCTCCCCGTCCTGCGGCGTCGCCGCCGGCGAAGTCGGCTGGCGGTCACGCGCGCGCCGCCGCAACACAAAATAGAACAGCGGGGTGAAAAAGATGCCGAACACGGTGGCGCTGAGCATGCTGCCAAGCACGCCGGTGCCCACGGCCTGCCGGCTGGCCGCACCGGCGCCGGTGGCGACCACCAGCGGCACCATGCCGACGATGAAGGTCAGGCTGGTCATCAGGATCGGTCGCAGGCGTTGCTGCGCGGCCTGCAGGATCGCGTCGCGGACCGGCACCCCGCGCGCTTCCTCGTCCAGGCCGAACTGGACGATCAGGATCGCGTTCTTCGCCGCCAGGCCGATGATGGTGACCAGGCCCACGGTGAAGTACACATCGGCCGACATCCCGCGCGCGGCGGTGAACACCACCGCGCCGAGGATGCCCAGCGGTACCACCAGCAGCACGATCACCGGGGTCACCCAGCTTTCGTACAGCGCCGCCAGCAGCAGGAAGGCAACCACGAACGCCAGCCCGAGCAGCATGCCGACCTGGCCGGAGGCCTCGCGTTCTTCGCGCGCGGTGCCGGTCCACTCATGCCGCATGCCCGGCGGCAGCACCTCGTCGGCGATGCGCTCCATCTCCACCAGCGCCGCGCCACTGGACACGCCGGGCGCGCCCTGCCCCGACACCGTAGCCGACAGGAAGCCGTTGTAACGCTCCACCTGCTGCTCGCCGACCGTCCAGCGGGTGGTGGCGAACGCCGAGAACGGCACCGACTGGCCGTTGCTGCCGATCACCCGCAGGTCGGACACGTCCTCGGCGCGCATGCGCTGTTCGGCATCGCCCTGGATGAACACCCGCAGCACATTGCCCTGGCGCACGAAATCGTTGACATAGGCCGACCCGAACATGATGCCCAGCGCCTGGTTGACCTGCGACAGCTGCACCCCGAGCGCACGCGCCTGGGTGCGGTCGATGTCCACGAACAGCTGCGGTGCGCGCGGCATGCCTTCCGGGCGCACCCCGGTCAGCCGGTCGCTGGCCGCGGCGCGTGCGGTGATGCCCATGCCTGCGGCGCTCAGGGCCGGGCCGCCGACGCCACTGCGGTCCTCGATCTTCATGCTGAAGCCGGACGCATTGCCCAGCGACTGGATCGCCGGCGGATTCAGCGCGAACACCTGCGCCTGCGGAATGCGGGTGAACGCCGCGCTCATGCGCGCGGCGAGCGACATCGCGCTGCGCTCGCTGCCGCTGCGCTCGGCCCACGGGTGCAGGTCGACGAACGACATGCCCACCGCCTGGCCCTGGCCGAAGAAGCTGAAGCCGATCACCGTGGCCACGTTGCGCACTTCCGGTTGCTGGCGCAGGATCGCCTCGGCCTGCTCGGCAGCGGCGCGGGTGCGCTCCATGGTGGCGCCGGGCGCGGCGTTGTAGGCGACGAAGATGTAGCCCTGGTCCTCGGTCGGCAGGAAGCCGCCCGGCAGGCGCGCGTACAGCAGGGCGGTGAGCAGGGTCACCGCCACGAACACGCCGATCCACAACCACGGCCGCAGCAGCATGCCGCCCACCCAGCCGGCGTAGCCGCGGCTGCTGCGTTCCAGCCCGCTGTTGATCGCGCCGAACAGCCGCCGTGCCGGACCGCCCTTGCCCACCTGTTCCCTGGCCGGACGCAGCATCGCACCACAGATGGCCGGTGCCAGGGTCAGCGACAGGATCGTCGACACCACCAGCGACACGCTCAGGGTCACCGCGAATTGACGGTAGATGCCGCCGGCCGAGCCGGGGAAGAACCCCATCGGAATGAACACCGCCAGCAGCACCAGGGTGGTGGCGATGATCGCGCCGGACAGCTGGCCCATCGCCTTGGCGGTGGCCTCGCGCGGCGGCAGTTCTTCCTCGCGCATGATGCGCTCGACGCTTTCCACGATCACGATCGCATCGTCGTTGAGGATGCCGATCGCCACCACCATCGCAAACAGCGACAGCAGGTTGATGGATACGCCGAACGCCAGCAGGCCCAGGCACGCGCCCAGCAGCGACACCGGTACCACGATGGTCGGCAGGAACACCGCGCGCCAGCTCTGCAGGAACAGCAGCACCACGATCGACACCAGCACCAGCGACTGCAGCATGGTCAGGGCCACGCCATTGACCGATTCAACAATGAAGGGGGTGGTATCGAACGGCGTGGTCCAGTGCATGCCGTCCGGGAAGCTGCCTTCCAGGTCCTGCATCCGCTGGCGCACAGCGGTGGCGGTGGACAGCGCATTGGCACCGGTCGCCAGCGACACCGCCAGCCCGGCGGTTTCCTGGCCGTTGAGGCGCAGGTTGAAGGCATAGTTGTCGTTGCCCAGCTCCACCCGTGCCACATCGCCCAGCCGCACGGTGGCCGCACCCGGGGTCGCGCGGATGATCACCTGGCGGAACTGTTCGGGGCTGCTGAAGCGGCCACGCATCACGATCTGCGCGGTGGTTTCGGTGGACGGCGTGGTCGGCTGCAGGCCCAGGCCACCGCCCGCGGTCTGGGCGTTCTGTTCGCGCACCGCGGCCATCACCTCGCCCGGCGCGATGCCGTAGCTGACCAGCTTTTCCCGGTCCAGCCAGATGCGCATCGCGTAGCTGGACCCGAACAGGGTCACGTCGCCCACCCCGTGTACGCGGCGCAGTTCGTCGGCGATGTTGCTGTTGGCGTAGTCGCCCAGTTCCAGTGCCGAGTAACGGCCTTTGTCCGACTGCAGCGAAATCAGCATCAGGAAGCCATTGCTGGCCTGGGTGACGCGCACGCCCATCTGCCGCACTTCATCGGGCAGCCGCGGCTCGACCCGGGCCAGGCGGTCCTGGACCTGCGATCGCGCGATGTCCAGGTCGGTTCCGCTGCGGAAGGTGACCCGGATCTGTGCGGTGCCGTTGGCGCGGCTGGTGGACGTCATGAACAGGAAGTCATCCACGCCGCTGAGTTCATTCTCGATCACCGAGGTCACGGTGCGATCCAGGGTCTGCGCATCGGCGCCGACGAAGGTGGCCGAAATGCTCAGGCTGGGCGGCGCAACGTCCGGGTACTGTTCCACCGGCAGGGTCGCCAGCGCGATGCCGCCGAACAGGATCGCGAACAGCGCGATCACCCACGCCATCACCGGCCGGTAGACGAAGTAGCCGCTCATGGCGCCTCGGCCTTGGCCTTGGCAATCGGCGTGGACTGGATGGCGACCGGCTGGCCCGGCTGGATCTTGTGCCAGCCATCGACGATGACCCGGTCGCCGGGGGTCAGCCCGGACTGTACGACCCAGCGCCCATCGGCCTGCCCGGCCAGCGTCACCGCGCGGCGCACCGCCACGTTCTCGTCGTTGACCAGCATCACGCTGGCCTCGTCCTCGCCCACCTGGATCGCCCGCTCCGGCAGGCTGGTGCCATTGCGGATGCTGCCCATCCTGAGGATGCCACGCACGAACTGGCCCGGCAGCAGGCGCCCGTCCGGATTGGCGAAACGCGCGCGCAGGGTACGGCTGCCCGTGGACGGATCGATCGCGGTTTCGCTGAAATCCACCTCGCCCCGGGTCGGCAGGCGCTCACCGCCGTCGAGCAGGATCGTCACCTGGACCTTGCGGTTGTCGCCCACGTCGATGCGTCCCTCGGCCACGCCGCGCTCCACCTCGTTCATCGCGATGTTGGACGGGTTGAAGATCACGAAGGCCGGATCGACCTGGTCGATCCGCGTCAGCAGGGTGGCTGCCGCGGCACTCACCAGCGCGCCTTCGCTGACCTGGGCGCGTCCGGTGCGGCCCTTGATCGGCGCACGAACCGTGGCATGGTCAAGCTGCAGCTGGGCGCGATCCACCGCCGCCTGCGCTTCCATCATCGCCGCATCGGCCTGGCGGAACGACGCCTGCGCCGACTCGTACTCCTGCACGCTCACTGCCTTGCGCTGCACCAGGGTCGACAGCCGCGCGCGCAGCGCCGAGGTCTGCGCCTTGGCCGCGCGTGCCGACGCCAGCGACGCACGTGCCTGCTGCACCCGTGCCTGCAGGTCACGCGGGTCGATCTGGAACAGCGGCGCATTGGCCTCGACCTCGGTGCCGTCCACGTACAGCTGCCGCTCGACGATGCCATCGGCGCGCGCCCGCACCTCGGCAGAGCGGCTTGCCTCGACCCGGCCCGGCAGCTCTACCAGGTTCGGGACCGCCTGTGCCTTCACCACCTCCACTGCCACCAGCGTCGGCGGCCTGTCGGCCACGTCGCCGCCGCCACCTCGCCCACACGCTGTCCCCAGCGCAACCGCCGCCAGCAGCCATGCACGCGCCATCCACCCAAGGGATTGCATCCGTCCGGTCTCCGCGGTCCTGCACGGCGATGCGGCACAGGGCCGCACGCGGTGCGATGAAATGACGGGGGCAGCGGCTAGAACGCCACCGCGTCCCGGATCAGCGGACAGGTCATGCAGTGGCCACCCCCGCGCCCGCGCCCCAGTTCCGCCCCCACGATGCTGATCACTTCGATACCCTGCTTGCGCAGGTCGGTATTGGTCTGGGTGCTGCGGTCGTACGCCACCACCACGCCCGGCGCCATCGCCACCAGGTTGTTGCCGCTGTCCCACTGCGAACGTTCGGCGGCATAGCGGTCGCCACCGGATTCGACGATGCGCAGCTGCTTGAAGCCCAGCGCTTCGGCGACCACGTCGTTGAAGTGCTTCTTCTCGAACACGATCTCGAAACCGGGCGCCTTGTCGCTGGGATACAGCGATATGGTGTGGATCTGGTCGACGATGCCGGGGAACACGGTCACCACGTCGCGGTCGGCGAAGGTGAACACGGTATCCAGGTGCATGGCGGAGCGCAGCTTGGGCATCACCGCCACGATCACCCGCTTGGCCGCGCCGTTCTTGAACAACGACTGCGCCAGCTGGGTGATGGCGGTGCGTGAAGTGCGCTCGCTCATGCCGACCAGCACCACGCCGTTGCCCGGAATCAGCACATCGCCGCCCTCAAGCGTCGCATTGCCGTGATCCACGGTGGGATCGCCGAACCATATCGGGAAGCTGGCCTGGGTGAAGTCCGGATGGAATTTGTAGATCGCCGTGGTCAGGATGGTTTCTTCATGCCGTGCCGGCCAGTACAGCGGATTCAGGGTCACGCCCTGGTAGATCCAGCAGGTGGTGTCGCGGGTATACAGGGTGTTGGGCAACGGCGGCAGCAGGTAACCGACGATGTCCGGCTGCTCGCGCGCGGCCTGCAGGGTGGGACCGGCGAAGTCGTCGGGCAGGTCGAACACGCTGAGCCCGCCGATCAGCGTTTCAGCCAGCTCGCGCGGCGACAGCGACTCCAGGTAGGCGCGGACCTCGGCCATGAACTCCACGCCCACTTCATTGGCGTTGATCTGATGGTCGAGGATCCAGTTGCGGGCCTCGACGTTCTCCAGCGTCTCGGCCAGCAGGTCGTGCATCTCCACCACGTCCACGCCGCGGGCGCGCATCTTGGACATGAAGTCGAAATGATCGCGCTTGGCGTTGTCGACCCAGATCACGTCGTCGAACAGCAGGTCGTCCTTGTTGCGCGGGGTCAGCCGGCTGTGCGCCTTGCCCGGTGCGCAGACCATCACCTTCCTGAGTACGCCAACTTCCGAATGAACGCCATACACCGGTGCAGTGGACATTGCGGGCCTCTCCTGGGTCACGGAACGTGGGCAAAACGCGGCCGTTTTCGCGTATGCAGTGCGTGAACCAGTAGCCCTCGAACAGTAATGCGTGCGTGAACGTCGGATTATGGATAGTGCCTGGAAATGGCTGCGATTCCGGGATCTGTTGCCGCCGTAGGCAGGCGCTGATTCTTCACGTTGGCGTTACCCGTCGCGTAGTTAATCGCTCCTGCAAGGAGCCGTAAATGCGCATGGAGGGCGGCATCCACCTCATCGTTCCACGCACTCACCTGATGGAGACACACAATGAAACTTCCACATGCAGGCGTGGCCGCGGCGCTGCTGGCATCGACCCTGTTCATGGCGGGCTGCGCGACCCAGACCACGCCGAGCACGTTCAACCGCTCGGAAGTCGGCCGTGCCCAGGACGTCCAGATGGGCACCGTGCAGTCGATCCGTGCGGTGCAGATCCAGAATGATTCGCGCGGCGTTCCCACGCTGGTCGGCGCGGCCATTGGCGGCGTGGCAGGCAGCACCATCGGCGGCGGCAGCCGCGCCAATGCCATTGGCGCGATCGCCGGCGCCGCGGCCGGTGGCGCGGCCGGCAACGCGCTTGCACGTGGCGCGCGCAATGGCGTGGAGATCACCGTGCAGCTGGAGAACGGCCGCACCGTGGCGGTGGTACAGGATGGCAACCCGAACGACTACCGCGTTGGCGACCGGGTGCGTGTCTCCAGCGATGGCGCCACGACCCGCGTCACCCGCTGACCGGGTATGCCCCGGGCGGGACCGTCCACGCCGGACGGGCCCGCCATCCCGTTTTCCACCGAGGGAGCCGCCATGCACCGCCTGCTGATCGCCCTGCTCGCCGTGAGCGCCCTGAGCGGGTGCGCCACCACGCCCACCCTGACCACCCAGGAGCGCTTCAACCTGTACGTGCAGCAAGCGGGCGCGCCGGTATCGTCGTTCCGGCTGGCCCGCTTCGTCCGCCAGACCCAATGGACGCCGCTGGGCGACCGGGCGCTGGCGGTGTGGTCCAGCCAGAGCGTGGGCCACCTGCTGGAACTGCGCGGCCGCTGCACCGGGTTGTCGGTCGCGCACACCGTGGAGATCACCAATTCCTTCGGCACGGTCAATGCCCGCTGGGACAGCGTGATCCCGCGTACCGCCAGCGTGGCCATGCCGCAGTCCTGCCGGATCATCCGGATCCGTCCGCTGGACGGCATCGCCATCCGCGACGCGCGCCGCGAGATGCGCAACACGGTCTATGGCGAGCGGCCAGCCGATCTGGTCGAAGACACCGGCCCCGACATCACCGACCGCCCGGTCGATTGAAGCGGGACACGGCACCGGCATGGAGAGACTGCGCAGCATGATCCGCCGCAACGTGTCGCGCAGCCTGTTCGATGCGCGTTGGATCATGGCGCCGTTCTACTTCGGGCTGGTGGTCGCGCTGCTGCTGCTGTTGTTCGTGTTCCTGCGCCAGTTGCTGAACTATGCGCTGCGCATCGCCTACATGGGGCCTGCCGACGCGGTGCTGATGGCGCTGTCGCTGATCGATCTGTCGCTGGTGGCCAACCTGCTGCTGATCGTCACCCTGGCCGGGTACGAGAACTTCGTCACCCGGATCGATTCCGGTGGCGAACGTCGGCCGCAATGGATGGGCATGGTCGATTTCGCAGCGATGAAGAACAAACTGATGGGGTCGATCATCGCCATCTCCGCGATTGCCCTGCTGCGGATTTTCATGAAAATCGAAGAAGGCAGCCGCATCGACCCGGACACCCTGCGCTGGATGGCCGGCATCCACGGCATGCTGCTGCTCTCGGCACTGGTGCTGGCGGTCACCGAGCGCCTTGCCCGGCACCGCCTGCTGCCGCCGCCGGAACCTCCGAACAACCCGCCACCGTCCGCCTGACTCAATCGTTCCCGCCGCCGCGGCGCTGTTCGATCTGTTGCTGGCGCAGCGGATCCAGAACGTCCCGCAGCCGTGCCGTGTCCATCCGGTTCCAGTCACCCTCGCCCAGCACCGCCTGCCAGCCCGCGATGTAATGCGAGGGGGCGAAGACGTGGCCGTACCCCATCGGGGTCCGGTCGGCCAGCAGCATGTCCAGCGCCAGCTGCAGCATGCTCACCAGCGGGTACCAGCGCACCGCGGGCGACACATCCGGTGCACGGGGCCCGGCCATCCAGTCCGGCTCCCGCCACGCGTCGTTCGGAGTGAAGAAGGTGATCGGGTCGCTGGCGTACTGCAGGTACACCACCCGCATCCTCCCCCACGGCGCGTCGGCCGGCACCGGTGTGCCGTGCTGGTTCATGAACCGCACCGCGCGGCTGTCACGGAATACCGGCAGCCACTCCGGCGAGCCGGGGTTGCGCTGGGTGGTGGTCTGCCGCCAGGTCCGGGTGGCGAACGGCGGACCGCTCCACAGCGCGCCGTCGATGGGCGAGTCGATCATGTCGAACAGGTTGACCGAGCGTTCGGAGTTCATCGCGCCCAGGCTCAGCCCATGCACGAAAAGCCGCGGCCGTGCGTCGGCCGGCAGCGTCCGCCAATAGGCATAGACCTCGGCGAACAGCAGCCGTGAGGTTTCCTCGCCGTACTCGGGCTCCACCAGCAACGACAGCGGACTGGACAGATAGGAGTACTGCACGGCCACGCTGGCCACGTCGCCATGCAGCAGGTATTCCAGGCTGTCCGCCGCCGCCGGATCGACCCAGCCGGTGCCGGTCGGGGTGATCACCACCAGCGTGGAGCGCTCGAATCCGCCCTGCCGTTGCAGTTCGCGCAGCGCCAGCCGCGCACGGGCGTGCGCGTCGGGCGCCGAGGGCAGCCCGGCATAGACCCGGATCGGCTGCTGCGCGGGCCTGCCGGTGAACGCCGCAATCTGCGCAGCGTCCGGCCCGGCGCTGACGTACTCGCGCCCTGCCCGCCCCATCTGCTCCCACGCCACCAGCGAACCGGGGCCGCCGCTGCGGCCGGGCCGGTCCGGCGCGGTCGCGTCGGGCGGCATCAGCGCGTCGGCCTTGCGGAACGATGCGTCGGCCGCGTGCAGCGCGCTCCGCAGCAGTACCCCGTTGGCGATGTTGAAGAACAGCACTGCCGCCACCACGATGCCCAGCAACCGTGCCACCGGCGCCGGCATCACCCGCCGCGACAGGGTGCCGACCCGGCCTGCCACCCACGCAAACGCGCGACCCAGCACCAGCAGCACCGCGAACACCAGCAGTGCGAGCAGCAACAGCCGCAGCGAGAAGCCCTCGTCCATCGGGGTCAGCCCCACCACCGCGCGCACCGAGTCCTGCCAGGGCCGCACCCACCACACCATCAGCACGCACGCCAGCAGGCAGGCCCATGGCAGCCAGCGCACTGCCTGCCGCAGCCTGCCCTCGCCCAGCGTGGGCAGCAACAAGCGCTGCCATAGGGCGGACAGCGCCACGCCGATCAGGTAGCCCAGCGCAATGCACACTCCCGACAGCAGCCCCTGCGCCACGTACCCGCGCGGCACCAGGCTGGGGGTCAGCGAGGCGATGAAGAACAGCGTGCCCAGCACCTGCCCGGTGCGGCACAACGGCCCGCGGTACGGTGCGCTCAACCGCAGCAGCACGGTCCGCCATCGGGGCCCATGGGCGTCGCGCATCACAAGCGCAACCGGCCGCTGCCGAAGCCGGCCAGCGCGACCCCCGCCATGACGCACAGCACCACCAGCACCACCCGTTCGCCTGGTCGAAACGCGATCCCGCGCTGACGCTGCCAGCGCCAGAACAGGATCGAACCGGGCACGTACAACACCGACGACAACAGCAGGTAGCGACTGCCGCCAGCCAGCAGCATCGCGGCGGCATAGAGCGTTGCGATGGCGGCAATCCAGCGCATCCGCGCATGCGCGGCGGCGTCCGGGGCGTTGGGGCCACCCAGCGACAGCTTCAGCTGGTAGGCGGCTACCAGCAGATACGGGACCAGGGTCATGGCGCTGGTCATCTTCAACGCCAGGGTGAAGGCGTAGTCGGCAAACCAGCTGACCAGCAGGAACGCCTGGATGACGCCATTGGTCAGCCACAGCGCGGCACTGGGCACCCCGGCGCGGTTCTCGCGGGCCAGGGCGCGCGGCATGGCGTCATTGAGCGCCGCCGAATGCAGCACCTCGGCCGCCAACAGCGACCACGACAGGTAGTTGCCCAGCACCGACACCAGCAGGCCGAGGCTGATGAACAGCGCGCCCCAGCGGCCGGCAATGGCCTGCATCACCCCGGCCATCGACGGCGTCGCCAGCGCGGCCAGGTCCGGCCGCAACAGCACGCCATAGGACAGGATGGTCACCATCACCAGCAGGCACAGCACGCCAAGGAAGCCGGCAACCGTGGCAATGCCCACGTCTTCGCGCCGCCGGGCATAGCGTGAGTACACGCTGGCGCCTTCGATACCCACGAACACGAACACGGTAAGCAGCAGCGTGCCCCGGGTCTGCGCCCACAGCGTGGCCGCACCCGGCGGCTCAAACCCCCACCGGTTCAGCGCGAAGATGTCAGCCCGGAAGCCGATGAACAGGAACACGATGAACACCGCCAGCGGCACCAGCTTGGCTGCCGTGGCGATGGTGTTGATCAGCGCGGCTTCCTTGATTCCGCGCAGGATCAGGAAGTGGAAGCCCCACAGCAGCAGCGAGGCGGACAGGATCGCCACCACCGTGGTGCCGTCGCCCAGCGCCGGGAAATACTGGCCCAGCGTCGCCTTGATCAGGATCAGGCAGGCCACGTCGGCCAGGCAGCAGCCCAGCCAGTAGCCCACCGCCGACAGCAGGCCGGCGTAGTCGCCGAACCCGGCCTTGGCATAGGCATAGATGCCGGTGTCCAGCTCCGGCTTCAGCCGCGACAGCGACTGGAACACGAAGGCCAGCATCAGCATGCCGGTGCCGGCGATCAGCCAGGCCACCAGCGCGCCGTAGACGCCCGTGTTGGCCGCGAAGGCCGACGGCAGTGCGAAGATGCCCGAGCCGATCATCGAGCCGACCACCAGCGCGGTCAGCTCCAGCAGCGACAGCTTGCGACTCCCCGTGGCGGACGTCATGGCCGGTCAGATCTGGATGTAGCCCGTCGCGATCCAGTAGACGCCGACCAGGGCGGCCACCACCGCCACGGCCAGGATGATGAAGTCCGACGCCTTGGTGAAGATTTTTTCGCCCTGCTCCTTCCTTGCCCAGAAGTACAGCAGGCTGCCCGGGGCATACAGCACCGCCGACAGCACGATGAACTTGATCCCACCGGCGTACAGCAGGAACGCGGTGTAAATCGTGGCCAGGATCGCCAGCGTGAGGTCGCGCCCGCGTTCGTTGGGCCGCTGGTCATAGGTCTCGCCGCGCCGGGTGATCTGCAGGCCGTAGGCCGCCACCAGCAGGAACGGGATCAGCGACATCGCACTGGTCAGGTTGAGCATCAGCGAGAACGCATCGCGCGACCAATAGGTGGAGATCACGATCAGCTGGATGATGATGTTGGTCGCCCACAGCGCGTTGGCGGGCACCCCGTTGGCGTTTTCGCGCGCGAACACCGCCGGCATGTCCTTGGTGCGCGCCGCCGCGGACAACACTTCGGCGCAGATCAGCGACCAGGTCAGGTAGGCACCCAGCACCGAGATGAGCAGTCCCACGCTGACGAAGATCGCGCCCCAGCGCCCGACCACGGCCTCCAGTACCGCCGCCATGGAGGGCTGGCGCATGCCGGCGATGTCGGCCCGCTCCATCACCGCGAACGGCAGCAGGGTCACCAGCACCATCAGGGTGGTCACCACCAGGAAGCCGGTGATGGTGGCCGCACCCACGTCCTTGCGGTCCCTGGCATAGCGTGAGTACACGCTGGCGCCTTCGATGCCGAGGAACACGAACACCGTGACCAGCATCGTCGCCCGGACCTGTTCGAAAATGCTGCCGGTAAGGTCGCCGCCGTAGAAGTTGAAGCGGAACACGTCCATCTTCATCGCGAACGCGATGATCACCAGGAACACGATGATCGGGATGACCTTGGCGATGGTGACGATCTTGTTGATCGCCGCGGCCTGTTCCACGCCGCGCAGGATCATGAAATGGAACAGCCAGATACCCGCCGAAGCGACCAGGATCGCCACCACGGTATTGCCGTCACCGAACACCGGAAAGAACGCGCCCAAGGTGGATTTGATCAGCACCCAGTAGGAAACGTTGCCGATGCAGCTGCCGATCCAGTATCCGAACGCGGACAGGAAGCCCGGGTAATCGCCGAATCCCTCCTTCGCATAAGCGAACACACCGGCGTCCAGATCGGGCTTGCGTTCGGCCAGCAGCTGGAACACCCGCGCCAGCGTGTACATGCCCAACCCGGCGATGGTCCACGCCACCACCGCACCCAGCGGTCCGGTGGCGCCGGCAAAGGTCCGGGGCAGCGAGAAGATCCCTGCGCCGATCATGCCGCCTACCACCATGGCGGTCAGCTGCATGCGCGTCATCTTGACGACATTCGAGGACATGGCCGGCGCCCGCATCAGAATGGAGGGTTCAGGATGGAGAGCGATTTGTAAATCGGATGTGAGCCGTCCCCGGGCTATCCGGAATCCGACATTCCCGCTCAGCCGCGCGTGACCTTTCCGTCCGCCAGTTCCACCACCTGCTGCCCGAACATCGCGACGTCCGCCGGATCGTGGCTGATCAGCAGCAGCGGCACCTCGGTGGCCGCCAGGACCTCCCGCAGTTCCTGGCGCAGGTGTGCGCGCAGGTCATGGTCGAGCGCGGCGAACGGCTCGTCCAGCAGCAGGGCCTGCGGCCGGGTCACCAGCGCACGCGCCAGTGCGGTCCGCTGGCGTTGCCCCCCGGACAGCTGCGACGGCAGCATCTGCGCAAGGTGCTCGATGCGCAGTGCGCGCATCCAGCGTTCCACCTCGGCGTCGCGCTCGCGTCGCGGCGGATTGAACCAGCCACGGTGCAGCCCGAACCCGATGTTCTGCCGCACCGTCAGGTGCGGAAACAACGCGTAGTCCTGGAACACGTAGCCCAGCCGTCGCTGCTGCGGGGGACGGTGGAGGCCGCGCGCGGCGTCGAATACCACCTCGCCGCCGAGGCGCACGCTGCCCGCCTGCGGCCGCACCAGCCCGGCGATGGCTTTCAGGGTCAGGCTCTTGCCGGCGCCGGATGGCCCGAACAGCACTACCTGGCGTTGGTTGCACTGCAGCTGGATATCCAGCGCGAACTGCTGCCCGGGGGCGCTGAATACACGGCGGATGTCCAGGTCAAGCCACATCGCGCGGCACCTGTCGGCGACCCACCAGCCGCGCCGCGGCCAGCAGGATCACGATGCATACCACCGAGGTAAGGATGACCAGCCCATTGGCCTTGGCGTCCTGCCCGGCCTGCACCGCTTCGTAGATCGCGATGGACAGGGTCTGGGTACGTCCGGGAATGCTGCCGGCCACCATCAGGGTGGCGCCGAATTCGCCCATCGAGCGCGCGAACGCCAAAAGCAGCCCGGCCAGGATGCCGCGCCAGGCCAGCGGCAGGCTCACCCGCAGGAACAGACCCACGCCGGACACGCCGAGCGTACGTGCGGCCTGCTCCAGCTGCCCGTCCACCGCCTCGAATGCGGCCCGTGCCGGTTTGAACACCAGTGGCAGCGAGGCCACCGCCGCGGCGATCACCGCAGCCTGCCAGGTAAACACCAGGTTGATCCCGAACGTGTCCTGCAGCCATGCGCCGAGTGGCCCGTTGCGGCCGATCACCACCAGCAGGTAGTAGCCGAGCACGGTGGGCGGCAGCACCATCGGCAGGGTCAACAGCGTGTCCAGCAGCTCGCGCCCCGGAAAGCGATGGCGCGCCAGCAGCGCGCCCAACGCCACCCCCAGGACCAGGTTGATCGCGGTCGCGCAACCAGCCACCTTCAGCGACAACCACAACGCGGTCCAGTCCAGCGCCATCGGTCAGGGAGCGCCGAAGCCATGCCTGCGCAGGATCGCCTGCCCCTGCGGCGAGCGCACGAAGGCGACGAAGCGGGTGGCGTCGGTCGCGCGGCGGCTGTCCTTGATGACCGCCAGCGGATAGGTGATCGGCGACTTCAGCGGCACGACGAAGGCCTGGCGTACCTTGCCGGCCGCGGCCTGCAGGTCGCTCGAATAGACGAACGCGGCGTCCACCTCGCCCCGCGCCACGTAGTCCAGCGATTGGCGCACGTTCTGGGTCGTGATGGTTTTGGCGCGCATCGCCTGCCACAGGCCGGCGTCCTGCAGGGCAGTGCGCGCATACCGGCCGACCGGCACGCTGTCCGGATTGCCGACCGCAACCCGCTGCACGCTGGCCGTGCCCAGCGCGGCCAGCGTGGCGGGCACGCTGCGCGCGTCGCGTGGAACGACCACGACCAGCTGGTTGCTGGCAAACACCTGGCGGCTGCCGGCCAGCAGCAGCCCCTGCTGCGCGGCCTGGTCGAGCGTGGCGGTGTCGGCCGTGGCCAGCACGTCTACCGGCGCGCCGCGCGCGACCTGCTGCAGCAGCACGCCGGACGCGGCGAAGTTCAGGTCCACCTTGCTGCCGGGATACGCGCGCTCGTAGGCCTGGGCGATATCGCGGAAGCTTTCGGTCAGGCTGGATGCGGCGGACACGGTGAGCCCCGCCGCGCCCGCGGGCAGCGCGACCACCAGCGAAAGCAGGCAAAGCACGCGTCGTATCGTGTGGATCATGGGTCGGTCCTGTCGTGTACGGGATCGGAATGGCACAGCGAGCAGCCTTCGCTCCAGACGCTGTCGCCGTCCTCGTAGTGTTCCTGTTTCCAGATCGGCGCACGGTGCTTGACCGCCTCGATCAAGGCGCGGCATGCGCGGAAGGCCTCGTCACGGTGGGGGCTGCCGACCGCCACCACCACCGCCACCTCGCCCACCGCCAGACGCCCCTTGGCATGGCCAACGTAAAGCTTCAGGCGCGGGCCGAATTCCGCCTCCACCTCGGCCGCGAGCTGCTGGAAGGTCGCCGACGCCAAGGGCACGAACAGGTCGTAACTGATGCCCAGCACCGCGCGCCCGTGGTTGAGGTCGCGTACCTTGCCGATGAAGACGTCGATGCCACCGAAACCGGGATCGGAGACGAAGGCGATCGCCTCGGCCGGATCCAGCGCGGCGTCACTGCGTTCCACCACGCGCAACCACTGTCGTTCCTGCATGTTCAACCTCCGCTCACCGGGGGCAGCACCGCTACCCGGCCATCGCCCGGCAAGGCGTCGTCGTCGCGCAGGACGCGCTGCGCGTCGGCGAACGCCGAGTAAGTGAGCAGGCCACTGCGGAACGTGGGCCAGCGTGCTGCCAGCTGGGCCTGCAGGGCCCGGCGCAGGTCAGCGACCGAATCGCCTTCCACCTCGACCTGCAGTACCCGCTCGGGCACCAGGTCGGAGAACGCGCCAAACAGCTGCAGCTCGATCGTCGTCATGTCACCTCCATTGCAGCCAGGCGCACCGGATCGCGGTGCCCCCAGCCCTGTACCTGCACCGGCGTACCCGCCCGTGCCACGTCATCTTCGCCGTCCAGCACCACCCAGGCATTGGCCTGCACCATCGACATCAGCCGAAACGATTCCTGCCCGGCCAGTACCCGCGCCGACAGCTGTCCGTCCGCGCCCAGTTCGACCTGCGCGCGCGCGTGGAAACGCATCCCGGGCGGCTTGCGCACATCGGCCCGCAACGGCAGCTGCAGCGTGGCTTCGGCGGCCATGCCGAGCAGGCGGCGCAGCACCGGTTCCACGAAAAAGCGCTGGCCCACCGCGGCCGACACCGGGTTGCCGGGCAAGCCGAAGTACAGCACCCCGTCGGGCAGCTGCGCGAACAACAGCGGCTTGCCCGGACGGATCGCCACCTTGTGCACGTGAATGGTGGCCCCGCGCGCGCGCAGCGCATCGGGGATGAAATCGTACCGGCCCTGCGACACCGCGCCGGTGCTCAGCACCAGCTGCGCACCCGCGTCCAGCGCCGCCTGCACCGCGACATCGAATGCGGCCGGGTCGTCGCCAACCACGCCCTGCCAGACCACGCGGGCCCCGGCCGCCTGCAGACGGCCGACCAGATACGGCCGGTTGCTGTCGCGGATCTGTCCAGCGCCCAGCGCCTGCCCGGCGTCGGTCACCAGCTCGCGGCCGGTGGAGATCACCGCCACGCGCGGCTGCGCGCGCACCGCGACCTGGCCCACGCCGGTGGCATGCAGCAGCGTGCAGGCGTTCAGGGACAAGCTGCTGCCCGCCACCAGCACGGTTTCACCGCGGCCGACGTCCTGCCCGCGCAGCCGCACGAACTGGCCGGGCGTTACCGCCTGCAGCAGCGCGATGCGCTGCGGGCGTCCCGACGCAGCCGACAGCACACGCACCTGTTCCACCGGAATCACGCTGTCCAGCCCATCGGGCATGCGTGCACCGGTCATGATTTCCCACGCGCCCTGCCCGCCCACGCTGGCGTCGTCGCCCGCGGCCTGCCAGCCCTGCACGTCCAGTTCGGTGCCGGCCTCCATCGTCACGCCATCGCAGCGCAGCGCGAAACCGTCCATCGCTGAATTGTCGAACGGCGGCAGGCACTGAGGACTGTGCACGTCGTGCGCCAGCACCCGTCCGTCGGCGTCCTGCAATGCAACGGTCTCCGCCGGCAGCACGTGGGCACAGGCCAGCATCCGCTGCAACGCGTCGGCGTAGGGCATCATCGGTGGTCGCCGCCATCGATCATCTGCAGCGCATGGCCCAGCACCGGCGCCAGGATGTCCAGGCACTGGCTGGCGGCGCGCGGACTGCCGGGCAGCGCGAACACCAGCATGTTCCCCAACTGCACCACGTCGGCGCGGCTCAGCCAGGCCAGCGGGGTGTGCTGCGCGCTCAGGCTGCGCACCATCTGCGCCAGGCCGTCCACGCGACGCCCTTTCACCGCCAGCAGCGCTTCGGGGGTCAGGTCACGCGGTCCCAGCCCGGTCCCGCCGGTGCACAGGCACAGCCGTACGCCGGCCGCTTCCAGTGCCTGCAGCCGGCCCGCCAGCGGTTGCACGCCATCGGGCAGCACCTCGGCCGCGGTCACGCTGCCGCCCAGGGCCTGCAGGCCCTCGACCAGGCGCGGACCAGACAGGTCCTGGTAAGCGCCGTCGCTGGCGCGGTCGCTGAGGGTGATCACCGCGCAGGCGGCGCCCTGCAGCTGGCGTGGCGCGCGCGGCTGGTAGCGTTCGCGCTCGGCCGCGTCCATGCCTGCCGGATGGATCCACACGCCACGCTTGCCGCCTTCCTTGAACAGCAGGCGCACCGCGCTGATCTCCAGCGCCGGCTCGACCGGCTTGCTCAGGTCGTACAGGGTCAGCAACGCGGCGTTGACGCCGGCGAGCGCTTCCATCTCCACGCCGGTACGCGCCTCGCTGGCGCATTCGCACCAGACCCGGATCGCCTGCCGTTCCGGTACCGGCGCGCAGTGCACGCGGACCAGTTCCAGCGGCAGCGGGTGGCACAGCGGCATCAGCATCGAGGCCATCTTCGCCCCCTGCAGCCCGGCCACTTCGGCCATCACCAGTGCATCGCCCTTGGGCAGGCGGCGCGCGACGATCAGCGGGTAGGCCACCGGCCCGGCCAGCAGTTCGCCCACTGCCACCGCGCGGCGGCGGGTCACGCGCTTGTCGCGCACGTCGGCCATGTGGAAGGCCACGGACAGGTCACCACTCATCTGTAGCTCATCCTCCAATCGAGGCCAGGTTCGGGGTCAGCCCGGTGCGGCCCTGGTGCAGGCCATGACCCGCGGCCTTCAGGCCCAGCTGGGTGGTGATGCGGGCCAGAAGTGCGTCGCGGTCATCGTCATGCTGCAGCAACGGCCGAAGCGGCACGCCGAACTCGCCGAACAGGCACAGCCGCAGGTCGCCGCGCGCGGTCACCCGCAGGCGGTTGCAGCCCTGGCAGAAATCCTGCGAATACGGCGCAATCACGCCGATGCTGCCGCGATGCGCGGGGTGGGTGTACTCCCGCGCGGGGCCGGCATCGGCGGCGCGCGGGCGCAGTCGCCAGCCGGCGGCGAGCAGCTGCTCCACCACCGTGCTGGCACTCAGGTGGTGGCGCTGGAAATAGTCGGCGTTGTCGCCGGTACGCATCAGTTCGATGAAGCGCACGCTCAGCGGTCGCTCGCGCAGGAACTCCATCCATGCCGGCAGTTCGTCGTCGTTGAGCCCGCGCAGCAGCACCGCGTTGAGCTTCACCGAGGCCAAGCCCATCGACTGGGCCAGGTCCAACCCTTCCAGGATCTCCGGCAGGCGGTCATGCCCGGTGATGGCGTGGAAGCGGTCGCGGCGCAGGCTGTCCATGCTGACGTTGAGCGCGGTCAGGCCGGCACGGTGCCAGCCGGGCAGGCGCCGCGGCAGCAACGTGCCATTGGTGGTGATCGCCACCTTGCGGATGCCGGGTGTGCCGGCGACGCGCGCGATGATCGCGTCCAGGTCCCGGCGCAGGCTGGGTTCACCGCCGGTCAGGCGGATCTTGTGCATGCCCAGCGTGGCGAAGGCCCGGACCAGCCGGCCGATTTCATCCACTTCCAGGAAACGCGGCCGCCCGTCGGCATGGTAGCCGTCGGGCAGGCAGTAGCTGCAGGAAAAGTTGCACGCTTCGGTCAGCGACAGGCGCAGATAGGGGAAGCGGCGACCGAAGCCGTCGGCAAGCAAGGGACCGGTCGATACGGCAGCCGTCATGGTGCTCCCTGGAACCGGCAGCAACGGCCGCCGGCAGTGTGGAAACCCGTGCTGCCGGACTACGCCGGTGTGCACGCGCGTCAACCAAGGGCAACGCGCGCGCGCCGTCAGCTGTAGACCGTGAAACTAGCCGGTCTACGGTGACGACAATGCAAAATCCAGCCCCGCGCGCACCGCCGCCACCTGCGCTGCATTGCACTGCGCGGGCGTGGTGCGCGGGCTGTCCGGGTACACCTCGGTGGTGGTGGCAAAGCGCGCGTCGGTGAAACCGGCGCAGGCGCCGATCGAGCGCGACTCGCCCCAGACCACGCCCGGAGACTGCAACGGCAGTCCGACCAGGTTGCCCTGGGCGTCGGCCGGGGCGATGTGGGTGATCGGCGCCACCGCCGTGATCAGCGCCCGCTGGAAGGCCGGTTCCGGGTTCTCGCTGTTGCCGATCACGTAGAAGCCATCCGGAATGGTGTCCGGCACCCAGGCCTTGCCGTCGCGCGCGGCCAGGGCCGGATCGAATTCATGGGCGTCGCTGTCGGTGGTTTCGTGCAGGTCCAGATGCACCAGCAGTGTGTCGTTGCGCGCTGCGATCCAGCGCATCAGCGCGGACGACTCGGTGATCTGGCCGCCGTCACGGAAGCTGCGGTTGGGGTCGAGCGCATCATGGTTCCAGCGCTGGATGCGCTCGTAACCCCACGGGCACACGCAGGGCGCCACGATCAGGTTGATGCGGCCGGCGTAGTCGCTGGCGTGGTCGCGCAGGAACTGCAGGGCGCCGTGCACGCCGCTGGTCTCGTAGCCGTGCACGCCGCCGGTGACCAGTGCGGTGGGCAGCGACGGGTTCCAGTCGCGGGTCATGGCGAGCAGCAACGGGTAGGCGTCGCTGCCGGCCTGGAGCTGGCCATAGTGTTCGATGGTGAATGCTTCAGGAAGTGCGTGCAGCGCGGTGACGACGTCATCGGCGTAGCTGCGCTGCACGCGCTGGCGCGCGCGCCATGCGACGCGTTCGGCGTCGCCCCACGGGTGTCCGGGGGTGCCGATGGGGTAGAAATGGGGGGTGGTCATGGGGCGCTCTGGGGAATCGGTTGATCGGTATTGTAGAGGCGTGCGCGGGGCGTGGCTTTGACGCGCAGGGCGGGTTACGTGCGCGGGGGCATGCGTGTCCAGGGGGCCGACACTGTCGGCCCCGTTCCCATTCCTGCCGGCTGCGCTTTCTACGCCGCCGTGACCTCTTCGTAGCCGGTGAAGCGCATGTCGCTGGACGCGCGGCCCTGGGTCAGCGAGCGCAGCGCGGTGGTGTAGCCGGACAACTGCGCCAACGGCGCATAGCCCACCACTTCGGCACGACCGCCCTGGTCTTCGATCTGGGCGATGCGGCCGTGGCGACGGTTGAGATCGCCAACCACGTCGCCGACATTGACCGACGGTACGTGGATGGCCACTTCCATCACCGGCTCCAGCAGCGTGGTACCCGCCTGCGCCAAGGCGGCTTTCACCGCTTCGGCACCGGCACGGTGGAAGGCCATGTCCGACGAATCCTTGGCATGGGTCTGCCCGTCGACCAGCGCGATCTCGATACCCACCACCGGATGGCCTCGCGGACCCTCCAGCAGCGCGCTGCGCACGCCCTTCTCCACCGCCGCCACGAATCCGCGCGGTACCACGCCACCCACGGTGCGGTCGACGAACTGCACCTCGCCGTCCTCGCGCGGGCTGACATCCAGCACCACGCGCGCGTACTGCCCCTGGCCGCCGCTCTGCTTGACCACCTTGCCTTCCACCCCACGCACGCCCTGCCGCAGGGTTTCCTGGTAGGCCACGCGCGGCGCGCCGGTGCGTACGTTGACGTTCCATTCGGTACGCAGCCGCTCCACCATTACCTCCAGGTGCAGCTCACCCATGCCCCACACCAGGGTTTCGCCGGTTTCCGCATCGGTCTCGACGCGGAACGACGGGTCTTCCTGGGCCAGGCTGGACAAGCCCTGCGCGATGCGGATCAGGTCGGCCGATTTTTCCGCGCTCAACCGCCAGGCCAGCACCGCCTGCTGCGCGCGGATGCTGTCCAGCCGCAGCGGGCGCGACGGCGCGCTGAGCGTTTCACCGCTCACCGCATCCTTCCAGCCCAGCACCGCCACGATGTCGCCGGCGACGGCCTGCTGGATGTCATGGGTCTGGTCGGCCTGCACCCGCACCAGCCGGCTGACCCGGCGTCCCTGTGCATGCTGCGAACTGGCCAATGCATCGCCCACCTTCAGCGACCCCGAATACACCCGCACGAAGCTCAACGCACCATGGTGCTGGTGGGTGATCTTGAACAGCAGCGCCGCCAGCGGCCCGTTCGGGTCCGGTGGCAGGGACAGCTCGCCCGCGTCGGTCGCGGCTACCACCGCCGGCCGGTCTTCCGGCGCAGGCAGGTAGTCCACGATCGCGTCGAGCAGGGTTTCGATGCCCTTGCTCTTGAACGCCGCACCTGCCAGCACCGGCACGCCGGCGCCGGCCAGCGTGGCCCGGCGCAGTGCTGCACGCAGCGTCGCCGCGTCCACCGCGTCGCCGGCCAGCCAGGCGTCGGCCAGCACCTCGTCGTGGTCGGCCACCGCGTCCACCAGTACGGCGCGGCGCGGCTCCCACGCATCGTGTTCAGCGGCGGTCCACGCACTGCGCGTCGGCTGGCCGGCCTCGTCCCAGCGCACCGTGCTGCGCTCGACCAGGTCCACCCAGCCATGGAAATCGCCTTCGGCGCCCAGCGGCCAGCCCAGCGCCCACGGCCGTGCCTGCAGTTTGTCCTGCAACTGCTCCAGCACGCGCTCGAACGAGGCGCCGATGCGGTCCATCTTGTTGGCGTACGCGATCAACGGCACGCCATGGCGACGCGCCTGGTGCCACACGGTTTCCGATTGCGGCTGCACGCCGTCCACGGCCGAGAATACCGCCACCGCCCCGTCCAGCACGCGCAGCGAACGCTCCACTTCAATGGCGAAGTCGATGTGCCCGGGCGTGTCGATCAAGGTCAGATGGTGGGTCGGCTGGTCGCGCGGCGCCCAATGCGCCTGCACGGCGGCCGCGCCGATGGTGATGCCGCGCTCGCGTTCGATCGCCGAGAAGTCGGTGGTCGCCGCGCCGTCGTGGACTTCGCCGACGCGATGGATCTCGCCGGTTTTCCACAGCAGGCGTTCGGTGAGCGTGGTCTTGCCAGCGTCGATGTGGGCAATGATGCCGAGGTTGCGCCGAAGATTACGGGTCTGGGTGTTCATGGAATGGGTCTCGCTGCTGCCAACGTCAGGGAGCCGCACGCCGCCGTTGGCTGACGGCGTGCGGCCAGGTTTGGGGCTCGGCGATCTGGTGCATGGCACGTTCTCCTTCGAACGGTTCTGGAACGGAATGGGAAAGCGGAAACGAAAAGAGCGCCCGGTGGGCGCTCTGTCGGGGGTGCTGCGCTGGTCGTGGACCGATCAGCCGCCAGATGCACCGCGAGGCAGACGCGCCCGTCCCGCGACAGCGCGGGTGCGAGTAAAGAACGTCAGGAGCGGCATCGAAGTCATGGCGGTGGATGTCGGGGATCTCCGCGCATTCTAGACCTCTGCAACGCCCGCGCAAGGCTTTATTGAGCACACTCATGGAACACTGGAGCAATGCGTTCGACACGCCGACCACCAGTGCAACGAACGCACGCCGAACAGGTTCTATATGCGAATAGGTCGCAATTGCATCATTAAGCGAAATCACTACACTACCCGGGCACGTTCCGGATTTCGCCATGACTCTCTCCCCCGCTTCATTCCGCCGGTTGCGCCCCAACCTGCTTGCCCTCGCCTGCGCCCTGGCCGCGACCGCGTTTACGCCTGCCGTTCTCGCGCAGAACGCCACCGATCTGGATGCCGTCCAGGTCAACGCCTACCGCGCGGCCAACAGCACCAGCGGCGCCACGAAGACCACCACCAGCATTGCGGAAACGCCACAGTCCGTCGCCGTGATCGAACGCGCCGAACTGGACGCGCGTGGCGTGCAGTCGCTCAACGACGCCATGCGTTACGTTGCCGGGGTGAGCCTGGAAAGCAGCGGCATCGACAACCGCGTGGATGATTTCCGCATCCGCGGTTTCGACGCCGGCAGCTGGGCCAACAACGTGACCCTGGATGGCATGCGCGCACCGCAGGGCAGCCAGTGGAACCGCAGCATGTTCGACAGCTGGAACCTGGACCGCGTCGAGGTGCTGAAAGGCCCTTCCGCAGTGATGTATGGCCAGGTCGCTCCCGGCGGCATGGTCAACCAGGTCAGCAAGACCCCCACCCCGGACCAACGGCAGCTGCTGCGCCTGGGCCTGGATGCGGACGGCCAGTACAGCGCGGCCTTCGACGTCGGCGGCGGCAGCGCTGACGACGCGCACCTGCTGCGCCTGGTCGGCCTTTATCGCGATGGCGACACCCAGATCCAGCACACCGCGCAAGAGCACTGGTTCCTCGCCCCCAGCTACACCTGGCAGATCGCCGAGCGCACCCGCCTCACCCTGCTGGGCATGTACCAGAAGGACGATGGCGGTTCGACCTACCAGTTCCTGCCGATGGCCGGCACGCTCACCGCCACCCCGTACGGCCACATGAAGAACAGCACCTTCATCGGCCAGCCGGACTGGAACACCTACGACCGCACGCTGTGGACGGCCGGCTGGATGTTCGAGCACCAGTTCAACGAGCACCTTACCCTGACCCAGAACGCTCGCCGCACCCATGTGGATTCGCTGTACCGCGGCGTGGTCACCTTCGGCGCGCTCAATGCCGATGGCCGCACCCAGAACCGGCGCGGCGTGCAGGGCACCGGCGACTCGGATGGCGACACCTTCGACACCCGCCTGCAGGCACGGTTCGCCACCGGCGCGGTCGACCACACCGTGCTGCTCGGCTGGGACTGGCAGCGTGCGGACTGGGAAGGCGTACGCAGCGCGATGAGCAACCCGCGCCCGATCGACATCTTCAACCCCGTGTACCTGCCCTACCAGCCCACCGTCACCAGCGAGACCCCCACCCGCGGCGTCAACCGCCAGAGCGGCGTGTACCTGCAGGACCAGCTCGCCGCCGGCAACTGGCGCCTGACCCTGGGCGGGCGTTACGACTGGACCAAGGACGACACGCTCAGCGCCACCCGCAACATCGCCACCGGCGTGTCCCAGCCCGGCCCGCACAACGTGATCAAGAACGAAGCGTTCACCGGCCGTGGCGGCCTGCTGTACGTGTTCGACAATGGCCTCACGCCGTATGTCAGCTATGCGGAATCGTTCCAGCCAGCTACCAAGTCCCCGCTGGACAGCTTCACCCGCACCGCCTTCGAGCCGGTCACCGGTTCGCAGTGGGAAGCCGGCCTGAAGTACCAGCCGGCCACGGTTGACGGTCTGGTTACCCTGGCGGTGTACGACCTGCGCCAGGAAAACATGATCGTCGACGATCCGGTCGCCAGCCACCGCAACTGCGGCGCCACCGGCACGGTGGTCTGCTCCATCCAGGGCGATGAAGGGCGCGTGCGCGGCATCGAACTGGAGGGCCGCATCACCCCGGTCGCCGGCCTGAGCCTGATCGGCGCGGCGTCGCGGATGGACTCGGACATGCTGCGCTCCAGTGCCTACCGCGGCAAACACCTGGCGATGGTGCCGGACCTGACCGCCTCGTTCTGGGCCGATTACACCTTCCAGGCCGGCAGCCTGCGCGGGCTGAGCCTGGCCGCCGGGGCGCGCTACAACGGCGTCAGCTACGGCGACAGCGCCAACCTGTACCGCATACCGTCCTACACCCTGTTCGACGCGGCGATCCGCTACGACCTGGGACACTTCGGCGGCACCGAGGTCAACCTCGCGTTGAACGCCAGCAACCTGGCCGACAAGCGGTATGTATCCACCTGCACCGGCATATCGTCGTGCTACTACGGCAGCGGACGCACGGTGATGGCCACCGCCACCTTCGGCTGGTAGCCGGCTCCGGAAGGTCGTGCCACGCCATGCGTGGCATTCTCATTCATGCGGGTCGGCCACCACCACCAGCGGCACATCACGCTGCGGATGCCGCAACACCAGCACCGGCTGCTGGTACACCCGCTCGATGTGCGCGCGGGTCAACACCTGGTCCGGCGTGCCGTCGGCCGCCACCCTGCCCTGTTCCAGCAGCACGATGCGGTCGGCATGACCGGCCGCCAGGTTGAGGTCGTGCACCACCACGATCACGCACGCGCCGGCATCGGCCAGCGCGCGCACCGCGCGCAGGGTGCGTTCCTGGTGGCGCAGATCCAGCGCGGCGGTTGGCTCGTCCAGCAGCAGCAGTGGCGTCTGCTGGGTCAGCACGCGGGCGAAGGTGGCACGCGCGGCCTCGCCCCCCGACAAGGTCTGTACTTCGCGCTGGCGCAGCGCCCGCATTTCCGCCTGGCCCAGTGACTGCTCCACCAGCGCGGCATCGCGCAGTGCATCGGCCGGATACGGCAGCCGGCCCATTGCCACCACTTCCTCGACGGTGAACGCGAAGCGCACGGCATGGTCCTGCGGCATCACTGCCCGCTCGCGTGCCAGCGCCATCGCCTTCCAGTGTGCGATCGGTCGGTCATGCAGGGTCACCTGCCCTGCATCGGCAGCGACATCGCCGCTGGCCACGCCGAGCAGGGTGGACTTCCCCGCGCCGTTCGGGCCCACCAGCGCGGTGAGCGTACCGGGCGCGAATCCCAGGTCGATGCGCTCCAGGATGCTGCGCTCACCGACCCGGACCGCCACGTTCTCCAGTTGCAGGAACGCGCGGCTCATGGACCGCCACTCCGGCGCTGGTGCAGCACCAGCCACAGGAAGAACGGCGCCCCCAGCGCCGCCGAGAACAGGCCCAGCGGAATCTCCGCCGGCGGATCCAGCGTGCGTGCGGCGGTGTCGGCCACCACGATCAGCAGTGCCCCGGTGACCGCGGACACCGGCAGCAACCAGCGATGCCCGGGCCCGACCAGCATGCGCACCACGTGCGGCACCACCAGCCCGACGAACCCGATCGAGCCGGCAAACGCCACCGCCGCGCCAACCAGCAGCGCACTGAACGCGATCAACTTCAGCCGTGTCCGCTTCACGTCCAGCCCCAGGTGCTGCGCCTGGCGCTCGCCCAGCGCCAGCATGTCCAGCGGGGTCGACAGCCGCAGCAGCGCGAACGTGCCCAGTGCGAATACCGGCAGCGCCGCCGCCACATCGGCCCAGTCGGCCTGGGCCAGCGACCCCATCTGCCAGAACACCAGCGACTGCAGCTCGCTCTCGCTGGCGATGTAGGTCAGGAACCCGATCGCGGCCGAACAGAACGCCGCCATCGCGATACCCACCAGCAGCAGCGTGGCGGTACCGGAGTTGCGGCCGGGACGTGCGAGCAGGTAGGTCACGCTGATCGCCGCCGCGCCGCCCGCGAAGGCCGCCAGCGGCAGCGTCCACCCGCCCACGCTGCCCGCGCCCAGCACGATGGCCGCCACCGCACCGAGTGCCGCGCCCTGGGTGACCCCGACGATGCCCGGATCGGCCAATGGGTTACCGAACAGCCCCTGCAGGCTGGCGCCGGCCATGGCCAGCGACGCGCCTACCACCGCGCCCAGCAGGGCGCGTGGAATGCGCAGGTTCCACACCACCGCCAGGTCACGCGGGCTGACCTGCGCGGGATCCAGCAGGCCCAGCTTCACCGCCACTGCCTGCAGCACCTCCAGCGGCGGCAGGCGCAACGGCCCCACCGCGAACGAGCCCAGGATGGCGCCGATCAGCGCCATGGCCATCACCGCCAGTACCCACCGGCCGGGGCGGCGGCGTGTCATGCGTATCGTCACTGCGTGATGCTCACGGCGACGGCAGTGCCGCCAGTGCCCGCGCCAGGGCCAGCGCACCGCTGCCCGAACCGATGCTGGCGGCCTTCAGCTGCACGTCCGGCATCACCCACACCCGGTTGGCTGCACCGGCCGGCGTCTGCTTCAGCGTTGGATAGGCCTTCCACAGTCCTGCTTCACCCCCGAACAGCTGCAGGTCGTTCTCGGTCACCAGGATCACCTCCGGCGCTGCCGCCACCACGCCTTCGTTGCTCAACGCGGAGTAGTTGGCCACCCGCGCTTCGGTGCCGATGTTGATGCCACCGGCCAGCCCGATCAGCGTGCCGGACGCGCTGTCGGTGCCGGCGACCGTCGGTGCGCCGCCGGCACCGGTGGCCGACAGGTGGATCACCCGCGGACGCACCTTGATGGTGGCGGCAATGGCGGCGGCTTCGTCCAGCTGTGCCTGCACCTGCGTCGCCAGCGCCGCGCCGGCATCGGCCACGCCCAGCGCCGCGGCCACCTTGCGCACTTTCTCCGGGGCCGGCTGCAGGTCATCGATGACCACGGCAGCTTCGCCCGCGCCACGCAGCTTCCGGGCCAGCTCACTGTGCCGGCGCAGGCTGTTGCCGAGGAACAGCGTGCCTTCCAGGCTGAGCACGCCTTCCACGCCGGTGGTGCGGTTGAACAGGAACTGTTTCGGCGCGTTGCGACCGGAGGCGGTCGCCGAGCGCAACGGCGCGGCGTACACCCTGCTGCCCATGCCCAACGCTTCGATGACCGCGATGACATCGTCACCGCCGGCCACGATCCGCGCGGTGTCCGTCACCGTGACCTGCTCCCCATCATCCGAGGCCACCGTCACCGGCAGTACCGGCGAGAGGTTGGCGCTGGACGGCACGTCGGTGCCGGCCACGCGCATCCAGCCCTGCGGCAATGCGGCCGGCGCCGCCACGCTGGGCACCGCGCCTGCGCTCCCGGGCGTGGCCGTCGCAGCCGGCTCGGCCGGCGTGCCACCGCAGGCGGCCAGTGCGGTGGTCATGGCCAGCATCAACACGCTGCGGCGAAGGGACACGGGATCGAACATGCGGTTCTCCAGTAAGTCGGTGTCAGCGGCGGATCGGGCGGATGCGGGTAACGCGGTCGCCCTTGGGGTCGTCCGCGCCCCGCGACTTGTTGATCGCGTACACATTGCCCTTGCCGTCCTCGCGGACGTGGTTGGGGAAGGTGCCGCCATCCAGGTTGCCCACGACCTTGCCGTCGCCGTCGACAACGGTCACCGTGCCGGCGCCGCGATTGGTCACGTAGGCCAGCCCGGACACCGGCTCGAAGGCCACGTTCAGTGCGCCGGCGCCCACCGGCACGTCGTGCAGCACCTTGCCGCTGGCCACATCCACGATCAGCAGGTTGTCGGTGCCCTGCGAGGCCACGTACAGGCGGTTGTGCCTGGCGTCGAAGGCCACGCCCGACGCGCTGATCGCATTGCCCAGATCGATCACCTTGTCGACCTTGCCGCTGGCGACGTCGATCACCGCCGCTTCCGGAGTGCCGATGCTCACCGTGAACAGCTTGCCGCCGGCGTCGTCCAGCACCAGGCTCATCGGCACGAATTTTTCATCGTCCACGCCCGAGGCCAGGGCAATCGGCTCGAGCGGCTTGAAGGTCTTCGCATCGAACACCGACAGATGATCTTCGCCGGCGGCAGACGCAAACACCTTGCCACGCGCGGCATCCACCACCACATCACGGGCGTGCGGCACCGCGCCCACCGGGAACTGGTGCACCAGGGACAGGTCGGCCTGGCGATACACCGCCACGGTGTCCTGGCGGGTGTTGCTGACCCACACCGTGCCGTTGGCATCGTCAACGCCCACGCCGTACACCGCGAACACGCTCCCCCCCTTGGCGTCGGGCACCTTGGCGGGGGTGACGGCCTTGAGTACCTTCAAGGTCTTCGGGTCGACCTTGAGCAGCTGCGATTGCGTCACCGGCGGGCGACCCACCGCCGAGGTCACGTACAGGGCGTTGCTGGCGGCGCTGTAAGCGCTCTGGTACAGGCCCTGGACCAGTTTGCCGGAGGTCTGCTGGAACGCCTGCTGCCCGCTCAGCGGCAGCGTCGGCGACACCCGCAGCGCCACCACGGTGGCGGCGGCCGGCTGGCTGGCGCGCACCACCAGCGGATGCTGGCCAGGCACCGCGTCGGCCGGAATCTGCACGGTCGCCTTGAAGTTGCCCTGCGCGTCGACCACATACGGCGTGGCGTTGAGCACGGTCTCACCGCGCAGCAGGGTCACCTGCTGGCCAGGCACGAAGGCGCGGCCGGTCACGTCGGCGCTGCTGCCCGGTACAACGTTCTCGTTGCGGGCGCTGACCTTGCCACGGAAACCCTTGGCCGGTGCATCGAACACCGTTTGTGCGGTCACCGCCGTGGTGGTCAGCGACAGGGCAAGGGCCAACGCGGCAACGCGCGGGAGGGACATCATTCGGGACATGGCAGACTCCTTCTGTAGGGGCGCGCCAGCGGCGCGTGTCACAAGGGTTGCCTTGGCCGGTCGCATTGCCGCGACGGTGGCACGGGGCCACGCACTGCCTGGGTAAGGGGAAAACATCACTTGGTCGTGGCGCTGCGGTCGGTTACGCCATACAGGGTGGCCAGCGTTGCCTGCAGCGAGGCCGGCAGCATCGGACCGTGGCCAAGGCCTGGAAATTCGCGGTAGCTGACCTGCAGCCCGGGCACGTCGGCCAGGCGCACGCTCAGTGCATGTGCCGCATCGGGTGTCGCCCCGGCAATGCGCCGCAGATGGGCGACCACGCGCGGATTGGTCATGTCGCGGGCACCGCGATTGCCGCTGCGTTCATCGCCGCCGAGCATCAGCCACAGCCTGGCCGGCGCAGGATGCGCGGTGAAGCGCTGCTCCAGCGTGCCCTGCGGCGCGCCCTGGCTCCACCACAGGGAGGGGCTGGCGCTTACATACTGCTGGAAGGCACCTGGCTGGGTGTACAAGGTGCTGAGCACGAACAGTCCCCCCAGCGAGTGGCCCCAGAGCGTTTGCTGCTGCGGGTCCACCTGGGCGCGTCGCGCGACCTCGGGCTTGACCTGCTGCTGGATCACCTGCAGGAACGCGTCGGCGCCACCGCCACTGGATTGCACTACGCCGGTACCATCGTCGGCGGTGTCCACCCAGGCGGTGTAGTCCAGCGTCCGCGCCTTGGAATCGATGCGCAGGTCGTTGTCATGACCAATGAAGACCAGCACCGGCGCGGCGTGCGCGGCCAGGTCCGCCAGCAACGCCTGGTCGAACACCATGGCGGCCGCGTTGCCATCCAGCATGTACAGCACCGGTGCCGGCGTGTCGGCGCGCCGGGTGGGTATGCCCAGATGGATGCGCCACCTGCGCGCGGGCGCACCCGCTTCGATCACGAACCGCTCGAAGCGATAGCTCTGCGCCGGCTGGTCGAGAACCGTTTCACCCACCGTCTGCAGTGGATTGCGCTGCTGCGCCGACGCGGGCGCGATCGCAGCCACGCCCAGTACCGCAAGCAGGCTCATGCTGCGAAACCAGGGAAAACAGGCGGGTGTCAGGCGGAAGAACACGGCAGCTACGGCTCAAGGCAAGGCGATTGCCCCAGTGTACCCCAAATGCGAATAGGTATCACTTGCCTCGGAAGAAACGCCAAAACAAAGAAAAGCCAAAACAAAACGTCCGGCCACCGGGACCGGACGTTGGGATGTGGAACCAGCAGCCGCTTATTCTTCTTCTTCCTGCCCGCCCTGCTGGTTGCGCTCGCGCTTCTGGTCCTGCTGCTGTTGCTGCTGCTGGCCCTGGCGCTGCGGATCCTTCTGGTTCTGCTGGTTCTGCTGGCCCTGCTGGCCCTGCTGCGGATTCTGCTGGTTGCCCATGTCGTGTCTCCGGGTGTCCGACGTCGAAGTGAGGCCGGTGACTCCACCCTAGGCATGCACGCGTTACCGAGACGTGCGCGAAACCCTCATTGCGTAGACGCCTTACGCATCTGGGTAAACAATTCAGCGCCGCCGCATGCGCTGTCACGCCGCTGTCGCGCATGCATCACCCAACGGCATCATGGATCGGCATCGAAAATCACGGTGACATCACCCCGGTAATGGCTGCCAGGGTGATCCAGCATGTCCCTCACAGCCTCGCCCTGGACTGCGAAACGCAGTTGGGACGGCCGCCGGATGATGAAGCTGTCCGCAGTCAGAACCGGTGACACCATGGTCGTGGTCAGCGGCAATCCCACCGCTTCGCTGCCGGACAGCGCGTCGCGGAAGCCCGGCATCGTCAGCTGGATGTCCAGCGGCGCGTCAACGGCGTCCCGGGTGATGTTGCGGATCGCGCAGCGGCCATCCGGCACCGCATGCTGGCACTGCAGCGACACCCCGAACTGGCCCGAACTGCTGACGCTGAAGGGCAGTTCGCGCTCCAGCGCAGTCGGCACGATGCCGTGGTCGCTCCATTGGGTCCAGCCCCCCTTCGGCGCCAGTACCGCGCGGTCGCTTCCGGGCGGAAGGTCCAGCTGGAAGGCGTGCTGGACCTCCAGGTGGAAGTGCACGTTGACCAGGCTGTCATCCAGGGTCACGCCGTTGCCCAGGTCGAAGTCCGCGCCGTCGCCGGTCCCTCCCACCCGGTAGGTCGTCATCCCGGTGTAGAGGCCACTGCGCATGGCCAACGGTGCGGGCGTGGTCAGCTGGTAGGTGAAGTCGAACTCGGTGATGGCGTAGTTGTTCGTGTGCAGCCAGTGCAGCGAACACGCCACCGTCCCATCGCCGCCATCGCGCCGCACCATCAGGCGCATGACACTGCGATTGTTTGCGTTGGTATTGCTCAATGCCCGGCTGCAGTTCCTGGGCACTCCGGTCGACGCCGGCTCGGTAGGCCCATCCCCGTCCTGATCGACAAGCCGCAGTGCTGCGCCAATGATCTTCACCTGCATGTCGAAGGTGTGCGCACCGTCCTCGGAGGTGACGGTCACGGTACGCGGCCCCGGCATGCCCACATAGAAGCTGTCGGGGCCGTAATCGTTGGATCGTAGCCCCTGCTTGGTACCGCGCACCTTGGTATCGATGCTCCACCAGTCGTTGTTGATGCACGCCTGCAGGTGCACGCTGTTGCACACGCCCGACCACGGCGTGGTGTTCACGAATTCGCGCTTGTTGGGATCGTTGATGTCCGGTTTGAATTCCGCCGTGATGTAGATGTCGGTCGCCCAGGCGTCGCCGGCAACGGCGGCCAGTGCCAGGGCGCATGCCATGCCGCCCAGGCGGCGGCGCATCGCGGTGAAGGGAAGCGCGTCACGGGTCACGGCAGGGCTCCAGCAGCAGGGGCAGCCGACGGCGGCTGCGTGGTGGTGAGGGAAGACGGCGGGCATGTCAGGATCCCGGCCAGCCATGTGCCATCGCGGGGACGGGTGGTGGTGCCATCCAGCACGAAGCTGCAGTCGGCCACGCGCGGGTGGCGGACATCCATGCTCGGTGCGCGCGCGCTCATTTCCAGCGCGAAGAAGCCGTCGGCTTCGGCCACGCTGCGTCCGGCATGGTTGATCACATGCGCGCCCGCCAATGGCGTACCGTCGGCGTCGCGCAGATGCCCCATCACGGTGAACGTGCTCAGCACCTCCACCGCGCCGTAGCCCACCCCGCCTTTGTTGAGGTGGTAATCCAGCACTGCCGGCTGGATCGTCGCCGCAGGTGCGGCACGGCCATCGAAGTCGATCTGCACCGCGCCGGTGCGGTAGGGCGCGACCGGCAGCACGTTGCGGCCCGGCTTCAGCACGTAGGAGCCGCCGCGGCTGTCATGCGCGCGCAACGCCACGTCGGGCAGCGCCGAGCGCACGTCGATGATCATGCCGGTATCGATGCTGCCGGCCTGCCCTGCCCCGGCCACGGCCCATCGGCCCGCGCCGAGGGCCAGTGTGCTTTCCAGGTTCACGCCACCGCTCAGCTGCCCGCCCAGCGAAGCGCGCTGCGCGTGCACATCGCCGTGCAGCGCGGGGTGCTCGAACAGGCCGGTAGCGCTCAGGCCAAGGCCGTCGCTGTCCGCCGTCGCCTGGCCGCCAACACTGCGCAGCGGCCCTGCATCGAAACGCTGCTGCAGGCCGGCGCTGGCATACAGCGTGCGCCCGCCATCGGTGGCGGTGCGGCTGCCCAGGCTGCCAGTGTAGCGTCGCCCGCCCGCGCCCAGCGCGATGTTCACGGTGAGATCCACGCCCCGGTTGCGACGCATGCCGCTGCTGCGGTTGGCCGGGCGGTCGAAGATCGAGGCGCGCCAGGTCGCATCGCTGCCCAACAGGCGCTGGCGGCGACTCACCGACAGATCCAGCCCGAGCCCGCGGCTGACGCCACGGTGGTGCGACACGCGGCCGCCCACGTGGCTGCTGTCGCCAACGCGATGGTTCACGCTCAACGCACTGGTCTGCAGCCAGCCGGAACGCGTTTCGGCAAGGAACCCTCGGTCCCATGGGCGTTGTCGTTCCTGCCAGCTGCGGTTGTGCGCCAGGATCGCCGTGCCGTGGCGGTACCGCCACAGGGCCTGCAGGTCGGCACCGCGCCCCTGCCCACCGGTGTAGAGGTTGGTGTAAACATTCGCGCGGTCGTGGACCTGCCAATCCACCGAGCCGGCCACGGCATGGGTGTCATCCAGGTGCTCGGCGGACAGGCCGACCACCGCGCGCGGGTGTGCCAGGTAATTGAGGATGCCACCGGCCGCGAAGGCGCCCGCACCCGGCGCGTCGCTGTTCTGCAGCAGGTCCTGCTGCACGCCGGCGAACGCGCTGTAGCGCCAGCGTCGCCGCGGGTCGCGCCAGTTGCCGGGTTTATGGATGACGGCGGTTTCCCGCGCGCTTTCCCGGCCGTCTTCGATGACCCGCAGTTCCACTTCATAGATGCCCCCGGGCAGGCGCCGGGTATCCAGTTCCTGCAGTCCCGGTTGTACCGGCTGGGTCAGGATCAGGCTGCCGTCCCGGAACACCTCCACGCTGCCCTCGCGGTTGGCGGTGACATGGACCGGGTACAGACTGGGCGCGCGTGAGTCGATGGCCAGGCTGTCGGACGAACCGGCCATCACGCCCACCGTGGTGTGGCTGGCCGCGCCGGCCGCCCTCGGCTGCCGGATCACGCCTTGGAAACTGGGCAGGAAATAGCCTGCCCGCAGGAACGCATCACGCAGTTCGCGCTGGGCGTACAGACTCTGCACCGAGTGACGCAGCTCGCCCTCCCGGTCGGTGCTGCGATCGAGCTGGTAACTCCCCGCCAGGGTCCAGTGCCCCAGGCTTCCCTGCAGGTCAACGGCGTAGCGACCGGTGGGGTCGGTGCCCTGCCCCGCATACGCATTGAGCTGATGGCGCAGGATCAGGCCGCGGCTGCCGCCGTCGGGCAGTGCATGGTGGCGCACGGTCGGCCGACCCCCTGCTGCGTCGGACGTGGCGATCGACAGCAGCGAGCTCTCCAGGCTGTAATGCAGGCGTACCAGCCCGGCGCAGGCCTGGACACAGGCGCCCAACGGTCGCGGGGCCGCCAGGACCCGTAGCCAGCGCTCGCGCTCGGCGGCGGTTTCAGTGCTGCCATGGCTGTCGGTGAACTCCAGCAACGACAGGGTGTTGTCGCGCGAGAGCACGGCGCGGGCGTCGCCCAGGAAGCGGCCATCGCGCTCCACCCGCACTACCAGCGGCACGTCGAAGAAGTGGTCACGGAAGTCATCGGGCAAGCCCCCTGCCTGGTCCAGCAGCGTCAGGCTGTCCAGCGCCGCAGGCGCAGCCAGCACCCCCGCGCTGCTGCAGCTGAGCATCACGGCGGTGGCGAGGGGAAGCAGGCGCGGCGACATCGATCATCCTCAGCATCAAAGAGGGGCGCGTGAGCGCCCCTCCGTTGGCAGCCCACGCTGCCGGGGTTGCACCGGTGCGGTAGCGCCGGCTTACGGGGTGCCGCTCTCGAACATCATGAAAACGTTGCCCTGGTAGTTGCCGTGCACGTAGCCGTCTTCGCCGCCGGCGTCGGCGGTGATCGCCACGGCCGCGCGCTTGCTGGCCGCCGCTTCGACCGCGGTGGCCACTTCCACGGCATTGGCGGCACCGACCTGCAGGTCCTGGCCGGCCACCGCCACGGTCAGGCCAATGGCATTGCCGGCACTGGTCAGCAGCGCTTCGGTGGTCAGGTAGGCGTTGATCGCCCCCGGGCCGCTCTTCATGTCGACCTGCTGCTGGATCGGGTCCAGGCGTTGCGTGGCGATGTTCCAGCGCATGTTCTGGGTCTGCCCGGCCCAGTTGCCCACCGGCGAGATCTGCAGCCCGGTGGCCGACGGAACGCTGGCTTCAACCGTGACCTGCAGCGGGAACTGCTCGACGGCGGCCATCGCCGCGGCCGGGGTCAGGATCAGGGCGGCAGCGGCGGCCAGGAGGGAAGTCTTGAATGTCATTGCGATGCAACTCCTAAGGGAAGGTGCCGCCGTGAGTCCGGCGACAGGACGACGGTTCCGGGCGGAACCTACTGCGGGCTGAGCAGGACGTCCTTGCGGCGATCCCCCTCGACGATCTGGAAGCGGTGCACCTGGTCGGCACCGCGCGGGAAGCGCTCGCTGCGCTCGGGCAGCAGATGGATCCGGCGTGCCGGCGAGCATCCGGCGGTGCTGTCGCTGGCACTGCACTGGCGGACGTCATCCAGCACCACCGTGGTATTGCCGGCATTGCGCAGGCGCACGTGGTCGTCCTGGGTGGTGGTCTGCACGTCGTAGTGGGCCTGGTCGGGATGGACGATGACGAACACGCCGTAGCCGGTCAGCACATTGACGCCCGCCTGCAGCTCCCGGCGGTAGTCGTCGCGCTGCGCATCGGTCAGCGCGAATTCGTCTTCGGACTGCGGCAGCACCGGCACGAAGCGCACCCGGTAATAGCGCTCGATGCTGCGGTCGCCCTGCACCAGCAGGCGGGTGGCCTGCTGGCCCTGCGCCGGCACGATCATCCGCGACGGACTGGCGATCAGTCCGGCCTGCGCACCCACCGACGTGTCCACCGGCACCTCCCGGTGGCTGCCGTCTGCGGCGTAGCGCACTTCGCTGATCTGCACGCGCACGAATGCCGTCGCGTCACCGGTGTTGCGCAACCGCTTGAGCAGCGCACCCTCGCCCGGTCCGGCGTACTCGTACATGGCACCCACGTGGATGCTGGGTGCGGCGGCCTGCACCGGGCTGGACGATGCCGAAACCGCCACACACACTGCTGCCGCCAGCGCGGCCGTCAGACGCTTCATCGCGCATGCTCCTTTGATCTACCGGTCGGATGCGAAGGCGGTTGGCAATGGCCACCCCGAATCGAGCAGGGAGAATAGGCAGTCGCCGCATGCCCCTACATGCAACAACTTTGAACGTCCGGTAAGAACTGTTGCAGTGACACGCAAACGAAAACGCCCCGCGGCTGCGGGGCGTGTCGCATGCATTCCAGCGCGATGCGCAACGCTGCCTAGTGGGCGGCGTCCTGCCGCCACTGCGCCACCTTCTGCCGCGTCGTCGCCAGCAGTGCGTCCAGCGCCTTGCGGTCATAAACGTGGCCGCGCAGCACCACCGTATCGATCGCACGGGTGGCCTGGATGTCCTGCAGCGGGTTGGCATCGAGCAGCACCAGGTCCGCCGCCTTCCCGGCGGCGATGCCACCATAGCGGTCCAGCGTGCCGAACCACGAGGGACCGGCACGCGTGGCCGACGACAACGCCTGTGCCGGGGTCAGGCCTTCCTTCACGAACAGGCTGAGCTCGTCGTGCAGCCCAATGCCCGGGTAGTTGAAGGAATTGAGGAAACCGGCATCGGTGCCGGCCATCACGGTCACGCCTGCTTCCTGCAGCAACGGCAGCACGGCGGCCACCTGGTGGTACTGCTGGTGGCGCTCGGCGATCTGCGACGGGCTGGCCTTGGCCGCACGCTCCACCCGCCACTGGTAGGTCGCCTGCAGCTTCGGGCCGATGTAGGCCAGGTACGGGTCGTGTGCGTGGTCGTCCTGGTCCAGGAAGTCGAGGATGCGCCCGCCATTGAGGGTGGGCGTGACATACACACCCTTGGCGGCGAACCCGCGGTAGGCGGCCATGGCGGTATCGCGGTCGAAGCCGGCATCCAGGCGCCGGTTGGCTTCGGCGCGGTCGATGCGCTTGGCGGCGAAGTCGCTGGCGATGGCCGCCTCGTCCTTCACCCCCGCCTTGTAGGCGTAGTCCAGGTGTTCGATGGAACTGATTCCCGCATCCACCGCCTGCTGCACGGTCAATGCCATCGGGATATGGCCCGACGCACGCAGACCGTTGGCGCGCGCGCCGCGAACCGCGTCCAGGAACAGGGCCGGTGACAGGGTGCTGTCGGTGATCTTGACGAAGTCGACGCGATCGCGATTGAGCCGGGCCAGCGCAGCGTCCAGGTCGGCCTGGTTCCCCACTTCCAGCGTGCCCTTCCAGACCGGATTGATGCCTTCGATCTTGGCCCCGGAACTGAACAGCTGCGGACCTTCGAGCCGGCCGTCGGCAATCTCGCCCCGCCACTGCAGCACCTGCCCGGGCAGGTCGCCGGAGCAGTCACGGATGGTGGTGATGCCGTGCGCGATGTACAACGGCAGCAGCGCCTTGTTTTCCTCGATCAGGTCGGGGCCGCCGCCGAAGTGAACATGCATGTCCCACAGGCCGGGAATCAGATAGCGGCCTTTGCCGTCCACCTTGCGCGGCGCGCGCCATGCCCGGGCAATGGCGCCGTCGTCACCGACCGCCACGATGTCCTCGCCCCGCACCACCACCGCCTGGTCGGCAAGGGTGGTGGCGCGTTCGACATCGACCACGGTGGCATGACGGATGATCAGATCCGCCTGTTCGGCGGCCAGGACGGAAGGCGCCAGCGCCAGCAGCAGCGGGAACGCAGACAACACACTCGAATTCATGGCGTACACACAACGAAAAGGACCACCGCACCTTACGGCGCGGCGCTCCCCATTCACCAGTTAAATTTAGGCATGCCCTGCATTCGATTCGCGAATACCGCTCACACCTCGCCCTGCATCGACGGCCGCGCCATGACCCGACCCAGCCACGCATCCACGGCAGGGTTCTGGTCCAGCCCGGCGCCCACGTAGGTGCCATAGCCCACCACCTGCGCCACCACCAGGTCGACCAGCGAATAGGCCTCGCCCACCATCCACGCCTGCGCCGCAAGCCGTGCCTCCAGCACATCCAGCAACTGCCGCACGTCCTCGGCGGCGATGGCCGCATGCGTGGCCTCCTGCAACGGCCCGTCCATGCGGGCGGCGCGCAGGCGGCCAAGCACCGCCATGTAGGTCACATACGCCCAGGCGCACCACGACAGCGCCTGCAGGCGCTCGGGGGTGTCGGCTGCCGGCCACAACCCGCGCGCCACGCCGAAGCGGTCGCCCAGCCACAGATGGATGGCCAGGCCTTCGAAGATCGGCGTGCCGTCCACCACCAGGCACGGCACCTTGCCGTTCGGATTGATCGCCAGGTACTCCGGCGTGCGCTGCTCGCCAGTGCGGATGTCCACGCGGACGCGGTCATGGGCCACCCCCAGTTCCGCCAGCGCGCAGGCGATCGGGGTGGCGCTGGACATCGGGTGCCAATAGAAGACGAGGGACATGCGGTACTCCTTGTAGGTGACGGGCTGGAAAGGGGCGTGGCCGAAGGCCTTGCACCGTGGCCACAGGCTAGCAACCATTGCGGACAGATCCTGTCCTCGACAGGCGCGACCCTGCCGCCATGCTCACCACCTCCGCCCGCCTGCTGCGCCTGCTCGCGCTGCTTCAGTCCCGGCCGCACTGGCCCGGCAACACCCTGGCCACCGACATCGGTGTACACCCGCGCACGCTGCGCCGCGACATCGAGCGCCTGCGCGAACTCGGCTACCCGATCCAGGCCAGCAGTGGCGTGGCCGGTGGCTATGCCTTTCGCGCTGGCCGCGCATTGCCGCCCCTGTTGCTTGACGACGAAGAAGCGCTGGCCTCGGCATTGGCCCTGCGGATGGCGGTCAGCGGCACCATCAGCGGTATCGAACAGACCGCGATCACCGCGCTGGTCAAGCTGGAACAGGTCATGCCGGCACGCCTGCGCCGCCGCCTGGACGCGCTGCGCACCGCGATCCTGCCGATCGACCAGAGCGGGCCGCTGGTCGACGCACGCCTGCTGGCCACCCTGGCCAATGCCTGCCGCGACCAGCTGCAACTGCGCTTCGACTACGCCGACCGCCAGGGCAAGCCCAGCCACCGCCAGGTGGAGCCGCAGGGCGTGGTGCACGCCGAACGGCGCTGGTACCTGGTGGCGTGGGACACCGCCCGCACCGACTGGCGCACCTTCCGTATCGACCGCATGACCAGCACGCCCGAGGTGGGCGTGCATTTCCGCCCGCGGCCGTCGCCGGCCAGCGGCGACCTGCGCGCGTTTGTCAGCCAGTCGCTGAGCCTGGGGCCCCATGGCGACGAAGCCCGGGTGATCCTGCATGCCCCAATCGAGACCGTGCGCGAGCGCATGCCCAGCTCGGCCGGCGTGCTCGAGGCGCTGGATGCGCAGCGCTGCCTGCTGCGCTGTGGCGCCCACCCGCAGGGTGCGGTGGTGTACTGGTTGCTGGCGCTGGAGCTTGAGTTCGAGGTACTGGGCCCACCCGCCCTGCACGTGATGATGCGCGACGCCGGCGCACGGGTGGCGCGCAGCCTGGCGCGCGCACAGGCGACGGTAGCCCATTGACATGCGTGCGCACCCGCCCTCGTTTCCCAAACCGCATCGCACGCTGTTCGAGCTGGATCTGCTGCGCGCCATGGTGATGGTGGCCGACTGCGGCAGCTTCACCACCGCCGCCGCCCGCCTGCACTCCACCCAGTCCACCATCAGCCAGAAGATTCGGCGGCTGGAACAGCTGGCCGGCCATCCGCTGCTGGTGCGTGGCAACCGCGATGTCCATCCCACCGATGCCGGCCACTCGCTGCTGGGCATCGCGCGGCAGATGCTGGCGCTCAACGACCAGATGGGCGAAGCGCTGGCCGGCGCCACGGTGGCGGTGAGCGTGCGCCTGGGCGTGCCCGAGGACTTCGTCAACCCGCGTACCACGGCGATGCTCGGCCGCTTCACCCGCCGCCACCCGCAGGTGAAGCTGGAAGTCACCAGCGGGCTCAGCCGCGACCTGGCCAACGCCTATGACCACGGCGAACTCGACCTGGTGCTGGTCAAGCAACGGCGCAACAGCCGCCAGGCCGTGGCCTGCTGGGCCGAGCCGATGCGCTGGGTGGACAGTGCCCGCAGCCCCTGCATCGGACTGGATCCAATTCCACTGGTGACGTTTCCACCGCGCGGCCTGTACCGCGACGAACTGATCACGGCCGTGGAAACCCTGGGCCGGCGCTGGCGGATCGGCTTCACCAGTTCCAGCCTGGGCGGTATCCAGGGCGCGGTGGCCGATGGCATGGGGATCAGTCTGCTGCCGGCACGCGCGGTCACCCGGGAACACCGCGTGCTCACTGCCCGTCAGGGACTGACACCGATTGACAGCATCGAGATCGCGCTGCTGCACCGGAACACGGCCGAGCCGCTGGTGGTGGAATTGGCGTCACACCTTGCACGCCTGCTCGACCGCGAGCGCCGTTGATCGATTTCTGTCTGCAACCTGCCGAATGATGCAGTGGATGCGCCAGGAAAGTGACGGGGCTCTCGTACCAGGCATAGGAATAGTCCTAATCTGACATCAGAGTATCTACGAGACGCAGCGAAGCAGTAAGAATGGCGCAAATCCCATGATTGCGTGCCTCCTTTGTCCAGACGCTATCCCGGCCCCGTCCATGGCCCCCTGCCGCCCGCCGTGCTGAACATCGCGCTGCTGGATGACCACGACGTGGTCCGTCACGGCAGCTATGTCCATCTCTCCAACGATCCGCGCTTCCATGTCGTGGGCAACCACGCCACCACGCGCGCGCTGGTCAATACCCTGCTGCATCACCTGGTCGACGTTGCTGTGGTCGATTACACCCTGGCCGAAGGCGAGCTGCAGGGCATGGAACTGCTGCGCATGTTGCGCCGCCGTTTTCCACGGGTACGCATCCTGATGTTCTCGGCGAACGTGCACCACGTGATGATCTCCAACACCATGGCGGCAGGCGCCGCCGGCGTGGTGTCCAAGGGCGAAACCCTGGACGAGCTGGCGCGGGCCCTGGGACGGGTCGCGGCCGGACACCAGCATGTGCCGCTCGACTACCGCGACGAGCATGCCGAACATCGCCTGTCGCAGAGCGAACGCGAAGTGCTGCAGCTGTGCCTGAGCGGCATGACGGTCACCGATATCGCCCTGCAGCGCCACCGCAGCATCAAGACCATCAGCACGCAGAAGCACGCCGCCTTCCGCAAGCTGGGCCTGCGTACCGACCGCGACCTGTTCACCCTGCGCCATCAGTTGGCGGTGTGGTGAAAGGCGAGCGCACCGGCGCCGCCGCCATCGCCGCCCTGCTCGCTGCCGTGCTGCTGCCCGTTGCCTTCGCCCAGCCCGAGCCGCGGCGCGTGCGCGTGGCCACCGACCCGTCGCAACACCACCTGCTGGCGGCGGACAGCCGCGCCGCCCGCGACGCCAACCTCATCAATGGCTACGCGCAACTGGTGTCGGACCAGACCGGCATGCGCTTCCAGGAGCAACCGGTGGAATCCACGACCGCCGCGCTGCAGGCACTGTGCGATGGGCGCGCGGACCTGATGCTGCTGCTGGGCCCGCTGGACAACGCGCCCTGCACGTCCCTGGCCGCATCACCGGCCTACTACCGCGGACAGACCCTGCTGGCCAGCCGTCATACCCAGGCCCAGGCACCCGAGTTCGCACACCTGCGCCGCGTGGCCGTCGTGCGCGGCAGCCGCCTGGCCGAGTGGCTGGCCGCCTACCATCCGCACCTGCAGGTGGTCGGCCTGCCCAGCCTGCGCGAGGCGCTCAGCGCGGTGGAAGCAGGCGTAGTGGATGTGGCCATGGAACTGGATGTGGCCATGCGCCCGCTGGTGCGCCGCGAGTTCGGCGACAGCCTGCTGCTGCACGGCGGTCCCGCCAGCCTGCCCGGCAGCCTGCACCTGGTGGTGCGCCACCGCGACCGCAACGTGCTCGGGCAGATCCACCAGGCCATGCGATCGATCAGCCCGCAGGAACACGCCATGCTGATGCAGCGCTGGACCAAGGCGACTTACCTCAGCGGGCCGTCGCTGCAGGTGATGTCGCGGCACTTCCGCTGGGAACTGGTGGCCATGGGCCTGACCGTATTGCTGCTGCTCACCGCCGGCGCCTGGATGTACCGGGCGCGCCAGTCGGCCCGCCGCAGCGAGCGGCAACAGGCGCGTTTCATCGCCACCATGAGTCACGAAGTGCGCAATGCAGCGCAGGCATTGGTGACGTCGGTCGACCTGCTGCACCAGTCGGCACTGGACCAGGGCCAGCGGCAACTGGTCAACGCCGCGCGCTCTGCCGGTGCCGGACTGCGCCACCTGCTGGGCCACGCACTGGATTACTCGCGCGTGGCCAGCGGCGAGTATCTGCCCTCGCCGCGCTGGCACGACGTGCGCCAGCTGGCGCGCGACTGCATCGCGGTGATGCGCCCCGGCGCCGAAGAAAAGGGCCTGGCCATGGCGTTGCTGCAGCAGACCGACCCCCTGCCCCGGGTGTGGGTCGACGGCGATGCACTGCGCCAGGTGCTGAGCAACCTGCTCGGCAATGCAGTGAAATTCACCGAGCTGGGTCATATCGAGGTCACCCTGGCCCTGCACGGCAGCGAGGACAGGATGTCCCTGCACATCGCCGTGCGCGACACCGGCATCGGCATCCCCGCCGATCAGCATGCCCGCGTGTTCAAACCGTTTGCCCAGGCCCACGACAGGCACTCGCGTCAGATGGGGGGCGCCGGACTGGGCCTGTCGATCTGCCAGGACCTGGTGGGCGGCATGGGCGGCACCCTGCAGCTGCACAGCGCACCGGGCCAGGGCAGCTGCTTCGAGGTGCGGCTGCCGGTGGTGGTTGAAGGCGGCGGTGACTGCCCGGGTGGGCAGCCGCTGGCCGGGCGCACCCTGCTGCTGGTGGAAGACCATGTGCTCAACCGCACCGTGGTCGCGCGCCAGCTGGAAGCGCTCGGGGCCTCGGTAAGCAGCTGCGGCGATGGCGCCACCGCGCTGCGCAGCCAGGCCAGCGAACCGTGCGGCATCGTGCTGCTCGACTGCATCCTGGACGATATGAGCGGCTACGAGCTGGCAGTGCAGCTGCGCCAGCTGGAGCAGCGCCACGCGCGGCCGGCGTCGGTGCTGGTGGCGGTGTCGGCCAAGGATTCGCCCGCGCACATAGAGCGCTGTCGCGCCTGCGGCATGGACGCGGTGTTGTGCAAACCGCTGGACACCCGCCTGCTGTTGCGGGCACTGCAACTGCCGGACATCGAGCCCGGCTGCGACCCCGGTGCGGAGCCGGCACTTGCCACCGCCCGGATGTGGGCCGAATTCCTGCAATCGCTGCAGGAGGAGCTGATGGGCCTTCACGACGCCCTCCGCCAGCAGGCAGGCAATCGCCTGCGGCACCATGCGCATCGGCTGGCCGGCGTGCTGCGCATGCTCGGCCAGGCCACCCTTGCCGCCATTGCCGATGACCTGCACGAGCTGGAACTGGAAGACGCCACCGGCTGGATGGAAGCCGAACGCCTGCTGGGCTACCTGCGCCCGGCCGTGGCCGAGCTGGTGCGCGGCGCGTCTACTTCAACTGCAGCGGATAACGCTGCCACAGGACGTGCACCAGGAAGCCGGTGAGCTCGGCGTCCCTGGCGGTGATGGCCGCGCGGATCTTGTCCAGCAGCACCATGTCGCTGCAGGTCCGTACATCGGCGTGGTCTGCCTGCCCGGCGCGGCGTGCACGGTAGCGCGCGGCACGCTGCGCATCGGTCATGGCGTAGCCGAACGTCGGTGGACGGCCGCGCTTGCGCGGCAGCATCAGCTCCAGGGTGCCGGGATCTTCTTCATCTCGCATGACGGGGCGGGGGCGGCGCAAACGGGGCGAAACAATATCGTGATAAGGCACGGAAATCCAGCGGCTTTACCGCTGGATTTCCGTAGCGGGGCATTCCACCAGGCCCTGCGTGACTGCACCTGTCACCGTGCGACGGTCGCTTCCGCTACGCGCGCGCCCAGCCACACCAGCGCGAACCCGGCCACCAGGCTCACGCCCAGATAGGTCGGCATCTCCCAGCCGCGCGCAGTGCGTGCAAGCAGCACCGCTTCCAGCATCATCGACGAGAACGTGGTCAACCCACCGATGACGCCCACCACTGCAAAGGCCCGCCAGTACACCGCTGCGTCGCCCCGGGTCTGCAACCACACCGCGATATAGCCGATGGCGAAGGCGCCGACCAGGTTCGCGGTCAGCGTGCCCCACGGGAAGCTGCTGCCGAACGGGCGCCCCATCGCATTGCCGATGATGAAACGCAGGGCGGAACCGAGCGCGCCACCAAGCATCACCAGGCTTAATTGCTGCCACCAGGCACCGAAGCCGAACATCACCCCTGCCCCTTCCGCGCCCGCGCCTGCTCACGCTCGGCACGCAGGCGGTCCAGCTTTTCCTTCAACTTGATTTCCAGGCCGCGCGCCACCGGCTGGTAGTACACCCGCTCGCCCATCGCGTCCGGGAAGCCGGTCTGGTCCAGCGCGATGCCGCCTTCGGCATCATGGTCGTACTGGTATGCCTGCCCGTAGCCCAGTTCTTTCATCAGCTTGGTCGGCGCGTTGCGCAGGTGCAGGGGCACCTCCTGGGTGCCGGTTTCCCGCACTTCCCGCTTGGCCAGGTTGAACGCTGCATAGCCGGCATTCGACTTGGCGGTGCTGGCCAGGTACAGCACCAGCTGCGCGAAGGCGAGCTCGCCCTCCGGACTGCCCAGCCGCTCGTAGATGTCCCATGCCTCCAGCGCCATCGACTGCGCACGCGGATCGGCCAGGCCGATGTCCTCGATCGCCATGCGGGTCAGTCGCCGCGCCAGGTACGACGGATCGCAGCCGCCGTCGAGCATGCGCGTCAGCCAGTACAGCGCGGCGTCCGGATTGGAACTGCGTACCGACTTGTGCAGGGCCGAGATCTGGTCGTAGAACTGCTCCCCGCCCTTGTCGAAACGGCGGGTCCGGTCGGCCAGCACCTGCACCAGCATCTCCGGACTGATCCGCCCGCCTTCGCCGCCGGCCAGTTCGGCGGCGATCTCCAGCAGGGTCAGGCCGCGGCGCACATCGCCGTCGGCGGCAGTGGCAATTTCCAGCAGGGCCTCATCGCTGACCTGCAAGGCCTCGCTGCCCAGCCCGCGATCGGCATCGTGCAGCGCCCGCTGCAGCGCTTCGACGATGTCGCCCGGCGACACCGCCTCCAGCACATGCACGCGGCAGCGCGACAACAGTGCCGAATTCAGTTCGAACGAGGGGTTTTCCGTGGTGGCGCCCACGAACACGATGGTGCCGCGCTCGATGTGCGGCAGGAAGGCGTCCTGCTGGGCCTTGTTGAAACGGTGCACTTCGTCGACGAACAGCACCGTTCGCCGCCCTTCGGCGAAGCGCTGTGCGGCCTCGGCCAGCACCACGCGCACCTCCGGCAGCCCGGACAGCACCGCCGAGATCGCGCGGAACTCGGCGTCGGCGTAGTGCGCCAGCAGCAGCGACAAGGTGGTCTTGCCGCAGCCCGGCGGCCCCCACAGGATCATCGAATGCACGTGCCCGGACTCGACCGCCCGGCGCAACGCACTGCCCGGCGCGAGCAGGCGTTTCTGCCCCACCATTTCATCCAGGGTCTGCGGGCGCATCCGCTCGGCCAGCGGGCGCATGCTGTCCCGGTCCACGCTCAGCAGATCGGGGCCTGGGGATGTCGTTCGGTTTCTAGCCACGGGGCATTGTAATGCCGGGCAGTGCCCGGCTCTACGTTCAATTCCCGATGACGTCGGTGCCCTCGGGCGGGGTAAAACTGAACATTCCCGGCTTGAAGGCCGGGTTGCGCTTCCAGCCGCTGAAGGTGATCACCGTGCGCTGGTTCACCGCATCGGTCACTTCCATGCGGGCCAGGCCCTGCGCATTGAAGCCCAGGGCGGCGTACTGGAACGAGGTCTCGGTTTCACGCTTGGGGCTCAGCGACAGCCACTGCAGCCCGTCGCGCGGGGCGGCTTCCTCGCTCACGTCGTACTGCTGGTCCAGCAGCTTGGGGTTGATCAGCGCGGTCAGCGGGCTGTTCTGCTCTTCCGCGCCCTGCGCGCGCCGGGTCGCCTGCGCCAGGTCCTTTTCGTATACCCACACGTTCCTGCCGTCGGCGATGATCAGCTGTTCGTGCGGCTTGAGGTATTCCCACCGGAACTGCCGGGGCGCCGACAGCGCCAGCGTGCCACTGGTGGATTCCTTGACCTTGCCCTTGCTGTGGAACACCTGCTGGGTGAACTGCCCGTCCAGGCCCTTGAGGTCCTTGGTGAAACGGTTGAGTTCGTCGCGGGCGCCGGCCCAGGCCGTGGCCGAGCCGACACTGGCGCACAGCAGCGTGGCGGCGACAAGGGAGCGGCGGAAGGTGCTGTTCATGCGGGTATCCAGTCAAGAATATGGAGGATGTCCGGCAGTGTGCCGAGATCATCCTGAATGGGGGGTCAGGGGCGCGCCTGCACGGTACGCAGGTCGCCGTACACCACCTGCCCGCGGAAGCCGCGCCGCACCTGCTGGTACAGCTCACGGAACGCGGCATAGTCGCCCGGTTGGCACAGGGCCTCGGCGCCGCGCACCGCACGCTGGTGCAGGCGGTGCCGCGCCACCACGGCCTGGCCTTCGCGCCGCCACTGCAGGTCATACTCACCGGCGGCGTTGCGGAAGCGCAGGTCGCGCGGCATGGCCACGATCGGCACCCCGGCCGGGAACTGCAGCCGGTAGGTCTCCTCGCGCAGACTGTCGTTGCAGTAGAACGGCGTGGCATTGTCCGGCGCCGAGGTGGTGGTGTAGATGTCGCGGAAGGACTCGCCGCCGGGAGGGTCTGGCAGCACCATCCCGCCAACCACGCCGAAGTCCACGTAGTCGGTGGCGTGGAAGTCGTAGCGGTAGTTGAACGGCCGGGTCAGGTCCTGCGGGTCACCGAGCAGGCTGAGGCTGCCGCTGCCGTCGAACCCGGACGAGGCCATGATCGACTCCTCCACCCGCGCCCGGTTCTGGGCGTTGAGCCGGGCGAACGCACCGCGCATGCCGATCTCGCTCACCTCGCGCGGCTGCTGCACGGTGTGGCCCTGCAGGTCGCCATTGGGCGCGAACTGGAAGGTCACCTCGAAACCGGCCCCGTTGCGTGCGGCATCATTCTCCGGCGTGCGCGCCAGCGTGGCCTGGCGGGTATGCAGCACTGGCGCGCCCAGGTCGCCTTCCGGCAGCTGCCCGAAGCGCGCGTAGGCGCTGGTCGAATCCAGGTACAGGTCGAATTCGGGCACGTAGGTGATGGCATGGTTGAACCGTGCCAGCAGGGGAATCGTTGGCAGGGTCGGCCCGCCGCCGGCACCGATCAGCACTGGCGTGCTCTGGATGCCACGCGCGGCCAACAGCGCCTCCAGGATCACCACATGGTCCTTGCAGTCGCCGTAGTGGTTGTCGAGGATGCTCTGCGCCGGATTCGGCTCCAGCCCGCCGTTGCCCAGGTAAACCGCCACGTAGCGGATGTTCTGCGACACCCAGCGGTACAGCGCGGCGGCCTGTTCGCGGCGGTCGCCGATGCCGCGGGTCACCGCGTCGGCCAGCGCTTGGATCCCAGGGGTGACCCGCGCCGCTTCGCCGCCCTTGCGCTGGTAAGCCTGCGCCACCTGCGCCCAGTCCCGATAGGTGCTGGCCATGATGGACGGGCTGAATTCCCAGGCCGCAGCGGTCCAGTTCTGTACCGGCATCGGCTCGGTACGCTGGTAGCGCCAGGTCCAGGTCGCCTGGCCGTCGCGAACGGTCGGCGCCTGGCTGCCCTGCACGCCATGCTGCTGTACGTACAGCGGCAGGCTGGCCGGCGCGCTCAGGGTCACCGTGGCGTCGTCGTACTGGGAGAACACGCTGAAGGTTTCCCACATGCCGAAATAGCCGGGGAAATACGGTGTGTTCTGCGTGCGCCGGGTGGTATAGACCACCCGTGTCCCCGGCGCGAGGTTGGGAAACACCACCACGCGCACCTTGCGGTCGGCATACATGGCCGCGGCGGCACTGGAATAGCTTTCCTGGGTGTAGATGCGGTCGGCCGGCACGTCACGGCGCTGTCCGTCGGCGGTGAGCGTGTACGCCTCCACCACCTCCAGCGACTCCATCTTTTCGCTGTAGCTCAGCCGCACCTGGCTGAACTGTTCAACCGCCGCCTTGGTCTTCAGCAGGATGTCGTAGGCCTCGGTCTGCACGTTGCCGGCGTCCGGGCGGACCACATAGTCGGCGCGGTAGCGGACGAAGCTGTAGTTGTTGCTGGCCTGCGTTTCACTGGGCGCGGCGGGCGCAGCGGGTGCGGCCGCCGGCGCCGGCATCGGGGCGGCGGCCTGCGACCAGGCTGCCGTGGGCAGCATGGCCAGGGCGCACGCCAGCATCCATGTCATGCGATTCATCGACGATCCTTGGGTGCCCGGCCATGCCGGGCGTGGCGTCAGGGCGGGGGTGGCGCAAGCACGCTGCGGTCGCCGTTATGTTCGGGCGGACTGACCACACCGGCGTTTTCCATCGCTTCGATCAGGCGCGCAGCGCGGTTGTAACCGATCTTGAGCCGACGCTGTACGCCGGAGATCGACGCGCGGCGGGTTTCAGTGACAATCCGCACCGCTTCGTCGTACAGGGGGTCGGACTCGTCGCCGGCGGCGGCGCTGGATTCGGGCAGGCCGCCCGCCCCCACCACCACGCCGTCGCCCATCATCTGCACTTCGTCCAGCACGCCGCTGATGTAATCGGCCGGGCCACTGGCCTTCAGGTGCTCGACCACGCGGTGCACTTCCTCGTCGGACACGAACGCGCCGTGCACGCGGTCCGGCAGCGCGGTTCCGGGCGGCAGGTACAGCATGTCGCCATGACCCAGGAGGGTCTCCGCACCGGACTGGTCCAGGATGGTGCGGGAGTCGATCTTCGAGCTGACCTGGAAACCGATACGGGTAGGAATGTTGGCCTTGATCAAGCCGGTGATCACGTCCACCGAGGGGCGCTGGGTGGCCAGGATCAGGTGGATGCCGGCCGCGCGTGCCTTCTGCGCCAGCCGCGCGATGAGCTCTTCGACCTTCTTGCCGACGATCATCATCATGTCGGCGAATTCGTCGATGAAGATCACGATGAACGGCAGCGTCTCCAAGGGGCGCGGCGCCTCGCCCAGCTCGGGGTTCGGCTTGAACAGCGGATCCATCAACGGTTGGCCGGCGTCTTCGGCGTCCTTGACCTTCTTGTTGAAGCCGGCCAGGTTGCGCACGCCCACCGCGCTCATCAGCTTGTAGCGCCGCTCCATTTCGGCCACGCACCAGCGCAGGCCGTTGGCGGCTTCCTTCATGTCGGTGACCACCGGCGCCAGCAGGTGGGGAATGCCCTGGTAGACGCTCAGTTCGAGCATCTTGGGGTCGATCATCAGCATCCGCAGGTCTTTCGGCGAGGCCTTGTACAGCAGGCTCAACACCATGGCGTTGACCGCCACCGACTTGCCCGAGCCGGTGGTGCCGGCCACCAGCAGGTGCGGCATGCGCGCCAGGTCGGCCACGGTCGGGCGGCCGGCAATATCCTTGCCCAGCGCCAGGGTCAGCGGACTGGCCGACTTGTCGTACTCCTTGGACCGCAGCAGTTCCGACAGGTAGATCATTTCACGGGTGACGTTGGGGATCTCCAGACCCACCACCGACTTGCCGGGAATTACATCGACCACACGCACCGACTTCACCGACAGGCCTCGTGCGATGTCCTTGTCCAGCGAACTGATCTGGCTGACCTTGATGCCCGGCGCCGGCTCGATCTCGAAGCGGGTGATCACCGGGCCCGGGTACGCGCCGACCACCTGCGCGTCGATACGGAAGTCCTTGAGCTTGAACTCGATCTGCCGCGACAGCGTTTCCAGCGTGGTCTCGTCGTAGCCCTTCGGCTGCGGCTTGGGGTCGTCCAGCAGCGCCAGCGGCGGCAGGTCCGAACCGTCGCCATTGACGCCACGGAACATCGGGATCTGGGTTTCGCGCTTGGCCCGGTCGCTCTTTTCCAGCACCGGCTCGGGGCGCGGTTCGATCTTGACCGGCTCGCGCTTGGCACGCACTTCGGCGTCGACCTTGCGGACTTCCTGGCGTTCCTCGCGCATCGCCCGGGTCTGCTGCCACTCGCTGGCCTGCGCTTTCTTCTGGTTGAACAGGGGCGGCAGCGCCAGCACCGCGCGGCCGATCTTCTCCATCACCACGAACCACGAAATGCCCGTCGCCAGGGTGATCGACGCCAGCAGCAGCACCAGCACGAACAGATTCGCGCCCAGCGCGCCAAACCCGGCACTGAGCGAATTGCCGACCAGGCGGCCGAGGATGCCGCCGGCATGGCCGACATCCCCATTGAACAGGCGCAGGTGCAGGAAGCCGGTGCCGGCAATCAGGAAGCCCACCAGACCGACCAGCCGCAGCGCCGGGTCCAGGTCATGGTCGCCCTTGCTTTCGCGCTTGAGCCCGAACATCGCAAACCAGGCCAGCGCGCCCAGCACCACCGGCAGCAGAAACGCCATGAAGCCGAACAGCTGCAGCAGCACGTCGGCAATCCAGGCGCCCACCCGCCCGCCCATGTTCTGGATCGGCGCGACTACGCTGCCGGTATGCGACCAGCCGGGATCGCTCGCCGAATAGGTGAACAGACTGGCGACCAGATACAGCAACGCCGGCGCGATGGCGATCAGACCGAGGTCGCGCCACAACCGTTGACGGCGCGGATTGTCGACCGGCGCCGCAGCCGCAGCGCGGCGCGACGCCGCTTTGCCGTCGGGAGACTTGGATCGTTCCGGGACCTGCTTCGCCACCTTAGACCAGACCTTGGGAATGCACTGTTAGTCCTTGATAATAAACGACCGAGCCGCGCCCCGGTAGGTCACGACCGTGGGTCGTGATCACGCACCGCCGCCAGGACCGTCAAAACCCCGCCGCGTGCCATGAACCCCGCCCACCGGGTTGCGCCGTTCCACCGTTCGCCTTGAACCCGCCGCGTCCTGCCGCCACTCTATAGTTCGCGCCACGGCCCACGGTCGTGGCCTACCCGTTCCCGCCACGATCCATGGTCGTGGCCTGCCGACCCGTCCTGGACGCCAGGCAACGGATCGCCAGCGCCCCGCCCCATCTTCTCTTTGCGAGTCTACATGAGCAATTCCAAGCCTTCCCGCCACCAGAAACTGGTCATCCTCGGCTCCGGCCCTGCCGGCTGGACCGCAGCGGTCTACGCCGCACGCGCCAACCTGAACCCGGTGGTGATCACCGGCCTGCAGCAGGGTGGCCAGCTGATGACCACTACCGAGGTGGACAACTGGCCGGGCGACGCCCATGGCTTGATGGGCCCGGACCTCATGGCGCGCATGCAGGCGCACGCCGAGCGCTTCGAGACGGAAGTCATCTTCGACCACATCCATACTGCCGACCTGCAGCAGCGTCCGTTCAAGCTGATCGGCGACAGCGCCGAGTACACCTGCGACGCCCTGATCATTGCCACCGGCGCGACCGCCAAGTACCTGGGCATTCCCACCGAAGAGGCTTTCAAGGGCCGCGGCGTTTCCGCCTGCGCCACCTGCGACGGCTTCTTCTACCGCGACCAGGACGTGGTCGTGGTCGGCGGCGGCAACACCGCCGTGGAAGAAGCGCTGTACCTGTCCAACATCGCCCGCAAGGTCTACCTGGTCCACCGTCGCGACACCCTGAAGGCGGAAAAGATCATGCAGGACAAGCTGTTCGCCAAGGTGGCGTCGGGCAAGATCGAAACCGTGTGGCACCACCAGGTCGAGGAAGTGCAGGGCAACGAAGCCGGCGTTACCGGCGTGCGGGTGAAGTCCACCCTGGACGGCAGCACCCGCGACATCGACGCCCATGGCTTCTTCGTGGCCATTGGCCACCACCCCAACACCAGCCTGTTCGATGGCCAGCTGACCATGAACAACGGCTACCTGGAGATCCGCTCGGGCCTGGGCGGCAACGCCACCCAGACCTCGGTCGAAGGCGTATTCGCTGCCGGCGATGTCGCCGACCAGCACTATCGCCAGGCCATCACCTCGGCCGGCTTCGGCTGCATGGCGGCCCTGGACGCCGAACGCTACCTGGACGCAAAGGGCGAGCTGGGCTGAGTAGACCCAGCCAGGACGAAAAGGCCGGCCGTACAAGCCGGCCTTTTTCATGGACTACGGCATCTCCTCCGTCTTGGGCCCCACAGCAAGGTCTTCGGGCGCGTAGCGCCTGATCGGTTTGCCCTGGTCCTGGAAGATCACATCACGGATGGGAAGACCCGCCTGCTCAGCGTGAAACCGCAGGGTGATGGCGAGGGGTCGCAGCATTCTCGCTGCAACGTCCCCGCCTGCCGGGAATCCCGGCCCGAAATCGGCGGTGATTGCGCGATTTCTCATGTCTACGGCGACGCTCACGTCAACCGCACGTGCCGATGCCTCCTCCCCCCGATACACAGACACGGCCGTAGAGGCCTGCCTCTCCAATAGCAGAATCAACTCGGCATCGACGTACCAGGTGGTCGCACGTTCGACCGCCGGATCCACCGTCCGGGCGCTGTCCACGAACGGCGGCGGCACGACGGTCGCCCACGCCGGGCCGACGAGCAGCAGCGCGCCCGCTGCGGTCAGGCACCGCAAAGGTCCAAGTTTCATCATCGTCCCCTGCACCGTCATGCGGCAGGCTTGAAACAGGTGTGCTGGAACTCCACGGGTGCGGTGGCCACGCCGTCGGCATCCCGCAGTACCACGCTCCAGCGCGCCTCCCCGGTCAGGTTGCCCGCACAACGCATCCGCACGGTCACTGGAACTGCCGGATCCGCAAAGGTCGTCTTGCTGGGCGTACATGCGCCGGGCCTGCTGCAGTTGGCGGTCGTGAACTCCATGGTGACCGGGAACTGCGGATGCCCCTCGAAAGGCAAGGTGATCTCCTGCGAGGTTCCGGCCGGCAGTGAAATATCGGGAATCGGGTTCAAGAGGAAAGGTGAGCAGGCTTTTCCCTCGCGGAAGAGTCGATAGCCTTTCTCAACCCCCTTCATCGAGGCGGCGCGGAATACCGGATCCTGCAACGCCGCCGCGTCCTCGGCATTGGAATGGTAGGCAATCTCCACCAGCACGGACGGCATGCTGCCGATGCGATTCTCCCCATGTCGACCCTCGTTGGCCGCATCCCGGATAGGGAAATTTTTGTAGCCGGGTTGGGCACGAATCAATTCGCGCATCCCGCACAACACACTGTTGGCCAACGGCCTGTCGGCAGGCTTGTCGCCGTGATAGAAGACCTCCACGCCACGAACTGAAGCGACATCGTGCCCATTCGTATGCAGGCTGATGAGCGCTCCGACGCCGATCTCGTTCGCATACAGCGGTCTTGCGCGAATGTCTTCGCGCACCTCGCGATCCCGGGCCGTATCCGCAGGCAGGGAGTTCCAGATATCGGCACGGTTGGGCAACAGCGCTTTCAGATGGTACCTCGATGACATCTGCTCCCATGGCCGGCCGGACTCCGGGTGCAGGTCCAACAGGCGGCTTCGCGCCCGTGTGACGGTCAATCCGCTCCTTTGCTCCAGCAGCTGTTGCAGCTCGTCACCGTAGGGTGGCGTGATGTTGTCTTCGCGGACACCGAATGCGAGCGGTCGCTGAAAGTCCCAGTCCGCTGATGGAAACACCCGGACCAGCCCATGACTGGAGGACACCAGTGCTGTGGCATTAGCCGGATCGACCCGCGCCAGGGCGGGAACCGTGAGGTCCCCGGGAAAGTAATGCTTCAAGGGCTTGCCTTCGAACAGATAGTCCACGTCGTGAATTCTCACGCCCGCCAAACCGGCGTAGTACCGTAGCGTGGTGGCCAGTGAATGCAGGAACGTTTCGGCGTATTCCTGCTCTATTCCAGGTCGGAACCCGGGGCCGAAGTCCGCCGTCAGTCTGGCGCTGTCCGTGTCGATGCTCACACTGACGCGGACCGAGACCAGCCGGCCGCGTGACTGTTCGTACTCCGATACCTTCCTTCCGGCTTGCATCTGCAGAACCGCGATCAGCTCAGGATCTACTGGCTCCGCCGCCTGCACTGGTTGCGCGCCTTCACTTGCGGGTTGCACGACTGCTTCCCGGGCAAGCAGCGCAGGAGAAGCAGCCAAGGCAGCCGCGGCAACGAGCGCACCGCAGCGCGTAGCACTCATGTAAATGCATTTTTTGATCATGGAATCCCTCCTTGATGGTGACGTGCGCCCCACCCGAGGCGCCCGGCAAATGTGCGCCGTCCGCCAGCAAAGATGCGAGCGCGCCCTCACGCTTTCAGACTCACCCCGGATTGACTTTTCAATCGCACCAGGCAACTCCATCGGCGCAGCCTAAAACCCCCCCTTTCCCATCGTCGTGCCCTATCCTTTGGCCATGCCCGATACACGCTTTCTCCATCGCCTCGCCGACCTTCCCGCCGCCGACTGGGACGCGTTGCATGACGGGTCCAACCCGTTCGTCAGCCATGCCTTTCTGTCTGGCCTGGAGGAGCACGGCTGCCTGCGTGCCGAATGGGGCTGGCGGTCGCGCCATTTCACGGTGTGGGAAGACGGCCAGCTGGTCGGGGCCATCCCCGGCTATCTGAAGGACAATTCGCACGGCGAATTCGTGTTCGACCACGCCTGGGCCCATGCCTACGCCCGCCATGGGCTGGACTACTTCCCGAAATGGCTGGGCGCAGTGCCGTACTCGCCGGTGACCGGGCCGCGCCTGCTGGCACGCGACTCCGCCACCGCCCGTACGCTGGTGGAGGCCCTGCGCAACGAGGTGCGGCGCATGGGCTGGTCGTCGGCCCACATCAATTTTCACCAGCCCGATGACGACAATGCATTCGGCGCCGAGTGGCTGCTGCGCGAGGACATCCAGTTCCAGTGGCGCAATCCGGGCGACTGGACCGACTTCAGCACGTTCCTCGCTGCGATGGACCACAAGCACCGCAAGAACATCCGCCAGGAACGCGCCAAGCTGGCGCGCACCGGCGTCACCTACCGCATCGTGCATGGCAATGAGGCCAGCGCCGCCGACCTGCAGGCCATGCACGGGTTCTACCTGCAGACCTTCAGCGAGTACGGCAATTCGCCGGCACTGACCCTGCCGTTCCTGCAGCACCTGGCCACCACGATGCCGCGGCGCCTGGTGATGTTCCTGGCGCTGCTGGATGGCGAGCCGGTGGCCGGCGCACTCTGCCTGCGCGGTGGCGATACGCTGTACGGCCGCTATTGGGGCGGTGCCACCCTGCCTGGCCTGCACTTTGAAACCTGCTACTACCAGGGGATCGAGTACTGCCTCCGCGAGGGCCTGGCGCGGTTCGAGCCCGGCGCACAGGGCGAACACAAGCTCGCGCGCGGCTTCCTGCCGCAGCCGGTGCGCAGCCGGCACTGGATCGCCCAGCCGGAGTTCGCCGGCGCGCTGGCCGGCTGGTGCGAACAGGAGCGGCAGGAGGTGCACCGCTACGCGCAGGTGCTGGCCGCGCACAGCCCCTTCAAGGCAGTGGATCAGACATGAGCGGCCGCCTGCCGTGGCGGCTGGAGGATGCGCCGGACGCCCCCTTTCCGCCGGCCGAAACCGCCCTGCGCGACCCGGATGGGCTGTTGGCGCTCGGCGGCGACCTCACCCCGGTGCGCCTGCTCAACGCGTATGCGGGCGGAATCTTTCCCTGGTTTTCCGACGGGCAGCCGCTGCTGTGGTGGTCCCCCGACCCGCGGATGGTGTTCCGCACCGACGGGGTGCACCTGTCGTCCCGCTTCAGGCGCAGCCTGCGCGGCAGCAGGTGGGTGCTGCGCGCGGACACCCGGTTCGGCGAGGTCATCGACGCCTGCGCCGCCAGCCCCCGCCCCGGGCAGGACGGGACGTGGATTACGCGCGACATGATCGAGGCCTATACGGTGCTTCACGCGCTGGGGTATGCCCATTCCGTCGAGGTGCTGGACGGCGACCGGCTGGTGGGGGGCATCTACGGCGTGGCGATCGGCCGGATGTTCTTCGGGGAAAGCATGTTCAGCGCCAGCACCGGGGGCTCGAAGGTGGCGCTGGCCGGGTTGGCGCACCTGCTGCAGGGCTGGGGCTGGCCGCTGATCGACGCCCAGGTGGAGAACGATCATCTGTTGCGGATGGGGGCCGAGCATTGGCCGCGGGAGCGGTTCCTGGAGACCGTTCGGGCGCTGGTACGGCAGGATGAGGCACCCGGGCCGTGGACCGCACGGTGCGGGGAGCTGCCGGTGGCAGCGCTGCTGGGGCCGGGGCGGTGAGATGGCAGGCGGTTAACGCAAACTTTGCATGTGCGGGCAGTTGCGCGTAAAATGCCCGCTCTTAAGGCCAGCTCGGCCGTTTATAGAACTGCACAGGACTACATGTCGAAAGACGACTCCATCGAGTTCGAAGGCACCGTCAGCGAGACGCTGCCGAACACCACTTTCCGCGTTCGACTGGAAAATGGGCATGAAATCATCGCCCACATCTCCGGCCGCATGCGCAAGAACTACATCCGCATCCTGACGGGCGACCGCGTGAAGGTCGAGATGACCCCGTACGACCTGACCAAGGGTCGCATCACTTACCGCATGAAGTAAGCGGTCAGGCGGCTTCCTGACGGAAGACGCGTAGCGAGGCCGGCCCTGTGCTGGCCTTTTTGCGTGGGCGGCGTTCAGGGAATTTCACCGTGTCGGGAGTCACTGTGACCGGATGCACCCTGACATCAGTCAGCCTGCCTTGATGCAGATTCGCGGCGACGCCGCAGCGCGCAATGTGGTCACCGGTCCACTCCGGACCGCTACCGCTTGGCCCCCGCCATGAAGATCCTGATTCCGCTTTGCCTGTTGATGGTGTCCAGCGTTGTCGGCGCGGCGTCCGCGCAGACCGCCCCGGCCCCGGCCGGCTCCGGCTCCGACTGCATCACCCTGTCCGCGGACCAGCAGCTGGTGCGCAAGGGCGTTGATCGCAGCATGCTGCTGCGCAGTGGCAGCGACCACTACATCGTGCATTTCCAGGGCTCCTGCAGCCAGGCAGGGTTCTCCAGGAAACTCGCCTTCGAGACGCCCGGCAACGAGGGCCAGCTGTGTGGCGCCCGCGCCAGCAAGCTCAAGACCGATACCGGCAGCTGCGCCGTGGCCAGCCTCGAGCCGATCAGCGCCGAATCCTTCGCCAGCCGCGCCCGGCGCTGAGGGTCTGACCAACAAAAACGCCCCGTTCGGGGCGTTTTTGTGCAGAAGCGTCACGACCAACGGTCGTGACCTACCGGTGGAATGACCCGGAGGTCATTCCACCGTTGCCGGCAGCAGGCGCTCCGGTTCGGCCTGGGTTTCCACGAACAGCTCGTCGTCGCGCACGTCGATGCTGACCCGGCCACCGTTCACCAGCTTGCCGAACAACAACTCGTCGGCCAGCGGACGCTTCACCTTGTCCTGGATCACGCGCGCCATCGGGCGGGCACCCATGAGCGGGTCGAAGCCGTGGCGGGCCAGCCAGTCGCGCGCGGTCGGAGTGGCCGACAGGCTGACATGCTTTTCCTGCAGCAGCATTTCCAGCTCGATCAGGAACTTGTCCACCACGCGCAGGATGTGCTCGAAGCCCAGCGGCTGGAACTGCACCACGGCATCGAGGCGGTTGCGGAATTCCGGCGTGAAGCTCTTGCGGATGACTTCCATCGCGTCGGTGGCATGGTCCTGGCGGGTGAAACCGATCGACCGCCGCGAGGCCTGCGCCGCGCCCGCGTTGGTGGTCATCACCAGCACCACGTTCTTGAAGTTGGCTTCGCGCCCGTTGGTGTCGGTGAGCACGCCACGGTCCATGACCTGCAGCAGGATGTTGAAGATGTCCGGGTGGGCCTTTTCCACCTCGTCCAGCAGCAGCACGCAGTGCGGGGTCTTGACGATCTTTTCGGTGAGCAGGCCGCCCTGGTCGAAGCCGACATAGCCCGGGGGCGCACCGATCAGGCGGCTGATCGAATGCGGCTCCATGTACTCGCTCATGTCGAAGCGCACCAGCTCGATACCCAGCTGCAGCGCCAGCTGCTTGGTCACCTCGGTCTTGCCCACGCCGGTGGGGCCGGCGAACAGGAAGTTGCCGATCGGCTTTTCCGGGTTGGCCAGGCCCGAACGGGCCAGCTTGATCGCCGAGGACAGGGTCTCGATGGCCGGGTCCTGGCCGAAGATCACCATCTTCAGGTTGCGCTCCAGGTGCTGCAGCACGTCCTTGTCGGTGGCGCTGACCTGCTTGGCCGGAATGCGCGCCATCTTGGCCACGATGGTTTCGATTTCCTCGATGTCGATCAGTTCCTTGCGCTCGCCTTCCGGCAGCAGCCGCTGGCGCGCACCGGCTTCGTCGATCACGTCGATGGCCTTGTCCGGCAGCAGGCGGTCGCCGATGTGCTTGACGGACAGGTCCACGGCGGCCTGCAGCGCGTCATCGGCATAGGTCACGCCGTGGTGCGCCTCGTACTTGGGCTTCAGGCCCTGCAGGATTTCATAGGTTTCGCCCACGGTCGGCTCGACGATGTCGATCTTCTGGAAGCGACGGGCCAGCGCCCGGTCCTTCTCGAAGATGCCGCGGTACTCCTGGAAGGTGGTCGAGCCGATGCAGCGCAGCTCGCCGGAGGCCAGGGCCGGCTTGATCAGGTTGGAGGCGTCCATGGTGCCGCCCGAGGCCGAGCCGGCACCGATGATGGTGTGGATCTCATCGATGAACAGCACCGCATTGGGCATCTTCTTCAGCGCGGTGAGCACGCCCTTCAGGCGCTTTTCGAAGTCGCCGCGATACTTGGTGCCCGCCACCAGCGCGCCCAGGTCGAGCGAGTAGATGACCGCATCGGCCAGCACCTCGGGTACCGAGCCTTCCACGATGCGCTTGGCCAGGCCTTCGGCGATGGCAGTCTTGCCCACGCCGGCCTCGCCCACGTAGAGCGGGTTGTTCTTGCGCCGGCGGCACAGCACCTGGATGGTGCGCTCGATCTCGTCGCGGCGGCCGACCAGCGGGTCGATCCGGCCATTGCGCGCGGCCTCGTTGAGGTTGCTGGCGAATTCGGCCAGGGCGTCGCCCTTGCCTTCACCCTCACCGCCCTCGGCGCGCCCCTCGGCGTCGGAGGACGGCGGCACTTCGCCTTCCTCGCCCAGCTTGGCGATGCCATGGGACAGGTAATTGACGATATCCAGCCGGGTCACGTCCTGCTGGTTGAGGTAATAGACCGCGTGGGAGTCCTTCTCACCGAAGATCGCCACCAGCACGTTGGCGCCGGTGACCTCCTTCTTGCCGGAGGACTGTACGTGGTACACGGCCCGCTGCAGCACGCGCTGGAAGCCCAGGGTGGGCTGGGTGTCGCGGCCGTCATCTTCGGCCAGGCGCGAGACAGAGGCCTCGATGGCCTGCTCCAGCTCCTGGCGCAGGCGGTCGGCGTCGGCCCCGCAGGCCTTGAGCACGGCCTGGGCGGACGGGTTGTCGAGCAGTGCCAGCAGCAGGTGTTCCACCGTCATGAACTCATGGCGGGCCTCACGGGCGCGCTTGTAGCACTGACCGATGGTGTGTTCGAGGTCTTTACTGAACATGTTCTACTCCGGCGGCAGTTGTGAACAATATGCGGCCTACCTGCTTAATTTCCATCACCCTAGCGGATCGGTGCGTTCAGATGGCGTTATCACTTGCGCGATCATGCCCCAGGCACGTGCAGCATTGGCTGCCTGCCCGTGATGGCGACGTCATCGACCCTTTGCAAGCGCCCTGCCCACTGGCGGCCCCCGGCGCTGTTTCTGACAGGGACGGGCAACCGGGCCGGAAACGGCCATCGGGTCACAGAATGTGCGGGCCGGCCAACGGCCGGCGCTACCGGCGTGCGGTTGACCCCGGCACGGGTGTATTACCCGGCCTTTTCCATCGTGCACAGCAGCGGGTGCTGGTTCATGCGCGAGAATTCATTGACCTGGGCAACCTTGGATTCGGCGACTTCGCGGGTGAACACACCGCAGACGCCACGGCCGCGGGTGTGCACGTTGAGCATCACCTGGGTGGCCTTTTCAAGGTCCATGGAGAAGAAGTGCTGCAACACCGTCACCACGAAATCCATCGGGGTGTAGTCGTCGTTCAACAGCATTACCTGGTAGAACGGCGGCGGCGCGACCTCCGGGCGGGCTGGTTCCAGCGCTACGCCGTGGTCGTGGTGGGGTTCTTGGGAGGGCTCGCGAGGCATCGGACCATTATAAACGCCGGACCGCCCGGATTGGACGTTGCTCCCCGCCCCCGTCACAATCCCCGCATGCAACGAGACATTCACAGGGTTTTCATGAAAAGGATCGCCACCGCGCTGCTGCTGGCCGCCGCCGTGCCCGGTGCCCAGGCCGCAACGCCCGACAAGGCCGTCGGCCCGGTGCTGGATGCGCTGAAGTACCCCTACGAGATCGATGAGGATGGGGACTACAAGATGATCTTCGACGTGGAAGGCGACCGCACCCAGCTGGTGTTCGTGCGCTCGGCGGTGGAAGACTACGGCCATCACCGCATCCGCGAAGTCTGGTCGCCCGGCTACCGTGCACCCTCCAGCGCGTTCCCGGCCGAGGTGGCCAACCGCCTGCTGGAAGACGCCCAGGACGCCAAACTGGGCGGCTGGGTCAAGCAGGACCGCCTGGCGATGTTCGTGGTGAAGGTGGACGCCAACGCCAGCGCCGCGGCACTGGGCGACGCCATCGAGGCGGCGGTGCACACCGCCGATGCGATGGAAGCCGAACTGACCGGAACGGACGAGTACTGACGTGGATCGACCGCAGGACCTGCGCTGGGCGCCCCATGTGACCGTGGCCACCGTGGTGGTCAGGGACGGGCGCCTGTTGCTGGTGGAAGAAGCCATCGACGGCCGCGCCGTACTCAACCAGCCGGCCGGCCACCTGGAGCCGGGTGAAAGCCTGGCCGAGGCCGCGGTGCGCGAAACCCTCGAAGAATCGGGCTGGACGGTCCGCCTGACCGCCTTCATTGGCACCTATCAGTGGACCGCCCCCGACGGCACCCCGTTCCTGCGCTTCGCCTATGCGGCCGAGCCGGTGTCGCATGACCCGGACCGGCCGTTGGACACCGGCGTCCTGCGCGCGCTGTGGCTGGACCCGGCCGAGCTGCGCGCCGCGCCTTCACGCCTGCGCAGCCCCCTGGTGTGGGAGGTGGTTGCCGATTTCCTGGCCGGTCAACGCCACCCGCTTTCGCTGGTCAAGGAGGTCGCATGAGCACTCCCCGCATCATGGTCGGCGTGTCCGGCGGCGTGGATTCGTCGGTCGCGGCCTGGCGCCTGGTCCAGCAGGGTGAGCCGGTCGCCGGTCTGTTCATGCAGAACTGGGCCGATGACGGCAGCGGCGACTGCCGCGCCGAGGACGACCGCCGCGACGCGGTCGCCGTCTGTGGCCTGCTGGACATCCCGTTCCATTTCCGCGACTTCTCCAGTGAGTACTGGCAAGGCGTGTTCGAGCACTTCCTGGCCGAGTATGCCGCCGGCCGCACCCCGAACCCGGACGTGCTGTGCAACCGCGAGGTGAAGTTCAAGCACTTCCTGGACGCGGCCCGTGAACTGGGCGCCGAGCGCATCGCCACCGGCCATTACGCCCGCGTGGCGCAGCTGGGCGGGCGCTGGGCGCTGCTGCGCGGTGCCGACCGCAGCAAGGACCAGAGCTATTTCCTGCACCAGCTGGGCCAGGCCCAGCTGGCCGCCACCCTTTTCCCGATCGGCGACCTGCAGAAGAACGACCTGCGCCGGATCGCCCGCGATGCACGCCTGCCGACCCATGCCAAGAAGGATTCCACCGGCATCTGCTTCATCGGCGAGCGCGATTTCCGCGAGTTCCTGGGCCGCTACCTGCCCGCGCGCACCGGTGAGATCCAGGACCCGGACGGCAACCGGATCGCCGAGCACCCCGGGGTGTTCTATTTCACCCTGGGCCAGCGCGAAGGGCTGAACATCGGCGGCGTGCGGGGCCGCCCGGCGGCGCCGTGGTACGTGGTGGGCAAGGACGTGGCCAGCAACGTGCTGTACGTCGACCAGGACCGGGAAAGCCCGTGGCTGCAGTCGACCCGGCTGCACTCGGAAACCGCGCACTGGATCGCCGGGGCCCCGCCTGCCCGCGAATTCGACTGCACCGCCCAGACCCGCTACCGCCAGCCGGATGAACCGTGCACGGTGCGGGTGCGCGACGACGGCAGCGTGGACGTGCGCTTCGCGCGGCCGCAGCGTGCCGTCACCCCCGGCCAATCCCTGGTGCTGTATGACGACGAGGTCTGCCTGGGGGGCGCGGTCATCGCCGCCACCGACGCCCCGCTGGAACAGCGCCTGCGCACCGCCCCTTCCCCCTTCGAGGTATCTGCTGCATGAGTTTTTCGATCGACGACCGCGTCCTTGCCCTGGCCGGCATTGCCCAGGCACTGCAGCAGGTGCGCCGCATCGCCGAAACCGGCCATTCCGAGGCCAGCGTGGTCCGTACCGCGATCGACAGCGTGTTCCGGATCGACGCCGACAGCCCGCAGGCCGTATACGGCAGCGCGGCCAATGTGGCGCCGGGCCTGCGCCTGCTGCACAACTATTTCCGCAGCCAGGGCCAGGACGAGATCCTGCCGCGGCTGGCCCTTGCCGTGCTGCAGCTGGAGCGTCGCTTCGTGCGCGAGCACGCGGTGGTGGACCAGGTCAGCGAGGGCATCGCCCGCGCCCGGCGCCAGGCGCTGGCGCTGAACGACAGCGCCCATCCGGACGTGCTGGGCAGCCTGGGCGGGCTGTACGCCGACACCATCAGCCATCTCAAGCCGCGGGTGATGGTGCAGGGCAACCCGCATTACCTGGGCCAGGCCGGGGTGGTCGCCGAGATCCGCGCGCTGCTGCTGGCGGCCGTGCGCTCGGCGGTGCTGTGGCGCCAGACCGGCGGCCAGTATTGGGATTTCCTGCTGTCGCGCAAGGCGATGATCGAGGCGGTGGACCGTCAGCTGCGCTGACGGTGGGGCGTGACGACCAACGGTCGTCACCTACCGGAAAGGCGTGACGACCAACGGTCGTCACCTACCGGAAAGGCGTGACGACCAACGGTCGTCACCTACCGGGGAGGCGTGACGACCAACGGTCGTCACCTACCGGGGAGGCGTGACGACCAACGGTCGTCACCTGCCGGAGGCGTTGCGACCGGCGGTCGTTGCCTGGCGGCGCACAAAAACGTGCGCCGCGCCTAAAGCAATCGGGGGTACGGCCGATACATTCTCCGTGCACCTCCCCGAGAACGTTTATGTACTCACGCCTTTTCACTAGTCTGGCCGCTCCCCTGGTCCTGACCCTGCTGCTTCCTTTCGCCATCGGCTTCGCGTGGCCGGCCGCCCTGACCTGGGCACTGCTGACCACGATGACACTGAGCTGGCTGGGCTTTGCCTGGTGGACCGCCCGCGCCCAGACCCAGCGTTCGCCCGAACATGCGCGCCTGATGCGCGAACAGGACCAGCTGCTGACCGAGCTGCGTACGTTCGTCGGCAACGAAATCGATGGCTCGCGTGGCGAGATCGAACGCGCCCGTGACCTGATCCGCCAGGCCGTCGCCGGCCTGGGTGGCAGCTTCGATGCGATGAACCGCAAGTCGCGCCAGCAGAGCCAGGCGCTGGCCCGCATCGTCGACCGCGCCGGTGAAGACGGTGGCGCCGGCGTCGACGTGGCCCGCTTTGCCCAGCACGCCAGCAACCGCATGGAACAGCTGGTGGAAGCGCTGGAACAGGTAAGCGGCCAGAGCAGCACCACCGTGCAGCACATCGACCAGATGGCGCAGCACCTGGACGGCATCTTCTCGCTGCTGGAAGACGTCAAGTCGATTGCCGACCAGACCAACCTGCTGGCGCTGAACGCGGCCATTGAAGCGGCGCGTGCCGGTGAGGCCGGTCGCGGCTTCGCGGTGGTGGCCGACGAAGTGCGCAATCTGTCCGAGCGCTCCACCACCTTCAATGAGCAGATCCGCAAGCTGGCCCACAGCTCGAAGGACGCCATTGCCAAGGTCCGCGAAACCGTGTCCAACATGGCCTCGCGCGACATGGACCGCTCCCGCGAAGCGCGCCACGAGGCGGCGGCGATGCTGGACAACGTGGCCCAGATCAACGCGTCGCTGGGCGACGGCATGCGCGAGATTTCCGAGTGCGGCCGGGCCATCGACAGCAGCGTGGCCGAAGCCGTGCGCGCCCTGCAGTTCGAGGACATCGCCACCCAGGCCCTGGGCGGCGTGCATACCCACCTGGACCGCCTGACCTCGATCAACCGCGAAGCGGTTGGCCTGCAGGAGCTGCTGCACCGCAACGGCGGCGTGTTCGACGCCGAAGTGGCCACCGCCCTGCAGCGCACCGGCAACCGCCTGCGCGACATGCGCAGCGAGTGGGAGCGCCCGCCGCACAAGCCGGTGAGCCAGCAGAGCATGGCCGCTGGCGCGGTGGAATTGTTCTGATCCCTGTTCCGCGCCGGTGACGGCACCCACGATGGCCCCGGCATGTCCGGGGCTTTCGTGCGTGTGGCACCCGGCCCACCTGTTGAAGATCGCCGCATGTTGTTGAACCCCACATCCCTCCAGTCGATTCCCGCCGGTCAGGGTCCGTCGCCCGACGCGGCGGCCGACATCGTCCGCCCTGCCCCGGTACCCGTGGCGCCGAGCAGTGGTCGAGCGCTGTTGGCGGTTCTGGAACAGCAGGCGCAGCAGGAACTGGCGGCACTGGCAGCGGCCGCACCGTCGCCCACGCCGCTGGAACCGGGCTTGGCCGGATTGGCCTGGGACCTGGGATTGAGCGGCGACAGGGTGGGTTGATACGGATTCCGATGAGCCCGTAACCACGGGTAGCCCCGGCCGTTGGCCGGACACCGCGCGCAGCGCGGCCCGGCTGTCCGAAGGCGGTCACGCAGCGTTGCGGCCAACACCCCGGCATTTACCCGTACCGAAGCCGCCCGAAAGGCATTCAACCCACCAAAGGCCCGTCATCGGTCATGGACACGACGTCATCGGGTTAGTGAAGGGACACCGGTAGCGCCGGCCGTTGGCCGGCCACGCACCGTCAAGGCGCAACCGGAATCCGCAACGCGTCGCCCGGCACAGCGGCCACCTGCACCGCCTGCGCGCCGCCGTTCTTCAGCCACTGCGCCAGATCGCGCGGGGTCAACGGCCGGGAATACAGATAGCCCTGGATCTCGTCGCAGCCCTGGCGACGCAGCATGGCTTCTTCCTGCTCGGTTTCCACGCCCTCCGCCACGACCTTCATGCCCAGGGCGTGACCCAGGTGCACAATCGCCTGGGTCACCTCGGCGGTGCCGGTGTCATGCAGCATGCCCTGCACGAAGCTGCGGTCGATCTTCAGGCGGCCCACCGGGAACCGGTTGAGATAGTGCAGGTTGGAGAAGCCGGTGCCGAAATCGTCAACCGCCAACGGCACGCCGTGCCGTTCCAGCACATCGAAACAGTGCCGCAGGACATCGGTGTCGCGGATCAGCGCCGATTCGGTCAGTTCCAACTCCAGCCGCTGCGGCGGCCAGCCGTGTGCGTGGCAGGTTTCGATCACCCGCTCGGCAAACCCACGGTCGCGCAGCTGCACCGCCGACACGTTCACCGCGATCCGGTCGAAGAGCAGCCCAGCCCGGTCCCAGGCGGCGGCCTGGCGGCAGGCTTCGGCCAGCACCCAGTCGCCGATGCGGACGATCTCACCGCACTTTTCGGCAATCGGAATGAATTCGGCAGGGCTGCAGTAGCCGATGCCCGGGCGATGCCAGCGCAGCAGCGCCTCGATGGCGGGCGGCTGGTCGTGCGCGGCGTGCAGCAGGGGCTGGTACGCCAGGCTGAATTCTTCGCGCTCGATCGCCCCCAGCAGCGCGTGCTCGATCTCGAGCCGGCGCTGGATGCGCAGCAGGGCGTCCTGGCTGTAGTACTGGTAGGTGTTGCGGCCCGCTTCCTTGGCCGCATGCATCGCCGCGTCCGCGGCGCGCAGCAGTGTCTCGAAATCGCCGTGTTCATCGTCGAGCATGGCAATGCCGACGCTGGCCCCCACCTTCAAGGTGGTGTCGCCACGCTGCAGCGGCTCGGCCAGTGAGGCGATCAGCTTGCGGGCCACGTGTCCCGCGTCTTCCGGGTCGGCCAGGTCACGCAGCACCACGATGAACTCGTCGCCGTTGAAACGGCCGAACAGATCCGCATTGCGCAGGCTCTGGTGCAGCCGCGAGGCCGCTGCCTTGAGCAGCGCATCGCCGGTGGCGTGACCGAAGGTGTCGTTGATGGTCTTGAAGCCGTCCAGGTCGATGAACAGCATCGCCAGGGCCGCGCCACGATCGCGGGCTTCTTCGATGGCATCGGCGGTCTGCTCGCGCAGCAGCATGCGGTTGGGCAGGCCGGTGAGCAGGTCGTAGTGGGCCAGCAGCTCAATGCGCTCGTTGGCTTCGCGCTCGCGGGTGATGTCACGGAACAGCACCACATAGCGGGTCGGCAGGCCGTCGCGGTGGTCCAGCTCGATCAGCACCTGCACCCAGATGCGAAGGCCGGACTGGCGGTAGAAGCACAGGTCCAGCTGCTCGGGCAGGCCGCCGGCGGCGATGCGGGCCAGCGCGGCCTCGAACGCCTCGCGGGAGTCCTGGGTATACAGCGCCAGCGCCTGGTCCAGGGTGATCGGCTCCTTGCGCAGGCCGTGGATGCGGTAGCACTCCTCGGTCCATTGCATGTGCCGGGTGGCCACGTCGATTTCGCATCCACCGATCCGGCCCAGCGCGGATACCCGGTTGAGCAGTTCGGTGCGCCAGCGGATCAACGCGTCGGTCTGGTGTTGTTCGGTGATGTTCTGGACCTGCCCCAGCAGGCGCTGGATGCGCCCGTCCGGGCCCAGCAGCGGCTGCATCCACACGCGCAGGTGCAGCACGCCGTCGGCCGCGCGCGGCAGCTCCAGGGCCAGCATGCTGGGCCTGTGATCGCGCAGCATGCGTCGCCACGCTTGGCGCAGCAGCGTGCGCGAACGGGGCGCCAGCAGGCGCAGCCATTGGCGGCGCCCGCCCAGCGGCGCGTTGCCGAACCCGAGCAGGGTGCGGAATTCCGGCGACCACCAGAACTGGCGGCTGTCCGGGTCCCACGACCAGCTGCCCATGCTGGCAATGCGCTGCGCTTCGCGCAGGTGCACCTGCTGTTCCAGCAGCAGCGTTTCCAGCTGCTTCTGGGCCTGGATGTCGGTGTGGGTGCCGACCATGCGCAGCGGCTGCCCATCCACGGTGCGGGACACCACCCTGCCCCGGTCCAGCACCCAACGCCAGTCGCCATCGGGGTGACGGACCCGGTACTGGGCGGCATACACCTCGCCCTCGCCGCGCAGGTGCGCGTCCAGGGCGGCGCGCACGGCGGCCTGGTCGTCGGGGTGGACAGGTGCCAGCAGGGCACGGCCGGCGTCAGCCGCGGCATGTTCTTCAGCGCTGCCCGGCACGTCGTCCCAGCGCCTGGAGCGGACCACCGCGTCGCTGGGCAGGTCCCAGTCCCACAGGCCGTGCCCGGCATGGTCCAGCGCCATCTCCCAGCGACTGCCGGCATAGGCCGCCACCGGTTCGGGCACGCTCAGGGTGAACGCCAGCAGGTTGCCGTCGGCATCGTGCACCGCGCGCATCCAGCCGTCGAAGCGGCCGCGCGGGCCGCCCGGCAACTGGCAGGGCACCAGTCCGCCATCGGCGGCCAGCAGGCGCAGGTCTTCCAGCAGCTCGCCATAGGCCGCCACGGTTGCCGGCAGCCCATGCTCACGCGCGGCCGGGTTGGCGGCCAGCGGACGCCCGCTCCGGTCCAGGATGACCAGCGCCGACGCCAGGGGGTGCTGCAGCAGACTCGCGATGATGCCTTGGTCCACGCGGTAGGACTCCAATTACGCACCCGACAGCCGGGAACGTAACCGTTAGCGGCGGATGCGGCGGATAGTTGAGTGCCGCGTGCGTCAACGGTGCCACAGCCACTACTATGGAGCGCCCCTCCGACCTGGACCCGCCGCGCCCCATGCCTGTCGTTCCGCCCGGCCCGCCCACCCTGCCCCGCCGCGACCATCCGATCGCGCGGGCCCTGCGTCGCGACCGCTGGCGGGTGGTGATCGGCTACCTGGCGCTGGCCCTGGTCTGGATCCTGTGCAGCGATGCCGCCGTGCAGATGCTGACCGCCGACCTGGCCACCGCCGCGCGCTGGCAGACCGCCAAGGGGGCGTTGTTCGTCCTGCTCAGCGGCGCGATGATCTATCTGCTGTTGCGCCCGCTGGCCCAGCATGTGCTGAAGACCCACGTGCAGCTGGAACATTCCGAGCAGCGCCACCGGCAGCTGTTCGAGGGCAACCCCGGGCCGATCCTGGTCTATGACCTGGGCACCCTGGAGATCCTGGACGTCAATCCGGCCGCCTGCACCCTGTTTGGCTGGACCCGCGACGAATTCACCGCGCTTCCCATGACCGCGCTGTGGCCACCGGGCGACGAAGCGGCGCTGGCCGCCAAGCTCGACCAGATCCGGGCCCAGCCGGACCAGCTGTGCGTGCTCACCGCCGACCTGCTGCTGAAGGACGGCACCCCGCGTCGGATCGAGATGCGCAGCAACTACCTGGACTACGCCGGCCGGCCGGCGCGGCTGCTGATCGCCATCGACCGGACCCGCGAAGATGAGGCCCTGCGCCGTCGCGACCAGGCCCTGGCCCGGGTCGAGGAGGCGCACGAAATGGCCCGGATCGGCGCCTGGGAAGTCGACCCGGCCACCGGCCTGGGCCACTACTCCAACCAGGTCTACCACCTGCTCGGGCGGCGCCCGCCCGAGGCGCGACGCTGGCACCGCTTCGAGGAGCTGCTGGTGCCGGCCGACCCGGCCACGGCCGCGCTCAGCGAGCAGCTGCTGCAGGACATGCGCGGCGAACAGGTGCAGATCGACGTGCTGCTGCCGTTGCTGGCCATGGACGGGCGCGCGCTGATGGTGCACCTGCGCGCCGAGAGCGGCAGCGACGACGCCGGTCGCCCGCGGGTGCTGGGCACGTTGCAGGACGTGACCGAACGCGAGCAGTCGCGACGCCTGCTGCGCGAGCGCGAGGAACAGTTCCGCGAGCTGGTGCGGGTGCTGCCCGACGGCGTGGTGATCCTGTCCGACGAACACGTGCTGTATGCCAACGCCTGCGCGGTTGCGCAGTTCGGCTACGGCCAGCACACGCTGCTGGGCGAGCCGCTGTCGGCGCTGGTGGTGGCGGGCGACCTGGCGCGGGTGCGCGCGCAGCTGTTTGCGACCATCCCGCTGCCCAGCAGTGGCAGCGAGGTGATCGGCATGCGCCGGCTGGATGGCGAGTGCTTCCAGGCCGGCCTGGCGATGGGCGAGGTGCGCTACGGCGGGCGCACCTGCAAGCTGCTGATCGTGCGCGACCTGAGCGAGCCCGAACGCATCCGCGAGGCGCTGGAAACCAGCAACCGCGAGCTGCAGGCGATGGCCGGACGGCTGTTCTCGCTGCAGGAGGACGAGCGCCGGGCGATTTCGCGCGACCTGCACGACGACATCGGCCAGGCCATCACCGCCATGAAGCTGTCGGCGTACGCGGCGCAGGATGAAGCGGACGCGCAGCGGCGCGGCGAGGACCTGGACCAGATCATCCAGCTGGCCGACGCCACGGTGGGCAAGCTGCGCGACATTTCCACCCTGCTGCGGCCGCCACAGCTGGACGCGCTGGGCCTGGAAGCAGCGCTGCGCTGGCAGGCGGGGGTGCTGTTCCGCTCTTCGCCGATCGAGCTGGTGGCGGACATCCCGGCGCTGCCGCGGCGGCCTGCGGGCGACATCGAACAGGCCTGTTTCCGCATCGCGCAGGAAAGCCTGACCAACGTGCTGCGGCATGCGCGCGCCAGCCAGGTGCACTTGAAGCTGCACGATGTGCACGACCACGGCCTGCACCTGCAGGTCCGCGACGACGGCGAGGGCTTCGACCCGGACGGCCCGCGCGGACTGGGCTTGATCGTGATGCGCGAACGCGCGCAGAGCGCCGGCGGCACCCTGAAGATCGAGTCGGCGCATGGCGCCGGCACCCTGGTCGACCTGTTCCTGCCCTATCGCAGCGACAGCGCGGCCACCCCCGATATCGTGGAACATTGAGTAATGTGGAATCCTTCCCTGCCCCTGGTGAGCATCGAGGACGCGCCGCCGCGCCTGGGCGCCGGCAACCCCGAACTGCAGGCGATGGTGGCCGAGGCGGCCTCTGGCGGGACACCGCTGATGCTGATGCACGTGGACATCGACCATTTCGCCTCGGTCAACGAAAACATGAGCGCAGAGGTCGGCGACCAGGCCCTGGTGCTGGTGGCGCAGCGCCTGCAGCACCATCTGCGCGGGCGCGGCAAGCTGTGGCGGCACGGCAGCGATGAATTCCTGATCGCGGTACCGCGCGCGGCGGACATGCCGCTGCCCGACGACCTGGCCGAGGAGATCCGGCAGCAGCTGGAACTGCCGCTGTCGGTGCTCCCGTACACGCTGTTCATGACCGGCAAGCTGGGCGTGAGCCTGTGCCCGGAACATGCCACGGAAACCTCGCGGCTGCTCGACCACGCCGAGGATGCGCTGTACCAGGCGGCACGCGAAGGCGGCAATGCGGTCCGCATCCACGCGGTCAACACGCCGTCCAGCGCGCACAGCGAGAGCATCATCGCGCGGCAGATCGTGGACGCGATCCCCAACGGCGAACTGAAGCTGCGCTACCAGCCGCTGGTAAGCGCGCGCGACGGCCATGTGGTGGGCATGGAGGCGCTGCTGCGCTGGCAGTCGCCGACACTGGGCATGCTGGTGCCGGAACGCTTCATGCGGACGGCGGAGCGGTTGGGGATCATCGTGCAGATCGGCACGTGGGTATTGGAGGGTGCGCTCAAGCAGGCGCGGCTGTGGCGTGACCAGGGCTTCGATGACTTCACCATCGCGGTGAACGTGTCCACGCTGCAGCTGCTGCGCCCGAACTTCTTTGCCGAGGTGATGGCGTTGATGCAGACCGCGGGGGTACCGGCGCACATGCTGACGCTGGAGATCAACGAAAGCGCGCTGACCAACAACGTGAACTTCGTGCACGAGACGCTGGTGAACCTGCGCAATGAAGGCATCAGCCTGAGCCTGGACAATTTTGGTACGGGCGATTCGAGCCTGAGCGCGCTGGTGCGCTATCCGGTGGACAAGCTGAAGATCGACCGCAGCTTCATCAAGAGTGCGCCGGCGGGCAACCGCGAGGCGGCGATCGCACGCGCGATCATCGCCATGGGGCACCAGCTGGGCATGACGGTGATCGCCAACGGGGTCGAGTCGCAGGCGCAGCTGGGCTTCCTGCGCCGCAATGACTGCGATGTGTTCCAGGGCTATCTGTTCGGCGAGCCGATGTCGGCCGATGCGGCGGGGATGACGCTGCGTCGCCGTTACCTGCGACCGGAGGCGTTCGCCGAGACGCGGCCGGACCGGACCCTGCTGCTGCTGGACGACGAGGAGAACGTGCTGCGTTCGCTGGTGCGCCTGTTCCGCCGCGATGGTTACCGGATCCTGGCGGCGGGCAACGTGCGCGATGCGTTCGACCTGCTGGCGATCAACGATGTGCAGGTGATCCTGTCGGACCAGCGCATGAGCGACATGAGCGGCACCGAGTTCCTGGGCCGGGTGAAGATGCTGTACCCGGACACGATCCGGCTGGTCCTCTCAGGCTATACCGACCTCAACACGGTGACCGACGCGATCAACCGCGGTGCGATCTACCGCTTCCTGACCAAGCCGTGGAACGACGACGAACTGCGCAAGCACATCCACCAGGCGTTCCGCACGCACGAAGAGCAACGCCGCGCCAATACCGCCCAACCTGTTGCGATACCGGCGCCGGAAGGCGAATGAAACGGGTTCCGGCCATCGGCCGGGGCCACCGGTTCCGTCAACGCGGTTGTTTGATCGGCAGGACCAGGCGGAACGTAGAGCCTACGCCCGGGGTGCTGTCCAGGTCGATGCGGCCGTGGTGCTTGTTGATGATGCTGTAGGAAATCGACAGGCCCAGGCCGGTGCCGCTGCCGACCGGCTTGGTGGTGAAGAACGGGTCGAAGATGCGCTGGCGCAGTTCCGGCGAGATGCCGCCGCCGGTGTCTTCGAATTCCACCCACACGTTTTCGCCGTCCACGCCGGTACGCACGGTGATCGTGCCGCGCTCGGCGATGGCGTGGCCCGCATTGAGCAGCAGGTTCATGTACACCTGGTTGAGCTCCGAGGGCAGGCACTCCACCAGCGGCAGCTGGCCAAACTCGCGCTTCAGCTCGGCCTTGTACTTCAGCTCGTTCCAGATGATGTTGATGGTCGATTCCAGCCCCGCATGCAGGTCGACCAGCTTCCACGACTCGTCGCGGCCGGAGTAGGAGAAATCCTTCAGGTCGCGCACGATGCGCGTCACCCGCTCGATACCCTCGCGCGATTCGGCCATCAGCTGCGGCAGGTCGCGGCTGATGAAATCGATGTCGAACCGCGTGCGGATATCATCGATTTCCGGAATCAACGCCTTCGGGTCCGGCGCGCGCAGTGCACGCTCGTACGCTTCGATCACCGTGAACAGACTGCGCAGGTACTCCTGCAGGCTGCCCAGGTTCGAATGCACGTAGCCGATGGGGTTGTTGATCTCGTGCGCCACGCCTGCGGCCAGCTGGCCGATCGAGGCCATCTTCTCGGACTGCAGCAGCTTCTCCTGGGTACCGTTGAGGCGCAGGTATGCCTGGCGCAGCTCTGCGTGGCGCTGCTGCAGTTCGCGTTCGTAGTCTTCCTGGCCCTCGATGCGGCGGAACAGCGCCAGGTAATGACGGCGACCTGCGTCTTCCTGCTCGTAGAGGTGCACGATCACCATGCGCTCACCCACCGGCAGGCTGCCGTTCCAGTGGCCATGCTGGCGCGCGTGTTCCAGCGCATCGGGCGGCAACAGCTGGCGCAGCCACTGCGCCGGGTCCAGCGCGGGCGTTGCTTGTGCGGTGGCGTCGGTTTCGGTCTGGCCTAGCATCGCCCGCACCGCTGCATTGGCCACGGCTATCGATCCGTCTTCACGGAACAGCAGCACGCCTTCGTTGATGCGCTCGAACAGCGCCAGCAGGACCGGCTGCGGGGGCAGCGGCGCGGTGACAAACGTAGATGACAAGGTCACGGTCACGTCGGGGGCAGTTGGAACAGGTGCCCACTATATCCGGCTTGGACGGATTGCGATTGCCCGGCAGAGCCCGGGACTACGCTACGGCGAGGGGGCGGCGTACGTGCAGCGTGTTGGACTGGCCCTTGGCGTCGTAGGCCGCGGACGATTCGCTGCGGCCCAGCTGGCGCAGCGCCCAGTCGACCTCACGCCGGCGGCGCGCCAGCAGCACACCGTTGGCGCGGTTGCGCTCGGCAAGTTCCTGCAGTCGTTCGTTCTGCCCCACCGGCAGCACCTGCTCCAGCGCACGCAACGCCTCGAGCTTGGCGCTGGTGGCGCGGATCAGCGACTGCACGTCATGCTCCACCAATGCCTGGCGTTCGACGTCCAGGGCATCGCTCAGGCGCTGCAGCGGCTCGCTCATGGCCAGCTTCATCCCTGCAGCTGCTGGTCCAGCTCAAGCATGCGCGACGCGATCGCGTCCGGATTGATCTTGTAGGTGCCGTTCTGCAGCGACTCGCGCACGGCCTGCACACGGCCGGCGTCGATGGCCGGGGCCGCGCTCAGCTCGCGCTGCATGGCCTGCAGGCTGGTCGCTTCGCCGGTCAGCCGCAGGCTGTCGGCGGCTTCCACCGGCCGGGTCGGGGCATCGGTGCTGACGCTGGGCTTGTTTCCCGGCGCAATGCTGCGCAGATGGGCGGTCGCCTGCAGGGTGCCGTCGATTTTCTGGCTCATGGAGTAGTCCTGGGAGTTACGGTTCACAAGGGATAACGGCACTCGGGCCGCCATCTTTAGGAAAATTTCCGGGTCGGAGTGGTCAGCGCGTCACAAAAACGTCGCCGGAAGCCGCCACCGTACCCTGTACCACCTTGCGTGACGACAGATTCTCGACCGACACGCGTTCATTTTCACCGGCATCGGCCAGCGCCTTGCCGGCCACCCGGACTTCCACCCCGCCAAAGCGGGACACCAACGCCACGCTGTCGCCACGGCGAATGAGACGCTGCGCGACCAGGTCATTGGCCGACAGCAGGCTGCCGGCACTCAAGGTGCGCCGGGCCACCCGCCCCACCGCCGCAGCCGGGTCGGCCAGGGCCGCGCCGGCGATCCGGGCCACGTCACGCTGCGCGGTCGTGATATCGGCCGCGCCCAGGGTTTCTCCAGCGGCGATGCCTCGATTGAGGATCAGCACGGTCTGGTTGCGCCGTACCTTGACCGGCACGAACAGGCGCCAGCCGCCCGCGTCCGGGCAGCTCACCTCGACCGTACTGGTGCCGGTCGGCTGGGCGCGCAGGCCCTGGCCACAGGCCGGCAGCCGCAGCGCCGAATCCAGGGTGGTGTCGCCTTCGCTGCCTGCCGGCAGCGTGGACAGCGCCGCAGCGCGGATGCTTTCCACCGGCTGCCAGGCCCCGGCCGCATGGGTCGGAGGCGGCGCCAGCCCGACCAGGGCGGTCAGCAGGATGGCGATATAGATACGCATGGCGGCTCCACGGACAGGCACATGCGCAGCGTCCTGCAAGCGGCGTGCCGTTGCCGCGCTGCGGATCGCCCTCAAGGGACGGCCAGGCGCGCCGATACCGTGTCCATGTCACATGACCTGCTCAACCGCATCGATCAGCGCACCCGCCTGGCGGGCCACAACCGGCTCGCCCTGCTGTTGTTCCGCCTGGGCGGACGTCAGCTTTTTGGCGTGAATGTGTTCAAGGTGCAGGAAGTCCTGCGCCGCCCGGACCTGTTCCAGGTACCAGGCCTGCCCGGCCAGTTCGCCGGCGTGGCCGACGTGCGGGGCCGCTCGGTGCCGGTGTTGGACCTGGGGCTGGCCATCGGCCACCCCGAACGCGAGCCGGACGCCGACAAAGCCCCGGGCTACCTGGTGGTGACCGAATTCAACCGCTCGATCCAGGGCTTCCTGGTGAGCGGGGTTGAACGCATCGTCAATATCGCGGTGGAAGACATCCACCCGCCGCCGGAACTGGGCGCCGAATCGAGCTACCTGACCGCGGTCACCCGCTTCCAGGGCGAGCTGATCCAGGTGATCGACGTGGAAAGCGTACTGGCCGACATCGCCCAGGTGCGTGGCGAGGCAGTGCTTGACCCGTCGATGTCGCTGCCCGCCGGCGCCCCGCAGCTGCAGGTGCTGGTGGTGGACGACTCGCGCGTGGCCCGCCAGCAGATCCGCAGCGTGCTGGACCAGCTGGGGGTGGGCGCCACCCTGCTCTCGGACGGCAAGCAGGCGCTGGACCACCTGATCCAGATCCACGCCTCCGGTGAGAATCCCGCCGAACGCTATGCCATGGTGATCTCCGACATCGAGATGCCGGCCATGGACGGCTATACCCTGACGACGGAAATCCGTCGCCACCCGGGCCTGGCGGGCCTGTACGTGCTGCTGCACACCTCCCTGTCGGGCGTGTTCAACAACGCCATGGTCGAACGGGTCGGCGCCAACGCCTTCGTGGCCAAGTATTCCCCCCACGAACTGGCCGATTTCGTCCTCGACCGCCTGCGCAGGGTCGCCGAGGCGGCGTAACGCGGACGGATCAGGCCCCCGCCACCCCGATGGGCCCACCATGAAACGAACCTCGGCCCCCGTCCCCACGTAACAATGCGTGGGGTCCACGCCCTGCGTGGACATCGCGCGCAGCGCGACCCGAGGCGCCGGCGCCTGTCACACAATGGCGTCCAGCCCTGCATCCGGGCGTACCCCAACCGAAGCCGCCCCCCGTTCTGGCACGCCCCTTGCAGCCTCCCCCACATCGACCCGTGGGAGAGCGCCATGCCCAACCTGATTTCCGACTACCTGGGTGTCCATGCCCAGGCCATGCCGTTGCGCGAGCAGCGCATGAAGCTGATCGCCAGCAACCTGAGCAATGCCGACACCCCCGGCTACAAGGCCCAGGACCTGGACTTCGACGCCGCGCTGCGCAATGCCCAGGGCCTGGACAGCACCGGGCTGATGAAGACCACCAGTGAGCAGCACTACGCCATCGGCGGTGGCCTCAACCCGTTCCAGATCACCAAGGAGGGCGTGCAGCCGAGCATCGACGGCAATACCGTCGATCCGGATGCCGAGCGCGCCGCCTACGGCCGCGCCGCGCTGGAGTACCGCGCCTCGCTGAGCTTCGTCGAATCCAAGGTGCGCTCCATGCTCACCGCGATCACGGGGCAATAAGCCATGAGCAACCTGCCCATCTTCGACATCGCCGGCTCCGCGCTGCAGGCGCAGTCGGTGCGCATGAGCACGCTGGCGTCCAACCTGTCCAACGCCGACACCATTTCCGGCTCGGCCGACGCCGTGTACAAGCCGCTGGAACCGATCTTCCAGGCCGTCACCAGCCGCACCGACCCGAACATCACCACGGTGCAGGTCAAGGAAATCAGCCAGAGCGACGCCGCGCCGATCAAGCGCTACGAGCCCGGCCACCCGCTGGCCGACGGCGACGGCTACATCTACCAGCCCGACGTCGACCCGGTTGCGCAGATGGTCAACCTGATCTCGACCTCGCGCAATTACCAGGCCGGCGTGGAGATGCTCACCACCGCCAAGGAACTGGCGCTGGCCACCCTGACCATGGGTCGCTGACCCTTCTTATTGCAGGACTCCCCGCGATGACCACGACCACCGGCGTCGGCAACACCGACATTTACAGCGCCTTGGGCCTGAACGCACCCAACAGCACCACGACCAAGAAGAAAGACACGCTGGACCAGGCCGACTTCATGCGCCTGATGACCGAGCAGCTGCAGCACCAGGACCCGCTCAAGCCGATGGACAACACCCAGATGGTGGCGCAGATGGCGCAGCTGTCGCAGGTGCAGGGCATCACCGACCTCAATACCACGGTCAAGGGCTTCCAGGAGTCGATGGCCGGCGACCAGGTACTGCGGGGCGCGGCGCTGGTCGGCCACGACGTGCTGGTGCCCTCGGCGAAGTGGCAGCTGGAAACCGAGGGCGACACCAGCGGCATGGTCGCCGCGCCGGGCGCCGGCTACGTCACCGTGGACATCACCGATGCCAACGGCGTCAAGGTCACCCAGCTCAGCGTGGAAGCCAAGCAGGCCGGCGAAGTGACTTTCGACTGGGACGGCAAGGATGCCAACGGCAACCGCATGGCCGCCGGCAGCTACAGCATCACCGCCACCCACACCGACAGCGCCGGTACCCAGACCAAGATCAACACCTACGTCGAAGCACCGGTGGAGAGCGTCACCGTGGGCTCGGACGGCCTGTACCTCAACCTCAAGGGCCTGGGCACGGCCCCGATCGACTACGTGCTGCGCGTCAGCTGAGTCCCTTCGTCACGCATCCAAGGAGAACCCCATGGGCTTCAACATTTCGCTGTCCGGCATCAATGCCGCCAACGCCGACCTGAACGTCACCGCCAACAACATCGCCAACGTCAACACCACCGGCTTCAAGGAATCGCGCTCGGAATTCGCGGACCTGTTCTCGGCCACCAGCTACGGCCTGTCCAAGAACGCGATCGGCTCGGGCGTGCGCCTGACCAACGTCGCCCAGCAGTTTTCGCAGGGCAACAACGAGCAGACCGGGCGCAGCCTGGACATGGCCATTTCCGGTGAGGGCTTCTTCACCATGAACATGAACGGTGCGCGGGTGTACTCGCGTGCGGGCAACTTCCAGACCGACCAGGCCGGTTTCGTGACCAACCCGCAGGGCGCGCGCCTGCAGGTGTTCGCTCCCAATGCAGATGGCACCAGCTTCGACAGCGGCCGCCTCACCGACCTGCAGCTGCTCACCACCGACAGCCCGCCCAAGCAGACCGGCAAGGTCAACGTGGCCTTCACCCTGCCGGCCAACGCCAAGCAGCCGACCCTGGCCACCTTCGACCCGACCGATTCCAACAGCTACAACCAGTCCACCGGCGGCATCACCGTGTACGACTCGCTGGGCGTGAGCCACACCCAGACCTCGTACTTCGTCAAGACCGCCAACGTCAACGAATGGCAGGTCTACAACTATGTCGACGGCCAGGCCGTGGGCACGCCCACCACGCTGAGCTTCAACGACGCCGGCGCGCTGACCAACCCGGCCAACGGCCAGATCGTGATGGACCCGTTCACCCCGACCACCGGCGCCGGCACCCTGGCGATGACCCTGGACGTGACCGGGTCGACCCAGTACGGCGAGAAGTTCGCGCTGCGCAACACCCAGCAGGACGGTTACGCGGCCGGCAAGCTCAACGAGATCACCGTGTCCGAAGAAGGCGTGGTCTATGCCCGTTACAGCAACGGCGACGACAAGCCGCTCGGCCAGGTCGCGCTGACCACCTTCAACAATGCACAGGGCCTGGAAGCCAAGGGCAACAACCTGTGGGTGGAAACCTTCAATTCCGGTACGCCGCGCACCGGGGCGCCGGACAGTTCCAACCTGGGCAAGGTGCAGGCCGGTTCGCTGGAAGCGTCCACGGTCGACCTGACCGAACAGCTGGTCAACATGATCACCGCCCAGCGCAATTTCCAGGCCAACTCGCAGATGGTCTCGACCATGGACCAGATCACCCAGACCATCATCAACATCCGTTGATGAGCCACTGACCGCAGCAGCGCAGGACGACCCCCATGGACAAGGCCCTCTACGTCGCGATGACCGGTGCACGCGCCTCCCTGCAGGCGCAGGGCACGCTGTCGCACAACCTGGCCAACACCGATACCCCCGGATTCAAGGAGGCGCTGGCCAATACCGAGGCGTTCCCGATCAAGGGCAACGGTTACGCCTCGCGCGTGGACGCCCTGCACGTGGACGCCGGATTCAACCGCCGCCAGGGCGCGCAGCTGATCACCGGCAACGCGCTGGACCTGTCGCTGGACGCGGGCAACTGGCTCGCCGTGCAGGCGCCGGCCGGCGGCGGTGAGGCCTATACGCGGGGCGCCGCGCTGTCGATCACCCCGAATGGCCAGCTGGTGACCGCCGGTGGCCACCCGGTGCTGGATGAAAACGGCGCGCCCATCGCGGTGCCGCCGCACCAGGCGATGGACATCGGCAATGACGGCACCATCTCCATCATCCCGCAGGGCGAAGGCCCGCAGACCATGGCGGTGATCGGCCGCCTGCGCGTGGTTGCCGCCGAGGATGCACGGCTGGAGCGCGGCCTGGACGGCCTGATGCGCAACACCGACCCGCAGCAGCCGTTCGTACAGGCCCAGGGCAAGTCGCTGGACAGCGGCCAGCTGGAAGGCAGCAACGTCGACGCCGCCGGCGCGCTGGTGCAGATGATCCAGCTGCAGCGGCAGTACGAAATGCAGGTGAAGGTGATCAAGCACGGCGACGACAACGCCCGCAGCGCCAACGCCCTGCTGCGACTGGGCAGCTGACCGGCACCCCCGACGTAATCCTGGCGCGGTTGTGGCACGCGCCATGCATCAGCCAGGACAACGGCCACTTCCGGTGGCCACCCGCACCAACACAGGAACGCCGCCATGAACCAGGCATTGTGGATCGCCAAGACCGGACTGGATGCGCAGCAGACGCGCATGTCGGTGGTGTCCAACAACCTCGCCAACACCAACACGACCGGCTTCAAGCAGGACCGTGCCAGCTTCGAAGACCTGCTGTACCAGCAGGTCCGCCAGCCCGGCGGTTCGTCGTCGGCGCAGACCCAGTTGCCGACCGGCCTGCAGCTGGGCACCGGCGTGCGCGTGGTCGCCACCTCGAAGAACTTCGAGCAGGGCAGCCAGCAGCAGACCGGCCGCGCACTGGACGTGATGGTCAACGGCCGTGGTTTCTTCGAGGTGCAGATGCCCGACGGCTCCTCGGCCTACACCCGTGACGGCTCGTTCCAGCGCAACCAGCAGGGCGAGCTGGTCACCAACAGCGGCTACCCGGTGCAGCCAGGCATCCAGATTCCCGAAGGCGCGCAGTCGCTGACCATCGGCACCGACGGCACCATCAGCGTGAAGATGGCCGATGACGCCGCGTCGGTCGAAATCGGGGCGCTGACCCTGACCGACTTCGTCAATCCGGCCGGCCTGCAGGCCCGGGGCGAGAACCTGTTCCTGGAAACCACCGCCTCCGGTCCGGCACAGAACGGCAATCCCGGCCTGAACGGCCTCGGCAGCGTGGTCCAGGGCGCGCTGGAAGGCAGCAACGTCAACGTCGTGGAAGAGCTGGTGTCGATGATCGAAACCCAGCGCGCCTACGAAATGAATGCCAAGGCCATTTCCACCACCGACTCCATGCTCGGTTACCTCAACAACAACGTCTGATCGGTTTGACCCGGGACCCCGCCATGCTGCCTCTCACCCCTGCCCTTCGCCTGCTCTCCGCTGCCAGCGTGGTCGCCCTGCTGGGCGGCTGCGTGATCGCCGGCGACGTCCGCCCGTACCCGGCCATGGCCCCGGTGGTTCCCGTCGTTGCCCCGAGTGCCCCGGCCACCGCCGGCGCCATCTATGCGGCCGGCCCCGGCCTGCAGCTGTATTCGGACCGGCGCGCCCGCGATGTCGGCGACCTGCTGACCATCACCCTGACCGAAAGCACCACCGCGCAGACCACCGCCAACACCAGCACCGACAAGGAATCCAACCTGGCGCTGGGTACCCCGACCCTGTTCGGCGCACCGGTGACGCTGGGCGGCAAGGACATCCTGAGCGCCACCGCGGCCGGTTCGCGCGACTTCACCGGCAAGGGCAGCAGCGCGCAGAGCAACCGGCTGCAGGGCAGCGTGACCGTCACCGTGATGCAGCGCCTGCCCAACGGCAACCTGGTGGTCCAGGGCGCCAAGAACCTGCGCCTGAACCAGGGCGATGAACTGGTGCAGGTGCAGGGCATCGTGCGCGCGGCGGATATCAATCCCGACAACACCATTGCCTCCAGCCGCGTGGCCGATGCGCGCATCGTTTACGGCGGTCGCGGTCCCGTGGCCCAGTCCAATGCGATGGGCTGGTTGAGCCGGTTCTTCAACTCGGCGCTGGTGCCGTTCTGAGGTTGATGATGAAATTTCTTCTTCGGTTGGTTGTTCAGCCACGCACGGCGTGGCTCTACGCCGTTCTTGCCTCCCTTTTCTGCATTGCGCCGGCCTCGGCTGAGCGGATCAAGGACCTGGCCCAGGTGGGCGGCGTCCGCGGCAATGCGCTGGTCGGCTACGGCCTGGTGGTGGGCCTGGATGGCAGCGGCGACCGCACCAGCCAGGCACCGTTTACCGTGCAGAGCCTGAAGAACCTGCTGGGCGAGCTGGGCGTGAACGTGCCGGCCAACGTCAACCCGCAGTTGAAGAACGTGGCTGCCGTGGCGATCCACGCCGAGCTGCCGCCCTTCGCCAAGCCGGGCCAGCCGATCGACATCACCGTGTCGTCGATCGGCAACGCGGTGTCGCTGCGCGGCGGTTCGCTGCTGATGGCGCCGCTGCGCGGCGCCGATGGCCAGGTCTACGCCATCGCCCAGGGCAACCTGGTGGTGGGCGGCTTCGGCGCCCAGGGCAAGGACGGGTCGCGGGTGTCGGTGAACGTGCCCAGCGTGGGCCGCATTCCCAACGGCGCCACGGTCGAGCGCGCCCTGCCCGACGTGTTCAGCGCCGGTGGCGACATCACCCTGAACCTGCACAAGAACGACTTCACCACCGTCTCGCGCATGGTGGCCGCACTGAACAACGCGTTCGGGGAAGGCGCGGCGCGCGCGATCGACGGCGTCACCGTCGCCGTGCAGTCGCCCAGCGATCCTGGTGCCCGCATCGGCCTGCTGGCGCGCATCGAGAACCTGGAACTCACCCCCGGCAGTGCACCGGCCAAGGTGGTGGTCAATTCGCGTACCGGTACCGTGGTGATCGGCGCGCAGGTCCGGGTCGGGGCCGCGGCGATCTCGCATGGCTCGCTGACCGTGACCATCAACGAAAACACCAATGTCAGCCAGCCCAATGCCTTCGCCGGTGGCCAGACCGTGGCCACACCGCAGTCCACCATCACCGCCACCAACGACGGCAGCCGCATGTTCAAGTTCAACGGCGGCAGCACGCTCGACGAGATCGTGCACGCGGTCAACGCGGTGGGCGCGGCGCCGGGCGATCTGATCGCCATCCTGGAGGCGCTCAAGCAGGCTGGCGCGCTCAGCGCCGAGCTCGAGGTGATCTGATGCGCATCCAACCGTCGCTGGAACTCAACCCGGCCCAGGCCAACAGTCCGGCGAAGGTCGACAAGGTCGCGCGCCAGCTGGAAGGTCAGTTCGCGCAGATGCTGGTCAAGAGCATGCGCGATGCCAGCTTCGGCGATTCGCTGATCCCCGGCGAGAACACCATGTTCCGCGACATGTACGACCAGAAGATCGCCGAGGCGATGACCCGCGGGCGCGGCCTGGGGCTGTCGGCGATGATCGCGCGCCAGCTCGGCGGCGGCGACACCGAGGCCACCCCGCCTACCGACACCCGCCTCGATCCTGCGGCGGCCCTGCGTGCCTACCGGCTCAATGCACCGGCCGCCGCGCCCATGGCCCTGCCCGCTGCCGGCGCGGCGCCGTCCGCGCCGAGCGAAGTGGACCTGCTGCAGCAGCTCGGCGGCAGTGCGCCGTCGACCGTGCTGCAGCCGATGGAACGCGCCCTGGACCTGATCGCCGGGCGTGAAAGCAGCCAGATGCACGAGGCGATCGGGCGCAGCGATCCGTACGGTGCCGTGCCGGCCGACGCCGCCAGCGCGAACTGGGCGATGGCCGACGACCGGTGGCGCGATGTCGGCGCTACCGCATCGGCCAGCCCCGGTCCCAGCGCGGTCGACACCCTGGCCGGCAACACCGCTGCCGCACAGCTCGGCCCGCACACCCCGGAAGGTTTCGTGGCCAGCATCTGGGGCCACGCCCAACACGCCGCGCGCGAGCTCGGCGTGGACGCCAAGGCGCTGGTCGCCCAGGCCGCGCTGGAAACCGGCTGGGGCCGCAAGCTGGTGCAGCGCAATGGCGGCGGCAGCTCGCACAACCTGTTCGGGATCAAGGCCAGCGGCTGGAGCGGCGAACGCGCCATCAGCGGCACCCACGAATACGTGGACGGGGTCCGCCGCAACGAAACCGCCAGCTTCCGCGCCTATGGTTCGGTGGGCGACAGCTTTGCCGACTACGTGAAACTGCTCAAGAACAGCCCGCGCTACCAGAACGCGCTGCAGGCCGGCGCCGACGTGCGCGGCTTTGCCCAGGGCCTGCAGCGGGCCGGTTACGCGACCGACCCGGGCTACGCGGCCAAGATCGCCGCGATCGCCGGCGGCCCGACCATCGAGCGCGCCATCGCCGCCGTGGGCGACGCCAGCCAGCGCCTGGGCCGCACCTTTGCCAGCACCGCCAGCCCTGCCGGGCTGGGGGCAATCCGTCGTTGAGGTAACCCATGTCCGTACTTTCCACCGGCACCAGCGCCCTGCTCGCCTTCCAGCGCGCACTGGCCACCACCAGCCATAACGTCGCCAACATCAACACCCCCGGCTACAGCCGGCAGAAGGTGGACTTCGCCACCGCCAGCCCGCAGAACCTGGGCTATGGCGATATCGGCAACGGCACCCGCATCACCGACGTGCGCCGCGTGGCCGACCAGCTGGCGATCTCGCGGCTGCTGGACAGCAGCGGCGAGCTGGCGCGGTTGAAGCAGCTGTCCACGCTGTCCGACCGCGTGGATGCGCTGTTCTCGGACACCGCAACCAATGTCTCGGGCGTATGGTCGAACTTCTTCGATACGGTCAGCGGCCTTTCCTCCAACGCCTCGGGCACCGCCGACCGCCAGAACGTGCTGGACAACGCCGGCAGCCTGGTCAGCCGCTTCAAGCAGCTCAATGAAAGCCTCAACGCGCTCAATGGCGAGGTCAACAACGGCCTGATCGCCGGCGCCTCCGAGGTGAACCGGCTGGCCGCGGAAATCGCCCAGCTCAACGGTGCCATCGGCAGCAATGCCAATACCGCCGCACCGGACCTGCTCGACCGCCGCGACCAGCTGGTGGCCAACCTGATCGGGTACACCGGCGGCACCGCGGTGATCCAGGACGGCGGCTTCATGAACGTCTATACCGCTGGCGGCCAGGCCGTGGTGGTGGGCACCACCGCCAGCAAGGTCACCACCGTCACCGACCCCTACCAGCCCGAGCGCCTGCAGCTGGCGATGGAAACCCAGGGCCAGAAGATCACTTTGGATCCGAAGCGGCTGGGCGGCCAGATCGGCGGCCTGCTCGAATTCCGCGAGTCGGTGCTCACTCCCACCCAGGCCGAGCTGGGCAAGCTCGCCGTAGGCCTGGCCAGCAGCTTCAACGACACCCACCACCAGGGCGTTGACCTGTACGGCAACATGGGCGGGGACTTCTTCAACTACGGCAGCCCGCGCGTCACCGGCAACACCGGCAATACCGGCACCGCCAGCTTCAGCGCCAGCTTCGGCGACCTGTCGAAACTGGATGGCCAGAACATCGTGCTGAAGTTTGACGGCGGTGCCTGGCAGGCCACGCGCGCCGACACCGGTGCGGCCGTGCCGATGACCGGCACCGGCACCGCCGCCGACCCGCTGGTGCTCAACGGCGTGGAGATGGTGATGTCCGGCACCCCGGCACAGAACGACCGCTTCCTGCTGCAGCCCACCGCCGGCGTGGCCGGCACCCTGTCGGTGGCGATCACCGATACCTCGCGCATTGCCGCGGCTGCGCCGATCAAGGCCGCCGCAGGCCTGGGCAACACCGGCACCGGCAAGGTCAGCGGCGTGGCCGTGGCCGATTACACCAACGCCAGCCTGCGCAATCCGGCCGCGATCGTATTCACCAGCACCACCGAATACACCATCGACGGCACCGGGCCGTTTACCTATACCGCTGGGCAGACCATCAGCGCCAATGGCTGGAGCTTCGTGCTCGATGGCGCCCCGAAGGTCGGCGACAGCTTCAACATCAGCCCCACCCCGGCCGGCTCCAGCGACAACAGCAACGCGCTGCTGCTGGCCAAGGTGGAGGACGCCAAGACCTTCAACGCCGGCACGGTCACCCTCAACGGCGCATTGGGCGGCCTGACCACCCTGGTGGGCTCGGCGGCCCGCGCGGCCGATTACTCGCTGCAGGCCCAGCAGGTCATCACCGACCAGGCGCAGGCCTCGCGCGACGCGGTGTCCGGGGTCAACCTGGACGAAGAAGCCGCCGACATGCTCCGGCTGCAGCAGGCCTACCAGGCCGCCTCGCAGCTGATCTCCACTGCCGACACCATGTTCCAGACCATCCTGGGAGCCGTTTCGCGATGAACAACCGAATCTCCACCGGGATGATGTTCAACCAGTCCATCTCGATGATGATGGCCAAGCAGAGCAAGATGCACCACCTGGAACAGCAGCTGGCCACCGGCAAGAAGCTGGTCAGCGCCAAGGACGACCCGGTCGCCGCCGGCACCGCGGTCGGCCTGGACCGCGCCGTGGCCGAGCTGGACCGCTTCGCGCGCAACGGCGACGTGGTGGAAAACCGACTGGGCCTGCAGGAAAACGCGCTGGCCCAGGCCGGCGAGATGATGGCCCATATCACCGAGCTGACCATCCAGGCCAACAACCCGGCACTGTCGGCGGCCGACCTGAAGTCGATCGCCTCGGAACTGAAGAGCGTGCGCGACGGCCTGCTGTCGCTGGCCAATTCCACCGACGGCACCGGCCGCTACCTGTTCGGTGGCACCGACGACGCCGATGCGCCGTTCAAGCTCAGCAATGGCGTGGTCACTTACAACGGCGACCAGACCCAGCGCCAGGTGGAAGTAGCGCCGGACACCTTCGTCAAGGACGCCCTGCCCGGCAGCGAGATCTTCCTGCGCATCCGCACCGGCGATGGCACCCTGGACGGCAGCGCGGCCGGCACCAACACCGGTACCGGCGTGCTCACCACCTTTGGCCGCGACCCGGCGTCCGGCAACTGGGATGGGGCCAGCTATACCCTGCGGTTCACCGGCCCGGATGCCTATGAAGTGGTCGATGCGACCAATACCGTGGTCAAGACCGGCGCGTTCAAGGCGGGCGAAGACATCACCTTCGAAGGCGTGTCCATGCGCATCGAAGGCGAGCCCAAGGCCGGCGACAGCTTCGGCATCGGTGCCGCCGACGCGCGCGACATCTTTTCCACCCTGGACGGCATGATCAATGCGCTGGACAACGCCGCCGACGATCCGACCGCCGTCGCCCGCCAGCAGAACATCCTGCAGTCCGGCATCCGCGATGTCGCCCGCGCCTCGGAGACGTTCATCGATGCGCGCGCTGCCGGCGGCGCCCAGCTCAAGGCCATCGACGATGCCGGTGCGCTGCGCGACGCCAACAGCGTGACCCTGAAGACCACGTTGTCAGCGATGCGCGACCTGGACTACGCCGAAGCGATCGGCCAATACCAGCTGGAACAGATTTCCCTGCAGGCCGCGCAGACCATTTTCACCCAGATGCAGCAGATGTCGCTGTTCAACGCGATCCGCTGACATAGCGCGCACCCGGGGCCCCCAAGGCCCCGCGCTGCAGGCCGTTGCGCGCGTCCCGGTCCCCGCCGGACGCGCCCAACCCCCGACCATCACCCCGCCCGGGTGATGTGTTCTGCGTATTTTTTCTCAAGCCGCCGGGCAAACCGCCGTTATCTCTCCTGCAACAGCTGCATCCGGCACGGGTGCGGTCTCTGCGTCAACTCCGGGTGCACGCCGCGGCCGGAACTTGCCCACAGGAAAGAGAAAAATGGCACAAGTAATCAATACCAACGTGATGTCGCTGAATGCTCAGCGCAACCTGTCGACCAGCGGTTCCAGCCTGGCCACCACCATCCAGCGCCTGTCCTCGGGCCTGCGCATCAACAGCGCCAAGGACGACGCCGCCGGCCTGGCCATCTCCGAGCGCTTCAGCACCCAGATCCGCGGCCTGGACGTTGCCGTGCGCAACGCCAACGACGGCATCTCGCTGGCCCAGACCGCCGAAGGCGCGATGGTCGAAATCGGCAACAACCTGCAGCGCATCCGCGAACTGTCGGTGCAGTCGGCCAACGCCACCAACTCCGACAGCGACCGTGACGCGCTGAACGCCGAAGTCAAGCAGCTGACCTCGGAAATCGACCGTGTTTCGCGCCAGACCAACTTCAACGGCACCAAGCTGCTGGACGGCTCGTTCTCCGGTGCGCTGTTCCAGATCGGCGCCGATTCGGGCCAGACCATCGGCATCAACAGCATCGTCAACTCCAGCACCTCGGAGCTGGGCAACGGCCTGTACGCCGCCAAGCAGACCTCGACCGCGACTGCCCTGACCGGCACCGCGACGACCGCGGGTACCGTCAGCGACATGGAAATCAATGGCATTGCCATTGCTGCCGTGGACGTTGCCGTGGGCGACAAGGCCGCCGACGTCAGCAAGAAGGTGGTCAATGCCATCAACGACAAGATGGACCAGACCGGCGTATACGCCTCGCTGGACAAGGACGGCAAGCTGGAATTGACCTCGCTGAAGTCGGGCAAGGATTTCGAGTTCACCACCGCCACCACCGACGCCACCGGCCTGGCCGTGGCCATGGCCGGCATCGCCGATGCCGACGCAGACGCCCGTGACACCGTCAGCGGCGTGGACATCTCCTCGGTCGCCGGTGCCCAGAAGGCCCTCTCGATCGTGGACGACGCCCTGAAGGCAGTGAATTCCTCGCGCGCCGACATGGGTGCGATCCAGAACCGCTTCACCTCCACCATCGCCAACCTGGGCACCACCTCGGAAAACCTGTCGGCCTCGCGCAGCCGCATCCGCGACACCGACTACGCCAAGGAAACCGCCGAGCTGACCCGCACGCAGATCCTGCAGCAGGCCGGCACCGCGATGCTCAGCCAGGCCAACGCCGCTCCGCAGAGCGTGATGAGCCTGCTGCAGGGCTGATCCCCGCACACGCTGCGTCACCCCAGAACCCCGCTCCGGCGGGGTTCTGTCTTGACAGGGTACGAATTCACCGCGCGGACCCTAAAGGTTCCCGCGCCGGTGTCGTTAATGATTTCAACCAGGGCACATCGCCCGCCGCCTCCCTCTGGAGGCACACCACACCCGCATCGTCTACGTACCCAGGAGCACGGAAATGGCACAAGTCATCAACACCAATGTGATGTCGCTGAACGCACAGCGCAATCTGTCGACCAGCGGTTCCAGCCTGGCCACCACCATCCAGCGCCTGTCCTCGGGCCTGCGCATCAACAGCGCCAAGGACGATGCCGCCGGCCTGGCCATTTCCGAGCGCTTCAGCACCCAGATCCGCGGGCTGGACGTTGCGGTCCGCAACGCCAACGACGGCATCTCGCTGGCCCAGACCGCCGAAGGCGCGATGGTCGAAATCGGCAACAACCTGCAGCGTATCCGCGAACTGTCGGTGCAGTCGGCCAACGCCACCAACTCCGACAGCGACCGTGAAGCGCTGAACGCCGAAGTGAAGCAGCTGACCTCGGAAATCGACCGCGTCTCCCGCCAGACCAACTTCAACGGCACCAAGCTGCTGGACGGCTCCTTCTCCGGCGCCCTGTTCCAGGTCGGTGCGGACTCGGGCCAGACCATCGGCATCAACAGCATCGTCAACGCCAGCGCCAGCGCGCTGGGCGGCGCCAAGTTCGACAAGAACACCTTCACCGTTGCAGCCCCGGCTACCAACGGCGAAGTGACCATCAAGGGCATGGAAATCCAGGGCGCCGACGGCACCTCGTACAAGCTGGACGACATCACCGTGAAGGCTGGCGTCGATGCGGCCGCCACCCAGAAGGCGACCACGGCCGCAGTCGCCGCCGCGATCAACGCAAAGATGGACCAGACCGGCGTGTACGCCTCCCCCGACGCGGCCACGGCCGGCAAGCTGGACCTGACCTCGGTACAGAACAACGTCGCCGCCGACGGGACCTTCAACGCCATTGAAGTGACCATGGGCACCTGGACCGGCGCCACCGCACCGACCGCGCCGACCCCGACCGCAGACGCCACCGGCCTGACCGCGCAGTTCGCCAGCAACCTGGACATCTCAACCTTCACCGGTGCCCAGCAGGCCCTTTCCATCGTCGACAAGGCGCTGACCGCTGTGAACTCCTCGCGTGCCGACATGGGTGCGATCCAGAACCGCTTCACCTCCACCATCGCCAACCTGGGCACCACCTCGGAAAACCTGTCGGCCTCGCGCAGCCGCATCCGCGACACCGACTACGCCAAGGAAACCGCCGAGCTGACCCGCACGCAGATCCTGCAGCAGGCCGGCACCGCGATGCTCAGCCAGGCCAACGCCGCCCCGCAGAGCGTGATGAGCCTGCTGCAGGGCTGATCCAACGCGATACCTTGATGAGAAAGAACCCCGCTCCGGCGGGGTTTTTTTCGTGTCGCGTCCGCTCTACCTGGATGTTTTTCCACGTCAATCCGCTAAAGGTTCTTGACAACCTGTCGTTAATGATTTCAGCCACGGCAGATCGACATCGCTTGGCGCTCCCACCAGGGAGAAACCTATCGACAACCCGGCGACATCATCGCCACCAGGAGCAAGAAAATGGCACAAGTCATCAACACCAATGTGATGTCGCTCAACGCCCAGCGCAACCTGTCGACCAGCGGCTCCAGCCTGGCCACCACCATCCAGCGCCTGTCCTCGGGCCTGCGCATCAACAGCGCCAAGGACGACGCCGCCGGCCTGGCCATCTCCGAGCGCTTCAGCACCCAGATCCGCGGTCTGGACGTTGCCGTTCGCAACGCCAACGACGGCATCTCGCTGGCGCAGACCGCCGAAGGCGCGATGGTCGAAATCGGCAACAACCTGCAGCGCATCCGCGAACTGTCGGTGCAGTCGGCCAATGCCACCAACTCGGACAGCGACCGTGACGCGCTGAACGCCGAAGTCAAGCAGCTGACCTCGGAAATCGACCGTGTTTCGCGCCAGACCAACTTCAACGGCACCAAGCTGCTGGACGGTTCGTTCTCCGGCGCCCTGTTCCAGGTCGGTGCCGATTCGGGCCAGACCATCGGCATCAACAGCATCGTCAACGCCAGCGCCAATGCCCTGGGCGGCGCCAAGTTCGACAGCAACAGCATCACCATCGGCGCCGTGGCCGCCGCCGCCAATGCCGACGTCAAGATCACCGGCATGGCCATCACCGGTGCAGACGGCAAGTCCTACACCCTCGACGATATCGAAGTGAAGGCCGGCGTGGACGAGGTCGCCACCCAGAAGGCCACCGTCGCCGCCGTCACCGCCGCCATCAACTCCAAGATGGACCAGACCGGCGTGTACGCCTCGGTTGACGGCGCCGCCGGCAAGATCAACCTGACGTCCGTGCAGAACAGCGTTGGCTCCGACGGTACCTTCAACGCCATCGGCGTCACCGCCGGCACCTACACCGGCGGCGCCACTGCCCCGGCCGGCTACACGGCCACCACCGCCGCTGCCGGTGCCGCTCTGGCCAACAAGTTCGCCAGCGACCTGGACATCTCCTCGGTCGCCGGCGCACAGCAGGCCCTTTCCATCGTCGACAAGGCGCTGACCGCTGTGAACTCCTCGCGCGCCGACATGGGTGCGATCCAGAACCGCTTCACCTCCACCATCGCCAACCTGGGTACCACCTCGGAAAACCTGTCGGCCTCGCGCAGCCGTATCCGCGACACCGACTACGCCAAGGAAACCGCCGAACTGACCCGTACGCAGATCCTGCAGCAGGCCGGCACCGCGATGCTCAGCCAGGCCAACGCCGCCCCGCAGAGCGTGATGAGCCTGCTCCAGGGCTGATCCAAGGCTGTACTTCGAGGAATAGGAACCCCGCTCCGGCGGGGTTTTTTCGTTGGCACGCCACTTGCAGCTGCTCTCGCATCAGCGTGTCTGCGGTTTTCGTGGATTCCGCTCAAGCCTTCACGTTCCGGGCCGATACCACCTGCAGGAAGAGCAGGCGCATGCGTGCCCACCTTATTTCAAGACAGGACTGCAGACATGGCGATTGGCACGATTGGTTCCGGCCTCGATATTCCCACCCTGGTAGCCCAGCTGGTCGCCAAGGAGCGCGAACCCCAGGAAAACCAGATCAACAACGCCGGTACCGCCGCCAGTGCCAAATTGTCGGCGCTGGCAACCCTGACCAGCGGCATGACCAACCTGCAGACCACCCTGGCCGGCCTGATCAAGAGTGCCGACAAGCCTGCCTTCAAGACCAGCACGATCACCGACTCGAACTTCACCGCCAGCATCGATACCAGTGAAGGCGCCGCCTCGGCCAGTGCCGGCACCCACCAGGTGGAAGTGAAATCGCTGGCACAAGGCCAGAAGCTCAGCTCCAGCGCATTCGCCAAAGATGCGGTCGTCGGCGACGGCAAGCTGACCATTGCCTACGGCGACAAAACCCTGGACGTCACCATCAACGCCGACAGCAAGCTGAGCGACATCGCCGCTGCCATCAACAAGGCCGCCGGCGGCAAAGTCGTCAGTGCCAGTGTCATCACCGCCGACGATGGCCAGCATCTCATGCTGAGCGCCGTCGACACCGGCCTGGCGGGCGCCGTCAAGATCACCGCCAGCGGCGGGAACGGTGGCCTGGATGCCCTGACCTACGACGGCACCGCCGGATCGGCCATGACCCAGACCGTCGAACCCAAGGACGCCGTGGTCATCGTCGACGGCTTCACCCGCACCTCCAGCTCCAACACCATCAGCGACATCGTGCCCGGGGTGAACCTGACCCTGACCAAGGCAGGCACCGAGGCCGGCAAGACCCAGGCGCTGACCATTACCCGCGACAACACCACGGTCAAGACCGACATGGCGGCCTTCGTCGCCGCCTACAACGCCATGAACGGCGCACTGAAGTCCACCAGTGCCTACAACGCTACCAGCAAGTCCGCGGCCGCCCTGACCGGCGATGCCATGGTGCGCGGCCTGCAGCAGCAGCTACGCAGCCAGTTCAGCAGCAACATCAACGGCCTCAAGGAAATGGGCATCACCCTCGGCGCCGACGGCAACCTGACCTTGGACAGCGGGAAGATGGAAACCGCCATCGGCAAGGATCCTGATGCCGTCGCCCGCCTGTTCGGCAAGGAAGGCGCCATCGGCAAGCCGATGGATACCCTGATCAAGAGCAACCTGGACAAGGAAACCGGCACCCTTACCCAGCGCACCAACTCGCTGAACAAACAGATCAAGGATCTGGAGAGCCGCCTGGACGCCCTCGACGCGCGCATGGAAAAAGTGTCCGACCGCTACACCAAGCAGTTCACCGCCATGGAAACCATGATCACCCAGATGCAGAGCACCAGCGACAGCCTGACCCAGTCGCTGGCCAAGAAGTCCAGCAGCTGATCCGCCCCGCCACAGCGCTCAAGTTTCCGCACGGCAACGCCGATATTCATGGCAGCACCCACCACCTGCTGTTGGCGTGGGGCGGCCCCGAGGAGAATGACCCCATGTACGGTTCCAGCCGTCAGTACGCAGAGCAGTACCGCAAGATTGGCGTATCCAGCGCCGTCAATGATGCCGACCCGCATAAACTGGTCGCGATGCTGCTGTCCGGCGCGTGCGAGCGCATCCGCCTCGCCGAGGCCTGCCTGGAGCGCAATGACCAGGCCCGCAAGGGCAAGGCGATCGGCGAAGCCTGCGCCATCGTGGGTCACCTCAACGGCTCGCTCGACCACGAAGCCGGCGGCGAGATTGCCAACAACCTTTCAGCCCTGTACGACTACGTCGTGCAGCGCCTCACCGAGGCCAACCTGCACAACGACCGCGCCGCCCTGCAGGAATCGCTGCAGCTGCTTGGCGAGATCGACGCGGCCTGGAACGCCATTCCGCTGGACCAGCGCCACCGTACCCCGGCAGGCGCCTGATGCACGCCGCGCCCGCCACCGACGTACTGCAGCCCCTGCACGACGCGCTGGACGCGTTGTCGCGCGCCGTCGAAGGCGAGGACCACGACCTTACCCAGCGGTTGATGGATGCCTACGACCAGCAGGTCCGGGCGTACCTGGATGAACATGATGCGCGCATCGACGCCGGCTCCCTGCGCGGGCTGATCGCCCGCCAGCAGCAGGTCAGCATCCGCATGGCCGCCCGTCGCGACGAAGCGGGCACCCACATCACCGCCGACCGACGCGCCGTTCGCGCGTCCCTCGCCTACCTCCGGGCAGAATCCCTGACATGAGCGACCTCCGCCCCAGCGACATCCATCATCCGGCCGAAAGCGAGCTGTTCGATGAAACGCTGAGCTGCGACGTCGCCCTGCCCGCCGAATTCCGCCTGGGCAGTGCCGTCATCCGTCCGGGCAGCGCCGAAACCCTGCTGCGCAGCGTCGCCCTGGTCGAGGACGCCCGCGGCGACGACGGCCATGATGACCGGGGCGAGACCAGCACCCAGCTGCAGCGCCTGGAAGCCAAACTGGACCTGACCATGGTCCTGCTGGGCCGTCTGGTCCGGCAGGGTGCCGAGGACCTCGACCTGCGCCCCTTGCGCTGGTCGCGCCGGGGCATCCGGCTTGAACTCGGCGCGCGCACCGGCGCCCCGGCCGGCAGCCTGGGAACCATCCGCCTGCAGCCCTCCGACTGGCTGCCCGATCACATCGACCTGCCGGTGTCCGTTGCGGCCGAAGCCGCCAGCGGCAGTGGTTCGTACTTCCTGTGGTTGCGCTTCGAACCCATGAGCGATGGGCTGGAAATGGCCCTGGAGCGCCATCTGTTCAGGCTGCATCGCCGACAGGTAGCGGACGCGCGCCGGGCCCGGTAGCGCCGGCCGTTGGCCGGCCTTGGCGATCCGCGAAACGCCAGGTCCCGGTAGCGCCGGCCGTTGGCCGGCCCAGGCGATCCGCGAAACGCCAGGTCCCGGTAGCGCCGGCCGTTGGCCGGCCCAGGCGATCCGCGAAACGCCAGGTCCCGGTAGCGCCGGCCGTTGGCCGGCCCAGGCAATCCGCGAAACGCGAGGTCCCGCTAGCGCCGGCCGTTGGCCGGCCCAGGCAATCCGCGAAACGCCGAATCCGACTAACAGTCGGATCTACCGCGCTTGGCGTTGCCTCGCGCTTGGCTCCCGGCGCCAGGTCCGGTAATGTGAAGAACTTCTTGACCTTCGCAACCCTCCTGCCCGTGCGCGTTCTCATCGTCGACGATCACACCCTGGTCCGCGCCGGCCTCAGTCGCCTGCTCCAGGGCTTTGCCGACGTGGAGGTGGCGGCCGAGGCCAGCAATGCCGAACAGGCCCTGCAGATGGCCCTGCTGCATTCGCCCGACGTGATCCTGATGGACCTGTCCCTGCCCGGCCGCACCGGGCTGGAGGCGCTCAGTGACATCCTGGTGCGTGCGCCCGGGACCCGCGTGGTGATGATGACCATGCACGACGATGCCGTGCACGTGCGCGACGCGCTGGACCGCGGCGCCGTCGGCTTCGTGGTCAAGGACGCTGCCCCGCAGGAACTGGAGCTGGCCCTGCGCGCCGCACATGCCGGGCAGGTGTTCCTGAGCCCCCAGATCTCGGCCAAGATGCTGGCCCCGATGCTGGGCCGCGAAAAGCCGGTGGGCGTGGCCGCCCTGTCGCCGCGCCAGCGCGAGATCCTGCGCCAGATCGGCAAGGGCGAAAGCAACAAGGAAATCGCCGCCGACCTCGGCATCAGCGTCAAGACCGTGGAGACGCACCGCGCCCGCATGATGGAGTCGCTCGGCTGCCGCCGCGCCAACGATCTGCTGCTGCTGGCCGCCCGGCACCAGCACGAACTGGAGTGATCGGCGTCGGTTCCCCGACACCATAAGGCCATCAGCGCGGCCGCCGTCGGAATTCCGATCCAGCCACGCCGCCCCCGGTCCACGCAAAGACAGGGGTTTCGCCCGAAAACGGCGTCAAAAAACCGAAATACGGTAGGGAATTTCCCTACACCCTGTCAGGAACCTGACGACCCCACTCAGGAACCCCCTGATTTCCCCCACAGGGGATCACAAGCAAGATGTGTTCCATAACGCACCGGGGAGTCGGTGCGACGGGGATACACACATGAAGCCGACCATGTCGACCCAGCTGGGTCAGCAGCTCCACCTCACGCCGCAGCTCCTGCAGTCGATCCGCCTGCTGCAGCTGGACGGCATGCAGCTGGAGCTGGAGATCACCCGTGCGCTGGAGGCCAACCCGCTGCTGGAGCTGGACGAAGCCCCGGCGCCGGAAGCGGCGCCCAGCACCGACGCCGGCACCACGGTGGAAGTGGCCGCGTTCGACGAACTGCCCGAGCCGGCGATGTGGGACGTGGCCGGCGCCAGCTGGCACGACGGCGACGACGACCGCCTGCAGCGCATCGCCGCCGACGAATCCAGCGACCCGCAGCTGCGCGCCCTGCAGCGCCTGTCGCTGGAGCTGGACGCACGCGGACTTGCCGTGGCCCGTTTCTGGCTGGAGCACTGCGACGATGCCGGTTACCTGGATGCGCCACTGGAGCAGCTGACCCTGCTGGCCAGCGCCCACTGCGACGTCGACGCGGCGGGCGTGGAAGCGGTGCGCCAGCAGATCCTGCACGGCGACCCGGCCGGCCTGGCCGCCCGCGACCTGTACGAATGCCTGTCGGTGCAGTTGCGTGCCCTGCACGGCCGCGTGCCGGCCCGGCCCCTGGCCCAGCGCGTACTCGACCACGGCCTGGCGCTGCTGGCCACGCATGACTACGCCGCCCTCGCCGCCCAGCTGGACGCCGAAGTGGCCGACATCCACGAAGCGGTGCGCCTGATCCTGTCGCTGCAGCCGCGCCCGGGCGAGAGCCTGTTGCCGGACACCGCCGGGGCGGTCATCCCGGACGTGGTGGCCTGGCATGCCGACGGTCAGTGGCGGGTCGCCCTCAACCCGGCCACCAGCCGCCGCCTCAGCATCAATGCCAGCTATGAAAGCGCCCTGGCCGACGCCGGCGACAGCGCCCAGCCGCTGCGCGACATGCTGCAGGAAGCCCGCTGGCTGACCCGCGGCCTGTCGATGCGCTATGACACCCTGCTGCGCACCACCCGGGTCATCATTGAACGCCAGGCCGGTTTCCTCAGCCGTGGCGAGGAAGCCATGGCGCCGCTGACCCTGAAGGAAGTGGCCGATGCGATCGGCATGCACGAGTCCACCGTTTCGCGCATCACCACCGGAAAGTACCTGCAGACCCCGCGCGGCACCCTCGAACTGAAGCACTTCTTCGCCGTGCGCCTGGAAGGCGCCAGCGTCTCCGGCCAGGCGGTGAAGGCCATGGTGCGGCGCCTGATCGACGCCGAACCGGCCGGCAAACCGCTGGCCGATGAAGCCATTGCGGGACTTCTGTCACGCCAGGGGGTGAATATTGCCCGCCGAACCGTTGCAAAATACCGCGAACAACTGGACATCGCGCCGGCCCGTGAACGCCGCCGGCACAGTGCCCGCACCCCGCTACTGGCCCGGGTGGGCTGAGGAAGTACACGACATGAACAAGCTCACCGTGCTGCTGGTGGACGACCACGAAGGCTTCATCAACGCGGCCATGCGCCACTTCCGCAAGGTCGACTGGCTGGACGTGGTCGGCAGTGCCGGCAATGGCCTGGAAGCCATCGAGCGCTCCGAGGCGCTGCGCCCGCAGGTGGTGCTGATGGACCTGGCCATGCCGGAAATGGGCGGGCTGCAGGCCACGCGCCTGATCAAGAGCCAGGACGACGCGCCGTACATCGTCATCGCCAGCCATTTCGACGACGTCGAGCACCGCGAGCACTCGCTGCGCGCCGGCGCCGACAACTTCGTCAGCAAACTGTCCTACATCCAGGAGGTCATGCCGATTCTGGAAGGCTTGAAGGAGGCCACGCCATGAGCGAGTCGCGCATCCTGGTGCTGGACAACGACGCCGTGCGCGCCGAACGCACCGTCAGCCTGCTGGAATTCATGGACTTCAACCCACGCTGGGTCGCCGACGCCGCCGACTTCGATACCACCCGCCACCGCGCCACCGATTGGATGGCGGTGATCATCGGCGGGCTGGAACCCGGCCAGCGCAGCGAGGCCCTCTTCGCCTGGGCCGGCCAGGGCGCACTGCCGCCGCCGGTCATGCTGATCGACGGCGACGCCAGCGCCTTCGCGCAACGCCACGGCCTGCATGAAGCCAACGTGTGGCCGCTGGAAGCACCGCTGCGCCACGCACAGATGGAAGCGCTGCTGCGCCGTGCCAGCCTCAAGCGGCTGGATGCCGAACACCAGGCCGGCGCCGTGCAGGACCAGGGTCCGACCGGCGACGGTGCGGCGGTGAGCGCGCTGCGCCAGATGATCGAACAGGTCGCCGCGTTCGACACCACCGTGCTGGTGCTGGGCGAGTCGGGCACCGGCAAGGAAGTGGTGTCGCGTTCCATCCACCAGCGCTCGCCGCGCCGCGACGGTCCGTTCGTGGCGATCAACTGCGGTGCGATTCCGGCGGAGCTGCTGGAAAGCGAACTGTTCGGTCACGAAAAAGGCGCGTTCACCGGCGCACTCAGCGCGCGCAAGGGCCGTTTCGAAATGGCCGAGGGCGGCACCCTGCTGCTGGACGAAATCGGCGACATGAGCCTGCCGATGCAGGTCAAGCTGCTGCGCGTGCTGCAGGAGCGCAGTTTCGAGCGTGTCGGCGGCAACCAGACCATCCGCTGCAACGTGCGGGTGATCGCCGCGACCCACCGCGACCTGGAATCGCGTATTGCCGAGGGCAAGTTCCGCGAGGACCTGTTCTACCGCCTCAACGTGTTCCCGATCGAGGTGCCGGCACTGCGCGAGCGCAGCGAGGACCTGCCGGCGCTGGTCACCACCATCGCCGGACAGCTGGCCCGCACCGGCCGTGGCGAAGTGCGCTTCAGCCCTGAAGCACTGCAGGCCCTGGCCGCCTACGAATGGCCGGGCAACGTGCGCGAGTTAACCAACCTGGTGGAGCGCCTGGCGGTGCTGCATCCCGGCGCCAGCGTGCGCGTGCAGGACCTGCCGGCCCGTTACCGCGGCGACTTCGCCGTGGCTGCACCGGCCGCCGCGCCTGCCGCGGCAGCGCCCAGCGATGAGCGGCTCGACCTGCGCAGTTTCTCGTTCCATGCCCCGGCCGCCGATGCGGCCACCGCGGCCAATGGCGGCGCAGCGGATGGCAAGGCCCCGGCCCTGCCCGACGCCGGCCTGGATCTGCGCAACCACATGGCCAACATCGAGCTGACCCTGATCAACGAGGCGCTCGAGCGGACCCAGGGCGTGGTCGCCCACGCCGCCCAGCTGCTCGGCCTGCGCCGCACCACCCTGGTGGAGAAGCTGCGCAAGTACGGCATCGAACGCGACCAGGCAGAACTGGCCGGCTGATCGCCCCAGGCTGGAATACAGCGCAAGGCCCGGGCTCGTCCCGGGCCTTGTCCGTTTCGGCCGATGGATTTCGTTCCCGTCTCTTTCACCCACGCCGAACGGATGACCTGAAACAGTCGCCGCACCCGCCTTGCGCGGGGAACCGGGGGTGGTTGCAGCGGCGTCGCCATCGGCAGCGGTGGTCGACGCTCGCTCGTTCGAGGGTAATGACCATGGCTACCGACAACAAACCGCCGACCTACGATGGGACGACGTCATCCAGTGCCACACAGAGCTTCGAAACGCTGACCAAGGGAGGTCTGCAACAGCTTACTGCCGAGCAGTTGGCGACGTTGAAAATGCTCGTGAACCAGCAGGTATCGGCTTCGCGTGGCGCAGAGACCTGAGGCGGACACCAGGCACAGGAGGCCCGGGATATTCCCGGGCCTTCGGTCACGCTGCACGCCGTGCGTGTTTCCAGCGGGTGTCCGGCAGGTTGCCTCCTTCACCTGTTCGTGACGGCACCGGGCATAGCGTCGCCAGCAGCCGTATGCGGGGGAGACGCGTACGGGGAATCGGGGGATTCATGCAGATCGTCTGACCGGCCTTGCCCCGGCGGGCGCGCTGCCACCCGAGGATCTCCGCCATGGATCGTTCCTGGTATCGCATTGCACTGCGTGGTGTTTCGCGCGTCGCCCTCGCCCGTTCCATCCTCATCACCGGCGCGGCGCTTGGCGTATTCCTGTCAGCAGCGTCTCCCGTACTGGCCCAGTCGGTCTGCAACCAGACCGGCGGCACCGCGCCGACCGCGACCGGCGGCAGCGCCTTCGCCTGCGGTGACGGCGCGACAGCGGGCGGAGGGCTTGGCACAGCCTTCGGTACCGACAGCAGTGCCGCCGGCGGCAACGCGGTCGCTGTCGGCGGTCTGGCCAACGCCTCCGGTGAGTTCACTACTGCCCTGGGCCGCAGTGCCACCAGCAGTGGAGACGCCACCACCGCGGTCGGGTTCAACAGTGCCGCTACGGGAAGCAATTCCATCGCCATTGGCGCCAACTCGGTCGCTGACCAGGCAGACACCGTATCGGTCGGCGCAGCGGGCGCCGAGCGTCGCATCACCAACGTCGGCGCGGGCACTGCGGGCACCGACGGCGTCAATGTCAGCCAACTCAACGACACGGCAGCCACGACGCTCAACTCGGCCAACGCCTACACCGATGCCCAGGCCGACGCCACGCTGACCGAAGCGAACACCTACGCCGACCAGGTCGCCGGCGACACCCTGGTGGCCGCCAACCAGTACACCGACCAGCAGATCAACCAGATCGGCGGAATGGCGAGCGGCGCAGCAGCCGCACTGGAACAATTCAGGGCAGAGGCCAACGACCGCTTCGCGGGCATCGATTCCCGATTGAACGCCATGGATGACAGCCTGCGCACGATGGACAAGCGCATCAGTCGCCAGGCGGCCATGACCGCCGCATTCGTACAGAGCTCCGGCATGCCCGATGTCGGCCGCAACTACCTGGGTGCCGGAGTGGGCTGGTCGGAGGGCGAAAACGCCTTTGCCGCCACGTTCCGCCGCCGGTTCACCGAGCATTTCACGGCGTCCGTCGGTGGCGCCAGGAGCGGCGATGAAAGCTCAGTAGGCGTGGGCGCCGGTTTCACCTGGTAACCGGTCCCCGCAACGGGTCCAGACGCCCGGCCAGCCCGGGCGTCGTTGTCTCCGGTAGCGCCGGCCGTTGGCCGGCCCCCGCCATGCCAGCCAAGATGCACCGCAACGGCGCGCGACCCGCGCCACCGGCCCGGCGTCGGTTTCCCGACGCCGGGGCGCCGGCGGCAGCCCGGCGGCGTACCGACACATCGGCTTTCCGTCGCGCCCGCCAGGTGACCGGTTGCGCATCGGGTCCCTGCAGCCCGCTATCACCACATCGCTGAACCACTCAGCCGTTTCGGCACGGGGCTTGCAACGTCATCACTCGAGATCCCCCCAATCAGCCGGAACGTTCCAGATGTCACACTCCGTCACCTCGATCCTTTCCCAGATCCGCAGCTACCAGACCCAGGTCGGGCAGCCGGTCAGCCCGCTCGCCGAGAGCCCGCAGACCAATGCGCTGAAGGGCCTGGTCGCCCCGCAGGACGTGCAGGGCCCCAGCTTCACCGACACCCTGCGCGGCGCCATTGCCGGGGTCAACGAAGCGCAGCAGAAATCCGGCGCCCTCGCCCGCGCGTTCGAACTGGGCGAGCCCGGCGCCGACCTGGCCAAGGTCATGGTCGCCTCCCAGCAGTCCCAGATCGCCTTCCGCGCCACCGTGGAAGTCCGCAACCGTCTCGTCCAGGCTTACCAGGACGTGATGAACATGCCGCTGTAAGGATAGAACCGCATGGCCCTGTCGCTCACCAAGGAATCCCTGAACGCCGAAAAGGCGGGCCAGTGGTTCGACCGGCTGCAAAGCCTGCAGATCACCCGTCGGCTTGGCCTGATGGCGATGATCGCCGTGGCCGTCGCGGCAGGCCTGTTCGTGTTCTTCTGGTCGCAGAAGCCGGGCATGGTGCCGCTGTACACCGGCCTGGACCAGAAGGCCACCGCCGAGGCCACCGACCTGCTGCGCGCCGCGCAGATTCCGTTCGAACTGGACCCGGCCACCGGCGGCATCACCGTGCCGGAAAAGAACCTGCACGACGCCCGCCTGAAGCTGGCCGGTTCCGGCCTGACCGACAGCGGCCGGCTGGGCTTCGAACTGATGGAGCGCGACCCGGGCTTCGGCGTCAGCCAGTTCATGGAAAACGCGCGGTACCAGCATTCGCTGGAAACCGAGCTGTCGCGCACCATCAACACCCTGCGCCCGGTGCGCGATTCGCGCGTGCACCTGGCCATTCCCAAGCCCAGCGCCTTCACCCGGCAGCGCGACGTGGCCAGCGCCTCGGTGGTGCTGGAACTGCGCGGCGGCCAGCAGCTGGAGCGTGGCCAGATCGACGCCATCGTGCACATGGTCGCGGCCAGCATTCCCGACCTGGCCCCGGAACGGGTCACCGTGGTCGACCAGAGCGGGCGCATGCTCAGCGTGTCCGACCCGAACAGCGACGCGGCCATGAATGCCGCCCAGTTCGAACAGGTGCGCCGCCAGGAAACCTCGTTCAACCAGCGCATCCGCGAACTGCTGGAACCGATGACCGGGCCCGGCCGGGTCAACCCGGAAGTCAGCGTGGACATGGACTTCTCGGTGATCGAAGAGGCCCGCGAGCTGTACAACGGCGAGCCGCAGAAGATCCGCAGCGAGCAGACCAGCGAAAACAGCACCAGCACCCAGGGCCCGCAGGGCGTGCCGGGCGCGGCCAGCAACACCCCGCCGGGCGCGGCCGCAGCCGCCCCGGCGCCCGCCGCCGCGCCGACCGAAACCTCGCGCAACGCCACCCGCAACTACGAACTGGACCGCACCCTGCAGCACACCCGCCAGCCGGCCGGGCGCATCAAGCGCGTCTCGGTGGCGGTGTTGCTGGACAACGTGCCGCGCCCCGGCGCCAACGGCAAGACCACCGAGCAGCCGCTGTCGGCCGCCGAACTGACCCGTGTCGAAGCGCTGGTCAAGCAGGCGGTGGGCTTCGATGCCGAACGTGGCGACACCGTGTCGGTGATGAATGCCCCGTTCGTGCGTGAAGTGACCCCGGTGGAAGGCCCGAAGTGGTGGGAACTGCCGCAGGTCCAGGACGGGCTGCGGCTGCTGCTCGGTGCCATCGTGGTGCTGGCGCTGGTGTTCGGCGTGCTGCGCCCGGCGCTGCGCTCGATCACCGGCACCCCGAAGAAGGCGCTGGGCAACGAGAGCCTGGAACCGCACAGCGCCGACGTGCAGCTGGTCGACGACGGCGAAGGCCTGCCCGCACTGGGCAGTGACCGCGTACATCTCTCAGGGCAGGAGCCGCTGGCCCTGCCGGTGGACTCCTATGAGGAACGACTGCGCATGGCGCGTGAAGCCGTAAAGACCGACTCCAAGCGCGTGGCCCAGGTGGTCAAGGGCTGGGTGGCCAATGATTGACGCCGCCGCCCCCGCTCCGCTCAGCGGCGTTCAGCGCGCCGCCGTCCTGCTGCTCTCGCTCGGCGAAGTGGAAGCCGCCGATGTGCTCCGCCACATGGAGCCCAAGGAAGTACAGAAGATCGGTATCGCCATGGCCACCATGAGCGACATCACCCGCGAGCAGGTCGAGCGGGTGATGGACCAGTTCAACACCGAGCTGGGCTCCAAGACCTCGCTGGGCGTGGGCTCGGACGACTACATCCGCAACATGCTGGTGCAGGCGCTGGGCAGCGAGAAGGCCGGCAACCTCATCGACCGCATCCTGCTCGGCCGCAACACCACCGGCCTGGACGCGCTGAAATGGATGGACCCGCGTGCGGTGGCCGACCTGGTCCGCAACGAACACCCGCAGATCATCGCCATCGTGATGGCCCACCTGGAAACCGACCAGGCCGCCGAAGCGCTCAAGCTGCTGCCCGAACGCACCCGCGTGGACGTGCTGCTGCGCATCGCCACCCTGGACGGCATTCCGCCGAATGCCCTGAATGAATTGAACGAAATCATGGAGCGCCAGTTCGCCGGCAACCAGAACCTGAAGTCGTCCAACATCGGCGGCGTGCAGTGCGCGGCCAACATCCTGAACTTCATGGACAGCGGCCAGGACCAGGCCATCCTGGGCGAAATCTCGCGCATCGATGCCCCGCTCAGCGCGCGCATCCAGGAAAAGATGTTCGTGTTCGACGACCTGATCGACCTGGAAGACCGCGAACTGCAGCTGGTGCTGCGCGAAGTCAGCGGCGAACGCCTGGGTCTGGCCCTGCGCGGCGCCGACATCAAGGTGCGCGACAAGATCACCCGCAACATGTCCCAGCGTGCCGCCGAGATCCTGCTCGAAGACATGGAGGCACGCGGTCCGGTGCGCCTGTCCGACGTGGAAGCGGCGCAGCGCGAGATCCTGGCCATCGTCAAGCGCATGGCCGATGAAGGCACCGTCACCCTGGGCGGCAACGCGGAGGCCATGCTGTGAATACTGCCGTGCGCTGGCTTGCCCCCGACCTGCTGGCCGACCCGGCCGCCGTGCAGGATGACCCCTTCGACACGTTCGAGGAGGTGCCCGAGCACGATCCCGAACCGCTGCTGCAGCTGCCCACCCTGGAGGAGATCCAGGCGATCCAGGACGCCGCACAGAAGGACGGCTTCGAACAGGGCCATGCCGACGGCCACGCCCAGGGCCAGGCCGAAGTGCGCCGCCTGGTCGCCCAGATCGAAGGCATCCTGGACAACTTCAGCCGGCCGCTGGTCCGCCTGGAAAACGAAGTCGTGGCCGCGCTGGGCGAACTGGCGGTACGCATTGCCGGCACCCTGGTCGGCCGTGCCTACGAGGCCGACCCGGCCCTGCTGGCCCAGCTGGTCGGCGAAGCCGTCGATGCGGTCGGCGGTGCCAACCGCGAGGTGGAAGTGCGCCTGCACCCGGACGACATCGCCGCGCTGGCGCCGCTGCTGCAGCTCTCGCCCAACCAGCGCCTTACCCCCGACCTCACCCTGAGCCGTGGCGACCTGCGCGTGCATGCGGAAGCCGTGCGCATCGACGGCACCCTGGAGGCGCGCCTGCGCGGCGCGCTGGACGCGGTGCTGCGCAAATCCGGAGCCGCCGCATGAACACCGAGCCCCTGCCCCCGCCCGCCGCCGACTGGTCGGCGGCACGCAACCTGCGCCTGGCCGCGCGCCTGGACGGCATCAAACCCGACGGCGCGCATGGTCGCGGCCTGATCCGCGAAGGCGTGCTGCGCCGCGCGGTCGGCCTGACCCTGGAAGCGGTCGGCTGCGAATCGCCGATGGGCGCCAGTTGCAAGGTCGAAGTGGCCGATGGCGGCTGGGTCGACGCGGAAGTGGTCGGCTTCGCCGGCGAACGCACCTACCTGATGCCCAGCGCCGAACTGCACGGCCTGCTGCCCAATGCCCGCGTGGTGCCCTCGCTGGGCCGTGGCGGCGTCGAAGTCGGCGAAGGCCTGCTCGGCCGCGTCATCGACAGTGACGGCGTGCCGCTGGACGGCAAGGGGCCGATCCGCGCAGAAGGCACCGTCGGTATGGCCGGCGTGTCCATCAACCCGCTGGCGCGCGAACCGATCACCCAGCCCCTGGACGTGGGCGTGCGCGCCATCAACGCCCTGCTGCCGATCGGGCGCGGCCAGCGCGTGGGCCTGTTCGCCGGCTCAGGCGTCGGCAAGTCCACCCTGCTCGGCATGATGACCCGCTACACCGCCGCCGACGTGATCGTGGTCGGCCTGATCGGCGAACGTGGCCGCGAAGTGCGCGACTTCGTCGAAAGCACCCTGGGCGAGGAAGGCCTGCGCCGCGCCGTGGTCGTGGCCAGCCCGGCCGACCGCCCGCCGCTGGCCCGCCTGCACGGCGCCTACCGCGCCACCGCGATTGCCGAATGGTTCCGCGACCAGGGCCTGAATGTACTGCTGCTGATGGACTCCTTGACCCGCTTTGCCCAGGCCCAACGCGAAATCGGCCTGTCGGTGGGCGAACCGCCCACCACCCGCGGCTACCCGCCGTCGGTGTTCGCCAAACTGCCGGCGCTGGTGGAACGCGCCGGCAACGGCGCCAAGGGACGCGGGTCGATCACCGCCTTCTACACCGTGCTGACCGAAGGCGACGACCCGCAGGACCCTATCGCCGACGCCGCCCGCGCCATCCTCGACGGCCATATCCTGCTTTCGCGCCGGGTTGCCGACAGCGGCCTGTACCCGGCCATCGACGTGGAATCCTCGGTCAGCCGCGTGGTCACCGACATCGCCGACGAACCCTGGCGCCTGCGCATCCGCAAGCTCAAGCGCCTGGTTTCGGCGTACTCCAGCAACCGCGACCTGATCGCCATCGGCGCCTACCAGCGCGGCAACGATCCGGCCACCGACGAAGCACTGGAACGCTGGTCGGACATCGTTGAATTCCTTGGTCAGGACGTCGGCAAGGCCGCCGACCTGCCGCACAGCCAGGCCGCGCTCAAGCGCCTGGTGGAACCTGAGGGCTAAGCCATGCAATCCAAGCGCATCGACCCCCTGCTCAAGCGGGCCCAGGACCATGAAGACGAAGTCGCCCGCGACCTCGCCGAACGCCAGCGCGCGCTCGACACCCACCTGTCGCGCCTGGACGAACTGCGCCGCTATGCCGAGGAATACGCCAGCGCGCAGATGGCCGCCACCAGCCCGGCCCAGCTGCTCAACCGCCGCGCCTTCCTCGACCGCCTCGACAGTGCCGTCGCCCAGCAGCGCCAGACCGTGGACAGCAACCGCGAAAAGGTCGAAGCCGAACGCGCCCGCCTGATCCTGGCCAGCCGGGACAAAGCCGTCCTCGAACAGCTCGCCGCCAGTTATCGCGCCCAGGAAAAGGTCCTGGTCGATCGCCGTGACCAGCGCGACATGGACGACATCGGCGCCCGCCGCAGCCGCCTGGCGCGCGCCGCAGACACCGACACCGGAGATGCCCCGTGATGCCCCCCAGCCTGCCCGGCAGCAGCCTTGGCACCGCTGCAAGCAGCAGCCCCAGCCCCGCCACCCAGGGCACCCGCAGCAACGCCAGCGGCGCCCGCAGCGACCGTCGGGACTTTGACGCCCTGCTCAAGGCCGACGCTGGCAGCAAGGAGGCGCCCGCCAAAGCCGCCGCCGACAAGCCTACCCCCGACAACGCCAGCAGCACTCCCGGCGACGCCCCTCGCCGCCCCGCCGCCGACGCCACCAGCGACACCAGCGACGCCGCCGCCACACCGGCCGCGGCCGCCACCGACACGCCGGCCGGCAGCGAGCCCAGCGACGACACCGACACCGCCCCGTGGCCGCCGCTCGGCCTGGCCGGCCTGGCCCTGGCGGGCGTCGAAGCCGTTACCGTCATGGCCGCGCCCGCCGCCAACGCCGACACCGCACTGGCCAACACCGCCGCGGCCCTGCCCGTCGCGCAGACCGCCCCCACCAGTGCAGTGACCGCATCCGCATTGCCCGGCGTCGACGCCAACAGCGCCGCCGGCACCCCCGCGCCCCTTGCCCTGCCAGCCGACGCCCTGGTCAGCGAAGACACCGCCGTGCCGGACGCCCTGGCCGACGCCATCGCCCACGCGGCCGGCGACGCCGACGCCCCCGCCCCCCAGCTCCTGCACGCCCTGCACGCCGCCGCCGAACTCAAGGCCGCCGCCACCGCCAGTACGTTCCAGGGCGAGCCGACCGCCACTCCTCACATCGGCGGCGACGACTTCGACGACGCCATGAGCGCCCGCATCGGCTGGCTGGCCGACCAGAAGATCGGCCACGCCACCATCAAGGTCACCCCGCACGACCTCGGCCTGATCGAAGTGCGCCTGCAGATGGACGGCGACAAGGTCCACGCCACCTTCAGCAGCGCCCACGCCGACGTCCGCCACGCCCTCGAATCCAGCATTCCGCGCCTGCGCGAGATGCTGAACGACCAGGGCTTCCAGTTGGGAAATGCCGACGTGGGGCAACAGCAGACCGCGCAGGATGGGAAGGCAAACGGCGGGCAGGCAGGTCACGGAAACGCCGACGGAGACACGGCATTGGTCGAAACCACCGTGTCGCCATCCCAGTTGATGCGACAGCGCGGATTGGTTGACGCATACGCGTAAAGCCGGCCCGACCAACGGTCGGGCCCTACCGCTCTTACTTGCCATGGCGCCTTCGAAGGCCGTCAAATTCCCGGCAACGAAAAACCGTCGGGGTTCGGCACAGCGTTTGCATGTAGCCAGGAAGCAATCCTATGGAGCTTCCCCTCGTGGCCGCAGCCGCTGACAAAACCAAGAAATCCACCGACAAGGACAAGGCCGCCAAGCCGCGCAGCCCCCTCCTGGTCACCGCCCTGATCGCCGTCGTCGCCGCTGGCGCCGCCGGTGGCGGCGTGTGGTACTTCACCCAGTCCCACGACGAGAAGACCCCCGCCAAAGCCGCCACCGCCAAGTCGGCCGTGCCCGCCCCCGCCCAGTACTTCGGCCTCGAACCGCCCTTCGTGGTCAACCTCAGCAGCAGCTTCGACGGTCCCCGCTACCTGCAGGTCGAGGTCCAGCTGATGACCCGCGACCCCGCCGCCCTCGAAGCCATCAAGCTGCACGCCCCGGCCATCCGCGCCAAGCTGCTCATGCTCTTCTCCCAGGTCGAACCGGCCCAGATCGCCGACCGTGCCGGCAAGGAAAAGCTCCAGGCCGACTCCCTCGCCGAAGTACAGAAACTGCTCAAGGCCGAAACCGGCAGCAAGGGCGTCGACGAACTGCTGTTCACCAGCTTCGTCACCCAGTAAGGGCCTCCCATGAACGACCTGCTCTCCCAGGACGAAATCGATGCCCTGCTGCACGGCGTCGACTCCGGCGCCGTCGAAACCGAAGTCGATACCCTCGCCCCCGGCGAAGCCCGCAACTACGACTTCGCCAGCCAGGACCGCATCATCCGTGGCCGCATGCCGACCCTGGAGATGGTCAACGAACGCTTCGCCCGCCTCTGGCGCATCGGCCTGTTCAACCTCATCCGCCGTTCCGCCGAACTGTCCGTGCGTGGCATTGAACTGATCAAGTTCAACGACTACATGCACTCCCTGTACGTCCCCACCAACCTCAACCTGATCCGCTTCAAGCCCCTGCGCGGCACCGGCCTGATCGTCTTCGAACCCACCCTGGTGTTCGCCATCGTCGACAACTTCTTCGGCGGCGACGGACGCTACCCCACCCGCATCGAAGGCCGCGAATTCACCGCCACCGAAATGCGCGTCATCCACCTCCTGCTCAAGCAGACCTTCGCCGACCTGCGCGAAGCCTGGGCCCCGGTGATGGATGTCGAGTTCGAATACATCAACTCCGAGATCAACCCCCACTTCGCCAACATCGTCACCCCCCGCGAATACGTCGTGGTCTGCCGGCTGCACGTCGAACTCGACGGTGGCGGCGGGGACATCCACGTCACCCTGCCGTACTCCATGCTCGAACCGATCCGCGAGCTGCTCGATGCCGGCATCCAGAGCGACCGCAACGATCGCGACGAGAGCTGGGGCACCATGCTGCGCGAACAGCTCAACATCGCCGAAGTCACCCTGTCCAGCGTCCTGGCCACCAAGCGCATGAGCCTGCGCGACCTGACCACGCTGAAGATCGGCGACATCCTGCCCATCGACCTGCCCGCCCAGGTCCCGGTCTGCGTCGAGAACATCCCCGTCTTCACCGGCCAGTTCGGCGTCGCCAACGGCATGAACGCCGTAAAGATCACCGCTACCCACCCGCCGGGCACCCGCCCGCGTGTTCCCGTCATCCAGGAAGACCCGCAATGAACGACATCCTCGAGTCCAACGAACCGGCACCGGCGCAGTTCACCACCCTGCAGTCCGACGACACCCATGCCGGCTCCGACCTGAACCTTGACGTCATCCTCGACGTCCCGGTCACCCTGTCGCTCGAAGTCGGCCGCGCCCGCCTGCCGATCCGCAACCTGCTGCAGCTCAACCAGGGCTCGGTGGTCGAACTCGAACGCGGCGCCGGCGAATCGCTGGACGTGTTCGTCAACGGCACGCTCATCGCCCACGGCGAAGTGGTCGTCATCAACGACCGCTTCGGCGTGCGCCTCACCGACGTGGTCAGCCCCAGCGAACGGATCCGGAGACTGCGTTGATCGCCTCGGTCCTCCTCGCCGCCGCCGCCCCCGCAGGCAAGGTCGGCCAGCATGCCGCCGCCGCGCCGAGCATGTTCGGCGCCGTGCTGGCCCTGCTTGGCGTGCTGGCCCTGATCGTCGGCCTTGGCTGGCTGCTCAAGCGCATGCCCGGCAGCGGCTTCAAGCCCGCCGAAGGCCTGCGCATCGTCGCCAGCCTCAACGTCGGTGCCAAGGAACGCGTCGTCGTTGTCGACGTCAATGGCCAGCAGCTGCTGCTCGGCGTCACCGCCGGCGGCATCACCACGTTGCACCACCTGCCCGACCCCCTGCCCACCCCGGAACCGGCGCGCCTGCCGGATCTGAAGAACCTGCCGAATTTCGCCCAGCTGCTGCAACAGCGGCTGCGCAAGGAAAAATGATCATGCGTCGCCGCCGAGCATCCTGCCTTCGTTACCTGCCGCTGCTGTTCGCGCTGCTGCTGTGCGCCCTGCCCGCACTGACCTGGGCCGCGCCCGGGGCGCCCGCCGTGCCCAACCTGCCCGACGTGAACGTCGGCAAGATCGGCGGCGCGCCGGTCAGCCTGCCGCTGCAGACCCTGCTGCTGATGACCGCGATCACCCTGATCCCGTCCATGCTGCTGGTGCTCACCGCCTTCACCCGCATCATCATCGTGCTCGGCCTGCTGCGCCAGGCGCTGGGTACCGGCCAGACCCCCTCCAACCAGGTCCTGCTCGGCCTGGCCCTGTTCCTCACCGCCATGGTCATGCTGCCGGTCTGGCAGAAGGCCTGGGGCAGCGGCATGGCGCCCTACCTCAACGGCGAGATCGACTTCCAGACCGCCTGGACCCTCACCACCCAGCCCCTGCGCGCCTTCATGCTCGCCCAGATCCGCGAAACCGACCTGATGACCTTCGCCGGCATGGCCGGGCACGGCACCTACGCCAGCCCCGACGCCATTCCGTTCCCGGTGCTGGTCGCTTCGTTCGTCACCAGCGAACTGAAGACCGCGTTCGAAATCGGCTTCCTGATCTTCATCCCGTTCGTGATCATCGACCTGGTCGTGGCCAGCGTGCTGATGTCGATGGGCATGATGATGCTCTCGCCGATGCTGGTCTCGGCGCCCTTCAAGATCCTGCTGTTCGTGCTGGTCGACGGCTGGGTCCTGGTGGTCGGCACCCTGGCCGCCAGCTTCAACGCCGTCTGAGGTTGCCATGACCCCCGAACTTGCCCTGACCGAACTGCGCGGTGGCCTGATCACCGTGCTGTGGGTTGCCGGCCCGCTGCTGCTCACCGTGCTGATCGTCGGCGTGGTGGTTGGCGTGGTGCAGGCCGCCACCCAGCTCAACGAACCGACCATCGCCTTCGTCGCCAAGGCCGCCGCGCTCACCGCCGTGCTGTTCGCACTCGGCAGCCTGCTGATCGGCCACCTGGTCGAATACACCGTCCTGCTGTTCCAGCGCATCCCGCACCTGATCGGATAGCCGCGCGATGGATTCGGCAACCCAGATGGCCGCCGACGGGCTCAACGCCTTCGGCATGATCGGCACCGTGCTGTGGACCATGCTGCGTATCGGCGCGATGATCATGGCGATGCCGCTGGTCGGCAGCCGTGCCGTGCCCTCGCGGGTGAAGGTCATGCTGTCCGGTGCCCTGGCCATCGCCCTGTCGCCGATGCTGCCACCGGTACCGGCCTGGACCGGGTTCGACGCCGCCACCGTCCTCAGCATCGCCCGCGAACTGGCCATCGGCATCTCCATCGGCTTCCTGCTGCGGCTGGTGTTCGAAGCCGGTGCGATGGCCGGCGAACTGGTGTCGCAAGGCACCGGCCTGGCCTTCGCGCAGATGAGCGACCCGATGCGCGGCGGCACCTCCGGCGTGATCGGCCAATGGTTCTACCTGCTGTTCGGCCTGTTGTTCTTCACCGCCAACGGCCACCTCGCGCTGATTTCGCTGTTGATGGACAGCTACAAAGCCGTGCCGATCGGCAGCGCATTGCCCGATATCGACGCCTTCCTCAATGTCGCACCGATGTTCCTGCTGCAGGTCTTCCGCGGAGCGTTGACCCTGGCCCTGCCGCTCACCGTGGCGATGCTGGCGATCAACCTGGCCTTCGGCGTGCTTTCCAAGGCCGCGCCCGCGCTCAACCCGATCCAGCTCGGCCTGCCGGTCGCACTGTTGCTGGGCCTGTTCCTGCTCACCGTCCTGGCGGGCGAAATGGGACCGCCGGTACAGCGTCTGTTCGACGCCGCGTTCCAGGCCGCTGACAGCGTGACGCAGTAGCGCGACCCGCTCCCGACATACGTCAGCGTATGCCGACGATGTGAGGACGACGTGATCGCCAAATGAACTTTTTGGCAGATTTTGCGCTTGCCTTCGCCCACCCGCTGTCGTTTCATGCGCCTACGGCAGGGGGAAACGTGCCGGAGCAACCGGCGTCGACGCGCGCGCGTGCCGGTCGAGTTGTCTGCTGGGTACGCCAGGGAGAATCAGCATGCTGATCGGCAGTTACACCCCATGGTTGGTCGTGGTTTCACTGCTGGTCGCCATCCTCGCCTCGTTCACCGCGCTGGACATGGCCAACCGCGTCACCACCGCGCCCTCTCCACGCATCAGCGTGCTGTGGCTGCTCGGCGGCGGGTGCGCCATGGGCCTGGGCATCTGGTCCATGCACTTCATCGGCATGCTGGCATTCCGCCTGCCGATTCCACTGGGCTACGACCTGGCGCTGACTGCGGCATCGCTGCTGGTCGCCATGGCCTCGTCCATCTTCGCCTTGTGGCTGGTATCGCGTCCCACCCTGCCGCATTCGCGCCTGGCGCTGGGCGCGGTGCTGATGGGCTGCGGCATTGCCAGCATGCATTACATCGGCATGTCCGCGATGTTGATGCGGCCGGGCATCGAATACCACGCTGGCTGGTTCACGCTGTCGGTGCTGGTGGCCGTGGCGGCGTCGTGGGTCGCCTTGTTTGTCGCCTTCCGCCTGCGTCACAGCGATACCCGGCTGCACCACCGCATCGTGCCCGCGGTGCTGCTCGGCACGGCGATCGTCGGCATGCACTACACCGGCATGGCCGCCGCGCGGTTCCCAGCCAACAGCGTGTGCGGCGCCGCCGCCGGGGACGGCCTGCAGACCCAATGGCTGGGGGCCCTGGTGATGGTGCTGACCATCGGCATCCTCGCGGTGGTGCTGCTGGTGTCGTGGCTGGACCAGCGCCAGCAGGCGCAGTTGCTGCGGTTGCGCAACCAGCGCCTGCGCAGCTCGCTGGACGACGCCGAAGCCGAACTCAGCCAGGCCGCGCTGCACGACCCGCTGACCCACCTGCCCAACCGCCTGCTGCTGCAGCAGCGCATCGACCAGGCGCTGGTGGACGCCGAGCTGCGCGGCGGTCGCTTCGCGGTGATGTTCATGGACCTGGACGGGTTCAAGCAGGTCAACGATGCCTATGGCCACCAGACCGGCGACTCGCTGCTGGTGGCCGTGGCCGCGCGCACCCGCCAGCTGCTGCGCCCCGCCGACATCCTGGCGCGGCTGGGCGGCGACGAATTCGTGCTGGTGGTGGCCATCGAGAACGATGAAGACGTGGCCACCGTCGCCAGCCGCATCATCCAGGCCATCGGCAAGGGCAACCTGGTGCCCGGCCACGACCTGCAGATCACCGCCAGCATCGGCATTGCGATCTGCCCCGACCATGCCGCCACCGAGCGCCAGTTGATGGGATACGCCGATGCGGCGATGTACCAGGCCAAGGAGTCCGGTCGCAATGCCTACGTGGTGTTTTCCGAGTGGATGAGCGACAGCGCCGAGCAGCAGTTCCGCCTGCTGGCCGACCTGCGACGTGCCGTGGAACTCAAGCAGCTGTTCCTGCAGTACCAGCCCAAGGTGCGGGTCAGTACCCACCAGGTATGTGGCGCCGAAGCGCTGCTGCGCTGGCAGCACCCCGAGCAGGGCCTGATCCCGCCGGACCGGTTCATCCGCCTGGCCGAACGCAGCGGTGTGATCAACGAGCTGGGGCGCTGGGCGCTCAATGAAGCCTGCCGGCAACTGCGGCGCTGGCACGACGCCGGCCACGACAACTGGTCGATCTCGGTGAATCTTTCGCCGATCCAGTTCGGCTCGCCCTACCTGCTGCAGGAAGTCAGCGATGCGCTTGAGCGGCACCGGGTGGAACCACGCCGGCTGGTGCTGGAAATCACCGAAAGCGCGGTGATGCGCGATACCGAGACCAGCCTGCGCCTGCTGCAGTCGCTGGCGCGGCTGGGCGTGGGTATCTCCATCGACGATTTCGGCACCGGGTATTCCAGCCTGCTCTACCTGAAACGGCTGCCGGCCACCGAAATCAAGATCGACCACGCCTTCATCCGCGACCTGGAAAACAGCTCCGAAGACGTGGTGATCGTTTCGGCCATCGTGGCCCTGGGCCATGCCCTGGACATGGACATCGTCGCCGAAGGGGTGGAGACCGCCGGCCAGCGTGCCTACCTGGAGCGGCTCGGCTGCGACTTCCTGCAGGGCTACCTGCTCGGGCGCCCGGTCGACCCGGAGCGCTTCATGCAGCTGCACGACCTGCCCCGCCCGCGCATGAGCCTGGCCCCGGAACTGAACACCCTTGGCGGCGGGCATTTCCTGGAGTGAGGCGCCAGCCACGCAGGGCGTGGCTCTACTGCCAACATCGGCTGGTACGCCTTGAAGGTCAGGCGGCGCGCAGGATGGCGACCCCGGTGACGATCAGCCCGGCGGCCATCCAACGGCGCCTCGGCACGCGTTCGCGCAGCACCCAGGCGGAAATCATCATCGCGAACACGATGGAGGTTTCACGCAGTGCGGAGACCATCGCCACCGGCGCCTGGGTCATTGCCCACAGCGCCAGCCCGTAGGCGCTCAGGGTACCCATGCCGCCCACGAGACCGTACTGCCAGTTGGACCGGGCGTAGACCCGCAGTTGCGGCCCGCGTTTCCACAGGGCCCAGAGCGGAAGCGGCAGGCCCGAGAGCAGGAACAGCCACAGCGTATAGACGACCGGCGATCCCGACTGGCGTGCGCCCCAGGCGTCCACCAGCGTGTAGGTGGTCGCATTCCAATCGACCGCACGTACATCCCCCGCCTTCCGGAACGGTTCTTGCACCACCCCGGGTACCCCCCGTGGTGCCCTGCCCCGATGTCCGAAAACGAACAAGCCGGCGAAAAAACCGAACAACCTACCGAAAAACGCCTGCGCGATGCCCGTGAAGAGGGCAACATCCCGCGCTCGCGCGAGCTGGCGACCGCCGCCGTGTTCGGCGCCTCGGTGCTGGCGTTGATGGCGTTTTCCGGCGGCATGGCCAGCAGCGGCAAGGCCTGGATGAAATCCGCGCTCAGCCCCGAACCCGGACTGCGGTTCGAGCCGCAGGGGCTGTTCAGCCACTTCGGCCACCTGTTCCTGCAGCTGATGCTGGCCCTGTGGCCGCTGCTGCTGGTGTGCCTGCTGGCCAGTTTCCTGGCGCCGGTCGCGATGGGCGGGCTGCGCTGGTCGAACAAATCGCTGATGCCGCAGTTCAACCGGCTCAGCCCGATGGCCGGCATGAAGCGCCTGTACGGCGCCGAAGCCATCGCCGAGTTCATCAAATCGCTGCTGCGCATCCTGTTCGTCGGCGCCGCCGCCGGACTGGTGGTCTGGCACGGCATCCGTCCGCTGCGCGACCTGGTCCACCAGCCGCTGGAAGCGGCCATCGTCAACGGCCTGGGCTTCACCCTCAAGCTGATGCTGGCCACCGGCGGCGCGATGATGCTGCTGGCCGCCATCGACGCCCCCTACCAGCGCTGGAACTGGATGCGCAAGCTGAAGATGACCCGTGAAGAGCTGCGCCGGGAGATGAAGGAAAGCGAGGGCAGCCCCGAAATGAAGGGCCGCATCCGCCAGATGCAGCACCAGATGGCCAACCGCCAGATGATGGAAGCGGTGCCCACCGCCGACGTGGTGGTGGTCAACCCGACCCACTACGCGGTAGCCCTCAAGTACGACGGCGGAAAAATGGGCGCCCCCACCGTTGTTGCCCTGGGCGTGGACGAAACCGCCCTGCGCATCCGTGAAGTGGCCGACGGCAACAGGGTCGCCATCGTCTCGGCGCCGCCTTTGGCACGCGCCTTGTATCGGGAAGGTCAACTTGGAAAGGAAATCCCCGTGAGACTGTATTCGGCCGTTGCCCAGGTCCTGTCCTACGTCTACCAGCTGCGTACCTGGCGGGGCGGGCCGATGCCGGCCGCACCGCACGTGGATATCGATGAGTTCGGCAAGGGGCGCCGTCCATGAGCGCCCAGCCCGCCGGCATGAACACCCGTCGCGCCCTGGACATGATCCGCCAGGGCCTGGGCGCCCCGCTGATCGTGCTGGCCCTGCTGGCCATGGTGGTGGTGCCGCTGGCCGCGCCGGTGCTGGATGCGCTGTTCACCTTCAACATCGCCATCTCGCTGATGGTGCTGCTGGCCGTGGTGTACGTGAAGCGCCCGCTGGACTTCACCATCTTCCCGATCGTGCTGCTGGTCACCACCATGCTGCGGCTGGCGCTGAACGTGGCCTCCACCCGCGTGATCCTGCTCAACGGCCAGAACGGCCACGACGCCGCCGGCAAGGTGATCGCCGCGTTCGGCGAATTCGTGATCGGCGGCAACTACGCCGTCGGCATCGTGGTCTTCGCGATCCTGACCATCATCAATTTCGTGGTGATCACCAAGGGGGCCGGCCGCGTGTCCGAAGTGACCGCGCGCTTCATCCTCGATGCCATGCCTGGCAAGCAGATGGCGATCGACGCCGACCTCAACGCCGGTTTGCTGACGCGTGAAGAAGCCAAGCTGCGCCGTGAAGAAGTCCGCGAGGAAGCCGACTTCTACGGCGCCATGGACGGTGCCAGCAAGTTCATCCGCGGCGACGCCATCGCCGGCATCCTGATCCTGTTCATCAACATGCTGGGCGGCCTGGCGGTGGGCGTGCTCCAGCACGGCATGCCGTTCGGCGAAGCCGCAGCCACCTATACCCTGCTGTCCATTGGTGACGGGCTGGTGGCGCAGCTGCCCGCGCTGCTGGTGTCCTCGGCGGTGGCGATGCTGGTGACCCGCGCCTCGCGCTCGCAGGACATGGCCCAGGCCATGATGGGGCAGGCGTTCGGCCAGCACCGCGCGCTGAGCATCACCGCCGGCATTCTGATCCTGGTCGGTCTGGTGCCGGGCATGCCCAACGTCGCCTTCTTGACGCTGGGTGCCATCATCGGCTTCGTTGCCTGGAAGCTGTGGAAGAAGAGCACCGCGGCCGAACGCGCGGCCGCCGCGCCGGCCGCGGCCGGCCCCGGCACCGCGCTCGGCCTGCCCGCAGGCACCCCCTCACCGACTGCCGAGCTGACCTGGGACGAACTGCGCCCGGTCGACCCGCTGGGCCTGGAGGTGGGCTACCGGCTGATCCCGCTGGTGGACAAGAACCAGGGCGGCGAACTGATGGCGCGGATCAAGGGCGTGCGCCGCAAGCTCACCCACGACATCGGCTTCCTGATTCCCTCGGTCCACATCCGCGACAACCTGGAGCTGGGCGCCACTGCCTACCGGCTGCTGATCCACGGCGTACCGGTGGCCACCGCCGATATCCATCCCGACCGCGAACTGGCGCTGGACCCCGGGAGTGCGCTGGGCGCGCTGGACGGCATCGCCGGCAAGGACCCCGCCTTCGGCCTGGATGCCACCTGGATCCAGCCACACCAGCGCGCCCACGCCGAATCGATGGGCTACACCGTGGTCGACCCGGCCACCGTGGTCGCCACCCACCTCTCCCACCTCATCCGCGAACACGCCCCGGAACTGCTCGGCCACGAAGAGGTCCAGCAGCTGCTGGCCAACCTGGCCAAGAGCGCGCCCAAGCTGGTCGAAGACCTCACGCCGAAGGCGCTGCCGCTTTCGGTGGTGGTGCGGGTGCTGCAGAACCTGCTGATCGAACGCATCCCGGTGCGCCAGCTGCGCAAGATCGCCGAGTCGCTGGTGGAGAACGCGCCGATGAGCCAGGACCCGGGCGTGCTGACCGCCGCGGTGCGCAACGCGCTGGGCCGTTTCATCGTGCAGGAGATCGCCGGAATGTCGGCGGAGCTGCCGGTGTTCACCCTCAACCCGCAATTGGAACGTGTCTTGCAGGAGTCCACACAGGGCAACGGCGCCGCGCTGGAACCCGGACTCGCCGAGCGACTGCACCAGAGCCTGGCCGAATGTGTCGGCAAGCAGGAAGCGAAGAACGAGCCCGCGGTGGTGTTGGTGCCCGGTCCGGTACGTGCCGCGCTGGCACGGCTGGTACGCCACAGCGTTCCGTCGCTGTCCGTGCTGGCCTACAGCGAGGTGCCCGAGGACAAGCGGCTGAAGCTGGTCGGCACGATCAGCTGAGCCGGAACGCCGACAGCACCGCGTCAGAAAACAGACACCTCCATTTCGTATTCACCGCAGCAGGACAAGAAGGGAACCCCGGACCGTGCAGACCACCGACAACCAGCGCTTCCCTTCCACCCCACAGCCCCCGTCCCGGTACCACAGCATGAAAATCAAACGCTTCGTCGCTCCCGATATGCGCTCGGCCATGAACCTGGTGCGCAAGGAACATGGTCCCGATGCGGTGATCCTGTCCAATCGCCGGATCGAGGAAGGCGTGGAGATCGTAGCGGCGGCGAACTATGACGAAGGCGCGGTGCAGCGTGCACTGGAAGCGGCACGCAAGGACGTTGCCCCGGCGCCGCCGGCGCCGCGCCCGCGCAACGCAGCCGATGCGGTGATCGCCGCGGTCACCCGCCGCAAGGCGCCGATGACCGCACCGGAACCGGTGGCGGCCACCACCTCGGCCGTGGCCGCCCTGGCGCGTGCGGCGGTAGGTGCCACCGGCCGCACCCTGGATACCGCCAACGAAATCGTGCCGCCGCGCGGCAGCGCCGGTTTCGCGGCAACCCTGGCCCGGGCCGACGTGCCGCCGACCCGTGCCGACGCGCTGCCGGAGCAGATCTTCGCCCCGTTCAACGTGGAACAGGCCGCCGCCCACGACGCAGCCCCGGTTGCTGCCCGGCCCATGATCGAAGACGCACCGTCTCCGGTCCGCGCCACCCCCGCCGCCCCGGTCAACCGCGCCCGCTTCATCATCGACCCGCCGCTGGACGAGGCCCCGCTGTTCGACATGCACCCTCCGGCCGGCCGCAGCCTGCCGCCGCAGCTGCCGCAGATGCCGTCGCAGCAGATGCAGCGCGCCCCGCGGGATGTGCCGCTGGCTCCTCTCTGGGAAACCGTGCCGGTAGTGCCGGCGCCGATGACTCCCGTCCTGGCCATCGACGACTCGGCCGTGTTCGCGCCCCCCGCCCCGCTTGCGGTGGCCGAGGCTGCACCGCCCGCCGCGGTCACCGTCGCGCCTGCTGCCCCGATCGTGGCAGCGGCCACGCTGCCCCCGATGCAGGCCGCCAACGAACCGACCGCGGTTGCAGACGCCGCGGAGGCGGAGACGCCGGCCGCAGCGGTGCCCGCACCGCCGGTGGTCGCCGCACCGGCGGCCCTGACCCTGGTCCGCGATGATGAAGAGCTGCGCCAGCTGCGTCACGAAGTGGCCGGCATGCGCCAGGTCATCGAACGCGAAATGAACCGTTTCACCGACGAGCGCCTGCGTGGCTCGGCGGTCCGTGCCGCCGCGCTGGACCTGATGGACGAGTATGGCTTCGACGCCGGCATCTGCCGCGACGTGGCCCTGCAGATCCCGCTGGACACCGAAGCCCACCGTGGCCGCGGCCTGATGCTGGGCCTGCTGTCCCGGAAACTGCCGATCGCCCCGGTCGACCCGCTCGAGGCCGGTGGCGTGATCGCCCTGGTCGGCCCCACCGGTGCCGGCAAGACCACCACGATCGCCAAACTGGCGTCGCGCTTTGCCGAAGCGCATGCCGCCCGCGACGTTGCCCTGGTCACCACCGACACCGCCCGGATCGGCGCCCGCGAACAGCTGTACGGCTTTGGCCGCCAGCTTGGCATCGCGGTGCACGAAGCCAGCAGTGGCAGTGACCTGGCGCAGCTGCTGGAGCGCCTGAAGGACTACAAGCTGGTGCTGATCGACACCGCCGGGCTGGGCCCGCGCGACCGTGCCCTGGCCGCCCAGCTGCAGTGGCTGCGTGCGGCCGGGCAGATCCGCACCCTGCTGGTGCTGCCGGCCAACACCAGCTTCAGCGACATGGATGAGGTGGTCCGCCGCTTCAGCGCCGCCAACCCGCAGGGCGTGGTGCTGAGCAAGCTGGACGAGACCGGCCGCTTCGGCACCGCGCTGTCGGTGGCGGTCGACCACCGCCTGCCGATCACCTGGGTGACCGACGGCCAGGACGTTCCCGAAGACCTGCACCGGGCCAGTGCGGCCAATCTTGTACTTCGCCTTGAAGATTTGCGCCGCGCGGCCGATATGCCCTGCAACCCGGAGTTGAACCATGCCGTCGCGTGAGTATGAAAACCTGACCAGGACCTTCCCGCTGTCGGCCACCCGCAGCCAGCCGCTCGGCCCGGTCCGCACCATCGCCGTGACCGGCGGCAAGGGCGGCGTGGGCAAGACCAACGTCTCGGCCAACCTGGCCGTGGCGCTGGCCGGCATGGGCAAGCGCACGCTGCTGCTGGACGCCGACCTGGGCCTGGCCAACATCGATGTGATCCTGGGCCTGCAGCCCAAGCTGACCCTGGCCGACCTGGTCGCCGGGCGCTGCACCCTGGACGAAGTGATCCTGGAAGGCCCCAACGGCGTGCTGGTGGTGCCGGCCGCGTCCGGCCGCCGCCACATGGCCGAACTGCAGCCGGCCGAACACGTCGGCCTGGTCAACGTGTTCTCCGAACTGGAGCGCGACCTGGACTTCATGGTGGTGGACACCGCCGCCGGCATCACCGACGGGGTGCTGACCTTCTGCCAGGCCGCGCAGGACACCGTGGTGGTGGTCTGCGACGAACCGGCCTCGATCACCGACGCCTACGCGTTGATCAAGGTGCTCTCGCGCGAGCGCGGCGTGGACCGCATCCAGGTGGTGGCCAACATGGTCCGCGACCCCAACGAAGGCCGTGTGCTGTACGAGAAGCTCAGCCGGGTCTGCGAGAAATTCCTCGCCGACGTGTCGCTGAACTACCTCGGCTGCGTACCGCAGGACGACTGGCTGCGCCTGTCGGTGCAGCGCCAGCAGCCGGTGGTGAAGGCCTACCCGTCCAGCCCGGCCGCCCAGGCGATCGCCGAGATCGCCCGCCGCACCGCGCGCTGGCAGGCCCCGACCGAGCCACGCGGCGGGGTCGAGTTCTTCCTGGAACGCATCCTCAAGCAGCGCGGGGTGGCCGCATGAAAGGCGCCGCACAATACAAGGAGGTGCAGCGCGCCGCCGCCAACGAGTGCATCGCCCAGCACTCCGACCTGGTCCGGCGCATTGCCCACCACCTGGCCGCGCGCCTGCCGGCCAGTGTCGAAGTCGATGACCTGATCCAGGCCGGCATGATGGGCCTGATCGAGGCCTCGCGCAGCTACGACGCCGACCAGGGCGCCTCGTTCGAGACCTACGCCTCGATCCGCATCCGCGGTTCGATGATCGACGAGATCCGCCGGGGCGACTGGGTGCCGCGCTCGGTGCACCGCCGTGCCCGCGATGCCGCCTCCACCATCCGCCGCCTGGAACAGACCACCGGCCGCGCCGCCAGCGCCACCGAGGTGGCCGCGGCGATGGACATGCCGCTGCCGGACTACCTGCGCCTGATGGAAGACGCTGCGCGCGGCCAGGTACTGAGCCTGGAATCGCGCATCGAAGACCAGGGCGAACTGGACACAGTGGCCCAGGGCGGGCCGACCCCGCAGCAGGTGCTGGAACGCGGCGAGTTCGGCCGCGAACTGGGCCATGCGATCGGCCTGCTGCCCGAGCGCGAACAGCTGGTGCTGTCGCTGTACTACGAGCAGGAACTGAACCTGAAAGAGATCGGCGCGGTGCTCGGGGTCAGCGAGTCGCGCGTCTGCCAGATCCATGGCCAGGCCGTACTGCGCCTGCGTGGGCGATTGAAGATCTTCGAGGCGGCCGACGCCGGCCTCGAGAACAACTGATACCGAGGAAAGTGCTTTGAACAAGAACATGCGTATCCTGATCGTCGACGACTTCTCGACCATGCGTCGTATCGTCAAGAACCTGCTGGGCGATCTGGGCTTCACCAATACGGCCGAAGCCGAGGACGGGCATGCCGCGCTGGCCCTGCTGCAGAGCCAGCCGTTCGATTTCGTGGTCACCGACTGGAACATGCCTGTGATGACCGGCATCGACCTGCTCAAGGCGATCCGCGCCGACGCCAAGCTCAAGACCCTGCCGGTCCTGATGGTCACCGCCGAAGCCAAGCGCGAACAGATCATCGAAGCGGCCCAGTCGGGCGTCAACGGCTACATCATCAAGCCGTTCACCGCCCAGACCCTGGAAGAAAAGCTCGGCAAGATCTTCGAACGGCTGGCGGCGAGCGCCTGATGGAAACCCTTCGCGACAAATCGGCGCTGGTGCAGCGCCTGCAGGACGCCCTTGCCGCGCTGGAAGGCGGCGACGAAGCCGGTTGGCGCCGGGAAATCGACGCGCTTGCCGCCCTGCGCACCCAGCCGATGATGGCCGGGCTGAACCGTCTTGCCCGCGAACTGGGCCAGGCCCTGGGTGAACTGCCCACCCTGCCCAGCGAAGCCGGCGAGCTGGATGATGCCTGCGCGCGCCTGGACCACGTGGTGGCGATGACCGAACAGGCCACCCACCGCACCCTGGACCTGGCCGAGGAATGCCGCGCGCTCACCGAGCAGCTGCGTGCCAACGGGCTGAGCCCGGACCAGGACCAGCAGCTGGACCGCATCCGCCACAACCTCACCGAGATCGCGCTCACCCAGAGCTACCAGGATCTCACCGGGCAGATCATCCGCCGCGTGGTGGGCATCGTGCGCCGCGTGCACGAAGGCTTCGGCGCGCTTGGCCTGCCGCCGCCCGAGACAGCCGCGGGCAAGCGTGACAACGGCCTGGCCGGCCCGGCCGTGACCGGGCTGGACCGCCACCAGGTGTCGCAGGTGGACGCCGACGACCTGCTTTCCGATTTGGGGCTTTGAAACCATGAGTGCTGTTCCAGACGACATTGCCGCCGACTTCATCCTCGAGGCCCAGGAGATCCTGGATCGCCTCGGCGAACAGCTGGTGTCGCTGGAGCAGTCGCCCCAGGACAGCGACCAGCTCAACGCGGTCTTCCGCGGCTTCCACACCCTCAAGGGCGGTGCCGGCTTCCTCGGCATCCAGGCCATGGTGGAGCTGTGCCACGCCGCCGAGGAAACCCTCGGCATGGCCCGTTCCGGCCAGGCCGTGCTGCAGGCGCACCACTTCGATGCCGCGCAGCAGTCGCTGGACTACCTGCAGTCGATGCTGGACTCGGTCGCCGCCGGTACCGAGCCAGGCTATGCGCCACCGGCGCTGATCGCCCAGTTCGACGTCAACGGCCCGGCCGTGCCGGCGCCGGCAACGGCCGCCGCGCCGGCCCATGCGGACCTGATCACCGACGACGAGTTCGAAGCGCTGCTGGACACGCTGCACGGTGGCGCCGCGCCGACCGCCGTGACCGCCACGAAAAAGGCCGATGACGGGCTGATCGGGGAAGACGAATTCGAAGCACTGCTCGACCAGCTGCATGGCGGCGCGGCGCCCGGTGCCCATGCGGTGACCGCACCGGCACCCGCCCCGGTCGCGCCGGCGCGCGCGGTGGCGGCCCCCGCCGCGGCCAAGCCCGCCGCCAGCAAGCCGGTGGCTGAAGCCGAACACACCGTGCGCGTGGACACCAAGCGCCTGGACGCCATCGTCAACCTGATCGGCGAACTGGTGCTGTCGCGCAACCGGCTCAAGACCCTGCGCGCACGCCTGCATGACGAAGAACTGGACCGTGCCGTGTCGACCCTGGACATCGCCACCGCGCGCCTGCAGTCGGCGGTGATGCGTACGCGCATGCAGCCGGTCGGCAAGGTATTCTCGCGCTTCCCCAAGGTCGCCCGCGACGTGGCCCGCAACCTGAAGAAGGAAGTGGAGCTGGAACTGGTCGGCGCGGAAACCGAACTGGACCGCAACCTGGTCGAAGCACTGGCTGACCCGCTGGTGCACCTGGTGCGCAACGCGATCGACCACGGCATCGAAATGCCGGACCTGCGCGAAGCGCAGGGCAAGACCCGCAGCGGCAACGTACGCCTGTCGGCGCAGCAGGAAGGCGACTACGTCAGCATTGAAGTGCAGGACGACGGTGCCGGCATCGACCCGGAACGGCTGCGCGCCAAGGCGCGTGAAAAGGGCCTGATCGACCCCGAAGCCGCCGCCCGGCTGAGCAGCGAGGAGTGCCTGCACCTGGTGTTCCTGCCCGGTTTTTCGACCAAGCAGGAAGTGACCGACATTTCCGGCCGCGGCGTCGGCATGGACGTGGTGCAGTCGCGCATCCGCGAGCTGAGCGGACAGATCCAGATCCAGTCCGAGCTGGGCCGGGGCAGCCGTTTCCTGATCCGGGTGCCGCTGACCCTGGCGATCCTGCCGACCCTGCTGGTGCAGGCCGGCGAAGACATCTACGCGCTGCCGCTGGCACGCGTGATGGAAGTGCTGCACGCACCGAACACCTCGCTGGGCTGGTTCGACGGCCGCGCCGTGCTGGACCGCCGCTCGCACACCCTGCCGCTGGTCGACCTGCGCCATTGGCTGGACGTGGAACCGGCCGCCTCCTCGCTGCTCACCATCGTGGTGCTGCAGGCCGGCGAGGCGCGCTTCGGGCTGGTGGTGGACCAGGTCCGCGGTCGCGAGGAAGTGGTGATCAAACCGCTGCCCAAGGCCCTGCGCGGCCTGCGCGGCTATGCCGGCGCCACCCTGATCGGCGACGGCCGCATGTCGCTGATCCTCGACGTGGACGGTCTGCGCTGAGTAGAGCCACGCCCTGCGTGGCTGAACCACCGACCCACCCCCACCTCAAGACCCCTTCACGCGCGCCGATAACGGAACAATGGACAGACTCAGCCTCATCGGACTTTTCCTCGCCCTGGCCTCGCTGGTCGGCGGCAGCATCCTCAAGGGTGCCGGGCTGGCGTCGCTGTGGTCCCCGGCCGCGTTCGTCATCGTCATCGTCGGCACGTTGGCCGCGATCCTGCTGCACACCTCCCCGGCGGTGTTCAAACATGCCTTCAGGATCGTGCGCTGGATCGTGCGTCCGCCCAGCAGCGACCGCGCCGAGCTGATCCGCCAGATCGTGGAATGGAGCAACATCGCCCGCCGCCAGGGCCTGCTGGGCCTGGAAACGCAGGTCGATGCCCAGGACGATCCGTTCCTGCGCAAGGGCCTGCAGCTGCTGGTCGACGGCGTGGAACCGGAAACCATCCGGCACATGCTGGAAATCGAACTGAGCAGCCAGGAAAGCAGGGACCTGGCCGCGTCCAAGGTGTTCGAAGGCATGGGCATCTATGCACCCACCCTGGGCATCATCGGCGCGGTGCTGGGCCTGATCGCGGTAATGAAGAACCTGGCCGATCCCAGCAAGCTCGGCCACGGCATCGCCGCCGCGTTCACCGCCACCATCTATGGCATCGCCTCGGCCAACCTGCTGTTCCTGCCGGTGTCGGCCAAGCTCAAGAGCGTGATCCATCACAACAGCCGCGACCGCGAGATGATCATCGAAGGCCTGATCTCGATCGCGCAGGGCGAGAATCCGCGCAACATCGAAACCAACCTGTCCGGGTTCCTGCACTGACATGGCCCGCCGGAAAGCCCACGAAGAGCATGCCAACCACGAGGCCTGGGCGATCCCCTACGCCGACCTGATGACGCTGCTGCTTGCCTTCTTCGTGGTGATGTACGCCATTTCCTCGCTCAACGAAGGCAAGTACCGGGTCATGGCCGACGCACTGACCACCGCCTTCGGCGGCGCGCCGCGCACCATCAACCCGGTGCAGGTCGGCAACCAGCAGGTGCAGGGCGGGGGCTGGGACAGCCCGTCGGTCATCAAGGCCGGCAATCGGGTCGGGCCCTCGGCGCCGTCGCCCAGCAACGACCCCACCCTGCTGCCGGCCATGGCCTCGCAGATGCGCATGCCGGTGTCGGTGCACAACCAGGAACAGCTGCAGCGCGCCGAACGCCAGCTCAACGGCATCGCCGACCGCCTCACCGCCACCCTGGCACCGCTGATCGATCGCGGCATGATCAGCGTGCGCCGCACCGAGCTGTGGATCGAAGTGGAGATCAACAGCGACATCCTGTTCGCCACCGGCTCGGCCACCCTGGACCTGCAGGCCAGGAGCACCCTGGCCTCGCTGGCCCAGGTGCTGCACGACGCCCCCAACGGGGTGCGCGTGGAAGGCCACACCGACGACGTGCCGATCGCCACCGCGCAGTTCCCGTCGAACTGGGAACTGTCGGCCGCGCGCGCCGCCAGCGTGGTGCACCTGTTCGCCGACCAGGGCGTGCAGCCGGCACGACTGGCGATGGTCGGCTATGGCCAGTTCCGCCCGCGCGAGGACAATGCCAGCGCCCAGGGCCGCAACCGCAATCGCCGGGTCATGGTGATCATCCTGGCCGACACCGCGCAGGGCGCGGATCCGTTGGGCCCGCAGCTCACCGCCGAAACCAGCGCCGCGCCGGCGCCGGCGCCGGCCGCACCTGCCCCTGTTTCCCCCCTCGCCCCGGTGCAGCTGCCACCGGTGCCGGCCGGCAGCCGTGTTGGCGCCGCCGTCCCCCCTGCAATGAAGGAGTGAACCGATGCGTATCTGGGCAATCGCCAACCAGAAAGGCGGCGTGGGCAAGACCACCACGACCCTCGCGCTGGGCCGCGGCCTGGCCACGCTGGGCCACCGCGTCCTGCTGATCGACCTGGACCCGCATTCGTCGCTGACCCGCGCGTTCAACGTTCCGCTGGACCCGCCGCCGGCCGGCGTGCTGGAACTGTTCGGCACCCCGCCGGCGGAGCTGGGCGCGCTTGCCCACCGCAGCGCCGTGCCGGGCCTGGATTACATCTGCGCGCAGGCGGCGCTGGCCACGCTGGAGCGGCGCAGCGCCAACCAGCCCGGACTCGGCCTGGCGCTGCAGAACGCCATGGCCCGTCACCAGGGCCAGCATGACTACATCCTGCTCGACTGCGCGCCGACCCTGGGCCTGCTGATGATCAACGCGCTGGCCGCGGCCGACCGCCTGATCATCCCGACCCAGGCCGAACCGCTGGCGCTGCACGGGCTGGACGGCATGGTCCGCACCGGAGAGATGGTGGAGCGTTCGCGCCGTCGCCCGCTGCCGATGTCGATCCTGCCGACCCTGTTCGACCGTCGCACCCGCGCCGGCAACGAAACGCTCAAACTGATGCAGGACCGCCATGGCCAGCGGGTCTGGGAAGACGCGATTCCGGTCGACACCCGCATCTGCAATGCCGCCAGCCTGACCGTGCCACTGACCTCGGATGACTATCCGGGCCGGGGCCTGCTGGCCTACCGCCGCGCGCTGGAGTGGATCCTGGCTGACGACGCCCAACAGATGGAGCGCGCGGCATGAGCAGCACCGGCGTACTGGACGACTATCTGGTGGAACTGCTGGGCGACGCCGTGCCGGAGGCGCCGGTCGTGGCCGCCCGTGCCGACGAGGACGACGGCACCGGTGTTGCCGACGCCATCCGGGCCGAGTTTGCCGCCGCCCCGGCACCCCCCGGTTTCGACACCCCCACCTCACCGGGTGCACCGGCCCACCTGGCGCTGCTGGATGAGCTGCTCAACGATCCTGCATTGGGTCCGGTGGCCACGCCGTCTGCGGCCGCCGCGTTTGACACCCCCACCTCGCCGGGTGCGCCCGCCAACCTGGCACTGCTTGACGAACTCCTCAACGACCCTGCCCTGGGCCCGGTCGACGACGCCCCGCGCCCGAGCTGGGACGACCTTCCCGCCGAGCAGCTGCTCGCCAGCGCGCCTGTCGCGGCCAGCCCGGCCGCCGCCGTGGCCGCCGAGCCGGTCCGCGTCGCCGCACCGGTGACCGCCCCGGCTGCCGCGCCAGCGCCGGTGGTGCCCACGCCGGTTGCGCGCAGCGCCCCGGCGCCGACGACGCCGGCACCGTCCGGCCGCCCCAGCAGCTGGCAGGAACTGCAGGCCCAGGCCCGCAACCCCGCGTCCAGCCCGCGCAGCGACCGCCGCGCCAGCGAGCGCGCCTCGCGCTGGCTGCGCCTGCGCTGCGGCGCCCAGGCCTATGCACTGGAGCTGCTGAAGGTGCAGGAAGTGGTGCTGCCGGTGCCGCTGCTGCCGCTGCGCGGCACCGCCTCGGCGATGCTGGGCATCATGAACCTTCGCGGCCAGGTGGTCCCGGTGATGGACCTGGGCATCCACCTGGGCACCGGTCCGGCCCAGGACGACGCCAACACGCGCATCGTGGTGCTGGAAGAGAACGGCGAAACCATGGGCCTGCGCGTGTCGGCCGTGGAGGACGTGGCCAACCTGACCGATTCGCAGATCGAACCGCCCGACACCGCCCGCATCTGCCAGATCTCCAACGACCTGTTCCGCGGCGTGGCGCGGGTCACGGCGCAGCCGATGATCCTGCTGGATGCCACGCAGCTGTTGAATTAGGAAGGTCGCCGGCCGTGCGTGTCCCACGCGGCGCGAAGCGATCCCGGAACAACCCCGCCCTAAAGGTTTCGGAACTTACGCCGTTATTGACCTAGGAACCGTTTGTCCGGAGCAACGATGAGCACTGTGGCCCTGGGTGATGATCTCGGTATCGAGACCAGCACCGAGCTCAAAACACGCCTGGCCCCCTTGGTGGACCAGGGCGGCGACCTGACGCTGGACGCCAGCCAGGTCGGCCGTATCCATACCGCGTCGGTGCAGGTCCTGTGTGCTTTCGTCGAGGCCCGCCGCCAGGCCGGCCACCCGACCGCATTCGACGGCTGCACCGCCACCTTCCGCGACGCCGCGCGACTGCTCGGCGTCACCCAGGCCCTGGGCCTGGATGCAACCCATGACAACCTGAAATCTGTGGAGAACGCGGCATGAGCGCACGTATCTTGGTGGTGGACGATTCGGCGTCGATGCGCCAGATGGTTTCCTTCGCCCTCACTTCGGCTGGCTTTTCCGTCGAGGAAGCCGAAGACGGCGCGGTCGCGCTGGGCCGCGCCAAGGGCCAGCGCTTCAACGCGGTGGTCACCGACGTCAACATGCCGAACATGGACGGCATCTCGCTGATCCGCGAACTGCGCCAGCTGCCGGACTACAAGTTCACCCCGATGCTGATGCTGACCACCGAGTCGGCCGCCGACAAGAAGTCCGAAGGCAAGGCCGCCGGCGCCACCGGCTGGCTGGTCAAGCCGTTCAACCCGGAACAGCTGGTCGCCACCGTCCAGAAAGTCCTGGGCTGATCCTGCCCCGCCCTCCCCTTCCCCTTTGGTAACCGGACCCGAACTGCCATGAGCATGGACCTGCAACGCTTCCACGCCACCTTCTTCGAGGAAAGCCGCGAGGGCCTGGACGCCATGGAAGCCGGCTTGCTGGCACTGGAATCGGGCCAGCAGGATCCGGAAATCATCAACTCGGTGTTCCGCGCCGCGCACTCGATCAAGGGCGGCGCCGGCACGTTCGGCTTCGACGCCATCGCCGGCCTGACCCATGTGCTGGAAACGCTGCTGGATGAGCTGCGTGCCGGCAAGCGCGCCCTGGAAGCGGCCGCGGTGGATGCGATGCTGTCCTCGGTGGACGTGCTGCGCGCGCTGCTGCGCGAAGCCGAACACGGCCAGCCGGCCGACCCGCAGGCGGTGTCCGCGATCAAGGCGCGCCTGGAAGCGGTGCTGTCCGGCCAGGCCGCTGCCACTGCGGCACCGGCCGCCGCCAAGGTCGACGACACCCCCGAAGCGTGGCAGATCGGCTTCGTGCCGGCGCCGTCGCTGTTCATGAGCGGCAACGACCCGCTGCGCATCATCCGCGAACTCGAACACCTGGGTTCGCTGCAGGTCGCCGCACGCCTGGAGCGGCTGCCCGGCTTCGACCAGCTCGATCCGCTCGAAGCGCACCTGGCTTGGGACCTGGGCCTGGTCGGCAAGGTGCCGCGCAGCAAGATCGAAGACACCTTCGCCTGGGTCGTGGACGACTGCGAACTGGACATCCGTCCGGCCGCGCCGCCCAGCCTGGCCACCAGCGCGCCGGTGGCAGCGCCTGCCGCGGTGGCCGCGCCGGTCGCCGCCGCGCCCGCGCCCGCCAGCGCCCCGGCTGCCCAGGAAGCGGAATCCTCCATCCGCGTGGCCGTGGAAAAGGTCGACGCGCTGATCAACCTGGTCGGCGAACTGGTCATCACCCAGGCCATGCTCAAGCAGGTCTCCAACGCCCTGGACCCGGTCCACGCCGAACAGCTGTTCGCCGGCCTGGACCTGCTCGAGCGCAACACCCGCGACCTGCAGGAAGCGGTGATCGGCGTGCGCATGCTGCCGGTGGACGCGGTGTTCCGCCGCTTCCCGCGCCTGGTCCGCGACCTCTCCTCGCGCTTGGGCAAGCAGGTGCGCCTGCGCACCGTCGGCGAAGGTACCGAACTGGACAAGGGGCTGATCGAAAAGATCGCCGACCCGCTGGTCCACCTGGTGCGCAACTCGATCGATCACGGCCTGGAAATGCCCGACGTCCGCCGTGACGCCGGCAAGGACGAAACCGGCACCATCACCCTGGCCGCTTCGCACCAGGGCGGGCATATCGTGATCGAAGTCAGCGACGACGGCCGTGGCCTGAACCGCGACAAGATCCTGGCCAAGGCGCTGGAGCGCGGCCTGAGCGTGCCGGACAACCCCACCGACGCGCAGGTCTGGGACCTGATCTTCCAGCCCGGCTTCTCCACCGCCGACGCCGTCACCGACCTCTCCGGGCGTGGCGTGGGCATGGACGTGGTCCGCCGCAACATCCAGGCGCTGGGCGGCGAAGTGCAGCTGGAAAGCCGGGCCGGCAACGGCACCCGCGTGCTGATCCGCCTGCCGCTGACCCTGGCCATCCTCGACGGCATGACCGTCTCGGTGGCCGGTGAAACCCTGATCCTGCCGCTGGCCTACGTGCTCGAAGCGCTGCAGCCGCAGGCCGAAGACGTGCGTTCGATGGCCGGCGAGGGCCGTGTGCTGCGCGTGCGTGGCGAGTACCTGCCGATCCTCTCGCTGAGCGAGTACTACGGCTACGGGCGGCGCACCAGCGACGACTCGCTGGTGGTGGTGGTCGAAGGCGACGGGCAGAAGATCGCGCTGGAAGTGGACGAACTGGTCGGCCAGCAGCAGGTGGTGGTGAAGAACATCGAGAACAACTACCGGCGTATCGGTGGCGTGTCCGGTGCCACCATCCTCGGCGACGGTCGTGTCGCACTGATCGTGGACATCGGCGGCCTGGTGCGCTCGCTGCGGGTGCCGCAGGCGGCGTAACGCCCTGGGGCGCTGCCCGCTCGAAACGCCCCCGTCTGGTGACGGGGGCGTTTTTTTTGTTCGGGACGCCTGCTGGGCGGCTTCGGTCTGCTCTGAACGTTGGACCGATGACGGCAACCGTTCGGACGTGGGCTCCGGACGCTTGGGCCGCGCTGCGCGCGGTGTCCGGCCAACGGCCGGGGCTACGAATTGTCACGGGCCCATCCAGACCATGATCAATCAACCAGAAGCGGTAGCCCCGGCCGTTGGCCGGATGCTCTTTGTTCCGATGCCATGAACGTTTGACGGTAAACCGTGACGTCGGTCGGGCCCGATACGGCCGCGTATTGGTGAGCCATTCGCCGCCGCATGGCAAACCCATTGGTATTGCTTGCTTTCGCAACCATCGACCGCAAGTCGCGCCACGGCGCGGATCACGAAAAAATGTGACATCGCGCACTCAAGAAACCGACGCGCGCCGCCGTTATCCGCAATAGCGATGAGACATTCATCGCCTGCTTGACGCCCTGCCGCTTCGCCGCTTTTCGTCCTTTGCCCTCCCGCCCAGCGTTCCCACGGCTGTGCGTCCCTGCCCTGCCCGGAGTTCCCCGCATGAAGTGGTTCCATGATCTGCCCATCAGCCGCAAACTCGCGGTCGGGTTCGCCCTCACCACCCTGATGACGGTCGCGCTGGGCGTCTTCGCCCTGGTCCGGCTCAACAGCGTCAACGCCGAGCTTGCCGAGATGGCGAGCAACGACATCCCGTCGGTGCAGCATCTGGGCGAAGTCCGGGCGCAGCTGGGCGAATTCCGCACCTTCGAACTGGCCCAGCTGACCATGCTGGACCAGGCGGACAAAGTCGCTGATTACAACAAGCGCATGGATGCCACCGCCAAGACCGTGCGTGACGAGCTCGGCGCCTACGCCGCGCTGCCGGCCGGCGAGAAGGAAAAGGCCCTGTACGCCAAGGTCGCCGCCGACCTGGAGGCCTACTTCGCCGCCAACACCGACATGCGCGCGGCCGTTGCCGCCGGCGATGGCGCGCTGGCCCAGCAGATCTCCGACGAAAAGTCGCGTCCGGCGCGGCGCAAGATGTTCGACGACCTCAAGGAACTCGGCGCCTTCAGCAGCGGCCTGATGCAGGCCAAGATCGCCGACGCCAATGCCACCCACCGCAGCAGCGTGGTCGCCATCATCACCAGCATCGTGCTGCTGTCGCTGCTCGCCGTGGCGATGGGCGTTGTCATCTCGCGCGCGGTGACCCGGCCGATCCGCCAGGCCATGCAGGCCATCCAGGCGGTGGCCCGTGGCGACCTGTCGGTGAACATCCCCACCAGCACCACCGCCGACGAGGCCGGTCGCATGCTCGCCGCGACCCGCGACATGACCCTGATGCTGCGCCGCTATTCCAGCGAAACCCAGCAGATGGTGGAAATGCACGCCGGCCCGGACATCAGCCACCGCATCCCGGAAGATTTCCCCGGGGTGTACGGCCAGCTCGCGGTGGGCGTCAACACGGTCATCTTCGAGCACCTGGACTCGATCAAGGACGCCATCAACGTGCTCAACCAGTACGCGGCCGGCGACCTGTCCAAGGACGCGCGCCGCCTGCCCGGCACCCGCGCGATCCTGCACGAATCGATGGACGCGGCCAAGGCCAGCCTGCTGGCGATCAACACCCAGATCCAGGGCCTGGCCCAGGCCGCCGCCGCCGGCGACTTCAGCCAGCGCGGCGACGCGCAGCGCTTCGACCACGACTTCCGGGTGATGATCGAGCACCTCAACACCATGATGGACGTGGCCGACGGCAACCTCTCGCAGTTGTCGCACCTGCTGCAGGCCATTGCCAACGGCGACCTCACCGCCCGCATGCAGGGCCAGTTCCACGGCGTGTTCGCCAGCATGCGCGACGACGCCAATACCACCGTGGCGCAGCTGACCCGGATCGTCAGCCGCATCCAGCATGCCTCGGGCAGCATCAGCACGGCCGCCGGCGAGATCGCCTCGGGCAACAACGACCTGTCGCGCCGCACCGAGCAGCAGGCCGCCAACCTGGAAGAAACCGCCGCCTCGATGGAGGAGCTGACCTCCACCGTACGCCAGAATGCCGAACACGCGCGCCAGGCCAACCAGCTGGCGATCGGCGCGCACTCGGTGGCGTCGCAGGGCGGTGAGGTGGTCGGCAAGGTGGTCACCACCATGCACGAGATCGACGCGTCGTCGCGCCGCATCGCCGACATCATCACGGTGATCGACGGTATCGCGTTCCAGACCAATATCCTGGCGCTGAACGCGGCGGTGGAAGCGGCGCGCGCCGGCGAACAGGGCCGCGGCTTCGCGGTGGTCGCCTCGGAAGTGCGGACCCTGGCGCAGCGCTCGGCCAGTGCGGCCAAGGAGATCAAGGGGCTGATCGACGAATCGGTCGGCAAGGTCGCCGAAGGTTCGGCGCTGGTCAACCAGGCCGGCGCCACCATGGGCGAGATCGTGGCCTCGGTGCAGCGGGTGACCGACATCATGGCCGAGATCTCGGCGGCCTCGCAGGAACAGTCGGCCGGTATCGAGCAGGTCAACCAGACCGTGATGCAGATGGACGAAACCACCCAGCAGAATGCCGCGCTGGTGGAGGAAGCCACCGCCGCGGCGCGCTCGATGGAAGAGCAGGCCGGCCAGCTCACCGACGCGGTGGCGCTGTTCAAGCTGGACGGCCAGGCCGTGGCCGCGCCTGCAGCCGCAGCCGCAGCCACGTCCGGCGCCCGCCCGGCACCGCCGCGCCCGCGCAGCGCCGCGGCACCGATGCGCCGCGCGGCGGTCCGCGAGCCGGCGCTGGCCGGCGAAGGCGACTGGCAGGAGTTCTGATCCTGCCGGTTGCAGCCCTTGGACACCCCGCTTCGGCGGGGTGTCTGCGTTTACACAGATTTCCCCTACATTATTGTGAACCGCTGCCGATAAACGGACAGAGACCGGATTTCGCACGACATCCGTACCCGCCCAATGCAGCAGAGTCCATGTCCGAAGGCAGCCTTGAAACCCACGACGCGTCCCATGCCGGCCACGATGACGGCACGGACGATCGTTACCTGGTCCGCAATCCCCGGCAGATCCGCCAGCTGCTGCAGGCGTTGATCGACCAGCGCTCGCTGCTTACCGCACACCTCGGTGGCCGCGACCAGTCCTTCCCGAGCGCGATCCTGGAGCTGGACGAGGACGAGGACTACCTGCTGCTGGACGGCAGCCCCTCGGAGAGCTCCAACCGCGCGGCCGAAGACGCCGGCCACCTGCTCTGCTTCGCACAGCTGGACCGGGTGATGGTGCGGTTCCGCCTGGACCACCTGGAGCGCACCGGCGGCTACGGCCATGTGGCCTTCCGCGTCCCCTTCCCCACTGAACTGGTGCACCTGCAGCGCCGCGAGCTGTACCGGCTGGAAACACCGGTCACCGACTCCCCGCACCTGGTGTTCCCGATCAACGAAGACCGCAGCGAGGCCCTGCACCTGCGCGTGGTCGACATCAGCGGCGGCGGCCTGGCGGTGACCGTGCCGGTGGACTGCAACGTGTTCTCCATCCAGAAGCGTTACGACGCCCGCCTGGACATGCCCGACACCGGGCCGCTGCAGATTTCGCTGATCGTCTGCAACCAGCTCGCCCTCAAGCTGCCCAATGGCGTGGAGACCAAGCGCATCGGCATGCGCTTCGACGGCCTGCCCCGCGGCGGCGACAGCGCCATCCAGCGCTACATCTTCCGCATCGACCGCCAGCGCAGCGCCCGCAAGAACGGCGATTGAACCCGGGGCTTCGGACGCAGGGCGGCGAGGTCCCGGTAGCGCCGACCGTTGGTCGGCTGCCTTTCGCGACACCCGCTAAAGTCGCGGCATCCCAGGCCGATATCCAGCGTGACGCCCCGGTTTTCCGACCGCCACGCCCGACCCAGGATTCCTTCCATGAACGACAGCAACCCCAACGCCGCCAGCAGCGGCGGCGAGTACCTCAGCTTCACCCTCGGCGCCGAGCACTACGGCGTGGACATCCTCAAGGTCCAGGAAATCCGCGGCTATGACTCGGTCACCCGCGTTCCCGATGCCCCGGACTACATCAAGGGCGTGATCAACCTGCGCGGCACCATCGTCCCGGTCATCGACCTGCGCCTGAAGCTTCGCCTGGACGAAGCCCGCTACGACGCCTTCACCGTGATGATCGTGCTCAACGTCGACAACCGCGTGGTCGGCATCGTCGTCGACAGCGTCTCCGACGTCATCCCGCTCAATGCCGACCAGATCCGCCCCACCCCCGAATTCGGCGCCGCCGTCGATACCCGCTTCATCTCCGGCATCGGCACCCAGGACGACCGCATGCTGATCCTGCTGGATATCGAAACCCTGCTGGACAGCGCCGACATGGGCCAGGCCGCCGCCGTCGAAGACGCCGCCGCCTGATCCGCGCCCACTGCGCCCGCCAGAATCGATTTTCATTCAACAAAATCCTTCAGTTCTGTCGCCAACGGCCGATAGCTGGATTTATCCATATCCCCCGGAGAACCTCCCGATGAAGACCCTGCCCACCCTGCTGTCGATCGCCGTCCTCGCCACGGCCACTTCCTCCGCCTTCGCCCAGTCCGCCGAAATGATCCCGCCGGAGCTGGCGCCGCGCGCCGTCGGCAAGGACGGCATGGTCTGCGGCAAGGTCGAAAAGGCCCGCTACGCCGAAGGCTCCGAAGGCCAGCCGACCTTCCTGTACATGGGCGGCGCCTTCCCGCGCCACACCTTCTCGGCCCGCATCGCCGGCGCCAACCGCGGCAAGTTCAACTTCCCGCTGGAAACGCTGGAAGGCAAGACCGTGTGCGTGATCGGCAAGATCGCCCGCGATGCCTCGCGCGCTGAAATCGAAGTCAGCTCGCCGGCCGGCCTGAAGCTCGCCAACATCAAGTAACCGCCCCATGCCCTGCCACGCCGGCCCGCGCCGGCGTGGTCGTTGCAACCGGGCCTGCTGCCCGGACGCGTCTGCCACCGGAGAGTGCACCACCATGCAATGGATCAAGAATCTCAAACTGATGCCGAAGTTGATGCTGACGTTCGGCGTCATCCTGCTGGTGATGCTGCTGCAGGGCGTCGTCGCCTACCGTGGCCTGCACTCCCTCAACAACGTGACCACCGAACTGGCCGGCAACCGGATGGAAAGCATCCGCATGGCCGGCGAAATGCGTGGCATGCTCGGTGAATACCGCAACTCGGCCTACCAGGGCCTGATCCGCGCCAGCGACGACGTCAAGGCCGAAGCCAAGACCCGCGCCGCCGACCTGCGCGGCAAGATCGCCGCGTCGATCAAGAAGTACCCCGACCTGATCGACAGCCCCCAGCAGAAGAAGCTGTTCGACGCCTTCGCCAAGGACTGGAACGACTCGCTCGCCTCCTACGACGCGGTCAGCGAAATGCTCGAGCTGGACCTGCCCGACGACGCCATCGACACCTTCGTTGGTGAAACCCGCACCAAGCATCTCAAGGCATCGACCGCGCTCGAAACCCTGATTGCCGAAGACAACCGCCTTGCCCGCGCCTCGCGCGAAGAGGCTGAAAGCACCTACGCCACCTCGGCCACGCTGACCGTCATCGCCCTGCTCGGCGGTGCCGCGCTCGGCCTGGTGCTGGTCTACCTGTTCGCCCGCTCGCTGGTCGGTGCCGTCCGCGGCGCGGTCTCGGTGTCCAACGAAGTTGCCAGCGGCAAGCTCGACGGCCATATCGACGTCACCCGCAAGGACGAAGTCGGCGACCTGATGCAGGCCATGCAGCGCATGCAGCGCGACCTGCGCGAACGCACCGAGACCGAACAGGCCGTGGCCCGCGAGAACCTGCGCATCCGCACCGCGCTGGACTACAGCTCCACCGGCGTGTACCTCACCGACAACCACCTCAACATCGTCTATGCCAACCGCGCGTTGGAGCAGACCCTGTCCCAGTACCAGGACGAACTGCGCAAGCAGCTGCCCGACTTCGACGCCACCACCACGCTCGTCGGGCGCCCGCTGACCGTGCTGGAACACCGCGGCGAGATGGACCCGACCCTGCTGGCCAACCTCAAGCAGCACGGCGTGGCCCGACGTGCCATGCAGTTCGGCGATGCCCAGTTCGCCCAGGTCGTGTCGACCATCCGCAACGAGGACGGCGAGAGCGTCGGCCACGTTGTCGAATGGCGTGACCGCACCCCTGAAGCGCTGGTCGAAGCCGAAGTGGCCCGCGTCATCGCCCAGGCCGCCGCCGGCGACCTCTCCGGCCGCATCGCCGCCGAAGGCAAGGACGGCTTCTTCCTGCAGCTGGCCCAGCAGATCAACGGCCTGCTCGACGCCAACGCGTCCAGCATCGAGCAGATCTCCGGCCTGCTCACCGCGCTGTCGCAGGGCGACCTGACCGTGCGCATGCACGGCGAGTTCGACGGCGTGTTCGCCACCATGCGTGACGACGCCAACGCCACCGCCGAACAGCTCACCGGCATCGTCACCCGCATCAAGCAGTCCAGCCAGGCCATCAGCTCGGCCGCCAGCGAAATCGCCACCGGCAACAGCGACCTCTCGCGCCGCACCGAACAGCAGGCTGCCAACCTGGAAGAAACCGCGGCTTCGATGGAGGAACTGACCTCCACCGTGCGCCAGAACGCCGAACACGCCCGCCAGGCCAACCAGCTGGCGATCGGCGCGCACACCGTTGCCTCGCAGGGCGGCGAAGTGGTCGGCCAGGTGGTCACCACCATGAGCGCGATCCAGACCTCGTCGAAGAAGATCGCCGAAATCATCTCGGTGATCGACGGCATCGCCTTCCAGACCAACATCCTGGCCCTGAACGCGGCCGTGGAAGCGGCGCGGGCCGGCGAACAGGGCCGCGGCTTCGCCGTGGTGGCCTCGGAAGTGCGCACCCTGGCCCAGCGTTCGGCCGGTGCCGCCAAGGAAATCAAGGGCCTGATCGACGACTCGGTCAGCAAGGTCAATGACGGCTCCGCGCTGGTCCACAAGGCCGGCGCCACCATGGGCGAGATCGTCGCCTCGGTGCAGCGCGTGACCGACATCATGGCCGAGATTTCCGCCGCCTCGCAGGAACAGTCGGCCGGCATCGAGCAGGTCAACCAGACCGTGGTGCAGATGGACGAAACCACCCAGCAGAATGCCGCGCTGGTGGAAGAGGCCACCGCTGCGGCGCGCTCGATGGAAGAACAGGCCGGCCACCTCAGCGAGGCGGTGTCGATCTTCCGCCTCGACGAGCAGGACCTGGCCGTTGCCGCGCCGGTCGCCGTATCGGCACCGCGTGCGGCTGCCCGCCCGGCCGCCGCACCGGCACCGTCGCGCAAGCCGGCCAGCCGCGCGGTGGCCGCCGAGCTCGCCGAAGGCGACTGGCAGGAGTTCTAAACCGCGCCGCGCCACGGTGCAGCGGTGGAAAACACAGGCCCCGATGCCCCCGGCATCGGGGCCTTTCCATGTCTGAAGCTGAATCCGCTCAGCTCACGCACCTCAATAGCTGGCGTTTCCTGCCGATAACAGCATTGCCTCGACACGTTTGTCGACGTCGGCCGCCACGGCCTCCGCCCGCTCTCCAGGCATCGCAGTACGCCCCCGTTCGAAAAGACCCCACGCCCATGAATCTTTCCAGTCGCTTCTCCAACCTGTCCGTCCGGGGCAAGTTGAACCTGCTCACCGCCCTGATCGCCGTCGGCGTGATCGCCCTGGCCATCATTGCCGCGCGCATCCAGTACCTGGATCTGGCCGAGACGCGCAAGGAAGGGTTGAAGACCCAGGTCGAACTGACCTACGGCATCTTCGACCACTACAAGCGCCTGGCCGCCACCGGCGAGCTGACCGAAGAAGCGGCCAAAGCCTCGGCGCTCGAGGCGCTGAACAGCATGCGCGCCGACGGCGACAGCGCGTACTACAACGTGCTGGCCACCGATTACACCCTGCTCATGCATCCGTTTGCGCCCGCGCGTGTCGGCAAGGTGCAGAAGGACTACACCTCCAAGGACGGCGTGCCGATCTACCTGCAGCAGGTGGACATGGCCAAGACCGGCGGTGGCTTCACCTACTACTCCACCACCAAGCCGGGCGCCGGCGACGACCTGATTGAAAAGGCCACCTACGCCGGCATGTACGCTCCGTGGCAGTGGGTGGTCACCAGCGGCGTCTACATGGACGACGTGCAGTCCGATGCGCTCGCGTTCACCGGCATCATGGCCGCCAGCGGCGGCGCGCTGGTGCTGGTGGTGCTGGCCCTGAGCTGGCTGATCGGCAACCGCATCACCGGTCCGCTGCGCCAGGCCACCGGCGTGGCCCAGAGCATTGCCAACGGCAAGCTCGATACCCGCATCGGCCCGCAGGCCCAGGACGAACCGGGCCGCCTGCTGGAAAGCATGGGCCGCATGCAGCAGCAGCTGCACGCGGTGATCGGCGCGCAGCGCGAAATGGCCAGCCAGCACGACGCCGGCCAGACCGGCTACCGCATGGACGACACTGCCTTCCCGGGCGAATACGGCCTGATGGTGCACGAAACCAACACCCTGGTCGGTGCGCACGTGCAGACCATGCAGGACGTGCTGGCCGTGGTGCAGCGCTACGCCGTGGGCGACCTCAGCGCCGATATCGCCCGCTACCCGGGCGAAAAGGCCGCCATCAGCACCACCGTGGACACCGTCAAGCACAACCTGGCCAGCATCAACGCCGAGATCAAGCGCCTGGGCACGGCCGCGGCCGCCGGCGACTTCAGCCAGCGCGGCGACGTGGACCGCTTCGACCACGACTTCGCGCAGATGATCGCCAGCCTCAACGCGATGATGCAGGTCAGCGACGACAACCTGGGCAAGCTGTCCCAGCTGCTCTCGGCGATCGCCGAGGGCGACCTCACCGCACGCATGCACGGCGACTACCAGGGCGTGTTCGCCAGCATGCGCGACGACGCCAATGCCACCGTGGCCCAGCTGACCCAGATCGTCGACCAGATCCAGCAGGCCGCCGGAAACATCAACCTGGCCGCCGGCGAAATCGCCACCGGCAACAGCGACCTGTCGCGCCGCACCGAGCAACAGGCCGCCAACCTGGAAGAAACCGCCGCCTCGATGGAGGAACTGACCTCCACCGTGCGCCAGAACGCCGAACACGCCCGCCAGGCGAACCAGCTGGCCATCGGCGCGCACAGCGTGGCCTCGCAGGGCGGTGAGGTGGTCGGCCAGGTCGTCACCACCATGCGTGCCATCGAAGCCAGTTCCCGGCGCATCGCCGAAATCATCTCGGTGATCGACGGCATCGCTTTCCAGACCAACATCCTGGCCCTGAACGCGGCCGTGGAAGCGGCGCGGGCCGGCGAACAGGGCCGCGGCTTCGCCGTGGTCGCCTCGGAAGTACGCACCCTGGCCCAGCGTTCGGCCGGTGCGGCCAAGGAGATCAAGGGCCTGATCGACGACTCGGTGGCCAGCGTGGCCGACGGTTCGGCACTGGTCCAGCAGGCCGGCACCACCATGGGTGAAATCGTCGCCTCGGTGCAGCGGGTGAACGACATCATGGCCGAGATCTCGGCGGCCTCGCAGGAGCAGTCGGCCGGCATCGAACAGGTCAACCAGACCGTGGTGCAGATGGACGAAACCACCCAGCAGAACGCCGCCCTGGTGGAAGAAGCCACGGCTGCGGCACGCGCCATGGAAGAGCAGGCCACCCAGCTGGCCGACGCGGTGTCCATCTTCCGCCTCGACAACCAGGTGGCTGCGGCAGTCAGCGCCGTGGCCGCACGGGTGGCGCCGGCAGCGCCGCTGCGCAGCGTGAAGCCGGCGGCCGCCGCAAAGGCCGCAGCCAAGCCGTCGGCAGCCCGTGCCCCGCGGACGACCCCGAGCGATGACGGCAACTGGCAGGAATTCTGAGGACGCGCGATATCCCGCACAGCTGCACGCTTGAACGACGCACCGCCGGGCCCTGCCCGGCCCAACCCCTTGATGGACGCCGCCCGTGACCCCGCCATCCCCTCCTGCCGCCAGCCCTGCGAACGGTCGCGAATTCGAGTTCGCCGACCGCGACTTCCGCCGCATCTGTGACCTGATCTACCAGCGCGTCGGCATCTCGCTGGCGCCGGCCAAGCGTGACATGGTGTACGGCCGGCTCTCCCGTCGCCTCCGCGCGCTCGGCCTGCGCAGCTTCCAGGACTACCTGGACCAGCTGGAGAACCAGGGCGGTGATGAGTGGCAGGCGTTCACCAACGCGCTGACCACCAACCTCACCGCATTCTTCCGCGAGCCGCACCACTTCGAGAAGCTCGACACCGAACTGCGCGCGCGGGCGGGAAACGGCACCCTGCAGCTGTGGTCCTGCGCCGCCTCCACCGGCGAAGAGCCGTACTCCATGGCGATCACCGCCTGCGAGGCGTTCGGCACGCTGAAGCCGCCGGTGCGTATCCTGGCCACCGACGTCGACACCCAGGTGCTGGCCACGGCCAGCCGCGGGGTCTACGCCATCGACCGTGTGTCGGGCCTGGACGTGGCAATCAAGAAACGTTACTTCCAGCGGGGCAGCGGTCCGAATGAAGGGCAGTGCCGGGTCCATCCGGCCCTGCGCGAGCTGATCGACTTCCGCCCGCTCAACCTGCTTGCCCCACGCTACGACGTCGGCGGCCCGTTCGATGCGCTGTTCTGCCGCAACGTGATGATCTACTTCGACAAGCCCACCCAGCGCGGCATCCTGTCGCGGCTGATCCAGCACATGGGCGACGATGGCCTGCTGTACACCGGCCATTCGGAGAACTACCTGCACGCCGCCGACCTGATCCAGCCATGCGGCCGCACCCTGTACAAGCGCGCGCCCGGAGCCCCGGCATGAACCTGGCCGCCCGCCCCGACGATGTGATGCGCTACTTCGACAGCCGCTTCAAGGTCACCGCCGCCAAGCTGCTGCCGACCCAGTACCTGGTCATCGATGACGAGACCGCATTGACCACCACCCTCGGCTCCTGCGTGGCCGCGTGCCTGCGCGACCCGGTGCTGAAGATCGGCGGCATGAACCATTTCCTGCTGCCCGAAGGCAATGTCGGCGATGGCGCCCCGGCGCGCTATGGCAGCTATGCCATGGAACTGCTGATCAACGACCTGCTCAAGCGCGGCGCGCACCGCAAGCGCCTGGAAGCCAAGGTGTTCGGCGGCGCCAACGTGCTCAAGGGCTTCACCAGCAACCCGGTCGGTACCCGCAACGCCGAGTTCGTGCGTCAGTACCTGCAGGCCGAACATATCCCGGTGCTGGCCGAGGACCTGTGCGGCATCCACCCGCGCAAGGTGTGGTTCTTCGCCGACACCGGCCGCGTGGTGGTGCAGCGCCTGCCGCACGCGCACGAGGCCGAAGTGGCCGCGACCGAATCGGCCGTGCGCGCCCGCCTGTCCAAGGCCCCGGTCACCGGTGGCGTGGAGTTGTTCGAATGATTACCGGTTCGCCCTGCAGGGTCTTGATCGTCGACGATTCGGCGGTGGTGCGGCAGATGCTCAGCGAGATCCTCGCCAGCGATCCGGCCATCGAAGTGGTCGGCACCGCTGCCGATCCGCTGCTGGCGCGCGAGAAAATCAAGCGCCTGGCCCCGGACGTGATCACGCTGGACGTGGAAATGCCGCGCATGGACGGGCTGGCCTTCCTGGAAAACCTGATGCGCCTGCACCCGCTGCCGGTGGTGATGATCTCCTCGCTGACCGAGCGCGGTGCCGACACCACGCTGCAGGCGCTGGCCCTGGGTGCGGTGGATTTCATTTCCAAGCCCAAGCTGGATGTGGCCCGCGGGCTGCAGGGTTATGCCGAGGAGATCATTGGCAAGGTGAAGATGGCCGCGCGCTCGCGCGTACGCACCCTCGCCCGCCCGATCGCCCCGCGCATCACCCTGGACGCGGTATCGCCCTCGCCTGCCCGTTCCATCCAGTTCCGCACCACCGACCGCCTGATCGCCATCGGTGCGTCGGCGGGCGGCACCGAGGCGCTGCGCGTGGTGCTGGAGGGGATGCCCGCCGATGCGCCGGCGGTGGTCCTGACCCAGCACCTGCCGGCCACCTTCAGTACCGCCTTCGCCGAGCGGCTGGACCGCCATTCGGCGATGTCGGTGCGCGAGGCCAGCGACGGCGAAGCCGTGCTGCCCGGCCACGCCTACCTGCCGCCGGGCGGCAAGCACCTGCGGGTGATCCGTGACGGTGCGCGCTGGCGCTGCCGGGTGGATGACGGCCCGGCGGTGAACCGGCACAAGCCGGCGGTGGACGTGCTGTTCCGCTCGGTGGCGGAAAGCGCGGGGGCCAATGCCATCGGTGCCATCCTCACCGGCATGGGCGACGACGGCGCACGTGGGCTGCTGGAGCTGAAGAACGTGGGCGCGCCCACCCTGGTGCAGGACGAAGCCACCAGCGTGGTGTGGGGCATGCCGGGCGCCGCGTTCAAGCTGGGCGCTGCCGAAGAGCAGGTTCCGCTGGAGCGGGTCGCCGAACGCCTGATGGCGTTGGCGCGGGGATGACACCCCGACGCTGCGCGTCGCCGCACGACCAACGGTCGTGCGCTACCGGGGTGGGATGGCTGCACGACCAACGGTCGTGCGCTACCGGGCTGGGCTTGGTCGTGCGCTACCGGGCTGGGATGGCCGCACGACCAACGGTCGTGCGCTACCGGGCTGGGCCTGGCCGCACGACCAGCGGTCGTGCGCTACCGGGCTGGGCTGGCCGCACGACCAACGGTCGTGCGCTACCGGGCTTGGCTTGGTCGTGCGCTACCGGGCTTGGCTTGGTCGTGCGCTACCGGGCTGGGCCTGGTAGGTCACGACCGTTGGTCGTGACGCTTTCAACCGTCACGCCCAATACAACCGCATCGGGTTGTCCACCAGCAGCATCTGACGCTGGTCGGCGGTGACCGCGATCCGTGGAATGAAATCCACCAGCTTGCCGTCATCGGGCATATGCGATTTCAGGTTCGGATGCGGCCAGTCCGTGCCCCACAGCACCCGGTCCGGGAACTGCTCCACCAGGTAGCGGGCAAACGGCACCACATCGTCGTAGTCCGGGGGCCCGGACTGCGACAGCCGTTCCGGACAACTCACCTTCGTCCACACATTCGGGTGCTCCCGCATCAACCGCACGAAACGCTGGAACTCCGGCCCGTCCACCGGCTGGGTCACGTCCGGCCGACCCATGTGGTCCACCACCACCGTGGTCGGCAGCGAGGTGAAGAAATCCCAGCGCTCGGCCAGGTCGGCCGCCTCGAAGTACACGACAACATGCCATCCCAGCGGCGCGATCCGCTCAATGATGGCGTGGTAGTACGCATCCGGCTTCGGATCCACCAGCCGCTTCACGAAATTGAAGCGCACCCCGCGCACACCCGCCTCATGCAGCCCGCGCAGTTCCTCATCGGTGACCGTATCGCGCACCGTGGCCACGCCACGCGCCCGGCCGTCGGCGCTGCGCAGCGCATCCACCAGCGCACGGTTGTCGGCACCGTGGCAGGTGGCCTGCACGATCACGTTGCGCTCGAACCCAAGATGATCGCGCAGCGCGAACAGCTGCGCCTTGCCTGCATCGCACGGCGTGTACTTGCGCTCCGGCGCATACGGGAACGGGTCCCCCGGGCCGAACACATGGCAATGCGCATCCACCGCGCCGGGCGGCGGCACGAACACCGGCCGGCTCGGGTCGGGGCAGAAATCCAGCCAATCGGCATCCTTCACGAAATCCGCCATTACAGCCCCCTCGCCTTCAGCTGCGCGTCCAGCCGCGGGTACACCCGGCGCGCGTTGCCCGACAGCACCTTGCTGCGATCCGCTGCCGACAGCCCCAGCGCTTCCACATAGCGCAGGGTGTCGTCGAAGTACTGCCCGGTTTCCGGGTCGATGCCACGCACCGCGCCGACCATTTCCGAGCCGAACAGGATGTTGTCGATGTCGATCACCTTGAACAGCAGGTCAATACCCGGTTGATGGTAAACGCAGGTGTCAAAGAACACATTCTTCATCACATGCTCGTTCAGCGGCGGCTTGCCCAGCATGTCGGCCAGGCCGCGGAAGCGGCCCCAGTGGTAGGGGACCGCGCCGCCGCCGTGCGGGATGATGAAGCGTAGTTCCGGGAAGTCACGGAACAGGTCGCCCTGCAGGAACTGCATGAACGCGGTGGTGTCGGCATTGAGGTAGTGCGCGCCGGTGGCGTGGAAATTGGCATTGCAGCTGCCCGACACATGCACCATGGCCGGCACGTCCAGCTCCACCATCTTCTCGAAGAACGGGTACCAGGCCCGGTCGGTCAGTGGCAGCCCGTTCCAATGGCCCCCGGAAGGGTCCGGATTGAGGTTGCAGCCGACAAAGCCCAGCTCGTTGACGCAGCGCTCCAGCTCGGCGATCGAGTTCGCGATGGGGACGCCGGGCGACTGCGGCAGCTGGCACACGCCGATGAAGGTCTCCGGGTACAGCGCCACCACCCGCGCGATCAGGTCGTTGCAGCGCCGGGTCCATTCCGCGCTCACCGCCTCGTCGCCGATGTGGTGGGCCATGGTGCTGGCACGCGGCGAGAAGATCGTCATGTCCGCGCCGCGCTCGCGCAGCAGGCGCAGCTGGTTGCCTTCCACGCTCTCGCGCAGTTCGTCGTCGCTGATCACCGGGTACACCGGCGCCGGCAGCGTGGGGTCGTTGAAGTGGGCCACCTGCGCCTTGCGGAACGCATCGTGGCTGGCGGGGGCGGTCGTGTAGTGACCGTGGCAATCGATGATCATCAGAGGCCTCGTGGGGGAGGAATCACCAGCCGAACAGCTGGGCGAAGTGGACATCCACGCGCAGCCCGACGATCAGCGCGTCGGGAATGTCGGTGGTGCGGGTCGGCGCGTAGATCGGGTCCGGGTTGATCACGTACTGCAGGTTGGGCATCAGCCGGATGCCCTTGTGCACCGCCCAGCCATAGCTGAGCTCGGCGATGATCTCGTCGGCATTCGGCGCGCCAGTGCCGCCGTTGCGGGCACGGCGGTCGCGCAGGAACGCGATCTGCTCATCGCTGAAGTGGGTGTTGGACACGAACATCGCCAGGGTGTCCTGGTCGCGTCCGGCGAAGGTGCCGGTCTTCACGAAACCGACCGCGGCGAACTGGTCCACCGGCGCTTCGTTGCCGGTGTTGACGTAGGCGCGGGCGAACAGCGCCAGGTTGCGCTTGCCCTCCCCGCGCCACACGGTCTGGTCGGCCATCGCGTACCAGCCCGCGCGTGCGCCCTCCTGCATCGCCGTGGGCTTGCCGGTCAGCGCGGCGGAGCTGCCGTTGGCGTCGAAATAGGAGCTCTTGCCGCCGTCGGTATTGCGGTACATGCCCAACCGGTAGGTGCGCGGCAGGCGGTCATTGGCGAAGCTGGTCTGGTAGCCGGCCTCATAGGCCGTGAGGGTGCCGGTGCCCTCGCCCACCGAGAAGTCCAGGCCGTTCTTGCCGGCCTTGTTCAGCTCATTGTTGTAATCGAACGCGCCGCCCTGCACGTACCAGCGATCATTCACGTCGTAGCGCAGGATGCCGGCCCAGGACGAGTTCGGAAACGCGGTGATGCCCAGGTCGGTGATCGCGCCATACGGGGTGAGGCACATGGCGTTGCTCATGAACACGCAGTTGAGCGCGGAGTTGTTGAAGTAGCTGTTCACCGGCGCGCGGCCGGCCGTGATGCTCAACCCGTTGTCGAAACGGTGGCGCACGGTCAGCCGGGTCAGGCGGCCCCCGGCCACCGGCCGCCAGGTCTGCTGCGCGCTGATCGAATTGCCGATCTTCTCGCGCGCGAGGTTTCGCCCGGCGAACCAGGCCCATTGCGCGTCCACGTCGGTGTTGTGCACCCCGAACAGCGCGTCCAGGTCGAACTTCGACTGGGCCATGATCCAGTACGAACCTTCGGTGCCCTGCTCGACCCCGCCTACGGGGTTGGAGGCGACGTTACCAACGACATCGAGGGTCAGGTCGACGCCGTTGGGCAGGGTGCCCTCGGCGGCGGCCGGTGCGGCCAGCGCAGCGCTCAGCAGCAGCGCCAGCGGGGTGTGACGGAGGATGGACATGGATTCTCCCTTCCCGCTGCCGTGGGTAGCGGGTTCAGTGCAAACGGATGGCGCCGCGGGCGGCCCGCGGCGCGTCGGTCAGGCTTCGCGGACGCCGAGATGGCGCAGGCGGGCGCGGCGGGTGCCGATCTGTTCGGCCATCACCTTCTCGTCCAGCTTGCCTTCCCACTTGGCGATCACCAGCACCGCGATCGCGTTGCCGACCAGGTTCACGAAGGTCAGGCCTTCAGCCAGGATGCGGTGGATGCCCAGGATCAGCGCGATGCTGGCCACCGGAATCGTGCCGGTGGTGCCCAGCGTCGCTGCCAGCACCACGAACGCGGCACCGGCCACGCCGGCGGCGCCCTTGGAGGTGAGCAGCAGTACCGCGATCAGCCCCAGCTGGTGCCACACGGTCAGCTCGGTGTTGGTCGCCTGGGCCAGGAACAGCGCCACCGTGGTCAGGTACAGGCAGGTGCCATCGAGGTTGAACGAGTAGCCGGCCGGAATCACGAAACCCACCACGCCCTCTTCGCAACCCAGCTTCTTCATCTTCTCGATCAGGCGCGGCAGCACCGTTTCGGTAGAGGTGGTGGCCGCCACGATCACGATTTCATCGCGCAGGTACGCCAGCAGCCGCCACAGGCTGGCACCGGTCCACCAGCACACCGCGCCGAGCACGAACACCGTGAACGCCGCGCAGACCACGAAGAACTCGATGATCAGCTCGCCCAGCGACAGCAGCGAACCCGCGCCGAACTGGCCGACGGTGAAGGCGATGGCACCGAACGCACCGATCGGCGCGAAATACATGACGTAGCCGATGATCTTGAACAGCACCGACGACGTGCCTTCGATCACCTTCATCACCGGCGCGCCGCGCTCACCGACGGAGGCGAGCGCCACGCCGAACAGCACCGCCACGAACAGTACCTGCAGTACGTGCGCTTCCGTGAACGCGCTCACCAGCGTATTCGGGATGATCGCCATGATGTAGGACACGATCGACTGGTCGTGCGCGCTGTGTACATAGCCCTGGATGCTGGCCATGTCGATGGTGGCCGGATCGATGTTCATGCCGGCGCCGGGCTGCCAGAGATCCACCGCGACCAGGCCGACGATCAGCGCCAGGATGGTGATTACCTCGAAGTAGATCAGCGATTTCAACGCCAGCCGCCCCACGCTGCGCATGTCGCGCATGCCGGCGATGCCGTGCACCACCGTCACGAAGATGATCGGGCCGATCATCATGCGGATCAGCTTGATGAAGGCATCGCCGAACGGCTTCATCGCCGACCCCCAGTCCGGCTGCAGCCAGCCCAGTACGACGCCGATGATGGTGCCGGCCAGCACCTGGAACCACAATTGACCAAAAACGCCGAAGCGGCCCTGCCGCTTCTCAACAACAGCCATGACAACCCTCCCAGGTCACAAGAATAGAGACGTCGCGCGTATTCAGTCGAACAGCACGCCGTCGAACAGCTTTCGGGCGGTCCGCAGGATGGCCGCCGCGGCCACCTGCCCGTCTGCACCACGTTCCAGTACGCAGCCGGTGCTGCCGCTGGGGTGTTCGATGTCCAGTTGCAGGCGCTCGCCGTCGGGCACCACCGCCAGAGCGCCCGCGGGTGAGCCGGGCAGCAGGCAGGCCGTGGCCACGGTGACCGCGCCCAGCACCCCGATGGAGGCGTGGCAGCGGTGCGGAATGAACGAACGCACGCAGATTGCGCCACCGTCGCGCGGGGTAGCCACCAGCATCATCTTGGGTACCGACTGCGCGCTGACATCGCCGAGGTTCATCAACGGCCCGGCCTGCAGGCGGATCGCCTCCAGCCGCGCCTTCAGCGTGTCGTCGGCATCCAGCGTGACGCGGTCTTCGTACCCGCTCACGCCCACATCGCTGGCGCGCAGCACCACGCACGGCATGCCGTTGTCGATCAGGGTGAGCTCCACCCCGTCGATCACATCCACCGCGTTGCCGGTCGGCAGCAACGCCCCGCAGCTGGAACCGGCGATGTCGGCGAAGGCCAGCGGAATTGGCGCCGCCGTGCCCGGCACACCGTCGATCCGCGCCGAACCGTCGTAGCGCACCTGGCCGCCGGGGGTCTGTACGGTGGCGGTGGCCACCTTGCCGGTGTTCACCATGAAGATGCGCACGTCGGTGCGTTCGCCGCTGGGTTGCACGAGCCCGCGTTCAAGGGCGAACGGCCCGACCCCCGCGAGCAGATTGCCGCAGTTCTGTGCGTCGCTTACCACGGCCTGGTCGACGAACACCTGCAGGAACAGGTAATCCACGTCCGCGCCCGGGTGGCGCGACGGCGAAACCACCGCGACCTTGGAGGTCAGCGGATCGGCGCCGCCCATGCCATCGATCTGGCGTGGGTCCGGCGAGCCATACGCGCGCAGCAGGAACGCATCGCGCGCAGCCGCATCGGCCGGCAGGTCGGTGGCCAGGAAGTAGCCGCCCTTGGAGGTGCCACCGCGCATCCACATGGCCGGCACACCCCTACTCATAGCGCAGGCCCTTGGCCGCCAGGCGCTCGCGCATGGCGTAGATGTCCAGGCCCAGCTCGCCCTTGGCCAGGCGTTCGCGCTTCTCCGCCTCGCGCGCCTCGCGCGCCTGCGATTCAGCCGCCACGCGCACCGCATCGGCGCGCGGTACGATACACACGCCGTCATCGTCGGCGATCACCACGTCGCCGGGGTGGACCAGCGCGCCGCCGCACACCACCGGCACGTTGACCGAGCCGAGCGTCTCCTTGACCGTACCCTGCGCGTGGATGGCCCGGCTCCAGACCGGGAAGCCCATCGCGGTCAGGTCGCGGACGTCACGCACACCGGCATCAATGACCAGGCCGCGGCAACCGCGCACCTGCGCCGAGGTGGCCAGCAGGTCGCCGAAGTAGCCATCGGTGCAATCACTGGTCGGCGCCACCACCAGCACATCGCCCTCGCGCAGCTGCTCGATGGCCACATGCATCATCCAGTTGTCGCCGGGGGGCACCGACACGGTGATGGCGCTGCCGGCAATGCGGGCGCCGCTGTAGATCGGGCGCAGCCGCGGGTGCAGCAGCCCGCTGCGGCCCTGCGCCTCATGCGCGGTGGCAACACCGGCCTGGGCCAGGACCTGGATCGCGCCAGCAGCGGCGCGTTCGACACGGGTGACGACGCGGGACATCCATCCATCCTTCAATGACGATGATGCAGTGTTATCGGCCAGCGCCAACCCCTCAAGATCGATTTCCGCAACAGCCATTTGGTTTGGTTATAGTTGATCCATGAAGCGGTCCTTTGAGCTGAACCTGAAGCATCTGCACGCACTGGTCGCCGTGCACCACCACGGCGGCATCAGCGCCGCTGCGCCGCACGTGAATCTTTCCCAGCCCGCGTTGACCCAGGCCATTGCCCGTCTGGAGAAACAGCTGGATGCCTCCCTGTTCGATCGCCAACCGGGTGGGATGGCGCCCACCGAAGCCGCAGCGCTGCTGGTACCCCGCATCGAGCGCGCATTGGGTTACATCGCCGATGGCGTGCGGGTGGCGCGGCGTGCACAGCGCCTGCCTGCCTTGCCAGCCGTTGAGCGACGCGTCACGCTCGGCCAGCTGCGCGCACTCGTGGCGGTGGACGACGCCGGCAGCTTCACCCTGGCCGCAGCGCGCGCCGGCATTTCACAGCCCGCCATCTACCGCGCCGTGCATGAGCTGGGTACCGCCATCGAAACGCCGCTGACCGAACGCCACGGCAAGACCGTGCAGACCACCCCGGCCGCCACCCGCATGCTGCGGCTGGTGCGGTTGGCGCTGTCCGAACTGGCAGCGGGCCTGGACGAAGTGGCCCTGCTGCGCTCCGAACAGGGCGGCAAGGTCACGCTCGGGGTGATGCCGCTTGCCCGCGCGATCCTGCTGCCACAGGTACTGGCGCGCTTTGCCCGCGCCCACCCGGGTGCCTCGGTCAATGTGATCGAAGGGCCGTATGCGGAACTGCTGGGCGATCTTCGCGCCGGCAGCCTGGATCTGTTGATCGGTGCGATGCGCGACACCCTGCCCGTACGTGATGTCGCGCAGGAAGGTCTGTTCGACGATGACCCGGTGATCGTCGCGCGCAGCGGGCACCCGCTGGCCGGCAGCGACCCGCTCGACGTCGACCGGCTGCTGGCGTTCCCGTGGGTGATCGCCGCCACCGGCGCACCGGTGCGCGCCCGCTGGGAACGCATGTTCCGCCAGCATGGCCATGAACCGCCTCGGCTGCGCATCGAATGCGGCTCGGTGCTGATCACCCGCGGCCTGCTGCTGGAAGACGACTGGCTCACCCTGATGTCACGCGACCAGTTCGTGATCGAACGCCGCGCGGGGCTGCTCTGCGAAATCGGCAGCGCCGGCGACGACCTGCGCCGCCGCATCGGCCTCACCACCCGCGCCGACTGGCACCCCACCCGCCTGCAGCAGGCGTTCGTGGACACCTTCCGCGCCGTCTGCGCCGAACGCAGCAACGATGCCGACAACGCGTGGCCGTTCCGTTATCCAGGGCGCTGACAATGATCGCTTGCGGTAGGGTCGGTTCCCAAACGACCGCCGATAACGGCTCAACATTCGGTGACGCATGACCCGAAACGAAAACGGCTCTCCGTTCCGGCGCCCTGAACACCGACCCGACGGCTTCGGACACATGCCATCACCGGTGATGTCATCCGCGCTGCATTGCCGTGGCTTCGGATGCTTGCGCCGCGCTTCGCGCGGTCGCCGACCAACGGTCGGCGCTACGAACGGCTGGCGAACGCGATAAGACACGGATACATCACCAACGGGCAACCAAGCATCAGCCTGGGCTGGCGACGATTCGTCCCGGCAAACAAAAACCCCCGGTTCTCACCGGGGGTTTTCGTTCAACACATCAGCCGATCAGGCTCAGGCAGCGACCGTCTTGGCCACGTCCTGGTAGTCCTCGATCTGGTCGAAGTTCATGTAGCGGTAGATGTCCTTGCTGCTGGCATCCAGCACGCCGATGTCGGCCATGTACTCTTCCTTGGTCGGGATGCGACCCAGGCGCGAGCAGATCGCGGCCAGTTCGGCCGACCCCAGGTACACGTTCGAGTTGCGGCCCAGGCGGTTCGGGAAGTTGCGGGTCGAGGTCGAGAACACCGTCGCGCCCTCGCGCACCTGTGCCTGGTTGCCCATGCACAGCGAGCAGCCCGGCATTTCCATGCGCGCGCCGGCGGTGCCGAAGGTGCCGTAGTGGCCTTCCTTGGTCAGCTCCGAGGCATCCATCTTGGTCGGCGGGGCCACCCACAGCTTGGTCGGGATGTCGCGCTTGCCTTCCAGCAGCTTGGCGGCCGCACGGAAGTGACCGATGTTGGTCATGCACGAACCGATGAACACTTCATCGATGGCCGCACCGGCCACGTCCGACAGCGTCTTGACGTCGTCGGGATCGTTCGGGCAGGCCACGATCGGCTCGTGGATGTCGGCCAGGTCGATCTCGATGACGGCAGCGTACTCGGCATCGGCATCCGGCTCCAGCAGCTCCGGGTTGGCCAGCCAGGCTTCCATCTTCTCGATGCGACGCGCCAGCGAGCGGGCGTCCTGGTAACCCTCGGCGATCATCCACTTCAGCAGCGTGATGTTGCTGGTGAGGTATTCGATGATCGGCTCCTTGCTCAGGTGCACCGAGCAGCCGGCAGCCGAACGTTCGGCCGAGGCATCGGACAGTTCGAACGCCTGCTCGACCTTCAGGTCCGGCAGCCCTTCGATTTCCAGGATGCGGCCGGAGAAGATGTTCTTCTTGCCGGCCTTGGCCACGGTCAGCAGGCCCGACTTGATCGCGTACAGCGGAATCGCGTTGACCAGGTCACGCAGGGTCACGCCCGGCTGCATCTTGCCCTTGAAGCGCACCAGCACCGATTCGGGCATGTCCAGCGGCATCACGCCGGTGGCAGCGGCGAAGGCGACCAGGCCCGAGCCAGCCGGGAACGAAATGCCCACCGGGAAACGGGTGTGCGAATCGCCACCGGTGCCGACGGTGTCGGGCAGCAGCATGCGGTTGAGCCAGCTGTGGATCACGCCGTCGCCCGGGCGCAGCGAGATGCCGCCACGGGTGGAGATGAACTCCGGCAGCGTGTGGTGGGTCTTGACGTCCACCGGCTTCGGGTACGCGGCGGTGTGGCAGAACGACTGCATCACCAGGTCGGCCGAGAAGCCCAGGCAGGCCAGGTCCTTCAGCTCGTCACGGGTCATCGGGCCGGTGGTGTCCTGCGAGCCCACCGAGGTCATTTTCGGTTCGCAGTAGGTACCCGGGCGCATGCCCTTGCCTTCCGGCAGGCCACAGGCGCGGCCGACCATCTTCTGTGCCAGCGAGAAGCCCTTGCCGGTGTCCGGCGGGTCCATCGGCAGGCGGAACAGGTCGGTCGGGGCCAGGCCCAGCGCTTCGCGCGCCTTGGCGGTCAGGCCACGGCCGATGATCAGCGGAATGCGGCCACCGGCGCGCACTTCGTCGAACAGCACGTCGGACTTCACCTGGAACTCGGCGATGACCTGGCCGTCCTTCAGCGCCTTGCCGTCATAGGGACGCAGTTCGACCACGTCGCCCATGTTCATCTGCGACACGTCCAGCTCGATCGGCAGCGCGCCGGCGTCTTCCATGGTGTTGTAGAAGATCGGGGCGATCTTCGAACCCAGGCACACGCCACCGAAGCGCTTGTTCGGAATGAACGGAATGTCTTCGCCGGTGAACCACAGCACCGAGTTGGTGGCCGACTTGCGGCTGGAACCGGTACCGACCACGTCGCCCACGTAGGCCACCAGGTGGCCCTTGTCCTTCAGCGATTCAATGAACTTGACCGGGCCGCGCTTGCCGTCTTCTTCCGGCTCGATGCCATCGCGCTTGTTCTTCAGCATCGCCAGCGCGTGCAGCGGGATGTCCGGGCGGGTGGTGGCGTCCGGGGCCGGCGACAGGTCGTCGGTGTTGGTTTCGCCGGTCACCTTGAGCACGGTGATGGTCAGGCTCTGCGGCACTTCCGGGCGGCTGGTGAACCACTCGGCATCGGCCCAGCTCTGCAGCACGCCCTGGGCGTTCGCGTTGCCGGCCTTGGCCTTTTCCTGCACGTCGTGGAAGGCGTCGAACACCAGCAGGGTGTTCTTCAGCGCGGTGGCGGCGATCGCGCCGACCACGGCGTCGTCCAGCAGCTGCACCAGCGGCGCGACGTTGTAGCCGCCGAGCATGGTGCCCAGCAGTTCGGTGGCGCGCTCGCGCGAGATCAGCGCGTTGGTTTCGCTGCCGAAGGCGATCGCAGCCAGGTACGAGGCCTTGACCTTGGCCGCGTCATCGACACCGGCCGGCACGCGGTGGGTCAGCAGGTCGAGCAGGAACTCGGCCTCGCCCGCAGGCGGGTTCTTCAGCAGTTCGATGACGTCGGCCGTCTGCTGGGCGCTCAGCGGCAGCGGCGGGATGCCAAGCGCGGCGCGCTCGGCTACGTGGTGGCGGTAGGCTTCCAACATGACAACTCCCGGGAAATTCTTTGAAAAGACTTCGGTTGAATACGGCGGTTGAGTTACGGGCTCAGGCGTGCGGCACGATCAGCTTCAGGCCCTTGAAGTAGTCGCGGTAAAATTTGTCGTTCCAGGTGATCAGGCCGTCGCACTGCAGAAGGGCGTGCGCGCCGACCATGAATTCGTCCAGGCTGCGGCCGCTGGCACCGCGCTGGCGATGGCGGCGGTGCATTTCACCGGCACGCAGCGCCGACTTGGCTTCCAGCGCGTTGAAATGGACCCCCATTTCCTCCAGCGCCTCCAGCACCTCGGCACCGCCGCGCAGCGAGGCGCAGATCTCGGCCAGCGTCGCGCCGCACACCACCACCCGGCCACCCACCAGGCTCTGCCGCAGGCAGGCCTCGACGGCGTCGGCCTGCGGGCCATTGCTCAGCAGTTCGACCAGGACCGGGGAATCGACGGCGATCATCACGGCTTATTCCTCGTCGCGCACCGCGCGGACGGCGGCCTCGGCCGAGTCGAAACCGTCCAGGGCGAACTTGCCGCGGGCGCGGGAAATGGCGTCATCCACGCTCTTGCGCAGGATGATCCGGCTGCCTTCCAGCTCCACTTTCAGCTGGGTGCCCTTGGTCAGCCCGAGCGCGTCCCGCACTGCCTTGGGGAGGGTGATCTGGCCTCGCTCTGCGACGGTGGCTTCCATGGGGGTAGGTCCGGTTCGGTATGCACGAATTATACATACTTTCCCGCCCATACCGCCAGCACCCGCACCGTATGCGGGCTGAATGCCACTGTTTCACCGTGCCTCGGGACAGGCCCGGAAGTGTGACGCGCGCGTCTGACAGCCGCGGTTGGGTGACTAGAATGTCGGGACTGGCCATAAGGTCGGTCCTCAACACCCCATCGATCAGACAAGGACATCCCACGATGCGCACAACCGTTCTAACTGTCGCACTGCTGCTCGCCGCCCCACTCGCCCTGTCTCCCGACAGCGCTTCCGCCAATCCCTTCGGCGGCCACAAAACCGGCACCGAAATCACCCAGGCCCAGCTGGATGCAGCCGAGGTCGGCAAAACCACCCAGGACCAGGTGCGGGAAGCGTTTGGGACGCCCAGCCGCCGTGAACAGCTGGGCGATACCCAGATCTGGTACTACGATTACGTGCACATCAAGAATTTCGGAAAGAACGTCCAGGAAGCGACCGTTTTCGAGTTCGGCAAGAATGGCCTGCTGACCGCCAAGTCCAAGTCCGGCGCCGTGGGCAAGACCGGCAATCCCCTGCTCGACGCCGCCAACGGCAAGTAACCGCGCTACGCGAATCCTCCCGGACGGGGCACCTGCGGGCGCCCCGTCTGCGCAAGAGGGGTGGCCACGCCTTCTCGGCGTGCTAACACCTTCCGGGCAAGCATGGGCATGGTCGAGCGATGACGGGGGTCAACGTTTCACTACCGGAGCAACCGGACATGACCCTCAGCGCATCCAACCACGACCACATCGGCATGGCCTTCGAGCCGCCGGCCCTTTACGTTCCGCCCCGGCTGCATGGCAGCAATATCGCAAACCTCCATACCGTACTTCCGCTTCCGGAAGGGGCCGGGTTCGATTACCTGCTCAACGGCGCTTCACAGGTGGTGGAAGGCCTGAGCGTGTTCCATTTCCCAGGGGTTCAAGGGGTGTATGTCGATGACCGCTTCCTTGAACATTACCCGGGCCCCTGGCCAGCGGTCATGGAGGTCCGCTGTCTGAAGGACGGCCAGCCGGCAGATCTGGCCCGACTGCCACTGTTGAACACGCTTACCGCGGTACCGACTCACATGCGCGTGGTCGTTTCCGGCAACCCTGTCCCGGTGCCGCCGCCTGGCCATATCGCGGTACTGCAGACCAACCCTTACGTATTCGACGCGGACGGCGTGCCCCTTCCGTTCGGGTACGGGACCGTCATCGAACTGCTGGATCCGCATCCGGGCATCGAGCACTACGACAACACCTTCATCATCAGCCACAACGCGGCGCCAGGTGCGTACAGGGTCCGGGTCACCTCGCAGTGGGGATTGGAGCAGACGGTGACGCTCACGCTGCACGAGAGCACGGCGAATTGAATGCGGGCGGCCTTCGCGGCACGCTAACGAAGGCAGGTCTAAAGCTCTACCCAAGGCCGAGTGATGACGGGGGTCAACGTTTGCCTTACCGGAGAAACAGACATGACCCTCAGCGCATCCAACCACGACCACATCGGCATGGCCTTCGAGCCGCCGGCGGTATACGTTCCGCCCCGTCTGCATGACACCCAGCTGGTCTACCTGCACACGGTGCTTCCGCTCCCAGACGGAACTCAGTTCGATTATCTGCTCAACGGCGGGCCCGGTCCGGTCGAAGGCATCCGCGTGGTCCATCACCCCGCCGTCAAGGGGGTGCTGGTGGATCATGCGTTCCTGCAGAGCTACCGCGGGCCATGGCCGGCCCTGCTCGAAGTGCGCTATCTGAAGAATGGGCAACCGGCCGACCTGGGCCGGTTGCCGCTGCTCGATCCGCACGCCGCGGTCGCCACCCGCCTGCGCGTGGACGTGCTGGGCAGCCCGGCGGTGATACCGCCCGCCGATGCTACCGAAGTGGTCACGCTCAGGCCGCGTCTGTTCGATGCAGAGCTCATACCCCTGCCGAGCGGCTTCGGCACGGTGGTCGAACTGCTCGATCCGCACGACGGCATCCGCCAGCACGACAGTGCGTTCATCAACACCGACGCTGCCGTTGCGGGGGAGTATCGGGTCCGGGTCACGACGAAATGGGGGTTGGAGCAGACCGTAAGCTTCACCGTTGTCGCCAGCGCGCCCGGATGACGGTGTCGTCCGGATCTGCCGTGACACGAAAACTACATACGAATGTATAACCTTGCGTTCTGGGCCTGCGGCGCTGCGGCCCGCCCGGCATCGGCCATACTGATGGCCTGCCGGGCCGGGTACAGCGCCCGCCGGCCATCGCAAGCCGGCCTGGAAACGGGCCAGTGCAAGCCATTCGCATGAGGAGTTTTCCCGCATGAGCGACGCGTTCTCGACCCGCAGCCAGCTGGACGTCGGCGGCACCACCTACGACTACTTCAGCCTGCCCAAGCTCGGACAGCAGTTCGACATTTCCCACCTGCCCTACTCGATGAAGATCCTGCTGGAGAACCTGCTCCGGCATGAGGATGGCGGCGCCACCGTGGGCCGCGAGCACATCGAAGCGGTGGCCACCTGGGACCCCAAGGCCGAACCGGACATCGAGATCGCCTTCATGCCTGCGCGCGTGGTGCTGCAGGACTTCACCGGCGTGCCCTGCGTGGTCGACCTGGCCGCGATGCGCGATGCCGTGGTCAAGCTGGGCGGCCGACCGGAGCAGATCAACCCGCAGATTCCCTCCGAACTGGTCATTGACCATTCGGTGCAGGTGGACGTGTTCGGCACCCCCGACGCGCTGGACCTCAACGGCAAGATCGAATTCCAGCGCAACCAGGAACGCTACGGCTTCCTGCGCTGGGGCCAGAAGGCCTTCGACAACTTCAAGGTGGTGCCGCCCAATACCGGTATCGTCCACCAGGTGAATCTTGAGAACCTGGCCCGTGTGGTGATGACCGCGGACAAGGACGGCAAGGCCATTGCCTACCCGGACACCGTGTTCGGCACTGACAGCCACACCACCATGATCAATGGCATCGGCGTGCTCGGCTGGGGCGTGGGCGGCATCGAGGCCGAGGCGGCCATGCTGGGCCAGCCCTCCTCCATGCTGATTCCGCAGGTCGTCGGCTTCAAGCTGACCGGCCGCCTGCCCGAAGGCGCCACCGCCACCGACCTGGTGCTCACCGTCACCCAGATGCTGCGCAAGCACGGCGTGGTGGGCAAGTTCGTCGAGTTCTTCGGCGAAGGCCTGCAGCACCTGCCGCTGGCCGACCGCGCCACCATCGGCAACATGGCACCGGAGTACGGCGCCACCTGCGGCATCTTCCCGATCGACAACGAGTCGCTGACCTACCTGCGCCTGTCCGGCCGCAGCGAGGAACAGATCGCGTTGGTGGAAGCCTACGCCAAGGCCCAGGGCCTGTGGCACGACGCCGACACCGCCCACGCCAGCTACAGCGCCACGCTGGAGCTGGACATGGGCGAGGTCAAGCCGTCGCTGGCTGGCCCCAAGCGCCCGCAGGACCGCGTGATGCTGGAAGACGTCAAGCAGAACTACCGCGACAACCTGGGCGGGCTGACCACCAACCGCGACAAGCGCAACCAGGACGTGGCCAACTTTGTCAGCGAAGGCGGCGGCGCCGCGGTCGGCAACGAGCAGCTGGCCAAGGGCTACGCCGATGTCGAACAGGACGGCACCCGCTTCCGGCTCAAGGATGGCGCGGTGGTGATCGCCGCGATCACCTCCTGCACCAATACCTCCAACCCGGCGGTGATGATCGGCGCCGGCCTGCTGGCCCGCAATGCGGCGGCCCGGGGCCTGGACCGCAAGCCGTGGGTCAAGACTTCCCTCGGCCCGGGTTCGCGCGTGGTCACCGATTACCTGGAAAAGGCCGGCGTACTGAGTGAGCTGGAGAAGGTCGGCTTCTACGTGGTCGGCTACGGCTGCACCACCTGCATCGGCAATTCGGGTCCGCTGCCCACCGAGATCAGCGCCGCCATTGCCAGCGGCGACCTGGTGGTGACCTCGGTGCTGTCGGGCAACCGGAATTTCGAGGGCCGGGTGCACCCCGAAGTGAAGATGAATTACCTGGCCAGCCCGCCGCTGGTGGTGGCCTACGCGATCGCCGGCACCACCGACATCGACCTCACCACCGAACCGCTCGGCACCGGCAGCGACGGCCAGCCGGTGTACCTGCGCGACATCTGGCCGAGCAACAAGGAAATTGGCGACGTGATTGCCGCCACCATCGGGCCGGAGATGTTCAAGCAGAACTACGCCGATGTATTCAAGGGCGACAGCCGCTGGAACGAGATCCAGTCGCCCGATGGCGATCTCTACGAATGGGATGGCAGCTCCACCTACATCAAGAACCCGCCGTATTTCGACGGCATGACCATGCAGGTCGGCCACATCGACGACGTGCACGGCGCCCGGGTGATGGGCCTGTTCGGGGATTCGATCACCACCGACCACATTTCCCCGGCCGGCAACATCAAGAAGGATTCGCCGGCAGGCCGTTTCCTGCAGGAGCGCGGCGTACAGCCGGCCGACTTCAACAGCTACGGCAGCCGCCGCGGCAATGACGACGTCATGGTGCGCGGTACCTTCGCCAACATCCGCATCAAGAACCTGATGTTTGGCGGCGAGGAAGGCGGCAACACCCTGTACTTCCCGCAGGGCGGCGGCGAACCGCAGAAGCTGGCCATCTACGACGCGGCCATGAAGTACAAGGCCGAGGGCGTGCCGCTGGTGGTGTTTGCCGGCAAGGAATACGGCACCGGCTCCTCCCGCGACTGGGCGGCCAAGGGCACCAACCTGCTCGGCGTGAAGGCGGTGATCGCCGAGAGTTTCGAGCGCATCCACCGCTCCAACCTGGTCGGCATGGGCGTGCTGCCGCTGCAGTTCACGGCCGGCGAGAACGCCCAGTCGCTGGGCCTGGACGGCTCGGAAGTGGTCGATATCACCGGACTGGCCGACGGCGCCAGCAAGAGCGCCACGCTCAGCGCCACCCGCGCCGACGGCACGGTCAAGACCTTCCAGGCCCACGTCATGCTGCTGACGCCCAAGGAAGTGGAGTACTTCAAGCACGGCGGCCTCCTCCAGTACGTGCTGCGCCAGCTGGCGGCCCGCTGACCTGCCCTCCCCCTGGAGCCGGCCTCTGGCCGGCTCCTCAAGGACCCGCCGCCGCGCACGGCCGGCTAGAGGCCGGCTCTGCACGCGCCCTGCACGCTGCATTCACAACCTCTTCGCGTTTTCCATTCGGACCGGTATGCTGCCGGGGACCAAAACGGCGGATACTGCCCGTCGGCATCACACCATCAACGTTTCCTGGAGGGGGAATATGAGTCTGGAACGTCCCTGGCTGAACAGCTACCCGAGCGGCGTACCCGCCGACATCGACGTCAACGAGTTCCCTTCGGTTTCGGCCGTGTTCGACGCCTCGGTGGCCAAGTACCGCGACCGTCCCGCCTATTCCAGCTTCGGCAAGGTGCTCACCTATGGTGAAACCGATGCCCTGGTCGAACAGTTCGCCGCCTACCTGCTGGGTGAACTGAAGCTCAAGAAGGGCGACCGCGTCGCCCTGATGATGCCCAACTGCCTGCAGTACCCGGTGGCCACCTTCGGCGTGCTGCGGGCCGGCCTGACCGTGGTCAACGTCAACCCGCTGTATACCGCGCGCGAACTCAAGCACCAGCTGGTCGACTCCGGCGCCTCGGTGCTGGTGGTGGTGGACAACTTCGGCGATACCGTCCAGCAGGTCATCGCCGACACCCCGATCAAACAGGTCATCACCACCGGCCTGGGTGACATGCTCGGCCTGAAGGGCGTGGTGGTGAACTTCGTGCTGAAGTACATCAAGAAAATGGTGCCCAACTACACCCTGCGCGGCGCCATCCGCTTCAACCAGGCGCTGAAGCTGGGCAGTGGCCACACCCTGCCGAAGGTGGAGCTGGACCACGACGACGTGGCCTTCCTGCAGTACACCGGTGGCACCACCGGCGTGGCCAAGGGGGCAATGCTCACCAACCGCAACCTGGTTGCCAACATGCAGCAGGCGTCGGCGTGGATCTCCGCGTCGGGCATCGAAATGGGCAAGGAAGTCATCATCACCGCCCTGCCGCTGTACCACATCTTCGCACTGACCGCGAACGGACTGGTCTTCATGAAGTTCGGTGGCTGCAACCACCTGATCACCAACCCGCGGGACATGAAGGGCTTCGTCAAGGAGCTCAAAGCCACCCGTTTCACCGCCATTACCGGCGTCAATACGCTGTTCAACGGCCTGCTCAATACCCCCGGTTTCGACGAGGTGGACTTCTCCTCGCTGAAGGTCACCCTGGGCGGCGGCATGGCGGTGCAGCGTGCCGTGGCCGAGCGCTGGAAGAAAACCACCGGCGTCACCCTGGTCGAAGCATACGGCCTGACCGAAACCTCGCCGGCGGCCTGCATCAACCCGCTGGACCTGGCCGAGTACAACGGCGCGATCGGCCTGCCGATCCCGTCCACCGACGCCTGCGTGAAGGACGACAACGGCGTCACCCTGACGCCCGGCGACGTCGGTGAACTGTGCATCCGGGGGCCGCAGGTGATGAAGGGCTACTGGCAGCGCCCGGAAGACACCGCCAAGGCGATCGACGCCGATGGCTGGCTGCACACCGGCGACATGGCGCGCATGGATGAGCAGGGCTTCTTCTACATCGTCGACCGCAAGAAGGACATGATCCTGGTGTCCGGCTTCAACGTGTACCCGAACGAGGTCGAAGACGTCATTGCGATGATGCCCGGCGTGCTGGAAGTCGCCGCCGTGGGCGTCCCGGATGAAAAGTCCGGCGAAGTGGTCAAGGTGGTCATCGTCAAGAAGGACCCGAACCTGACCGCCGAGATGGTCAAGGAACACGCCCGCGCCAACCTCACCGGCTACAAGCACCCCAAGATCGTCGAGTTCCGCAAGGAACTGCCGAAAACCAACGTCGGCAAGATCCTGCGCCGCGAACTGCGCGATACACCGGCGGCGTAACTGCAATCTCCATGCGCCACGCGAACGCCCGCCAGGTCATCTTGGCGGGCGTTCTGCTTTTCGCCGTCCGCCGTTCTGTTGCTCCCCGCGTAGGGACACGCCATGCGTGTCAGCGCAATGTCGCACGCATCGTACGTTCTCGCGTCGACCCGCGGGTTCGCTTCACGTAGTCACGAACAGCCTTCAGGCCCAGTGGAAAGCGTCTGCGGGGGCCTCGCGGTATAATTGGATTCGTGAACGCTCCCAGCCGGCAGCCTACTGCTGGCTGCGGCTGAGAAGGCTGCCACTTCCGAGCAGGACCCGCGCAGATGCATCGAACTGCTTCCACATCCCTCACCATCGCAGACATCCTGTCAGTCGCGACCCCGTCAGAGTTGAGAACGCTGGGTCACTTCAATGTGCTGAAAACGTCACTCAGCGCATTGCTTGGCCTGACAATCACGCCGCGCAGCTGGCAGACGCTCTACCGATTCGTTGGAGACCTCCAGGCGGTCATTCAGAATGATCCGTCCATTCGCTCCCCTGGTCCGCATCCCGTCTCCGAGGCGACAAGAACCAAGCTGTCGACCGTCCTTATGAGCGTAACGTCGGCCCGCATCTCCGCCGCGGATCCGGACGCAGCCCTGTCGCACGCGGTTGCAACGCTTGTGGATGCCGCCCGCGACCCTGCCGCCATGTACCAGGCCACGCGCACACGCAACTTTCACCACAGCTCCCGGCTCGAGGGCATAGACATGCGCAAGTCGAAGCCGGCGCAATCCCTGCAGACTGTCCTCAACAGGTATCGAAAGCGCTGAGATGGACCTGTATGACGATGTAAACGACAAGTACTGCATTGGCGACTCAGGCGTCTTGAAGAACAAGCCATAGACCCTGGCGAATGGATCCAGGCGAATCTGGATGGCGTTCGAGTCGATTACCGGGCCATGCAGGCGATCTTCGAGCGGATCATCCCCGGATAACCGTTTCGTCCAGTTCCTATGCTGACCCGTCAGCGGCCCCCCTTCCGCGCGGCGCGATGTGAATCGCCCGATTCCCTTGCGGCATAACGCTGAACGAGATTCTGGACGGTGCTCCTGACGGCGGTGGACATCATGCAGGGCGTTTGCATTCCAGCCCGGGTTGGCGGTGTAGGATCGCGGCGTGTGGACCCGTCCGGCCTGCCGCCCACCGTCCTCCCTGCAGGCCAACCCGCCGAGGTAATCCCCATGCAATCCATCGAAAAGCTCCCGTATTCCCGCGGCTATGCGACCATCCGCACCGAATCGACCCCCGACAACGCCGCCCACTGGCTCTTCATGCACGCCGATGCCGCCACCGGCATCCGTCCCTGCTGCCGCAAGGACATGCTGGACGAGATGTGGAGCGTGATGAGCCAGATCACCCTGTCCCCGGCCGAGCGCAACAGTGGCCGCCTGCGCCACTTCGTGCTGGCCTCCGACGCCACCGCCTACAACCTGGGCGGCGACCTTGCCCTGTTCGCCCAGCTCATCCGCGAAGGCAACCGCGACCGCCTGCTGGCCTACGCCCAGCGTTGCGTTGAAGGTGTGCATCACCTGCACACCGGCTTCGGCGGTGACGTGCGTTCCATCGCCGTGATCCAGGGCGATGCACTGGGGGGCGGGCTGGAAATGGCGCTGGCCTGCCACACCATCATCGCCGAGGAGGGCTGCGGCATGGGCCTGCCCGAAGTACTGTTCGGGCTGTTCCCGGGCATGGGCGCGTACTCGTTCCTGTGTCGCCGGGTGGCCCCGCAGCTGGCCGAGAAGATCATCCTGGAAGGTCGCGTCTATTCGTCCGAAGAGATGCATGCCATGGGCGTGGTCGATGTGCTGGTGCCCAAGGGACACGGCATCAAGGCCGCCGAAGACCTGATCCGCCAGCAGCAGCGCACCCCGCGCACCTACCTGGCGATGAACGCCGCACGCAACCTGGCCCAGGCGGTGGGCTATGACGAACTGCTGGAAATCACCAGGATCTGGGTGGATTCGGCACTGGCCCTGGAAGAGAAGTCGCTGCGCACCATGGATCGGTTGATCAAGGCGCAGACCCGTCGTGCCCAGTTCGATGCCGCGTAAGCGCGCCACCGCCAGCAAGGGGGGCCGGTAAAAAAGCCCGGTGAGGACCGGGCTTTTTTCCTTCATCGCATGTCGATGCCGCCGTCGTCGCTGGACGCTGCGCCGGGGCGCCCGCGCTCCTCCAGCGCCTGTCGGCCTTCCTTGACCGCGCCGCGGATCAACGCCATCCGCTCGCGCCACTCGCTCTTGAGCTGCCAGTCGGCCATGTGCATCACCTCGCCGGCACGGTAAGCCACCCGCACCAACCCCAGGTTGCTGGCCACGCCCTTGATCGCATGGGCCTGCTCGCGCAGGTGCAGCCAGTCGCCGCGTTCGCCCGCCTCCATGGCCACGCCCACGCACTGCGTGGCGTCGGCCAGGCACTGGCGGATGAACTCCTGCTCGAAGCTGTCGCCCATGCCGAGTGCGGCCAGCTCGTCGAGCACGCCGGTGTCCAGCACGCCTACCGCGACGGGCGGTGGCGGCACCACCGCCGTGCGCACCTTGAGCCCGTCGTTGGCGGCAATCTCGGCCAGCGTGTCGAGCAGCTTGACCGGCACCACCGGCTTGCCGAAGAACGTGTGTGCGCCGGCCTGGGTGCACTGCTGGATCGACTCGGGGGTGACGTCGGCACTGAGCACCAGCACCGGGGTACGCGGTGCGCCACCGGCCTGCAGCACGCGCAGCTCCTTCAGCATGTCCAGCCCGCTCATGCCCGGCATGTGCAGGTCGACGATGGCCACGTCGTAATCGCTCTCGGCCATGGCATCGAGCACCGCTTCGCCACCGTTGACGCAGACCACCTTGTGCCCGGCCTTCTGCAGCAGCCGCTGCAGCACCAGCCGGTTGGCCTGGTGGTCGTCGGCGACCAGCACCTTCATGCTGCGCACCCGGGCGCGATGGCGCAGGAACGGGTCGGCGAACGCGATCACATTGTCCGCTGCCGCGCCGCCGCCCTCCCCGACCACGGCCGGGGTGTACTCGCCCGCCACCACCGGTGGCAGCGCGAACGGCAGTTCGAACCAGAAGCAGCTGCCCTGCGGCGGGTTCTCGGCGTAGCCGATCTGTCCGCCCATCGCTTCCACCAGCCCGCGCGAAATCGACGTCCCCAGCCCGCTGCCCTCATGCCGCCGGCCCAGGCTGACGTCGGCCTGTTCGAAGGCCTGGAACAGGCGCGCGCGCATGTCCGGGACCACGCCGATGCCGGTGTCGAGGATGTCGAAGCGCAGCCGGACCTGGCCCTCGTTGTCTTCGCGCAGCTGCGATACGCGGATCTCGACGCGGCCGTGCTCGGTGAACTTGACCGCGTTGCCGGCCAGGTTGAGCAGGATCTGGCGCAGGTGGCCAAGATCGCCGCGCAGCAGCTTGGGCACGCCGGCGGCCACCTTGACCTGGTAGTCCAGCCGCTTGAGCCTGGCCTGCGGCATCAGGATCAGGCCGATCGACTGGACCACCTCGTCCAGCGAGAAGTCCTCGGCGACCACGCGCAGCTTGCCGGCTTCGATGGCCGAAATGTCCAGCACCTCTTCCACCAGCGCCAACAGGCTGCGCGAAGAGGCCTGGATGGTGTTGACGCACTCGCGCTGTTCTTCGTCCAGGGTGGTGGTGGCCAGCACCTCGGTCATGCCGGACAGGCCGTTCAGCGGCGTGCGGAATTCGTGGCTCATGTTGGCCAGGAAGCGGCTCTTGGCTTCGCTGGCGCGGCGCGCCTCGTCCATCGCATGGGTCAACTGGCGCAGCAGCGTGGCGAAATACAGCGGCACCGCCGCCAGGCCCAGCCACAGGCCGAAGCCCAGCCGCGCGTTGGCCTGCCAGTACCCGGTGGCCAGCACGGTCACCCCGAAGCTGACCAGCGCCATGCCGACGGCGGCGTACAGGTACTTGTTGCCGTAGCGCATGCCGTTGCCCACGGTCACCCACATCACCACGATGTAGACCCAGGCCAGCGGTTCGCCCATCTGCACCATGCCGGCGGCGATCAGGCCGTAGTCGGCCAGCATGCCGGCCACGCGGCGCGGGTCCGAGCGCCCCGGGCGCGCCAGCAGCCACGCGAACAGCAGTACCGACAGGGTCAAACCGGTCAGCACGATGCCCAGCACCACCTGGTATTGATGGTGCGGCAGGTCGTGGCGGGGACCGGGAAGCAGCACGTAGCCCAGGATCAGCACGATCAGCACCATGCGCACGATCGCCTGGCCGTGCTCGGTATCGGGTCGGCTGCCCAGCCGCTGCTTCAACGCATGGATCATGCCCTGCACGTCACATCCCCGGTCGCGCCGACGCAGTGGAATGCTGCGCGCAGATCGCATCCAGCTGTTGCCGGCCGCGCAGCAGCGCATCCACGCAGCGTGGATCGAACAGACGCCCGCGCTGCGCGTACAGGTAGGCCAGGGTCGCGTCCATCGTCCACGCTTCCTTGTAGGGCCGCGGCGAGATCAGCGCGTCGAACACGTCGGCCACCGCCACGATCCGGGCTTCCAGCGGAATCGCGTCGCCGCGCAGGCCGTCGGGATAGCCACTGCCGTCGTAGCGTTCGTGGTGGCGCAGCGCGATCAGCGCGCCGACCTGGATGAAGCGGTTCTGGCTGCCGCTGAGCAGCTCATATCCGATCCGCGGGTGCCGGCGCATGATCGCCAGCTCGTCCTCGTCCAGCTTGCCCTGCTTGAGCAGCACCGCATCGGGAATGGCGATCTTGCCCATGTCGTGCAGCGGGGCCGCCATTTCGATCAGCTTGACCTCTTCCTCGGGCAGGCCCAGCTGTTCAGCGATCAACCCGGCCACGTGGGCCATGCGCTCCAGGTAAGCGCTTGTGCCGGCGTCACGGAACTCGATCGCACGGGCCAGCCGCGACAGCGTCTCGCGCTCGCGCTCCTCCACCTCGTGCATGCTGGCCAGCAGCCGCTGTTCAAGCGACATCGCGCGTTGCTTCACATTCTCCGACTGCTGGCGCAGCTGCAGCAGGTTGTAGCAGCGTGCACGCAGTTCGCGCGGGCGGATCGGCTTGACCAGGAAGTCGATCACCCCGGCCTCGAGCGCCGCTTGGCGGATCGGCTCGTCGCCGACCACGGTAATCAGGATCACCGGGATGTCGCGGTGCTTGGGCAGGCGGCGGAAGCGACGGGCGAATTCCAGCCCATCCATCTCCGGCATGCGGTAGTCCAGCAGCAGGAGGTCCACCCCGTGCGCTTCGCACCATGCCAGCGCGGTGAGCGGGTCGCCGAAATCATGCACGCTCAGTTCGGGCGCGATGTCCTCGATGACATGCCGCAGCATCGTGCGCGCAGACGTCTGATCGTCAACGATGACAATATTCAAGGCTGCTTCCGTCGTCTTCCTGGACCACACTGGAACATGCTGCGGAGAGGATACTCCGCTGGTTTGTACGCCGGCACCTTGCATGGGACCCACCTCCGCTCATGATTCCCCGTGCATGATCGTGGTGAAGCCGTGATGGATGTCACGCGGGCTCCGTCCAGTTCTCATGTTCCGTGGCCGTCGCCCATAGGGGGCATCAATAGACCACGCAGAAACCATACTCGTACGGCCTTCCCAGCGGAACCCCGCCCGGAGGGCCACGGCGGCCCTTCCGGAACTACGTCTCAGTTTTCCGGGCGCATGTAGGGGAACAGGAGGACGTCCCGGATCGAGCTGCTGCCGGTCAGCAGCATCACCAGCCGGTCAATGCCGATGCCCAGGCCGCCGGTCGGGGCCATACCGTACTCCAGCGCACGGATATAGTCCGCGTCGTAGTGCATGGCCTCATCGTCGCCGCCCTCCTTGGCCGTCACCTGGGCCTGGAACCGGGCGGCCTGGTCTTCCGGGTCGTTCAGCTCGGAGAAGCCGTTGGCCAGCTCCTTGCCGTTGATGAACAGCTCGAAGCGGTCGGTGTAGCCGGGCTGGTCGTCGTTGGCGCGGGCCAGCGGCGAGACCTCGACCGGATGGTCGGTAATGAAGGTCGGCTGCACCAGGGTGTGCTCGACCGTGGCTTCGAAGATCTCCAGCAGCAGCTTGCCCCAGCCGTAGGACGGCTTGACCCGGATCTTCAGGCGCTCGCAATGGCGCAGCAGCGCCTCGCGGTCGGTGCAGTCCGCTTCGCTGATCTCCGGGTTGTGGTGGCGTACCGCCTCGTCCATGCGCCAGCGGCGGAACGCCGGGGCCAGGTCGATGGTGGCGCCGTCCCACTCCACCGTGGTGGTGCCCAGCACCTTGCTGGCCACGTCGCGGATCACGCCTTCGGTCAGGTCCATCACTTCGGTGTACGTGGCGTAGGCCTCGTACAGCTCCATCATGGTGAATTCGGGGTTATGCCGGGTGCTGACGCCTTCGTTGCGGAAGTTGCGGTTGATCTCGTACACGCGCTCCAGGCCGCCCACGACCAGGCGCTTGAGGTACAGCTCCGGGGCCACGCGCAGGTACAGGTCCAGGTCCAGCGCGTTGTGGTGGGTGGTGAACGGCTTGGCCGTGGCGCCGCCGGGGATGTAATGCATCATCGGCGTTTCGACTTCCAGGAAGTCGCGGTTGTCCAGCCAGGCGCGCATGGCGCGGATGATCCGCGAGCGCTTGATGAACACCTCGCGCGACTCCGGGGTCACGATCAGGTCCACGTAGCGCTGGCGGTAGCGCTGCTCCACGTCGGCCAGGCCGTGCCACTTGTCCGGCAGCGGGCGCAGCGACTTGGTCAGCAGGCGGATGCTGGTGGCCTTGACCGACAGCTCGCCGGTCTTGGTCCGGGTCAGCCCGCCTTCCACGGCAATGATGTCGCCCACGTCCCAGCCCTTGAAGGCGGTGTAGACCTCGCCCAGCGCATTGCCCTGCAGGAACAGCTGGATGCGGCCGGACTCGTCCTGGATCTGGGCGAAGCTGGCCTTGCCCATCACCCGCTTGGCCATCAGCCGGCCCGCCATCTTCACCGTGCGGTCGGTGGCTTCCAGCGCTTCGGCGGTCCACGCCTCGGCATCGGCGAACTCGGCCTGCAGCTTGCCGGCGAAGTCCTCGCGGCGGAAGTCGTTCGGGTAGGCGATGCCCTGCCCGCGCAGCGCGGTCAGTTTCGCGCGGCGCTCGGCGATGAGGCTGTTCTCGTCGACGGGGGTCTGCGGCGCGGGGGTCTGATCGTTCATGGCGGGGGTCTATGTCTGGGGGATATGGACGGGGATACACCCCCCGGCGCGTGCCGGGGGTAAAGCGGAAGGGCCGCACGCGGCGGCCCGACGGTCAGGCATCGAGGCGTTTGGCACCGACTTCCAGGCCCGACTTCAGGCTGGCTTCGACGAATTCGTCGAGGTCGCCATCGAGCACCTTCTGCGTGTCCGAACGTTCGATGCCGGTGCGCAGGTCCTTGATACGGCTCTGGTCGAGTACGTAGTTGCGGATCTGGCTGCCCCAGCCGATGTCGGACTTGGTCGCTTCCACCGCATCGCGCTCGGCGTTGCGCTTCTGGATTTCCAGCTCGTACAGCTTGGCGGCCAGCATCTTCATCGCGTTGTCGCGGTTCTGGTGCTGGCTGCGGCCGGTCTGGCAGGCCACGACCGTATTGGTCGGAATGTGCGTGATACGCACCGCCGATTCGGTCTTGTTGACGTGCTGGCCACCGGCACCGGACGAACGGTACACGTCGGTACGCAGGTCGGCCGGGTTGATGTCGATCTCGATGTTGTTGTCCACTTCCGGCGACACGAACACCGAGGTGAAGCTGGTGTGGCGGCGGTTGTCCGAATCGAACGGCGACTTGCGCACCAGGCGGTGCACGCCGGTTTCGGTCTTCAGCCAGCCATAGGCGTAGTCGCCTTCCACCCGCAGCGTGGCCGACTTGATGCCCGCGACGTCGCCGCCGGACACTTCCATCAGTTCGGTCTTCCAGCCGCGCGATTCGCACCAGCGCAGGTACATGCGCAGCAGGATTTCGGCCCAGTCCTGGGCTTCGGTGCCGCCGGCACCGGCCTGGATGTCGACGAACGCCGGGGCGTTGTCCATCTTGCCGGAGAACATGCGCTGGAACTCCAGCTGTTCGACGTGCTTCTGGTACTTGTCCAGGTCGGCGACCACGGCCAGGGCGGTGTCTTCGTCCTGTTCGCTTTCAGCCAGTTCCAGCAGTTCGTTGGATTCGGTCAGCCCGTCCAGGATGGTGGCGATGCCGCCGACCGTCTTCTCCAGGCTGGAACGCTCGCGGCCCAGGGTCTGGGCGTATTCGGCGTTGTTCCAGATGTCGGGGTTTTCCAGTTCCCGGGTTACTTCTTCCAGACGCTCTTTCTTGGCGTCGTAGTCAAAGATACCCCCTGAGCGAGACCACGCGATCGGTCAGATCGGTGATTCGCTGGCGCACGGGATTGAGCTCGATCATATCGGCGGTCATGAAGGCTTGGGACAAGCGGCGAATTGTAGCGCAGAGCAGCCTGTTCATGTTTGGGGCCCGAAGGCGGGTGGACGGCGTTCAGGGCCAGTGCGTTCCATGGGTTCCTGCGGGCCGGCCGTTGGCCGGCCCAAGGGGCCTGTCACCGCACCTCGAACTCGCCCACCAGCACGGTATCGGCACTGTCCTTCAGGCGCATCGTGACCTGCTGGTCCTGCTGGCGGCGGCTGCCCCAGTGCGTGCTCAGGCGCAGGGTCAGCGTGGTCGCCCCCGTCACCAGCTGTTCGCGGCTGCCGAAGTAGTTCGCCTCCACCTTGTACCGGCCGGGCTTTGCCTGGCGCAGCGAGAACTGTTCCGGGCCGTAGCCACCGGTGAAGTCGCGCGACATCTGCCCGCCCTGGAAGGTCAGCCGGTTGCCGTAGTACGCGCGCTCGCCATTGGGGTCGGTCACCCACAGGTCCATGTCGCTGTTGTCGCTGTCCCAGCTGAGCACCACGCGCAGGTCCAGCGGCATCGGCCGGCGCAGGCGCGGGTCCACGGCGCGGGCATCCACCCCGGTGCGCGCCACCAGCGTGGTCAGCTCGTCCAGCGCGATCAGCGAGATGCCGTCGAAGCGTTCGTCCCACGGCCGCACCACCACTTCGTTGAACGCGGCCAGCGCCGCCTGCGGCTGGTGGTCGGCTTCCAGCGCCAGGGCCAGGTCCCGGAAGCTCTGCGGCTCTTCCTCGCCCAGCGCCAGCACGTCACGGAACACCGGTACCGCCAGCGCCGGCGCCTTGGCCTGCATCAACCGGTAGCCCAGCACGCGCAACACGTGGCGGTTCTCCAGCTGCATCTCGGCCAGGTTGGACAGCACCCGCAGCGCCAGGTCGCGCTGGCCCTGGGCGAACAGCATGTCGGCCACGTCCAGGTAGAAGGCACTGCTGTCGGCGTGCTGGTCGCGTTCCTGCAGGTACAGCGCGTACACCGCGTCCGGTCGTGCCGCGCGCAACCGGCGGGCGTAGGCCGAATCCGGTGCCCACGCGGCGACGGTGATGCGTAGCGCACCCTGGTTTGCCCGGTCATCGGCATCGGCTTCCACCGCCCTATCGGACGCAGCATCGGCCTGCGCGCGCGGGGCGGCGTTGAGCGGCGCGGCCTCCGCCCGCTCGCGCTGCGCGCTGTCGGCGGCCAGCATCCCGGCCGGCGCGGGCGGTGCCGGCGCGGCAGCCGGCATCGGCGCCATCAACTGCCTGCTCGACGCCGCCGCCGGAGGTGCGCCTTTCGGCCAGGCCCGGTTCCACCATTGCTCGCGTTCGGCGAACTGCCGAGCCAGCGTGTCCAAACGCGCGCGGCGGGCGCTGGCCTCGTCATCCAGCTTCACTGCGTGCAGCCGGTCGTAGTCCCGCCGCAGCGGGGCAGCCGGGCGAATGCCGTAGCGCAGGTAGTCGTCCAGCGTGTCCAGCACCAGCAGCGAGGTGTCGGGGCCCACCAGCCCGAAGCGCTGCGACAGTGACTGGAGTGCGGCACGGTTGCCTGCCGGGTCTGCGGCCAGCTCGCGACGCCGGGCGTCTGCCCAGGCATGGGCGACCAGTGCACCGCCGGTATCGCGCGCCTGCGCCAACGGTATCGTCAGCGCCTTGTGGCCACCGCCTGCAGCCGGCACCTGCAGCCGCAGCACGCCGTTCGCGTTCTGCATCCGGGCCAGCACGCGCACCCAGCCCTGGCCGGCGCGGTCGGCATCCACGATCAGCTCGTCCAGCCCATCGCCTTCGGCCTGCACGCTGCCCGGGTTGTCCCGCAGCAGCCGCGCTGCCATCGCGTCCACATCCTGGCTGCCGTTCAACACCAGCAGCTGCCCCTGCCCTGCACCCACCCACGCACGCAGGCGGTCGCTGTCGGTGCGCGCACCGGCGCCACTGAGCGCATACAGGCGCTGGTTCGCACGCAGTGCGGGGCGCTCGCGCCTGCCGTAGTTGGCCAGGCCATCGCTGACCAGCAGGTACTCGTCGATATCAGGCTGCGCGGTCCAGTCGCCCAGCGCGCTGGCACCGTCGTAGGGCAAGGCCTCCAGGTACCTGCGCAGCGCGCTCCAGTCGCCGTTGCGGATCGCGAAACGTCGGGCCGGCTCGGCGCGATCGCGCAGCACGGTCAGCTGTACCTCGCCATTGCCGATGGCGGCGACGTAGCGCCCCAGCACGGCCAGTTCCGCAGCCGTGTCGCGATGGCGCGCCGAACCGGACGCATCCCACAGCACGCCGACGCGATGCGGCAAGGTGCGTTCGCGGGCCTGCACCGGCACAGGCACCTGCACCATCACATAGGGGTCGCCATCGAAGTCACCCCGCACCGCATCGACCCCGCGCGGCAGCGGCAGGGTCCAGCCCAGCTGATCCGGCAACTGCCTGCCGCTGCCCTGCCACTGGGCGCGCCAGGCGCCGTCGCGCAGCGCCAGGGCCAGCGTCGGCGGTCCGTGCGTCACCGGTACGCCGGTGGCGACCGCGTCCAGCTGCAGTTGTACCGCCTTGGCCTGGCCCACGAACTGCAGCGGCAGGGTCCAGCGCAGGCCCTCCCTGCCCACCGGCAGGGCCTCACGCACGGTCAGCGCGACCCGGCGCGTGCCCAGCGCTGGAATGGGGTAGATGCGCAGGCGGAACTGGTTGCCGGCGGTCTGCTCCATCAGGCCCGGGTCGACCCGGCGCCGCTCGATCGCCTCGAACACCTGCCGTCCCTGCGCCTTGGGCACGGGCACCGCATCACGCAGCACGCCGTCGATATCCAGCGCGAACGCGGTCACCTGCTGGCCCTCGGCCAGCGGGAATTCCAGCGCCCCTTCCAGCACGCGCCGGTTCGGGTTGCGGAACACCAGTTCGATGCGGGTTTCGGCCAGACCGGCCGCCACATGGCTGTCGATGCGCGCCTGCTCCAGCTGCACCGGCTGTTCCGCACCGGCCACCTTCAGCAACGGCTCGACCACGCGCTGCGCTGCCGCCGTCGGCACGCCCGCTCCCCCGCCCACCCACAGCAACAACCCCAAGCCGATACCGCGCAGCACGCTGTCCATGTGACGCTCCTGATCCGATGACGAAGGGTTGAACGCACCAGCACCGGAAACGGGGTTGGACAGCACGCCCCCTGCTGGTCCACGATCCTTCCCCCATGGAATGTTGTCGAAGAAGGATGTCCGCATGCGCCTGTCCCTGATCCCCCTGCTGATTGCCGGCCTGCTCCCGGTCGCACACGCCGCACCGGCCGGCGCGATCACGCCCGGCGTGGCATTCAGCCATGAGGACTGGACCTTGGCCTGCGACAACACCCGCGCCTGCCGGGCTGCCGGGTACCAGAGCGAGGACGCCGGCGGCGATCCGGTCTCCGTGCTGCTCACCCGGCGTGGCGGGCCGGACCAGCCGATCGGGGCCGAGCTGATGCTGGGCGAGTACGAGGAAAGCGACCTGCCGGCCACTGTCACCCTGCGCATCAACGGCACCGCGCTGGGCACCGTGGCGGACAACACCCGCTTCTCTGCGGCGCAGGTAACGGCACTGCTCAAGGCCCTGGTGAAGGACAGCAGCATCGAGCTGATCGGCGACAACGGCCGCCAATGGACCCTCTCCGACCGTGGCGCATCGGCGGTGCTGCTGAAGATGGACGAGTTCCAGGGTCGGCTCGGCACGCCGGGTGCGATCCTGCGCAAAGGCAGCCGCGCCGAAGCCAGCGTGCCCGCCTCGCTGCCGGTACCGGTGGTGACCCTGCCACGGCGCGTAGCCACGCGCCCGGCCGACGAAGCCCTGGCCAACGCGCCGGCGCTTCGCGCTGCACTGGCCGCCGCGACCTCGCAGGACGACTGCGAATCACTGCACCCCAGCGAGGGCACCTATGCGGACGAAGGCCCCCAGGCGATCGAGGTCAAGCGCCTGGACAACCGCCGGCTGCTGGTGTCCATGACCTGCTGGCGCGGCGCCTACAATGCGGGCAGCGGCTACTGGGTGGTCAACGACCATGCGCCTTACCAACCCGCTTACATCACCAACCTGGGCGTGGACGACGACGCGCTGACCATCTCGTCCTCGCACAAAGGCCGCGGCCTGGGCGACTGCTGGTCCAGCGCCAGCTGGGCGTGGAACGGCACTGCTTACGTCAAGACATCAGACAGCACCACCGGCCTGTGCCGGCTGGTCGCCGCAGGCGGTGCCTGGGACCTGCCCACGCTGGTCACCGAGGTGAAGGAGGCTCCCTGAGCCGCCCGCAGGATCAGAACGGGAACACGGTCGAGGTTGCCTGCGCGGCATTGAACAGGCGCTGCAGCAGCAGGTAATCGCCCTCGGCACTGTCGTTGGTGACAAAGCGATGGGCCTGCTGATCCATGCCGCCTCGATAGAAGACCATGAACTGGTTGGCTTCCAGATTCCGGTTGAAGTCGTGCCGAACCGTCATGCTGAACTCCGGTGTTCCCACCGAGACATCGTCACCCTCCGCATCGAACAGCCACACCAGTTCGCCAGCCTCCGTCTTAAGGAGGACCTTTTCCAGGAACGTCAATAGACCGGTCGGCAACATCATTCTTCCACTCCTCTTCGTTCCAGCGTCTCCACGCTTGACTTGATCCTGACCAGATAATCGCTGAGCGTATGGCGGGCCTCCCGGCTCATCGTCGCGCTTGTCGTGTTATGGATTGTGACTCCGCACCAGTAGTTGAACGCGTTGATGCTGTCGGAATTGCCCCATTCCCCCTTAAGATGGACGAGCGATGCGCAGACCAACAGCGTGGCAACCAGGTAGGTCCAGCGAACATGCGACATGTCTTTCGCCACTCCCCAAGCCAAGATGGCGGGCAATGGCGTGACACTACGTGTCTCGATCCGGCGCCACAGTAGGCGCAGTCCCAATCACGCGTCGGCGCAGTGCTCGATGATCAGCTGGATCGCACCGCCGCCGCGGTAGTCGTCGCTGACCAGGCGATAGGCGATGTGCACGTTGTTGGCCGGCGCATTGCCGCGCCAGCCACTGAAGTGGATCGCGTTGATCGGCTCGGCGCGACCCGGTACGCGCAGGCTGAGCTTGAGATGCTTCTCCTTCAGCACCTGCCAGCGGGCCACCTGGAAGTGACCATCGAACAGCGGCTCCGGGAAGCCCTGCCCCCATGGGCCGGCCAGGCGCAGCGCTTCGGCGTGCTGGAAATCCAGCTCGGCCGGGGCAAGTTCACCATCGCTCATCAGCAGCTGCTGCAGCGAGGCCGGATCCATGCTGGCTTCGACCACCGCAATGAAGGCGTGCTGGAATTCCTGCAGCCGCGCGTGCGGCAGGCTCAGGCCGGCGGCCATTGCGTGACCACCAAACTTGTCGATCAGCCCCGGGTGGGCGGCGTTGACCAGCGCCAGCGCGTCACGGATGTGGAAGCCGGCGATCGACCGCGCCGAACCGCGCAGCGAATCGCTGCCAGGTTCGGAGGGCGCAAACGCAATCACCGGTCGATGCAGGCGATCCTTCATCTTCGACGCCACCAGGCCCACCACGCCCGGATGCCATTCGGCATCGAACAGGCAGGCCGCGATCGGGCGCTCGCCTTCGGCAGTCAGCACCGCACGCGAGACCGCGAGTTCCGCGTCATCGGTCATCAACTGCTGCACGGCACGCCGCTCGGCGTTGATCTGTTCCAGCGTCTGCGCGATCTCCCGCGCCTGGCTGCGGTCCTCGGTAAGCAGCAGCTCGATGCCCAGCGCCATGTCCTCCAGCCGCCCGGCGGCGTTCAGGCGTGGGCCAAGCGCGAAGCCGATATCCGTGGCACTCAGCCGCGCCGCATCGCGGCCACTGGCCTCGATAAGCGCCTGCAGGCCCACGCAGCCCTGCCCGGCCCGCAGCCTGCGCAGGCCGGCAGCAACCAGCGCCCGGTTGTTGGCGTCAAGGGCCACCAGATCGGCCACGGTGCCGACCGCGACCAGGTCCAGCAGCGTCAGCAGATCCGGTTCCGCACCTGCGGCAAAGGCGCCCTGCACGCGCAGGTGCCGCCGCAGCGCCATCAACACGTAGAAAATCACCCCCACCCCGGCAAGGGCCTTGCTGGGGAACGCATCGCCGTTGATGTTGGGGTCCACGATGGCATCGGCCGGCGGCAGCTGCTCGCCGGGCAGGTGGTGGTCGGTGACCAGCACTTTCCAACCGAGCGCTTTGGCTGCGGAAACGCCGGCATGGCAGGCAATGCCGTGATCGACCGTCACCAGCAGGCCGGGCTGCAGCGGGGCCAGTTCGGCCACCAGTGATGGCGACAGGCCGTAGCCGTGCAGCATTCGGTTGGGTACCGCATGCACGACGTCGCGCGCGCCGAGCAAGCGCAGGCCGCGCACGCCGACCGCGCAGGCCGTGGCGCCATCGCAATCGAAGTCGCCTACCACCAGGATGCGCTCGCCGGCCGCAATCGCCGCGGCCAGCAGGTCCACCGCCGCCTGCATGCTGCCCATCAGCTCCGGCGGATGCAGCTGCGCCAGCTTTGGCTGCGCCTGCGCCGCATCGACGACGCCGCGCGCTGCGTACAGGCGCTGCAGCAGCGGCAACATGTCGCCGGGCCAGTCGCCGGGCACGGCAACAGGACGGCGTTGGATCTGGAGGGAATCAGCAGGGGTCAAGGCGGGCTCGATAAACAGCGCGAACGCCGATGGCCACCATGATACCCGTCATCAATCGTGCAGCTGCACCGGCTTCTTCCAGAACCGCCAGCGCTGGCCCTTGTCCAGCTCGAAACGGGCGCCGTCCTCGAAATCCAGCACCAACCGGCGCAGCTCGCCGCGCTGCAGTGCCGACAACAGCGGCCGGATCGCATCGTTGCCCAGCTGCTCCAGTGAACGCAGCTGGCGCAGGTCCACCAGCGCATCCACCTGCTGGTCACCGTCGGCCTGCACGCCCGCCGCCTTGGCCAGCGCCTGCAGCAGCGCATCGCGGCTGCGCACCTGCGCATGCGCGGTACGCACCGCCCCGGGCAGCTCGCCCCCGCCCCAGAACCACAGCGAGTTCACCGCGCGCTTGCCCGCCGCCACGCGCTGGGCGTTCCACGGGTGCTGATGCAGCACCACCTGCGCTTCGGTCAGCAACGCGCGCCAGCGGCGCCCGGCATCGCCTTCGGGCAGGAACGCAAACAGGTCATCGCCCAGCACATCGTCCGGGGCGGCAAACACGGGCAGCGTGGTGCCCGGCGGCAGGCGCAGGTACCAGCGTGACGGGGTCGGCGCGTCCAGGCTGAACCCATAGCCGGCGAACAACGGCTGCAACGCCGGCAGCAGTGCCGCCACATCCTCCGCGTCCAGGCGCAGCGTGTCGCCGTGGCCCATCATCCGTGCGCCATGCATGTCCGGCACCACGTTGGCCGGGTCGGCGCGCAGCCACACGCCATCGTGGGCATCGCCCACGTCGAGCTGACGGGTCAGCGCGGCCACCGGCCACTCGCCCGGCTGCAGCTGGAAATGCCGCTGCAGCTGGGCGCGTTCACCGGCATCGACATGGCTGCGCTCGGCGCGGCCGAGCGCCTTGGCCACGTCATCGGGCAACGCCGCCGCCGGGAAGCGGCTGCGCGCCGGCAGCAACAGGGTTGCCGTGGCCATGGTCGGCTCAGTCCAGGTACTGGACGCTGACGATTTCGTACTCGCGCTGGCCCGCCGGCGCGTCGATGACGATGCTGTCGCCTTCGTTCTTGCCGATCAGCGCCCGCGCCACCGGCGAGGAGATCGCGATCAGGCCCAGCTTGATGTCGGCCTCCAGGTCGCCCACGATCTGGTAACGCTTCTCTTCGTCGCTTTCCACGTCGGCCAGCTCGACCGTGGCGCCGAACACGACCTTGCTGCCGGCGTTGAGCTTGGTGATGTCGATGATCTCGGCATGCGACAGCTCGCCTTCCAGCTGCTTGATGCGGCCTTCAATGAAGCCCTGCTCTTCGCGCGCGGCGTGGTATTCGGCGTTTTCCTTCAGGTCGCCATGCTCGCGCGCTTCGGCGATCGCGGCGATGACCTTCGGGCGCTTGACCGACTTCAGATGGTCGAGTTCCTCACGCAGGCGCTGCGCGCCCTTCAGGGTGATCGGGGCTCTCATGCATTCAACTCCTTGTGCAGCTCCTGCAGCGACCAGACCGGGCCGGTACCGCGGAATTCCAGGGATTGCACCAGCGCCTTGGCGCCGGCAATGGTGGTCGAGTAGGTCACGCGGTGCTGCAACGCTTCCCGACGGATCGAGAACGAGTCGTTGATCGCCGCGCGACCTTCGGTGGTGTTGACGATATACACGATATCGCCGTTCTTGATCGAATCGACGATGTGCGGACGGCCTTCCACCACCTTGTTGACGATCTCGCAGGTCATGCCATGTTCCTGCAGCCACGCGGCGGTGCCACGGGTGGCCACCAGCGAGTAGCCACGCTCCAGCAGCGCCTGCGCCACCGGAAGAACGCGCTTCTTGTCCGGGTCGCGGACCGACACGAAAGCCTTGCCCAGCGGCGGCGCCTTGATGCCGCCGGCTTCCTGCGCACGCGCGAAGGCGGCGCTGAAGCTGCGGCCCACGCCCATCACTTCGCCGGTGGAGCGCATTTCCGGCCCGAGGATCGGGTCCACGCCCTGGAACTTGGCGAACGGGAAGATCGCTTCCTTGACCGAGTAGTAGTCCGGCACGATCTCCTTGGTCGCGCCCTGCTCGGCCAGGGTCTTGCCGGCCATGCAGCGCGCGGCGATCTTGGCCAGCGCCATGCCGGTGGCCTTGGACACGAACGGCACGGTACGCGAGGCACGCGGGTTCACTTCCAGCAGGTACACGATGTCCTGGCCGTCGTCGCCGGCCTGGATCGCGAACTGGGTGTTCATCAGGCCGACCACGTTCAGGGCCTTGGCCAGCTCCACCACCTGGCGGCGCAGCTCGGCCTGGGTCTCGGCCGACAGCGAGTACGGCGGCAGCGAGCAGGACGAATCGCCCGAATGCACGCCGGCTTCCTCGATGTGCTCCATCACGCCGCCGATCAGCACTTTGCCGTCCTTGTCGGCAATGATGTCCACGTCCACTTCCACGGCGTTGTCCAGGAAGCGGTCCAGCAGCACCGGCGAATCGTTGGACACCTTGACCGCATCGCGCACGTAGCGCGCCAGGTCGGACTCACCGTAGACGATTTCCATCGCACGGCCGCCCAGCACGTAGCTCGGGCGCACCACCAGCGGGTAGCCGATCTCGCGGGCCAGCAGCAGGGCTTCCTGGTCGTTGCGGGCGATGCGGTTCGGCGGCTGCTTCAGGCCCAGCTTGTCCACCAGCTGCTGGAAGCGCTCGCGGTCTTCGGCCAGGTCGATGGAATCGGGCGAGGTGCCGATCACCGGCACGCCATTGGCTTCCAGCGCACGCGCCAGCTTCAGCGGGGTCTGGCCGCCGTACTGCACGATCACGCCCTTGGGCTGTTCCAGCTCGACGATTTCCAGCACGTCTTCCAGCGTCAGCGGCTCGAAGTACAGGCGGTCGGAGGTGTCATAGTCGGTCGAGACGGTTTCCGGGTTGCAGTTGACCATGATGGTTTCGTAACCGTCATCGCGCAGCGCCAGTGCCGCGTGCACGCAGCAGTAGTCGAACTCGATGCCCTGGCCGATGCGGTTCGGACCGCCGCCCAGGATCATGATCTTGTCGCGGTTGCTCGGCGCCGCTTCGCACTCGTCCTCGTAGGTCGAATACAGGTAGGCGGTGCTGGTACCGAATTCGGCCGCGCACGAGTCCACGCGCTTGTACACCGGCCGCACCTTGTGCGCACGGCGCAGCGCGCGCACGGCCGCTTCATTGGTGCCGGTCAGCTCGGCCAGGCGCGCATCGGAGAAACCGGCGCGCTTGAGCTTGCGCAGGCGCGCGGCGTCCAGCGCGTCGATGCCTTCGGCGGCCACCTGGGTTTCGGCCTGGATGATCTCTTCGATCTGGTCCAGGAACCACGGGTCGATATGCGACAGCGCGAACACCTCTTCCACGCTGAAGCCGGCGCGGAACGCATCACCCACGAAGAACAGGCGCTCCGGGCCCGGGGCCTTGAGTTCGCGCTTGAGCGTGGTGATGTCGTCTTCGTTGGCCAGGTCCAGGCCGGTCGGGTCGAGGCCGATCTTGCCGGTTTCCAGGCCACGCAGGGCTTTCTGCAGCGATTCCTGGAAGGTGCGGCCCATCGCCATCACCTCGCCCACCGACTTCATCTGGGTGGTCAGGCGGGCATCGGCGGCCGGGAACTTCTCGAAGGCAAAGCGCGGGATCTTGGTGACCACGTAGTCGATCGACGGTTCGAACGAGGCCGGGGTCAGGCCGCCGGTGATTTCGTTCTTCAACTCGTCCAGGGTGTACCCCACCGCCAGCTTGGCGGCGACCTTGGCGATCGGGAAGCCGGTGGCCTTGGAGGCCAGCGCCGACGAACGCGACACGCGCGGGTTCATTTCGATCACGACCACGCGGCCAGTGGTCGGGCTGATGCCGAACTGCACGTTCGAGCCGCCGGTGTCCACGCCGATCTTGCGCAGCACGGCGATGGAGGCATCGCGCAGGCGCTGGTATTCCTTGTCGGTCAGGGTCTGGGCCGGGGCCACGGTGATCGAGTCACCGGTGTGCACGCCCATCGGGTCCAGGTTTTCGATCGAGCAGACGATGATGCAGTTGTCGGCGGTGTCGCGCACCACCTCCATTTCGAATTCCTTCCAGCCCAGCACCGATTCTTCCACCAGCACTTCGGTGGTCGGCGACAGTTCCAGGCCGCGGGTCACGATATCGACCAGCTCTTCGCGGTTGTAGGCGATGCCGCCACCGCTGCCGCCCAGGGTGAAGCTGGGGCGGATGATGGTCGGGTAGCCGACGCGGGTCTGGATCTCGATGGCTTCTTCCAGGGTGTGCGCGACCGCGGCGGTCGGGCATTCCAGGCCGATCTCGCCCATCGCCACGCGGAACAGCTCGCGGTCTTCGGCCATGCGGATCGCATCGCGCTTGGCGCCGATCAGCTCGACGTTGTACTTCTCCAGCACGCCGTTGTCGGCCAGGTCCAGGGCGCAGTTCAGCGCGGTCTGGCCGCCCATGGTCGGCAGCAGTGCGTCCGGCTTTTCCTTGGCGATGATCTTTTCGACCGTCTGCCAGTTGATCGGCTCGATGTAGACCGCGTCGGCCATTTCCGGGTCGGTCATGATCGTGGCCGGATTGCTGTTGACCAGCACCACGCGGTAGCCCTCGTCGCGCAGGGCCTTGCAGGCCTGGGCGCCGGAGTAGTCGAACTCGCAGGCCTGGCCGATGACGATCGGGCCCGCGCCGATGATGAGGATGGTCTTAAGGTCAGTGCGCTTTGGCATTGTCTTCTCTAGGTCTGTACAGCGTGTCGGGGGTGATCGCACGCTGTCGATCAGGAAACTTCAGGGCTGCAGCGCCGCGCCGAAGGCAGCGGCGGTGCAGGTACACGCGGTCCGTCGCGCTGCCGCCGGTCAGGCCTTGGCCTGCGCCATCAGGGCAATGAAGCGGTCGAACAGCGGGCTGACATCGTGCGGGCCCGGCGAGGCCTCCGGATGGCCCTGGAACGAGAACGCCGGCACGTCGGTGCGGGCGATGCCCTGGTTGGTACCGTCGAACAGCGAGCGGTGGGTCACCCGCAGGGTGGCCGGGAGCGTGGCTTCGTCCACCGCGAAACCGTGGTTCTGCGAGGTGATCATCACCCGGCCGTCGTCCAGGTCCTGCACCGGGTGGTTGGCGCCGTGGTGGCCGTGCCCCATCTTGACCGTCCTGGCGCCGGAGGCCAGCGCGAGCAGCTGGTGGCCCAGGCAGATGCCGAACACCGGCAGCTGCTTGTCCAGGAAGACCTTGATCGCCTCGATGGCGTAGTCGCACGGTTCCGGGTCGCCCGGGCCGTTGGACAGGAACACGCCATCCGGGTTCATCGCCAGCACCTCGGCGGCCGGGGTCTGCGCCGGTACCACGGTGATGTCGCAGCCACGCTCGGCAAGCATGCGCAGGATGTTCAGCTTGGCGCCGAAGTCATAGGCCACCACCTTATACTGCGGGGCGGCGCTGACGAACGTGTTCGAATCCAGGTCGAGCTGGCCCTCGTTCCAGCTGTATGCCTTGTCGGTACTGGTCACCTTGGCCAGGTCCATGCCCTTCAGCCCCGGGAACTTGCGCGCCGCTTCCAGCGCCACGTCCACGTTGATGTCGTCGCCGGCCATCAGCGCGCCGTTCTGGGCGCCGCGCTCGCGGAGGATGCGGGTCAGCTTGCGGGTGTCGATGCCCGAAATGGCGACCACGCCGCGCTGCAGCAGCCAGTCCTGCAGCGACACTTGGCTGCGCCAGTTGCTGGGACGGCGCGGCACGTCGCGCACGATCAGGCCGGCCGACCACACCTTGCGGGCCTCGTCGTCCTGGTCGGTCATGCCGGTATTGCCGATATGCGGGTAGGTCAGCGTGACCATCTGCCGTGCGTAGGAGGGATCAGTCAGCACTTCCTGGTAGCCGGTCATGGCGGTGTTGAACACCACTTCACCGACGGACAGGCCGGGCGCGCCTACGGATTCGCCCTCGAATACGGTGCCGTCTTCGAGGACGAGGATTGCGGCTTGGGTCACGGGAATCTCACTTTGGCTACCGAGGGGGTCGCCGAAGTCACGCCTCGCTTCACGGAAAAGCGGTTGCAAAAAAGCGCGGACTGCGGTGCGGGACCGGTCCGGCTGTCGTGATTCGGCGAGCGGGAATTGTAATGGGAAGGGCACCCCGACGCCAGTGGTTGTGCGTATTCAGCGCGCCGCGGGCGATCAAGGTCCGCGCGGGCACGCGTGGCGGGCCTGCGCGGGCGCAGGGGCATGGCGTTGACACGCGTGGCGTGTCACTACGCTTGTAGAGACACGCCGTGCGTGTCCCACGCGGCGCCGGCCTCGTTCAGCTACCTTGCCCCGCCAGCAGATCCCGGACCCGATAACTCCCCGCGACGCGGCCATTCAGCTGAACGGCGGCAAACAGCGCGCCCCGCGCGAAGATGTCGCGATTGGTCGCGCGGTGGGTCAGCTCGACCCGCTCGCCCAGGCCGGTGAACTGCACCAGGTGCTCGCCGACGATGTCGCCGGCGCGCAGGCTGGCGTAATGCGGGGTTGCCCCGCCCTTCTGCGCCGCGGCGCCGAGGGTGAGCGCCGTGCCGGAAGGCGCATCCTGCTTGTGCACGTGGTGCGATTCGACAATGTCGCAATCCCAGCCCGCCAGGGCCGCGGCAGCGCGCTCGACCAGCTCATCGAGCACCGCCACGCCGAGCGAGAAGTTCGATGCCCACACCAGCGGGACCCGGCTCGCGGCCTGGATCAGCGCCTGGCGCTGGGACTCGCTGATGCCGGTGGTTCCCGAGACCAGCCCTGCCCCGCGCTCCACGCACAGGGCCAGCACCGGGTCGAATCCTTCCGGCAGGCTGAAGTCGATGGCCACGTCGAACTGCGGCACGCCGTGCAGTTCGCTGGCGGCGAAGTGCGGTACGCCGTCGACCACGCGCTGGGTCGGGGAACGACGGGTGATGGCGGCAACGACCTGCAGGTCGTCGCGCTCGGCGGCCAGGCGCAGCAGGGCCTGGCCCATGCGGCCGGACGCACCATGGATGAGCAAACGAACGGGGGGAGTAGTCATGCCCGAAGGCTAAAGGAAAGCCCCTGCAAACGGTAGGTACCCACCATTGGCGGGTACGCGTCCGGTGCGCTAGCGCGGCTTGGTCGGCCCGCAGCTGTCGCACCCACCGCAGGCGCCACCGCCACCGCTGGCGGGCGGGGCAATCCTCCGCCCCAGCGCCTGCAGCCAGCGGGCGCGGCGCGGCTTCACCAGCCCCAGCGCGATCGCGCCGCGCGCCCTGCGCACGGTGCCCGGGAACTGCTTCTTCAGCACGACCCACGCGCTGACCAGCACGGCCAGGGCGATCACCGCGTACTGCAGCAGCAGGCCGGTCTCCATCAGCCGCCTCCCAGCGCCACGCTGACCTGGTAGGTGATCAGCGACGCGATATAGGCCGCAGCGAACAGGTAGAAGGTGGCAAACCCCATCTGTTTCCACGAGTTGGTTTCGCGCTTGATCGTGGCCAGGGTGGAAATGCACATCGGCGCGTAGATGTACCAGACCAGCAGCGACAAGGCCGTGGCCAGCGACCAGCCGTCGCTGATCAGCGGGGTCAGCGCCTGGCTGGCGGCGTCGTCATCGGCAGCCGACAGCGCGTACACGGTGGCCAGGGAGGCCACCGCCACTTCGCGTGCGGCCAGGCCTGGAATCAGCGCGATGCAGATCTGCCAGTTGAAGCCCAGCGGGGCGAAGAACACCGCCATGGCATGGCCGATCCGGCCGGCAAAGCTGTAGTCGATCGCCGGCATCGTGGCGTCGGCGGGCGCGCCGGGGAAGGACAGCAGGAACCACAGCAGGATGGTCAGCGCCAGGATGATGCCGCCGACGCGCTTGAGGAAGATCATGCCGCGTTCGTACAGGCCCACCGCCAGGTCGCGCGGGTGCGGCAGGCGGTAGGACGGCAGCTCCAGCATCAGCGGGTGCTCGCTCTTGTCGCGGCGCCACTTCTTCATGGTCCAGGACATGGCCAGCGCGCTGACGATGCCGGCCGCGTACAGCCCGAACAGCACCAGGCCCTGCTGGTTGAACACGCCCCACACGGTCTTCTGGGGAATGAACGCGCCGATCAGCAGCGCATACACGGGCAACCGCGCCGAACAGGTCATCAACGGCGCCACCAGGATGGTGGCCAGGCGGTCGCGCGGGTCCTGGATGCTGCGGGTCGACATGATGCCCGGCACCGCGCAGGCGAAGCTGGACAACAGCGGGATGAACGACCGCCCGGACAGGCCGGCCGCGGCCATCATGCGGTCGAGCAGGAACGCTGCGCGCGGCAGGTAGCCGGACTCTTCCAGCGCCAGGATGAAGGCGAACAGGATCAGGATCTGTGGCAGGAAGATCACCACCCCGCCTACGCCGGCAATGATGCCGTCGGTGAGCAGGCTGTTGAGCGGGCCGGCCGGCAGTGTGCCCCCCACCCATTCGCCGAGGGCGGCCGTGCCGGCGTCGATGAGGTCCATCACCGGCGTGGCCCAGGCGTACACCGCCTGGAAGATCAGGAACATCACCACCGCCAGGGTCACCAGCCCGAACACCGGGTGCAGCAGCCAGCGGTCCAGTGCGTCGTCGATCTTCGCGGTGCGGGTGGGCATGCTCACCGCCGCGGCCAGGATGCCGCGCACCTGCACGTGGTAGTCCTGCGCGGCGGCGGCGGCCGCCACCGGTGCGCCCAGGTGCGGCACCATCGCGTCCAGCCGTTCCACCAGCGCCTGCGCGCCGTTGCGGCGCACCGCCACGGTTTCCACCACCGGCACGCCCAGCGCCTGCTCCAGCGCCGGCACGTCGATCCTGATGCCGCGGCGCTGGGCCGCATCCACCATGTTCAGCGCCACGATCATCGGCTTGCCCAGCTCACGCAGTTCCAGCGCAAAACGCAGGTGCAGGCGCAGGTTGGTCGCGTCGATCACGCACAACAGCACGTCCGGTGCCGCCTCGCCCGGGTAGAAGCCCCGGCACAGGTCGCGGGTGATCGCCTCGTCCAGGCTGGCCGGCTGCAGGCTGTAGGCACCCGGCAGGTCGAGCACGGCGAATTCGCGCCCGGACGGCGCGCGCAGGCGGCCTTCCTTGCGTTCCACGGTGACGCCGGTGTAATTGGCGACCTTCTGGCGGCTGCCGGTGAGCTGGTTGAACAGCGCGGTCTTGCCGCTGTTGGGGTTGCCGACCAAGGCAACGCGCAGGGTGGCCGCGGCGTTCATGCCACCGCTCCCGCAGCGTGCGCGGTGACTTCGATACGCGCCGCCTCGGCCAGGCGCAGCGCGAAACGGGTGAACCCGACCTGCACCAGCAGCGGTTCCCCGCCGATGGGACCCCGGGCGACCAGGCGCACGTCTTCCCCCTTCACGAATCCCAGCTCCTGGAGCCGGCGGGCAATGGCGTCGTTTGCATGAAGTTCGCGCACCGACTCCACCAGGGCGGACGCGTGCAGCGGCAGATCGGACAACGTCACAGGTCGCCTTCTGGTCGATAAGAATGGTTATCAATTCTAGCATCGCCGCGCCGCGTCATGGCCCGGCCCGCGTGGCCCGCTATGATCCATACATGTATGAAGCAGGCGCAGGCCCCCAAGATGAGTGATGCCTTACGGATCGAACGCAGCGCCGCGGTGCTGACCCTGTGGCTGGACCGCCCCACCCTGCACAACGCCTTCGACGCCGGCCTGATCGCCGCGCTCACCGCCGCGCTGGACGCGGCCGGGCGCGACCCGCAGGTGCGGGCGGTGGTGCTGGCCGCTACCGGCGCCTCGTTCTCGGCCGGCGCGGACATGCAGTGGATGCGCGGCATGGCCGCTGCCAGTGAAGAAGACAACCGCCAGGACTCGCTGGCCCTGGCGCGGCTGATGCGTACCCTGGACGAGCTGCCCAAGCCGACCATCGCCCGCGTGCACGGCGCCGCCTTCGGCGGCGGGGTGGGCCTGGTAGCCTGCTGCGACATTGCCATCGCCAGCACCAGCGCCCGCTTCGGCCTGACCGAAAGCCGACTGGGGCTGCTTCCTGCGGTGATCTCCCCCTACGTGATCGACGCGATCGGCCCTCGCCAGGCCCGGCGCTGGTTCGCCACCGGCGAGCACTTCGACGCCGACACCGCGCTGCGGATCGGGCTGGTGCACCAGCTGGTGGAACCTGAACGCATCGATGAAGCCGTGCAGCGCCAGCTCGGCCTGCTCGACAAGGCCGGGCCGGTCGCCTCGGCGTCGGCCAAGCAGCTGGTCCGGCGGGTCGCCGGCGGCCACGATCGCGATGCGCTGGATCGCGACAACGCTGCGCTGATCGCGCGCCTGCGGGTGTCTGCCGAGGGCCAGGAAGGCCTCGGCGCGTTCCTGGACAAGCGCGCGCCGCACTGGGTCAGCCAGGATTGATGCGGCCGCTGGCCGCTTTGCCTCCCATCCCGCGTATCTCCCTGTCGTGGCCCGCCAGGGAACTGCGCCGATACTTACCTCCAGGATGTTCCGTGATCGCACTTGAGTTCCGCCCGTTGTCCGCCCGCCCGGCCCGCCGTCATGGATGACTTCGTCCGCATCGTCGAAGTCGGGCCGCGCGACGGGCTGCAGAACGAAGCGCAGCCGGTCGCCACCGCCGACAAGATCGAACTGATCCGGCAGCTTTCGCAGACCGGCCTGCGCACCATCGAAGCGACCAGTTTCGTCAGCCCGCGCTGGGTGCCGCAGCTGGCCGACGCCGCCGAGGTCTATGCCGGCATCGAACGCCGGCCAGGCATCGCCTACCCCGTGCTGGTACCCAACGAACAGGGCTACGACCGCGCCCGTGCCGTGGGCGTGGAGGAAGTGGCGGTATTTACCGCCGCCTCGGAAACCTTCAACCGCACCAACACCAATGCCGGCATCGACGAATCGCTGGCCCGCTTCGCGCCGATCCTCGAGCGCGCCCGCGCCGACGGGGTCAAGGTGCGCGGCTATGTCTCCACCGTGCTTGGCTGCCCCTACCAGGGCGAGGTGGCGGTCAGCGAGGTGGTGCGGGTCGCCCGCGCGCTGCACCAGATGGGCTGTTACGAAATCTCGTTGGGCGACACCATCGGCGTGGGCACCCCGCGCAACGCGCGCGCGATGCTGCGCGCGGTGGCCACGGAAGTCCCGATGCCGGCGCTGGCCGTGCATTTCCACGACACCTACGGCCAGGCCCTGGCCAATATCGACGCGTGCCTGGAAGAAGGCGTGCGGGTAGTGGATTCGGCCGTGTCCGGCGCGGGCGGCTGCCCCTATGCCAAGGGCGCCAGCGGCAACGTGGCCAGCGAGGACGTGGTGTACCTGCTGCACGGGATTGGCATGCGCACTGGCATCGACCTGCCGGCGCTGGCCGCCACCGGCCGCTGGCTGGCCGCGCGGCTCGGCCGCGAAACCGGCAGCAAGGCCGGAAGGGCGCTGGCCACCGCATGAGCCGCCGCCGCCCGCGCATGGATGCTGCGGTCGGTGACCACCTCGCCGCGCACGTGCATGCCCTGGCGGCGCTGGAACAGGCGCTGGCGCAACCGCCCGGCGAAGACGTGCACGCATTGCTGCGCGACGTGCAGCAGGCGCTGCAGGAAGCCATGGACGAACGCCAGCTGGCGCTGCGGCGTTACGCGGCGCTGTTCGACGCCGTGCCCGACCCGGTCAGCATCCTCAGCCAATCCGGGGTGGTGCTGGACCTCAACACGGCGGGCGTGCGCGCCTATGGGCGCAGCCGCGAGGACATCGTCGGGCAGCCGATCGAGCTGCTCAACCCGGACCTGCCCAGCGACCACCTCGACCCGGTCTGGGAAGCGCTGCGCCGCGGCGAAACCTACGTCATCGAAGTCACCAACATGCGCGGCGACGGCAGCCGCTTCCCGGTCGAGGTGCATTCGGCCGGGTTCGAACACCAGGGTGAGCACTGCATCGTGGCGGTGGCGCGCGACCTGAGCAGCCGCTGGCAGGCCGAATCGCGCTACCGGCTGTTGATGGAATCGATCGACAAGGGCGTCATCCTGTTCGACCGCAACCTGCGCGTGGTGTCGGCCAACCCGGCCGCGCACCGCATCCTGGGAACCCAGGGCAACGGCGGCAGCCTCCAGGCGATGCTGGCCCCGGATGACTGGATCAGCGTCGACGAGCACGGTCACCCGCTGACGCGCGAGCAGTGGCCGGCCAGCGAATCGCTGCACCGCGGGCGCATCATCCGCAGCACCATCGTGGGCCTGTACCACCGGCCGCGCGGGCGCATGATCTGGATCTCCACCACCAACGTGCCGGTCTACGGCAACGGCCGCGACATCCCCGATCACGTGTTCGCGTTGTTCAGCGACATCACCGAGCTCAAGCGCAACAACACCCTGTTCGACCGCGCGCAGTCGCTGGCGCACATTGGCGGCTGGGAGTGGGACCGTGGCCTGCAGCGTCTCTACCTGACCGACGAAGCGGCACGCATCCTCGGCCAGGCGCTGCCGCTGCAGGACATGGCCGAGCTGCTGGACTGCCTGCGCGTGGATGATCGCTCGCAGCTGCAGCAGGCATTGCTGGACGTGATCGACCGCCAGCTGCCGTTCGAGCTGGAACTGCAGGGCCAGCGCAGCGACGGCCATTCGTTCTGGGTGCGCATGATCGGCGAAGCCGAGGCCGGCGACGTCAACGCCGCACGCATCGCCGGCACCGTGCAGGACATCACCTCGCGCAAGCATGCCGAGGAAACCCTGCGCATCCAGGCCCGCACCGACCCGCTCACCGGCATCATGAACCGCGACGCGGTGCTCACCGACCTGGCCACGCGCATGGGCAGCCCCACCCATTGCCGGGTCGGGGTGCTGTACATCGACCTGGACCGCTTCAAGACCGTCAACGACCTGCTGGGCCACAACGCCGGTGACGAACTGCTGATCGATGCCACCCGCCGCATCTCCACCGCGATCGGCACGGAAGGATTGCTGGCCCGCTTTGGCGGCGATGAATTCCTGGTGGTCTGCGACACCCGCGACCAGCCGGACCAACCCGAACGCCTGGCCGAAGCGATCACCCGCGCCTTCTCCACCCCGTTCCGCTTCGGCAGCGACGAGTTCGCGGTGACCACCAGCATCGGTATCGCCCGCGCGCCGCAGGACGGGCTGCGCCCGCAGCAGCTGATCCAGAACGCCGACATCGCCATGTACGACTGCAAGCGGCGCACCCGCAACGGCTGGCAGGTGTTCTCACCGGAGCTGGCGCAGCGCCAGCACGACCGCCTGCAGATCGAAAGCCGGTTGCACCGCGCCCTGGACGATGACGAGTTCCATCTCGTCTACCAGCCGCAGGTCAACCTGCACAGCGGCCAGCTGGTGGCGGCCGAGGCCTTGATCCGCTGGCGCAACTCGCAGCTGGGCGAACTGCGCCCGGACATCTTCATCGGGCACGCCGAAAGCACCGGCGACATCGTCCGCATCGGGCTGTGGGTGCTCAACGAAGCCTGCCGGCAGGTGCGGCAGTGGCAGGACGCCGGGCTGGGCATCGTGCGGGTCGCGGTCAACGTGTCCTACCGCCAGTTCGTCGGCGAAGACCTGGCCCGCAACGTACGCCAGGCGCTTGACCAGTACGGACTGCCCGGCAGCGCGCTGGAGCTGGAGTTCACCGAGCGCGTGCTGATCGAGGATGCGCCCGACACCCTGCAGACCTTCGCGCGCCTGCGCGACATGGGGGTACTGCTGACCATCGACGACTTCGGCGAGGGCTACAGCGCCCTCAACTACCTGCGCCGGCTGCCGATCCACGGGCTCAAGCTCAGCCAGATGTTCGTCGAAGGCGTGCCCGGCAACCGGTCGGACGTGGCGGTGTGCGAAGCGGTCTGCGGGATCGCGCGCAGTCTTGGCCTGGGGCTGGTCGCCGAAGGCATCGAATCGGAGGAGCAGCGCCGGTTCCTGCATGACATGGGGGTCACCGTCGGCCAGGGCTTCCTGTTCGCGCCCGGGCTGGCGGCGGACGAGTTCGCCCGCCGCCTGGCCCCGCGCCGCTGAGCATGGGCCTGCGCTGCACAACGGCGAATCCGGTCATATCCGCTAGAATCGGCGGCTCTTGAACCTGCGGGATCGTGCAATGCAGCTGTCTTCCGTACGCGCCGTCGTCACCGGCGGTGTCTCCGGCCTGGGCCTGTCGGTGGCCCGGCACCTGGTGGCCCAGGGCGGCCGCGTGGCCCTGTTCGACCTCAATGATGAGAAAGGCGCGGCCGCCGTCGAGGAACTTGGCGCGGACCACGCCCGCTATTTCAGCACCAATGTCAGCGATGAAGCCGCCGTTGCCGCGCAGATCGATGCGGCGCACGACTTTCTCGGCGGCCTCAATGCCGTGGTCAGCTGCGCCGGCATCCTGGGCGCGGGCCGCGTGCTGGGCAAGGAGGCGCCGATGCCCCTGGCCACCTTCCAGAACACGGTCATGGTCAACCTGGTCGGCAGCTTCAACGTCGCCAAAGCGGCCGCCAACCGCATGCAGCACAACGCCGCCGGCGACGACGGCGAGCGTGGGGTGATCATCAACACCGCCAGCGTGGCCGCGTACGAAGGCCAGATCGGCCAGGCCGCGTATGCCGCCTCCAAGGGCGGGGTGGTCGGCATGACCCTGCCGATGGCACGCGAACTGTCGCGCTTCGGCATCCGCGTGATGACCATCGCCCCGGGTATCTTCTGGACCCCGATGGTTGATGGCATGCCGCCGGCGGTGCAGGAATCCCTGGCCGCCTCCATCCCGTTCCCGCCGCGCCTGGGCAAGCCGGACGATTTCGCCGGCCTGGTCGGCCACATCCTCAGCAACACCTACCTCAACGGCGAGACCATCCGCCTGGACGGTGCGGTGCGGCTGGCACCCAAGTAATCCCCACCCCTCACTGACCGATCGTCATCCAATGAAAGCCAACGACATCAAGAAAGGCAACGTCGTCGAATACAACAACGGCGTCTACCAGATCCGCGACATCGAGCGCAGCTCGCCGCAGGGCCGCGGCGGCAACGTGCGCTTCCGCTTCATCATGTACAGCGTGCCGGGCGGCAACAAGCTCGATGCCAGCTTCGACGCCGACGACAACCTGCCGGAAGTGGAACTGCTGCGCCGCCAGTCGACCTATTCGTACAAGGACGGCGATGCGTTCGTGTTCATGGACGATGAGGATTACACCCCGTACACGCTGGACGCGGACGTGATCGGCGACGACGCCGGCTACATCACCGACGGCCTGACCGGCATCTACGTGCAGGTGATCGACGACCAGCCGGTGGCCGTGCAGCTGCCGAGCAGCGTGGTGCTGGAAGTGGTGGAAACCCCGCCGGAAATGAAGGGCGGCACCGCGACCAAGCGCCCGAAGCCGGCCAAGCTGAGCACCGGGATCGAGATCATGGTGCCGGAGTACATCACCAACGGCGAACGCGTGCTGGTGAATACCGCAACGGGCGAGTTCGCAGGTCGCGCGGATTGACCGAGGTAGAGCCGGGCCCTGCCCGGCGTTCTTTATCGTTCGGCATTGCGTGGGACACGCATGGCGTGTCGCTACGCTCAGGGACGCGTGCTCTGCGCCGGCGCACCGGCGAAGTCGCCACACCCATGGTATTGGCGGGCGCCCACGGTGAGCATCACCGTGGCGCCCAATTCCTGACCGCTCATGTTGTCCTGGCACACCGTGGGCTGGTAACTCAGCTTGATCTCGGTACCGTCGGCGGCCTTGCCCGACCACCCGTCCTTGCCCTGCGTGGGCGAGGTGATTTCGTACTTCTGCTCACCGTAGCCGGTCTCCACGCGCAGCACCGGATTGGGCCCGTCGCTGACCTGCGCCAGCCAACCCGGCTCGTTGCCGGTGGCGCGGAAGGCCGGCGGCGCCTCGGTTCCGCCAGCGGGCGCCGCAGGCGCCAACGACCCACCCGCATCCGCCGCAGGGGCCTCGGCCGGCGCAGGCGTCCCGACCGCCGGGTCGGCCGCTGCTGAGTCCGCCTGCTGCGCAGGCTGGCAGGCCGCCAGCCCGAGGGCCGCGGCCGCGCTCAAGACAAGGGGAGAAATTCGCATGTTCGACTCCTTTGCCGATGTTCTGGATCCGCCCCTGATCCTAGCTCTGCGGGTGTGACCGTGGGTGAAATGCGTAGGGATGCGCCATGCGTGTCTGCTTTCGTGCGGCACCGCGCGGACGCGCATGGCGTGTCCCTACCCTTAGTCCCGGGCCAGTTGGCGCATTCGGCTCCCCAACCAAGCAAGCGTTTCAACACTCGACAACGAGCTCCCCAGTCACGCGCAGACCCAACAACGCCCATGACGCTCGTCGTCTCCATTCTGGCCTCCAGCACACCGTGGAGGATCAGCTGCGAATAGCGCCACAACATGTCGTAGATGACGCGCATCAGCAACGGTGAGAACGCGTCGGCAGTTTTCGACTTAGGTTTGATGCAGATTCAGATCTCAGCCAACACAGCTGCGGAGAGAAACATGCAGACAGGTGTCCAGCCAACAAGCCTTACGATTCTCCCTACATACAAATGTAATGCGTCCTGCAGGGACTGCTGTTTTCAGTCGAACCCACGATCATCAACGAGACTCTCCGGGAAGGCGAATTTCCCGACTAGATCCCGACCTCATGCAAGACTATGAGAGAACGTTGAAGATTGCGTCGCTCACCGGAGACGAAGGCATTGCCCGAGAGGGAATTCTGAGGCTGCTCAGGGCTGAGAGCACGGCAATCATTTCTGCACTTCGAACGTGCGGCTATCTGTCCGGCTCACCATCCAACGACAAAGAGCTTGTCGATGTCGCTACACAGTACGCTGCGCGGGCAGCGGGAGTCAGCAAGTGAGCCCGTCCATTCTCTGGAGCGAACGCATACCGTTGATAAACCCATGGTCGCTTGGGTCGGCAGCTGTACTGCTGGTCGCGGCCACCGGCTTCTTCTTCGTGCATGACTACGGTACCGGGTCGGGATTCGGGCTGATTGTGGCTGTACTACTTGTCCTGTATTTGATTGGAAGCATGCTCTGCTGCACGATCAAGATTACCGAGACGGAGCTCTCCGTAGGCGTCTTCCCATACAGGCGGAAAATTCCTATCGCAGATGTCCGAGCGGCGGACGCTCAAGCCTTGGGCTTCAATGACCCTCCGAAACTCCGATGGCGAAAGAATGGGATCGGCCTTCCCGGCGTTCACCTGGGTTGGTTCTCGACCTCCACCGCGCGACCGGTCTTCGCAGCAACGGCGGGCAAACGGAGCCGAGTTTTCATTCCAACGCGAACCAGCCACGACGTGCTGGTCTCATCCCGGTCTCCGGAGCGATTGGTGGTCGTTCTGCATTCGCTTGCGAGGTAGAGCCAGGCGCTGCCTGGCTGCCCTTCGCGCAAAGTACGACCACGTCGCGATCCGACATTCAGCCAGGCAGGGCCTGGCTCTATCGGCGTTGGCGTTGGCATTGGTGTTGCATTGGCGTCGGCCCTGGCGGTCGCCGTCAGCCCTCGCGCGCCAGTTGGCGCATCCGGTCGCCCAGCGTTGCCAGGGTGTCATCAATCGTCAGCAATTCGCGCTGTTGCGCCGCCGGCAACCTCGCCCGCACCTGCGCCTGCAGCTGCGCCCAGGCTGGCACGCCGCGTGCGCTGATTCGCCGGGTCGCGGCGGCTGCGGCTGCGCGTTCCTCGCCGATGGGCAGGCCATACCCTCCGCTGTCCACCAGCCCCGCCGGATTGACCAGCTGCCCGGCATCGTCCAGCAGTGCCAGCAGCGCGGCCAGTGCGCTGTCGCCGCCCTCGCCCGCCATGCCCAGCGCGCGCTTGAGCCCGTCGCGCGCACGCAGCTCTTCGCGGTAGCGCGCGGCCTGCTCCAGCAGCAGCAACGCTGACGTCGCGCGCAGTCCACCGCGCTCGGCCCATGCAGCGCGCTGCGCGGCCGGCAGCTGCAACCAGGTGCTGACGTTGCGGGTAGGCAGGTCAAGCTCCGCACGCGCCACATCGAACAACTGCTGGTAGTGCACCTGCGCCGACGGGAAGTAATAGCCCTGCCGCATCGCCTCGCGGCGATCATCCAGCACCGTGGCATCGGCGCGCCCTTCACGCGTCAGTCGGCGCAGCAGGCCGCCGGGGCTGAGCCGGTTCAGGCCGGGATCGGCCCAGCTCGGCACGCCTTCCTGCAGCAGCTTGCCGGTTTCCACCGCGCAGTTGTTGCTGATGAAGCGGTAGCGCCCGTCGTAGGTCCAGTGCACCTGTCCCACGCGTTCGAGCAGGCTGGCGATGTCCTCCGGCGCAAGCGCCAGCGGTACCGACTGCAGTCCGCGCAGCTCCAGCTGGGTGTACTCGTTGATGACCTGGTTGAACGGCAGCACGAACAGGCGCGACGGATAGGCGCCGGTCAGGCCGCGCCAGCTGGAAATCTGCACGTCACCGACGAAGGCGCGGAACGACAACACCCGGTGATGGGCCAGGTCCAGCCGGCAGTCCGGACCACGCGGCCTTCCCGGCGCACAGATCACCAGCCGCAGCATGCTGTGGCCCCAGCGGCTCATCAGCTGGTCGTTGCCCTCGGCCAGCAGGTAATCCACCGCATACACGCGCTGCGGATCCAGCTCCAGCAACGACGCTTCGCCGGTGACATCGCCGGCCTGCACCAGCGCCACGCGTGGATCGCAGGCAGCCTGCGGACCTGGGCCGATATGGTCCGCAAACCACGCCGCCAACGCCGGGCGTCGGCAGGCGTACTCGGCATCCAGCAGGTAATGCTCGGCGTTGACCGCCAGGTATTCGGCCGGGCTGTAGCGCTCATAGGGATCGGGGCTGCGTTCGGTGAACGCGTTGGCCCCGCGTCCCCAGCGCCACGGGCGCTGCTGCCAGCCGGCCAGGTCACGCCAGCGGGCGCTGTACGACCAGCCGCCGTCGGCGGCACGGTCCAGCACATGGGTCAACTCGTGGATCAGCGCGGCCTGCACCGCGCGAGGCAGGGCGTGGCCGGGCTGAACCTCATCCAGCAGGCTTCTTCGAAGGGTGATCGCCCCCTGGCGGGCGCGCCCGTGCACGTCCTCGGGCAGTCGGTCCGACCAGGCCACGGTGACCGGAGCCACGAAGCGCTGCCGCCATGTGTCGGGCAGCAACGCGTGCGCCTGCTGCACTACAAGGCTCGCTTTGGCGACCTGGTCCGGGTGCAGCCCATCGGCCTGCAGCTGCAGCTGCAGTGCAGCGTGGGCAGCCGGGGCGGCCAGCAACGCCGCCAGGACCGCCGCGCACCGGCGCAGGGCCCGGCGACGCAGGTGCATCAGCGGGCCAGCAGGGCCTGGGCCAGCTGCATGTCGCTGGCATCGCGCTGGGCGGCGCCGGTTTCGCGCAGGTGCAGCAGGGCCGCTTCCAGGCGGGCGCCGCGGATGGCACCGTCGGTGGCCACGAATGCAGCGGCGTCTTCGCGGGCGTCAACCACCACCTTGTCATCGTCCGAGCTGGACGAACCGGCCGAGGACGCGCCGGAAGCGGAACCGGCCGAGGAACCGGCAAAGCTGGAGGCAAAGGCCGACAGCGGCAGGGCGAGCACGGCAAGGAGCAGGATCGATCGCGTCATGGTCGAGTCGTTCAGGGCAGGAAAGCGCAAAGCGTATCGGCTGCGTGAAATTCTGTCGCCTGCTACAGGTCGAATACCTTGCCCGGATTCAGCAGCCCTTGGGGATCAAACGCGCGTTTGACCGCCTTCATCAGTGCGATTTCCGCCTCGCCGCGGGTGCTGTCCAGGTAGCCTTTCTTGACCAGACCGATGCCATGTTCAGCCGAAATGCTGCCCTCGAACTCCTTCAGCACCTGCGCCAGCAGCTTGGTTACGTGCTCGCACTGCTGCAGGAACTGGGCATCATCGGTGGCATCGGGCTTGAGCACGTTGATGTGCAGGTTGCCGTCGCCGATATGCCCGAACCAGACCACGTCGAAATGGGGATAGGCATCGCCGATCAGTGCCTGGGTCCGCGCCATGAACGCGGGCATCGCCGAGATCCGCACCGACACATCGTTCTTGTAGGGCTTGTACCGCGCCACCGCTTCGGTGATGCCCTCGCGCAGGCGCCACAGCTGCGCGGCCTGCGCATCGCTGGTGCTGATCACCCCGTCGCTGACCCAACCCTGCTCCATGCAGGTTTCGAAGGCGGCCATCGCCGCCGCCTCCTGCGCTTCGTCGTCGGCCGCGAACTCGGTCACCACGTAGAACGGGTGGACCTCGGCGAACGGGGCCTGCGCGCCATGCGCCAACACATGCTCCAGCGCACGATCGGTGAAGAACTCGAACGCCTGCAGCTGCAGCCGCTCACGGAACGCCGCGAATACCTGCATCAGCACCTCGAACGAGGGCAGTGCCAGCAGCATCACATTGCTGGCCGGCGGCGGGTCGGTGAGCTTGAGGGTGGCTTCGACGATCACCCCGAGCGTGCCTTCCGACGCGATCAGCAGCTGGCGGAAGTCGTAGCCGCTGGAATTCTTGATCAGCCCCTTGTTCAGTTCGAGCAGGTCGCCACTGGCGGTGACCACCTTCAGCCCGGCGATCCACTCACGGGTGTTGCCGTAGCGGATCACCCGGATGCCGCCGGCGTTGGTGGCGATGTTGCCGCCGATCGAACACGAACCGCGTGCGGCGAAGTCGACGGGGTAGATCAGGCCATGTTCCAGCGCCGCATTGTGCACGGCCTCCAGCGCCATGCCCGCCTGGACGGTGAGCGTGCGGTCCACCGCATCGAAGGCCAGCGCCTTGTTCATGCGCTCCAGGCTGAGCACCAGCTCGCCGTTGGCCGCGACCGCCCCGCCGCTCAGGCCGGTGCGGCCACCGGACGGCACCACCGCCACGCCCTGGGCACTGGCCCAGCGCAGGATGGCCTGCACCTCCTCCACGCTACCTGGCAGCGCGATGGCCAGCGGCGCCGGGGTCCAGCGCCGGGTCCAGTCGCGCCCGTAGTGTTCCAGCTCGGCCGGCTCGGTCGTGAGCCGCAGCCCGGGGCAGTCCTGCAACAGCAAATCAAGGCGCGGATCGGTCATATGAACAGAGGAGCCAAGGCAATCCCAAAGGGTAGCGCACGACTGTCAGTCGTGCGACCTCGCCAACCATTGGTCGCATCTGAAACCGTCAACCCTCCCCATGTCGCACCGCATCATCCCCGTCCCGATCTGGCATAGTGGGCAGCCCCGCCCCCATGCTGCCGCTTGCCCATGTCGCCGAAGAAGACCTCGTTCCCGAAGCAGGATATCCGCGTGCTGTTGCTGGAGGGGGTCAGCCAGACGGCCATCGACGTGTTCAGTGCCGCTGGCTATTCGCAGATCGAACTGCACAGCAAGGCGCTGCCCGAAGACGAACTCAAGGCGCGCATTGCCGAAGCCCACATCGTGGGCATCCGCTCACGCACCCAGCTCAGCGCCGAGGTGCTGGCCCATGCCAAGCGGTTGATGGCGGTGGGCTGCTTCTGCATCGGCACCAACCAGGTCGACCTGGAAGCGGCCGAGCTGGCCGGCATTCCGGTCTTCAACGCCCCCTACTCCAACACCCGCAGCGTGGCCGAGCTGGTCATTGCCGAAGCGATCATGCTGACCCGCGGCATTCCGCAGAAGAACGCCGAATGCCACCGCGGCGGCTGGTCGAAATCGGCGGCAGGAAGCCATGAAGTGCGCGGCAAGACCCTGGGCATCATCGGTTACGGCCATATCGGCACCCAGGTCGGGGTGATGGCCGAGGCGATGGGCATGCAGGTGATCTTCCACGACATCGAAACCAAGCTCTCGCTGGGCAATGCCCGTGCCGCGATCGACCTGGACGACCTGCTGGCCCGCGCCGACATCGTCACCGTGCACGTGCCGGAAACGGCGGCCACGCAGTGGATGATCGGCGCCGCGCAGCTGGCGAAGATGCGCCCGGGCGCGCACCTGATCAATGCGGCCCGCGGCACCGTGGTGGACATCGATGCGCTGGACGCGGCGCTGCGCTCGGGTCATATCGGGGGCGCGGCGCTGGACGTGTTCCCGGTGGAACCCAAGGGCAATGGCGATGCGTTCGTGTCGCCGCTGACCGCGCACGACAATGTCATCCTGACCCCGCACGTGGGTGGCAGCACGCTGGAGGCGCAGGACAACATCGGCGTGGAAGTGGCCGCCAAGCTGGTGCGTTACAGCGACAACGGCAGCACCCTGTCGGCGGTCAACTTCCCGGAAGTGACCCTGCCCGAACACGAAGACAGCCTGCGCCTGCTGCACATTCATCAGAACGTGCCCGGCGTACTGTCCAAGGTCAACGAGATCTTCTCGCGCCACAACGTCAACATCGACGGCCAGTTCCTGCGCACCGATCCGAAGGTCGGTTATGTGGTGATCGACATCACCGCCAGCGAGGCCCAGGCCACCGCCGTGCGCGAGGAGCTGGCCGCGATTCCGGGCACGCTGCGCACGCGCGTTCTGTATTGATCCAGGGCATGACGACCAACGGTCGTCATCTACCGCGCCGGGCATGACGACCAACGGTCGTCATCTACCGCGCCGGGCATGACGACCAACGGTCGTCATCGACCGGTCGGGCTGGATGGACAATGGTCGTCATGCACTGCACCCGGGACGGCCGCCCAAGGCGGGGTTGCACACCGGTAGGTACCGACCGTTGGTCGGTACGGACTCAACGCGCCAACCACCGTTTGGCCATGCGCGGCAGCGAATCATCCCCGTCCGGCGTCGCGATCGCGGCATTGGCCACGTCCGTCACCTCACGCCACGCCAGCGCCAGCGATTCCTCGCTGATCGCGAAGACCTCACTTCCGAGCGCCCGCACCACATACCGGGCGTCGTAGTGCCAATGGCCGGGAACGTCAGGGCGCTCGGGAATCCAGTGCTTGTCGATGTCGAACAGCTCGCCATCCTCCAGCACCAGCCCGGTCAGCCCGGACTCCTCTTCGGCCTCGGTCAGCGCCACCCTGGCCAGGTCGCGAACGCCATCCGCATGGCCGCCCAGCTGCAGCCACCGGTTCAACTTGCGGTGATGGGTCAGCAATACCCGCTCCCCATCGGCGCTGACCAGCCACGCGCTGCCGGTGAAATGGCCGGCCAAGCGCTCACGCAGGAACGGGTTCTCCGGGTCGTCCAGCAATGTGCTGAATTCGTCAGCCAAGGCGGTGTGTTCCGGGTGCCGGCGGGCATACCCGGCCAGTTGGCCGCGCAGGGCGGCGTCAAGTGCTACAACGGATTCGGGGTTTGACGACATGGCAACCGTGCAATCTGGCGGATTTGGCAGATTATCGCCCGGCATGCTGCATTTGCGCTTGTAAGCAGGCTCGGGCTTTGGCTAAGGTACAGCGGGTCGTCCGATTGGGGCGGCCGACCACAAACACAAGGGTGCGCGACGATGGATCGCACACCCCCAGCAGCGGGGCAGCGCCCCGCTCTACCCACCATTATCTGGAAGCACTGCATGCTGAAGTCTCTGTTGAGGGTCAAACCGGTCGAGCCGGCCGGGCACGTCGATGCCGGCGAACCGATTGAAGGCAGCCTGGACGGCGAAGCCTCGCTGAAACGGACCCTCACGGCGAAGCACCTCATCATGCTGGGTATCGGCGCGGTCATCGGCGCGGGCATCTTCGTGCTGACCGGCCAGGCGGCAGCCAACCACGCCGGTCCGGCCGTCATGCTCTCGTTCGTCATCGCTGGCTTCGCCTGCGCACTGGCCGGCCTGTGCTACGCCGAGTTCGCCGCCATGATGCCGGTCTCCGGCAGCGCCTATTCCTACTCCTACGCCACCTTGGGCGAAGGCATGGCCTGGTTCATCGGCTGGTGCCTGGTGCTGGAGTACCTGTTCGCCTCCGCCTCGGTCGCGGTGGGCTGGTCGGCGTACCTGATCAGTTTCATTACCACCACCCTGCACATGCCGTTCCCGGACGCGCTCAGCGCGGCGCCGATCGCCTGGACCGGCCATGAGTTCATTTCGTCGGGCAAGCTGTTCAACCTGCCCGCGGTGCTGATCGTGGCGGCTGTCTCCGGGCTGCTGTACGTAGGCGTGACCCAGTCGGCCTTCGTCAACGCGATCATCGTGGCGATCAAGGTCACCGTGATCTGCCTGTTCATCGGCTTCGGTGCGCAGCACATCGACATGGCCAACTGGACCCCGTTCATTCCGGAAAACACCGGGGTGTCCGGCGAGTTCGGCTGGAGCGGCGTGTTCCGTGCGGCCACCATCGTGTTCTTCGCCTATATCGGTTTCGATGCGGTTTCCACCGCCGCCGGCGAAACCAAGGACCCGCAGCGCAACATGCCGATCGGCCTGCTGGGCTCTCTGGCGGTGTGCACCATCGTCTACATCATCGTCTGCGCGGTGCTGACCGGCATGATGCCGTACACCCTGTTGGGAACCGACAAGCCGGTAGCCACCGCGCTGGAACCGTATGCCAGCCTGTCCTGGCTGAAAACCGCCGTGGAGATCGGCGCCATCGCCGGCCTGTCCTCGGTGGTGCTGGTGATGATGATGGGCCAGACCCGGATCGCCTACACGATCTCACGCGATGGCCTGATTCCGAAAATCTTCGGCAAGGTCCATGCCCGCTTCCGCACGCCGTACTGGGCCACCATCGTGGTCGGCGTACTCGCCGCCGCCTTGGCCGGGCTGATGCCGCTGAACGTGCTGGGTGAACTGGTCTCGATGGGAACCCTGCTGGCGTTCGCCACGGTCTGCGTGGGCGTTTTGGTCCTGCGCTATACCCGTCCCGAGCTGACTCGCCCGTTCCGCGTGCCGGCCGTGTGGCTGATCTGCCCGCTCGGCGCGCTGGCCTGTCTGTTCCTGTTCTGGCAGGCGTTCGTGGTGCATTGGCACCTGTTCGTCGGCTGGACCGTGCTGGGCCTGCTGATCTACTTCGGCTATGGCATGCGCCACAGCAAGCTCAACAAGGTTTCGTGATCCCATGCTGAAACAACTGTGGGCCACCAAGCACCCGCACGCCGCCCATGAAGATGCCAACGGGCTGAGCCTGAAACGCACCCTGGGTCCCTGGGGCCTGACCGCGCTGGGCATCGGCGCGGTGATCGGCGGCGGCATCTTCGTCATCACCGGGCAGGCCGCGGCCAACCACGCCGGCCCGGCGATCATGCTGTCGTTCGTGCTGGCCGCGATCTGCTGCGCGTTCTGCGCCATGGCCTACGCGGAATTCGCTTCGATGGTGCCGGTGTCCGGCAGCGCCTATACCTATACCTACGCCACCTTCGGCGAGCTGGCCGCCTGGTTCATCGGCTGGATGCTGGTGCTGGAATACGGGGTGTCGGCGTCGGCGGTGGCGGTCAGCTGGACCGGCTACTTCCTGAGCCTGCTCAGTCATTTCGACATCTACCTGCCATCGGCCCTGGTCAGCGCCCCGCTCGACGCACAGCTGCGTCCCACCGGCGCCATCGCCAACCTGCCTGCCGCCATCCTGGTCCTGCTGTTGACCTGGCTGTGCTACGTGGGCATCAGCAAGTCCTCGGCGATGAACATGGCGATGGTGGTCCTCAAAACCGGCCTGATCGTGCTGGTGATCGTGGTCGGCTGGAACTACGTGGACCCGGCCAACTGGACGCCGTTCATCCCGGCCAATGAAGGTCCGGGAAAGTTCGGCTTCGAAGGCGTGCTGCGCGGCGCGGCAATGGTGTTCTTCGCCTACATCGGCTTCGAAGCGGTGTCGGTGGCGGCACAGGAATCGCACCGGCCGCAGCGCGACATGCCGATCGGCATGCTGCTGTCGCTGGTGATCTGCACGATCCTGTACATCGCCATGGCCGCCGTGATGACCGGCCTGGTGCCGTACACCCTGCTGGGCACCGATGAGCCGGTGGTGACCGCGGTGGCCGCCCATCCGACCCTGGGCTGGCTGCGGGTGGTGGTGGAAATCGGCGCGCTGATCGGGCTGTCCTCGGTGGTGCTGGTGATGGTGATCGCGCAGCCGCGCATCTTCATGATCATGGCCAACGACGGTCTGTTGCCGAAGGTGTTCACCACCATCCACCCGAAGTACCGCACGCCGCACATCAATACGGTCATTACCGGCATCGGCATTGCCCTGCTGGCGGCGCTGTTCCCGCTGGACGTGCTGGGCGAGCTGACCTCGATGGGCACGCTCATCGCCTTTGCCGCGGTCTGCGCCGGCGTACTGATCCTGCGCCGCACCCAGCCGGACCTGCCGCGCCCGTTCCGCATCCCGGCCGCGTGGCTGATCTGCAGCCTGGGCGTGCTGAGCTGCCTGGCGCTGTTGTCGGCGATGACCCTGCACAACTGGATGCTGATGGGCCTCTGGACGGTGATCGGCTTCGCCATCTACTTCGGCTACAGCTTCAAGCACAGCCGCCTGCGCGGCTGACGCGAGCCGGGCCAGCCCGGAATCCGGTAGGTGACGACCGTTGGTCGTCACCCGGGGCCCCGCCCCGGGAACCTGCTTTTAACGCGCGACGCCGTTAAAATGCCCCCATGAACAACATCCCCTACGACACGGCTCGCCTGAGCGACCTGGCCCAGGTGCTGATCGACAACATCCGTGAGCTGGCCCTGGCCGGCTGGACGCCCGCGACCAGCAGCAATTTCTCGCACCGGCTGGACGACCAGCATGCGGCGATCACCGTGTCCGGCAAGGACAAGGGTCGCCTGATCGAAGACGACATCATGGTGGTCGACTTCGACGGCAAGGCCGTGGGCCGACCGCTGCGCCCGTCCGCCGAGACCCTGCTGCATACCCAGCTGTATCGCCGCTTCCCGGAGATCGGCTGCGTACTGCATACGCATTCGCTGGTGCAGACTACCGCCTCGCGTCTGTATGCCGCCAATGGCCACATCCGGCTGGAGGGCTATGAGCTGCTGAAGGCCTTCCATGGCAACAGCACCCATGAAACCGCCGTGGACGTGCCGGTATTCGCCAACACCCAGGATATGGACGAGCTGGCCGCCAAGGTCGAGCAGAAGCTGGATGAAGGCTGCATGTGGGGCTACCTGATCGACGGGCATGGCCTGTACGCCTGGGGCCGGGACATGGCCGAAGCGCGTCGCCACCTCGAGGCATTCGAGTTCCTGCTGCACTGCGAGCTGGAACTGCGCAAGCTGCGCGGGCCCTGATGACGGACGACCCGGGGCCTGGCCCCCGGTAGCGCCGGCCGTTGGCCGGCCCAGGCGGTGGCGGGGCCGGCCAACGGCCGGCGCTACCGGGACGCTGTTTCCTGCGTGGTTGCCCGGCAGAGCCCGGCACTACACACTATGTTCCCCCTCGCCGTTCAAGCTGCCGCCATGAGCCGACTGCGCATTTACAACCACGATGCCCCCGACACCCCGCTGCTGGATACCCAGGACGGCGCGACCATTGCCGCCGCGCTGGAGAAGATCGGGGTGACCTTCGAACGCTGGCAGGCCGCCCACGAGGTTGCCCCGGGCGCCAGCCAGGACGAGGTGTTCGCTGCCTACCGGACCGACATCGACCGGTTGGTCGCCCAACACGGCTTCAAGAGCGTGGACGTCGCCTCGATCGCGCCGGACAACCCCAACCGCGCCGAGCTGCGGAAGAAGTTCCTCGACGAGCACTTCCACAAGGAAGACGAGGTCCGCTTCTTCGTCGCCGGCTCCGGCCTGTTCACCCTGCACGTGGACGACAAGGTCTACGAGATCGAGTGCGTGAAGGACGACCTGATCGCCGTGCCCGATGGCACCACGCATTGGTTCGACATGGGCGACGAACCCAGTTTCGTCGCGATCCGCTTCTTCACCGAGCCGGATGGCTGGGTCGGCCATTTCACCGGTACCGACATCGCCCAGAAATTCCCGCGTTACATCCCGACCAAGGCGTCCTGATCCATGCCCCACCCCACCGTCATCCTCACCGACATCGAAGGCACCACCAGCAGCATTTCGTTCGTCAAGAACGTGCTGTTCCCGTATGCGCGACAGGCACTGCCGGCGTTCGTCGCCACGCACGGCCAGCAGCCGGAGGTGCGTCGCTGGCTGGATGCGGTGGCCGTGGAGATCGGCGGTGCCTGCCAGGACAGCCTCATCGTGGAAACCCTGCAGGGCTGGATCGACCAGGACCGCAAGCACACCGCGCTGAAGGCGCTGCAGGGCATGATCTGGGAAGCCGGCTACCGCAATGGTGACTACAAGGCGCACTTCTACCCGGAAGTGGCCGCTGCGCTGCGCGGCTGGCATGCGCAGGGCAAACCGCTGTATGTGTACTCCTCCGGATCAGTGCCCTCGCAGAAGCTGTTCTTCGGTTTCAGCGAGGCCGGCGACCTGACCAGCCTGGTGTCGGGCTGGTTCGACACCGAGATCGGCGGCAAGCGTGAGGCGGACAGCTACCGCAACATCGTCAAGGCCATCGGCGTTTCGGCCGGCGAGATCCTCTTCCTGTCGGACGTAGTCGAAGAGCTGGATGCCGCGCGCGACGCCGGCCTACAGACCCGGTTGCTGGATCGACGCGAGGATTATGCGATGCCGCGTATCGGCGCCGCCGCCAATGGCCACGACCGCGTCGAGAATTTCCAGCAGATCACGCTGAAGTAACGCTTTCAGGAAGGTTGGTTCCCGAACGACGCCGTGCATGGATGCACAAGTGGTGCGGCCGCCTGCGCTCGCTGCACGATGACGTTGGCTGTCACTGTATCGAAGATCGACATTTGACTCCGGAATCAACCTCGGCTGTTACTGCCCCGGCTCACCCGCAGTCCCATAATCCGCACTTCGCGCTTGGCTGATGAGATCGACAACTCCAGCACGACTGCTGCCGTCGATTGCCCAACCTGTCCCCTGGCCAACGACCTCCCCATCCTTCAGCACGTAGAAGGTCGGCGTCGACCAATGCTTGAAATTCCATTGCGAGGTTCTATCAACAAGCCGCACGGGCACGGCGGGATGATCCGAGTTCCAGCTGCCCATCAGGTCAAAATTCAGGTCGCGCTCTGGCGGGACGACCCATAAGACCGGTAGACCGCGCAACTCAGGGTCTGACTCGAATGCAATCATTGCGGCCCGGGAGAACCTGCATGCGGGATGGGAAATCACCACAAGCCGCATTCCTCGCGAGACATCAACCGACTGACGAACAAGCGACTTCGATGTGACATCGACATGCCACAGAGCCTTCTTGGCAGAAGTTCGCTCTTCAGGGATGACGATGGAAGGCAACGCCGGAAGCCGGTCGTTGAAACGCTTTTGTACCAGCGCCGCCTGATCGAAATCCCGCGCCAGAATCAGCGAACGGAAAAAGGTATCCCAATCGCTCTGCGTATCTTGGCCAGCGGACGCCAGCGCCCTTACTGCCGCATGCATGGTTGAAACATCGCGGGCATCGTGGGTGTAGAAATGCCGTGCCGCAGTGGCTCGAATGAGGAAGTGAAGAGCCTCCGGGGGACTTTTCTCCAGCCCCTGATTCTCCAAGAACCCAAGGTAGGAAGCGTCGAACAGTTTCGCCGCCTCCCTGGCCGCAGACGTGGCGTCACCACCGTCAATCCTGCGTATCTTTCCATAGTATTCATTGAACGTGGCTTCCCAGCTCGACATGTCCCCGGCCGTAGCCGGGGATGACATCAGAAGCCCGAACGCCATCAGCACGTAAACTTTCACGTCTTCCTTCCGATGGTGCCGTGCACGGAGCTAGCAGCCAGGCGCAACGCAAATGTCTTCAAGCTTTCTCGTACAGGTCGACGTGGTGCGGCACCAATAGTCCATGTAGTCCGTATTGCGGAGGCCATCGGACACCTTGGCGATCATTCGATCCTCATCGGACTCAATCCGAATTCCGCGGATGGACGCAGCCGTTGCCTCCCGCCCAAACAGCGCAAGCAGTTGGTACGCCTCCGACAACGTGAGTTCATTACGGATATCTGCGTAGGTGAAACTGCCGAGACCGTTGGGCGTGAACACCAAGCTGTCGATGAAACGTCTCTTTGCCCCTGGAGACAGTCGATCCAACGGCGTCTGCATCGCGCGCATGGACGCCAAGTACGCGTGGAGGTCGGCCTCGCTCTTGATTCTGGCCAACTTTCCGGAGATCTCACGCTGCAACGCCGCTCGGCTCTCAGCGTCCTGTAAGTGCGCGGGGGTCACGGAAGCATCCGTAGTGTCCGCTTGAGCGGAACCAGCCACGGATCCAGATAGCAGTAAAGACATAAGGACAGTACGCACAGTCAACCTCACTAGTTGGGAGTCGATGTTCACGGCCTCTGTCCGCGGACTCTACGCCCGCATATGCACGAATCAAGAGCCGTTTCCGACGTCGCAACAGCTGCATCAGCGTTCCGTCGCCGACACAGGTCGTAGGGTGTTTGACGTATGGTCTGGGAGCGGCAGACCTCTCCGATGGAGTCATGCTTTCCAGCGCCGATCAGCGGTGCGTGCAGTCGTTTGGGAACCGACCCTACCGATCCCCATCCGTGCAGTCATTCCATCCGGCACAGCGTCGTCGGTTACCGACTTGCCATCGCGTCTGCAACTGAGCGTATCCGCAGCGCCTTGCGCAGCGTTTCGAGCCCGGCACCGGCATTCACCTTGATCCGCACCGGTTCGCCGGGGACCAGGTCGATGGCGTTGTCGTCCAGGGTGGCGTCCATTCCCTCGAATTCGACCCATACGCCGCGCGCGAGCTGCGACGAGCGCAGCTCCAGCACGATCTCATCGCTGTCCTGCGTCCAGCGGCTGTCGATCTGCGTCTTCGGGAGCTGCATGTCCTTGGCCGCCGCGAAGTAGACCACCTGGCGCGACAACACCCGGCTGCCATCCAGCAGTTCCACCACCGCGACCGTGCGCGCGGGGTCGGCCGTGCCGAGCAGCTCGGCATCACCGAAACGCCCGACCTCCAGCGACGACAGCGCAGGCACCGTCACCGCGTGCTGCTGTTTAGAAACCTGGTCGCCATCCACATCCATCACCCGCAACCGCCACTGCGCTTTCAGGGGCTTCTGCAGGTCATTGAGCAGGCTGACGCGGGTAACGCCCTCATCGCGCAATGCCGCCACGGCATGGTCGGCGAAGAACCGCTTTGCATGGAAATGCAGGGCCTTCCAGCGCCCGGCGTAATCGATGCTGGACCAGGACGCCCCCGGCCACACGTCATTGAGCTGCCAGTACAGCGAACCCATCGTGTACGGGCGAGAGGCGCGATGATGCAACGCGGCCAGTTCAATGCCTTCGGCCTGCATCACCTGGCTCAGGTAAACGAAATCAGCGAAGTCGCGCGGCGTGCCGAATTCCCGCTCGACGTACTGGAGCAGGCGCTGGTTGCCCTCGCCTGCCATGAATTTCTGGTGGGCCTTTACGGTAGCGCTGTCGACCTGCCGTTCGCCCGCGGGAATGATGCCGTCCAGCGTGCGCAGCACCGGCCACGCCTGCAGCCCGTATTCGGACATGAAGCGCGGTGTTTCGCGCAGGTAGGCCTGCACCGGCAGCGCCGGGTTGCCCCACACCTGCCAGTAGTGTTTGTCACCACGGGTCGAGTCGTTGGCCACGGTGTCCAGGTCGTTGCTGGGCGAACTGGACCAGTACGGCACGCCCAGCCCGTCCTCGGCCACCACCCTGCGCAGGTCGTTGCCGAACAGGTCCACATAGCCCTGCCACACACGCGCGGCGAATGCCGGATCGGCCGCTTTCAGGTCGCGGCCGTGACCCCAGTCCTTCCAGGCGGTTTCTTCCTCGTTGTTGCCACACCACAGCACCACGCTCGGGTGGCCGCGCAGGCGGCGCACGTTGTCGCGCGCTTCGGCCACCACGTTGGCGCGGAACGCCGGATCGTAGCCGGGCTGCATGCCGCCACCGAACATGAAGTCCTGCCAGACCAGCAGGCCCAGCTCGTCGGCGATGTCGAAGAACGCGTCGTCTTCGTAATAGCCGCCGCCCCAGTTGCGCAGCATGTTCATGTTCGCATCGCGCGCGGCGGTCAGCTCGCGGCGGATCCGGGCCGGATCGACCCGCGCCGGGAACATGTCGAACGGAATGACATTGGCGCCCTTGGCGAAGATCGGCACCCCGTTGATGACGAAGGCGAAGCCCTGCCCGCCCTTGGCATCGTCCTCGCGGCGCAGCTCCACTGTGCGCAGCCCGGTGCGGATGCTGCGCTCGGCCGCATCGCGGCTACCGTCATCCACACGCGCACGTACCGTATAGCGCGCCTGCTCGCCGTGGCCGACCGGCCACCAGCGCCGCGGCTGGGCCAGCTGCACCGGTACCGACAGCACCTGCACGCCGGCACGCAGCGCAGCCGGCTGTTCCACCGTGGCGGCGACCCGTCCATCGGGGTCGAGCATCTCCACCTGCACCCGCGCCTGGCGCGCGGCCGCTGCCTCCACCTCGACCTGCACGAGCAGCGCGGCCCGCTGCGCATCCAGCGCCGTCGTCTGCACCGCCACATTGGTAATGCGCTGCGCGTTCCAGCTTTCCAGCCGCACCGGACGCCAGATGCCGGCCGTCACGTAACGCGGGCCCCAGTCCCACCCGAAGTGGTAACCCGGCTTGCGCACGAAATTGCCGACCATGGCGTCGCGCGGTTCATCCCCGTACGGCGACGGGTAGTTGCCGGCGATCTTGTGCGGCATCGCCTGCACACCGGGCAGCAGGGTGCTGATCGGCGAACGGAACACGACGCGCAGCACGTTGCCATTTGCTCGCAGCCGCCCCTGCACCGGCGCGCGCCAGGTGCGGTGGCTGTTGTCGGCCCGCAGCAGGGGCTGGTCGTTGAGGCTGACCTCGGCAAAGGTATCCAGACCCTCGAACACCAGTTCAGCGTGGGCGCGCGCCAGGGTGGCGGCGTCAACGTCGAAGCGGGCCTGGTACTCCCAGTCGGCCAGGCCGATCCACTGCAGGCCGGCCTCGGGTGCACCGACGTACGGATCGGGAATGCGCCTGGCCGCCAGCAGGTCGGTGTGCACCGCGCCGGGAACCGACGCCGGCTGCCACTGCGCCGCCTCCGGATGCGCCTTCCCCTGCGCGTTGCCCGGCAGCAGCCGGAACGACCACTGCGCCTGCAGCGGCGCTGCCGCAGCAGGAAGCGCGTGCAGCGCAAGCAGAAGAACCAGTCCAACGCCCCATGCCCACACCTTCATGCCCCACCCCGTAGCGCCGGGCGGTGCCCGGCCGTGCCGTTGGACCGGGCGCTCCCCCGGTCATGCAGTTGCGCCGGGCCACGCCCGGCGCCCGTCGTTGCGATCAGCGCACCACGTTGAGCACTTCGTAGCACGCGCCCATGGTGTGGTAATCGGTCTTGCCCGCGGGGCTCTTCTCGTTGCTGTACTTGCGGTTGTCCGCGTCCAGGATGCGGTACCAGGCGCCGTACTGGTGGTCGATCATGTGCTGCCAGGCGTACGCCCAGAGCTTGTCGTACCAGTCCCAGTAGACCGCGTCACCGGTACGCGCGGCCAGCAGCGCGGCGGTCGCCAGCGATTCGGCCTGCACCCAGAAGTACTTGTCGTCGTCGCACACGCTGCCGTCCGGTGCGAACCCGTAGTACAGGCCGCCGCGCACGGCGTCCCAGCTGCGCTCGACGGCAACATCGAACAGGTGGCGCGCGGTTGGCACCAGCCAGTCAGCCTCCACGTGGCGGTCGAGGATCAGCAGCAGCTTGGCCCACTCGGTCTGGTGGCCGGGCTGGAAGCCCCACGGGCGGAACAGGTGCTTGGGATTGTCGAGGTTGTAGTTCCAGTCGATCTGCCAGTTGCGGTCGTAGTGCTCCCAGACCAGCCCGTTGCCCTGCGCCGCCTGGCGGCGGGTCATGTGGTCGGCCAGCAGCAGCGCACGGTCGCGGTAGCGCGCTTCACCACTGGCCTCGAACGCAGCCAGCATCGCCTCGCACATGTGCATGTTGGCGTTCTGGCCGCGGTAGTCGCTGAAGGTCCAGTCGGCATCCGCTTCGTCCTTGTACAGGCCGAAGGCGGGCTCCCAGAAGCGCTGTTCCAGCAGTTCCCAGGTCTCGTCCATCCACGCACGCGCCTGGCCGATGCCGGCCTTCAGCGCGCAGCTGTAGGCCAGCAGCACGAAGGCCACGCCGTAGCAGTGGTTGGTCGCATCTTCGACCACGCCATCGCGCAGGGTCCACGCATAGCCGCCGGTGGCCGGGTTGCGGTGAACCTCACGCAGGAAGCGGATGCCGTGCTCGACGGCCTTCAGGTCTTCCGGCTTGCCGAACTCGCGGTAGGCCATGGCGTGGTTGAACACGAAGCGGGTGCTGCTGACCAGGTGGCGGTGGCTGGCGTCGTAGACCGTGCCATCGTCCAGGTAATAGTGGAAGAAGCCGCCGTTGGGATCGATCTCGTGCGGCTGGTAGAAGGCCATGCTCTGCGCGATGTGCGCGCGCAGGAAGTCCGGCGAACGGAAATCGGGCGTGGCGGGAATGGCGGTGGTCATGCGGCGGTTTCCTGTTGTTGCTGCAGCAGTGTCTGGACGTCGGCCAGGCTCGGCATCGCGGCGAACGCACCCTTGCGGGTCACGGCCAGCGCGCCGACCGCGGCACCGAAACGAATGGCGTCCTGCAGCCCGGCCGCGTCGCGGCAGAAGGCGACGAAGGCGTCGCCGTCGGCACCCCGCTCACCGAGCGCGAACAGCAACCCGCCGACGAACGCGTCGCCGGCGGCCGTGGTGTCCACGGCAGGCACCTGGAAACCGGTGACCACACCGCTGCCATGGCGGGTATGCCAGCGCATCGGCGCGGCGCCGTCGGTGACCACCACGGCCTGGGCATGTGCGGCCAGCAGGCGCTGGATGACCACGCCGTGGCCATCGACGCCGAGCGGCGCGGCCAGGTAGTCCAGCTCCTCGCGCGAGAGCTTGACCAGGTCGGCCAGCACCAGCGCCTGCCACAGCGTGTCGGTCGGATCGACATCGGCCGGCCACAGCGCCGGGCGCAGGTTGAGGTCGAGGCTGACCATCGCACCGGCGGCGCGGGCACGCTGCATGCCCTGCAGCGTGGCCTGGGCGATTTCGTTTTCGGTCAGGCTGTTGGAACAGACATGGAAGCTGCGGGTACCGTCGAAGCAGGCGGGGCTGAAATGCTCGGCGCGGAACAACAGGTCCGCAGCCGGCGGCCGGTAGAAACTGAAGCTGCGCTCGCCGTGTGCATCCAGCGCCACGAAGGCCAGCGCGGTCTTGGCCGCGTCGGTGCGTACGATGCAGTCGGTGGCCACCCCGGCACTGGAAAGGGCGTCGGCGAGGAAATCGCCGAACATGTCCTGGCCGAGCATGCCGGCGAAATGGGTGTCCGCGCCGAGCCGCGCGGCGGCCACGGCCACGTTGGCCGGGGCGCCGCCGGCGTACTGCAGGAACGCGCGCGGGGTGTCCGGCGTGGCCGGCGGCTGCGCGAGTAGATCGATCAAAATTTCGCCGAAACAAACAATCTTGGTCATGACGCGCTCAGCCCCCCTGGCTGAAACCGGCACGCGGGCGCGAACCCGACAGGCCGTAGAAAATGATGTAGGCGTAGCAGACCAGCGGCAGGATGAAGGACGGCTGCAGCCCGATATGGTCAGCCAGCACGCCCTGCAGGTACGGCACCACGGCGCCGCCGACGATGGCCATGATCAGCAGGCTCGACGCCTTGTTGGTCAGCGGCCCCAGGCGCTCGATGCTGAGCGCGAAGATGGTCGGGAACATGATCGAGTTGAACAGGCCCACCGCCACCACCGAATACAACGACACCTGGCCGGAACCGAGCATGGTCAGGCCCAGCAGCACCACGTTGGCGACCGCGAAGACGGTCAGCAGCACGCGCGGCGAGAACCGGGTCATGATCGCCGAACCGGCAAAACGACCGATCATCGCCAGCGTCCAGTACGCCGACACGTAATGCGTGGCCTGCTGCTCGGTGAAGCCGCCGATGTCCGGCATCGACAGGTAGTTGACCAGGAAGCTGCCGATCGACACTTCGGCGCCGACGTAGAAGAAGATCGCCAGTACGCCGAACAGCACATGCTTGTGGCGCAGCGCATCGAGCAGCGTGTGCCTGCCGGTGTCGCCCTGCTCGGTGGCCTCGGTCAATGCCGGCAGGCGGAACAGGTAAACGAACACCGCCAGCAGCGCCAGCGCGATCGCCAGGCCCACGTACGGACCCTGCACCGACTGGGCTTCCTGGACGCGGTAGGCGATCTGTTCGGCAGCAGGCAACGCGTCCAGTTCGTCAGCGCTCTTGACCGTGTTGCCGAGGATCAGCAGGCCGCCGAAGATCGGCGCGATGGCCGTGCCCAGCGAATTCAAGGCTTGTGCCAGGGTCAGACGACTCGAGGCCGTCTGCTCCGGGCCGAGCAGCGCCACGTACGGATTGGCGGCGACCTGCAGCACGGTGATGCCGGTCGCCAGCACGAACAGCGCGCCGAGGAAGGCTTCATACACGCGCAGTTCGGCCGCCGGCCAGAAGCCCAGTGCGCCGACGGCGGCGATGGCCAGGCCGGCCACGATGCCCTTCTTGTAGCCCAGGTGCGCCACCAGCCGGCCCGCTGGCAGCGACATCAGGAAATAGGTGCCGAAGAACGTGAACTGCACCAGCATCGCCTTGGCGTAGTTCAGTTCGAACACCGCCTTCAGGTGCGGAATCAGGATGTCGTTGAGACAGGTCAGGAACCCCCACATGAAGAAGATCGTGGTAGCCACCGCCAGCGCCATGCGCGTGTTGACCACGGGCGCGGACGAGGACGATGTGGGGAGGCGAGGCGTTGGAGAAATGGGCATGCGTAACGCGCCTCATTGCGCGGACAGGTGAAAGGGAACGGAATCAGCCGACGGCGGGGCCGCTGCTGTCACGGATACGGAGCTGCACCGGTGCCACGGTGTGGCGCGGTGCCGCAGTGGGATCGTCAAGTCGCTGCAGCAGCAGCTCGGCCGCCTGGCGGCCGCGCTCGCGTGGGTTGACGGTAAGCGTGGTCAGCGGTGGCAGGGCCACCGCTGCTTCGGAAATGTCATCGAAACCGGTCACCGCGAAATCGCGGCCCGGCTGCACGCCGCGCGAGGCCAGGCCCAGCATCAGGCCCAGCGCCACGGTGTCGTTGTAGCAGACCGCTGCGGTGGGCACGTCGCCGGCGAACAGCTCGCCCGACCGCGCAGCCGCTTCAAGCCGGTTGGGCGCCGATTCAATGAGCCAGTCCGGCTTCACGGACAACCCGGCCTCTTCCAGTGCCTGCGCATAGCCGGTGCGGCGCTGGTGGCAGGAGCTGGAGGCGGCATGGCCGCCGAAGAAGGCGATGCGGCGATGGCCCTGTTCGACCAGGTGCCGGGTGGCCAGGTAGGCACCCTGCTGATTGTCCAGGGTGAGGAAATCCCAGTCTCCGCCCTTGAGCTCGCGGTTGAAGAGCAGCACGTTGGCGTAGCCCACGGCCTGGCGGACCTCGGCGGCGTCGCTGCCCTCGGCCGGCGACAGGATCAGGCCGGCCGGGGTGTGCTCCATCAACGTGGTCAGCACCGCCTGCTGCCGCGCAGGCGACTCGCCCGTGCTGCCCAGCAGGGTCACGAAGCCCTTCGCGCCCAGCGCCTCGTCGACACCCGAAGCGAATTCGGCGAAGAACGGGTTGGACAGGTCGTTGATGACCAGCGCCACGCTGGTCGAGGTCCGTCGGCGCAGGTTGGCTGCGCCGCGGTTGTACACATACCGCTGCCGACGCAGTTCGGCCTCGACCCGCGCGCGGGTATCGACATTGACCAGCGGGCTGCCCCGCAGCACCAGCGACACCGTGGCCCGCGACACGCCGATCGCATCGGCGATGTCGGTCACGGTGACCGCGCGCGCGGCGCCGGCACGGGGCGTGCTGGCGCGGGGTCCCTTGGCAGCGGAAGTGTCCTTTTTCATCGTGGCGTCGGCATCCTCATGGTCCTGCAAGCCTAAACGATCGCATCGCTCAACGGATCGCGGCCAACGGGCTCATTCCAGCGCAGCCCCCGGGGTGGCGCAATACGACACCGGCAGGGCGTCGACCTGGGTACCCCAACCGGTTTCCGGTGCCTTCTCGCCCAGGGTGTAGGCGATGGTGCCGCCCTGCTGCAGGCGGCTCCAGTCCAGCCAGACCGGGGCATGCGCCTGGCCGTCCACCTGCACGCCCTGCACGTACTGCAGCTTGCGGCCATCGGCGCCCGGCGCCTGCAGGCGCAGCGTGCGACCCTGGCCCAGGTCGACCTCGACCTTGGCAAAGCGCGGGGTATGCAGCAGGAACTGGCCGCTGCCCGGCACCGCCGGGTACAGGCCCAGCGTACTGAACAGGTACCAGGCCGACATCGTGCCCAGGTCATCGTTGCCGGTGACGCCATTGGGCGCATTGGTGAACAGCTGCTGCGCGGCGCGCACCACCGTGGCGGTCTTCCACGGCTGGCCGATCAGCGTGTACATCCACGGCGCATGCAGGTCCGGCTCGTTGTTGGGGTTGTAGCGGTACTGGTTGTAGTAGCTGTACGGACCGACCACCCATTCCTTGCGCGCGGCCTGCAGCGGCGACTGCAGCAGGGCGTCGTAGGCGAAGAAGGCATCCAGGCGCTTGCCGGCCTGTTCGCGGCCATGCATGGCCTGGACCAGGCCGGGAATGTCCTGCTGGGCCAGCCACTGGTACTGCCACGCGGTGCCTTCATGGAACCCATGGTGCGAACGCGGGCTGTAATGGCCGTCGGCCGGCAGGTACCACTTGCCATCGTCCATGCGCGGCCGCGGGAAGCCGCTCATGCCGGTCTCTTCATCCCGCACGCTCGGGTCCCACACCTTCTGCCAGTTGCGGCCACGCTGGCGCAGCACGCCGGCGTCATCGGCATGGCCCAGGCCGTCGGCCATCTGCGCCAGCGCGCAGTCGGCCAGGGCGTATTCCAGCGTCGCCGAGCCGCCGTGGTGCGGATCGACATCCATGCCCTTGGACGGGAAGGCGCGGTCATAGGCGACGTAACCGTTCTCTACATAGCCCGGGTTGCCCGAGCGGCCGGCGTGGCGCGAGTTCATCGGCGGCAGTTCGAACGCGTTGCGGCGCAGGGCGGTATAGGCCTCGCCTTCGCGACCGGCCAGCGCGCCGAAGCGCCACAGGTCGACCATGAAGGGGGTGACCGGGTCGCCGGTCATGATGTTGGTTTCGAAGTTGGCGTAGCCCCAGCGCGGCAGCCAGCCGCCCTGTTCGTTGATGGCCAGCAGGCTGCGGCCGATATCGCGGGTCACCTGCGGGCGGGTCAGGGCGAGCCACTGGTTCTGCGCGCGATACGTGTCCCACAGCGAGAAGTACTCGTAGTAGGTCCAGCCGTCGGCGCGGTGGATCCGGTCGTCGTAGCCGCGGTAGCGACCGTCGGCGTCGCTGCCGGTGAGCGGCTGCAGCAGTGCGTGGTACAGCGCCGTATACAGCACGGTGCGGTCGTCGGCCTGCTTGCTGTCCACGCGCACGGTGGCCAGTTCCTTGCGCCACTGCTGCTGGGACAGGCTGCGCATGCGCTCGAAGCCGAGCAGGCGACCATCCTGCATGCCGTCGCTGCGCAGGTTGGCGCGTGCGCCCTCGGCGTCGACGTGGGAGATCGCGCTGACCGCGGTCACGGCACGGCCCTTGGCCAGGTCGAAGCTCAGCCAGGCACCGCTCGGCTTGAGCTCGCCTTCCATGCCATGGCGTGCGCCGGGCAGGCCGCCGCCCTCGCCCCAGGTGCCGAACGCCTTGAACGGGCGGTCGAACTCGATCCGGAACCAGGTGGTGTACTGGTGGCCGCCGCAGAAGCTCTTGGTGACCAGCTTGCCCTCGACCACGCGGTCGCCGACCACGTCGATCACGCTGCCGATCACCGAATGGCGTTCATTGGCCTGGCCGACGTTGACCAGCACATGGCCGGTGCCGGCCTCGGCCGGGAAGGTATAGCGCTCGGCCGCGGCGCGGGTGCGCGCGGTGGCCTCGGCATCGATGCCGCCGTAGCTGGTCAGGCGCACCTTGTAGTAGCCGGCCTGGCCGACTTCGCCCTCATGGGTGTAGCTGGCGGCGTAGGCCTTGTGGTCGAAGCTCTTGGCGTTGTCGGTGTCGAAGTCGCCGCCCGGCCCGACCGTGCCGGTCACCGGCAGCACCGAGACCTGGCCGCCCTGCTCCCAGCAGCCGGCCCCGGACAGGAAGGAATGGCCGAAACCGCGGATCTTCGGGTCGTCGTAGCGCCAGCCGGCGTAGTGTTCGCCGATCGGGCTGACCTGGATCAGACCGAAGGGGGCCGAGGCACCCGGGAACGTGTTGCCGTCATCCTTGCTGCCGATGAAGGTGTTGACCTCGCGCTCCAGCGCGGACGGCGCGGCCTGCAGCAGGGGCGAGAAGGCCAGCACGGCCAGGCAGGTGGTCAGGGCGAAGGGGGACGGCAATCGGCGCATGCACTGTTTCCTGTGGGTCGATGACGGTACGGCGGGGGCACTCATGGAACGTTCCAAAGTCACGAGGACGTGAATTTAGATCGATTTAAGTAGAACACGGGGAAAACCGGCGATGCATTCTGCGGCGCAACATGAGCGCCCAATCCAGCGCTGTCCTTCGAGCTACCGCAGCGGCGCGCGCAACTGAATCGTTCATGGCCCCTGCCCGCCGTTGTGCCCTGTGGCGCCAGCGCCCTTGCCACATTCCACGGCCCGCCGTCCATATTGCGGAGCAGCATGCTTCCCTCGCCGCGTCGTGTTAAAAATTCGCTGCCAACGGTTTAGATCGATCCAACTCCGAACCGTCATATCGAGGCCTGGCGAGCTGGGGGACCCCCAGGTTCGCCGCCAATTTTAGATCGATTCAATCATCAGCACCGGTTCAATCCAACGGAGAGAGTGGAATGAAGCAGATGTCCCGCATGCACGGCCGCGACGCGTTGTCCGCCGCCATCACGTTCGCTCTGGCGGCCGCCGCCTTCGTGCCGGCGACCGTGTTCGCCCAGCAGGCCGATGCGCCGAGCAGCGCCCCATCGGCCACCACGCTCGACAGCGTGCAGGTCACCGGCTACCGCTATGCCATTGAAAAGAGCCTGCAGCAGAAGCGCGACGCCAACGCGGTGGTCGAGGTGATCACCGCCGAAGACGTGGGCAAGTTCCCGGACAAGAACGTGGCCGATTCGCTGCAGCGCGTGCCGGGCGTGGTGATCACCCGTGACGGCGGCGAAGGCAAGAGCGTCAGCGTGCGCGGGCTCGACCCGGACCTGACCCTGACCCAGTTGAACGGCAATTACATCGCCACCTCGGAAACCAATGACGAGGCCAGCCGTTCCTTCAACTACACGCTGCTGCCGTCGAACATGCTGTCCAGCGCCGAGCTGTTCAAGTCGCCGGAAGCGCGCATCGACGAGGGCGGCATCGGCGGCACGGTGATCCTGCACACCCGTCGTCCGCTGGAGATGGAAGCCAATTCCGGCTACGTAACCCTGGAAGGCACGTCGTCGGACACCAGCCAGGACGTGGACCCGCAGGCGTCGGCGCTCTACTCCTGGCACAGCGACGACGAGCGCTTCGGCGTGCTGGTCGGCGTGACCCAGCAGAAGCGCACCAGCCGCACCATGGAAGCGACCACGGAAAACTACCAGTGGTATGGCACCGACACCACCGCACGCGATGTGTTCGGCAATGAAATGAACCAGGGCGGTGTCAATTACTGGTGGGGCAACTCCGGTTTCAACGACCAGACCGGCCGCAACTACACCGATTTCTACATGCCGACGTCGGTGAACTTCGCGGTGAAGGAAGAAGAGCGCCAGCGCAAGGGCGGGCAGTTCACGTTCCAGTTCAAGCCGACCGACAACGTGACCCTGACGGCGAACTACTTCCGCTTCGAGCTGGAGGGTGATTACACCCAGAACATGCTGAAGATCCCGGAATGGAACATGGCGCGCTACAACCAGGACGGCAACTGGGCCGGCGGTCGCCTGCTCAACGGTCTGACCATGGACCCGAGCGGCACCATCGTGACCGGTGCGCAGTTCGAGAAGCTCCCGGGCAAGACGTATTACTGCAGCGAAGACGAAGCCGCCGCCGCCGGCCTGCCGCCGGGTGGTTGGGGTCCGGACGACTGCACCATCCCCACCCCGCAGCTGACCGGCGATTACAGCCGCGAAAAGGCGCTGTCGCAGACCGCCGACCTGAGCATCGACTGGGACATCAGCCCGCTGTGGAAGGCGTCCTTCAGCGGCGGTCGCACGTGGTCTGAAGGTGGTCCTTCGATGAAATTCCGCATGTCGGCCAAGCCGCGCCGCCGTGTCGATGGCGTGTGGCAGACCGGCAACCAGTACTCGGCATGGGACCTGACCGGCACGCCGTCGGCCACGTTCTCGCCCGACCTGCAGCAGCAGCTGATGAACGGCATTGCCGAAGTGGACACGGGCTCGACCGATTCGTCCTGGATGCAGACCGAAATCAAGCAGAACCACTTCCAGGCCGACTTCACCAAGCTGTTCGAGACCGGCTGGCTGGATTCGTTCCAGTTCGGCGCCAAGTACAGCGATGGCAAGGTCCACCGCAATACCGGCAACACGTACTGGGTCTGCCCGGGCACCGATCCGGCCGACTATGACAACAACCGCTACCAGGCGGGCTGCGACAACACGGCGGGCATCGCGCAGCCGGGCTTCTTCCTGTCCAATCCGATCAGCGGCATCCGCGGCGGTTTCGACGCCAACGTGTTCCCGGGCATCGACTACCCGGCGTACATCAACTACCTCAATGATCGCTACGGTGGTTCGCACAACCGCACCGAAGAGGATTTCGTCTACAACGTCAACGAGAAGGTCTACGCCGGCTACTTCCAGGCCAACTTCCGTACCGAGCGCCTGCGCGGCAACGTTGGCCTGCGCGTGGTGCGTACCGAGCAGTTCGCGCAGTCCAGCGACGCGATCGAACGCTTCAACGATTACTTCCTGGACAACGCGTCCGGCGCTCCGATGTCGTGCGATGACCCGGCAAGTGCGGCCTTCCCGGGCTACGGCTGCGAAAGCGGCTTCGTGCGCCTGCCGGACAACCTGGCCCGCGAAAAATCGTTCGAGCTGATCGGCACCGACCGGACCTACACGGACTTCCTGCCGAGCTTCAACATTGCCTGGGACATCACCGAAAACCTGGTGCTGCGTGGCGCGGCGTCCAAGGTGATCGCGCGTCCGAGCTACACCAGCATCGCCGCTCCCGGCGCGCTGAGCTACTACAGCGCCGAGTACGTGAATGACCGCCGCGTGGCCGGTGGCGCGCCGCAGGAAGGCTGGCAGGGCCATGGCAGCAACAAGAACCTGGAGCCGTTCGAGGCCACGCAGTTCGACGTGGGCCTGGAGTGGTACTTCAAGCCGGGCGCGGTGGCGGGTATCGGCCTGTTCCGCAAGAACGTGGACAATTTCACCGTGCCGGTGGTGCGTGACGTGCAGATGGTGGTCGGCGGCGAGTCGGTCACGGTGCAGGATTACGAGACCCAGGCCAATGGCCGCGATGGCGTGTCGCAGGGCGTGGAGCTGTACGGCCAGTACACCTTCGACATGGGCTTCGGTGTGCAGGCCAACTACACCTACAACGACACCAACCTGGCCTCGATCGTGCTCGATGGCGAGAGCATCGGTTCGTCGCCGCTGGTCGGCAGCGCCAAGAACCAGGCCAACATCACCGTGTTCTACGAGAGCGACGCGTTCCTGGCGCGCGCGTCGTACAACCGCCGTGGTGAAGTGGTCGGCGGCCTCACCGGCGGCATGACCGAGTACTCCGAGCCGTACGCGCAGCTCGACCTCAACGTGGCCTACAACTTCACCGACGCGCTGACCTTCACCGCCTCGGTGCTGAACGCCACGAAGGAAGAACAGCGCATCCACCTCGGCAACGACACCGACGCCCGCCTGGTCTCCAGCCTGTACTCGGGTCGCCAGCTGTACTTCGGCGCCACCTACAAGTTCTAAGCCTCACCCTACCCCGCCTTCGGGCGGGGGCAACGCTCCTCCACGGCAACCGCGCTTCCACAGGCGGTTGCCGTTTTTTTTCGCGTTTTTCAGCCGCGCGTTTTTCTTCCGGGGGCCTTTGGAGCGTGGCGAACGGTCTTCGATGAGTTCATCGCGAGCGTTGAGGGCCCCGCCGCGGCCGGCAGGCCCCTATGCAAATGTCCCCCGGCGGCGGCCTGCGGCCGCCACCTCCTCCTTTACTTTGCCAGGGACCTACCGGCCGCGACGGAGCTCGGCTCGCGGTTCGCAATGGAAAAGCGGATGTCAGGGTGCCGACGCCGGTGGGGCGAGTGTGGGGCCGCCGTGCCCTTGTGGGCGAATTAAAAGGAGGAAGGGGGCGGCCGCAGGCCGACGCCGGGGGAAATTCGCCCACAAGGGTACGGCGGTCCCGCACTCGCCCCACCGGCAACCGCTTTTCAGTAGGCGGTTGCCGTTGTTTTTCACGTGTTTCAGCGGAGCGTTTTGTTGCCGAGGGCCTTGGAAGCGTGGCGAACGGTCTTCGATGAGGTTCATCGCGAGCGTGGAGGGCCCCGCCGCGGCCGGCAGGCCCCTATGCAAATGTCCCCCGGCCGACGCCTGCGGCGACGGCCTCCTCCTTTACTTTGCCAGGGACCTACCGGCCGCGACGGGGCTCGGCTTGCGGTCCGCAATGGAAAAGCGGATGTCAGGGTGCCGACGCCGGTGGGGCGAGTGTGGGGCCGCCGTGCCCTTGTGGGCGAATTAAAAGGAGGAAGGGGGCGGCCGCAGGCCGACGCCGGGGGAAATTCGCCCACAAGGGTACGGCGGTCCCGCACTCGCCCCACCGGCAACCGCTTTTCAGTAGGCGGTTGCCGTTGTTTTTCACGTGTTTCAGCGGAGCGTTTTGTTGCCGAGGGCCTTGGAAGCGTGGCGAACGGTCTTCGATGAGGTTCATCGCGAGCGTGGAGGGCCCCGCCGCGGCCGGCAGGCCCCTATGCAAATGTCCCCCGGCCGACGCCTGCGGCGACGGCCTCCTCCTTTACTTTGCCAGGGACCTACCGGCCGCGACGGGGCTCGGCTTGCGGTCCGCAATGGAAAAGCGGATGTCAGGGTGCCGACGCCGGTGGGGCGAGTGTGGGGCCGCCGTGCCCTTGTGGGCGAATTAAAAGGAGGAAGGGGGCGGCCGCAGGCCGACGCCGGGGGAAATTCGCCCACAAGGGCACGGCGGCCCCGCACTCGCCCCACCGGCAACCGCTTTTCAGTCCCGATCGGCTGCATCCAATGCGGCGCGCAACGCGGCGACCGTGCTGGCGTCGGTCTGCGTCCAGTCGTTGTCCAGGCCTCGCAGGTCGGCATTGCGGTAACGCATCCCCGAGACCCGGACCGCCTTGGCAGAGGCGTGCAATTCGCGGCAGCCGGTGGTTGTCGCGACGTCCGTGATGGTGTCCGGGTCGATGCCCGCGCCGGCCATCACCGACAGGCGATCACCTGCCTGCGCCACCAGCTGCGCCAGCATGCCGCTGCCCGCCTGCGCGCTGGCCTGGCCGCCGGAACTCAGCACCCGCTGGCAGCCCAGTGCGATCACCTGCTCCAGCGCCACCGGCAGGTCGCGCGCAGCGTCGAAGGCGCGGTGGAAGGTCACGCCCAATGGGCCGGCCGCCGCCACCAGATCGCGGCACAGTGCCACGTCGATGTCGCCCGCGGCATCCAATGCCCCGATCACCACGCCGTCGCAGCCCAGCTGCCGGCACTGCGCGATGTCGCGCAGCATGATCTCCGTCTCCAGCGCGTCGTAACGGAAATCGCCAGGGCGGGGCCGGATCAGCACGAACAGCGGGATCTGCAGGCGCTCCCTTGCCACGGCGATGCTGCCATGGGACGGCGTGGTGCCGCCCTCCGCGAGGTTGTCGAACAGCTCGATGCGGTCGGCACCGCCCCGTTGCGCCGCCAGGGCCGATGCAACCGAGTTCGACGCAATCTCCAGGGTAGGCCTCGCCATGCTCAGGTCTGCTCGCTGGTGTAGACCGAGGCGGAATCGCGCAGGTCGTCCTGGCGGTCCTTGTCGCACACCGCATAGACGAAGCCACGGTGCAGCGCGTAGGCGCCGACCTCGCCGTCGCGACCCAGCGCAAGGAAGCACACCTGCAGGGTCTTGCTGGCCTCCGGCCGCTTGCGCACCACACGGGCGATCGCTTCACGACACGCCTCTGCCGGCGAGCGCCCCTGCCGCATCAGTTCCACCACCAGGAACGACGCCGCATTGCGGATCATCTCCTCGCCCACGCCCGACGCGGTCGCCGCGCCCACCTCGTTGTCCACGTACAGACCGGCACCGATGATCGGGCTGTCACCCACGCGGCCGTGCAGCTTCCACGCCATGCCGCTGGTGGTGCAGGCCCCGGCCAGCTGGCCCTGCGCGTCGATGGCCAGGATGCCCAGGGTGTCGTGATTGCTGCTGTCGCCGGGACGGGTACGCCGCTCGGCATTGATCTCCGGGGTGTACTGCGCCGTCTTCAGCCACTCCCGCCACGCTTTATCCGCCGCCGGGGTCAGCAGCTTCTCGCGGGCGAAGCCCTGCTGCACGGCAAACTGCTGCGCGCCCTCGCCCACCAGCATCACGTGCGGCGTCTGTTCCATCACCTTCCGCGCCACCGACACCGGATGCAGGATGTCGGTCAACGCCGCCACCGAGCCACACTGCCCGTTGCCGGCCATGATGCTCGCATCCAGGCTCAGCACCCCGTCACGGTCCGGATTGCCGCAGCGCCCCACCGTCGGGTTGCACAGCTCGCTTTCCGCCCAGCGTGCGCCGGTTTCCACCGCATCCAGCGCACTGCCGCCGGACGACAGCACCTTCCACGCCGCCTGGTTGGCGCCCACGCCGAAATCCCAGGTGGATACCACCCGCGCGCGTCCGCTGCTGCGGGCCTGCACCCGCGGAAATGCCATCACACCCGCCGCCAGCGCACCGGCCTGGAGGAATTGCCTGCGATCAGTCACTCGTTGCTCTCCCACTGCCATGAACCGGCCCGGGAAGGCCGGGAAAGAATGCTTACGCCGCCGCGCAGCGGTGCTCGGCGTGCCATACCGCCGCGCCGATCACGCCCAGCTCGCCATGCTCGACCCGCCATACCGGTACCTGTTCCAGGACCCGCCGCATCACCCCCTTGGCCAGGAAGCGGCTGCCGAACGGACCCTCCTCGAGGAACGGGGCGACGTGGCTGGAGATGCCGCCTGCCAGATAGACCGAGCGCGCCCCGAAGGTCACCGCCAGGTCGCCGGCCAGGCTGCCCAGCCATCCGCAGAATACTTCCAGCGTTTCCACCGCCAGAGCGTCCTCGCCCGCGTGCGCCGCGGCGATCAGCGCTTCGGTGGAGGTCCACTGCGGGGCCACGCCGCGGATCGCGCACAGCGCGGGATACAGATTCATCAGGCCGCTGCCCGACAGGATGCGCTCGTTGTCCACATGCTCCCAGCGCGCCAGCATCTGCTGCAGCACCTGCAGTTCCAGTGCAGTGCCTGCGCCCAATGCCGCATGGCCGGCTTCGCTGGCCAGCACCGCACGGGCGCCTGCCTCGAAGCGCAACGCAGCACCCAATCCCGTGCCCGGCCCCAGCACCAGCGCCGGCCATCGAGCACCGGCGGCCGGGTCGCCGTTCAACGACACCAGCGTTTCCGCGGCGACATGCGGAATCGCATACGCAACCGCCTCGAAATCATTGATCAGATCGAGCGTGGCCAGTCCCGCCTCACGCCGGGTGGCCGCCACCGACACCGGCCACGGCAGATTGGTATTGACCAGATGGTCGCCTTCCAGCACCCCCGCAATGGCGACCACCGCGGTGCCCGGCGCAGGCGCGTGCGACGCGCGGAAGGCGCCAAGGATGGCGGCCAGGCTGGCGAACTCGGCACAGGCATAGCGGCGCAGGTGGCGGATGCGCGGCGGCTGGCCCGGCACTCCCTCCGCCAGCGCCACTCGTGCATAGGTGCCGCCGACATCGGCAACGATCAGCGTGTCGCCGTGCGAACCCGGGCGTGGCAGCGGCGCGGTCGAACCCTCGAGATGGACCGGAGGGGCGTCTGGAAACGGTGTTGCAACGCTCACTCGCAGGCCTTGGGTTGGGTGGAATCCATCACCGGGATTTTCGGTGATCGGGTCTGCTTTGCAAAGCAGTGGCGGGCCGTACCGGGGCGTATTGCACCGCTGGGTTGCCAGGCAGGGCCTGGCACTACGGTTTTGCCGTCTGCAGGCGGTAGGTGGTGCTGGCGGTTGCGGTCGGGCCATCGGCATGCATGGCGCGTACTTCGACCTTGTGTGCACCGACCGCCAGGTCGGTGGGCAGCGCGCCACGCCAGAGGTGCGGCGAGGGGGTGGCTTCTGGCGAGCGGTCGAAACCGCGCAGGCGCTCGGCGCTGTCGTCGGCGACGTTTTCGGCCAACAGGCGCGGGTCCGGCTGCTCCACCCGCTTCATGCGCTGCCACGCGCCGTCGTCGACCCGGTACTCCACCTGCGTATCAGCCTGGCCCATGAACACATTGGCATACACCCCCCATGCCGGGTAGGCATCCTTGCGCAGTACCTTGGGCGCGTGCAGGGCAATCTGGTAGTCATCGGGCGCGCGCGCCACGTAGTAACGCAGCGCGTACTCGCCGCCCGGCTTCACCGACAGCACCGCATACCCGTTCGGGGTACCGTCGCTCATCGTCGCATCGGGAATGCCGCTTTCGTCCTTCACACCGGACCAGAATGCACCACAGGCGGCACCGACGTTGTACTCATGCAGCGGGCTGCTGCCCTGCCAGCCGTCGGCTGCGCCGTGGTAGTAGTGCTGCTGGGTGTGGCTGTGCCCGCTCAGCACCAGCACGTTCGGGAAATTCTTCAGCAGCGCGAACAGGCGCGCACGATCGGCATGGCGGAAGGTTTCGCGACCGGGTGCGGCGTCGAACAGCGGAATATGCATGCCCAGCACCAGCAGGCGGTCGCGCGGCACGCCCTTCAGGTAATTGGCCAGGAAGGTGAACTGGTCCGGGCGGAGGCCGCCGACGTACTTCGGCGTCGCGGCAGGATCGTAGACCACGTCGTCGAGGAACACGAAGCTTGCGCCCCCCTCTTCCACCGCATAGGTGTCCGGGCCATAGACCGCGCGCCAGCTGTCCAGCGAATGCCGGTCCTCGCCGGCATCCATGTCCAGGTCGTGGTTGCCGGGAACATGGAACCACGGTACCTGCAGCTGCGCGGTGACCTTGTTGATCTGTGGATAGAGCGACAGGTCGTCATTGACGATGTCGCCCAGCGTGGTGCCCAGCCGTGCCGGGTGCTTGCCGATGATCGGTTCGACGATGGCGCGCTGGTAATACCCGACGTCCTGGCGGCTGGCGGTCTGCGAATCGGTGAACACCAGCATCTCGAAGCCATCGCGGGCCGCGTCGGCGTCCTTGGACGGCTCCAGCGCGAAATCCCAGTTGCGCAGGTTGCCGCCGGTGGCGGCGATGCCGTCGTACTTCAGCCGCGGCGAGCCTTGCGGGGCATAGTGCCGCCAGTAACCGGGCATGCCGTTGGCCGCGACCGGGAACCGGAACTCGTCGGGCTTGATCACGAACACGGTCTGGCCATCGCGCACCGGCAGGCTGTAGCTGCCATCGGCCGCGGTGCGCACGATGACCTCGCCGTTGGAGACCTGCACCCCCGCCAGTGCCGGATCGGTGGGGCCGCGGCCGGGCTTGCCGTCGCGTTCCTGGTAGACCTTGCCGGTCACGCTGGCCTCGCTGGCCCAGGCAGGTGCGGACATCAACAGCAGGCAGGCCAGCCAGGCAGAAGTGCGGGTCATCGAGGCGTTCCGTAGAAGGTGGGCAGTGTAAAGCCGCACATCATCGCGGGTGGCCCGTTTCAGCAACGTTAAATGGCCGCGGCCGCGCTCATTTCGCGTGGCGCGCCACCAGTACCTCGACCGCGTCCTGCAGCGACAGGCCGCGCGCGCGCAGCAGCACGGTCAGGTGGAACAGCAGGTCGGCCGATTCCCCCAGCAGCGCGTCGTCGTCCTGCACCACGCCGGCCAGCGCGGTTTCCACCCCTTCCTCGCCCACCTTCTGGGCGATGCGGCGCAGGCCCTGCTCGAACAGCGAGGTGGTGTAGCTGTTGGACGGACGCCGTGCTTCGCGTTCGCGCACCAGTGCGTCCAGGCGGCCCAGGAAGTTGCCGGGCGCCTGCGCGAAGCAGCTCTCGCTGCCGGTGTGGCAGGTCGGCCCGGCCGGGCGGGCGCTGACCAGCAGGGTGTCACGGTCGCAGTCCACGCGCACCGCGACCACCGCCAGCACGTTGCCGGACGACTCGCCCTTGGTCCACAGCCGCTTCTTGCTGCGGCTGTAGAAGGTCATGTGCCCCGTCTCCAGGGTCAATGCCAGCGATTCGGCGTTGGCATAGCCCAGCATCAACACCGCCAGGCTGTCGGCGTCCTGCACCACCACCGGCAACAGCCCGTCGCCCTTGCCCCAGTCCAACGTCTGCAGGGCTTCGCGGGAAGGCAACACCTCAATAGACATCTCGAACCTCGATCTGCTGCGTGCGCAGGAACTGCTTCAGCGCGGGAATGGCAATGGCGCCACTGTGGAAGACGCTGGCGGCCAGCGCGCCATCGACATCGGCCTGGTCGAAGACATCGGCAAAGTGCTGCATCTCCCCGGCGCCGCCGGAGGCGATCAGCGGGACCTGGCAGGCCGCACGTGCCTGGCGCAGCTGTTCGACATCGTAGCCGCGGCGCACGCCATCGCTGTCCATGCAGTTGAGCACGATCTCGCCGGCGCCGCGCCGCTGTACCTCGCGCACCCAGTCCAGGGTACGCACCGCCACCGCCTGGGTTTTGTCCGGATCGCCGCTGAAACGGCGCACGCGCCACTGGCCGTCCGGCTCGCGCACCGAATCGATGCCCACCACCACGCACTGCACGCCGAACTCGTCGGCCAGCTCGGTGATCAGGTCCGGGCGGCCCAGCGCGGGCGAATTGATCGAGATCTTGTCGGCCCCGGCGAACAGCACCCGGCGCGCGGTCTCCACGCTGTCAATGCCGCCGGCCACGCAGAATGGAATGTCGATCAGGCGCGCGATGCGCTCGATCCACGCCACGTCCACCGAGCGCGCCTCCGGGCTGGCGCCGATGTCATAGAACACCAGCTCGTCCGCCCCCTGGTCGCGGTAGCGCTGGGACAGTTCGGCGATGTCGCCCATGTCCACGTGGTCGCGGAAACGCACGCCCTTGACCACGCGGCCATCGCGCACGTCCAGGCACGGAATGATGCGCCGGCTCAACATGCCAGTGCCTCGGCCAGGTCCATGCGCTGCTCCAGCAGCGCCTTGCCCAGCACCGCGCCGGCGCAGCCCGCGGCGCGCGCCGCGGCCACGTCGGCAACGTCGCGCACCCCGCCGGAGGCCTGCACCGCCACGCCCGGCAGGCGCGCGGCGAGATGCCGGTACAGCGCAAGGTTGGGGCCGGCCAGCATGCCGTCGCGGGCGATATCGGTGCACAGCAGGTGGCGCAGGCCCGCCTGCGCGTAGCGATCAGCCAGCGCATCCAGGGTAACCCCGGCGTTCTCGGTCCAGCCGTGCACCGGCAGCTGCCACCGCCCCTCGGCATCCTGGCGCGCGTCCAGCGCGATGGTGATGCGTTCGGCGCCGAATTCCTCCAGCCAGCCGATCACCTGCGCCGGTTCACGCACCGCCAGCGAGCCAACCACCACGCGGCTGGCGCCGGCCTCGAGGATGCGCGCCACGTCGTCGCGGCCGCGCACGCCCCCCCCGGTCTGCACCTGCAGGCCGGTGTGGGCGCGGATCGCCGACAGCAGCGGTGCCAGCGTGTAGCCGCCGGCGCGCGCCGCGTCCAGGTCGACCAGGTGCATCCAGCTCGCGCCCTGCGCTTCGAAGGCCTGCGCGCGCGGCAGCGGGTCGTCGCCGTAATGGGTTTCCTGCGCATAGTCGCCCTGGCGCAGCCGCACCACGCGGCCACCCCGGATATCCAGCGCGGGATAGACGATGAAACTCATACAGCGGTGTCCTCGAGGAAGTTGCGCAGCATCAGCGCGCCGGTATCGCCGGAACGCTCCGGGTGGAACTGGGCGCCGAAGTAGCGACCCTGCTCCACCATGGCGGTGAACAGCCCGCCGTGGTCACAGGCCGCCACGGTGTGGGCATTGAGGGGCGCGGCGTAGCTGTGCACGAAGTAGGCGCTGGCGCGCTCGGGAATGTCACGCAGCAGCACCGATGGCTTCAGCGGCAACAGCCGGTTCCAGCCCATGTGCGGAACGCGGATCCCGGTGGCCGGCACCAGTTTGCGTACCGTTCCGGGAATCAGCCCCAGCGTTTCCACATCCGCCTCTTCGGAACGGTCGAACAGCAGCTGCATGCCCAGGCAGATGCCCATCAGCGGCACCTGCAGGCGTCGCAGCGGCTCGACCAGGCCCTGCGCATGCAGGCGCTGCATGGCCGGTCGCGCCGCGCCGACCCCGGGCAGGATCACCCGGCGCGCGCCCTGCAGCCCGTCCGCGTCGCGCACCAGCTGCACGCGCGCGCCCAGCCGCTCCAGTGCGTAGCGCACCGAGCCCAGGTTGGCTCCGCCGGCATCGATCAGCGCAACGTCGGTCACAGCGCCCCCTTGGTGCTGGGCAGCGCGGTGCCCTGGCGGGGCAAGGCCTGGCGCAGCGCGCGGGCCAGCGCCTTGAAGCAGGCTTCGACCTTGTGGTGGTCGTTGTCGCCGCGCACGCTCAGGTGCAGGTTCAGGCCGGCGGCATCGCACAGCGAACGGAAGAAGTGCGGCACCAGTTCGGTGGGCATGTCGCCCACGCGTTCGCGCTTGAAGTCACCTTCGAACACGAAGTACGGACGGCCACTGAAATCCAGTGCGGCACTGGCCAGGGTTTCGTCCATCGGCAGGGTGAAGCCGTAGCGGCCGATCCCCCGCTTGTCGCCGAGCGCCTCGCGCAGGGCCTGGCCCAGGGCCAGCCCGGTGTCTTCGATGGTGTGGTGTTCGTCGATGTGCAGGTCGCCCTCGGCCTGCACGCTCAGGGCGAAGCCGCCGTGCTTGCCGATCTGCTCCAGCATGTGGTCGAAGAACGGCAGGCCGGTGTGGGTCTGCGGCTCGGCGGTGCGGTCCAGGTCGACCTCGACGCGGATGCGGGTTTCCTTGGTATTGCGCTGCACGCTGGCCCGGCGCGGCGCATCGGCCAGCTCGTGGGCGATGCCGGTCCAGTCCCACTCGCCGCCGAACGGTTCGGTGCGCAACTGGAACCCGCGGATCTTCAGGTTCTGCGCGAACTGGATGTCGGTCGGGCGGTCGCCGACCATCGCCGACCGTGCCCAGTCGATGCTGCGGTCCTGCAGGTAGGGCAGCATCATGCCGATGCCCGGCTTGCGGGTCGGCGCATTGTCGTGCGGCCAGGTGCCATCGATGAGCACGTCACGGAACACGATCCCCTGGCTGGCGAAGATCTGCAGCATCAGGTCGTTGGGACCGTCGAAGGCGGCCTGCGGGTAGCCTTCGCTGCCCAGCCCGTCCTGGTTGCTGACGATCACGAACTGGTAGCCCGCGTCGCGCAGCTTGAGCATCGCCGGGATCACGTCGCGGACGAAGCGGATCTTCTCGTAGGCGTCGATCTGGAAATCGGCGGGCTCTTCGATCAGGGTGCCGTCGCGGTCGACGAACAGGATGGGGGTCATGCGGCGGCCCTCCGGGCGGTGAGTACCTGGAGCACGCGGTCGTTCTCTTCCGGGCTGCCGACGGTGATGCGCAGTGCATCGTGGAGTTGCGGTGCGGCGCGCTGGTCGCGCACCACGATGCCGGCGGCCAGCAGCGCGTCGAACGCGGCCTGGGCGTCGTTGAAACGCGCCAGCAGGTAATTGCCCTGCGACGGGTATACGCGCAGCACGCCGGGCGCCTGCTGCAGGGCCTGGTACAGGCGCTCCCGCTCGGCTTTGACCTGGGCCACGCGCGCCTCGGTCACCGCCAGCGCATCGACCTCCAATGCGGCCAGCGCCAGCGCCGTGCAGGGCGCCGGCACCGGGTACGGGGCCTGGCAGCGGCGCAGCACCTGGATCAGCGCCGGCGTGGCGATCAGGCTGCCGATCCGCGCGGCCGCCAGCGCATGCGCCTTGGACAAGGTGCGCAGCACCGCCACGTTTTCGTAGCGCGGCAGCAGGATCGCCGCCGATGCCTGTTCGGCATACTCGCCGTAGGCTTCGTCGACCACCACCAGTGCCCTGCCCTGCAGCGCCTGGGCGACGCGTTCGATCGCGCCCAGGGCAATGCTGCTGCCGGCAGGATTGGACGGGCTGCACAGGAACACCAGCTTGGCGTTGCCCGCCAGTGCAGCGGCGATGATCGCGTCGATGTCGGCATCCAGCGCCTGGTCCGAATCGCGCAGCGGCACTTCCAGCAGCGGCGCGTTCTGCAGGCGCGCGCACACCGCGTACATGCCGAACACCGGCGGGGTGACCAGCACCGCATCGCGGCCCGGTTCGCACAGCGCACGCACCAGCAGGTCGATCGCCTCGTCGCTGCCACGGCCGATCAGCAGCTGTGCGGGCTCGCAGCCGTACAGCGCGGCCAGCCGGTCGCGCAGCGCTTCCGGCTGCGGTTCGGGATAGCGGCGCGCCACGCCGTGCGGGTCGCCGGGATTGGCCCAGGCCGATTCGTTCGCGTTGAGCCACACATCGCCGACCAGCGCGCTGCTGCGCGCCGAGGAATAGCCACTGAACGCGCGCAGGTCGCTGCGCACCAGGTCGAGCACGGCGGCGCTCATGCGGCGGTCTCCATGCGCAGCGCGACCGCGTTTTCGTGCGCGTCCAGGCCTTCGGCACGCGCCAGCACGCGCGCACAGTTGCCGATACCGGCGATGCCCTGTGCGGTGGCGGCCTGCACGCTGATCATGTTCTGGAAGCTGGCCACGCTCACGCCGCTGTACGCGCGCGCCGCACCGGCGGTGGGCAGCACGTGGTTGGTGCCGCTGCAGTAGTCGCCCAGTGCTTCGGGGGTGTAGTCGCCAAGGAACACCGAGCCGGCGGCCTCGACCTGGGCCAGCCAGTCGCGCGGCTCGCGCAGGGCCAGGATGAGGTGCTCCGGCGCGTAACGGTTGCTGATCTGGAACGCCTGCACCAGCGAGTCCACCAGCACCAGCCGCGAGGACTGCAGCGCCTGCGCGGCGATATCGGCACGCGACAGCTGCTTCAGCTGCGCCTGCACCTGCGCCTCGACCCGTTCCAGCAGACCGGCATCGTCGGTGAGCAGCAGCACCTGCGAGTCCGGACCATGCTCGGCCTGGGACAGCAGGTCGGCGGCAACGAAGGCGGGATTGGCACCGGCGTCGGCAATCACCAGCACTTCGGAGGGACCGGCCGGCATGTCGATCGCGGCGGCGCCGTCCTGCGCAACCTGCTGCTTGGCTTCGGTCACATAGCTGTTACCCGGCCCGAACAGTTTGTCGCACGCCGGCACGCTGCCGGTGCCATAGGCCATCGCGGCGATGGCCTGGGCGCCGCCGAGCTTGAACACGCGGTGCACGCCGGTGAGCCGCGCAGCTACCAGCACGGCCGGATCGGCACTGCCGTCGCGGCGCGGCGGGGTGCACAGCACGATTTCGCGGCACCCGGCCAGCTGCGCCGGAACGCCAAGCATGAGCGCGGTGGATGGCAGCGGCGCGCTGCCGGCGGGCACATACAGCCCGACCCGGCCGATCGGCCGCACCATCCGTTCGCAGCGTACGCCCGGTGCGGTTTCCACCGCGTAGCCCTGGCTCATGCCGGCCTTGTGGAACTGCCGGATGCGCGCGGCGGCGTCGATCATGGCCTGGCGCAGTTCGGCGGGAACGGCGCGTTCGGCAGCGGCGAATTCACCGTCGTCCACCTCGAACGACGCCGGCGCCACGCCATCGAAGCGCAGACTGATTTCACGCAGCGCGGCGTCGCCGTCTTCGCGGACCGCCGCGATCAATGCCGCGACCGATTCGCGGGTGCGCGCGGCGACTGCCTGCACCGGGCGCTGAAGGGCCTGGGCCTGGGCGGCGGCGTCGAGTTGGGACCATTGCAGACGGTTCATGCCAGCGACCGCTCCACGCTCAGGACCATCAGCCCCTGCGCGCCGGCGCGCTCCAGTTCCTCCAGCCGCTGCCAGGTCAGTGCGCCATGGCACATGGTCTGCAGGCGGAGCTGGCCGCCGTCGTCGGGCAGCTGCACCAGCGGGTCGGCGTCCGGCAACAGGCGGGCCAGGTCGGACACGCGGTCCAGTTCGGCCCGGAACATCAGCAGTTTGCTGTCTTTCACCTTCACCACCCCGTCGAGGCGGCGCAGCAGCATGGCCATCAGGCCGGCGCGGGCGTCGTCGGGGGTTTTCACCGGTCCAGCCAGTACGGCTTCGCTTTCAAGCAGGGTTTCCACCGGCTTGAGCTGGTTGGCGGCGAGCGTGGCGCCACTGGAGACCAGGTCGCAGATCAGGTCGGCGGTGCCCAGCCGCGGCGCGATCTCCACCGAACCGGACAGTTCCACCACCTGGGCATCCACCCCGCGCTCGGCCAGCCAGTCGGCCAGGATCGCGGGGTAGCTGGTGGCGATGCGCTTGCCGGCCAGTTGCTCCACACCCTGCCAGTCCCATTCCTCCGGCACGGCAAGCATCAGCCGGCACTGCCCGAAGTTCAGCCCGCGCAGCGCCTGATACGCATCCGGAAGTCCGATGCGGCGCCGCGCGGCGCCCTGCTCGTCCAGTTCGTTGCGACCGACGATGCCGAAGTCGCAGACGCCGTCGGCGATCAGACCGGGAATGTCGTCATCGCGGACCAGCAGCAGGTCGACCGGCAGCGACTCGCCGTAGCAGAACAGCTTGTCGCGGCTCTGCCGCCAACTCAGCCCGCAGGCGGTAAGCAGGCTGCGTGCGGGCTCGGCCAGCCGCCCGCTTTTCTGGATGGCGATACGCAGCCGGTCGCGGGCCGGGGCGGTCTGGGTTGCACTCATGGGGGGATCTCTACTCGGATTCGGGGGACGCGGGCGTGGCGGTCGCTGCAATGGCGGCGGCATAGCCGCCGTGGCCATGGTCCAGCGAGCGCGCCACGCGCCCGGTGGTGGTCACGCTGACGCCGGTCAATTCATGGATTTCGCGATACGGCACGCCCTGCTTGAGCAGCGGCACCACCTTCCACCGGTCCGACAACGCTTCCAGCTCGGCCGGCGTGCACAGGTCGCGCAGGAATGCGGTCACCTGCTCGGCACTGGCCAGGCCGGCAAAGGCTCGCGCCAGGCAGGCCAGGTCGGCCTGGGGGTCTTTCTCAACGGGGACAGGGCGGATTTTCATCGTATCAACGTAATAGCGTGCTATTACATTAGCGCAACCAGGTCGAAATGCCAAATCCGGAGCGCTGGCCATTCATCTGCCAGAGGCTGGCCCCGTAAAGCAGGGCTCTGCCCGGATGCCCTCCCCCTCCGCGCACGACACGGTGTTAGGGCGGCAACGAGACGCTGGCTGTACGCCGTTTCGGTTGCGGTTGCGGTTGCCGATGGCGCGGGACGTCCACGAACGCACAGGGGTTCCCAAGGCCGACCAACGGTCGGCGCTACCGGGAAACGAACCGAATGTCTGGGGGTTCCAAGGTCCGGGGACAGCGGGCGATCACGGTCCCCAAGGCCGGCCCGCGGTCAGCCGGACCGTAGAAACAACAATGGCACCCGTAGGTGCCATTGTGGGATACACAAACGCAGCAGCCCGTTACGCCATGGCGCGGGTCTGCTCCAGTTCCACCTGCAGCGCGCTGGCCAGCTCGTCGCGGGCGACCTCGAACTGCTGCTCGCGCAGCAGGTCCTTCACCGCCACCACCCCGCGTGCCAGTTCGTCCTCGCCCGCCAGCACCACGAAACGGATGCCGGCCTTGGCCGCGTACTGGAACTGCTTGCCGACCTTCTTCGGCTCCATCTGCACTTCGGCGTTGATGCCTCCTACGCGCAGGCGACGCGCGATATCCAGCGAATCGGCCAGACCGGCGTCGTCCATCAATGCCACCAGCGCATGCACGCTACTGTCCTCGATGCCCGCGATCAGCCCCGCCTCGCGCAGCTGCCAGAACAGACGGGTCAGCCCGATCGAAATGCCCACCCCCGGCAGCTTCGACTTGCTGTAATGGCTGGCCAGGTCCTCGTAACGGCCGCCCGAACAGATCGACCCGATCTGCGGATGGTCGGTCAACGTGGTTTCGTACACCGTGCCCGTGTAGTAATCCAGGCCACGCGCGATGGAGAAATTCAGGCAGTACGCCGTCTCCGGCACCCCAAGTGCCTTGACCAGCTGCAGCACCTCGCGCAGCTCCGCCACACCCACCTTCAGCGTGTCGCTGGCAGCGCCGTCAGCCACCAGCGCGTCCAGCTGCGCCAGCGCATCGGCATGGCTGCTCGAGCGCACCGCCACGAACGCCAGGATCCGGTCCACCTGCTCTGCCGGAATCGCAAAGCCCTCCCCGGTCAGCGTCTCGCGCACGTAATCCGGGCCGCGCTTGTCCAGCTTGTCGACCTCGCGCAGCACCGCCATCTGGCGCTCGCCGTCGGCCACGCCCAGGCTCTCGAAGAACCCGCGCATCAGCTTGCGGTTGTTCAACTGCACCGAGAAATCACCGATGCGCAGCTCCGCGAACACCGCGTGGATCACCGCCAGCACTTCCGCGTCATACCGCGTGCTCAGGCTGTCCTTGCCGATCACATCGATGTCGCACTGGTAGAACTCGCGGAAACGACCGCGCTGCGCGCGCTCGCCCCGGTACACCCGCTGCATCTGGTAACGACGGAACGGGAAGGTGAGGTCATGCTCGTGCTCGGCCACGTAACGTGCCAGCGGCACCGTCAGGTCGAAACGCAGCGCCAGCTCCGGCAGGCTCCTGTCGCCCGCCTCGGCCGCATTGGCCAACGCACCCGTGGACTGCACGAAATACACCTGGCGTTCGGTCTCGCCCCCGGACTTGGTCAGCAGCACGTCGGACAGCTCGAACACCGGTGTTTCCACCGGCAGGAACCCGAACCGCTCGTAATTGCGGCGGATGACGTCCAGCATGCGCTGGAACGCGATCTGCTCGCGCGGCAGCAATTCCATGATGCCGGGCGGCGTACGGGGCTTGATCACTTGCGGGACTCCTGCGGAACGTGGGGATGTGCGAGCTGCTTATTCTAGCCGCAGCCGGGCCAACCGCCGCATGACGTATCATGGGCAGGCCCCGCTTCCTGGTTCGACATGACCCGGCCCCACTCCGGAACCGCCATTGCCGCCGCAGACGAACCCGCCCCGGGCTGTTCGACCCTGCGCGACTGCCTGCATTGCTCGGTGCGCCATCTGGCCGTCTGCTCGGCCCTGTCGCCCGACGAAGTGCAGGCGCTGGAACAGGTCACCGTCTCCCAGCCACTGCCGCTGGGCGCGACCCTGGCCCGGGCCGGCGAACCCCGCCAACATGTCTATACCTTGACCGCCGGCGCCTTGCGCCTGGTCCGCACCCTCGCCGACGGCCGGCGCCAGATCAGCGGTTTCGTGCTGCCGGGCGACTACCTGGGCCTGACCGGCAGCGACCACCACCGCCATGACATCGAGGCCATTGCCGACAGCCGGGTCTGCCGCGTCGCTCTGCCGCAGATGAAAGACCTGCGCGCGCGCTATCCGCACCTGGAGCGCAAGCTGCTGCAGCGTGCCTGCCAGGCGTTGGACGACGCCGCCGACGCTGCGCTGGCGCTGGGCCGGCTGCAACCGGCCGAGAAGCTCGCCGACTTCCTGCTGCGCCTGGCCGCACGCGAAGCGCGGCTGGGCGACCCCGGCCTGCGCGTGACCCTGCCGATGGGCCGCAGCGACATCGCCGACCACCTCGGCCTGACCATGGAAACGGTCAGCCGCACCTTCACCAAGCTGCGCCAGCAGGGCCTGATCGCCCTGCCCCACCTGAATACCGTCGAGATTCTTGACGAAGCCGCATTGCGGGAGCTTTGCGGGGTGTGAGGGGTGGCGTGGTTGCCGGGCAGAGCCCGGCACTACGGTGCTAAGCGAGCAGGAAGTCGCGAAGCGCGACGTAATGGGGTGGGCAGGATTCGGCATGCGCGGGCCTTTCCAGCAACGCAGCCAGTGCCGGGGGTACCTCGATGGCGCGGCCGATCAGCGGCTCCACCACCGCGTCGAACTTCGCCGGGTGCGCCGTGGCCGCCACCGCCCAGTCGCCCTGCACGCCCTCGCTGCGCAGCTGTTCAAGCAGCGCCACCGCCGTTGCCGTGTGCGGGCAGAACACGTCCCCAGCGGCCGCATGGCGCCGCGCGATCACCTCGCCGATCGCCGCATCATCCACCGCCGCCGTGCGGAACGCCGCGCGCAAGGCCTCGTCGTCCTCCGCATACAGCCAGCGCAGGCGCTCGAAGTTGCTGGGCGCGCCCACGTCCATGGCGTTGGCCAGCGTCGCCACGCTATGCCGCGGACGGTAGGCCTCGCCCTGGAAAAAGCGCGGCAGCACGTCATTGGCATTGGTCGCCAGGGCGATCTGACCGATCGGCAGGCCCATCGCGCGCGCCAGCACGGCTGCCATCGCATTGCCCAGGTTGCCGGTGGGGATCACCAGGTTCAGCGGCCGCCCATGGTCGCCGTGGTGGGTCAGCGCCGCGTGTGCGTAATAACTCATCTGCGGCAGCCACCGCCCCAGGCTGATGCTGTTGGCCGAACTCAGCGGCACCCGGTCCTGCAGCTCACGGTCGCCCAGCGCCTGCTTGACCATCGCCTGGCAGTCGTCGAACGATCCGGCCACCCGCAGCGCGTGGATGTTGTCGCCGAAGCAGCCCAGCTGGTGCGCCTGCCGCGGCGACACCCGGCCATCCGGGTAGAGCACCACCACCCGGATGCCAGGCTGGCGATGGAACGCCGCCGCCACCGCCGCGCCGGTATCGCCCGAGGTGGCCACCACGATGGTCAACGGACGATCGCGCTGGCCCTGCAACCGGGCCAGGCTCGCTGCCAGGAAGCGTGCACCGAAGTCCTTGAACGCCGCGGTGGGTCCATGGAACAGCTCCAGCACATGGTCGCCCGGGGTGGACAACGCCCGCAGCGGCGCCGGGAAATTGAACGCCTGTTCGCACAGGGCCGGCAGGTGCGGCGCGAGCGCATCCCCGGCAAAGAACGGTGCCAGCACCGCCGCGGCATCGCCGACGAGGCTGCCCTGCCCCTGCCACTGCCGTGCCTGCGGACGATGCTCGGGAACGTACAGCCCGCCGTCGGGCGCGAGCCCCGCGGCAATCGCAGTGCTGAGCGTGGCGGGCGGTGCCGCGTGTCGGGTCGAAACGAATTGCATGTCGGATCCTGAAGGGGAAAGGAAGGTCATCGGCGTTTACAGCAGCTGCGCACCGGGTGCATTCAAGGGCGATACCCAGGCCTGGCTGTCGAAGCCCGCCTCGGCGAAGGCGCGCTGTACCGCCGGCTGCGCGGCGCGCGCGGCCGCGTCACTGTCGAACCACGCAAACACGCTCGGTCCGGCACCGGAGATGCTGGCGCCCAGTGCGCCCGCCTGCAGCGCTGCCTCGCGCGCCGCGGGGAAGCCCACGATCAGCCCGGCCCGGCGCGGCTCGACCAGCACATCGCGCAGCCCCTCGCGGACCAGCCCCGCATCGCCACGGAAGCAACCGCTGAGCACCAGCGCCAGGTTCGCGCTCTGTGCGACGAAGTCGGACAACGCGTAACTGCCCTGCAGCGCGGCGCGGGCGCGGCGCGTTTCCAGCACCGCGTCGGGATGTACCAGCAGGCTGTGCCAGTGCGCCGGCACCGGAATCGACACCAGTCGGTCCGCCGTACTCAGCACCAGCCCACCCAGCAGCATCGGGCCCAGGTTGTCGCCATGCCGGCCGCCGCTGGCCACCGCCTCGCCCGCCAACGCGAACGGATACAGCGCCTCGCGCGGCAGCGGCGTGTCCAGCAACGCGTTCGCCGCCACCAGCGCGCCCACGCACGAGGCCGCCGAACCGCCCATGCCCGAACCGAGCGCGATGCCCTTGTCGATCTCCACCTCGAAACCGAACGGCAGCGCCAGCGCGTCGGACATCGCCAGCAGCGCCGCACCCGCGGTGTTGTCGGCGGCCGCCAGGGGCAGGTCCACCGTGGTGCCACGGATTGCCAGGATGCGGACCCCAGGCGACGCGGTGCGCCGCACCGTTACCGTGTCGCCGGCGCCGGCGATGACATGCCCGAGGATGTCGAACCCCACCGCGACATTGCCCACCGACGCCGGCGAGAACGCACGTGCCTGCATGCGTGCCGGGGCCTCGCTCACAGGCGCGCTCCTTCACCGGCGGCCACCCGCAGCACATCGGCGAACACGCCTGCCGCGGTCACCTCCGGTCCCGCGCCCGGGCCCTGCACCACCAACGGGTTGTCGCAGTAGCGGCGCGTGGTGAACTGCACCACGTTGTCGGTCAGGCGCAGGTTGGCGAAGGCATGGTCGCCCGGCAGCTCGACCAGGCCTACCTGGGCGGCGTCGGCCGACAAGCGCGCCACGTAACGTAGCACCGCACCGCGGGCGCGGGCCTGCGACAGGCGCTGGGCGAACGCCGCATCCACCGTGTCGAGCCCGGCCATGAACGCGTCCACGCTGCTGTCGCGCAGCGCTTCGGGGACCAGGCTTTCCACCGTGACCTGGTCCAGGCTCAGCTCGCGCCCGGCCTCGCGGGCCAGGATCACCAGCTTGCGGGCCACGTCAACGCCGGACAGGTCATCGCGTGGGTCCGGCTCGGTGTAGCCCATGCCGCGCGCCTGCGTGACCAGTTCGGAGAACGGCACCTGTCCGTCGTACTTGTTGAACAGCCAGGCCAGCGTGCCGGAAAAAATGCCGTCGATGGCCAGGACTTCATCGCCGGTGTCGACCAAGTCGCGCAGCGTGGTGATCACCGGCAGACCGGCGCCCACCGTCGCTTCGTAACGGAAACGCGCACCGCTTGCCGCTGCCGCCTCGCGGATGGCGTGGTAGCGCGGCAACGGACCGGCACCGGCCTGCTTGTTGGGCGTGACCACGTGGATGCCGGCCTGCAACCAGCCTGCATAGCGGTCGGCCACCTCCGCACTCCCACTGCAGTCGATGATCAGCGCATGCGGCAGGTGCGCCGACAGCAGGTGGTCAGTGAACGCATCCAGGTCGGTCGCCTGCGCGCCGCCGCCCAGCGCGGCGCGCCAGTCGCCCGCTACTCCGCGCGCGTCCAGGTGCATGCGGCTGCGCGAGGCCACCGCGCGCAGCCGCAGGTCGACATTGGCACGGGTCAGCAACGTCGGCTGCGCAGCCAGCAACTGTTCCAGCAGCGCGGCACCGACGTTGCCCGGGCCGATCACCCCCACCGAGAAGGTCTGCGGCGACAGCCAGAAGCCGGCGTGCGCGGCACGCAGCGCCTTGGTCGCATGGCGGCTGTCCACCGCCACCGATATGTTGCGCTCGGACGAGCCTTGGGCAATCGCCAGGATGTTCACCTGCGCACGGCCCAGCGATTCGAACAGCCGCGCCGCCACGCCGGGCTGCCCCGCCATGCCGTCGCCCACTGCAGCCAGCACGCTGACGTTGTCGGTGAGCTGTACGCGCTGCACCTGGCCCAGGCCGAGCTCGTGCGCGAAGGCGTGCAGCAGTGCGTCGCGCGCGCGTTCGGCTTCGGCCTGGCGTACAACGCAGCAGATCGAATGCTCGGACGAGCCCTGCGAAATCATCACCACCGATACATGCGCGTTGCGCAGCGCCGCAAATACCCGCTCGGCCGTTCCCGGCACGCCGATCAGGCCGGTGCCTTCAAGATTGAGCAGGGCCAGCTCAGCGCTGAGGGTCAGCCCCTTGATCGGGCCGGACGCGGTGCGCTCAGCGGTGATCCGGGTGCCCGGGTGATCGGGGTGGAAGGTATTGCGGATGATGATCGGCAGGCCACGTTCGATCGCCGGCGACATCGTCTGCGGGTGCACCACCTTGGCGCCGAAGTACGCCAGCTCGCAGGCTTCGTCATAGCTGAGCGCCTCCAGCTGCACCGCTTCGGGCACCACCCGCGGGTCGGCCGACAGCACGCCGTCCACGTCGGTCCAGATATGCAGTTCGTCGGCATTGAACAGTGCGGCGAAGATCGCCCCGGAGTAGTCGCTGCCGTTGCGCCCCAGCGTGGTCACCCGGCCGCGCCGGTCGCGGGCCACGAACCCGGTTGCCACCACCCGCGCCGTGGCATGCGCCTCGCGCCAGCCGGCCAGGCGTTGGGCGCTCTGCACCCAGTCCACGTCCACGCCGAGCTCGCCGCGATCCACCACCAGGACGTCGCGTGCGTCCAGCACCGCGCAGTCTTCACCGAGGCTGCGCAGGTAATCGCCCAGCAGCTGCGCCGAATACACCTCGCCCAGGCCCTGCACGCGGTCCAGCACTTCGGCCGGCAGCTCGCCGATCACCGCCAGCGCCCCCAGCACGTCGGCCAGGTGATCGAACCGCGCATCCAGCCAGTCCACGGTATCGCCAACGTGCTCGCCCAGCAGCGCCACCGCCGCGCCGCGGTGGCGCGCGCGCAGCGCGTGCCAGTCCTCGCGCCAGTGCGGTGCGTTGTCGGCCGCGGCGCCGGCCAGGGCGATCAGCGTGTCGGTCACGCCCTTCATCGCCGACACCACGGTGACCTGCAGCGCCTCCCCGCGGGCAAGCAGCAACTGCGCCACATGGCGGTAGCGATCGGCGTCGGCCACCGAGGTGCCGCCGAACTTGTGCACGACCGTGGCGGTGGCGGCGCGCAACGGGGAAGAAACGCCGGCCGGTGACGCGGCAGCAGGTGACGCGGTATCGGGAGAAACGGCAACGTGGGACATGCTGACCTCGATTCGAGGCCCCGCATCATTCAGGCTGAAGGAGACTCCCCGCAACCTGGTCTGGTGCGGGGCCGTGGTTTTCGGAAATTACGCGAAGACGACGGGCCGCACCGGGCGAGTGGTGAAGGTGGTAATGGTGGTGGTACCCATGGCCAGGCCAGCATCGGCACGGCCGCCGTGGACGGCGGTGATGCGAAGCGTGGCGGTGGCGGCGGGCAGGACCATGACGCAAGAAAACTACGGCGCAGCACTGCTTGTCAAGTGCTGCATTGCAGAACAGCCGTGCAGCGAACGGCTGGCATGTTCGGCAAAAAAGTTGCGAATGTGACCAACTCGCCGCCGATGCCGATCAGCCGGCATGTTCGGCCACCGCCCGCGGTGGGCGGTGCGCATGGGCGCACAGTACCACCCCCGAAACCAGGCACGCGATCGCCACGATCTCCATTGCGGTCGGCCAGCGCTGCTGCCAGGCGAACCCGTACAGCAGGGCGAACAGGGTCTCGAACACGATCATCTGGCCGGTCAGGGTCAGCGGCAGGTTGCGGCTGGCACGATTCCAGCAGGCGTTGCCGACCACCGACGCCACCACGGCCACGCCGGCGCTGATCACCCAAAACCAGGCCCAGCTTCCGGTGGCATGTTCGCTGCCCGGGAAGACGAACGCACTGGGGACCAGCAGCACCGCCAGCGCGCCGGTGGTGACCCCGGTCAGCAGCGACCAGTCGTGGCCGGACAGATCCGGGCGCCGCGCCAGCCAGCGGCTGTTGCCGATCGAGTACAGCGCCCAGGAAAACAGCGCGCCCACCGCGCACAACAGGCCCAGCAGGCGTTGCTGGGTCGACCCCTGCGCATGCTCGGACGCCATGGCCTCGTAGCCGACCAGCGCCACTCCAACCAGGCACAGCACCAGGGCCGGCGCCAACGTGCGAAACGGCACCGCCCCTTCCTCGCGCACGCCGACCACGGTCACCACCACCGGGATCAAGCCCACGATCAGCGACGCCGCCGCCCCACCGGCCCACTGCACGGCCTTGGCCAGCAGCACGAAGTACACCAGGTTGCCGGCCAGGCTCAACCACAACAGTCCACGCCATTCGGCCATGCCGATGCGCTGGTGCAGGTCGCGCCAGCGCGGCGCCAGCAGGGCCACGGCAATCAGGCCATAGACCAGGTAGCGTCCGGCCGACAACTGCACCGGGCTGAACTGGCTCAACACCGCTGGCGCCAGGAACACCACGCCCCACAGCGCGCCGGCGGCAATGCCGTTGGCGATGCCCACGCCCATCGAACGATTCATCTACGCCTATACCCGGCAACGGAAGTCCGCGCCAGTGTAGGTGCGCCGGCGCCGACTATCTTGACCCAGGCTACTGCGCGGACCGGTAGCGGCGCCGGTAGTCGGCCGGTGTCATGCCCCATTCGCGCCGCAGCGCACGGGTCAACGCACTCTGTTCGGAATAACCGGCGTGCTGGGCGATGGACGCGATGGACGCGTCGCTATCGACCAGCTGTCCACGCGCCCAGCGCAGCCGGCTGCCGCTCAACCAGGCCTGCGGACTGAGCCCGAACGCCTGCTGGAACAGCGCGTGCACGCGGCTGCCACTCAACCCTACCGCGCTGGCAATCCGCTCAACCGACCATGCCTGCCCCGGCGACGCCTCGATGCGCGCACAGACTGCCTGCAGCCGGGTGGCGCTGCCCGCAAGAGAAAATGCCTCCAGAAGCACAGGCAGCTCCAGTGCCACCACGTCGGCCTCGACACGCTCGTCCGGTACCGTGCCCACCCGCTGTGCCATCCGCCGCACCTGGGCCGGAAGCGCCAATACGGGCTGTCGTCGCAGGCGTTCGAGGGTGTCGTCATCGAACATGTCGGCCGGACAATCAACGATCAGGAAACGGTCGTCATCGCAGGCAGCTTGGGCGTGCCCTGCATGTGGCGCGACAAAGGCCCCCTGCAGCCGATCCAGCCGCGCGCCCTGCCCTTCCAGCTCGAACGCCAGTTCGCCACGCACCGGCAGCACCCACTGCGCGAACGCATGGCGGTCGACGCTGGAATCCCGGCCATAGCGGCGAACGTTGAAAGCAGGTGAAGACATGCGCGCAAGTCTGCGCGCGGTTGCAGAAACCTGCAACGCGTCACGGCAAGGGCCTGAGGGGTGGGTGGTATAAGAAGGGTGTCGCGCCGGACGTACCGACGTTCTGTACAGGGAGTACTCGATGCCATACCTCACGCTGAGCCAGGCTCCGCACCTGCTGCCGACAGTCGCCCAATGGTATTTCGATACCTGGGGCGCGCGCGTTCCCGGTCACACCTACGATGACGAAGAGCAGCGCCTCGAGGTGTTCCTTCACGACAACGAGCTGCCGATGCTGCTCATGGCCATGCAGAACGACGTACCCATCGCTGCCGCGCAGCTGAAATTCCACGAGCGGACCGAGCATCCCGAACGGCTGCATTGGCTGGGCGGTGTCTTCGTCACGCCGGACCACCGGGGTCGTGCGCTGGCAAGCGCGATGATTGAAACGCTCATGCAGAAAGCGCGCGGCTATGGCGTGCGCGAAGTGTTCCTGCAGACCGAGCACGACGATGGAGGGTTGTATGCACGGCTCGGCTGGGAGCCGCTGGAGCGGCAGACCCATCGCACCGGCGTGCCGGTACGCATCATGCGGCGCGTGTTGCCGCTTCCCCGGTGAGCGCTGTGCTTATGCGTGGCCGATCCAGCTCAGCGGAAACGAACCGGCTGCGGCGCCGGGCGATCGGCCAGGGAGCCCATGGTAAAGGTATAGCCGGCCTCTTCCAGCAGCTTGCGCATGCGCAGCTCTGCCCGCTTGGGATATGCCAATGAGGTAGGTGCGTGCAGCGCATAAGCGGTGGAACGCCCCCCCTGCATGTCACGGGTGACCGAGGACTGGTTCGTCTCGCATGCATTCGACCACAGGTTCAACAACACCTGCGGTCCGATGGACTGGTTGTTGCCAAGACGAAGCGTGAGCCAACGCATGTGTTCCATGAGCAATCCCAGCGGTACGTGTGTTTGAGTATGCACCATATCCGGGACGGCCGTACGGCGGGGTCTGGACCCGCCCTCCCCGCAAACGCAGACGCCCCGGATGAACCGGGGCGTCTGCAGTACGGTGAAGCGGCTGGCGCCGCCGCGACCGTTACGACTTCATGGCGTGCTTGCGGTTCCGCATGACATTGTGGGTCTCTTCCACCTGCGGCAGCAGGCGGGTGACTTCAGCGCGGGCGGCCGGCGGGGTGTCATTGTCGGTCAGGGCGTCACGGAAGGCCTTCAGCAGGCGATCCTCGGATTCCTCCAGCTCGGCAACATAACCGTACTGGGTGTCGCCCAAAGTGGCGCGGACCTTGCCGTAGAACTGCTGCATGGAGCCCACCATGGTGCCGTGCTCGGCCGGCTTGGCACCGGTGGCGGCCACCGTGCTGCTCAGCGCGGAAACGATATCCGCCTTGACGCCGGCAATGCGGGTGAACAGCTGCGACAGCTCGGCGTCCTTCACCTTTCCGGCAGCTTCGGTGTAGAAGTCCTTGCCATCACGGGCGATCTCGATGAGGTCGTTGAGGGTGTGCGCGGTCTTGGATTCGGTGCTCACTGATTTCTACTCCTGGAAAAAGATTCTGGATGACCCGTGTCGGGGTGAATCCACTTTTCCGCAGTTGCAATGAAGTCGGCGTGACCTTCAATCCGCAGTGTTAAGCGATGTGTTTGCCGTGGAAACGCGATGTTCTCGTGGCGTGTTGACGTGCAGACAGCGCCATCACATGCGTGCCAATGCAAGTGCCGCACAAAAAAAAACGCCGCACCAGATGCGACGTTTCATCGGGTCGATCAGCGCGGCTTCGGCGGCACCGGCGCTTCAAGCGGCGGCCGCTCCGGCGGCGGATCGCGCTCGGGCGGAACCTCGCCCGGCGGTTCGGTCACCGGCGGCTCGGACGGTGGCGGCGCCTCCACCGGCGGTTCCGGCGCGGCGGGTTCGGGCTCCGGCGCCGGCACCTGCGCTGTGGGCTGCCACGGGAATTCGAGGGAGGTGGCGACAAGTGCCATGGGCGGTTCCTGCAACGGGGGTCTTGCAGTCACGGTGACAGCTTCCTCGTCAAACCACGGCGAGGAACGTGTGCACGGCGTGTTTTCGATGGTAGGTCCATCGATGGTGACCCCGGCCCGATTCGAACGGGCGACCTTCCCCTTAGGAGGGGGGCGACACCCCTATATGCACCAAGGGATTCGCACTTCGCTGTGCCAAAGCTGTGACAAACCGGGCTAACTTCGCGGCCAAACGGGCCACTGCGCAGTAGCCTGGGAAGCTCCTGAATAGTCATTCATAATCAACATCTTAGATACACACTCCGTTCCCCATTCGAACACTCAGACCCCTAGGGAAAGCGGGGGAAAACAAAGGTGCGATCACGATTGCGGAGCGGCCCATGGAAAACGTGCAGTGGAAGAATCGGCACGGATGCGAACCCGGTGAAAGTGAAGTAAAGCACCAAGCGAAGGGCGCGCCTTCGGAGAATGAAGACAGTTACATCCCTTTCGCAAGGGTGCGCTTCATCCCGGGCAGCAAGCTACGGTCGAGCACTTGACGGGATTCGGAACGCCCAACGCCATTAACATCACGTCTCCTCGCTTGGCGCTTTGGCCCGACCAAACACAGCCAAAAGGTGATTGCAGAGCTTCTCTTTCAGATCAATTTCGTTGTCCCACACTACGTGACTGAATTGGCGCGTGTCGAAGTGAAGGTTGTCAAGATCGTCGCTGCGGACCGTCCATACAACAGGGCGGCCGAGGCCCATGGCGAATCCTGCCTCAAAATAGGCGCCCCGGTTCTGTGTCGTCACGTCTACTACGACCGCATAGCTAGCTCGTATGCCTGCAATGATCCGATCATCGATCTTGTCATTGTGGGCGTCACTATCGACGCGTTTGGCACGATATCCGGCCTGCTCAATTCCGGGCTTGATTCCCTGATCCCAAGCCGACCACATAGCGGTAGAAAAGGACATAGCTACGAATATGTCCGACACACTGCCGGCTCTAGGACTTCTTAGCGCGTCTACATGTTCCCAGCCGGCGGGGGTAATTATGGCAGTGGTTCTCGAAGCCAGTTCTCTGAGAAGCTGTCGATCAATCAGCGATTTGAACAAGTAATTCAGTTCAATATCGGTCGTCGCATCAACGACGGACGCGTCTGCGGATTCAATCGTCACACGCGCCCCGGGGTGTCCGGATCTGCGCGCGATGTCCAGCAGCAGAGCGTTTTGCTTCGCTCGAACGCTCAAGGGTTGATGCGGAAGGAAATCGTCAAGCACATGGGTAGTTATGACCAAAGGATGGCCGGTAAATGCTAGATGTCTCCGAACGTGGCCAGAAAGCAGCATCCTAGTAGGTCGGGGCCAATGCGAGACCGTAACCTCGGCGCTCCCGGTGATGACGTAGGACACGCACACGGAGCACTGCACGGATGCTTTGTCACCCAAAACCTCCGAAGTGCTGGGGTGCTCGCATAACGGGCAGGTAGCCATCGACATCTTCGCGTTCCTTGGCGAAAGAGCCCCTAGCATATCTTGAACTCTTAGCTAATCAGAAGCCCAGTGGCCGTAGCCTCACGCTCTGCCCCATACTGAATACGGGCCGCCCAATGGGGTGATCTGTAGGCAACAACCGCTGACTGCCGCGGGGTCAGCGCATCAGGAAAGGCTTTCCGTTGCGCAACTGCTTGATGCGCTGGTCGACCTCCGTGCGTAGCCGCACCTGGTGGCGTTCCGCCCAGAGCTCGGCGCCGAGCTTGCCCTGCTCGTAGCTGCTGCACTCGCGGCGCTTCCGGAAGCTCCAGTCGTCGCGCTGGTTGTTCAAGCTGACCCACCAAGTGCCATCGTCCACGCGCCGGTGCAGGCGCAGTACCTCTGTGCTGTCCAGCAGCAGCGAGTTAGGCTCGTCGAAGGGTGCGGTGCCGACGGAGTGCCAGCGGAAATCGGGCGGGAGCATGGGCGGCAATCCTACGGCTCGGCCTCTCACGGGCTGCGACGCAGCTTGGCTGGTTCGCGGATCCGCAGGGCTGGGCCAGGGACGAATCTATTACCGTCTCACCTGACGCGCCCTGCGGATCCGCGCCGCGTCCAGCTGGAGCCCCCGAAAGGCGGCGTCTCCCCCGCTGTTGGCGGAGAATGTCTCTCCTACTCCGTGAACAGGGCGCAAAAGCCTGAATCTCAGAAAAGCGCACTTCCGAGCTGTCGACTGCCGGGTGTCTCCAGGCCGACGAATGGGTTCACCAGCTCGGTCACCCGGTCGATGCCGGTGGGCACCTGGAACATCGCGGTCTCTTCTCTAACGGCCAGGCCGCGCCAGTCGCTCACCCGGGCAATCCGAAGATCCTCCGGCTCTATGGGCAGCCAGCGCATGGACCAGTAAGGGAAGCGGCGTGTACCGCCCACGCTGCGGCAGAGCTCGACAATGTCCGAGTGGCTGGTGGCGTTGATGATCCTGGAGAACGCGAGCGCCACGCCCTCTTCCGGTCCCTCAAGGTACTGGAGGAACGACCCGCCGTCGGTAAGCAGCACCCCGGTCACCCCGGCAATCAGGTTGTGGCTAGCGGCATCCTGAGCGAGCGCATCGATCTGATGCAGGTGCAGCCCGGGTCTAGCTTGGCTGCAATACACAAGCGCGTGCAGAGGCATCTTTCCTCCCTCCCTAGTTATCGGCCTCCCGATAGGCGCGACACTACACCCGCGATCCGCCCGCGTGCACGCGGCGCGACGGTTTTCGGATAAACGGTAGGGTATGTTCCCGGCATGTGCGGCCGCTTCGTCCAGACACCTATCCGAGATGCCGCCAGCTTGGGCTTCCCCAAGCTGGTGGGCGACCTCCTTTCCCTGCCGGCTAGCTACAACCTGGCGCCGACGCAGCGGGCGGCGGTGGTGCTGGACCGAGGGGACGGCCTGCAGGTGCAACGGCTGGCCTGGGGCCTGCTGCCTTTCTGGGCAAAGGCCAAGGGCCTCCAGGGTTCCACCATCAACGCTCGAATCGAGACGGTGTCCACCAAGCCGGCGTTCCGCAGCGCGTTCAAGGCGCGGCGGTGCCTGATCCCGATGGCCGGCTACTACGAGTGGTCCGTCAATCCCGATGACAACGGGAAGGACCCTTGGTTCATCCTTGCAGCAACGCCATTGTGGGCGGCTGGGCTGTGGGAGGACGCTAGTAAGCTGCTCGGAGAGGGCAACCTGGGCACATTCACCATCATCACCGGAGACAGCAGCGGCGTATCGGCTGACATCCACGACCGCATGCCAGTGTGGCTGGCCCCTGCCCAGGCCGAAGAGTGGATGAAGACGGACGCAGACGGCGCCATGGCGATGCTGCTGGCCAGCGAGCCGCCGCCGATGGAGGCGTACCGGGTGAGTCGTGACGTCAACTCCCCGCGCATAAACGCGGAACGTCTGCTCGAACCCGTGGCGTAACCCAGTCGATCCCTCGAACGAGAATGCTTCTCGCATCAGCATGTCGCAGGTTTTGCGGCTAGCCTCGGCTATGTAGCTGCATCACACAAGGAGAGCGTCATGCGCACAATGTTGATCACCGCCGTACTTGCCATCGCCGCCGCCGGAACCGCCGCAGCCGCCGATACCGGCGTCATCCACGCGCGAACCATGGACCTGTATCAAGAAAAGTCGAACCCCGGCGAGAGCCTCGACGCGTTCGTGGTGCGGATCGCACCGCGTGCAGTCGAAGCCTCGAAGGCCGCGCGCTCGACGGTCTGCGGCCAGGTGGAGGGCAGCGGCCCGTACCTGTTGAGAGTGAAGACCGATGGTTTCCTGAGCACTTGCGATCTGCCAAGTACCGCCCTGCCCTACGTCCTGGTGAACGGCACCGCCGTCGACGCGCGGGAAAACCACTTCTCGCAGGTCAACTGGCAGCGCGCTGGCTATCTCGTGACGCCCTGGTCTGTGAAGCACCAGGACGGCCGGCAGAAGCGTCCGCGCACCGTGCGCTAGTAGTTCCGCAGGTCCACGATCTGCCCGATGAACTTTCGGCTACCCATCAGCCCTGTCGGTGGTGGGTTGCTCGGACCGTCCGTGATGTTGCTGATCAGGTTGATCAGCTTGATTGTCACGGTGCCATTGGCGTTGGTGCGCACACCCACGACGTAGCTGGCATTGTTGTTCTGCCAGAATGGACCACCGCCCACGGGGCCGCCCACGATCGCGGTGTAAAAGCCCGAGTTGCATATGGAAACGCCGTATCCCGAAGTGACAGGGATCGCCACGTTGGTGTCGGCGGTTCCCGCGTCCAGGTTGATCATCTGCAGGAACCGCAGATACTTGTAGCGGGAATCGAAGATTACGCGGCCGTTCGCAGGGTCCCGGAAGCGCATCCCCTTAGTGAGAATGAACGCCATCTGCGCGACATCGGTGGTGTCGAACACCCAATAGTTCACTGTTGCTCCGGGAGCTTCGGTTACCAGCGTCCAGGTGAAGGTCGCTCCTGATTGCGTCTTCGACATCACACCCACGAAGGTCCCCGCACTTTCGACCACCAGGATAGGCTCATTGCACCCGCCCAGGGAGATCGTGCCTCGCCCCACCGTCTTACCACCCTGCCCCGGCGTGGTGTACGAGGCACAGACGACGCTGCCGACAGATTTCAGCGCCAAGCACTCCCACGTAGGATCGATCTGGATCAGCGATCCATCGCCCGGCCTAATACGCACACCAGCAACCACGTCAATACCTCCCGTATACGAGAACGCCGCTGCGCTGGTAGAGCGGGTTTGGCGAAACGTAACTCCAGCTCACCCGGTTCGCACCATCATCCGTGATGATCGGCGAGGTGTTGAAATCTGGCTGCGATGTATTCGCGTTGAACCAGTAGACCAACGGGTTATTGCCCATCACTGGCACGTCGATGAAGCCGCTCGCACCCGCCGAAATAGTCACACGCCCCATGATCTTGGGCAGACGGGTCGTGATATCGATCAGGATCGCGCCTGTGTTTGGGTCACGCTGTCGAAGTCCGTAGGCCATTACAGCAGCTCCCCGAACTCGCAAATCGCGAACGTTCCAGCGGTATTCCAGAAGCGCAGAGCCTGTTCGTTGAGAACCATGTAACCGCTGCTGCCGACAGGTCCGACCATCGTCAACCCAGCGCTTTTATCCAGCTTCCAACGCGGCTGCCCGCCGGCGCCAGTAGCAGTCGCCTGAATGATCTCGCCGATCATGGCGTTCTGGATCCAGCCGGTGCCGATGAGCGCCTGACTGATGAAGGTCTGGCCGCCCTGGATCACGAACGGCGAGGTGATGCTGCCGTTGACGACGTTGATCACGGCGAATCGATCGGCTTGGAACAGTACCTGCGACTGATAGCTTCCATCGGGCTGCTGCTCGACGCCCAGGCCCATGCCCGAGGCGTAGATTTTCCCGCCCGACGTCACCTGGGCGCGGATGGTGTAGGTCGCGGCCACCTTGCCGTTCAACGTCACAACGGACTGGCTGACCTGCTGGACCGTTGCGTTGGTGCTACCCAGGCTGGCGTTGGTGGTGTCGATCCGGCTTCCAAGCGCGGTATCTCCTGTCGCGCGCGCGAGGCTCTCCGCTTGCACGGCTGCAGTCGCCTGACCTAATCCGACCTCAACCTGATCGGTGCGAATGGCTTGCACAAGATCAGCGTTCGCGAACACGCTCTGGATCGTCATCGTGCCGGCGAACACGTCCACACTGCCCGCGCCCCAGATGTCGTCGCCGGCGCCCTTTGGAGAGATCTGGGCGGTGATGCCCGAGATCTGTTGGGCCTGCGCCGTCACAACGTCATTGACGTCGCTGATGTTCTGCGTGTTGATGTTGACCTGGCTGACCAGCGCGCCGTACGTTGCCATGCCAGCGCCTACATCCTGCCAGTCGCTGCCGGGAGGTTGGCTGTTCCCCTCCTCCGCCTTGGTCCAGCTGTAGGTGCGCCCGTTCCAAACAACGGTCTGGCCCTGCTGATAGACGCCATCAGCGCTCCACAGGAGCGGCAGCAGCGGCTCAAGGCTGTCGATTGCCTCGATCTTGGCCAACAACTCCTGGCCCAGCGCGCTCTCGCTGATCCGACCGGAGAAGTACTCGTCGTACTCGGTCTGGTCTGTGCTGGCCTCCCCCATCACGCCGGTATCGGCGGGATACCAGGGACCGATATTCCCGCTGCGGTCTACCAGACGCGCCCAGAAGAAGAACCGTGTGCCCGCCGCGAGGCCGTTGATCTGATGCTTGCTCTGTGGGTAGGCGAAGTCGCCCAGCTTGATCGTTCCGGGGGCGGCTCGGTCAGGCGACGGTCCATACCAAATTTCCGTACGTTGCGTGTCCGTGGCGCCTGCGGGGAATCCCCACTCCAACCCGATGGCAAACACCAGACTGGTAGTGATGAGCGAGGTCACCGCCGGCGGCGGCGTGGTCTTTCCCTCGATGAGGGTCAGCGGGCTCATGGCCGGCAGCGACACGGCGTTCAGCGCATTTACCGATCGCACGCGGGCAATATAGTTGCCCGTGTAAACACCGCGGATATCGATGCTGGCGGCGGACACACGGCCGGCGCGGACCCAGTCAAGGTCGTCCCGGCGCCACTCCACGTCGTAGGCAATTGCGTTGGGCGCAGCATCCCAGGCTATGGTCATGACGTGCGTCGCGATCCCCTGGTCGATCACCGAGTGCGAGGTCAGGTGCACGTTGGTAGGGGGGGCCTGAACGCTGGGCGGGATGATGCTGACCGGCAGCTGCTCGAGGCGCGTGCCGTCGTCGATCGCGGCGTACTTGCCCGGCACATGCTTCAGCGCCGTCACCCGATAGGTGATGCCTCCTTCATCGTTGGGCGGGTTCTCGCTGATGGTCAGCACTCGGAACTGCTGTAGCACCAGTTCGGTGCTTTCCAGAGACCAGATCGACTGCGGCACCGGAATGGCCGACCACGGGGCGGTTACGGTCACCGTTCTACCGACCACCTGCTCAACTGTACGTGCCTCCGTGCGCCCGTTGGGCAGCGTGGCTCGCAAGGTGTCACCGGGTGCAATAACCTCCGGCAGGTTGTCCAGCACCAGGCTGTCCACGCCTGCGCTCCTGATGCGCCCGGCATTGCGGCGCCCTGCTCGCGCCGGGTCAGCAACCTGGATGATGTCGCCCGGCATGCAGTTCAGCACGTCGAGGCCGACGCCGAAGGAGACCGTCTCCGTCTCCAGATTCTCGGTGTAGAGGATGTGGTTGCCGACGCGCTGTGCCTGCGAACGCGAATGGCAGCCGACCGCCGTTACCTCGGTCTGCTGAATGCCGTAACGCTGGACGCCCGCTTTGTACTGGACTGTCTCGACCTTCTGCCTGCCGAAGTCGTCCGGATCGGTCCAGGAGACCAGCGCCACCGTGTGCCGGGCTCGCCTGCCCGTTCCCTCATAGCTGAATCGCCCATCGATGACGTTCGCCTGGCTGTATGTGAAGACCGGGTCCGCAGGCATGTCCGCCGACGCCATGACTTGGCCAGCGGCATAGAAGCTGATGCCCCGGAAGATCGACGCCATGTCCTGCAGGACCTTGTAGGCATCGGCCCGGGTCTGCATGTACAAGCTGCAGGTGAACCTCGGCTCCATGCTCCCGAGGCCGTCGCTCACCAACTGGTCGCAGTACTGGGCGATCTGGTACAGACGCCACTTGTCGACCCAGTCCAGTGGGATCCGGTGGCCCAAGCCGAACCGGTCGTTGGTCGCGATGTCGAAGAATGCCCAAGCCGGGTTGTTGGTCCATCCGGGCTTGAAGGTGCCGTCCCAGATGCCGGAGTAGCTGCGCGTGATCGGGTCGTAGTTGCTGGGGATCCGGACGATGCGGCCCCACACCCGGTAAGACCGCGTCGGGATGTTTTGGAACTGGCTCGCGTCGACCTCGACCGCAACCAGCGCGCAGTTCGGGTAACGCAGCTTGGCGTCGATGACCTCCGTCATCGACAGCACGTTCATGGTGTCCGAGACGGTCGAGCTGTTCGCGTTGGGGGTCAGGCGGCGAACACGGACCTGCCACTGAGAGCCGGCAGGGAGATCAATGCGGACGCTGCGCTCGTACTGGGTTGTGGTCTTGCCGCGGATCGTGTCGACCAGGACATTGCCGTAAGGACCACCGTCAGTGGCCAAATCCACCGCATACGTGATCGCATAGCCGTTAGTGTCGCCATTCTCAGTGTTGATCTGCTGCAGCGCAGGGACGCCGAAGCGGAGGCGAACGGCGGACAAGTCCGAACCAGTGGCACTGCGCACCACGGGGTTGTCGCTGCGGAGTTCGACGTTGACCGCGATCTCATTCTCGACGGCGGGGAAGCCGGCGATGTGCTCCTGATCCTGGGTGCCGGAGCGAGTCTCGATTCGGACGCCTTCGAAGTTGAACGAGCCGTCGCCGTTCTGCACCGGCACCTGATCGAGGTAAATCGACTGGTTTCCGGCGACCAGGCCGCGCAGCTCGCCCTCCGACACCAGATCGAGGATGCGAGCGCGGGCGATGGAGCGCAGGCTGTCGGGGGTCTCCACCGGTGTACGGGCGTTGCTGCCGCTCTTACCGCCGGCGCCTACCAGCTCCCGGCAGGCCTTGGGCAAGGCCAGCTCCGCTCCAGCAAAGGGATAGGCCGCAGGAAGGTTCACTGCTGGTCCTCCGCCAGGATGCCACCGCTGATTACGGCTGACCCGACCAGCATGCCCTTGGTGTCATGGCCGCCGTAGGCGAGCGGCACCGGGTTACCCTGAGCCTGCGTATTGACGGTCCCGTTCATGCTGTAGCTCGGCGCGTTCTCAGCGCTGTCCTTCGCACCGAGCCCCTTCGGTTGGGGCGATAGCATCTGGACCACGCCGCCCACCACCATGCTGACGCCGAGGTTGATGAAGGGGGTGCCACTGACGCCGGTGGCAGCATTCAGATAGACCCCGACCACGATCAGCACGACGCCCAGGATGGTCTGGAGCACGCCACCCCGCTTGGCTCCCACCAGCACGGGCGCGATTCGGATCACGTCCCGACCCGGCGGATCGTGGAGCTGCTGCACGCTTAGGTTCTGGCGGCCAATGAAAACGGCGAATTCCAGGCCCCTGCTCTTGGCCTTCGCCAGGAACTGCTGGAAGCCAGGCACCAGGATGCACAGCGCGCGCAGGGCCTCAGCCGGGCTGTTCACGGCCAAGCGAAACTCACGGCCAAACTCACGGCCCAGCGGTCCGGAGAGAATCACGGTCCGTACGCGCTCAGTCATGGCGTACCTCACGGTGACGGACGATGCAGCGGGTGCGCTCAGCCCACATGCCGCCATATGGCACACGTTCTGACAGCCGCCCGTGGAGGTGGTGCAGCATCTGCCCATCGCCGAGGTAGACGCCGGCATGGTTGGTCACCGTCGACCGGATCTGCATCAGAATCATGTCGCCGCGCTGCAGCTCACCGGTGGCGGGCTCGAAGCCTTCTGCCAGAAGGCGGTCCATGCTGTAGAGGTCCTGGCCCTTCTCCCACCAGTCGTCCTCGCGCTCGTACTGCGACAGGCGCACGCCAAGCTTCGTGGCGTAGAAGTCCCGCACCAGCGTGTAGCAGTCGAGCACGCCATGTGCGAATTGCCGGCCGACCAGAGGTGCGCGGAATCCGCAAGGCTGGATGGTCTGGAGATCGGCGCACACGGGGGCCTCGTCGGCAACCTGGCCAACGCTCACGATGTGCCAGACCAGACCGCTTTCCTCGCACATGACGCGGTCTGCGTCCGATGGGTGCGCGGCGGCATTCGGATGGCTGTGCACGACCGCAAGGATCTCGCCAAGGTCCTCAGCTGCCGCATAGTCCGCAGCAGGCAGGCGGAAGTGCTCACTGGGCGTCGCCGCGGTGTTCTGGCACGCGATGTAGACCTCGCCATCGGCGGTGGCCACCACCAGCCCGCAGCACTCACGGGGATACTCGGCCACGGCGTGTGCCTGGATGGCCTGCAGGGTGCTCTGTTGCATGGTTTGGCCCATGAAAAAGCCCGCGCGAGGCGGGCTGGGGGCTGCAGGTGCAGCGGGAATGTGCAGGTGGTGCAGGTGGTCAGGTGCGCAGCAGGCCGGCCGCAGGGGTGCCGCCGTGCGGCAGCGGGTTGTTCTCGCCAAACCTCATCTTGCAGGCGCGGACCAAGCCGCTGCAGTCGTCCTTGGCCGGATCGTCCGTCGGCTGATCGTTGATGTCCGCCACCGGTGGGCCGTTATAGGTGCAGTAGGGGCCGCGATATCCGCCCCTGAGTATCCAGCTGCAAAAAGGCAGGCACTGCCGGCCGGGCAGCTGCTCACCGTTCAGATCGATCGCGGTGGTCAGCTCGAACTCGATGGTCTCGAAGTCCTCGGAGACCTTGCGCTCAATGAACCAAACCTCGTCGGGGAAATGCTCTCCGGGATCAGCCGTCGGGTTCCCGCCTGGGAAGTTCGCTGCATCCAAGTACTTCACCAGCGTCTGCCGGCGGATGAGGCGCGCACCCGCGAGGTCATCGAACAGCAGGCACAGGGCACCGATGCGGCCATCGATGTTGCTGACGCGCAAGCGCGGGTTCGGCGGCTGGTCGCTGGTTCGTTCGAATCCTGTGGCTTCTATCGGCCAGGCGCCGTACTCCTGGCCCTGCCACCAGATCACACCCGACTGCAGGTGCTGGTGGAAGAACAGCTGGTCCGCGCCGAAGCTGCTGGCGTCAAGCTCGTAAACGGTGACCCGGCCGCCCGGTTCGAGCTGCTGAGCATCGGCGGTGATCATGCTGGCTGCTCGGGCGCCGGCTCAGTTTCAGCCGGATCTGCGAGGCACGCCTCCAACGCCAGCAGCCGAGCCTGTAGCACAGCCTCTCGCTGGCAACCCTCCTCATGCGCTGCGACCAAGTACGCGATGAGCTGATCAGTCGCCCATCCGGCGTACTGCCCATCAATAACGTCCTCAATGATCACTTCAGGCGTGTGCTCGCGCATGGCGTCGTCGGCCATAACAAATGCGCGATCGAGGCCATCAGGATTGAACTCTTCCAAGTACCTGCCGATGCGAACGTTCAGGCCTCGCAGAGCCTCGGTAGCACCGACGACAGGGCGGAGACTTTGTGGATCCTTAATCGCGGGGTCTGAGCCACCGTTGACGAAACTACCCGGCGCAGTTGCATTTCCGTTCTGGTTGAAATTGAACCGAGATGAGCCTGCGATCAAGGCAATGGAGTTGTCTTTTGTGAATTGAACCAGCGAGATCGTCTGCCCATCGACGTACCTACCAATGCGCCAGTTGAAGTTTGCCCAACCGTTTCCAGAGGCGTCATCGCGATAGTAGTGCGCCTGAAGAACGTCAGAATTGTTCCCAGGGTTCGCCGCGACGTACAGCGGGAAATGCCCTTGATACTGACCTGATGCAATCGCGCCCGTATTTATCCTAAGCTGATTTGTATTCAGAACCGACGTGGTTGCAGTTGCAGGCAAGGCCGCATTAGCTGTGGCCTGTGCCGTAATTGCTGTGGACTGAGCCGCGCTGGCGTTAGCAGAGGCTGATGCGACGCCGGTGTACAGCTCGGCAAAGTTGAGATTGCACTTCTCGAATGCTGTCGGCGCTGGGTCGCCCATCGGCGGATTGGTATCGATGACTTGGCGTGCCATAGCGGTTCCTTACGGCTGGAAGGTCTGTTCGAATGTCGCGCTCAGCGTGAAGACGCCATTGCCGTGCGCGGTGAGGTTGTAGGACTTGCAGAGGTACAGCCCCTGCACCCCCAGAGGAGGCGTCCACAGGAAGGAAACGCCGCCTTGTCGTGCGCGCAGGAATGCAAGAGCGGGCCCGACCTTTGCTTCGCGTCCGACAATGGAAATCGGCCACTGCTGACTCTCGTTGTTGAGTCCTTGCGGGATTGTCTGCCTGTAGCCGTCGCCGAACTTGGCTTGCGCCACGTCGAAGGTCCCGGTGCCGGTGGTGTCGGTGCGGACGCACCAGGTGAAGATGTCTGCCATATCAGCGCGCTCCCGCCGCCGATAGCAGGCCGCCAGGCTTCATTTGCTGAACCATTTCCTTCTTCACCAGGTTGCTAACCAGCGTGCCGAGCTGCTGACCGAGGCGGTCGCTGCTCCCGCTGGTTGTGGTCTGCGCGCCGCCATCGGTGACCGTGACGTTCGTGATGACGGTGACCGGCGCACCGCCGGCGCCGGCCGCCGTGGATGCCTGCATGCCGACGGTCACGGGAACGATTGAGCCGGCGTCGCCGGGGATCAGGTACGACTTGCCACCCTGCTGGAACAGTTCCGGCCGACCACCCTCGCCGACCCGGTACACGTTGTCCCCAGCCACCGGTCCGCCACCGGCGCGGCCGCCGCCGTATGAGCTGATTGCGCTGCCGATGGCGTTGATCCAGCTGGAGCCGCCGCCGCTGTAGCTCGATGCCCAGTTCCCGATCATCTTGAAGATCTCAGCCGACGCCGCCTCCGCCGCCATGCGCTTCAGCGAGTCGGCGAAGCCCTTCACCATCCCATCGAACCCATCCTCGAACGGGTCGAACAAGAAATCGGCGAATGAACTCTGCATATTGCGGGCGGCCTGATCGGCGAACACCGACATCGAGTCGGTCGCTTCCTTGGTCTTGCCGGCCATGGAGTCGATGCCGTCGCCGTAGATGGCTTTGTAATCCTCCATGGCGTCGATCACCTGCGCCATGTTCTGCAGGTTGGCCTTCTGCTCATTGCTGAGCTTCTGCAGCTCGCCGCGTTCGAGGTCGTATTGCACGGCCGCCGCCTGGCTGTCGCCATGCTCGAGCAGGTAGAGCCGCCGGTCCATGCTGGTACTGAGCGAGTCGTAGGACTTCGCCAGCGCCTCGGCAGCCTTCTGCTCCTCGGTCATCCCCTCCTTCTTCGCCTTGGACGCCCGCTTTGACTTCTCTGCGCTCTCACCCCACAGGGACTGCAGCTTTCCTTCCCACTCTGCAGCACGGCGCAGCTGCTCGGTTTGGTCCTTGGTGGCTTGGATCTCGTCGGCGGTCGCTTGGGTGCGCCGACCCCGCGGCCCGCTGCGGGCGCCCTCGGGGATGCCGAGGGGGCCAGCTTGCATCGCCTTCCAGCCCTTGTCGGCGAATTCTGTGCCCCGTTGGTAATCCTGGGCGAACGCTCCCCAGCCGCCGCCCTGCGTGCCAGGCAGTCCGCTGTACTGGCCGGTGACGAGCTTGACTACCGCGTTCCCCTGCTTCTCGACCGCTACCAAACCACCGCGGAGGCGGTCAAGCCAGCTCTCCACAACCCCGAAGATCTCTGCTGCTTTGCCAATCTCCTGGAATGCACTGGCGATGGACGCTGCGATGTCGCGGACGCCGCCGCCCTCTCTGGCAATGTCTACAAGCTGCGTGGTTAGGTCGGTCAGCGTCGGCAACAGGTCCGCTGCCAGCTGGGTGAACCAGCCCTGCGTCGCGGCTCGAAGGTCGTCGACGCGGTCGTTGAACTCGGCCGCTGCTCCAGCCGTCTCGGCGTCGATCACGATACCGAGGGACCGGGCACGTTCCTCCATGGTGCGCAGTCCGTCCGCGCCCAGGCTCAGGAACTCCAGGAACTCGGCGCCGGACTTGCCGAATAGCTGCATCGCCAGCGCCGTCTTCGTCGTCTCGTTGCTGATGCCCGCGAACCGGTTCTGCACCTCCGGCAGCAGGTCCTCGAAGCTGCGAAGGTTTCCGGCCTGGTCTTTGACCGAGATACCCAGCGCCTTGAAGGTCTTGTCCGCCTCGCTGCCGGCCTTCGACGCATCGGCGATGTTCTTGGAGAACTTCGGGATGATGCCGACCAGCGATTCAAGGTCGGAGCCGGTCATCTTCGCCGCGTAGCCCCAGCCCGAAAGCGTCTCGGTCGAAATGCTGAACCGGGCAGACAGCTCGTCGATGCGGTCAGCGGCGTTGATCGCGTTGGTGAGGCCGGCAATTGCCGCGTCGACGCTGGCGATGGCCGCGATCGCGCCTCCCACCACGCTACCCACCGCGGTGAACCCAGCCACGATCCCCTTGCTGACGCCGGCGGCCGTGCGCTCCAGCCCCTTCATGGACTTTTCAGCGCGCTGGGTGTCCGTCACGAACGACCCGGTCTTCATCAGCAGGTCGACGACGATGGAGCCGGCAGTTGCCATCAGATCAGCCTCTCGGTGGTTTCAGGCCGAACGCTGCGAGGGTGCGCAGATCGGCATCGGGGAATTCGTGGACAACCGGAACCGGCTGCAAGTACTCGAGGTTCTTCTGGATCGACCCGCCGAAGCTCGCGCCAACCAAGGCCGCAGGCCGGTGGTAGCGATGAAGGTCGTCAAAGGGGTACAGCTGGTAGAACGCCAGCCAGCGCTGGAACTCAGGCTCGGGAAGATCGTCGATCTCCCCAAGGGTCTTGCCGAGCGCGAGGCCTAGGATGCAGCTGAAGTACTCGCGTCCGCGCTCGGCGATGACTTTTTTGCGTCCTCACCGATGCCGGCTACGGCCATCACGTGCGGGAACAGATCCGTCAGCCCGTTGGGTGTCAGATTTTTCGATTCCTCTTCAGTCAGCACCGGCTGGCCCTCGGCGTCGCACAGGCTGGCCGCGATCAGGCGTTGCATGGCGAAAAACCGGACCTGGTCGTCCGCGTCAGCCTCGGCGGCACGCCAGCGGCGCATCTGGCCAGCGCTCACCTGCTTGAAGTGCACTGTATCGGTGGTGCCGTCGGAGAAAGTCACCTCTCGCGCCACCGGGGCGCTGCTCGTCAGAATTTTGCTCTTATCCATCAGCCGTTCTCGGAAGGTGGGGCGCCGGATACGCGACGGCTGGGCGCGTAGAGCCGACACCCCGAAAGGGTGCTGCGAAAGCCGTTAGGCCGAGTACGGCCCGTTCCAGTACTGGACCACCTCGCCGCTGCGCTGGATCGTGAGCGTGCCGCGCACGATCTCGTTCGTTGCGATGTCGATGTTCACGTCCGACACGTAGCCGCGAAAGCCGAGCGAGCTGCGAAGCGGCGACGCCGGTGCCACCAGTTCGTCGTCGGAGTCCAAGGCCGGGACCGCCACGCCGTCGCTCAGCCCGACCATCCAGGGGATGACTTGTCGCGACTTCTTCAGGTCGAAGAGGATCTGGTGGGAGAGGCTGCGAGGAATGAAGTTGAAGGGCACGGTGACCTGGCCGGGGTTACCCAAGCCACCTTCGTATTCCTTGTCGCCCACGGTACTCAGGCAGGTGGATTCAATCTGGTCGGCAGCGCCGCCCAGGCCGGTAATGCCCGTCGGGCACTCGAACTTCAGGACCGAGGCGACACTGGAGCTGAGCGTGTCAACGGTGAAGAGTTCGGTGCCCTGGGTCTTGATGACGCCCTCGGTCATTGCAAAGTCCTCTGGTCAAAGAAAAACCGCCTTGCGGCGGTCGGGTTGGGAGTGGTGCCAGCGGCTCACCGCTGGTCGATGAAGTCGGCTTCCATGCCGACACGGTAGAGCTTCGTGTCCGGATCGCGGTTGTCGAGCACGACTCGGTTGCAGATCAGCGCCGCGTCCAGGGCAGCACGCACCGCCAGCGCCAGCTCTTCCGCGCCGGCATCGTTGGGGTGATAGCAGTCCAGCTGCACCGTGGTGAAGTCGCCGCCCGGTGCCGCGCTGAGGTTTTCGTACGGCACTCCGGTCACGATCTGCCAGGTGATGTAGGGGCGCTGCTCGGTCTGGGACACTTCGCCGTGCCGGCCGATGCGCGTGTCGACGATGGCGGCGACCGCCGCGGTGTGGATGGTGCGGTAGACCTTTGGAAACATCAGCCCGCGCTCCCGTTCTTGGCGGCCAGCTGCCGAACGATAAGATCGATGCGACGGCTCAGGTCGGTCACCATCACGTCAATGGCCTCCTGGCCCTTGCTTGTCACCGCCGGGCGCAGCCACGGGGTGGCTGGCTGGTGTCCGGATCCCCACTCCATCAGGTTGGCGGTCAGGAGCGTGGACGTCTTCTGCCCGCGGGCATTGACGAAGGAGCGCTTCTTAACCCGGACCAGGTAGCGCTCGCCATTGCCGTCGCTGGGCGCCTTGCCCCGGCTGGCGATGACCGACCTCACCGTCGTTCCGGTGCTGTCGGCTCCGCGTAGCTCGATAGAGCGCTGCAGGTTGCTCTTCGCTTCATCCCTCACCAGGCGCGCAGCCTTGGCCAGCGCCAGCTTTACCGGACCGCCCTTCTTGCTGACGATCTCGGCCGGCAGGCTGTTCAGGGTCCGGACGATCCCGGGGATGCCGGTAATCGAGAACTCGGCCTTCATGGTTGCTCCAGCTCGAATGGGAAGCAAAGTAGCTGAGAGCCCGGCGTGCAATTAATTACCTGCACATGGGGGTGCGCCGCACCCCAGTGAGCGAACTGCTGGCAATGGGTGCGTCGGTGCTTTGCTTCGGTGTTGCGAAGGCCGTTGTCGTACCTGCCGAAAAAGTGAGAACCATGCATATCGAACCCGTGCAGCCGAATCAGCTCTGCACCGTGGCTGGCAGCAGCTGCTAATCCCAGAACGCCGCTACACCAGTTAGTCTCCACACCCGCGAGCTGCTGGACGCCGCTCAGCATGTTGCCGCTGTACCGCGCTCCCTCGAACTGTAGCGCGGCCGGATGCGCGAGCCACCACGCTCGGTCGGCGGCAGCCAGAAAGTCAGCCCATGGCGCCAGCTCGAACGCGTTGTTGACGACCCCTAGGCGCCGCCCGCGCAGCCGGTCGGCAAGCGCGAGGCACGCACTGGGGCCCGGCCCAAGCAGGTCGAACTCGATCATTGGCCGTCGTTGACCCCGGTTGAAACAGGCAGGGTCAGATACTCAAGACCCGAATCCCTGTCCGCCAACACGCCGGCGATGTTGTAGACCTTGCCCCGATGCAGAGCGCGCCAGCTTGCGTCCACATCAGGCCTATATCGGATGGTGACGCGGGCGGTCACAGCGGCCTGGCCCTGGCCGCTCTGGATGAACTCCCGTGCGGAGAGCGGTTCCACGGAAGCCCAGACGGTGTCTACCGTCTGCCACGTGGTCGTCAGAATCCCGTCTTCATCCCGCGTACTCACCTGGTTCTGCAATTCCACCCGATGACAAAGCGAGCCTGCTGCGAGGGTCATTTCAAACCCCCAATCCGACACGATGCGGCCAGAGCAGCTGCGTCACTCCAAGCGGCAGTTCGTTGGCAGCCTCCGACACGACGGCTTCACGGTTGCGGTAGAGGTGGCCAAGCATCAGCAGGATAGCGGCCCTGATTGCATCGTTCACCACCATCGGGTAGCACCCAGCCGAGCCGTCCAAAACGGCTGAGGCCATGGCCTCCGGATCGGGATACACACGCCGATTGAGGAAGTTCTGAGCAGCCTGCTCCGCTGCGCTGCCGTACAGCTCAAGCATCTGGTCATCAACCCCGGCATCGGCCCGGCAGTGGAGCCGAGCCTGTTCGCTCGTGATCAGCTCCACGGTTAGGCCTTCACGGCTTCAAGTTTGGCAGTAAGCGCGTCAAGGACCGTCTTCCGCTTCTTACCGGCTTGCTCGGCTTCGAGGCCAGCTTGCAGCAACTCGGAGTCGGCCAACGCCTCAACCGCCGTGATGACGTCTGCTGCCGTTGCAGCGACCAGCTTCTGGCCAGGCGTAGGCTCCGCCCCACCCGCCGGCTTGGCCGGGGCAGCCGGCGGCTTCTCTACCCCGTCGTCTTCTTTCACCGCATCAGCGGCGCCTGTGTCGATGAAGTACTGCCCGCGGCTACTGTCCATGCGCACCACAGTTCCCGAGCGGGGGTCATCCCCTTTGAACTTGATCAGCATCGGATTGCTCCCGGAAAAGGAGGGCCAGGGAAATCTGGCCCTCTATGGTGGTTACGGCGAGACGTTGCCCAGGTCGCCGTAGATGAAGGCCTGCGGGCGGTAAACCGCCAGCGCCAATCGCTCTTCGGCCAGGATGGTCACCAGGTTCTTGACGAAGTCGTCTTCGTTCTCGGTGGCAACCTCAACACGGGCCTGCCAGCGGTCGAAGACCTGCGCGCCCAAGCGGAACGCGCCGGTGAGGAACTTGTCCTCGGCGATCGCCTGGGTTGCAACGACCGGTCGGTTCCACAGGGTGGCGCCGATGGTGCCCTGCGGGTTGCCGATGATGTAGCGGCCGGTGCTGTCCTTGGTCAGCTCGACACGCGCCCAGTCCATGGGGTGCATGACGATGCCGGTGGCCGGGTACTCCGCCAGTTCCGCCTGCAACATCGCCAAGCGGATCTTGTCGATCACCGTGGCGTTCGCGGGGCTGAACGGAGCGGCGTAGGCCGTGGCCTGGGGAATGATCCCCAGCAGGTTCTGGCCGGTGCCATCACCGTTCAGCAACTGCTGCTCTTCCTTGAACGCCAGACCGTAGCGCAAGCGACCGTCGATGTAGCTCGCGAGCTGCGAAGCATCGCTGAGGATCTGCCGCGACGCCTTCACGTAGTGAGCGATCACCTTCGCCGTGGTGCTGACCAGGTCGAACTTCATGGTCGATTCCGGCTTCTTCGCGGTCTCGGCCACCGGAGCCGCGTTGTTGGTGAAGCCGGTTTCCTTCACGTACTCGAGCACGCTGCCGTCCATGCGGCCCGGGGTGATCAGATCGCGGACGGTCATACGGCGGTCCGGTGGAGCGATGATCCCCGGCAGCCGGGTGGATGTCACCAGGTCGCCCGCCGCTCCGTCGGTGTCGGTTGTGACCGTCGTGATCGCGGCTTGGAACGTCATGTCGACTCGGCCGCGCGGCGTGGTCTGGCCGACAAAAGCCTTCCACTTTTCGTCGCTGACGAACTGCTGACCGTACGTCTGGTGCTGGACGTCGCCGCCTGCGCCGTTGGCCTCGAGCTTCGCCAGCTTCTGCTCGGCACCCTGCAGGTTGGCCTGCAGCTCGCCCTGCTTCATCAGGAGCTCGTCGACCTTGGCGCGGGTCTCGGTGTTGAGGTTGGCGTTGGATGCGGCCTGCTCTGCCTGGGCCTTCAGCTGCTCGCCGACGGTCTTGAGGCTGGCATTGATTGCCTGGATGTCAGTATCGATGGGCATCGGTTACTCCTTGCTATTGATAGTGGTGAGGGATGCGGCGAGCGCCGCAGTAGCGCTAAGAGAGTCCGGCGCGAGCCGACTCTGTCCGGTGGGATCTCCCTCACCGCCGCCGGCGGGATCACCCTCGCCGGTCTTGAACTCGCTCATCAGCCGCATGGCGGCAGACTTCGGCATGCCGGAGGCGCGCAGCTGGGCCTCCATCCGGCGGGCTGCGGATGCGCCCTGCCTCTCGGTTCCCTTCTCGACTTGGTCGGAGGCCAAGAGCTCATCGGCAAACCCGTCTGCGACGGCTGCCTCTCCGCCAATCCAGGTCTCAGCGTCCATCAGCTTGGCCATTGCCTTCACGTCTTGGCCCGTCCGCGCCGCATAGACGCTCGCCATCGCGTCATCGAAGGGCTTCAAAGTTGCTGCCACCTCTTCAAGGTCGTTACGGTTGCCGATCGCCATCACCCATGCGTTGTGGATCATCAGGAAGCCTGCTCGGGCGATCTGTACTGTGTCGCCCGCCATGGCAATCACCGACGCCGCAGACGCAGCCAAGCCAAGGACCTTCACGGTCACCTCGCCGCTGTGTTCGCGAAGGAGGTTGTAGATCGCCAAGCCCTCGAACATGTCGCCGCCGGGGCTGTTCACATTCACGGTGACCGGGCCTTTTCCCATGCTGCGGAGGGCAGACGCAACCCTCTTTGCCGTTACACCCTCGCCGCTCCAATAATCCTGGCCGATCACGTCGTAGATACTGATGGTGCGGTCGGCGTCGGAATCAGCCGCTGCGCGGACGCCGGCGTTCCAGCGGTCCAAGGCGCGGGGCTGCAGCTGGCTGCTTACGGCCGCGCACGGGCGCCCCTCCGGTACACCCGGCAGCGTCTTGATTGTCATCTGGGTCAGTCCTTCTTGTCGTCTGAGAAGCCGAGAAATGCACGCACCGCAGCGCGGGCCTGCGCCACATCGGAGCTGGCGCCGACGGCGTCCAGCGTGGTCATAGCGGACTGGACGGTGAGGACCGCGGCATTGCCGCCCATCGGTTCACGGTCCTCCAGCGCCCGAACCTCGTCGCGGGTCAGGATTCCCTTGTCCACCATTACTCCATAGAAGGCGGCTCGCCCTGCACTGTCCGCGCGCAGCAGCCCTTCAACGTTGAACTTGGGGTAGTACCTGATCCGCTCGCCTGGCGTGAGCAAATCCTTGCTGATGGCCTGTTCGATCCGACGCAGCCACGGCCCGAGGGTGAAAGTCAGGAAGCCAATCATCTGCTGCTCGATTCCCGTGCCCCAGCTGCTCGACTTCTCCGTGTGACCTACCATCCACGGCGGAACGCGGAACCAACGACAGATCGACTCGACCGAAAAGGCACGTGATTCCAGCAGCTGTGCGTCTGACGGGTTGATGCCAAGCGTCCCTGCCTCAGTTCCACCCTCGAGCAGCGGCGTTTCGCCGCGCTCGATCGATCCCATCAGGTTCTTCTTGAATTCCGTCCGCTGCTCCGGCTTCAGAAATTGAGTGATCTTGTAGTAGACAGTCTGCAGCAGACCATTGCGGAAGGTCTGGGCCGCTGCCTTGTCCGCTGCCATTGCGTTCCCGAACACCTTTGCGCCGTAGCGGATCACCGACACGCCAACCTCACCGTCCAGGGTGAAGCCCGGGATCAGCCATATCCGCCCGGCGGGAATGGTCCTGGGATTGCCGTCCTTCTTCAGGTATCGATACACCTTGTTCCCGTTGGCATCCCTGTTAATCGCGAGCCTGTCGGGATCAAGGAACTGGAGGCCGATCAGCCGATCGCCGGCATAAAGCTTCTCCGCGAACGCATTGCCGCGCAGAAGCATCGCTACGATCATCGCCTCCCAGAAGACCGCAGCGGTTGAATCGGGGTTCGGCTGATCGTGAATGACGAAGTGGATGGCGTGCTGCCCGGCCAGACGCTTCCCGCCGCTAGTACGCTCGTACATCGAGAGCGGCAGCGTGGCGATGGTCTCCGAGATCAACCGTACGCAAGACCAGACCGCATCGAGCTGCAGCACTGCCTTCGGCGTGACGTCCACACCAGCCTGATTGTCCATCACGCGGTCTATGAAAAGGTCCTTATCCCTCAGAGTGAATGAGCGAACCCACCCATCGACAGCTGCCCGGACCCGGCCAAGCACCCCGTTCTGATGCTTCGTCTTCATGCGGCTCCCGCCAAAATTGGGTTGCTCAACCAGTCGTCCATCCCGCCATCCGCCTCGGTCGTGAGAGACACGCCGATAGCCATCAGCAGTGCGGTCATGTCGTCGATCTTGTCTGGGGACCGACGTTTGTCCGGTGCCATGTTCAGGTTCACGTCCTGGCGCGCGATCAGGTTCGCAGCGCACCACGCCAACACCGGATCGCCGTCATGCACCAGGCGCTTTCCGATGTAGGCTCGCTCCAGCTCAGTCATCGCAGGGTGGTAGGACTTCGGCCCCTGAATGAACTCGACCAGTGGGACCTCGGCTGCAACCAGCCTGCTGACCATTTCCGTAGCGTTCCAGCGGTCGAAGGCCAGTGACTGAAGGTTGAATCTATCCCGCACATCCAGGATGGCCTGTTCGATCACCGCGTAGTCGGTGACCTCGCCCTCCGTCTGCTCTATCAGCCCGGCGGCGACCCAGCCGGCATAAGGCACCGTGCCGCGCTCGGTCCGCTGCATGACAGCCGACTCCGGCACCCACCGCCTGCCCCAAGTGACAATTTTGTCACCGACGCGCCAAACGAGCCGCAGCGACGTGAGGTCGCGCGTGCTCGCCAGATCCAGCCCGCCCCAGCAGGGCGCGTCCCTGAGTGCGTCCAGATCCACGTCGCCCGCGCAAGCGTTCCACTTTGGCAGCAGAATGAAACCATTGGCCGCTGCCGCAGGGCGGTTCAACCTCTTGATCTGGAACTCGGCCAGCTTCGAAGGCATCGCCTTCGCCTCGACAGACTCCTTTCGTATAGCCGCGAGCAGGTGCGGATTAACGTCCATCAACGGGTTGGCCTTGTGCCAAGCCTTCTCGTCGAAGTCGGCGTCGTCCTTATCCACGGCGAAGAATATCGCCAGGAAGTGGTCAGCGGTCTCGCCAAAGACGCCCTCCAGAAGTTGGGCAGCGAACTGCCGAATCTCGGCCCATGGCCCAGGGTTGGCGTATCCCTCGGTGGTAGTGAAAAGCCACAGAGGATTGCGCCTGGCACCGGCCGCAGACTGAAGCACGTTCAGCAGGTCTGGCGTCTTGTGCGCATGGATCTCGTCCAAGCCGACATGGGAAGGATTCAACCCGTCCTGCGTGCTGGCCTTCGCATTGATTGGCTTGAACGTTGCCCCGGTCTCCACCCGGCTGATGGCGTTGGCCCAACACTCAAGCCCGTAGGCGTCCCGCAGATCGGCCATCTTCTCGGCCATGCGCTTGGCCACGTTGAAGATGATCCGCGCCTGGCTGCCAGTGGTCGCCGCCGAGATAACCTGGGCGCCCTCTTCGTCCTCGCAGCATTGGCAGTACAGCAGGATTGCCGCCGAGAGCGTGGACTTGGCGTTCTTTCGTGCCACGGCGAAAAGCGCCGACGTGAATCGCCTGGTGCCATCCGGCTTCCGAAAGCCGAACAGCTGGACCACGAACCACACATGCGACGGATGCAGCCGGATTTCCGGCGTGTCCCACTTGCCCTCGACGTGCGGCAGAAGTTCGATCCATCCACACGCGTGGTTCGCGTGTTCGCGGGAAAACCAGAACGGAGCGCCTTTCTTGTTGGCGCGCTTCAGGTCATTCAGAAAGCGTTTGGCTGCCAGCTTGATCAATCGTCCGAATCGACCGGATCGGTCAGTGGACGCTGATCGCGCGTACGCGATTGCTACGTCGACGTAGTCACTTGGCGGCGCGGGCTCCCGGCTTTCCGAGCGCGGCGAACGCGTTCCCGGGCTTTTCCGTGTCGCCATTCGGCCTCACCTTCCCTTGTGCTGCCGGTGTCAGGCCGAAGTCGTTCATCAGCGCCCGAAGCTGGGCGACCATGGAAGCGACCGGCGCCTCTCCGGCGGCGTACAGCTGCACGGTTTTGCCGTGCAGGGCGCAGAGCTGACCGAGCGCGGAAAGCCCCGCCTCGGTCAGCAGCTTGTTGGCATGGAGGATCGGCGCGAGCCGGTCCCATTCTTTGTTCGCATGGGCATTCGGCAGCCAGTCGGGCGCCGAGGGCACGTCAGACACCAGGGGTAGCTCCGCTACCTCGGCCAGGGCGCGGTCGGGCCGATCAGTGCCGGCCACCACCTTTAGCGTTGTGGGCTTGCGGGCGCGGGCCATGGCTGGGTCTCAAAAACTGAATTTTCTGAATTGACGGTGCAAAAAAACGACTGAGCGGCCGGTGTCCGTAGGCAACGCCTCAGACTTTTCCCCCTCCCCCCCGGGGGTTCGAGGGCGGGTGCGCGGCCGGTCGGCGACGGGGATGCGACCGACTCGCGCCACGCGCGGCCTCGGCCTTGGTCTTCTCGACGTGGCAGTCCTCGCAGATCGCCTGAAGGTTCGCCTGGTCGTCGGAGCCACCCTCAGCCTGGGGTGTGATGTGATCCACCTCAGTGGCCAGCGCAGTGCGCCCGGCGCGAAGGCAGGGCTGACACATGTACTTGTCGCGAGCCATGACCGCGTCGCGCTTCCGACGCCATGGGCGCCCGCCGCGTCCTTTCCCGTAGTTCTCCACCTCAACCTGCGCAGCGTGAACAGGCGCGAGCCTTGGCAGCGGCTTGTGGCTGGATGGGAAGCTCGGCATCAGCCCAGGCTCTGCGACTGGTTGCGCTCACCGGGGAGCACGTAACCGTCCAGGCTAGTGGGCGGGCTCTCCTGCTCCTCTTCGCCCTCGGCAGCCAGGGCGCCGATCAGGGCGTCTAGCTTTTCTCCAATCTTCATCAGGTCTTCCTGCGACCCGGGCGCTACCTCAATCCCACAAGGGAGCAAGACCACACGGCGGGCGGGGAATGCCGCCGCAAGCGCATCTTGCAATCGCGCCAGCTGACTCGCCGTCGGCTCCGTAGCGCCCTGCTGAAACTGCAGAATCAGTGGCTTTGCGTGCGCATCGAGCATATTGCTCACTGGATCACCTCGGCCCGGTCTGCGGCGATGACGGCTTGGCAGGCGCGGAGCTGGTCGTCGGCGTCTCGCCCGATTCGAACAACTCTTCCCGCAAACTCTTCTCGGCGTTGGGCTGCCGCATCACGTTCGAGGGCGCCGGCTGCGGTCTGGGACAGGAGGTCGGTGTGACACGCGGCGAGGTCGTTGCGCAGCCGGAGAGCACCAGAGCGCAGGTCAGCCACAACAACATCAGCGACGGCCGGGGCCGCAGCGCGGTCTTCTTCATGCTTCGCTCCAATGGTGGCCATGGTGACGGCCTGGGTGTGCTCGGTGGTCCGGGTCTGGTTCACCTGGTCAACCACCGCAGTTGCCTGGGCCGTCTCCTTCTTAGACGCCTTGATGTCGGCGCCCCGGCCGGCGAAGGTGGAGCCGGCCCAGAACACCAGAACGGTCCAAGCGACGAAGCCGAGCGCGGTTGCGATTAGGCGGTTCATATCAGGCTCCAGAAGCCCTGCGGGTCATACCGAAGAAGTAGCCGATGACCATGCCGGTGGCGTTGTTCAAACCGCCGATCAGCTGGCTGAAGGAATCCTTGTTCTGTTCGGGGATCACCACGGAGCTCAGTACGGCCATCGCCATGCCCAGCATGAAGAGGACCATCACCGCGATGCCGACCCGGGCCGCGCCGATGTTTCGGGTTGCGAAGGTCATGCGGCACCTGCCAGTGCGTGGATCTCTTCCAGAGCCCAGTGGTAGAGGGGCTGATCAACAACGGTCACGCGGGTGATGCGCTTGCCGCGAAGCGTCTTAACCACCACCTCGGTGGACTGCTGGATAGCGAGCAACACGAAGCCGATGCGCTGCTTTACCGGATCAGGCTCATTCAGCACCGACAGGGCATCGCCGACCATCTCTCGGACGTTGGCCAACATTTCCGCCGTCGGCCGGCCGCTGCGGTTGTCCAGCACGAGCAGGACCCCCTGAAGCTGGCTGATTGGCGACAGCTTTGCCGCCTTCTTCTTCGCCGCCGTCACGGAGCCAGCACCTTCAGCGCGCGCGCGTAACGGGCGCGTCGGTCGGCCGCACCGGTCTGGCCGTTGTTGATGCGCTCAGTGATCGTGTCGAACTGCCCGGCATCGGCCAGGCGATTCAGGTTCCGCGTTTCCCAATAAGCGCCCGCTGCGAGCGCGCCCCACTTCGGCAGCTCCAGCAGATCTGGCTGCGCCTCGAAGTCGGGCACGCCTGCGATGCCCTTGGCTCGAAGGGTATCTCTCATTCCTGCGTAGTTGGCCTTGCCGGTGTTCTGGATCGGGCCGCGACCGCGATACCGCCAACCATCGCCGCTGGCCTCGGGGCCGTTCCCCATACGACCGGCATACGCGTTGTTGGCGATAGCCTGGGGCTTGCGCTCCAGCGCGCGCGCCAGCTGGTTCGGCACCAGCGGCCTGGCTTTCGGGTTCACCGCGTACCGGCTCGGCCAAGTGTTGGCCAGACCCTGTGCGCCGTAGTTGAGGTTCTCCACGACCGTGGACAGCCCGCCCGATTCGTGGCCGACCTGAGCCAGGAACGCAGCTGCCCTCTTCGGGGTGGTGATGCCGAACACCCGAAAGGCGGTGTTCAGCGGATCGGCCCACGCGGCCGCGATGGCGGCACTGCAGCCGACCGCCTGCTGGATTGTCGAGGCGGTCAGGATCATGGCGGGTCCAGAAATGAAAAGCCCGGCTCAGTGGCCGGGCATGGTCGCGTGCGATGGTAGGAATTTAGCGGGGAAAGTGCGGAGGTGTCACCTCCGCACTACTCGATAGGATAAACACCGGCATATGCGTACTTGGTTTCACAGGACGGACAGAAAGCCGAATCACCCATCTTGAGCCGTCCATATGCCAGATGTCGAAGTCGATGCTCGACTTCGTAGCACCTCATGCAGTACCCGTGGCCGCTTCCACGCCCTGTCCCATCCACCATGTAGTAGGCGCTGTTGATAAGGACCACCGTTCCCTTGATCGACAGTGCATCCCTCAGCCGCTCAACTTCGGCATCGCGTTCCTCTAGCGCTTGGCGAGCGTCTACTAACGCCATCTGGGCCGTTACCATCTCATTCACGGCCCCAAGTAGCTTAAGCTTCAAATCGGCTTCATTGAGGGCTCGGTCTGCAGCAGCGACCCCACGAACTAGCTCAACCGCAGTTTTGAGGCCACCAATGGCCGAAGTAAACTCGATGATCACGTCCGTTTCTCCCCCTGGGTTCGGGGGAGAATATCACCCCATCATGCAGCCGAACTGATGGCGTTTCTCATATGCCAAGCTGCCTCTTGCTCCGCCTCCTGCATTCGCGCCAGCAGCCACTCATACACCGGCTTCCACGTCCGGCGGTAAGCGGCTTCATCACGCCCGATGGAAATCGCGCGCCGACGGTCGCTGATTCCTGCCAGTCCGGAGCCGCTGCAGATCTTGCACACCACGCGTAGCTCACCTGACATCACCTCTCCCCTGCCCTCACACGCCTGGCAGTTCGGGCGCTTGGCAATCTCGCTGATCACCGCTGCAGCCAAGGTCGGCAGCGATTCCAGGGTACTGATCGGCCAGCACTGCGCCTTCACCTGCCCCAGCCGATGGGCCGCCCGGTCCCGCTCGGCGCGCTGCTCGGCGGTCACGGCGCCGGCCCAGCCCATGCACACCTCGGCCAGGCCCAGCTCGGTACGGGCATCGGCCAGCTTGCGCTGCTGGCGGCGCAGCTCCGGGGTGACAAGCGCGATGACCGCGTCCCGCAGCCGGTGCCGGCGCAGAGCGGCGCCGTCCGGCCACCAGCACGCCTCGAGCAGTTCCCGGCCCAGTCCGGCAGGCACCATGCCCAAGGCAGCCGCGATGTCCTGGTTGGTGAGGTCGGGCGTCCCGCCGCGGCCGGTGTCAAATTTGACGGTGCTCGGACCCAGGCGGGCCATCAGCTCGCGAACGTTACCCATGTCGGTTCCCCTGCTCTTGGTGGCTGTTCTGTTGTTCGTCTCGCGCTGCCCTCATGGCGGCTATCCACCGATACGCTGTGGCCCGGTGCATCCCAAATTCGTCCTGTAGCTCCTGCACCGTCGGGAGCCGGTGGCTGTACCTCAACGCGATGCGGCAGGCCATCTGCAGCCGCATGTTGTCCGCGCTCGCCGACGGCGCCATGGCGCCGCGGTAGGTGTACTTGGTCATGGCTGCGCCTGCTCCGGGCCGCCCGTGATCCGGATCACGACCTGACCGCCCGGGCGGCGTTCGTTGCTGACGAACGGGTGGCTGATGAACCGCTTGTCGTCGATCCCCAGTACCTGAGCGATGCCGTCCCGGTAGGGCTTGCACCGTCCGATCATGTTGTCGTCGTCCGGCAGCTTCTTGCCAGGCGCCTGGTAGAAGTTGATCCACAGGTGCAACCGCCCTGCCGGCAGCCAGGCGTCGCGCCAGCCTGCCTCGAAGGCCAGCACCACCGCCGTCTGGCGCGCCGCCTTGGTGGCTGCCGCCTTGACCCGGTAGTGGACCCGCGCGTTCGGCGAGAGGTCCCTGCTCGGCCAGGGCAGCACCAGCTCCAGCGCGCGCTCAGCCACCGGACGCCCCCTTGTTAACCACCACGGTCACTTCGAAGCGCTTGGGCGGTAGGGCGAAGGCGACTGCGTAGAACGCCATCGCCATGCCGTCAGCGAACAGCTCCGCCACGCTTTCCGGCGCGGTGTTCCACCCAAAGTAGCTGGTCTCCATGTACCACCACAGCATGCCCAGTACCGCGATCGGCCAGTTGATCCGGCTCACGGCAAAACCTCCGGACGGTGGCTTAGCATGTAGACCCAGGCGCTGCGCACCTCCCAATCTTCGGCGTGGGTGCAGTGCGTGCCCTGATCGACCATTTCCTGCGTCGGCTCCACCGGCACCAGTACATACCCTTCGGGCGGCGTGAGGGCGGCGGCGATGGCCTTGATTGCCAATGCATTCGCCTCGCTAGCCGCGACAGGGTCCCCAGCCGGGAAGCCGGCGGCGAGGTATTGCGACAGCAGCAGCTGTAGTAGGTCTTGCGCCTTCTTCTTGATGTCGCTCATGCCGCCTGCTCCCAGGTGGCCACCAGCCGCTGAACCCGGCCGCCTCGCGCCAGGAACTGCTCCACGGTCTCTCCCTCCACCACCTTCGGGGCCTTCGCTGGCGCGGGCGTGTTTGCCGCCTGCTGAGCCACCCGGGCAGCGCGCGTCCTGACCGCAGTTACGGTGGACTGCCTCAAGGCATTCCGGCGCCCCTTGCGCCTGGCCAGTTCAGCGTCGCTGGCCTTCGGGGCGCGCTTCGCTTTCCCGGTGCTCTGGTAGGTGGCGTCGGTGCCCAGGCCGCACTTCACCAAGAAGCCACAGCGGACCAGGGCAGGCAGGGTGTTGCGGACGTTCTTCCGCTCTTCTGCCATCCCGACCGCGGCAACGCCCATCCGCCCGTACAGGCTCTGCGTGGTCATCGCTTCATCCGGCACGGCATCGAAGACCGCACGGATGCTCTTGGCTCGCTCGCCATACTCTCTGTTCACGCTGCTGCCCTCAGTTCATTGACCAACGTCTGCTGTGCGATCAGCTCGTCGTCGGTGCCGTACGTTTCGTGGAAGACCCCGGAGCCATCCATCAGGCTCGGGCCGTAGATCTCGCGCATCGTCGCGAAGGTGTTGCCGCCGATCGGGTGGCGCCGGTGGTGCCAGGTGCACAGGGCGAACCCGAAGGCGTGCCCTCGGCGCACGTTCCCGCTCTTTGCGTGGTTGTAGTCGCAGCCGTACACCACCAGACACGGCTCCAGCAGCTGCTGGGTGACCAGTGCCAAGCAGGCCATGCATGGCCCGACCTTGGCCGCCGCGATGCGGGCGCCCTCGGCAGCGTTCGGCGGCGGCGCCTTCGACCACATCAGCGCGCCACCTTCTGACGTGCCCGCCCGCGAGCAACCGCGCGCTTCTGCTTCCGTATCTCGGCCTCATGCCGCTTGGCTTCGCCCAAGTAGTAGTCATGGCGCTCTTGGCGCTCGCGGGAGCTGAACTGGACGTCCTTCAGCGCCGTCTCTGCGGCCGCGCGGAACGCTTTGGCCTGGATCGGCGCGGTGACGCGTGGGTCGTGCTTGAAGATGTCCAGCTGGTTGTTGTCCGACCGCATCAGGGCGCGCCCCCGAAGCCGAGCTCTGCTGCGGCGCGCTCCATCGCCTCCCGGGCAGACTGTCGGTCGCGCACCTCCGCCACCCCAACCGCCGCCGGAGGCAGCGCCAAGGCGGGCTCCGGCACCGGCTTACCGTCGACAACATGGCGCACGGCGCGCTCGTAGGCATCCTGCAGCATGCGCGCCTGGTTGTAGCCGTCCTCGCTGACGTAGACGTGCAGGTCCAGCAGCGAACGCACCAGCACCGTGAAGCCGCACTGGGCCCGCCCGGGGCGGATCTCCTGCTGCACCTGCGCCAGCGCGGGCACGTCGAAGCACAGCGCGCGGAAACGCGGCGGGTTGGGTGGCCAGTCCAGAGCATCCCGCATGCAGGCAGATAGCCCAGCGGCGAGCTTCTTCGGGCTCAAACCGGTGATGACCTGGAGCCACACCTCGCCCGCCGTCGTAAGCGCGCCGCTCTGCGCCACCGGCGCCGCGCCGTTCGCCCGGGCCCACTTCCCCGGGAACATTGCCGCCATCCGCTCCCACAGCGTCCACAGAGCGGCCACAGCGCGCGGGTCCGGGTCAGCCGACGACAGAGAATTCGGCGTCGACGATTCCTGCGACGCCAGCGTGGCTACCGCCATGCTGTCGCTGTTGCCGGCTTCGCTCGTACTGCTCGCGGAGCTGGGTGACGTGGTCGGCAGAACCGTGGTGAGGCTGCGCATGGGCTGCTCCGGTGGATTGGTGGGCAATGGGGACAACCGGCAGCGCCAGGCCGGCGGCCATGGTCTGCCTCAAGGATTCGTTGGCGTCGTGGCCGGCCGCGATCAGCGCGGTCAGCTGGTTGCGGACCTGCAGCCAGCCCTGGACGGAAAGCGGACGGCGGCAGGCGCGGCGATGACGGACGAACCGGGTCAGGACTTCGCGGTCGACGCCCTCGGGCACCACGCCGAACCCCGACAGCTCCGCCGACTGCTCCAACTCGGTCAGCGGTCGCTCGCTCGCCTCGCCCACCGCCTCGCGGTGTGAGGGTTGCTCTTGTTTGCTTTTGGTTGCTTTTGGTTCGGGTGCAATAGCTGTTGCACCCTTTGAGGGCCCTTTTTGCACCCTTTCCGACGTCGTTTTGCACCCTTCGCCGCCCTCTTTTGCACCCTTCACAAAGGGTGCAATTTCTGCACCCTTCATCCATTCGGGGTTGATCCGGTACTGCCGGGTCCGACCACCTTCGCCGAAGCCACTACGGCGGCCGCCAATCCCTGAATTGACCAGGACAAGCCAGCCTGCGGTCTCCATGCGGCGGAGCTGGTACTGCACCGACCGTTCGGACTGCCGCGTCTTCGCAGCCAGCCGAGCGATCGACGGGAAAATGTGCGTGCCGTCATCGTGTGCGTGGTCCGCCAGAGCCAGTGCCAGCAGCATTTCGCCGCCGCCATTGGGGTATCGGTCGAAGACCATGCCTGTAACCCGTGCGCTCATCGTTACAGCCCCAGCGCCAGGTTCTCGCCCGGGGCCACTGGCCACCACGTGCATGCGCTGCGCCCGCTGACCTCGCAAGGCTTCTTCGGGCCACGCCAGACCCTGCCGTCTTCCAACAGCTCCGGGAGGCGACGGGCCAGCATGTAGCGGTCGTGCCCGCTGGCCTTGGCAAGCTCCATGCTGGTGAGGCCGGGATTCACCTTGACCGCACTGGCGGCACGGTCCTGCTGGATCGCCTGAATGCCGCTGGCAACGATGTGGACAGCCGCTTCATGGCTGGTGCTGATGTCGGTATTGCGCGCAGGAAGGTTCATGCGATCTGCTCCTGGCCGATCAGGGCGACGATGGCCTTGCGGAAGGTCAGCAGCCGGATCAGCATGTCGTCGGTTTCATTGATGATCCGCCGCGCGTGCGGCCGGTCCTTCTCGTCGATCACGCCATCGGCCACCGCCGGGCTGATCGCCGCCACCAGCTCGCCGAAATCGCTCATCAGCTGGCCAACACCCACGGTGTCGCGGGATTCCTCGATGGCATCCAGGCGGATCGGCAGCACGCCACGCCGACGGCACAGCTCGCGCTCGCAGTTGGCGCGGTACGGCTCCGGCAGGCTCATCACCCACGCGTCTTCCAGGTTGGCCGGCAACGTCTTGACCACCCCGTCGAGGTAGCGGCCTAGGATCTGGCCGTTGTGCTTCTTGTCGGCATCCCCGTCGCCACCGCGCGTGATGCGGAACGGAACCTCGCGGTCGTCCTCCGCCACCAGTTTCAGGTACAAGTCGGCCACGGCCATCGCGAACGACCGGCGGTTGCTGCCGGTGTCGCGCAGCATCTGCTCCGTGAACGCGAAGATCACGGTCTGGCGCTTGGGCAGGAAATGGGTCGCGTGCTTCATGACGGGATCTCGGGTCGGCGGCACACTGGCCGCCATGGACGAATTCAATTCAGGGACGAAGGCCAGGGACGGCCAGTTAGGCGGCGTGGACGTCGATGATTCGGTGCGCGTCGGGGTCTTCTGGGACGTCGGCGGTTGCGGCCACCACGGGCTCAAGCACTCCCAACAGCAGGAGAACCTGCGGCAACGCAGGCAAGCCCTGCTCTTCAGGCCAGGCCTCGACCTGACCCACCGGCAGCTTCAGGACCTTGGCCAGGTGGGCATCGCTCGTGAGCCCAAGGCGACTGCGCAGCGCGCGCTTGCTCATGCGGCTGTCGACGAGCGGACCAATCACCTCTCTAGATGCGGGCGCGGCGACAGTGTTGCCGCCACAGCGGGCCCCGTGCAGTTGCAAGAGGGCAAGGGCGCTCGAGGCTCGAGGCGACTGGGACCGGCCGGAGGCCAAATCTCCGACGGTCGAGCCGGCGCAACCGATCTCCTCACCGATCTGGGCGTACGTCATGCCCTTCACCTGAAGCTCCGCAATGATGTCTGACCAGGATTTGTCCATGAGCAGCAGCCTACGGTATTCCGTAGACACCCGTCAACGGCATTCCGTTACGGTTTTCCGTTCCAATATGAACATGGACACCATTGGCAACAGAATCAGGGCAGAGCGCGAGGGCCAGAACGTGTCCCGCGCCGACCTGGCCCGCTCCGCTGGGATAGCAACCACTACCCTCTCTGATTTGGAGCTAGGCCTCTCGAAATCGACTACCGCCCTTCACAAAATCGCACGGCGACTTGGCGTGCGAGCAGAGTGGTTGGAGACGGGTAAAGGCACCAAGGAGAGTGTTGCACCCGCGGCTGATGCAGATGGCGATTACGCCGACATCGTGGGCTACTCCCAGGCAGCGGGACTTGGAGCGGGCGCTGAGGCGCTTGAATACGCCGAAACCCACAGTCTTAAGTTCAAGAAGACCAGTCTCCGCCGGCGCGGCATCCATAACCACCCGCTTGCTGTCTACTACGGCAAGGGCGACAGCATGGAGCCGACCATCAAGGACGGCGACGCAATCCTGTTCGACACTTCCGACACCAAGGTCGTCGACGGCGTCCTGTACGTCATCCAGGTAGACGGCATGGCCAACCCGGAGTTTTACGTCAAACGGGCCATGGTCCTCGACGCTGGCGTTTACTTCCAAAGCGACAACCCGCGCGGAGACCACCAGTGGCAGAAGCCTAAGCCGATGGTGTCTAAGAGGCACCCGATCACTGTGATCGGTCGCGTTCACTGGATTGGAGGATGGGCAGACTGATGAGCGCTGATACCGCAACTGCTGGAAAACTGTTGATCGCCTTCGTGGCCGGCGCATTGGTGACGGCCATCGGGGCAGCCTCGCTGTGGCCGAAAGCCATGCCTACATCTGGCGGCCCCATTGAGCCTCCGTCCCAAGCTGCCGTCAAGCAGCCGGAACCGACGCAGTCAACCGCATCACGCCCGTCGGCCAATACCGACACCGCGTTCTGCAAGGTTGTATCCAACTATGCGCGGATGGTGATGGAAAGTCGCCAGAAGGGAGTGCCTATGGCTGACATGATGGAGATAAGCGAGAAGGCTTCTCCGGAAGTGAACCCTATGCTCAAGAAAATGATTGTGGCGGCCTTCGAAGAACCCCGGATGGCGGTGGAAACCAACCAAGAGCGTCGCATTCGAGATTTCGAGAACGAGGCCTTCCTGGGCTGCATAAAAGGCTAGAACCGCCCGCAAGGTAGAGAAGCAAGAGCCCCGCCATGCGGGGCTTTCCTTTTGGTAAACCCGTTCAGCCCGTCGGAAAGAGAAAAACGGAATTCCGTTGACACCGCCCTACGGGATTCCGTAGTCTTACCCCGTCCCCCAGTAACAGCCCATCCGGGCCGGGGCACGGACACTTCCATGCCGCACCTCACCGTCAGCGCCCGCGCCCACGTCGCCGTGGAAGCGCGTCCGCAGAACAATACCGTCGTCCTGAAGATCGGCGACGTCACGCTCTCCCTGGACAAGGGAGAAGCCCAGCGCATCGGCGAGGACCTTCTGGCCCTTGTAGCGGACGGCGCCGAGAGCATTTCCGGCCCGGTCATCGCAACGGCTGACCACAGCAACGACGCCATTGTCATCAGCGTTGGCGGCCGCGACCTGTTGCACCTGGACCCGGCCGCGTGGACCTCTCTGTGCATGCAGGGATCCAGCGCCGCGCTTGAACTGCGGCGCAAGGGCCTCCGGGTCGGCCTGCGATCGCCGCAGCTGCTCGTCGGCAACGCCGACCTGGCTCAGGTGCTCGCATGAGCGCGTCCACGCATACCACAGGCCCCTGGGAGGTCAGCCATGGCGGACACGGCAGCCCCTCTGGCTTTGTGATCGACGAGTACTTCGTGCTGAGCCGCACCGCGGCAGATGACGTTGCCATCGCCGCAGACATCGTTGATCCCGAAACCGGTATGCCCAGCGAGGCCAACGCCCGGCTGATTGCCGCCGCTCCCGATCTGTTCGCCATTGTTGCCACCTTCAACGCATACATGGATCTGGCGGGCGAGGAACCGGAGCAGGACAGCGACAACCCGATCCGAGCCCTGCGCTGGAAGGCACAGCAGGCCCTGGCCAAAGTCGTTGGCGGTGCAGCATGAGCGCCGCCATCCTCCAGTTCCCCACCAGCACCGCCGCGCGCGCCAATGGCGCCGGCCTGGCCGTTGCCATAGCGGCAAAGCGCATGGGCTACCGCCCCCACCACGTCGCCCGCGCCGCAGCATTGGCGCGCCGCGAGGTTCTGGACGGCCATAAGAGCGCCGCCCGCGCCGTGGCCGACATGACCCGAGACCTGTCCTATGGTGCCCGGAACACGGGAGGCGACGCCGCATGAGCGTCTTCGTCTTCTTCCTGGGCGTGCTGATCGGCGTCGGCGCCACGGTCGCGGTCGCCGCCTGCTGGATGGAACGGCACCAGGCGGCGCACTTCGAGCAGCTGTTGAACCAGATCAAGAGCCTGGGACCGCGCGCATGACGGCAGCGCCTGTCCAGTCCATGACCGTGGCAGCCACCGTGCGAGCTATGCGCCGCGCAGGCGCCGCCGGCGATCCGGTGCCGGCAGCCGAAGTGGCCGCCTGGGCGCGGACGTTCATGGTCCAGCTGTATGGGTTGCAGAAGCCCGTCCGCCTTGAGTGCCGGCCAAAGCACTCAGCCGAGCCATGGGTGGAGGCAGAGGACAGCGACGTGGTGCGCGCTCGACGCCGGGGCCTGGATATCCGTGCGCTCTACCTGCACCCGAAGGCCGAGAAGCCCGCCAAAGCCCACCGGTTCCGCGATGGAAGTTGCCTGGACTGCGGTGATGCCGAATTCCTCGCCGGCCCGGCCTGCGAACCGCCTGCGCCCACGCCTGACAGGCGCGCCGCCCTGCCCTTCGACCCCTCCTGGTTCCGCGAACCGCTCCAAGCCCTCAACCGTTTCGCAACCATCCAGATCATCAGCCTGTCCGACGCCTCCAAGTGGAAGCGCGAGACGACCTACCTGCTCGAACGACTCGGTCAGTACGACAAGGAAACCCTGGCATGACCACCGCAACGACGATCACGACCGCTGACGCTGTCCGCAACCTCATCGTCTGCGATACGCAGTTCGGCTGGGCAGGCGAAACCACGCTCCAGCTGCCCGAAATCCTCGACCTCCAAGAGCGCGGCTGGCTGATAGAGGGCGACGAGAACAACGAGTTTTCCCTGACCGATGTGGGCCACACTGTCGTAGCCAGCGCTCTGGGACAGGGATCGGCCGCGCCAGTCATGTGGTGGGACGGCGGGGAGCGCGCGATCACAGCGCGCGAGAAGGCGCTGATAGAAGAGCACCGGCCCAGCTGCTTCTCCATCCCGCTGGTTCCTGCCAGCGGCAAGGAGAGTGCGAATCCCACGGCGTGGTTGGTCGCCTGGCGCGACGTCATCGCCGCGACCGGCGAGGCGGTCGTGCGCCGCTCGCTCCTGCTGCACAATGCGGTGGGCGACTTCAGGGCGATCGATCCAAATGCCAGGGTCACGCCGCTCTACGACGGCCCTCCCGCGCAGAGCATCGACCTGTCCCCTATCGCCACGCGCAAGCTGGAAGAACTGTCTGCGCAGGGCTACGTCACCAACGGCGTGGCCATCTTCAATCCCGCCACTGGCCAGCGTGGGCTGGTAGACAACTTGGGATATGTCGGCTGGCAGGGGGTGACCCGTGGCTGACTCCCTCCTGCAGGACCTTGAAAGCATCCGCGACCAGCTGCACGCCATGAGCCACCAGGCACCTACCAACTGGTGCGACGTGGCCGCCAACCTGCAGGCGCAGGTGCAGGCCCTCATCGATCGGCAGCGCGCGACCGAGCCGGGGGTGACCAATGGGTACACCCTGGCCAACGTCACCCCGCCGCGCGACCTGCGCACCCAGCTGCCCATGGAGCGCCGTCAATGATCATCAGCACCAAGACCAGCCTGCCCTTGTACGACCAGACCTTGGTCGTCCGCAGCGAAGAAGGCATGTTCTGGCATGCAGACTTGCCGGACGGCGACGAAGACACCAACCTCTGGCCGCTGGTGGAAGCGCAGGGCTTCGAGGTCGCCGTGGTACATGGCGAGTACGACGAAGACGCGTTCCCCGATGAGGTGATGTCCGAGGGCGGCGACGAATACTTCGCAGCGCTGGGAGCCTGGAACCCGGCCAAGGGCGAACACGAAGGTTGGCTGATCGCTGCCGTGTTCGACTCTGAAGACGGTCCGGCCGCGTGGCTTGTTCGCCCCGTCGCTGCCGAGGGTGCCACCAATGGCTGATGGCTCCCGCTCCTTCAACTTCCCGGCGCCCCAGAAATCAGCACTGGTGAAAGCTGTCGACTTCTTCTGCGGGGGCGGCGGCGCAACCGAGGGTGCCGAGCAAGCCGGATGTGAAGTGGTGGCGGCGGCGAACCATTCGCCCACTGCCATCGAGATTCACGCTGCCAACCACCCGAGGACAAAGCATTTCTGCCAAGACCTCCAGCAGATGGATTTCTCGCTGTTGCCTCACTTCGACCTGCTGCTGGCTTCGCCCGCCTGCCAGGGCCATACCCATGCCCGCGGTAAGGAGCGGCCGCACCACGACGCCACCCGGGCCACGGCATGGGCAGTGATTGCGGCCATGGAGCTTTGGCTGCCCGAGGCCGCGGTGATCGAGAACGTGCCTGAGTTCCTGAAATGGAAACTCTTCCCTGCTTGGTGCGCTGCAATGGTCGCGCTCGGCTACGCGGTCAGTCCCCATCTGCTGGACGCCGCCGACTTCGGAGTGCCGCAGCACCGGAAGCGTGTTTTCGTCGTCCTGACGAAGAGCAAGCACCCGCTGGAGCTGCGCCTGCCGCGTCGCGACCATGTGCCGGCCAGCTCGTTTATCGACTTCAACGCCGGTAATTGGTCGCTGATCGAGCAGCCCGGCAGGTCCGCCGCGACCTTGGCTCGCATCAAGGCTGGCCGCGCGGCCTTTGGTGACCAGTTCATCGCCCCCTACTTTGGCAACGGCTCTGGTCTGACAGGGCGAAGCCTCTCGCGCCCGATTGGCACAATTACTACCCGCGACCGGTGGGCCGTCATCGATGGCGACCGCATGCGCATGATCACCGTTGGCGAAGCACGTGCCGCAATGAGCTTCCGGCCTGAGTACAAGTTGCCGGTGAACAAGCGCGACGCCATGCACATGCTAGGCAACGCGGTCTGCCCACTCGTCGAACGCGACGTCATCGTTGCTTTAAAGGCGGCAGCCTGATGGACGCGATCGCCCATGCCAAGCACACGGCGCAGGTGTTCCTCAGCGAGTGCCGCAGTCGGCGGCACTGCCACGGGTTCTGGTTCGCCTTCCGGGGTGCGCAGAGCTCGCGCCGGCGTGCCGCGGCGCTGCTTCGGCCGGCACCGGTTGCACCCACCCTCCCCGCCCAGATGGAGCTGTTCGCATGATCCACGTCGGAGACTGTCGCGAGGTACTGCCTACGCTCCCGGCCGGGTTCGCCGACTGCAGCATCGTGGACCCGCCGTATGGCGACACGTCGCTCGACTGGGATGACATTTGCCCTGGATGGGTCGGGCACGTGTCCCGAGCGCTGAAGCCCGTGGCATCTATCTGGGTATTTGGGTCTATGCGCTTCATGGCGGGGATGTTCGCCGACATGGCAGAGCATGGGTTTAAGTACTCCCAGGACATCGTGTGGGAAAAGCAGAACGGGACCAGCTTTCACAACGACCGCTTCCGCCGGGTCCACGAACACGTCGTCATGTTCTACCGCGGCGCATGGGCAGATATCCACCACAAAACCCAATTCACCAACGACGCTCGGGCGAAGGTGGTGCGCCGGAAGGCGAGGCCCGCCCACACCGGAAACATCGGAGCAGGGCATTACGTCTCAGAGGATGGTGGGCCGCGCCTGATGCGCAGCGTGGTCCAGGTGCGGAATGAGCATGGCCGCGCCATCCACCCCACTCAGAAACCGCTCGAGCTACTCCTGCCGCTGATCCGCTACTCCTGCCCGCCAGGCGGGACGGTTCTGGATCCGTTCGCGGGCAGTGGCAGCACCGGCGCGGCAGCCGCGATCGAACACCGCGGCTTTGTCCTGATCGAGAAAGATAAGGGCATCGCCGACTCGGCCCAGCAGCGTCTGGACAATGAAGCTCCGCTGTTGCGAGGCGCCGCCGCATGAACATCGCCAATCTGGAGGCCACCCCATGACCCAGCGACACATTAGCCACCCCGAGGGGCTGCCGGCCTGCGCCGCCGGTCACAGCGCGCGCCACATCCATGAGCAGCGCGGTCTCGCCGCCGGCGGAGGCCACCTGGTCGAATGCCGCTGCCGGGCTACCAGCAAGCACGGGCAGCCCGAAGCTGCCTTGGCCGAATGGCGGCGGATCAACCGGGCACCCCGTAGCGTCCGGAAGGTGCTACCGGCGATCACTTCGCCGGCGGCCGACAATGTCGTCCAACTCGACTTCGGCCTGGCCCCGGCCGCCCCGCCCCGTCAGCACGCGGCCGGAGGTGCCAATGGGCGCCGCTGAAAAACTCGACCTATCCGGCAAGGACTGGCTGACCGTCGAAGAAGCCGCCCACTACTGCGGTGTCTCAAACAGCCAGTTCCGCAAGAACGCCCTGAACTACGGACTCACACCCCGGCGCTTCATGGGAAAGCAGTTGTACGAGAAGGCGGCGCTCTACGCCGCGATCCAAGGTGCTGAAGAATGGCAAAGGTTCGACTCTACTGGCGTGGCAGCAAGGCCTACCTCGACTGGGCAGAAGGTGGGGAGCGCTTTCGCAGGTCCATTGGGCAACCTGACGCCCGTGAGGCGGAGAGAGTTCGTGCCGCGAAAGAAGCCGAGCTGACGCACGGTGTCCGGATCCTCGCGCGGCTGCCTAAGGTCCGCGACTACCTAGAGTGGTATCTGGACTGGTACGCGGCCGAGCACCCCACGACCATCACGAAAGCGCGCAGCGAGGTGAAACGCTTCATCGAGCGCTTTGGCCACCGTCCGATTGACAATATCCGGGCCGTTGAAGTGGAGCAATACAAGCGCTCGCGCCTGCTGGACGACAAGGCAGCGAAAGAAACCGTGGGGAAGGAGATTCGACGCCTGAAGGCAGCGTTCAAACGCGGGAACGAATGGAAGGAGCTGGACGTCAACCCGCTAGCCTCAGTCAAGGCACCGCGCGGCGTCAGAAGCGTTGCCGTGAAGTTCTACGACCGCGGCGCTATGCGCCGGCTGTACCGGGCCAACCCTGCTCGGGCACCGTTGTGGCTGTTCATGGCTCACACCGGGCTGCGCCGCGGCGAGGTAATCGGGCTGGAGAAGCGTTCAGTGGTCGCGGGCCGCCTCTTGGTAGAAAGCGACCCAGACGAGACAGGAGCAGGGCGGACCAAATCCGGCAAATGGCGGGAGGTGCCCCTCAACCGCTACGCCAGGTGGGCGCTTCGGCACTTGCCTGATCCGCTGGTGTCCGTTCACAAGGACACTGTGTCGGACTGGTTTAAAAAGGATTCGGGGCTCGCCGGCATTGGCGGTCACCTCCATCGTTTGCGGCACACTTTCTGTGCCCATATGGTGATGGCAGGCGTGCCCCTACGCAGGGTCCAGATTCTCGCGGGGCACGCCGACTACGCTACGACCGAAAAGTACTACGCACACCTCACACCATCTGGAGACGATGCTGCCGTGTCACAGCTGAAGTTCTAATACTCGGCTACAAACATCATCAAATCCCAATCACTTTGTAGCAGAAGTAGGCAGCAACCACATTCAGTCCAAAAGCGAAGAATGCCGAGGCGCCCAGCTTCCATACGCTATTTCTAGACGCCGCGAGTAGCTTGGTCAAATGGTCAGAATCGCCGTTTGTAATATCAAAAGCGGGCAAATAGCCAGCCCTGCGCGCCCACCGCTCCATGATCTCGTCAAGCTTCATGCCGAAGGAACGCAGCACCATGAAAGCTCCAAACAACGCTGGAGAGTATGCAGGGAACCTAACGGGATCGGCCCTTTGAAGCGCGATTGACGCGATCAAGATCAAAGTTAGAGGAAGGAAAGATTGGTTGATCTGCCGAAACCACCAAATCCACTTCAGGTAGAACGTGTGCAACTCGAACACTGGATAAGCTTTTTTTCGAGCATTTATCCAGTTCTGGATACGGAGAAAGACCTCATCCGCGAAACCCTGGTCAGCACCGTCGACAGTCACGCACGTGGAGCCCATTTCAAACTCCAAATTGTCCACGTCACCGGGAGACTTAGAGAGGGCTGCCTGAAGAAAAAGCAGAGGGTTCATGGGGTTCGAAATTCTCACCGTGATCGACAACTCATTAGGTTGCCCATCAATCTGGTGATTCACCGCCCACCTCATTACGACACGGTCTGTCCGCTTACCAATGGGGACGGAGTCGCTCGCCTGCAGATTTTCCAGCACACCGTCGTAGTGGGTTCTGTCATCAAAAGAGATTAGAAATGAAAACTCCATGTTCTCATTGCCACGCAGCGGTGCGAGTTTATCGGAGACCGCCTGGAAGACCTCTTTAAGAGCCTTCAAGTCGCAGCTGTATTGGTCTGTATAGACTTTCGTAATCGCGCCTAAGCGCGAACGAGTAACCTTGTACGGACGTCCTAGTACCGCAATCGTATTAACCAGCTCGCTCATCCAGCACTTCCCCTGTCGCCGTCGATAAGTTTGTGGCCGGAATGGAAGCGTAGAAGCAGACGTGGCGCGAGCTCACAAGGATCCCTTTTCGACAGCCACGTCAGCAGCTCCCCCCAGCCGCGATGCAACTCTACAGCACTCGTCAACCATTACTGTGCCAAGTGTGCCAAATCCATGCATGCAAGTGGCAATGTATGGCGTCCCAAGCGGCAAGCACATCGCGTAAGTGATTGAATTTGGTGACCCCGGCCCGATTCGAACGGGCGACCTTCCCCTTAGGAGGGGGACGCTCTATCCAGCTGAGCTACGGGGCCGATGTGCGGTGCGGGGATGTCGCCCTGCCCGCTGGCCGCCCGCACATTGCATGCGGGCAGCTGTGAAGGATACCCACATTCAGCGACGGGACCAAGGCCGATCGCGCCGCGAACGGTGCAGGCTCAGCGGATATCCAGCTCCGCCAAGCCCTTCACCAGTTCGTCCACGGCCTTGATCTGGGCCAGGAACGGTTCGAGCGCGCTCAGCGGCAGGGCGCTCGGGCCGTCGCAGCGGGCGTGGTCGGGGTCGCGGTGTGCTTCCAGGAACAGGCCGGCCAGGCCCAGCGCCATGCCCGAACGGGCCAGTTCGGCCACCTGGCGGCGGCGGCCGCCGGAGGCTTCGCTGCCGGCATCGCGGCGCTGCAGGCTGTGGGTGACGTCGAAGATCGCCGGCAGGCCGCCGGTGGATTCGATCATTTCGCGGAAGCCCAGCATGTCCACGACCAAGTTGTCGTAGCCGAACTGCGACCCGCGCTCGCACAGGATGATGTTTTCGTTGCCCGCTTCGCGGATCTTGGACACGATGTGCTTGATCTGCGTGGGGCTCAGGAACTGCGGCTTCTTGATGTTGACCGCACGGCCGGTCTCGGCGATGGCCACCACCAGGTCGGTCTGCCGGGCCAGGAACGCCGGAATCTGCAGCACGTCGACCACTTCGGCGACCGGTGCGGCCTGGGCGACTTCATGCACGTCGGTGATGACCGGGATGCCGAAGCGGCGCTTGACCTCTTCGAAGATGCGCAACCCTTCGTCCAAGCCGACGCCGCGGAAGGATTTGATCGACGAGCGGTTGGCCTTGTCGAACGAGGCCTTGAACACGTACGGAATGCCCAGCTTGCGGGTCACCGTGGTGAAGTGCTCGGCCGCATGCAGGGTCGAATCGAGGTCTTCCAGCACATTCAGGCCGCCGAACAGCACGAACGGGAGACGGTTCCCAACGACGACGCCTTCTGCAACGGTAACGTTCATTCAGATTCCTGGGGGCGAACAATGGTGGCCATTCTACCGGGTTGGGTGGCCCGACCAACGGTCGGGCGCTACCGGGAAGGCGATCGGGCAGTTGAGGCGCAACCGCGGCCGGTGCCGACCGTGGGTCGATCCCTGCGGTCGGCGACGGGTTAGAATTGTCGTTCTGCATGCCGCCCCCCACCCTGCCAGCGGCTGCGCCCTTTTTGATTCGCAACAGGAGTTTGCATGTCCTCTGACCTGCTCAAGGCGCTGGGCCTCGACGCGACCAACGCTGGCACCTACCTCGGCAACGGGGAGTGGTCCAAGGCCACCGACGCCGGCGTGATCACCCCGGTCAACCCGACCACCGGTGAAGCCATCGCCCAGGTGTACGCCACCACCGACGCCGACTACGAAACCATCGTCGCCCGCGCCCAGGAAGCCTTCAAGGTGTGGCGCACCACCCCGGCCCCGCGCCGTGGCGAAGCCGTGCGCCTGTGCGGCGAAGCACTGCGCGCGCACAAGGATGCGCTGGGTTCGCTGGTCGCGCTGGAAATGGGCAAGAGCAAGCCGGAAGGCGACGGCGAAGTGCAGGAAATGATCGACATCGCCGACTTCGCCGTGGGCCAGAGCCGCATGCTGTACGGCTACACCATGCATTCGGAGCGCCCCGGCCACCGCATGTACGAGCAGTACCAGCCGCTGGGCCTGGTCGGCATCATCAGTGCATTCAACTTCCCGGTCGCGGTCTGGGCGTGGAATTCGTTCCTGGCCGCGATCTGCGGCGACGTGTGCCTGTGGAAGCCGTCCAACAAGACGCCGCTGACCGCGATCGCCTCGATGAAGATCTGCAACGACGCGCTGCGCGGCGCGGGTTTCCCGGACATCTTCTTCCTGATCAACGATGCCGGCACGGCGCTGTCGGAAAAGATGGTGGCCGACAAGCGCGTGCCGCTGATCAGCTTCACCGGCTCCACCCAGGTTGGCCGCGCGGTCGCCGAAAAAGTCGCGCACCGCCTGGGTCGCTGCCTGCTGGAGTTGGGTGGCAACAACGCGATCATCCTCGACGAAACCGCCGACCTGAAGCTGGCCATCCCCGGCATCGTGTTCGGTGCGGTGGGTACCGCCGGCCAGCGCTGCACCACCACGCGCCGGCTGATCGTGCATGAATCCATCTACGACAACGTGCTGGCCACGCTGGTCAAGGCCTACAAGCAGGTGGAAGGCAAGATCGGCGACCCGACCGATGCGGCCAACCTGATGGGCCCGCTCAACAGCGACGGCGCCGTGCAGCAGTTCCTGGCCTCCATCGAGAAAGCCAAGGCCAGCGGTGGCACCGTCGAAACCGGCGGCACCCGCATCGACCGCGCTGGCAACTTCGTACTGCCGGCCATCGTGACCGGGCTGAAGAACAGCGATGAAGTGGTGCAGCACGAGACCTTCGCGCCGATCCTGTACGTGATGAAGTACAGCACCCTGGACGAGGCCATCGACATGCAGAACGGCGTACCGCAGGGCCTGTCCTCGTCGATCTTCACCCAGAACCTGAAGGCGGCCGAGCGTTTCCTGTCGGCGGCTGGTTCGGACTGCGGCATCGCCAACGTCAACATCGGCACCTCCGGTGCGGAAATCGGTGGTGCGTTCGGTGGTGAGAAGGACACCGGCGGTGGTCGCGAGTCGGGTTCGGATGCATGGAAGGTCTACATGCGCCGCCAGACCAACACCATCAACTACTCCGACTCGCTGCCGCTGGCCCAGGGCATCAAGTTCGACCTGTGACGGGCGCGAGCCAGAGCGTGCCGACCAGCGGTCGGCACCTGCCGGAGACGGCCGATGGCCGCCGCGTCCTGGACTTTTCGGGGCGTCGGGTGCTGGTGGCTGGCGGCAGCACGGGCATCGGTCGCGCCATGGCGCTGGCCTTTGCCCAGGCCGGTGCCGCGGTCTCGGTCTGCGCCCGTGGTGAAGCCGGGCTGGCGGCGTTGCGTGGTGACGCCGCCGCGCTCGGACGTGACGTGCATACCGCGGTGGCCGATCTCTCGCAGCCGGACGACATCGCCCGCTGGCTGGCCAGCGCCGCCGAGGCGCTGGGCGGGATCGACATCCTGGTGAACAACGCCACCGGTTACGGCATGTCCGACGACGAGGACGGCTGGAACGCCAGTCTCGGCGTGGACCTGATGGCGGCGGTGCGGGCCTCGCGGCTGGCGCTGCCCTGGCTGCAGCAGTCTGCCGATGCCTGCATCCTCAACCTGGTCTCGATTGCCGCGCAGCAGCCGCGTCCGGGCGCGGCCCCCTACGGCGCGGCCAAGGCCGCGCTGATGCACTACACCACCTCGCAGGCGCTGGCCCTGGCCCCGCACCGGATCCGGGTCAACGCCATCGCCCCGGGCTCGATCGAATTCGAGGACGGCCTGTGGGCCCGCCGCCGCAGCGAAGACCCCGCGCTGTACCACGGCACCCTGGCCAGGATTCCGTTCGGGCGCTTCGGGCAGCCGCAGGAGGTCGCCGACGCGGCCCTGTTCCTGTGCTCGCCGCTGGCCCGCTGGATCACCGGCCACACCTTGAACGTCGACGGCGGCCAGGTCCTGATGGGATAAACCCGGCGCTGGCCCTATCATGCACCTGTCCTCCCCCGTCCCCCGGAGCCACATGAGCCTTCCGCCCCGTCAAACCAGCCCGATGGCGCTGATCAGCCTGATCGCCGGGATCCTGGGCTGGACCGCCCTGCCCTTCATCGGCAGCGTGGTGGCGATCATCACCGGGCACATGGCCCGTGCCGAGATCCGCCGCCGCCCGCTGGAACTGGAAGGCGACGGGCTGGCGCTGGCCGGCCTGATCATGGGCTGGGTCGTGGTGATCGGCAGCCTGCTGGCATTGCTGGCCATTCTGCTCTTCTTCGGCGGCCTGGCCTGGTTCGTTTCCCTGCAGTCGTGAGGTGCCCATGAGCGGATCGGACCCGACCGGACGTTTCAGCAACCGCGTAGCCGATTACGTGCGCTACCGGCCCGATTACCCCCCGGCGCTGCTGGATTGGCTGCACCGCGAGATCGGTGTACCCACCGAGACGCTGGTGGCTGACATCGGCGCCGGCACCGGCATTTCCACCCGGCTGTTCCTGGCCAGTGGCCACCCGGTGATCGCGGTGGAACCGAATGCGCCGATGCGTGAAGCGGCCGAAGCGCTGCTGGGCCAGGAGTACCTGCGCCTCAAGCTGGTGGACGGCACCGCTGAGGCCACGACCCTGGCCGACGACAGCGTTGGCCTGGTCAGTGCCGCGCAGGCCTTCCACTGGTTCGACACCACGGCGGTGCGCCGTGAATGGGCGCGCATCCTGCACCCGGGCGGGCTGGCACTGGTGTTCTGGAATTCGCGCCTGCTCGATGCCTCGCCGTTCCTGGTGGGCTACGAGCAGTTGCTGCTGGAATTCGGCACCGACTACACCGAGGTCGCCGAACGCTACCAGGACGACGACACCATGCGGGCCTGGTTCGGCAATGGCCTGAAGGGTGTCGCGCAGTTCCCCAACACGCAGTACATGGACGCCGAGGGCCTGCGCGGCCGACTGCTTTCGTCCTCGTACGCGCCGCCAGCGGGCCATCCACGGCATGCACCGATGCTGGAGGCGCTGCAGCAGCTGTTCGACGCGCACGCGGTGGACGGCAGGATCGCTTTTGAATATCACACCCGTGCCTTCGTCGGCACGCTGGACTGACTGGACGCCATGTACTCGCTTGCCCGACCCTTCCTGTTTTCCCTGGACGCCGAGCGCGCCCACGGCCTGGGCCTGAGTGCGCTGGAGCTCGCCTACCGTTCCGGCACCACGCCGCTGCTGGCGCGCCGCCCAGCGCCGTTGCCGACCACCGCGCTGGGGCTGCGCTTCCCCAACCCGGTCGGCCTGGCCGCCGGCCTGGACAAGAACGGCGAGCACATCGATGCGCTGTTCGCGCTGGGCTTTGGTTTCGTGGAAATCGGCACCATCACCCCACGCGCGCAGGAAGGCAATCCGAAGCCGCGCCTGTTCCGCCTGCCGGCCCACCAGGCCATCATCAATCGCATGGGGTTCAACAACCTGGGCGTGGATGCGCTGGTACGCAATGTCGAGCGCGCGCAGCGCCGCAACGGCCTGCTCGGCATCAACATCGGCAAGAACAAGGACACCCCCAACGAGCAGGCGTTCGACGATTACCAGCAGTGCCTGCAGAAGGTGTATCCGCTGGCCGATTACATCACCGTCAACATCTCCTCGCCCAATACCGCCGGGCTGCGTGAGCTGCAGGAAGAAACCGCGCTGCGCCAGCTGGTCTCGCAGCTGCGCGACAGCCAGGAAGCGTTGGCGGCCCAGCATGGCAAGCGCGTGCCGATGCTGGTCAAGGTCGCGCCCGACCTGAGCGACCGCGACATCGACGCGGCCGCGCGCGTGCTGGGGGAACTGCAGGTCGACGGCGTGATCGCCACCAACACCACCGTCGACCGCAGCGCGGTCGCGGGCGATCCTCGCGCCAGCGAAGCCGGCGGCCTGTCCGGTGCGCCGCTGCTCGGCCAATCCACCCTGGTGCTGCGCCGCCTGCGCGCGCGCCTGCCCGAATCCATGCCGCTGATCGGCGTCGGTGGCATCCAGTCCGGTGCCGATGCGGTGGCCAAGATGGCCGCTGGCGCGGCCCTGGTGCAGTGCTACAGCGGCCTGATCTTCCAGGGCCCGGCGCTGGTGCATGACTGCGTCGAGGCCATCCGCCGCCGCCGCGAAGCGCCCAGCCGCGGCGCCGTGGCCCCCCTATGAGTACTGCAATGCCTGCCTGGTCACTGACCGAAAACGCCTCGCTGAAGGCCCTCAACACCTTCCACGTCGATGCCAGCGCCGAACAGCTGCTGGAACTGCACGACCCCACCCTGCTGCCCGACGTGCTGGCCCTGCCACAGGTCGCCGGCACGCCGCTGCTGGTGCTGGGCAGTGGCAGCAACGTGCTGCTGGCCGACAACGTGCCCGGTACGGTGCTGGTGTTTGCCAACCGCAGCATCGAGGAACTGGAACATCGCGCAGACCACACGGTGGTGCGCGCCGGGGCCGGCGTGAACTGGCACGGGCTGGTGATGTGGTCGTTGCAGAACGGTCTGTCGGGCCTGGAAAACCTGGCGCTCATTCCCGGTACCGTCGGGGCCTCGCCGATCCAGAACATCGGGGCCTATGGCGTGCAGGTCGATGAGTTCATCCAGGCCGTGGATGCGTGGGACCGTGCCACCAACCAGTGGGTCCGCCTGGACAACGAAGCCTGCGCGTTCGGTTACCGCGACAGCGTGTTCAAGCGCGAGCCGGACCGCTACCTGATCACCGCGATCGAACTGCGCCTGCCGCTGCTGCACGACCTGCGCCTGGGCTACGCCGGCATCGCCGAGGAAATGCAGGCCATGGGCGTGGAACTGCCGGTGGCCGCAGATGTTGCCAATGCGGTCATCGCGATCCGCCGGCGCAAGCTGCCAGACCCGGATGTGCTGGGCAATGCCGGCAGTTTCTTCAAGAATCCGGTGCTGCCGCTGGAACAGGTGGAGGTGCTGCTGCAGCAGTTCCCCGAGCTGCCGGTGTACCCGGCCGACCGCGACGACCGGCGCAAGCTGTCGGCCGCGTGGATGATCGAAGCCTGCGGCTGGAAGGGGTTCCGTGAAGGCGATGCGGGCGTGTCCGCGCAGCATGCCCTGGTGCTGGTCAACCACGGGTCGGCCACGGGCGCCGAGCTGCTGGCGCTGGCGCGGCGCATTTCCGCGTCGGTGCTGGAGACATTCGGCGTGCCGATCGAACCGGAGCCGCGCCTGATCGGCGCGCAGTGGTGACCCCGCCGCTTGCCCTGCCCGCGCCGACGCCGATGCGTGCGGCGCTGTTGATGCTGGGCAGCACGATGGCGTTCGGGCTGATGGCGATCGCGATCCGCTACGCCTCCGGCCATGTGCCCACCCAGGAAGTGGCGTTCTTCCGCAACGCGTTCGGCCTGCTGGCGCTGCTGCCGTTCCTGCTGCGCCCGGGCAGCTCGCCGTTCCGCACCCGGCAGCTGCCGCGCTACTTCGTGCGCAGCCTGATCGGGCTGGCCTCGATGCTGTGCGCGTTCTGGGCCATCGGCCACCTGCCGATCTCGCAGGCGATCTCGCTGTCGTACTCCACGCCGCTGTTCGTCACCATCGCCGCCGTGCTGTTCCTGGGCGAAACCGTACGCATGCGCCGCTGGGCCGCGGTGATCTTTGGTTTCATCGGCGTACTGATCATCGTTCGCCCGGGCGCCGCCTCGTTCAGTCCCGGCCTGCTGGTGGCGGTGCTGGCCGCGGTACTGAGTTCGCTGGTCGCGATCCAGATCAAGCAGCTCACCCGGGTGGACGGGGCCGACACCGTGGTGTTCTACACCTACGTGTTCTGGGTCCCGATGTCGCTGGTCCCGGCACTGTTCGGGTGGGTCTGGCCGAGTGCGATCGGCTGGGCCTGGTTGGCCGCCACCGGCCTGCTGGGCACGCTGGGACAGCTGCTGTGGACACGCGCCCTGCGCCTCGGAGAGGTGTCGGCGTTGACCCCGATCAGCTTCATGCAGCTGCCGCTGGTCAGCCTGCTGGGCTGGCTGCTGTTCAATGAAACCCTCGACCGCTGGACGGTGATCGGCGCCGGCATCATCCTGGCCGCCAATGCCTACATCGCCCACCGCGAGGCGGTGCTGGTGCGGCGCGCGGCCTCCGAGGCTGCCACCGCTGCGGCCAAGCCGGGCGAGTAGCCGGCCGCCGACGGCTCAGGACGCACGCGCCGCCACCGACCAGCTGCGTGCGGCAGCGTCCACCACGTTGCCCGGCGCGAACTGTTCGTCCATGTAGCGCAGCGCCTGGCGCCGCTGGCTCGGTGGACGCGATGCGGCGCCGGGCTCCAGCAGCAGGTCGTGGAATTCCTGCAGGTCGTGCAGCACGCGCCAGTGGCGGTAGTACGCCAGCCGCACGGGATCCAGCACCACCGCCCCGTACCCGGCCTGGAAACCCGGCGGATCGTCGCGGCCCCAGCGCCCGCCGACACCGGCGCCGACGAACATCAGGTCGCGCTCACGCGGCGCCAGCACCATGTCGTCCCAGTCGATCAGGGCCAGCCCATCGTCGCTACGCAGCAACAGGTTGCCCGCATGCAGATCGCCGTGACACAGCACCCGCGACCACCGCTGATCGGCCAGCCGCTCACGCAGGGCGCCGCAACGCTGCCAGATGCCGTCGATCTGCTCGCGGTGCTGCCGCCATGCACGACGGTAGTCCTGGGCCAGTACATCGGGCATCGGCCAGCGCGCGTCGCCCCGTTGCAGCCACGCCCCGACCCGCTCCACCGCGGTGTCGTCATCGAAGCCGGGCCGTGCCAGTCCCGCCGCCAGCCCGGCGGGCAGGACCGCATCGTGTACCCGGCGCAGCACCTGCCCCAGCCGCTGCCACTGCGCCTGCGACAACGCGCCTTCGAACCCGGAATGGCCATCGACGTAGGCAAACAGGGTCCACTGCAGTCCCTCGGCCAGCACTGCCGGTGCACCGTCCACCGCCGGTTGCGGAGCGACCACCTCCTCCAGCCCAAGCGAAGCGCGCAGATGCCGCAGCACGTTCCAGACCCCGTCGGCCACCGCATAGCGGCGGCATTTCAACCACCAGCGCACACCGTCCACGCCGGTCACCTGGTACACCGTCGCGCCGGCGTCGGCGCCGGCAGGCCGCTGCATGACATGCCCTACCTGCACGCCATACGCCTGTGAGAGCACGGCACCAATCTGTGACAGCGACAATTCCTGGGGATGCAGCATCACTCAGCCATGGCACGCGAAAGTCGCGTCACTATTGCAGAACAGCGGCCGACCTCCCAGCCAAACGCGTCACACAGACGCATCATCGGCACACATTGCCTGCAGTTCCCGCTGCAGCAATGCCAACACTTCGTCGCGCTGGAACTGGGTCGCGAACACCGGCACCGCGAACACGAACGGCAGCCCGTCGGCCTCGCGCCGGATCACGTAGGCCAGTTGCAGACGCGCCAGTGACTGCCGCACCTGTTCGGGGTCGACCCGCACGCCGGCGGCGTCGAAGGTGGCCAGCAGGTCGACCAGGGCAATGCCGCGTTCGCCGCTGCCGGCAAGCTGCGCCGCCGCGACCTGGTAGACCACGATGCGGTCGATCCGGCACGCGACCGCGTCGGGGCTGAGCCGTGCCCAGCCGGCGAGTGCGTCGAGCACCGGCTCGCTGACCAGCGCGGCATGCACCTGCGCCGCATCCAGCACGCGCTGGCCGCGGTCCAGCTGGCCGAGCAGGTGCTGGCAGGCCAGCGCCACCAGGTTGGCGCGCCGGCCGCACGCGGCCACCAGCCGCCGCGGCAGGTCGGGGCTGGCGAAATGCACGCCCAGGCGCGCCATCGGTTCGGTGGCCAGGGCCCGGCAGGCGTCCTCTTCCAGGCTGCCCACATGGATGACCTCGCCAAAATTGCGCAGCGGCGACGCGAAATCCAGGGTGACCGCTTCGTACAGGTCCCAGAACCCGGCCAGCATGAAGTGGCAGCGCCCTTCCTCGCTCAACGCACGCAGCGCGCCCAGTTGCGGATAGCCCTGGGCAGCCTCGGCACGCAGGAACAGGTCGGTCTCGTCGATCAGCAGCAACAGGCCGCGTCCGGCCGCGCGCGCCGACAGCACGGCTACCAGCGCGTCGATGCCGGTGTCTTCGGCCATGCCCAGCTCCAGCGCAAGGCGCATCGTCAGGCGGTGGTCGCGCAGCGACAGGTACACGCAGTGCACGCGGGGATGGCCCACGAAACGGCGTTCGATGGCCTTCATCAGGCTGGTCTTGCCGAGCTGGCGGCCGCCCACCAGCAGGTAGTTGCCCGGCTCGCGGTTGAGCACCCGCGCCAGCACCGACTCGCGCCCGAAGAACGCACCCGGGCGGGTGATGCCACCGTGGGTCTGGTAGGGCGAAATGCGGGTGACCCGCAGCTGCCGCGCGAGCAGGTCGACCAGGCCGTCCAGCGCACCCGGCTGCAGCAGCCAGCGGGTCTGCGCGGCCTGCTCCAGGCACACGCACAGGTTGCCCGGATCGTTGGCATACGCCACCAGCTCGGCTTCCACGGCCAGCGACGGGCTGACCACCAGGACCACGTCCTGGCCGTTTGGCATGCCACGCAGCGCCTGCACGATCGCGTCCGCACCCAGGGCCGGGTCCGGCTGGTACAGCCACAGCCGCTCCAGTGCCAGTGGAAGCGTGTCCGGCAACGTCCACTCACGCACCAATCCGGCCAGTGCCCACCCGGGCGCCGGCGCATCGCCCGCGCCGATCCGTGTTGCCAGCTGCTGCGCGCGGGTGGCCGGACCGACCTGCACCTGGCGCAGCGCATCGCGCCAGCGCACGCTGGCAATACCGGCGCCTGCCAGCACCCGGCCGCGCAGGCGCAGCCACCCCAGCTGCCGGTCGATCGCCGGCAGCGCCTGCAACGGCTGCGAGAACAGCAGGACCGGCTCGGCCACGATCCCGGCCACCGCCGGCCGCACCCAGTACCAGAGCAGCCCCAACCCGGCGACGCCCAGCACCGCCCCACCGAGCAGCAGCGACAACCACTGCACCAGCGTCCACGGCGTCTCCGCGCGGCAGTTGGCCGGCAGCCAGCGCGCAGGCGGCGCGGGCGTACCCGGGCGGCATCGCCAGTACTGGGTCTGGGGTTCCAGGGTCTGCTCGATCACCGCGCCACGCAGTCCACTGGCGGCCGGGAAACGATCGGTAAACCGCAGCCGCAGCACCCACGGCCGCGGAAGTTCGGCGTCCACCAGCGTCTCGGCGGGATCGTGCACGCCGGGGACATCGACCTGCCGCGGCCACGTTTCATGCTGCAGCCAGTACGACAGCGCTTCCTCGCGCAGGAGCATCATGTCGATGTTGGCGCGCTGCATGAGCATCATGCTTTCGCCGTCGCGCTGCATGCGCCACAGCTGCACCGGATTGAGCCACGGGACGAACAGGTAGCTGCCCACGAACCAGGTCAACCCGACCACCAGCAACAGCGGCAGGCCAAGCCCGAGCCGACCGCGTGTCAGCGCGATCATGCCGGCTGCGCCTGCAGGCTGTCGATCACCTGCTTCACGGCACGCCGGATCGCGTCGCAGCGCCATTCCAGGCAGGCGCCCTGCGGTTGCGGCCGCGCCGTCAGCAGGTTGGCCCAGTACAGCTGGCGCAGCAGCGGGTCGGCCAGGTACGGACGCGCCGGTCCCAGGGTCGCTCGCAGCAGCCAGTCTTCCACGGCGGTGCGGGCCGCCGCATGGCGCAGCAGCGGTACCAGCGCCTCCCACAACCGCGGATGGGTGGAGAGCGTTTCGGTGACCGCCTCGTCATCCAGGCAGGCGTCGGCCAGCAGCGACAACGCGGCCTGCGCCAGCAGCGGATGGCCACCGGACAGGTGCAGCGCACGCGCCAGAGTGGCATTCGGCAGCGCACCGGCACCGGCACCGCGTCGCAGGTCATCCACGTCCAGCTCCGGCCAGCTCTCGGTGGCCGCGATGTTGAGCAGCGACAGGTCGCCGCCCTGGTATTTGAGGTCGGCCAGCGCCGCACCGCCGCAGATCAGCAGGTGCAGCTTGCCGCTGTACATTTCGCTGAGGCTGCGCAGGATCCCGGCCAGCACGTCGCGCGGTTCCGGCGCCCCCTGTTCGAAGCGGCTGACCAGGCAGAACAACGGCCCGGGCTGCTGCAGCAGGCGCGCCAGCGCCATTTCGAACCCCGCGTCCGACGACACCCCTTCAAGCCCGCATTGCGCCGCGAGCAGCGCGAAGTAGTCCTGATCGCCTGCGCCGGCACGGAACGGCGGCTGCAGGTGCAGCACGCGTCCACTGCCATAGCGCGCATCGGCCTCGGCGAGGATCGCCGCGCGCTCCGGCGGCTGGCCCCAATGCGCCTGGGTCAGCAGCAGGCTGACCGGGTACGGGCGCGACGCCTGCAGTCGGTCGAACAGACGGGTGACCGTGGGCGGTACCAGCGTCGGCGGTGCTGCCTGCCCCGCAACGGGCTCACCCGTTGGCGCCTCGACCGGGAACTCCGGCTCGAACCCGGCCGACTGCAGCAGTGCGTTGCACTCAACCTCGGTCAGCCGCAGGTAATTGGCGCAGGCCAGCACGCGGTCGCGATGGCGGCGGCTGGGGCGCGAGGTGCCGGCGCGCCAGTTGTTGACCGCCTCGCGGCTGATGCCGATCTCCGCGGCCACTCCCCCAGCGCTGGCCCGGATCCGCCGCATGTGCCGGGACAGCAGGTCCGCGAAGTCCAGCGCAGGCATGGGAAACGACCAGAAAGGGAGGGAGCCGCACACCCTACCGTGACCGCTTGGACTGTCAACCATGTACGCATCGGTCACGGTGGGCTCCCGGCTCAGCCCGCCGCCGCCGCAGGCGTCTGCCGCACGAACAGCTTGCGGGTCAGCAACAGATGGACCACGAACGCCAGGATCGCCAGCATCCCCAGCGCAACCACCACCCGCCCCAGCACCGAGCCCAGGCCCTTCTGGCCTTCCAGTCGATCCAGACGTTCGAAGCGGGACGGATCGGCCCGCGAATAGGCCACGGTCACCTGCGGTGCTTCTTCCAGGTACGGCGCGGCATTGTCCTCGGAGGTGGCGAAGTGACCGGTGTGGGTAACGCCGTTGGCCTCGAAGTCGTAACGGAAGTGGTACTGGTAGGACACCCGCCCCTTGCGGCGCTTTTCCTCGATGTGGTCGACCTGGACCGGCGCCTGCACGGTCACCGCGTCCTTGAGGATGGCTTCGGCCTCACGGTGCCCGCTCAGCGCGGACCACGCGAAGAACACGGCAAGCACGGCGTAGCCGATGCTGCACAGCCAGCGCGAGGCGCGGGACAGTCGGTCATGCGACGAATCTGAAACAGGAATGCTGATCATCTGGTTTTCCCCGGTAATGGTTCGACGGTGTCGGCAGCCAGGTGGCCGCGACCTCGGGAACCAGTGTGGGGAAAGGCCTGCGGCGCTTGAACGGGCATCCTGTCAACCCGGGCCAGGCGATGCTTGACGATTCGTCAAGCAGGCATCGTGGACGTCTGCAGTGGACGGCAGTGCGAGCGCCTGCGCGCCTCCTTGGCGAGGTTCGCCTCGAGTGCCGCGCCCGCAACGTCCAGCAGTTCAGCGGTCAGCGCATATCCGCCCTTGGCCTGGAGCCAGCCCAGAACATCTGCAAGGTGCCAGATTGAGATACTGCCATCGTGTACAGGCGCGGGAAACGTTCCGGGATGGGCCAGCATCAGCTTGCGCATGTTCTGACGCGACACACCGACCAGGGCGGCAACGTCGGTCAAACCCACCAGATCCGGGCTGACCTCGATCAAGGTTGCGTCGGGCACGGCCCGATGGACATCGCCCAGTGCGCTGCGCACGGCTGCGGACGCGCTGCCTGCTTCGCGTGTGAACTCGAGTGCCAAGCGTCCGGGCAATCCAATGCCGACCACTGCATCGTCGCAGCCGGTTGCCCCCAGACGCTCGACGACCTCGTGCATGTCTTCTTCTGCGTTGGCCAGCTGATACTTCAACGTGAATATGTATTTCATGGTGTGCCTCCTCAAGCCATTCACCTGCGCCGGACGCAGTTGTCCACCACTCGCCGCAGTGCGTCGGCATGGTTGCCTGGGCTTCTGGGTGTACTCCAGACACTGACAATGCAGAACTCACCACATCGACATTCGCTATCGTTGCAAGGGCAGTAAATCCGGCCCAAGCGTGACTTCCGCCGACCGCAACGCGCCAACCCATCAACTCCGCATGGGTAATCGCCGCCTCTACCTCGCGTTTCGGGTGCTTGGGTCGAGCCACGAAGTGTCTCCATTGTAGAAACACCGAAAAGGTTGTCACGTGACAACCTACACAAAATCAACGTCCGACCAAGCCTCAATCCTGTACCCCACCGCAGTTCTCGGCCATCAGACTCGACCCCGACTGGGTGGAGGGTTTTGCCGACCCTCCGGGAAATACTGCGGCGCCGCATGTAAACGCTTACAACCCTTGGTAGCGTTGCTACCGGCCTCAACGCTGGGGCGTTCTGAAGACGAGGGAGCTCATTGATGTTCGCCTTTGCCGAACGGCGCGCGGTGCTGGCCACCACACTTGGCCTGGTACTGGCCACAACCGGTTTCGCCCAGAGCCTGCCGCCCCGCAGTGAATGGAAGGCCAGCAGCTCATCGCAGCAGGTTCCCGCGATGGCCGTTTCGCACCTGATCGATGGCGACCCGAAGACGGTCACCGGTGGCGCCTTCAGTCCCGGGCACTGGTTCCAGATCGATCTGGGCAAACCGTCCACGTTGTCCGGTGCACGCATCACCTGGGACGTGTCCAACCCCGAAGGCTACAGCCTGCAGACCTCGCTGGACGGTGCGCACTGGCAGACCGCCTACACCATGCGCGATTCGCTTGGCGGTATCGAAACCCTGCCCTTCGCGCCCCGCCCGGCCCGCTACCTGCGTCTGGCCAGTCCCGAACGCACCTCGGACTGGGGCGTCTCCATCTTCGAGCTGGAGCCGCTGGACGCGCGCACCGGCCCGCGCATTGCCGGCCTCGATGAACGCCAGGCGGCAGCGCTCTGGCAGGGCGGCAGCAAGGTCGCGATGCCGGCGGACACGCAGAACAGGCACACGCTTGAGATCGCGCTTCCCCGGGCCGTTTCCACCACCGGCCTGGCGGTGGACTGGGCCGGCGCGCACGGTGCAGCGCGATTGCAGGTGCAGGATGCAACCGGTCGCTGGAGCGACCTGGCCACCGATCCCCAGGCAGGGAGCCACGCGCAGAGCTGGCTCGCCGGCACCCAGCCAGTAACCGCGCACGCCCTGCGCCTGCAGGTGGACGGCGACGCGCCACAGATCGCGCGCCTGCGCCTGCTCGGACCGGCTGCCGTGATGACGCCGATGAAGCGCTACCAGATCGCTGCCAGCGGCGCGCACGAGGCGCTGTTCCCGGCCTCGCTGCACATGCAGCAGACCTACTGGACCGCCGTGGGCGTCCACGGTGGCCTGCAGAAGTCGATCTTCGACGAACACGGCAACATCGAAGCCTTCAAGGGCGCACCGCTGGTGCAGCCGATCTGGCGCGGTGCCGACGGCGCAGCGGCAGGTGCGGCCGACCAGCGCGTGCAGCATGCACTGCGCGATGGCTGGAAGCCGATGCCGTCCGCCACGTGGCAGCCGCACCCCGGGCTGGAGCTGAAAAGCGAAGCGTTCGCGGTGGAGATGGACGGGCAACCGGTGACCTTCGTACGCCATCGCCTGCGCAATACCGGCAGCGCACCGATAGCCGGCAGCCTTGCGCTGGTGGTGCGTCCCATGCAGATGAATCCGCCCTGGCAGAACGGTGGCCTTTCGCCAATCCGCCGCATCGCGGTGGACGCCGGCACGGTGCGCGTCAACGGCCGCACGCTGCTGCACTCGCTGACGCCGGTCGGCCGCGCAGGCGCGGCCCCGTTCGGTCCCGATGGCAGCACGGAAATCACCGCATCCGTCGCAGAGGGCACGTTGCCACCCGCGCAGCATGCGGAGGATCCGGACGGCTTGGCTGCCGCTGCGCTGGATTACCCCATCCAGCTCGCACCGGGCGCCACGCAGTCGGTCGTGGTGGCCTTCCCGCTGGGCAACGCCGCAGCCGACACCCAGGGCGTGCTGCCCGAACCGCCCGCGCTTGAACTCGCCGGCCGCGACGCCGACGCCACCTTCGAGCGCCTGGCCACGGTCGCCGCGAACGACTGGCAGGCCCGCCTCGGCCAGGTCGGACTGCGCCTGCCGGATCCGTCGCTGGTGGACATGCTGCGCGCGCAGGCGGCGTACATGCTGATCAACCAGACCGGCCCGGCGATGCAGCCTGGACCGCGCAACTACAACCGCTCCTTCATCCGCGACGGCATGGCCACGTCGGCAGTGCTGCTGCGCATGGGCGAGCCGAAGATCGCGCGCGATTACCTGGCGTGGTACACCGAGCACGGGGTACACGCCAACGGCCTGGTTTCGCCGATCCTCAACAACGACGGCAGCGTCAACACCGGCTTCGGGTCGGACATCGAATACGACAGCCAGGGCCAATACGTTGCGTTGGTGGCCGATGTCGCGCGGCTGGACGGTGGCCCGGAATCGGTGCGCGCCTACCTGCCGAAGGTGAAAGCAGCCCTGCGCTTCCTGCAGGAGCTGCGCGAGCGCACGCTGGTGCCCGGTTATATGGCCAGCCAGCCCTCGCCGGAGCGGTTTGCCGGCATCCTGGCACCGTCGATCAGTCACGAAGGCTACCCTTCGCCGACCCACAGTTACTGGGACGACTACTGGGGCCTGAAGGGCTGGCATGACGGCGCGTGGCTGGCCGAGTCGCTGGGTGATCACGAAACCGCCGCGTGGGCGCGCGAACAGTACCGCTTGCTGCACGACGCGCTGGCCGCTTCGATCCGCGCCACCATGGCGTGGAAGGGCATCGACTTCATCCCCTCCTCCGCCGACCTGGGCGATGGCGACCCTACCGGCGTTTCGATCGCGCTGGACCCCACCGGCGCGCAGGACGTGCTGCCCGAACAGGCCCTGCGCACCACTTTCGCGCGCTATCTGGAAGACGTGCGCAAGCGCAACCAACCCGGCGCGTTGTATGCCTACACGCCGTACGAAATCCGCAATGTGCTGAGCTACGTGCACCTGGACCAGCCCGAGGCCGCAGACGAACTGCTGCAGGGTCTGCTGCGCGACCGCCGGCCGCTGGAATGGCAGGTGCTGGCGGAAGTCGTGCACTCGCGGCTGCGCTTCCCGCGCTACCTGGGCGACATGCCGCACACGTGGATCGGTGCCGAGTACGGGCGCACGTTGTTCGGCATGTTGATGCGCGAGGATGACGATGCGCTGTCGCTGCTGCCGGGTACGCCGCCGTCGTGGCTGGCCGGCGACGGGTTGGCGGTGGAGCGGTTGCCCACGGCGTTCGGGACGCTGCAGATGGACGCGGTGGAGCGTGGCAACACGCTCAAGGTAACGTTGGGCAAGGGGCTGCGGAAGGACGCTGCGGTCCGGGTCTGGTGGCCTTCGCGCACGCGGCCCAGCCAGGTGCGGGTGGATGGGCGGGATGTGCAGGACTTTGATGCGAAAGGGGTTCTTATCAGCAAGCCGTTCCGGACGCTGGAAGCAGTGTGGTAGAGCCGGGCCCTGCCCGGCTGCATGTCACTCCATGCGCCTGTTGCGCGCATGGATCGCCCAGCCCTGCGCGGCGATGCCGATGAGGAACACGACAAAGCAACCCAGCAGGGTCTGCAGCACTATCGGCGCCATCGGTACGGCGGCCAGCGGATGCGACACCGGCAGTCGGGTCAGCGATTCATTGACGGCAGGCACCAACCCGAGCAGGAAACTGAAGGACAGCGCGAACGCGGACAGGTACGGTCGCAGTCGCCCAAGGAAGCCGATCCGGTTCACCAGTACCCCGCCGAACGCCACCAGCAGCACCACGATACCGAAGGCGTGGCCAGGGTTGAGGCCACCGGTGCTGGAGACAGTAAACGAGCTCGCCACGGCAAGCACCAGGCCGACCAGATAGAGCTTTCCGGCCCCGGTGGCGGGGTCGATTTTCCGATGGCGCACGAAGCCGTAGATGCCGGCGAGCACCGGGATGAGGCTGATGGCGGTATGCAGTGCACCGAGTGCGGAGAGCGGGTGTGTCATGGGAGCAATCCTCAATTAAACCTACTAGTAGGTAGACGCGCTGGTCATGGAAAAGCCCGCACAAGGCGGGCTTACGAAAAACAGTTCAACGCTGTGCAGTCACCCGCGCAACCGACAGCCGCGCCAGGGCGGCGAACGTCTGCGCGTCGCCGAACCCACGCGCGGCGAGCATCGCCCCATGCACGGAGGCCATGAAGGCCTTGGCCTCATCCGATGGGGCGCCCTGCAGCTGGAACTGCCCCTGCGCTACCCCCTTCTCCAACGTGGCGGTCAGCCAGCCACTGAGATCTTCGAAATGTCCGCGCACTTCTTCGGCAATTTCCGGCGGAATCATCGGCGACTCCGCCGCCAGCATGGCGCAGATGCAGAACGAGGCCGTGCCACCGGCGATACAGCTGGACCAGTAGTCGACGTAGGCATTGAGCTCTTTCAGCGGATCACCCAGCTGCCGGTCCAGCATGGCCAGGCCCGCGCGCGCCTCGGCGCGGTACAGCGCCACCACCGTGCGAACCAGCTCGGCCTTGCTGGGGAAATGGTGATGGATGCTGGCCTTGCTGATGTTCACCCTGGCCGAGATATCGGCATAGCTGAAGCCGTTATAGCCGCCGGCCTCCAGCAGCGTCCGGGCATGGGCGACGATTTCAGCGGCTTTGGGGGAAAGGTCAGGCTGCATGTCGCCACTCTACTAGTAGGTAGAGCTTCGGTCAACATCCTGAGTTGGAGCGGCGAAGCGCACGTCCAGCGACTACGAGAAAAGAAGGGCGCCTTTCGGCGCCCTTCTCATTCAACTCACTCCCACTCGATCGTCGCCGGCGGCTTGCCTGAAATGTCGTAGACCACGCGCGAGACGCCACGCAGTTCATTGATGATCCGGTTGCTCACCGTGCCCAGGAAGTCATACGGCAGGTGTGCCCAGTGCGCGGTCATGAAGTCGATGGTCTCCACTGCACGCAGTGCGATCACCCACTCGTACGCACGGGCATCGCCCACCACACCCACCGACTTCACCGGCAGGAACACCGCGAACGCCTGGCTGGTCTTGTCGTACAGATCGGCCTTGCGCAACTCATCGATGAAGATCGCATCGGCCTTGGCCAGCAGCTCGGCGTACTCACGCTTCACTTCGCCCAGGATGCGCACGCCCAGGCCCGGGCCCGGGAACGGATGGCGGTAGACCATGCTGCGCGGCAGGCCGAGTTCGACGCCGAGGCGGCGCACTTCGTCCTTGAACAACTCGCGCAGCGGCTCGACCAGGCCCAGCTTCATGTGCTCGGGCAGGCCGCCGACGTTGTGGTGGCTCTTGATCACGTGAGCCTTGCCGGTCTTGCTGCCGGCCGACTCGATCACGTCAGGGTAGATGGTGCCCTGCGCCAGCCACTTGGCGTTGCTGAGCTTGTTGGACTCTTCGTCGAAGATGTCCACGAACAGGTTGCCGATGATCTTGCGCTTGGCTTCCGGGTCGCTCACGCCTTCCAGCTTGGCGAAGTAGCGGTCGGCGGCGTTGACGCGGATCACCTTGACGCCCATGTGCTCGGCGAACATCGCCATCACCTGGTCGCCTTCCTGCCAGCGCAGCAGGCCGGTGTCGACGAACACGCAGGTCAGCTTGTCGCCGATCGCCTTGTGCAGCAGCGCGGCCACGACCGACGAATCGACGCCGCCGGACAGGCCCAGGATCACTTCGTCATCGCCGACCTGCTCGCGCACGCGGGCGATCTGGTCGTCGATGATGTTGGCCGCGGTCCACAGGGTCTGGCAGCCGCACACGTCCACCACGAAGCGGCGCAGCAGCGCCTGGCCCTGCAGGGTGTGGGTCACTTCCGGGTGGAACTGCACGCCGTACCAGCGCTTTTCCTCGTTGGCCATCGCAGCCACCGGAATGCGATCGGTGGTGGCGGTGATGGTGAAGCCCGGGGGCGCCACCGAGACGTGGTCGCCGTGGCTCATCCACACGTTCAACTTCGGCTCGCCGCCGTGGTCGCTCAGGCCCTTGAACAGCGCGTCCGGGTGCACGACGTTGACTTCGGCATGGCCGAACTCGCGCTGGTCGGCCGCTTCGGTAGCGCCGCCGAGCTGGGCCGCCAGGGTCTGCATGCCGTAGCAGATGCCGAAGATCGGCAGCCCGCTGTCGAACACCTCCTGCGGCGCGGCCGGCGCGCCTGGCAGCGTGGTGGATTCGGGGCCACCCGACAGGATGATGCCCTTGGCGCCGAACGCGGCGATGTCCGCCGGGTTGTGGTCCCACGCCCAGATTTCGCAGTACACGCCGAGCTCGCGGATGCGGCGCGCGATCAGCTGGGTGTACTGCGCGCCGAAATCGAGGATGAGGATCTTGTCGTTATGGATGTTGGTCATGGCGCCCGGCAATGCTGGATGGAAAACGGAGGAACGAAAATCAGGTAACCAACGGCAGATAGAGAAAGAGGAACGGGAATCAGCTTCCTCGTTCCTCTTCGCTCATGCCGCGTCAGGCGCGGTAGTTCGGCGGCTCTTTGGTGATCTGCACGTCATGGACGTGACTCTCACGCTGGCCGGCGCCGCTGATCTTGACGAACTTCGGCTTGCTGCGCATGTCTTCGATGTTGCCGCAGCCCACGTAGCCCATGGTGGCGCGCAGGCCGCCCATCAGCTGGTGGATGATGCCGCCGACCGGGCCGCGATACGGCACGCGGCCTTCGATGCCTTCGGGCACCAGCTTGTCGGCGCTGGAGGCGTCCTGGAAATAGCGGTCCTTGGACCCCTTCTCCATCGCCGCCAGCGAACCCATGCCGCGGTAGCTCTTGTACGAGCGGCCCTGGAACAGCTCGGTTTCACCGGGCGATTCCTCGGTACCGGCCAGCAGGCCGCCGATCATGATGGTCGATGCACCGGCGGCCAGCGCCTTGCCGATGTCGCCGGAGTAGCGGATGCCACCGTCGGCGATCAGCGGGATGCGGTCCTGCAGTGCTTCGGCGACCAGGTCGATGGCGGTGATCTGCGGCACGCCGACACCGGCGACCACGCGGGTGGTGCAGATCGAGCCCGGGCCGATGCCGACCTTGACCGCGTCCGCGCCGCTGTCCAGCAGCGCCAGTGCGGCTTCGCCGGTGCAGATGTTGCCACCGACGACCTGCACCTGCGGGAAGTGCTTCTTGACCCAGCTGACGCGATCCAGCACGCCCTGCGAGTGGCCGTGCGCGGTGTCCACCACCAGCACGTCCACGCCGGCAGCCACCAGCGCTTCGACGCGGCGATCGGTATCGCCACCGACGCCCACCGCGGCACCGACCAGCAGGCGGGTGGCGACGTCCTTGGCGGCGTTCGGGTAATCGGTGTTCTTCTGGATGTCCTTGACGGTGATCAGGCCGCGCAGGGCGAAATCATCGTTGACCACCAGGATCTTTTCGATGCGGTTGCGGTGCAGCAGCTGCAGCACTTCCTCGGACGCGGCGCCTTCCTTGACCGTGATCAGGCGATCCTTCTTGGTCATGATGTGGCGGACCGGATCGTCCAGCTCGGTTTCAAAGCGCATGTCGCGGTGGGTCACGATGCCCACCAGCTGGCCGCCATCCACCACCGGCACGCCGGAGATGTTGCGCGCCTGGGTCAGCGCCAGCACGTCGCGGATGGTGGTTTCCGGGCCGACCGTGATCGGGTCGCGGATGACGCCGGCCTCGAACTTCTTGACCTTGGCCACTTCGGCGGCCTGCTGGTCCACGCTCAGGTTCTTGTGGATGATGCCCATGCCGCCGAGCTGGGCCATGGCGATGGCCAGGCGGGCTTCGGTGACCGTATCCATGGCGGCCGACAGGATCGGCAACTTCAACCGCAGGTCACGCGTGAGGCGCGTTTCCAAGGTCACATCCTTGGGCAGGATGATGGAATGGGCGGGGACGAGCGAGACGTCGTCGTAAGTGAGTGCTTCAGCCTGGATGCGCAGCATCGGCATACCCGAGATGTGGGGAAGCGCGACATTTTACCCTGATTTCGCCCCGATGGGCAGGGGCCGGATGCGACGCTGTGTCGCGCGGCGGCCGGTTTGTTCATGCGGCGAGAGACCGGCGGGGCCGCACGACCAACGGTCGTGCGCTACCAGGCGGTGCGGGCCGGGATGGCCGCACGACCAACGGTCGTGCGCTACCAGGCGGTGCGGGCCGGGATGGCCGCGCGACCAACGGTCGTGCGCTACCGGCGGTGCGGGCCGGGATGGCCGCACGACCAACGGTCGTGCGTTACCGGCGGTGCGGACCGGGATGGCCGCACGACCAACGGTCGTGCGCTACCGGCGATGCGGGCCGGGATGGCCGCACGACCAACGGTCGTGCGCTACCGGCGGCTCGGGCCGGGATGGCCGCACGACCAACGGTCGTGCGCTACCGGCGGTGCGGGCCGGGATGGCCGCACGACCAACGGTCGTGCGCTACCGGCGATGCGGGCCTGGATGGCCGCACGACCAACGGTCGTGCGCTACCGGCGGTGCGGGTGGATTCGGTAGGTGACGACCGTTGGTCGTCACGGCCTTCCGGCGTCAGGACGCTTCGGCGGCCTCGATGGTGTTCTGCATCAGCGTGGCCACGGTCATCGGCCCTACCCCGCCCGGGACCGGGGTGATCCAGCTGGCGCGCTCGGCCGCCGCCTCGAAGCCTACGTCGCCGACCAGGCGGCCGTCGTCCAGGCGGTTGATGCCCACGTCGATCACCACCGCGCCCGGCTTGACCCACTCGCCCGGCACGATGCCGGGGCGGCCCACCGCCACCACCAGGATGTCGGCGTTGCGCACCGACTGCTCCAGCACGTCCTTGGGGGTGAACTTGTGGCAGCTGGTCACGGTGCAGCCGGCGATCAGCAGCTCCAGGCCCATCGGCCGGCCCACGTGGTTGCTCACGCCCACGATGGTGGCATTGCGGCCACGCACCGGCTGGTCGGTATGGCCCAGCAGCGTGGTGATGCCGCGCGGGGTGCACGGGCGCAGGCCGAATTCACGCAGCGCCAGATGGCCGACGTTTTCCGGGTGGAAACCGTCCACGTCCTTGCGCGGGTCGATGCGGTGGATCAGGCGGCTGGCATCGGGGATGCCCGGCAACGGCAGCTGGACCAGGATGCCGTGGATCTTCGGATCGGCATTGAGCTGGTCGATCAGGGTCAACAGCTGGGCCTCGGTGGTTCCGGCCGGCAGGTCGTAATCGAAGGCTTCTATACCGACCTTTTCCGCCGCCCGGCGCTTGTTGCGCACGTACACGGTCGAGGCCGGATCGCCCCCCACCAGCACCACGGCCAGCCCCGGGCGGCTGCCGCCTGCGGCCAGACGGGCGTCGACACGGACCTTCAGGCTGTCCAGCAGGTCTTCGGCGATGCGGCGTCCGTCCAGGATGCGGGCGGTATGGCGGGGGGCGGGATCGTTCATCGAATGCGGGCGTGGGGCGGTGGGGACGGTATTGTCCCCTATTCCTCTTCTTCCGGCACTTCGTCGGCGTTGAGGGTGCGCGCCTTGCGCTTGGGTGCGGTGAACGGGGTCGGCGTGGGCACGCCGGGCAGCGCGCTGCCGAACACCATGTGCGCACCGGCACGCAGGTCGCCACCGGCCATTTCCAGCTCGAAACGCTCGGCGTCGCGTTCGCGGATCTGCTCGGCGATATCGCGGGCATCGTCCTCGTCGGCGCCCAGCTCGACCAGCGCGGCCTGGCCGAACATCAGCGCCGACTCGAAGGTTTCGCGGATCTGGAAGTCCACCCCGGCATGGATCAGGCGCAGCGAGTGCTCACGGTCGAACGAACGCACCAGCAGCTTGGCCTGGGGGAATTCATGCGCGACCAGTTCGACGATGCGGTCGGCGTCCTGCGCGTTGTTCACGCACACCGCGATCGCACGCGCGGTGGCCGCGCCGGAGGCATGCAGCACGTCCAGGCGGGTACCGTCGCCGTAATAGATCTTGAAGCCGAACCTCTCGGCGTTGTGGATCATGTCCACGTCGTCGTCGATGATGGTCACGTCCACGTCGCGGGCCAGCAGCGACTGGCTGGCCACCTGGCCGAAACGACCGAAGCCGATCATCAGCACGCTGCCGGACATGCCCTCGGCGGTGTCCACGCCTTCCAGCGATACTTCGCGCGCCGGCATCAGCGTGTCGTGCAGCAGCACGAACAGCGGGGTCAGGGCCATCGACAGCACCACGATGGCGGTCAGGTTGGCGTTGACGTCGATACCGATGACACCGGCAGCAGCGGCGGCCGAGAACAGCACGAACGCGAACTCGCCGCCCTGCGCCATCACCACGCCACGATCCAGCGCCTGCCGGTGGTCGCTGCCCAGGATGCGCGCCACGGTGTAGATGCACACCGCCTTGGCCAGCATCAGCGCCAGCACGCCGGACACGATCAGCGGCCAGTTGTTGGCCACCACGGTCAGGTCCAGCGCCATGCCCACGCTGAGGAAGAACAGCCCGAGCAGGATGCCGCGGAACGGTTCGATGTCCGCTTCGATCTGGTGGCGGAAGGTGGATTCGCTGAGCAGCACGCCGGCCAGGAACGCGCCCATTGCCATCGACAGCCCACCCAGCTGCATCAGCAGTGCCGCGCCCAGCACTACCAGCAATGCGGCGGCGGTCATCACCTCGCGCGCCTTGGCCGCGGCCAGGATGCGGAACAGCGGGTTGAGCAGGAAGCGGCCGACCAGCACCAGCCCGATGATCGCGCCGGCGGCGATGGCCACGCTGATCCAGCGCGAGCTTGCCCCGGCATCGGCCTGCACCGGCGCCATGAACGCCACCACGGCCAGCAGCGGCACGATCAGCAGGTCTTCGAACAGCAGGATGGAGACGATCTTCTGGCCCGACGGAAGCGCGATGTCCCCGCGCTCGGCCAGCAGCTGCATCACCACTGCGGTGGAGGTGAGCACGAAACCCGCAGCGCCGATGAACGCTACCGGCAACGGGAACCCGAACAGCATGCAGACCCCGGTCAGCACCGCGCCGCACACCACGATCTGCAGCGTGCCCAGGCCGAAGATTTCCCTGCGCAGGCTCCACAGGTGCGACGGGCGCATTTCCAGTCCGATCACGAACAGGAACATCACCACGCCCAGTTCGGCCGTATGCAGGATCGCCTGCGGGTCGGAGAACCAGCCGAAGCCGAACGGTCCGATCGCCAGCCCGGCCGCGAAGTAGCCCAGCACCGAGCCCAACCCCAGGCGTCGGAACAGCGGCACCATCACCACCGCCGCACCCAGCAGGGCGACCACCTTTACCAGTTCACTGGCACCTGCTTCCACCGCCATGCGGTTTTTCCTTGCAACTCCGATCAGCCCCCACGATAGGACAACTTGACGCAGGGACATAGCACGCAGGTGCGCAAGTTCGTGCCAGCAATGGAACAACTGGCGATATAACATGCAGATCGTCCCGCTTTCGTAGCGTCGACCGCGATGGGCTGACGTCAGCCGGTGCGGCAGAACGCCGCGTAATCGATGTAGCCCGGGAACGCCCGGTCCGGTGCGCATAGCGGACACGCCGGGTCCGGCGCCAGCCGGATCTCACGGAAACGCATCGCCAGTGCATCGAAGGTCAACAGGCGCCCCGTCAGCGGCTCACCGATGTCCAGCAACACCTTCAGCACTTCCGTGGCCTGCAGCAGGCCGACCATGCCCGGCAGCACGCCCAACACGCCAGCCTCGGCGCAGTTCGGCGCGAACTCCGGCGGCGGCGGTTCCGGGAACAGGCAGCGGTAGCAGGGGGCCTGGCCGCGCTGGCGACCGGCATCGAACACCGACACCTGCCCGGTGAAGCGTTCCACCGCGCCGTACACCAGCGGAATGCGGTGCTGGATGCAGGCGTCGTTGAGCAGGTAGCGCAGCGGGAAGTTGTCCGAACCGTCCAGCACCACGTCCACGCCATCGAGCAGCGCGTCGACGTTGTCCGAGGTGACCCGCGCCTGCACCGCGTCGACGTCCAGCCGCGGGTTCAGCGCCAGCAGGCGTTCGCGTGCCGACCGCACCTTGGGCTGGCCGACGCTGGCGTCGGTGTGCAGGATCTGCCGGTGCAGGTTGCTGCGGTCCACCACGTCATCGTCGGCGATGCGCAGGTGCCCTACCCCGGCCGCGGCCAGGTAGAACGCGGCGGGCGAGCCGAGGCCGCCCGCACCGAGCAGCAGCACGCGGGCATCGAGCAGTCTCTGCTGGCCGGCCACGCCCACCTGCGGAAGCAGCAGGTGGCGCGAGTAGCGTTCGGTGAAGTCGCGTTCGTCGTCGCTCTGCAACGGCTGCACCAGCGGCAGCCCGGCGGCACGCCAGGCGGTGGTGCCGCCGTGGACCGAAGCGATGCGGGTGTAGCCGAGGTCACGCAGGACCGCAGCAGTGTCCCGCGAGCGTTTGCCGCTCTGGCAGATCAGCAGGATCTCGCGGTCGAGCACGGGGAGCTGCGCGCTGGCCTCGCTCTGGAGATCACCCTGCGCGATTCCCCTTGCGCCTTCGGCCATCCCGCTGGCGCGCTCGTGCGGTTCACGCACGTCGATCAGCAGTGCGCCGTGGAGGGTGCGTTGGTGGGCCTGCTCGGGGCTGAGTTCGGGTACGGCGGTCATGGCCCATTATGGGCGGGTTGGGACCCCCTGGGACACGCGTGGCGTGTCGCTACCGTGGGCTGGCGTCCCGGCGTGCCGGGACGCCACGGGCCTCAGCGGCCCTTTACGTGCCGGATCAGGCGCTTCTTCTTCGCGATCTGGCGATCGGTCAGCTGGTTCTTCTTGCCTTCGTACGGGTTGGCACCCTCACGGAAGATGAACTGCACCGGGGTGCCGATCAGCTTGAACCGCTTGCGGAAGAAGTTTTCCAGGTAGCGCTTGTAGGACTCCGGCAGTTCCTTCAGGCGCGTACCGTGCACGATGAAGGTCGGCGGATTGGAGCCGCCCGGGTGTACGTAGCGCAGCTTGGAGACGTGGCCGCGGATCGCCGGCGGCGGGTTGGTCTCGTAAGCGATTTCCAGCGCCTTGTTGACTTCGCTGGTGCTGAATTCGTGCGTGGCCGAGGCATGTGCCTGGTGGATCGCACGGAACAGCTCGCGCAGGCCCGAACCATGCTTGGCCGAGATGCGCACGGTTTCCGCCCACGGCACGAAGCCCAGCTTGCGCGACACCAGCGTTTCGGCCTGCTCGCGCTGGTAGTCGGTCAGCCCGTCCCACTTGTTGATCGCCACCACCAGGGCGCGACCGGCGTCCAGCACCGCGCCCAGCACGGTCGCATCCTGGTCGGTCACCCCTTCGCTGGCGTCCAGCATCAGCACGGCCACCTGGCACTGCTCGATCGCCTGCAGGGTCTTGATGACGCTGAACTTCTCGACCACCTCTTCGACCCGGCCCCGGCGACGCAGGCCGGCGGTGTCGATCAGCCGGTACTCGCGGCCATCGCGCTCCAGGTCCACCGCGATCGAATCGCGGGTGGTGCCGGGCACTTCCGAGGCGATCATCCGCTCCTCGCCCAGGATGCGGTTGACCAGCGTCGACTTGCCCACGTTGGGGCGGCCGACGAAGGCAATCCGCATCCGGTTCGGATCGTTGTCCATCTCCTCGCCGCTGCCCTCTTCGGGCAGGCGCTGGACCACTTCTTCAAGCAGGTCGTCCAGGCCCTGGCGGTGGGCAGCGGACACGGTGAGCATTTCGCTGAACCCGTAGCGGGCGAATTCCGCGCGCACGGTGTCTTCGTTGGTGCCGTCGATCTTGTTGATCAGCAGCAGGGTCGGCCGCGACAGCTTGCGCAGCCACGACAGGATCTCGTCATCCAGCGCGGAGGTGCCGTCACGGGCATCGACCACGAACAGGATCAGATCGGCTTCACCCGCGGCAGCGCGGGCCTGGTCAGCGGTAGCGCCGGCCAGACCTTCGTCATCCTCCGAGATACCGCCCGTGTCGACGACGAGGAAGTGGTTGTCCTCGTCCAGACGGCAGACACCATAGTTGCGGTCCCGGGTGACGCCGGGCTGGTCATGGACCAGGGCGTCACGGGTACGGGTCAGCGCATTGAAAATGGTGGACTTGCCGACGTTCGGCCGTCCAACCAGGGCGACCAAGGGCAGCATCGCGGTAACTCCTTATTGTGCCAACCGGAATGCGGTCAGCTTTCCATCAACGTTCTGCACCAGCAGAATCCCATCGGCGACCACCGGCTGCGCCAGCAGGGCATCGCCGCCACTCTTGGCGCGCCCGGCGAACTCGCCGTTGTCCGTGCGCAGCCAGTGCAGGTAGCCCTTGTAGTCACCGACTACAACGTAATCGCCCTGCACCACCGGCCCGGTCAGCGAGCGGCGGGCCAGGCCCGTCTGCGACCACATGGCAGTGCCACTGGCCTTGTCCAGCCCGAACACGCCGCCCTTGTTGTCGGTGACGAACACATTGCCCGAGGTCAGGGCCACGCCGCCGGCGCCACCGTGATCGCGCGCCCACAGCGGACGCCCGGTCGGGCCTTCGATCGCCATGGTCTGGTTCTTGAAGCTGCTCACGAACAGGGTATTGCCTTCCAGCACCGGGGCGCCGTCCACGTCGGACATGCGCTCCAGCTCGGTGCGGCCTTCGCCGTTGGCGACCATCTGGTCCCACACGGTGCGGCCGTCCTGCATCCCCAGCGCCGAGACGCTGCCGTCGTCATTGCCGATGAACAGCACGCCGGGGCCTGCCACCACCGGCGCGTTGCCGCGCACGGTCAGCGCGGGCAGTTCGCGCGGGTTGAACCACTTCTGGGTGCCGTTGCCCCCGTCGAAGGCGGTCACCCGGCCGTCATTGCTGCGCACGAACACGATGCCCTGGCCCACGGCCGGGGCGGAGATCACTTCGCCGGGAACCTTGGCGCGCCACTTTTCGGTGCCGTCGTTGGCATCCAGTGCGATCACCTGGCCGTCCAGCGTACCGATCACGACCAGGCCTTCGCCCACGCCCGGGCCGCCGGACAGACGCAGCTTCGGCTGCTTCTTGACCTTGGCCGGTTCATAGGTCCACACGGTCTTGCCGGTCTGCAGGTCCAGCGCATGCACGCCACCGGTGATCGCCGCGGCGTACACGCGGCCGTCGGCCACGACCGGACCCTGGCGCACGCCGATGCGCTTCTCGCCCTTGCCCAGGTTGGTGCTCCAGACCCGGTCGACCTTGATGGTCGGCTCGAACTTGACCAGCTCGGCCGGTTCCTGCGCCTTCTTGGCCTCCGCATCCTTGCCCGCGAACCAGCCCTTGACGGTGCTGCAGCCGGACAGCGCCACGCCCATCAGGACCAGGGTGGCAACGCGCTTGATCATGACCATCTGTTTCATTACACCGACTCCGCGGGGTCGGCGACGGTGCCACCGGCATCCATCACCTTGGTTTCCAGGACACGCCGCTGCGGCGCTGCCACGTCCAGCGTCTTGAGCGCCTTCTCATACAGCCCACGGGCCTCGTCACGCTTGCCCGCGGCGATCAGCGCGTCGCCATGGATCTCCAGGCTGGCGCTGTCGGTCGCATCGCCGAGCAGCGTGATCGCTTCATCGTGCTTGCCGGTGGCGATCAGCAGGCGCGCGATGCGCTGGTTGATCGCAGGCTTGAATGCCGGGTCGGCGTCGATCGCGCGCAGGGTCGCCAGCGCCGCTTCATTCTTGCCGGCCTCGACCTGCGCCTTGGCCAGCTGCAGCGCCGCCAGGTCGGCGTAGATCTTGGCCTTGGTGCCATCCAGATCCTTCACGCCCTTGGCCGCTTCATCCAGCTTGTTGTCCTGCAGCTGCTTGAGCACCACCTGGTACTGCGCGTTGGCACCGGTCAGGTGACTGCCCTGCTCCTTCTGCCACCACTGCCAGCCGGCAATGCCGCCGATGGCGATGGCCACGCCGGCAATGATGCTCACACCGTTGTTCCGCAGCCAGCTGCGGACGCGTTCACTTTGTTCGTGCTCGTCGAGCAGGTCGTCGATCGCCATGCGTACTCTCGCCCCTGCCGGTCAGGAGGGACTGTTTGAATTGGACTGTCGAAACAGTAGAAACGCGGCTCAGTGTGAAACCGGAGCCACGGAGCCGTCAGAGGATACCGTAAAGCGCGCCACGTTGGCTCGCTGGTACGGTGAAAGGTCGACGATAGTGCCGGCCTGCTGAACCTCGACCGCCGAGGCATTGCCCAGCACCATGCGGGCGACCTGGCCGGGGCTGAACGTGCGGGTCTCACCCGACTTGATCAAGGCTTTTTCGACGGTCGTGCCGTCGGGACCGGAAATGTCCACCCAGCTGTCGGCCTTGAACTGCAGGGTCAGCGCGCCGGCCGGCGCCGCCGTCGGCGCGGCGGCGTTCGGGCGCGGCACCGGGGTCAGCGAGGCAAGATACGGCGCCGACGGTGCGGGGGGCGTTGCCGCCGGGGCGGCACTGGTGGCCGCCGGGGCCGAAGGCGCCGTCGAACCGGCCACCGGCACCGCTGCGGGAATCACGTCGAGCGAGGCCGTATTGGGTGCCGGCGACGCGGCATCGAAATGGCCGCGCGTGGCGAACCAGACCGGCACTGCCAGCACGGCGGTGATGCCGACGTACAGGGCGCGCCGCCCCAGGCTTTCGGCAATCCGCCGTGCCCGCGGGGTATGGGTATGGCTGACCAGCTGCGGCGGCACCACCGGACCGATCCGGGACTGGTCCAGCACGTCGCCGAGGTCGACCTTGAGCAAGCGCGCGTAGCTCTTGAGCTGGCCGCGGACGAATACCGGCGCGCCGAGGCGATCCCATTGCTCGGCTTCCAGCGACTTCACCACCTGCACCGGCATGCGCAGGGTCTGGCCCACTTCCTCGAGCGTCAATCCCGATGCCTCGCGCGCCTGGCGGAGGCGAGCCCCACAGCCGGCAGCGGTATCAAGAGCGCTCACAGTCTGGTCATCAATCACAATGCTTCAACCCCGGGAATTAGGACCCGCGTCCTGCGGAAATTCGTCGCGAATTCGCTGCAGATAGCGACCGGATGCCACTGTGTCACCAAGCTGCGCCTCGATTTGAGAGGCAAGTTGTAACACGGAACGTGTGGCCGGTGCAGCCGCCAGACGACGTTGCACGAAGGCCCGGGCCTCGAAATAGCGGGCCTGGGTGAACTCACTGCGCGCCATCGATTCCAGCGCATAGGCATTGCCCGGATCCAGCGCCAGCGCCCGGCGCAGGTCGCGCGCCGCCCGCTCCGGCTGCCCGGCCTGCAGCGCGCAGCCGCCGGCGTTGGCCAAGGCGGCGGCAGGGGTGCGGTAGCCCGGCGCGGCAATGGCCCGGTCGAACAGGGGCAGCGCTTCGCCGAAGCGGCCCTGCTCGCAGAGCCAGGCGCCGTAGTTGTTCAGCACCTCGCCACTGTTCGGGGCCAGTTCGGCGGCCTTCTGGAACAGCGGGCCTGCCTCGGCCATCGCCCCACGCTGCGCGGCCAGCGCCGCCAGCAGCACATAGGCATCCGGCCGGTCCGGCTGCAGCTTGAGCGCGCTTCTCGCGCGTTTCTCGGCCTGCTCGGCCTGACCGCTGCGCATCGCGTCCGCCGCGAGCGTGAGCTGGTCCTGGTAGTTCACCCGGCGCCGGGTATCAGCGCTGTCGCGGGCCACGTATTCCGGCGCGACACCCAGCGGTGCGCTGGTCGGTTTGACGCCTTTGCTGCCACAGCCGGCCATTGCCAGCGCGACGAAAACAACGGCTGGCAATCGGAGGTCAGGCAGCGGCATCCCGGTTTTTCCCGTCCTGGAGCGTTTTGTTGAACTCGGCCTGGCGGCGCGTGCGGTCCATCACCTGCCCCTTGAGCTGGCCACAGGCCGCGTCGATGTCATCGCCGCGCGTACGCCGGACCATGGTCAGCACCTGCGAATCCAGCAGGATCTTCTGGAACGCACGGATCTCGGCGTCCCCCGAGCGCTCATAGCGGGTTCCGGGGAACGGGTTGAACGGAATCAGGTTGACCTTGCCCGAGTGCGACGCCTGCACCGCGTTGTCGAACTGGCGCATCAGCCGCGCCAGCTGGCGGGCATGTTCGGGCTGGTCGTTGATGCCCTTCATCAGGGTGTATTCGAAGGTGACCGATTCGCGGCGCTTGTTCGCACGCAGGTAGCGCGCGCACGAGGCCATCAGTTCCACGATCGGGTACTTCTTGTTGAGCGGCACCAGGGTCTCGCGCAGCGCATCGTTCGGCGCATGCAGCGACACCGCCAGCGACACATCGCTTTCAGCAGAGAGGCGGTCGATCTGCGGCACCAGGCCGGAAGTCGAAAGGGTCACGCGCTTGTTGGCCAGCCCGTAGCCCAGGTCGTCGCGCATCACGTTCATGGCGCGCACGACGTTGTCGAAATTCATCAACGGCTCGCCCATGCCCATCATCACCACATTGGTGAGGCGACGCTGCTTGTGCGGAATGTTGCCCAGGTGACGCGCGGCCACCCACACCTGGCCGATGATCTCGGCGGTGGAAAGGTTGCGGTTGAAGCCCTGGGTGGCGGTCGAACAGAACGTGCAGTTCAGCGCGCAGCCGACCTGCGAGGACACGCACAGCGTGCCGCGGTTCTTGTCCGGGATGTACACCGCTTCGATCGCGTTCTTGCCATCGGTGCCCATGGCCAGCAGCCATTTGTGGGTGCCGTCGGCGGAAGGCTTGTCGAAGACGATGTTGGGAACGCGGACCTCGGCGTGCTGCTTGAGCTTGCTGCGCAGCGCCTTGCCCAGGTCGGTCATGTCATCGAAGTCGGTGACGTAGTGGTGGTGGATCCACTTCATCACCTGGTGGGCACGGTAGCGCGCTTCGCCGAGGATCTCGGCGAAGAAGCGCTCCAGACCCTCGCGATCGAGGTCGAGCAGGTTCTGCTTGGCCACCGGCGCGCCTTCGGCGAGCACGATGGGGATGGCGGTGGGCTGGACGACCTCGTTCACGGCATTACTCTCAGCGCGAGACCACGTCGGTCGCGGCGAAGAAGTACGCGATTTCAATCGCGGCGTTCTCGACCGAGTCCGAGCCGTGGGCGGCATTGGCATCGATGGAATCGGCGAAGTCGGCGCGGATGGTGCCCGGCGCGGCGTCCTTCGGGTTGGTGGCGCCCAGCAGGTCGCGGTGGGCCAGCACGGCATTCTCGCCTTCCAGCGCCTGGATCATCACCGGGCCGGAGATCATGAACTCGACCAGCGCGTTGAAGAACGGGCGCTCACGGTGCACGGCGTAGAAGCCCTCGGCTTCGCGGCGCGACAGCTGCTTGTACTTGGCGGCCACGACCTTCAGGCCGGCCTTTTCGAAGCGGGCGTAGATTTCGCCGATGACGTTCTTGGCGACGGCGTCCGGCTTGATGATGGAAAGGGTGCGCTCCAGCGCCATGGGAAGTTCTCCGTTGGGCGGGCCACTGATCGGCCCGAGAGTAACATGAAAAAAACCCGCGTCAAAACGCGGGCTTAGCCTATATACGTGGTGGGGATTCTACAGGGTCATGGGACGCGATGCCATGGCCACGGCGGGGCCGACGCGGCCTGCAGGTGGGCGCTTCATTCAGGATGGAGGCCGGCCGCACCGGGCGCATCACGATTGTGAACGGTTCGCGCGGCGTGCTGCGGCGCAGCATGCCTCGGCCCGCGTCCGGGTCTAATATCAAACAATCGTTTGATTGAACCCTGCCCTGCCCATGGCCAAGCCCGCCCACTTCTCCACCAAGGACCGCATTCTCGGCGCCGCCGAGGAGCTGTTCGCCCTGCACGGGTTCGCCGGGACGTCACTGCGCCAGGTGACCAGCCAGGCCGATGTGAACATCGCAGCGGTCAATTACCACTTCGGCTCCAAGGAAAACCTGGTCAACGAGGTCTTCCGCCGGCGCATGGACGAAATGACCGCCGCCCGGCTGTCCCAGCTCGATGCGGCCCGGCGCGAACACCCCGGTGCCCTGCGGCCGGTGCTGGCGGCCTTCGTCGAACCGGCCCTGGCCATGGCCCAGGACCGCCAGACCGGCGGTGCGTTCGTGCGGGTCATCGCGCGCGCTTACGCGGAAAAGAACGACAACCTGCGCAAGTTCCTGTCCGACCACTACGGCCACGTGCTGCGTGAGTTCGGCAAGGCCATCGCGGCCTGCGTGCCCGGCCTGAGCAAGGAAGAGCTGTATTGGCGGCTCGACTTCCTTGCCGGCGCGCTCACCTACGCGATGGCCGACTTCGGCCTGATCAAGCGTCCCGCCGGTGTCACCGAAGCGGCGCATCGTGCCCATGCGGCCCAGGAACTGATCCATTTCGCCGAGGCTGGCTTCCGCGCCAGCGCGGCCCCGTTGGCTCCTACCCCGTCATCCACCCCGTAGAGCCAGGCCCTGCCTGGCTGCTTGCCCTGACCAACAAAGGCTTATCGACATGTCCAATTCCCTGCCAGTCCGCCGTGCCGCCGTGCTGGGTGCCGGCGTCATGGGCGCCCAGATCGCCGCCCACCTGACCAATGCCGGCGTCGACACCGTGCTGTTCGACCTTCCCGCCAAGGAAGGTCCTGCCGACGGCATCGTGCTCAAGGCCATTGCCAACCTTGGCAAGCTGAGCCCGGCCCCGCTCGCCAGCAAGTCCTACGCCGAAGCGATCACCCCGGCCAACTATGAAACCGGCCTGGAGCAGCTGCGCGACTGCGACCTGATCATCGAAGCCATCGCCGAACGGATGGACTGGAAGCAGGACCTGTACAAGAAGATCGCGCCGTTCGTGGCCGACCACGCCGTGCTGGCCTCCAATACCTCCGGCCTGGGCATCAACAAGCTCGCCGACGTGCTGCCCGAACAGCTGCGCCACCGCTTCTGCGGCGTGCATTTCTTCAACCCGCCGCGCTACATGCACCTGGCCGAGCTGATCCCGGCCACCACCACCGACGCTGCCGTGCTGGAAGGCCTGGAAACGTTCCTGGTCACCAGCCTGGGCAAGGGCGTGGTCTACGCCAAGGACACCCCGAACTTCATCGGCAACCGCATCGGCGTGTTCTCGATCCTGTCCACCATCTACCACACCCAGCAGTTCGGGCTGGGCTTCGATGAGGTCGATGGCCTGACCGGCCCGCTGGTCGGCCGCCCGAAGTCGGCCACCTACCGCACCTCCGACGTGGTCGGCCTGGACACCATGGCGCACGTCATCAAGACCATGGGCGACACCCTGCCCAACGACCCGTGGCACCAGTACTTCGCCTCGCCGAAGTGGCTTGAGGCGCTGATCGCCAAGGGTGCGCTGGGCCAGAAGACCGGCGCCGGCATCTTCCGCAAGGTCGGCAAGGACATCATGGTGCTGGACCTGGAGAAGCAGGACTACCGCGCTGCCGATCGCACCGCCGCCCCGGAAGTGGTCGAGATCCTGAAGATCAGGAACCCGGCCGAGAAGTTCGCCAAGCTGCGCGAAAGCCAGCACCCGCAGGCGCAGTTCCTGTGGGCGACCTTCCGCGACCTGTTCCATTACAGCGCCTACCACCTGGCCGATATCGCCGAAACCGCGCGCGACGTCGACCTGGCCATCCGCTGGGGCTACGGCTGGTCGCTGGGCCCGTTCGAAACCTGGCAGGCCGCCGGCTGGAAGCAGGTCGCGCAGTGGATCGCCGATGACATCGTGGCCGGCAAGAGCATGAGCAATGCGCCGCTGCCGGACTGGGTGTTCGACGGCCGCGACGGCGTGCATGCCGCCGAAGGCAGCTACAGCCCGACCCGCAACGCCAAGCTGCCGCGCTCGGCGCTGCCGGTGTACCAGCGCCAGCGCTTCCCGGACCCGCTGCTGGGCGAGACCTTCAGCCCGGGCGAAACCGTGTTCGAGAACGACGGCGTGCGCATGTGGCACGACGGCGACGGCATTGCCGTGGTCAGCTTCAAGACCAAGATGAACACCGTGTCCGACCACGTGCTCAACGGCCTGCAGGAAGCGATCAAGCGCGCCGAGCAGGGCTTCACGGGCCTGGTCATCTGGCAGCAGAAGGAACCCTTCTCCGCCGGTGCCGACCTGGCGGGCGCGCTCGGCCTGCTGCAGGCGGGCAAGGTCGACCAGTTCGAAGAAATGGTGCACAACTTCCAGCGCACCAGCCAGGCCATCAAGTACGCGCTGGTGCCGGTGGTGACCGCCGTGCGCGGGCTGGCCCTGGGCGGTGGCTGCGAGTTCCAGATGCACAGCGCCAAGAGCGTGGCTGCACTGGAAAGCTACATCGGCCTGGTCGAAGCCGGCGTCGGCCTGCTGCCGGCCGGCGGCGGCCTGAAGGAACTGGCGGTGCGCGCCTCGCAGGCCGCGGGCCCCGGTGGCGACGTGTTCGCCGAACTGAAGAAGACCTTCGAAACCGTGGCCATGGCCAAGGTCTCCACCTCGGCGGTCAACGCCAAGGAACTGGGCCTGATGCGCGCCACCGACAAGGTGGTGTTCAACAGCTTCGAAGCGCTGCACATCGCCAAGGCCGAAGTGCAGGCGCTGGCCGAAGGCGGCTACCGTCCGCCGATGCCGGCCCGCCGCATCCAGGTCGCCGGTGACGTCGGCATCGCCACCTTCAAGATGATGCTGGTGAACATGCTGGAAGGCCGCTTCATCAGCCCGTACGACTACGAAATCGCCGTGCGCATCGCCACCGTGCTGTGCGGTGGCGAAGTGGACCGCGGCACCCTGGTCGACGAAGAGTGGCTGCTGACCCTGGAACGCAAGCACTTCGTCGAGCTGGCCCAGCAGGAAAAGACCCAGGCCCGCATCGCGCACATGCTCAAGACCGGCAAGCCCCTGCGCAACTGATGCCGCGCCCGGTAGGTGCCGACCGTGGGTCGGCACCCCTGCCCCCCAATTGAAGAGATCACTGCAATGACCAAGCAAATCCAGGACGCCTACATCGTCGCCGCCACCCGCACCCCGGTTGGCAAGGCGCCCAAGGGCGTGTTCCGCAATACCCGTCCCGACGACATGCTCGCCCACGTGCTCAGGTCCGTGGTCGCGCAGGCACCGGGCATCGACGTCAACCGCATCGACGACGCCATCATCGGCTGCGCCATGCCGGAAGCCGAGCAGGGCATGAACGTGGCGCGCATCGGCGTGCTGCTGGCCGGCCTGCCCGACACCATCGCGGCGCAGACCGTGAACCGCTTCTGCTCGTCCGGCCTGCAGGCCGTGGCGATGGCGGCCGACCAGATCCGCCTGGGCAATGCCGACCTGATGCTGGCCGGTGGCACCGAGTCGATGTCGATGGTGCCGATGATGGGCAACAAGATCGCCATGGCCCCGAGCGTGTTCGACAACGACCACGTCGCCATCGCCTACGGCATGGGCATCACCGCCGAGAAGGTCGCCGAAGAGTGGAAGGTGTCGCGCGAAGAGCAGGACGCGTTCGCCCTCGCCTCGCACCAGAAAGCCATCGCCGCGATCCAGAACGGCGAGTTCAAGGACGAGATCAGCCCGTACGACGTGCGTACCCGCCAGCCCGACCTGGCGGATGGCCGCCGCATCATCACCCGCGACCGCATCGTCGACACCGACGAAGGCCCGCGCCCGGATTCGTCGGCCGAAGGCCTGGCCAAGCTGCGCCCGGTGTTCCGCAACGGCCAGTTCGGCGGCACGGTGACCGCCGGCAACTCCTCGCAGATGAGCGACGGCGCCGGCGCGGTGCTGCTGGCCTCGGAGCAGGCGGTGAAGGACTACGGCCTGAAGCCGCTGGCCCGCTTCGTCAGCTTCTCGGTGGCCGGCGTGCGCCCGGAAGTGATGGGCATCGGCCCGATCGCCGCCATTCCCAAGGCGCTGAAGCAGGCCGGCCTGAGCCAGGACCAGCTGGACTGGATCGAGCTCAACGAAGCCTTCGCGGCGCAGTCGCTGGCGGTGATCCGCGATTGCGGCCTGGACCCGTCCAAGGTCAACCCGCTGGGCGGCGCCATCGCCCTGGGCCACCCGCTGGGCGCCACCGGCGCGATCCGCACCGCCACCCTGCTGCACGGCCTGCGCCGTCGCCAGCAGAAGTACGGCATGGTGACCATGTGCATCGGCACCGGCATGGGCGCAGCGGGCATTTTCGAATCGCTGTAACGCGCCGCCCGCGACGGCATCCACCGGTGTGCCGACCAACGGTCGGCACCTACCCCGGTAGCCACCGACCGTTGGTCGGTGGACGTATCGGCACCCGGTAGCCACCGACCGTTGGTCGGTGGACGTATCGGCACCCGGTAGCCACCGACCGTTGGTCGGTGGACGTATCCGGACCCGGTAGCGCCGACCGCTGGTCGGTGGACATCTCCGCAACCGGTAGCGCCGACCGTGGGTCGGCCCACGCGGCACTGAGGGCCGGCCAACGGCCGGCGCTACGGAAACAAAACGGGCGGCCCTTGGCCGCCCGTTTTTGTTGGATCGAGCAGCGCCTGCGCGCTGATCAATCCTCGGCCAGCATCTGCGTCAGCTTCTCACGCGCCGGCTTGGCCAGCTTCTTGTTCTCCAGCGCGAAGCGGATCGTCGCTTCCACCAGCCCCAGGTGGGTGCCGCAGTCGAACCGGGTACCTTCGAAGCGGTACGCATTGACTTCGTCCGATGTCAGCAGCGCTGCAATCGCATCGGTCAGCTGGATCTCGCCGCCGGCGCCCTGGCCGGTGGCTTCGAGCAGGCCGAAGATCTTCGGGTCGAGCACATAACGCCCCACCACCGCCAGGTCGCTGGGCGCATCCTCCGGCTTCGGCTTCTCCACGATCTGCGAGATGCGACCCTTGCGCCCGTCGAACGCCTCGGTGGCCACGATGCCGTAGCTCGCGGTGTTCTCGTGCGGCACGTCTTCCACCGCGATCACGCTGGCACCGGTGGCCGCATTGAGGTCGGCCATCTGCTTGAGGGCGCCATCACCCCGGTTCCAGATGAGATCGTCCGGCAGCAGCACCGCGAACGGCTCATCGCCAACCACGGACTTGGCACACAGCACCGCGTGGCCCAGGCCCAGCGCTTCGGTCTGGGTGACAAACACCGCGCGTACGCCTTCGGGCAGCACGTTGCGCACCAGCTCCAGCAACTCGGTCTTGCCCGCCCGCTCCAGCTTCTGCTCGAGTTCGTAGGCCTTGTCGAAGTAGTCGGCCACCGCGTGCTTGTAGCGGTTGGTGACGAAGATCAGGGTGTCGCACCCTGCTTCGATCGCTTCATCGACGGCGTACTGGATCAGCGGCCGATCGATGATCGGCAGCATTTCCTTGGGAACCGTCTTGGTTGCGGGAAGGAACCGGGTGCCCAGTCCCGCTACCGGGAATACCGCCTTGCGGATGCGTTTGTTCGTCACAGCCTGTTGGCCTCTCGTGCCGGAAAGGGCACCACGTTAGCCGACTCGACGTGAGATTCCTGTTGCAACGGCGCGAATTCCGGCATGGTCGCGAACAGGATGCTGTTGATGGCGTCGGTATCGTAGTTGGCGATCGCTTCGCGCAGGCGCGGCACATTGCCCAGCACCTGGTCGCGCGCGAACGTGCGGACGCCGGCTTCCAGGATCTTGGGGTGCGCGGTCGGCCGATAGTCCTCGTCCGAATAGAACAGGGTTTCGTGCAGCTTCTCGCCGGGACGCAGGCCGGTGTAGACGATGGCGATGTCCTTGTACGGCTGTTTCCCGGCCAGGCGGATCATCTGCTCGGCCAGCACCCGGATCGGCACCGGCTCGCCCATGTCCAGCGTGTAGATCGCGCCATGCGACGCCGATGCCGCCGCCTGCAGGATCAGCTGGCAGGCCTCGGGAATGGTCATGAAGTAGCGGGTCACTTCCGGGTCGGTGACCGTGACCGGGCCACCCTTCAGGATCTGCTCGCGGAACACCGGCACCACGCTGCCCGCCGACGCCAGCACGTTGCCGAAGCGGACGGTGACGAAACGGGTGTGGCTGGTCTTCTGGTCAAGGCTCTGGCAGATCATCTCCGCATAGCGCTTGCTGGCGCCCAGCGCGTTGACCGGGTCCACCGCCTTGTCGGTGGAGATGAACACGAAATGCTCGATGCGCGCTTCCACGCAGGCGCGCGCGACCGTTTCGGTAGACAGGATGTTGTTGCGCACCGCCTCGCGCAGCTGGCGCTCCAGCACCGGCACCTGCTTGTAGGCGGCGGCATGGAACACCGCATCGACGCTGGACAGCGACAACGCGTGGCGGATCACCGCCGGGTCCCCGCAGTCGCCCAGCACCGCTTCCACCACCAGATCCGGGAAGCTGCGCTTGAGCTCGGCTTCAATGGTCAGCAGCAGCAGTTCGCTCATCTCCAGCAGCACCACCCGCCCCGCCCCATGGCGCGCGCACTGGCGGCACAGTTCCGAACCGATCGAGCCACCGGCACCGGTGACCAGCACGGTGCGACCGCCCAGCCAACCACGGATCAGCGACCAGTCCGGCAGGATCGGCTTGCGCCCCAACAGGTCCTCGATGGCCACTTCCTTGAGCTCGCCGGGCAGCGAATGCCCCAGCAGCACATCGTTGAGCTTGGGCACCATCCGGAACGGGACGCCGGTGCTTTCGCACAACGCCACCACCCGCTGCATGCCCGCCGCGTCCAGCGACGGAATGGCGATCACCAGCAACTTGGCCGCGGTTTCGCGGGCCACGGCGGCCGCGTCGTCGAGCGTGCCCAGGATGGGCAGGCCCTGCAGCTTGGCGCCCTGCAGGTGCGGGGCGTCGTCCAGCAGGCCCACCGGCTCGAAATCGCCGGAGCGGCGCAGGTCACGGACCAGCGCCTCAGCCGCCTGCCCGGCCCCGAGGATCAGCACCCGGCGCGCGGTCGCGTCCGACTGCAGCGCCTGGTAGTCCTTCCACGCGCGGTACAGCAGCCGGGGCGCGCCCAGCAGCGCCGACAGCGCGAAGGGATAGATGACCAGCACCGACATCGGCACGCCGTTGAAGCGCTTGTAAGCCAGCACCACGACGATGGCCAGCAGACCGATGAAGCTGGATTTGAAGATGTGCAGCAGGTCGGCCACGCTGGCAAACCGCCACAGGCCCCGGTACAGACCTACCCGCCAGAAGACCACGGCCTGGATCGCAAGCACCAGGGTGGTGTCGATGTTCCATAGCGGCAGCGAGGGCGCATCGGCCAGCATTGAATAGCGGCCGGCATGCAGCAGCTGCCAGCAGGCCCAGACCATGAACAGGTCGTGGGCCACGATGGCGGCGCGGGGAAGCAGACTCGTAAAGCGGTCCTGCCAAGGCGTCATAAACCAAGCAATCCTTCTAGTAGCGCATTCCCTTGCGCAGGAGTAGCCAAAGACCGGAGGTGGCGAACAACCACGCTACGGCCACGGCAGCCTCCCACCTCGGCTGCAAGTACGTGCAAGCATTAAACACTGTAATACTGAACAGACCAAAAACAAAGTACGTCCCTGTAACCGAAGTGTGCGTGGCACCACCTTTGACAGCCCGCTGGTAAAGATGCTGGGTGTGGGGCTCCATCCATCTTTGCCCCGTGAGCATGCGCGAGAGCAGTGTGAAGCCAGCGTCCACGAGAAAGGCCGTCAGGGGCACCAGCAGCAGCAGCCAGGACAGCGGCGTGGTCACGCTCGCCAGGCACACCAGGGCAGCGACGGCATACCCCAGTGCCCCGCTGCCGACATCCCCCATGAAGATCCGTGCACGGGGAAAGTTGAAGGGCAGGAAACCGAGGCAGGCAAGCGCCAGGACGATGCCGGCCAGGGCCAGCGGCCCGGGCAGGACCAGGGCGAAGGCGATCCCGGCCAGGATCGCCTGGGTGGTCGCGATGCCGTTGATCCCATCCATGAAATTCCAGATGTTGATCAGGGATGTCGTGAACAGCAGTGCCAGCGCGGCCTGCCAGAGGTTCCCGGTGGCGTTCCAGACCAGTCCCGCCAACAGGGCCGCCGCGATCACATGGACCAGCAGCCGACGCACCGCCGGCAGCGGCCGATGGTCATCCCACCAGCCAATGCCCGCCACCAGGACCAGGCCCAGGCCAGACACCAGCAACGGCGTGCGCGCCGCCGGCCATGCGACGGCGCCGACCACCGCAGCCAGCAGCAGGGTCAGGACAATGGCAATGCCGCCGCCGCGCGGCGTGGCCACCCCATGGCTGCGGCGCTCGCCGGGCTGGTCAAGCAGATTGCGCCGCCGCGCGTAGTGGCGGGCCCATCCGGTGAGCGCCGCCGAGACCGCCAGCACCGCCGGCAATCCGATCCACCACCCTGTCGTCATGGTTCAAAGCACCGCGTAATTCAGTAGCGGCTTGACCGTTCCCCACTCCTTGCAGCTCGGGCATTGCCAGTGGTGGGTCCGCGCACCAAAGCCGCAGCGGGTGCAGCGGTACGCCGGATTGCGGACCAGCAACTGGTCGGTGATGTGCTTGAGGTCGTGCAGGGTGGCGGTGGAATCGGCCCCCTCCGCCAGGGTCAGGTCGATCAGGGCCGACTCGCCGCGCACCGAAGGTCGATCCTTCAGCTGGCGCCCCAGGTAGGCCCGCGCCGGAGCCACGCCTTCCTGTTCTTCCATCAGCTGGGTCAGCGCCAGCACCGGGGCGATGCCGCGGTAGTGCTCGGTCATTTCCGACAGGAAGGCGCGCGCGCCGCCCAGGTCCCCCACCTTGCGGTAGTTCTGCATCAGCGGCTGCAGCACTTCGGGCAGGTATTCCGGGTCGTTGCGGGCGGCGCGTTCGAACGCACGCACCGCGGCTTCGGCATTGCCCGAATCCGTCTCCAGGCGCCCTTCGATGATGCCGGCACGCACCGACATGGCGTCGGCCTGGTACGCGCGGGCAATGGCTGCCCGCGCCTCGTCGATCTTGCCGGCGCCGCGGAAGCGCTCAGCCAGTTCGCATTCGAACTGCCCGACCAGTTTGCCCATGGGCTCGCCGGTGACTTCTTCATAGCGGGTGGCGTTGTCGATCGCCTTTTCCCAGTCGCGTTCGGCCTGGTAAATGCCGATCAGGTGCTTGAGGGCCTGCGGCGCGCGCTGGTCGATCTGCGCCAGCTCGGAAAAGACGGTCTCGGCACGGTCCAGCAGGCCGGACTTCATGTAGTCCTCGCCCAGGGCCAGCAGCGCCTGCACGCGCTGGGCGTCGCTCAGGTCGGTGCGGTTGACCAGCCCCTGGTGCAGGCGGATGGCACGGTCGACCTCGCCGCGGCGGCGGAACAGGTGCCCCAGCGCGACCTGGGTTTCGAAGGTTTCCTTGTCCAGTTCGGCGATGTGCAGGAACAGCTCGATGGCCTTGTCAGGCTGCTCGTTGAGCAGGTAGTTCAGGCCACGGAAGTACGTGCTGGACAGGCGGCTGACCTGGTTGTCGCCATGCCGCTGGCCGCCACGTCGGCCGATCACCCAGCCGGAAACCGCTGCCAGGGGCAGGAACAGGAAAAACCAGAACCACTCGGAGACAAAGTCCATCGGCGCTCAGTGTCCGTCGAAAGTAAGAAAAGGCAGCGCGCGCCGGATGGGCGGGCTGAGGTCGTTCATGCCGCCAAGAGTAGCAGCCGAACGGGAATGAATCATCGGTCCGCAGTGCGGACGATGCGGCTCAGGCAGGATCGCTTTCCAGCGGCACCACGGCGCTGACGCGCTCGCGCAGTTCCTTGCCCGGTTTGAAATGCGGGACATGCTTGCCCGGCAATGCGACCGACTCCCCGGTCTTGGGGTTGCGCCCCAGCCTGGGCGGCCGGTAATGCAACGAAAAACTGCCGAACCCGCGGATCTCGATGCGATCCCCGCCGGCCAGCGCCCCGCCCATCATTTCCAGCAACGACTTCACCGCCAGATCGACATCGTCCGACTTCAAATGCGCCTGTCGGCGCGCCAGGATTTCGATCAACTCGGATTTGGTCATTGCGGACTCGCGTCGAGGGTCTCAAACCCTGAAACGGCCCGGACATGTGTCCGGGCCGCCCAGGAAACTACAGCTACGGCGGGGTCCGATTACTCGGACTTGTTGCCGTTCAGCTGGGCGCGCAGCAGCGCGCCGAGCTGGGTGGTGCCGCTGGAAGCGGAAGAGGACTGGTATTCCTCCAGCACTTCGCGCATTTCCGCGTCGTCCTTGGCCTTGATCGACAGCTGCAGGGTACGACCCTTGCGATCCATGCCCACGAACTTCGCTTCAACCTTGTCGCCGACCTTCAGGAACTGGGTCGCGTCGTCGACGCGCTCGTTGGCAACGTCACGTGCAGCGACGTAGCCTTCGATGCCGTCAGCCAGTTCGATGGTAGCGCCCTTGGCGTCCACTTCCTTGACCACGCCTTCGACCTTCGAACCCTTCGGGTTGGCCGCCATGTACTGACCGAACGGATCCTGCTCCAGCTGCTTGACGCCCAGGCTGATGCGCTCGCGCTCCGGATCGACGGCCAGGACGACGGCGTCCAGGTTGTCGCCCTTCTTGAAGTTGCGGACCACGTCTTCGCCGGTGGTGTTCCAGCTGATGTCGGACAGGTGCACCAGGCCGTCGATACCGCCGTCCAGGCCGATGAAGATGCCGAAGTCGGTGATCGACTTGATCTGGCCCGACACCTTGTCGCCCTTCTTGTGGATGGCAGCGAAGGTTTCCCACGGATTGGCGGCAACCTGCTTCATGCCCAGCGAGATGCGGCGACGCTCCTCGTCGACGTCCAGGACCATGACTTCAACTTCGTCACCGACCTGCACGACCTTGGACGGGTTGACGTTCTTGTTGGTCCAATCCATCTCGGACACGTGCACCAGGCCTTCGACGCCCGGCTCGATCTCGACGAACGCGCCGTAATCGGTGACGTTGGAGACCTTGCCGAACACGCGGCTGTTGGCCGGGTAACGGCGGGCGATGTTGTCCCACGGATCCTCGCCCAGCTGCTTCAGGCCGAGCGAAACGCGGTTGCGCTCGCGGTCGAACTTCAGCACGCGCACGTCCAGCTCGTCGCCGACGTTCACGACTTCGGACGGATGGCGCACGCGCTTCCAGGCCATGTCGGTGATGTGCAGCAGGCCGTCGATGCCACCCAGGTCCACGAACGCGCCGTAATCGGTCAGGTTCTTGACGACACCCTTCAGGATCGCGCCTTCCTGCAGCTTGTCCATCAGCTGCTCGCGCTCTTCCGAGTGCTCGCTTTCGACGACAGCGCGGCGCGAGACCACGACGTTGTTACGCTTGCGGTCCAGCTTGATGAGCTTGAATTCCAGCTCCTTGCCTTCCAGGTAGGCCGGGTCGCGCACCGGGCGCACATCCACCAGCGAACCGGGCAGGAACGCGCGGACATCCTTGATGTCCACGGTGAAACCACCCTTGACCTTGCCGCTGATGCGGCCGGTGATGGTTTCGTTCTTTTCCAGGGCTTCTTCCAGCTCGTCCCACACCATGGCGCGCTTGGCTTTCTCGCGCGACAGGACGGTTTCACCGAAGCCGTTCTCGATCGAGTCGAGGGCGACCTTGACGACATCGCCTTCGGCGACGTCGATTTCGCCGGCGTCGTTACGGAACTGTTCGATCGGCACGATGCCTTCGGACTTCAGGCCGGCGTTGATCACCACGACGTCGCCGCGGACTTCAACGACAACACCGCTGACGATGGCGCCCGGCTTCAGCTTGGCCAGATTGGCCTGGCTGGCTTCAAACAGTTCGGCAAATGATTCGGTCATTAGATTTACTCTGTTGGACACATGGGCATGGGTTCCGGGAACGGTTCCCTTTTACTGCCCGCCTGTTGGTCGACCCCGGTAACGCGAGTCGTGTGTTAAGTAGGAAAACCGCCACGCATCATTGCGGGACGGAGCTTGTGTTGCCTTGCGTTGGTGCGACTACCGCCGATGCACTGGCGGTCTCCTTGCAGCGGATCAGGCACCCGAAACCGGAAGCAGATCCAGTACCTTGGCAACGACCTGGTCGATGCCGATACCACTGGTGTCGATGACGACGGCATCGTCTGCCGGCTTCAGGGGCGCCACTGTGCGCTGTGCATCACGGGCGTCGCGGGCCATGATCTCGCGCAGGAGGTCATCAAAGTTAACAGAAACCCCCTTGTCTTTCAACTGGTTATGCCGGCGGCCGGCGCGCTCCTCGGCGCTGGCGGTCAGGAAGACCTTGAATGGGGCGTCCGGGAAGATCACCGTCCCCATGTCACGGCCGTCGGCGACCAGGCCGGGAAGAACCCTGAATGCGCGCTGGCGCTCTTTCAGCGCCGCGCGCACTTCGGGAATGGCGGCAATGGCCGAGGCCAGGGCGCCGGTAGTCTCCAGCCGCAGCTCGTCGGTGGCGTCGGTCTCATTGACGATGACACGCAGGCCACCATCGGCGGCCTCGACGAAGCGCACATGGGTGTCGAAGGTGCAGCGGACCAGCGCGGAGGCGTCGGAGGTGTCGATATCGGCCCAGCTGGCGGCCACCCCCACGGCCCGGTACAGGGCACCCGAATCGAGGTAGTGCCAGCCCAGCCGCGATGCGACAATGCGGCTGACGGTCCCCTTGCCGGCCCCGGAAGGACCGTCGATGGTAAGCACGGGAGGTAGCTGATTCATGGGTTTCCCTGTGGATTTGACCCCCCATTCTAGCCCCTGCCCGACCGCTGCCGAGACCTTTTTGGTGCAACCACTTGAAAGGATGGAAAAAAGACCGGTAGAATGGCGGGCTTGAACGAGCGTCACCTGCCGATTGTCGTCTGCATATCGCGGCCGCGCTCCAACCGAATCCACGTTTACGCCGAGGTATGCAATGAAAGTCCTGTCTTCCCTGAAGTCGGCCAAGTCCCGTCACCGCGACTGCAAGGTCGTCCGTCGTCGCGGCAAGATCTTCGTGATCTGCAAGTCGAACCCGCGCTTCAAGGCTCGCCAGCGCTGAGCCGAGGGCGTCACGGCCATCGGTCGCGACCTGCCTGAATAAAAAGCCGCCTCCGGGCGGTTTTTTATTGCCGATTTTGGTGTAATCGCAGGGTGCGCTACGACCACCGGTCGTGGCTGCCTTGCTGGATCCGCCGGTACATCACGATCATGGGTGGTGATGCCGCTGTACGTCACGACCGCCGGTCGTGGCTCCTTTCTTGATGACTGGGGAGTAGATCGAGATGAAGCGTTACCTGACCACCCTGCCGTTGCTGGCCCTGCTGGCCTGCGCCAGCGCCCACGCCGACACCCTGCTGATCGACCGCACCAAGGAGCAGCCCGCACCGGTGGTCCCGGTTCGCGGCCAGAGCGCCAGCGAGGTGCTGAGCACCTTCGGCGAACCCACTGAAAAGCTGGAACCCCGCGGCGGGCAGAAGCGCCAGTGGCCGACCATCAACCGCTGGGTGTACCCGATGTTCACCGTCTACTTCGAGAAGTCGAAGGTGATCGACGTGGTGGCCAACAAGGCCGACGCCAACGAAGTCGGCCCGAAGCCGCCGATCCGCTGACCCCTCAAACGCCCGCCGCCCGGCGGGCCATCGCACCGAGACCATGAACGACACGCTCCGCTTTCCGGCCGAATGGGAATCCCAGTCCGCCATCCTGATCGCCTGGCCCCACGCCGACACCGACTGGGCCGACCGCCTGGGTGACGTCGAGGACACCTACATCGCGCTGGTCGCGGCCATCACCCGCTTCCAGCCGGTGGTGATCATCGTGGCCGACGACGACCTGGAGGCGTACGCCGACGCGCGCCTGCGCTCGAACCGGATCGACACGGACCGCGTGCGTTTCGTCACTGCGCCGTATGACGACACCTGGCTGCGCGATTCGGGCCCGATCACGCTGCGCCGCGCCGACGGCGGCTTCCGCCTGCTGGACTTCCGCTTCACCGGCTGGGGCGGCAAGTTCGAGGCCAGCCTGGACGACCAGCTGGTGGGCGTGCTGCACGCGGCCAACCTGTTTGCGGACGCGGAGCTGCAGAGCATTCCGTTCGCGCTGGAAGGCGGCGCCATCGAGACCGACGGCGCGGGCACCCTGCTCACCACCTGGAAGTGCCTGCACGAGCGCCACCCGGACCGGGATCGTGCGTCGCTGAGCGCGGACATGGCGAGCTGGCTGGCGCAGGACCGGGTGCTGTGGCTGGACCACGGCTACCTGGAAGGCGACGACACCGACGCGCACATCGACACGCTGGCGCGCTTCGCGTCGGTGGACAGCATTGTCTACCAGGCCTGCGATGACGCCAGCGATTCGCACCATGCCGAGCTGCAGGCGATGGGCAACGAACTGGCCGCGCTGCGCACCGCCGATGGTCAGCCGTACCGCCTGTTCCCGCTGCCGTGGGCGCGACCGGTGATCGACGAGGGCCGCCGCCTGGCCGCGTCCTACGCCAATTACCTGATCCTCAACGGCGCGGTACTGATGCCCGCCTACGGCGACGTGGCCGACGACGCCGCGCGCGACGTCCTGGCCCAGGCGTATCCAAACCACGAGATCGTGCAGGTGCCCTGCCGCTCGCTGATCTGGCAGAACGGCAGCCTGCATTGCATCACCATGCAGTTGCCTGCGGGCGTCCTGAACGCCTGATCCGCATGAAACCGGGCGTTGCCCGGCTTCCACGGTTGCATACGTTCACCTGGAGCCGGGCTTTGCCCGGCTTCATGCATTTGGGCGAACAGCCGCAGGCCGATGCGCGGTCTGAGCTGGGCCGGCGGGTGGCCAGAGGAAAGGCGGAATGCCGACCGAAGCTCGACAACATGACGGCCAACGGCCGTCTCCCGCGTTTCCCGTGGCAACGACACACTGTCAAAAGGTGGGTCGGGGCGGGTTTGCGGGGGTGTGAGCCGCATGGATGCGGCGACCAAGCCTCCATGGACGGATTCACGGCGTCCCCCGCGGGCCCGCCCCGACCCGCCTTAGCCCAGCAGCGCATCAGCCACGGGCTGCTCGCCCAAATGCATGAAGCCGGGCAGCGCCCGGCCCATGCAATCGCATGCAACCACGCACTCCGCAACTCCCGCCGTTGCCCTGCGTTTAGCGCCCGGCACGCGGCGTCCACCCATCCGCGATAAACTGGGTTTTTCCCCCAGCAGGACCGCCCCGGATGAGCTCTCGCCACACCCTTTCCGTCGCCCTGATCCAGGAGCGCAACCACGGTGACGCGGCCGCCAACCTGGCCGTGATCGAAACGCGCGTGGCTGAAGCGGCTGCCCAGGGTGCCAAGCTGATCCTGCTGCAGGAACTGCACAACGGCGCGTACTTCTGCCAGCACGAGTCGGTGGATGAGTTCGACCTGGCCGAACCGATTCCCGGGCCGAGCACCGAGCGCCTTGGCGCGCTTGCGAAGAAGCATGGCGTGGTGATCGTCGGCTCGCTGTTCGAGCGCCGCGCCGCCGGCCTGTACCACAACACCGCCGTGGTGTTCGAAAAGGACGGCACCCTGCTGGGCAAGTACCGCAAGATGCACATCCCGGACGACCCTGGCTTCTACGAGAAGTTCTACTTCACCCCGGGCGACCTCGGCTTCAAGCCGATCGACACCTCGGTGGGTCGCCTTGGCGTGCTCGTCTGCTGGGACCAGTGGTATCCGGAAGCCGCGCGCCTGATGGCGCTGGCCGGTGCCGAACTGCTGCTCTACCCCACCGCCATCGGCTGGGATCCGGACGACCAGAAGGACGAACAGGGCCGCCAGCGCGATGCCTGGGTGCTCAGCCACCGCGGCCACGCCGTGGCCAACGGCGTGCCCGTGCTGAGCTGCAACCGCGTCGGCCATGAGCCCTCGCCGCTGGGCGCATCGGGTATCCAGTTCTGGGGCAACAGCCACGTGCTGGGCCCGCAGGGCGAGTTCATTGGCGAAGCCGGTGGCGACCCGACCGTACTGGTCTGCGAGGTCGACCTGCAGCGCAGCGAGCATGTGCGCCGCATCTGGCCGTTCCTGCGTGATCGCCGCATCGACGCCTACGGCGACCTGCTCAAGCGCTACATCGACTGACCTTCCCACAGGAACCCTGCCCCGTGACCGTGCAGCTGCGCGACGCCACCGATGCCGACATTGCGGCCATCACCGCCATCTATGCCGTGGAAGTAACCGACTTCGTCAACACCTATGAGTACGATGTTCCGGAGGCGGCCGAGATGCAGCGGCGCATGCACGACATCGTCGCACGCGGTTTCCCGTACCTCGTGGCCGAGGTCGATGGCCACGTAGCTGGCTACGCCTATGCCAACACCTACCGTGGGCGTATCGCCTACCAGTGGACGGTCGAAAACTCCGTCTACGTCGATGCCGCGTTCCAGGGCAAGGGCGTCGGCACCGCGCTGATGCAGGGCCTGATCGACGCCTGCGTCGCGCGCGGCTACCGGCAGATGGTGGCGGTGATCGGCGAGCCGACCAACACCGCATCGATCAAGCTGCACGAACGCTTCGGCTTCCACCTGGTCGGCATCTTCCGTGGCCTGGGCCGCAAGCATGGGCGCTGGCTAGATACGGTGCAGATGCAGCGCGCGCTCGGCGACGGTGTCGACAGCGCCCCTTCGAATGAATGATGAAATGACTGAAAACCTGATGGACGACAACGGCGACACCCTGTTCGCCGGCCAGCCCGTGCGCGTGGTCGAACGCGACGGCGTGCGCTACACCCTGCTGGGCACCGCGCACGTCTCGCAGGCCAGCGTGGAGGTGGTGGAACGGGCCATCAACAGCGGCCGCTTCGATGCGGTCGCGGTGGAGCTGGATCCGCAGCGCCTGCAGGCGCTGACCAATCCCGATGCGTTGGCCAAGCTGGACCTGGTCGAAGTGATCCGCAAGGGGCGCGTGGCGCTGTTCGCCGCCAACCTCGCCCTGGCCGCCTACCAGCGCCGCCTGGCCGAGCAGCTGGGCATCGAGCCCGGCGCCGAGCTCAAGCGCGCGGTCGGCCTGGCCAACGAACGCCACCTTCCCGTGCACCTGATCGACCGCGAAGTGGGCCTGACCTTCAAACGCGCCTCGCAGCGGCTGGGTTTCGTCGGCAAGATCAAGCTGGTCATGGGGCTGGGCGCCGGACTGTTCGCTTCCGACGACGTCGGCGAAGACGAGATCGAGAAGCTCAAGCAGGGCGACATGCTGGAAGCCAGCTTCGGCGAGTTCGCCAGCGAGAGCCCGGCGCTGTATGAAACCATCATCGGCGAGCGCGACCGCTACATGGCCACGCGCCTGCGCGAAGTGCACGACCCGGCCCAGCGCGAAGTGCTGGCCGTGGTCGGTGCCGGCCACCTGGCCGGGCTGGCGAAGTACCTGGAATCGGACACCGAAGCGCCCGGCCCGCTGCGCGCGTCGCTGGAAGACGTGCCGAAGAAGCGCAACATTCCGTGGATCACGCTGACCATCCTGGCGGTGGTGTTGGCCGGTATTGCCGTCGGGTTCTATCGCGGTGGACTGGGCGTGGGCACCGAGCTGCTGGCGGTGTGGGCGATGTACACCGGCGGCCTGGCGGGGTTGGGCTGCCTGCTGGCCGGCAGCCACCCGCTGAGCATCCTCACCGCCATCGTGGTGGCGCCGTTCAAGCCGTTCCGGCTGAGCATCCCGACCGGCGCATTCGCCGCGCTGGTGGAGGCGCGCCTGCGCAAGCCGGCGTACGAGGATTTCCTCAAGCTGCGCGATGACGCGCAGAGCGTGCGCGGCTGGTACCGCAACCGCGTCACCCGGGTGGTGCTGACCTTCATGCTGACCAACCTGGGCAGCATGCTGGGTCTGTGGCTGACCGGGTTCCAGGTGTGGCACAAGGTGGGCGGCTGACGGCGCCGTACCGACCAACGGTCGGTACCTACCTGTACCGACCAGCGGTCGGTACCTACCTTTGCCGACCAACGGTCGGTACCTACCTGTACCGACCAACGGTCGGTACCTACCTGTACCGACCAACGGTCGGTACCTACCTGTACCGACCAACGGTCGGTACCTGCCTGTACCGACCAACTGTCGGTACCTGCCTGTGCCGACCAACGGTCGGTACCTGCCTGTGCCGACCAACGGTCGGTACCTGCCACGGCGCGACAACGTTGTTCGAGCTCGGTAGGTATCGACCGTTGGTCGATACGAAAAGGGCCACGCATCGCGTGGCCCTTTTCGTTCATGCCGGTTCGATCACCGCACCGCTGCCCTTGGGCGGCAATCCCCTCGCCCGCCGCACGATGCGGGCCACGTTGATGCTCATGTCGTCGAGCATGGCGTAGATGGTCGGCAGGAAAAGCAGGCTGACCACGGTGGAGAACGCCAGGCCGCCGGCAATGGCGCGGGCCATCGGGTAATACGGCGGGCCATCGCCCAGCAGCTGGGTGTCGGTGAGCGAGATCGGAACCATCGCCAGGATCGCCGTGCCCATCGTCATCATGATCGGGCGCAGGCGCTCGCGCGAGCCTTCCACCAGCGCCTGGGTGCGCGCCAGGCCGCGTCGGCGCAGGTTGTTGATGTGCTCGATCATCACGATGCCGTTGTTCACCACCACCCCCATCAGCACCAGGATGCCGATGAAGGACATGATCCCGAACGAGGTACCGGTGAGCCAGAACAACCAGAACACCCCGAAGATCGAGAACAGCACCCCGCTCATGATCGCCGCCGGGAACAGCAGCGATTCGAACACCGCCGCCATCACCACGTAGATCATCACCAGCGCGATGACCAGGTTGAACAGCATCTGCTGCATGGCCTCGTTGTCATCGCCGAAGTCGCCACCGTCGAAGGTGAAGGTGTAACCGGCCGGGAAGCTCATCGGCTTGAGCGTTTCCTCCATCGCCTTGCGGCCTTCCGGCGCGGTCACCTTCTCGGCCAGGTTGGCCTTGATGGTCAACGTGGTCTGGCGGTTGGTACGGCCGACGCGGGTGGCAGACAGCTTGATGCTGACATCGACCAGGCTCAGCAGCGGCACCGAGCGACCGTCGCCGGTACGCACGGTGAAGCTGGCCAGGTCTTCCGGGCTGCTCTGTTCGGCACCGGCAAAGCGCACCCACACCGGCACTTCGCTGTCACCGCGACGGAACTCGCGCAGCGGTGCACCGCGCAGCGCCAGGCCGACGAAGCTGGCAACCTGCTCGGCATTGAAGCCGAACGCAGCGGCACGCTCGCGGTCCACATGGATGGACAACTCGCTGCCCTTCTCGCCGTTGTCGATGCGTACATCGCGCAGTTCCTTGCGCTGGGCCAGCAACGGCACCACGTCTTCGCCGATCTCCTGCAGCATCTGGGTCGAATCACCCACCAGCTGCACTTCCACGCCCTTGCTGCCACCGCCACCGCCGCCATCGCCGCCCTGGTTGCCGACGATGTAATCGGCCCGCGCCGAGCGCGGCAGTCCCTTGCGCAGCGACTCCTGCACCGCGGCCATGTTGCCCGCGTGCTCCTGGTCCAGAGTGACAATCGTGCTGCTGCCTTCCTGTTCGCTGTACCAGGAATACACCTGGGTGATGTGCAGCTTCTCGCGGTTCTGGTCCAGGTACTGCTCCACCCGCAGGATCTCGTCGGACATCTGCGCGCGGGTGAAGGCCCCCTTCCAGTTGTAGCCGATGAAGACATCGGTGCCACCTTCGCCACCGAACATGTCGATCTTGGTCAGCTTCATCGGCACCAGGCTGACCAGCACCACCATGATGATGCCGAACACGCTCCAGCCGCGGTGTTCCAGCGTCCATTGCAGCAGCTGGGCATAGCGGCGCTGCAGGCGGGCGATCACGCCGGTCTGCGAGTGCACCAGCTTGGGCGTCTGCATGCGCGCGGACAGCATCGGGATCAGGCTCACCGCCACCAGCCACGAGGCCATCAGCGAGACCGAGATGGTGATCGCGATCTGCGCCATGAAGATGCTGATGTTGTTGGTTTCGCCAAACAGGTTGGGCACGAATACGATGCAGTGGCACAGGGTGCCGGCGCTGAGCGCGATGGCCACGTTGCGGGTGCCGGTGATCGAGGCCTGCACCGGCTGGTCGGGCATGCGTTCGCGTTCCTGGTAGATGCTTTCCACCACCACCACGGCGTTGTCCACCAGCATGCCGACCGCCAGCAGCAGGCCCATCATGGTCAGGATGTTGAGGGTCACCCCGACGAAGTACATGAAGCCCAGGGTGATCACGAAACAGATCGGGATCGCCAGGGTCACCATCAGCGTCGACGGCCAATGGCGCAGGAAGAAGAACAGCACCGTCACCGACAGCAGCAGGCCGACCGCGCCGGCTTCGGCCAGCTCCAGCAGCGAGGACGTCACCGTCTTGCCCTGGTTGTCGATCACCTTGATGTTCACATCGCGCATCGACGGCTGCCGGCGGATGGCTTCCACCTCCGCCAGCGCGCCTCGCGAGACTTCCACCAGGTTGGCGCTGCGCTCCTTGTAGATGTCCAGGCCCACCGCCGGATTGCCGTCCAGGCGACGGCCGTAGTTCATCCGCGCCGCCTTGAGCCGCACGTCGGCAATGTCGCCCAGGCGCAGGCCCTTGGTGTCGATGACCAGGTCGCGCAGTTCCTGCAGGTCGGTGATCTCGCCGACCGGCTGGATCCGGACCCGCTGGCCGTTGTCGTCGATCTGCCCGGCCGAGATCGAGAAGTTGAGCGTGCGCAGGCGGTCGCTGAGTTCGTTGATGCTCAGGTTGTGCGCGGTCAGGCGATCGGCATCGATCGCGATTTCCACCTCATTCGGTGGCGCGCCGGAAATCTCCACCCGGGCCACGCCGGGAATGCGCTCGATCCGTCGCTTGAACTCGCGGTCGAGCATGTCGTAGGCACCGGTCAGGTCCGACGCACTGGCCAGGCGCACCTTCAATACCGGCTCGTCGCTGCTGGACCACTTGAACACGTTGTAGCGCTGCAGGTCATCGGGCAGGTCGCTGCGGATCGCGTCGATGCGTTCGCGCGCGTCGGACGCGGCGATGGCGATGTCGCGGTCCCAGTCGGTGAACTCGATGAAGATGCTGGCCCCTTCGGCGGTCGCCTGGGAGCGCATGCGCTTGATCCCGGTCATCGTGGCCAGCGCTTCCTCGGTCGGCCGGATGATGGTGCGCTCCACTTCTTCCGGCGTCGAGCCGGTGTACGGCACCTGCACGAACAGGAACGGCGCGGAGATGTCCGGCAGCGCTTCCAGCGGCAACCGGAACGAGGCGATCAGGCCCACCACCACCAGTGAGACGAAGCACATGATGGTGGTGATGGGACGGCGGATGGAGAACTCGGCGATGCTCATGCCGGCTCCTGGGCCGCACCACCGGCGCTGCTGGAATCGGGCGTACCGCGGTGGTGATGGCGGCCACGTTCGCGGTAATAGGCGTCGCCACGGCGGTCAAGCAGGTCGTACACCACCGGGATCACCAGCAGGGTGAGCAGCGTGGACACCAGCAGGCCGCCGATCACGGTGATCGCCATCGGGGCGCGCACCTCGGCACCCTCGCCCATCGCGACCGCCAGCGGCAGGAAGCCGAACAGCGTGCACAGGGTGGTCATGATGATCGGGCGCAGGCGCGAGCGTGCGCCTTCCACCAGCGCTTCATGCTTGGCCACGCCGGCCTCGCGCAGCTGGTTGACCTTGTCGATCAGGATGATCGCGTTCTTGGTCACCAGCCCCACCAGCAGGATCAGGCCGATGAACACCACCACCGAGATCGGCTTGCCGGTGAGCATCAGCGCCAGGATCGCACCGACCAGCGCCAGCGGGATGGTGAACAGGATGACGAACGGGTGCAGCAGCGATTCGAACTGCGAGGCCATCACCAGGTAGACCAGGAAGATCGCCAGGCCGAAGGCGAAGATCAGCGAGCGCGCCGATTCGGCCAGCTCCTCGCCCTGCCCACCGATGTGCATGCTGACGCCGGCACCCAGCGGGTCGTTGGCGACCATGTCCTGTACTTCGCGCACCGCGCCGCCCAGGTCGATGTCGCGCAGGTTGGCCGACACCACCGCCACGCGGGTCTGGTCGGCCCGGTGGATCTCGCTGGGGCCGTTGGTGGCCACCACGTCGGCCACCGCGTCCAACGTCACCGGGCGCGTGCTGCCCGGGTTGACGATCAACCGGCGGATGCTCTCCACGCTGGCGCGGTCGCCTTCCTGGGCGCGCACCAGCACGTCGATCTTGCGGTCACGGAAGCTGTAACGCGTGGCCACGTCGCCGCGTACCTTCTTGACCACCACGTCGGCGATCTGCCGCGTAGTCAGGCCCAGCGCACCGGCGCGCTCCTGGTCGAAGCGGATCTGGATTTCCGGGAAGCCCTCTTCCACGGTCGATTTCACGTCGGCGTAGTGCGGGTTGCTGCGCAACCGCGCGGCCAGCGCCTGCCCGGCACGTTCCAGGGTGGCCATGTCCTGCCCGCGCAGCTCCACTTCCAGCGGCGTGGAGAAGCTGAACAGTGCGGGCCGCGCGAAGTCGACCTGCACGCCCGGGTGGCCCTGCATCGAAGCGCGCAGGCGCTCGGTGATGGCCGCCTCGGTGCGGGCACTGCCGCCGTCGGCCATCACCACGGTGAGCTTGCCGATGTTCTCGCCGCTCTCGGTCGGGCTGGCATCCAGCCGCGTGCCGCTGCCGCTCACCCCGTACAGCGAGGTGATGCTGTCGTCCTTGGCGTGGGCCAGCTGCAGCTCGCGCACCAGCGCATCGGTCTGCTTCAGCGGCGTGCCGGCCGGCAGCTTTGCGGTCATTTCAAAGCGATCCTGGGCCAGCTGCGGAATCAGGTCCGCGCCCAGCATCGGCACCAGCGCCAGCGTGGCCACGAAGGCCAGCGCCGCCATGCCCAGTACCTTGCCCGGGTGGGCCAGTGCGTTCGGCAGCAGGCGCAGGTAACCGCGCTCGGCACCGGCGTACGGCTTCATGGCCAGGTCGCTGGCCTTGCGCATCACCGGACCGATCACCGCCACCAGCAGGCGCCACACGCGCACGATGGCCCACGCGATGCCGAACACGGTCCAGCGGGCCAGCGCGCCGAAACCGCGGCGGCTGCCGGCGACCGGCTTGAGCCAGCGACGCTGCGGCTGCCATGCGGCATGCGCGGGTTCTTCCGGGAACGCCAGCGGCGGGCGGCCCTTGAGCGAGCTCAGCATCGGGATCAGGGTCATCGCCACCAGCAGCGAGATCGCGATGGCGATCGCCACGGTCAGCGCCTGGTCGCGGAACAGCTGGCCGGCGATGCCGTCGACGAACACCAGCGGCAGGAACACCGCGATGGTGGTCAGGGTGGAGGCGACCACGGCCATGCTGACTTCGCGGGTGCCGGTGATGGCCGCCTGCAGGATGCCCAGGCCGCGTTCGCGCGCCTTGGCGATGCTTTCCAGCACCACGATGGAATCGTCCACCACCAGGCCGGTGGCCAGCGCCAGCCCGCCCAGCGACATCACGTTCAAGCTCAGCCCCAGCTGGCCCATGAAGAAGAACGTGGTGATGATCGAGACCGGCAGCGACAGGCTGATCACGAACGTGCTCCAGCCATCGCGCAGGAACAGGAAGATGATCAGGATCGCCAGCAGGCCGCCGATCACCGCATCTTTCTTGACGTCGCTGATGGCGTGCTCGATGAAGCGCGACTGGTCTTCGATGGTGGTCAGTTCGGCATCACCGGGAATCTGCGCCTTGATCTGCTCAAGTTTGGCGCGCAGTGCTTCGGCGGTGGCCACCGTGTTGGCATCGCCTTCCTTGTAGATGGCCAGTTCCACCGCTTCGCGGCCGCCCAGGCGGATGATCGCTTCGCGTTCCTTGAAGCCCTGGCGCACCGTGGCCACGTCCTTCAGCCGCACCGGTACGCCGTTGGCCACGGTGGTGGAGCTGCTGCTGGACGCGCTCTGCGCGGCGGACGCGGCGGCGACCGCGGCATCCGAACCGGTCGAGGCGGCGATGGCGAACATCTGCTGCATGGCCGCGTCGGCGGCACTGCCGTTGCTGCCCTGGGTGGTCACCAGCAGGTTGCGGATGTCTTCCAGGTCGGCGAACTGGTTGACGGTACGCACCAGGAAGCGCTGCGACCCTTCTTCCAGGCGGCCGCCGGAAATGTTGATGTTCTCTTCCTTCAGCCTCTTGATGACGGTATCGATCGGCAGGTTGAGCTGGGCCAGCTTCTGCTGGTCGATGTCGACCTGGATTTCATCTTCCAGGCCGCCGCCCACCTTCACCGCCGCCACGCCGGCCACCGGTTCGAGCTTCTTCTTCAGGTCTTCATCGGCATAGCGGCGCAGCGCGGTGAGCTGGCGCACGGCGTCGGCATCGCTGGCCGGGTCGTCCTTGGCCGCGATCACCAGCCGCATGATCGGGGCGGTGGAGGGATTGAAGCGCAGCAGCACCGGGGCCTTGGCCTCCAGTGGCAGGTTCAGCGCTTCCATCTTGTCGCGCACCTCCAGGCTGGCCTGGTCCATGTTGGTGCCCCAGGCGAACTCCAGCACCACATCGCTCTGTCCGGTGCGCGAGATCGACTTCAGCTTGCGCAGGTTCTTGACCACGCCCACGGCTTCTTCGACCGGTTCGGTGATCAGCGTTTCGATCTCGGTCGGTGCCGCGCCGGTGTATTCGGTGCGCACGGTCAACGTGGGATAGCTCAGGTCCGGCAGCAGGTTGACCTTGAGGTTGCCCAGCGCGATCAGGCCGAACAGCACCAGGGTGATCATGAACATGAAGATGGTGACGCGACGGCGGGTGGCGAATTCCACCAGGCCGCCACCCGGCGCCGCCGGGCCTTCGCCCAGCTGCGGCTCGTTGCCGTGGTCGTGCCCGGCCGAACTCATTGACGGGTCTCCGCCTTGGCCGGGGCGGCCTTGCTGGCCACCGCGGTGGCCGGCTTGTCGCCGATCACCTGCACGGCGGTGCCGTCGCGCAGGGCGACCTTGCCGGCCGTCACCACCTTGTCTCCCTCGGCCAGGCCCTCACGTATCTCCACCCACGGGCCTTCGGCGTAGCCCAGCTTGACCGGCACGCGGGCGACCTTGCCCGCGCGCACGCGGAACACCGCCGGGTCGCCGTCGTCGAGCAGCGCCAGGCGCGGCACCACCAGTGCGTCGGCGCGCTGGTCGTAGTCGATGCGGATGCGCCCGAACATGCCCGGCTGCAGGCCGGCGGCATCTTCGCCGAAGCCGCTGACCACGCGGAAGGTGCCGCTGCCGGCGTCGACCACCGGGGAAATACGGTCCACGGTGCCGGGGAAGGATTTACCCGGCAGCGCATCGGCCACCAGGGTCACCGGCTGCCCGGCACGCAGCGTGGCCAGTTCGCGCTCGGGCACGTTGAGCGTGGCTTCCAGCCGCGAGTTGTCGACGATGCGGAAGATCGGCGTATTGATCTGCACGAAGTTGCCGGTCTTGATCGAGCGCGATGCGATCACGCCGGAGATGGGCGCCACCACCGTGGTGTAGGACAGTTCGAGGGTCGCCAGGCGGTACTGCGCGCGCGCATTTTCCAGGTCGTAGCGCAGCTGGTCGACATCGGCGGCGCTGACCATCTGCTGGCCCACCAGTTTCTGGGCGCGCTGGTAGCTGTTCTCCAGCTTGCGCATCTGCGCTTCGCTCTGGGCCACGGCCAGGCGCGCCCGGTCCGGGTCCAGCCGCACCAGCGGCTGCCCGGCGCGGACCTGCTGGCCTTCCTCGACCATGACGGCCAGGGCCACGCCCGACGTTTTTGCCACCACCTGCGATTCGGCGCGCGCTTCCAGCGCGGCCGTGCCGGTGTAGCTGGCGGCGACCGCACGGCGGCTGGCCGCTACCGCCTCCACCGGGACGGCGTCGGGGGCTTTTTCGGCCTTGGGATCCTTCTCGGCCGCCGCGGCATCGCCGGCAGGGCCACCGGCGCCGCAGCCGCCCAGCAGCAGGGTCGTAGTGATCAGCAGCGCCGCGGCGCAGGTTCCGGTGCGGCCGGGCAGAAGAGAGATTCGCAACATCGTCGTGTCCCTGAAGGATGCGTGGGCAGGTGTGGTAGCAAAGTAATGCACCACGTCACGACAACACCATATCCCAAAGG